>Ga0209479_1000008_pt1 | contig 957236 bp, 807 predicted proteins | sample DewCreD2012metaG_2_FD_184112 | JGI IMG/M metagenome (GOLD analysis project Ga0209479, IMG submission 184112) | Hot spring sediment bacterial and archeal communities from British Columbia, Canada, to study Microbial Dark Matter (Phase II) - Dewar... ... | reverse complement strand
TCTGGAAGCAGAGCCTGCTGCGGCTCAACCAACTCGGCTATTTCGAGGAGATCAAGGAGGAGCACGCCACCTTCCGCACCAACGATCGCGAGGGCTTGCTCGACATCGAGCTGAACGTGAAGGAGAAGGGGCGGAATCAGATCCAGTTCACTGGCGGCGCGAGCGGCATCGGCGGCAGTTACGTCGGCATTGACTACTCGACGAACAATCTCTTCGGCTATGGCGAGTCGCTCACTTTCAGCTTCGCGCAAGGGAACCTCATGCGCTATTTCCTCTTCTCCTTCACCGAGCCGTATGTGTTGGATCGCAACGTTTCGCTCGGCTTCAGCATCTTCGCCCGCAGTTACGACTTCTTCGGCGGTGGCTTGGGGATCTTGAGCGGCGGTTTCTTGAGCCCGGGACTCTTCGGATTGCGTGGGGAATCGCTCTTCAAGGACAAGACGGCCGGCTTCAGCATCTTCGCGAGCACGCCGCTGGCGACGCTCACGAAGCGCTGGTGGCGCTTGGGTCAGTTCTCGCGCATCGGCCTTTCCTACTCCTATAGCGCCAACTCGATCGAAGACCCGCCGGTCAATCGCGATGCGGATCCGAATAACGACATCCCGGTCACCTTCCGCCAGCCGAACATTCGCACGAGCATGCTCGTGCCGTCGTTCACCTACAACACCCTCAATCACCCGATCGATCCGACCTCCGGCAAGAGCCTCTACATCTCGCTCGGCATCAGTGGCGGCTTCCTCGGGGGGAACGTTCGCCTCATCCAACCGACGGTCGAATTCAAGTACTTCCGCCCGACAGGCTTCAAGTTCCTCGGCAAGGACACGGTCATCGGGATGCGTGTGCTCGCCTCGCACATCACCAACTACGGCGCGCCGTTCGATTCCAACTCTCTGGCATTCGTCGGCGGGATCCCTATCTTCAGTCGCTTCTTCCTCGGCGGCGAGGATTCGATCCGCGGATTCGGCATCCGTTCGGTCTCTCCCGTGGTCCCCGTCTTGCAGCGCTTCACATCGCGAGATGTCGAAGCGATCTTCGCTGATGATCCCGATCCACTGAAGACGACGCGGACGCTGCCGGTCGTCCCGGATACGGCGCCGGCTCCCGCGCAGCGTCCCTTCATTCGGCAAAGCGTCTTGGAGAAATTCGTCTTCACCGACGAGCTGCTGACGCGCACGCTTGTCCCCGTGGGGGGCGATACGCAGCTCCTCTACAACTTCGAGTATCGCATTCCGCTGGCCGGGCCGCTCTCGGTCGCCGCGTTCTTCGACATCGGCTCGGCCTTCAATCTGAAGGGGTACAAGGATCAGCAGATCGTCAGCAATCCGCTCCCGCAGTTCATCAGCCCGTTGTTCGTCGCCAGTCGTCGGGTGATCCCTTTGGGCCATCAGTTGCTCACGGAGCTGGCATCGTTCGAGCAGGTCTTGCTCAACCCGAATGGCTTCCTGGCGACGCCCGAAGAGGTGCGGATCGCCCAGCGCGCGCAAGGGAAGCTGCCGACGGAAGTGCCCGATGGCTTCACGCAAGTGAAGATTCGTGGGCTCGGGAGCACCCGAAGCGAGATCCTCTTGTCCGAGGGCGTTCGGGGACTGCGCGGGCTGCGGGATTATCGCGCTTCGCTCGGCATCGAGTTTCGATTCCAGATGCCCGTCATCAATATCCCCTTCCGCTTCATTTGGGCCTATAATCCGAACGCGAAGACGACGCCCGGGCCGAATCAGATCTTCTTCGAGGAGAAGTCCGTCTTTCGCTTCAGCATCGGGCGCACGTTCTGAGCTCACCAGACATAGGGGAGCAGCCGCGCCGTCCGCCGCGCGTACTCGCAATAGAGCGCGCCGAAGGCATCGCGAAGGGCGTCTTCTTCCACCTTGATCCGGTGCAGATACGCCGCCAGCGTCGGCAGCCAAAAGAGCGGCAAGGCCAGCAGATGCCCAACCACGAGTGGCCAGCCGAGGAAGAAGAGGAGAATCCCCAGATACCCCGGATGCCGCACATACCGATAGGGACCTCGCTGCACGAGCTGATGGTCGGGCAGGACAGCCACGCGCGCCGTGAAGAAGCGTCCGAGCGTGCGTTTGGCCCACCAGCGGATGAGCAGTCCCACGGCGGCGGCGATCCCGCCAAGCGCGTTCCCCACGCCGTCCCACAGGAGGCGGCAAAACGCATCCGGCGCGCTCGCCGTCGTGATGGCGACCAGCGGAATGCCTGTGGCCTGAACGATCCCGAGCCAGAGGAGCGAACGGCGATCCCGCGGACTCTTCGGCCCCACGGGCAAACGGGCGACGACGAATTCCAGCACGCCGCACGCCGCGAGGCTGATCCAAAACCAGATGTGAAAGAACGGGCTCATGATCGCATTTCGCCACGTCGCTCTGGCGAGAGCCCTCCGGTCGGCCCCGGACCCCGCTGGAGAAGTCTATCGAAGCGAGCGTCCCGTTGGCGAGAGAGCGCGCGTGCGGGGTGAAGGTGAGCGGCGCGCCTTTTCAGGCGCCAATAGATCGGGCACAATGAGTCGGTCATCGAGGAGGTGCGTTCTCGTGTGGCGAGAGACGACGACCGAGGGCATTTCGGAAGGACGCTCGGCGCGCGAGCGGAAATGGTGGCTCATCGGCGCGAAAGGGGCGGTCAGCGCGCTCTTGCTCTGGTCGCTTCTACGCCGTGCGGATCTCGGGCAGATGCTCAGTGCCCTCGCTGGCGTTCGCATCGAGCTCTTCCTCCTCGCGCTCGCACTCTATGTTGGCGGTCAGCTCCTCAGCGCGCTCCGATGGCAAGTCCTCACGGTGCCGTTGGGGATCTCGATCGCTTACGGCCGGCTCGTCGAGCTCTATTTCCTCGGCATGTTCTTCAACTTCTTTCTGCCGACGGTCATCGGGGGGGATGTCGTGAAGGCCTATTATCTGGGGCGCGAGACGCGAGATGCGGTGCGCGCGCTCGCCTCCGTGTTCATGGATCGAAACACGGGGCTCGGGGCGCTGCTCCTTGTAGCGCTCGTGGCCGCGGCCTTCGGTCGCCTCCACTGGGCCGATCGTCCGTTGATCGTCCCCCTCGTGGGGGGGATGCTGCTCTATCTGCTCCTCAATCTCGCGCTCTTCGCCGATGTCTCGTATCGGTCTCTGCGTCGGCTCTGCGCTGCGGTTCGAGCGGCGCCGCTGGTCGGACTGGTGGATCGGGCGCATGCGGCGCTCGGCGCTTATCGGTCGGCTCCATCGGCGCTCGGAAAGGCAGTGGCGCTCTCGCTCTTCTTTCACCTGATGCTCATCGGCCTCAATTATGCGAACGCGCGAGCGCTCGGTCTCACGCTCGACGTCCTCCCCTTTTGCATCTTCATCCCCCTTGTCTCGCTGCTCAGCATGCTCCCGATCACGATGTACGGCCTGGGCGTGCGCGAGTATGCCTTCGTCCTCTTCTTCTCCTCCGTGGGGGTGACGCGCGAAGCGAGCGTGTTGCTGGCGCTGTTGTGGTTCCTGGTGACGCTTCTGGCCAGCCTCCCCGGTGCGGTGATCTACATCGCTTCCGGACGGCGTTCGCTCACTGAGTCAAAGGTGCGATCCTGAGCGGCGCCTCACCGCGGGACGGGCGCGTTCAATGGGAGACGAAAGGTCGTGGCCATTGGATGACGTAGACCTCGCGCCGCGACTTCCCTCCGCGCTCGATCACCCGCTCGAATCGAAGGCGTCCGAAGGTCAAGGTGGAGAGCAGAGAGGGGAGCACGTACTCCGAGTGATAGTGCATGCGCAGCGGCAGATTCAGCTCCGCCCTCACCTCATTGACGAGCGCTTCGCAGTCGCCTGGATCGAACGCGCCGCGCGAGTCCACCGGGTCGCGCCGATCCAAGGCCGCGTGCACCAATTCGTGAAGCAGCACGAAGCCGAGATCGAAGGCTTGGAGCGCGACGGGATGGCCGCGCAGATACTGGAAATCCTCGAAATCCACGCGCAGGGAGAAAACGGGCAGTTGTCCTCCGGACGCCTTGTGATAAACGGCCTCGCGCCGGATCGCCGCGAAGGCGACGTCTAATGATCGGCTGCGGTCTTCGAGGATGATGATCGTCTCCTGAAGGGCCTTCAGGACGATGGCTCGCGCCGTCGGGGATCCGGTCGCCGCAAGGCGCACCTCCTTCAGGCACAGCTGAGCGTCGTGATCGAAGTGAATCCCTCGCCATCCGGTCACCTGTTCCAGACTCGCGCTGATCCGACCGAGCTTCTCGCGGTTGAGGCGATATCGTTTCTGTGAGCTGTTGAAGATGCCCGGTTGCTCCGGCCAGGCGCTCTCGGCGCGCACGAGCGTGGTGGGGAAAAGCGCCAGCAGCGCGTATCCGAGAAGCGCCCTCGGGATGAAGGAGCGCCAGAGCCCATACCTCCCCCCGCGCGCGGCGAGGAGCGTTTGGCGATGCTCAGACGGATGCCGTCGTCTCCACCGCGGGCTCCACATGGCGCCTCTCCCTGGCCGTCGTGGAGGGATGCAAATGGCGTGCCGGGGAGGCGAATCGCGTGAGCCCCCAACGCCTTGGGAATGAGGGGCTTGAAGGGATCGAAGACACCAGGGGACGATCTCACTCCCATTCCCCTGTGGGATTTCACCGCGTCATGGGAGAAATCCCCCCCCGTGGAGGCACGGGGATCAATCTCCGCTCCGGTTTGCGGACTCCCTCGGCAGAGGCCAGGGGTGATGAACAAGCCACGGATGCACACGGAGAGAAGGAAGCCGCTGATTCCACTCACGAGCCACAGACGTAAACGGTCGCGGACGACCACGGATGAACACAGAGGGGAAGCCCTCCGTGTCCATCCGTGGTGAGAATACAACTCGGTCCCACCATGACTTCGGGCGCTCGGGCTTCGCGCCGGAGCAGATGCCGATGCCGCCACCGGCCGAGATCGCCTAGCGGATTCGGTCATCGCCGATCCAAAGAGGAGGCTGATATCCGAGAAGATCGGCCGGAGCTAGCTTCGAGGTCCGTTCGTTCCCCGATCGCGTCATCCCCCGCTCTCACTCATGGTCTGTTGGTGCACAAGTGGAGTCGGTTCCACCACGACCTCGGGCGCTCGCGCTTCGCGCCGGAGCAGATGCCGGCGCAGCCACTGACCGAGGTCATCGAACAAGGTGTAGACGACGGGGATGACCAGCAGCGTCAGGAACGTCGACGTCAGCATGCCGCCGATGACGGCCACGGCCAGCGGCGCGCGCGTCTCACCGCCTTCGCTGAAGGCCAGGGAGACGGGCACCATGCCCGCGATCGTCGTGATCGCCGTCATCAAAATGGGGCGCAAGCGGATCGGTCCGGCGTGCAAGATGGCCGCCGTGCGATCCAGGCCTCGCGCGCGCAGCTGATTGGTGAAGTCCACAAGCAGGATGGCGTTCCTGGTCACGATGCCGACGAGCATGATGATGCCCAGATAGCTGAAGATGTTAAGCGTCTTCCCCGTCACGAGCAACAGGCCGAAGACCCCGATCGTGGCCAGCGGCAGCGAGAGCATGATCGTGAACGGATGGATGAAGCTCTCGAATTGCGCGGCCAGGACCATGTAGATGATGAGGATCGAGAGCACCAGGGCTGTGCCGAGATATTGGAAGGACCGCTGAAATTCGCGGCTGCGACCGGCTAACTCGGCGCGATACCCCGGCGCGTTCGGAAGCGTCTCGGCGATGAGCTGTCCGACTTCCGCGAGCGCTTCCCCTTGGGGCTTCCCTCGCAGATTCGCATACAGCGTCACGGCGCGCTGTCGGTTGTACCGATTGATCACATTGGGGCCCGCGCCCTCGACGACCTCCACGACGTTGGAGAGTTTCACTCGACGCCCGTCGCGCGAGACGACGGTGATGCGGTCCAGATCGCTCGGCAGATCGCGGTCGCTGGGGAGCGCGCGCACGTGAATGTCGTAGCGCTCCCCACCCTCTTTGAACTTCGCCACGTCCACGCCGCCCATGATGACATTGATGGCTTGCGTGATCGTGGCGACGTCCAAGCCCAAGTCCTCGGCCTTCTCCCGATTGATGTACACCTTCGCTTCCGGCTTCGTCAGCTCCAGGTCGGTGTCCACATCCACGAACCCGGGGCTTTGCTTGAGGCGTTGCACGAGAAGCTGCGAGCGCGCCGCCAAATCCTCCAGCGATGGGCCTTCGAGGATGTACTGGATGTCCGTGTTGCGTTGACCGCCTTCGAGAGGAGAGACAGCCTCGACGGCGACGGTGAGGTCGGGGATGGTGCCCAACTCCTTCCGCAGCATATCCATGAGCTGTTGCTGCGAGACCGTGCGCTCGCTCTTCGGGACGAGGCTCACGAACATGATGCCTTGATTGATGCTTCCGAAGAATCCGGTCCCCACGAAGGCGCCTCGTACTTCGGGATGGGAGAAGAGGATCCGCTCCGCCTGGCGAGTGACGGCATCTATGCGCTCGATGGACCAGCCGAGCGGCGTCTCGAAGCGGACGATGAAGCGGCTCTCGTCCGCTTGTGTGAAGAACTCGCGTCCGATGAAGCGAGAGAGTCCGAGCGAGAGGGCGAACAGCAGCAGCCCGCCCCCGACGATCACCGCACGACGCTGCAAGGCGAACGCCAGCGCCGAACGATAGGCGCGCTCCACGGCACGGAAGCCGCGCTCCAAGGCCGTGTATATCGGGCCGTGTCGCTCCTCCAGCCGCATGAAACGCGAGCAGAGCATCGGCGTGAGCGTCAGGGACACAATCAGTGAGATGAGGATGGCGATCACCACCGTCAAACCCATTTGGATGAAGAAACGCCCGATGATGCCCTTCATGAAGGCGACGGGCAAAAAGACGGCGGCGATGCTGAAGGTGGCGGCGATCACGGCGAAGGCGATCTCCCGCGTCCCTTCGCGAGCCGCGACCACGCGCGGCTGCCGCAGCTGCTCCATGTGCCGAAAGATGTTCTCCAGGACGACGATGGCATCGTCAATGACGATGCCGACGGCGAGCGAGAGCGCCAGCATCGTCATGTTGTTGATCGTGAAGCCGAGGGCGTTCATGAAGGCGAACGTCCCGATGAGCGACGTCGGAATCGCAATGACGCTGATGAGCGTCGTCCGAGCGTTGCGCAAGAAGAGGAGGATGACGGCCGATGTGAGCAGCGCGCCGAAGAGGATGTCGAATTGAACGTCGCCCATGGACTTCTTGATGAACTCCGAGGCATCAAAGGCGATCTGCACGTCAATTCCGGGCGGCAGGTCTTTTCGGAGCTCGGCCAAGGTGGCCTTCACTCGATCGGCGACTTCGACCGTGTTCGTCCCCGATTGCTTGCGCACGCCCAGACCGATCGCCGGCTTGCCGTTGAAGCGCCCGATGGTGCGCGTATCCTCCTCTCCGTCCTCCACGCGTCCGAGATCGCGCAGGCGAACGGGGACACCCTGCCGATACGCGACGACCAAATCGCTCAGCTCTTCGACCGACGTGTATTCGCCCATGACCTTGATGGTCAGCTCCTGCTCCCGATTCTCGATGCGTCCGGCCGGCAGCTCGACGTGCTTCGTTTGAATGGCGCGCGTGACGTCCAAGGGGGAGAGGCCGTAGGCCTCCAGCCGATCCAGATCGAGCCAGACGTGGATCTCCCGATCCCGGAATCCCCCGAGCAAAATCGAGCCGACGCCTCGCACCATCTGCAGTCGCTCTTTGAGCACCTTGTTGGCGTAGTACGAGAGCTCTCGATATGGCCGGTCCCCGCTCACGGCGATCCACATGATGGGATTGGCCGAGATGTCGAGCTTCTGCACAACAGGAGGTTCGATGTCCCTGGGCAGGCGGGCGGTCGCAACGGCGACTTTCTCCCGCACCTCCTGCGCCGCGACGTCAATGTCCTTCTCGAGGGCGAAGGTCACCGTGACGTACGAGATGCCCTCGAAACTCTGCGAGCGGATCTCATCCACACCTTCGATCGTGCTGATCTCCTCCTCGATGACGTCGGTGACCTCGCTCTCGACGACCTCCGGACTCGCCCCCCGCAGGATCGTCATGACGGTGACGACCGGGAATTCCACCTCGGGATAGAGATCGATGCCGATGCGTTGATACCCCACGACGCCGAAGATCAGAAAAGCAGCGATGAACATCGTCGTGAGGACGGGGCGTTGGATGGCCGTATCCGAGAGCTTCATGACGAGTTCCCCTCCTTCATCGCGTGCGCACCGCGCGCACGCGCGCACCTTCGCTCAATCGTTCCAGATTGGAGACGATCACGCGCTCGCCCGGTCGCAGACCGTCGAGGACCTCGACGTCGGTGTTCACCCGAGTGCCCGTTTTGATCGGGCGTTCGCGGGCGCGATCCCCATCCACGACGAAGACCTTCGTCAGCCCCACCGAGGTGATGACGGCGCGGGCTGGAATCAGAATGGCCTTCGCGCTGGGTTCGACGACGACTTGAGCGCGGGCGAAATATCCGGGACGCAGCTGACCGCTGGGATTGCGGACTTCGGCTTCGAGGGTGAGCGAACGCGTCTCGCTGCGCGCCGAAGGGCTGATGCGCACGATCGTGCCCTGAAAGGTTTGACCGGGAACGGCATCCACGGTGAACGTGAGGCGACGGCCGACAGCGACGGCCTCGGCATACCGCTCGGGGACATCAGCGCGCAGGCGCAGCGGATCCAGTTTCACGAGCGTCACCACGCGATCGTTCCGGCGCAGGAGTTCACCAAGCGACGCGTGGCGCGCGGAGACGGCGCCGGAGATGGGCGCGCGAATCACCGTCTTCTCCAGATCGCGGCGGGCTGCGGCCACGCGAGCGCGCCATTGATCCAGTTGGGCGAGCAGACTGCGCACTTCCTCCACGGCGGCTTCATACCGCGCCTCCGCGATGCGCAGGTTGGCGTCCGCCTGATCCAATTCCTGTTGTGAGACGACGCCTCGGCCGTGGAGTTGGCGGATGCGTTGGAAACGCAAGCGGGCATCGTCGTAGGCCGCTCGCGCTTGCCGGACGAGCGCCGTCTCCTCCGGATCAATGTGATCGCGATCGGGAGGAAGCCCCAATCGAGCGCGCACTTGCTGCAGGGCGGCTTCAGCCTCGGCCAGGCGCAGCTCGAAATCGCGGCTCTCCAAGCGGGCCAGAACATCGCCACGACGGACGACGCTTCCCAGGTCCACGCGCATCTCGACGACTGGCCCTTCCACCTCCGTGGAGACGACGACCTCTTCATCGGCGGCGAGCGTTCCGACGATCTCGATCTGACGATCGAACGTGCGCTCGCGGACGGGAAGGACTTCGACCTCGATGGCCTGATCCGCGAGCGTGGGGCGCGATTGCGCCTGATCCCCGCGACCGCGACAGGCTGAGCTTGCGATCGTCAACAGGCAGAGTCCGAGAATCCCCCATCGTCGAATCATCGAGCGTGATCCCTCCGCACGGACGAACGGCCTCGACGTGGTCGCCGGGCGACGCCCTCCAGGAAGATGGCGGCGAAGGCGCGCGCTGCCGCCTGATCGTCCAGCTTCAGGAGGCGTTCGGTCGGATCGAACAGCTCGCGCACCAAGGCATGGTGGGAGATCATCCCCACAAAAGCGCGCGCGGCCGCGCGCGGGTCCACGGCGCGAAAGGCGCGCTCGCGAATCCGGCGCGCGATGTACGCGACCAGTTCCTCGAACATCTCCGCGACGTGCGTCTCGTAGACCATGCGGCTCAGCTCGTGCCCTTCGAGGGCGCTGAAGAGCATCAAGCGGATGAAGTCCGGATCTTCCCGATACATCCGCAAGATCTCCTCGGCGAGCCGGACGAAGAACGTCAGATCGTCGCGATGGGCCCTCGCCTCGCGCAGTTCTTCCTGAAACGAATGGCGGCATTCCTTCATCTTGTGATCAATGATGGCCGAGTAGAGGTCCTGCTTGGTCGGGAAATGCCGGAAGATGAGGGCCTCGCTCACGCCGGCCGCCTGCGCGATCTCCCGCGTCGTCGTCCCCTCGAAGCCCTTGCGGGCGAAGAGGGCGATTGCCGCTTGGACGATCTGCCGACGGCGATCCTCGGCCGAAAGGCGTCGGGATTCGACCGCCGTCACCTTCGCCGATTTCGCGTTCGCGACCATCGCGGCCACCTCGAGAAGTAAGTACGTACTTACCACATGCGCGTGCCTTCCGCAAGGGGAGCGAGGCCGGATAGAATGAATCCTCAGCTTCCAAGCCGTCGCGTCTGCGCGAGGAGGATCGGGATGATCGTCGTGCTCGCCGGAGGGACCGGAGCGGCGAAGTTCGTGCGCGGATTGCTCGGCGTCCTCCCGCCGGAGGAACTGACCCTCATCGGCAATACGGGAGACGACGTCGAGCTGTGGGGATTGCATATCTCGCCGGATCTGGACACGCTCATGTATCAGCTGGCGGGTCTACTGGATGAGGAGCGCGGTTGGGGCGTGCGGGATGAGACGTTCGCCTGTCTGGCGGCCATCGGTCGCTATGGCGAACCCACATGGTTTCAGCTCGGAGATCGGGACTTGGCCACGCATCTTGTCCGGACGAAGTGGCTGCGGCAGGGATATTCGCTCACGGACGTGACGGCCGCCTTGTGCGCGCGCTTGGGCGTGCGCGCGCGCCTGCTGCCGATGTCCGATGACCCCGTCCGAACCTATGTGCGCACGCCGTCGGGCGTGCTCGCCTTTCAGGAATTCTTCGTGCGCGAGCGGTGGAGGCCGGAAGTCACGGGGGTGGAGTATCGGGGGAGCGAACGCGCGCGTCCGGCGCCCGGCGTGCTCGAGGCGATCAGCGAGGCGCACGGGATTCTCATCGCGCCGAGCAATCCGGTCACGAGCATCGGGCCGATCCTCTCCGTCCCCGGCCTTCGGGCGGCGCTCGCCCGAAGGCGCGAACGCGTGCTCGCGATCAGTCCGATCATCGGGACGGAGGCCGTGAGCGGGCCAGCAGGGAAACTCATGCGCGCGTGCGGGTACGAGGTCTCGCCGCTCGGCGTAGCTCGCTTTTACGCCGGGGTCGCCGCTCGACTCCTCATTGACGAACGCGATGCGGCATGGGGGGCGGCGATCGAGCGCGCGGGCGTGCGCGCGTTCACGGCACCATTACGCATGACCGATCGGATGGCTGCCGTGCGGCTTGCGCGGGTGGCTCTGGCCTGCTTACACTCTGACGCTTGATCTGGGCGGTCATTCCGGTCAAAGATTTTCACACGGCGAAGCAGCGATTGCGCACCGTGCTCGCGACGGATGAGCGCCGTGCGCTCGCGCGCGCCATGCTCGAAGATGTGCTCGCCGCGCTCGTCCGCGTCCGCGAGCTGAATCGGCTCGTCCTCGTCACTCGCGAACCACAGGCCATGGCGCTCGCGCCACGATTCGGCGCCTTCGTCCTCTCAGAGCCCTCGAATCGCGGTCAGACGGCAGCCGTCGAGCGCGCCCTTGCGGAAGCGCGTCGGCACGATGTGAGCGCCGTCCTCGCGCTGCCGAGCGATGTGCCGCTGGTCGAGCCGGAGGATATCGCAACGATCCTTCGGGCGGGGGAGCGGGCGGATGTCGTGCTCGTGCCCTCGCGAGATGGTCGCGGGACGAATGCAGTATGGATGCGGCCTTCGGTCCCGCTCTCCCTTCGCTTCGGCGAGGACAGCTTTCGCTTTCACCGTCGCGCGGCGCAGGAGCGCGCCTTGCGCGCGATCGTCCTCGATCTCCCTCGCGTCGCTTTGGATGTGGATGCGCCGGAGGACCTCTGCGAGCTTGCGCGCCGATATGCGGCTGCTCCAGAATTGGCCGTTCGTTCGGCAACGGCCGCTTTGTTCGAGGAACGACGGTGGCTCGCGCGATTCAGGTGATCGGCATCGAGGGGTTGCCCGAAGTGCGACCAGGCGACGATCTGGTCGCGCTGGTGCTCCAGGCCTTGGCGGCCGAAGGTCTCGCACTTCAGGACGGCGATATTCTCGTCCTCACGCAAAAGGTCGTTTCCAAAGCCGAAGGTCGGATGGTCGCGCTCGCGGACGTTGAACCCTCGGCGTTCGCCCGTACGATCGCTCGACAGATGGGGCGGGATCCTCGCTTCGTCGAGGTGGTCCTGCGCCAGGCGCGACGCATCGTGCGCATGGATCGGCACGTGCTCGTGGTCGAGACGCCGCAGGGATTCGTCTGCGCGAATGCGGGCGTGGATCGCTCGAATGTAGGTGAAGGGCGCGTGGTGCTGCTGCCCGCGGATCCGGATGCCTCGGCGCGCGCCATTCGGCGGGAGATCAAGCGGCGCGCGGGCGTGGAGGTCGCCGTCCTCATCACGGACACCTTCGGTCGGCCCTGGCGCGAGGGGTTGACCGAGGTCGCCATCGGCGTGGCCGGACTCGCGCCGCTCAAGGATTATCGAGGACAGCAGGATCGTTTCGGCGTGCCCCTGCAGGCGACGGTCGTGGCCGTCGCCGACGAGTTGGCCTGTGCTGCGGGCCTCGTGATGGAGAAACTCGCTGGGGTTCCGGCGGCGATCATTCGCGGCTATGCGTATGAGCCGCAAGAAGGGGCAGCGTCGGCGCTTGTGCGTCCGCCCGAGCGCGATCTGTTTCGCTGAGAGCTTCGAAGAGAGGGGGGACCAATGCGGATCGCCGTGATCGGAGGGACAGGGAAAGAGGGGCGTGGGCTCGTCCTGCGATTGGCCGTTGCGGGTGAAGAGGAAGTCCTCATTGGTTCGCGCCAGGCGGAGAAAGCGCGCGCGAAAGCCGAGGAGTTGAATCGCCGATTGGGGCGAACGGCAGTCGTCGGATTGGAGAACCGCGCGGCCGCGCGCGAGGCCGAGCTGGTGATCCTCTGCGTGCCCTATGCGGCGCATGAGGAGACGCTGCGGGCGATCGCTCCCGAGCTGCACGGGAAGATCCTCGTGGACACGACCGTGCCCCTCGATCCTCACGACCCCTTGCGCCTGCGACGGCGATCGGAGCAATCGGCCGCCGAGGAAGCACAAGCCCTGCTGGGCGCGACGGTGAAGGTCGTCGCGGCGTTTCAGAACGTCTCGGCTGCTGCCTTGCAGGACCTTCAGCGCGAGGTCGAGTGCGATATTCTGGTGTGCGGGGATGACGCCGCGGCCAAGGACGTCGTGATGGCGCTCATCGGCCGATTGGGCTTGCGCGCCCTGGATGCTGGGCCGCTTCGGATGGCGCGCGCGGTGGAGGAGATCACCCCCTTGCTCCTCGCGTTGAATCGTCGCTACGGATCGCGCTCGGCGGGCATCCGCATCACGGGCGTGGCGAATGCCTCTCCTTCGACGCCGACGTGAACCGCGTGCAGCCGAGAGCTGATGCCTTGTCTCGCCGACCGACGGATGATACACTCTCGTTCGAGTCGCGGCGGGAGCGCGCCTATGGGATTGGGGATCAAACTGACGGTTGCGGATTTGGAGGCTTTGTCCGAGGACAGCCGACGATGCGAGCTGATCGAGGGAGAGCTGCAGGTATTGACTCAGCCGCATTGGTCCCATCGGCGCGTCTTCGTCGCCACCGACTCCCCCTTTGGTTGAAGAGAACGTAGAGGCACGCATATGGCTGGGGCGATCACGCGGGTGCTCGCAGAGGTGAAGGTTGTGTCCGCGGTGATATTGCTCCCCGGCGAGGTCTTTCGATAGGCACATGGGGTCTCGCTTGATCTTTGACTCGTCCTCCCCGTGAGGAAAATGGGGATGAGGTCCGGCATGAAGCGCGATCCGTACGGCCTCGTGGGCGCGATCCTGACCGATCGGTACTATTTGGAAGAACTGGTGGGGATCGGCGGCATGGGCGTCGTCTACCGCGCGCGCCATTTGGTGACGACGGCGACGGTCGCCGTGAAGCTCCTGAAGCCGGACCTGGCCCTCGCGTGCCCCGAGTTGGTCGAAGCGTTCTTCAAAGAAGCGAAGGCGACGGTCGCGCTCGATCATCCGTACATCATTCGCGTCACCGATGCTGCGATGACGCGCGACGGACTCCCTTTTCTCGTCATGGAGTGGCTCGGGGGACATACGCTGGAGGAGGAGCTTCGACGACATGGGCCTCTGCCGTTGGAGCGAGCGGCGCTCCTTCTGGAGCAGATCGCCGAAGCGCTCACGTATGCCCATACGCGCGGCATCGTGCATCGCGATTTGAAGCCCAGTAATCTGATGCTCGTCGCGGATTACAAGGGCGAGCCGATCGTGAAAATCCTCGATTTCGGGATCGCGAAAGCCCTCGCAGGGGCGACGAGCGCGCGCGTCAGCCGGGTGATGGGGACGTGGCACTACGCCTCGCCGGAGCAATTCCGTCCGGGAGCGGCCATTGATCACCGGTCGGACATCTATAGCTTGGGGGTCGTCGCCTATCAGATGCTCACCGGGCGCGTGCCGTTTGAAGTCGAATCGCCCGAGCAGATGATCTACGCTCATTTGCATGAGCGCCCCCCTTCGCTGCGGCACTTCCGCCCGGACGCGCCTCCGGCTCTCGAGGAGGTGCTCGCGCGCGCATTGGCGAAAGATCCTGGAGATCGCTTCGCTTCGGCTGTGGAGTTGGCGCGCGCCTTTCGGCACGCGATCGGAGAGGGCGTCGGGACGCTGCGCGTGCGCTGTCAAGAGGCCGCGACGCATGCGGGAGTCGTTGCCACCGTCTACGTGGATGGCCGATACGTCGGACAGACCGACGCCGAAGGGCAATGTGTGATCGAGGGTCTCAGCCCGCGCGCTCATGTCGTCGAGGTGGAGTCGGCGCACCATCAGCGCTGGCGCAAAACTGTTCATCTGGAGTCAGGACGAGAGGTCGCGCTTCATGTGGAGCTGAGTCCGCTTCCGTTGGGACGCATCCTCGTTCAGTGCGGCGTCGCTCGCGCGGAGGTCTTCTTGAACGGCCAGCGCGTAGGTGTGACCGATGAGCGTGGCGCCTGTATGCTGGAACGCGTTCCCGTCGGTCGGCATCGGATCACCGTGCGACACCCGCAGTATGCTCCCGCTCGCGGTGACTGTGATGTCCTCGAAGGTGAGGTTGCCTCTCTCACGCTCTCGCTCCGTCCGCGTCGGTGGCGCTTCCTCGGCGGGCGGCTCGCCAGGGAAACGACGAGCGCTGCAGCGGAGGAGACGCGCGCCCTTGTGCCCTCGCCGGAAACACTTCCGGACACGATGGCTGAGGTCGTCACGCAACGGATTCCTTCAGCTCCTTCAACGCAGAAGGTGACGCGACTGCTCCTCAGATGGTCGCGATCTCGACAGGCGCTCGCCCTCGGAGTGGTGAGCGTTGGGCTCGTCGGACTTCTCTTCGCGCTCCGGTCGTGGAGGGGGGTACCCGAGGTCCCGCCGCCCGTCGTTCCGGGGCCTGCCAGTGTCCCCGCCCCTTCGATGACGCCGCCGATGTCGGAGCCACCGCGCGAGCCCGACGCTTTGCCTCCTGCGTCAATTCCTCGCCGCTCTTCTCCGACCCCACCCTCGATTCCCCGAGCATCTCAGGACTCGCCATCGGAAGTGATGCCGACGAAAGAGCCATCTTCTCGCACGGAGGAGACGACAGACGCCCCGCTCCCCATTGCTGAGTACGTGCGGCGGGGGAACGAGTACTTCAACGCCCGGCGATATGACGACGCCTTGCGCGAGTATCGGGCCGCGCAGCAGCTCGACCCTTCGAATCCCGACATCTACTACCTCCTTGGCCTCGTCCATGAGCGTCGAGGGGAATACGACGCGGCCCGCGAAGCTTTCGCGCGGTGTACGGCGGGACCATACGCTGCCGTCGCGCGCAATCACCTGAAGATGCTCGAGAAGAGGCGGCGCAGGCCATAACGAGAGTCGCCTGAGATGCCCGGACGCAGCGTCCCTCCATGGTACGTCCGGAGGCGGTTCCTCACGGTTGGTCGCGCAACGTCTTCGCGCGATCGAAGCGGTGCCGATACCACGTCGTGAAGGCTGTCGCTTCGTCCTCGCTGACGAGCACGCGGCGCAGGAGATGTTCGTCATCGGTCAATCGGCTGAGGAGGTCGAGCGTTTGCATGAGGTCCAGGTGCGGATTCAATTGCCGGGCGCGGGCGAGTTCTACAAGAGCGCGCTCGCGATCGCCGAGGAAGACGGCATACCGGCCGAGGTCATATCGGATCTCGGCGTTGGTCGGATCGAGCTGCACCGCCCGTTCGAAGGCCCAGAGGGCGCGTTCGCGCTCACCCAGTTCAGCCAGCGTGCGCGCCCACAACGCCCAATACCGGCCGCGCGCCGGACGCGCGCGCGCCGCCGCATGGGCCAATGTCTCCGCCCGTTCGAAGAACGCATACTGCTGCAGTCGTGGACGATCCGGTGCGCGTCCGTAATCGAAGAGTTGGCGCGCGCGCCAATGGTGCATCTCGGCCTCGTAGCCTGGGATCAGGCGATCCCTAGCGCGAAACGCGTCCTCAGGAGATGCCACGCGGTACGTCCGAAACCACGCGAGAAATCGCTCGTGATGAATGGCGGCGCGAAGGGCGAGCACCGCGTATCCGATCGTCCCCACAAGACCCACGAGCACGAAACCGGCGAACGCTCTCGCCGAACGCTCGCGCGCCCATCGTCGCGCGCGCATGAGGAAGGCGATCTCGCCACTAGGGCGAACGTGAAGCGCGGCGATCGCCTGCGTCATGGCGGCCATCAGGACGAAGGCGAAGGCGTTCGCCGGAATGTGAAAGTTGAAGTCGTAGAGCCCGTGAAGCGAGAGCGCCGTGAGCCCGAACAATCCCCCTATGGCCAGACCACGCGCGCGTTCGTCGCGTCGCTGTGACAGGAGCCGAAGAAGACCGCGCGCGTAAATGACGATCATCACCAGGAGCAGCCCGAGCCCGATGATCCCTAATTCGGCGAGCACGTGCACGTAATCGTTCTCTGGATGTACGGTGAAGAATCCGGCGAAGCCCGTCTTGTAGGCCGGGAAGATCTCCGCGAAGTTCCCGAGGCCACAGCCGAGCCACACATGGTCGCGGGCGAGCGCGAGCGTATCGCGCCAGACCGCAAGCCGATACTGCACCGATGGATCGCCCGCGAAGTGATAGCGCTTGAGCGCGATCCCAGATCCGAGCGCGAAGATCCCTCCCACGAGGGGCGCAAGGACGAGCAGAGCGGCGAAGAACGCGCGCCGAGACTCCGAGCGTCGCACCAGGAGCGGCACGATCGCGCTCGCTCCGAGCACGCTCACGACTCCTCCTCGCGATCGGGAGAGCAGCAGACCCGTCAGAAGCAGCGCCCCCAATCCGGCGAGCGCGAGGACGCGCGCCATGACGTCATCGCGCAGCCGCGCGCGCCCGTTCAAAACCGGTTGGATCTCCGCCAGCAGCAGCCCGAGCGTCGCGCCCAGCGCCAATTCGATGAAGCCGGCGAAATGGTTGTGGTTCACATACGGACCGAAGGGGAAGGCCGAGGCCGTCTCGATCCGCCAAAAGATTTTCCCGTTCCAGAAGGCGAGTTGCACAAGGGCGAAGAGCGTGAGGCTCGCCCCCACGGCGGCGAAGTAGATGAAAAACCGCTTCACGCGTCGCGGTTCGTGGAACCAATTCGCGGCGATGACGAACGTCGCGGCGTAGGCGATCCACTTCAGCAGCTCTTCGCGCCAGAGCGTGCGATTGAGGGCAAGCGGGATCCACCCCGGCGCTCCATCCGAAGCCGCGATCTCGACCGTGCGCGGCGAGAGTCGAGCGAGCAGCGCATGAGGGAGCGGCACTCCTTGCAGCAGCCCCAACAGAAGGAGAACGCCGAGCAGCACATTCATCGGTGAGGCGAACCAAACGAAGTGTCCTCGGTGCCATCCGCGTGCCAGCCAGAGCCCGGCGAGCGCGGCGACACCTACCTCCATCGCCCCATATCCCCATGCTTCGACTGCCCCGAGCGCGAAGGGCAAACCGAAGAGCAGTAGGACGAAAACGCCCTCAATCCAAGGATCGAGCGTGCGCCGCGCCATGGGGCATTCAGACGAATACGACCGAGAGAGAGGGATACCCCCGCGTTCCGCTCATCGGGGACTCCTCCATCGCGGCCGGCGCAAAGAGGACGAGCCCTCTAGCTCGCGAAGCCGTTGCTTCATCGCGCGAAATCCCGGTGTGTCGCGCACAAGACGCGGATCGAGCGCGAGGTGATCGGTGATCTCCGCCTGCGTGTTCCGAATCCGCTCGGAGGCCGGCGGATGCGTGCGGAAGACGGCGCCGAGCAGATCGGGATTCCGACGCGAGATCTGCTCCAACTTTTGGAACATCGAGACCATGCCGCGCGGATCGTATCCGGCAGCGTACATGTTGTGCACGCCCAGGAAATCGGCCTCCCGCTCGGCATCCCGCGAGTGCTTCGTGAAGATGCCGGCGGCCAAAAGTTGCGAGGCCGTTTGCCCGATGCGCGCCGCCGTGCCCTCGCCCCCGATCGCACCAATGCCCAGGTTGATCAGGCCGACGAGGAATTGATACCTCTGCGCGCGCTTGAAGTTCTTCAGCCCATGCCGCGCGACGACATGTCCGATCTCGTGCCCGAGCACCGAGGCCAGTTCGCTCTCGTCCTCCACCGTGGCGAGCAAGCCCGTGTGTACGTACACGTATCCGCCCGGAAGCGCGAACGCATTCACCGTCGGGTCCTCGAGGATGAAGAAGTGATACTCCAGGTCCGGGCGTTTGGAGAGGCGCGCCAGCCGCTCTCCGAGCTGCTGCACGTAGCGCGTGAGCCGCGGATCCTGCACGATCTTCTGCTCCTTCTGGAGCTGCTTGTGCAACTCCTGTCCCAAGCGAATCTCATCGCGTTCCGGATAGAGGCCTTCGTTGCTGTAGCTCGCCCCCCGGAACTTATCGTAAGGGTTTCGACTCTGGCTCGCCCTCGGCGCTGAATCCGCCGCGTGTGATTCCCCTTCGGAAGAGAGGGAGCCAGGCGCCAGTCCAACGATGAGACTCGCAAGCAAAAGAAGCGAGAGCACGCGCCAACGCCTTCTTCGTTCTTCGCCTCTGTTCCTCATAGTTCGCTCTTTGCCAGAATACTCGAGGCCCTTCTGGAGGTCAACCCCCCTCGCCTGGCGAGAGGTCCCGAAGCGCGGCCAACCGCGCACCAATCCTAAGGCGACTCTTGACAGACAGAATATCCCCGACTCTCAGTGGGAGAAAAGGCCGAAATGGAGGAGTGATCATGATGAGGCTCTTGACCAGCACCGTCGGAGTCCTGCTGGCCTTGAATGCGTGGGAGCCAGTCGCGAGCGCCCGTAGACAAATCCCTCTTCCCAATTCAAATCCCCTTGCGATTTGCGGTGTCTTCACGGTCGGATGCCAAGAGATACGACTTCGTGCGGATAAACTGGCGCTCCGCCCTTATTGGGCCGTAAATTTCGATCAGTCTCAATGTCAGTCCTGTTGCGACATTTGCTTCGTTGAGTGCCAGATATGTAAGGAGACCGCCGCCGTAGCATTTATGAGTCAACAGTTGGCGTGCATCACGGGGGTATGCCTGACAGAGGGCTTTGACTCTCCGGAATGTATCATCTGTCTGTCCGTGGCGCTAGCGATATATTTCATTGAGCTTGATATTTGCGAGGATAGATATCGAGCCTGCGCGTCAAGGTGCAGTCTTAATCACGCGGGTTGCTCTTGCGGACCATCCTGCTGATCCTGCTCTGAAGTTGATAGCGGGCTTTCGCTTGTCAAGAGGCTCTCATTATAATTTTTGGCCTAAGGGGGGAGTGAAGAAGGCATGGTTAGACTCGGCGCCCTCTTCTTTCTGTTATGGGTTGGATCCTCTTGGAGCTACCCTGCTCAATCAGGAAGTTGGGAATGGGATGCCCTTATGCTACAGGCGTCTCAGCGAAGCTTGGCGGAGGAGTCGGTAAGGCTACGCGCGGAGCTGGTCATGCTCGATGTGGCCGTGTTCAATAAGCGAACGGGAGAGGTCATCGGAGGGCTCAGAAAAGAGGACTTTCTCCTTTATGAAGACGGAATGCAACAGCGGATCCTCCACTTCAGTCGGGAAAGCCCACCGCTTTCCATTGTTTTTTTATTCCGTTTAAAACCACCGCTGCACACGCCAGACTGGTGGTGGGATTCGCTTCAAGACGTAGATAGTGCCGTAGAGGTTCGGACTTGGAGCGATGGACCGACGCAACCTTATCCTTGCCCCCCACTGTGGATGGAACGAGGTTTTGAAATCCCTTGTTATTACCAGGCCTTGAGTGTTATCGGCCAGAACATGCGACAAATTTTGCAACGGCTACGACCCGAGGATGAAGTGGCGTTGATGGCTTACGACGACGACACGATTTGGCTAGTTCAGGATCTCACCAAAGAGAAGCAATGCGCTGTGGAGAAGATTGCATGGAAGGAGATACAGCTGAATGGGGCTAGAGTTGTGCTCCCTGAAGTGAGGGTCCCTCCGCTCCTGACGTCAGTTATCGCAAGCGAACATCAGGCCATCTATGAAGCTGCTCGGTATCTGGAGAAGGCCTCGAATCCTGAGAGGCGAAGGATCATCCTCGCCTTTACGACTGATACGCCGACCCCTACCCGGGCTCGGCTTGGGGCGGCGCATCGGCGTCCATTGCCGTCCAAAAGGGGGACTCGCTCTAAGGACGAGATATTGAAGTACTTGCTCGCTGTGAGAGGTACAGTATATGCGCTCGTTATGCCGGGTTATCGAACCCCTGATTGGGAAGGGCTCTTGAGAAAATTGAGTATCCTTAGTAAGCCCGTTGGCCTGATAATGGGCGGAGATCCTTGGGACTATGCGAACATTACATTCTACGTGGAGCGAACTGGAGGAGAGGCGAGGATCGTCAGTAGCGAGAATGCAGTTGCCCACCTTGGAGAGTTGATCGATCGGTTGTATTCGCGCTATAGCCTCGGCTATATCCCGAGCAATATGAAGCGGGATGGGAAGTTTCGCAAGATCGAGGTGAGGGTTTCGCCGGAGGTGGAGCGGCGGGAGGGAGGGGTGATCATCAGGGCGAGGAAGGGGTACTATGCGCCGCGCGAGGGAAGCCGAAGGTGAGGTCGCGTTTTCTTTTCTGAGCTGGGCGAACGCTTGGCGGAAAGGGTAGAGGCGAACGGGAGCGTCGTGGGAGCCGTCTCGACTGTCCAAATGAATTGAGAGGTCGCGCTTTGAAGAGGGGAACGGGGATGTGGAGCCTCTTTCGAGTGACGCGCCAGTGGATGGGATAAGTGTCATGCACGCGGACCACGAGGGCAGCGCGAAGCCCGTTCGAAGGCCAATCATTGCCCGAGAGGCTCAGGTCCTGAAGGAACGCCAGGGAGGGGGCGTCGGTCGTTCTTGGCGTCGTCGCGCAGGGTCAGCTCACGCGATCCGTGCTCTTCCCGTCGCTTTGGGGTCTCTGCGCAGAGGACTCGATCTGCGAGTCGCCCCATGGGGGAGTGAACGTGGGCGGGATTGACTTTGTCTTCGGCGTCGAGGTTATGGTATATTCCCGTGCTTTTCGGGGGAAGCATTCATGTGAGGAGTGTGGGGCGTTGAGCATACTCGTAGATGAGCACACGCGCGTTGTCGTTCAGGGGATCACGGGGCGCGAGGGGACGTTCCATACGCAGCAGATGAAGGCGTATGGGACGCAGATCGTCGCCGGCGTCACGCCGGGGAAGGGCGGGACGATCCATGAGGGCGTGCCGGTCTTCAATACGGTCGAGCAAGCTGTGCGAGAGACGGGGGCGGATACGAGTGTCATCTACGTGCCCGCGGCTTTCGCCGCCGATGCCATCATGGAAGCCGCGGATGCCGGCATCGCGCTCATCGTCTGCATCACGGAGGGGATCCCTGCGCTCGATATGGTTCGGGTCATGGCCTTTTTGCACGGTCGGCCGACGCGGTTGATCGGACCAAATTGTCCAGGGGTGATCTCTCCGGGGAAGTGCAAGGTGGGCATCATGCCCGGGCACATTCATCGGGAGGGGAGCATTGGCGTGGTCTCTCGCAGCGGCACGCTCACGTATGAGGCCGTGTGGCAGCTCACGCAGCGTGGACTCGGGCAATCCACCTGCGTCGGGATCGGCGGGGATCCGATCGTCGGCACGAGCTTCGTTGATGTCCTGCGCCTCTTCGAGCAAGATGAGCAAACCGAAGCGGTCGTCCTCATTGGGGAGATCGGGGGGACGGCTGAGGAGGAAGCGGCTGCCTTCGTGCGCGCGCACATGAGCAAGCCCGTCATCGGGTTCGTCGCCGGACAAACAGCGCCGCCCGGTCGGCGCATGGGCCATGCCGGAGCCATCATCTCCGGAGGACAGGGGACGGCCGCCGAGAAGATGCGGGTGATGGAGGAGGCGGGTATTCACGTCGTTCGCAGTCCAGCCGAGATCGGTGCGACGGTCGCCCGCGTGTTGGGCAGAGGTTGAGGGTTCAGGCGCCGCGCTGCTGATTCGGTGAGGAGGGGGGAGATGTTCGAACGCACGCTCGCCATCATCAAGCCGGATGCCGTCGAGCGAGGACTCGTGGGGGAGATCATCCGTCGTATCGAGGCCGAGCGCTTTCGCATTCGCGGCCTGAAGATGGTGCATTTGACGAAGGCGCAAGCCGAAGGATTCTATGCCGTGCATCGCGGCAAGCCGTTTTTCGAGAGCCTCACGACGTTCATGTCGAGCGGCCCCTGCGTCGTGCTCTTGTTGGAGGGGGAAGCGGCCATCTCGCGGTGGCGAGAGATCATGGGGGCGACCGATCCGGCTCGCGCGGCCGAAGGCACGCTCCGTCGCCAATTCGGCACGACGATCGAGCGCAACGCCGTTCACGGCTCGGATGCCCCGGAGACTGCGGCATTCGAGATCGCCTATTTCTTCAACGCCTTGGAGATCGTAGAGTGAACGACGATGCTGGGGGATGGTCTGGGCGGTATGGGGCGACTCTTCATCGCGATCGGGCTTTTGTTCGTGGCCTTCGGTTTGGTGCTCGTGCTTGTGGAGCGTTTCCCGCAGATCCCTTTGGGGCGGCTCCCGGGGGACATTCGCATCGAGCGCGAGAATGTGCGCTTCTACTTCCCGTTGGTCACGAGTCTGATCCTGAGCCTGATCGCGACGATCCTCTGGTCGTTGTTCTCCTCGCTCCGCAAATGAGGTGAAGGGGTATGACAGCGCCCAAACGCTTTCGCGTCTTCGCGACCTGTGACATCGGTCAAGAGGCCTTGGACGTGCTGCGCCAGCGTGGATACGAGGTCGAGGTCTATCCGCATCCCGATCCTCCGCCCAAGAGCCTCATCCTCGAGAAGGTGAAGTCGGGAATAGATGGGCTCATCACCACCTTGCGCGATCCGATTGACCGCGAGGTCTTGGAAGCCGGACGGGGTACGCTCAAAGTCGTGGCTCAATGCGCTGTCGGTTTCGACAACATTGATCGTGCGGCGGCCAATGAGTTGAAGATCCCCTTCACCCACACGCCCGACGTCTTGAACGAGGCGACGGCCGAATTCGCCCTCTTCATCTTGGGCTGCGTCTCGCGCAAGCTCTGGCCGAGCGAGAAGCTCGTGCGCGAGAACCGGTGGGGCGCGTGGCATCCGTATCTCCCCTTCTTGGGCGATGAGGTGACGGGCAAGACGGTCTCGGTCATCGGTACGGGCCGGATCGGGAAGGCCTTCATCAAGAAGTGCGTCGGCCTGGACATGAACATCCTCTGTTACGATCCGATCGCTCAGGATCACGACTTCGTCGCCAAGGTGCAGCGCGAGATGGACCTGCGCTACGAACTGGGCTTCGCGTCCGAACGGCGCACGATCCGCTACGTGAGCTTCGACGAGGCATTGAGCCAGGGGGATTACGTGAGCCTTCACGTCCCGCTGCTTCGGCCCGGCGAGAGCGAGACGCCGACCTATCACCTCATCAATGAGGACGCGCTGCGAAAGATGAAGCCCACGGCCTATCTCATCAACACGTCGCGCGGGCCGGTCGTGGATGAGCGCGCGCTCTACTGGGCGTTGAAGAACGGAGTGATCGCCGGAGCGGCGCTCGACGTCTTCGAGGTCGAGCCGCTGCCGCCGGATTCCCCCTTGCGCGATCCGGAGTTGGAAGACCGGCTCCGCCTCTTCCATCACTTCGCCAGCGGTGGGCGCCAGACGCGCCTCTCGCCCGATCCCGATCGCGGCATGGCAGGACGAACCGTCCAAGCCCTCATTGATGTGCTCGAAGGGAACTATGGCGGCGATCCGGCGAAGATGCCCTTCGTGGTGAACAAAGAGGCTTTCCGATAATGCGGGGCATGGGCATCGAATGCTCGGTGAAGAACGAGGAGTGGACGAGCGCCGTTCTCCCTCTCGATCCACGACGCTGGTGATCCCCGTTCATCGGGGACGAGAGCGAGCGCTCGCGCGCCTGCTCCAGACGATCGCCGACGCCGCGCCGAGCGCTTTCTCCCCGGTGGACATCCTCATCGTGAGCCGCGATATCCCCGATATCGAGACGCGCGCGAGCGCCCTCGCACGGGCCTTCTCCCTGCCGATTCGCGGGCTTTATGTCCCGGGTGCGCGAACGCTCGCCGAACTGCGCAATGCCGGGCTCCACGCCGTTGCGACCGAATGGGTGCATTTCTTGGATTCGGATACGGTGCTACTGCCGGACCACTTCGTGCGGTTGGAGTGCGCCGTCACAGCGCGAGATCATTCGATCGCGTGTTTCCAGCTCGATTTCGCGCCCGCTCCCCCGCGCTCCCGATGGGCGCGCTACGAGGCCGAGATTGATCGGTGGGCCATCGGCCGATACGTCCGTCCCGAAGGGGTGCGCGGATTAAACGGAATGGGCGTTCTGGCGCGCGTTCGGGATCTGTGCGCCGTCGGGGGATTCGATCCCGAGCTGGTGGCTGCCGAAGATATCGAGCTGGGATATCGGCTCTTCCGGGCTGGAGTCTCCGTCGCGTTGCTGGATGCTGTTCGCGTCATTCACGACTATCCCTCGCGGCTGCGGGATGTGCTGCGTCGCAAGTTCTGGCATGGCCAGGGATATGGTCTCTTCCTCGCGCGCCATCCAGAATTCTTGCGACATCTCATCGTCGCGCCGCGACCTTCGCTCTCGGCACTCCTCCGTCGTCCGCTCTTCCTCGTCTACCTCCTCATCAGCCACGTCGTCTTCTTCGCGGGCGCTGCCGTCGCGCTCTGGCGCCGGTGGAGGGCGCGCGCGTCCTCGAAAGAGAGCGCGTGCGCGGCTCTCGCGGACGCACCAGGAGGACGCCCGACATCCGATTCTCCTTCAGGAACTCTTCCAGCTCCTCTTCCACCACGCGGCCGCGACGCCGCGAAGCATGCGAGAGGATGAGGGACTCGGCGCCGCCGGGTCCCCGCTCCAGGAGCACGAGGCCGACGTGAAAGACGTCGAGATTCGGTCTCGTGGAAGCGAAGAAGATGAGATCGCCATCGCGCAGGCGCCCGCGCCACTTCGCGAGCTGCGTCTTCGGCAGGCATCGGAAGCGGAGCGTTCGTGGGGGGATGCCGGGGACGACGTTCACCCGACGCGTGAGGAAGCGCGTCTTGGGGCCGCGCGTGAGATCGGTGAGCAGGCCTTGGCGAACATTGGCGCGAATCCATTCGACCATGTAGTGATGTCGCGCGTGCCAAGTGACTCGCCCATTGTCGTAACGAATGCGCCGCAGCCATCGCCGGACGTCGCGCGCCGAGCGCGCCAGGGCGAGCGCGAGCACCGTTTCCACATAGGTGACGCAGTCGAAACCGGCCAGGGACAGAGTGAGAACTTCGCGTTGCGTCGGGCCACCGCCAAGCGGATTCTCGACGTAGGGACGACCGCGCAAGAGGCGAGCCGCGTGCCGCAGGCGCTCGCCAAGCGACGTGTCGCCACGCAGCTCGCGAAGCAGCGCGGCGATCTCCTGTGGTCGGGCTGCGCGCGATCTCATCGTCTGCGCCATCCCTGGCGATTGTACGGGATCGGTCGTCGCGCCGGCCAGTCCGCCGATTCTGGCCGAGGGGCCGGAATTGCAAACCCCTTCCGCCTCGCGGATAATACCCCCTGAAATATGCTCGAACGACGACGGTTGCACATTCACCGCATCGGCCTCGTGATCAAGCCGAAGATCAAAGGGGCCGGCCCCGTCATCGAGCGGCTCTCGCGCTTCCTCGCGGAACGGGGCGTCGAACTCGTCGCCGAACCGATCGTCGAAGAGATGGCCCCCGAATGTCGGGCGACGCTTCTGCCGCGCGAAGAGCTGGCATCGGCCGTTGACGTGCTCGTCGTCCTCGGTGGCGATGGGACGATGCTCGCAGCGGCGCGCCTCATCGCGGGACGGCGCATCCCCGTCCTCGGCGTCAATTTCGGTGGACTCGGTTATCTCACCGAATTCACGTTGGAGGAGGTGTTCCCCGCGCTGGAGCGCGTGTTGACGGAGGAAGTGCTCGTGGACGCCCGCATGATGCTCGATGCCTTCGTGTATCGCGCCGGTCACTGCGTGGCCGAATATTCCGTCCTCAACGACGCCGTCGTGAACAAGAGCGCCCTGGCACGCATCATTCAGATCGAGTGTTGGATTGATGGCGCGCCGGTGACGACGTTTCGCGCCGATGGCCTCATCGTCTCCACCCCCACGGGCTCCACGGCGTATTCGCTCTCGGCCGGTGGGCCGATCGTCCACCCCTCGGTCGCCGCGATCGTGATCACGCCTATCTGCCCGCACACGCTGACGAATCGGCCGCTGGTCATCTCCGATGCGTCGGAGGTGACGCTCCTCTTGCGCACGCCGCGCGAAGAGGTCACGTTGACCCTCGATGGACAGGTCGGCTTCGCCCTGCAGGTCGAAGACGAAGTGGTCGTCCGAAAGAGCGCAAAGACATTCGACCTCATCTCCCCGGTGAACAAGAACTACTTCCAAGTCCTGCGGGACAAACTCTCCTGGGGGAAGTGACGGCTCGCCAGCGCCTTCGCTTGCTCTTTCCGGATCGGCGGTGATACACTGAGGAGCGAAATACCGCTGTTCGGGGGGGAGAGCTATGAGACGCCTGGGCTTCGTTCGCTTCCTTAGAACTCTCGGCCTTTCCGTCTTCATCCTTGCGACGCCTTCGGTCGTTCCCGCGCAATCGCAGGCGACGGCAGCCACGCTGGAGGGATACGTATATGACCCCGCGGGGGCCGTCGTCCCGGAGGTCACCGTCACTGCCGTGAATGTGGGGACGGGCCTGACGCGCACGGTGAAGACCAATGCCGTCGGCTACTACATCATCCCGCTTCTGCCGCCCGGCACGTACACGGTCACTTTCGTCAAGCCGGGATTCGCGGAGGTGAAGCTCGAAGGGATCGAGCTGCGCGTCGGCGATGCCCTCACGGTGAACAGCACGTTGCAACCGGCGGGCATTCGAGAGGAAGTCCTCGTCACGGCCGAGACGCTCCCGCTCATCGAGACGACGCGCACGCAGCCGGGCACGGTCATTGATCGCGCGCTCATTGACGTGCTTCCGCTCAACGGGCGGAATTGGACGGAGCTGGTGCTGCTGACGCCGGGGGTGACGGCGGCCGATGATTTCGGCAACGTGAGCTTCACCGGCGTGGATCGCGTCTTCAACAACATTCAAGTGGACGGTGCCGATAACAACAATGCCTACTTCGGCGAGATTCGCGGGCGCACGCGCGCGCCGTTCCAATTCAGCCAGGAGACGGTGCAAGAGTTCCGCGTGGCCAACAGCAACTTCTCGGCCGAATTCGGACGCGCGGCCGGTGGCATCGTCAACGCCATCACCCGCTCGGGCACCAATGAGTGGCGCGGCACGGCCTTTTACTACATCCGCGATGACGCGTGGAACGCCAACGGCTTCTTCAACAACGCCAACAACGTGCCCAAGCCCCCCGAACGCCGCCAGCAATTCGGGGGCAATATCGGCGGCCCGCTCATTCGCAATAAGCTCTTCTGGTTCCTCAACTACGATCACCAGGTTCGCAATGAGCCGGTGACGGTCACCCTGGGCGCGCGCCTGGAGAGCGAGATTCGCGCCCTGCGCGGTCCCGACCGGGAGCTGGCCGAACGGTTCTTCCGGCCGCTGGTGCGCGCCATCCCCCGCGATTTCGACCAGATCACGTTCTTCCCGCGGCTCGATTGGCAGATCACGCCCCATCACACGCTCACGCTCACGCACAACTTCCAGCAGTTCGATTCCCGAAACGGCGTCTTCACCACGCCCACGACGACGACCAACATCACTGGCAACGCGAAGAATTTCACCAACAGCTACACGAGCGTCATCGCGCTCAACTCCGTCCTCTCGCCGACGCTGCTCAACGAATTCCGCTTCAACTTCGTCTTCGACGATACGGGCGACTTCGCCAACGATCCCACGTTGCCGCAGATCACCGTCGCCGGGTTCAACCTCGGCGGGCGAACGTTCTTGCACGCGCGGCCCGGGGATTTCCCCGGACGATTCACGAAGGAGCGGCGCCTGCAATGGATCGAGAACCTCTCGATCATCCGAGGGCGGCATACGATCAAAACCGGATTCGACATCAATCGCATCGTGGATCGGAACTTCTTCGCTCAGAACGTCAACGGGACCTACAGCTTCGGCAGCGTCGCCGATTTCCTGAACGGCATCATCAGCAATTACACCCAGCGCTTCTTCGTCGGCGATCCACTCGTTCGGCAACGGACGATGGTCTATGGCGTCTATGGCCAAGATACGGTGCGCCTCAGTTCGCGGCTGACGCTCTACTACGGTGTGCGGTATGAGTTGCAGACGCTGCCGGGACCGCTTGTCGTGAATCCGCTCGTTCCGGAGACCGAACGGATCAACGAGGACACGAACAACGTCGCGCCACGCTTGGGGATCGCCATCTCCCCGTTCAAGAATGGGAAGACGGTCATTCGCGCCGGATATGGGGTCTTCTACGGGCTGACGCCCAATCTCATGATCAACGACGTCCTGACGAACAACAATGCCTATTCGATCAACATCTTCCTCTCGGGCACGGCTCTGGCGGCCAATGGGATCGTCTTCCCACCGATCGCGTCGCTCGATCCGCTCAATCTCTCGAAGACGACGTTCCCGCGACTGGACGCACCGCCGGGAGGGTTTCGGTTCGCCGATCCCTCTTCGGACATCATGGTCTTCGCGCCGGATCGGGTGAATCCGTACACGCAGCAAGCGAATCTGGAGATCGAGCGAGAACTGTTCCCGCAGACGACGGTCTCGGTGGCCTATCTCTTCACGCGGGGGGCGAAGATCTCGCGCTCGCGTAACATCAACGTGCGGCCACCACTGGAGGGGCCGGCCGGCGTGGCGACCATTCGCGTGCTCGATGAGCAAGGACGGATCGTCCACACGTTCCAATTCCCCCGCATCGGCGTCGTCTCGCCGACGTCGTTGCGGCCGAATCCCAACTTTCGACAGATCAACGTGGTCGAGAGCGCGGCGAATTCGATTTATCACGGGATGGCCGTGCGCCTCAATCGGCGCTTCCATCGCGGACTGTCGCTGCTTGTCTCCTACACGCTCTCGAAGACGACCGATGATATCCGCAACGCGCTCGATGGACGCTTCACCGACATCCTCGATCCTTTCAATGTCCGGCGCGATCGCGGGCTCTCCAGCTTGGATGAGCGGCAGCGGCTCGTCATCAGCGGCGTCTGGCAGATGCCGTTCTTCAAGAATGCGGGGAATCGCGTCCTGCGCCATGTCCTGGGGAATTGGAGCGTGAGCGGGATCGCCACTTTCTCCAGCGGGCGCGCGGTGACGGCCGACCTCGCCGGATCGAGTACGGACACGGATCTGAACGAGGACAACGTGCCCGACGATCGCGCGCCGCAGTGGGGACGCGGGGCCTTCCGCGGGCCGGGGCGGAACCAAATTGATCTCAGCCTGCGCAAGCGCATTGATCTGGCCGAGCGACGTCGGTTGGAGTTCATCCTCCAAGCATTCAACGTCTTCAATCGGCCGCAATTCACCGGCGTGCAGGTGGACGCTTACGATGCCACGCGCAGCGGCGGCATCACGTCGCGCGTCTTCACCTTGCGCCCGCGCGCCGATTTTCTGCAGCCCGTCTTCGGCCTGCGCGCCCGCGATCTGCAGCTCGGCGTGCGAGTGGCATTCTGAGACCATTCGAAGGATGGGATCTATGAGAATTCGGACAGGATATTGATCTCAACGACGCCGCTGTATGGTGGTCGCGACGAACGTTGGTCGTCATCAACAGCGGTCGGGCTCAGGCGACGGATGATCTCCTGGAGGTGGACCCCGAGACGGGAAGGGTCTCTCTCCTGGTCGCGGCGACGGACATCGAGGCGGATCTGAACATCCCAGATGTCGGATACTACGGCGTGGATGTCGGGCCGGATGATGTCATCTATCTCCTGAACACGTTTGGGACGTCGGGGCATCCGGCTACTCGAGGAATCGTCGCCGTCCGAAACGCCGGAGGAGGAAAAGGCGATGCCACGCTCTTCGCTTCAGAGGCGGAGATCATCGCCGATCCTTCGATCCGCAACAGAGCCGGCAATCCCGTGACTCGGCTTTCCCATCAAAACGCGGGATTCGCCGTCAGTCCCGTGACTGGCGAGGTCTTCCTCGTGGATTCCTCCGGCGCGACGCAGATCAATGGGATCATCGGCGTGCGCCGCGTAACGGAGACGGAGCCTCCGCCTCCGAGCTACCGTCAAAGAGATCCGCAGTGAGGAGGAGATCGGCGCGGCGGCGGGGCAGGAGTTGATATCCCCGCGTGAAGGGGCGGAAGCGATCGAACTGTCCGACGATGCCGATGAGCGTGAATGGTCCGGTCGGCGTCAGCATCCCAGGGATGTCCGTCGAGCCAAGGATGCGCACGGTCGTCACCCCTGTGCCGTCGGTGATGGTGAGATTCGCATTGCCGGAGGGCGGAATCGAGCCCTGAACGATCCGCACGTTTTCCAGGCGCACGAGCCGTCCTTCGAGAGCTTCGCCCACGTCGGCAATGCGCGCGGACCGAGGAACAGGCTCCGCCTCCGAGCGGCCGAGCACGTGGATGCCGAATGAGGAGGGGAACGGCGGCACGGGAAGCGGATTCGTGACGTCGAGTTCCAGAAGCCCGTGGTAGTTCTTCACGCGCCCGGTGACCAGGACGCGATCGCCAATGCTCACCGGCTGACTCTGCGCGCGCAGCTCGAAGACGCGAATCCCTCCAGTCTCGTCCTCGACGAACACTTCCGTGTGCGTTCGGTTGAACGTCCCGCTTCCGACGGTCACCGTACCCATGACGCGAGCGGGCGCGCCTTCAAAGCGCGGCGCGCCCCACGCGTCCACGGCGCGCAGAGCGCCGATCGGCGTGATGCCAGCGAAATAGAGGCCACAGGCCGTCGTCGTTTGTGCTGCGCTGTCTTCGGCCGTGACACAGTAGCGCACGAGCGTTCCATCGGGTTGTCCCGAAAGCTCTCCAACGAAGAGCGTCTCCGAGAGGCGAACGAGTGAAAGAGAGTGCGGTTCCTCATCATTCACGGAGAGCGTCAGACGGACCGCGTGAATTCGTCCCGAATCATCCGCGATCTGCGCCGTGAGGAGAACGGCTTCTCCAGCACGAGGGACGATGGGAGACGTGCTCAGGATGACCGTCGGCGGGAAATCGGCGCGCACGCCGCGTTCGGCACCATCGGTCGAGAACGTGCGCGGCTGCAGCCGCCCGCCGCGCACCGTATATCGGCGTCCGTCGGTCTGGATCTCGATCGGTCCTTCGGCGATGAATCCTTGGTGGCTCACCCGGCTATCCGAGGGTGGGCTCGCTTGCGTTTGAAAGAGGAAAGGAGGACGAGCGGGCGGGAAATCCCCATCGGGAGGCACGGGCACGAGGCCGCTTGTCGGCGTCGTTGAGATGAAGCGATCCACGACTTCGACGCTCGGATGACCAAACGGGTTCGCCGTCGCCGCTTGCACGATGCCGACTTCCGCTCTGAGCGTCGAAAGGAACGTCGCATTGTTGCTCGTCGCGCTCCCGTGATGGTTCAGTTGCAGCACATCCACGTCGCCGACGAGTTGGGCGACCGTGGATTCGACGTCCGTCGTAGCGTCGCCACCACCGGTGAGATCGCCCGAGATGAAGAGATCGAAATCGCCATATTGGACGAGGAGTCCGATCGAGGCACTATTGTCCACTTGGTCGAGCGGATCCCGGCGGCCAAAGATGCCGACGCGTCCGCCGCTCAGGAGATCTCCATTGACGACCACGCACGTCGCCATAGCACCACCGCCGAGATCGAGGACATCGCCGGCGCGCAGCGTGCGACGAACGGCGCCGATGGCTTGCAGATAGTCGGCGAAGATTCGACTCGTGCGAGGAGCTGTGAGATCACCACTGTCGTACGCAATGGCGGGAGGGAAGACGGCGGCGACTTCATCGAGCCCGCCGATGTGATCGGCGTCGTAATGAGTAGCGATCATCACGTCGAGGCGAGTAAGTCCGAGATCGCGCATAAGCGGCACCAGGACAACATGCCCCGCTCCATCCGGGCCACCATCCACAAGCAGCGTGCGTCCCGTCGGCGAGATGATGAGGGCCGCATGCCCATGACCGACGTCGGGAAAGAGAACGCGAAGGCGAGCCTCTTGCGCCCGCAGCGGGAATCGCACGAACCCGAGGATGATGAGGAAAAGGGCGATGTGTTTCCGAGTGTTCGCACTCTCAGACTTCATGGGAAACATTATAGAAGGCCTGCATGTGGCGGCGCGATTATTCTTCGGGGCGGAGGCCGATGAGATCGAGGGCGCGTGCGATCTCCGGATTGCGCATGAAGAAGCGCCAGACGGTTCCGGCTCGCAGGTTCTCGGCGCTGAGCAGCGTGATGCCCACGCTGATGCCGATCACGTCCGCATTCACCCAATTGGTCGTCGGATTGAAGGCATCGGTGAATCCATAGCGGCCATAGAACCGCTCGCCGTATTGGGCGGAGAATCGCTCGCGCATGGTGCGGAGCGCCGGCAGCGCGATCTCCGGCACGAACATGAGCGAACCGGCGGCGGCGCTCGGAACGACTGTGCCGTCAATTCGTCCATCGCGGGGGAAGCCCGGTGGCGGCGGCCCGCCCCAATCGCAATAGCGCACTTGCCCCTGCCGCACGCAATCGGAGGCCGTGATGCCCCAGACGTTCTCCGAGTAGCTCAGGGGGAATTCGCGGGCGAGTCGAAGGCAGAATTCTCGATGGGCGCGCGTGGCCCGGATCGAGTTCTCGAACCAATCGGTGCGCATCCCGTGCTCCTCCCGACGATGGCGAAAATCTATCCAGGCGTGCGAATACTGATGGATGAACAGCGGCGGCGCACCGTAGATGTACGTGTAGCCCGCGTAGGTGATGGGGTTCCGCCGCCAGGCATACCACGCCTCGGGCGAGATCGGATGCGTCGGCGAGGCGATGGCCAGAAGATAGAGGATCATGTGCTCGCTGTAGGTGTCCCAGCGAGCCGGGAGAAATCCTCCTTCCGGCGTCCATCCATGCGAGAGCAGGGTCGGGTGCCCGTTGAGCATCCAGGGGAAATCCACCCGCTCGTAGATTGTCGTGGCCAGGGAGACGATCTCGGGATCGGCGTCGAAACATTGCCGCACGGTGAGCACGCCGGCCAGAAGCAGGGCCGTATCAATCGACGAAACTTCGCTCGCCCACTCGCGCGCGCCGGTCCTGGCGTTCATCCAGTGGTAGAACCAGCCCTGTTTGTGAACGGCGCGCTCGGCGAAGAAGCGAAGCGTCGTGCGGGCGCGCTCGCGAGCTTCGTCGCTCGTGATCCAGCCGCGCTGGGCAGCAATGCAGAGTGCCGTCAGACCGAAACCGGTCGCCGCAATGCTCGCGAGATCCGACCGCTGCTGACCGTTGACTCCGGCGCGATCTCGCACCAAACCCGTCTTCGGATCGGCCTGCTCCCAGAAATAGAGGAAAGCGCGGCGGGAGAGATCCTCCAGGAAGGCCTCGTCCTCCGGCGAGAGCTGTCGGGACGTCGGCGCCAATCCGCATTGCGCGGGAACGAAGAGCAGGAGTCCGACGAGTCCGATGACGATTCGGCGATCCACGACCCTATTGTATCACCTCGAAGCGCGCTTCCAATCCGCCGACGGAGCTGGTGCCGACGAAGACGCGAAATTCCCCCGGCTCGACGACGAAGCGCATCCGGCGATCATAAAAGCCTAGATGATCCGGCCCTAGCGTGAACGTGATGCGCCGCTTTTCGCCGGGGCGCAGCGTGATCCGCTCGAAGCCTTTCAATTCGCGCACCGGGCGCGTCACGCTGGCCGCCACATCGCGAATGTAGAGCTGGACGACCTCATCGCCCGTGCGCGGGCCGACGTTTTCAACGATGACGCTGACGGTGAGCGACTCATCCGGTCGGATGCGCTCGCGGCTCAGGCGGAGATCGGAAAGTCGAAATTGGGTGTAGCTCAACCCGTAGCCGAAGGGGAAGAGCGGCGTCGTCTGCTCATCGAGATACTTCGAGGTGTACTTATTCGTGGGATCGGGCGGCCGTCCCGTCCTCTTGTGATTGTAGTAGATCGGGATCTGCCCGACCGAGCGCGGGAACGTCACCGGCAGTTTTCCGCCGGGATTCACATCGCCGAAGAGGACATCAGCGATGGCGTGACCGGCTTCGGTGCCGGCGAACCAGGTTTCGAGAATCGCCGGGACATGTTCGGCGATCCAGGGGATGGTGAGCGGGCGTCCGTTGACGAGGACGACGACCGTCGGCGTGCCGGTGGCGTGGACGGCTTTCACAAGATCCAACTGTCGCCCCGGCAGATCGAGCGAGGCGCGCGAGGCGGCTTCGCCGCTCATCTCCGCCGATTCGCCCACGACGACGATGGCGACATCCGCCCGACGCGCGATGCGCACGGCTTCGGCGAACCCTCCGGTAGCGTCGCCGGTGATCTCGCATCCTCTCGCGTGCAGGACCCGGACCGATGGCCCGAGTTTGGCCTTGATCCCGGCCAGAATCGTGACGACATCTTCGGGGCGTCCATCTCCCGACCAGGGGCCGAGGAGATTCCGTTGATCGTCCGCGAGCGGCCCGATCACCGCCACCGCTCGCAGGTTCTTGTCGAGCGGCAGCAGAGGGCCATCGTTTTTGAGCAGCACGATCGAACGGGCTGCGATCTCGCGCGCTGCCGCCCGATGTTCCGGACGGAGCAGCACGGCGCGTTCTCGCGCCTCATCCGCATAAGGCCGCTCGAAGAGCCCCAGTCGGAATTTGAGCCGGAGCACGCGCCGCACGGCGTCATCAATGGTGGCCATCGAGAGCGTGCCCGCTTCGATGAGCGACGGCACGTGTCGGCTGTAGAGGCGACTCACCATCTCCATGTCCACGCCGGCTTCGAGCGCATACCGGGCGGCCTCGGCGCCATCGGCCGCGAGCCCGTGCGCGATGAGTTCCTCCACAGCCGTGTAATCACTCACGACCGGTCCGTCGAACCTCCACTCGTCGCGCAAGATGGCCCTCAGCGTGAAGGGATTGGCCGAGGCGGGAATGCCGTTCAGATCGTTGAAGGCGCTCATGATCGTTCCCACGCCCGCTTCGACGGCCGCTCGGAACGGCGGCAGGTAAATCTCCCGCAGCGTCCGCTCGGACATATCGGTCGTGTTGTAATCGCGTCCGCCTTCGGCAGCGCCGTAGCCGACGAAATGTTTGGCGCAGGCGACGACGCGATCCGGGGCGCTGTAGTCCTGTCCCTGGAATCCCCGCACGCGGGCTCGCGCCATGACCGATCCGAGATACGGGTCTTCGCCCGAGCCCTCGACGATGCGGCCCCAGCGGGGATCGCGGGCGATGTCCACCATCGGTGCGAAAGTCCAGACGACGCCAGCGGCACGCGCTTCGGCAGCCGCGATGCGGGCCGCACGCTCGACGGCCGCCGGATCCCAACTGCTCGCGTCCCCGAGCGGCACGGGAAAGATCGTGCGATAGCCGTGCAGGACATCGAACCCGAAAAGGAGCGGGATCTTCAACCGCGACTGCTCGACGGCGATCCGTTGCAGCTCGTTCACCCGACGCGCGCCGCGCACGTTGAGGAACGCGCCCACGAGTCCTCGCCGCACGAGATCGAGATGCTCGGGGCGATACGAGCCGTCCGCATCGCCGTCGAGCATCTGAAGCTGCCCGAGCTTCTCCTCGAGCGTCATCTGCCGGAGCAAGGCTTCGATCTTGCGCTCGATCTCATCGGCGGGCGACGCGGGAGGGACGAGCATCCCCGTCAGAAGCAGAACGCCCATCAGGCCGAACATCCCGATCGTGCGCGTGCGCCTTCTCGCACTCCCGATGAAAGAGTGGTACCGGCGCATGGGCTCGCTCGCGAATCAGAAGCTGAATCGCGCTTGGAACTCGATGACGCGGCCGGCCAGACCCCGCGTCGCCCGACCGAAGTTCGGGCGATCGGCGAAGACGCCCTCGTCGAAGAAGCCGAGCGGTTGCAGATTCAGCTCGTTGAACGCGTTGAGGAAGTTGAACCGGATTTCGAGTCGGGCGGCCTCGCCGAGTCCCGGAAGGCGCGGCAAGGGCGTCTCCTTCACCAGGCTGAGGTCCACGCTCCGATAGCCCGGTCCGCGAAACGAATTGCGCCCGATGCCCGGCGGACCGATCGTCGAGATGTCAAAGTAGCGGGCACCGCCGCCGGGGAAATTCCCACCCGGTCGAATGAACGCGCGATCATTGCGATCCGCGAGCGCGCCACCGAAATAACGGGTGGGACGAATCGGTCCCCAGGGCTCGCCGTTGGCGAAGCGCAGGCTCTGACCGATCTTCACCGTGTAGGGAAAGCCGGTGGAGATCGTCCAGATGCCGTTGAGCTGCCAGCCGCCGAAGGCCTTGCCCCAAAAATCGGTGCGCGTGCGCAGGATCGGCACATCCCACAGGGCCGAGACGACGGCATGATGCCGCACGTCGTAATCCGACGGCCCGCGCTCGGATCGCAGGTCGCTCGGATAGGTTTGATTGGTCGGCGCTCCCGGCCCCTCATAGGAGAGCGTGTCAATGCTCTTGCTCCAGCGATAGCTCACATCGAGCCGAAAGCCCTGCGAGAACGGATGCGTCAGCCGGGCGAGCAGGGCGTGATAATTCGCGTTGACGTCAGGGAGCAGGAAGAAGACCGGGCCGAAAAAGGGATTGCGCGGATAGAGCAGGTTCTGATTGATGATGCGAATGAGCTTGTGGCTGCTGCTGGCTTGATAGCCGAGAGAAGCCGTGACATTCCCCGGCAGTTGGTATTCGGTCTCCAGCGACCAGAAGTAGACATAGGCGTTCGGCAGCTTCCGCTCCGTGCCGTAGATTTCGACCTGGCTGCCGCGCACGCCTCCGGTAGACGGATCAATGCCCTGCGCCAGAGCGGGATTCAGCGGATAGCTCGTCAGCGCGCGGCTGGTGCCCAGCGCGTAGAGGATGCGACCGCCAGCGAATGGGAAGAGCCCTTCGGAGGCCGAGCCCCCGCAGCAGATGAAGTGGCGGGCGAAAAACGGCGGATTGCCGCGCGTGTTGCCAAACAGGACGCCGGGAATGCGGTTGTAGCCGATGCCGAACCCGCCCCGCAGCACGAGCCGATCCTTCCACGACCTTGGGCTCCAGGCGAAGCCCAGACGAGGGGCGACGTTGTTCCGATCCGGTTCAAACAGTTGATCGGTCACGACGATTCGCGATTGATCGAGCCGGCCGGGCGGGAAGACGAGCGTGCTCAAACGTCCGCGCTTCTCCCGAAGCGGCGTGAAGTATTCGTAGCGCAGGCCGAGATTCAGCGTGAGGTTGGGACGCACCTTCCAGTCGTTCTGGACGAAGACGCCGTAAAAGGTGTAGCGGAAGTACCGTTGCGCATCGGCGGGAAGCCCGGTGCCCGGATCGGCATTGATGGCTTCCAGATACGGCGCGTCGTTGGCCAGGTCGTACAGGCCACGAAAGACGTAGAGCGGGCGGGCACCGCCGGCCAGATTGTTGTTGTCCTGCTCGCGGCGAATCTCCGCGCCGAATTTGAGCGTCTTGTTGCCTCGCACCCAGGTGAGCGTATCTCGAACCTCGTAGGTGTTCTGAGCGAAGATGCCCGGCGTCGTCTCCGATCGGATCACGCCGATCTCCAACCGCAGAGCCGCCGGACCCTCGACCTCCACCCGGGGAATGCCCCAATTGGCCTCGGGATTGTCCTTCACTTCGTTGAAGGCGAAGCGGGTGAAGTTCGCGCGCCACTCGTTGAGCAGCGTGGGCGAGAGCGTGCGAATCCAGGTCACCGTGCCCGCCGAATTCATCGGTCGGGAGCGCAGGTCTCCGATGGGACGACTCTGAGCGACGTTCTTGAAGTCGTTGCGGCGCGTGATGTAGGTGCTCACGGCGAACTGATCGTTGCCGCGGGTGACGTCCACGCGGGCATTGAACTGATCGCCGCGCGTGATGGTGGGCAGGGCGACGCGAACGAAGTGAACGTCGGGGATGCCATCGAGCCCTCCCCCCGTCGTATTGCTCACGGGAACATAGCGACCGAGGCTTCCCGTGAGCGACCCGATGTCCAGACCTCCCGTGACCGCTCGGCAGCGTCGCGGATCGTTGAGGAAGAGCGAGCAGTCCGCGGGCAGAACGGTGAGAGCGCGCGGCGCGATCCCCTCCGCCTCGAAGATCCGCGCCGTCACCCCTCCGGCGCGTTGCTGCCGAACCAGTTGCCGGAATTCCGGCGTCTCGATCCAGGTGCTCGCGAAGTCTGTGTTGTTGCTGCGCAGACCCTCGTAGGAGAAGAAGAAAAAGAGCCGGTTCTTGAGGATGGGCCCGCCGAGGCTTCCGGCAAATTGACGATAGAGCTGTTCCACGCGCACCGGCGGCGCATCCTGATTCGGATCGCCGGTGATCCCGCCCCAGCGATTGAAGGCGTTCAGATCGGGATCGTTGTACTTGATGACAGCGCTGCCGTGAAAGTCGTTCGTTCCGTTCTGGGAGACGACCTGAATCTGCGCGCCCGTATTGCGTCCGTATTCGGCCGAATAGGCGCTGGAGAGGACGCGAATCTCTTTGACCGATTCTTGATTGGGCGTGACGACGGCCGCTCCGGCCCAACCCAGGCTGTTGACGCTGACGCCGTCAATCATGTAGTTGTTGGCCGACAGGCGCTGGCCGTTGGCGCTGATGGGAACCTGATTCTCGACCTGGAAGATCGAGACGTTCGATCCTCCGGGACCGGTCGTGTTCGGAAGCCCGACGGATTCGCCCCGGCTGCCGCGCGCGCCGAGACCCAGAACGCCCGGCGTCAGACGAATCAGCTCGTAAGGATCGCGCCCGAACTGCGGCAGCCGCAGCACCTCGCGCGTCGTCACCGCGCGGGTCACGTCGGGATTCTCAGTGTGTAGGGCGACCGTCTCGCCACTCACCTCAATGGTGAGCGTCTCGGTGATCTCGCCCGGTTCGAGAACGAGATCCAGACCGTGAACCTCTTCGGCGCGGACGATCACGCGCTCGATGACCTTCTTTTTGAAGCCGGGGTATTCCGCCGTGATCCGATACGTCCCCGGGGGCAGACCCGAGAAGCGATAGAACCCTTCAGCGCTTGTGACGACTTGTTGCGTCTTGCCCGTCTCCAGACTCGTGAGCGTGACCGTCGCTCCGGCGACGACGGCTCCGGTAGGATCGGTGACGGTCCCCTGAATTCCTGCCCTGAACTGGGCGAGCCCAGTGGCCGTCACCCCAAGCGCAACGAGCCACGATACGAAAAGCCGACGCGATATGATCCGATGCATGATGACCTCCCAGCGGACACCGATGCGCTCGTCCCCATGTGCTTCGATCCCCGACCGGGCTCCGACCGGTCGGGGAATGGAAGCCGTGATCCGGGGGTCCCCGGAGAGACTGCCGGGAAATTGATCGCTCGAGGACCCGGACCACGAGAAGAGCTCGAGGCCGTTCTCACCGGCAATCGCCCACCGTCGTTCCGCCCGTCAACAGCTTGCCATTCCACCGAATGTTGGTGAATCCGGCCGCCGCGCTATTTTTCGGATCCTCCGTGTTGATCACCGTCTGGATGTAGCCTTTGATGAAGAACGGACCGGGAATCCCCTGTTCGAGATTGGTGAACTCCAGCGCCGGACTCGTCTTGTCGTTGGCCCGGTAGATGATCTTGCGCTTGCCATCGGTATCGCGGAAGTACTTGATCCCCAGCGTGATGACATCGCCGGAATTGTAGCTCAGGTCGAACTTGAAGAAGGGGAACGGTCCACCGAAGGCGACCACCTCATGCGCATCCGTGTTGACGAGGTATTGCCCCTCTCCGGCACTGCTCGTGGTGATGATGATCCCCGCCTCTTTCCGCTCGGCGAATTTCGTCCCCGGGGGCGTCCCGATGAGCACGAGGTCGAAGCTCAGCTCGAAGAAATCATCAATGCCGAAGGTCAGCGGTTCCTCGCCGTCTTCCGAAAGCGCCCAGTCGTGACGGTTGGCGAACTGACCGGGATGACTCACCTCGGAATCGGAGAAGGCGATCACCGGCAGCACCTTGACGAAGCAAAACTTCGATTGGGGATCGCCCCCGTGCACGACCCGCGGCAGAACGACGACGTCTTTGACCCGTTGAGCCTCCTGCGAATGGGTGACAGGAACACCCGGCCATCCCAGGAGTCCTATCGCTACGGCTACGAGCCCAAACTTTCTCATAGAAGCCTCCCAACCGAAAGATTCTGACGCGATGCTTCCGATCGAAAGCGACTCCCCTCGGAAGCACCGGCGTCCCGGCTTTTATTTGTGGGAAATATTTCCAACGCGGCGGACCTATAATGCGCGCCTGGGCCAACGCTCATCCCGCGACGATAAAGGACGTGAGCGTTCTAGCTCCAGAAGCCGATCTACGAGCGTCTGGCTCCACCCATAGCGCTGCCGACAGGCGTAAGCGAGTTGCTCGGAAGTGGGCTCTTGTTGAAGTTCCTTTCGGATCTGCGCCCTTATGCCCCACAGCTTTCTCAGATTTTGCGCTTTCGTGATCGCCTTGGATTCTTCATCGTCGCGAAGGCCATAAAGGCCTGCTATGACGTAATCCCGTGCTCGACCTTTGAAGGTCTTCTTACTGCGCGGCAGCCGTTCCTCTGGCCAGGTGGTGCGATCCCAGACGAGGTCTTGGAGGAAAGAGCGAAACTGCTCATCCACGTCCGCTGCGGATGCCCAATACAGGCACCGATGAAGGAAGCGTTGGATCTCCCGAAGGGTTTTGACTTCCTCTTCGGGGAGCGCCTGATTCGTTCCATCGAGGTAGTTGATCCAGGCCATGAAGCTCGCCCGGTCTCTCCAGGGCCGTTGCTCCTTTGCGGCCGAAGGTTCCGATTCGAGCAGAGGCAGGCTGGAGGTGATGAATTGAAGAGCTTCGTATCGGGATCGAATCCGCTCTCGCTGTTGCGCGTCCATCCTCTGTTGGGGGAAAGCGTCGAGTTTTTCGAGCACCCGTTCGTAATGGGCCTTTTGCTGGTGAGCGAACGCGATCGCCTTTTGCACCAAGGGGTCGTCGGTGGAGATGCGATTATGGAGAACGAGATGGCAGAGGAGGGTATTCCCCAGCCAGTTCTCCGGGTCTCGACGAAGCACCTCTTCGACCTGTCGGCGGGCCTCGGCCCAAGAGCCCTCTTTGTGCGCCCTCATGGCCTGTTCGGACGCGCGGAACAAGCTCCAGATCGGGAAGGCCGTTCCTTCCGGAGGGGCATCGGTGTAGAAATGCACGTCCTTCACTTCGATGGGGATCACGCCGCTTCGACGAGCGCCTCGGCCCAGCATCGGACCGAGCTGCCAGACGGTTTCGATCTTCTTGCGCAGTTTCGTACAGTGAGTGGCGAAGGCTTCTTTGGGGAATTTCGGCTGCGCCGTCGGCCAGATGACATAGCTCCAGATCCAGTGCGTATCGCGCCATCCGACCTGAAGGCACTCGATGATATGCCGAAACAGGTCATATTCGGCTCCGTGAAGGACTTCTTCCAGAGGGTGCGCGGGCGATCGGCGAAGATAAATCCTGCGGGCGGTCGCATCGAGATAGAGAGCGGGATAGCCTGTGGCGGCCCATGTGGGGCTCTCGGACGAAGCCGAGGAGGACGCAGCGCCGTCGGCGTCTCTGGTCGAAGCCACGCGCCGTTGCAGTGTGGCCAGCAGGTCGCGCGCCCGTCGGAGTTCTTCGATGCGTCGTCGTTCCACCTGGCGATGCCAGAGCGAGAGCGCGGCCACCGCCAGAAGCAGCATTCCCAGCGCCAGAAGCCACGGTCGCAGGAGCGCGAATCGGCCCGGGGACAGCTCGCGATTGATGTCGGCTTCTGCCGAGTGTAGGGCAGCCAGAATCAGCCTGGCGCGCGCCATGTGCTCGGCCTCGGTCGCCGTCGCAGGCAGATCGGTCAAAACCGACAGCCGTTTCCAGAAGGCATAGAGGTTGTCTCGCGTCGCCAGATTCTCGACCACCGGCGCCCATTCCGGCAGTTGCGGATAGAGGCGTCCGCGCTCCAGCGCCATCTGGAAGAGATCGGCGTAAGGGGATGCCGCGAGCGCCTCCTCATTGGCCGGGAGGGCACCGAGCGCCTCAGTGTACCGCCGCTGGCTCTCCGGAGAAGTGAAGAAGTCCACCAGCCGCCGGGCGCGGTCAACGCCTTCGGGGTCGCGCCCGCGCGTCGGATCCAGGACGACGAGCAACGATCCACCCTTCATCGTCGCGGCGGCGGCTGAGCCAATCGGCGGCGGCAACGCCGTACCGATCTGCACGCGCCAGTCAGGACCCAGCTTCTCCTCGGCCAGCTTGATGAGCCACGGTCCGAGGATGACCATCGCGTACTTTCGCGCGAGGAAATCCTCGGCCAATTCCGCGCTCCGTTTCTCCGGGAGCGCGATATACCCGTGTCGGGCGAGGTCAACGAGAAAGGCGACGGCGCGTTCGCCTTCGGGACCAGCGAAGACGGCTTCTTTCCAGGGCAGCAGCCCGAGCTTCTTCTCGGTCGAGATGAGCGCGGGAACTCCGGCGTTGTAGAGCCAGACCGAGAGATCGTGCAGCAGATTCCAATCCGGAGCCGTCGGGATCGCCAGCGGAGCGACGAGCCCCGGCGGCGGGGCATCCTGAAGCCGACGACACGCGTTCAAGAACCCGCTGCCTGTGGCGATCTCCTGGGGCGCGATCATGTCCTTCCAGTACCAGAGCACGCGCACATCCCAGGTGTGCCGCCGTTCGTAGGCCACGACGCCGAGCGAGCGAAAATAGGCCGCCCAGGTATCGCCCAGTTGCGCGACCACGGGGGGATTGCTTCGGTCCGAGACATAGTCGGCGAAAAAGCGAAAGGCATCGGCCCAGGGGATGAACCGCACGCGTGCCGGGATGCGCTCTCGGGCGTGAAAGGCCGCCAGCTCCTCGAAGATCTGCCGCTGGCCGAGCACTTGACGCGCGAAGGCCTTATCTCGTGCGAGATCGTGAGGCGTCATCTGCAAAAACGCGTGTCGCTCGGCCACGAAGCGGGCGATGTCGGCCTCCGAAGGATCGCGCGCCAGAGCCGTCTCATCCGGCATGCGAATGAGGAGTACGGGATCATGCGGTGCAGGCGAAGCGCACAAAGCGAGCGCGAGGAGAAGTGAGAATCCCACCACGATTCCGCTTCGCTTCGCCCAAGCGTCCACCGCCGCGCCTCCCGCGCAGAATTTACTCAAGCGAATGCGCGTTGTCCAGCGCCTTTGGCTCGGATCGAGCGGATTCATCTCGAAGGCGCGCGAAGCGCTTGTCGGTTTTTTTGACAGGGGACGATATCTCGAGCACAATGTCCGCATGATGGCGATCGAATCCGCAGCATGTCCCTTCCTCGGAGGTGGTGAGATGTGCGAAGGATTACTCGCACGTCTTCGGCGGAACCGTAGCGGACGATGGGGGACGCTCGCTTCAGCGTTCTTCGTTCTCTTGGCCCTTTCTTCAGCGGGCGTGGCACAGGACGAGACGGCAGGTTTCGATCGAGGGGCGCGTCCCAGGCTCTCACTGAGCCTGAGAGAAGCCGTCGCACTGGCACTCGCTCCGGAGGGAGATGTGCGCGTGCGCGTGGCCGAGCAACAGCTTCGCCGGGCGCGGGCGCAACAAGATGACGTGCGCGCAGCGCTTTTACCGCACGTCGAGGCGTCGCTTGAAGAACACAACCGCACCGTGAATCTCGAAGCCTTGGGCATACGCATTCCGTTGCCGGGCTTTCGCCCCTTCGTCGGGCCGTTCGCGACCTTTGATCTGCGTGCGACGGCCACGCAAACGCTTTTCGATCTCAGTCTCGTGCGTCGCTTCCAGGCGGCGAGTGCGAGCGTGGACGCCGCCCGAGCCGATCTCGAACGCGTGCGCGATCACGTAGCGGGTCAGGTCGCACGCCTGTACTTGGCCGCGCTGCGCGCCGAAGCCGCGCTGGCGACGGCACGCGCCAACGTCACTTTGGCGGAAGCGCTGCTCCAGCTCGCGCGTGATCAAAAGGCCGCGGGCACGGGGGTCGGCATCGAGGTCACGCGCGCTGAAGTGCAGCTCGCCCATGAGCGGCAGCAGCTGCTCATCGCCGAGACCGAGCGCCGGCGCGCGCACCTGGAGTTGCTCAAGGCGCTCGGCCTTCCGCTGGAGATGGAGCTGCAGCTGACGGATGCGCTCACGTACACGCCGATGGAGATGCCCACTGTAGAGCAGGCGCTTCGGACGGCATGGCGCTCGCGCGCCGATTATGCGGCGCAGCAGGAGCGCGAAGCCGCCGCGGAGTTGGCCTATCGTGCGACGAGATGGGAACGGCTCCCGTCGCTCGTAGGGTTCGCCGACTACGGGACCATCGGTTCAAGCGCTGCGCGCACCGTGCCCACGCGCACGTATGGATTTGTCCTACGGCTTCCGCTCTTCGATGGTGGCCGACGCGAAGCGCGCCAAGCGGAGGCGCACGCCGCCTGGCAGCAGGAGCGCGCTCGAACGGAAGACCTGCGACGCCACATCGAGCTGGAAGTGCGCCTCGCCCTCGATGGGTTGCGCTCAGCCGAGGAGCAGGTGAAAGTCGCCGAGAGCGGCTTGCGGTTGGCCGAACGCGAGCTGGAACAGGCGCGCCATCGGTACGAGGCGGGCGTGACGACCAGCCTCGAGGTCACCGATGCGCAGACGCGCCTGCAGCGCGCGAGAGAGAACTATCTGGCCGCGCTCTATGCGTACAACGTGGCATGCTTGGACCTGGCTCTCTCCACGGGCACCTTGCGCCAGCTCTTGCGCTGAGCCTGCGTTCGGCGACCGTGACGCGAGACCTGATGAATCATAGGGGATGACGATGAGCCCCCTTCGGGGGCTTCGTTCCCCGGGTTCGCTCGCGCTCGCTCTGGGTGACATTCGGACGCCTGCTGGCTTCGCAGGCGTGATGGGGAATGGGGCGACCACAAGACGACTCATCTCGGATGCCCGCTTCGCGGGCTCAATTGCAGTAATAGGGCACTCGCAAAAGGGCTCACCTTTGGTTCGCTCACGCCAGGTTCGGAGGCCGGGTTCAATAGAGTTTGTCCACGTTTGCTCACGATGACGTTCTCCCGCAAGCGGCTTGCGCGAGCGGACACTCGCCTCCCATCGAGGGTGAGCGAGGCGATCCCGATGCGGGATCTCAGAGCGACTCTACACTCACCCTCCTTCGGGCGTCGTATTGATACCGCTGGCGACCGACCCGAACGGCCGGCGTGCGCTCCACCGGCGCCCTCCGTCGTCGGACTATGCCCTTCTGCCCGAGCGGCGGAGCTGCTGGAGCTTCCAATAGTAGAAATACTTCGAAGGTGGTCCCTTCTTGCCGAAGCGGAGCCGATCGAGGATCTGCAACTCCTCGAACGTGGCCGAACCGGAGAGCTGCGGGTCAGCTAAAAATTCGTGAAACTCCGGATACGGAGAAGTGAACAGCGGCTTCGGACGGGGCGCCGGCGTGCGGCGCGGCTGACCCTGTCCGGTGAAGAGCCAATCCAAGGAGTAGCCTGCGCGCACTAAGGCCATGTAGAAATCGGCCGAGGGCAAGCCCCGCCGCTCGATATGGCTCAACCGCTGTTGGGAGATGCCCAGACGGCGAGCGAAGTCTTGTTGAGAGAGCGGAGCGCGCACCCGCAGAAGCCGCTCCCGAACCTGTTCGAGCTCTGGCGTCTTTTTCCGTTGTCGTTTCGGCATAGGCCGAAATTATAGGGAATTTGTCCGCGTTTGGGAAGAGCGGTGAGTTTTGGTTCGCACAAAAAGTCGGGGCGCTCCGATCCTCCCTGAGTCAAAGGGATGAAACGCCGAACCGTGGGGCTACGTGCGACGTCCGCTAGGTCGGACTGCTCTTCGTGCGTGCTTCTGCCCGTGGGTGGGCTCGCCTTATGCGCGGAGGATGCCTCTGGACGATGTCGGAAGTGGTGTGCTATGCTCCGAACCTGATGTGCGCCCGTAGCTCAATTGGATAGAGCATTGGACTTCGGATCCAAGGGTTGGGGGTTCGAGTCCCCCCGGGCGCGCCAGGAAGTCGTCGCTTCCACGTACTGTCGCGTCTCCCTTCGATCTCACCGCTTGCCACCTCCTCGCCATGAAATTGCGGCACGGATGCGGACCAGCCTCTTTCCACCAGCAAGCCCGCGCGTGCGGGCGACTGAATATCGCCTGGGTGCGAGCGACCCCCGATTGAGGCCCAAGCGCCCTTTCGCGAGCGAAGTCCGCGAAGCGGGCGTTCGAAATGAGCTTAGGGTGATTGGGGACATGCGAGGTCTCCGAAATCCATGCCGTTCGAGCTCGGGCACATGGGCAGCCCATATGGGAGCGAGACATCGGGAGGTCGGATCGCACGCGTCCGGGCGCCGATCCACATGGGCTCAATCGAACCTGGGGCGAGGTTTGACCTGTGGTGGCGAGGCGCCTTCATCAAGCGATGGGAACGACCGAATGGGTCGCTCCTGTCGTTCCCAGGGCTCGCTCCCGCGCGCCCTAGGCCACTCTCGGTCGCCCGCTTCGCGGGCTGAATGCAGGTCAATTGCAAAAGGGCTCGCCTTACCGCTCGCTCTCGGCTGATCTCGATCGCCTGCTTCGTAGGCTTGATTAAGGCGTGAGGTTCGACCATCCCTATGCCTCGGCTCGACAGCGTCGAGGGGGCTCGCGTACATTTTCCCTCGGACGATTCGCTCATCCGAGGGGGAATATGCGACCGAAAGTACGGCTTGTGCTCTCGACATCGCTCACGGAGTCCGAGCTACTGGCTCGGGATCGGCTGCGCGTGCGTCTTGTGAACGAAGCCAACAAGCCGACGGTGAAAGCGCTCTTGCGGTTGATCGAGGTGCCTGAGATGCTCCTGCTCCATGCCGAGGGCGCCGACGAAGAAGCCTCGGCTTTGCGCCACACGCTTCTTGTGGAAGTGGATCCGCGCGGAGGGCCGGAGCACGGGAATGGGAAGATTCTCGCCGATGTGCTTCCCATGCTCTACGGTTCCTCGCGTGATGTGCACCTCATCCTTCATCATCTCGCGAAGGCGGAGGACGTGCTCGTGGCGGATGTGCTCGCGTACGAGCCGTGACGCGCGAGGCTCTACATTCCCTCGCGACGCCGCTGTTCGGCGATGACCTCGTCCATTTGCTTGAGCTGATGGACGATCCAAGGTAACGGGAGCAGCACGCCGAAGGCAGCCAAGATCAGCGCGGCCGAGAGCAGCGCCATACCGAGCACGACGTACATGCCCACCTCGTGATCCGCCCATCGCCGAGCGATCATGACGCCGAGCGCGAGCACGCAGCTGATCAGAAACAGTGTTGCGGCTACGCGCACCATCTTATCCGCGCGTCGCGCGAGAAGAGTCCGTTGTGCTTCCATCCATTGCAGCGTCTTCATCGCGCTTCCTCTAGGCGAGAGAGCATCATAGCGCGAAAGTAGGAGAAGAGGCGAGGCGGAGAGGTCGCCGAACATCCCTCTCACGGGGAAGACGTCCGGAGGTGACGCGTCTTTGCGAAGCCGATCGTCGTGCGTCCCTTCGCACGCGAGCAACGCCCGCGGCATCTCCCCCTGCGCATGTTGAAGCGGCGGCGCGAGCGAAGTAGAATGCGCTTGGCTCTTTGATGCGCGAGGTCACCGGAAAGGCATGACGCTACCGTCTTCGTCGAAGGAGGAGGTTATGTTTCGATCATGCACATCGGAGGGTCGGCGAACGTGCGCGGGATTCGCGATCCTCTTCGTGCTCCTTGCGCACGTTTCGCCAACGGTCGGGCAATGGCAACGGATCGGCTCGGCTCGCTCGGTCACGCGCCAGGCGCGCGGAGTGACGCTCGATTGTCAGAACGCGCAGCTTCAGGTCACCGCCTTGGCCGCTGATCTCGTTCGGATTCGGATGCAGCCGGGGAAAGTGTTCGGCCCCGATGAGAGTTGGGCGGTCGTCAAGACCGAGTGGCCGCCTATCCCTGTGGAGATCGTCGAGGATCGAGCGAACGTCCGGTTGAGCACGTCGGAGCTGATCGTCGAGATTCACACATCCCCGTGCGCGGTGACGATTCGCGATCGGCAAGGCGAGATCATCGTGGCCGATGCCCCGACGGGCATGAGCTGGGATGGCCGAGAAGTACGCGTGTGGAAAGTGATGCCCCCGGACGAGTACTACTACGGTTTGGGAGAACGGGCGGGACCTCTCGAGCATCGTGGTCGGGTCTACGTCAATTGGAACACGGATGCCTACGGGTATCACTGGGGAACCGATCCGCTCTATCAATCCATCCCGTTCCTTCTGGCGCTGCGGCAGGGGCGCAGCTATGGGATTCTCTTCGATAACCCCTCGCGTTCCAGCTTCGACCTGGGCGGCACGCGGCGCGATCAGTATTCGTTCGGGGCGGAAGAGGGGGAGCTGAACTACTACGTCTTCTACGGGCCAGATCCGAAGAAGGTCCTGGAGCGCTATACGGAGCTTGTGGGGCGCATGCCGCTGCCGCCGAAATGGGCGCTCGGGTATCAGCAATCCCGCTGGAGCTATGAGCCCGAGAGTCGCGTGCGCGAGATCGCCGAGACGTTCCGCCGTCGTCGTATCCCGTGCGATGTGATCTATCTGGACATCGACTACATGGACGGGTTTCGGAGCTTCACCGTGGACGCGCGGAAGTTTCCGAATTTTCGTCAACTGATCGCCGATTTGGCGCGGATCGGCCTGAAGATCGTCGCCATCATTGATCCGGGGATCAAGCGAGAACCCGGCTACTGGGTGTATGACGAGGGCGTGAAGGGGGATCATTTCGTCAGGATGCCGGATGGGTCGCTCTACACGGGTCGCGTTTGGCCGGGCGACTGTGTCTTCCCCGATTTCACCCGTGCGGAGACGCGGCGCTGGTGGGGGGATCTCTATCGCGGGTTGGTGGAAGCCGGTGTGGCGGGATTTTGGAACGATATGAACGAGCCCGCCGTGTTCGTGGAGACGGATCGAGCCGTCGAGCGAACGATGGCGCTCGAAGCTGTTCATGGAGAGCGCGATCGTCGAATGGAACATCGGCGGGTGCATAACGTCTACGGCATGCTCATGGCGCGGGCGACGTATGAGGGGCTGCAGCGCCTTCGACCGGGTCAACGTCCATTCGTCCTCACCCGTGCTTCGTATGCCGGGGGGGATCGTTATGCCGCCACGTGGACCGGGGACAACGCGAGCCGTTGGGAGCATCTCCGGCTGTGGATCCCGATGGTGCTCAATCTGGGGCTTTCCGGGCAACCCTTCGCCGGGCCGGACATCGGCGGCTTCGCGGGCGATCCGAGTGCGGAGCTGTTCGCGCGCTTCCTGCAAGCGGGTGTCTTCAGTCCCTTCTGTCGCGTGCATTCGCAAAAGGGGACGCGCGATCGTGAACCCTGGGCCTTCGGGCCCGAATACGAAGCCCTGCATCGTCGCTTCATCGAGTTGCGTTACGAGCTGCTGCCCTATCTCTACACGGTCTTCGAAGAGGCCGCGCGAACGGGAGTGCCGGTGATGCGTCCGTTGTTCTTGGAGTATCCGACGGATCGGCGAACCTATCGAATGGATACGCAATTTCTGCTCGGTCGCGATCTGCTCATTGCTCCGGTTTTGGAGGAGGGGGTGCGTTCGGTCGAAGTCTATCTTCCCGAGGGGGGATGGTTCGATTTCTGGACGGGGGAGCGACTATTCGGCCCGCGGTCGGTTCATGTGGAAGCGCCGCTCGATCGCGTACCGCTCTTTGTGCGCGGCGGTGCGATCCTCCCGATGCAACCGGTCGTCCAACATGTGGACGAAGCGCCGACCGATCCGCTCGTGCTCAACGTCTTCCCCTCGCGCGAATGCGCGGGCGCGCTCTACGAAGATGATGGCGTGAGCGATGCGTATCAACGCGGCGAATACGCGCGTACGCGGTTCGGCTGTCGCGCCTCCGGTGATGAGATCGTCGTGACGATCGGGCGGCGAGAAGGAGGGTATGTGCCGCCGCCGCGCGCGTATCTGCTGCGCGTCAACGCCGTCGAGCGCGAGCCCGTGCGCGTCACTCGCGCTGGGAAGGAGATGGCGCGCGCTCGAAGTCTCGCCACGTTGCAACGACTCCCCGAGGGATGGAGTTATGATCCCGCGCGCCGACTCGTTTGGGCGAAGTTCCCCGATGACGGACAGGCTGCGACGGTGACGATCCAATGGTGACGCTCTCGCTCCTGCGAATGTGAGAGGAGAGGCGCGAGGAGGAAGTTCGCGATCTTTTGCGTTCGAGCGTCAGGGGCCGATACAATGAAAGTTCTTCGGGCGAGGTGGGACGCGAACATGATTTCGACACGGGGAGAGAGGCGATGCGAGGTGACGGCGTCGTTCGACTCCTATGGGGGATCGCGATCCTTGGAACGCTCTTGATCATCGGGCATGGGCTCTCGTCGGCCCTTCAGGCGCCGGTCGCGCGGTTCGCCGCGCAAGATCCGTGGAACGTCCCTGAATCGGCCAAGCGGATGAGGAATCCGGTTCGGGCGACAGCGGCCTCGATCCAAAAAGGGAAGAGGTTGTTCGCCGAACAGTGCGCGATGTGCCACGGAGAGAAGGGAAAGGGCGATGGGCCGATGGCGGAGGCGCTGGAGACGAAACCGGCGGATCTGACCAATCGCGCTCGGATGAAGGCGCAAAGCGATGGAGAGTTGTTCTGGAAGATCGCCAAGGGGAGGCCTCCCGTGATGCCGGATTTCGAGACGGCGCTGCGTCAGGAGGAGATCTGGCATCTGGTGAACTACGTGCGCACACTCGCGCGGTGAACGTCAGGCCCAGCGCGTGAGGATCGTCTCTCGCTCAAAGAGGCGTGCGCCGATCTTCAGGACGATCGCATCGAGCGCGAGTAAGGCGACGGCTCCCACGAGGACCCATCGGACGTCCAACAGGAAGAAGCCGCGCATCTGCATGATGAAGAGGGCCATGAGGGGGAGGATGAGCAAAACCCCGATTTGTTGCGCCGTGCGCGGATCCTTCGCCCGCGAGGAGACGATCACGCCCAGTCCCAAGCTCAGGACGGCGACCAGCGGGCCGATGAGGAAGATGAGGCCGAGTCCGACGGGATTCGCCACGCGGGGGAGCACTTCCGGTGGACTCAGCGCGCGTATGCCCAGCACGTAGAGCCCGAAGGCGATCCACACCAACAGCGTCGCGGGAATGGCCGCGGCCAAGCTCTTACCCAGGAGCAGCTCGGTCGTCTCGATCGGCGTCGCCAGAAGCGGCTCGAGCGTGCGATTCTGTTTCTCCCCGACGATGCTGTAGGTCGCGATCGAGAGCGCGCCGAGGATCGGCACGAGCAGAAGCATCAGGACGAATTGCCGGAAGATGTAGATGTGCAAGACCACCAATGGGTCCAACCGCCTCAGCTCCGGCTCCGCGCGTCCCAACACTTCGATCATGCGCTGAAAGTCCCGGTCGTTCCACCCCGTGGGGTCCAGAAGGGGGACCAGGGTCACGAGCACAAAGGGCAAGATGAGAAAAATAATGGCCGGCGCAGCCATTGAGATCAGCAGCAGGCGATGCCGCCGCAGATCGGTCCATTCCTTCTTCAGGATGACAAGGACGAGAGACATCGGGTCAGCTCGCAGAGAGCGCTTCTGTGGGCCGAACGAGGGCTTCCTCTTCGAGGAGGCGGAGGTAGATCTCCTCCAGCGAATGTTCCTCCTCGGTGAGGAATTGAATGGCCGCGCCCGCTTCGATCAAGGCGCGCACCAGGCGCGGATTCTCGCGCTCGGGATCAGCGAGGGCGATGCGGAGCCGCCGTCCGTCCTGTTGCAGATCGCGCACGAAGTCGAGGGCGCGCACGCGATCCAGGATCGCCTCGGTCACTTCGGCGAGCGTGACGACGATGCGCCGCCCGAAGAGCCGCCGATGCAAGGCTTCAGGCGTATCGAGCGCGATCGGGCGCGTCTTCAACACGAGGATGCGATCGCACAACCGCTCGGCCTCGTCCAAATTGTGCGTGCATAGGAGGATGGTTCGTCCCTGCCCGCGCAGATCGGCGATGAACTCGCGCACGACGCGGGTCATCTGCGGATCCAGTCCCGACGTGGGTTCATCCAGGAGCAAGACCTTCGGCTCGTGCACGAGGGCGCGCGCCAGCGCCAACTTCTGCTTCATGCCCTTGGAGAACGTTCCGACCGGCTCATCCCGCCGATCCCAGAGGTCCAAGAGGCGGAGATATTTCTCGACCTGCCGCGCGGCGTCCGCGACGCCGTAGAGCCGGGCATACAGTTCCAGATTCTCGCGCGCGCTCAAGCGTTCGTAGAGACCGGGCGCTTCGGTCACGATCCCCACGATGCGTCGGATCGCGGCGTCATGCTCTCCGAGGCGATACCCTCCGATGAGGGCTTCGCCGGCCGTGGGGGCGATGAGCGCCGCCAGCATGCGCACGGTCGTCGTCTTCCCGGCACCGTTGGGTCCAAGTAGGCCGAAGATCTCTCCGGGCTGAATCTCCATCGTGAGGGCTTCGACGGCGACTTTCCCGTTGTAGACCTTCGTCAATCCGTTGGTCGCGATCATCGGTCACGTCCAGTGGCGGATCACGTCGCAGCGGCTTTTGAACTCGGCTTCCAGAGCGAGTACCGTCGCTTCCAGGCGTTCGGCGGCCAGCAGGAAATCATCCGGCGGATGCGCGCGCAAGCCCTCAAGTTGGGCGCGCGCGGCTCGGACGTGCTCGTGGAGCACGAGATCGTATTGGTAGAGCAGATCGAGCACGGCCTCATCCACCGGGCGCTCGTTGAAGAAGGCGGTCGCACCGTAGTCGGGCGCGCGCAGCTGGTCCAGGAGCGCGCGCAGCTTCTCGCGGACGCGCTCCAAGGGCAAGGCCTCGATGACCCGCCCGGCGTGCGCGCGTTCGCCAATGAGCTGCTCCAGCGCGGGGATCAGCTCGTGCACTCGCTCGCTCAAATATTGGCGATAGCGGGCGTCCTGTTCCCGGCGAGAGGCATGATCCGCATAGCCCCCATACTCCGGCAGGATGCTCCGCAAGCTCTCCAACCATCCCTCGGCCGATGAGAAATGAGCAGCGTCACTCATGTTCTCCCTCTCGACAGGCCGAGCGCGGGTTCCGACGCGGTCAGAGGGGGATATTCCCGTGCTTACGCGGCGGATTCGTGTCGCGCTTGGTATCGAGCATCTCCAGAGCGCGAATCAGCTTCGGGCGCGTCAGGCGAGGTTCGATCACCTCGTCAATGAACCCGCGTTCGGCGGCGACATACGGGGAGGCGAACTTCTCCTCGTATTCGCGAATGCGCTCGCGACGGACGGCCTCCGGATCGCGCGCGCTCTGAATCTCCCGGCGATAGAGGATGTTGACGGCGCCTTCGGGGCCCATGACTGCGATCTCGGCCGTCGGCCAGGCGAAGTTCACATCCGTGCGCAGGTGCTTCGAGCCCATGACGCAGTAGGCGCCGCCGTAGGATTTCCGCGTGATGACCGTGATCTTCGGCACGGTGGCCTCAGCATAGGCGTACAAGAGCTTCGCCCCATGCCGAATGACCCCCCGATGTTCCTGATCCACACCCGGCAGAAAGCCCGGCACGTCCTCGAACGTGATGATCGGGATGTTAAAACAGTCGCAGAAGCGCACGAATCGCGCGGCCTTCACCGAGGCGTCAATGTCGAGCACGCCGGCCAAATACGCCGGTTGATTGGCCACGATGCCCACGGGCCGTCCGTTGAGGCGCGCGAAGCCGATGACGATGTTCGGCGCGAAATGCTCCTGCACTTCCAGGAAATATCCGTCATCCACGACCAGGTGGATGACGTCCCGAATGTCATAGGGAAGATGTGGCTCGGCCGGCACGAGCGTGTCCAACCGCTCCTCGGTGCGATCCACGGGATCGTGGCAGGGGCGCCGAGGCGGATCCTCCAAATTGTTCGACGGCAGAAACGAGAGGAGTTCGCGGATCAGGTTCAGGCACTCTTCCTCCGTGTCCACGGCGAAGTGTGCGACGCCGCTTTTGGTGTTATGCGTCATGGCTCCGCCCAGTTCCTCTTTTGTCACCTCCTCGTGCGTGACGGCGCGAATGACATCCGGCCCAGTGATGAACATGTAGCTGGTGCGTTTGGTCATGATGATGAAATCGGTGAGGGCCGGACTATAGACGGCGCCTCCGGCGCACGGTCCCATGATGGCCGAGATCTGCGGCACCACCCCGGAGGCGAGCACGTTGCGCAGGAAGATCTCGGCATATCCGGCCAGCGAGGCCACGCCCTCCTGGATGCGCGCGCCGCCGGAATCGTTCAAGCCGATGATGGGCGCGCCGACCTTCATCGCCAGGTCCATGATCTTGCAGATCTTCTCGGCGTTGGTCTCCGAGAGCGATCCCCCGAAGACGGTGAAATCCTGCGCGAAGACGAAGACCGTACGCCCCTCGATCTTCCCCCATCCGGCGACGACGCCATCGCCGAGGTATTGCTGCTCGGCCATGCCGAAGTCTGTGCACCGGTGCTTCTTGAATTTGTCGAATTCCTCGAACGTGCCTTCATCGAGCAGATATTCGATCCGCTCGCGGGCCGTCATCTTTCCTTCGGCGTGCTGACGCGCTATGCGCTCGGGCCCACCGCCGGCCTCAGCCCGTCGGTTCAGCTCGCGCAACTGCTGCAGCTTCTCCGCCAACGTCACCCGCGATGACATCCGCATCCTCCTGCCGAGCACCCGCACCCGCTCGCGATGCGCATGCTCGTCGTGAACTTCCGCCCCACGCCGAAGGCGAACGAGGAGTACACGCGCTCGCACGAGGTGCTCCCGCAGCGCGGGCACGCGATCTTCGTCTCGGCCGAGAGGACGAGCTTCTCGAATTTCTCTCCGCACTTCTCGCACATGTATTCGTACATCGGCATGGCTCCCCCTCCTTCGGAGCTTCCCCCGAACGGACATCGGAGGAATCCCCAGCGCCTCGCGCGTTCGACCTACACTCTATCAAACCGTTCTCCAGCAGGCAAGCAGCGACCCGTATCCGCGACCAATTGCACCGTGTTCATCGGCGGAACGATAATATAGGCGTGAGGATCGGGGTGATTCGCGCTATGGTGGATGTCATCCCATCAGTCATCGTGCGACGGGGACGCGTCGAGGAGCTCGATCGGCTGGAGGAGGTCTATCGGGAGGCCTATCGCGGCTTGGAGGAATACGCGGATACGACCACGTTCCGCATCCGCAATTATTTGAATTGGCTCTACAGCGGCGAGCCCGAAGGGTTCTTCGTGGCGGAAGTCGCGGGACAGGTGGTCGGCTTCGTGAGCATCCACGCCCAGTGGTGGGACAAACGGTTGGGGGAGACGGGCGAGATTCACGAGATCTGCGTCCACCCTCGGTGGAAGGGGAAAGGCGTGGGCCGACGGCTCATCGAAACGGCCATTGCGTATGCGCGACGCCGCGGGCGCCGATACGTCAGCCTCTGGGTGGGCGAGCGCAATTGGCACGCGCGCCGATGGTACCGGAGTTTGGGGTTCGAAGAGTGCGGCGTGCAGTTCGGCGAATGGGTGCGCATGATCAAGCCCATCGAGGAAGCTCACGACCAGTGAGCGATCACGTGCGCGAAGACGCGCGCGGCGATCTCCAACTCGTCCAGGGCGACCCATTCGTGATCGGAATGCGCGACGCCGAGGCTTCCGGCCCCATAGACGACGGCCGGAAAGCCGCGTTGGAGATAATGCGTGGCGTCGGTGAAGCTGTAGTAGCCACAGGGCGTCGGGCGCTCGCCCGTGATCGCCTCGTGAGCGGCCATGAGCGCACGCACGACCCGATGCTGCGCGTCCATCTCTGAGGGTTCTGAGACATCGAGGATCGTCAGCTCGGCCCCGTGCTGCGCCGCCAGGGCGAACAATTGTTCGCAGGCCGTGCGGATGGAGACGCCCGGCAGCACGCGCACGTCCATCTGGAAGGTGCAGCGATTGGGGACGACCATCGTGTCGAATCCCCCCTCGATCTTTCCCAGCGTCACCCACGGGACCGGGGGGAAGAGCGGATGCGTCTGTGCGAGGAAGGGGAGACGCGCGATCTCCTCGATCACGCGCATGGCTTTCAAGACGGCATTCTCCCCGCAGTGAGGAGTGCTGCCGTGAGCCGCTCGTCCGTAGACGGCGACTTCCAGCTCGATCGCCCCGGCATGGGCGATGACCGGGCGCAGCTCGGTCGGCTCCAGCACGATCACCCCTTCGGCTTCGACCTGCACTTCGCGCGAGCCGAGCGCCGTGCGCTCTTCGTCCACGACGAAGGCGATCTGACAGGGTGCGTCCACCAACTCGACGGCGCTGAGCAGCGCGGCGATCTGCCCTTTGCAATCCACGACGCCGCGCCCGATGAGCCGGCCGTTCTCCTCGCGCAGCCGATATGGCTCCGGATGCGTGTACGCTGGATACGTGTCCACATGCGCGGAGAAGAGCAAGGTGCTTCGACCTCGCCGCGCGACCAGATTCTCGCGGCCAAGCGACGTCATCTGCCGTTCCACATGAAACCCGCAGGCCTGGAGCACACCGGTCAGGAAGGGATAGAGCGCCGCTTCGTTGCCACTTGGCGTCGGCGTCTGGACGAGCGCAGCCGCCAGCTCGCGCATGCGGGCGCGCAGCGTCGCCAATGCGCGTTTAGAGAGAACGCCCCCCATCACGTCCGCTCCCCGTTCGGGAACAGACAGCGCGCGCGCTCGGTCGCTTTGACGACCGCTTTGATCAGCGTGACGCGCAGGCCCCCCTCCTCCAGCTCCAAGATGCCATCAATGGTGCATCCGGCGGGCGTGGTCACCGCATCCTTGAGCTTGGCCGGATGTTCGTTGGTGACGAGCACCATCTTCGCTGCCCCGAGCGTCGTTTGCGCGGCCAGCTCAGTGGCGACATCGCGGGCCAACCCGACCTTCACCCCTGCCTCGGCCAGGGATTCGATGATGATGTAGATGAAGGCCGGACCGCTCGCGCTCAATCCCGTCACAGCATCCATGTGGCTCTCGTCCAGGATCATCGTACGCCCGACGGCATCGAAGAGCGAGCGCGCCAGTTGCAGATGCGCTTCCGTCGCGTAGCGACCGCGACAGAGCACGGTCATCCCCGCGCGGATGACGCACGGGGTATTGGGCATGGCGCGCACGACGGGGACTTCGACCGGCAGTAGGCTCTCGATGAACGCTGTGGGAACCGACGCCGCCACCGAGATGAGCAAATGGCGCGGCGTGACGACCGGCGCGATCTCCTCCACCACCTCGCGCATCGTCTGCGGCTTGACGCTCAAGAGCACCAGATCAGCTTGCTCGACGGCGAGGGCGTTCTCGAGCGTCGTCCGCACGCCGTAGTGCTCGGCCAGATAGTCGAGCCGCTTCTGATGCTTCGCCGTCGCGATGATGTTCTCTCGTTCGAGCAGTTCGGATTCGAGCAGGCCACGGATCAATGCCTCGCCGATTTTGCCGGCGCCGAGGACCGCGAGATTTCGCTGTCGCAGCATCGTCGCCTCCTCGCCTTTCAAGTCGAAAACTTCTCATCGTAGAAGTATCGGGCGATGGCGTCAAGATGCGGTTCCACCGAGATCGGGGGATTGGCCAACCGAGGGCTGAGGCGGCGTCCGGTGAGGGCATCGTCGAGCTCGCCGCTGTGGTAGCGCAACGTGTATTCGGGGTCTTTCAGAAGATGGCCGGTCAACAGCGCGACGATCGGCTCCGAGGACGCGAACTTCCCCTCCTCGCGGAGCTTCTTGATCCCGGCGAGCGTCGCTGCCGAAGCGGGTTCGCACCCGATGCCGTCGCGTCCGATGGCCGCTTTCGCCTCGGCGATCTCCTCATCGCTCACGGCCACGCAGAATCCGCCGGTCGCGTCCAGCGCTCGGAGCGCGCGCTTCCAGTTCACCGGATGCCCGATGCGAATGGCCGTCGCATGCGTGCGCGGGTGCGCGACCGGGGTGATCTGCGTCGCGCCGTGAGCGACGGCCGTCGCCAGTGGGCTCGCTCCTTGCGCTTGCACGATCGTCAGCTTCGGAAACCGCGCGAGCAGCCCCCATTGCCGTAACTCCTCCATCGCCTTGAAGAGCGCCGCCGCATTCCCCAAGTTCCCCCCAGGGACGACCAGATGCTCCGGCACGTCCCATCCGAGTTGATCGAGCAGCTCGATGAGGATCGCCTTCTGCCCCTCGATCCGAAAGGGGTTGAGCGAGTTCAGCAGATACACGTCCGGTCGCGCGCTCAGCTCGCGCACCAGACGCAAGACGTCGTCGAAGTTCGCGCCTTTCACCTGCAGCGTCACCGCCCCATATTCGAGCGCTTGCGCCACCTTGCCCATGGCGACGTGTTCGCCCGGGATGAGAACGATGGCCCGCATCCCAGCGCGCGCGGCATACGCGGCCATCGAAGCCGAGGTGTTTCCCGTGGAGGCGCAAATGAGGATGCGCGCGCCGAGCGCTCGCGCCTGACTGACGGCCACCGTCATGCCATAGTCCTTGAATGAGCCCGTCGGGTTGAAGCCAAGATGCTTGAAGAGCAATTCGCGCACGCCGGCATACCGCGCCGAGAACTGCGCGCGATAGATCGGCGTGTTCCCCTCGCGCAGGGTGACGATGTGCCGACGCGGGATCGGTGGCAGACATTCTCGAAAGCGCCAGACGCCGCTTTGATCGAGCGGATCGTCCGAGAGCCGACGTTCCCGCCAGCGCGCCCGCAGGAGGTCGGGTCCCACGTCCATCGGTTCATACGCGATCGCGAGCAGATCGCTGCACCGCGGGCACACGAAAAGTTTCTCCGTGAGAGGGAATCGCTGGCGACATTCCTCGTTGAGGCAAACGAACGCGGCCTCGCGCCGGAGCGAGCGCATGCTGGCCTCATCCATGTGCGCCTTCTCCTGATCGTCCGCGCACGGCTCGAAGGGGATCGCGGTGGCTCCCCGCCGACCGACGCAAAGAAAATGGCGCGCCCGACTGGATTCGAACCAGCGACCTTCGGCTCCGGAGGCCGACGCTCTGTCCAACTGAGCTACGGGCGCGCACTCATCATCCGAGCATTGGCAAAGATATCACGTCCGCCCGAGCCTGTCCAGCCCCTTTCGCGCTCCGAATGCCCGCGGAAGGGGCCGTTCGCCATTGCCCCGCGCAGAGAAGCCCTGTACATTGAGAGAGTCACATCGCGGAAGGGGACGATCGCCATGGAGCGCATCGCGATCGAAGAAGCCGTCCGAGGACCGGACATGGCTTCGGAGATCGGAGCATTCTATCCCCATCCGAGCGGCTCATTCGGGAATGCCGTCGTGAACATCAGGTGGCTTCCCCTCTCGGCCGTCGGGGGGGACGGGGAGGCATGAGCGTATGGATGCGATCTACATCGCGATCATGGCCGGAGGATCGGGCACGCGCTTTTGGCCGGCGAGCCGGGCTCGACAGCCGAAACAATTCCTGAGCATCACGGGCGCGCGCCCGCTGATCGAGGAGACGTATTTCCGGGTGGCCCCGCTTGTGGACGACTCGCGCCTTCTGATTGTGACCAATCGCTGGCATGAGCCCCGCGTGCGGGAGATCTTCAAGGATCGCGCCGTGCGCATCCTCGTCGAGCCGGAGGGACGGAATACGGCGCCCTGCATCGGATTGGCCGCGTTGCATATCCGACAGGAGGCGGAAGAGGCTGTCATGATCGCCGTGCCGTCGGATCACTTCGTCTTCGATGATGACGCGTTTCGGGACGCGTTGCGGGCGGCGGCCGCGCTCGTGCGCTCGGGAGGGATTGCCACCTTGGGCATCACGCCCACGCGCCCGGAGACCGGCTACGGCTATATCCTCAAGGGCGCCCCCTGCGAGCCCGTCCTCGGTCATCCCGTTTATCGCGCGGAGCGATTCGTGGAGAAGCCCGATCTGCCGACGGCGCAACAGTACGTCGCTAGCCGACAATATCTCTGGAACAGCGGCATCTTCGCCTTCACTGTCACCACCATTTGGCGAGAGATCGCGCGCTATCTCCCGCGCCTGGCTCGGGCCCTCGCTCAATTGGAAGAGAGCCTGCGCAGCGGCACGTATGAGCAAACGCTCGACGCGGTCTACGGTCAGGTCGAAGCGATCTCGATTGATTACGGCATCATGGAGAAGACCGAGGAGCCGATCTACGTCCTGCCGGTCACCTTCGGTTGGAGCGATGTCGGGAGCTGGCAGGCCGTTCACGAACTGCGCGCCAGCGAGCATGACGCCGCGCGTAATCTGATCCTCGGCGATGCCGTGCTCATGGACGTGCGGGATTCGCTCATCTACTCGCAAACGGGACGGCTGATCGCCGTGCTCGGACTGGAACGGGTCATGATCGTGGACACGCCCGATGTCCTGCTGGTCGGCGATCTCGCGCGCTCGCAAGACGTGCGCCACTTCCCCGAGCGGCTCAAACGCGACGGTCGCGAGCACTTCTGCTGACGGGGGTCAAACGCGCGCTAGAGATGACGGAAGGCCAACGTCGCGAAGATCAGGAAGACGAGGGCATTGACGATCTCGGCGATCCCGACGCGTCGCAGATCCACGCGCTCGGCTGGGCGCACGATGTGTCGGAGCGCGCGCCCGAGCGCCGGCGCGAAGGCGATCGTCAAAAAGACGCCCATGCGATGGGTGAGGGCCAGGCCAAGCAGCGCGACGATCAAAAAGGCGTGATAGAGGGCGCACCGCCGTCGCGCCTGCGCGCATTGCTCCGGCGATCGCCCGTAAGCCGCCGACAGGCGCAGCTTGACGTAGAAGACGCTGCTCACAAAATAGAGCGCGCTCACCCCCCACAATCCGAAGGCCATCGCCTCCCACTCTCGCCGGATCACGTAATGCGCCGCCGGCGCTGTCATCGTGAGCCCGAGGATCGCGAGCAACTCCCCCAAGATCGTGCGGTCTTCAAGTCGCGCCGCCTGTTCCGCGTTCACCAACAGGAGGACGGCGGCTCCGATCGCCAATGGGATCAGCCCAAAGAGCCGATAGTCCAAAAGCAGCGGAGCGCCGAAAACGAGAGCCAGTGCGAGATAGATGAGCATCAGCGCGCGCGCCGATGCGGCCTCTCGACCGCGACGGCGCGCCCGCCACCACGCGAGCACCGATTCGCGCGCGATGAAGAGAAAGGTCACGGCTGTGCTCAACCAGAGCACGGGGCGACGCTCGCCCTCGGCCACCAGCGTCCCGATGACCAGCGGGACATAGAGCATCGCCCACGCCCCATGCTCCTTCGGCCATTTCAAGCGGGCGCGCCACCCCATCCTCGACCCCTCCCTCTCTCCGTTCGTGCGAGCGCCCGCGCTGGCTCACGTCGCCCACGCCTTCTCCAATTCGCTCGCCAGCGCTTCATACTGCTCATGCGTCCCCAGTCCGAGCGCCACTTCTTCCCGTTCGAAGGCTTCGGCGAGCGCGGCTTTCGTCGGCGCCGGCAGGACGTTCTCGGCGATCCGGAAGAGCACATGATCCTCCTTGTAAATGTGCTGCGCCAGAAGGTCCAGATACTCGCGCGCCGCGCTCACAAAGCGCAAGACCGCATCCGATTCCCCACGCCCGTAAGCTGACGCCGCTTCAGCCATCTCGCGCACGAGGCTGCGTCCCAGCTCATGCTCCTGAAGCATGACGCCGATCGGCCCTCCCTCGCGCGGCACGCCGTGCTCCTCAAGCGTCGGAAAGAGGTGTTTCTCCTCCTTCCCATGATGGCAGCGATCGGCGAACGTTTGCAGGAACCCGACAAGCTGTGCGGGCACATCGGCGGGAACCGCGGCGCCACTGTCGAGCTTCTCGCACATGCCGCGCAGCGCGCGAAGCGCCCGCTCGATGATCCGATGTTCGTGCATCAAGATCTCCACCGGTCCGGGCATATCCCTCCTCCTCTCACAATTTCACCGCCTCATGGTCACCGGCGCCGTCACGCTCGATGCGGATCGAGGCATCGGCGCAACAGCTCGCGCCGCTCCGCTTCGGTTGTGACGCGATCGAGCGCCGGATAGAAGATGTTCTGCTCGCGCAGATCGTGATGCTCGACCAGGTGCTTGAACATCGTCTGCTCGTCGAAGAGCCGGATGATCCGCCGTCGGAGATCGGTCGGATGTGCCTCCAACTCGGCGAGCGCCGTGCGAAACCGCTCCAGGAACTCCCGCATCTTTCGATGCTCGCCGAGGAACAGCTCGATCGGGCCGCCTGGGATCGCGCCCGCGCGCGTGTAGACGGGCAGCAGGACCTCCTCCTCCGGACACATGTGCGCGAGCAGTTCGCGTTCGTAGATGGCGAGCCGCTCCCGCGCGCGCGGAAGGTCCTGTTCCAGCAATGCCTCCTGATGCTGCAGGAACAGTTCGTTCAGTCGCTCGTGCACGCGAAGCAGCACGCGGAAACTCAGCTCGCCCTCGACGATCTCCACCAGATCGGGCGCGACCTCATATTCGCCACGAACGTCCATGGCGTCCTCCCGCGACATCCTCGTCCTCCTACACGGAGAAGGCTCCGCGCGCTCTCTCCTCGGCTTCGATGAGCGCCCGCAGCTCGGCGAGCAATCGGTCGAGCGCTACGCCTTCGCGCCGGCAGGCTTGCTCCAACGTCACCACGCGCGCCATCGTGCGCCGCAGGACGGGATTCTGCAGCGGCGCGAACCCATGCCGCAAGAAGACCTCCAAGGTCTGCGGATACCGCTCCAACACATCGGCGACCTTCGTCTGCGGCCCCAGCACAAACGGCTCGCCCGCCGTACGTCCCTGCGCTTCGCGCTCCAGGCGCCTCCCCACGCGCATGTTCCGCACCAGTTCATACCCCCACAGGGCCAATCCCGCGACTTCGACGAATCCCGAGATGCGCATCAGGGCGAAGGCCGACGCCGTGTAATCGGTCGCGATCTCCGTCACGACGCGCAGGAGATTGCCCCCGTTGAGCAGCCAGAACGTCGGCCAGAGCGCCGGTGCGCTCCGCACATCCACACCCGAGAGCGTCGGCACCACTTTGCTCGACACGCCCACGATCATCATCGTGATGAAGCCAACCGTCAGCGCATGCCGATACGCGCCGAAGAAAGCGTGCGAGAAGGGGACGGTCGCCCCTGTGAGCGGTTGATAGACGAGCCAGTTGTAGATGGGAACGAACGCGAGCATCGCCATCGCCACGATGAACCACACATAGGCCGCGCGGATGAATTTCAATCCCCGATCGCGCTCGCTCTCGGGGACCAGACCGAAGAGGCGATACTGCCGCGGCGTCCCAAGCGCGATGGCGAGCAGCAGCCCCGCCGCCACCTCTTGCCCGATCAGCCATCGGGATTCACCCGCGAGCATGCCTGTGAGAAACGTGACGACGGCCACCGCGATCGCGCCGTTCGTCCCCCAGAAGGTGAACGTCCGCCAGGCTGGCGTCGGCTCCTTCAACCCGTAGGCGTGCGGGAGAAAGCGCAAGGAGACGCCTAGGATCATGATCACGGCGATCCCTAGAAGCTGCACGTCGCGATAAGGGATGTTGAACGTCGCCACGCGAAAGAGGAACTCCTCGCGCGTGCGCGCCGTCTCAAAGAGCCAGAAGATCGCGGGATTCGCCGCGGCCGCCAGCAGGAACCAAAAGAGCGCGGCCTGAATGAAGCGATCATACGGCTCGGGCCGCGCGGCTTGTCGAAACGTGCGTCGCAGCACGACCGCAAAGAGCGCCACGGCCAGAAGCTGCACGGCGCCAGCCGCAAGCCCCAACGCGAGAAACGGTTCGCGCGGAGCCAGCAGATGCGCCCCCGCTTGCAGCGCGATCCCCACGGCCATGAGGGGGAGCGTCACCAGCGCCAGCGTCGGATGCTCGAGACTCGTGTGTTTGAACCGCGGGAAGGCTTGATAGGCAAAGCCCATGATGAAGAACCCGACCACGCCGAAGACCATCGCATGTCCGTGCGCGAGGATCCACGAGTAGTCCACGCCGGCGAAATTCCGTCGCGCCCCCATAAGCCAAAGGTTCACCGCCCCCCACGCGCAACCGAGGGTGAAAAGCGTCGCAAGGCCCGCCAGAAAGAAGGGCCGATAGATCGTATCGGCGCGCGTAGGACGATACGCGACTGGTTCGCCCCCGCGCCCAGCTGCCGCATTCAGTTCGTCCAACAGTGGCCCAAGCGGCACGCCATGCAGCCGCGCGAACCAGGCGATCGTCTCGCGCGGCCCTTCCGGCCCACCGCACCCCCTGAGCCCGTACCGATCGAACACCGCGCGCGTGGCCGGAAAGCGCCGGATCACCTCCGGCAGGAGCATCTCCGCGGTGATTCGTCGCTCGCTCATAGCCCCCCCTCCTTTCGCTCACGGCGACTTTCGGGGCCTCCGTTCGCCCAACCATTGATCGTCCATCATCGGCAGCGCTACGCTGCGGCTCAGCTCGCCCAAGTCCCCTTTCTCGGAGGCCGCGCTCCCGAAGACCTCCGCGAGCTTGTGCCGAACATAGAGCGCGCCGCCGATGATGAGTCCGATGATGATGAGCGCGATGATGAGCCCGATCTTCATCCTCTCCCTCCTCACCGTGTCGTTCTTCGGGACGCCCGAGGGCTTTTCCCGTAGGCCTTCAGCATACCGATCCTCGCTCTCCGGCGCCGTGACTTTAGTCACGGCTGCTCCCTCCGTCACCGTCTTTGTCGAGCCGGACGGAGCGGCTACGCCAACGGTCGCACTGGCATGACTTCTCGAACGCTCGCGCGCGCTTCCTCTCGCGCCAGGCGATAGGTCCGCAACGCCGCCAACACCAATGGCACCACGCCCACTGCGATGAAGATCGCATCGGCCGGCAGCCGCAGCCATTCGATCCGCCGCATGATCGGTTGGTTCAAGAAGTCCACGCTACGCGCATGCGCGTATCCGTTTCGGAGGACGTCCAGAAGCTGCAGCACGCCGCCCGGGAAGAGATTCAACACGACCATGAGCGCGAGCCCGAGGTTCAAGCCCCAGAAGGAGAGGCGAACGAGCGGCTCGACCCTCGCCCATCGCTCTTCGGAGAGCACCTGGCGGAATGCGAAGACCATCAGCGCCACGGCCAGCATTCCGAACACACCCATCATCGCTGCATGCCCGTGATTGGGCGTCAGCAGCGTCCCAGCCTGAAAGTAGCTCACGATCGGCAGATTGATGAGGAACCCGAAGATGCCTGCGCCGACGAAGTTCCAGAACCCGACGGCCATCAGGAAGTAAAATGTCCAGCGATGCGGCACGGAGACGGGCTGCCCGCAAACGTCACAGCGTTGTCGCGTCAGCTTGATGAAGTCCCAAGCGTCGAGCGTCAGCAGCGTCAGCGGGATCACCTCCATCGCCGAGAACGTCGCGCCGAGCGCCATCGTGATGTGCGATTGGCCGGTCCAGTACCAATGGTGTCCCGTCCCCACAATCCCGCTCCCCAAATAGAGCACGGCATCCAGGTAAACGACGCGCGCCGCCGTCGTGTGCGAGACCAAACCGAGCCGATAGAAGATCGCCGCCACCATCACCGTGACGAACAGTTCGAAGAAACCCTCGACCCAGAGGTGGATGATCCAAAAGCGCCACGTGTCCACGACCGAGAAGTGGCTCCGACCGGTGAAGAACATCGCCGGAAGGTAGAAGAGCGGGATGGCGATGGCCGCGTAAAGGAAGAGCGCGAGGATCTCCCGCCGTTCAGGATCATGGCGCGCCGGCGCAATGGTGCGCGCCAGCAGGATGAGCCAGAGCACAAGTCCTCCGGCCAATAGAATCTGCCACGCGCGCCCCAGGTCCAGATATTCCCATCCTTGATGCCCGAACCAGAACCAGAGTCGACCCACAAACTGATGCACGCCCAGAAACTCCCCGAGCGTACTCCCCACCACGACGATCCCCAGCGCCCCAAGCAGCACGTTGATCCAACGCGACTGCGTGCTCGGCTCTCGCCCGCTCAAAGCCGGGGCCAAAAAGAGCCCACCGGCGATGTACGCCGTCGCCACCCAGAAGATGGCCAATTGCAGATGCCACGTCCGCAGGATGTGGCTGGGCAACCATCGCGAGAGGTCCACGCCGTAGAAGCTCGCGGGATCAGCTCGATAGTGCGCGACAGCTCCACCGACGAGGACTTGCGCCAGGAATAAGAACGCCACGAGGACGAAGTAGGTGAGCACCGCCCGTTGCCCCGGCGTCACCTGTCCCGGAATCAGTTGCGGATGCGCATGCCCTTCGCGCCCTTTCCAGCCGAGATAGTCGAACCGGCCGAAGGCGAAGAGCACGGCGGCCAACCCGCCCAAGAGCGCGATCAGGCTGAGTGCACTCCAGAGCACGGCCTCGCTGGTCGGCGTGTTCCCCACCGTCGGTTCGTATGGGAAGTTGTTCGTGTAGGAGTACGTCCGTCCAGGACGCGGCGCCACCGAAGCCCACGCCGTCCACGCGAAGAAGGCCGTCAACTGTCGCCGTTCCTCCGGATCGCGAATGTAAGCGGCCGGCAAGCCTAGGTTCCGCGTCGGGTGCGCGAAATACTCGGTCCATTTCGCGATCTGCCGCTCAAACGAGCGCGCTTCCGGCTCGGTGAAGACCAGAAGACCTCGCTCGGCATCATAACGATTCTGCTTGAGCCATCGCGGAACTTCCGCCCACACAGCCGCTCGCTCGGATTCGGTGAGCGCGTCCAGGTCGCGCCCGAAACGCTCGCGCGCGATCCACGCCGCCGTGTCCTGCCCGAGCGTGCGCAGGTATTCGGCCGAGAAATCTGGCCCCAAATACGCCCCATGCCCCCAGATCGTCCCATTCTCCATCAGGCCGTATTTCAAGAAGACCTCTTGCCCCCCCAGAATGTCCTCCCGCGTGAAGAGGACGCGACCCGTGGGATCTACAACCTGTTCGGGGATCGGGGGCGCGTCTTTGTACACCCTCGCCGCTAACGCGATCAGGATCGTGAAGCCTGCGATCACGATGAGAATGACGGCATGTCGCCACCATGGGGATAAATGCCTGTCGGTCGCCATCGTACGCCTCCTGTCGTGATGTCTCTCACGGTATGCTCAGGCCCATAGGATACAGCGCGTCGCTCTCACCCGACTATGACTTCCGTCACACCAGTCCCTTCACGCGCGCGCCGAGATGTAGCTCACGACCAAAGCCTGTGCTTCCGCGTTCGCTAGGCGTTTGCTATATTACCGCCGATCCGAATCGGGCATTCCGCGAGGGGCTCGATTCGAAAGCTCCGCGCGAGCGGAGGTGAAGTTTCGCTCGGTGGGGCGACTGTGGATACGGGGGAGGATCTACAGCGGTGAAGGACGCTATCGAGAGGACGGCCTCTCCCGCGGGATATGCAGCCACCCCGAGCGGGTCTCGTGCGCGCCGCGCGGGGACGTCGTGCCTGTCAAGGCGTGATGAGAGCGATGAGGAGGTCTTCGCATGGAGCCATGGTTGACGCCAGATGAAGGAGCGATCGCGCCACGTCAGGCCGATCTGCTCAAGGGGCTCGAGCAAGCGAAGTATCTCTTGGAGGCGACGGTGCGCGAGCTGTCGGAGGAAGCGCTGTGGTGGGAGCCGGCTCCGAGCGTGGCTTCGATCGGAGCGCGGATGCAACATCTCATCGGCGCATCCCGCCGCCTGGCGACGTACGCTTTCGACGTCGGTTATGACCTGCAGGCTCTGGCGGAGATGGCTGAGCGAGAATGGCAGCCCACGCATCGGTCGAAGGCTGATCTCTTGGCCGAAGTGCAGACTGCCTTCCAGGAGATCGCCGAGAAGATTCGCTTCCTGGACGAGCGCGCCCTGGATGAGCTGCGTCCCGTGGGCCGTCGTCGCCTTCCTGTCCGGCGCGCCGTGATCCTCCACCATTTGGTGGAACATGCTGCGCACCATGTGGGCCAGATCATCCTGCTGGCCCGTCTCTGGCACGCTCGTTCGACCTGAGGACGTAGTCAGCATGCACCCGCGCGAGCGGAAGGCTGGTCCCACTCGATGGGGCGATCGGTGATCACTCTCCCACACCATGTGCGAGACAACCGAGTGGACCGCTCTCCCCCACGCGAGCCCGTGCGGCGGGCAATCAAACCTCTCCTCGAATGCGCGTGAACGACCTCCGATTGAGAGGGAACTGCCCTTTTGCTGGCAAGCCTCCGAAACGAACGCCCGAAGTGAGCCGCGGGTGAATTGAGGGGCACCATCCCTGCACCCGCAAGCCCGCGAAGGGGAATTAGCTTCGGGTGAGCGTGAGCGAACTCTAGAAGCAAGCCCCTGACATCGGCGTTCTCGAGGCTCAGCTCAAACGCCGGCTTCGCAGGCTCGATGCAATGAAGCGCATTCGCCTGGGCCTGATTCAGCTGTTTACCATCACGGGCGGCGTTGTAGGACGAATCCCCCCTGCGCGAGCTCGCTGCTCGCACAGGGGGGCCGCAATCATCGTTTGAGAACGAACGTACCATCGCCGGCTCCGAGCAGCGTCAGCAGTTGCCCAAGCGGCGATCCCACGACGACGATGTCCAACCGCCCGTCACTGTTGAAGTCGCCGACGGTGAGCGAGGTCGGATTGGGCAAGACGCGCACTCGCGACATGTTGCGGAATGGCGGTCCTGACCTGACCGGGACGAGGAGGACATCTCCGGAACTGAAGTTCGCCGAAGCGACACTCACCGTCCCTGAGGTGAATTCGCCAGTCACTAGCGCCATCGGATTTTGTCCGACCGAGACGTCCGTTCGGCTGAAGCGGAGCGGTTCGGAATGCGAGAGCAGGAGCGAGATCACGTCCGCTGTGAAGTTCGCTACAGCGAGATCGGGTCGCCCATCCCGATCGAAGTCAGCCGTGGCGAGCGCTACCGGCCCTTCTCGCACCAGTATGCGTTGCGCTTCGGCGAACCCTCCTTCCCCGTTCCCCAACAGTAACGACACCTCGTTCGAGAGCACATGCGCTACGGCCAGGTCCAGGAAACCGTCCAGGTTGAGATCCGCTGCCACGATCGCGCTCGGCCCCTTGCCGAAGACCGGGATGGTGAAGGCTTCGACGAATCGTCCATCCCCTCGCCCCAGCAGAACCGTGACGTTGTCCGAGGTGAAGTTCGCTACGGCCACATCCAAGCGGCCGTCCCGATCGAAATCGGCGACCGCGAGCGACGTCGGATTGACCCCGCCAATCAGGAAGATGGTGAGGATGCGATCGAACGTCCCATCGCCGCGACCCAAGCCTACGGTGAGCGTGCTGGAGAGGTTATTGGCGGTCACCCAATCGGTTCGCCCATCCCCGTTGAAGTCGCCGATGCCAATAGCGATCGGTCCATCCCCGGTCATGTAGGTGCGGAACCGTTGGAATGTCCCATCGCCCTTGCTCATGTAGACCAGGAGCTGATTGGATGCGAAATCGGCGACGAGCAGCCCCAGGTTGTTCTCCGCCTGCGCCGCCTCCGCTTCCTCAAGGAGCGAAGCCGTAGGCGTCAACGTGAACGCCGCCGCACTGACCGTCACCAGGTTCTGGCACGCGCCTGTGGGTGTCGTGGGACAGAAGTCGCATTTGTCTCGCGTCCCATCCCCATCCGCATCCGGTCGTGGGCAATCGGGGCTTGAGCCCGTGCATGCCTCATTCGCCGGACAGTTATCTCCGGGATGACAGGACGTCCCCGCCGGCTTCAGCGGATGGGTGCACGAGCCGTTGCTGCACACATCAGTGGTACAGGCTTTGCCATCGTCGGTACAGGGGGTGTTGTTCGGCTTTTTGCTCCAGGTCTTTTGGCTTTGGGTCGGTTCGCAAACCTCACATTCGTTCTTAGGATTGGGAGCGCCGGAGCTGTAGCACGCATTGTCGATCGCACAGGTGCCCGACTGAGGCGTATGCTGACAGGTGTAGAAGTTGGACCCCCTTGATTGGCACGTGTCGGTGGTGCAGGGGAGCCCATCGCTGCAATCGGGCGCATTGCCAGCCACACAAGTCCCGTTCTGACACGAATCGTTCTGCGTGCAGCCGTTGTCGTCCGCATTGCACAAGGTGTTGTTCGGCTTGTTGCTCCAGGAGGTTGGGCTAGTGTTCGGGTCGCAGACCTGGCATTCGTTCTGAGGATTGGATTGACCGGAGTTGTAGCACGCATTGCCGATCGCACAGGTGCCCGACTGAGGCGTATGCTGACAGGTGTAGAAGTTGGACCCCGTTGATTGGCACGTGTCGGTGGTGCAGGAGAGCCCATCGCTGCAATCGGGCGCATTGCCAGCCACACAAGTCCCGTTCTGACACGAATCGTTCTGCGTGCAGCCGTTGTTGTCCGCATTGCACAAGGTGTTGTTCGGCTTGTTGCTCCAGGAGGTTGGGCTAGTGTTCGGGTCGCAGACCTGGCATTCGTTCTGAGGATTGGATTGACCGGAGTTGTAGCACGCATTGCCGATCGCACAGGTGCCCGACTGAGGCGTATGCTGACAGGTGTAGAAGTTGGACCCCGTTGATTGGCACGTGTCGGTGGTGCAGGAGAGCCCATCGCTGCAATCGGGCGCATTGCCAGCCACACAAGTCCCGTTCTGACACGAATCGTTCTGCGTGCAACCGTTGTTGTCCGCATTGCACGCGGTGCCGTTGGGAGCAAATTGGCAGGAGGTGGTACAGCAAAAGCCTGGCTGGCCATTGTTCAGTCCGAGATCGCACTGTTCGCCACTTTCGAGAATCCCATTACCACAGACGCTGGTCTCGCAGGAGATTGTCACAGGGGCGACGGTGTCGGGGGGGGAGTTGAAATCCACTCTTTCCGAAAGGCTGTCTCCCGAGTCGAATGTGTCGTTGCCTGCGCCGCCATTCAGGCTATCGGTTCCAGGCCCGCCTTTGAGTTTGTCATGGCCGGTACCTCCATCGAGGACATCATCGCCTTCGCCACCGGAAAGCTCATCATTGCCATCGTCACCTTGCAAATTATCGTTTCCAGCGTCACCGGTTATACAGTCGTTGCCGCTACTGCCATTCAATGTATCGTCACCGGCACCGCCTCTGATGACGTCATGGCCGATGTCGCCATCAATGCTATCGTTACCCGCGCCGCCCGAGATCGTATCATCGCCACTTCCGCCATTGATGTCATCGTTCCCGTCTTCCCCGGAGATCGTGTCATCCTGCTGACCTCCGGTAATCGTATCGTTTCCCGCGCCTCCGAAGATGGTATCTTTCTCGTTCCCTCCGTCGAGGGTATCATTTCCGTCGCCACCATTGATGGTGTCCGCGCCGCGGTCTCCATTTATTCGATCATCTCCGGCATCGCCGTTGATCGTATCGTCGCCTTCGCCGCCGGAGATTGTATCGTTGCCGCCTCCACCATTGATGACGTCATTACCATCGCCACCATTTATAACATCATCGCCGCTTCCACCCGTAATTGTGTCGTTCCCCCCTTGGCCATCGATTGTGAGGTTACTTGTAGACCCTGAGCAGTTGATGCTGTCATTGCCGCTTGTGCCCGTAATCGTTGTGCCGGAGATGGTAACTCCAGAGCTGACCGAACAATTGACGATCGGCGGTAGGGCCGTAGCGACTGTTGAGCTGGATGGTTGCACGAGCAGCGCCCAAGCGGCTGCTGCAAGCGCCAGGATCAAGGGGATGGCTCGTCCATATGGCTGACGACATCGGCTGAGCCAATCCCGTCCTCGCGAGCGGATACTTCGATACATAGCTTCTCCTCCTTTCTTCTGGCTCTTCCCGCACGCTTCGCCGTGCGGGTCTTCCGGAGGATCAGGGACCAGCGAGGCACTCACGAGCAGGGGAAACCCTCTTAGCCAGTACCGACGTCGTAGCCCGCTTATCTCTTTTCCTCCTTCTCCGGCCTGGCTACTCCTTTTAGCCGGGCCTTTTCCCTCCCTTCGGCAGACGATTATAGGCAAAACGCCCGAGAAGTCAAGGGGATTTTGGCGTCTGGGTTTTTTTGTGTGCGATGTCGAATACGACCGAATTCCGCAGCGGCCCCCCGAGAGAAAGCGTCTGAGAGTAGCTCTAGGTGAGCGAACCCCGATTGAGGACGAACCACCCTTCCACCGGCAAGCCCGCGAAAGGGAATTAGTTTCGGGTGAGCGTGAGCGAACTCTAGAAGCAAGCCCCTGACATCGGCGTTCTCGAGGCTCAGCTCAAACGCCAGCTTCGCGGGCTCAATTGCAGTAATAGGTCGTTCGCACAAGGGCTCGCCTTGCGCTCGCTCGAGGTTCATTTCGGACACCGGTTTCGCAGATTTGATTATGTAGTGGGCGACATCGGGCCATTGGTCTCATGCGACGGTCTTACGGGGAGGGGCGAGCGAAGCGGGCTTGGGCGCGACGGTAGAGGGCGACATTGGCTTGATGTTCGGCGAAGGTGCGGGCGAATCGGTGGGCGCCGTCCTGGCGCGTGCCGTCTACGACGAAGTAGAGATACTCGGTCTGGGCCGGATAAAGGGCCGCCTGCAGCGATTCGCGTCCAGGGGAAGCGATAGGGCCAGGCGGAAGGCCTGGATAAAGGTACGTGTTGTAGGGCGAGCGTCGGGCCAAGTCCGAACGATGGATCGTCCGATCCTCCTCACCGTCCAGAAGCGCGGCATAGAGGACCGTGGGATCGCATTCCAAGCGCATCCCGCGCCGCAGCCGATTATGGAAGACCGAGGAGATGAGGGGGCGTTCGTGGGGGAGCTTCGCCTCTTTCTCGATCAAGGAAGCGAGGGTGACGATCTCGCGAACGGTGAAGCCCAACTGCTCGGCGCGGGCGCGATCCGTTTCGGTGAAGACTTCGCGGAATCGGCGGACCATGCGCGCAATCAGGTCGCGCGCCGAAGTGGATGGGGTGTAGGTGTAGGTGTCGGGGAAGAGATAGCCTTCGAGGGAATCGGCCTGCGGGTCGAGATCGCGGATGAGGCTCGCATCTTCGGTGAAGTCCAAGGCGCGCTCGGCATCGCGGATCGGGAGCTGGCGCAGCAAGGCGGCGATCTCGAAGCGGTTGAGCCCTTCGGGGATGGTGATCTTCTCGGTGATGACCTCGCCGCGCACGAGGCGGCGAATGACGTCCAGCGGCGCGATAGGGGAGGGGAAGCGATACTCGCCGGCCTTCAACCGCGCGCCGTGGCCGGTGAGAGTCAGATACGCCAGAACTGGCAGGGGATGGGCGATGACGCCCGCTTCGTGCAACGTGCGCACGATGCGGCGGGCATCGGTTCCGGGCGCGATGGTGATGACGCGCGAGGCAGCGGCATGTTCCTGCGGGATTACGAGCGTGAGGAGGGCAGCGCTGAATGTGGTGAGAGCGAGGACGAGGGCCAGGCCGAGCGCGCGGCGTCGCCATCGGTGAGGGGTGTCGTGGCGTCGTTGGGGACGGCGCGGGCGTTGTGATCCCAGGATGTGGAGCGGTGCTTGCGGTGACTGGCGCCGAAGAATTCGGCGCATCGCTTCCGCGATGGCGCGCGACATGTAGCGAATCCTGGCCGCGAGTGTCATCGTACGTTCCTCATCACGGCTGCGCGGCTTAGGGCAAATCCCACGCGCGATCGGGGTGCGCGCGCAGGGCCGTGAGGAAATCCTGCAGGATCACGCACGCAGCCACTTGATCCACCCGTTCGGGGGTGGGACGCTCGCCGCGCTCGCGCAGTAGCGTCTCCGCTTCGACCGATGTGAGGCGTTCGTCCCATAGGGAGACGGGCACGCCCGCGAGCGCGCGCAGGCGACGAGCCAACTTCTCGGCGCGTCGGGCGGCGGGCCCGACCGTGCCATCCATGTTGAGCGGCCATCCGACGACGATCCCTTCGACCCGGTGTGCGCGAGCCAGATCGGCGATGGCGCGCGCATCCTGCTCCAGACCACGTGCCGTGAGGCCCTCGAGCGGGCGCACGCTGATCCCCAACTCATCGCACAGCGCCAGCCCGATGCGTCGCGTTCCCGGATCAACGGCCAAAATCCGCATGGTTCACCCTCAGTATAGGGAGGATTGGGTGGGAGCGTCAAACCTTCGCGAACCCCGTGCTTTCGGCTTGACGCGACGGCCTTGCCGATGCTACATTTAGCCCCGCCAGCGATGAGACGAAGCGCACCGTGAGCGTATGAGACGAACACGCGAGCGAGATCGAGTTTTTCACACCACGATGGATCCTTTCTGTGTCTCGCCGTCAACTTTTCTGCCGGCAAGGAGGTAGTCGTGGATTTCAAAGTCGGGCAAAAGGTCGTCTATCCGAATCATGGATTGGGCGTCATCGAAGCGATTTGCGTCCGGGAAGTTTGCACCGGGCAAACGTGCGAATTTTACCAGCTCCGACTGATCGCGACGAACTCCATCGTCATGGTGCCGACAGCCAATGCGCGCGAGGTGGGGTTGCGTCCGCCCATCACGCCCGATGGCTGCCATCGCTTGCTTCAGGTCCTGGCGGAAGATTTCGAGGATCCCCCGATGGATTGGAAGGGGCGCTATAAGGACTTCACCGAACGCATGCGGACGGGCGACATCTTCGAGATCGCGTATGTGCTGAAGACGCTCGTCTATTTGAACACGATCAAGCCGCTCTCGTTTCGGGAGAAGCGGCTGCTGGAGAAGGCGCGATATCTGGTCGTCTCGGAGGTGGCGGAAGCGCTGCGGCGTTCGGTGGGACAGATTGATTCGTTGATTGACCAGGCCTTGGAGCAAGCGTGCGCGAAGCATCAGAATGGGCGGGCGTCGCGCGCCTTCGCCGCGCGGATGTGAGGACGCGGCGCGCCGTCGGATGAAGGGGGATCGGTGATGACGTGAGATGATGGATGACTCAAGTGTCATAGCGGGCTTTGTTCGCCTCGGGCTCATCATCCTTCTGGTTTTGGCCAACGGGTTCTTCGTTGCCTCGGAATTCGCCCTGGTGGCCGTGCGACGGTCGTGGGTGGAGACGCAGGCGGCCAAGGGCGATCGGCGGGCGCGCGCGCTCTTGCCGCTGCTGGAGCATTTGGACGATTACATCGCGGCCACGCAATTGGGGATCACGATCGCCAGTCTGGCGCTCGGATGGTTGGGGGAGCCAGCGTTAGCGCGCGTGATCGCAGCGCTCTTGGAGCGCCTGACGACGGTGTTGCCTGCTGATCTCTTCGCGCGCGTGGGGGCGCCCGCGACGTGGCTCGGTCCGGTGGCCGTGCATTCGATAGCCATCGCCTTGGCCTTCGCCATCATCACGTTCTTGCACGTCGTCGCGGGGGAGTTGGCGCCGAAGACGCTGGCGTTGGAACGCACCCAACATGTCGCGTTGCGCATCGCCCGACCGATGGCGCTGTTCTACCGCCTCTCCTTCCCCTTTGTGCGGTTGCTCAATCGTTCGGGGTTGGGACTGGTGCGTTTGCTTCGGATTCCCCCCTCGCGGACCCATGGTGGGATGTACGCCGAGGAGATCCAGCACTTGATCAACATCAGTCGCGAACAAGGACTGCTGGAGGCTGAGGAACATCAACTCATCAGCAACGTCTTCCACTTCACGACGATGACGGCGCGCGAGGCCATGCGCCCGCGCGCGGATATGGTGGCGATCGAGGCCTCCACGCCGTTTGAGGAGATCCTCGGCGTTTTTGAGAGAACGGGCTATTCGCGCCTGCCCGTTTATCGCGGAGAACTGGACAATATCATCGGCGTCCTGCACGGGAAAGACCTCTTGCGTTACCTGCGCCAGCCCGAACGTTTCCGCCTGGAGGCGGTGCTGCATCGGCCGCTCTTTGTGCCCGACACGGCGCCTTTGGATGAGGTCTTGCGGCAGATGCGGCAGCAGAAGAGCCATCTCGCCCTCGTCGTGGACGAATACGGCGCGATCGAAGGGCTCATCACCTTGGAGGACGTGCTCGAGGAATTGGTCGGAGAGATCGCCGACGAACACGATTTCGAAGAGGAGCGGATCCACGTGCGGCCGGATGGGACGATCCTCGTGGATGGGGGCGTCACCGTTCGGGACGTGAATCGGCGATTGCATTTGAACGTCCCCGAGTCGGACGAATACACGACGATCGCCGGATTCGTCATGGCGCGGTTGGGGAAGTTGCCTTTGCCGGGCGATCGGGTGGTGCACAATGGCGTGGCGTTCATCGTGGAGAAGGTCGAAGGGCGGCGGCTCACGCAACTCCGCGTGGAGTCGGTCGCCTCGAACGCGGGGCACGGGAGCGCCTCCGCCGATCGGTCTTGACGAACGTCGGGGAGGTCGCTTACATTAACAGCGCCTCGCCTTCAACGGCATTCCCACCGTCGGGGGCCTTCGGGCGATCTCGGTCGTCCTGAAGGCTCCCCTTTCGAGTATGGGGAGGTGGAGATGAGCAAGAAGGAGATGCCGCCATCGGCGAATCCGTATCTGCTCCCGCTCTCGATTCTGCTGGCGGGCGCGATGATCGCCGGCGCGATCCTCTACACGCGATGGCCGGAGCGTTCGCCCGCCGGCGGTGCGCCGCCGACGGCCACGGCTCCGACGGCCTCTTCTTCCGGCGAATCCCGTGATCTGATGGTGGACATCGCCGGGGCGCCGCGTCAGGGGCGCGCGACGGCGCGTCTGATGCTCATCGAGTTCTCGGATTATCAGTGACCGTTCTGCGCGCGCCATGTCCGGGAGACGTGGCCACAGATCGAACGGGAATATGTGCGGACGGGGAAGGTGCAGTACGTCTTCAAGGACTTCCCGCTGGAGCAGCTCCATCCGCAGGCGTTTCGCGCAGCAGAGGCCGCGCACTGCGCCGGCGAGCAGGGGAGATTCTGGGAGATGCATGACCGACTCTTCGCGAATCAAGCGGCGCTCAGTGCCGGAGATTTCCGACGTCTGGCCGAGGAGCTGCGCTTGGACCTCTCGCGATTTCAGGCGTGTTTGGAGAGCGGCCGATATGCCGCCCGCATCCGTCGCGATCTCGCGGAGGGGAATCGTCTCGGCATCACTGGAACGCCGACATTCCTGCTTGGGATCACGCCCTCGAGCGGTTCTTCGGTGCGCGTGCTGAAGATCATTCGCGGGGCGAAGAGCTTCTCGGACTTTCAGCAGGCCATCGAGGAGGTGCTCGCCGAGCGGTGAGCGAGGGGGAGGGCTGGCGCAACCTCGCAGCGCGCCGGTACACTTGAGGGCGTATGGCGGAGATCACGAACGAATTCGCGTGGTCCGTATCGCGGCATCGAAATTTCCAGGAGTGCCTTCGCCTCTACTACCTTGCGCATTACGCCTTCTGGGGCGGATGGGCGTGGGGAGCGAGCGAGTTGGCGAAGAAGTGCTATCGCTTCACGAAGATGAAGAGCCTCGACATGTGGGCCGGCGAGATCGTGCACGGCGTGATCGAATGGGCGCTGCAACGGCTGTGGGAACGAAAGCCGGTGACGGTTGAAGCCTTGGGCGAGCGGGCTCTGGCGCACTTGCGCCAGGGATGGAAGGAATCGAAAGAACGGCAGTGGGAGCAGGATCCGAAGCGGCGGCTGAACCTCTTCGAGCATTACTACGGGATCGAGGTGCCGCGGGAGCGCACCGACGAGATCAAGGCGCGCGTGCTGCGATGTCTGGAGAACTTCTGGGCATCGGAGGTCTTCGCCTTCATCCGCTCGGTGGATCGCGCGGCGTGGAAGGCGATCGAGAAGCGGGATACGTTTCGCCTGAACGAGGTGAAGGTGTGGGTCAAGATTGATTTCGCCCTCACGCATCAGGGGACGCTGTACATCTACGATTGGAAGACGGGACAGGAAGACGCTGACGATCTTCGACAACTCGCCTGCTATGCCCTCTATGCGATGGAGCGGTGGGCGCTCTCGCCCGATCGGATTCGGATCATCCCGGTCTATCTGCAGGAGGGGATCGCTCGGGAACACGCCGTGCAGCCGGAGCAGCTCATCGAGGCGAAGGACGAGATCCTGCAGAGCATTGCGCGCATGCGGGCGCGACTTGTGGATCCGGAGCGGAATCTCGCGCGCCCGGAGGATTTCCCGATGACGACCGAGACGTGGCGATGTCGGCGGTGTTTCTTCCAAGAGGTGTGCTACGGGGGGCGATACGAAGGTGCGTGAGAGGCGCATGGGGAAGAGGAATGCGAGCCGTCGGAGGAAGGGGGATGGAGAAGAGACACTACTTGTGCGGACGCGCCATTGATCCTCGACCGATCACGGCGAAGACGACGATCGTGGAGTTGGTGGAGGAGCATTTTCTCGCATACAACGCCGGGCGGTTGCACGAGGCCTGTCGGCTCTTCGTCGAGAAGATGTTGGAGGAGAACGTGACCGTGGGGATGAGTCTGACGGGCGCGCTCACGCCGGCCGGGCTCGGCATGTCGGCGATCGTCCCGCTCATCGAGCACGGATTCGTGGATTGGATCGTCTCCACGGGGGCCAATCTCTATCACGACACCCACTTCGCCATCGGCTTCACGATGCATCGCGGGACGCCGTATGCCGATGATGTCGAGCTGCGGCAGCATGGGGTGGTGCGCATTTACGACATCTTCTTCGATTACGAGGTGCTGCTTCGGACCGATCGGTTCTTCTACGAAGTCATCTCGCAGCCGGAGTTTCAGCGGGAGATGGGGACGGCCGAATTCCATTATCGTGTTGGCCGATACGTGCACGAACGGGAGCGTCTTCTGGGGCGAGGGACGAAATCCATCCTCTCGGCGGCATACCAGTATGGCGTGCCCATTTACACGCCGGCGCCTGGGGACAGCTCGATCGGCATGAACGTGGCGGCGAAAGCGCTCTTGGGGAATCATCTGAAGTTCGACGTCGCGCGGGATGTGAACGAGACAGCGGCGATCGTGCTCGGGGCCAAGCGCGACTATCCCGACGGCAAAAGCGCCGTCTTCATCCTCGGGGGGGGATCGCCGAAGAATTTTCTCTTGCAGACGGAGCCGCAGCTGCAGGAAGTCTTGGGGATCGAGGAGCGGGGGCACGATTATTTCCTGCAAATCACCGATGCGCGGCCCGATACCGGGGGGCTCTCCGGCGCCACGCCTTCGGAGGCCGTGAGTTGGGGGAAAGTGGATCCCGATCGCTTGCCCGATGCCGTCGTAGTGTATCTGGATACGACGGTCGCGCTCCCGATTCTCACGGCCTATGCCTTGGCGAAGCGTTCGCCCCGGCGGCACAAGCGCCTTTATGATCGTCGCGAGGAACTGCTCGCGCGGCTGCGGCAAGAATACGAGAAGGCGCGCGCGCGGGGCGACTTCTGAAGCCTCATCGCACGAGGATGGTCGCCCACAGGTCGAGATATTTCAAGCCCGAGCCCGTGTTGAAGAGGACGACGCGCTCGTCCGGACGAATCGCGCCCTGCGCGAGCAACGTCTTCAAAGCGGGAAGGCAGGCGGCGCCTTCCGGACAGACGAACAGACCCTCCACGTGAGCCAGCTCGCGCATGGCTTCCAAGATCTCGTGATCTTCGACGGCGATGGCGCCCCCGCGGCTGCGACGCACGATGTCGAGGATGAGGAAATCGCCGAGCGCGCGAGGGACGCGCAATCCGGCGGCGATCGTGTGCGCCTCGCGCACCTCTTCGGCTTCGCTCTTCCCCTCCTGGAACGCGCGCACGATCGGGGCACAGCCGCGCGCTTGCACGGCGAACAAGCGCGGTCGCTCGGGACCGATCCAGCCGAGCGCTTCCATCTCCTCGAACGCTTTCCACATGCCGATCAGTCCCGTTCCCCCTCCGGTCGGATAGAGAATGACGTCGGGCACTTGCCCCTGCAGCTGCTCCACCAGCTCGTACGCCATCGTCTTCTTCCCCTCGACGCGATAGGGCTCTTTGAGCGTCGAGACGTCGAAGTATCCGTGTTCGGCTTTCTCTTCGGCGAGACGCCGCGCGCAATCCGTGATGAGGCCATCCACGAGCACGACGCGCGCGCCGTAAGCTTCGGCCTCCCGACGGTTCGCTACAGGGGCATCGCGAGGCATGAAGACATAGGCTTCGATCCCGGCGCGCGCGGCGTAGGCGGCGAGCGCGCCAGCGGCATTTCCGGCGCTGGGGACGGCCAACCGCGTCAGGCCGAGTTGCCGCGCCATGGAGACAGCCACGGTCATGCCGCGCGCTTTGAACGTCCCCGTCGGATTCGCCGATTCGTCTTTGATGAAGAGCGCGCGGACGCCCAAGTGGGCAGCTAGGCGCGGGCAGGGAAGAAGCGGCGTGAACCCCTCGCCAAGGGAGACGATCGCCGCCTCCTCGTCCACGGGGAGGACCTCGCGATACCGCCAGAGCGTCGGAGCCCGATGTGCGAGAGCCGAACGCGTGAGCGTGCGCGCGGCGCGCTCCAGATCATACCGCACCAAGAGTGGCTTGCCGCATTCGCAGAGTTGGGCGACGCGCCCCGGCGGATACGCGCGCGAACATCTTGAGCACGTCAGAGCGATCACGTTCATAGGAACGTGACCGTAGCATAACTCGCGCGTGGAGAAAAGGAGAGCGAGCTGGCCGTCGCTCCTTGACGGCGGGGGAAAGGCACGAGTACGTTCTTCCTGATGCGGGTGCGGTTGGTGGCCATTGACGTAGATGGGACGCTGCTCACCTCGGCCCAAGCGATCTCGCCTGCGACGCGAGCGACGATTCGCGCTGTCCTCGAGCGCGGCGTGCGCGTGGTCCTGGTCACAGGGCGGAGCTTCTCTCAGACGCGCGCGTTCGCGGAAGAATTGGGGGTGACGGCGCCGCTCATCGTGCACAATGGGGCGCTCGTGAAAGATACGGCGGGGCGCGTCTTCGACGTGCGCCTGCTCGAGCCCGAGGTGGTGCGCGAGATCATTCGGCGAGCCCGCGTCCATCGCATGGACCTCATCGTTTTCGAGGATCCCGAGGGGGAAGGGCGCGCCATCCTTGAGCCGATCGCGCCGGAGAACGATCGGATGCTGCGCTACCTGAGCCGGTGGCGGCGACCGGCCGAGATCGTGCCGGACCTCATGCTGTCCGTTGATCGGGCGGTGCTCGCGCTGACGACGGTGGACCGATGGAAAAAGGCGCGTCGTTTCGCTGACGCCATCGAGCGCGAGTTCAGCGGACGCGTGCGCGTCTGGCGGACGGAATACCCGCGGCGCGATGTGGCGCTCGTAGACATCGTCTCGCCGGAATGCTCGAAAGCGAGGGCGCTCGATGGCCTGGCCCGCCAATGGGGGATCGCCCCCTTGGAGATCATGGTCGTCGGAGACAACTGGAACGATCTGGAGATGCTCGCCTATGCCGGGCTCGGCGTCGTGATGGGGAATGCGGAGGAAGAGTTGAAACAGCTCGGCTACTATGTGACGGGAACCAACGACGAAGATGGGCTCGCCCATGCCCTCCGCCGATTCATCCTCGGCGACGATTCTCTCTGATCGTCAAAGGGAAGCGTCTTCCTCGGTAGCGGTACAGAGGCGATAGACGAGGAGTTCCAGTTGAGCGTCGGGAGGGCCAAGGGAATTCTTCAACGCCTCATCGGCTCGAGCGATCTGCCGAAGGCCAGCGACGATCTCCTCGCGGGGGATGCGCCGCACATGTTCGTTGAATTTCCCGGCAGCCGATAGGGGGAGTCCAGCCGCGCGCGCGACATCGGCGCTCGGGGCACCGCGCGCCATCAACTCCTTGGCGAGGAGCATGCGCCGGTATACGCTGGCGATCGCGCCCAGCAGCTTCACCGGTTCCTCGCCCGCTTCGAGCTGACGACGGAGGATGCGCCAGGCCGCCGCCGGTCGGCGCGCGAGGATCCAATCCGCCAGTTCGAAATTCGAATGCTCGCGATGTCGGACGACGAGCTGCTCGACGTCCGAACGCGCGATCATCCGACGTTCGCCGGCGAACGTGAGGAGCTTCTCCAACTCGGCGGCCAGTAGCGTCAGATCCGGGCCGACCAATCCCACGAGCGCGGTTGCGGCCGCCTCTTCGATGACGGCCTGTTGCCGGCGCACGTGATCCTTCACCCATTCGAGGGCCTCGCGCTCGGAGAGCCGTCGGCATTCGACGATCGTGCACGCCTTCAGCAAAGCCGTGACGATCGTCAGTCGGCGGTCCACGTGCTCGAAGATGAAGACGAGCGTCGTCGTGGGGACGGGATGTTTGAGATACTCGATGAGCGCCGCCTGTTCGGCCGGGAGATCGCGCGCCTCCTCAGCGTGCTCGCGCGCGCGCCATTTCTTGTCGAGATCGCGCACGATCACCACGCGTCGCGACGCGAGCATAGGCAGCGCGCGCGCCATGGCGAGGATGTCGGCCATCGGCGTCTCCAAGGCGGAGACGTGCGAGAGATTGAACGCCCGCGACGCCGGATCGAGCACGCGCGCGATGAGCGTCTGCAGGGCTTGGCGGAGAAGGTACGCTTCGGGCGCGTACAGCGCCTCATCTCCCGCTCGTCGCGCTCCTTCCGGCAGCCATCCGGTGAAGAGATAGAGCGGTTCGATCTCCCCGCGCTCGACGGCTTTTTGGAAGGCTTCGGGCGTGAGCCGCTTCATCGTCATGTTCCAGAGAGGATGAGGGAGACCACGCTGCGCGCGAATTCTCGCGCGATCCGATCCAAGGCCGGCCCTTCTTCGGCGAAGAGGCTCTCCGGTCCTTCGGGGATCTCGTATTCGCCGCGGAAGACGAAGCGCGGGTGCTCGAAGAGGATGGTGTTGCGCGTGCGGTCGTGGAGAGTGATGCCGACGGTGACGGCGATCTCATAGACGCGGACGCGACCGGTCTGGTCGAGCACCACACCACGATGGGTGAGCGCGCGGATGTCCCCGATGAGCACGGCATCGGCGTGCTGCGGATCGGCGGTGATGCGAACGCGTCGCGTGCGACGCAGGAATTCCTCGATGACGGCCTGCGTGAACCGATGTTCCACGCGATATTGCATGCTCTCGTTGCGGAACGCCGGGATAGCGAGCGTGCGGATATGGTCAGGCAGAGACAACCGGGCTCGGCGATATCCGCACGGCCCCACGAGGAGCACGAGGGAGAGGATCCCCCCGAGGATGATGCGTCGTTCGCTCCTCATGCGTTGGTGCGGGCGTACTCGGCGCGCACGGCCGGAATGACCTCTTCGGCGAAGCGGCGCAGCGACGGGTGATGAAAGGGCGGCCTCAGGATGCCGATGAAATGGGTGACGCCTACCTCGATGTACCGATGGAGACGCTCGCCGATCTCCTCGACCGAGCCTACGAGGACTGTGGGTTCGACCACCTCCGCTGGTCGGCCATACGTCTCCGCGAGCGCCTGAAGCACGGCGGCTTTCTCGCTCGCCGAGTCGGTCACGTGCAGGACGCCGGCCCAGGACACCTCGATCTCCGAGGTATCGCGCCCGACGGCGCGACCGTGTTCGCGCAAAATGGCGATCTTCCTCCGGAAATCCTCTGGCGAACCGAAGGTGTTCCATTGATCGGCGTGTGCAGCAACCACGCGCAAGGTGAGCTTCTCCCCACCACCGCCGATCATGATCGGCGGGTGCGGACGCTGTACTGGTTTCGGCTCACAGTAGGCCTCCTGCAATCGGTAGAACCGCCCCTCGAATGTCACCTGGGGCTCCGTCCACAGGCGCTTGATCACGTCAACGGCTTCGCCGAGGCGGTGGATGCGCTCGGCCATTGTGTAGAACGGGATGCCATAGGCCACATGTTCGCGCTCGAACCACGCCGCTCCGAGACCGAGGATCACGCGACCCTGGCTGATGTGGTCGAGCGTCGCCCCCATCTTCGCGAGCACAGCCGGATGCCGATAGGTGTTCCCGCTGACGAGCACGCCCGCGCGAAGGCGCGAAGTCTCCCTCATGAGGGCCGTCAGCGTGATCCATCCCTCCAAGCACGGTCCCGATGGATCGCCGAAGATGGGAATGAAGTGGTCGAAAGTCCACGCCGTGTCATATCCCAGCTCCTCCAAGAGGCGCCAGGTTCGGCGGAGTTCTTCCCAGCTCGTGTGCTGTGTCTGCGTCAGTACGCCGAATCGTAAAGGTTTGTTCATTCGGCCCTCTCCCCTCTCATGAGCGTTCGGACGTCGTCGGTTCGCGCCACGCGTCATTGCACGACGACATTCACCAGCCGATCCGGGATGACGATGACCTTGATGACCTTCCGCCCGTTGATGAACGCTTGGACGCGCGGGTCGGCCAAGGCCGCGCGCTCGATGTCCTCGCGCGGCGTGCCGGGAGGCAGGAAGAGGCGACTGCGGAGCTTCCCATTGACCTGCACGGGGATCTCCAGCGTCTCGGCCTGCGCCCATCGTTCCTCGTAGCTCGGCCAACGGGCCTTCACGAGGCTCTCGGCATGGCCGAGCGCCTCCCACATCTCCTCGGCGAAGTGCGGGGCGAAGGGGGTGAGCATCACGACGAGCGCGTGAATCGCCTCGCCGAGGACGACGAGGTCAGCCTCGGTGGCTTGCCCGACCGTCGGGAAGCGCGCTTCGAAGTCGCCGATGGCGTTGAGCAGCTCCATCAACTTCGCGATCGCGGTGTTGAATTGAAAGTGGGCCTCGATGTCCTCGGTCACCCCTTTGATCGTCTGATGCGTCTTCCGAAGCAGCGCGCGCTGTTCCGGAGTGAGCTGCTCCGGCTCGGGCCGCGAGAGCGTCGGGAAGCGGCGCGCCAAGACGTCGTGCCACTTCCACACGAGCGCGTGAATGCGGCGGAGGAAGCGGAAGGCGCCCTCGACGCCTTCCTCCTTCCATTGCAACTCGTTCTCCGGCGGAGCGGCGAAGAGGATGAAGATGCGAAGCGTGTCGGCGCCATATTTCTGGATCATGTCATCCGGGTCCACACCGTTGCCGAGCGATTTCGACATCGCCATCCAGCGGCCGGCATACGGCCCTTCGGTGACGATGTTGAGGACCATCCCCTGCGTGAGCAGCCGCGTGACGGGCTCGGAGAATTCGACCAGGCCGAGATCGCGCATGACCTTGCACCAGAAGCGCGTGTAGAGCAGGTGCATGATGGCGTGCTCGATCCCGCCGATATATTGATCCACCGGCAACCAATAGCGCACGATCTCGGGATCGAAGGGGGCCTTGTCATTCTTCGGATCGCAATAGCGGAAGTAGTACCAGGAGGAGTCCACGAACGTGTCCATCGTGTCCGTATCGCGGCGCGCCGGGCCCTGACATTTCGGACAGGTCGTGTGGACGAATTCCGGGACATGATCCAGCGGGGATCCGCGCTCACCGGTGAATGGGGCGTTGGGCGGCAGGATGACGGGCAACTGATCTTCGGGCACGGGGACAATGCCGCACCGCTCGCAATGGATCATCGGCACGGGCGTACCCCAATAGCGCTGACGCGAGATGCCCCAATCGCGCAAGCGATAGTGGACGGCGGCTCGCCCGAATCCCTGCTGCTCGGCGTATTCGGTCAAGCGACGTCGCGCCTCTTCCGAAGGGAGGCCGTCGAAGGGGCCCGAGTGGATGAGCACGCCCTCGCCCTCATACGCCTGCGTCATCTCGTCGAAGAGGATCGGGCGCCCCGCTTCATCGAGCGGCGCGATCACCTGTCGGATCGGCAAGCCGTATTTCCGAGAGAACTCGAAATCTCGCTGATCGTGCGCGGGCACGGACATGATGGCGCCCGTCCCGTACTCCATCAGGATGAAATTCGCGATCCAGATGGGGAGGCGTTCACCGGTGAAGGGGTTTCGGGCGAAGAGACCGGTCGCTATGCCCTCCTTTTCCGTCTCTTCGGCGGAAGCGAAGCGCCGATTCGTCTTCTCCCGTCGAGCGATGAAGTCCAGCGCGCGATCGCGATCCGCCGAGGCTTCGGCCAAGCGTCGGGCCAACGGATGCTCGGGCGCCAGCAGCACAGCGTTCGCGCCGTAGATCGTGTCAATGCGCGTGGTGAAGATCGAGATCACCTCGTCGCGTCCCTCGACGGGGAAGTCCACGGTCGCGCCGACGCTCTTGCCGATCCAATTGCGCTGCATCGTGCGCACGCGCTCGGGCCAGCCGTCGCCGAGTTCCTCCAATCCCTCGAGCAGCTCCTCGGCGTAGTCGGTGATCTTCACGAACCATTGTTCAAGCAGTCGCTGCTCGACCGCCGAGCCGCAACGCCAGCATCCGCCTTGCGCCTGTTCGTTGGAGAGGACCGTTTGACACTGCGGGCACCAGTTCACAGGCGAGCGCTTGCGGTAGACGAGCCCGCGCTCGTACATCTTGAGGAAGAACCACTGGTTCCACCGATAGTATTCAGGCGTGTGGCTGGCGATCTCGCGGCGCCAATCGTAACTGATCCCGAGCCGCCGCAGTTGCTGCCGCATGTAGGCGATGTTCTCCTCAGTCCAGACCGCCGGATGAATCCCCCGTTTGATCGCCGCTTGTTCGGCCGGTTGCCCGAATGAATCCCATCCCATCGGATGCAGGACGTTATACCCCTGCAGGCGTTTGTACCAGGAGAGGGCATCGCCAATGGTGTAGTTGCGGACGTGCCCCATGTGGAGACGGCCCGACGGATACGGGAGCATCTCCAAGCAGTAGAATTTCGGACGCGTGGGATCAACCTCGACTTCGAAGGCCCGCTCGTGCTCCCATCGGGCCTGCCATTTCGCCTCGACTTCATGCGGAAAATACTTCGGTTTCATCGTCGTCGCCTCACGTGCCGTCTTCGCGTCGGTCTTCGGAAACTCTCATTATACGTTCTGGGGCAGCAAGAGGGCAAAAAGGGCGTCCCGCGCCGAAGGCGCTCACCATTTCCCCACGAGCATCGCCAGACCGATGAGGATGAAGGCGACGGCGGCGATCTTCTGCAGGTACGCTTCGGGGACATAACGGACCAGGAGCGCCCCTCCCAAAACCCCGAGGAGCGTCACCACGGCCATGGCCAGCGAAGCGCCGAGGAAAACGGCCAGCGGGGACTTCGTGCGCGAGACCATGCTGATGGCCGTCAGCTGCGTCTTATCGCCCATTTCGGCGAGGAAGATCAATGCGAACGTCGTCACGAATGCGTGCCAGTTCATCGCTCTCTCCCCTGATCGGAACATGTCGAGGATCTTAAGCACACTTGCCGAGAACGCCCGTTCTGGGTCATCGTGACTCCCGCTGCAGGTGGCGGGCGACTTCCTCCGCGCGCGCGAAGACGCGGAGGAAGTTCTCGCCGAGGATCTTCTTGATGTCCCGCTCGCTATAGCCACGTTTGAGCAGCTCGTAGGTGATGAGCGGCAGCTTCGAGCAATCGTCCAAACCTTCGGGCATGCTGTCCACGCCATCGAAGTCCGACCCCAGGCCGACGTGATCAATGCCGGCCACCTTGGCGATGTGGTCAATGTGGTCAATCAGCCGGCTGAGCGGCGGGCGCAGGCCCGGATGCTCGCGAAAGAGTCGCTCGGTCTCCTGGCGGAGCCGAACCGGATCGTTCGCATAGCGAGCGCGCAAGGCCTCCAGTTGTGGGCGCAGTCGTTCGCGCCGCTCGCTGTAGCCCTGATCCACGAAGGCGGAGCCGAAGTTGACCATGACCACGCCGCCATTGCGCGCCAAGGCCCGCAGCATATCGTCGTCCATGTTGCGCGGGATGTTCGTCAACGCGCGGGCCGAGGAGTGTGAGGCGATCACCGGCGCGCGCGTCGTTTCCAGGACGTCGTAGAAGGTCTTGTCCGAGACGTGGGAGATGTCCACGAGCATGCCGAGCCGATTCATCTCGCGCACGACCTGTCGGCCGAACTCCGTGAGCCCATTGTGGCGCGGTTGGTCGCCGGAGGAGTCGGCCCAGTTGTTCGTATTCGTGTGCGTGAGCGTCATGTAGCGGACGCCCAGCCGATAGAACATGCGGAGCGCGCCCAAGCTGTCCTCGATGGCGTGTCCACCCTCGATCCCCATGAGGACGGCGATCTTCCCCGCGCGGGCGATGCGACGGATGTCGTCGGCCGAGAGGGCCAGCTCCAGATCGTTCGGGTATCGCTCCAGAGCGCGGTAGACGACGTCAATCATTTCGAGGGCGCGGCGCGCGGCTCCCCCCTCGCGCGCGTATCGCGCGGCGACGTAGATGGCGAAGAATTGGGCGTCAATTCCCCCCTCCTTCATGCGAGGGATGTCCATATGTCCGTCGCTGGCGCGCCGGCCGATGTCGAAGCCTTCGTCGAGCATGCGCGAGGTCACATCCGAATGCGTGTCCACGACGATGGCTTCGCGATGGATGCGCTGCGCTTCCGCCCAGAGCTTCTCATCCGAAGGCGTCGGCGGCGCCTGGGGCGAAGGAACGACGTTCCCGACGAAGAAGATGGCGAGGAAGAGCACTCCGGCGATCTTGTTCCTCATCCTCATCGCCTCCTCACGGTGGAGTCATACGGGCGTCGGATCCGCCGCCTCCTGCGCGCGGATGCGCACGAAGCGGCGCTTGCCCACCTGCAGCACGAGTTCCGATCTCATGACGATGTGGGCGCGGGGATCGGCGATGCGCTCGCCATCCACGTGCACGCCCCCTTGTTCGATGAGGCGTTGGGCTTCGCGGCGCGAGGGCGCCAGCCCCGCTTGCACGAGCACGCGGGCGAGTTCCAGTCGCTCCCCCGCCGAGACCGAGAGGCGCACGATCGGGATCTCGCTCGGCAGCGCGCGTTCGCGGAAGACGCGGTCGAATTCCTCTTCGGCGCGGCGCGCGGCCTCTTCGGAGTGGAATTCCGCGACCAGGCGGCGGGCCAACTGCGCTTTCACATCGCGCGGATTCAGGCGTCCGGCTTCGGCTTCGGCCCGCCATCGCGCCAGCTCTTCCATGGGCACATCGGTCAAGAGCTCGTAGTACGTCCACATCAGCTCATCGGAGATGGACATGATCTTGCCGTACATCTGCTCGGGCGGCTCGGTGATGCCGATGTAGTTGCCGTAGGACTTCGACATCTTCTGCACGCCATCGGTGCCGACCAGCAGGGGCACCGTCATGACGACCTGCGGCTCCTGGCCGAATTCGCGTTGCAGATCGCGTCCGATCAGGAGATTGAACTTCTGATCCGTCCCCCCCAGCTCGACGTCCGCCTGCAGGACGACCGAATCGTAGGCCTGCGCGACGGGATAGAGCAGTTCGTGGAGGCTGATGGGCGAGCCCTCGCGCCAGCGCTTTTGGAAGTCGTCCCGTTCGAGGAGTTGCGCGACGGTCACCTTCGCCGTCAGGCGAATCCAATCTTCGCTCCGCAGCGCGCCGAGCCATCGGGAGTTGAATTCGATCACCGTCCGTTCGGGATCGAGGATCTTGAAGACCTGCCGCTTGTATGTCTCGGCGTTGGCGGCGATCTCCTCGCGCGAGAGCGGCGGACGCGTGACCGAGCGTCCCGTGGGATCGCCGATCATGCCCGTGAAATCTCCGATGAGGAAGATGACCGTGTGCCCCAGTTGCTGAAACTGTCGGAGTTTGCGCAGCACGACCGTGTGGCCGAGATGCAGGTCCGGGGCCGTCGGATCGGCGCCGAGCTTCACCCGGAGCGGGCGTCCCGTCTGCTGCGACTGCTCCAGCTTGCGCCGCAGCTCCTCCTCGCGAATCAGATCCACGACGCCGCGCTTCAGATACGCGAGTTGCTCCTCGATGGTCACGTCCGTTCGCCTCGTCGGTCCGAATCCCTTTTCGCGAAGAGGGGTAGTTTAGCACCGATCGCGCGATTTCTCCACCGAAGGTGGCGCGCTTGGGCGCATCGGGAGTATAATTCCCGTCGGAATTCGCGTGGAGGGCGGAGGGTGCGGCGCGCGACCATGAGCAGCCTGATGCTGATCCTTGCGCTCGGGATCGGAGGGTATGTCGTCGTCTCGCGCGTGCTGCGCGAACGCGCGGCCGTGTGTCAGGTCTGCTCGCGTCCGATCCATCAGGGGCAGATGTTCGTGCTGCAGATGAGCGATGGGGAGCGCGAGCGCACGTGCTGTCCGCGGTGCGGCCTCCATGCGCGACTGCGCGCGTCCGAGCGCGTGCGCGCGACCTGGGCGACGGATTTCTCTTCCGGGCGATTGATCGAGGCCGAGCGGGCCGTCTACGTCGAGGGGAGCGACGTGATGACCTGCTGCCGCCCGGTGCCGCTTCGCGAGCCGGGCATCGTGTACGAGCGGCACTGGGATCGGTGTCTGCCGAGCTTGATCGCGTTCGAGCGGGAATCGGACGCGCGCGTGTTCCAAGCTGAGCATGGAGGGCGCGTCCTCACGTACGCCGAGAGTGTGGCGAGCGTCCGAGAGCGATAAGGAGGGGGCCATGAACCTCTATCTCGTTCAACACGCCGAGGCGAAGCGCGAGGAGGAAGATCCCGCGCGTCCGTTGACGGAGCGGGGGTGGGCAGATATTCGCAAGGTCGCGGCGTTCCTCCAGGCGCATCCGCGGCCGCCGCTTCGCGCGATCTATCACAGTGGCAAGACACGCGCGGCGCAGACGGCCGAGGTGTTGGCGGCCGCGCTTGCGCCTGTCGAGGGGTGCCAAGCGACCGATGGGTTAGAGCCGCTCGCCGATCCCGCCATCTGGCTCGAACGCGCGAACGCGGCGAGCGAGGACCTGATGCTCGTCGGGCATCTGCCGCATCTGGATCGGTTGAGCGCGCGCTTGCTCTCCGGTGGGGCGATCGGTGAAGGCCTGATCGCCTTCCGCATGGGTGGGGTCGTCTGCCTGCAGCGCGAGGGCGCGATCTGGCGCCTGCGCTGGATGATCGTGCCAGAGCTTTTGTGAGAGAGGGGGGACCGTGTGGAGGGAGCGGACAGTGATGCCGCGAGAGCTACATGGAGACGGGCGCTTCTTGCTGCCCCGGAGGGAATTCACGCCCGCGTACCTGCGCACCTATGAGGAGGGACGGTTGAAGGAGAAGGTCGAAGAGGCGCGAGAGCTGCTGCGCTCGTGTACCGTGTGCCCGCGCGATTGTCGCGTGAATCGCTTGGAGAACAAATTTGCCGTCTGTCGAAGTGGTCGTTGGGCGCGCGTCTCCAGCGCCTTCCCTCATTTCGGCGAGGAGGATTGCCTGCGGGGATGGCACGGTTCGGGGACAATCTTCTTCGCCTTTTGCAACCTCCGTTGCGTCTTCTGCCAGAATTGGGAGACGAGCCAGTTGGGCGAAGGGCATGAGGTCACGCCGCAGGAGCTGGCGGCCCTCATGCTCCGCTTGCAGGACGAGGGCTGTCACAACATCAACTTCGTGACGCCGGAGCATGTCGTGCCGCAGATCCTGGAGGCCCTGCCTCTGGCCATCGAGCGCGGATTGCGCGTGCCGCTGGTGTATAACACGAGCGGTTACGACAGCCTCGACAGCATCCGCCTGATGGACGGGATCGTGGACATCTACATGCCCGATTTCAAGCTTTGGAATCCCGAGCACGCGCGGAAGTACCTCCTGGCGCGGGACTATCCGGAAGTCGCGCGCCGCGTCATTCGCGCCATGCATGAACAGGTGGGCGAGCTGCGCGTGGATGAGGACGGACTGGCGCGACGTGGCGTCCTGGTGCGCCATCTCGTCATGCCGGGCTTGCTGGACGATACCCGCGAGATCCTTCGGTATCTGGCCGAGGAGGTCTCCCGCGACACCTACGTCAACATCATGGATCAATATCATCCCGCCTGGAAGGTGCGCACGGACGAACGCTTCGTGGAGATCAATCGTCGGATCACTCAAAAGGAGCTTGAGCAGGCGTTCCATTACGCGCGCCAGGTCGGGCTCTGGCGCTTCGATCTCCGGTGGCGATGGATCGCGGTCCGCGTGGTCTGATGGGCCGGGCGCGCGACGCGCTCACAGATTCGCCGGTTTTTCGGTGAGCCTCACCGGAAGCGTCATGCGCTGTCGCCCCCGATAGATGGTGACGTTGATCGTATCGCCGGGGCGAAAGCGGGTGAGGATGCGCGAGATGTCGTCCACGGAGTTGACCTTCTCCCCATTGATCTCGTAAATGATGTCGCCGCCCAGGTAGAAGAGGCGGCCGCGGATGCGCACCGGTTGGTCTCCGCCGCGAATCCCCGCGCGGTCCGCCGATTCCCCGGAGATGACTTGCGAGACGAGCACGCCGGAGCGCACGGGCAAGCCCAATTCATCGGCCAAGGCGGAGACGGGGATCGGGAAGACGTCAATGCCGAGCCACGGTCGGCGCACGCGCCCATAGGCGATGAGATCGGGGACGATGCGCCGCGCGAGGTTGATCGGGATGGCGAAGCCGATGCCCACGCTCCCGCGCGAGGGGGAGAGGATGGCCGTATTCACGCCGATCATCTCGCCCCGCGAGTTCAAGAGCGGCCCGCCGGAATTCCCCGGATTGATGGACGCATCGGTTTGGATCGCGCCCTCGATCAGACGTCCGTTCTCGGCGCGCAAGGGACGCCCAAGCGCGCTGATGATCCCTCGGGTGAGCGTTTGGCCGATGCCGAAGGGGTTACCGATGGCCAGCACCTTCTGCCCGACGGCCAGTTTGTCCGAATCGCCCATGCGCACGACGGTCAGTTTCTCGCGCGGGGCGTTGATCTTGATGACGGCCAGATCTGTATCGGGATCGCCGCCGACCAGCGTCGCTCGATATTCGCTGCCGTCGGCCAGCGTGACGAACAACTGCCGCGCGCCCTCGATGACGTGATAGTTCGTCAGGATGTGGCCCTGCTCGTCAATGATCGAGCCGGAGCCGCTGCCCTCTTCGGGATAGACGGCGAAGAAGTCTTGCACGAGGGTGACGGTGCGAATGTTGACGACGCCGGGCGAGACGGCCTTGTAGATCTCGATGTTGTTCCGCTCATCTTCGGTGAGTGCTCCCGGACCGGAAGCTTGCGGGAGATCGAACGTCGGGGGCGATCCGAATAGGCTCGCCGGCCGATCCACCCATCGCTGATAGCCGATGAAGAGGCCGACGGCGATCACCCCGGAGAGGATGCCGATGAGCACGAGGTGTCGGATCGAAAGCGGCTTCATCGTCGCGCCTCCTTCTGCGAACGTTCTTTCGATTCGGAGTTCCAATTATCCGCTTCGGCAGGCGGAGGAGCAAACCGCGCGCGCTGAGATTTGCGCGACGGGATCGGAAATGGCTAGACTACCGCTCGATCCTCGTGAGCGGATTCGGAGGAGGGGGATATGCCGCCAGAGCTGTCGCGAACGCGATCGGCCGAATGGTTTCGGCGAGCCGTGCGGGTGATCCCGGGTGGCGTCAATAGTCCCGTGCGCGCATTTCGCGCCGTTGGCGGGGAGCCGCTCTTTATCCGCTCGGCCCACGGGGCCTATCTCGAAGACGCCGATGGGAATCGCTTCGTGGACTACGTGGGTTCGTGGGGGCCGATGATCCTCGGCCATGCGCATCCGGAGGTCGTGCGGGCGCTTGAGGAAGCCGTGCGGCACGGGACGTCTTACGGGGCGCCGACGTCTTGGGAAGTGGAGATGGCCGAAGAGCTCCGAGAGGCGCTGCCCTCGATCGAGAAGGTGCGGATGACGAACTCGGGCACTGAGGCGACGATGAGCGCTCTTCGATTGGCGCGCGCCGTCACCGGACGCCCCAAGGTCGTGAAGTTCGAGGGATGTTATCACGGGCATGCCGATGCGCTGCTGGTGCGTGCGGGCTCGGGCGTTGCGACCTTGGGGTTGCCCGACAGCCCGGGCGTGCTGCCCGAACTCGCGGCGCACACGCTCGTCCTCCCGTTCAATGACGAAGACGCGCTCGAGCGCGCCTTCGATGCGCACGGCGCGGAGATCGCGGGCGTGATCATCGAACCGGTCGCGGGGAATATGGGCTGCGTCCTTCCCAAACCCGGATTTTTGTCGAAAGTGCGCGCGCTGACCGAGCGCTACGGCGCGCTCCTCATCTTCGACGAAGTGATCACGGGCTTTCGCGTGGGGTATCATGGCGCGCAAGGACTCTACGGGATTCGTCCTGATCTGACCTGTTTGGGGAAGATCATCGGCGGCGGCCTGCCCGTCGGCGCCTTCGGCGGACGGGAGGAGATCATGCGGTGGCTCGCTCCCGAAGGGCCGGTCTATCAGGCGGGCACGCTCTCGGGAAATCCCTTGGCCATGGTGGCCGGACTCACGACGGTGCGCATCCTCAAGCGCGAGCGAGAGACGCTCTATCCGCGACTGGAGCGCCTGACGACTCGCTTGGCCGAAGGGATCGCCGCGGAGGCCGAACGCTGCGGCGTGCCCGTGCGCGTGAATCATCTGGCTTCGATGCTGACGGTCTTCTTCACCGATCGCGAGGTGACCGATTGGACCTCGGCGGCGTCGAGCGATCGGGATCGGTTCCGGCGATTCTTCCACGCGCTGTTGGAGCGAGGCGTCTATTGGCCGCCATCGCCTTTTGAGACGGCCTTCGTGAGCGCAGCCCATAGCGAGGCGGAGATCGAAGCGACGCTCGAAGCCGCGCGCGAAGCGCTCCGCGAGGTCGCGGCGTCCGTGGCGTGATCATCCCCCTTCGGCCGCGCGTTCGACAATCACTCGCCCGCGCAGAGATCGCGCGCGGGTTCGCGCGGTGGTATACTGTGAGCCGAAGTTCGGAGATCGTTCGGGAGGGGGAGGCTATGACCTCGCGTGTCATCCGAGCCCCACGCGGTCGTGAGCTGACGTGCAAGGGGTGGCATCAGGAGGCCGCCCTGCGCATGTTGATGAACAATCTCGATCCCGATGTGGCGGAGAAGCCCGAAGAGCTCATCGTCTACGGAGGTGCGGGGAAGGCCGCGCGCAACTGGGAATGCTTCGAGGCCCTCGTGCGCTCGCTGCGGGAGTTGGAGAACGATGAGACGCTCTTGGTGCAATCGGGCAAACCCGTCGGCATCTTCCGCACGCACGAATGGGCGCCGCGCGTGCTCATCGCCAATACGAATCTCGTCCCCCATTGGGCGACGCTCGACGAATTCCTGCGGTTGGAAGCCATGGGCCTCATCATGTACGGGCAGATGACGGCGGGGAGCTGGATCTACATCGGGACGCAGGGCATCGTGCAGGGGACGTTCGAGACGTTCGCGGCGGTGGCCCAACGGCATTTCGGCGGGGATTTGCGCGGGCGACTCGTCGTCTCCGGGGGGATGGGGGGGATGGGCGGCGCGCAGCCCCTGGCGGCGACGATGAACGGCGCGGCATACCTGGGCATCGAGGTGGATCCGGCGCGCATCGAGCGGCGCATTCGAACGGGCTATTGCGATCGCATGACGTTCGATTTAGAGGAGGCACTCCGCTGGGTGCTGGAGGCCAAAGCGCGCGGCGAAGCGCTCTCGGTCGGGGTGGTCGGGAATTGTGCGGACATCTTGCCCGAACTCGTGCGACGCGGCATCGTCCCCGATGTCCTCACCGATCAGACGAGCGCGCACGATCCGTTGAATGGCTATATCCCGGCCGGACTGAGCGTGGAACAGGCGGAGGAACTGCGACGTCGAGATCCACGGGAGTACATCAAGCGCGCGTACGATTCGATCGCTCGGCATGTCGAAGCCATGCTCGCGCTCAAGCGCCAAGGGGCCGTCACGTTCGAGTACGGGAACAATATCCGCAAGCAAGCGGAATTGGCGGGGGTGCGGGACGCCTTTGAGTTTCCCGGATTCGTCGTCGCCTACATCCGTCCGCTCTTCTGCCAAGGGCGAGGGCCATTCCGCTGGGTGGCGCTTTCGGGGGATCCCGAGGATATTCGCCGGACGGATGAGCTGGTGCTGGAACTGTTCCCCGAAGATCGCATCCTGCGCCGCTGGATCACGCTCGCGCGCGAGAAGGTGCGTTTTCAGGGGCTGCCGGCACGCATCTGTTGGCTCGGCTATGGCGAACGCGCGGAATTCGGCTTAGCCATCAACGATTTGGTGCGCGAGGGGAAGCTCGCGGCGCCCATCGTCATCGGTCGCGATCACTTGGATTGCGGGTCGGTCGCCTCGCCGTATCGCGAGACCGAGGGGATGAAGGACGGGAGCGATGCTATCGCCGATTGGCCGATCCTCAACGCGTTGCTCAACACGGCTTCGGGAGCTTCCTGGGTAGCGTTCCATCACGGCGGGGGAGTGGGCATTGGGTACAGCGTGCATGCCGGACAAGTGATCGTCGCCGATGGGACGCGAGAAGGCGCACAGCGACTCGAGCGCGTGCTCACGAATGATCCGGGGATCGGTATCGCGCGGCATGCCGATGCCGGCTACGAGGACGCCATCGCGACAGCGCGCGCCAAGGGCATCAAGATCCCGATGCTCACCTGAGCGCGCGATCGTCGAGGGGCGCACTTGCGACTTCTTGGAGCGATGGCGTAATTTTCGCTTCTTTCGGGCGAGAAGGTGGAGGACGAGGAGGAAACGATGGAGCGGACGAGGGCGACGCAGCTGGCAGTCATCGGGAGCGGGCCGGGGGGGTATGCGGCCGCTTTTCGTGCGGCGGATCTCGGATGGTCGGTGACTTTGATCGGTCAAGAATCGGCGCCCGGCGGCGTCTGTCTGCACGTCGGATGCATTCCGTCGAAGGCCCTGTTGCACGTCGCGCGCGTGCTCGCCGAAGTGCGCGAGGCCGAGCGATGGGGGATCGCGTTCCCGGCTCCGCGTCTTGACCTGGATCGGTTGCGGGCGTGGAAGCGGAGCGTGGTGGACCGATTGACTGGTGGCCTGCGCCTGTTGGCCGAGCAACGCGGCGTGCACTATGTGCGCGGGCGGGCGCGTCTGCTGGATGGACGGACGCTCGTCGTCGAGACCGATTCGGGCGACCTCGAGCGCGTGAGCTTCCAACAGGCGATCCTGGCGACCGGATCGCGACCGGCCGAGTTGCCGGGCGTCCCGATGTCGAGCCCACGCGTCATGGATTCGACGCGCGCGCTGGAGTTGGAGGACGTCCCTCGGACGTTGCTCGTGATCGGCGGCGGATATATCGGGCTTGAGCTCGGCACGGTCTATGCCATGCTCGGCGCGCGCGTGACGCTCGTGGAGATGATGCCGGGGATTCTGCCCGGCGTGGATCGCGATCTCGCCTCAGTGCTGGCTCGGCGGATCGAGTCGCTCTTTGAGGCCGTGCTCGTCAATACGATCGTCGCCGACATACGGGAGGAGGCCGAAGGCATCCGCGTGCGGTTAGAAGGAGTTGGGGGGCAGACCGTCCCGCCGCCGACCGAGCGCGTGTTCGAGAAGGTCCTCGTCTGCGTCGGGCGGAAGCCGAACGCGCAGGACCTCGGCTTAGAGCGTACGCGCGTGGAGCGCGATGCCCGCGGTTTCGTGCAGGTGGATGCCCAACGGCGCACGACCGAGCCGACGATCTTCGCCATCGGCGATGTCGTGGGCGAGCCGATGCTCGCGCATAAGGCCATGCACGAAGCGCGCGTGGCCGTGGAGGCGATCGCGGGCCGTCAGGTGGCCTTTGCGCCGCGCGCGATCCCGGCCGTCGTCTTCACCGATCCGGAGATCGCCTGGTGTGGATTGACCGAGACGCAAGCGCGACAGGAGAATCGCCCGATCAAAGTCGCGCGCTTCCCCTGGGCGGCTTCCGGACGCGCGGTGACGCTGGATCGTCCCGAAGGGGTCACCAAGCTCATCCTCGATCCGGAGAGCGAGCGCATCCTTGGCGTGGGCATCGTCGGCGTGGGCGCTGGAGAATTGATCGCTGAGGGCGTGTTGGCTGTCGAGATGGGAGCTCGCGCATCGGACTTGGAGAGGGTGATCCATCCGCACCCGACGCTCTCGGAGACGCTCATGGAGGCCGCGGAAGCGTTCTTCGGCGTGAGCCCGCATCTCTATCGGCGGAAGGCGTGAGCGGAACGCCGGGCGGCGCGGAGGACTGTAGATCCCGTTCGCGAGGAGGAGAGGATGCGAGGGCGCCGATGGGGGGTGAGGAGCGCTTCGATGCTCATTGTGTTGTGCGGTGTCGTATTCGCGCAAGACGTGGCGTTGCGCGCCGATGCGGCGCGGATGGAGGAACGCATCCTTCGTTTGGCCGAATTCGGGAAGGACCCGCGCGGGGGCGTCAGCCGCGTGGCCTTTAGCGAGGCCGATCTCCGCGGGCGGGCGTACATCATCTCGCTCATGCGCCAAGCTGGGCTAGCCGTGCGCGTGGATCCGGCGGGCAACATCATCGGACGTCGCGAGGGCCGCGAGCCACAGTTGCCGCCGATCGTCTTCGGCTCGCACATTGATTCCGTGCCCAACGGCGGGCGCTACGATGGCGTCGTGGGCGTCATCGGCGCGATCGAGGTCATCGAGGTGCTGAACGCACATGGCGTGATGACGCGGCATCCGCTGGAGGTCATCGTCTTCGCCGACGAGGAGGGAGGGCTCGTCGGCAGTCGCGCGCTCATCGGAGCGTTGACGCCAGAGGCGCTCGCTGTCGTCAGCCACAGCGGACTGACCGTGCGCGATGGGATTCGCGCGCTTGGTGGCGACCCGGATCGGCTGGCGGAAGCGGTGCGCCGTCCCGGGGAGATCAAGGCTTTCCTCGAGCTGCATATCGAGCAGGGCGGGACGCTCGAAGCCGAAGGCGCGCAGATCGGCGTGGTCGAAGGCATCGTGGGCATTCGATGGTGGGACGTGACCGTCGAAGGGTTCGCCAATCACGCGGGGACGACGCCGATGAATCAACGTCGTGATGCGCTCGTGGCGGCGGCCGAACTGATCCTCGCCGTGAACCGCGTGGTGACGAGCGTGCCCGGGCGTCAGGTGGGGACCGTCGGTCGCATCGCGGCTGAGCCCGGCGCGCCCAACGTCATCCCGGGACGCGTTCGCCTGAGCCTGGAGCTGCGCGATCTCTCGGTGGAGAAGATCGAACAGCTTTTTGAGCGCATTCGCGAGGAAGCGCGCGCGATCGCCGCCCGACGCGGCGTGACGATCACCTTCGCGCCGATTGACGCGACGGCCGTCCCCGCTCCGACCGATGAGCGCGTGCGTCGCCTCATTGCCGAAACGGCTCGCGAACTGGGCCTGCGCGCGCTCGTCTTGCCGAGCGGCGCCGGACACGATGCGCAGAACATGGCGCGCATCGCTCCGACCGGTATGATCTTCGTGCCGAGCGTTGGCGGCATCAGCCACTCCCCGCAGGAATATACGCGTCCCGAAGATCTCGCCAACGGCGCCACGGTGTTGCTGCATACGATCCTGAAGATCGATCGCGGCGCCTTGCCCTGATGGGGTGGTCACCGTGCGCCTGAGGAGGAAGACGATCGGTCTGCTGCTCCTCACGTGGAGTGGGCTCGTCCCCGTGCGCGTCGAGCGCGCTGCGGATCGCCTCGAGCGGTACGTGAACGAGAAGCATGGGTGTTCGCTCTACTATCGGCCCGCGCACTGGCGCCTGCAGGTGCAGTCCGGCGCGGGGAGCGAAGCGGCGATCTTCACGGCGCAAGACGCTCCGGAGGTGATGGCCGTCTTGAACATGTTCGATCCGGTGCCGAACCTCACGCTGCATCCCCGACAGCTCTTCGACATGGATAAAGGGGCGTTGGCGACGATCTTCGGCGGATTGGAGATTCGCGAGGAGCGCGTCCTGACGCTCTCGGGCGCCGCCGCACATCTGGTGACCTTCGATGGGCACGAGAAGCGCGTGACCCGATATACGATCGTCCATCGCGGTTCGGTCTACTTGCTCGTGTACATCGCGCCGAAGCCGAAATACGAGTCGTACTGGCCGGGCTTTCGCCTCATGGTCGAGACGTTCCGGATCTTCGGGACGGGCGTGCCCGAGGTTGATCCGGCCGCGCTCTCGCCGGAGGTGATGGCCGAACCCGCGGGCGAACGCGCGCTGCGCGTCCGCACTCAGCCGGATCCCGTGTTCGTGGAGATTCGAGAGGGGGATGAAAACTGGCACTATCATCTCGTCCTCGCGAATCCGCATGAGAGCGAGATCGAGCTTCAGGAGATCCGCGTGCGCCATGTCCGCGAAGGGCGCATTGTGGAGGAGACGCGATTGGATGCTCCGGCGATCGGACAAGCCCTGGAGGGGGGATCGAATCGCCTGCCGCCCAGAGGCGAGACGAGATGGCGGGATCACGCTGGGCATCGCGAGCGCGCGCCCGAGAGCATCGAGTACGTGATCTTCTTCCGCGTGGGAGAACGGTTGCTGCAGCAGACGGAGCGCGTCCTCTTGCTCCGCTATCGGCAGAAGACGCGCTTCACGCTCCCGTTCAACGGCGTGTGGCGTGTGTGGCGCGGGCACGATGTCTTCGAGGGTCATCGGCAGCGGGCCGATGCACAAGCCTTCGCCTATGACTTCATCTATGAGCGGGGAGGGAGCGATCGTCGTTCGCCTGAAGCGCGCGTGAGGATGCGTCGCGCGCCCTCGGCCCGCGGGGGCGCGGCGTGGTCGCTCGCGGATTTTTACGCCTTCGGTCGGAAGGTCCTGGCGCCGGCCGATGGGCGCGTCGTGCGCGCCGTGGATGGCGAGCCGGATCGCCCTCCGGTCACGACGCGCTTGCGGCGGGCGCAGCCCGTGGAAGGGGATCCGCGCCGGGTCTACGGGAACTACATCGTCATTGATCACGGCCACGGGGAATTCAGCCTGCTCGCCCATCTGAGGCGAGGATCGCTGCGCGTGAAGCGAGGGGATCGCGTGCGGCGCGGACAGGTCTTGGCCGAGTGCGGGAATTCAGGGGCGAGCGCGCAACCGCATCTCCATTTTCACGTCATGGATGGACCGGATCCGATGAGGAGTCGGGGCGTGCCCGTGCGGTTTGAATCGTATCGTCTCTGGCGCGGCGGACGGGCCGTGCTCGTTCGCTCGGGGAGTCCGCGCGCGGGCGAACGCGTGGAGCGCGTGATCGAGCCGGTCCGCCGTCGTGCTCAGAGTCGTCGGCCCGCTCGCTCGACCAGACTCCGACGGCGCGCCGATCTCCGCCCACTCGGCGAGACGATCCCCACCGTCAGCACGTGCTGCGACGTAAACGGCATCTGCTCCGGAGGCACGACGTGAGAAGAGACAGCGGCGTCTATTGCGTGATCGTGCGCCTGGAGCGCGCCGCGCGCATACGCATCGGGCGACTCGGCTTGGTGACGTTGGCTCCCGGCACGTATGTCTACACGGGGCGGGCGGCGCGTGGCCTCGCGGCGCGCGTGGCTCGGCATCTTCGGCGTCGGAAGCCGAAGCGATGGCATATTGACCATCTGACGACGCACCGCTGGGCGCGCGTCATCGGCCTCATCGTCGTGTTCGGCGATGCGGCCTGGGAATGCTGCGTGAATCATGGCGTGATGGCTTTGGCGCAGGACAGCGTGCCTGGCTTCGGAGCGAGCGATTGCCGGAGCGGGTGTCGGTCGCATCTGGCGTACTTCGCGCCGCCGCGGACCTCATCGTGAGAGGGGGCGGCGAGGCGAGATCCGCCTCGTCATCGTGGCGGTCGTCCCGATCGCCCATATGGGCCAGAATGCGCGGGGGTTGCGGACGATTCGACGGCTGGGAGAGGGCGGCTTTGAAGGAAGCCGTGCGTGAGGCGCTCGCGCGCGCGTCGTGAGGCCACGTTGAACGCGCGGCACGATGGTCACGCGAGAACGCTTTCGGTAGAATTTCGGGACGATGGGCACGGCGTTTCTAGATCGGCTCAATCGCGAGGTGCTGTTGGCCGACGGGGCGATGGGGACGCTCCTGTTGGCGCGGGGGATCGAGCCCAAGGCGCTCATGGAGCAGAATCTCACGAACCCCGGCCTCATCCGCCAAATTCATCTGGACTACATTCGGGCGGGCGCACAAGTGATCGAGACGAACACGTTCCTGGCGAATCGGCTGCGCTTGGCCGAACACGGATTGGAGTCGGAGCTTGAGGCGATCAATCGCGCTGCCGTTCGGATCGCGCGCGAGGCCGTGCGGATGAGCGGCGAGGAGGTTTTCATCGCGGGCTCGGTGGGTCCCTTGGGCGCATTGGTCAAGCCGTATGGGAACCTCACGCTAGCCGATCTCTCGGCGGCGTATACGGAGCAGATCGCCATCCTCGTGGATGAAGGTGTGGACGTCATCATCATCGAGACGCACCCGAGTTTGTTGGAGACGCTCGAAGCCGTACGCGCGGCCAAGACCGTCTCGCCCACGACGCCCATCATCGCGCAGATGACGTTTCTGGAGGATGGGAAGTCGAAGTTCGGGGATGATCTGCGCCGTTCTCTAGAAGCGCTGGCCGCCGCCGATGCTGATGTCGTGGGCGTCAATTGCAGCGGACCGCAGATGACCTACGACATCATCTACGAGTTCCTGACGACGACCGATCTCCCTGTCTCCATCATGCCGAACGCTGGCTTGCCGCAGTTCATCAGCGGGCGCACGATCTATCTCTCCTCGCCGGAATACCTGCGCGAATACGCGCGGCGGTTCGTCGAAGCCGGGGCGAACATCCTTGGCGGCTGCTGTGGGACGACCCCCGAACATATTCGGGCGATGAGCGCGGTGGTGCGCGGTCAGATCCCGCGGCGCGCGCGCCAGCGCGTCGTCGTGTCCGTTCACGCGGCAGAGGAGTCGGCTGCCGCGCCAGCCGCCGTCCCGCTGCCGACGCGGTTTCGCGAACGGCTCGGGCGCGAATTCGTCGTGACAGTGGAGGTGCATCCCCCTCGGGGGATGGACTATCGAGCGCCGATCGAGCGGATTCGCCAGCTGGCGCGCTGCGGCGTGGATGCCGTGAGCGTCCACGATTCGTCCCAAGCGCGCGTGAGCTTGTCCGGTCTCGTCTTCGCGCATCTGATTCAGGCGCAAGCCGGGGTGGAGGCGATCTGGCATTTCTCCTGTCGCGATCGCACGCTCGCGGCGATCTACTCGGAGTTGCTCGGAGCGGCGGCGCTCGGCGTGCGCAACGTCCTCGCCCTCACGGGAGAGGCGGCGAGCGCGGGGGAGTTGCCCCGATGGCCTTCTGCGCAGGACGTGAGCCCGACCGGCGTGGTGAAGATCATCGAGGGCTTGAACCGCGGGCGCACGCTGACGGGGAACGACATCGGATCGCCCACGGACTTTCGCGTCGGCGTGCTCGCGCAGGTCGGCGCCGAGGACTTAGAGGCTGAATGCCGTAAGCTCCAAGAACGCGTGGAGGCCGGAGCGCACTTCATCGTCACGACGCCCGTCTTCGATCTGGAGCGCTTTGAGCTGTTCCTGAAGCGGTGTGTCGCCTTCGGCGTGCCTATCCTCGTTGGCATCCTTCCCCTCAAGAGCGCGCGCCATGCCGAATTTCTCCATCACGAGGTGCCGGGGATCACTATTCCCGACGCTCTGCGCGAGCGCTTGCGCCGCGCTCGCGAAGACGAAGCGGCCGAAGGAATGCGCATCGCTCATGAATTGATCGTCGCGCTGCGACCGCATGTGGCGGGCGTTCACGTGATCCCCCCGTCGGAGCGATGGGACGCGTTGCCGGACCTGCTCGCGGCCTGTTTTCCCCGAGAGCCGGCGGCGGGTGGGCGCAACGCGTGATGGCATCCGTCGCCTGGGCGTGATGGATCGCTTCCCCTGCCTGTTCACGTGGGCTAAACTATCTCCCTATGCGACGCGAGGTTTATCTGGACAACAATGCGACGACGCCAGTCGCGCCGGAGGTCGTGGAGGCGATGGCTCCCTATTGGCGGGACCATTTCGGAAATCCCTCGAGCGCGCATCGAAAGGGAGTGGAGGCCGAACGAGCCGTACGCATGAGTCGCGCGACGATCGCGCGCCTGTTGGGCGTGAAAGAGAGCGAGGTCATCTTCACGTCGGGAGGCACCGAGGGGGATAACCTGGCGATCAAAGGCGTGGCTCGCGCCCTGCGCCGCCGAGGGACGCATATCCTCACGACGAAGATCGAGCATCCCGCCGTCTTGGAGAGCTGCCGGGATCTGGAGGCCGAGGGCTTTCGCGTGACTTATCTCGATGTGGATGCCGAAGGCATGGTGACGCCCGAGGCCGTCGAGGCTGCCCTCACTCCGGAGACGATCTTGGTCTCGATCATGCACGTCAACAACGAGCTGGGGACGATCCTCCCGATCGCCGAGATCGCCGAGCGCGTGAAGCGTCGGAATCCGGAGATCATCGTCCATTCCGATGGCGTGCAAGCCGTGGGGAAGACGCTGGTGGACTTGCGGTGGGTGGACCTTTACACCATCAGCGGGCATAAGATTCACGCGCCCAAGGGCACGGGCGCGCTCATCGTGCGCGAAGGGGTGAGGCTTGTGCCGCTCTTCTCCGGCGGCGGGCAGGAGCGGGGGTTGCGCTCGGGGACCGAGAACGTAGCTGGGATCGTCGCCTTAGCGCGCGCGCTGGAGTTGATGTACGAGAGCCTGGAACAGCAGCTCGCGCACTTTCGGAGCTTGCGCGCGCGCTTCCTCGAAGGCGTGCGGCAAATCCCCGGAGCGCGCTTGAATTCGCCCGAGCGGAGCGTCCCGACGACGGTGAACGTTTCGTTCCCGGGTATTCCGGCTGAAGTTTTGCTGCACGCGTTGGAGGAGGAAGGCGTGTTCGCATCCACGGGAGCTGCATGCGCGAGCCGGAAGCGACGACGCAGCCATGTGTTGGAGGCCCTTCGTCTACCGCCCGAGGTCATTGATTCGAGCTTGCGCTTCAGCTTCTCCCGGTACACGACCGTGGAGGACATCGAGTGGGCCGTGCGCGTCCTCCATCGCGCCGTGGAACGGCTCGCCATCGGATCGCCCGTGCGCCGCTGATCCGTGCTGGGACGATGAAGCACGCTCTTCTGGTTCGCTACGACGAGATCGGCATCAAAGGGAAGAATCGCCCGGACTTCGTGCGCCGCTTGGTCGCGAACATCCGGCGCGCAACCGGTCTCTCGAAGGACGAGGTCCAGATCGCGTGGGGGCGGATTTATCTCCATCCCTCCGGCGATCCGCAGCGGTTGCGCGACCGCCTCTCGATGGTCTTCGGCGTGAAGAGCTTCAGCGAAGTCTTGGTCGTGCCACATGAGCTTGAACCCATGCGAGAAGCCGCCGTCGAACTCGCGCGTCGCGCCGTGGCGCGCGGTGCTCGGACGTTCAAGATCGAAGCGCGCCGCAGCTTCAAGGCCTTCCCGCTGACCTCGATGGAGCTTAATCGGGAATTGGGGGGCGCCGTCCTGCGCGCGTTGCCCGAGTTGCGCGTGGATGTGCAGGCGCCGGACGTCACCATCGAGGTCGAAGTCCGGCAGGAAGGCGTCTTCCTCTGCGCCGAGCGCATCGCCGGCCCCGGAGGACTACCGGTCGGCATCAGTGGTCGCGCGCTCCTGTTGCTCTCGGGCGGCATTGATAGTCCCGTCGCTGGATGGATGCTCATGAAGCGTGGCGTGGCCGTAGATGCCGTGTACTTTCACAGCCCACCGTACGTGGGCGAGAAGGCTAAGGAGAAGGTGCTGGAGCTCGGACGCATCCTCGCTCGCTGGCGAGCTGAGGCGCTCACCATCTACGTCCCATACTTCACGGAGATCCAAATCGAGGTCTCGCGCGTCGCTCCGCCCTCGCTCTGGACGATCCTCTTTCGCCGCTTCATGCATCGCGTGGCTGAACGGATCGCGGAGACGCACGGCTATGGCGCATTGGCCACCGGCGAGAGCCTCGGTCAGGTCGCCAGTCAAACGATGGAGAACCTGGCCTGCGTGGAGGCTGCGACTCGAATGCTCGTCTTAAGGCCCCTCATCGGTTGGGATAAAGCGGAGATCGTGCGCCTGGCCCGCGAGATCGGAACGTACGAGATCTCGATCCTGCCGTACGAGGATTGTTGCCTCCTGTTCGCTCCTCGCCATCCGGAGACACATGCGCGTCGGGAGCGCGTGGAAGCGATCGAAGCGCACCTGGATATTCCACGTCTGATCGAAAGCGCGTTGGCGCGCATGGAGATCTTCTCCGTGACCGAGCGCGAGGTCTCTCCAGTCGCGACGACCCCCTCCGCGTGAGCCTCTGTCCTCGACCCGATGGGATTGAGCCGTCCCCGCCAAGGCTGAAATTGAAAACCTTTTTCGATTCTGCTATAGTCTCCCCGTGCGGTTCGTCAGAGCCGCGCAGGCGAAGGTGAAGCAAGGAGGGGAGATGACACAGGCATTCGTCATCGTCTGGCGCGAGGGGGTCGAGGCGTTCTTGATCGTCGCCATCACGCTCACGTATCTGCGAAAGACGGGGCGGACGGGGATGAGCTCAGCCGTGTACGTCGGCGTGGGGGTCTCTGTGGTGACGAGCGCGATCCTCGGCTATTGGTTGTTGCAGGGGGTGAATCAAGCGCTCTGGGAAGGGATTTTCGGACTCGTCGCTGCTGTGCTCGTGGCGACGCTCGTGGTGCACATGTGGCGGACGGCGCCGCGATTGAGGCAAATCATGCACCGGCAGATCGAGGGGATCGCGGCGCGGCGTACGCCGCGCAGGGCATGGTTGGGGATCTTCGCCTTCACCACGATCATGATCACGCGCGAAGGGATGGAGACGGCGCTCATGCTCATGCAAGTTCGCGGAGAATACTTCTGGGGAGCTGTGCTGGGCTTGGGGGCGGCGATCCTGACGGCGGTGGTATGGGCGCGGTTCGGACCTCTCCTCAACCTGAAGCTCTTCTTCCAGGTGACGAGCATCTTCTTGCTCCTCTTCGTCGGGCAAATCCTCATCTACGCTTTCCACGAATTGGCCGAGGCAGGGCTGTGGCCGAACAGCGAGCATCTGCACGAGATCACCGAGCCGTATTCCCCGACGGGTCTGTACGGGCGATGGTTCTCGTTCGGTATCGTCGTGATCTGCGCCGGCTGGCTGGCCATCGCATGGGGCGTGGATCGCCTGCGCCACTTGGGCGCCAACGGTGGACGCAAGCTGAAGAGCCCTGTGCTTCGAGATGTGCGCTGACGCCGGGGCGGCGTCGGCCCGGATGCCGTATAATCCGAGCCGATGGAGAGGTGTCTCAGCGTTCGAGGGCTCATCGTCTGTGGGCTCGTCCTGGCTTCGGTGAGCGGATGTGAACCGCCGGAGCCGGAACGGTCGCAACCGATAGAGCGCGCGGTATGGATCGAGCGCGCGGCCTGGACGGCGACGGAGGATGAGGAGCGAGCGCTCCGGCTCATCGGGCCGCGGAAGATGTTCCTCAAGGTAGGAGACCTCGACGTCGTGGGGGACCGCTTGCGATGGGCTTCGGCGCCTCGGTTCGCGCTTCCCTCTGTGCCGAGCCAAGGGATCCTCGTCATTGGCGGGACGACAGCATTTGTTGAGAGCTTCCGTCGTCTCTCGGAGACGTCGCTTGCCGAGCAGATGGCGAAGCTCATACACGAGGCCATAGATCGAGCGAAGCGGGCGAGCCTCCCGTGTTCTGGAATCCACCTCGATCTTCCCATGGGCGCAGCAGTGGAGCCGTATGAGCGAGTGCTCGCGCGCGTGCGCGCGCAACTGCCGCGGCCGCTGACGCTCTCGGCGACGATCCCGATCGCGTGGGAGCGAGAGCGCGCGTTGTCGAATCTTGTGCGGAGGCTCGACTTCTATGTGGTGCGATGGACGTCGGACACGGTGCCTGGGGATCTGGCGTCGCTGCGGGCGAGCGTGGATGCTCGGGAGATCAGCTCCTGGATCCGACGGTTCGAACGGCTCGGCGTCCCTTTTTACGTCGAGGGGCGGGCTCGCGAACAGTGCTTTCTCCTTGATTCGGGAGGGCGGATCATCTCGGCGTGGGACGCCATTTCGTCGTGGGGGCTTCGGCGGCGGTTCGGCCTGCGGCTCGTGGAGAGCTATCCGCTTGGGCTGGCTGAAGCGCGCATGCGCATACCGACGGATTTCTCCGGGGAATATGTCGTCGTGTGGGAAGCGCGAACGTCGGTTCGCGTGGGGGATCGCGTCCTGCACCCTGGGGATCGGCTGGCGTGTCGCGTGCCGACGGCGCGGGCGTTGCGTCGCCAGATCGAAGCTGTTGAGGCGACGCCGGGGATATGGAAGCGCGGCTACGTACTGTGGTCCTCGGGAGAGGCTCTTCCCTTAGCGCAGATGGCGCTATTGGTGCGCGGTGGGGCGATGGAGCCGAGAGTGTGGGTGAGGGGGGATGTACAGGCGTCTTCCCTGATGCTCCGCGTTGAGAACGTCGGGGAGCAAGAGAGCGCGCTCATGCCGCGAGCGGTCGAAGTGCGTTTGCGCATCGAGGGAGCAGCGGTGCGTCGGATCGAGCCGGGGGATTTCGCTGAGGTCGTGCGCGAATCCGCATCGGATCGAGACGCTCGCCTCACGTTCTACGCCGATGGCCTAGGGGCTGGAGACGTCTTGCGCGCCACGGTGCATCTTGTGCCCCGGGACGGGAGCATTCGCGTCTTCGCCTCGTCTCGCGCGCGGGATCCGGACGACTTCGTCACGCTCGCGGGACCGGAGGTGGAGATCCTCTCGCGCTCGCGGGGATCGCCTCGGGGGTGAACTCCTTTGGTCGAGCGTGATAGAATGATCTCGATGCGTCGGGCGGATCGGATGAGCCGTGGGCTCGTTGGCGTGGCGCTTCTTCTGGGCGGAGGCGTCGGCTGGGCGTCTCAGCAACCGGCGTGGCCGCCGGATCCGCCGTTCCGCGAAGTGCGCGTAGAGACGCGCGTCGAGGAGTATGCGCGTCGGTTGCGCACGCTCTATCGAACGGCGGAGAGTTTGGCCGAGCTCGGAGACTTCGAGGAAGCGTTGCGCTATTACGATGAAGCCCTGCAGCTGCAGCAGCAACATCGGGATCGGCGCGGGATGAGCTTCACCTTCATGGCCATTGGCGACACCTATCTCTTCCGCATGGGGAAGCCCGAGCCATCGCTCGAGGCATATGCCCAAGCGTTGGCGCTGAAGCGCGAGATCAAGGATCGGAAGGGCGAGCCCGAAGTGTTGCATCAGATGGCGTACGCCTACTACGTGATGGGGCGACATGAGGAGGCCGAGCGTCTCTATCATCAGGTCCTTGAGTTGGCGCGCCGGGTGAAGAATCGGCGCGCCGAAGGCAACGCGCTGAACGGGTTGGGGAATTGTCAGCTGGCCCGAGGGCGCGCGCAGGAAGCGCTGGCGTTCTACGAACAGGCGCTCCCAGTGCGGAAGAAGGCCAAAGACGAGCGCGGCGTCGCCAACACGACCTACAACATCGGGCGCGCATACATGGCGCTTGGGCAGACGGCGCGCGCGATCGAATATTTCACGAAGGCGCTCGAGCTGCGCCGTGGGTTGCTCGACGTGCGGGCCGAGGCCGAGACGCATTTCGATCTGGCGCGCGCCTCGGCGCAGGCGAATCGGCTCGACGAAGCCGTGCGACATTTTCAAGAGGCGGCGCAGTTGGCGCGAAGAACGCGACGACCGCGCCTGGAGGTGATGGCGTTGTATGCGGCTGGAGCGATCGAGCTCGGACGCGCACGCGCGGAGGCGGCCATCGTGCTGTTGCGGCAAGCGCTTGAGCGCGCGCGGGGAGGCTCCGATTTTCGTCGGGAGCACCGATTAGTGCTGACGAGCCTTGGGTCCGCGTATTTCCTCGCTGGAAAATACGGCGAGGCCACGGAGACATATGGCGAGGGGATACGCGCGGCTCATGCTGATGGCGATCGCTTCTTGCTCGCCGAGCTGCTGCTCGGATTAGGGCAAGTGCAGGCGGCACAAGCGCGCTACCGCTATGCCCTGGCCTGTTACTTCCAAGCGCAACGCCTTGTGCCGGAGGCGAATGCTTCCCTCGCTCAAGTCCTCGAGCGCCACATCCGGGAATTGCGCGAGCAGCTGGGCGAGGAACGCTTCATGGAGATCGCCGCCGAAGCTCGCACGCACGGGATCGGCCTTTTGCGCGAGCTGACGGGTGTAGAGCGGTGGTGATGGCGCGGCGGCTCAGCGTACGGCGCTCTTCACGACGACGCCCCCTTTCATGACGAAGACGACGCGTTCCAAGAGCGTGATGTCTTCGAGCGGATTCCCTTCGACGGCGATCAGGTCAGCGAACATCCCAGGTTCGATAGCTCCGACGCGATCCCCCCATCCGAGCAGCTCGGCTGCCCAGATCGTCGCCGAGCGGAGGGCGTCAAGAGGCGTCATCCCGTACCGAACCATGTAGGCGAACTGCTTGGCATTGTCGCCATGTGGATAGACGCCGGCATCCGTCCCGAAAGCGATCTTGACTCCGGCGCGTACGGCGCGCGCGAAGTTCTCCCGCTGCCGTGGGCCGATCTCTCGTTCCTTCTCCAGCGCTTCCGGGAGCATGCCCACCCGCTCCCCATGTTGCATGATGAACTCGTGGTTGTAGATGTCCATGACCAGGTAGGTCCCCTGTTCTTTCGCCAACCGAATCCCTTCGTCGTCAATGAGGCTGGCGTGCTCGATGGAATCCACGCCCGCGCGGATCGCCGCTTTGATCCCCTCGGCGCCGTGCGCGTGTGCAGCGACTTTTCGCCCGAGCTTGTGCGCCTCCTCCACGATGGCCTGCAGCTCCTCGAACGTATACTGCTGCGTCCCGGGTTGATCGCCTTTGGAAAGGACGCCGCCAGTGGCGCAGACTTTGATGAGATCCGCCCCGTATTTGATCACTTCACGGACCTTCGCGCGAACGGCCCACGGCCCATCGGCTACAGCTTCGGCTTTGTAGCGGAACTCCGGGGCGAGCAAATTGTTGTCGCAGTGGCCACCGGTGATGCCGAGTGCTGGACCGGAGACGAGAAGGCGCGGGCCGGGCACATCGCCATCGGCGATGGCCTCTCGCAGGGCGACGTCCGCATAGCCAGAGGCGCCGAGGTTCCGCACGGTCGTGAATCCGGCCTGCAGCGTGCGCCACGCGTTGGCCGCTCCGTGAAGCGCTTCTCGCGGCACGGAGACGCCCAGGGCGCGATACCCGGCATGCTCGGGATTGGCCGTCAGGTGCACGTGCACGTCAATGAGTCCCGGCAGGACAGTCAAGCGACCGAGATCGAGAACCGGCGTCTCCTTCGGCACGCGCGCCAGTAGGACGTCGGACGGCCCCACCTCCCGGATGCGATCTCCTTCGATGAGGATCGCCTGATTGGCAAGCAGACGCCCATGGCGGACGTCCACAAGAGCCCCCGCCTTCACGATGAGGCGAGCGGAGCTGGACTGTGCCCATCCGCTCGTCGCCATCGGCACGAGAACGATAAGAAGCTTCGCGGCAGTTCTCAGCATCTTCGACCTCCTCTCGCCGTGATGTCTTCGGAGAGTTAGCACACTCTGGAGCGGGCTGACAAGCGCCGGCGCTGGGCACCGGCCGAGCCCATAGCGGGTATTGACAGCCTCGGGCGGAGCGTATTATAAGTGAGCCTCTAAACTGCTGGGCCAAGAGGCAAGGCGTGGCATGCGAAGAGCGAAGGCGCAGTCCTCGAGAATGATGTCTCGACGAAGTGGGGCGGATCCCTTGGGTTTCACCGCGGGGCGCTCGCGTGATCATGCGTCGTCATAATGAATATTCGCCAGAATTGCTGCGCGAGGGGATGGGCGATCGAGTATTTCACAATTGGTGTTCGTCTTCTTTCCCGTGTGTTCACAATTGGCGAGCGTCCTCGCAGAGCTCGCGAGCGGACTTCGGCCTTCGGGGGGAGGGACTATGAAGACATCGCCACCTGCGGCCGTTGAGCGAGAGGCGCCGGCGGTGGAGCAGACCGCCGAGTCCTCGTCGCTCACGGAGACGGTCAATAAGCTGCGGCGTCGCCTGGTGTGGACCTCCGTCTGGGGATTTCTGGCCACCAATTTCCTCATGTTCCTGCGCTTCTTCTTCCCCAGGGCGCTCTTTGAGCCGAGCCCGGTCTTTCGGATCGGCTATCCGTCGGACTTCAGCTTAGGGGTGGACACGCGATTCCAGGATCAATACCGCATCTGGGTGGTGCGCACGACCGATCGGCTCTTTGTGATCTATGCGCGGTGCACGCACTTGGGGTGTACGCCCTTGTGGAGTCCGAGCGAGAACAAGTTCAAGTGCCCGTGCCACGGCAGCGGCTACGACATGGAGGGGATCAACTTCGAAGGACCGGCGCCGCGTCCGATGGACCGCGCCAAGGTCGAGCTGGACGCGGAGGGGCAGATCGTCGTGGATGTGAGCCGGCTCTACACCTATAAGGAATTCAACGAGCCTGGCGCGTACATCCCCGTATGAGCGCGCGGATCGGGATGCGCGTGATCTCTCTCAGGGGAGGGCCACTATGGATCGCGAGAAGGAGGGACGAGGTGGCGTGGGGGTCCTGGAGCGCGTTCGGGAAGAGACCGAACAGCTCCGAGAGCGGCTCAAGGAAGAGCTGGAGGAACTGAAGCAAGACCTGAAGGAACCGCAGCGCACGCAGCTCTGGAAATCCATCTTTCGCGTCCCGCATGAGCGCACGACGCCGCGCAATCGCACGCTCGCTGTTTTGGCCAACGTCTTCCTGCATCTGCATCCGGCGCGCGTGAATCGCGATGCCGTCCGCTACAGCTACACGTGGGGCATGGGCGGCATCTCCTTCTATCTCTTCATCGTCCTCACGTTCACGGGCGTGCTGCTCATGTTCTACTATCATCCGACCAAGGTGCAGGCATTTCGGGACATCCTGTACTTGGAGCACGATGTGCCGTTTGGACGGCTGTTGCGCAACATGCACCGATGGGCGGCACATTTGATGGTCATCACGGTGTGGCTCCACATGTTCCGCGTCGTGCTCACGGGATCGTACAAACGGCCGCGCGAGTTCAATTGGTGCGTGGGCGTGATCCTGTTGGTCCTGACCCTGCTGTTGAGCTTCACGGGATACCTCCTGCCCGATGATCAACTAGGGTTCTGGGCCGTGACGGTGGGGACGAACATGGCGCGGGCGACGCCGCTCATTGGGCACGAAGGGCCGTTCGGGCCGCAGTTGGGGATGACGCCCTATAACGACGTGCGCTTCGCGTTGCTCGGGGGGTCTATTGTGGATTCGAACGCGCTCTTGCGCGCGTACATCTGGCACTGCATTGCCTTGCCGCTGATGGCGGCTATCTTCATGGGCGTGCACTTCTGGCGCGTGCGGAAGGATGGGGGGATTTCCGGGCCGGCTCCGGTGATGTTGGAGTCGGAGATGAAGCCGGTGCGGAAGCTCTGATCCCCGCGGAGCCGTCCAGGAGGGGGGTATGGACTGGTATCAACTGTGGCAGATCATCTCGGCGCCCGATAACGTCCCGATCGTCGGTTTGCTCGTCATCGTCCCGTTCTACACGTGGTATGGATTGCGGCAGGCTCGGGCCAACGATCGGCTCATTCAAGAGCTGGAGGCGAATCCCGAGCTCGCCAAGACGCATCATCGCAAGACGTTCCCGTATCGGCCCGGATGGCCGACGGAAGTGCATGTCTGGCCCTACCTCTTGCGCATCGAGTTCCTGGCGGCGATCATCGTGACGGCGCTCCTGATGGTGTGGTCGTTGACGATAGATGCGCCGTTGGAGGAACCGGCGAATCCGAACCTGACGCCGAATCCGTCGAAAGCGCCCTGGTATTTCGTCGGCCTGCAGGAGATGCTCGTGTACTTCGATCCCTGGTTCGCTGGGGTCGTGCTGCCGACGCTCATTATCATCGGGCTTATGGCCTTCCCCTACGTGGACGCGAATCCGCTGGGGAACGGCTACTACACGTGGCGTCAGCGCACGGTCGCCATCGGGTCGTTCCTGGTCGGCTTCTACCTGTGGATCGCGTTGATCATCGTGGGCACGCTGATGCGCGGGCCGGGGTGGATGCTCTTCTGGCCTGGGCAAACATGGGATCACACGCGCTTGGTCTACGAGGTGAACCGGAACCTGCCGGACATCTTTGGGATCACGAGCGAGTGGGGGAAGGGGATCTTCGGGTTCTTCGCCGTCGTGCTCTTTTACGCGGTCGCGGGTCTGGGCATTCATAAGTTGGTGACGCGCTCGCCGCTCAATCGTAAGATCTACGAGCGGACGAGCCTCATCCAGTATCTCGTCTTCCAATTCTTCGCCATCACGATCTTGGTCGGCCTTCCGGCGAAGATCCTGCTGCGACTTCTGTTCCGCATCAAGTATGTGTGGATCACGCCGTGGTTCAACATTTGAAGGGGAACTTGAGGGAGAGCGGGGAACGTCATGGAGAGGGAACTGGTCGAGCGAGAGAATCCGATGGGCGTTGAGGAGCCCGATCCGATCACGAGCCGCTCGATGAGCGGTCCGTTGCTGATCGCCTCGCTCGTGCTCGTGGGCACGCTCATCTGGGCGCTCTACGACGAGGTCTACGGGCGGCGGCCATGGAAGGCCATGCAACGGGAGTTCGTCGAGCGCTACACGGCCTATTTGAAGCGGATCAAGCCGCGCCAGGCGGCGACCGAAGCGGCGCTCAAGCAATCGCCCGAGTATCGGAAGATGGAGCAGGAGTTGGCGGCTGCGCGACAAGCTGTGGCGCCACGCCTTCAGGAGATCGATCGCGAGTTGGCCGAGATCGAGCGGCAGTTGGAGGCCATTCGCCCGGTCTTCCAAGATGCCCGCGCTAAGATCGGAGCGCTGACCTACGAATGGGAGGTGGCCGGCAGCGAGCGCGCCAAGGCGCGGAAGATGCGCGCGATCGAAGAGGCCAAGCGCGGCCCCTTCCGCGTCCGTGTGATCGCTGCCGACGGGGAGGGGAAGAACGCGGAATGGCGCTTGACCTTCGACGAATTGCAACACCGGTTCCTGAGCCTGCAGGAGCGCAAAGCGCAGTTGGTCTCCGAACGCGCCCGCTTGTTGGAGCCGGTCATGGCCATCGAGAAGAAGATGAGTCAGTATCTGCAGGACAATCTCGTCGGGCTCGATCAGCGGCAGATCGATGGCCTGCTCCGCAAGATGGAGACGTTCAAGATCGAGCTCAAGCAGATCCACGTTCAGGAGGGGGATCTCGTGGATCGCTGCATCTCCTGCCATGTGGGAATCCTGGAGCCATTGCCGCTGACCGAGCAAATCATGGGGCGGAAGGCCTTCGTGAGCCATCCGAATCCTGCGCTCTTGCGGATTCATAATCCCGAACGGTTCGGATGTTCGCCCTGCCATGGTGGGAATGGGCGCGCGACGACCAGCGTCGTGAAGGCGCATGGGTTGAACAAACATTGGTTGTGGCCGCTCTATAAGCCGGAGAATTATGAAGCCGGGTGCGTGCAATGCCACTTCCGGGATCGCGTCTTGGAAGGGGCGGAGGTCTTTAATCTCGGACGCGACCTCTACGAGCTGAAGGGGTGCGTCGGCTGCCATCGGTACGAGGGATACGATCGAGAGACGGACGCCCTCATCGAGGTCCGGAAGACGATCCGCCAGCTGAACCTGGAACGCGCGGAGAACGAGCGAGAGATTCGGCGAGCGCTGCGCGCGGCCGATCAAGCCACCGACGATCGCGAGGCGCGTCGCCTCTACGCCTTGGCCGAGACCTTGCGCGTCAAGAACAGCCAGATCGCCGATCGGCTGGAGCAGCTCGAGTTGCAGGCGAAGCACCTCATGCAAGATCAGAAGAAAGTCGGCCCGAACCTGAAGGAGATTCGCGCGAAGTTACGCAAGGAATGGATCCCCGTGTGGATCGAGAATCCCCACGCGTTCCGGCCGACGACGAAGATGCCGCGCTTCCGATTGAGCCGGGAGGAAGTGGAGGCGATCTCGGCCTATCTCTGGCAGACGGCCTTGCGCGATCCGTTGCCGACACAACCGCCGGGAGACCCCATTCGGGGGCGCGAGTTGTTCGAGACGCGCGGCTGTTTGGCGTGCCACGCCATCGGCGAGGGCGCGCAACAGATCGGCGGGACATTCGCCGCCAATCTCTCGCGCGTGGGAGAGAAGGTCAACTACGACTATCTCGTCCGCTGGATTCACAATCCGCGTGAGCGCATGCGCCCCTATTGTCCGAACGAACGGCGAGACATCGGGCCAGAGGATTATGCGAAGAAAGGGCTCCCGTTCCGCTTTGATCTTCAACACTCGAAGTGCCCAAGCTGCGGCTCCGAGATGCAAGTCCAGCAGATGACCGTGATGCCCAGCTTCCGCCTCTCCTGGCAGGAGGCGCGGGACATCGCCAGTTTCCTGATGACGCAGCGCCGTCCGGGGGTGTCGTATCCGCCGGCGCCCTTCATGGACGATCCCAAGCGGAAAGCGCGTGGCGCACAGCTCATCCGCCGATACGGATGCGCCGGTTGCCACGAGATCAGCGGATTCGAGGAGGAGCCGAAGATCGGCACGGAGTTGACGCGCGAGGGGAGCAAGCCGCTCGAGCAACTGGATTTCGGCTTGTTGGCGCGCGAGGCGAAGCGACAAGGGTGGTACAACCACAAGGGGTTCATCGAGAACAAGCTTCGGAATCCCGACATCTATGATCGCGGCAAGCTCAAAGCTCCCGAGGATCGGCTCCGCATGCCGAATCCGAATCTCACCGAGGAAGAGATTCGAGCGCTGACGACGTTCCTGATCGGGAGCGTGAATGCGACGTTGCCCCAGAGCTATTACTACACGCCCAGCGATCACCGGAAGGACATTCAAGAGGGATGGTGGGTCATCAAGAAGTACAACTGCATGGGATGCCACACGATCATGCCGGGGCAGCGTTCCGTCTTGAGTACGCTCCCGCGATACCAGGACCCGGATTGGAAGGATCAATTGCCCCCGAGTTTGATCGGCGAAGGAGCGCGCGTGCGACCGGATTGGCTGGCGCGCTTCTTGGAGAATCCGGCGCTCAGCGAGACGAATCTGGAGCGCAACGGCGTGCGCGAGTATTTGAAGGTCCGCATGCCGACGTTCTATTTCTCGCCCAATGAGATCCGCATTCTCGTGCGCTTTTTCGAGGCGCTGTCGGCACAGGCGCAGCCGTATATCGAGCCGAAGTTGGAGCCGATCACGGAGACCGAGCGAGCTCTGGCTCGACAGCTCTTCACCTCTCCGGCGGCCCCGTGCTTGCGCTGCCATATGACCGGGGATCCGGCGCACGATCAGAAGGCGACGGCGCCCAACTTCTTGATCGCGCGCGAGCGCTTGAAGCCCGGGTGGACGGCTCGATGGATGATCGATCCGCAGGCCATCAGTCCGGGCACAGCCATGCCCTCGGGTCTGTTCCGTCGCGAGGGCGACCGATGGGTCTTCGCCGGACCCTTACCGGAGGCGTTCAAGACCTATCCGGGCGATCACGTGGACTTGCTCGTACGCTATATGTTCCAACTGACGGCCGAGGAACAGCGGCGCCTGCTGGCTGCCACGCGCGTCGCCTTGCGCGCTCGTCCGCCGGATGTGCGCATGGCTGCCGAACGCCCGCGTGGTCGTCGAGGAGGAACATGACGCCATCATCCTACTTTGGAGGAGGTCACCATGAGGATCTGGAAGTCGTCGTCTCTGGCGTTGATTCTCGTATTGGCAACGCTCAGCCTGCAGTGTGGGAAGAAGGAGGAGGTCGGTGAGGCCCCAAAGGAAGAGGGAGCCGCACCGGCCGTCGCTTATCAACCGACTGGCGATGAAGGGACGATCACCGGCGTCGTGAACTTCACGGGACAGCCGCCGCAGCGGCGGCGAATCCAAATGGACGCCGATCCGGTCTGCGCTCAGAAGAATCCGAACGCGTTGTCCGAGGACGTCATCGTCAACAACGGGAAGTTGCAGAACGTCTTCGTCTACGTCAAGAGCGGGTTGGAGAAGTATTCGTTCTCCGTTCCCTCGGGGGAGGTCGTGCTCGATCAGAATGGCTGCATGTACCGTCCACACGTGTTGGGCGTCATGGCTGGGCAGAATCTGAAGATCATCACGAGCGACCCGACCAATCACAACATCCATCCGACGCCGAAGAACAACCCCGAGTGGAACGTGAATCAACCGCCGGGATCGGAGCCGATCATTCGCTCCTTCCCGCGCCCGGAGGTGATGATCCCGGTCAAGTGCAATCAACATCCGTGGATGCGCGCCTACATTGGCGTCCTGCGCCATCCCTTCCACGCCGTGAGCAAAGAGGATGGGACTTTTGAGATCAAGGGCTTGCCCCCGGGCGAATATGAGATCGAGGCCTGGCACGAGCGATACGGGGCGCAGGTGGCGAAAGTGACCGTGGGCGCGAAGGAGACGAAACAGATCGCATTCACCTACGCGGCGGGACAAGCGTATCGTCCGGGATCGCTGCGCCTGATGCCCGCGCTTGTGCTGCCTTGTTGCGAGAAGAGCATGGCGCACGCGGCGAAGTGAGGAGGTGTCGAAATGGGGAGAGATCGAGTGAGATCTCTCCCGCATCGGTCCGGCGGTGGCGGCGCGTCTGCGCGCCGCTGATGTTCTCGCTGGAGGATGACGCGTGCCGATGAAGGACAGCAATGGCGTATACCGGTTCGCCTGGGTGACGGCCGGAGCGACGTTCGTGCTCATCGTGCTCGGGGCTTTGGTGACGAGCAACGAGGCCGGGGATTCCGTGCCGGATTGGCCGACGGCGTTCGGACGATGGCTTCCCTTGGAGCAGATCGTCGGGAACGTCGTCTACGAGTACACGCATCGCGTGGTGGCGGCGAGCGTGGGACTCTTGACGCTCCTGCTGAACGTGGTGTTGTGGTGGAAAGAAGAGCGGGCGTGGGTGCGGCGATTGGGACTCATCGCTCTGCTGGCCGTCCTCGGACAAGCATTGCTCGGCGGCGCGCGCGTCCTGTTCGTGGAACATCGGTTCGCCTTCGCCCTCCTGCATGCGTTCATGGCGCAGCTCTTCTTCAGCCTCGTGGTGAGCGTGGTCGTGGTGACCTCGCCGGGGTGGCGGCGAGTGGAGCGGATCACGTCGGAAGTCCACCTGCCGCCATATCTCCCGCGACTCTGTGGTGCGGCGATTCTCGGGCTCTTCGTCCAACTTCTGCTCGGCGCTGGTTTTCGTCATCGAGGCATGGGGATCCTCCCGCATATTGTGGGGGCCGTGGGCGTGAGCGCCGTGATTCTCGCCATCGTCTGGAGCGTGCGAAGGGCGGCGCGAGAGCACGGTGCCGAGATGCGCGTGATCTCCCGTCCGATGGGATGGATCGCCGGATTGCTCGGCGCGCAGTTAGGGTTGGGCATTGCGGCCTATCTCGCGCGTCGCGCGGCGCGGTTCGATCCACAGCCGCTGGAGCCGATGATCTCTCTCACCGTCGCGCATGTCGCGTGCGGAGCGTTGTTGCTCGCCGCCGTGCTCGTGCTCGCGTGGCGGACGTTTTGGTTGAGTGGGGTGAGGCGGGGTGCGCCCGTCCTTCAGCCAGCTGAAGGGAGCGTGTCGAGATGAGCGCACAGGGCCAACGGCACTTCGCTCTCGCGCCATGGCGACGGCATCCCGCGCTGACCTCCGTGTGGGCTTATATCGAGCTCACGAAGCCGGACATCACGTTCCTCGTCGTCATGACGGCGGCGGCCGCTTTCTGGGTCGGAGCGCCACGTCCGTTGGATCGTCTCCAGTTGCTGCACGCGCTCGTTGGGATCGCGGCGCTCTCCTCGGGCATCGGCGCCATGAACCATTACCTGGAGCGGGAGATTGATGGCCGGATGCGTCGGACCCAGCGGCGACCGCTGCCGAGCGGTCGGTTGCGACCGCGTCAGGCGCTGCTCTTCGGCCTCGGCCTCTCGGTCTTCGCCGAACTCTATCTGCTCGTCTTCATCAACGCGCTGACAGCGCTCTTGGGTGCTTTGGCCTTCGCGAGCTATCTCTTCGCCTACACCCCATTGAAGACGCGAACGACGCTCTGCACGACGATTGGAGCTGTCCCCGGAGCCATACCGGCCTTGATGGGATGGACGGCGGCGCGCCATGAGATCAGCGCCGGAGCCTGGATCCTCTTCGCCATCCTCTTCTTCTGGCAATTCCCGCATTTCTTCGCCATCGCGTGGATGTATCGCGAGGATTATGCGCGGGCGGGGATCCGGATGCTCCCGGTCGTGGATCCGGATGGACGGCGCACAGGGCGGCGGATCGTCTTCTATACGATCGCGCTCGTCGGCGTCAGCCTCCTTCCGACGGCCTTCGGTCTCTTGGGGACGTGGTATCTCGTGGGGGCCGTGCTCCTCGGGGGATATTTCCTCTGGGAAGGTGTTCGCGCAGCCCGCACGCGCGCGCGGCCGCACGCGCGTCGCGTCTTGAAGGCTTCGATCCTTTACCTGCCGCTCCTTCTGGGCCTCATGTGCCTCGATCTCCCCGCGGTTCCGTGAGCGGGAGGTGAGAGGTCGGATCTTCGATCCTCTCCTCTCGGGTATCCGCGCGATTCCACAGCGTGAGCGCGAGCCAAAAGACGAGACCCAGAATGGCGACCGGTGGGATCAAGAGTGCGAGAATGGCCGTGTTCAAGACCTGCGCGATGTCCTCCACGCGAGAAGATCCGGCGATGGCCGTGCGGCACATGGCGCACTGAGCGAGGAGGGGGAAGAGCTCGCCCCCGAGCCCGAGAACGCATCCGAGGAGGATACTCCTCTTGAAGAAGCGGCGCGTCTTCATGTTCCTTCATCGAACGGCCAATCGGAGGGCGCGCACGCCATCCGGGAAGAAGACCATGAGCAACGTGATGCAGAGCACCATCGCGGGAATCAGCGTCACGACGAGATTCAAGCGCTCGAAACGCAGGTGCATGAAATGGGCCATGATGAGCGCCGCCTTGACGATCGAGAGCCCCATCAGAAGAAACAACATCAATCCGACCGGCAAATGGAAGTACGCGAGCGTGACCTCAATGGCCGTGAGCACAAGCAACCAAACCCACGTCAGGACATAGAGTTTCGGCCCCGTCTCGACATGTCCGGCATGTGCGGTCTCCATACGGCCTTCCTCCTTCACGGCATCTTCACCGAGAGCAGATACACCAAGGGGAAGATGAACATCCAGACGAGATCAACGAAATGCCAATACAGGCCGCTGATCTCGACATCCTCATGCGTGAAGCGCCCGCGCGAGACGCCGAGCGCGATGACGCCCAGGTAGATCACGCCGCTGATGACGTGCAACATGTGCAGCCCCGTGAGCGTGAAGAACGAAGCGCCAAACAGCGGCACGCCCCACGGGTTCTCCCACAATCGGACGCCTTCGGCGATGAGTCCCGCCCATTCCTTCGCATGCAAGAGGACGAAGAGGATCCCGCCGAGCATCGTGAGGGCGATATAGCGGACGACGCCAGCGCGATCGCCGAGACTCGACGCCCGCACGGCCAGAGCCATCGTCAAACTGCTCGACAGCAGACAGAACGTCATCACCGTCGCCATGACGATGGTCGGCCAGAATTCGAACGGCATGGGCCATCGCTCGTTCGCGATCCGCACGTAGCTGTAGCCGACCAAGAGTCCGGAGAAGGTCAGCGAGTCCGAGACGATGAAGAGCCACATGCCGAGTTTCTTCGACCCAACGGCGAAAGGAGAAACGCCACCTCCCCATTCGACGAATCGAAGGCGTTCGGCTTTCTCGGCCATCGGCATCACCTCCAGAGGAAGAGCAGAATGAAGAGATACACCCACAGCCCATCCATGAAGTGCCAGTACAGGGCGGCCGCCCCGACAAGCGCGTTGTACTGCTGCAAGCGGCCGGGCGTGCCTATGAAGACCAGGCGCTCGCGCCAACCTCGCAACGTGATGTAGCCGAGCCCGAGGATCCCTCCGAAGATGTGCACGCCGTGCGCCGCCGTCAGCAGATAGAAGAACGAGCTGTGTGGGTTCGTGCTCAGATAGATGCCTTGGGCGATGAGTTGCCGCCACGCGCCATATTGGCCGACGAGGAAGAGCAGGCCCAAGGCCATCGTCCACGAGAGCCATCGCACGCCTTCCCGAACGGCCTCGCGTCGCAAAAGCTGACGGGAGCGATGCAGCGTCGCGCTACTGGCCAGCAGCACGAGCGTATTCACCCATAGGAGCGTTGGCGGATCGAGCGGCTGCCAATCCCCGCCAAGTCCTTGTCGCACGATGTACGCGCTCGTGAACCCGAGGAACAGCATGCCGATCGAGGCGAGCGCGAAGAACATGGCCAGGCGATAGCTCCCCTCGGGCAAGCTCGGAGGAGGCTCACCACTTCTCCGCCCGCCGTCGTCCGGGCGGCCGGGCGGTCGCGGACCGACGGCGATCGTCTCAAGATCCTTGAGCGAAGTGATCGGTTTCGCCATCGCGTCTACGACTTCGTGGGCGCCGGCGGCGCCGTTTGCAGGATGTAATCCTCAGCCGCTCCCGGCACGCTGTATTCGTACGGACCGTGATGGACAACCGGCGTCTGCGCCCCGAAGTTATCATGCGGCGGCGGAGACGGGATCGTCCATTCGAGTGTCGTCGCGCGCCACGGGTTCATCTCCGCCTTCCTGCCCTTCCAGATGGACCAGAAGAAGTTGAAGAAGAACAGGAGTTGCGCTCCCGCTGTGACGAGGGCCGCGATCGTGATGAAGACGTGGATGGGCTGCAACGGCGCCAGGAAGTCGAAGCCCTCCGTCCCCGCATATCGCCGCGGGTGTCCGGCGATTCCCAGAATGTGCATCGGGACGAAGATGGCGTAGATGCCGATGAAGGTGAGCCAGAAATGGAGTTTCCCGAGCGTCTCGTTCATCATGCGGCCGAACATCTTCGGGAACCAATAGTACGTCCCCGCGAAGATGCCGAAGATCGCCGCCACGCCCATGATGAGGTGGAAGTGGGCGACGACGAAGTACGTGTCATGCATGGGAATGTCGAGCGAGGTCTGTCCCAAGATGATGCCCGACAGTCCCCCCGTGACGAAGATCGAGACGAAGCCGAGAGCGAAAAGCATGGGGACGGTGAAGCGAATCTGCGCTTTGTAGAGCGTCGCCAGCCAATTGAAGGTCTTGATGGCCGAGGGCACGCCGATCGAGAGCGTCAGCAGCGAGAAGGCGATCGCCGAATACGGGCTCATCCCGCTCACGAACATGTGGTGTCCCCACACCAAGAAGCCGAGCACGCCGATGGCGAAGATCGCCGCCACCATCGCGCGATAGCCGAAGATCGGCTTGCGGGCAAAGGTCGAGAGGACGTGCGAGGTGATCCCCATACCCGGGAGGATGGCGATGTAGACCTCGGGATGGCCGAAGAACCAGAAGAGGTGTTGCCACAGCAACGGTGAGCCCCCTTTGTGGGGGAGGATCTTATCGCTCACAATCAGTCCGCCCGGGACGAAGAAGCTCGTCCCCGCCACGCGATCCAGAAGCAGGAGGATGCCCCCGGCCAGCAGCACTGGGAAGGCCAAGAGCGCGAGCACGGCCGTCGTGAACCACGCCCAGACGGTCAAGGGCAGGCGCGTCATCGCCATGCCCTTTGTGCGCAAGTTGAGCGTTGTCGTGATGAAGTTCAGGGCACCCAACAGCGACGCGATGCAGAAGAGGGCGATGCTGAGGATCCACAGATTCTGCCCCATGCCGAGTCCAGGACCGGCGATCTCCCCAATGGCGCTCAGCGGCGCATAGGCCGTCCATCCAGAAATCGGCGCTCCGCCTGAGACAAAGAAAGCCGCCAGCAACACCAGGAATCCGGCCAAGGTCACCCAGAACGAGAGCATATTCAGAACGGGAAACGCCATGTCATGCGCTCCAACCTGAATCGGCAAGAAGTAATTTCCAAATCCTCCCAGCGGCGCCGTCGTGAGCACGAAGAAGACCATGATCGTCCCGTGCATCGTCACGAGCGACAGATAGAACTCGGGGCTGATCGTCCCCCCCGCCATCGCGTTCGGGAAGAGCTTGGCCAGAAGTGGCCATCGTTCCGTCGGCCACGCCAACCGCAGGCGCATGTAGATGGAGAGGATGATCCCGATCGCCACAGCGGCCATGGCTAGGAAGAGATACTGCAATCCGATCACCTTGTGATCGGTGCTGAAGATGTACCGTCGGATGAAACTCTTCGGCGCTTCATGCGTTGCCACGGCTTGCGTCATCGCCATTCCTCCTGGCGGGAGTCTCTGCGCGCAAAAGGCACGTTGAGGGTGAACCCATCATCCCTTTTCCCCGCGACCCCCACATCATAGACCCGCTCGCTGCCGTAGCCAGTGCTCGAATTCCGGCTCGGGAAGGACCATGAGAAATCCGCGCATCCGATGATGCGTGAGCCCACAGAGCTCCGCGCACGCGATCTCGAACTGGCCCGTCTTCACCGCCTTGAAGTGAATGTTGATGGCCAATCCCGGGACCGCGTCCTGCTTCATTCGGAGAGGGGGCACCCAGAAGCTGTGGATCACGTCCTTCGAGCGCAGGATGACGTGGATATCCCGATTGACCGGGATGGCCATCTGATTCACCGTCACGATGTCATCCTGAGCCGCGGGATCGGTGAAGTCCAGGCCAACGGGATTGTCCACATCGTTGATCAATTCCGTGCGCGTCCGACCGAACTTCCCGTCCGGGCCCGGATAGCGGATGTTCCACACGAACTGCTGCGCTGTGACTTCGACCTGGAGGGCGCCCGCCGGCGGCGCGTTCAGATGCAGCTGGGCCCAGACGCGCTGTCCCAGGATGGCGAGCGAGATGAACACGACGGCCGTGACCGTTGTCCAGAGGATTTCCAGTCGCGGGCTCTCGTGCCAGTAGCTCGCCCGCTGCTCTCCCTGTCGCCGATACCGGACGATGAAGAAAGCGAGCGTCGCCTGAGCCAGGACGAAAGCGATCCCGATGATCGTGAGCGTGAGCATGAACTGCCGATCAATGCTCGGACCGTGCGCGGAGATCGCTTCGGGGAACCACCAAAAACGCCCGGCGAACAAGATGACCGTACCCAAGGTGATCAATCCAATGACCAGTGCTAAGGCTACTCCCATCATCCGACCTCGCCGTGCCGATTCTCGCCCTGCGGAAGGGCCTCTTATAGCATGGATCGAACTGTCGTGTCAATAGGCGACAGTCTGGCAATCCGCTGCCTTCAGCCCAGCTGCCAGGTGTGGTACACTGGGAACGCCGCGCGCGCGGTTGACGTACAGGGGGCTGAGGAGGTCAGGCCTATGGAGAGCATCGAGGCATTGAAACGCGCGCTCTCGCGGAAGGCTCGCGAGTTGGATGAACGCTATCGCCTTCGAGAGAAGATTCAGGATGTGGCTGTGACCGTGACTTCGGCGGCGCAAAAGGGCGTAGATTGGCTGGCCGATGAAGTAGAAGCGGCGCGCAAGCGGGTGGAAAGCTCGGACGTGGGGACGAGCGTTCGAGAGAACGTGGAGCGAACGATGGAGGAGATTCGCGAGGAGGTCGAAGCGGCCGCTCACGCCGCGCGCGAGACGGCGGAGGCGTTCGCGCGCCGAATCGAGACGGAATATCGTCGTGTGGAGACGGTCGCGCGGGCCTTCGATTGGACAGTTCGTGCCGACGAGCATCTCCGCTCGGGATGGGAACGCGTGCGCGCCTGGATCGCGCGAAATCCGGGGAAGACGGCTGCTCTCACGTTCTCCTTCGTCGCGGGCGTGCGGGCCGGGAGCGCGTTCCCGCATTTGGGCGCCGCGCTGCTGGGCCTCGGGGGCGCGAACCACTGGTTCTTCCACAGCGCGCTCGCTCCATATGGAGTGCGGCGCCTCACGGAGATGTATCTGGACTATTTGCGGCAGCAAGAGCGACTCTTGGCCGAAGGACAACTGCCGGAAGCCGAGCGGACGCGGCTCGAGTTTCAACAGGCGGTCACGCGGTACATTGGAGCGCCTCTCCTTGGCGTCTTCAGCGTCACATTAGGTGGGACGCTCATCGCCGAGAGCCTCTCTCCGGCACGGTTGACCGGGGCTCCCATCGAGCTGATCCTCGGTGGGAACCCGATCCTCGATAGCCTCTGGCTCTTCTCCAATGGTCTCCTCTGCCTCCACAATGGCGTGCGCTTTTTCCTGATCGCCTTCGCCGATGTGGACGATGTCCAACGAGTCGTCCGAGAGATTCGCGGCGTCCTTCCCGCATCGGAAGGAAGGGCATGAACGATTCAGGCGAGCGCTGCGCGAACGCGGCTGACGGCCTCCACGATGACCCGCAGTTTGGCGATCGCTTCCTCGACTGTCCGCGTCTTCAATCCGCAGTCGGGATCAATCCACAGGGCTTCGGCCGGCACGACCTCCAACCCTTGTCGGATGCGGGCCACCACGGTCTCCACATCTTCGATCACATGCGAATGCACGTCCACGACGCCGAAGCTCAGATCCTTCGTGAACGGCACGCGCTTGAAATGCTCCAGCAGGTCGAGATTGCTGTTGGACATCTCCAGATCGAAGTTGTCCACCGGCAGCGCGAGCATGTGCGGGTAGATCTTCTCGAAGGCGCCGTAGCAAGCGTGGCTGATGAAGTAGGCCGGGAGCCCGTCGGTGACGATCTGCAGCGCCTCGCGCGCCAGCGGCAGCTCTTGCGGACGAACCGAGAGCGCCGGTTCGTCAATCTGAATAATCCGCGCCCCCGCCTCGATCAAGGCTTCGACCTCTTTCCGAATTTCGCGCGCCAGGGCCAGACACGTCGCCCGGCGATCGGGGTAATATTCGTTGAAGCACCAGTCCATGACCGTATACGGACCGGTGAGCATGCCCTTGACCGGCCGCGTGGTCAAGCTTTGGGCGAAGCGCCACCATGAGACCGTGATCGGGCGTTCCCATCTCACCTCGGAGACGATGATCGGCTTCCGATAGTACCGATTCCCATAGGAGCGCACGAGGCCGCCGATCTCAAAGCCGCGCATGTTCTCGGCGAAGTAGGTGACCATATCCCCGCGATATTGTTCCCCGTCCACGAGGACGTCAATCCCGAGCTCCTCCTGCGTGCGGATCCAGAATTCGGTCGCGCGGCGTTCGAGCCGTTCCAACTCGTCGCGCGAGAGGAGGCCTCGCGCCCATCGGGTGCGGGCCTGTTGCAGTTCGTCGGGTTTCGGGAAACTGCCGACGGACGTCGTCGGCAGTAGTGGAAGATCGAGCCCTAACCTGCGGAGTTTCTCCCTGCTCATCGTTTGAACCTCGTGGCGATACGGACCAGATGTTGCAGTTTCCGAAACGCGCGGTCGCGCGGGAGGAGTTCCAGTCCTGTCGAGGGATTCACGTACACGACCTCGCTGCGAATGGCCGGTAGCATTCGCTCCAGCGCAGCGGCGACCTCCGCCTCTGGCTCCAGCTTCGTATTGCGTCCATCAATGAGGCCGAGACCGAGTGCTTTCGCTGATCCCTCGATGGCGATGCGCTCGACAAGCTGCGGACTATAGGTGAAGTCCAATCCGAGGACGTCTACGGGAAGTGCCTGAAGTCGCTCGTAGAAGGGCGAGACGTCACCGAAGGAGATGTAGAGGGCCAGGCGGGCCGTCCCTTTCGCGCGCGCGAGCGCGCGAACCCCCGCGGCGAAGAGGTCCCAGTCCGCATCGTCGAGCACGATCGCGGGCTCATCCACTTGGATGAGCTCGGCACCGGCAGCCGCCAAATCGGCGATCTCCTCAGCCAGGGCCACGGCGTACGCTTCGACCCGCCGCTCCAGATCGCGATATTCCGCGCATTCGACCAGCGAGAAGACGGCCAGCGTATACGGGCCGGTCAGAACGGGCTTCACCGGCCGCGCGGAGACTGAGCAGGCGTACCGATATTCCTCGACGAGGATCGGCCGTTCCCGAGCCAGGCGGTCCACCAGAATCGGCTGGCGGAAGTAGAAGTTCGTGTCGAAGTAGCGGAGGAGGCCATTGATCTTCGTCCCCTTGAGCCTCCCCGCGATGTGGGAGATCGGGTCGTACCATCGGATCTGTCCATCGGTCACCAGATCGAGTCCCGCCTCGATCTGCTCGGCGATCGCTCGGCGCACCATCTCATCCTCAGCGCGACGAATGTCGGCCTCGGTCGCCTCTTGGCGATCGAAACGGGCGAGCGTCTGCCGCAGGATTTGCAGCTCGGGCGTATCGCCGATGCGCGGATAGCTCCCGGCATTGGTCACAATCAGGTTCATCTGGCGAGCACCTCACGGGTTTCTTCTTCGATGATCTCGCGCAGGCGTGAGACCGCGGCATCGAGGGCGACATCCTCGACCGCCCGCGTGCGACGTCGTCGGATCTCCACCTCGCTGCGCGCGAGTTTTTGCGGGCCGATGGTCACGCGAATGGGAATGCCGATGAGATCGGCGTCCTTGAACTTCACGCCCGCGCGCTCGTCACGATCGTCGTAGAGGACTTCGATATTCGCCGCCAACAGGTCGGCATAGAGCCGTTCGGCCGCCGCGCGCTGCGCGTCATCGGCTATGTTCACGGGAACGAGGATGACCTGAAACGGCGCGATCGTGATCGGCCAGATGATGCCGTCCTCATCATGAGAGAGCTCGACGGCCGCGGCCATGACGCGCTCGACGCCAATGCCGTAGCTCCCCATGACCAGGGGTACGGCCTTCCCCTCCGGATTGAGGACGTAGGCGCCCATGGATTCGCTGTAGCGCGTGCCGAGTTTGAAAATATGGCCGATCTCCAACCCCTTCCGAATGGTCAGCGTGCCTTCGCACCGCGGGCAGCCTTCGCCCGTCTTCACCGTGCGCAAGTCGGCCCATTTCGTCACGCGGATGTCGCGCTCCACGTCCACGCCGCGCAGGTGGAACTCATCGCGATTGGCCCCGGTGACCATGTTGCGACGTCCCCGCAGCGCGAGGTCGGCCACAATGGGATAGGCGGTGACGCCCACCGCTCCGATGCTCCCCGGATACGCCCCGAGCGCGGCTCGGATCTCCTCCGGATGCGCCGGACGAATGTGCGCGGCGCCGGTCGCCTCGGCCAGTTTCGTTTCGTTCAACTCATGATCGCCGCGCAGCAGCAGGAGCGTGAACTGATCGTCTAGAAAATAGGCGAGCGTCTTGATCTGCCGATCGGCCGGTGCTCCCCCGGGGAAATCCTCCAGGTCTTTGATCGTGCGCACGCCCGGAGTTGGGAACATCTCCGGCGCTGGAGGCCCATCGGCATCCCAGATCTCGGGCACGCGAGAGGTCGCTTTCTCCGTATTGGCCGCATAGCCGCACGCTTCGCAGAGCGCGATGTGATCTTCGCCGGCGTCGGTGAGGACCATGAATTCGGCCGATTCCTGCCCCCCCATCGCCCCTGAGGACGCTTGGACGACGAGGTATTTCAACCCGCACCGGTGAAAGATGCGACAGTAGGCCTCGTATTGATCCCGATAGGCGCGGTCGAGCCCATCCCAATCGAGATCGAACGTGTACGCATCTTTCATAATGAACTCGCGGACGCGCAAAATGCCCGAGCGCGGGCGCGGCTCGTCGCGGAACTTCGTCTGAATCTGGTACCACACCTGCGGCAGTTGCTTGTACGAACGCAACTCATGGCGCGCGATCGCCGTGAAGACCTCCTCATGCGTCATCCCCAGGCAGAGCTCACTCCCTCGCCGATCGCGCAAGCGGAACATGTTCTCGCCCATGATCTCCCAGCGCCCGGATTCCTTCCACAGCTCCGCCGGATGGAGAGCGGGCAGGTGAAATTCTTGCCCGCCGATGCGGTCCATCTCTTCGCGGATGATCGCCATGATCTTCTGCAGGACGCGCCAGGCCAACGGCAGGAAGCTGTAAATGCCTGAGGCGAGCTGCCGGATCATCCCCGCCCGCAGCAACAGTTGATGGCTGACGACCTCGGCATCCGCCGGAGTCTCACGCAAGGTCGGAATGAACGACTTCGACCACCGCATAGACCCCCTTTCGCCTTCCACGGCAAGTCAGGATATTTTACGCAAGCGACGACGATTTGCCTAGGGGCGGGCGTCGCTCTCGGCGAGAAACAGTGCTTCTAGGGCCAATTGCCGATTGAGATTGCGCCAGAGGTCGCGTCGCAGCGCGGCGAGTTGCTCCATGAAGCGCACGATGCGCGGCGGTGGCCACCGGACGGCGAGCGATCGGAGATGGGCGATGACGTCCGCGTTCACCACTTCGCCGGCCTCAAGCTGCAGGCGCAGCACGTCGGCGAGCACGTGTTCGAGGACCTCCAGGCGGCGTTCGAACTCCTCTCGATCCAAGCGCCGTCCCCAGTATTCTGCGGCCCGGATGAGCCGCACGCGATCGCCTGCGCTCAACACCGCCAGCAGCTCCAATGCCTCGTGACGCATCTCCCGATAGACCGAGAGGTCAATCGAGAGGGCTTTCCCGATCCGTCCCCCCGAAAGCCGCGCCAGCAGGCGAATCTCTTCCTCCGGACGCTGAAAGCGCTCGCGCAGGAAGCGTTCGATCTCCGCCAGGCCGAGCGGAGCGAAGTGATAGATCTGACACCGCGAGCGGATCGTCGGCAACAGACGAGCCAATTCGCTGGTCAGGAGGATGAGCACAGATTCCATCGGAGGCTCCTCGAGCGTCTTCAGTAGGGCATTGGCCGCTTGCTCGGTCATCGTCTCGGCATCGTCAATGATGAAGACGCGGCGGCGCGCCTCAAGGGGTTTTCGAGCAGCATGTTCGCAGAGCGAGCGAATCTGTTCGATGCGGAGGAACGCCGTCTCCGGGCGCACGACGAGCACATCCAGATGTTCGCCGCGCGCGATCTTTCGGCAGCTCGGGCAGAGGTCGCAACTGTCCGGGAGGGGACGATCCCCATCGAAGGCTCTCGGGCAATTGATCGTCTTCGCTAAGGCGAGCGCGAATTGCCGCTTGCCCACGCCTTCGGGACCGGAGAAAAGCAGCGAATGGCCGAGACGGCCCTCCTGTACGGCCACTTGCAGGGCGCGTTTCACCCACTCGTTCCCCGCCAGATCGCGAAAGGCCATCTCTACGTTCGAAGGAGTGAGGCGACGACCTCCCACACGCGGCGCGCCGTGACGTCTTCCGGCCCCTCAGAGGAGATGACGCGCACGCGCTTGGGCTCAGCCCGCGCGATCTCCGCATACCCGCGCCGCACGCGCTCAAGGAAATCGCTCTGCTCGAACCGGTCCACGTTCCACCCCTTCCGTGCCAAAGCAATCTCCACCGCGCAATCGAGGACGATCGTCAAATCGGGCCACACCCCTTCGGTTGCCCACCGGTTCACCGCATGCACGAGATCCAGCGGTAGCCCCCGCCCATACCCCTGATACGCGAGCGTCGCGTCCGCATACCGGTCGGAGAGAACCACCCGCCCCTCGGCTAAAGCCGGTCGAATAACCCGCCGAACATGCTCAGCCCGATCCGCCGCGTACAGGAAGAGCTCACTGAGCGACTCCATCTCCCGCACCAGCACGAGCTCACGAATAGCGGCACCTAAGTCCGTTCCTCCCGGCTCGCACGTCGCCACATATGGGATGCCCAACCGCTCGAACTCGCGCGCCACACGACGCAACGCCGTCGTCTTGCCGCTCCCATCAATGCCCTCGAAGGTGATGAGCTTCCCGCGCATGGCCTCACTCCGAGGGCTCCTCGCGCGGGGCCTCCGATTCGCTCTTCGGCCGCGTGATCGTGGAGACAGCGTGTTTGAAGATGAGCATCTCCTGCTGTCCGGCATCCAGGAGGATCGAATATCGGTCGAAACTCTTGATCCGACCGATCAACCGAATGCCGCTCACCAGGTAGATGGTGACCGAGATGTGATCCCGGCGCAACGCATTCAGAAAGGCGTCTTGCGTCGCTTGCTCGATTCGTTCCAAAGAGCCTCCTCCTTGCCCAAGATGATCTCGCGCGCGTAAGCCGAAGAAACTTTAGTCCCCGGTCTTGCGGTTTTCAACATGGACGAGGACCTCTTCCCGCATCGGAAGGTCCCACCGCGCGCGAATCATCTGGATGACCGCGCGTTGAACATCGGGATCATCGCCGAAGCCGCGGAACCAGATGACGTTCGGTTCGCGGCGGAACCACGTGAGCTGTCGCTTCGCGTAATGCCGCACGTCGCGCTGCGTCAACTCGATGGCGCGCGCGAGCGAAATCTCTCCGCGCAAGTACTGCAGGATTCGCCGATACCCGTGCGCCTGTAGCGCTTTGGCGGTCTCCGGGACGCCCGAGCGAAGCAGCGCTTGGACCTCTTCGACCCAGCCGCGCGCGAACATCTCCTCGGCACGGCGATTGATCCGGCGGTACAGTTCTTCTCGAGGAGGATTCAGCGCGATCAAGTGCAGCCGATGGGCGAGCGGAGGCGGTGCCGGTCGCTCGCGCTGCGCCTCGGAGATGCGCCGTCCCGTCTGAAAGAAATACTCCAACGCGCGCGTCGTGCGCGACCAATCGCGCGGCGGGATCCGCGCGGCCGCCACCGGGTCCACGCGCTGAAGCATCCGATGCACGTGCTCCGGCCCGCGCCGTTCGAGAATCCGCTTGAGCCGCACCCGCAGCGCGAGGTTCGTCGGGGGAGAAGGGAAGAGCGGTTGCCGCAGCGCCCGAATATAAAACCCCGTCCCGCCGACGAGGATCGCGAGCCTCCCTCGCGCTTCGATCTCCTCGATGATCGCGAGCGCCCGACGCGCATATTCGCCCGCCGTGAAATGCTCCGTCGGCTCCAAAACGTCAATGAGGTGATGCGCGATGCCGCGCCGCTGCTCCGGCGGGACTTTCGCCGTGCCGATGTACAGCCCACGATAGAGCTGCACGGAATCGCAGTTGACGATCTCTCCATCGAAAGCTTCAGCCAAGGCGATCCCTAATTCGCTCTTCCCTGAGGCTGTCGGTCCCACGACGGCCAGAATCGGACGCGACGCGCTCATCCCCACACTCCCCGAATGAGCCCAAGCAATAGCAGGACGCCAAGCAGCAGCAGTGCTCCCCATCGTTGCCCCTGCGTCATGGCTGATCCCCTCTTGCCCTCACCGCTTTGTGCCGATGTCCGTGTCCCGAGCACCAATCCGCGCTCCGCACCGTAGCGGGTACAGCCATGCTGAGCAAGCCATACGGTGGCCTACCAAAGGAGCGACGGTTCATCGGGGCGGATAGTAGATGAACCTGTCCGTGAACCATTGGCTCTCGAACGGATAGACGCTCGGCAACGGACGAAACGGAGCCGCCAAACGCACGGCGTTGATGGCGGCGCGATCCAGCGCCGGGATCCCCGAAGATTGCCGCAACCGCAACTGCAGCAACCGCCCGTCTCGCCCCACCTCGAAGACGACGGTCACCGTCGCTGGGGCCGACAGCAAGTTCGCCTCCGGAGGAATGAACCAACGCTGCTGAATGGCGCGTTCCAAATAGGCGCGGTATTCTTCCATTGCCGCGACCGCTTGCGCGTTCACCGACGGTGGACCTTCCAACGTCACGCCCGATTGCGGATTGCTGAAAGCCTCGGCCCCTGGAGGCGCGCTGCTCCCACGGATCGCAGCGAGGACCGATTCGGGGATGGAAGCATGGCGACGATCTAAGGCATCTCCTCGATCCCCCGGGGCCGGTAACGTCGGCGCCATACGTGGGTCCGCCAACGCCCCTTTCGACGAAGCGCCTGAGGCCGGGCGCACCGTCTGCGGTCGCTCCTCAATCAATTCCGGCAACGCACGGCCCCGGCCGCTCACTTTCGGCAAAGAGGAGGAACCCATCGGATTCGGATTGGGTTCCCCGCGCGCGACCGTCGTACGCTCGGAGAGAAATTCCGGATGTCGCGGAGGGCGCAGGGCTTCAATCCCCGCCAATTGCCGAATCACCTCCGGCGGCGGCGCATAAAAGGGCCTGTCCAGTTCGATGATCTCCGGGCGCGGATATCCGGTCGCCGCCGATCCTCCTTCCGCCTCCTCCGAGGAGAGCGGCACGGGCGTCGTCGAGAAGAAGGTGACCATCAGCAGCAACGCCAGGTGAAACGCCGTCGAGACGAGCGCGCCGAGCCGTGCTTCTCTGGTCAGGCGAGGCCCTCTTTCAAGAGCGAGCATCGTTTGGAAGGAGGCCCGTTCCATCCGTTTCTCTCCACGCCTGCGCGAGGCGGTCCCATATCGCGCTCACAGCTTGTGCGTCCCTTATCGCCTCTCTCCGCCCATCCCGAGCAAAGCACACACAATGATACCCCGTGGGCCATTGGGGAATCAACCGATTCCCGCTCGACGCCCATGTTCGTGAATCGCGGCGAGGACGCGCAGCGCCAAAGCTAACGCGCGACGGCCATCCTCACCACTGACGAGCGGCGGCGTTCCCTCTCGTACGCATCGCAAGAAGGCCTCAAGTTGCGCGCGCAGTGGTTCATCCCTCGGCACGACGACGCGCTCGCTCACGATGTGCGGGCGTCCGCCCGAGCCAGCCGACGCCATCAGGCGATAGACCTCCAGCTCTTGGCGCGTGTAGTCGAGCGAGAGGTACGCGTTCGGTTGAAAGACGCGCAGCTTTCGGACCTTCTCCCTCGAGATGCGGCTCGCCGTCACATTGGCGACGCAGCCATTGGCGAACTCCAAGCGCGCATTGGCGATGTCCACGCGATCGGTCAAAATGGGCACCCCAACGGCCTGCACCGCCCGGACTTCAGTGTTCACCAGGGAGAGCAAAATGTCCAAGTCGTGGATCATCAGGTCAAGGACGACATCAATGTCCAGGCTGCGTTCCGTGAATTCGCCGAGACGATGGACCTCGAAGAACTTCGGCTCAACAACGAGTGCCGAGAGCGCCCGGACGGCTGGGTTGAAGCGCTCCAGATGCCCGACCTGCAGGGGGACCCCCGCCTGGTGCGCACAGCGAATCATCCGCTCCGCTTCCTCCAACGTGCGCGCCATTGGCTTCTCCACGAGGACGGCCACGCCATTCTTCAAGAACTCGCACGCGATCTCGCAATGGCTCTCGGTCGGAACAGCAATGCTCACAGCATCCACCTGGCCCAGCAGCTCGCGATAATCCGCATAGTAGCGGACGGCATATTGGGCCCCGATCGCTTCGCCGCGCACTCGATCAATATCGCACACGCCGACAAGCGCCGCTTCGGGAAGCGAAGCATAAATGCGCGCGTGCTCTCTTCCAATCCGCCCAACGCCGATAACGGCCACCCGCACCATCGCGTGCTCAAGTGTACGGGAGCCGAGGAAGAGGAGGCAAGCAAAGGTTCCTCGGCCCCGGCGTTGGCTTGCCCGTTGGGAAGTCTCCGCTCATAATCTCCTCGGTGAACGCGCGCCAGTGGAAGAGCGAAGGACTCCACGCGCTCTGGATCGCCGGCTTGTGCGCGCTCTTCTTCTTCTATCGGCTGGGCGCGATGGCTCTCATCGGCCCGGACGAACCGCGCTATGCCCAGGTCGCCCGTGAGATGCTCGCCCGTCATGATCCCATCACGCCCACGATCGGCGGACGACCGTGGTTGGAGAAGCCCGCCCTCACGTATTGGCTGATGGCCCTCAGTATGCGGATCTTCGGCGTGAACGAATTCGCCGCCCGATTCCCATCGGCGTTGCTGGCGACCCTTTTGGCGTTCCTCATATATGGGGTGGGACGGCGCGTGCACTCTCCTCGCTATGGAGTCTTCGTGGCATGCTGTTTCATCGCGACGCCCATGTCCTTTGGCTTCGCCCGAGGCGCGACGACGGATATGCCGCTTTCGGCAACGCTCTCAGCCGGTCTCTGTCTGCTGTTCCTCGCGCTGGAGGAGACCATCCCACGTACGCGATCTCGGCTGTTCGCCAGCGCCTGCCTGTGCTTTGGACTGGCCGTCTTGGCGAAAGGGCTCATCGGTATCTTCTTTCCCACCGTGATCGCCCTCAGTTATCTCGCGTTTCGCCGACGCGTGGCGATGCCCCGCGAGCTTGGTCTTGTGCGGGGCGGCCTCGTCTTGTTCCTCGTATGCGCAAGTTGGTATGGGCCAATGTTGGTGCGACATGGGTGGAGATTCGTGGATGAGTTTTTCGTCCAGCACCACTTCGAACGCTATATGACCGAGCGGTTTCGGCACCCTGGACCCATCTACTATTATCTCCCAGTCCTACTCGTTGGTTCTTTCCCATGGACGCCACTTCTGATCTCAACTTGCGTACGGCTTTTCACCGAGCGGCGTGGGCGGGATCAAGGGGAGTCTCCACGGTCCGTTGAGAACCAAGCGCTCGAGCGCCTTGTAATATTCGCAGCGCTCTGGACGGTTTGGCCTCTCCTCTTCTTCTCTCTCTCGCAGTCCAAGCTCCCAGGCTATGTGCTTCCGATCTTCCCGGCAACGGCCTTCCTAGCGGCTCGTGAGATGCTCCTCGTCTGGAGCGGGAGAGCCGATCGTCTGGTACGGATCGAGATGTTGATCTTACCCCTTTTCAAGTTGGCGGTCGCTACGCTCGCGCTCTTTTATGCGAAGAAGGAGCTCGAAGCATTCGATCCCGTGAAGCATGCACTCTTTTGGGGCGGATTAGGCAGTGGATTCCTCGGCCTCGGACTTTGGCGCGCAGCACGCTATAGAGCGCTGCTTGTCCTTGTGTTCTTCGCGTGTGTGGCGAGTGTGCCCAGCGTGCTCACTACGTTTCAACCGTTGATCGAGAAGAAGGAGTCTTTTCGAGACTTGGCTGAGATGGCCCTGCGGGAGCTTCGACCTGAAGAACGGCTCGTTGGGTACGGCTGGTTCCATCACACTTTGACCTTTTATACCAATGCGCGCTCGATTTACGATGAGCGCGGGAATGTGCGGATCCTTTTCTCCTCGGATGAGTTAGCGGCTGTCTCGCGAGATCTCGGCTCAGTACTGGTAATGACTAAGAAGATACATGCGGGGCAACTCGCGGAGTCTCCTTGGTTCCAAGTAGAGGTGATCGGGGAGAGGGGCGAATATTCCCTTTTGCGTGTTAAGTCACTGAGATGAAGTAACTTATATTAGCAGCGTCCTTGGGCGTCTCCAAGCAGTGTGCCCTTGACAAGCTAAGAAAACTTGATTATATTCATATCAGGAAAATTGAGCGTAATATGCGAAAAAATACTGAGAGGAGGTGGGCTATGTTGGTGAGGTGGCGACCATTCGATGAGTTCTTCAACCTCTATCGGGACATTGACAACATGTTCCGTCGGGTCTTCCACGATTTGACCCGAGATCTGGAGGATTGGTTCGCGCCTCGGTCCGAGGAAGAGCGGCTTCCTCGACTCTCCAGCGCTTGGGTTCCGGTTGAAGCGTTTGTGGACCAGGGGAAGCTGCACTTGCGGGTGGAGGTGCCCGGTGTGGATCCGAAGGACTTGGACATCAGCGTCACGGGTCAGCAGCTGGTGATTCGCGGTCGGAAGACCTTCGATCGCAAGGTCGAGGAGGCCAACTTCATCCGCCGGGAGATCGCCTATGGGAGCTTCGAGCGGGTGATTCCGCTGCCGGAGGGGGTGAATACAGACCAGATCGAGGCGACCTATCACAATGGCGTCCTCGAGCTGGTGATGCCAGCTCCGGCGGCGCTGGAAGTGAAGAAGGTGCCGGTGAAAGTGCTTGAGGCTCCCAAGGCGGCCGGGGCGGCGAACTGAAACTCAGGTCCCTCTCCCGCAGAGGAGAGGGACCTTTTTTCTTCTTGACAAAGGGCGCCGATCTTCCATACACTTGGATGGTTCTGTTGAGAGGGTGGAAGCGTTGGGACACCCGCGTGACGCAAGCGTATGTCGCCGCGTGGGTGTCCTGGGACCTTTGGTGTCTGGCGAGCGCAGAGTCCAGCCCTCGCGACAGGACGGACGCTTGGTCGCTTCGTCGGAAGAGCAACGCATGGCGACGACCTGACATCCACTAAGCGTGAGGACGATGACGAAGGAGGACATCTTGCTGGATTCCATCGATGATGCGCTCCTCATGGAAGAGGACCCCTCCTCGCTGGAGGAGGGATTCGTCCGCGAGGACCTCTTAGACTTCGCCTATCCGGAGGAGGAGTTCGAGGAGGGATTGGAAGGATTCTCCGAGGGAGAGGTCCTGGAAGAGGAGATCGCGGGGGAGGGGGAGGTCGAAGAGGTCGAAGCGGTTGATGCCATTCGGACCTATTTCCGGGAGATTGCTTCGACGCCTCTCCTGACGCAGGAAGGGGAGGTCATGTTGGCCAAGCGCATTGAGCGCGGGCAGCACTTGGTGCGGAAGGCGCTCTCCCGTTCGCCGATCGCCATCATGGAATTGCTGGCGTTGGGGGATCGGCTCCGTAAGGGGGAGATCGAACTGGAGGAACTTGTGGACACGGAGGCGGAGGCGGCGTCTGAGGAGCGGTTGCGTCAGTTGAAGGCGCGCGTATTGCAGATCCTGGACGAGGCGAAGAAGCTCTACCGGCGCTGTCAGGCGCAGGCCGAGCGATTGCGCGCGTTGCGTCAAGAGGGGGCGCGTCGGCGTCGGCTCCTGCGGCAATTTCAGAAGACGCGGGTTTTGCTCTCGCGCAAGATTCGAGAGTTGGACCTCACGCCCTCGGTGCGCGAGCGCCTGATCGGCAAGATTCGAGAGGTGCATGAGGAGTTGCGACGGGCTCGGGAAGAGCTGCGGCAAGCTGAGGAGGCGCTGGCGCGGAGCCGACGCAAGGATAACAGCGAATGGCGCGCGCGCGTGCGGACGGCCCGACGTCGGGTGAAGGAGCTGGAGGAGCGATATGGGGTGGCTTTACAGGACCCGGCGCGGACGCTGGAGCAGATCACGCGAGGCGAGCAGCAGTCCGAGCAGGCGCGCAAGGAGTTGACCGAAGCGAATCTCCGTTTGGTGATCGCCTTCGCCAAACGGTATGCGCATTTGGGGCTGCCGCTGTTGGATCTCATCCAGGAGGGGAACATCGGGTTGATGAAGGCGGTCGAGAAGTTCGACTATCGCCGGGGTTACAAGTTCTCGACCTATGCCGTGTGGTGGATTCGGCAGGCGATTCGACGGGCGATCTCGGATAAGGCGCGAACGATTCGGCTGCCGGTGCATGTGACGGACACGCTGGAGCGCGTCCGGCAGGTGACGCGGGAACTCAGTGAGAAGCTCGGGCGCGAGCCGACGCCGGCCGAGATCGCGCGAAAGGTGGGGATCACGACGGAGAAGCTGCGGCAGCTCATGGAAGCGGCGCAAGGGCCAGTCTCGCTGGAGACGCCCATGTTCGAGAATGAAGAGGTTCGGCTTGGCCATCTCATCCCGGACAAGAGCTCCAATAATCCGATCGAGTTGGCGATTCAGAACAACCTCAAGCGCGTGACGGAGGAGTCGCTCCAAGTCCTCACTCCGCGCGAGCAGACCATCATTCGGATGCGGTTCGGCCTGAACCCGCAGGGGGAGGAATACACCTTGGAGGAGATCGGCAAGCATCTGGGCGTCACGCGCGAGCGCGTCCGTCAGATCGAAGCTCGAGCTCTGGCGAAGCTCCGACATCCGGCGATCAGTTCCAAGCTCAAGTCCTTCTTGGGCTGAGGGCTATGGGGGAGATCTGGGAAGGCGGTCATTCCGGACACGATGCCTCATCGCAGCCGACTATGACGAAAAATGATCTCATCCTGATCGAGGGCGTCCTGGAAGTCCTGCCGGAGGGGCATGGCTTTCTGCTGTCGCCCGAAAACGGGTACATCCCGAGCCCGGACGACATCTATGTCGCGCAGTCGCAGATTCGCCGCTTCAAGATGCGCACTGGCGATGTCGTGTGCGGGCTCTGTCGTCCTCCGCACGATGACGAACGCTACTTCGCGCTGGTGCGTGTGGAGACGATCAATGGCGAACCTCCGGATAAGCGACGAGAGACGCCGCCGTTTGAGACGCTCGTCCCGCTCTTCCCGGAAGAGCGGTTCCGTCTGGAGACGACGCCGGACAACCTCTCGGCGCGGGTGATGGATCTGCTGACGCCAATCGGCAAAGGGCAGCGCGGCCTGATCGTTGCTCCCCCGCGGACGGGGAAGACGATGCTCTTGCAGACGATCGCGAATTCGATCACCCGCAATCACCCGGAGGTGAAGCTGATCGTCCTGCTCATTGACGAGCGTCCGGAGGAGGTCACCGACTGGGAACGGAAGGTGCACGGCGAGATCGTCGCCTCCACGTTCGATCAGCCGGCCGAGCGACATGCCCGCGTGGCGGAGATGGTCTTGGAGAAAGCCAAGCGGCTTGTCGAGTACGGCAACGACGTGGTGATCCTGTTGGACTCGATCACCCGATTGGCGCGAGCGCACAACTCCATCGTGGAGCGGAGCGGTCGGACGCTGACCGGTGGTATTGATGCCAGCGCGATGGAGAAGCCCAAGCGCTTCTTCGGGGCCGCGCGGAATCTCGAAGATGCTGGGAGCCTGACGATCATCGCGACCGCGCTCATCGACACCGGGTCGCGCATGGACCAGGTCATCTTCGAGGAGTTCAAGGGGACGGGCAACATGGAGATCCACCTGGATCGCACGCTGGCGGACAAACGCGTCTTCCCGGCCATTGACATTCACCGATCGGGGACGCGGCGAGAGGAGCTCCTGATCCCGCCCCAAGACCTGAATCGCATCATCGTCTTGCGTCGCGTCCTGGCCACGCTCTCTCCGGTCGAAGCCATGCAGCTCATGTTGGAGCGTTTGGCGAAGACGAAGACGAACGCGGAATTTCTGAACTCGCTCCAGGTCGAATCGGAGCGAGCGGCGTCGTCTCGGCGTTGAGGCTCGGCGCGCCCTCGGGAGCGTCTTTTCGACCCCAGTTCGCGGAAACGTGGTCATCCGGATCACGTGGGGATCGGCTTTTTCCCGATGAGCGAGCCTTGACGTCTTGGTGCGCTGAGCTATAATGAGAGCTGCCAGCTGGAGATCTCACAGCAAGGAGGGATGGAGCCATGAGGCGATGGATCGTTTGGACAGTTGCCCTTTCTCTCCTCGTTCCTCTGGTCCCCCTTTTCGCTCAGGAGCAGAAGGCGGGTCAAGCTCCGGCGGCGCCGAAGGCGGCCGCGCGACCCGCGCTTCGAACCCATTCGGGTGAGGTCGTGTCGGTGGACGCGACCAAGAACCAGATCGTGATCAAGCAGCGGACGGGGAAGGAGATGACGCTGGAGGTCGCCCCGGACGCGCGGATCACGAAGGCGCGTCAGACGATCACCCTGAGCGATGTGAAACCGGGCGATCGGGTGACCACCCGATGCGATGAATCCGGCGGCAAGTGCGTGCTCAAGTCCATCCGCGTTCAGGTCGCGCGCGCGGCCGCGCGGACATCGTGAGGGGTTGCGGGACGGCTCTTGTCACGTGCGCGCTCGGGCACGGAGCGAGAGCCGTCCTGAATTTTTCTGCTCACCGATCGTTCGAAGGACCCGATCTGGCGACCCCCTATGCTCTTCAAGGTCCTGAGCGCCGCGACGCTCGGCATTGACGCTTATCCCGTGGAAGTCGAAGTGGATCTCTCTCCGCGAGCGGGCGATCAAGCCGGAGCGGCCTTCATCATGGTGGGCTTGCCCGATGCGGCTGTGCGAGAGAGTCGCGAGCGGATTCGCGCGGCGATTCAAAATTGCGGCTTCTTCTTCCCCATCCATCGGGTCACGGTGAATCTCGCGCCGGCGGACATCAAGAAAGAAGGCTCGAGCTTCGATCTGCCGATCGCGGTGGGCATCCTCGGGGCGAACGGGTATTTGGAAGGCGTGAATCTGGAAGATGCGCTCTTTGTCGGAGAGCTGTCGCTGGATGGTCGGATTCGGCCGATTCGCGGCGCTTTGCCGATCGCCGTGATGGCGAGAGCGCGGGGCCTTCGGCGGATGTTCCTCCCCTCGGAGAACGCGCGCGAAGCGGCCGTCGTCGAGGGCGTGGAGGTCTATGCGGTGAGCGCGCTTCCCGACATCGTGGAGATCCTCACCGGGCGACGCTCGGCGGTGCCCGTGCGCCTCTCTCCGGAAGCGTTCTCGGCGGACATCAATCGTTATTCCGTTGACTTCAGCGAAGTGAAGGGACAGCTGGCGGCCAAGCGCGCCATCGAGGTCGCCTGTGCCGGGGGGCATAACATCTTGATGATCGGTCCGCCCGGCAGTGGCAAGACGATGCTCGCCAAGCGGATCCCGACCATTCTGCCCCCGCTCACGTTCGAAGAAGCCGTCGAGGTCACCAAGATTCACAGCGTCGCCGGATTGACCGAAGAGCGCGGTCTCGTGGTGACGCGCCCGTTTCGCGCGCCGCATCATACGATCAGCGATGCCGGATTGATCGGAGGAGGAGCCGTCCCGCGCCCGGGCGAGGTCAGCCTCGCTCATAACGGTGTCCTCTTCCTGGACGAGCTGCCCGAATTCGATCGGAACGTCCTCGAAGTCCTCCGACAGCCGCTCGAGGACGGGCGCGTGACGATCTCGCGGGCGGCCATGTCGCTGACCTTCCCCGCGCGCTTCATGCTCGTGGCGGCGATGAACCCGTGCCCCTGCGGCTATTGGGGCTCGCGCGTTCGCGAATGTACGTGCACTCCGGCGATGATCCAGCGCTACGTCTCGAAGATCTCCGGACCGCTCTTGGATCGCATCGACATTCACATCGAGGTCCCGGCCGTGCGGTTTCGAGAACTCGCCGAGGAGGCCTCGGGCGAAACCTCTCCGGTGATCCGGGAACGCGTGGTTCGCGCGCGCGCGCGGCAGCTACGCCGTTACGCGACTGACGGCATTTATTGCAACGCCCAGATGACCCCCCGATTGATCCGCACGTATTGTCGGCTGGACGAATCGGCGCATCGCCTCCTGGAGCAGGCCGTCTCCCGATTGGGGCTTTCCGCGCGCGCCTACGATCGTATCCTGAAGGTGAGTCGCACGATCGCCGATCTCGAGGAGAGCGACCTCATTCGTCCGCATCACATCTCCGAGGCCATTCAATATCGGAGCCTCGATCGCGCCTACTGGATGTGAGTCTCAGTCGGCCGGGCGAGGGGATGCCACGCGCGGTCGCCACACGAGGGTGCGTTCCTCGGGAATCCACAGTGCGAGAACCGACGTCGCCAGAGGAAACATCGTCATCGCGGCGAGCACGCCCTCAAACGAGAGCGTTCGTGCGAGCGGTTCGCAGAGCGCCGGAGACATCGAGCCGACGCCCCAGGCGAAGCCCATCATCAGGGCGGAGACGGTGGAGGTCTCTCCAGGAGCCAACTCTTGGGCCGTTGCCACGTTCACCGGGAAAACGGACATGAGGGCGAACCCACCGGCGACGAGGGCGATGGCGCTCACCGGACCCGCCGTCAACGCAGCCGTCGCCAGAAAGAGGGGGACCAGGATCCCGGTGCCCAGCGTGAGCCAGCGACCACCGAAGCGCTCGGCAAAAGCGCCTCCGAAGAAACTCCCGCAGGCACCGGCCAATAGGTAGGCCGTCAGCAGCCCTCCCGTCTCGCGAAGGCTGTACCCTCGTTGTGTTAGGATGAAGGGCATGTAGCTATTGATCATCACGTAGGTCGCCGACCGCGAGACGGTGATCAGGTACAGGAAGAGCATCGGGCGCCATACGCCTCGCAACCGTGCCGTGAGCTGCCGAAACCCTTCTCGCGTATCTGAGGAGGCGGCTGGCGAATCGTCTCGCGGGCCATAGCGGTAGATGAGCACGGCCGCCACCCATCCAAGCGGCATCAGGAGGTAGGTGTGCGTCACATCCGTCGCCGCCACGATCGCCGTGATGATCATAGGGCCGAGGGCGAAGCCCAGCGTCCCCGAGGAGGAGAACGTCGAGAGCGCCAGACGGCGCCGATGCGCATTGGCGCGAGCGACCAAAGCCGCTCCCTGAGGATGGAACGCGCCGTTGCCCATCCCGCCCAAGATGAGGAAGAGCACGAGCCACCCATACGAGGGGGCGATGCCGATGAGGGAGATGAACGATCCGGCGAGGGCCGGCCCCGTGATGGCGAATGCGCGAGGCGCATACCGGTCGGCGAGGAAACCATACATCGGCTGCAGCAACGAGGACGTGAGATTCAAAAGTGGGGCGAGCCAGAAGACCTCCGCCTCGCTCAGATTCAATCGCCGTGCGATGAGCGGCAGCAGCGGATAGAGCGTGCTCGTGTGCAGATCGTTGATGAAGTGACCCAGCCCAAGGACCAGAAGCGCGCGTCTTCCTTCTCCCGACATGCTCGCCTCCGCCTCACGATCGTCGCTTCCTCGCCTCATGCAGGAAGTGCTCGAAGATCGCTCGCGAGAAGCCGTCCGAAGCGAACGTGAGTTCGGGGTGCCACTGAACGCCGAGGACAAACCATTCCGGCTCCGCGTGGAGCACCGCCTCGATGACTCCGTCCTCGCTCCAGGCGATCGGACGCAGATCGCGTCCCACATCTCTCACGGCCTGATGGTGGAAGCTGTTGACTTCGGCCCGCGTCCCTCCGGCCAGGCGGGCCAACAGCGTCCCCTCCGCGATGCGAATCCAATGCGTGGGCCGATCTCCGGGCGTCTCGTGCTCGTGCCGCAGCGCGTGCCTCAGCTCAGAGGCGATGTCCTGATAGAGCGTCCCGCCGCGAAAGACGTTGAGGATTTGCATCCCGTAACAGATGGCGAGCACGGGTCGGCGATATGCTTCCGCCGCTTCCAGCAGTAGCCAATCGGTCTCATCGCGTTCGCGCAGGATCGGCCCAAGTCGCGGGTGCGGATGTTGTCCGTATCGGCCGGGGTCCACGTCGCTGTCGCTCCCGCTCAAGAGCAGGCCATCGCAGCGCTCCAGGAGCGCGAAGAGGATCTCGCGATCCGGCAGTAGCGGGACGAGAACAGGGATGCCGCCAGTGGCGCGCACGGCCTCGGCGTACGCTCGATCCAGGTAAAAATGGGGCTTTTCGGGATGGCCGCGCGTCGAAATGGCGATGAGCGGTCGCATCGTCGCCCCTCTCCGAAAAGCGCGTCGCGCGAAAAGTGTTGAGTTTAGTGAGCGCGCGTGCTGTTGTCAAAGGCGGCTTGGGGAAGCTCGGTGGGAGAGGAAGACGGCCGCCCTCGCATGGTACGATTAAGAGCATGAGGATCGCTCTCGTCACGCATCGGTTCTTCCCCGAAGGCCTCGGGGGAGTCGAGGTCCTGGTCGCTCATCTGGCGCGCGCTCTGCGCAGGCGTGGGCATGACGTGTTTCTCCTCTGCGCCGCGCGCGCGCTCGGGTCTGAAGGCCCGATCCGCTTCCTGCGCGACGTGCATGAGGGCATCCCCGTCGTGCGCGTCGCGGGAGAGGGGGAGAAGAAGACGGCGCCCATTCGGAGCGCGTATCGGGATGACGTGATCGGCGAAGCGCTCGCGCAGCTGTGGCGCACGGAGCGTCCCGATCTCGTGCACGTGTGGCACGGATTGTTCCTCTCGGCCTCGGTGATCGAGAGCGCGTACCGAGCGGGAGTTCCGCTCGTGTGGACGCTTCCCGACTATTGGCCCATCTGTTGGAAGACGACGCTCCTCACGTGGGACGACCGGCTCTGTGCCGGGGATTGGATGGTGCCGACGTCCGAGTGCCTCGCCTGCATGATCTTCGAGAGTCGGACGTATCGCCGGATCTTCGGCTCGAACCGGTTCTGGCCGCGACCGCTGGCGCGCGGCCTCGTCCGCGCCGCTCGCCGCGTCGAGGGACGCCGACTCCTCCCTCCGCTGTGGATGCACGCCGTCGAGGCGCTTCGCGCACGTCCCGCATGGTTTCGCACGCTCGTTCGCCGTGCGGATGCCCTTGTCGCCGTGAGTCCGTTTGCCTTCGATCGCTTTCGCGCTGTCGGATTCCCGCCGGATCGCCTCCGCTTGATCGAGCAGACGATCGCTCCGATCGTGAGAGTCCCGACGCCCGCTGCGTGGGGGGAGACCGTGCGCTTCGGATACATCGGACGGATGACGCCGGCCAAGGGCATTGACGTGCTCGTTTGGGCTTTTCGCCTGGCCGATCTCGGATCCCGCGCGACGTTGGAGCTTTTCGGGGAGTTCGAAGAGGCGACATTTCGTGAGCATGTCCTGCGATTGGCGGATCGCGATCCACGCATTCGCTTTCACGGAGCGTTCCCGCCAGAGCGGTTGGGCGAAGTCCTCGCGCAGATCGATGTGCTCGTCATCCCTTCGCGATGGCCGGAGACGGGGCCGCTCGTGCTCTTGGAGGCGCTTGCTGCCGGGCGACCCGTACTCGGTGCGCGCGTCGGACAGATGGAGCGGATGATCGAGTCGGGACGAAACGGATGGCTCTTCGAGCGCGGAGACGCGCGCGATCTGGCCGCCGCGCTCCGACGCATCGTGACGCAACCGGGAGCTTGGCCGGACCTCAAAAATGGGGTCCGACCGATGAAGCCCTTCGAAGAAATGGTGCGCGAATATGAGGCGCTCTACGGCGAATGCGTGGAACGTCATGGCCGCGAGGCTCCGACGGAGGACGTCGCAGATCCGAAGCCTCATTGGTGAGCGCTCGTGGTGGGAGCTTGGCGAGAAGGTGATGAAGGGGATCGGGGCGCTCCTCTTGCTTCTAGCCCTTGTGCTCGCCGCGTCGCGCTTTCGATCCTGGAGGGAGGGCCGCGCGATTTCACCCTATCCGGCGACGATCGAGGCTCGGTGCACGCCGGGCAAGGTGAACGTGAATCGCGCGACGCGAGAAGAGTTAGAAGCCGTCCCCGGCATCGGACCTGTTCTGGCGCAAGAGATCGTTCGCTCTCGCGAACGACACGGGCCGTTCCGTCGCGTGGAGGAGTTGCTGATCGTGCGCGGCGTGAGCATGCGGAAGCTTCGCGCGCTCTCTCCCTTCCTCTGCACCGAGGATTCGGAGGGGGCGAATTGACGGATGCCGAGAGCGAGCTGTAGTATTGGGGCCCTATGTCGGGGCGACACTACCACCTCATCGGAATCGGCGGAACGGCGATGGCCGGGCTGGCCGGGCTCTTGCTGGCGAAGGGATATCGCGTCACCGGATCGGATCAGGACGTCTACCCTCCGATGTCGGAGCTGCTCGCACGCTTGGGGATCCCCGTGGCCCGAGGATATCGGCCGGAGAATGTGCGCCCGCATCCGGATCGCGTCGTCATCGGGAATGCCCTCTCGCGGGGGAATCCGGAGGTCGAATATGTCCTCGATGCGAAGCTGCATTACGTCTCCCTGCCCGAAGTCCTCAAGGAGGAGTTCATTCGCGGCCGGCATTCGGTCGTGATCGCGGGGACGCACGGCAAGACGACGACGACCTCGCTCATGGCCTGGACGCTCGAGCAGGGGGGGCAGCGTCCGAGTTTCCTAATTGGGGGAATCGCGGAGAATTTCGAGACGAATTTTCGGTGGAGCGAGAGCGCGTACTTCGTCGTCGAAGGGGACGAATACGACAGCGCGTTCTTCGATAAGGGACCGAAGTTCATGCACTATTTGCCGGACACGGTGATCGTGAACGCCATCGAATTCGATCACGCCGACATCTATCCCGATCTGGAGGCAGTGAAGACGGCCTTTCGGCGCTTGATCAATCTCATCCCCAGGCGCGGGCGCGTGATCGCCGATTTCGATTCGCCCGTCGTGCGCGAAGTGGTCGCCGGAGCGTGGTGTCCCGTCCATTCGTTCGGCCTGACGGGGGAGGCCGAGTGGCGCGCTTGTGGGATTCGCATCACCGAGCATGGGACGGTCTTCGAAGTACGGCGAGGGGACATTCGCCTCGGGGAATTCGTCACGCCTTTGGTCGGCGACTTCAACGTGCGCAACTGCTTGGCCGTCATCGCGGCCGCGACCGCGCTCGGCATCGAGCGCGAAGCGATCGCGCACGCGTTGGCGAGTTTCCGCGGCGTCCGACGTCGCATGGAGGTGAAGGCGGAGATCGCCGGGATCACGCTCATTGATGATTTCGCCCATCATCCGACGGCCGTGCGCGTCACGTTGGAAGCGCTTCGGCAACGGTATCCCGGTCGGCGACTCATCGCCATCTTCGAGCCGCGATCGCGGACGTCGCGGTTGCGGATCATGCAGCCGGCGTTTGAAGACGCGCTCCTGGCGGCCGATATCATCGTCATCGGTCCGGTCTTCCGGCCCGAGGTCGTCCCGGACGAGAGGCGGCTCTCGCCGCCGGAGCTGGCGCGCGCGCTGCGGGAGCGGGGACGCCCGGCTCACGCGTTCTCATCGGTGGAGGAGATCGTGAGCGCCCTCGATCCGATGCTTGCGCCCGGCGATGTCGTCGTCATCCTCTCCAATGGGGATTTCGGAGGGATCCACGAGAAGCTCCTGCGGAGACTGCGCGATCGCGCGTGAGCGGGAGATCGGTCCATCGAGGCGATGTCCCGCTCATGAGGACTTCAGGAGCGCGGCCACGTCCTCTCGCTGACGGGCCGCGAGCTGCCCGCAGGCGGCCGCGATCTCCTGGCCTCGCGGTTGGCGGATGAAGGTGGGGATGCCGGCCGCGCGCACGATCTGTTGGAAGCGCAAGAGGCGCGATTCCGGAGACGCGGCGAACGGGAGCTCGGGAGCGGGATTGTGCGGGATCAGATTCACCTTCGCTCGAATCCCGCGCAGCAACCGCGTGAGCCGCCGGGCATCCTCCTCGCTGTCGTTGATCCCATCGAGCATCACGTATTCGAAGGAGATCCACTCGTTCCGCCGGAGCGGATATTCGCGGCACGCCGCGAGCAGTTCCTCCAACGGCCATCGCCGATTGATCGGCATCAGGCGATCGCGCAACGCGTTCGTCGTCGCCGAGAGCGAGATGGCCAGCTCCGGCCGAATGGGCTCGGTGGCGAGCTGGCGAATCCGCGGGACGACGCCGGCTGTCGAGAGCGTGATCCGCCGCTGGGAGATGTTCATCCCCCTGGAATCGCAGAAGAGGCGGATCGCCTTCATCACATTCTCGTAGTTCAAGAGTGGCTCCCCCATCCCCATGAGGACGAGGTTGATCCCGCGCTCGGGTTTCACCTCCGGACCGTAGATGTCGTTGAGGACGAGCCAGACTTGAGCCACGATCTCCCCAGCTTCCAGGTTCCGCCGCAGGCCCAAACGGGCCGTCATGCAGAACTGACACGCCAGTGGGCATCCGGCTTGCGTGGAGAGGCAGATCGTATCGGCGTACGGTTCGGGGATCCACACGGATTCGATCAGCACGCCATCGCGCAAACGCAGCAGATACCGCCGCGTCCCGTCGCTCGCGTGAAAGACATCGGCGATTTCCACGTCCGTGATGATGGACTCGGCGGCGAGGCTCTCCCGTAAGGAGAGGGGAAGGTCGGTCGCCGCCCGCACGTCCACGATCCGTCGCCGATGGAGCGCCTCAAAGAGCTGATGCGCCCGATAGGGCTTCGGATCGTACGCGCGCAGCAGCTCCTTCAATTCCTCCCGCGTCCGCCCAAGAAGCGCTTCTCTCATCATCTCGCATTATAGTCGTTGCCGAGAGGAGTCCCAAGGCGACAAGAGGCAACGCTGCCCTCGACCGCCATCTTGATGGGGAGAGCGCGAGGCCAATTTTTCTCTTGACAATGCCGGGGGCTATTTGTATACTCCGAGCCGATGTTGAAGTTCGATCACACTGAGGAGAGGTGATATGCGCGAAAGAGGACAGCTCGATCCTACGACGCTCATTTTGATCATGGCGTTTGTGATCCTGTTCCTGTTCCTGTTCCTGCTGCTTGGTGGAGGCGGGGGGGCTTAACGCACTCCCCGTTGTTCGAGCGAGATCCCCTGTGACGTCATTCCGGCGAACCACAGGGGATGTTTTCTCTTGGCGTCATCAATTGATCTTGCGGAGGGAGAGGTCATGCGTGAGATGGGGCAGGTCGACACGACGACGCTTCTTTTGATCATCGTGCTTGTCTTTTTCGTGTTTTTGCTGGTGCTGTTGCTGGGAATGCCTCCGGCTGCATAGGGAGGCGCCGATGAGTGGGGGCCTGGAGAGAGGCCCCCTTTCTCGGAGGGTGTTCATCGAGAGCGCGATCTTACGTCGCACGTAGTTTGAGGTGTGTTCCTACAGGACGTGCGAGGTCTTCTCCGCAAGGGATATTGCGTCCTCACCCGGTCCGCGATAAGATGATCTCGTGCGCGTGATCGGGGGCTTGTATAAGGGGCGGCGCCTGAAGAGCCTCTCGGGACGAGAAGTCCGACCGACTCCCGACCGGTTGAGAGAATCCCTCTTCAATATCCTGCGACCTCGGCTTGTGGGCGCGCGATTTCTCGATCTCTGTGCGGGGACGGGATCGGTGGGGATCGAGGCGCTCAGTCGTGGGGCGCGCCAGGTCACGTTCGTCGAGCGCTGGCCCGCCGTCGTCGCTGTCCTCCGGCACAATATCGCCGCCTGTGGCGTTCGCGAGGGCGTGGAGATTCTCCAGCAGGATGCCGTTTGCGCTCTGGAACGATTCAGCGAGCGGGGAGAGGTCTTCGACGTGATCTTCTTCGATCCCCCGTATGCCTCGGCGCTTTACGAAGCGGTGCTTGAACGCCTCGCGCGCGAGCCGTGGGTGCTTGCGCCGGATGGGGTGCTCATCGTCATGCATCACGCCAAGCGTCCTCTGGAACCTCGGTATGGGGAGTTGGAACGCGTGCGACAGGTGCGACAGGGGGAGAATGTCTTGAGCTTCTACATCCGTCGCTCTTCACCGACGTCCCCACGGCGTGACGAAGCCGAGGAGCGGGAGCCAATGTTCGCTCTCGTGGGGGGGAGGGCGGAGTGAGCGAAGGCCATGCGCTCTTTCGGAAGAGGCGATGGTGATACCAAGCATGAAGGAGGGAAAGGGGGCGAGATGCGAAAAAGAGTGAGCGTTGCCATCCTTGGTCTCGTCCTTTGTGGGGCGAAAGCGGGATTCGCGCAAGACGCTCCACGAGTCGAGCTTTTCGCGGGCTACTCGTACGCGCGGTTGGCCGAGGCCGTCAACGCTCATGGGTGGAATGTCTCGATGGCCGTGAACGCGAACTCATGGTTTGGGATCGCCGGCGATGTGAGCGGCCATTATCGCTCGGGTCTGTCGTTGCACACGTATACGGTCGGGCCTCGTTTCTCCATGCGGAATACGGTCACGGCTTTCACCCATTTCTTATTCGGCGGCGCGCGGCTCGGCGATGGGGACTCGCTCTCGGCGTTCGGGATGATCTTTGGCGGAGGGTTCGATATCCCTGTGGGCGAGCGCTTCGCGCTCCGAGTGTTGCAAGCCGATTATCTCTTCACTCGCTTTGGAGGCGAGACGCAGAACAACGCGCGGCTCTCGTTCGGTCTCGTGTTCACCTTCGGGCGGTGATCGCCCCAGCGCCGCGTGGTTCTCGTGAATCGTTCGGTGCCCTTTCTTGCGGGGGAGAGAAAGCGTGTGGTAGCTTTACGGGTTCCGAGATGAGGCATTCGGAGGACGCGAGGGACGAGCGATGATCCAACCATTTCGCGGCATCTGGCCGAAGATCGCCGAGACGGCTTTCGTGGAGGAGACGGCGGTCGTCGTCGGGGATGTGGAGATCGGCGAGCACTCGTCGGTGTGGTTCCATGCGGTGGTGCGCGGCGATGTGCATGTCATCCGCATCGGGCGAGAGACGAACATTCAAGATGGGGTGGTCGTGCACGTGACGAGCGGGCGATTCCCAGCGATCATCGGGGATCGCGTCACGATCGGGCACCGAGCGATCGTTCACGGGTGCACGATCGGCGACGAGTGCTTGATCGGGATGGGAGCCATTCTCCTGGATGGTGTGGTTGTCGGCGCGCGTTCGCTTATCGCTGCTGGGGCGGTCGTTCGCGAGGGGACGCATGTGCCGCCTGGGTCGCTCGTGGCGGGTGTTCCGGCGCGCGTGGTGCGCGAGTTGACCGAAAGAGAGCTGCGCCGGATCGAGGGGGGGTGGCAGGAGTATCGGAAGTTGAAGGAGCATTATCTCGCCGAACGGATGAGAGCGACGCGATGATTCAAACGGTTCGCGGGACGTTCGACATCCTGCCAGACGAGGTGCCTCGTTGGCGCTTGGTGGAGGAGACGGCACGCGCCGTCTTCCATTGCTATGGGTATCGTGAGATTCGCACGCCGATCTTCGAGCGCACGGAGCTGTTCGCGCGCAGCGTCGGCGAGGAGACGGACATCGTCGCCAAAGAGATGTATACCTTCACGGATCGCAGTGGCGAGAGCTTGAGCTTGCGTCCGGAGAGTACAGCGGCGGTCGTCCGCGCGTACATTCAGCATAAGATGTGGACGTGGGGGAGCGTGGTGAAGCTCTTCTACCTCGGACCGCATTTCCGCTATGAGCGCCCTCAAAAGGGGCGGTTTCGGCAATTCCATCAGATCGGAGCGGAGGCGATCGGGCAGAGCGACGATCCGGCCATTGATGCCGAGTTGATCGAGATGGTGGAGGAATATCTGGATCGTCTCGGCGTCGCTGAGCGTGCGCTCTTCATCAATTCGGTCGGATGCCCGCAGTGTCGTCCGGCGTACGTGCGACGTGTGAAGGAAGCGCTCGCGGGGGTGATCTCCCGCATGTGTGAGAACTGTCAGCGGCGGTATGAGACGAACCCGCTGCGCATCCTCGATTGCAAAGTGGAGGCCGATCAACCGCTCATCGAGCGAGCGCCAGCGCTGCTCGATCACCTTTGCCAGGCGTGCGCGGCGCATTTCGAAGCCCTGCGTCGGCATTTGGAGGCGCGGGGGATCGCCTATCAAGTCTCGCGGCGACTCGTGCGCGGACTCGACTATTACACGCGCACCGCCTTTGAGATCACCAGCACGCGATTGGGTGCGCAGAATGCCCTCGCGGGGGGGGGACGGTACGATGGACTTTCGGAACTACTGGGTGGGCCACCGGCCAAGGGCATCGGGTTCGCCGTAGGGGTGGAACGATTGCTTCTGGCGTTGCCCGAGGATGCCGCCGTCGCCGATGAGGCGCCGGACCTGTACATCGCCTATCTTGGCGAGGCGGCGCGTCAGGAGGCCTTCCGCGTGGCTCGGCGGTTGCGGCGTGCTGGTGTGGTCGTGATCTACGATTTCGAGGAGCGGAAGCTGCGGCGTCTCATGGCGCAGGCCGATCGGGTGAAGGCGCGCTATGCGCTCCTGATCGGGGAGGAAGAGTTGGCCGCTGGGCGCTACACGCTTCGGGATATGCGCACGGGCGAGCAAGAGGCGCTTTCGGAAGAAGCCCTCGTGCAACGGCTCACGACGTCGCGGGAACTTTCCGCGAGCGGGCGAGCGTGACGGTCTCTTCGGGGGGCGAGAGCGCATGGACGCGACGCGATCGGAGGAATCGAAGGCGACAGTCGGTGAGACAGCGCGTCAAGAGACGCTCATGCGGACGCACACCTGTGGGGAATTGCGCCCGGAGCATGCCGGGCAGCGCGTCGTCCTCATGGGGTGGGTGCATCGGCGGCGCGATCTCGGTCCCCTGACGTTCCTCGATCTCCGCGATCGGTATGGGATCACTCAAATCGTGTGTGACGAGCAGCGGGCTCCCGAAGCCCACGCTGTGGCCAAGCAGGTGCGCAACGAATACGTTCTCGCCGTCGTCGGGACGGTCGTGCGTCGAGCGCCGGAGACGGTCAACCCGAAGATCGCCACCGGAGAGATCGAGGTCATAGCCGAGCGCGTGATCGTCCTCAATCCTTCGAAAACGCCACCTTTTCCCATCGAGGACGAGCGCGGGGGAGTGCCGGCGGAAGATGTCCGCTTGCGCTATCGCTATCTCGATTTGCGTCGGTCCCGCATGCAGCGCAATCTCATCCTCCGGCATCGCGCGGCGCTGACCGTGCGCCAGTATTTCGATCGGCATGGGTTCCTTGAGATCGAGACGCCGATGCTCATCAAGTCCACGCCCGAAGGGGCGCGCGACTTCATCGTCCCGAGCCGCTTGCATCCGGGGAAATTCTATGCGCTGCCGCAATCGCCCCAGCTCTTCAAGCAGCTCCTCATGGTGGCCGGTTTCGATCGCTACTTTCAAATCGTGCGGTGTTTTCGCGATGAAGACCTGCGCGCGGATCGGCAGCCGGAGTTCACGCAAATTGACGTGGAGATGGCGTTCGCCACGCCGGAGATGATCTTCGGGCTCATCGAGCCGTTGATGGAGGAATTGTGTCGGCTCGTGGGCCGAGAGATCGCGCGACCGTTCCCGCGCCTCTCCTTCGCGGAAGCGATGGAGCGCTATGGGACGGATAAGCCGGACCTGCGCTTCGGGATGGAGCTTGTGGACGTGAGCCGCTGGCTTCGGGAGGTCGAATTCGCACCGTATCGGCGAGCGCTCGAGGATGGAGGCGTCATCAAAGGCCTCGCCGTCGCGGAGGGGGCCAAGTATTCGCGGAGACAATTGGAGGAGCTCGCTGAGATCGCCCGGCGCGCGGGGCTCTCGGGGCTGACGTGGATCAAACTGGGGGAGGGCGAGGTAACCTCCGCTCTTGTGAAAGCGCTCGGATCCACGCAGGTGGAAGCGCTCGCGCGCGCGACCGGGGCGGATCGCGGGGATCTGGTGCTCCTCGCGGCCGGTCCGCGAGCTGTGGTGAACGAAGCGTTGGGCGTGCTGCGCACGGAGATCGCCCGACGCGAGGGATGGACCGAGGGGACGCTGTTTCGGTTCGTCTGGATCACGGATTTCCCCATGTTCGAGTGGGATTCCGATGAGCATCGGTGGAGCGCCGTGCATCATCCCTTCACGTCTCCCCGCGATGAAGACCTGGATCGGTTGGAGACGGATCCGGCCTCCGTGCGCGCTAAAGCGTATGACCTCGTCCTCAACGGCGTGGAGATTGGCGGAGGGTCCATCCGCATTCATCGGCGAGATGTTCAACAGCGCGTCTTCCGCGTGATCGGGTTGGATGAGGACGAAGCGCGACGCAAGTTCGGCTTCTTGCTCGACGCGTTCGAATATGGGGCGCCGCCGCATGGAGGGATCGCACTGGGCTTCGATCGCTTGATCATGCTGCTGGCGGGAGAGGCCTCCATTCGCGAGGTGATCGCATTCCCGAAGACGGCGAGCGCCACGGATCTCATGCTCGAGTGTCCGAGCGAAGTCTCCCCCGAGCAGTTGGAGGAACTGGGCCTCGTCCTCAAAGCGAGGCGAGACGAGTGAGCGGGACATCGCATGGGGAAGATCCGCATCCTTCCGGACCTTCTGGCGAGCAAGATCGCCGCGGGCGAGGTCGTCGAGCGTCCGGCATCGGTCGTGAAAGAGCTCGTCGAGAACGCGCTCGACGCCGGCGGCCGACAGATTCGCATTGAGGTGGAACTCGGGGGGAAGAGGCTTGTGCGCGTCACCGATGATGGCGAGGGGATGACGCGCGATGATGCCCTGCTGGCGTTCGAGCGACATGCCACGAGCAAGATCGCGTCGGTTGAGGACCTGGAGCACATCGTGACGCTCGGATTTCGCGGCGAGGCGTTGCCCTCGATCGCCGCGGTCGCGCGCGTGCTCTTGCGGACGAAGACGGCGGCGGAGCTGGTGGGGACGGAAGTCGAGATCGAAGGAGGGAAGATCAAAGACGTGCGCGAGTGCGCGTGGGCCGGGGGAACGGATGTGCACGTGCGCGATCTCTTCTACAATGTCCCGGCGCGCCGCAAGTTCCTCAAGAGCGATACGACTGAGTTGTTCCACGTCACGAACCTGGTGACGCATTATGCCCTTTGCTATCCGCGCGTGTCCTTTCGACTACAACATGGCGGGCGGACGGTGCTCGACGTCGCGGCTGTGGAGACGTTGCGGGAGCGAGCCTATCAAATCTTCGGCGCAGACTTCCTCGCGAGCGTGGTCGAGCTGGAGCACGTCGGCGAAGGCGTGCGGGTCTATGGGTTCGCATCCAAACCGAACTGGGGACGGACGACGCGCGAGGCGCAATACTTCTTCGTCAACGGTCGCTATGTGCGGGATCGCGTGTTGACACAGGCGCTCGGCGAGAGCTATCGAACGCTCTTGCCCTCGGGCGTGCATCCGGCGGCGATCCTCTTCGTCGAGCTTCCCCCCTCGGAGGTGGATGTGAACGTGCATCCGGCGAAGATCGAGGTGCGCTTTCGGCGTCCGGCTCACGTGCAAGCGGCGGTCATCGAGGCGGTGCGGCGCGCGCTCCATCAGGCACGCCCCGTGGTCGAGGTGAAGCGCGGGGTGGCGCGATCTCCAGAAAGCCCCTCTCGAGCCGACTCCGAACGCGCGCTCGGGCGCGAAGCGTTTCGCCTTCAGGCGCCGCTTGTCCCTCCGACACCGCGACAATCATCCCTTGGCCTCGCGTTCTCGCCGATGCCGGCGCCCGAGGCGAAGACGGCGACCGGAGCGCCTGAGGGGGCGCTCTCGGAAGCTGCGGGGACGCGCCCGCCAATCAGTCCGCAGTGCTTGGCGCGCCCCCCGCTGGAGGCAGCGATCGAGGAGGAGACGGGCGAGCGCCTTCGTCTCCTCGGGCAGTTCCATCAAAGCTTCATCCTGGCGGCGACGGGGCGAGAGCTTCTGCTCATTGATCAACATGCTGCGCACGAACGCATCCTCTTCGAGCGATTTCGGGAGCAGCTCGCGCGCGAAGCGTTGCCCGCACAGCCGCTCCTTGTGCCGGAGATCATCGAGCTGACGCCCGCGCAGCAGGCCGTCTTCGAGAGCGTGCGCGAGGAGCTGGCGCGCTTGGGGATCGAGGTCGGGGAATTCTCGGGCCGCGCGCTCGCGCTCATGGCGCTTCCGGCCGATGTCCCCATCTCGGAAGCGCGCCCGCTCATCTTGGAGCTTCTGGAGGTCGCCGATCACGAGCGACGCTCCTCGCCCGAGCGCTTGCGCGATCGTCTGGCCGCGAGTCTGGCCTGCCGTGCTGCCGTGAAGATCAATACCCCGTTGACCGAGCCGATGATGCGCTGGCTCGTGGACGAGCTCTTTCGCGCCTCCTTCCCCACGAGTTGTCCGCACGGGCGACCGGTCGTCGTGAAGTTCACGCTTCGAGAGATCGAGCGCCTCTTCCACCGATAGCGGCGGATGGGCGCTCGGTGTCCCTCGTGGACGCAGGGATCAGAACTCCATGGGCGGCGCGGGCGATTCTTCCCCTTCCTTCTTGATCTCCGTCACAAGCGCTTCGGTCGTGATGAGCAACGAGGCGATGGAGGACGCGTTCTGGAGGGCGACGCGGCTGACCTTGGCCGGATCAATGATGCCGGCCTTGACGAGGTCCTCGAACTGCTCCGTCTCCGCATTGAAGCCGAAATGTTCGTGACGTTCGGCCTTCACCCGTTCGACGACGACGGCGCCTTCCACGCCGGCGTTGGCGGCGATTTGGCGCAGCGGCTCTTCGAGGGCGCGTTTGACGATGGTGACGCCCGTTTGTTCGTCCGGGTCCTCGAGGCGAAGCGCCTCCAGAGCCTTCAGCGCGCGAATGAAGGCGACGCCACCGCCCGGTACAATCCCCTCCTCGATGGCCGCGCGCGTCGCGTGCAGGGCATCCTCGACGCGCGCCTTCTTCTCCTTCAGCTCGGTCTCCGTCGCCGCGCCCACTTTGATGAGAGCCACGCCGCCGGCGAGCTTCGCCAGGCGCTCCTGCAGCTTCTCGCGATCGTAGTCGGAGGTCGTCTCCTCGATCTGCGCGCGCAATTGCCGAATGCGGGCTTCGATATCGCTCTTCTTCCCTAAGCCCTCGACGATGGTCGTCGTGTCCTTGTTCACGATCACGCGTTTGGCGCGGCCGAGGTCTTTGAGGGTGACGTTCTCCAGTCGGATCCCCAGCTCTTCCGCGATGAGGCGTCCGCCGGTGAGGATGGCGATATCCTCGAGCATCGCGCGTCGTCGTTCGCCGAATCCCGGCGCGCGCACGGCGCACACCTGTAGCGTGCCGCGCAGCCGATTGACGACGAGCGTCGCCAGCGCTTCAGCCTCCACATCCTCGGCGATGAGGAGCAGCGGTCGTCCTGCCCGCGCGATCTGTTCCAAAAGCGGGAGCAGATCCTTCACCGAGCTGATCCGCTTCTCGTGAATGAGGATGGCCACGTCCGTGAGGACGCATTCCATTCGTTCGGGATCCGTGATGAAGTACGGGGAGAGGAAGCCGCGATCGAACTGCAGACCTTCGACGACCTCGAGCGTCGTCTCGATCGTGCGCGATTCTTCGACGGTGATGACTCCATCTTTGCCCACGCGCTCCATGGCTTCGGCGATGAGGCGGCCGATGGTCGCATCCCCATTGGCCGAGATCGTCCCGACGGCCGCGATGGCATCGCCTTTGACGGGACGGGCCAGGCGACGGATCTCTTCGACGGCGCGCTCGACCGCTCGTTCGATCCCGCGCTTCAAAGCCATCGGGTTGGCGCCCGCGGCGACGTTCTTCACCCCTTCGCGGAAGATCGCCTGGGCCAGGATCGTCGCGGTCGTCGTCCCATCGCCGGCCACTTCCGACGTCTTCGCTGCGACCTCGCGCACCATTTGCGCGCCGATGTTCTCCAACGCGTCTCCCAACTCGATCTCTTTGGCGACGGTCACGCCATCTTTGGTGATCGTCGGTGAGCCGTAGCGCTTTTCCAAGATGACGTTTCGTCCCCGTGGCCCGAGTGTGATCTTCACCGCATCGGCCAGCTTGGTGACCCCGCGCAGCAGGGCCTGACGGGAATGCTCCCCATGAATGATCCGTTTGGCCATACGTTCCCCCTTTCTCTGAATTCGCTCGGCGGTGACCTTCCAGGCTCCCGGACAACGCGCCGAAAACACCCAATGCTAAAGCCCGACGGCTCATCTGTCAACCACACGTTCTGCACTGGGGGAAGCGCCAGCGAAGCGTTCCCGCATCGCGCACGCCGATGGCCATCCCTGGCTTCTGGACGGAGGGGGATGAGACATGCTATCCTTACACACCTCGATCGTGAAGTGGGCCGTTAGCTCAGTCGGTAGAGCATCGGGCTTTTAACCCGAGGGTCGCAGGTTCGATTCCTGCACGGCTCACCATTCGTCCTTTTTTATGGCGGACAAAGCGAGAGTGATGACGATAGCGCGGGGCTTTGCCGTGGCTGCCGCGCTCTTCGTGTTCGGGGGACTCGCCCGAGCGCGGGAGCAAGTGCCGATCCTCGTGCTCCCCTTTGAGAATAAGACTCGCGAACCCGAGTATCACTGGGTGGGGGAAGCCTGCGCCCTGTTTCTCTCGGACCTGTTGGCGCAAGCAGGCGAGGCCGTCATCTCGCCCGACGATCGGCGCGCGGTATATGAACAACTGCGACTGCCCGAAGGGCTGGTGGTGACGCGCGCCTCGGCGCTCCTTGTCGCCGAGCGCCTCGGCGCGCGAAGGCTCCTGGTGGGGACGTATCAGGTGAGCGGGCCGAGAGGACAGGAACGGCTCGCCCTCACGGCGCGCATGATCCATGTGCCGGAAGCGCGGTTGTTGACGAACGAGTTGACGTTAGGCGCCCCGCTTCGAGACTTGCCCTCGCTGCTTGGGACGCTCATCGGCGAGTTGTTCAATGGGCGTGTCTTGGCATCCGCGCGACAAGATGCGTTGTCGCGCGCCGCATGGCTTCCGGTGAGCGCCTTGGAGCTATTGGCGAAAGCGCGGATGGCGACGGATCCGCAGGTTGCGCTTCAACTGCTTCGTCGCGCGGAGCAGGCGGCTGGGGGAAAGGCTTTCGCTTCGTTGCTGTTGGAGCTTGGGCGAGCGTATGCGCAGCGGGGAGAGTGCCCCGAAGCGGTGTCCTATCTTCGCCGCCTCGACCCCGAATCCTCCGGGCATCGGGAGGCGCAGTTTTACCTGGGAATGTGCGCCATCCGGCAAGAAGAGTGGGATCGCGCGCTGGAGATCTATCGGGACTTGGCCCGCGTATGGCCGCTTGCCGAGGTCTACAACAATCTTGCCATCGCCGAGCTGCGGCGGGGGCAGATGGAAGCGGCCCTGAGCGACTTCTCGCGCGCGATCGAGCGCTCTGCCGCTGATCCGGACATCCGCTTCAACTACGGCTACGCGTTGTGGAAGCGAGGGGATTTCGAGAACGCCATCGTGCAATTGCAGCACGTCGTGCGACGGCGTCCGGGGGATGGGGAAGCGCACTATCTCTTGGGGAAGAGCTGGCAGCGCCTGGGTCGCGAGTCGGAGGCGCAGGGTGCGCTCGCCCTGGCGCGTCGGTATCTCCCGCAATTCGCCGAGTGGGAGAAGGTCGCCGAGCCCTCGATTACGCTTCGGCTCAAGATGCGCCTCTCGCGGCGTAGTGGCATTGTAGGGCGAGATGTCGCAACACGTCCCTCCGTGCACTCGCCCTCCGAAGCCGTGCGCGAAGCGGAAGCGCTCTTGGACGCGGGTCGAGATGAGGAAGCGTTGGCGATCCTAGAGGGGGTCTTGAAGACGAGGCCAGATTGGGCGGAAGCGCATCTGCTGAAGGCGCGTCTCCATCTTCGACGCGGGAATTGGCGCGAGGCGGCCGATGCGGCGCACGCGGCGGCGTTCTGGAATCCCCAATGGGCGCCGGCTCATCTCCTGCTGGCGCGCATTTATCTGGCCGTGGGCGAACGCGAGCGCGCGCGCGTGAGCGTGGAACGTGCCTTGGCCCTCGATCCGGGCAATGCGGAAGCGCGCGAGCTGGCGCAATCTCTGGGTGTGGAGATGCGCAAACCGTGATCGGTCTCGCGATGGGGGCATCCTCGGCGGCGATTGTTTCCCCGCGTCGAAAACGGCATGTGAGAGGGGAGCGATGGCGGAAGAACGCGCGGCGGTAGCGGAGTTACGGCGGGACGTCACGGTCTGGGGCTCCTACATGTGGGGCTTCGCCGATGTCGGCGCCGATACGTTCGTCGCGCTCGGTTTGGTCTTCGCCTTCTCAGAGGGGGCAGCGCCGCTGGCCTTCTTGCTCGCCGGGACGGTCTACATCCTCGTGGGCCTGGCCTATACGGAATTGGCCTCGGCGTATCCGGTGGCTGGCGGGGGACAGTACTTCGCCCTGCGCGGATTGGGCGATTTCTGGAGCTTCGTCGCCGGCAGCGCTTTGGTGCTCGACTATACGCTCTGCACGGCGCTCTTCGCCTATTTCGCCGTGACCTATTTCTCCCATTTCGTCCCGGCGTTGGCCGACGCGACGCTCGCCGTAGGGCCGTTCGAGCACGTGCGGATCGGCTTGGCGGTGACGACGCTGCTGCTCATCGCCTTCCTCGCCTGGTTGAACGTGCGCGGGATGCGGCAGGCCAGCCTGCTCAATGAGCTGATCGGCGTGCTCATCATTCTGGTGGAATCGCTCATCATCTCGATGGGCCTTGTCTTCGCGTGGAAGCCGGAGCTGCTCATGGCGCAATGGCGCGAGACGTTCGCGAATTTCCATCCGCGCGAGTTCCTCTACGGAGCCTCACTGGCGATCATCTCCTTCGTGGGCTTGGAATCCATCTCGCAGGCGGCGCAGGAGACGCGGCGTCCGGCCACGATCGTTCCCCGCACGTCGATCGCGTTGGTCTTCACGGTCTTCCTCTTCGCCATCTCGCTCTCGGTGCTCACGCTCGGCACGGTGCGTTGGGAGGTCTTCCTCGATGAACGCAACGTCGGGCGTTCGGTGGCGATCGTGGCGGGGCATCTGCCTTGGATCGGGCGCGTGGCTGAGGATGTGACGGCCGCGCTGGCCGTGCTCGTCCTCATGCTCTCTTCGAATTCCGGCGTGATGAGCGTCTCGCGCGTGGCGTTCTCCATGAGCCGATACGAGGCCATCTCCTCCTGGTTCGAGCACGTCCATCCGCGGTATCGCACGCCGGCGCGTACGATCATCGTCTTCTCGGCGATCGCGGCGCTCCAGGTCGTGCTCGCCTCTCTGACCGAGAGCGCTATAGATACGCTGGCCAACATGTATGCCTTCGGCGCCACGCTCGGCTATACGCTCGTCATGGTCTCGCTCATTCGACTGCGCTTCACCGATCCCTACACGCCGCGACCCTATCGCGTGCCGTTCAATCTCTCGATCCGGCGAGCGGGCGCGACGATCTACGTTCCCATTCTCGGGATCGTCGGACTCGTGGGCATCGTGGCCGTTCTCGTGATCGTGCTCTTCACGCACGAGATCGCAGCCGTTGCGGGCCCGGCGTGGGTCTTCCTCGGCTTCCTCTACTATGCGTGGTATCGTCGGCGGAAGGGGTTGCCGGTCTTTCGGAGCGTGCCGCGCCATTGGGAGCGCGAGCAAATGGAGGTGCTCGAGGCGGCCGAGGAGTACGATCTCTTGGAGCAATACCGCATCGCTCTGGCGGAACGAGATCGGTGGAGGAAGCGACTCGATCATGGGGCCGGAACCGTCGTGGAGTGAATCGCGCACTCCGGTGGCGTCTCCGCTCTCGGTTCGAGACGTCGTGCAGATCGTGTACACGTTCCTCTTTGTGATCCTCGGCATCGTCATCCTGTATCGCGTGATCCGCCTGGGGGGGAGTCTGCTGGGCATCGGGGTCGGCGGCGGATTCGTGGCCTTCGGACTCTACCGATTGCGCTTCGTTCTCGGATATTATCTTCGCCGAAGGAGGGGGGAGCGCTCGGATGGGTGACGTGCAGGTCTCGGTCGTCGGGGCGATCCTGGCCGCGTTCTTTCTAGTCTCGCTGGGGGGGATGCTGTGGTGGATGCTCCATCCCCCGGCGCCGATTGGTCCGGCGGTCGCGCGCGCCTATCGGGGGGTGAGCGCTCTCAAGCGCATCCTCGTCCCCGTGAAGGGGACGGGATACAGCGATCGCGCCGTTGAGCTAGCGTGTCGGTTGGGCCAGGAGCAGCACGCCGAACTGATCCTGACCTATGTCATCGAGGTCCCCCTGTCGCTCCCCCTCAATACGCCCCTCGATCAGGAAGAGCGGCGAGCGCGCGAAGCATTGGAGCGCGCCGTCGAGTTGGTGAAGCTGCATAATCTGAAGCCGATTCCCGTTGTGCGGCGAGATCGCGACGTCGGCCGGGGGATCGTGAGCGTCGTCGCCGATTACGACGTGGACTTGGTCGTGATCGGATTGAATCCGCGCCGCATCGCCGCGGGAGATTCCATCGGCCGAGGGATCGAGACGATCTTGCGTCGGGCGGGCGTCGAAGTCATCATTGACATGGTCCCGGAGGGATGATCGTGCTGAGGGGGGACGCGTCGCTCGATCGCATGTGGGAGGAGAAGCTATGCGGGTCGTCGTCGTCGGATACGGACGCGTGGGACGTCGTGCGGTCGCGCAGCTGGTGGAACGCGGCCACGAAGTGACGCTGATCGACAAGGAGGCCGTGCGGCTGCGCGGTGCCGTGGATGTCCCCAACGTGAAGTTGGTGCAGGGGGATGGCACGGATGTGGACGTGCAACGCCAAGCGGGCGTGGATCGCGCCGATCTCTTCCTGGCGCTCACCCGCGAGGACAACGTGAATCTGATGGCGGCGCAGGTCGCGCGCTTGGTCTTCCACGTGCCGCGCGCCATCGCGCGCGTTTACGAACCGAGCCATCGGGATGTCACCGATGACGGGCAGTTGATCACCGTCTGCCCGACGCTGTATACGGTCGAAGCCATCATGCAGCGCGTGGACGAGCTGGCGACTCATCCCCTCCCGCGACCGGATGTCCCTCCCGCGCGCGAGTCGCGCCCGGTGCGACCCCGCGCCGATGAGTCGAAGTTCATCCTCGTCGTCGGGGCGGGAAAGGTCGGGATCAATCTCGTGCGCTCGCTGCTTGGGAGCGGGCATGAGGTGGCCCTGGTCGAGCGCGACGTGGCCTATGCCGCGCAATTGCGGACGGAATTGGAGTGTCCGATCATCATCGGCGATGGGACCTTAGGACCCGTCCTCGAAGAAGCCGGTGCCGGTCGCGCTCGCGTCTTCGTCGCCGTCACCGGCAACGACGAGAATAACTTGATCGCATGCCAGCTCGCCAAACGCGTGTTTCGCGTCCCCAAGACGATCGCGCGTGTGAGCAATCCGAAGAACGAGCCCGTGATGCGGCAACTCGGCGTGGATGCGACCGTCAGCTCGACGGCCATCATCGAACAGGTCATCGAGCGGGAGCTGCCGACGATTCCCATTCGCACGCTCCTCCATCTGCATGGCGAGCGCGCGCAGATCATCGAATACGTGCTCGGCGAGACATGTCCGGTGGCCGGGAAGGCATTGCGCGACATCGCCTTCCCCCCCGACTGTAACATCGTCGCCATCGAGCGCGCGGGCACGACGCTCATCCCGCGCGGAGACACGCGCTTGCAGGTCGGCGATATGGTCGTCGCCTTGGTCACCCGAGAGCAGGAGCCTCAGTTGCGTCGCCTCTTGATGGGATGAGGCGTTCGGCGGCCATGAGCGAATTCTGGGTCGTGCGCATCCGCTTGGCGGAAGACCTGAGCGAGCTCCTCTCCCCCCTCTTCTCGCGCGCGGGGATGCGCGGGCTCGCGTTCGTGGAGACGGATATCGGTCTGGAGGTGCTCGCCTATTTCGACGCGCCGCAAGAGGTCGCGTGGTGGACGCAGGAGGCGCGCCGCGCCGTTCGGGTAGCCGGATTCTCCGAGGATCGCGTGACCGAGGTGGGCGTCGAGCGCGTCCCCGTCGAGGATTGGGCGAGCCGGTGGAAAGAAGGATTCAAACCCTTTCCCGTCGGACGGCGATTCCTCATCGCCCCGTCCTGGGACCGACCGCGGGAGACGGGCGATCGCCTCCTGATCGTCATTGATCCGGGAATGGCCTTCGGTACGGGCACGCATGAGACGACGCAGCACTGCCTGCTGGCGCTTGAGGAATATTGGACGGGACGCTCCCTCCTCGACGTGGGGACTGGGACCGGCATCCTCGCCATCGCTGCCGCTCGCCTCTCTCCGCACGCGCGCATCGTCGCGCTCGATATTGATCCCGAAGCGTGCGCCGTCGCTCGCGAGAACATGGAGCGCAATGGCGTTGACGAACGCATCGCGGTGTTCTGCGGGACGCTCGACGACGTGCCCGAAGGACGTTTCGAGATGGTGCTCGCCAATCTCACCGCCGATGTGCTCGCGAATCTTCTTCCTCAGTTTCCACAGCGGCTCGAACCGGGAGGCGTGCTCGTCCTCTCCGGGCTCCTCGAAGGCGACGAGGAACCGTTCCGAGAACTCCTCGTGGCGAGAGCTTTTCACCCCCTCGACGTCAAACGTGGGGGGGAATGGCGAACGATCATCGCGCGATATGAGCCTGCCTCGATTCTATGCGCCTCCGGAGGCGATCGGCGAGAGCGTGATCCGACTCGATGAGCGAGAGTCGCATCACCTGCGCCATGTCCTCCGATTGAAGCCGGGAGCCCGCGTCATCGTCTTCGATGGAACGGGTGTCGAGTACGAGGGCGTCGTGCTGCAGACGCGGGAACGTTGCGCGTCGGTCGGCGTTCGGACGCGCGCGATGCCCGTGGTCGAATCCCCGCTTGAGCTGACGCTCGCCCAAGCGCTCATCAAAGGCGAGAAGTTCGATCTCGTCGTGCAGAAGGCGACCGAACTGGGCGTGCATCGGATCATCCCCCTGCGGACGCGCCACGCGATCGTCGGGACCTATTCGCCGCGACGCCTGGAGCGGTGGCGACGTATCGCCTTGGAGGCTACGAAGCAGTCGCGACGGACGCGCCTGGTCCAGATCGAGGAACCGCAGTCAGTGGGCGATTTGTTGGAGCGGGTTCGGACGCCCGCGCTCTTTTGCACAGAGCGCGAAGGCGAACCACTTCGCGAGATCGCTCGGCGATGGGCGAACACCCCTCCGCGTCAGCTCGTCATCCTCATCGGCCCGGAAGGAGGGTGGGCCGACGAAGAGCTCGACGCCGCGCGGCGTGCCGGCGCTGCGCTCCTCTCGCTCGGCCCGCGCATCCTGCGCACGGAGACGGCCGGACTCGTCGTGCTCAGCTTGGCCCAATTTTTGTGGGGCGATTTGTGAGGGCGCGGTGAATGCTCGACCTCTCGTGCGCCCTTTCCGTAGACGGAGGGAGCGAGGAGATGGCGGTTGCGAAGGCCCTCCGCTTTCGGATAAGATTCTCCGTCGTGAGGTCAGGCCGATGATCAAAACAGTCGAATGGACGGACGACGGCGTTCGCGTGATCGATCAGCGCCAGTTGCCGCATGAGGAGGTGTATCTCCTTTTGCGCACGCCGGAGGAGGTGGCCGACGCCATCCGCGCGATGGTCGTGCGTGGAGCGCCCGCCATTGGCGTGACGGCCGCGTTCGGTCTGGCGCTCGGCGTGAGGCGCTCGCGCGCGCGCACGGTCGAGGAATTAGAAGCGGAGTTCGAAGCGCTTTGTCAGCTCATGGCGCGCGCGCGCCCGACGGCGGTGAATCTCTTCTGGGCCATCGAACGCATGCGGCGCGCGTTCGCCGAGGCGCGGCGCCATCATCTGCCGCTGCCCGCACTCGCGGAGTGGATGATCCGAGAGGCGCAGAACATCTATCGCGAGGATATCGAGGCGAATTGGCGCATGGCGCGCAATGGCGCGGCCCTGATCCCGGATCCCGCGCGCATCCTCACCCATTGCAACACGGGGGCGCTGGCGACGGCCGGGGGAATGGGCACGGCGCTCGGCGTCGTGCGCGCGGCCGTGCTCATGGGCAAGCGCGTGCACGTCTACGTGGATGAGACGCGCCCCGTTCTCCAAGGCGCGCGCTTGACCGCTTGGGAGTTGCTCAAAGAGCGCATCCCAGCCACCCTCATCACGGACAATATGGCCGGATACATGATGTATCGTGGGCTCGTGGATTGCGTGCTCGTGGGCGCGGATCGCATCGCCGCCAACGGCGACGTCGCCAACAAGATCGGGACGTACACGCTCGCCGTCCTCGCCAAAGAGCATGGCATTCCCTTCTACGTCGTCGCTCCGTTCTCCACAGTGGACCTCTCGATCGCCGGAGGCGATCAGATCCCCATCGAGGAGCGACCGGCCAATGAGGTCACACAGATCAATGGGCGTCCGATCGCCCCGGAAGGCATCGCCGTCGTCAATCCGGCGTTCGACATCACGCCCCATCGCTATGTGACGGCGATCGTGACCGAGCGTGGGATCGCCCGCCCCCCCTATGTGGAGAGCTTGAGCGCGCTGGCGAGGCAACCGGATGTCGCCCACGCGCCGGCCGAAGAGCGCGCGCATTCCAGGAGCTCGTCGTCGTTGGAGCCTTCGTGAGGGACGCGTCGCCATGTTGATCCTTGGGATCGAAACGTCGTGCGATGAGACGGCCGCCGCCGTCGTCGAGGATGGGCGGATCGCGCGTTCGAACGTCGTGGCCACGCAGTATGCCATCCATCGGCCCTATGGAGGCATCGTGCCCGAACTGGCCTCGCGCGAGCATTTGCGGAATATCGTCCCCGTCGTTCGCGCGGCATTGGAGGACGCGGGCGTGACCTTCCGCGAGATTGACGCGATCGCCGTGACGCAAGGACCAGGATTGATTGGCTCGCTTCTTGTGGGTATCTGCTATGCGAAGTCGCTCGCGTATGCCCTCTCGCGGCCCTTGCTCGGCGTGAATCACCATGAGGGGCATATCTTCTCGGTCGTCTTCGAGAATCCACCCGTTCGGCATCCGGCGCTCGCGCTCGTCGTCTCCGGGGGAGATACGAGCCTCTTTTGGATCCCCGAGCCGGAGCACTACTATTTGCTCGGACACACGCGCGACGACGCGGCCGGCGAGGCCTTCGATAAGGTGGCTAAGCTCTTGGGGCTCGGGTATCCGGGCGGCCCAGTGATCGATCGCTTAGCGAAGCGCGGGAATCCGCGCGCCGTGCGCTTCACGATCCCACGAACGAGCGAGAACGATTTCGATTTCAGCTTCAGCGGCCTCAAGACGGCCGTCGTGCGCTATGTGCAGGAGCAGGGGATTCGTCCCGTGCGAGATGGGGAGGAGGTGCCCGAGGCGGTCCTCGACCTGCTCGCGAGTTTTCAAGAGACGGTTGTGCGCACGCTCGTGCAGCGTCTGTCGCTGGCGATAGAGCACTATGAGGCGCGGACGCTCATTCTCACGGGCGGCGTCGCCTGCAACAGTCGGCTGCGCGAAGAGGTGTTTCGCTTGGGGCAAGAGACCGGAATCCCCGTCTACGTCCCGAGTCCGCCGCTGACGACCGATAACGCCGCGATGATCGCAGCCGCCGCGTATCCGAAACTGCGACGCGGCGAACGTTCGGGATGGGACCTGACGGCCGAGCCCGGGCTGCGCTTGCATCAGCTGATGAACGCGCGGTACGACATCCGCGCGCTTCGCGTGAAGAGGAGGCATGGCTGAGCGCATCTATCGCGATCCGGTGCACAACATCATCTCCTTGGAGGAGACGGACCCCGACGACCGACTCCTCATCCGGTTGATCGACACCCCGGAGTTTCAGCGATTGCGCCGGATCAAACAATTGGGGTTGGCGCTCTTCACGTATCAGGGAGCCGAGCACAGCCGTTTCTCGCATTCGCTTGGCGTGATGCACCTGATGCGGCGCGTCCTCGCGCTTCTCGGGCAACGGTACCCGATCGACCGCGAGACGCGCCTGACGGCCATGTGCGCCGCGTTGCTCCACGATATCGGTCACGGGCCGTTCTCCCACGTCATGGAGGCCGTGCTCGGATACCGCCACGAGGAGTGGGGCGCGCGGATCATCCTCGATGAGGGGACGATGCTCCATCGCTTGCTCAGCGAGCGCGATCCCGAACTGCCCACGCGCATCGTCGCCGTCTTGCAGCACGCCTATCGGCCGCGGTTCATCTCCCAGTTGGTCTCCAGCCAGATGGACGTGGATCGCTTCGATTATCTCTTGCGCGACAGCTTGATGACGGGTGCCAAATATGGCTTCTACGACCTGGAGTGGATCCTCCACACGCTGGAGATCGCCCCCGAACAGGAATGCCTTTACGTCGCGGCCAAGGGCCTCTACGCCGTCGAGGAATATCTGCAGGCGCGCTATTACATGTTCCGACAAGTCTACTTCCATCGCAACCTGCGAACGGCTGAGGCGATGCTTCGCTCCATCTTCCGACGCGCCATTGATCTCATGGCAGGCGATCGCCTGCACCACATCGTCCCCGATTCGGTGATGGCGAAGGTCCTGCGACGCGAATCGCTCTCGACCGAGGAATACCTCGCCCTCGACGATCACGACATCATGTTCCACATCAAGTGGTGGGCGCGAGAGCCCGATCCCATCCTGAGCGATCTGGCGAGCGGATTCCTCCATCGTCGCCTCTTCAAGTCCGTGGATGTGCAGATCAACGCCGAGCGCCGACGCCGATTCTTCGAACAGGCGCGCCGGATCGTGGAGTCCGCCGGATTCGATCCTCGCTACTATTTGGTCGAGGACCGAGCGAGCGACATCCCATATCTCGGTCCGTATTCGCCGGAGACCGCGGGACCGGAGAATCGCATCTACGTCGAGGTGGACGGGGGGAGCCGTGCTTTGCGCGAGATCACCGAAGTCTCTCCCGCGATCCGCCGATTGCGGCGATTTCATATTGATCGGCTCTGCTTCCCCGAAGCCGTGAGCGAGGCCATTCGCGCCCTGGTGGAGCGAGAGGAGACGGCATGAGGATCTCACGTCGCACATTTCTCGCCACCGGTCTTCGCGCTGGGGCGGCGACCCTCGTCGGCGCGGGAATCTGGCAGCCGGACTTCGACCAAGCGGAGGCGAGGATCACGCTCCTGCATACGAACGATGTACATTCGCGGCTGGAACCCTTCCCCGACGATGATCCGCAATACGCCGGATTGGGCGGCGCCGCTCGACGCGCCGCGCTCGTCAAGCGGATTCGTCGGGAGAATCCGAACACGCTGCTTCTGGATGCGGGCGACGCCTTCCAAGGGACGCCGTACTACAACGTCTATCGCGGCGAGGCCGACTATCAGGTCATGTCGGCCATCGGCTACGACGTCGTCACTTTGGGAAATCACGAGTTCGATAGCGGATTGGAGGCCCTCGCCCGCGCCCTCAATTTCGCGAAGTTCGACATCGTCTGCGCGAATTACGACTTCCGCGAGACGCTGCTTCGAGACCGCATCAAGCCTTACGTCGTACGAGAGCTTGCCGGAGTGCGTATTGGGATCTTCGGACTCGGAATCGCCCTGGAGGGGTTGGTGCCGGAGCGCCACCGCGTGGGCGTGCGGTATTATGATCCCATCGCGACGGCGCGCGCGATGGTGCGCACGCTCCGAGAGCGGGAAGAGGCGGTGCTCGTCGTCTGCCTCTCCCATCTCGGGCTGTATGACGATGCCGGACGCGAGCCGACGACTCCTCCTCCCCTCGGCGATCGCGAAGTCGCGCGAGCCGTCGAAGGGATTGATGTGATCATCGGCGGACATACGCATACGTTCATGCGGGAACCGGAACTCGTTCGCCGTCCCAGCGGAGGCGCGACGCTCATCTTTCAGGTGGGATTCGGCGGCGTCGTCCTCGGCCGTCTGGATCTCTTCATTCGCGGGCGGCAGCTCGTCGGCTTCATGGGAGGCGCCGTGCCGGTCTCCGAGCGCGCGCTCGCGTAAGCGGAGAAGACTGACGTGAGGCGACCGATCATCACCGAGGCCGATGTCCTGGCGCTGGAACCGGGAACGATCCTCCCGGTCCCACCAGATGCACTGATCACTCCGGCAGCGCAAGATCGCGCGCGAGAGCGCGGGATTGAGATCCGTCGGAGTCCCCATTTCTCTGGCGAGACGATCGCCATCGGGGCCGACCATGTTGGGTTCGCGCTCAAGGAGCGCGTGAAGGTGTGGTTAATCGAGTTGGGGTACGAGGTGCGCGATTTCGGGACCTTCGATGAGCAGCCGGTGGATTATCCCGACATCGCGTATCGCGTCGCGCGAGCCGTCTCTCGCGGGGAGGTCGCGCGCGGCATCCTCCTGGACGGCGCGGGCATCGGATCGTGCATCGTTGCCAATAAGTTGCCGGGCGTGCGCGCCGCCCTGTGTTACGATCGCGCCACGGCCCGGAACAGCCGCGAGCATAATGACGCCAACGTCCTGACGCTCGGTGCGCGCTCGCTCGATGAACCGAGGGCGCGGGAGATCATTCTCGTGTGGCTCACTCATCATCTGACCGAGGAGCGGCATCGGCGCCGCATCGAGAAGATCCGCGACATCGAGCGCCGATATTTGAAGAGCGTCGGATGACGCCGGCTCCCAGATTCCGGTCCGAATCGTATGTCGTACCTGCCCTGCGATCTGTGCGGCGGAACGGAGGTGCGATTCCTTCTGGAGTGCGAACGATTGGATGGACCGCTCGTGCGTTGTCAGCAGTGCGGCCTCGTATATGTGGGAGAGCGACGGGAGGATTTCACCTTCTCGCACTTCGATCCCGAGCGCTCGCGCCGCCTGGCCGAACGCGTGCGAGCCCTCGCGCTGGTGGACGAGATCGTCGAGGCACGCGAAGCACCCATTCGAGAACGCGCGATGCTCGAGCGCTTACGATGGATGCAACGCTTCATCACTTCGGGGCGGCTCTTGGAGATCGGCTGCGCGGAGGGAACGTTCTTGACCTTGGCCGCTCGCGCCGGATTCCAAGCCTACGGTGTCGAACCCGATCCGCGGACGAGTGCCGTGGCGCGGCAGCAACCTGGAGTGGTCGTCTTCCCTGGCACGCTCGCCGAAGCTCAATATCCGGCCGCTTTCTTCGACGTCGTCGTCCTCTTCCACGTGCTGGAGCATCTGGATTCGCCGCGACAGACGCTCCACCAGATCCGCCACCTCTTACGCCCCGGAGGGATCGTCGTTATCGAAACACCGAATATCGCCTCATTCTGGTTTCGACTCTGCGGCCGACGATGGCGACAGTTCATCCCCGATCACTATTACTTCTTCTCGCCCACGACGCTGGCGCGGATTCTGAACGAGAGCGGCTTCCGCGTGCTGACGCTCACGCATCCGCGACGAATCGTGAGTTTGCGCCTGCTGGCCGATCGCGTGAGACGCCTGTGCGCTCCCGCCGGACGATTCCTTAGGTGGGTGATCAACCAAACGGGCTGGGAGGAGTACACGATCACCCTTCGCCCGAGCGATGTCCTGCTGGTCGCGGCTGCGAAAGTGGTCTCCATCGAGCGGGGGGACCCCATGCCTCGATGAAAGGGCATTTCCCGTTCCGATCCCATCACTACGAGGCCATGCGCGCGCTCTCGATGACGGTCCCTCCGAATCCACCCGGCGAGGGCGCGCGCCGGAAACGCTGCCCTCCTCGCGAACGCTGGGACGATCCAGCGCGCCAAATCCATGAGGATATGCCGATCCGGAATCACATCTCGCACGCGAGTCAGCACGTCATCGCCTCGCTCTGGCGGGCAAGCCGCGAATACTCCCCCTCTGGGGAAAGCGAGCCTCAATCCCACCTTGGTTCGATTAGCACGGAGAGAGCATATTGCCCTCATTCTCCTCCGTCTCGTTTCAATCCCACCTTGGTTCGATTAGCACACTGCTGGCACATCGTGCCAGCTCAGTACACGTTCGTTTCAATCCCACCTTGGTTCGATTAGCACTAGGATTCCTATTCCGGTTATACATGAGCAATACATGTTTCAATCCCACCTTGGTTCGATTAGCACCGGGCCTCGCATACGTCTTGACGTTGATAGTACAAGTTTCAATCCCACCTTGGTTCGATTAGCACCGATGTCCGACGACCAACTCGCTGCCGCCGTGCGCGGTTTCAATCCCACCTTGGTTCGATTAGCACATGAAAATCTTAACAGCTCGCAAGGCCGAGGAGTTTGTTTCAATCCCACCTTGGTTCGATTAGCACGTCGACAACTGGCTTTGGTGTGAGCAATTAATACAAGTTTCAATCCCACCTTGGTTCGATTAGCACACGGGGGCCGGTGCTGCCCTGATCGGCCTCCGTCCGTTTCAATCCCACCTTGGTTCGATTAGCACAACTCCGCCTCCTCAAAGAACACCTCCCGTTTTCCTGGTTTCAATCCCACCTTGGTTCGATTAGCACAGCATCGATCACCTCTTCGTATCGTTCCCAATCCTCGTTTCAATCCCACCTTGGTTCGATTAGCACGAGATTCCGAATGCGCGTTACACGTCAACGCAACCGGTTTCAATCCCACCTTGGTTCGATTAGCACTCGATACCCACCCCCCAGCCGCCATCCGAACGGCGAGTTTCAATCCCACCTTGGTTCGATTAGCACGGCCGAGCGCGACTGGCACGTGTGCCGTCTGAAGTAGTTTCAATCCCACCTTGGTTCGATTAGCACGCGCGCGCTTCGTTCCCTCTGAACCACCCCTTCCCGTTTCAATCCCACCTTGGTTCGATTAGCACCGATGAACCGTGCGAAGACGTGGCGTCCGAAAGCCGGTTTCAATCCCACCTTGGTTCGATTAGCACCCACTCCCGCGCCTGCGACTTTTTGTCATCGCCGCGGTTTCAATCCCACCTTGGTTCGATTAGCACGAACGGCTCTCGCGCTGGCGTCGGCAGAACGACCTGCGTTTCAATCCCACCTTGGTTCGATTAGCACTCTACACGCTCAGTAAGCGTGTAGACAGCGATACCGTTTCAATCCCACCTTGGTTCGATTAGCACTATCGTCGCGAGGTGGCGCCTCGTGTTGAGCCGCTGTTTCAATCCCACCTTGGTTCGATTAGCACGAGGCCCACGATCACTGTTCCCCTCCACGAATCAGGTTTCAATCCCACCTTGGTTCGATTAGCACCGAAAGGGAATCCCTGAATCGAATAAAGACCTTCAGGTTTCAATCCCACCTTGGTTCGATTAGCACCCGGTCGGAGGCCGATGAGGGGGTGACGATCCAGCGGTTTCAATCCCACCTTGGTTCGATTAGCACGTGGCGCACGAGCCACACCGCCCCGCTGCAGGCGCGTTTCAATCCCACCTTGGTTCGATTAGCACCCAGGAGAGCCGACGTCATTGGCGAACGCGCGGCCGGTTTCAATCCCACCTTGGTTCGATTAGCACAGGTACCGTATCAGAGCTGGTACGGCGGTGCCCAGTTGTTTCAATCCCACCTTGGTTCGATTAGCACCGCCAGTCGATCCGGGGCGGCGCCAGGACAGCATCGTTTCAATCCCACCTTGGTTCGATTAGCACGCCAGCGGGGCATTGTTATGATTACATCACCTCGGTTTCAATCCCACCTTGGTTCGATTAGCACCGAACGTGGCTGAACAATAGTCGCTTCCCGTCGCTGTTTCAATCCCACCTTGGTTCGATTAGCACCGGCGGCGGGGTGATACCGCACGGCCTTCCCCAGAGGTTTCAATCCCACCTTGGTTCGATTAGCACATCATCGTTGATCTCCGCGTCGCCACACACGTTCCAGTTTCAATCCCACCTTGGTTCGATTAGCACCCGAAATGCGCCGCGGCGGTAAGGGTGGGAGAGGATGAGTTTCAATCCCACCTTGGTTCGATTAGCACTCCTCGCGAACGACCTCAAAAACTCAGACTGATCTTGGTTTCAATCCCACCTTGGTTCGATTAGCACTTGCGCGAGGCTTACGACGACACTACCGTCGTCGTTGTTTCAATCCCACCTTGGTTCGATTAGCACCCGAGGCTAGGCGGCCTCGGCGGCGGGATTTTCCGAGTTTCAATCCCACCTTGGTTCGATTAGCACTTTTATTTGCGCGCGCGGGAATGATGTGAGAATCTTCGGTTTCAATCCCACCTTGGTTCGATTAGCACCTGGAGCCCGAGCTGGCGGTGGGTGCACTAATGTAGTTTCAATCCCACCTTGGTTCGATTAGCACTAGGATGATCGCGCGCGATCGAACGGGCGGGACGCCTGTTTCAATCCCACCTTGGTTCGATTAGCACGCGTCGCTCGACCGCCTCACCGTCGCCCTCAATATAGTTTCAATCCCACCTTGGTTCGATTAGCACTTGCTCTTCGCCATACGACCACCCAAAAACAACAAGTTTCAATCCCACCTTGGTTCGATTAGCACCGCGCTCGGCATGCGGCGTCACTTGGCAAGGTGTCGTTTCAATCCCACCTTGGTTCGATTAGCACCGGGAATGGCTCAAATTACGACCGCGCCCTTCGCGCGTTTCAATCCCACCTTGGTTCGATTAGCACCGCATTTCGGCGGATTCACCCCACCATTACCGTCGAGTTTCAATCCCACCTTGGTTCGATTAGCACATGACGACGCCAAGGTCATTGCAATAGACGCAACCGGGTTTCAATCCCACCTTGGTTCGATTAGCACAAGAATTTGATCTCCTCTTCGTTCTCGCGCGCGATAGTTTCAATCCCACCTTGGTTCGATTAGCACTGGAGGGAGATATGTCTTGGGAGCGAGCATGGGAACTGTTTCAATCCCACCTTGGTTCGATTAGCACTCGGTGTGATTAATATGGTTAAAGAACTGCTCTCCGTTTCAATCCCACCTTGGTTCGATTAGCACCGAGTTCGCGTTCGACAGCGTCAGCGAGAACATTTTGGTTTCAATCCCACCTTGGTTCGATTAGCACCCTCCTCCCCCGGCGACGGCTTCCCCAGAGGCCGCGTGTTTCAATCCCACCTTGGTTCGATTAGCACGATGGGAATGTAAACGTCGATGTAGGTCTCATATCTGTTTCAATCCCACCTTGGTTCGATTAGCACAGGTGACGAGTATGTCGGCGTCGTGAGCGACGCCAGTTTCAATCCCACCTTGGTTCGATTAGCACAAGCTCGGCAGCCCGCTCGATGACCGGCCGCACGAGTTTCAATCCCACCTTGGTTCGATTAGCACCTCCTCCGCTTCCTATGATTATCATCCTTTCCTCCCCGTTTCAATCCCACCTTGGTTCGATTAGCACCCGACGCGCCGCCTGCGGACGCGTCCGTGCAACCGTGTTTCAATCCCACCTTGGTTCGATTAGCACCGTTCTGTTGGGAGGAATTTCAGGATTCCCCATTTGTTTCAATCCCACCTTGGTTCGATTAGCACGTCTTTCAAACTGGTGATATTGTCGCCCGGGGATTTGTTTCAATCCCACCTTGGTTCGATTAGCACTTCTGCATTGGCTTCCCAGTGAAACCGAGGGTTTTCGTTTCAATCCCACCTTGGTTCGATTAGCACCTGGAAGATCATTTCGGCGTCCAACCCCTCTCCGTGTTTCAATCCCACCTTGGTTCGATTAGCACTTTAATCAGCTATGCGGTGGCGCGGAAAGGGATGAAGTTTCAATCCCACCTTGGTTCGATTAGCACACGCCAATCCCGCGTCCCGTGCCGTCCACGAAAGAAGTTTCAATCCCACCTTGGTTCGATTAGCACTTTATCCTCCTTTTTGATCTCTTCCCCGCTTTGCAGGTTTCAATCCCACCTTGGTTCGATTAGCACGCGATGCGGGATCGAGATCGCGCAGAATCATCTCAGTTTCAATCCCACCTTGGTTCGATTAGCACTGGCGCGGCTGCTCGCAGGTGGCGGAGGGACCGACAGTTTCAATCCCACCTTGGTTCGATTAGCACATGGCTGCAACCCCTACTCCCCGCGTACCTCACGCGGTTTCAATCCCACCTTGGTTCGATTAGCACCAAGCCAGCATTTATCGTTCCCCTCCACGAATCTGGTTTCAATCCCACCTTGGTTCGATTAGCACCCTCGTCAAAAATAAAGCTGCGCGCGTCGCGATACGGTTTCAATCCCACCTTGGTTCGATTAGCACTGATCGCGCACGCCGTGTGCGCGATCGTCTTCCCCGAGTTTCAATCCCACCTTGGTTCGATTAGCACAGTTCCGGGCCCCGACCCCCGAGGTTCTGGAATTTGTTTCAATCCCACCTTGGTTCGATTAGCACTTGATTAGAGTATCTTCTAACAAGCTTGATGTGGTTGTTTCAATCCCACCTTGGTTCGATTAGCACAGAGCCGGGGACGTGCTTTACTTCTATCTCCTCAGGTTTCAATCCCACCTTGGTTCGATTAGCACCGCCATCCCTCCCAATCGAAGCGCGCGTCGCGATAGTTTCAATCCCACCTTGGTTCGATTAGCACCGAGCGAGCCATCTCGCCAGATGTCACCGTCGAAGGTTTCAATCCCACCTTGGTTCGATTAGCACGAGCACGATCTCCCCCTCGCGCACGCACTCAACGTGGTTTCAATCCCACCTTGGTTCGATTAGCACCATGTTGCGCGGTACCGCTCCGGTTTCGTCGAATTCGAGTTTCAATCCCACCTTGGTTCGATTAGCACCTATGCGTCGTGGATTGCGAAGCATTTGAAGATTGGTTTCAATCCCACCTTGGTTCGATTAGCACTCATGAGGAACCGATGTTAAAATTTTAACATCCCCAAGTTTCAATCCCACCTTGGTTCGATTAGCACCGTCCTCCGTGCGTTGCGTCGCATCCAAGCCGCCAGTTTCAATCCCACCTTGGTTCGATTAGCACACATCGAGCCCGACGTGTCCACCACCACCGCCACGCGTTTCAATCCCACCTTGGTTCGATTAGCACCACCTTCTTCATCATCGCCTTATACGCGTCCCCCACGTTTCAATCCCACCTTGGTTCGATTAGCACGAGACTCGCGCCTTCAATTCTTCGCGCGTATCGCGAGTTTCAATCCCACCTTGGTTCGATTAGCACGGAAGTATACGTGCGCATCGCCTGCGAACGCAGAAGTTTCAATCCCACCTTGGTTCGATTAGCACGCGGTGGACCGCTGGTGGCGGCTCTACTATGACCCGTTTCAATCCCACCTTGGTTCGATTAGCACCAAGCCTACGATCACTGTTCCCTTCCACGAATCAGGTTTCAATCCCACCTTGGTTCGATTAGCACCGGTAGCATCTTCCACCTTGACACCCGCGAAGAGTGGTTTCAATCCCACCTTGGTTCGATTAGCACTTGCACGGCAAGTATTTAGTTGCAGATGCCACTTAGTTTCAATCCCACCTTGGTTCGATTAGCACTCCGCCTGTACATGAAGCGCCGGCGCGGTCGCGCCGGTTTCAATCCCACCTTGGTTCGATTAGCACGCAGCAGCCGTCGGCTCAGTCCCAGCAGCAAGCTGGTTTCAATCCCACCTTGGTTCGATTAGCACACAAAAATGTTGTGCGCACTCGGAGAGTGAGACCTCGTTTCAATCCCACCTTGGTTCGATTAGCACATTGAACACGAAGGTGGCGTCGTCGCTTTGAACGAGTTTCAATCCCACCTTGGTTCGATTAGCACACAGACCCGGTCTTCCAAGTTGGCGATCTTATCGCCGTTTCAATCCCACCTTGGTTCGATTAGCACGATTTGCCCGCGAGAAAACCCCCGACGGCCTCATTGAGTTTCAATCCCACCTTGGTTCGATTAGCACGGGAAGAGGAAGTCTACCTCTTCCTTTTTAACGACGTTTCAATCCCACCTTGGTTCGATTAGCACCAGGGCACCGTGCCCGGTGGGGCGCAGCCGGGAGAGTTTCAATCCCACCTTGGTTCGATTAGCACCGTCTCTCCGCCAGCCCACACCGCGCGTCGCGGTCGGTTTCAATCCCACCTTGGTTCGATTAGCACAAACCGGCCGCTCCCCAGATACTTCTTTACGATCCCGTTTCAATCCCACCTTGGTTCGATTAGCACCACCGCGACGCGACTTTTGGGGATGCTCGCGCCGAGTTTCAATCCCACCTTGGTTCGATTAGCACGGAGGCCGCGGCCAGGCTGCGCCCCAGGCCCCACGGTTTCAATCCCACCTTGGTTCGATTAGCACCGACTCCCCCGCCTAGTGCGGGGAAGAAACTAAAAAGTTTCAATCCCACCTTGGTTCGATTAGCACCAACCACCGAACATCCGAACACTTTCTGAAAAGCCTGTTTCAATCCCACCTTGGTTCGATTAGCACCGAGGCGCAAGCGGGTAGCTTGTAAACGTTCGGGAAGTTTCAATCCCACCTTGGTTCGATTAGCACCAACGGCCGCCAAATAAGCCCTTGGTTCGCCGTTGGTTTCAATCCCACCTTGGTTCGATTAGCACATTGCACCCTACATGCGGCGGATTCAATCACCCGAGTTTCAATCCCACCTTGGTTCGATTAGCACTGCAAGGGCGGGCACGGCCAGGTCCGCCCACGACCGCGTTTCAATCCCACCTTGGTTCGATTAGCACACTGCTGGTAGAGGTATATGTAGCTAACCGTGAAGGTTTCAATCCCACCTTGGTTCGATTAGCACTATTATACTTGATTTGGCGTTTTCCATTGCGGCCGGTTTCAATCCCACCTTGGTTCGATTAGCACGCCCGCGACGTCCGCCAGCGCCGCCCGCACAGCTGGTTTCAATCCCACCTTGGTTCGATTAGCACTCTACTCTCCGCGTCTTATCCTAGCTGCGTCGGAAGGTTTCAATCCCACCTTGGTTCGATTAGCACGGCCGGCCTCGCCCTGTGCACCCGCCCCAGAGTCCTGTTTCAATCCCACCTTGGTTCGATTAGCACGGACTGGGCCGCCGCCTGGTATTGAGTTTCCTCCGGTTTCAATCCCACCTTGGTTCGATTAGCACTCGAATTCTTCGTAGTCTCCCATCACCCCCTTAGCGGTTTCAATCCCACCTTGGTTCGATTAGCACCTGCCACCTGCTCCGTGACCACCATGCCCGCGCGGGTTTCAATCCCACCTTGGTTCGATTAGCACTCTGGTCCTGGAAGTCTACTCTGGACCTCCAGGATCGTTTCAATCCCACCTTGGTTCGATTAGCACGTCGTGGCGCTTGTGGGTGAAGGTGAGGCGCCCACGGTTTCAATCCCACCTTGGTTCGATTAGCACGGAGGCGCCGGCACCTGGCACGCCGGGTGCTCCCCAGTTTCAATCCCACCTTGGTTCGATTAGCACTAGCTCAGCTTTACGCGGCTTACGAGAGCTGGTGCAAGTTTCAATCCCACCTTGGTTCGATTAGCACCTAGCGGTCGAGTTACCTCGTTTGCGATAATCCGCGTTTCAATCCCACCTTGGTTCGATTAGCACAGGAGAACGACTTCCGTCAGCTCTTCGCTCAGGCCTGTTTCAATCCCACCTTGGTTCGATTAGCACCTTCGGGCCGCGTCGTGATCTTCTCGCGTCGCGACGGTTTCAATCCCACCTTGGTTCGATTAGCACGCTCGCCGCTGCCGTCCGCGCGGCCTTGGTGGACGGTTTCAATCCCACCTTGGTTCGATTAGCACGGGTGTGTAGCCGTCTGTGACTACCACGACGACATGGTTTCAATCCCACCTTGGTTCGATTAGCACAAAACGGTTATCCCAGTGATCCTCGAAAACGTGAAAGTTTCAATCCCACCTTGGTTCGATTAGCACGAGGACGAATTGAAAGAAGCAGAGCAGGCGCGAAAGGTTTCAATCCCACCTTGGTTCGATTAGCACCAAAGTATTTTATGAACTCTGTGGCGCAACTTGGGAGTTTCAATCCCACCTTGGTTCGATTAGCACCCATCTTCTCCCTCCTTGTTTTGTTTTCTTCCCCGGTTTCAATCCCACCTTGGTTCGATTAGCACGAGTAGCAATGCGCCCAGTTGTCGTGACGCGTAAACGTTTCAATCCCACCTTGGTTCGATTAGCACATTGACTCACCGAAGCACGGAAACCCGTGCTTGTTAGTTTCAATCCCACCTTGGTTCGATTAGCACCGCGGCCTTGAGGAGTGCCGCCGTGGCCGCGTTCTGTTTCAATCCCACCTTGGTTCGATTAGCACCAACAGATACCTTCGCAACACCCCCCTTATTCCTCGTTTCAATCCCACCTTGGTTCGATTAGCACGGCCAATCACGGCCGGGCTTTTGGTCCGCCACAAGCGTTTCAATCCCACCTTGGTTCGATTAGCACGGAGATTCCGAATGCGCGTTACACGTCAACGCCGCGGTTTCAATCCCACCTTGGTTCGATTAGCACCGTCATCGCGCGCGACATGCGCGCGCGAGTGTATCGGTTTCAATCCCACCTTGGTTCGATTAGCACCGAAGCGGACGTTTTGGGAGATTCCCCATCGCCCACGTTTCAATCCCACCTTGGTTCGATTAGCACCAAACAGGCGAGGGATTCGTGGGGACCTGGGAGGGAGTTTCAATCCCACCTTGGTTCGATTAGCACCCGAGGAGAGATGGGCGCATGAGGAACTACTCTCAGTTTCAATCCCACCTTGGTTCGATTAGCACCCAGGATGGGGCAGGCGCACAGAGTGAGGCCGGCTCGTTTCAATCCCACCTTGGTTCGATTAGCACTTCACGGCACGGTATTGTGGGGCTGGACCGACGCGAGTTTCAATCCCACCTTGGTTCGATTAGCACCGGCGGATTGAGTCACTAGATGCCTTGAGGCCGGCCGGTTTCAATCCCACCTTGGTTCGATTAGCACGGGGAAGAGATCAAAAAGGAGGATAAAGATGAAAGTCGTTTCAATCCCACCTTGGTTCGATTAGCACTTGCACTGGCCTGCTCCAGCAGGCCCTTTTTTTCAGTTTCAATCCCACCTTGGTTCGATTAGCACCTTACAAACCCGGCAGCGCTCGATGAGCCTCTGCCCGGTTTCAATCCCACCTTGGTTCGATTAGCACTAGCGCGGCTGCTTGCGGGCGGCGGGGGGACCGACATGTTTCAATCCCACCTTGGTTCGATTAGCACGTACGTGCAGCGCGAAGCGGAGCGCGAGTCTGCCTGGGTTTCAATCCCACCTTGGTTCGATTAGCACGCTCTGTTCCATGGAATCGCTGCGTCGCTTCTCCAGGTTTCAATCCCACCTTGGTTCGATTAGCACTAATTGACGCGCCGAATATCGATATTCCAAAACCTTGTTTCAATCCCACCTTGGTTCGATTAGCACTATGAACCGAGAAGAAATGCTGAGTGTCATCACCAAGTTTCAATCCCACCTTGGTTCGATTAGCACTGACGCGTACGATGTTGGCAGGAGAAACATAGAAATGTTTCAATCCCACCTTGGTTCGATTAGCACGTGCAGTTACTAACGGCAAGGAAAGCAGAAAAATTCGTTTCAATCCCACCTTGGTTCGATTAGCACAGCCGCCGACAGAGGTAGACAACAGTTGGCTATTTGGTTTCAATCCCACCTTGGTTCGATTAGCACCGATGGCCAGGCGCGGCCCGCGGCGGCCTCGTCCTGGTTTCAATCCCACCTTGGTTCGATTAGCACGCGACCGACGAATCCATCGTCGTGTTCACTCAATTCGTTTCAATCCCACCTTGGTTCGATTAGCACAAACACTTCATCGAAAACATCCGTGAGCACGCTCTCGTTTCAATCCCACCTTGGTTCGATTAGCACTGGGCCGATTTGGCCGTGCCGGCCCTTGCAGCCGCTCGTTTCAATCCCACCTTGGTTCGATTAGCACGCTGGTGGGACAGCGGGCACGGACGCGTCCGACGCCCGTTTCAATCCCACCTTGGTTCGATTAGCACGGGTGGCACTTCCACCTGCCGGTTTTTGCCGCCGCGGTTTCAATCCCACCTTGGTTCGATTAGCACTCTTCCACAATAGAGCGGAACCATTGCGAATCTCCCGTTTCAATCCCACCTTGGTTCGATTAGCACGGTATGTGCTTTCAGATGAAGAGAAAGAAGAAGCAGGTTTCAATCCCACCTTGGTTCGATTAGCACCTGGGGAGACCGGGGGAATCGGAGTGACGCTCACCGTTTCAATCCCACCTTGGTTCGATTAGCACGGCGGCGCTGGCGACGCTGAGCCCACCGCCCAGCAGTTTCAATCCCACCTTGGTTCGATTAGCACAAAAATGCTAAGTCGGGTATAATACCCGCGCCGGTTGGTTTCAATCCCACCTTGGTTCGATTAGCACCAGACTCCTGCGCCTGCGCTGCTGCGTAGTACTCTTGTTTCAATCCCACCTTGGTTCGATTAGCACAATTAGCAATCACGAATCCAAGTGCGACTATCGCCTGTTTCAATCCCACCTTGGTTCGATTAGCACCTCCTTTAAGAGCGGCAGAAACTCTGCCGCCTCCCGGTTTCAATCCCACCTTGGTTCGATTAGCACAAGATCATGCTGCATTACCACGTTTTCGCGGGAACGGTTTCAATCCCACCTTGGTTCGATTAGCACCTGTACGCCCTGGCCCGCGGAACCACCACGCGGCGGTTTCAATCCCACCTTGGTTCGATTAGCACCCGCATCTTGCACCATACTCGCTCGATTTCATCGAGTTTCAATCCCACCTTGGTTCGATTAGCACGACCTGGGTATGGGAAAACTCACCGAGTTTAGATTCAGTTTCAATCCCACCTTGGTTCGATTAGCACGCTATTATACCCAATTCCAGCAAAATGTCAAGATATGTTTCAATCCCACCTTGGTTCGATTAGCACCGTCGCTGAAGATTCGATAGAAATAAAACATGTTCCGTTTCAATCCCACCTTGGTTCGATTAGCACGGCTGGCGGAGAGACGGGAGAACGACGTCGGAGAAGTTTCAATCCCACCTTGGTTCGATTAGCACTCGAGAGCCGACGGTTGATCTTCTGAAGAGGATGAAGGTTTCAATCCCACCTTGGTTCGATTAGCACTCGGCTTCTTTTTGCGCTCGTTCCGTCTCTTCCCGAGTTTCAATCCCACCTTGGTTCGATTAGCACTTTCTCTCCTCGCTCAACTGAGTGCTGTGCTGATTGGTTTCAATCCCACCTTGGTTCGATTAGCACACTCCCCTTGAGTTCGGTCAGTTCGCCAGAATTCCAGTTTCAATCCCACCTTGGTTCGATTAGCACGATTCTCGGATCGCTCATCTTCGCGGGAGCGACAGGTTTCAATCCCACCTTGGTTCGATTAGCACTCGGGCAGGTAAAAATCGTCCTGCCGAGAACGACCCGTTTCAATCCCACCTTGGTTCGATTAGCACCCGGTTCATCGTCGGCATTCCCGTTGCCCATCGTGGTTTCAATCCCACCTTGGTTCGATTAGCACTGCGAGAGCTCGGTGCCAATCCGGGGTGCGGAAGCCGGTTTCAATCCCACCTTGGTTCGATTAGCACTGGGGATTTCGCGTCGAGCATTACAAGATGCGCTTAGTTTCAATCCCACCTTGGTTCGATTAGCACCCGCGGAACTATATTACAGGATTAAAAACCTCGCAAGTTTCAATCCCACCTTGGTTCGATTAGCACTCTCCTTCGCTTCCAACGATATTATCGCGATAGAAATGTTTCAATCCCACCTTGGTTCGATTAGCACGTTCTTCCTGAAGGGAGTGAGCCCATTCCTTATCGCGTTTCAATCCCACCTTGGTTCGATTAGCACACGACGCTGCAGCAAGTTCGATAAACCTGCCAAAATGTTTCAATCCCACCTTGGTTCGATTAGCACCGGGCATCGCGTTCTAAGCCGATCCTATTCGTGATGTTTCAATCCCACCTTGGTTCGATTAGCACGGGCCAGCCACAATGGTCGGAGAAGGAGGTAACAAGTTTCAATCCCACCTTGGTTCGATTAGCACCGGTTGCGCTGCTTGCGGCCAAGCCGTTTGAGCGCGGTTTCAATCCCACCTTGGTTCGATTAGCACACATCAGCATAGCTTCACCTCCACTTGACACTTCCAGTTTCAATCCCACCTTGGTTCGATTAGCACCCATCTTCCTTCTCCTCCCTTCGGCGGCGCACGGAGTTTCAATCCCACCTTGGTTCGATTAGCACGAAGGATAGACGATCTGAGTCACTCCTGTCGCAAGAGTTTCAATCCCACCTTGGTTCGATTAGCACCCATGGAATTTGGCCGAAAATAGCCAAATTCCGGCTAGGATTATGCCGTCGATCCCCGGTAATTGTCAAGATGTGAGGGATCGACGGCAGTCATCCTCCCCGTTAGGAGGGTAAGGTTCTTGATCAAACCCCGTGCCCTCCTCCAAGATCCCTCGCACGAGGGCCTGCAACCGTAAATCAAGCGTTGAGCGCGCGTATGCTCCTTGAGTGTGCGCAGGACCTGTGACCGTAAGGGCCTCGATCAAGGCTCGGGTACACCGAGCACGAAGGTGCGCGCACGACCTGTGACCGCAAAGTCCTCGGTCAAGCGCGTGTCACAATCCATGCACCGGACCGCGCACTAGGGCGATCTGTGACCGTAAGGTTCTCGACCAAGCCGCAAAGATCGCAGTGGGGCGTCGAGCGTGAACGGCTCCTGTAATCGCCTAGGATCACGCGTCCTCGAAGGCCTCAGCGAGGAGTTCACCGCGTGAACGGCTCCCGTAATCGCCTAGGATTTCGACTCGGCGAAGCCCTGCTTCTCAGTGTCCCGGTCGCTCTGCGCGGCTGCCGCGAATCTCGATCAAACCCTTGGGCCAAAATGATCGTGGGCTTTGGTTGTCCACCGGAAGAGGCGGTTCATCCTCCTCTCCTAAACCCTGTTCTGGAGTAGTTTTGAGGGAGAGAGCGATGAAGAGCTCAAGAGACATGAATACCGTCTTCGGGGTGCTGATGATCAAACGGGAGTGGCCAGCCAAGCAGCAGTCGATGTTGGAGTTGCGGTCACCCAGGCGATGTCGAACTCACAGGGCGCAGCAAGGTCGGGGGGACGGTGTCTGGGCGTGCCCCGAATCGCGTGGATGATATCGAACCAGGGTACCGCGCCCGTGGAGACGCGCCTGGGGGAGCGCGTTCCGTATTACGTAGATGATATCGAACCTGCCCTCGAAATCGCGTTCACCCTCTTTGGGAATCGGGGCGCCGATAACTTGAATGATCATACGAGTGCGTCCCAAACCCGTCGCAGCCCCCCTGGGGATGGGCTCATCCACCTGCCGATCTTCCTAAGGATGGAGGTGCTGCTGGCTCCTTGCGGTCGTCATGGGGCCAAGGAGAAAGCGCTGAAAAATTCCTATTGAAGCGCGAGGCGTCTTGTGGTAGCATGATACCGCCATTGAAAAAAACAAGCATCCCTTGTCGTTCAATTTGGACGACAGGGCGGTAGCCTGGAATTGACGAGTTCATGGGCTCTCTCCTCTAAGCTGCCTGCATACAGCGAGGGGAGGTGAGGTCACGTTTAGCCGCGTGACCGAAGAGGGGCTTCAGGGAAAGTGAGGCCATGCGGATTAGCGTTGAATTTTTCGCTCCGAATGATGTCCTTCTCCCATGGAATTATCTCGACTGGCTACGTGGGCTCTTCTATCAGGCGATGGCGTGGGGCCGTCCGAGGCTCGCTCGCGATGTGCATGACGAGGGATTTTCTGGGGGCGGCAAGCGCTATAAGCTCGCCACCTTCTCGCTGCTTTATCCCGAGCGGTACGAGTCAGTATCACAAGGGATGCGCGTACGGGGGCATCTCCGATGGTGGGTTTCCTCGCCGCTTGAATCGCTCATCGAGGCATTGGCCCTTGGGTTGCTCACTCGACCGGAGGTCCGACTGGGCGCAAGCACGCTCTATGTCGGGCAGATCGGCGTCGTCTTGCCGCCGACGTTCCATGAGACGATGACGCTTATGACCCTCTCACCGATTTTCGTCTCGACCGGTCAGCGCGATGCCATGGGAAGATTTCACAAGCGATTCCTCTCCCCGCAAGAGCCCGATTTCGCGCGCGTTCTCGCCGATAATCTCCGACGAAAATCCGCCGCGCTCTACGGCGAAGCCATCGATGGCGAGCTGCAGTTTGAGTGGTTGGATGAACCGATATCGAAGCTGATGTGTGCGAACGACGTCAAAGTGCGAGGGTGGATGATGCGCTTCCGCGTGAGTGGATCGATTGATCTCATCCGGATCGGTTACGATGCCGGCTTCGGCGAACGTAATGCTCAAGGCTTCGGCATGGTGTGCGTGCCCACCGATCATCCGAACTTTTCGCAAAAAGATGGGGAGCGCTTCAATCGGCGACGATCGCCAACTCCTGCGAGCGAAGACCACGAGGCGCAGTCGTGACGCGCTCGCGCGTACGGTCCGATGGCGCAGGCGATCCGCTCATGAGGTCGAGATGGAATCCCGTGCGCTCGCCTCCATCGCGCCGCGCATAGGTCGTTTTATGTTCCTGCGTGAGATGCCATTGTTCATCAGCATTGGTGTCCTGATCTCTGATGAGACGACGGGTGTTAGTCTCCATGACATGACAATGGAATGCTACAACGAGACGCGCCGTCAGCTCGCGCGTGCGATCACCTGTGAGTCGCAGTCCGATCGTCTGATGATTGGCAATGAAACGGCGGCGGAAGCGCACATTATCTTTGACCATGACCCATAGTGTAGTGTATGGCACAGTACGGCTGAGCCTATGGCAACAGTACACCTTTCACTATCACGCCCAACCGGCAACTTCTGGGTAGATACGGGGCTGGTGGTGCTCGTGCGGCAGTTTGGCGAAGGGGAGTACCCGGTGAATGCAGTTTTGGACTGGCTGCTTGCACAGCTCGTGCAGCCCAGCGGCAACAAGGGTGAGTACTACGACCAGGCAAGCGGACAAATCCGCGAGTATGACAAGGTCAACTGGGTCTACCCCACGAACCTCTTCATCAAGGTCTCGGGCACAGCGCCGAAAATCAAAGTCAACGGCAAAGACTACTTCACCGAGCCGCCGAAGTTTACGCTGGATATCAAGCTGAGCAAGAAAGCCGAACCCTGTGACCTCTGCGGGGATGTGGCGCCGCTCACCGATGCCAAGATGTGGATGTACCCCTTCGTGGTGGACCCGCAGAAGTTCGGGACCTTCTATCCCGGCACGAAGCGCGGGCTTCGGCTCTGTGCCCGCTGCGCTCTGGCGGGGCTGGCAGGCTACTTGGGCTGGCTCTGGAAGGCACAAGGGCGCGATGCGCTGCACTTCTTCGTGTTCCACTCAGAGCTGCAAGAGCTGGCGCGCCTTCACCGGGAGGTGTTAGAACCGTTCCGCATCCAGGGCGAACGAGGCGGTACAGCGCCGGTGGATTTCGCCGGACCTTATATCCACGAGACTACGCTGGGGCTTCTTTTGCGGCTCTTCCGCAATGTGCGAGAGTCCGAGCAGCTCTCTGAGGAAGCACGCCAGCTCCTGGCAACGCTTCTGGGTGCCACGGAAGCACCGCCTGCGCCCATTACGCTCTACGCCATTACGGGCACGCCCGGGCAAGCCTTCTTCCTAGCCCTAGTGGGAGGACACCAATGTCTGGATAGACATGTTCGGGCGGGAATAGCGACGTTGAACTTTATTTTTGTGGATTGACAAAAAGGCTAAAAATGCGACTGCGAATATTACTGGAAACTCGAGAGCTGATCACCCTGCCGTGGCATTATCGTACCGACTTGACGAAGGCAGTATACGCGATCCTGAAAGCGGCAGACCCCGATTACAGCACTTGGCTTCATGAACACGGCTTTCGCTGGCAGAATCGGGTTTATCGCCTCTTCGTCTACTCAGACTTAGTACCCATACATTGGGACTCTTCGCCTCAAGGGCTCGCTGGCGTTCGCTGGATGACATGGCAGATCAGCAGCCCCGACCCCCGATTTGTGGAGGCGTTCCAGAGAGGCCTGAAACACAAGGAAGATCAGCTCGAGCTTTTCGGCACGATTGTCGAGGTCATAGACATAGTGCGCATAGATGGACCCGAGTCTGGAAAGGGCCTTGTCTTCCGAACGATCTCGCCGGTCGCTGTCTCAGCAGGTGATCCGAACCGCTCTCGGCATCCGATTTACCTTCGCCCCGATGATCCCCAGTTTGTCGAAGCTCTCGAGCGGAATCTCATCGCCAAGTGGCAAGCCTTCCACCAGTGCGAGTGGAATGGTGGAGAATTTGGCATTCGCGTTTGGAACCCCAAGCAAAAGCTCATTCGAGTATTTGACACAGATGTCCGTGCTTACTACCTGTATCTCCAGATGTGGGGAGATGAAGAGCTCATACGCTTTGCCTATGATACGGGACTGGGAATTAAAAACAGCCAGGGGTTTGGCATGATCGAACCGGGAGGGTGAGCTATGATCGCGACGCTCGTTCAGGTCGCCAGGGAGCTGGCTCGTTACGAAGGAAAGAAACGTGGCTGGAATGAAGACCAGGTCATCTTGCACCGTCTATGCGAAAGCGCCGCAAAGGGCAAAGACTCTCCCAAGGTGGTCGTGATTGATATTACGAAGAACGAGATACAGCTTGAGGATTATGACGACGAAAAAAGATACCGGTATCTCTATGCCTTATCCACGGGTAATGCCGCTATCGGTCCGTCATGGCTCATGAATTTCCGCCAGGCTCAGGGTACAAAAAGACGCAGTGGCGGAAAATCCAAAAAGACCCCTAATCAGATCGTCCATACAGCAATCGAAAAAATCAGGAAATCGCTGGAAAACCTCGAAGCGCATGATGCAGTCAAGTGCCTAAAGTCATGGGAGGATTTGCGAGAAGAGCTACTAGCAAAGGCAAAGAATGAACCTCTCGCCCTAGCAACGATAAAGATAGACGGAAAGATGCCCGGTGAGCGAGAAGAATTTAAAGAGAAGTTCATTGAGAAGAAAGTGCAGGGTGAAAGCAGAGCGGAAGCTAAAGGCACAGGCCGCTGCGCCGTCTGTGGGTGTAAGGGCCAGGTCAGTTCGGCGATTCCCTTTCGCTTCTTCACCATAGAAAAGCGCGGCTTCAGCCCGATGGGCCGCGAATCGGACCTCTGGAAATACGCCTCCGTCTGTAATGAGTGTGCACAATGGCTCTATATTGCCGAGAGCTATCTTGAGGAAAACTTGAGCACAAAGGTCGCCGGCAAATCCGCTTACCTCGTGCCAGATTTAGAGCCGGGTGCGGCAGAGATCAAGGGATCGTTCGTGCATTATCTCTGGGAGTGGCGCGAGCGCACGAAGGGCAAGGCTGTGCCACAAGACGAATTCCCCGCTGAGGAGAAAGGGAAGAAAGCCAGGAAGAAAAAAGCAGGTGATGCTGAGGAAGATTCCCTGCCGAATCTCTTTGAAGGACTCGTGGAGGAGAGCGACGAAAGATTCAAAGACAGGCCGCCGTTTCGCTCGGCGTCGCTCATCTTCTACCAGCTCAGCCAGAAGAAGTTCATGTTCCTCTACACGATCTCGGACATTTTGCCCACCAACCTGCGCAGGGCGAAGAAGCAGCTCGCGGAGCTGCGCGAGATTTTGCGAAACAAGGTTCTCGGCGAGGAAGGAAGTCCCCTCGCGCAGTGGCTGAAGGCGGATTTTGAATTCGTGGGACGGGCGTGGAGATGGCCGCGCCGGGGTCAGGACAAAACACAAGGTACGCTGAAACTGACTCCAATGCGTCTTGTGGAAGCGATCTTGACGGATCGGTGTCCGCCCGAGCGCGAGTTCTGGCAGGATGCCGACAGCCTTCTGCGCGCTACCTATCAGGAAACCATCAGCAGCAAGGAGCAAAAACGCATCGTGCAGATGGCTCTCGCAGATCGCGTGAGGCTCATCTGGGCCCTATGGGCACTTATCTATCGCTCAGCGTTACTCGAAGGAGGTACGAATATGGCAACGCAACCGACGACAGTTGGTCAGGGCGTAACCGAACAGTTCTGGGAAGACTTCTTCAAGCCGAGGCTGTTTCTGGATTCACCCGCAAAACGAGCGGCTTTTCTGGTGGGCGTCCTCTTCGGTCGCGTGGAAGGAAAGCAGCGAAGCGAGCGGCAGAGCAAAGTCGGCGAGATGCCCATCATCAGCCGCCTGCGGGGGCTCGCCGTCTCGCACCAGGAGATCATGCAGAAGATCTTCCCGGAGCTTCAGATCAAACTGCGCCAGTTGGACTCGAACACGCAAGCGATCCAGGCGGTTCAGCAGGCCGCAGCCGATTTTGCTTCGCATGGTGGTGAGCTTTCGGACGAAGAAGCGCGGTTCTGCTTCTGCCTGGGATGGGCGCTCTCCTGGGCCACAGTGGATGCTGTCCGCAGAGCGCTGGGAGCGCCAGCAGGTGAAACGACTTCCCCCGAAGAAGAAACCGAGGACGAACTCTAAACCTTAAGGAGGTGCACAATGATAAACACCTATCCGTATCGGTCTGAGATCATCTTTCTCTACGATGTGTTTCGCTGCAATCCGAACGGCGATCCGTTTGAAAATCGCCCGAGACAGGACCCGGAAACGGGCCGTATCGATGTCACCGATGTGCGCCTCAAGCGCACCATCCGGGACTACATCCTCCGCTACAAGCACCGTGACAAAGATGATGGCCTGGAGATCTTCGTCCGTGTAGCCGACGAAGGAACGCTGACTGCGGAGCGACGATTCGAAGAAATTTTCGGAGAGGTTCCCAAAGCGGGCAAAGTGAACGAGGCCCGACAGCGGCTGATTCAGACATGCGTGGATGTGCGCATGTTTGGAGCGCTCGTGCCGATCACAAAAAAAGAGACCGCAAAGGGCAAGAAGGGCGAGTCAGAGGCGCAAGCAAAGGGCGACGAAGGAGGCGAAAGCGGCGGGGTGCAACTGACGGGCGCCGTGCAGTTCAATCCTGGGCAGAGTCTCCATGCTGTCGAGATCATGGAAATCGCTGGCACAGGCGGTTTTGCCTCTAAAGAAACTGCTCGACAGAAGACCTTCCGCCGCGAGTTCATCGTCCCCTATGCGCTCATCGGCTTCTACGGCGTGATCAACGAGAACCTGGCGAAGGAGACGGGACTCACCGAGAAAGATGTAGAGCTGCTCATGGAGGCAATGTGGCGCGGGACGCTATCGCTCCATTCCCGCTCGAAGGCTTTCCATCATCCGCGCCTTCTTTTGCGCTTTGACTTCCAGAACGAAGTTCAGTGCGGCTATTTCCTCGACCGGGTCGAACTGAAGCATGAGCTGGGAGACGAGCGCCGCATCCGCTCGCCGAAGGACTATGTGGTGGATATCGGCAAGGTGCTCGAAGCAATTGAATGGCGAAAAGACTCTTTGGCGCGAGCTGAATGCTGGATTGATTCGGGGCTGAGGCTATCGCCGGAAGAGTTGAGCGAGAAGCTCGCGGGGCTTCTCGGTGGCAGGCGAGAGGCATTGACTTTCCGGGCGGCGTGAGCGCGAAGGAGGCGCTATGAACCAGATGCCGGTTTATCTTTTCACCGTTCGGGGTCAGTTTGCCCACTGGCGCAAGTGGTTCACGACGACATCGGCTCTGACCTATAGTTTTCCCCCACGGACGGCCGTGATCGGGATAGTCGGCGCTATCCTCGGCGTGCCGCGAGAAGAAGTAGCTGAGCGCTTTCGCATAAGCGATACGCGCATCGCCGTTTGTCCGTTGAAAAGGATTGAGAAAGATAACTTCCCGCAGAAGTGGCGTTTTCTCGATTCCGATTCCAAAAGACCAAAAAGGCAAGTTCGTATTGAGATAGGCAACTTGGAATTGATGACTTTTCCTGATCCATTTCAGATGCAGTTAGAGGTCATTCGCCGTCCCTACTACCGAATCATCTTCTGGCATCGCGACGAGGAGTTGATGAAAACGCTCCGGGAGCGGCTCCAGCAGAAGCGATGGGTTTACCCGCCCTATCTGGGGATCATGGGTTTCCTTGCCGATGTCGAATGGGAGGGGGAGGCCATAGCCGAAGAAATGCGGGTGGATCGAGCGGAAATCGCTTCAGTTCTCCCTCTTGATGAAGAGACAGCACGAATTGTCGACCTATCCGAAGCAGAAGCGTTCTTGCGCGAAGAGCGCGTTCCCAACGAGGTCCTTCCGAATCGAACCTTTCGCCATCTCTATCTGGCCTATGTGTCGCGAGAGAGGAAACCGCTTAGTGTGCGTTTTCAGACCGCTTCTTTGCCTATATTCCGCTTGCGGGATGAAAGCAAGGTGGCCTTTTTTGAGAATTTGAAGGGGATATCTGCCATATGACGAGTTTGACGAGCCAGAAAGTTGAACACTTGATTTTGCTCGTAGGCGGTAATCCGCTTCCCAACGCAGTTGCGGGTCGGTTGCTCGTCGCTTCCGGCGGAACGATTACACTTGTTCATTCCCGGGACACAGGCGAGGTCGCTCACAGACTCAAGGCGTGGTTAGAGAACCAAGAGGGTATCCAGAGTGTCAGGCTCAAGCAGGTCGGAGAGTCGAGCCCTGCCTCAATAGCCAGCGGAGTGCAAGAATGCCTCCAAGAAGTCAACGCGCAACGTGTTGGTCTCAACTACACGGGTGGTACGAAAGCGATGTCGGTTCATGCTTATCGCGCTCTTGAACAGTGGGGTAAACAGAAGAACATGACACCGGTTTTCAGTTACCTCGACGCCCGCACATTGCAGATGATTTTTGATCCCGTTGATGCTGGCCAGAGTGAGCAGAGGAAATATGTCGGACGGGCAGTGGAGATGAAACTGTCGGACTTGCTCGCATTGCACGGGTGGACGTTGAAGCATTCACCGACCTGCACACCTCTGCTTCCGGCTACAGCCTCCGCTTTAGCGAAGGCGTGTGGCAGCGATGACGGGTTCAAGGCCTGGAAAAAATGGATTGATAGCGAATTTCGTCCCAAATGTCGGCGCTCGGATAGGGAGGATTGGAAGAACAAAACTCAACTGCAGTCTATTTTGCTGACACTGCCCACAGACAACGCTCTGGTTGAGGTTGTTCAATCATTGCGTTCCGAGCTTAATGTGCCTGCAGATGACCTAGGACTGGAGCATCACGTCTTCGGAAATGAGCCGAAGAGGTTTTGTGAATGGCTCTATGGTAAGTGGCTGGAACATTATGTCCTGAAGACGCTGAATGATTTGCAAGCAGGCCTCCAGTTACACGAGCGTGCCCAGAACATCGTCCCTAATGAAGTGCAATTCGACGTGGATGTGATTGCTATACGCGGCTATCAATTGTTCGCCTTCTCCTGTTCGACGGATACCAAGAAAAGTTTGCTCAAACTGAAACTCTTCGAAGCCTACATGCGGGCTCGACAGTTAGGCGGTGACGAGGCGCGCGTCGCATTAGTTTGTTGCGGAGACGATCCGGAAGGTCTCGAATATGAGATGCGGCGCGATGTTGATCCTGAAGGGCGCATCCGTGTCTTTGGTCGCAAGCATCTTGCCGAGTTAGGCGAACACATGAAGCAATGGATTCGATCTCAGAGCGGCGAGGAGTGACATACCTATGCATCTCGTCATTGTAGATACGGCGCAAATTCAGTCCTACATTTTCGGCAGTAACCGTTTGCGGGAAAACATTGGCGCATCATACTTGGTAGCACAGTCAACCGGTGATTGGGCGAAGGAGGCGGTGCGACAGATTGCTGGACAAAACAACATCCAACCTGTTGGGACAATAGACAACACGAAACACATCGAGAATCCAGCGCACAACCTTGATGCTGAGGTGCTTTACGCAGGCGGCGGAAACTTTGTTGTTCTGTTCCGCGATGAGCGGCTGGCGAAAGACTTCACTCGCGTCCTATCACGGAAGGTGCTAACGGAAGCGCCGAATCTTCAATTGGTTATTGTCCAGAACTCGTTTGACTGGAACGGCGAATCGCTTTTCCACAAGATCAAAGCCACCTTCAAGAAACTCGCTGAGGAAAAGCGCGCTCGGGCTTTGTCTTCGCCGCTGCTCGGACTGGGCGTGACGGTCATGTGCCGATCAACGGGATTACCGGCGACACAAGTCGTGCAGCCGATTCCCACTGATCCCACCTCGGCCTATCCTGCATCGGCAGAGATCGCGGCGAAACTCGATGCTGTTCTGGCCGCCAATCAGCGACTGGATACTATGTTCGCTTCAACATTGGGTAGAGCCTATGCCTTTCCGCGAGACCTCGATGAAATGGGGCGCACGGCGGGTGAACATAGTTTCATCGCGGTCGTCCACGCCGACGGCAACGGCATGGGGCAACGAATTATGGAGATTGGTACGGGATTCCCAAACCCGTCGCAGAACCGTGACTACATCAACGCACTGCGCACCTTTTCCGACCAGGTTGATGCTGCCGGACAACAGGCCTTGCAAGAGGTGCTGAATAAACTCGCGGCGCGTATACAAAATGATGGCGGCAATCGGATCGTTCGCAAGAACGCCACTGGTAAGATCATCGCTGAGATCAAGCTGAAATCGGCCGACGGTGGTCAATGGTTTCTTCCCTTTCGTCCCATTGTCTTCGGCGGCGACGATGTGACCTTTGTCTGCGATGGACGGCTCGGCTTATCGCTAGCGATTGAATATATGCGGCAACTTGAGCGCCATACGCAAAACCTGCCCGATGGGAAAGGCAAATTAACGGCCTGCGCTGGCGTTGCAATTGTGAAGGCTCACTATCCGTTCGCGCGGGCATACGCCCTGGCAGATGAGCTGTGTAAATCGGCTAAAAACTATCGGCGTGAAATCCGTAATCTGCACTCAGATTGGGATGGCTCGTGCATGGACTGGCATTTCGCGCTGAGTGGGTTGTCTGGGAGCATTAAAGAGATTCGACAGCGTGAATATGCCGTTAAAGCGGGCTCGCTTATTTTGCGACCTGTAGCTCTGGATGATAACCCACAGCATTCAGGGCGATCCTGGACAGTTGTAGAGAAAGGAATCGCTGAATTTCAAGGTGAAGGCTGGACAGGTCGCCGTAACAAAATGAAAGCCCTGCGCGATGCACTCCGGGAAGGCCCTGACGCAGTCCAGCACTTCCTCACAAAATACAACGAAGGCAAGCCGCTCCCTGATGTGGAGCCTTCGCTAACCGACTGGAAAAATTCTGGCTGGCAGGGCGGCTATTGCGGATACTTCGACGCTCTGGAATTAGCGGACTGGTTCATTCCTCTGTAAGGAGGTCACCCTATGAAGCTCTTTATTCATCTGAAACTCAAAAGCGATGCGACATTCGGGCGCGGTGATGGTGTGGCGGGGCTGGTGGACGAAGAGGTCGAACACGACGCTTCGACCGGATTGCCCTTCCTGCGCGGACGCACCTTGAAGGGCTTGCTGGCAGAAGAGTGTGCGAACATTCTCTTTGCGTTACGCAAGCAAAATTCGCCCTATTACACCCAGTTCGAACAAGCAGCCAGGTTCCTTTTCGGGCAGCCGGGAAGCACCTTAATGGATGATGCAAGCATGCGTGTGGGACCAGCGGAGTTGCCCGAGGAATTGAGGAAGGCTGTCCAAGCGGATATCAAGCGCGGGGACTTGACGCCCGCCGAGGTTCTGGAGTCTCTGACCGCCATCCGTCGCCAGACCGCAATTGATGAAAGCACAGGAGCGCCCGAAGAAGGTAGTTTGCGCTCGATGCGGGTTGTGCTACGTGACACGCTGTTCACCGCAGAACTGAGTTTCGAGAGAGACCCGAATGATGCCGCAAAGTCACTGCTTGCAGCGTGCGTTTTGTCGCTGCGCCGTGCAGGCACAGGACGCAATCGCGGGCGCGGGCGACTCGTGGCGCGATTGTACGATGAGCACGGCAACGACATCACGGATGATTGCTTCAATCGCTTCCGGCAACTGGCAGGAGGGGCACAATGAAAGTCATCACCTATCGCATCACGCTACTTGAGCCGACACTGGTGACGGCGCTGGAAGGTGATCCGAACGAGGGCAGAGCATTCGACTACTTGCCTGGCAGCGTCCTGCGCGGAGCAATTATCGGCAAATACCTGCGCGCCCGTAACCAGACCGAACTGGATGCTGCTGATTCAGACGTGCGCCGGCTTTTCTTCGACGGAACGACCCGTTATCTCAACGGCTATCCCCTTGACCGCCTCAACAGGCGAACTTTACCCACACCGCTTTCATGGCAGCGTGAGAAGGGTAATGAGACCGACATTTACGACTTTGCGGTAGAAATGCCCGATGATGATAGGCAATGGCAGGGTGTCGGCAAGCCATTCTGCTCGCTGGGGGAATCCGAGAACGGCGGCAGGCAAAAGGTTCGGCTGGTTCAGCCCGACCGCCATATTGCCGTGCATACGGCCAGGACGCGCCGCTTCGGACGGGCAATGCCGGCTGACAAGATTGATTCGTCGAGAGGCGATATGCCGGGAGCTGTCTATCGCTATGACGCGCTGGCGCCAGGGCAAACCTTTGAGGCGGTGATTCTGTGTGACGACGGCGATGCGGCTCAGATCAAAACATGGCTCACAGGCGAAGTGATTCTGGGAGGCTCGCGCAGCGGCGGCTACGGACGGGCGAAGTTTGAGTTTGTGCGAGAAGTGGATGCAGAAAACTGGCGTGAGACGCACGGCGCACTGGTGCCTGATGTGAATGGTAAGCTGATAATTACTTTGTTGAGCGACGCGCTGTTGCGCAATGATAATGGCCAGTTCGTGGTTGACCCGCATGTTGTCAAAACGGCCTTGTCACAACGCTTAGGAGTGTCGTTGATCCTCAAACAAGCCTTCCTGGGTGGAGAAACCATTGGCGGCTTCAACCGCAAATGGGGATTGCCGCTGCCTCAGGCGCTCGCCATAAAGATGGGCAGCGTGTTCGTTTTCGACAGGCCCGATTGTGATGATCGGAAGCTGCGCGAACTGGAAATCACAGGCATTGGCGAACGTCGCGCCGAGGGCTTCGGGCGTGTAGCTGTCAACTGGCATACAGAAGCAGAGTTGCAAGTGGATACTACTCCGGAGACAAGTGATGTCGCCAGGATTACTATCCCGCGGAATTCAGAAAGCGAAAAGCTGCTCAAAAGAATGGCGGAGCAAATGCTGCGACGACGGCTGGATGAACGGCTAATCGCCAAAGCCCTTAACATTCAGATCATCAATGCGCCGAGCAACGCACAACTGTCACGACTGCGGAATATCATCCACGACGAACTGATGAAAGACGCGCCCGATCCACAGCGCGTGCGGGATTTCTTGAACACTGTCAGAGAGCGCAGCACGGCACGGAAGCAGTTCGAACGGGCTCGAGTAGGGACAAGAACACTATTGAGCTGGCTCGAAGAAACTCTTCAACAAAGGGATGAAAATAGCTGGAAACCCCTACTTGGTTTTGAAGAGGCGGATGCGCGAAGTGTGGCTGGCCTTAGAGCTGAACTCACAGAGCTACTCCGCATCGAGTATCTTCTGCGGTTTATTGATGCCGTGCTCGCTCGCGCGGCAAAGAAGCGCCGCAAGGAGGAGCAACAGCCATGACGAAACCACTCTGGTCGCCCGAAACATCTCGCCGAATCATCGCCCGCATCGTTGTCGAGGGAGATCTGGTTCTCCAGACGCCGGCACACTTCGGCAATGGAGACACCGATGAACTCACCGATATGCCGCTCCTGGTGGATCCGCTGGATGGGAGGACGCCGCTGCTCACAGGCGCTTCCATTGCCGGTGCGCTGCGCAGTTACCTCCGCGAGCGCGAACGCGGCTATGGTCAGCCTGCTGACCGTTCATCCGCCAGCGTGCTGCTCTTCGGTAGCTTGAAGGGCGACGATGAAGGCGAGCAAAGCCCGCTTATCATAGATGATGCACTGGGCAAGCCGGGAACTTTTGGCATTGAGATGCGCAACGGCGTCGGCATTGATCCGAAGAGCCGAACGGCGAGGGAAGACCGATTGTTCGACCTTCAGCTCTGGCAGGCGGGCACGAGGTTCCCTCTTCGCTTCGAGTTGCTCATCCGCGAAGGTGACGACAGCGACGCCTTGAAGCGTGCGCTGGCAACGGCACTCATGGGATTCAACGATGGTAGCATCACGCTGGGCGCGCGCAAGCGGCGTGGCTACGGACGGGTGAGCGTCGTCGGATGGCGCGTCAAAACTTATGATCTGACGCAAGCCGATGGGCTGCTCAACTGGATTGAGCATGGAGATGAACCACTGACCAATGTGACGACCGTGTCCGACATCAAAGCGGCTCTCGGTGTCGCCGCGCCGGTGGATGATCAGCGTGAGTTCTTTCATATCAACGCGACGTTCTTGCTCGATGGTTCGCTCCTTATCCGTTCCGGCAGTGGACAGGATGATCGGGGACCCGATATGGTGCACCTGCACGCCCGACAGGCCAGCGGCATTCGACTACCGATTTTATCTGGGACGAGCCTTGCCGGTGCGCTGCGGGCGCGGGCTCTGAAGATTGCCAACACCCTCGATGCGCGGGGTAGAGCACAAGCGCTGATTGACGAAATGTTCGGCGTGGAGATGCGGCCTGGCGTTCAGCCGAAAGCCAGCCGTGTCATCGTCACCGAAACCGTGGTGCAAAACGCCAGGACCGACCTCGTGCAGAACCGCGTGAGCATTGATCGGTTCACGGGCGGTGCAAGGGAAACCGCACTCTTCAACGAGCAACCTGCGTTCGGGAAGAGCGATACAACTGTCACAGTGGATGTGCGCCTTGTTAATCCCAGAGACCACGAGATCGGCTTGCTACTGTTGCTCCTCAAAGACCTCTGGACGGGCGACTTGCCTTTAGGCGGCGAAAGCAGCGTCGGGCGTGGGCGATTGAAGGGCGAGCGAGCGACATTGACCTATCAGAGCGGTGGCGCATCCCGAAGGTGGGAGATTGTCACGAATGGGCAAGGATTGACCGTAACCGGCGATCGCGTTGCGCTGGAGCGGTTTGTCGCTGCGTTGAACCAGTATTTGAGGGGGACGAAGCCATGAAACGTGAAATTAAATCGCACCCTGCTGTCGCTGCTGTCGTTGAATCCGTCACAGTTGAGTCCATCAAAGACGTGAAAGACTGGCTGCAAACGCAAGCCGTCCAGCACAGTTTGAATTGGCTGCTCGCACACGCTGACGATGGCGTGATCTGGGGCAGGATGGACAACGGGCAACTGGTCACATCCGATAGTGTTGCCCCCGAGATCTCTCCGCCGCTTCGCGTGGAGACGCTCCAACAGGCACGGCTCTTCGCCAGGGATGCTGAACTTCTGCTCTGGCGCGATGGCGATAATCGTTGGCATGCGCGTTTGATTCGTGAGGCTCGCGATGGAGAAACTCCAACTTTCACCGAGGCCATTGATGAACCACAGATGCTCTGGGGCACCGACTCTCAGCCACTCGCCAACGGCTTCACGCTGATGAGCGATGGTGCACAAGGCTTGCGCCATGCCGTTCCGCTCGTCGTCACAGGAAGGTTCGACGAAGCAAGCCGCCCCTTGCGCCTCTGGGTGCGCCACTACCTCAAAGATGACGAAAGCGGCTTTACTCGCATCGTCGCCAGCCGACTTTTCGACCTGAGATTGGAGGGATGATCAAGATGAGCAACCGTCAAATCTTGAATCTGCCGAAGCACACAAATCCGGGACAAGATCGAACGGCCAGTGCGCCTTACAACTTCGTGCCGCTACCGGAAGTAGTGGTGACAGCGGTGAACGACGCCGACGAGCTGCCTGACCACGACCGCTACTACCCGGCTCGACACACAGGTTACTTCGAAGTGACACTGACGACCCGGTCACCGCTTTACGTGCGGTGTCCTCTCACCATCAACGACTTCTTGCGCCAGGAACGTGGAGAGGATGTCAGTCTACCCCTCCGAGAGCAGGTTAGGAACACACCCGATTTCTTCTACACCCGCGATCGTAACCAGCCCGTCATTCCCGGCAGCAGCCTACGAGGAATGCTGCGCAGTGTTTTGGAGATCGCAAGCTACGGGAAGGTGCAGTGGGTAACGGAGAAGAACTTATTCTTTCGGACAGTAGATAATACGGTAGTCGGACAGTATTACAGTAGACGGATGAGGGGAAGAGTCGAAACCGGGTTTCTCACACGAACACGAGATGGGTATGTTATCAGGGTCTGTCGGATGGCGCGAGTGGAGCGAAACAGACTTCGTGGCACTCTTTACGAAGGATCGGCTCCGAATAGAACGCCGATCTGGGAGGGACAACCACGCCAGTGGATGCCTGTCTGGGTTCGGCTATCAAGCAATAATAGGTTTGTCGAAGAGATCAGATATGACCAGCAGACAGGTACTCAATGGCACGAAGGGATACTGGTTATCACAGGTGATATTCCCGGAAAGAGAAAGGAATTTGTATTCCTTTTCCCCGATAACGATGCGGAAGAAGTTCCAGTGGCTGAAGAACTGATCGAACGCTTCCACGACGACGATCAGATTACGCAATGGCAAGAGCGAGCTTTTCCAAAGGATAAACCCCAAGGGGGCTGTCGCGAGCGCGACGGGATGCTTCGGAAGAATCCACCGGAACCCGGCGATCCTGTGTTCTTTCTCCGCGAAAACGGAGAACTCACCTTCTTCGGGCGAGCACAGATGTTCCGTCTCCCCTACCGGCAGCGCCCTATTGACCTTGTGCCTGAAGACCTGCGCCGACCGGAGGATATTGACTATGCGGAAGCGTTGTTCGGTTTTGTGCGCTCGCAGAGAGAGCTGGACCACATGAAACACCGCGGCGTTATTCAGCAGATTCCAGGGCAAGGCGACAAGCGCCGTGCCTATGCCGGTCGCGTGTTTGTAACAGATGCTGTGTTAGAAGCAGGGCAGACGAATTATTGGCTATCGGATGATCCCATCACTCCTAAGATTCTTGCCACGCCAAAGCCGACGGCGTTCCAGCACTATTTGACTCAGCAAGATCCGAACAATAGGAATCAACTCGACCATTATGATAGTCCGCCACCACACGAAACTGTCATTCGCGGGCACAAGCTCTACTGGCATCAGGGGGAACGCTCACGGCAAGATATAGAAGATACAAGCGCGTCTCCGAACAGCACCCAGCACACACAATTCAAGCCGGTAAAACCCGGCGTGCGGTTCAGGTTCCGCATCTACTTCGAGAACCTGTCGGACCGCGAGCTGGGCGCGCTCTGCTGGGCGCTTCATCCTCTCGGAGATTCTACCAAAGAGTATTGCCACCATCTCGGCATGGGCAAGCCGCTCGGCATGGGTGCGGTGAAGTTAGAGGCGACCCTGTATCTCACAGACCGTCCGGCGCGTTACGGTTCGCTTTTCGATGGCGACAACTGGCAGACAGGTACGAGTACAAGGGAATCTCTGTCCGATCGTGCAATATTGGAGCACCGCACGCGCGAATTTGAACAGCATGTCCTGGAAGTGCTCGGCCTCAATACCAGGTGCCAGCACCTTCATCAGGTCAAGCGCATCGGGATGCTGCTCAAGCTGATGGAATGGCCGGGGTATCCTGCAGATCCGAATGGAGGACGATTCCTCACAGCTCAAAATCGTCCGAACACGCGATACATGACGATTCAACCCCGTAACGAATACCGCGACCGCCCCGTATTGCCCGATCCCTGCGCCTTCGATCCCAGTATCTGCAATCTCGTTGATCCGACGCCCGGTAATCCGGTTTCATCTGCTGGCGCAATCACTCGTCCTGGGACTTCGGGGCAAGTGGCTTCCTCACCACCACAGCCGGCGAAAGGTTCAGAGCGATCCACTCGAAAAGTTCAAAGGCGAAGCTCGCAGGAGGCCAGAGCGACGACCAAACGGGAGTGGGTCACTCTGAGAGAAGATGTCAAAAGTGGAAAAGCGAGAGTTCAAACGGAGGATGGCGAGATCATCGTTTGCAGCAATTTTCCTCCCTATCCGATGGGAACGGCGGGAACCCGCTGCCGCGCCGATGTGCTGAGGAAGGGTGGGAAGGCGGAGCATGCGATATTCAAAGGATGGAAATGATATGCGCGAATTGATCTCCCATCCGCCGGATGCGTCGGGGGGACCGATTCTGCTTTACGATCATTTGAACGACACGGGCTGTCGGGCGGCGGGGTTGCTCCTCAGGATGAAAGATCACTTGAAGCTTGCCATACCCGCCGAAGACATCGCGCGGGCGGCCTTCATCGCCGGGTGTACGCACGACTCCGGCAAAGCGAAAGCGCAGTTCCAGGAGTATATCCGGGGTGGGAAGGCCAAGGATAAAGACCACGCAGCGATCTCTTCGGTCTTCGCCTTTATCGTCGCCTCGCCTGTCTTCGGCCAGAAGCCGCAGCCGACACGCCTGCTCCCCTTCATTTGCGCCTACGCCGTCAACCGCCATCATGGGCTGCTGTGCAACCCGGAAGAAGCTTTCGATGAGGCCTCCATCGAACACCAGATCGCCATCGCAAAAGGCAAAATAGATGAGCGAGTATGGGATTTCGAATTCAGATATGATCCGCTCGATTTCGCTATCCGTTTTTCCGATCACCGCGAGCGGTTTGAAAGCATCACAGCAGATGATATCGCCGATTGTTTTCAGAAGTTCGGTGGTCTCCTCAGACAAAAAGCCGATGAGAGGGATGCTGCCGAAAGCTGGCCGGTTGATCTTTATTTTGCGCTCTTGCTCGTGGTTTCAGCCCTGACCGAAGCCGATGTCGCCTGTGTCATCCGAGCGTCTGAACCCAGGCAGACGGCATGGCTCGATTCTGAATCGGTGCGTGAATACGCATCTCGACAGCCGCGAGCAAGCGACACTTTTCAGAAGCTCCGCGAACGCGCCTGGAGAGAGATCACAGAAGCTCCCGAGCGTTGGGGTGAGTCAGCCCTTCGCCTGACTTTGCCGACAGGACTGGGCAAGACGCTGATGGGGCTCTACCTTTCCGCCGAGCTACAAGATAAAACATCGCCTCAACCCGTCGTTTATGCGCTCCCCTACCTTTCCATCATCGAGCAGGCGACCGATGTGGCACGCGAGGTTTTTCAGAAGGAGCGGACAGGCGTTTCCGTGATTCAGCATCACAGCCTCAGTTTCCCCGAGGGTCGGAATGAGGAGAGCCAGGACCTTGAGGAAGCCGCTGATGCTGACGGTCGAGTCGCAAATAAGGAGAGTCCGAACTTTGAAAAAGCACGGTTCGCGCTGGAGGACTGGGATGCGGATCTCGTGGTCACGACCTTCGATCAGCTTTTCTATTCGTTCCTTTCCAACGACCGCGGGTTCATCAAGCGATTCTTTCGGCTGCCGGGGAGCGTGTTACTTCTCGACGAGGTTCAGACGATCCCTCCGCGGCTCATTCCGGCTGTGAACGTGCTACTCGAAAAACTGCGCGAGAAGCTCGGCACGAGGCTCATCTACATGACCGCCACTCATCCGCCGTTTCTCGAGTCGGCAAAAAGCCTGGTGCGTGACGAAGAAGCCTACTTCGTGAAGCTCCAAAGAACTCGACTGCATCTTTGCCTGGATCCCGTCGCTTTCAGCGAGTATGTCGGAGGGCTTCCCCGCTGGCTCCTCGAGCGCAAAGGCAAAAAGGTGCTCATTGTAGCCAACACGATCCGCTGCGCGCGAGATCTGTTCGCGCATCTCAGTCAGCTCAAGGAAGAGGAGGCGGAGTTTCGGGAGCTCAAGCTCTTTTATCTATCAGGTAGCGTTGTCCCCGTAGAACGCCTCCGCCGAATCAAGGAGATTCGCGAGCGCACAGGAAGCGATCCGGAAGCGTGGGTTTGCGTTGTCTCAACGCAATGCGTGGAGGCCGGCGTTGATTTGGACATGGACGAAGCCATTCGAGACTTTGCTCCGTGGGATTCGCTGCTGCAAATTTGTGGTCGCGTGAACAGATTCGGGAAGCGACCGCCCGCCGATGTCTGGGTTTATCGCTGGGTAGACGATGCTAGCGAAACCGGCAGAGAATTCCACAGCTACATTTACGATGCTATCTTCACCGACGCTACTTTATTTGCCCTGCAAAATCGCGCAATAGTCGAAGAAGGAGATTACCTCGAAATCCAGCGATCCTATGTGCTCGAGCTGGAAAGAAGATTATCAACGGAAGCCTCAAGGGACATCCTGCAAGCGGCGCTCGCCTGGAGGTTCGACGAACTGGCATTTCAGAAGCTTTTTCGGGGTCAGGAGCGGGCGTGGAAGGTCTCTGTATTTTGCGTTGCCGACAGGACGGCTGAGCGCCTGAAGGATATAGCCACTGAGCTGTGGTCGAGCAGGAATCCGCAAGAGGCATTAAGACAGACGGTGGAGCTTTGCGAATCGTCCCTTTTCCAGCCGCTCGAAGAGTTCTTGCGCATCAAACGCAATACGATAAAGCAGTATGCGGAAGACTTGAAAAGTCTTCCGGAACGCTCCCTGATATTTAGCCTCGGACGGCTTCTTCGACCGATGTTTCAAGCTTATACTATTTCGCTGCCTATCAAGCGACTCGATAACTTACAGGTGGGCAAAATTGCCGAGGGTTTTCCTTATTTGAGCCAGGACGAGTATAGAACTCTGAATGCTTTCGACTCTAAAGGCTTAATGCGCTCAGAGCTCCCTGAGTGGATCATTTAGAAGGTCAAAGATAATGGAGAATCTGTGGACCGTGCTCAAAATCAAAAACGCCCGCATTGAAGCCCGCTCGCCCTATTTCCGGGAGCTCCTGTTTTTTACCCGCTACACGCTACTCTACGGCGGCAACGAGGCGCTCCTGAAGGAACTGGAGCGGGCATTCCACGACCCGGCGTATCCGCTCTCGCTCGGGCGCGAAGATGAGCTCATGCTTGTGGAAGACATCCAGCTTGCCGAAGCCGAGCCTGGGGAACCGCGACTTCGGGGCACGCTCGTGCCCGGGGATGTGCGCCAGATGCCCGAGCTACGCCCGATTCTGCGCGAAGGCGCAGTCTTTGAACCGCCCGTTGTGGAAACGCTCCCGCTTGCCTTCACCGTAGATGCAAAAGGCATCCGGCACCCAGAATCTCCCGTGCCGGTGAGTTTTCTGCCGCTGGGTGCGGAGCTGGAGCTGCCGGGGATTTCCGCATGGCAGTGGGAAGGGCGAGCGTGGGTGTGGGTGTCGGCGTAGGAGGATTATCATGAGTCAGTCAAAAGAGTGGAAACTAAAGGCTCTGACCGCCATCTGGACGGGGGATGTTGACCAAAAACCCGGCTGGCTCATCCCCACCGGGCTGATGGGATCGCTGCGGTGGTGGTATGAGGTGCTGGTACGGGGCTTGGGTGGGAAGGCCTGTGACCCTACATCGGATGTGCGATGTCCTGAAGATAGCAAGAAGAAACCCACAGACCCGGGCCATCACTGTGTAGTCTGCGAGCTGTTCGGCTGCACCGGCTGGGCGCGGAAGTTCCGGCTCATGGTGCTGGATGCGAACGGACAGGTCATTCAGGGTCAAATACAGGCCAGCACTACTTTCATCCTGCGCTTTATCCCGCTGCGCCCTATCAAGCTTGAGGAGTGGTGCCTACTAGATGCCACCCTGCGCCTGATTGCCGACTACGGCGCTATCGGCGGGAAGACAGTGTTTAAGCCGTCGGATGAGTGGGGCATTGCAGATCTCGGTGAATATGACCTGGATGATTCAGGCGGTCAAGTGGTAGTGCGTCGCAGTCGCCGCGGTCTTCCGCTGAGTCAAAACGATGTTATCCTCGAAGTTGACGAGGAGTCGGTTACTACTATCTCTGAACTTGAGCAAATGCTCAGTGGAAAGCAGCATGGTGAGCCGATAAGCATCAAGGTAAGAAGAGCCAATGGCACGCAGGAAAATGTTCAAGTATGGGCAGGGAAACGGCACCATCAAGATTTGGGGCTCATATCCATTGAGCGGTATCCGAGCGATATTCGTTGTAACCGCCAAAAAGTTGAAGCACATGTGCGCAATCACCCCTGGCGAAGCAACTTTGATGACGATGACTTCTCCTGGGCCTCTCTGCAAAACTTCTGGTGCGTGAAGGGGCGGTACCTGGCGAGGCAAGATGCAAATACGAGCAGCTTCAATCAAGTCATCGGGCGGCAACAAGCCAAGCGTCAAGCACAGCAACTTGCTCCAAATAACGACCAAAACCGCTGGCTTGCCGGCAGCCAGCAAGAAAGCAAAAAGGTCTTTAGCTTCAAGCACCCTGCGGAAAACGGGCGCACCTTCGGGTTTGTGAAGCCAGGGGTGGTAGATTTCGATGAGATCAAACGCCGATTGGGACAGATTTGGATAAATTTCAATCCAAACTCGGAGTTCGTGACTGGCCAACAGGTTCTGAACCAGTTGTTCCCATAGGAGAGCGCGACTTATGATCTGGGATTATTTCGTTTTCTTGGCTTCGGATGCTAGCCTCCAAGAACAGCTTGACCCGCCTGAAGGCCTTGCCATGGGCTTCATGGATGAGGTATCCTTGCGGTTCTGTCAGGGAAACAAAGAAACAGCGCGTCAGAGATACATCGGGAAAGCAAAGGGTAGTATCAGCCTACCTGGAGGAATTATACAAACAAGCCCGAACTTCTCATCACTTCCTGTTGATTCTTGGCTCGGGCTGCAGATAGACTTTGAACTCCTCACGCCGTGGTACTCCAAAGACGACCGCGTCTTTCACGTGCTGGACAACCCTGTGCACAAGGATCGTGTGTTCGGCGTGCCCTTCATGGCGGCTTCGTCGTGGAAGGGCATGTTGCGCTGGGCGTGCCGGATGCAGGCAGGATTGCGCGAGCACTTGGAACGGAACGGCAACCGCATGGAGGCCTGGCGGGACCCCGACTGGATTCTGCACCTCTTCGGCAACGAAAAAGGTGCAAAGAAGGACCTCCGCCAAGGCGCGCTGGTCTTTTACCCCACGTGGTTTGACCGCATCGGCTTTGAGGTGATCAACCCCCATAGTCGCGAGCGCCGCGCCGGAACGCAGCCGATCTACTACGAAGTGGTGCCGCCGGGGGCTAAGGGGACGCTCTCGCTGCTCTACGCCCCTTGGCCGGGGATGAAGCCGTCGGCTAATCCTGCGGAAGTCCTGCCCAAACTTCTGGAAGCAATTGAGGACTTGCTGAGGACCTATGGCATCTCGGCCAAGCGTACAGTGGGCTGGGGCACGGCAGAGATAAAGAAGTGGCGCGCGTTCCATAAGACACACGGTAGCGTTGAGAAAGACATTCGCGCCGAGCTGTGGCGCGAAGTGCAAAACTGGCTGGCCGGAGGGGGCACGCCATGAGCGCCACATTCGCTCCTGCGGAAACTCTGCGTCAGCACCGCCCGCTGCTCCTGGCCATGGAGGCCATCGGCTGGTTCCACATGGCGGGCAAGGCGCGGGTGGAGTTTTTGCGCCGGCACGGTGGAGAAAATAATGGCTATGAAGAGAAGCGCTGGCATGCAGCGGAGACACCCCCCTTCCCTTGGGACGATTTGCTGGGCTGGGTGCGGCAGCGATACGCCACGGGCAACCTTGCGAATGTATGGCCCGGCACCTTCGCCGATTTCACCGAGAGGCATGCTGACCGCGATGCTGGACTGTTAGGCTTGCTTCAGGCCGGGCACGGTATCGTCTCCGGCGTGGAGAAGAACCTACCGGAATCTACCTCTAAGTACCTCAATCAGACCCTCCCGCACATGTGGCTTTCCTCGCCGTGGGGGCACCCCAAACGCAATCTCTTAGCCGACTCGCCGGAAATCCTCTCGCCGCAGGGCTGGCGCCAGCTTGTTGAGGAACTTCAGCGCGTGCTGGAGGAACTTCGCGATCTGGGCACACAGAACAGGCAGGATGTCAACTCATGGCAACGCTGGCGGGAGCAAGCCATCGGCGAAGACTCCTTCATCCGGAGAGCCTTTCTCTCCACCCTGGCCGAGACACGCCTGCCCAATAACGACGTGACCCTCTGGGACCAGTCCTATGTGGCGGCAGCGCTCTTCAAGAGCGTCGTGGCCGGGGCCCTGTTGGATAACAACTTCCCTTGGAGCGACAGGGATATCAAGAGCAAAACTCGCTGGCGACTTCTCACCGTTTCAATTGGCACCGAACACTACGAAGCCCGCGCAGTGAAGATCGGAGACTGGACTGGTGCGCAGAGGACGATTGAAGAATTCTTCCGCCGTGTGGCCGAACTGGTGGAGGTAGACCTTGCGGTAGGCTCCCTGCTGTATCGGGACGATTCGGTTGCTGTCTTTTCCTTTCCCGGGGAGCGGTTTGATGAAGAAGAGCAGGAGCGTCAGCAGCGGAGAGACCAGAATTTCAAGTTTGATGAGAGCAACTGCGCGGGTTGGCTTAGGGGATGGCAGGAATGGTTACAAGACCAAGTGGACAAGATCGCTTGCGATTTAGACCTGGAAACCCCGCCGCACGTGCGCCTGAGTGGACCTACCCGTTCCCTGGTACCTATGGTGCGGGAGTGGCGCGAGGCTAAGGGTTCCGTTGCCGTCCCAATCCATCGTCCCTGGGATATTCGTTGGCTTGTTCCTTCTGAAAGCCGCGGCCACGTTTGCCCTGTTTGCCAGTTGCGCCTGAATGGCGACCCTACGAACAAGGGTAAACCTTGCGTGGTCTGTCGGGAACGCCGGCACCATCGCCGTGATGACTGGCTCCGGGGGCGACTCGACTACGACACGATATGGTTTGAAGAGATCGCTGATGCGAACGGCCGACTGGCTCTGCTCACCTTCTCACTGGACCTGGAGCCGTGGCTGGAAGGAGAACGCGTGGACAGCCTGCGAGCGCAAGCGATCGCGGAGTGGATTCTGTTTAACAAGAGCGTATATCGGACGATAGAAAACCAGACGATACGATGGAAAAACAGACATATCGTTGATCGGCTCAGTTTATATTTGGAGAGGCGTATTGCGAACCCTCCTAAGCAGATTAGCACTGATGGAATACTTCGGAAAATAATCCCGAATCTCGAGGAGGAATTTTCAGATTCATCCAATGCTTCACTCTCTTGGCAGCACATTTATGAGCGATTGGTAGAAGATCGCGCTAAAGCGCCTGTATGGGACAGGAGCGATAATCTCCAAAATGCAAAGTGGTTTGTGTTTCAGATCTTCCGCAAGCTCCCTTCGCCCGGCCGCGTCTACCGCTTCTGGCGGGAAGCTGAAGGGTTCTTTCAAGAGCTCCTGCGGGAGTTCCGCCAGATTGCGGCTCGAAGCGCCAACCCATGGCGAACCCGGCGCCTGCTCCTGATACCCGACAACCCAAGTGGCTGGCAAAACCTCACGCTCTACGATGGACGCTGGAAGGGACAGCAGATCAGCTTGGTCTATGTGCGGAGCTTGGGAGGGTTTGTCACGGCTTCCAACTTGGCGCGGCTACTGAGCCCGGAGGAGAGCCGAAACGCGTTGCAGGGAGCACAGATCGCGTTGGAAGATGAAGATGCGCCGGGACGGCAACGCGCGCTGACCGTAACCCAAGTACACGAGCTCTCTCGGCCTCATGCCCAGCTGGGTGTCTACCAGCCGGTCATCGTCGTGGACCTTTCGCCGATGCGGTTCCGGGTAATCGTGCCGCTGGAGGTGGCTTCTGAGTGTATGGATTTGGCTATTGCGTGGTGGCGAGAGCGTTTTGCCCGGGTGTGGGATCGCCTGCCCCTGCGCGCAGGCATCGTGGCTTTTCCGCGTCTGGTGCCGTATCAAGCCGTGGTGGAAGCCGCCCGCAACATAGAAGTGAGCCTCGCCGGTCCTGGGGAGACCTGGATAGTGCAGGAGATGGAGTGTCGGGAAGGCGTGGTCGCTCTGCGGCTACGGCGAAATGACGGACAGGAGTGCCTGCGGGTAGTGCCCGTGCGGTTGCCCGACGGCCGTGAAGATGTCTTTTATCCCTACTTTGCCGTGGAAGACCGCACCCTGCGCTTCCCGAGGGATTTCCGGCACCCTGAAGGGCAAGTCTATCGCCACGTAGCAGACCTGCGTTCGGGCGATGGCATTCGCGTCAGCCCCGCACGGGTGAAAACGCTCTTTCTGGAGAGTACCAGCGCTCGCTTCGATAGCTCACCTTCGCGCTACCTTGAGGAGTGGACGGAGATGCGCAGCGTCTGGGATTTACTCTCACGCATAGCGCCAAGCCAGACCGCCATTCAACGCCTGCGCAGTGAGCTTTCCCGCCTGCAGCAAGGCTGGCAAACGCCTGAGGGCGAGAACGCCGCTTCCAAAGAGCTCTGGCGGGAGACGCTCAAGGCAGTTTTGGCACACTATCTGGACGTCAGCGGAGCCGCCCTGGAGACGCTCACGGACGCTGCTGTCCGCAAACTTCTCCAGTGGGCAATAGAATGGCATATGACCGTGGAAAAGGTCAGCGTTTAGGGAGGACAGACATGCCAAGCTACGCGAAGTTTTTACAGCTCGGTTTGGCACTTGATCCCATCCACGTGGGTACGGGGGGCGCGCGCATCGGTCGGGTGGACCTGACTATCGTCCGTGACCCTGTGACCCAGGTGCCGAAAATCCCCGGCTCCAGCCTGGCCGGCGTGTACCGCACCTATGTGGCGATGCATCAACAGGAGGCTAACCCCAATCGCCAGGTCAACGGGCAGCCCAAACCTTACTACCCCGACTGCGCTGGGTTAGGCCTTGACCCGAACCACAGGCACTGCCGCCAGCGGGATTGCCCCGTGTGCACGGTGTTCGGCTTTGCGACCGGTGCAGGACAATCCGGCGGCTTTGCCGGGCTGGCTTCGTTCAGCGATGCCCATGTGCTGCTCTTCCCCGTGCCCACTCGGCAAGGGCCAATGTGGATAAGTTGCCCCATGGCCCTGCGGCTTGTGGGGCTGGAGGTGAGCGGGGTGGACAATGATGCAGTGTATTTGGAAAATACCGCCAACACTGCAAATCCGCTCAACCTTGGCTGGCTGCTATTACCGGTACAGCAGTGCAATCAGATGAGCCAGATTCAGACGCAGCTCCAGACCTTGAATGTGCCCGACTACATTCGCAGCCGCCTTGCTCTTGTGCCCGACCGCCTCTTTGCGCACATCGTCAACACCAACCTGGAGGTGCGCACTTCCGTTTCTATCAATCCGACAACCGGAGCAGCCGAAGAAGGAGCCCTCTTCTCCTACGAGGCCCTGCCGCGCAGCACGGTGCTCGTGTGGGAGATTATCGCCAAGAATCCGGCGTATTTTCGGATCGGCAATCAGCCGCTCACGGCAGTATCCGATCCGGATTCGGTTCATGATGTGACCCGGCAAGCCCATCCTTACCTGGAGCATCTGGGCATCGGTGGCATGGGCACGCGGGGTATGGGACGGCTACGAGTGCTTTATGCGAGTCAGCCGCCGTCCAATCAGTCGGTTCAGTGTGATGCTTCTCCATCTGCACCAGCCCCATCGTCCACTAGCCAAGGAGGAGGACAGCCATGAGTGGCAGACAGACAACTAATCTGGAGATTCGCTGCGCCGAGCTGGGACATCGGTTGGCGAGCATCAACGACATGGACGAGAAAGTCCTCAATGCGGCCCTTGCCGTGCTGGAAGAACAAGGCCCTTATGCCATGTTTCTCTACGTGCGGGCACGCCATAGCGACGTGACGCGGGATGTGGAAACGCAAACACTGTCTTTCTTAAGAGACATCTTTGGCGACCGAATCAGTCGTCACACTGATATTATACGTGCTGTTGAAGCGCTAGCAGAAAGCCTTGATGATCTGCTCTTCGCCCGAGAACTGTTACGCACAGCGCTTTCGTATGCCCGGTATCATGTGAAAGCTCGAGGAGGAGGCGGATCATGAGCTGGGTAATGCACCGCTGGGTGTGGCGCGTGGCCTCACCGCTTCATGTGGGGTGGCTACCGGCGGGCGCGCTCAACCGCACGCGGCTCTACGTGCCGGCCCGGGCTTTGTGGGGGGCTTTCACGGCGGAGCTGGCCCGCCGCCAAAATCCTGCCACTTGCCAAGAACCCTACGCCCAGAAGGGACAGCAGCTCCAGCAAAATGTCCGCTTCAGCTATTTTTTCCCTGCTGAGCAGGTGGGCAATGAATGGCTGGCCTGGTTGCCATGCTACCAGCAGAGAGAAGGCCTTGTGTGGAAGCGGGAAGATGGGGAAACCTTAAGCGACCATTCTTTTCGCCAGCGCCTGCTCATCACCCAGCCCGGCACGGCCATCAATCCTGCCTCGGATACGGCCGAAGAAGGCACGCTGCGCGAGCTGGAACTTATTAGCTCCTGGTGGCGCTCTCAGGAAGATAGCCATTCTCCCAAGCCCGTGGCGATGGTGGGCTATCTATTTTGCAGGGATCCTGCCTTGTGCACTCAGCTGCCTGCCTTGTGTACTCAGCTGCAGCAGGTCACGGAGCTCTTCATCGGTGGCGATACGCGCTATGGGCTGGGACGGCTGGTGCGCGAGGAGTTCCGTGACGCTTCCTCGTTTTTCCTGAACATGCAGGTGGACCTTTCCAGTAGCGACCCCGTTGTGACGAGTGCCCATTTTCTGGCGCACACGTTTCCGAATACCATCCAAGCCACTGGCGCAATGGAATGTGTGGGCGGCTGGGATATGACGGCCGGCGGGCTGGTTCAGGCTCAGCTCCTGTGGACACCGGGGTCTTTTGTGGATCGGGAAGTCCAGTTTTGCTTTGATCGCGATGGGTATTGGCAACTTAGATAAAGGAGGGACCAATGGCTACACTGCTTGAGAGGATCAACGCGCTGACCGATGAGCAGGCGGTGTGGGCGCTCCAAGAGCTGTGGGATTTGCTCCCCGGCGAAAAGCCCACATCTAGTGTTTTGGTAGATTATTTGAACGAAATCGAGTGGAGCGCTTCTGAACGGGAACGAGATTTTGTCCGAGCCATTCGCGAGAGTCGAGACCCCGAGGTTGCAGCAGCCCTTGCTCGGACGGTACTAAGCGAGCTTGCTAAAGACGAGAACATGCATCACCATCTCGATGAGGCCATCCGGCGGGCTCAAATGCGCCACATGGCCTCAGGAGTGGAGCTCGCTCTTGTGCTGGGTATGGTAGTGTTAACCAGCACAATCGAATTCCACCGCACCCCACAAGGTGGAGTGGTCATTAAATATAAAACGGAGTTGCCGGAGCTGATAAAATCATTGGCCGAATTAGTTGGAAAGCTTCCCCAATCCATACTTGAAAAACTTCTGCAGAAGGGTCTGGGAGGCTGAAATATGGACCTCTTTGCCGAAGCCAACCGCGCCTTCCAGGATGGCCGTGTTGCTGAGGCACGACGATTATTGGAGCAACTGTTGAATCAAACGGATCTCGGGCATGTGGATCGCTTGTGGGCGCGTCAGCAATTGGGAGAAGCCTATACCTTAGAAGGAAATCCGGAGCGCGCAATCCAGGTCTTTCAGGCTTTGCTTGGAGATGAGGACTATCAGCATGAGCTTTTTCGGCTTTTGGAGATCTGGGTCTATACCCTTCGGGGCCTGGCAACAGCATACCTGCAAGCGGGGCGTTTCGAAGAGGCGGAGGAAGTAATAGACCGGGCTTTCTCCATAGCCAAAGCGTTTCCCCATGAACCGTTTCCGGAGCTCGCGAGCGATCTTTTCGTCCTCAAAGCGGATATGGCGCTGTTCCATGGAGACTATGACAGCTTCCTTCACCTTTCGGAAGAGGCTTACAAATGGGCAATCGCTCATGGTCTCAACGAGCGCGCTGTTGAGATCCTTCTTGGGCGTTACCGGAGGATGATGGAGATCGATCCCACCGGCGAATCGGCTGAAAGGTTCGAAAAGTTGCTAAGGGAAATCCACGGCCTCGGTCACGAACAGCGCGAGGCAATAGGAGTCGATCTGGCGATTCTGAGAGCAGAGCGCTCGCGCCTCCGGGGGAATTTAAAGGGAGCGGTAGATACACTCACGAGCGCCTTGGAGCAAGTTGCAGACTCGGTCTTCAGGCGTGTCCAGATTCTTCTCCGGCTCGCTCAGGTGCGGAGGGAGGAGGGACAACTCGAGGAAGCAGCCAAGCTATACGAGGAGGTCGCCTTCTTAACGTCCCGCGAAGGGCTTCATGGTTATTGGGTAATTGCGCTCCAGCAGCTTTGTTACTTTCAGGCGCGGTTAGGATTGTCTCCCGCGATAGGCGATCCGGTGGCATTCCTGCGGCAGAAGGCGACACCCGAAGAGCTGGCTTGGGGTTTGTTGAACCGAGCCTATGGGCACTTCGAGAGGGGCGACCTCGACCGCGCCTTCGCCGAAGTGGCTGAGGCCGAAAAGGCTGCTGCTCGGTCCGTTACTCTTGCAACTGTATTCACGGCCCGAACCGTTCTTATGGAGCGAATGGGGCGTTATGACGAGGCTTTGAGGTCTGCAACAGAGGGATTACAGATCCTGCAGGAGGTGCTTCCCCAATCTCTTGCGCACTGGGGCGTGCTCTTGAACCAGCGGGCAGAGCTTTGTGAGGCTGCGGCCCGTATGAGCGCTCGCTTGGGCAAGTCTTGGGATGCGCTGCTGTGGGCTGAAAAGGGTAAGGCTGAACTCCTGCGACGCCGCTGGGGACGTGAGCGTCCCTTCTGGCAGTCCGCCGAAATCACTGTAGAACGCCTGCGAAATATTCTGGCAGGAGAACAGGCGGGGATTGTTGTTTTTTGCATGACTGAGAGCACGACGCTGGCGGTGATGATGGGCCCAGAAGCAGAGGATCCCGAGACGCGCTTTATAGACCTGACATCCAAAGAGATTGGCGGAGAGGCAAGCGCTCCACAAAGCTGGAATCTACTTCAGTTGAAAGTTTTACACAGCATTCGTGACAGTCTGGGTACGCTCTTAGATCGGTTCACGCGGAAGGTGAAAAGACTCTATGTAGTGCCGGATCATCGGCTCTTCTTCCTGCCTTTCGCTGCTCTTGAATTTCCTGATGGCAGTCAGATGGTTGATCGGTGTGCGGTGGTATATCTTCCGAATTTAGCTACGCTCATTAGACCGACCCACTTTATCCCACAGCACACGTGCTTAGCAATAGGGCATGAAGATTTCGTTTCCCAGGCCCGGGAAGTCGCTGCCTTGCCTGTTTGGTCGATGGCAAAGGTTCTCGAGTATCCGACAGTTGAGGAGTGGAAGCAGCATGTCTCGGAATTTTCTGTCCTCCATCTTGCTTGTCACGGTCGGACGTCCGGAGAGGAGCTTGCTCCCTCTGCAGCCAGCAGTCTTGAGTTGAGCAAAGGGTGCAGGCTGTTGCCTAGAGATGTGCGTGCCGTTGGAGATCTAAAAGCCCACTTAGTGTTCCTCAACGCTTGCGTTTCGGGCGTATTCAAGGCTCCGGGGAGCGCAGAGGTGGGCGGTTTCTGGGAGGCTTTCTTAGGAGGGGGCGTCCGATGGGTAGTGAGCACGCTCATGTACGTCAATCCAGAAATTGCTCACTCTGTCGCTAAGGCGTTTTATCAGGGCTGGTTGATAGAAGGTCTGGATCCCCCTGAGGCATTGCGGTGCGCTCAGCTTGAGGCGCGTGAGATGTGCGAGAGCAATCAAATAGACTGGGCGGGACATGTCCTCATAGGAGGAGGCGAGCCAGCAAGCCCAGAGTCTACGCCGTCCTGAAGTAAATTCCCATGCTCTTGGCCAAACCCGATACGTCGCTTGTTGACCATCTGGCGGAAGTGACCCGGTTGGGGGCGCAGATTGCCGAACGGCTTGGGCTGGAAGAGCCGCTTCGCACGAAAGCCCTCCTGGCATGCGCGCTGCACGATATCGGCAAGGCTATGACGGACTTTCAAGAGTACATCAACAAACGACGCAAAAAAGCCTATCCCCATGCCCTGGCGTCGCTTCCGTTTGTGCTCTTGGTGGAGGGAATGCTCAACCCCAAACTCGGGGTAGAACGGACGCGCTACGAAGCCGCCGCAGCCGTGCTCACGCACCATTCGCCGCTGGGACCCGAGCTCTACAAGGGCTACGATAAGCCGAGCTACCATCCTGAGCTCCCAAATGTGCTGGGGGAAGTCTGGCGCCTGCTCGAAGAGGTCGGGGTAGAAGGTCTGCCACCTGTGGAGGAGTTCTGGAAGCAGCTTCAGCCGCTTTTGCAGAGTGCACCTGTAGCGTTTCTGGATACGCCACAGCACATTGGCGAGGAGCGCACGACGCTGCGCGGCGTCCTGCAGCGCCTGCCTACAGAGGATTTCGCCTGCGTCAAAGCGGTGCTGCACTTGGCTGATTGGCTTGCCTCGGCGAACAAGCCTGACCCGGAGATGCTCTTCCTGACGGACGGGGCGAAAGCCGTCGTCCAGCATACCGAGAAGCTCCGCGGACCCCTGCGGCGCTTTCAACACGAAGCCCAAAACGCCCGCACAGAAGTCCTTTGGCTTCGGGCACCCACGGGCACAGGCAAGACGGAAGCACTTCTGCTCTGGGCGGGCGATACGGAGCGACTGATTTATCTTCTGCCTACGCAGGCTACCACCACTGCCATGTGGCAGCGGCTGCGCCGCATCTACGGCAACGACGCCGTAGCGCTGGCGCACGGACGCGCCGCCTACATGCTCCGGCGGGAGTCAGACGAAGACCCGCTGGACCTGCGCCTCTTCGGCTCGGTCTTTGCCAAGCCTGTCACTGTTGCCACGCTGGACCAATACGTGCTTGCGCACCTCAACGGGCGCCACTGGGAAGAGCGCCGCACGCTTGCCCGCCGGGCAACCGTGGTGCTGGATGAAATCCACACCTACGAACCCTACACGCTGGGGCTCCTCTTGGAAGTGCTGGAGCGGGAGCCTCCAAAGCGACTTGCGCTGGCCAGCGCCACGCTCCCGGAGCCGCTTCTGGAGCTCTTTCCCCGAGGACGCCTCATAGAGGCCGAGCCTGAACTCTGGAGCCGACGGCGCCACCGGCTGGAGCTCTGCGAAGGCGCGTTGCTGCAGGAAGGCGTCGAAGCATCGCTCCAGGCTGCCCAGGAAGGACAGGCTGTGCTTGTCGTTGCCAACACCATTCGGGATGCGCAGGCGTTCTACGAACGGCTTCGGGAGCAGGGATGGGCGCAGCGCGAACTGCTCCACGCCCGCTTCATCTTCCGGGACCGGCAGAACAAAGAAGCCCGGGTTTCTCAGCCGCAGCCGGGCATGATTTTCGTGGCAACGCAGGTCGTGGAGGTGAGTTTGGACATTTCGTACGACGTGCTCGTGACCGAGCTTGCCCCTGTGGATGCGCTCGTGCAGCGCATGGGGCGGGTGAATCGCCGTGGAGACAAGCCGCCCGCACCCGTCATCGTGTACCGTGAGTACTCCGAAGGCGCGCGGCGTGTCTACGGACGGGAGCTTTTGGAGTGGAGTGCGGAGATTCTCGCCGCCTTGCCTCCAGAGCCCACCGATGCTGATTTAGCTCGGGCAACGCATGAGCTCTACGCGCGCGTCCTTCCCACTCCAGACTGGCAGAAAGAGCTTGCCGAAGGACGCGAAACGCTTGCCTACGTCCAAGGTGCGCTCGGCTGCTACACGATTGACCTTTCAGACGAAGTCCTGCGGGAGCGCTTCACGGCGCGGCGCGGGGTGGTATCCGTAGAGGTTATCCCAGAGCAGTACGTGGGGGAAGCCTATCAGCTCAAAGAGCAGGGTGAAGGCTGGCGCTTGCCGGAGCTTTTGGTGCCGGTGCCGATTTGGTGGTTCAAGCAATTTCCAGGTGCCTTTACGGGGCTGCAGGATCTTGGGGTTGTGCAGGCGACCTTGCCGTATGATCCCGAGCTGGGCTTGCGCATGCCGGAGGAGGGGGAAGCGCCTTTCGCGATTATCGAGTAGCCTTACCTAGGAGCCAAGCCCGATGACCGAGGAGGAATTTTTGGAGCTACGCACCAACGGCATCAAGGTCAACTACTATGTCGTCTGCTCGCGCAAGCTGTGGCTCTACAGCCACGACATCCGCTTGGAGTCGGGGAGCGATCGCGTAGCGCTGGGCCGATTGCTTCATGAGCGCGCCTATCGCGAGCTCAGCCGCCGCGAGCTGCTCATCGATAACCTGATCAAAATAGACCTCCTTGAGAGCGAAGGTAAGGTCCTCGAAGTGAAATACTCCCGGCGCTTGAAAGAGGCGGCGCGGCTTCAGGTGCTCTACTATCTCTACTACCTCAAGCGGCTCGGCGTTGTGGGCTTGATCGGAGAGTTACGCTTTCCGAGAGAGCGGCGGCGAGAGCCGGTGCACTTGACCGAGGAAGCTGAGCGGGAGGTGGAGGCGGCCCTGCGGGAGATCCGCCGGATTGAACAGCTTCCCACACCCCCTTCTGTGTCGTTCATGCCGATTTGTCGCTCGTGCGCGTACCTTGAACTCTGTTGGGGATGAGAGGAGATGGCGCGGAGCTATTACATTTTCCAAAGCGGGAGATTGCGACGCAAGGGAAATACGCTCCACCTGGAAAAGGAAGATGCGACCGCTTCTTCCGCGATCTGGGAAGCCGACGACTCTATTGACAAAGAAAATGGGTGGGAGGGCACCGAAGCCCTGGATGAGCCGAACTCCGAGACCGCGGTAGCCTTGCGGCAGGAAGCCCAAAGCCAGCCTTCGTCCTCGCGTCGGATCATCCCCATCGAAGATGTGGCGGAGCTCTTTCTGTTCGGCGAGATCACCATGAACACGAAGCTTTTGAACTTCCTAGCTCAAAAGGGCATTCCCGTTCACGTCTTCAACTATCACGGGTTCTACAGCGGCTCCTATTATCCGCGCGAGACGAACGTCTCGGGGCATCTGTTGGTGAAACAGGTGGAGCACTACACGGACCCGGCAAAACGAATGATGCTGGCGCGAGAGTTCGCCCGAGGGGCCTATCATCATCTGCATCGCAATCTGCTCTATTACCGCAATCGCGGTAAGGCCTTGGAAGAGGCCCTCGAGGCTCTGGAGCGCGAGGGGGCTGAGATTGAGCAAGCCGACTCGATTGCGGCCCTCATGGGGGCCGAAGGACGAATGCGCGAGACCTACTACCGCGCTTTCAATGAGATCCTCGATCTGGAAGCGCCGTTTCTCAAGCGGGTGAAACGCCCTCCGGATAATTTGATCAACGCGCTCCTTAGCTTCGGCAACGCGCTCCTCTACACGGCCGTGCTCGGGCAGATCTACCGAACGCCGCTCAATCCGACGATTTCGTACCTGCATGAGCCGGGGGCGCGTCGATTCTCGCTCGCCTTGGATGTGGCGGAGATCTTCAAGCCCATGATCGTCGATAAAATGATTTTTGCGCTTCTGAATCGGCAGATGATCGGGGATGAAGACCTTGTGCCGGAGGTGGGGTTTGCCGCCCTAAAAGAGCCGGCTCGAAAGCTTGTCGTGCAAGAATTCGAGCGTCGGTTGCAGACCACGGTGAAGCATCGGCGCTTGGGTCGGCATGTCTCCTATCGCGGGTTCATCCGGTTGGAGTGCTACAAGCTCGTGCGCCACTTGTTGGGGATCGAGCCGTACCAGGCGTTGCGAGCCTGGTGGTGAAGGAGGGAGCATGTACGTCATCCTCGTCTATGATGTCGAGCAGGAGCGCGTCGCCCGGGTGTGTCACTTCTTGCGTCGGTATCTGCACTGGGTGCAGAACTCGGCCTTCGAGGGGGAACTGAGCGAAGCTCAATTGGAGCGGGTGAAGCTGGGCCTGAAGGACATGATTGATGAGGAACGGGATTCGATCTATCTCTACATCTTGCGCGACGCGCGGTGGGTGAGGAAGGAAGTCGTCGGGAGAAGCAAAGGCGATACCGAGAGCGTGATTTGAAACGACCTGTGACTGGCCCCGAGAGGATGGCATCCCGGCTGCGCCGTCCTATCCGATGAGACATTCACGCAATGGCATGGCTTCTCCGCATTGACGAAAACGGTCTGCGCCGTCCTATCCGGTAGGACGTTCACCTGCGTCCGAGGGAGGTGGAGGACTTCCCCTCAGTGATTGCAGCAGGATGCGAAAGCTCGCCCAGTCGAACACCGTGAATGCCCCGATGCGTTCTAACGTCTGCGCATAAGCCTCGGCCGAGCGTCCTCCGACTACAATGGCTACGCGGTGGGGAAGGTAACGGCGGAGTTTCTCCAGCTCTGAGGGGAGATTGGGATCGTCTGCCGGGTAGACGATGCTGAGCGCCACGGCTTGAGCCCGGCGTTGGATGGCCGCATGAGCGATTTCCTCAGCGGGTAGACTGGGCCCTAGGTACACGGCCTGCCAGCCTTCTGAAGTTGCGATCGCGGCGGCCGCCAGAGCGCCGATCTCATGAAATTGGCCGACGGGCGTGGTGACAATCAGGACAGGGACATTGGTCGTTGTCGGAAAGGAGCTTCGCCCCACATTTCCTAAAAAGGCTTGGACGATGGCTGAAGCCATATGCTCGTGCCCGATTCGCAAGGAACCCTCGCGCCAGCAATCGCCGATCTTCTGCATCAAGGGCAAGAGCAGTCGTTCGATCAATGCGGGCCATCCGAGGGCTACGGCTGCACGGGCGAGAGCTTGCTTAAGTCCTTCCGCATCGAACTTCTCAACTGCTGAGAAACACGCATCTAAATGGGCCTCCGGAGAAAGAACCGAATCGCGAGGCGCTTCCTGAGCGCTCGTAAGACGAGGGGCACCGTTCACGATCGCTAGTAATCGCTCTGTAGGAAGCTGGGCGACCTGTTTGAGGCTGTATCCCATCTCCCTGGCGCGGCGCAGCAGAATGAGTCGAGCGATATCCGCTTCCGAATAGAGACGACGATCCGTTGCACTCCGCGTTGGAGTGATGGCCTTATAGCGCCTCTCCCAAGCGCGAATCAAGTATGGGCTTAGACCCGTTCGCCGGGCCACAACTCCGATCGGAAAGAGTGGCTCGTTCGACATACCCGGTCCCGAACATAAAAGATCATCTAGCAAGGGGATAGTGTAGACCATTGTCCATGATCTGTCCAGATGACATCCCTATTCGTCGCATGTAATTTAGACAGTATATTGACAAAATGGAGACGGTATGTATAATTAGCGACCTTATGCTGGATCAAATCAATTCAAAGGAGGAGCGACAATGAGGAAGAAGGTTGCAACGCTTGCCTGTCTGACGTTATTGCTTGGGCTATCGGTAAGTCCCTCACGGGGAATTCAAACAGGCTCTTCCAAAGACATTGTGGACACGGCCGTAGCGGCGGGCACATTCAAAACCCTGGCCACAGCATTAGAAGCGGCCGGATTGGTGCAGACGCTCAAGGGGAGTGGTCCCTTCACTGTCTTTGCTCCGACGGATGAGGCCTTTGCGAAATTACCGGCTGGAACCCTTGATAGCCTGCTCAAGCCGGAGAACAAGGGCCGTCTCACGAAGATACTCACCTACCACGTTGTGGCGGGCAAGCTTATGGCTTCCGATGTGGTGAAGGTGAAGTCAGTGAAGACGTTAAGCGGAGAGAGCTTGCAAATTCAGAGTGCGAGGGGGACAGTGACGATCAATGGTGCTCGGGTGATCAAGACCGATATCCTGGCGAGTAACGGGGTAATTCACGTCATTGACGCAGTGCTCTTGCCTAAGGACTAACACGAAAGGAGGGATGTATGAAAAGCCCACTCGATACGATCGCACTGGTGTTGATAATCGTTGGTGCCTTGAACTGGGGGCTCTGGGGGATTTTCCAGTTTGATCTGGTCGCGGCCATCTTTGGGGGGAATACCTCCGTCTTGAGCCGCATCGTCTACACGTTAGTGGGAATAGCGGGCGTCTACTCTCTGACTTTCTTTGGCAAGCAACTCAAAAGTGAGGCTTGAGGGGCGCGTCGGTGCTTCCAACAAGGTGAAGTGCTGCGCGACCCAAGCGTTCGATTACGGATGAGAAGCTTGCAGCGCGTTTTAGTCACAGGGGCGACGGGATACGTGGGCGGCCGGCTCGTGCCACGCTTGCTGGAGGCCGGTTATGAAGTGAGAGCGCTCGTTCGAGATGTACGTCGCCTGCAAGGACGCACTTGGGTTGAGCGTGTCGACACTGTCGTCGGGGATGTTCTCAAGCCCGAGACGCTTCCTGCGGCAATGGCTGGCGTGGATGTCGCGTTCTACCTGATCCATAGCATGGCTGAGAACCGCGATTTCCATCGGCGCGATCTCTTGGCCGCCCACAATTTTGCCCGAGCGGCTCGCTCAGCCGGTGTCCGGCGTGTGATCTACTTAGGGGGATTAGGCGATCCGAGCGCCGTTCTCTCTCGCCATCTCCGATCGCGGCAGGAGACAGGTCACGTTCTCCGACAGGCGGGGGTTCCGGTCACGGAGTTCCGCGCGGCGATCATTGTCGGCTCGGGCAGCATCTCCTTTGAGATCGTGCGCAACCTCGCTGAACGCCTGCCCGTGATGATCTGCCCGCGCTGGGTCTACACGCGTGTTCAGCCTATCGCCATTGATGATGTGATCCAGTATCTGATCGCTGCCTTGGAGGTCTCAGAGAGTGCCGATTGGATCATTGAGATTGGTGGAGCGGACGTGCTCACGTATGCCGAGATGATACTGACCTATGCTCGGCTTCGTGGCCTCAAGCGCGTGCTCCTTCCAATCCCGGTGCTCTCGCCTCACCTTTCGTCTTATTGGGTGCATTGGGTCACACCCATACATGCCGATATTGCTCGACCATTGATTGAAGGACTTCGCAACGAAGTGGTCGTTCGGACGGACGCGGCACGTCGCCTGTTTCCCCACATCGAACCGATGGGATACGAAGATGCTGTTCGGAAAGCCCTTGAAGGGCTGGCTCATGGGCAGGTCGAGACGAGTTGGACTGATGCGCTGGCTGCCAGTCAGGTGGAGGGGCTGCTCCCTGTCCTCAAGATCGAGCAGGGTGTGATCATTGAGCAGCGGAGCCAACGGGTCTTGGCTAGTCCCAGGCGCGTTTTTGAGGTTTTCTCGGGATTAGGGGGTGAGCGAGGCTGGCTTTGGGCAAATTGGGCGTGGCGGCTGCGCGGCATTTTCGATCGGCTCATCGGAGGTGTAGGTAGCCGGCGTGGGCGTCGCCATCCGGTTCAGTTACGGGTCGGGGATGTCGTGGATTTCTGGAGGGTCGAGGAGGTGGTGCCCGATCGGAAATTGAGACTGCGTGCCGAGATGAAGATGCCCGGCTCGGCTTGGCTTCAGTGGGAGGCGAGATCGCGATCGGATGGCCGGACGCTGCTTGTGCAAACGGCTTTCTTCGCACCGAAGGGGTTGCTCGGTTTGATCTATTGGTATGCTCTATATCCGATCCACCGAGCGATCTTCTCGGGCCTGATACGAGCGATCGCTCGACGGGCGGAGGTCCTGGAGAGCCATGGGCGTACTACAGACCAAACGTTCGAGTGGAAGCCCTCGTGAGGTGATCGCCCTGATTGGTTTCGTGGGCGCATGCTTTGTAGTCGCTGCGATTGGATCCTGGTTCACGGATCCTCGCATTGAGGGATGGTATGCGTCATTGCGAAAGCCGGATTGGACACCTCCGAATTGGGTATTCGGTCCTGTCTGGACGGCACTCTACGTGAGCATGGCCGTGGCGGCGTGGCTCGTGTGGCGGCAGCGCGGCTGGCGGCGGGAATTGGCGCTCTTTGCCGGACAGCTCGTGCTGAACATGGCATGGTCAGCGATCTTCTTCGGAGCTCGCAATCCGGCCGCGGCGTTTCTTGAGATCCTTGCACTCTGGGTGATGATCCTTGCGACGACGATCTTCTTCTGGCGTGTCTCTTCGGTGGCGGGTTGGCTCATGGTTCCTTATCTCGGGTGGGTGGGCTTCGCCACCATCTTGAATTTCGTCATCTGGAGGATGAACGCGTGAGCGGTCCATTGAGCTATGTTGTGTTAGGCGCGACAGGAGGGATCGGCTCGGAGCTGTGTCGGCGATTGGCGGCCAAAGGCGCGCGGCTGACCATAGCCGGTCGCAATGAAGCGAAGCTCGCGGAGCTGGCCGCTGAGCTAGAGGCGCATGCGTGCGTTGCGGATGCGACCAAATCCGATCATGTTGACCGTTTGTTCGCCGAAGCCGTTCGCGTCCACGGTTCCATTTCGGGTGTAGCGCATTGTGTGGGGTCCCTGCTGCTCAAGCCGGCGCATCTGACGAGCGATGCGGAATGGACGGCGACGTTAGAGACGAACCTGACGTCGGCGTTCTTCGTCGTTCGAGCGGCCGCGCGCGCTCTGATGCAGAGCGGCGGATCTGTTGTTCTCGTCTCCTCGGTCGTCTCGCAGATTGGCCTCCCGAACCATGAAGCTCTTGCTGCAGCTAAGGCTGGACTCGTTGGGTTGGTGCTCTCGGCTGCCGCCACGTATGCCCCGCGTGGGATTCGATTCAACTGCGTCGCTCCGAGTCTCGTTCGCACGCCTCTCACGGCTCGATTGACGGGCAACGAGAGTGTGCTCAAAATGTCCGCGGCGATGCATCCGCTCGGGCGCATCGGAGAGCCCATGGATGTGGTCTCGGCCATTGAGTGGCTTCTTGATCCCGCGCAGAGCTGGGTCACGGGATTGGTGATCGCGGTGGACGGCGGGTTGAGTCGGATTCGCTCCCGATTCGCGTGAGCGCGGAGACGTGCGGCGATGATGAAGGAGACGGTGGTCTTCGAAGACATCGGGGCGACCTATGAAACGCGTGTTGCGCGGCTTCACCGACTCTTCCGCCAGCAGTGGGTGAGGCCGCCCTTGGAGATCGTTTTCCGATTCTTCGAGCGACCGGAGAATTTGGGGCAGATCACTCCACCGGAATTGGGGTTCGAGCTCCTCACGCCTTCGCCTGTGCCTATGCATCTGGGGGCGCTGATTGACTACAGGATTCGGCTCTTCGGCGTTCCTGTCCGATGGACGACCTACATCGCCGTTTACGATCCTCCCCATTGCTTCGTTGATGTCCAACTGCGCGGGCCGTATAGCTTCTGGCACCACACGCATCGGTTCGAATCGGTGAATGGCGGGACATTGATCACGGACGAGGTGCTTTATCTCTTGCCTTGTGGTCCTCTGGGCGAACTCGTTCATCGAGTATGGGTGAAGCGGCAGTTGCGTTATATTTTCGATTACCGGCAGCGTCGCCTTGCGGCTCTGTTCAACTTCGGGGCGGAAAAATCGGCATGATGTTTCGATCCGGCGAAGCATCGCATCGGTGAAAAGGCGCGGTGAATCTCGTCGGGTGATTCTCCCGAAGCGCCGTTCGGGTTCGGTCGCGAGGTCGTCATTGTGGGGTCACTCTCTCTCCCCGGATCGGAGCCGGGCATACGCGCTTTCGAATTGGCGCTTGCGCTCGGCGTGTTCGACGATGGGCAGGGGATAATCCACTCCGAGGCGCACGCCGTACGACTCTTGCTCGAGGGGGCTCATGCGCCAGGGCTCGTGCAGATATTCGGCGGGAAGAGACCCGAGCTCGGGCACCCATTGGCGAATGTAGCGCCCATCGGGATCGTAGCGCCGGGATTGCACAACGGGATTGAAGATGCGCAATGGCCGAGCATCCACGCCAGTGGAAGCGACCCATTGCCAGTTTCCAGCGTTCGCCGCGATCTCGCCGTCGAGCAACTTGCTGCGAAAATATCGCTCGCCCCAGCGCCAGTCTATACGGAGGTCCTTGACGAGGAACGAAGCGGCCACCATGCGCGCGCGATTGGGCATATAGCCCGTGGCGTTGAGCTGTCGCATGGCGGCATCCACGAAGGGGTACCCCGTGCGGCCCTCGCACCAGGCCCGGAAATAATCCTCGCGGTTCTCCCACGGGAAGCGCTCCATCGCGTCGCGGAAACTGCGCTCGGCTACGTGAGGGAAGTGCCAGAGAATGTGCTGGAAGAACTCGCGCCAGGCGAGCTCGGCGATGAAGCGCTCGACGGATGTGCGCTCCGAGGCGCTCAGCTCTGAAGCCTCAAGGAGATCTGTTGCATCCGCGTAGAGCCGACGAATCGAGATCGTCCCGAAGCGAAGGTGCGGGCTCATGCGGCTGGAACCATCCGGCAAGGCCGGGAAGTCGCGGGTCTCTCTGTAACGCGGCAGCCCTGTTCGGAGGTACTGATCCCAAGCGGTGCGAGCGCTGGTTTCTCCGGGCGTCACGGCCCATCTCTGGAGAGTCACGGGTTTGCCCAATCGTTCGGCCGTCGGGATCGGCTCCGACGGCATCTCAGGCCCAGGGAGCAAACGTTTCGGCTTCCCGTAGGGACGAGGCTTCGGAAGTTTCTGCCATGCTCGATAAAAGGGCGTGTAGCGCGTGTACGGAGCGCCTTCGAGAGTCGCGATCTCCCAGGGTTCCACGAGCACGTGATCTTTGAACGAAAGCACCTCGATCCCATAGCGGCGGGCGAGCGCCTCAATGCGCGCATCGCGCTCGCGGGCATAGGGTTCGTAGTCGCGATTGTAGTAAATCGCGCGCGGTTGGAGTTCCCGGATGAGATGATCCATCACGATTTCGGGGATGCCATATCGGATGATGAGCGCGTTCCCGTAGTGACGCAGCGTCGCGTCCAGCTCCTGGAGACAAGCGGCCTGAAAGTCGAAGAGAGAGCCGTCCGAGGGGAGGTCGGCGATCAACCGATGATCGGCGATGAAGACGGGGACAATCGGGGCTTCCGCCTTGGCCGCATGCCAGAGCGCTGCATGATCTCCTACCCGCAGGTCGCGTCGGAACCAAACGATGATGGGTCGATCGCGCATGGTCCTCGCGGAGTGAGGGGGACAATCGGCGAGTGATTCCAGGGCCGCGCTATTCGATCTGGATGGTATCCACGATGCCGACGATGGCGGCATCCACGGGGCAGTCCTTGCATCCGTGAGCCATGCGGGCGGAGCTTCCGGAGACGACGACGACCGTCTCGCGGAAGCCCGCTCCGACGGTATCCACAGCGACCAAGTAGCCGGATTCGTCTTTGCCGTCTGGGGTGACTGGGCGCACGATGAGTAGTTTCTTCCCGTGGAGCCGCTCATCCTTGCGCGTGGCGACGACGGTCCCCAGAATGCGCGCGAGGATCATAGGTCATTTCGCTCCTCGGGATCGAGGGCTCACCGGGAGCACTTCGTCCACCGACTGATGCGGTCGTGGGATGACGTGCACGCTGACCAGCTCGCCGATGCGCCGAGCGGCGGCTGCTCCGGCATCGGTGGCCGCTTTGACGGCGGCCACTTCTCCGCGCACGATGGCGGTGACGTATCCGCCGCCGATCTTCTCATAGCCGACGAGGGTGACGTTGGCGGCTTTGACCATGGCGTCGGCCGCCTCGATCATGGCGACCAGCCCTCGCGTCTCGATCATCCCCAGCGCTTCCATAGCCCCTCCTCGCCACACGGTACGAGTGTTTCGAACGTGCGTCGCTGGCAATTTACACCGGATGGGGGCTGTCTGACAAGGGGCAATCGAGAGGGATTCTGCGTCGCTCTCTCAAACCATATGAGATGCTTTGGAGAGGGGGCTCGATCACCGCGCGAGGTTGAGGGACCGAAGGACGGCTTCGACCGTTTCAGCGATCAGCTCGATGAGCTGCTGGCGCGTGAGCGTGAGGACTTCATCGGACGAGGCGGAGGACGAGCGGTCTGGCACTCCACAGAGAGCTGGGCTAGGAGTCATCATTCCCGCTCGCTCTCGAAGCTGGAAGAGTTTCTGGACGGCTTCGGGCGGAAGCGGTCGCTCGCGTCCGAGGAGTTTCGCCACAAGGGTGATGCGCGCGAAATGCTCCAAGGTCTCCATCCGGAAATAGGCCGTCTCCAGATCCGGGCCGTAGGTGACGGCCCCGTGATTGGCGAGGAGCAGGGCATTGTAGTGCGGTACGTAAGGAGCGATGGCGGCTACAAGCTCTTGCGTCGAAGGCGTCCCGTACCCGGCCAAGGGGATGCATCCGAGCGTGAGCACGACTTCGGAGATGAGCGGCTTATCCAAGCTCATACCGGCAGCGGCGAATCCGGTCCCGCACGGCGGATGGGCGTGGACGACGGCGTGGACATCGGGACGCTGTCGGTAGATCTCCAAGTGCATAGCCAATTCGGAGGAAGGGGAGCGCTCTCCTTCGAGCTTTCGTCCTTCGGCATCCACGACGACGAGCATCTCGGGGGTGAGGAAGCCCTTGCACACGCCCGTCGGCGTCGTCAGGATGCGATCGCCTTCGGGCAGACGCACGCTGAGATTGCCATCGCTGGCCACGATGTAGCCGCGCTCGTACAGGCGTCGCCCAATGGCGACGATGGCTTCGCGAAGGCGCCGCTCGTCCATGACAGGAGCAAAATACGGCCAAGCGGCGCATCCCGTCAAGGGAGGAGTCGGATCGCCCTCGTTCCCTGGCGGCTCACGAGCCTGGCGTTTGACGTCTTCGGCAGCGCATCGGTATAGTAATTCCCACCGGAGATCGGCTGAGCGAGGTCAGAGCGGACGACGATGATCGCGCATTTGCGAGGCACGCTCGTTCAGAAGCGACCGACGTCCGTGATCATTGACGTTCAGGGCGTCGGGTACGAAGTGACGATCCCCCTCTCCACTTACTACGAGTTGGGGGAGGTCGGCTCCACGGTCTCGCTGTTCATCTACACGTACGTTCGCGAGGATGCGCTTCAGCTCTATGGCTTTCGCACGCCGATGGAGAAGGAGATCTTCTTGCGCTTGATCTCGGTTGCGGGGGTCGGTCCGAAGTTGGCGATTGCGATTCTCTCCGGATTGAGCGTGGATCAGTTGATCCCAGCGATTCGTACGAACGACTTAGCCCGATTGACGGCGATCCCGGGCGTGGGGCGGAAGACGGCCGAACGAGTGATCGTCGAGCTGCGGGACAAATTGGCGACCCTCACGACGAAGGAGGCGGAGTTGGCTTATCAAGCGGCGGCTGAGGCCGAGGCGGCTGATGAGGCCGTCAAGCGAGATGTCGTCTCGGCGCTCATCAATCTCGGCTATCCACGACCACTCGCTGAGAAGACGGTGGCAGCCGTTCTGGCGAGCGAGCGCGATCATTCGACGGAATGGATTTTGAAGCAATCGCTGAAGCGGCTGTTTCGGTGATTGCTGTCCCTTCTGGGTGAGTCGCGTGCGCCTCATGCGGCTGGTGTGGAAGGTCGCGACCAGACGCCGGGAATCGGCGTCCGGCAGCGCGGACAAGCGCCATCCTCGAGCTTCACCTGAAGGATGCGGAACCCGTAGCGCTCGATGAGGAGCGTCTGGCACTGAGGGCAGTACGTGTTCTCGAACGGGCCGACCAAACCCGGCAGGTTCCCCGCGTACACGTATCGGAGTCCCTCGCGGTATCCGATCTCGGCGGCGCGGATGAGCGTCTCCGGTGGAGTGTTCTCCGGATCCGTCATCCTGTAGTCCTTGTGGAAGGCCGTCACGTGCCAGGGGATGTCCGGCGAGATCGAGGCGATGAAGCGCGCGATGTCGCGCAACTCCTCGTCGGAGTCGTTGAAGCCGGGGACGATGAGCGTGACGATCTCCATCCAGAATCCGCGCTCGAAGACCATGTGGCACGTCTCCAAGACGCTCTTCAACGTGCCGCCGAGCTGGCGATAGTTCCGATCGTTGAACGTCTTCAGGTCAATTTTGTAGAGGTCCGTCCAGGGGCGCAGATAGTCGAGGACTTCGGGCGTCGCATTCCCGTTGGAGACGTAGCCGGTCAATAGGCCGGCGCGTTTGGCCTCTTTGAAGACCATGACGGCCCATTCGCTCGTGATGAGCGGTTCGTTGTAGCTGCTGATGATCGAATCGGCTTGGTAGCGACGCGCCAGGGCGACCATTTCGCGCGCCGTGATGGCCTGTGGCGGCGCCCCGGCCAGCGGATCGCGAAGGGCTTGGCTTGTCAACCAATTCTGGCAATAGGCGCAGTGGAGGTCGCAGCCGAGCATGCCGAAGGTGAGCGCGCGCGAACCCGGGCGCACGTGGAAGAACGGTTTCTTCTCGATGGGATCGCATTGCAGGGCGGCCACGTAATGGGCGGGGACGTAGAGCGTACCCCCGTCGTTATAGCGAACCTTGCAAATGCCCTCCAATCCGGGCAAGATCACGCAGCGATGTCCGCAAGCGAAGCAGCGCACTTTCCCATCGGGGAGGCGTTCGTACAATTCCCCGGGGATGGCGAACTGCTTCAGGACCTCCTCGAGCGTGAGGACCGAAGCTGGCTTTTGGCGCGCCATGGCCATCTCTCCTTGTGCGTTCGTGCACAATTATGGCACAGGCGAGAAGGGGAAAGACAGCTGCGAATGCCGACCTCGCGCCGCGGGGGCCCGAGCTCAGCGCGAGGACCCCGCGGCGCCCAGAGCTAGAACTTCTCGGCGACGGATTTCGCTTGCAAGAAGAGGAGCAGGTAATCGCGTCCACCGGCTTTCGAGTCCGTGCCGGACATATTGAACCCGCCAAACGGGTGCACGTCCACGAGCGCGCCGGTGATCTTGCGATTGATGTAGAGATTGCCGACGTGGAACTCCCGACGCGCGCGTTCGATGTGCTCGCGGGTGCGGCTGTAGACGCCGCCGGTCAGACCGTAGACGGTCCCATTGGCGATCTCCAGCGCATGATCGAAGTCTCGGGCGCGCAAACAGGCGAGGACGGGGCCGAAGATCTCCTCCTGCGCGATCCGCGCCGAGGGAGCGACATCGCCGAAGATCGTCGGCGCGATGAACCATCCCTTGCCGACCTCTTCGAGCGCGTGTCCACCCAAAAGCAGCGTCCCCTCGCTCTTCCCGATCTCGATATAGCCGAGGATGGACTGATAGGCCGACTGGCTGACGACCGGGCCCATCCAATTGGCCGGGTCTTTGGTCGGGCCGACGGTGATCTTCTGCGCCCGTTCGATGACCTTCTCCACGCCGGCTTCGTAGACGTCCTCCAGGAAGATGGCGCGCGAGCAGGCCGAGCATTTCTGTCCCGAGTAGCCGTAGGCGGAGATCACGATCCCTTCGGCGGCGGCGTCCAGATCAGCTGAGCTATCCACGATGATGGCGTTCTTCCCCCCCATCTCGGCAATCACGCGTTTGATCCAGATCTGACCGGGGGACGTTCGAGCCGCCATCTCGTTAATGCGCAACCCGACCTCCATCGAACCGGTGAAGGCGATGAAGCGGGTGCGCGGATGGGCGACCAGATAATCGCCGACCTTCGAGCCAGCTCCCGGCAGATAATTCACGACGCCTTCGGGGAAGGACGCTTCTTCGAGCACCTCCATGAACTTCGCCGCGATAATGGGGCTCTCGCTCGACGGCTTCACGACGACCGTATTGCCTGCGGCGACCGCCCCCATCGTCATGCCGACGAGGATGGCCAAGGGAAAATTCCACGGTGGGATGATGGCGCCCGCGCCAAGCGGGATGTAGAACCACTCGTTGTATTCGCCGGGGAGAGGAGAGGGCGTGACCGGACGAGGGCCCTCGTATTGGATGGCCTGGCGTCCATAGAACTCGCACATGTCAATGGCTTCGGCCACATCGGCATCGGCCTCGGCCCAGCTCTTGCCGACTTCGAGAACGATCCAGGCGGCCAGCTCGAACTTCCGGCGTCGCATGACATGGGCCGCTTGAAAGAGATACCGCGCGCGCTCTTCGGCTGGACGACGACTCCATGAGGCGAACGCCTTCCACGCCGCTTCCAAGGCCTGGTCCACATGTTCGGGGCTGCCGCGATGCGCCCATCCGACGATTTGATCCGTCTGAGAAGGGTTGACGGATTTCAACAGGTCTCCCGTCGCGTGCGGTTTCCCCCCGATGATGAGCGGATATTCCCGCCCGAATTCCGATTCGACTTTGGCGATGGCCTCGAACATGGCCCGCCGATTCGCTTCTTGACTGAAATCGGTGAACGGCTCGTTTCGAAAAGGTGGCATCATATGAAGTCTCCTTAAGCGTGAGTGTTCACATAAGCGCTCAATTATGGCCCGAAGCGCGAGCGAACGGCAACATCCGCCTTGGCGAATCGGCCGGAGAGGGGGGGCTATTGCATCCGTCCTGCAGCTGGAATATAATCAGGCCAAACACATTGGGGAGAAGCTGAATCGGCGCTATGGGGAAAATCAGAGTGCTCTTGGCGGACGATCACACGATCCTGCGGCAGGGTCTGCGGAAGATCCTGGAAGCCGATCCCTCTTTTGAGGTCGTAGGGGAGGCGGGCGATGGCCGCGAGGCCGTCAAGAAGGCGGAAGCGTTGAAGCCGGATGTCATCGTCATGGACATCTCCATGCCCGTCTTGAATGGGATCGAAGCCACGCGGCAGATCGCCAAGTCGCTGCCGAAGACGAAGATCCTCATCTTGACGGTGCATGAGAACGATCAATTGGCGATGGAGATTTTGAACGCCGGAGCGACGGGATATTTGCTCAAGGATGCGGCGAGCGAGGAGTTGATCGCGGCGATCCGTGCCGTCCATCGAGGGGATTCCTACTTGAGTCCCTCCATCGCCAAGCGAGTGATCGCGCAATATCTCGACTTCGCCCGCGGGAAGGTCCCGCCGGAGGAGAAATTCTCCGATCTGACGGCTCGTGAGCGGGAGATCCTTCAGCTCATCGCCGAAGGCTATTCGAACAAAGAGATCGCTCAGATGCTTTACATCAGCGAGAAGACGGTGAAGACGCATCGGGAGAACATCATGCGGAAGCTCGATCTGCACAGCGTGGCTGAGCTAGTGCGCTACGCGATCCGTCGGGGGATCATCCAGGGATAGACCTCCTGCGCTTTTGGTCGGAAATACTCCCCTTGGGGAGCGAAAAATCCGCTGTGTGCCGAATTGTCGGATCCCCTGGAATCACCGATCATAAAGGCTCATGGAGAGACCGCGGGTCAGGGGGGGGCACCTTCAGGGCGGGGGCTCCGTGGACCGAGATCGGTTGCGGGAGAGTCGAGTGCGCGCGAGACGACGAACGGTCATCGCGGATGCTCATCAACTCTGGCGGCATGTCTTGAAGTCCCTCCTGGAGGAATTCGGCGCTTACGCCGTCGTGGGGGAGGCCTCCGATGGGCGAGGGCTCTTGGAGTGCGTCGAGGCGACCAGGCCGGAGATCGTCGTCATGGATATCGCTCTGCCCGTATTGGATGGGATTCACGTCTTGAGACACATGGCAGGCCTCCTCCCAAGGCCGCGCGTGGTCGTTCTCTCCGAGATCGCGGAGCCGGAGATCATCCGCGAGGCATTTGCCGCAGGTGCGATGGGATATGTCTCCAAGGGTGAGAACGCGGCCATCCTCCGAAGGGCGCTTGTGGCCGTACGTCGGGGATTTTCCTTCCTCAGCCCCTCGATCGCGCGCACATTGCTGGATGTCTTACAGCGGAAGATGAGCGCGAGCGTCGGTCGCCACCAGATGCCGCTCTGCGAAGTCGAGCTTCTGAGGCTGCTCGCGAAAGGGTGCTCGGATCGCGCCATCGCTGCGGCGCTCGGATCGAGCCTCCACGCGGTGAACTTTTATCGCCTCGACGTGCTCCGGCGTCTTCCTCCAGTGATACCGCCGTGAGCCGTGCCTGCAGGCCTTCGTGCGCGGGAATCCTCGCCTTCCACCGTCGCAGGCGCGATCCCATTGCCGATGCCTGCCGGTTGGGATATGATCTTGCCGACCGATGAGGACGATGAGAGGAGGAGCGTCAATGCGGCGACAGCTCGTGAGCGTCTTCATCATCCTCGTGGCCGGAGCGCTCGTGTTGCTCGCGATTCGCTCCTTGGGCTCGAAATCGAGGCCCGCCGTCGAAGGGATAGCGCAGACGGCGACGTCGCAACAGCCCAAGGACATCTTCGAGTTCGAGCGCGCGCAGGCCAGGAAGACGACGCTCGCCGGTCGGTTGGGTGCGGACGATGGGATGGTGGCCGCGATCTTCTTCGGGGGCGACATCTTGGGGAGTTTGGAGGTCTGCGGCTGTCCGAAGAATCCGCTCGGTGGCGCGGCGCGCCGCCAGGGCTACATTCGGTTGTTCGCTGAGCGATACCCCGATGTCCCGTTTCTGCACGTGGACACCGGTTCCTTCTTCAGCGATCGAGCGGATCCGACGACGGGCGATCTCGCCGAGGACGTCATCGTAGGCAACGAGTGGGTGATTCGCGCGTACGAGCAGATGAAGCTCGATGCCGTGAATCTCTCCTATCACGATCTCCCGCAGCTAGCGCGGTGCTTCCGATCGGAGGAGTTTCGTCGTCATGTGGCCGAGACGCCGGTGGTGCGACGATTCCTCTCGGCGAATGTGCGTCCGCGCGAGGCCTCGCATGCGAGTCCGCAGCCGTATCTGCTCCGCGAGCTGAGCGGAGAGCGGCTCAAAGGGCGCCCGCTTCGGATCGGATTCATCGGGGTGACGGAAGCGGGGAACTATCGCGGACGGGAATTCGTCGTCTCCGACCCGCTGGTGGCCGTGCGGTCGCTCCTCCCGCGAGTGCGCGCGCATGCCGATGTGGTCGTCGTGCTCGCTTATCTCTCGCCGGAGATGATCGAGACGTTGGCGCGTGAGGTCTCCGATGTAGACGTGATCTTGGCCGATGTCGGGCGTCCGCTCTGGTTGCAACCGAAGGCCGTCGGTCGCACATATGTCGCGTACAGCATCTATCAGACGAAGTTTCTGGGCGAGCTGCGCCTCTATCGAGACGAGCGAGAGGGACGGTGGCGCGTCCTGGCGCGATACGTCGAGCTGGATGGCCTCATCCCGGACGATCCGGCGACGGAGGCGTTGCGCGCGGAAGCACGACGCGAGCTGGCTGCCGTGCAACGGCGACTCGCCGAACGCGCGATGGCCGCGAGCCGAAGAGCCCAGCAGAGCGCATCCGGAGAGGGGGCGACTTTCGTGGGATCCCGCGCCTGCCAGCCGTGTCATGCGTCGGCTTATACCGTGTGGACGGAGTCCGGGCATGCGCATGCCTTCGCGACGCTGCAGAAGGCGAAGCGGGAAAATGATCCGCAATGTCTCGGCTGCCATGTGACCGGTTATGAGCAGCCGGGGGGATTCCTCAATGTCTTCTCCACGCCTCGATTGAAGGACGTTCAATGCGAGGCGTGTCACGGGCCAGCATCTCGCCATCTCGAAGATCCGACGCGCCCCTATGGGAAGGTCGGCGTGCCCGAAGGATGCGTGCCGTGTCACACGAGGGAGAATAGTCCGGATTTCGAACCTGTGAGCTATTGGGCGAAGATCAAGCATTGAGCGATGGCGCGCGGGATTCGCGTCCCTTCGGAAGGCCCATGGACGAGCTGATTCGCATCCTTCCGCATGTGCTCCGCATGGTGGGGTATGAGGAGAGCGCCTGCGAGCGCGTGCTGCAATCGGCCTGGACGCGCATCGTCGGCGAGGCCATCGCCGCTCATACTTTTCCCGCGCGACTCCATGAGCGACGGTTGATCGTTCTGACGAGCGATCAGACGTGGCGAGCGCAATTGGAAGCGCTCTCGTCCGATGTCCTCGCTCGGATCAACCGCCTGTTCGGCGTCGAGCTGGTGGAGGTCATCGAATATCGCGTGACGCGAGACATCGCATCGCGCGGAGGGAGCGAGAAGGCGTCGCCGGCGCCTCAGATGGCTTCCGACGAACGCCTGCTTCGTGAACTGGCCCCATTGGCTGAGCCGATCGCCGATCCCGACCTGCGCGAGGCCTTCCTCCGGGCGGCGAGCCGATGCCTGATGCGCCGAGGAGCGTGATGAGCGATTGCCCGATGCTCGCTCGGCATGCGAACCGGGATTCGCCCCGGCGGGAGAGTGGGACGCGCATTCGCCACTGCGCTCATGCTTCGACCTCCACGTGCGCTCGACGTAGTGCCTCGCGGAGGTCGCGCGTCGCCTCCTCGAGTCGAGCGTCGGCGCTCGCCGGATCGTCGCCGGAGAGCCAGAGCGTGATGCGAAAGCGGATATCCGGACCGAACTCTCGCGCTCGGGATTTGATGTAGACCTCGGGATGACGCTGGGCCACTTCGCGGAGGATGGGCGCCAGCACCGTCTCATCTCGGCAGAGCGCGATGACTTCCCGTTCGCGAAAGACGCCCGTGCCGAAGAGCTCCCGCAAGATCGGGCGCAGCGGGCCCGTGACGATGGCCTTCAATTCGGCGGGAACGCCGGGCAAGCTGACGAGCGTCGTTCGATCCAATCGCAGAAGGACGCCAGGAGCTGCTCCGACCGGATTCTCGAGAGGCTCCGCGCCCTGCGGGAGGCGCGCCATCTTCAGGCGACTCTCTGTGAGCTGGGCATCGGTCACGTACCCAGCGGCCGCGAGTCGCTCGTACGTCTCGCGCACCAGGGCGAGTGCTCGCTCATTGAGGACGAGCGGGCGCTCGAGCGCGTCGGCGACCGCCTGTAGCGTCAGATCGTCATCGGTCGGTCCGAGCCCCCCGGAGGTGACCAAAAGCTGCGTCCCTCGCTCCAGGGCGCCGCGAATCTCTCGAACGATGGCCGGACGGTCGTCGCGCACGAGCACGGCGCGCTCGACCTGACCGCCCAAGCCGGTGAAGGTCCGACACAACCACTGAGTGTTCGTGTCGAGCGTGTCGCCTAAGAGGAGTTCGTTGCCGATAGCGATGATTTCAACCGTGACCATAGGCGTTCGTCTATGACGAGGTCTCGGAGGCAACGGCGGACGTCTTCCGGAGAGAGAAGGCCGCGCTCGGTGATGATGCCGGTGAAGAGCTCCAGCGGCGTCGTCTCGAAGTATTCGTTCCAAATGGTGAGGCCCGGCGGCGGCGTCTCCCAGATTTCGGTCGGAGACTGTGGGCGCGAGAGGCTCAGGGGCAGGGGAAAGAATTTGCTGCTTTCGGCGAGCGCGTAGATGGGGAGATGGCGTTCGCGAGCCGCGAGCGCGAGAAGCCGCGTGCCGATCTTATTGACTACACCCTCGGGGGCGACGCAATCGGCCCCGACGAGAGCGAGCGTACAACGTCCCGCCCATTCGGCTATGGCCGCATCCACGATGAGCGTCACGGGCAGGTCGAGCGTGAGCAACCGCTCGACCAGGCGTCGGCCCTCGCAGAGGGGACGAGACTCGGTGCACACGATCGAGAAGCGGCGTCCGCGCTCGCGCGCGGTCCGTAAGGCGGCGAGGACGGTCGCGCTGAAGGAATGCGTGAGGACGCGCGCGCCATCGGGGATGAGCTCGTACGCGTGCTCTTCGAGGGCGCGCGCCTGCTCCTGTCGCTCGTGGTGGAATCGGTCGAGCGCCTGCCGAGCGGCGGAACGAGCTTCCTCGAGCGTCGCCGCTTCAGCGATGGCGCGCGCGACGGTGTTCATCACGTGCACGAGAGGCGCCATATTCGGATGCGCGCGGATCACGCGTTCGCCGATATCGAGCACCTCCGCCCGCAGGGCTTCGACGGTCGTCGCGGGCGAGAGCTCGACCGCTTCGCGCAACACCTCAGCCGCGCGCTCGCTGAGCGCTGTCGCCCCCGAGAGGTGATCCTCCGCGATCGCTCGAATCCGTTCGTTCAGCGCCGAAGCGTCCCCCTGCATGCCCGTTCAGTAGACCTGGAAGAACCGCTCGTAGAACTCGAGCGCCTCATCTCGCTCCTTCTTGTCGAGGCTGAGCAGATCGCCGAGCGAGACCGTCCCCAACACCTTCCCTTCCGGCGTGACGACGACCAGATGTTGGAAGTCATTGGCGAGCATCGTCACCAAGCATTCGGCATAGGTCGCATCCGGGGTGGCCGTCATCGGGTTCGGCGTCATGACCTCTTCGACGCGCGTCGTCTCCGGATCGCGCCCTTCGGCGACGACCTTCGTCATGATGTCCCATTCCGAGAGGATGCCGACCAGCCGATCCCCCTCCAAGACTGAGATGGCGCGCACGTTCCGTCGCGTCATCTCTTGGGCAGCCTGCCGTACGGAGTCCGTCTTTTGGACGGTGTACACCTCGGTGCGGGAGCCGACGATGTCGCGAATCCGTTTCATACGCCCTCCTCGCCGCGCGGACTTCAAAGATCCGCCCGGCTTAGTATATCCCTGGGAGGGGGATCAGCCAAAGGGTCAGGAGCGCGAGAGGGCGGCCTTGCGCTGACGCTCTGCGTCAAAGCGATCCCCGGGCCGTCCTTGACACGGCCAGCGCCCGTCCCTTTAAATTGGAATCTTTTCGGCACGGTGAGGGAGGAGACATGGAGATGTTCGCAAGCGTGGGAGCGTGAGATGGCGTTGGTGAAGTTCGCGATCCCGAAAGGGTCGCTGGAGAAGGCGACGTTCGATCTCCTCGAGCGAGCGTGGTACAAGATCTATGGTCGGGAGCGGACGTATCGGCCGAAGATCAGCGATCCGCAGATCGAATTGAAGATCTTGCGCCCGCAGGAGATCCCGATCTTCGTCGCCGAGGGGCTGCATGATGTTGGCATCACGGGGAAGGATTGGATCCAGGAGGGGCGTGCGGACGTGGAGACGCTCCTGGATCTGGAGTACGGGCGGGTGAAATTGGTCGTCGCGGTCCCCAAAGACCTGGATGTCGCGTCGCTGACGGATCTGTTTCGGACATTCTGGCGTCGGGGGCGGAAAGTGCGCATCTCTGCGGAGTATTTGAACATCACGGCCGATTATGTGAAGGCCAACCCGCTCTATCGGAAGACGTTCGGGCGAAAGGAACCGCTCGTCATCACGCCGTGGTGGCGGCGTGGGACGAACGATCGCGTGAGCATCTACCTCTCCTTCGGGGCGACGGAGGCGAAACCGCCCGAGGACACGGACGTCATCATCGACGTCATCGAGACGGGGACGACGCTGGAGCGGAACAATCTCAAGCCGATCGAGACGATCTTGGAGTCCACGGCCGTTTTGATCGCGAATCGGCGCGCGCTGCGGGATCGGCAGAAGCGGGAGAAGATCTACGACATCATGACGCTGCTCAAGGGGGTGATCGACAGCGAGAAGAAGCTCCACATCTTCGTCAACGTGCGGCAGGAGAATTTGGAGAAGTTGCTGCGCGCGCTGCCCGCTCTGAAGCGACCGACGATCAGTCCGCTCTCGGCGCCCGGCTGGTACTCGGTGAATACGATCGTCGAGAAGCAGCAATTTCTCACATTGCTCCCCGTCCTTCGTCGGTTAGCGCAAGGGTTGGTCGTGCACGAACCGCAGCAGATCCTGCCTCTGGAGGAGATCGCGCGCAACGAGGCCCATGAGTGAGGCATTGCGAATTCGGATTCGGGCGCTGACGCCGCGCACGTTTGAAGCGCGGTTGCGGGAGATTCGTTCTCGTCGTGGACTCCCCGAGGGGGTGTGGAGCAGGGTGTGGCGCGTCCTGCGAGATGTTCGGGAGCGCGGGGACGACGCGCTTCTGGAATACGTGGCGCGGTTCGATGGCGTCGTGCTCTCGCGGGGTCGGTTGCGGGTCGAGCCGGAAGCCGTTCGCGCGGCATATGGCGACGTCTCGCGCGACGCGATCGCGGCGCTCGAGTTGGTCAAGCGTCGGTTGGAGCGCGCCGAACGACGGTGGCTCGATGGGCTGAGACGCGCGCGTGTGGCCGCCGATGGCGTCATCATCGAGAGCGCCTATCGTCCGATCCGAAGCGTGGGATGCTATATCCCGGGGGGGAGAGCGGCGTATCCGAGTTCCGTACTCATGAACGTCGTGCCCGCGCGGTTGGCTGGCGTGGAGCGGATCGTGGTTTGCTCGCCGCCGTCGCGGGAGACGGGCGAGATCCATCCGCTCGTTCTCGTCGCGGCTGACCTCTGCGGCGTCACGGAGATCTATCGCGTGGGCGGAGCGGCAGCGATCGCGGCACTCGCGTATGGGACGGAGACGATTCCTCCGGTGGAGAAGATCGTGGGGCCGGGCGGGCCGTATGTCGTGGCGGCGAAGCTCTTGGTCGCCGAACGCGTGGGGATTGATCTGCCGGCCGGGCCGAGCGAATTGGTCATCGTGGCCGATGAGACGGCATCGCCGCAGGTGATCGCGGCCGATCTCATGGCGCAGGCTGAACATGGGGAGGACAGTTTCTGCGGCCTTCTGACGACATCGCGGCAGGTGGCACAGGAGACCGCGCGCGCGCTGAGCGCGCGATTGGCGAAGGCGGAGCGCGGCGAGATCATCCGGCGAGCGCTCGCCCGACAAGGATTTCTCCTCCACACGGAGGGGGACCTCGACCTCCTCGTGCGCTTTGCGAACGCGTTGGCGCCCGAGCACGTGCAGGTCATGACGCGGCGTCCGAAGGCCGTGGCGCGCGGCATCACGCGGGCTGGGCTTGTGCTCATCGGTCCCTATTCGCCGGCGAGCGCGAGCGATTATGTGCTCGGCACGAATCACGTCTTGCCCACGGGGGGGACGGCGGCTGCGTATTCCGGCCTCTCGGTCCTTGATTTCCTGAGGCGGGTGACGTATGTCGAATGCGCGCGACGCCGTCTCTCGACGTTCCTGGAACCGGTGCGCGTCCTCGCCTTCGCTGAAGGGCTGCCGAACCATTCGCGCGCTTTGGAGGAGCGCGTGCGGCATCGGGTGAAGAGATGAGCACGTGGTGGGAGCGACGACTTGACGAGTTGGAGGCCCTGGAGGGGTATCCGATCCCAGACTCGGACGAGCTGTCGGAAGGGAAGCTCGATGCGAACGAGAACGTCCTTCTGCCAAAAGCGCTGCTCGCGGTGTTGGCGCTGCGCGCGGTGGAGACGCTCGATCCGCGCTTCTACGCCGTTGAGGACGCGCGAGCCCTCGTGCGAGACCTCGCTCGTCATTTGGAAATCGAGGACGAGCACATCGTCTTGGGGAGCGGTGGGGACCAGCTCATTGACCTCGTGGCGCGCGCATTCGTGGAGGCTGGAGCGACGGTCGTGACGATCGCCCCCACATATTCCTTCTATCGCATCCGGTGCGCGCTCGCAGGCGCGCGGGTGCTCGAAGTGCCGCTACGGGAGGATTTCTCGCTCGATGTGGAGGCGCTCGTGCGCGCGGCACGGGGAGCGCGCGTGCTCTTTTTGTGTTCCCCGAACAACCCGACGGGGAATCAATTCTCCCTCGCTGAGATCGAACACGTAGCGCGCGAGTGCTCCGGCCTTCTCGTCGTGGATGAGGCGTACGTCGAATTCGCGACGGAAACGGCTCTGCCGCTGCTTGCGCGCTCCCCCAATGTCGTCCTACTGCGCACGTTCTCGAAGGCGTTCGGGCTGGCGGGGATGCGGCTCGGGTATCTTTTAGCGCATCCGCGTCTGAGTCGCCTCTTCGCCGAGAAGGTGCAATATCCCTATCCGGTGAACACGTTCGCCGTACGACTCGCGCGGCTGCTTTTGGAGGCTTACGATGAAGTGCGCGCGGTCCTTGAGAGCGTCAAGCGGGAGCGGGAGTGGCTGCGCGCGGAGCTCAACGCGCTGGGGGTGCGCGCGTTCCCCTCGCAGGCGAATTTCGTCCTCTTCGAGGTCGGGGATCGCGCGCGCGCCGTTTGGCAGCATCTGGCCGAACACGGCCTGCGCGTGAAATACGTTGGCGAAGTGCTCGGTTACGGTGCCTGCCTGCGGGCGACCGTCGGCTCGCGAGAGACGAATCAGGCGTTGATCGCGCGGATTCGGGAGGTCCTCGGATGAGGTATGGCGAGTGGCGAACTCCGGCGGGGGCCGTGTACGTGCGGCAGGACTGGGAAAACATCAGGCCGTTGGTGGACGTCGTCCTGTTCGATTGCGACGGCGTCTTGATTGATGTGCGACCGTCTTATGATGCCGCGATTCGAGAGACGGTCTCGTACGTCTTGAGTAAGCTCGTGCAGCGTGCGATCACACGTCCGGTCTCGCGGCGCCTCATCCATCGGTTTCGACAGAGCGGAGGGTTCAACAGCGATTGGGACACGGCGTGCGCCATCCTGTGGGGGATCGCCGCGCAATTGTCGGATCGGTGGATGGAGGATTTCCTTCACGCGGATGGGGAATTGGCCGGACGGGCATTCCGCGATGCGGCGGAGCGATTCACGGCGTATGTCGGGCGCCTGCGCCGTCCGAAGACTGTGGATGAGGTGATCGAGCTGCGTCGCCCGTTTCCTTCGACGGCGATGCGGCGGCGGCTCTTTGAGCTGGCCGAGCGCGCCGATAGCTCTGGGCTTCCCTCGGTCGAACGAGTGATCTTAGAGGAGTGGGGCATATCGGGGCGTCGGCGAGAGGCCTTCCGCGCGTTTCAACGATTCCTGCGCTATCCGGGAGAGCCCGAACAGAGCCTCATCATCCGGGTATTCAACGAGCTGTTCTACGGCGCCGCCTATTGTCGCGAACGATTCGGATGGGAGCCGCGATTTCATCTGGGGCCCGGGCTCATGGAGCAGGAGCGTCCGATCCTCACCGATGAAGCGCTCACGTGGTTAGCGCGGACATTCGGGCGAGGGCGCTTGGGGATCGTCTCCGGGCGATCGCGCGAATCGGCGCATCAGACATTAGGGACTCGGCTCGAGGCGTTCAATCCGGAGGCCCTCGTCTTCTTAGAAGACGAATGGGGTCGCGCTCCGGCCGGCGTGGCGATTGGGAAGCCGGAGCCGTACGGCCTGTGGCGCGCGGCTCGTGCCGTGGGCGACTTTCGGCGGGCGCTCTATGTGGGAGATTCGGCCGAGGACGCGCTCATGGTCGAACGCGCACAGGATGCGCGTTTTGAGTTCGTCGGGGTTTATGGCATGGGATATGGCGCGCGGGAGAAGATCGCGTGGTTTCGCGCTCGGCGGGCGGCGGCGATCCTGCCGACGGTGAACGAGCTGCCCGAGCTGTTCCGTCGAGCGTGAGCGGAGAAGGAGGAGCCCGGTGGAGAGACGCGCTCGCGTACATCGCACGACGCGTGAGACGGACATCCTCGTCGAGGTTCTCCTCGATGGGCAGGGGCGTGCCGAGGTGGAGCTGCGCCCCGCTTTTCTCGCGCATATGCTGGAGGTGCTCAGCCATCACAGCCTCGTGGACCTCACCGTCACGGCGAGGGGCGATCTCGTGCATCATCTCGTCGAGGATGTGGCGCTTGCGCTCGGCGCCGCGGTGAATCAGGCGCTCGGCGAGCGCACGGGGATCCGACGCTTCGGCTCGGCGCTCGTTCCCTTAGATGAAGCGCTGGCGCTGGCGAGCGTGGATTTGGCGCGTCGTCCCTTCAGCGTCGCCGACCTGAAGCTCATGCGGGAGATGATCGAGGATATGCCTCGCGAGGACATCGCGCATTTCCTTCGCTCCTTGATGACGGCCATGGAAGCGTGCGCGCACATCGTCGTCCTGTATGGGGAGAACGATCATCACAAGATCGAGGCGGGGGTGAAGGCCTTTGCGCTGGCGCTGCGCATGGCGATGAGCCCGGATCCGCAGCGATCGGGCGTGCCGAGTTCCAAGGGAGTGATCTGACGTGCGCGTCCTGGTGCTCGATTACGGCGTCGGGAATCTGTTCAGCTTGTGCGCGGCGTTGGAGCGCGAGGGGGTGGAGCCGATCCTCTCAGCGGAACTGCCCCAGGCGCGAGATTTCGCGGCGCTCATCCTTCCCGGCGTCGGGCATTTCACCCCGGTGGCCGAGCGTCTCGGTGGGATTCGAGATCGCGTGCAGCAATGGATCGCGCACGGGGTGCCGATCCTCGGGATCTGCCTCGGCATGCAGGTCCTGTTCGAGGAGAGCGAGGAGGGGGTGGGGCGCGGCCTCGGCTTCTTCAATGGGCGGGTCGTGCGTCTTCCGGATTCCGTGAAAGTGCCGCACATCGGCTGGAATGCCCTGCGCGTGCTCAAGCGGCATCCTCTCTTGGAGGGGATCGAAGACGGCGCGTGGGTCTATTTCGTCCATTCGTATCATCCCCGTCCGGCGGATCCCACGATCGTGCTCGCCGAAGCGGAATATGGTCGGACGTTCCCGGCGATCGTCGGGCGAGGTATGCTCTTCGGGACGCAATTCCATCCGGAGAAGTCGGGTGCCGTCGGACGGCGCGTGCTCCGGAACTTCCTGGCGATGGCGAGGGAGCGATGGACATCTTAGCGGCGTTGGACCTCTTCATGGGCAAAGTCGTGCGACTGACGCGCGGTCAGATCGCGACGGCGAAAGTCTACAGCACCGATCCGATGGCGGTCGCCGAACGCTGGCGAGAACAAGGGGCCGACGCGCTGCATCTGGTGGACCTGGATGCGGCACTCGGGTTGGGCTCGAACTTCTCCGTGATCCACCAACTGGTGCGGGGGGCGAAGATCCCAGTGCAACTGGGCGGGGGGATTCGCAGCGAACGCGCGGCACGGGAATGGCTGGAGCGGGGCGTGGCGCGCGTCGTCTTGGGGACGTTGGCCATGAGGGACCCGGCCAGCGTCGGTCGGTTGGTCGAAGCGTTCGGACCGGAGCGGATCGTCGTGGCGCTCGATTTCTCGCAGCGGAACGTGGTGACGGAGGGGTGGACGCGACCGACATCGGTCACGGTCGAGGAGGCGCTCTCGCGCTTCCGCGACTACGGCGTCCAGCGATTTCTCGTGACCGCCGTCGAACGGGATGGGACATTGAGCGGGCCGGAGTTTCACGTGTATGCGGAGCTGAGCGCCGTGCCGGGCGTCCGCATCTTCGCCAGTGGGGGGATCTGTCGGGTCGCCGATATCGTGGAGTTGCAACGCGCTGGAGTCGAGGGCGTCGTGATCGGGAAGGCGCTCTATGAAGGATGGGTGACGCTAACGGAGATCCGTCGAGCGCTCATCGCAGAAGGGCAGAACGGCGCGCTGGCCTCGGATGCCGAATCTTCCCCGAAGGTGTGAGGCGATGGGGTTGACCAAGCGCATCATCCCGTGCTTGGACGTGGATCAGGGGCGCGTTCGGAAGGGGACGCATTTCCTCGATCTGCGCGATGCCGGGGATCCGGTCGCGCTGGCCGCCCGATATCGAGACGAAGGCGCCGACGAATTGGTCTTCCTCGATATCACGGCTTCGATCGAACAGCGGCAGACGATGTGCGCGTGGGTGGAGCGCGTGGCGCGCACGCTCGACATCCCCTTCACCGTCGGCGGAGGGATTCGCACGTTGGACGATGCGCGCCTCATCTTGTGCCATGGGGCAGACAAGGTCTCCGTGAACACGGCTGCGTTGGAGCGTCCCGCGCTCATCCGTGAATTGAGCGAGACGTTCGGGCGGCAATGCGTCGTCGTCGCCATTGATGCGCGGCGACGCCAAGAGGGCGAGCGCTTGTGGTTCGAGGTCTATTCGCACGGGGGACGGCGGCCGACCGGTCGCGACGCTGTCGCGTGGGCGCAAGAGGCGGAGGCGCTCGGCGCGGGAGAGATCCTCCTGACGTCCATTGATCGCGATGGGACGGAAGCCGGATACGACCTCGAATTGACGCGCGCGGTCGCCGAGCGCGTGCGCATCCCGGTGATCGCCAGCGGCGGCTGCGGACATCCGGCGCACATCCTCGATGTCCTGACCATCGGAGGGGCCGATGCGGCGCTCGCCGCCTCCATCTTCCACTATGACAAATACCCCATCCCGCACGTGAAGCGCTTCCTTCGCGAGCGGGGCGTCGAGGTGCGCGTATGACCGACGTTCGGCTCGACGACGTAGACTTCCAGAAATCCGGTGGGCTCGTCCCCGTCGTCGTGCAAGAGGCGACGACGCGTGAAGTGCTCATGATGGCGTTCGCCAATCGCGAGGCCGTCGAAGAGACGTTGCGCACCGGATATGCGCACTACTTCAGCCGTTCGCGCCACCGGTTGTGGAAGAAAGGGGAGACATCCGGTCACGTCCAACGCGTGCGCGCGATCCTCGTGGATTGCGATCGAGATACGTTGCTCTATCTCGTGGAGCAGACGGGCGTCGCCTGTCACCGGGGGACGCGTTCGTGCTTCACCGAGGCTCTGAGCGAGGGCGTCGGTGACAACGCCCATGGAGCTTGACACTGACGCCGCCGGTGGGCAAACTTTTCCGCAGACACGGGCCCTTAGCTCAATCGGTCAGAGCAGCGGACTCATAATCCGTCGGGTCCAGGTTCGAGTCCTGGAGGGCCCACTCATCTCCCTGGAGAACGATACGGCGCCGCCAGGACAATCTCCGCCGTCCGACGTGCCTCGTCGAGCCAGGCGATCATTTCGGCTTTCGTCTTCTCCTCGCGCAGGAGGCGCTCGATGAGCGCGCGGACTTGTTCCAGCGGTGGTGGGGTGATCCCGCGTCGTCGTGCGTCCGGGACGAGGCGACTCTCATAATACCCCTGCACTTCCTGTTCGCTCACGAAGACGAAGGAGCGGAAGCGGAAATCAATGAAGCGCAGGATCTCCAGCCGATGGCGGGCGATCTCCCGAAGCGTCCGTTCATCGAGCCCGACGGCCGCCAGGCGGCGGCGGAACGCGCTCTCGGAGGGGAAGCGCGCGCGCAGGTCGGCGAGATAGCGTTCGATCTCTGACTCCGCGATGGCGAGCGTCGGCAGCTTCTCGGCCTCTTGGTGAAGGAGCGCTTGATCAATGAGCTGTTGCAAAGCGCGCGCTTTCGCGTCTTCGGAGAACGTTCCCTCGGGGGTCTCGGGATCCAGCGCGAGATACCAGAGGATGTCGCTCTCGGTGATCACCGTGCCGTTGACGACGGCTGCGATGCGATCCACGAGGACGGTTTGCAGAAAAGCGGGGAAGAAGGAGGCGCATAATAGGCTCAGGAGCGCTCCATGGAGGGACCGCTTGAGGAACGCTCGCGATCGGGGACGATGGGCCATCCATCGCGCCATCCGGCTTCCGGGGGAGGAGCGGACGTTCATCGCGTGTCGCCTCAGAAGGGATTTCCGAACGTGAGGTGCCATTGCGTGCGCGGAACGCCGGGCGCGCGTCGGAGCAGAACGCCGAAATCCACCCGTAGCGGACCGAGTGGCGTCTTGATCCGAAGGCCGATCCCGAGCGTGTGCGTGAGATCGCGCAGGCTCATATCCGAGAGGCGCGCGAAGACGTTCCCACCATCGTAGAAGATCGCTCCACCCAGGTGCAGACGGCGCAGCAGGGAGAACCGCAGCTCCGCGTTCGCGATGACGAGGGCGTTTCCTCCGAGCGGGCGCGTCTGCCCCGGGCGATCGGGATCGGGAGCGCGCGGTCCCGCTTGCTCGAATCCGAAGCCGCGCAGGGTCGTCGAACCGCCGGCGAAGAAGCGCTCGCTGATGGGGATCGTCGTCGAACGTCCGTACGGGCGCGCCACACCCAGGCGCACGTTCGAAGCGAAGACGACATCGCCCGAATGGGTGAGCCGATACATGCGCTGATGCTCGCCGAAGAAGCGGATGAAGTTCTCGCTGCCCCCGAGGAATCGAGAGACGAGCGAGACGTCCACCGTCGTGAACGTCCCGTGCGTCGGATCGAACGGATTGTCGCGCGAGTCGCGCACGAAGGAGACCGAGAGCCGACCAAGTTGCACTGTCGTGTCCTCCCGTCGCAATTGTTCGGGTTCGGTCACGTTGGAGATGATCACGTTGCTGAACGTGTAGCGGACAAGGAGGGTGCTGCGCGGGCCGATGGGCTTCTCCACCTGTGCGAGCACGCTCAGACGGCTTGCGTCGAAGGCGACTTCTTCCTGTCGTTGGAAGAGAACGGACGCGAGCGAGGAGAGATCCGTGCCGAAGAGCTTCGGATCGGTGAAGGAGAGCTGTCCCGTTTGCTCGCGGCGACTCGCGCGAAGGCGAAACGCCGCCGTGCGCAGTTGACCGAGGAAGTTCGCATTGGAGAGTTCGAAGAGGCCGCGCGGTCCATCGTCCGTGCGGAAGCCGAACCCGTAGGTCATCTGATAGCGCGGGGCTTCATCCACCTCGATGCGCACGTTCCGGACGGTCGGCGATTCGGAGGCGGCATCGGCGGGTTCCGCCGTGATGGCGACGTGGCGGAAAGCCCCGGTGCCGTACAGGCGCTCCTCGCTGCGCGCCAGCTCAGCGGGGCGCAGCCATTCTCCGGGTCGGAAGCTCACATAGCGCAGGATCGCCCGATCGCGAGTGGTGCGGTTCCCGCGAATGAGAATGGACCCGATGCGCAGGGGTTGGCCCTCCTGGATGCGGAACGTCACGGTGACCTGATGCGCACTGTCCTCGCGAGTGAGGGGGGTGATGGTCGCTTCGGCGTAGCCCCGATCGGCGTAGGCTTCGGCGAGGCGCGCGACGGCCTCGCGCACGCGCGCTTCGACGAAAGGGGTGCCGATGCGCAATCCGCTGATGCGCACCAGTTCTTCAGGGGAAAAGACGCGCGCGCCTTCGACGGTGACTCCGGCGAGCTTCAGGCGCGGCCCCTCGTCCACGACGTAGACGATGATGAGGTCTTCTCGAGTCAAGCTGACGGCCAAACGGGCGGCGGTCACACGCGCGCGGGCGTATCCTTGCTCGCGGAGAGCTTCGACGATGGCCTGTTGATCGCGTTGCATGAGTTGGCGGCTGGTGAGGCCACGTCCCCAGCGCCCGCCGAGGATCGAGCCCAATCGCGGTCGCAGTGCCTCGATGGTGATGGCCGACGTCCCCTCCAGACGGATAGTCCGAAGCGCGTATCGTCGCCCCCGTTGCACCTCGTATCGGAGGAGGACGCGACCTTCGGCTTCTGTGCGCGTCACCTTCACCTCGGCGAAGAAATATCCCTGGCGTTGGACGTGATCGAGGAGATTCAGCCGCCCTTCCTCCAGCGTGGCGTCGTCCAATCCCCCTTGGCGCAAGATCGGCAGCAGTTGCCGTCGTTGGTCCGCCGAGAGGGAGAGCCCTTCGACGGCGACTTCGACCAGCGGGCCGGAGTCAACAGTGATCTCCACGGCGACGGCGTTCTCGCCTTCGACCCGTTCCAGGCGCGGGGGGGAGATGCGCGGGGCCAGATAGCCTCGTCGCAGATGGAGCTCGCGAATCCGCTGCACGTCGTTTTGCAGGCGCAAGGCATCGAAGGGGGCCCCGGGTTTGCTCTCCAAGTGGGCGAGCAGCTCGTGGCGATCGAGCTTCACCTCGCCGGTGATCCGCACCTCGGCCAAACGCGCGGGCGGCCCCGGAGCGATGCGGAAGAGGACGTGGGCCGTCCGCCCCTCATCGGCGAGCGTCACGTCCGGCGTGACCTCGCAATCGAAGAAGCCGAGGCCGTGATAGAAGTCCACGATCTCCTCCGCCGCGCGAGCGAGGAGCGCTTCGGTGAAGCGCGCTCCGGGGGTCAGCTCGCCGAGCCGCAGCAAGAGGCGAGACTGCAGTTCGGGATCCGCGCCCTGGAAGCTCACGCGCCCGATGCGCGGTTGCGGGGTGATGCGGAATCGCAATCGGATGCCCGGCGGCATCTCCTCCGCCTCGACGATGACGTCGGAGGCGAGCCCCGCTTCGTAAAGGGCGAGGATCGCACGACGTACGTCCACCAGGCGCAATGGATCGCCGACCCGTAGGGGAAGCGCGCGCATCAGCTCATCGTGAGGATCGGCGACGGGCTTTTCGTTCACGAGGAGCTCGAGGCGAGCGATGGGCTTCCCTTGTAGGGCAGCGAGCGCTGTTGGCTCGCTTTGTGCGCGCACCGCGCATGGCAGCGAGAGAAGGAGGGCGAGGCACGGCACGAGCGCGCGAGGGGATCGGCGATGCGCGAAGGCGACGGCGACGGAACGCGGCAAGATGCGCGCGAGCGCCAGGCGTGCGATCGATCGCTCGACTCGCCCCATCCTCGTTCAGAAGCGCTTTCGAATCCGCAGATCGAAGCTGAAGTTCCCGTCCTGATCGCGTGTCCCCACAAGCGAGAAGCGATCGCTCAGGCGATACTCGACGATGATGATTTGCTCCTGCGGGCCCGAGAGGTTCGTCGCATAGAGCAGCGAGAGGTTGCGATTGATCTGCCGCCCGATGGTGAGACGCGCCGTCGGATCGGAGCCGCGGCCGACGATCAGCGGATCAATCTGAAAACGGTTGATGCCGAAGATCTTCCCGGTGAACTCCTCAGCGCGGTGCGTCAGCTCGCCGATGAGCAAGTTAGCGGCCGTTCCCAATCCGGCCGAGGGCGTCGTCGGCGAGGCCGCGCGTTGCGAGAGATCGCCCGTCGCGATCAGCGAGAGGATTTGTTCCGGAGGCAGCGCCGGTTCCGAGCGCAGCGTCGTTTGGAATCGGTCGAGCGTTCCGAGGAAGCCGACGGTGACGCGATAGCCGGCGATGTCGCTCTCGGCCTCGATCTGAAAGCGCGGTGCGCCTCGGTTCGTCCCGTCGCGCGGGAAATCGATCCGCCCGCGCGTGATCTGATACTCGCGGTTGCGGAAACGCACGACGCCGCGCGTGACGATCACGTTCCCGGAGATGAGGGGAGAGGTGAGCGTCCCCCCCACATGCAGCGAGGCGCTCCCGACGGCATCGGCGAGGTTGTTCCGGACGATGAGCGTGTCCAACGCTTGGACGCGGATGTCGAGCGACAGGGGCGGACGGATCGGCACGTCGAGAAGCGACGGACGTGGTCGCTCGCCCGCCTGAGCGAGAATGAGTCGCGCGACGTCCACGTCCTCGGTGTATTCGGAGCGGCGCACCGTGATCGTGCCCGAGAGGATTTGCAGCTGCCGATTCCCTTGCAGCGCGAGCACCCCATCCACGATAGAGCGCAGTCCGCGGGGGTACGTGAGGACGATAGCCTCGCTGCGAATGGTGATCCGCCATTGATCGGCGCGGAAGTTCCTGAGCAAGAGCCCGCCGCTCACGGTCACCTCGCCCTCGTTCGCGTGGGCGCGCAGGTTCTCAATCAACGCTTGCGAGGCGGTGAATCGAATGCGCCCTTGTCCATGGGCGAGCGCGACCGGCCAGTCGAGTATGCGCAGGGCGAGATCCTCGATCTCCATGAGACCACTCAATCGCGGTTCCTCGAACGATCCCCGCAGGGACGCGCGAATCGTCGCTCGCCCCGAGGCGAACAGACCCGGATACAGGCCTCGCAAGAGGCGAAGATCCACCGATCCGTTCACCTCCACCTCGTGACCGCGGCGAGAGCGCGCGCCGAAGAGTTCGCCGAGATCTATCGTGCCGCTCAGATCGAGGCTCGTGTTCTCGCCGACCAGCGCGACGGGCTCGATGCGAAGCCGTTGGTCTCGCAGGTGCATCGCGAACGGTCGGCGGGCGCGAAGGACGTACTCGTTGATAGCGAGATCGAGCGTGGAGAGGGCGAGCGTCGCCCGCGGGCCGAAAGTCGAATCCTCGTGGCGTCGGGAGGCCGTCAGATCGTTTCGCGCGCCGAGCGGCCATTCGAGGTCCAGTTCGCCGCTCATCGCCCCCCGCCACTCCGAGAGTCGTCGCACGAGGCGGAAATATGGCGTCAGCGAAAGCTCATGGAACGAGGCGCGCACACGCAGCGCGAGCGCGGGATCGGTGAGATCGAGCGTGCCCAGGAGCGTTTGCGTTTGTCCGAACACGGTGGCCGTGATAGGGATCCGCAGCTGTCCGTCGCTCGTCTTCCATTCGGCCGCGATCTCTCCGGCCGGACGACCGGCGATCGTGAGCTGACGCACGCGCGCATCTCCGGAGAAGTCGGGCGCCGAGAGCGTGCCCCGCCCCGTAAGGGTGAAGGAGAGGCGTCCTCCGATGTCCATCGTTCGCCCGATCGCCGCGCGCAGCAAGGCCGCGAGGTCCAGGTCCTCCGCGCGCATCCGAAGCGCATACGCGCCATCATCACTGCGCAACGATCCGGAGAGCGCGATCGTCCCAAAGTCAAGCGCGAGTCGAACATCGCGGAACTCGTAGCGCGGAGGATCGAGATGGAAGGTCCCCACCATGTGCTGAAACCGCACGGGGCGTTCGAAGAGCGAGAGCGCACCGTCGCTCAGCGTGATCCGGGCCATTCCCTTCGGAATCCCAGGCAAACCGGCGAGTGCGATCTCGCCCGAGAGTCTTCCAGAAAGCGGCCATTCGATGCCCATCGCGTTCACCCATCGCTCGACGTTCACGCGCTCGAGTCGCCCGCGCACGGCGAAGCCCTCCTCCTGAGTGCTCTCCAGCGTCAACTCTGCTCGCGCCCCGGTCTCCCAGAGGATAGGTGACGCTTCGATCTGCCATTGTCCGCGGGCGTACGCGAATCGCGCGCGCAGCGAGCGAACGCGCTCTCCGGCCAGCAGGAATCCGCCCATCTCTCCTTCGCCAGAGATGGCGTATTCCCCTCCGCGCCTGATCAAGCGAAGGTGGTATTCAGCTGTTCCAGAGAGCTTCGAGATGAGGCCGTGCGTCAGCGCGCGCAACGCATACCCATAGGCTTCGAGCAATCGTTGTAGCTCGGCCATCTCCTCCGAACGCACGCGAAGGGTGAAGTCAACGTCGCCCGTCCAACTCACCGTGCCTGTGACGTTCGCCAGTGAGCGGCCAATGGCGAGCGAAGAGGCCTTTACCGCGAGCGTTCGAGGGGAGAGCGCGAGCTCGAGCGTGCCGCGTACCGGAAGGGCATCGGCCGCCGGAGCCGATGGCGGCGCGATCGTCACAGCGAGCGCGCCCAAGGCGCGCGTGATGGCCAACGCCGGCCATCGGATCGCGAGCACCCCCTGCGCCGTGCCGTCCAACGGGAGCGCACGGGAGGGGAGAGAGGCGACGAGGTCTCGGACGTTCACGCCATCGAAGCGCAAGTGGGCTTCCGAGCTTCCGGAGAAGTGAACGCGAGCGTACCCGCGCGCGCGTCCCCCGAGCAGATGCAGGTCGAGGTCTTCCAAGAGCGCTTGCTCCAGCCCCAGATGCACGCGGGCGCGGATCCCCTCCACAGGCAACGGACCGATCGTCGTCGTGCGCCCATTGAGTGTACCCGCGAAGATCCAACCGGCCGGCCCCGGAGACATCCCCGTCACGGAGACGCCGCGCGCGCGGAAGAAGGCCGCCGCGAGTGCCTCCACGTTCAAAGAGGCGAGCAGGCGTCCGGTATTGAGCGTGCGAATCTCTCCGCTCCCGTTCGCGACGCGAATGCCCCACAGCACGGCGCGCGTCGTCGTCGCCGTCACGTCGAGGTGATACGCGCGCCCTCGGCCACGCATCCGCCCGCGAACGGTCAAGTCTCCGGAGAGGGCTACCGGCGAGGGCCAGTTCGCCGCCACACGATCCATATGCAAAAGGGCTTCCACCGCGAGGTCGTATTGCGGACTCGTCCATCCGCGGATCGTCCCGGCCAGCAACACATCGCCGACATCGGCCACGAGCCGAGCGCGTTCAAGCCGCACGTGGTCGCGGGCGATCTCCGCGCGCCATTCCAAATGCGCGCGCGCGATCAGATGCGCATCCACGGCGAGGTCGAGTTGCCGGATCGCCCCCGATGCGCGCGGAGCCGATGCGTCGGGCGAGAACGAGAAGACCATGCCCTCCGCCTTGAGCTGAACGCGATGTCGTCGGTCATTCACCCGAAGACGTCCATCGGTGATCTGAACGCGTCCCAGACGAAGCGTGTACGGGCGAGGCGCTTTCGGACGGCGCAGCGCGGAGAGATCAATGTCAGCGACGTTCAGGCGCCCGTTCGGATCAACCGCGATGAGGACCTCTGGGCGATCCAATCGAAGGTCAGTCAGTGAGAACGCGCGGGCGAAGAGGTCCTCGATGGTGAAGCGCGCGCTCGCGCGAGGAACGCGAAGCAGCGGATCGCGATGTTGGCCGGGAAAGAGACGCACGTCGCGCAGCTCCACCGTGCCATGCCGGAGCGAGACGCGCGCATCCGCCAGCTCGACCCGAAGGCGCAGCGGGCGCAACCGCTCGTTGAGCGCCCGTTCCAGAAAGCGATCGAAATGCGCGCTCTTGGTCCACAAGTGGATCCCGAAGGCGATCGCGAGGATCGCTCCGAAACCGACGGTGATGACGATGGCGATCGTCCGGCGCCTCATGCGTGACAGCTCATCGCCTTATGTTCAGAAGCGGCATTGACCCGCGGCGTTGCTCGCCTCTTGCCTTCGCTCTCCTGGCATCCTCTTCAGGGGAACGCGTTCGGACTTGTGGGCGAGGTCGCGGACGGAGGACCTTCAGGGACTCGCTCGCCCCCTCCGCCGAAACGGGACGACATCAGCGCTTGTCTGGGAGAGCGGGATCGTCTCGACGATCTCCAAGCCGAATCCGGAGAGCGCGGCGAGCTTCTTCGGATGATTCGTGAGCAACCGCATGCGTCGGACGCCGAGATCGTGGAGGATCTGCGCGCCGATGCCGTAGTCGCGCATGTCCCAGGAGAGGCTCCCGAACCCATGAGGGACCACCGCCTCAGACTTTCGCGGCTGATGAGACGACGCCGCTTGGTGGTCAAGGAGTGCGGCGACGAGCGATTCGCCCAACTGCTCGCGCCGAAGGAGATAGAGCAGGACGCCGCGCCCTTCCTGAGCGATTCGCGCCAACGCGTGATGCAGCTCGGCGCCTGTTCCTCCCTCCTGACGACAGAAGACGTCATCGAGGACCGAGAGCGTGTGAACCCGAACCAGGACCGGTTCATCCGGCGGGATCGCCCCTTTCACCAGCGCCAGATGAATCTCCCCGTTGATCGGATTCTCGTAGGCCGAGACGCGAAATTCTCCGTACGGGGTCGCCAGCACCGCTTCGGCGCGCTTGCGTACCACGCGCTCGTGTTGCAAGCGGTAGCGGATGAGATCGGCCACAGTGACGATCTTCAACCCGAACCGGCGCGCGAACGCGATGAGCTGCGGCAGTCGCGCCATCGTCCCGTCGCCGTTCATGATCTCGCAGATGACGCCCGCGGGCGTCAACCCAGCCAATCGCGCCAAATCCACCGAGGCTTCCGTCTGTCCGGCGCGCACCAGGACTCCTCCTTCGCGTGCGCGCAACGGGAAGATGTGCCCGGGACGCACCAAATCCGAGGGACGCGTGCGTGGATCAATGGCCGTCAGGATCGTGTGCGCGCGATCGGCGGCCGAGATGCCGGTGGTGATCCCCTCGCGCGCATCAATCGAAACGCAGAAGGCCGTCTCGAACCGAGACGTGTTCTGCGGAGCTTGAAGGGGGAGATTCAACTGCTCGCAACGTTCGGGCGTGAGCGAGAGACAGATGAGTCCCCGCCCATGCTTGGCCATGAAGTTGATGATCTCCGGCGTGACCTTCTCGGCCGCGCAACAGAGGTCGCCTTCGTTCTCGCGATCCTCATCGTCCACGAGGATGATCATGCGCCCTCGGCGAATCTCCTCAATGGCCTCCGGAATGGACGCGAAGGGCGAGCTGTCGCGTCGTCGGCGCGCCTTCATTCCACGTACCCCTCGGCTCGGAGTCGTTCCAGCGTCACTCCCGGCGCGTTCATCCGGAAGTGCGCGAGAACGGGTTCCATCATGCGCTCGACGTATTTGGCCAGAACGTCCACTTCGAGATTGACCCCATCGCCCGGACGCAATTCCCGAAGGTTCGTCATCCGCCAGGTGTGGGGGATGATCGCCACTTCGAACCACGTCTCGCTCAAGCCCGCGATCGTCAGGCTGATCCCATCCACGGCGATCGAACCCTTCACGACGAGATACCGACGTAAGTCCGTGGGGAAGGCGAAGCGGAAGATCCACGACTCCCCTTCCGGACGACGATCGAGGAAGCGCCCGATGCCATCCACGTGGCCCTGGACGATATGCCCGCCGAGCCGATCGCTCGGTCGCAGCGCGCGTTCGAGATTCACCAATCGTCCGGCGCGCAGTTGACCAAACGTCGTCCGACGGAGCGTCTCGGCCGAGAGCTGCGCGCGAAAGCCCTCGCGTTCGACCTCGGTCACCGTCAGGCACACGCCGTTGACGGCCACGCTCTCGCCGACGCGTAGGCCCTCCAGAATCACGCGCGCTTCGACCTGCAGGTCTCCCCCCCCGCCCCTAAGCGCGAGACGGCGAATCAGCCCAACCTCCTCGATCAACCCCGTGAACATGTCCGAGTCGTAAGCATACAGGATCGCTCCAAAATGGAGCAAGCTATCGTCCCGACGCTCGGAACCAACGCCCCCCGCTCGATTCGCCGAGTCCCGGGACGCTCCCTTCAGAGGCGAGCGTCCGTCACAGCTCAGGATCACCTGATGAAGATCACCAGCGCGCATGACCGAGATCATTAATTCGGCGTGGCACCTGAGATTGACTCTCGCACGGATGCCACTCGCATCCGAAAGCCGAAAGCAAGGAGGAGCCTATGTGGAGACGATGGGTTTCGATCCGGCGATTCAATCCCCCTGCGCGAAGCGAGAGACGGAGGACCGTTCTGAGAGCCCTGATGCTCGGAGGGGCGCTCCTCGCGTTCCTCCTTCCGCCCATGCCGGTCGGTGGGCGTGTGCATCCGGCTGCTTCATCACATCGTCAACTCCCTCGCGCGCACGTCCCCCCTGCGGAACAAACGGTCTATGCTCCGCTGGCCTCTTGGCCAGCATCATCGGACGTCGAGCTCGCCCTCAATAGCAACAGTCCCGATCCGATGGTGGTGACCCCGATTCTCTACACGGCAGAGGGCGTAGCCGTGCTCGGCCAGCGCATCACACTCGCTCCGGCAGAGGTGCGCCCCATCGCCCTGACCGACTTGCTCGCCGGAGGACGACAGGAGCATACTATCCGTGGCGTGGCGCTTCGCTATTTCGGCCAGATGTTGGAGTTAGGCGTGCAAATCACCATGAGGCTTGGCGAGATTGGAAGCGTGGACGTCCCCGTCACCGGGCCGGGCGATCATCGCTCGACGGTACAAGAAGCTGTGTGGTGGATGCCGTGTCGGGCACAGCGACGCTGGTGCTCGGAAATGCGTCCGATTCGCCTATCCGCGTGCGGGCGCATGATGCGGCAGGTGAGGTGGAGGAATTCGACCTTGATCCTTATGCCTCGCGGACGCTCGCCCGTTCGGGACGCTGCTCGTTGCCCCTCTCAGAGGGGACGGTTGAGGCGCTTCGGCTCGAGGTCAACGGGCCGGTGGGAAGCGTACGCGCGTGGGGAGTCGTCACATCGGCGGAGGAGCGCTTCGTCAGTCCCATTCGGTTCTACGATCCGGCAGGGATTCGTCAGCCGCATCTGTTCGCCACGGGCGTTCGGGTGCAGAACGTCACAATGCATCTCGTCCTGAAGAACACGACAGATGTGCCGATCTCCGTCCGTCCCCGATTCATTCCACTTTCACCGAATTCGAGCGACGTCGTGGAAGGACCGTCGGTCACCCTCGGTCCGCGAGAGGCGCGAGAGGTGAGCCTGACATCCCTTCTGCCAGAGGTGGCGAGCGCGCGACTCGAGAGGGTCAGCCTCCAGGTGGTCAATGAAAGCGGCATTCTCGGGTTGATCGGGGCGCTCGTCGGTCAGGATCGGATCACCCGCCTCACGTATGAGGTGCCACTGCGGGACCCCGGCCCGATTCGGAATTCCACAGGGAGCTATCCCTGGCGAACGGATGGAGATCACACGACGGTCGTCTCGATCACGAACGTGGGCGACAGACCGGCGCAGGTCATCGTGACGATCAATTTCCCCGGCGGACAATACTTCCTCTACCCGCGGGAACTGGCCGTGGGCGAAACGGCCCTTTTCGACCTGAGACGGATACAGCGCGAACGCATCCCGGATAGTCTGGGGCGGACGATCCCCCTCTCGGTCTCGATGGGACAGTTCCGATGGAGCGTACACGGGCGCGATGCGACGGCCCGCCTCATCGGTCGGAGCGAGATCGTGAGCCTCTCCCGGCGCGTGAGCAGCAGCTATAGTTGCCCGGTCTGCTGCCCCTATTCCTTCCTGGGGATCGCGCTTCGCCCACCTCTGTTCATCCTTCCGCCGCGCGGGTCTCTGCTGGTGATGGTGGATGGATTCGAGATGGATTGCTACGGGAACGTGATCGGACCATTCCCAAGCGGAGCGGATGAGTGCCAGAATCATAATTCCGCCGCCCTCACCGCCTGGCTTGAGAACGGGAATATCCGAGTCGAAGGGGTCTCGGAAGGAACGGCCACGATCGTCGCCTTCCGGTATGACATCATTTATTCGGATGACGGGATGGATTGCTACCCGTTCTGGACCAGGTTCGCGGATGATTGCGATGGGGAAATCGTCAACCCTAAGATCTCCATCTCTGAGGCGGTCTTTGATCCCGATCGGATCCCTGTGCAGAATGGAGAGACGACGTTACGGATCACCCTCGCCGTCTCGACTACGGTGCCTAGCGGTACACGAGTGACCGTAGAGGCGTACCAGGCGACCGCGCCTGACGTAGAGTTGCGCATCTTTCCATCGGACGGGAAAAATTCGGTGAGCGTGACCGGGGGGAATCCGGCTCAGGTGAGTTTCCTGGTCAGGAGTAGCGCGACCAACACACGGTCTGGAGAGGTCACTTTTAAAGTGAGGATCTTCCGGATCGAGAGTTCGGATCCGCGAGTAACGGTCGAGGGTGAAGGCGATGAGAAAGATAGTGATAGGTTGCACATAGGGGGATGAAATCGGCGCGCGTATGGAAGCCGGGCTTTGATCGTGACCGGCCCTCATGAGGCAGCGTTCGAAGGGGCGGCGGATCGAGGAGACTGCCGTTACGCTCGCCACTCATAAGCATGAGTTTCAATAGGGAGGAGAGCCTATGGAATCGAATCGGCAGTGGGCGTTCGTCTTGCTGGTCATGTTGTCCCTGTGGTTCCTGACGTGGACGACCCAAGGGGTGAGTTCATCCAGGACCAGGTGGGAGTATAAGGCCGTTGACTCAACCATTAAGTTATCCACACGAGAGGGTGAGATCAGTGAGCTATTGAACAAGGAAGGAGCAGATGGATGGGAGTTGGTCGGTTATGTGCCGTTCCGCAACCTTACATTCGCATCGGAGGGGTACTACATTTTCAAGCGCCCGAAGTGACGGAGACCGAGATCTCTCGCGCGTATTCCATTCGCCAGCTGGCGCTGGAGGCGTTGGTGTGGACGACTCATGCTCGAGCGACCGGTGTCTCACACTCACGGCTTGAGGCTGTGCGAAGGCGATACCGACGGATCGTCGCCTGAGGGCGTCTCCTTCACAAGGCGGCTGTTAATCCGACGGGCAAGGTAGCCCCAGGCCCGCCGCGGGCATGGCATGGGGAGTCGGCGAAACGATGTCTTCATGCCCTCGCCGTGTAAGAAGACGCCGTCTCGCCAAACATCCCTCGAACGAGGAAGTGATCTATGACGGCGAGAGCTTCACACGTAAGGCGAGGGATAGGTGAGATCCCGTGCCGGAAGAGTTCGACATGCCCGGTGTGCGTCGTCCCGGCCGCCCTGTGGGAGGAGATTCAGTCGAGGACGATCATACGGCAGTACTCTCGTGGAACTCTCATTCTCGGAGACGCCTCGGCGCGAGAAGTGCTCATGTCGCTGTGCGAAGGGCGCGTGCGATTTTTGATCTGCGGGGAGAGAGGGGGTGACTTTTTAGTCTCCGAGATCGAAGCCGGCCACGTCTTGGGAGCGGCTTCACTGCTGACCCAACGCCCGCAGCCGGTGCTTGTGGAAGCGGCGACGCCGTGTCTGGTGCGCGTGATCCCGCGGGCCATCGCCGCGCGTATCCTCAAGGAACCCTCCGTAGCGGGCGCGCTGTTGCAACAGATGGGAGAAGAGGTGATCGCGGCGTGGGAGTGTCTGGCGTTGCTCTCCTCCCCTCGATCGGCCCAAGAACGCTTGTTGTGGCGTCTGTGGCAGTTGGGACCGAACATCGTCGGGCGCTCCTTCTCTCGGGTGGAGCTGGCCGCGTGCATCGGCATCTGTCCCGAGACGCTCTCTCGACTCATCGGACCCCTGGTCCAAAGTGGGGTGTTCGAGCGACAGGGGCGAACCTTCCGCGTGCGCGCTTGGGAGGTGCTCGCAGCACAGCTCGAAAAGATCACGCGATCGCGGTGAGCGATCCTCGTTGTCGCCGATTTCGAGGAGTGCGCGCGCGTCGCTGGAAAGCGATATTCGTTCGCCGGGCACATGGCTGGAGGGCTCGTGGGAGCTGCCGTGAGTGCGATCCTTTGATAGCTCTTTCCCCACCAACGAAGCGATGTCGCCTGCTCACAGTGAGGGAGGGGGTAGCGTCCTCGCACGTTCCCGAGCGTCAGAGTCCCCCTTCATCGTTTCGATCGAGAAGCCGTCGGGGGGTGATCTTGTGCGATGGTCCTGCGCGTGACCTCTCGCGCAAAGGGATCGTCGCTGGGACCTCGCTCTCGCCGGAGAGGGGGTTCCTCAGGCCGAGTGGCCAAGGCAGGGTGCAGGTCGCGCGTCGTCGCCGTGACCGCCATCGGCCGAGGTCGCGGCGATTTTTTCCCTTCGGGATGATGACGGCGCTCCGTCGGCCTGCGGGGTGAGTATTGGATTTCTTTCCGAAGGTGTGAAGAGTCCCAGCGTGACGAGGATCACGATGGGGGATGAGTGTCATCATTGCTCGAAGGCAAGCTCTCACGGTATGAAGGCGCGCGAGGGATATGGATATGAGGTACCGAATCGCACAACTTGTCGTCTGCGCGGGTATGCTGAGCGGTGTCCTCGCCCTTGGTGGGGATGAGACCGAGGCGCAAAGAGGGGGCGTGCGCTTTGGAGAGCGGCCGGCGTTGGAAGCGCATCTGGAACAGGCGGACATTGAGAGCGGTCGCATCTCGTTCGAGGAGCTTCTGCAGATTGGCGAGCGGATGTTCGCCGCTCGATGGACGGTGCTCGACGGGCAGGGACGTCCGGCGGCGACCGGAAGCGGTGTGCCGACCAGGCGCGATCCGAGCGGTGCACGCCGGTTCACGCGCGTCTCCGGACCGGATGCGACAAGTTGCGCCGATTGTCACTTCCAGCCGACGGTTGGTGGAGCCGGTGGCTTTGTGGCGAACGTTTTCGTGCTGGCGCAGACGCTCGATCCGCCCACGGATTCCATCGCGCCCGCGTTCTCCAATGAGCGGAACACGCTGGGGATGAACGGATCAGGGGCCATCGAGATGCTGGCTCGCGAGATGACCATGGCGTTGCACACTATTCGAGCCGCAGCCCTGGCCGAGGCGCGATCGTCGGGACAGCCGGTGACGAAATCGCTCGTGGCCAAGGGAGTGAGCTTCGGCCAAATCACGGCTCATCCCGATGGAACGGTGGACACGTCGCGCGTCGAAGGGGTGGATGGGGACTTGATCATCAAGCCGTTCAATCAAAAGGGAACGGTCGTCTCGTTGCGGGTCTTCACCATCAACGCCTTGAATCATCATCACGGGATGCAAGCCGTGGAGCGCTTCGGGGTCGGGCAGAGGGACAGCCAGGGGAACCTCGTCACGACGCCTGATTTCGACGAAGACGGCGTACCGGATGAGTTGACCGCGGGCGACATCACTGCCCTGACGCTCTTTCAGGCCGCGATGAACATTCCAGGGCGCGTCTGGCCGGATGATCCCGAGCGACGAGCAGCGGCCGAGCGGGGCGAGCGGCTCTTCGCGCAGATCGGCTGCACCGACTGCCATCGCCCGGCGCTCGTTCTGGATAATCCCGTCTTCAGCGAGCCCAACCCCTTCAATCCGCCCGGGAATTTGCGTCCGGAGGATATCATGCGCCCGATCACATTCGACCTGACGCGCGATGGCCCAACGCCGCGGCTGGAGCGACTGCCGGACGGTCGGGCCATCGTGCGGGCCTATACGGATCTGAAGCGGCATGTGATCTGCGATGAGCGAGATCCGTTCTTCTGCAACGAACGGATGGTTCAGGATGGTGTGCCGACGGATCAGTTCCTGACGCGGAAGCTGTGGGATGTGGGGAGCACGGCTCCCTACGGCCATCGTGGGGATTTGACGACCATCACCGAAGCGATCCTTCATCACGCCGGAGAAGCCCGTCCGCAGCGAGAACGCTTTGCCGCACTTCCGGAAGAAGCCCAGGCGGCGATCGTGGAATTTTTGAAGACGCTGCAGGTCCTCCCGCCCGGAGCGCCCCCGGAGGTGACCGAGAGTCAGCTTCAGGACCTGGTGCGGCGGCGACGCGCAGCCGGGAAGGAATGGAACCCGTAGGCGGCTTTCGCAGGAGGGCGCTCCGCGATTCTCCTGCGTGGAGAAGGAGGTTCGATATGCACGGTCATCAAGGAGATCGCTGGAAGACGACGATCGTTCTCTTCCTCATGCTGGCGCTCTTCGTTGGACCGTCGGGACGTCAGCGGGAGCGGGCGCATCCTCAGGCTCAGGAGGAGCGCGTGACGTCGGAAGATGTCGCCCAAGAGGCCGAGCGAGCGCGTCAGCTCGAAGCGGCGCGACAGCAGGTTCTGGCCGAGCGGGCGACTCGGTTTCGACCCGTGCAGCTTCATGCGCCGTTCTGGCGAAGTGGGGAGGGATTTCGCTCCCTTCTGATGCTCAACAACACGCAGCCGCGACGGATTGACATCACCCCCGTTGTGCGCGTGCAGAGCGGAGAGGTCCTCCCGGCGCGGACGATCGCGCTCGGTCCGCTCCAGAGCGTGGACGTGTGGTTGGAGGAGCTGATCGGTAAAGTCGCCGGCCAGGGACAGATCGCGCTCGGCTACGTAGGCGATCCGATGGAGATCGTCGGCCAGGTGCTCGTGGTGAACGAGGCCGCAGGCCTCTCGCTCAATCAGGTGTTCATCCCCAGGAGCATGTGCGTTGCGCCGCGACTGGAGGGGGTCTTTTTCTGGCCGGGCGAGGCGGCCGAAGGAGAATTGGTGTTGGCCAACACGGACGAGCGCACGCTCTCGGTCACCGTTGGCGTCTACGGCGGGGCGACCGGGAGGCAAACGCTCGAGCTGGGACCACATCAAATCCGGGTGATGGACATGCGGGAAGAGGTCCTCGCCCCAGCACCGCTCGATGCGGCCGTCATCGGGGTGAGCATCGTCCACACGGGAGAACCGGGAGAGGCGCTCGTGCAAGGGTGGGTGCGGGGGCCGTCGGGGTTTGGGACGAATATCCGCCTGGTGGACATCGGGATGCGACAATCGGGGAGGCTACTGAGTCCGGCCCTGCGGCTGTGGGAGGGGATGAGGCCACGACTGCTTCTCGGCAACAGCGGAGATCGGCAGCAGGACGTCGCTCTGCTCGCCCATTATCGGGTCAACGGTCAGGCGGTTCGGAAGTCGCTGGGACGGCTGGTGGTGGGGCCGCAGCACGCGCAGGTCTTCGATCTCGAAGAGGACTTACAGGCGATTCCGCCGCGCGCGGTGGACGTGGGGTTGGAACTCCAGCATCGCGGGCGAGGGGAGAATCTGGTGGCCGACCTCGTGCTTGTGAGCGAGGACGGATCGGAGGTCATTCAGGTGAGCCCCAGGGATGCCGTCGGCGAAGCCTATGGCGGCTTCAATTATCCCTGGCGGATCGGGGCGGAGGCCACCACGGTGATCGTCGTGATGAATCCGAGCCGGGTGGAGGAGGTGAACTTCAGCCTGTTTTTGTTCTTCGGGTCGGAGAGCTATACTTACGAAGGCGGACGGTTGCGGCCGGGGGAGGTGCGACAGGTGGACATCCGGACGTTGAGGGACAGGCGAGTTCCCGATCAATTTGGGCGGCTGTTGCCCCGCGGGGTGAGTGCGGGGCAAGCGAAGCTGGTCGTGCATGGGGTGGCTGGGAGAGAGGAGAGCCAGCGGATCCTCGGGGAGGCGATTCTGGTGGATGGACACCGAGGGATCCGGGCGACGATGGCGTGTCCGAATTGCTTGTCTCGGCCGATTGCGGTGATTTTGAGTCCTGGGGAGATCGTGGACGTATTTGGCACGCGGCATGCGGTCTTCGCGCGGGTGTACTATGAGGATGGGTCCTCCTGGGGGGTGAATGATCCACGAGTGATCGAGTGGTTCTCCACCGATTCGGCTGTTGCGGAAGCGGAGGTGGTGATGATTTCGGAGTCGCGGGCGGCTTTTCTAGGGCATTTGAAGAGTCCTGGGGCAGCGCAGCTTTTGGCCGTAGTGAGCCATTGTGCGGTATGTGAATCCTGTTGGTTTCCCGAGCAGCTCTTTTCCAATTCGATTGAGGTGCGGGTGAAGCCGAAAGTGAGCCTTCTGGCCGGTATGGACAAGATTCCGCTAGATGCATCTGGGGAGGGTGGGGTGACGCGTTCCATTGAGCGGGTGGCGGTGGGAGAACCCGCAGGCGGGACTTATAGTTGGAGTGCCAACAGCACGAAGGTGAGCCTGAGCAATACCGCTTCAGCCACGGTGACCGTCACATCGGTCAGCGCGAGCACGGCTCGAAACGACGTGACGCTGACGGTCACTTATACGGTGAACGGGCAGAGCGCGAGCGCGAGCACGACGCTGACGGTGGTCAAGCCCACCAGCCTGGAGCGAGGAGCGGATACCTTCAGTCCGGATGGGGTAAACTGCAGCCAGGTAGATCCGAATTTGAACTGCACATCGTACCTCAGGGTCCTGACCTACACCATTAAAGACCAGTTTGGAGATACCTTTGGTCCGTGGAGCTTTTTTGCTGATGAGTCATTCACCGAACCCAGCGCTACCGGGTGCGCTATTAGGGGTGAGGACATTAAAAAGGGACCTATCTCTGGGATGGGCATCGGCTTCACGGATAATTTCTTTTTCTGTTCTGCTGCCTGTCCGAAGTGCAATCCGAGTGGTAAAGGGTGTACTGTGAATTCAACGCAGACGTGGAGGGTGAATGGATTTGTGGTCAGGAGGAATAATATCACCTGGACCTGTTCTGATGCGACAATTACGCAAATCCCATGAGGAGGGGAGAAGAATGTTTTCTAGAGTTAGCAATTCAGCAATTGGAGCAACGATCCTTTTGGTCCTGCTGGCTGTGGAAGTAGCAGCGCAGGACATGTTGGATTTAAAGGTTCCCGAATTTGAGATCAAGAATGCGACGATGGAGGAAGCATTGAAGAAACTGCGTGTTTATGGTGTGCCGGTATGCTTGGAGAAGGTGCCAGAGGGGAGGGAGGAGGAGGTCAAGATCTCGCTCCGACTGGAGAATGCGTCAATTAAGGAAATCCTTGACTCTCTGGTCAAAGCCGATCCGAGGTATGTTTGGGAGAGATATTTCAGAAGGGAAGACAATGGCATTTCTGGGCCTTTTAACCTGATAAACGTGTTGCCTGTTGGTGCGAAGGAAGCTAAAGACAACTTAATGAACATAAGGGCGCGCAGAGTAGAGATAAAGGATAAGGAGGCTGAGGAAGCAATAGCTTCGATTCGGTGGTTCGTTCCAGAGCTAGATGAAAGACTCAAGCAAATGTACCCTGGGCCTGTGGGGATTCCTGGTTCAGTTGCCAGGATCATAACCCCGCCTGGGGTTAAGGTCAGGTTCATCAGTAGTAAATCTTACATCCATCTCATTCTGGAGGATGTGACGGTGAGGGAGGTGTTAAATGAGGTAGCGTTAGCATCGGGGAAGACATGTTGGGTATATGAGTACAATAAATCTTCTCCACTTAGTCATCGGTGGAGACCGTTTTGATTTCAGGTTTCTGGAGGTGTGGGTGAGGGGTGGCGTAGGGTTTGAGGGGCAATTCAGGGTGTGGGGTCAGGTTGGGGAAAGCTGGCTGAGGCGAGCGAAGTTTTAAGGTTTTGCTTCTTGCAGGGCCGCTGGTATTGGGTGTTGGCATGTGTGGTTTTTCTGCTGGGTTGGCCGAGGAATTTTTTCGAGAGGTTGTGTTGTGGTGAGATTTGCAAATGAGGTAGCCTAGTGGTTGGTGTATGAGGCTGAGCCGAGGCCCCGGTGGAGGGTGTTCGAGTGATGAAGGGGCAGAGCGCCCGGGCGAGCACGGCGCTGACGGTGGTCAAGCCATCCTCTCTGAGTGTGAGCTCATCGAGTCTTGATCCTACAGGCTTCGATTGTTCTACTGAATTTAGCGGGTTGAACTGTCGTTCCTACCTCAGGCTTATTTCCTACATCATTCTGGACCAATTCGGAGACACCTTCGGCCCCTGGGACTTTCACGCGAGGGAATCGTTTGAGAATTTCTCAAGCACGTGTGCTGGGGTGACATCTCCACCGGAACCGAGTTCCCTTATTCTTCGAGGGCTTATCGGCTTTCAGGACGGATTCAGTCTATGTACACTGAGTTGTCCGCAATGTAATCCGAACGCGAGCGGGTGTACAGTGAGCTCGGTTCAAACGTGGTTTATCAATGGATTTCCAGTGCGGAGGAACAGTGTGACCTGGAGCTGTTCCGATGCGATGGTTCAGGAAATTTGGTGAGTTGAGGGAAAGGGAGATGCTTTTTAAAGCGGTTGCTCATCCGTTTATCCGTGTGTCACTATTAGTGGTGCTTTGTGGAGGCCCGTTTTCTCCCAATGTGATGGCGCAGGATATGCTGGACTTAAAAGTCCCAAAATACGAGGTGAGAGACGTGACCATAGAGGAGGCATTAAGAGTCTTACGCGGATGGGGGATCCAGATCTGCTTGGAGAAGGCGCCGCAACACGGTGAAAGGGAGGATGTGAGGTTTTCCATTAACCTACGAGACTCGACGGTGCGGGAGATCTTGAACGCTTTGGTTTCAGCGGATAGACGCTACGCGTGGGAACGCTATCAGCGATATCCTGGAGTTCCTACATCTTCTACGAACTTGGTGAACGTTTTTCCCCTGAAGGCGAAGGAAGATCCATCAAACCTGATGAATATTCGAACGAAGAAAGCGGTTATTCGGGGTTTCTATGCACCAGAGTACGTGATACCTTACATCCACTATTTTATTCCGGAGCTGGCTTCCAAATTACATCCTGGTGGTGCCGCAATGAGCATGATCGTGGGGGGGATTGGAGGGAGGATGAAGCTTCAGATGAATTTTGAATTCGAAGACATGACTGTGCGTGAGATCCTCAATGAGATAGCTCTGAGGACCGGAGGCAGGGGATGGATATATGAGGCGGAGCCGACGCCTCGATGGAGAGTGTTCGAGTGATGAGCGGGCCGAGCGCGAGCACGACGCTGACGGTGGTCAAGCCGACGAGCTTGCAACGATTACCGGACAGTTTCGACTCACAAGGGAAGGACTGTGCTCCGCATGGGTTGAATTGCAGAACGTATAATAGGCATCTAACCTACAACATGGTGGATCAATTCGGGGATCGTTTCAACGGCGGCGGCGAGTTCACGATACATGTCGCCGAGTCGTTTTCCGATCTCACGTCAACATGTGGACCGATTCAGCTTGTGACTGGGGGAGGGACTGGCCCCTTTGTCCAACTGACGGACGATTTCTGGATCTGTTCACAAGCCTGCCCTCAATGTAATCCACAAGGGCAGGGCTGCACCGCCACTGCGACGCAAACAATTACGGTTAACGGTTTTGTCGTCAGAACAAATCGCGTGACGTGGACATGTAGTGATGCCACTCTTCAGTGAGAGGGAGGGTAGACATGAGCGTTAAATCTTGTGTCCTTCTGGCCTTATCTTTCTTGCTATCTTCGGCGAGTGTCAAAGCCCAGGGCTTTTTGGATCTTCGAGTGCCGCTCTTTGAGGTAGAGAATGCGACGATGGAGAAAGCGCTGACGGAGCTGAAATTTAGGTGGAGGATTCAAGTTTGTCTGGAAAAAGTGCCTAAAGAAAGTGAAGATGAGAAAGAAGCCACCATTTCCGTTAAATTGGAGAATGCGACTGTCCGAGAAGTATTGGAGGCGCTTGTGAAAGCTGATCCCCGATATTACTGGGAAGTGTACGAGAGCTACCTCGACAAATCTGCGAGCCTCATCAATATACTTCCAGTGGACGCCAAAGCCGATCCCAACAATCCCATGAACATAAAAGTTGAGAAGGCCATGATAAAAGATGCGACACCCTATAGTGCGATAGCCGGGATCGATTACTGGATTCCTGAGCTGGTAAGGAAACTCCATCCGCATGGAGTCCTAGGGCATGCGTTCTATGGAATCGGAGCCAAGGTGAAAGTTTTCAAGATATACTTTGAATTTGAGGGGCTCACGGTGAGGGAGATTCTCAATGAAATTGCGTTGAGGTCAGGTGGGCTGGGATGGATTTTCGAGCAGGTGAAGAAGCCGACTCCCTCTTATCGGTGGAGAGCCTTCTGAATCTTGGACTGTGCTTTAAGGATGAGTTGTATCATGGGGCACGTATGGGATGAAGTTGAGGTGACGTTGACGGTAACCCACGCGGCGAATGGCGAGGGGCCGAGCGCGAGCACGACGCTGACGATGGTCAAGCCGACGAGCTCGGAGCGAGGTGTTGATATCTTTAGTCCAGATGGGAAGGACTGTCGTGAAACGGATCCAAAGGGTATTACCTTGACCATGGTGGTACGTATATGGCTTCCTGAAAGCAGGTTAGCTTATGTTAGCATGGGATTTCTTGGGGTTGAGGGTGACGCGCGGGTGAATCCCTGTCGGGTATGCGCGCCGTGCCTTGACGTGACGCTGGGGCTTGTGCGGCAGATACAGGTGACGGTGAGTCTGCCGCGTCTTCGCGCCCGTGTGGTGAATCCGCCGGTAATGGGGGATGGGGATGCGGTGATTTCGGGGCAGAGCTTCAATTTTCGGGTGGAGGCTTATGATCCGAACACGGGGCAGGTGGTGACGAGTTTTCGGAATCCGGTGACGGTGTTGTTTCCGGTGAGGCCGCTGCAATCGGGAGAGAGCATGACGTCCAATCCGGTTGCGCTCACCAACGGGGTGGGGACGGTGCAGGTCGTCCTGCGGGCGGTCGATGGGGACAACTGCTGTCGTCAATACGTGCTGACGGCATCGGGAGCCGATCAAGGCACCGGGTTTATCAAAGTGTGGTTCAGCGTGATAGCAACGAGACAAGCTTTGGGAGGGACGACAGCCTGTGGGGTCAATAATTCCTTGTCTGGGCCGATGTTTGTGGCGCTTCCTTCGACAGGTTTGTGTAATACACGCGTTCGTATTCTTAAAGATGGCCTCCCTCCGGTAGACACTACTGTCCAGGAGGTTGGACCTTGGTGTCCTAATTCTCCTGTGCCGGGAGGATTCAATCAGTGTAGCTGTGGAAATGATCGGTACTGGAATCGCGATGGAGTGCCCCTGGTTGTCACCATGACCTGTGATACCAATGACGCAGGGATGGATTTATCTGATGCCTTAGCGAGGCAACTTGGGGTAAATCGCGGTCCTATTCTATGGAGGTTTCGCTGAAAAAGTGGGGCAGTGGCACACAGGCTAAGTCATTATGGGAATCTCTGTTCGCTGAGCTCTTTATGGGGGCTTACACTTTCCGGATTGGGAGGAGACGGAGATGATCAGTAATGTCGCTTTGGTTGTCCGTTTATCTCTCTGGGTGCTTTCTTTACCTCAGCAAGAAGTGATTTCTTATCTGCCGCCTGGAGCTGTCGTCGAAGAGGTCACAACTTACGATCAAGCGGGTCGTCCGTTAGAAACCAGGCCAGGTATTTTCCACGAAGATTTTGATGGTGATGGTATTGATGAAGTCGTCGTTGTATATGCCTTCGATGCCTCAGATGCATTGAAACGGAGATTGTATATGCGGGTGATGCGCAAGGCAAAGGGGGGATACGAGCTCCTGCTTGACTATCACTCGCCCGGGAAATTTCTTTTCTCCTCTGAGGGCGTCAGGATCCTGGACCTGAATGGCGATGGGAAGAAAGAGTTGATCCTCGTCTCATCTAATAGCGCGAGCCTGGGAGGGATCCTCACCATTTTCGGTTTCTCTGATGGGCAATTCAACAGGTTGTTTGAAACGGCGGGATTCAGCTACTCCGGCATTTCGTTTCAAGACATCGACGGCGACGGGAAGTTGGAATTGATCTTAGCGGCTCGCTACACCGGAGACATTAATGCTCCTAGTCAAATTTTCTCGTGGGAAGGTGAGACCTATCTATTAGCAAGCGAGAGGTTTCATGAATTCTATAAGGAAGAGGTCCAGAAATATTTGGAATTGTTAAAACGTAACCTCGCTGATGAAGCAGATACGTTAGCTCGGGTGGGCGTGCTTACCTTCATAGCCCAGGATTATGAGCTACTCAAAGATAAGGAAAAAGCCGCTCACTTCTACCAGAAAGTCTTGGAGATCTCTGAAACGGAGTTAAGGAAAATTGGGGACGAGAACACACCTGATGCGACCAAAACAACCTGGCAGGGATACAAAGTCAAGGCCTTAGCTGGCCTAAAGAGGCTCACGAGCGATAGGTAGGTAACCTTTATGTGTCGGTTGCTTTCAAAAATTAGGTGATGCCAGGGAAGTCGGTGAAGGGGTGGGTCTATGGCGATTTCTTGTGTGCTCCAGAATAGTATGGGCAGCGACGGGTGTGGCCCTGGCGAATCGCTTTTCGATATGCAGGCCGGGTATTGATGTGACGCTAGGATTGACGCAACAGATTCAGGTGATGGTAGCGTGCGGATTTATGTGCGGGGCAATAGGGGGAGATCAAGACGAGGTTGGAGCCGGCGACGGCGGCGGGGACGTTTCGGCTGGAGTATGTGACATTGAATGGGGAGGGGCGGACGTTGGTGGGGCCGGTGAGCCGGTCGGGAGGCAGTCATACGGACTCGTTTCAGGTGGACAGGCTGATGAATGGGGATAAACTTCGGACGATTCGGGCGCGTTGGACGGTCAATGGGGTGACGGGAACGGGAACGCTCTCCTACTCGATTGACGTGCTGGGGGACTACAAGATTACCTGCTACAATACACCAAGGGAAACAGATTTCTCTGGGACTACATTCACAGCCTGTAGAGCCAATAGTCGATGTCAGTGGTCAACTTGGGATTGGTTTGCTGCTTTCCTGAGCGAAGTCAATGAAAATGGGAGTGGGGTAGATAGGGATAGCGTTGAGATGCAGGTTGAAGCTTTTTGCGGCATCCGTAGTGGTCCTTCTCCACCGCCGAATTGCCCCGCATATAATGGCAACAGATATCGTCATCCTGGTTCAATCATGACCTCTTGTGGGAATAGACCAACCGTGGGGACGACCGTGGCTAGGAACCCTAATCACCGGCAACTGGGATGTGGCAGTCGTGTTTTCATTCAGGGTTTTGGTTGCAGGATAGTTCAAGATAGTGGAGGGGGATTAAGCTTAGATCAGCTTGATATGTATCAAGGCGTTGGACTAGCCGCATGTGCTGGGTGGTCCAATCCTAGAAGGAAGACCATTAAGATAAATTGAGGATTCACTCAAGGGTGGGACGATATGATTGGGATACTCATCGCTGTGGGCATCATCTCGATTTCTTCGGTTGCTCCCTCTTCTCAGGCTCAGCAGATTAAGGCTCGATCGGAAGATGGCATAGTTATCGAGGGGCCTGGGATTTGGAAAAAAATTCTTCTCCCAGAGGGCGAATACAGGGAAGAGATCTTGATCAGTCCTGATGGGCATAAGGTCATATACCACGATAAGTTCGATCCCTACAAACCTCCACCTCTTCCCAAACCAGTCACTACGTTCACTGTGATTGATGTCGCCACAGGTGGGGTGATCCACAAAATACCTCTTTACTGGGGGAGTGGTAGCCGAGGCCGGCTGCTTTATGGAGTCGAATGGATTGACGGACGTTTTGTCTCGGTCATGGGAGAGGAGAGTTTCGGCATCTTGGACACTCACGAAGGCAGGCAGATTCACAATCTCTGGGGACGCAACTTCAGTTTGGCTCCAAACAGAAGGCTTCTCCTCTTCATTCGAGGAACGCCTCGAATATATTTCCACGAGGAATACAAGTCCCTGTTAAGCGAGTACGTCATGCTTGCGCTGATAGATAAAGGTCAACCCGTAGATGAGGGGGCAACGAATCGGACTGCGATGACGATCTACCCTGAGGTGTATCCCTTCGGTGAGTTGGGCCAGAGGGTTTATAGGAATCTCAACGAGCGGCATTTTATAAAAAGTGGTTTCTGCTGGTTTCCGGACAGTCGGCGGGTGGCGTTTGTGGAGGAGCATCGGGGGGCGTTGTGGCTGGTGGTATTGACTCTTGATGTGGGGGATACGGAGGTGAAGGTCGTTCCGAGGAGGTTCAAGGTGGCGGAGGAGCCGGGGGACGTAACGGTGCTGGAGTGGATGGGCGACGGTCGCGGGATCAGGGTGGTTGTTCAGGGTGTTACTTACCTGGTTGATCTGGAGCGAGGGACGGTTCAGGCGCATTCGAAGTGAGGCTGTTTCGGAGAGGGGGAGCGAAGGCGTTGCGAGTGGTGTAGTGGGTAGAGGTCAGCGTGCGAGGGGAAGATTGGTGCATAGGAAGGAGAGGCAGCGGGGCGATTGTAGGTGGATGGACCTTGAAGGCTTCGGGTGACGATGGCGTGGACGAATTGCGGGGTTGAGGTAGCTTTTATCTGTATCCGGGAGGGAAAACCATGGAGCAGAAACCCGGCCTGAACCTCAAGAAGGTGCTCGTGGTGGTCCTCTTTTCCTTATTCTGTGGAGCTGGTATTCATGTCGGTCCGATCCCAGGGGAGACATTGTTCTCGGACTTCTTGGTTCAGCGGCCATCGAAAGTGGAAGTCTTTGATCCCGGCCATCAGCGAGAGGTCTCGGCAGAGTCCGAGGATCTCGTGGTCTCCCTCGCACGGGTTGAGCCCTGTAGCGGCTGTAGTGGAGGGAAAAGTTTTACTTTTGAGGTCAGAGATAAGCGTCGGGCTACGCGGTCGTCTTTCACCATTAGAAACGACACAGCTCAGGCCGATGAGATCGCGATCGTTAGCTCTTCGCGGGCGATTGTCTTAGGAAGTGTTAGTGGAACGACCAGGATAGTGAACGTGGTAGATTTAAGCACTGGTTCCGTCGTAGATTTCTTCTACTGTCATTTTCCCAGCGTCCATGGGCGGTTCGTCGCCTATTTGAAATTCGTTCCCCGGTACTCGACACAGCCCGGCTGGTGGAGTTCGGTCTACCTCATCTATGACGCGACGGCCTCACCCATGCAAAACAGGCTTCATCAAAGACAAGGATTTGAGGATCGAGTGGATGTCGGGGTACCCATTTATCCGCCGGAAAATGTCGAGCGCGGAGTCTACGAACCGATGATCGCAAGCGAAGAGGACGCTCACCAGCTTGCTTCGGATGGCCTTTTTTGGATCGAGGATGGGGTGTTGGCATTTGTTGATCGTTGGAAGGGGGCGAATCACCTGGTCGTCGTCGACGTGCGCTCTGGGATCGTTCGACCGAAAGTACAAGTGCGAAGGATCGAGACCGTGGCCGTTTTGGACCCGGCGCGGTGCGAAGATGCCGAGCACCCGGAAAAGCTCATTCATGTGGAAGAGATCAGTGTTCCGCGAGAGAAATCGGGATACGTGCGTCTTCATTTCTCACCACGAGACTCATGTCTGCGGTCCGCAACGCTCGATGTACCTATACGGTGATATGACAAGGGAGGGGAGAAGCACGACACGCTCCATGACGGATAGAACAATCCGCGCTCGCTTCCTTCTGGAGCCGTAAGGGGTGATCCCTTGAATATGGCGCAAGGGACCGGAACGCAGTATCCTGCGAAGAGGGGTTCCGAGGGGGTAGGCAGACAATGGGAGAAATCGATGGGTGCATCGGGTCGCGGAGATAGAGGGAGATCAGCGGATCCTCGGGGAGGCGATTCTGGTGGATGGACACCGAGGGCTTCGGGTGACGATGGCGTGTCCGAATTGCGTATCGGAGCCGGTGCGGGTGGAGCCGGGGGTGACGAGTGTGCGTGGAGTAGTGGGGGAGAGGGGGAGCGTGACGGCACGGGTGTATTATGTGGATGGCTCGAGTTGGGCGATCAATGATGGGCGGGCGATCGATTGGGTGGAGAGCAGTTTGGATATTGTGGAGGTGGTGGTGGTTCATGATTCGGTTCGGAATGTGGATCGGTTTGAGGCACGGTTTTGGAGTCCGGGGACGGCGACGATAGATGCGCGGGTGAACCATTGTTGGGTGTGCACGCCATGTATTGACGTGACGCTGGGGCTTGTGCGGCAGATACAGGTGACGGTGAGTCTGCCGCGTCTTCGCGCCCGTGTGGTGAATCCGCCGGTAATGGGGGATGGGGATGCGGTGATTTCGGGGCAGAGCTTCAATTTTCGGGTGGAGGCTTATGATCCGAACACGGGGCAGGTGGTGACGAGTTTTCGGAATCCGGTGACGGTGTTGTTTCCGGTGAGGCCGCTGCAATCGGGAGAGAGCATGACGTCCAATCCGGTTGCGCTCACCAACGGGGTGGGGACGGTGCAGGTCGTCCTGCGGGCGGTCGATGGGGACAACTGCTGTCGTCAATACGTGCTGACGGCATCGGGAGCCGATCAAGGCACCGGGTTTATCAAAGTGTGGTTTAGTGTCTTCTCCACGCGAGAAGGATTGGTCGGACAAACGACCGCATGTGGCAGAACCATTCGAACCGCTGATCGTTTCGTAGCCCTGCCGGCGAGAGGGCTGTGCAACATTGGAGTGATTCTTAGAAATCCGGTTAATGGAAGGAGCGCGACAACGACAGTCCAAGACGTAGGCCCGTGGTGTCCTCATAGTGCACCGTCTTCGGGTAACCCCTGCGTCTGTGATGATGACCCTTACTGGAATACCAGCGGTGTACCCTGGGTCGAAAGGCAATCTTGTGATACTAACAATTCAGGGATTGATCTGGCAGATGGCACTTACGCGGACCTAGGTTCACCGCCAGTGAATCAGCGGATATTATGGCGATTTAGATGAGGAGGGATAACATGGTACGAATGTCTGGCTTCGTTTTGATGATCCTCGCCTGTTGCCTTGTGATCTCACTTGATGGTCAGATCACAAGGGGGTTCTTCCGAGAGGTCTCTGATCTGCGCCAGCCTCCGAGAAGAAATTTTTCACCGAGGAATCCGCATCAGCCTCAACATGAGCCTGAACAAGGGTCTCACCTCTTGCCTGCAGATGCTCAGATTGTGCCTTTTGATCCCGACGGTGACGGAAAGCCGGAGGGAGTCGTTCTCCGGGCGCATCTTAAAAACCCAGCTCAGGAGCAGCTCGTCATTATTTACAGAAAATCCGTAGTCGAAGCGAGTCAGTCTTCACAGTCTATGTCCTCGCTTATGCTCGTCATATTCGACCGTCGTGGTGGTCAATGGTATAAGGAATGGGAGACTGAACTCGCAGGTCCCCAGTTATGGATGCAAGACGGGAAGCACATCGGGTTTCAGATCATGGATGTGAATGGGGATGGGAAAGACGAGATTGTGACCATTACCGGCACCGGCGCAAGCTTAGGGGCATATCTCCAGATCTTTGCCTGGGGTGGAAGAAGCTATCAGCAGGTAAATCCCTTAGTGGACGGTCACTTTTTCGAGTTTGATCGTGATGAGCGTGGACATGTGAGAGTTCGAGTAAGGTCACGCTATGAGGCATTGTTTCATGTTTACGAGTGGGATGGCAACCGCTATCGAGAAGTGGACGCGGAAAGCTATCACAGACGAGAGGCGGAATTTTACGAGAACGTGTTGCTTGGTAGCGAACCTGTTACCCCTCAGCTTTTTGGCGAGTATCTCCAGAGAGCCGTCTGGAACTATCGAAAAGATGGGCAGATTCAGAAGGCGATAGCTCTCTGCGAGCACGCCGTGCAGGTTTTGGATCTGCCGGGAAAATTCGTAGCGGTTATGCCGTCTGAGGCAGCGAACTTCACAAAAGAGCAGATTAAGGCTATCGAGGAAGATTTCGAACGGAAAAAAGGGTTACTCCCGGCGCTTCCCCACCGCCTGCTGGGGGAGCTTTATGAGCAGGAGGGGAATATGACGGAGGCATTAAGGCATTATGAAAGGGCAGTGCAATTTGATTCGAGCGATCAGACGCTCCATGAGCGAATAAAAGCAATAAAGCAGAGGTTGCGCTTCCCCTCGCATTGAACAAGTGGATTTTGATCTAGCAGGAAACGTGCTGTTGGCAACGTCAAAGGGGCAGGCGGGCGGCGGCAGAAAGGTAGTCACAGCAGAATCGGATCGTCGTGGATATTCTCTCTGGGGGTAGTCTGAAGATGAGTCCCATCTTCCGACTCGGTCAGATCGGGATATTGTGCGTGATTCGAGGTCATCTCTGCCGTGTTAAGATCGGGGATAGAGGTGGGCACCACTGCACCTCAAATCAAGGGGACGGTGCTTCTGGAGGGACCTTCGATGCCCTTGCGATGGACACCGTGGCGGTTCGGCGCGGGGAGGCACGTGCAACCGAGCGGCTGATGTACTGCGAAGGCCCAGACTCTGTCCCGGCGCGTAAGCTCCACCTGGAGTGGGAGTACCGACTGCGTGGGTGAGCCAGTGGTGGAGGGTCCGGTGTGCACCTGCACGCCGGTGGATTCCCTGGTGCAGACCCTCACGATCAACCTTCTGCCGGTGACGGTGGAGCCGAAGGTGACGGCGGTGAGTGCGGATTATCTGTGCGGGGCAATAGGGGGAGATCAAGACGACGCTGGAGCCGGCGACGGCGACGGGGACGTTTCGGCTGGAGTATGTAACATTGAATGAGAAGGCGCGGACGTTGGTGGGGCCGGTGAGCCGATCGGGGGGCAATCACACGGACTCGTTTCAGGTGGAGAGGCTGGTGAGTGGGGATAAACTTCGGACGATTCGGGCGCGTTGGACGGTCAATGGGGTGACGGGAACAGGAACGCTCTCCTACTCGATTGACGTGCTGGGGGACTACGAGATTACCTGCTACAACACACCATTGGAGGCGGACTTCACCGGATCGGATGTGACGGCCTGTACGGCTACCAGCTCCTGTCAGTGGTCCCCGCGAGAATTCAGGGCGAACTTTTTAAGCACTCAGGGAGAGGGTGGTCAGGGGGGAGTCAACCTCAACGGCAGTGGAATTGATCGTACCAACACGGTCATCCAGATCGAATCTTTCTGCAAGAACCCTCCGGCGAACTGTCCTGCTTTTGAAGATAGGAGGTACCGGAGGCCCGCGAACTTGCAAACGGCATGCAGAAACACGCCAATGGTCGGGACCACGGTGGCCGTGTGGAACCGGCACCCGATTCTCAGGTGCGGTCATCGTATCTTTTCTTTATCCTTGTCTTTATCCTTGGATTTGGGTGCCGCGTGGTCCAGGATACTGGAGCTGGTCCGATGCAGGACCCCGAGCGCTGGATCGATCATTACGGTGGGATTGGGCGAACAAGTTGTAATGGATGGGCCAATCCCATCCGATGAAGGGGTTTGGGACCAACTCGGCTGCTCGGGCAATTTATCCAGAGCTGCGCAGGTGGGGGGACATTGAGGATCGGCGGTATGAAGATCTCAAGGAGCGACATCAGGTGAGGAGTGGATTATTCTGGTCTCCGGACGGCCGAAAGGTGGCCTTTGTCGAAGAGCAACGGCGTGTCTTCTGGTTGGTGGTTTTAGATGTTGACGTGAAAGATTCAGAGGTGAAAGCCATTCCGAGGAGGTTCAAACTGGCGGAGAAGGTGGCTGAAGTGACTGGGGTGGAGTGGGCGCGCGATGAACAAGCCGTAAAAGTTGTCACGCAGCGGGGTTCGTTCCTGGTGGAGTTGAACATCGGTTGAGTCCGGGCTTAGAGGAGCCCGGAGCTTGAAGGGAAGATTTGGTGGCCTGTGGGCGAGCTGCAAAGGAAAGGAGCTGTGCAAAATATGAAGGAAAGTCTCGTTTGGTTTGTGGTCATAGGAGGCTTGCTCCGTTCGGTCATGGCTCAATCGGAGGGCGGGGAGCTCCTTTTAGGCCCGCCTGAGCCTGGCCTCCAAGGGCGAGTCAAGAGCCTTCGGGTTGAAATCCGTCGGTTCGATGGGCGGACGGGTCAATGGGTTGAGGTCTCGGACACGCTCTTTGTCTACGATCCGAAGGGAAATCTTCTCGAAGAGCAGTGGAGTGGCGTTGAGGGCGGGTCTGCCTGGAAATCAGAGTGGGTCTACCGCTATGACGCCCAAGGGAATATGGTCGAGAAAACGATGTCCGATGCTGGGGGCTTCGTGCTCAAGTGGGTCTACACCTACAATGCGCAAGGGAAAAAGATCGCGGGAGCTTGCTATCGGGCCGGTGAAACTCTGGAGAGCGAGGAGTCTTACATCTATGATCCGCAGGGGCGCTTGACGGAACAAGTCCGACGGCTGGTTGATGGGACGGTCTGGCTGAGATATGTCAACACCTATGATGCGCGGGGACGTTTAGTGAAGACGTCGGTCTACTATGGGCGCGAGATGCCTACCAGCGTGAAGATCTACACGGCTACAGGATGGACGAGTGAAACGGTCTTCTACAAGTCCGACGGCAATGTCCGTTCCCGAATGGTGATCACATGCGACAATAAGGTGCGTCGGGCGGAGATAGTCCGGTACACTGCGGAAGGAGCAGTAGAAAGCCGGACGACCTGTACAGCCGAAGCGACACACAGAGTCACGCGGTGCTTGGTCTCTGCAGCCGATGGATCGTTGGAGAGCCAGGAGGTGATTGTCAGGGATGGCCGGGGCTATGTGACCGAGGTCACTTCCTATAGCGCTGATGGGGTAATCAAGAAACAACGCCTCTACCGTTACGAATTTGATTCCAAGGGGAACTGGATCAAGAAACTCGAATTTCAGCGAGTCACTAACGAGGAGGGATCTCGCCTTGAGCCTGTCCAGGTGACCTTCCGAACGATCTCTTACTATGAAGGGCGGACCTGACCGGAGGTAAGGCAAAATGGTGCCCCCTAGCAGGTGTGGAGGAGAGCCAAGGTGATGATCGAGGAGGCGATTGTGATGGGTGGGCATCGAGGGATTCGGGCGACGAGGGCGTGTCCGAATTGCGTATCGAAGCCGGTGCGGGTCGAGTCGGTGAGGAAGGGGGGAGTGCGGATGTGGGGGCGGGGCCACAAGGGAAGAGCCGGACGACATTGAAGTTGGCGGAACGAATTCCTGGCAGAGTGCGGAAGCGGTGGGGGCGTCACTGTGGAACTACGCGCGCATGTCGCGGTGAGACTTTGTGAAGGGAAGGTGACGCGAGGGGGAATGGATGGATTCGGCCGTTGTGGAGCCACGCTCTCTGTGAGCATGAACGGTCGAGGTCGCGGTGAGGGATTTTGAGGGAACACGGCGATCGGCCATAGTAGTACGGGTCCTTCGATCCGGCTACATTTGAGCGCTACGATCTGTGTACGGGCGTGGGGCGAGGACATCTCTCTTGAGACAAACCGGCCACTTTGCGTCGTGTGCCTAGGGGTGCTGAGCTTGCCGTTGAGGGAGCACTGGTTCCGCGACTCTGTGTTTCGCGCCGACTCGTGGCGGAATCGTGCGAGGGCGCGCGTTGGCGCTCGGAAAGGGCTCGGGTATAATCGGGAAGTTGTGAGTGCGAAGCGGCGGCTGCTCTTCATTTGCACGGCGAATCAGAATCGTTCGCCGACGGCGGAAGCGTTGCTGGCGCGGAGCCAGCGATATGAAGCGCGTTCGGCGGGGGTCTCGCCATTGGCCACGCGGCCAGTGACGCGCGATCTCGTGGAGTGGGCTGATCTCATCTTCGTGATGGATGAGCGGTACGACCGTCATCGAACGCAGCTTCTCGAACTCTTCCCTGAGGTCGAGGGACTCGCCGAGAAGGTCATCGTCCTGAACATCCCGGATATCTACGAACGGGATTCGCCGGAGTTGATCGCTCTTCTCCGTCAAAGACTTCAGCAATGGTTGCCGGACCTGGATGTCTGAGCGTGGCGCGCCCGATGTGAGCATCGTCATTCCGACGTGGAATGGGCGTCATTTGCTCGAGCAATTTCTCCCTTCGGTTGTGGAGGCTGCGCGCGCGTACCAGTGGGAGCGGGAAGCACGCGTGGAGATCGTGATCGTTGATGATGGGAGCACGGACGGGACGCCGGAATGGATCGGGACGAACGCGCCGGCGTTCGTCGAGGTCGTCGTGAAGTCGGGGCCGGAGGGGTTCGCGCCGACGGCGAACGTGGGGTTTCGTCGAGCGCGGTTTCCGGTGATCTTTCTGCTCAACAATGATGTGGCCGTAGAGCGGGATGTGCTCTTTCATCTCGTGCCGCATTTCTCCGATCCGGACGTTTTCGCGGTGACCTGCCGGGCGCTCGATCCGCGCACGCGGGAGCTGGCCGGTGGGGGGAAGCTCGGCCGGTTTCGGCGTGGGTTCTGGCGCGTTCACGACGACTATGACGTAGTGCTGGGGGAGGAGGGGGCTCCCGTTCGCTCGCCGGGTCCTTTCGGCGCGTGGCTTTCCCTTGTGGCCAGCGGGGGATTCGCGGCCTTCGATGCGGCGAAGGTGCGTCAACTCGGGGGGTTCGACGAACGGCTACGACCGTTTTATTGGGAAGATGTGGATTTGAGTCTGCGCGCGTGGCGGCGCGGGTGGCAGATTCGTTATGAGCCGCGCGCTGTCGTGTATCACGAGGCGAGTCGAACGATCGCTCCGCGGTTCTCGTCGTCACTCATTCGGCGAGCGAGCGAGCGGAATCGGCTGCTCGTGCACTGGAAGAATCTCGATGAGTGGGGCTGGCTGCTTGAGCATGTGGGGGTGGTCGCGCTACTCGCGCTGACGATTCCAGTGCGGTGGGATTGGGCGTTTGGAGCGGCGCTGGGGAGCGCGCTTCGAGAACTGCCGGAGGTATGGCGAGAGCGGCGTCGGGAGCGAGGGGCGAAGCGACGGGGGCGGGACATCGAGCGCCTCTTTCGCGCGTTCGGGGAGTGCCTCCGCGGCGGCTAGGCGTTAGCGGCGCGCTTACGGTACAATACGTGACCGCCGGTCAACGGCCCACATGTCTCGCCGTGAAGGAGCGCCCGATCGAGACCTCATGATGAGGGAGGACGGGATGGAGGAGAAGGAGCAACTCAGGCAAGAACTGGTCGAGTTGGAGAAGCGATTGGAGGAGCTGTCCGAGCGGGCGACGACGCGGCAAGAGCAAGAGGAGCTGGCGGCGCTCAAGCAGCGCGTCGAACGCTTGCGCGAGCACGTCGCGCGCCCGGTGACGGCGATGGATCGGGTGAAGCTCGCGCGCCATCCCGATCGCCCGTACACGCTCGATTTCGTTTCTTGGATCTTCGAGGACTTCATCGAGATTCATGGGGATCGGCGCTTCGCCGATGATCCGGCGATCGTCTGCGGTCTGGCGCGATTTCACGGGGAGCCGGTGTTGGTCGTCGGTCATCAGAAGGGGCGGGATTTCAAGCAGCGGCAACTTCGCAACTTCGGGATGCCGAAGCCCGAGGGATATCGCAAAGCCATTCGGGCGATGAAGCTGGCTGAGAAATTTCATCGCCCGATCTTCTCGTTCGTGGACACGCCGGGCGCGTATCCGGGCGTGGATGCCGAGGAGCGCGGGCAAGCCGAAGCGATCGCCTACAATCTTCGAGAAATGGCGCGCTTGCGCGTGCCCATCATCGTGACGATCACGGGCGAGGGAGGGTCGGGGGGAGCACTGGCCATCGCCGTCGGAGATGTGATCCTCATGTTGGAGAATGCGATTTACTCGGTGATCTCCCCCGAAGGATGCGCGGCCATCCTCTGGAAGGATGCCGGCAAGGCGGATCTCGCGGCCGAGGCGCTCAAGCTCACGGCGCAAGACCTTATGGAATTGGGGGTCATTGATCGGATCGTGCCGGAACCGCCTGGGGGCGCGCATACGAGTCCGCGGCAGATGGCGGAGACCCTCGATCGGTTTCTCGTGGAGGCATTGGCCGAAGTGCGGGATCTGCCGATCGAGGAGCTCGTGGATCGGCGGTATCGGAAATTCCGGACCATGGGGCAGTATTTGGAATTGAGCGAAGAGCAAGTGCGCGCGTTCTTGGCGGGGAACGTGGGGTGAAGACTCACACGCCCTGAAGTTCAGCGATGACCTGCTGTCGCAGGTCCTCGAGGCGTTCGCTTCGGGAGACGGGATATTCGGCGGCGTCCCTGAGGCGGCGATAGGCGTCCGGTAGCCGACGCACATTCTCCAGCGTGCGCTCTCGGATCTCCTGGAGCGTGGGCAAGGAGGCAACGAGACGACCTCCGCGCATGATCTCCTCAAGCAAGGGAAAAGCGTCGGGGGGCGGGGGTTCATCGGCCAGAGTGATGATGTCCGAGAGGAAGCGGCCCTCAGCGTCCGTTCTTCTCCAGACCTGCTTGCGCCCCGGATAGGTCGCTTTCTCCGTGCTCAGCTTGATCTTGTAGATGATGCGGCCGTCCACTTCTTCTTCCACGAGCTTATAGACGCCGCCGAGCGTGGGAGCATCGTAAGACGTGGAGAGCTGCGTGCCGACGCCGAAGATGTCAATGGGAGCGCCGCGTTCCAGCAGGTCGGCGATCTTGTATTCGTCCAGATCGCCGCTGGCGATGATCTTGGTCTCGGTCATGCCGGCCTCGTCCAGGATCGCGCGCACCTGTTGGCTCAGCGTCGCAAGGTCTCCGCTGTCCAGGCGCACGCCGCGCACCACAGGGCCTAGGGTCGTCGCCTTACGCGCTCCTTGAAGCGTATCGTAGGTGTCGATGAGGAGGATCGTCGTTTCCGGAAAGACGCGGAGATAGGCGCGGAAGGCCTCCAGCTCGTCCGGAAAGGCCATGTTCCACGAGTGAGCCGCCGTCCCGTAGATGGGGATGCCGAAGAGATAGCCGGCTTCGACGTTGGACGTCCCAATGCACCCTCCGATGTAGGCCGCGCGCGCCGCGTAAAGTGCGGCTTCCATGCCGTGTGCGCGGCGCGCGCCGAACTCGATGATGGCGCGTCCGCGGGCGGCGTCTACGATGCGGGCCGCCTTGCTCGCGATGGCGCTCTCGAAGTTGAGGTACGCGAGCACGTAGGTCTCCAAAATCTGAGCTTCGATGATCGGCGCCGTGATCCGCAGGATCGGTTCGTTCGGGAAGAAGAGGGTTCCCTCGGGCATGGCCCAGACGTCACCGTGGAATCGGAACTCGCTCAGGTAATCGAAGAACGCATCTGAGACATGCCGGAAGACCGGCAACCGGCGCAGGAATTCGAGGTCGCGCGGGGAGAAGCGCAGCTCCAGCAAATACTCGATGACTTGTGCGAGTCCGGCGGCGACCAAATACCCCCGGTTCGGGGGCATCCATCGCACGAATACTTCGAACGTGGCGGGGTGGTTCATCTGGTTCTCGAAATAGGCCGCCGCCATCGTCAATTCGTAAAGATCGGTCGCCAATGCGTAGGACCGTTCCCGCATTCGGAATCCCTCACCAGCCGCTCGCCAGAGAAATGTAGCCCAGCCTTCCGGTTACGTCAATTCGAGCGCGCGATCTGCTCGTCATGCGCATCGTGCGCGAAGCGTCGGGAATCGAGCGTTAACACCACGTCGATGGGTGATGCCGAGAGTTGCATTGTGTGAGAGGCGAAGGCGTGCCATACTCTCCGGCGGGAGGCGATGATGAGGGAGGAACTGTTGGAAGAACTCGCGCGCGTCTCGGCTCGTGTGGAAATCGGTGTGATCCTCGAAGACCTCGCGTTCTTGGATGCCGATGCTTCCTGGTGGCCTTCGGACGTGCGACGTCACGTCTTGGCCGATGGGCTCTATCGGCGGCGATTCTTCGATGATCTCGATGCGTGTCGTGCGATGGCCGATCTCTGGATCCGATTGAAAGACTATTTCGGTCTCATGCACCCATATTTCGTTCGCCTGCTCATTCACGAGTTAGCGCATTACCGCGAGGCGCGGAGCGCCTCCTCTCCGGCTCGGGTCGGGTGAAGGGGGGCGATGGGGAAAAGGATGCCCATCGCCCCGGGGGGATGGGGGCTGCACCATCAGCGCGTGAGCGTCCAGCTCACGCGCGAAGAGAGGAGCCCCGAGGGGTCCCAACGGACGAAGGGGGTCCGATCGGTGACGACCACTGTGACCGTGTGCTGTCCCGGAGAAAGGGTAGCCGTGGGAAGCGAAAGGCTCGACTCGTGATGTTCGAGCGGAAGGCCATCTACGAACCATGCGATGTGCAGCCTCCCCGGCGAAGGTTCCAAAGGGATCACGCGGAAAACCAGCGTGTCGGCCGTGGTCTCGTGAACGGAGAGCGGAGCGATCGGTGGAGGGCTGACGGCGTCGATCGGGCGGATGTAGAAATAGAAGCGACGGACGTGTTGCTCGGCGCAGACAGGACAAAACGGTTGACCGAGTGTGCGCATCTTGCACGTCGGAGCCGGGCGAAAGACGCCGTAGGAGGCACCCAGGCCGCCCTCGAAGAGTCCGACGCGCGTGCGCGATTCGGAAGGCGATTGCGCGTCCTCGATCCAATAATCCCACTTCCCGACCCGTCGAAGGCCTTCGCGCGTGCGTTCGAGCGTGACGTTCACTTTCATCGGTTCGCGCAGGGGCGGAGCCAATGGGCCATCGTCCTCATCGGCCAGGAAGGCGAGGGAATGACCGAGTTCATGCACCAGCAGCTCCGGTCCCAACGCGTGCGTTGTGACGACCGAGATATTCTTCAGTGGCCCGGAGGAACCGCCCAGGTCACGTTCGTTCACAAGGACGATGATGAGATCGGCGTCGGGGACCAGAGCAGCTGCGCGGTAGATCTTGTACTCGCTCTCCACGGGAGCATAGACAGCATTCGGCACGCCCTCGAAGTCGAACGTCATATCCAGGGCCGTGTCACGATAGAGGCCGAGGCTCGGTCGATCAATGCCCGAGTCTCGGGAGATCACGTTGACCTTGTGGATGTTGATGGCGTAGCGGTAGGCCGCGTAGGGTGGGGTCTTGAGGAGATGATCGGCGAACGCGCGGACGTCTCGATCGAACTTCTCCATCTCCGTCGCGCGGTAGCCATCGCCCAGGAAGACGATGTCCAAGCGATTGCACGATGGCCCCGTGCGGATGATCGTTTGCGTTGTGTAGGGGGGCAATGCCCCGGTCGCATCAAGCGCTTCGATCGGCGCCTCAAGTGGGAGGACACCTGTCGGGATATTGCCTCCTGAGATGCGCAGTCGAGTGGCCTCCTCCACATACGGCACTCGGAGTGGGACGATCGTCTCCGGCAGAAGGAGCGCTTCGCCATGAATATCCCCTTCCTCAGTGACGCGATCCACATGTATGAGGCGTGGATCGTCAAAGTGACTGACGAAGAGGACGCGCCCGTCTTCGGACTCCAAGGCGAGCCGAAATGTCCCCGACGAGGATGGTGAGGGCGTGTACGAAGAGGTCGCGTCCGAGTCGAGCTGGCTCCGGATGAGCCGGAATTGTGTTCCGTCGTAGTGCAACCAGAGGAGTTGCGTCCTCGGCGTGGGTGGAGAAAGGTGCGCTTCGACAAGGCTCGGGCGAGGCCACACACATCCGATGCCGACGATGAGTGCCGCAATCTTCTTCACCCCCATCTCGCACCTCCGCTGGGAGGAAGGAGCAATTGGCGTGCCGAGGCGGCACCTGGCGGGCAACAGGCGCTTCGCGTCAGCGCGAGGCGATCAAGTCTTCCTCTGCCAATGAGTTCCCCCATGGAAGAGTTCGGCTAGAGGATGGGCTCCGTGCCGAGCGTTAGATCCGGGACGTTTCGCGCATCCTCGAATCGTTTCAGGGGTGAAACCGCCGCCGGCGCATTCCCAATGCCGGGAGCGAATGATCCTCCGCGCGCGAGAGCGTTCGTGGGGCGGAAGCCTACTGGGGCGAATCCGAGGAAGGGACGAAGCGTTTGGCGAGCCCGTATTTCTTCATCTTCCGCCAGAGCGTGACGCGACTCATGCCGAGATCGCGGGCCGTGCGTTCGAGGTGGCCTTCGTTCCGGCGGAGCGCCTGGAGGATGAGATCGCGCTCGACTTGATTCAGAGCCGTCTCGAGCTCTCGCTCTTCCGAGGCGGTCGTCGCCGTTCGGACATGGGCGGGGAGATCGGCCACAGTGATCCATTGGCCGGAGGCGAGGGCGACGGCTTGTTCGACGATATGGCGCAGCTCGCGCACGTTTCCGGGGAAGGCGTATTTCATCAGCGCCGTCATGGCCGCTTCGGTGAAGCCCACGATGGCCTTTTGGTCCCGTTGGCTGAACTGGCGGAGGAAGTGATGGGCCAGCAGAGGGATGTCTTCGCGTCGGGCGCGCAGCGGCGGCAGATGAATGGCGACGACGTTGAGCCGGTAGTAGAGGTCTTCGCGGAACTCGCCGCGCCGCAGGGCGTCGTTCAGATCGCGGTTGGTCGCGGCGATGATGCGCACGTCCACGGGGATCTCGCGATTCTCTCCCACGCGGCGAATGGTCTTCTGCTCGAGCACGCGCAAGAGCTTGGCTTGGATCGAGAGCGGGATCGAGCCGATCTCGTCCAGGAAGAACGTCCCGCCGGCCGCCTCTTCGATCAATCCTTTTCGATTCGCGACGGCGCCGGTGAACGCGCCTTTGACGTGTCCGAAGAGTTCGCTCTCCAAGAGCTGTTCCGGCAAGGCCGCGCAATTGACGGCAATGAAGGGGCGCGAGGCGCGTCGGCTCAAGAGATGGATCGCGCGAGCGATGACATCTTTGCCCGTGCCGGTCTCGCCGGTGAGCAAGATGGTCGCGTCGGTCGGAGCGACGCGCCGAACTTTCTCCAGGACGTGGAGGAACGGGGGGCTTTGGCCCACGAGGTTCTCGATCCCGAAGTGCTGGAACAACTCTTCGCGCAGCCACCGGTTCTCGCGCTGCAGGCGCTTTCGCTCCAGGACGTGCGCGACGCGCAGGCGAAGCTCGTCCACCGGGAAGGGCTTGGTGATGTAATCGCAGGCACCGAGCTTCATGGCTTGCACGGCCGTCTCGATCGTCCCGTAGGCCGTCATCATGAGGACTTCCGTCTCCGGCGAGAGCTCTTTGACGGCGCGCAGCAGGTCCATGCCCGAGAGAGGGACCATCATGAGATCGGTGATGACCAGATCGAAGATCTCCTCGCGCACATGGTCCAAGGCTTCGGGAACGCTGGCCGCTGTGCGGATGTCGTACTCATCGTCGGCGAGCGCGTGCTGGACGAACGTCCGCATGCTCGCTTCGTCGTCCACGATGAGGATCTTGAACATCACGTCCCCCGATCCCCAATGTCTCGAGAGGCGAATTATAGAAGAGCGCGAGCTGGAGGGAAAAGGGCGCGAGGGAGAACCCTGGGTCTTTGCTCCCGCGAGCGCGATCGGACTATAATTCCGCCTTTAGCGAAGGCGCGTTATGAAGTTCACCTTAGTCTCCGAGTATCAACCGCGAGGCGATCAGCCGGAAGCGATCGAGGCCCTCGTGCGAGGGGTGCGCGAAGGGAAGCGTTTCCAGGTCCTCATGGGGATCACGGGCTCGGGCAAGACGTTCTCGATCTCGAAAGTCATCGAGCAGGTGAATCGGCCCGTGCTCGTGATGGCGCATAACAAGACGCTCGCGGCGCAGCTCTACCAGGAGTTCAAGAAGTTCTTCCCCTACAACGCCGTCGAGTACTTCGTGAGCTACTACGACTACTACCAGCCGGAGGCGTATATCCCTGCGACCGACACGTATATCGAGAAGGAGGCCATCATCAACGAGGACATCGATCGGTTGCGGATGTCGGCCACGCGCGCGCTCTTCGAGCGGCGGGATGTCATCATCGTGGCGAGCGTCTCGTGCATCTATGGCCTGGGGGATCCGAACGAGTACTATGGGATGCTGTTCTGGATGCATCGGGGGCAGACGCTTCCGCGCGCGGAATTAGTGCGGCGATTGGTCGAACTGCAGTATGAGCGGACCGAGGACGAGCTGCGGCGCGGGACGTTTCGCGTGCGAGGGGATGTCGTGGAGGTCTATCCGGTGGATCGCGACCTGGCCGTGCGGATCGAGCTGTGGGGGGATGAGGTGGATGCGCTGGCGACGATTGATCCGCTTTTCGGGGAGGTGATCGAGCGATTGGATCGCGTGGCGCTCTATCCGAAGACGCACTTCGTCACGCGCCGGGATGTCTTGCGTCGAGCCATCCGCTCGATTCGGGAGGAGCTGGAGTGGTGGTGGCCGCAGTTGGAGGCCCGAGGCAAACGGCTCGAAGCGCAGCGGATTCGCGAACGGACGCTCTATGATCTGGAGATGCTGGAGCAGTTCGGGTACTGCCGCGGGATCGAGAATTATTCTCGACATCTGACGGGACGGCGACCGGGCGAACCACCGCCGACGCTGCTCGACTATCTCCCCAAGGACGCGCTCATCATCGTGGACGAGAGCCATCAGACGATCCCGCAGATTCGCGGCATGTATCACGGAGATCGTTCCCGGAAGGAGACGCTCGTGGAATACGGTTTCCGATTGCCGAGTGCGCTCGACAATCGGCCGCTCACGTTCGAGGAGTGGGAAGCGCGCGTCGGGCAGGTCATCTTCGTCTCGGCGACGCCGGGCGAGTACGAGCTGGAGAAGGCGGGTGGGGAGGTCGTCGAGCAGGTCGTGCGCCCGACGGGCCTGCTCGATCCCGAGGTCGAAGTGCGGCCCGTGCGCGGGCAGGTGGACGATCTGCTCGAGGAGATTCGTCAGCGCGTGGCGCGGGGCGAGCGCGTGCTGGTGACGACGCTCACCAAGCGCATGGCTGAGGATCTATGCGCGTATTACGCGGAGTTGGGCGTGCGCGTCCGGTATCTGCACTCGGAGATTGACACGTTGGAGCGCGTGAAGATCTTGCGCGATCTCCGGCGCGGGGATTTCGACGTGTTGATCGGGGTGAATCTCTTGCGCGAGGGGCTCGATCTGCCCGAGGTGTCGCTCGTCGCCATCCTCGACGCTGACAAGGAGGGGTTCTTGCGTTCGACGCGCGCGCTCATTCAGACCATCGGGCGATGCGCGCGGCACGTCAACGCGAAGGCGATCTTGTATGCCGATCGCATCACCCAGTCCATGGCCGAGGCGATTCGCGAGACGGAGCGGCGTCGCGCGAAGCAACAGGAATATAATCGGCGACATGGGATCACGCCGCAGTCGGTCATCAAGCCCATCGAGGAGACGCTCGTCAATATCATCGAGGCCGATTATGTGACCGTCCCGATGGATGTGGAGGATGAGGGGGTGACGACGGAAGCGGCCCTGGAGGAGCGCATCCGGCAGCTGGAGGCGGAGATGCGCGAGGCGGCGCGGCAGCTGCAGTTCGAGCGCGCGGCGGCGTTGCGCGATCGGATCAAGGCCTTGAAGCGCAAGCTGCTGGAGGTTCCGAGTTGAGCACTTCGGTGGGGAGGGAGGGATGACGATTCGATTCCTCACGGCTGGGGAGTCGCATGGTCGGGCGCTCGTGGCCCTTGTGGAGGGATTCCCGGCCGGATTGTCCGTGGACGTGGAATTCATCGCGCGGGAGCTCGGGCGGCGACAACGAGGGTTCGGGCGCGGCGCTCGCCAGCGGATCGAGCGGGATCGCGCTGAGATCCTGAGCGGCGTGCGACATGGGCGCACGTTGGGCTCGCCCATTGCGCTTTTGATTGAGAATCGAGATTTCGCGAATTGGCAGGACGTGATGGCGCTCGAACCGCGCGCATTCGAGGATGAGCGAAGGGCGCGGCGGGTCGTGCGGCCTCGGCCCGGGCATGCCGATTTGGCCGGGGGCTTGAAGTACAACACGCATGATTTGCGGGACATCCTGGAGCGGGCGAGTGCGCGCGAGACGGCGGCGCGCGTGGCCGTCGGCGCTTTGGCGAAATTGCTCTTGCGCGAGTTCGGCATCGAGGTGAGCAGCCACGTCTTGATGGTCGGGGGAGTGCCTGAGCACCCGCGCGAGGATGTCTCGTGGGAGGAGATTCAGGCCATCCCCGAGGATTCGCCCTTGCGATGCGTTGATCCCGAGGTGGAGGCACAGATGATCGCGCGCATCGAGGACGCGATGCGCGCCGGAGATACCGTGGGCGGTCTCTTCGAGGTCGTGGCGCACGGCGTGCCGCCGGGCTTGGGGACACACACGCAATGGGATTTGCGCTTGGACGGGCGGCTTGCGCAAGCCCTCATGTCCATTCAGGGGGTGAAGGCCGTCGAACTCGGCCTTGGGGTGATGGCCGCCCGCTGGCCGGGTTCGCGCGTCCACGATGAGATCTTCTATGATGCGGTCGAGCGCCGATTCTACCGGAAGACGAATCGCGCCGGCGGCGTCGAGGGAGGGATCAGCAACGGTGAGGAGATTCGCGTGCGGGGCTACTTGAAACCCCTCTCGACCTTGCGGCGACCGCTGCGCAGCGTCAACGTCCTGACGAAAGAGCCGGCCGAAGCCGCCTTCGAACGTTCTGACGTGACGGCCATCACGGCGGCGGGCGTGATCGGCGAGGCAATGGTGGCCATCGTGCTCGCGCAAGCGCTGCGCGAGAAGTTCGGCGGCGATTCGCTCGAGGAGATGAAGCGGCAGTTCCTCGCGTACCAGGAACAGCTGCGGGCGTATTGAAGCGACCTTTCGGAGAGCGCAGGCGATGAGCCGACGGATGTTTCGCGCGCTTTCGGGGACGAACGCCGAACATTGGAAGAGATTTCGGCGACCGGCATGGGAACGCATCCTCGCGGCCTGGACGCGGCATCGGCGGGTGCTCGCCGCGGGCCTCGGATGCATCCTCGTGGGGAACGCCATCGGCATCACGGCGCCGACCGTCGTGCGACATGCCGTGGATGACTTGGTGCGGGCGACGACGGCGGAGAAATTCTTTCGCTATGGGCTCTTGGTGATCGCCATCGCGTTGGGGCAGGGGATCTTCCTCTTCTGGCAGCGGCGATTGCTCGTGGGGATGTCGCGAGATATCGAATATGAGCTGCGCAACGAGTTCTTCGCCCACCTGGAGCGGATGGGGCCGCGATTCTTCCACGAGTATCGGACGGGCGATCTCATGTCGCGAGCGACCAACGATCTGAACGCCGTGCGGATGCTGGTCGGGCCGGCGCTCATGTATTCGGCGAATGCGCTCATCGTGTTCGCGCTCGCGCTGCCGCTGATGATTCGGGTGAGCGGACGGCTGACGCTCTTGGCGTTGTTCTCGCTCCCGTTGGTCTCGGTCGCGACGAAGCTCTTCGGGGCGCGCATCCACGCGCATTTCGAGCAGGTACAAGAGCAGCTGGGGCGCTTGAGCACACGCGCGCAGGAGAATTTCGCCGGCGTGCGCGTCGTGCGCGCTTATGGGCAAGAGGAAGCGGAGCGACGGGCCTTTCGCGCTCTCAATCGGGAGTACGTGCGGCGCAACGTGCGCCTCATCCGGTTGACCGGGCTTTTCTATCCCACGCTCGCCGGGCTCATCGGGCTCGGATCAGCGGCCGTGCTCTGGTATGGCGGCCGTCTCGCTCTGGCTGGGACGATCAGCGTCGGTCAGTTCGTGGAATTCAATCTCTATCTAGCACGGCTCATTTGGCCGGTGATCGCCATGGGATGGGTCGTGAATCTCGTCGAGCGCGGGCTGGCCAGCATGGGACGCCTCGTGGAGGTCCTGGAGCGAGAGCCCGAGGATCGAGACGTCGGGGCGTCTCCTCTTCCGGGGGGTGGCGAAAGATGGGCGCCGCGCGGAAGGATCGAGATTCGCCATTTGACCTTCAGCTACGATGGTCAGGCGCCGGTCTTGCGCGATGTCTCGGTGACCATCGAACCTGGAGAGATGGTCGCCATCGTCGGGCGGACGGGGTCGGGGAAGACGACTTTGGTGAATCTGCTCACGCGACTCTACGAGCCCCCGCCGGGGACCGTCTTCATTGATGGGCGGGACATTCGGGAGATCCCTCGAGCCCAATTGCGCGCGGCGCTCGGCGTGGTGCCGCAGGAGCCGTTTCTCTTCAGCCTGAGCATCGCTGAGAACATCGCGTTCGGCGCCGATTCGGCCGACGAGCGGGAGATCGCCGAAGCCGCGCGGTGGGCGGGACTCGAGGAGGAGATTCGAGGATTTCCCGATGGCTTTCGCACGATCGTCGGGGAACGCGGGATCATGCTCTCCGGGGGGCAACGGCAGCGGGTGGCGATCGCGCGCGCGCTCCTTCGGCGTCCGCGCATCCTCATTTTGGACGACGCGCTCTCGGCTGTGGACGCGCACACGGAGGAGCATATCCTCGCGCAGATTCGAGCGCTCATGTCCGGACGCACGGTGCTCTTCATCTCCCATCGGCTTTGGACGGTGCGCGACGCGGATCGGATCATCGTCCTGGACCGCGGGCGCGTGGTCGAACACGGGACGCATGAAGAGTTGCTCGCGCGGGGCGGCGTTTACGCCGAGTTGTACGAAGAGCAGCTTTTGGAAGAGGAGTTGGCCGCGAGCGAATGAAGGTTCGGGTGGTCATCGGTCCGGGGCATCGGTGGACCTTCCAGGCCGAGCCGGAGGGAGAAGCGGAGGCGCGTCGGGAATTCTCGTTCGGCTCCAGTGGGCTCCTGGCGCAACTCTGGCAGCGACTCTTGATCAAGTATCATCGCGCGCGTCGCGCGATCGAGACGAGGGAACACATGCGTTGGGTTCGAGAGCTGCTGCGCCGACTCGAAGCGCGCGCGGACCCGGGCGAATCCCTCCTGCGGCGAGTGCGCGCGGAGACGGAGATCGTGCTGTTGGTTCCAGCGTCGCTCTCAGCGGGGCTCGTACGGCGGCGATTCCTTCGATTTCTTCGGCGTCGGGCGCGCGCGCATGCTCGTGGGATCGTGTTCAATGTCCTCCTTCTGCCGGTGACGGCGGCGATGGCTCTTCTGCCGGGACCGAACGTCTTCTTCGCGTGGAACGCCTATCGGCTCATTGCGCATGCGCTCGCTTGGCAAGGGGCGCGGCGCGTTTTGCGTGGAGAATGCGCGCTGCACGTCCGCGCGGCGAGAGAAGATGAGCCGGTCGCAAACGCGAATCCGAGTGCTCCATGCATTGCGCGAGATGGGGGGTGAAGGCAATGCAGATTCCGCGCGTATATGCCATCACGGATCGTCGGCTGAGTGGGCTCTCGCACGCCGAGCAAGTGCGGCGGTTGGCGGCCGGGGGGATCCGTCTCATCCAGCTGCGGGAGAAGGAGGCCTCGCCGCGGGACTTTTATTGGCAAGCTCGTGAGGCCGTGGCCGTCGCCCGGGAGCTGGGCGTGACCTTGATCATCAACGATCGCGCGGACATCGCCATGGCGGTCGGCGCCGACGGTGTGCACCTCGGACAGGACGATCTCCCGCCGGAGAAAGCCCGGATGCTCTTGGGCCCGGATCGCCTCATCGGCTTCTCGACGCATTCGGTAGAGCAAGCGCTTGAGGCAGATGGGTGGCCGGTGGATTACATCGCCTTGGGTCCGATCTTCCCCACGCGGACGAAGGAGAAGCCAGACCCGGTCGTCGGCGTTGAGACGGTTCGAGCGGTGCGGGCGCGCGTTCGGAAACCGCTGGTGGCCATCGGAGGCATCACGCTGGAGACAGCGCCGGAGGTCATCGCCACTGGTGCGGACGCCGTCGCGGTGATCGCCGATCTGGTGGGGGCGCCGGACATCACGGCGCGAGCACGTCAGTATGTCGAGGCGCTGTCCGCCCTCTAGGGGGGGATGCGGTCGCCCCCCTCTCGGGTCGGTTCGGACGATGAGATCGTCGCGAACCGGCGCGTGTGGCGAAGGAGGAAAGAGGATGAGACGCGCATCCGTCGCTCTTGGGATCGTGATTGGGATGACCGGGCTCTTGAGGGGAGCGAGCCTCTCCGTCGGCACGACCGATCAGGATCGCCCCGCAGCTCAAGAGCCTCATACGGTGCGATTACGAAATGGGTCAGTCCTTCGTGGACGCGTCGTTCGCTTCGAGAACGGGGAGTTCACGATGATCCTCGCCGGGACGCAGAGCCGGGCGATCATCCACGTCGCCGATGTGGAGAGCATAGATTTCGGTGGCCCGGACGTCCGTGTGGAGACGTCGCGCCCATCGGAAGCGGCGCCGAGTGCGCGCTCGGCTCAACAGCCGACAGCACCGACGCCTCCGCCCGCCGTCGCGTTGCCGCAATATGTGGAGTACACCGTCAAGGTCCCGGCCAGTCAGGCCAACCAGGAGTGGACCGATACGGGGATTGAGGTCGTCAAGGGGCAGAAGTTGCGGTTCGCCGTCAGTGGACGCATTCGCGTCTCAGCGACGCAAGAGGTCGGGCCGGAAGGCGTCGAGCGGGAAGATCCGGATCGCTTGATGCCGGATCGTCCGAGCGGCGGCGTGATCGCCGTCATCGGGGATGACAACGACGACTTCTTCTTCATCGGTCAGGCAGTCGAAATCGTCGCACCACGCGGCGGTCGGCTCTTCCTGATGGTCAACGAGGGGTCGCCAGGGGACAACAGCGGGGAGTTCCTCGTGCGCGTTCAGGTGGAGGAACCCTCGCGCATCGGCGCGAAAGGACAATAGACCCAAGTGGCGTGAAGATCCCTGAGCGCCCGCGTACGTCGGGCGAAAGGGCGATCCGCGCAATGGAGGGCGAGGGGTGACCGAAAAGGCCGATCAAGGGGTCGTCGAACGATTGCGCGCGATCCCGTCGGTGGAATCCATCTTGCGGTGGCCTTGGGTCGCGCCGTGGATCGAACGATTGGGGCGCGCGGTCGTCGTGCGCGAAGTGCGCACCGTCGCGGAGGCGTTACGACGAGAGCTTCGCGCCGGGCAGTTCGTCGAAGACGTGCCGCGCGAGATCGAGCAGCGGGTGCGCGGGCGCTTGGAAGCGCTCGAACGACCATCGCTGCGACGGGTGATCAACGCGACGGGCGTCATCCTTCATACGAACCTGGGACGCGCGCCACTCTCGACGGCTGCGCTTCAAGCCATCGAGCGCATTGGGGCGGCGTACTCGAATCTCGAATACGACCTCGCGCGAGGCGAACGCGGCCGGCGCGAAGCGCATTGTCAGGAGGCGCTGCGTCGCCTGCTGGACGTGGAGGCGGCCCTCGTCGTCAACAATAATGCGGCGGCCGTGCTGCTGGTGCTCAACACGTTGGCCGAAGGTGGTGAGGTCCTCGTCTCGCGGGGAGAGTTGATCGAGATCGGGGGCGCGTTTCGGCTGCCGGAGATCATGGCGAAGTCCGGGGCGATCCTTCGCGAAGTCGGAACGACGAACCGCACGCGCTTGGACGATTACGAGCGAGCCATCACCGAGCGCGCGCGACTGATTCTGCGCGCGCATTGGAGTAACTTCCGCATCGTCGGCTTCACCGAGCGACCGGCACTTCGGGATCTTGTCGCCTTGGCCCATCGGCATGGCCTGCCGTGTTACGAGGATTTGGGAAGTGGGTGCTTCGTGGATCTGAAACCGTGGGGGATTCCCGACGAACCGACGGTCGCCCATTCGCTGGCCGAAGGAGTGGACGTCTGCTCCTTCAGCGGCGATAAGTTGCTCGGCGGGCCACAGGCGGGGATCATCGTCGGGCGCGCGACGATCATTGAACGCTTGGCCCGAAATCCGCTGATGCGCGTCGTCCGACCGGATAAGCTCACGCTCGCAGCATTAGAAGCGACTTTGCGCGCATATCTGGCCGGGCGCATCGAGGAGATCCCGGTCCTTCGGATGATCGCCCTGACGCCAGAGTATCTGCGGCGTCGCGCTCGAAGCTTCGCGAGGCGGTTGCGGCGCACGTGCGGCGAGGCGTTTCACCTCCGGTTGAGGGATGGCCTTTCGGTCATCGGCGGAGGGTCCGCTCCGGAAGTCGGCCTCCGAACGACGCTCGTCGCCCTCCGACACGAACGCTTATCAGCGCATGAGCTGGAGACTCGCCTTCGCGCTGCCGATCCCCCGATCATCGCACGAATCGAACAGGACGAAGTACTCCTCGATCTTCGCACGGTTGCTCCCGAAGAGGAGCGATTCATTCTGCAAACCCTGAGCGCCATCGCCCCTTCGATCGAATAAGCGAGAGTCCGTCTCCCGAACGGGAATCCAGGAGCGGAAAGGTCCGACCGTTCTCGGGAACTCCTCTTGACGGACCCGCTGCGGCAAAGCGCTCCGGAGGCGAACCAGAGGTGCTCCATCACCCGCGCTGAGCCGCGTTTTACTTCGTCTTCGCCGAAAATTTTCGCAGATTTAACACGATCCTCACGAGGAGTTGATCTCGATCCGGTATTCTCTCCCTTGCGTTATGAGATCGCTGGGAGGTGAAAGCATGAAGAGATTGAAGCGGGTCGCGCTCCTCAGCGGGATGCTCTTCTTCGCCGTCCCCATCGCAGCCCAAGAAGCCACGCCTTCGAGTCCATCGGAGCCCACGGGGACGGTCTCGGGCATCGTCCTCGACCTGGCGACGGGTCGGCCCTTGTCGGAGGCGCTCGTCACGGTGACCGGACGCTCGATAGCGATTCGAACAGATGCCGAAGGGAATTTTCGGCTCGTGTTGCCGGCGGGGACCTATGAACTGCGCATCTCGCGCGAAAGATATCGGGAGGAGGTCATCTCCGGCGTGAGCGTTCGAGTCGGAGAAGTCACGGAGATAGCGATCGCATTGGGGCCGGTGGATCTCGCGCTCGGAGAGGTCGAGGTGCGAGCGGAAAATGGCGATGCGCGGCTCGCCGTGCTGGAGGAACGAAAGGCGGCGGCCGTCGTGAGCGAAATCATCGGCGCATCGGAGATGGCGCGCGATGTGCGCTCGGATGTGGCGTCCGTGCTCTCGCGCTCGGTCGGTCTGTCCGTGGTGCAGGGCAAGTATGTATACGTGCGGGGATTGGGCGAGCGATACGGTCAGACCGTGCTCAACGACGCGCTCGTGCCGACGACCGAGCCGGATCGTCGGGTCGTCCCCATGGATCTGATCTCGGCCAATTTGCTTCAAGAGGTCCGCGTGTTGAAGTCGTTCGCTCCGGATCAGCCGGGGGAATTCTCCGGCGGGGTCGTGAAACTCCGGACTTCAGATTTTCCGCCCTCGGGAACGCTCAAGATCGGCTACGCCATCGGTGGTAACACTCAGACGACTCTCAAGCCTTTTTTGACGTATCCCGGAGGACGATGGGATTGGCTTGGCTTCGGTCGTGGAGCGCGAGCGTTGTCATCCCTCATTCCCGATCAGGCGGTAGTCTCCGGGCGATTCTCGCCGACGGAGTTGCAGACGTTTGGTCGCGCTTTTCGGAACATTTGGGAACCGCGCCGCCAGCGGGCGGCTCCCTATCAGGGGATCACCGTCTCCGGGGGCGGGAGCGTAGGGCGGTGGGGCATCGTCGGCGGTCTCACCTTCAACAACACCTTCCATACGCAGCGCGAAGATCGCGTCTTCTATATCCTCGGCGCTCAAGGGCGTCCCGTTCCAAGAAGCGTCTTCGCCAGCCCGGAATTCTTGCGACAGCAGGGGATGCTCTCGCGCATCCGGGAAGCGGTCCCCGAGGGCACGGACTTGAATCTCCTGCAGGGTTACACGTCCAGCACGCAGACGGCGCGCCTCGGAGGGTTGGCATCGGTCGCCTTTCAGTTCACTCCACAGCATAAGCTCGTGGCGACGACGTTCTACACGCACGACGGCACGGATCACACGCGCATCTACCAAGGGTGGTACGAAAGCCGATTCACCGTCATCCGCAATCATCGGCTGCGATTCACGGAGGAAGAGATCGCGTCGGGGCAGATCATGGGAGAGCACGTGTTTCCTGGCCTCAGCAACAGCCTGCTCGCCTGGCGATGGACGTGCTCGCGCGCCCGTCTGGATGAACCGGATGCCCGCGAGGTCATCTACGAATTCGATCCGGTCCGGCAGCAGTTTCGCTTCTTCAGCCAGTTGCAAAGCGGGCTTCGGTTGTTCAACGTGATGCGAGAGAACTTGCGAGAACCGGCCCTAGATTGGAGCACGTTCATCTTCGCACGCGGCCTCACGCTCGCGCTCAAAGTGGGAGCTTCCTACAGCAATCGCGATCGCGCGTTCTTCTCTCGCCGGTTTCGCTTCATCGCGCGGCGGTTTCGAGGGCTCAATCTCTTTCTGCCGCCGGAACAGTTGTTCGCGCCTGAGAACATTCGTCCCGATGGGTTCGAGCTGTTCGAGGAGACGCGCCCGACGGATGCGTACGCGGCGGCGCACGATATCGTGGCCGGGTATGGGATGGGCGATCTGACGTTCGCGAGATGGCGGATCATTGCGGGGGCGCGTGTTGAGGATTCCGATCAGCTCGTTCAGACGTTCACCCCCTTCAACCGCGCGCTGAATCCGGTGGAGGCTGGTCAGAGGGTTCGCGATGTCCTCCCCAGCGTGGGCGTGGTGTTCGCCCTGACGCCTCAGATGAACGTGCGCTTCGGGTGGAGTCAAACGGTCGCGCGTCCCCATTTTCGCGAGTTGAGCCCATACGAATACACGGATGTGACGGGCGGCCCGTCAGCGCGCGGCAATCCCGAACTGCGGCGCACGCGCATTCGGAACTTCGATCTGCGATGGGAGTGGATTCGCGCGCCGGAGCTGCTTGCCGTGAGCGTCTTCCTCAAGACGATGAGGGATCCCATCGAGCCGGTGATCGAACCCTCCAACGAGACGACGATCGTCTCGTTCCGCAATGTGGCGGGTGCGCGCAATGCCGGCCTCGAAATCGAGGTGCGCGAGCGCCTCAGATTCTTGGGACCCGTGGGCGAGAAGGTGCACGTGTTGGGGAATTACACCTACGTGCGCTCGCGCGTGAGGATCGGACCCCAGCAGTTGAACGTGCTGACGTCGCTACGCCGCCCGTTGGTCGGCCAGTCGGATCATCTCTTCAACGTGGCGCTCGAATACGAGATGTCTCGCTGGAGCGCCTATGCTCGTGCGCTCGTTCAATACGTCGGGCGGCGGTTGAGCGAGGTCGGCGCTTACGGATTGGCCGATATCGCTCAGGAAGGGTATCCCACGCTCGATCTCGTCTTCTCCAAGCAATTCTGGGGAGAGGCGAAGCGCATGGAGCTCAAGGTCTCGCTTGAGAACGTGCTCAATCGCACGATCCGGTTTCGTCAGGGATCGGATCCCTATTGGTTCTATCGCCGGGGCCGAACAGTGCAGATCGGCCTCTCATGCCGAATCCGCTGAGGAGACTATCCCAAAGGAGGTGGCCTATGAAACGAAAGACGCAGATGAGGAGGATCTGGGCGGTCGGTGGGATCGCCCTGCTCGGACTCGCGGTCATTCTGCCTGTCGCCGCTCAACAGAAGGAGCAGGTGATCGTGCAGGGGGATATCACCTCCGATCGCACGTGGACGCCGGAGAAGGAGTATGTCCTCAGCGGCGCTGTCTTTGTGCGCGCGGGGGCGACATTGAGGATCCTCCCCGGCACGGTCATCAAGGGGCTGGAACGGAGTTTCCTGGTGATTGATCGTGGAGCGAAGCTCATCGCAGAAGGGACGCCGTCGGCTCCCATCATCTTCACGAGCGCGCAGCCACCGGGGCAGCGCAGCCCTCGCGATTGGGGCGGCGTGTGGATCAATGGTCGAGCCCCAATTAATGCGCCGGGGGGCGAAGAACGAGGAGAGGCGGGGTTGACGGGCATTTATGGCGGGAACGATCCCAATGACGACAGCGGCGTGATTCGTTACGTTCGCATCGAGTTCGCCGGCTTTCCCATCGCGCCCGATCGCGAATTGAACAATTTCACGCTCGCGGGGGTTGGCGCTGCGACCGTCGTGGATCATGTCCACGTCAATCGCGGGGCCGATGATGGGATCGAGCTCTTCGGCGGTACGGTGAACGTGAAATACATCCTCGTCACGGGGCCAGGCGACGATGGCTTCGATTGGCAGACGGGATGGACGGGGAAAGCTCAGTTCGTCGTTGTTCAGCAGGATGGGGAAGTGGATCCATCCGCGGATCGGGGCATCGAGGCCGACAATAACGAGAACGATAACAATCTCTTGCCTCGCTCGAATCCTGTGCTCTACAACTTCACCCTCATCGGAGATCCGCGACTGGAGACAGGTGGTGGCTCAGGCATCGTGCTGCGGCGAGGCACGGCGGGAACGCTCCGCAACTTCATCGTCATCGGGTTCAAGCGGCCTGGGCTCGATATTCAAGGGAGCATCAGCCAGACGCTCGCGCAAAATGGGGGGCTCGTGATCTCTCACTCGATCTTCTTCGGCAACAATCCCGATTTCGCTCCCGGTGCAACCAGCACTCTCGCCGCTAACTTCACGCGCATCGCGGTGATTGATCCGAAGCTTCGTGACCCGTTCAATCTCGACGATCCCGATTTCCGACCGGCAGACGGTTCGCCAGCCCTCGATCGGACGAGGGTGGCTGCTCCTCCGGAGGACGGCTTCTTCGAGCCGGTGAATTTCCTCGGCGGGGTCAACCCGCAGAACGATTGGACGAAGGCGAAGTGGATAGAGATCGCCCGAGACTAATGAAAGCAGGGAGCGCACACCTCATGGAGAAGCGCAACCGGAACGACACACACGGCGTGCGTTCGCTCAGTTGGGGTGGGCGCTCCCCCTGGAAGCGCTTCATCGAGAAGGCGCGTGTGCGGCGAGAGGGCGCGAGCCTCTGGTGGAGCCTCGGTCTTCTCCTCGGCGCGCTGTGCGCGCTCTGGGGAGCGCACCTGTGGCTTTCATCGAAGGCGCGGACCCGAGAGATCAACCCCGCTCCCGTTATCCTTCCCTCCATACCCGATGACGCGCGTCCTGAGGTTCGGGCGCTCGCCGAGGCTGTCCTTCGCGCTATCCATCGAGGGGATCGTGCGGCGCTCGAGGAACTTCTCCTCACCCAAGAGGAATTCTGCTCCAAGCTGTGGCCCGCACTGCCGCCTACGCCCAACTTATCTTGCCGGTGGGCATGGTCGGCCTATGCGCCTCAAAATACTGAAGGACTCCATCGCGTCCTACAAGAGCACGGGGGGCGCGCTTATGCGCTCCTTCGCGTCGAGCCGCAGCGCGTCGTCTCTTACGGCGATGTGCGCGTGTATGAACGCGTGCGCCTCATCGTGGTGGATGAGAGCGGACGAGAACGCTCCGTGTGCCTCTTTGGCTCGATCTGCCAGCTCGGCCGCGCCTTCCGCATATGCAGTTTCATCCTCGATTGACGCACCCTCGCCTGACACCACTGGCTTCGCCCTACCTCCGGATCCCCGAACCAGGTCATTGGGGCCCCATCCCGAGCGGGGGAGAGCGATTCCCAGGTCCTCTCCCTCGTTCCCTCACACCGCAGGGGTGCCCTTAAGCGCGGGTCACGGCGTCGGTCGCACATCTTGACCCACGAGATTCTTCAGCTCGCTCCGCAGACGCTCGATCTCGCGAATCTTCTCCTCGATCCGTTCGAACAAGCTGGCCTGTGCCTTGATCCCCTCGCTGATCAGAAAGGCCGCGCTCTCAGAACGGCTCTTGAAGATCCCGGCCTCGACCAATTCATCAATGCGCCGTAGCGACTCGCGGTTGACGCGCACCATCAGCGGGAAGTCTCGACCCTGAAGAGCCTTCTCGATCGCCTTGGCGATTGAGTCGGGGATCCGCTGGGCGAACTCCCGCACCGATGAAGCGATCTCCTCAAGAGGATCAGGCCGCTCCCCCTCGGCCACGGCCTTCTTCTCGATGGGCTTGCCTTCCTCTTTGCCCTCGATGATGATCTCCGGCTCTTCCCTCATAGAGCCTCCTTCGAACGTGTTCACCGCTTGCGCTCTCAGCGCGAGCGGCTATCGCGTAATCGCATTACGTCGCTCAACATAGCATGAGATGGTGAAAGAAGCAAGTCCCTATGCGTTCAATCGGGTATGCGCCCTCTTGGGCGGTTCAAGAGAACGGGTACATGAGCCAACCGATTGCTAGGGCAATGCCGAGGAAGGCGAAGAAGGCTTTTATGGCGTAGTGGAATTGTTCGCGCGGATCCTCTTTGGTCACGATGGCGAAGACCGTTGAGACGCAGAGCGCAAACAGGGTCATGGCCAGAAGGTGCATTTACTTCTTCCTCCCGACGGCGATGTCGAAAGCATCGAGGACGACGAGGTAATTCAGGAGGCCGGCGACGAGCAGAAAGGCGTTTCCGTACTCATAGGTCGGGACTTCGGGGCGAGCATCGAATCCTGCATGGAGGAAGACGCAGAGGGCGTAGAGGCCGCCGAGGCCAGCATTCGCGATGACCGGGAAGATAGAGAGGGGCTCTTCAGGATTGAAGGTGTAAAATCGGCCGCCGAAGAGGAAAAGGCCGGCGAGGAACATCCCGAGGATAGCGGTGCAGAGCAGCGCGGCGCGGATCCATCGGCCGAGGACGGCATGTCCGGCTCCTGGGATCGCGGCGGCGGCGATGCAGGCGAGCACCGCTCTCAGGGCGAGCTGCGGCGACCAGGTCTTGACCTCCGGCAAGGGAGCGGATGCAACCAGAGGGTCGGAGGGGGTGGAAGCGGCAAGCGAATCCGCCGGCGGGTCTGGCGTGAGCGCGTCGGTCACCGGATGTTCTCCGTGCTCTTGAACGGAGGCTGTGGAAGATGAATCGAACGGCGAGCGCGTTGCGTCCTCCATGTTCGCATCAATCCTGTCCTGGCGTGATGCGCACACGATGGATTCTAGGCAGGGGCTCCGGACATGTCAAGCAAGGGGCTCGTCCATCTGGAGTGAACCGATGAGCGAGCGGATCGTCGTGATCCCCTGCTGGTGGCAAAACTGCTGGAGGCCTTCGATGATCTTGATCGAGACGAGGGGATCGAAATAATTCGCCGTCCCGATTTGCACGGCCGTCGCACCGGCGATGAGGAACTCTAAGGCATCCTCGACTGTGGTGATGCCGCCGATGCCGATGACGGGGATGCGGACGGCGCGAGCGATCTGGTAGACCATGCGCAGGGCGATCGGTTTGATAGCGGGCCCGGAGAGGCCGCCCATTCCTGTGGCCAGTCGGGGGCGGCGCGTGTAGATATCCACCGAGAGGCCGAGGATGGTGTTGATGGCGGAGAGGGCATCGGCGCCCGCGGCCTCAACGGCGCGCGCCACGCGCAGGAGGTCACCGGCATTGGGCGAGAGCTTCACGATGATCGGGCGGTGTGCGAGGCGCTTACAGGCTTCGGTCAAGCGCGCGGCTTCGTCCGGGTCGTTGCCGAACTCCATGCCACCGGCTTTGACGTTCGGACACGAGATGTTCAACTCGTACGCAGCGATCCCCTCGGCATCGTTCAGGATGCGGATGACGTCGAGATACTCCTCGAAGCGCGAGCCGAAGACGTTGGCGATGATGTGCGTGTGGAACTGGCGCAGAAGAGGGAGCTTTTCGGCGATGAAGGCGCGCACGCCGATGTTTTGCAAGCCGATGGAATTGAGCATGCCGCCATGCGTCTCGACGATTCGAGGCGGAGGATTTCCTTCCAATGGTTCGAGGGAAAGGCCCTTGGTGCAGATCCCGCCCAATCGTCCAAGATCGAACCATTGGGCGAATTCCACGCCGTAGCCGAAAGTGCCGCTGGCGGTGAGAACGGGATTCTTGAAGTGCAGTCCGGCGATTTCGACCGAGAGATCACAGCTCATCCCAGACGACCTCCTGCGCGCGGAAGACGGGGCCTTCAACGCAGACGCGGCGGTAGCGGGGCGTGCGGTCTGATGCGGATTGGGTCTTGACGGCGCAGCCCAAGCAGACGCCGAAGCCACAGGCCATGCGGGCTTCGAGAGAGACGTAAGCGGGCAATCCTCGCCGCGCGGCGATCTCCGCCACGCGACGCAGCATCGGCGTAGGGCCACAGGCGTAGAGGATGGCGCGGCGCGCGCGCTCCAGGTGCACTTCGACCGCCTCGGTCACCACTCCGTGAAATCCCTTGGAGCCGTCTTCGGTAGCCAGCGTGATCGCCTCCGGCCCTAACACGCGGGCGAAATCGTCCAGGGCGGGGAGCGACCCCTCCGGCTCGACTGTCGGTTCGCCGTGGAAGAGTCGGACTGTTCGCCCATTGCGAGCGAGGGCTTCGGCCAGAAGGTAGAGGGCTGGAAGACCGATCCCTCCGGAGATGAGGAGAGCTTCGGCCTTTGAATCGGCATCGGTGGGGAATCCGTTGCCCAGAGGGCCCAGCATCTCCAGCTCGTCGCCGGGACGCTGACGGCTGAGCAACGCGGTTCCGCGCCCGAGGACTTTGTAGAGGAATTCCAGCTCCATGCCATCGGCCCGCTCCTCGGCGCGGTAGATGACGAGGGCGCGTCGCCAGAGCGGTTCCCATTGGTCGCGCGTGCGTACCATGACGAACTGTCCGGGGCGAATCGCGATGGAGTCCGCCAAATGGACGCGCAGGCGCCAGTAGGTGTGCGTCTCCCGCCTATTGCTGAGGATGCGGACGCGATGATCTCTCGTCACGGTGCGAGTGGTCATCCTGGAAGCATCGGCGAAAGGCGTCTCATTGTGGCTTCTTCGGATTCGCCGTCGTCGTCTCGGCGGCTGCGTACTGCTCGCGGTAGGCTGGGGCGATCCAGATATAGGCATCGCGGCGCAGCGTCTCCAGGTACTCGCGGACGGCCACTTCGGCGCGCTGCTGCGCCAGACGCATCTGGATTTGGCGCTTCAGTTCGGCATCGAGCGGACGCACGCGCGGCTCGTGCCGTTCGATCACCTTGAGGAGCTGGAACCCGTCGGGCAACTCGATGGGTGCAGAGACCTCTCCCGGTTTCAACCCCTCGATGGCCTTGGCCTGCGCATCGCCCAAGGTGCGTTGCGGGCCGAGCGTGAACGTCCCGATATCGCCTTTTTGTCGGGCTGAAGGACGCGCGGAGTATTGCGCAGCGAGCTCGCCGAAGTCAGCTCCCGCGCGCAACTTCTCTTGAATCTCGCGCACGAGCGCGAGCGCTTGCTCGCGCGAGCGACCTTGCGTGCTGATGAAGATCTCGCTCAGACGGACGGTCTCCGGCTCGGTGAACTCCGCGCGATGTTGCTCATAGTACTGCTCGACGTCGCGATCGAAGATATTCTGGAAGAGGCGGCTGTAGACCTCGCGGGCGAGGACCGCCTCGCGCAAAAAGCGCAAGCGGAGCATCTGTCGAACCTGGTCGGGATCGAGACCGGCTTCCGCCAGACGTCTCTCCACCTCAGCCGGGGGGATGCCTTGTTGTCGGCCCCAGTTGAGGAGGAACTCGTTGATTTGCGTCTCCACCGTGATGCCGAGTTCGTTGGCTCGTTGGACGAGGAGCTGAGTGTCGATCAACTGTTGCAAGAGGGTCTTCGAGGCCTCCTGGTACGCGCGTTCCAAAGCTTCCCCCCTGAGGCCTTGCTGCTCCAGCTCCTGTCGCAGTTCGGCCTGTGCGCGACGCAGCGCCGAGAGCGTGATGATGTCGCTATTGATCCGCGCGACGATCTCATCCACCAGGACCGGCTCGTCCTGACTTCGAGGGAGAGAGGGGATGCACAGCCAAAGCAAGAATCCGAGGAGACCGGTGATCGCTTGTCGTCTCATGCCCTCGCGCTCGCTCAGCGTCTTCGCCCCCCTTTGCTCATCTCCGCGCTCCCATCCCGCTGGGATTGACCTGCAGAATTGTACGCCGCGTCCTGCAATCGGAGCAAGTCATCGCGGAGCTGGAGGAGGAGCGTTCGCTCATCCGATGCCGGCGGGTCGTACCGCAGCGTGCCGTCGGGCGCGAATTCCGCCGAAGGATGCGCGGCGAGGAAGGCGGAGCGCTGCTCCGGACGGAGGCGGTCGGGATCGGCGAACCGGATGAGGAGGCGCGTGCCCTCGCGCTCGATGGCGCGCACGCGCAATGGGAGGGCCGCGTTTCGGATCGCGCCGAGAAGCAAGAGGCGTTCGACCTCCGGAGGAAGTGGCCCGTAGCGGTCCGTCAACTCCTCGCGCAGCTCGGCGAGCTTGGCGTCGGTTCGAGCCGCCGCCAGGCGCTTGTAGACGTGCAAGCGTTGGCTCATGTCGGCGATGTAGCTCTCCGGGATGCGAATGGGGAGGCGAAGGTTGATCTGCGGGATGATCTCCTCTTCGATCGCCTCGCCGCGCAGCTCGCGGATCGTGCGTTCGAGGAGCTGACAATACAACTCGAAGCCGAGGGCGTTGATGTGGCCCGACTGCTCGGGGCCGAGCAGATTCCCGGCGCCGCGCAATTCCAGATCGAGAGCCGCCAAGCGAAAGCCGGAGCCCAAGTCGGAGAATTCCTTCAAGGCCGCCAATCGCCGGTGCGCGACCGCGCTCAGTGTGGATTCCGGAGGGATGAGCAGGTACGCGTAGGCGAGGCGATTGGACCGACCGACGCGCCCCCGCAGTTGATAGAGATCGGCCAGGCCGAAGCGATCGGCCCGATTGATCACGATCGTGTTCGCTTGCGGGATATCAATGCCGTTCTCGATGATCGTCGTCGTGACCAAGACGTCCAACTCTTGATGGACGAAGCGTCGGACCGTGCGTTCCAGCTCGCGTTCGGAGAGGCGACCATGGGCGACGCCGATGCGCGCCCGAGGGACGAGTTGGCGAATGAGGTGCGCGATCTCATGGATCGTCTCGATATCGTTGTGCACGAAGAAGACTTGCCCGCCGCGTTCGAGTTCGCGTTCGATGGCGCTGCGAATGATCGCCGGGGAGAAGGGGACGATCAGGGTCTGCACGGCCAGCCGATCCGGCGGGGGGGTTTGGATGACCGAGAGATCCCGCAATCCCGTGAGGGCCATGTAGAGCGTGCGGGGGATTGGCGTCGCCGTGAGCGTGAGCACGTCCACGCGGCGCCGCAAGTGCTTCAATTGTTCCTTGTGTCGCACGCCGAACCGCTGCTCTTCGTCAATGATGACGAGGCCGAGATCGCGGAAGCGCACGTCGCGGCCGAGCAAACGGTGCGTCCCGATGACGATGTCCACCGTCCCCTCCTCCAGTCCCCGGAGCGTGCGCGCGATCTCGGCGCGGGAGCAGAAGCGAGAGAGTTGCGCGATGGTGATGGGGAATGGAGCGAAGCGGCGCGTGAACGTGCGGTAATGCTGCTCGACCAAAACCGTCGTGGGCGCGAGCACGGCCACCTGCTTGCCATCCATGACGGCCTTGAAGGCGGCGCGCATGGCGACTTCCGTTTTCCCGAAGCCGACATCGCCGCAGAGGAGCCGATCCATGGGGACCGGGCGCTCCATGTCGCGTTTGATCTCTTCGAGGGCTCGGGCTTGATCGGGCGTCAGCTCGTATTCGAAGCCGGCCTCAAATTCGGCTTGCCACGGGGTATCGGGGCTGAACGCATGACCGGGGATGAGCTTTCGCTCGGCATAGAGCTTGAGCAATTCCTCGGCTAGATCCCGCATGGCGCGCACCGCGCGCGCCTTCGTGCGGAGCCACGTCGTTCCGCCCAGCCGATCCAAACGCGGAGACCCGCCATCGGCGGCCACGTACTTTTGCACCAGGTCCATCCGTTCGACCGGCACGTAGAGCCGCGCGTCATCGGCGTAGCGAAGGAGTAGGAAATCGTGCGGAGTGCCGTCGGGCATCGTCAATTGGACGAGCCCCTCGAATTGCCCGATCCCATGATCTACGTGCACGAGGTAATCGCCCGGCTTGAGGTCCTTGAAGTCCGAGAGGAAGGGGGCTGCCGGCCGCTCCCGACTCGGTGATGGCGGCGTCGGTTCCAGCTCTTCGCGGAGCAGATCGTGTTGGCTGAAGATGGAGAAGTTGAGCGCGGGCAGAGAAAAGCCCGAACGCAAATGCCCGGTGAGGATAATGAGCGGCCAGCGCGGTGCATCACCCCGAGGGGGGATCGTCGAAACGCTGGTCGAGGGGAAGAGGTCCACCGGCACATCGCGTTCAGCGAGGAGCTTGAGGAAGTGTTCAGCGAGCGGCTTCGATCGTGCGACGAGGAATGTGAGGGCGCCTGGTGGCGGGGTGAGGAGCTTCGGCCAGTCGCTCGCGGACGCGCGCACCCCTCGCTGACTTACGGCGCGCACTTCGATCTCAGGAGGCAGCCTCTCCTGGGCCTCGGCGAACAGCAATGAGCGTCCGAGCGGATGGAGTTCGAGGCGTTGTCGCTCGGTCAAACGCGCGGTGAGCTCTTCTGGCGTGAGGAAGTAGTGCTCCGGCGAGAGGACGATGCGTCCGTTCTCCCGGGCCGCCGTGTAGCGTTCTCTCATCGTCTGCCAGAACTGGTCGAGGTCGGCGGGAAGTCTCGCCGCGTCATCTATCAGGAAGAGGCTCGAGGGGAGCAGATCGAAGAGCGTGCTCGTCAGCGGGCGCGTCAATGGCGTGAGGAACTCCCAACCCGGTGGCGGATCGCCCGTGTGTGCGGCGATCTGCACGCGCTTGCGATCATGCGCGAACGCCGGGTCGGCCCATTCGCGCGCCAGCCGCTCGCTCCACTGCGAGAGCTCCTCGCGCGAGAGGGTGAACTCTCGCAGTGGGGTGATGCGCGTGCGGTCGAGCGGCGCGGTCGAGCGTTGGGAGTCCGGATCGAAAGCGCGAAGCGATGCGATCTCGTCGCCGAAGAACTCGATGCGCACGGGCGCGGGTTCCGAAGGCGAGTAGACGTCCAACAAGCCCCCGCGCCAACTGAACTGGCCGGGCTCTCGCACCGGGTCCTCGCGCACGTAGCCCGCAGCCAGCAACGCGGAGACGAGCGTCTCGGGCGCCAGCTCTTCTCCCGGAGCGAGTCGCCAATCCGAACGTCGAAGATCGGCCACAGGGGGCAGTCGCCCGAGCAACGCCTTCGCGTCCACGAGGACGATCGTCGCTTCTCCTCGAGCGAGCATCGTGAGCGCATGGGCGCGCTGCTGCAGGATGGCCGGATGGGGTGAGAGCCCTTCGAAGGGAGAGACGTCGAAAGCGGGAATGAGCGCAACGGCTGCGGGGTCCTCTTCGCCGAGGAGCGAGAGGAAAAGGCGCACTTCTTCGCCGAGCGCCTGAAGATCTTCTTCGGGGCTGACGAAGACGACCGGGCGCGCCTTTTCTCCCGAAGCGTCGAGGAACCCTCGAAGGACGGCCAGCAGGAAGGCCTTCGCTCCCGACGCATGCACGCCCGAGACGGTGAGCACAGGCTCTCGCCGAGCGATCCCCTCCCGCAGGGCGCGCAGAGCGGGATCAGCCCAAAGCCGCCGTCGGAGTTCCTCTTGAACGTTCCCTTGGGAACGGCTCATATGCGCGTTCATGGGGCTGTAGCGCGGATGCGCTCGATCAAGCGCGTCGTGGAATAGCCCTCATGATACGGCAGGGAGAGGACGCAGCCGCCGGCCGCTTCGACCTCCTCGCGGCCGACGATCTCCTCTGGCCGCCAATCGCCACCTTTGACGAGGACATCGGGCCGGAGATCGGCGATGAGGGCCCGCGGCGTGAGCTCGTCGAAGATGGTCACGTAGTCCACGACCTCTAGAGCGGCGAGCATCTCCGCGCGCTCCCGCTCCGTGAAGATGGGACGGTCGGGCCCTTTCAAGGCGCGGACCGAGGCGTCGCTGTTGATCGCGACGATGAGCACGTCGCCGAGCGCTTTCGCTTGCTGCAGGAATCGGATGTGACCGGGGTGCAAGAGATCGAAGCAACCGTTGGTGAAGACGACGCGTCGGCCTTCGCGCCGCAAGCGCTCACGCTCGCGTCGAAGGGTCTGTGGGTCGAGGACGTCTCCCATAACGGATCGCCGCGCTCACCGAGTCGTGCGCGGTTCGAGGACCTCCACGCCATCCAAATACGGCTGCAGCGCACGGGGGATGCGCACCGAGCCATCCTTCTGCTGGTGATTCTCCAGCAGGGCGAGCCACGTTCGCCCGACGGCCAGACCCGAGCCGTTGAGCGTATGGACGAACTCAGGACGCGCTCCCGGATGGCGTCGGAAGCGGATGTTGGCGCGTCGAGCTTGAAACGCTTCGCAATTGGAGCACGAGGAGATCTCGCGGTACCGCTGTTGACTGGGGAGCCACACCTCGAGATCGTAGGTCTTGGCCGAGGCGAAACCGAGATCGCCAGTCGAGAGCGCGACGACGCGATAGGGCAGCTCCAACTTCTGCAAGATGCGTTCGGCGTCGCGCGTGAGCGCCTCGAGTTCCTCGTAGGAAGATTCGGGCGTGGTGATTTTGACCAACTCGACCTTGTCGAATTGATGTTGGCGGATGAGGCCGCGGACGTCGCGCCCGTAGCTGCCGGCCTCGCTTCGAAAGCAAGGGGTGTAGGCCGTCAGGGCGATGGGCAAGGCCTCACCGTCGAGGATCTCATCGCGATAGAGGTTCACCAAGGGGACTTCCGCCGTCGGCACCAACCAGAGTCCGTTCTTGAACAGCTCGCGCACGTGGGCGCGGAAGTCCTCCGGATCGGCCGCGGCCGGCTCGGGCAAGCGTTCGACCAGCGAGCGATCCACCGTCCAGAAGAGATCGCCCGCGAACTTCGGGAGCTGTCCGGTGCCGACGAGTGCCTCGGTCTTGACCAAGAACGGGAGCCAGACCTCTCGGTATCCGTGCTCGCGCGTATGGACGTCGAGCATGAAATTGATCAGGGCGCGCTCCAATCGAGCGCCCAGGTCCGTGAGGACGGCAAAACGCGCTCCCGTGATCTTGGCCGCGCGCTCCAGATCGAGGATGCCCAGCCGCGTGGCGAGCTCGACGTGGTCCTTGGGTTCGAAATCGAATGGGCGCGGCTCTCCCCAGCGTCGGACTTCGACGTTGGCCGTCTCATCCGGGCCGATGGGGACGGAATCATGGGGCAGATTGGGGAGGCTAAGCAGGAGCGCTTCCAACGCCGCATCGAGTCGTGCGATCTCGGCGTCCAGGCGCTTGATCTCCTCGCCGACCTCCCGCATGCGCGCGCGCAGGGCCTCCGCCTGCGCGCGCTCTCCGGTGCGCATCAAACGCCCGATCTCTTCGCTCGTGCGATTGCGTTCGGCGCGCAATGCATCGGCCCGAGCGATCTTCTCGCGTCGTTCGGCATCCAGGCGCTCGAAATCGTCCAGCGCGACCGTGAGTCCGCGTCGCGCGAGTTTCTCCTTCACCAACTCCAGATTCTCCCGGACGAAACGAATGTCGAGCATTGCACGTTCCTCGGCAACGTGTTACAAATTAGCATAGCTCGACGGGAGCGGCAAATACTGAAGGATCGCTGTGTCTCGCGCTCACGGGGACAGTCTGCGTCGCGCGCCGTCGAGGAGGTGGAAGAGAATGCCGAAGGGGAAGATTCGGAAGGCGGTCTTTCCGGCAGCGGGATTAGGGACGCGCTTTCTCCCGGCGACGAAGGCGCAGCCCAAGGAGATGCTGCCGCTCGTGGATAAGCCGCTCATCCAATATGCTGTCGAAGAGGCCATCCAGAGTGGGATCGAGCAGATGATCATCGTGACCGGGCGCGGCAAGAACGCCATCGAGGATCACTTCGACATCGCCTTCGAATTGGAGCAGGCGCTCGAAGAGCGAGGGAAGCATGATCAAGCCGAAGAGATTCGGCGGATCGCTGAGATGACGCGCTTCGCCTACGTGCGGCAGAAGAAAGCATTGGGACTGGGGCATGCGATCTTGGTCGCGCGCGATCTGGTGGACGACGAGCCGTTCGCCGTCTTGCTGGGCGACGATGTCATTGATGCGCCGACGCCGTGCCTGAAGCAGCTGATGACCGTCTTCGAGCACTATCGAGCGCCGGTGGTCGCGCTGCTGCGGATCGAAGGACCGGAGATCTCGCGCTTCGGCGTCGTGCGCGGTGAGCCCGTGGGGCCGCGCCTCTATCGGCTCTTGGACATGGTGGAGAAGCCGTCGGTGGAGGAAGCGCCCTCGAATCTCGCTATCGTGGGTCGGTACATTCTGACGCCCGATATTTTCGAGGAGCTGGAGACGACGCCGCCGGGCGCGGGGGGAGAGATTCAACTCACCGACGCCTTGCGTGCGCTCCTGCGACGGCGTCCCGTCTACGGCTACGAGTTCGAGGGCAAGCGCTATGATGCCGGGGATAAGTTGGGCTTTCTGATCGCCACCGTCGAGCTGGCGCTCAAGCGAGAGGACATCGGGGAGGCGTTTCGAGAATACCTGAGGAGGTTGTCGCTCTGATGTTTCGGCTGCCGCAGCGGCGAATCCCGGCTTGGGCGCAAGCGGTGGAAGACGCGCGTGCGGCCTATGAGGCGCTTGCGCCGCTGTCGGTGGAACGAATGGCCGAGTTGGCCGGATGGCTCTTGCTCGAACAAGTGACCCATGAGATGCGCTTGGATGGCTATCGGTTGGAGCGCGAGCGCTTGCGAGCACTTCTCCTGGAGGGAAGAGCGGCTGAGACGCCCGAAGACCATTTGGCGCTCGGCTTCGCAGCGGCCGTTCGGCGGTTGAGCGCATATGTCGCTGAGGGGGTGGAGGAAGGGCGGCCGGTCGAGTTGACGTTGGAGCTGCTCCTGGAGCTGGCGGGCTTGAGTCTTGGGCACGCTGGGGGAGGAGCGGAGCTCCTGCGCCGCCGCCGCGCGAACCCCTTGTATCCCGAGCACGAGCCCTGCTCGCCCGAAGAGTTGCCGCATCTGCTGCGCTTGGCTTTGGAGTGGTTCACCGCTGAGAGCTTCGCAGAATTGAATCCCATCGAACAAGCGGCGTTGGTGCACATTCGGCTCACGGACCTTCAACCATTCGAACGAGCTGCTCAGCGCGTGGCGCGCCTGGCGACGAATCTGTATACGTTGCGCGCGGGATTGCCGCCCATCCTCATCCCGGCGGAAGCGACCGCCGCCTATTATGAAGCCGTGCTCTCCGGATTACGGATGGCGACCCAGCCATTGGTGGAACTGTTCGCGCGTTTGGTGGCCGGGACGCTGCGCACGCTGCGGCAGCTCGCTCTGGAGAGCACGTGAGCGATGAACATTCGCCGAGGGGAAGAGATCGAAGGGCGGATCATCGAATTCCTCGATGGGGAAGTGCCTCAGGTGGGGCTCGTCCTCAAGGCGGGGAAGGAACGGGTACACCTTCTGGATGAGCGCGGGCGGGAGAGCTCCGTATCGGTCGCGCGGATTTATCTCGTGCACGCCGTGCGGCCCGCCGAGCGCGGCGAGTTCCCACAGCTGCTGGAGACCCTGCGCGCGCAGATCGAGACCCGACGTCGGGAGATTGATCTCGAGCTTCTGTGGGAAGGGGTACGCGGGGAGGAGCGCGAATATGCCCTGGCGGAATTGACGGCGCACTATTTCGGCGCGGCCTCTGCCGTCGAGCAAGCGGCGATGATGCGTGCGCTGGCCGAGGACCGATTCTACTTTCGGCGGCGTGGAGTGCAGTTCATCCCTCGCTCGCCGGAACAGCTGGAGCAATTGCGTCATCAAGAAGAGCAACAGCGGCAGCGAGCGGAGCGCAAGGAGCGGGCGATCGGTTGGTTGCGCTCTGTACTCGCTTCGGCGGAGCCGATGGACGTCTCCGAGGAGTGGACGGGGGTGCTGGAGCGCGTGGAGGATTTTCTCTTGCGGCGACAGATGAACGATGTCGCCCGCTGGCTCGCGGAAGTGGACGAGGAGCGAACGGCGCGCGAGGTCGCCTACGAGGTGTTGGTGAAGACGGGACGGTTGGACGCGACGGCCGATCCGTTCCTCGTCCTCGCCGGGATGGACGTCGCCTTCCGAGCGCGGGCCGTCGAAGCGGCCGAGCGGCTGATCCCCTTCGCCGGGGCTTCGGACCGCGTGGATTTCACGGCCGTGTGGACGGTCTCGATTGATGACGAGGAGACCGAGGAGATTGACGATGCGCTCAGTCTGGAGCCGGTGGCCGGCGGATGGCGCGTGGGAGTTCATATCGCCGATGTGGCGCACTACGTGCGCAAGGGAGATGTGCTCGATGAAGAGGCCGCGCGGCGCGGCGCGACGGCCTATTTGCCGACGCAGCGCGTGCTGATGTTCCCGGAGCGGCTCTCCTGCGATCTGGCGAGCCTGCGCGCCGGGGCGCTGCGACCGACGCTCAGTCTCCTGCTCGATGTGGACGACGAGGGAAATATTCGCGAGACGCGGCTCGTCCCCGGCATGATCCGCGTCCGGCAGCGGCTCAGTTATGACGAGGCGGATCGGTTGATCGCCGAGGATGAGGGGGAGACGGGCGAACACTTGCGGCGGCTGCTGCGGTGGGCGCGCCGATGGGCCGACGAGCGATTTCAGCGAGGCGCGCTCTGGCTGCGGCGCCCCGAGGTGAAAGTGCGCGTGCGTGATGGTCAGATTTGGATCAAGCGCATTGATCCGGGGATGCCCAGCCGCTTCCTGGTGAGCGAGCTGATGGTTTCGATGAATCACTTCGCGGCCGAACACGCGGCGGGTCGAGGCATCCCGATCATCTTTCGGGCTCAGGATCCGCCGGCCCATCCGCCCGATGAGGAGTTGCGCGCGCAGTTGCGCGCCGGTTACGATCCGCTTCGCCTGGAGCGGGTCGTGCGGGGGCTTCAACGCTCTCGCCTCTCGCTCTCGCCGCAACCGCATGCTGGGCTCGGTCTGAGCGCCTATACGCAATTGACCTCGCCCATTCGCCGATTCGCCGACCTGGTCGTGCAGCGGCAGATTCGGGCCGCTTTGGTTGGCGAACCCTATCCCTACGAGTGCGAGGAGTTGTTGGACGTCTTGGCGACGGCGGAGGCGGTCGAGCGCGAGATGCGGGCGTTGGAGCAACGGGCGCAGCGGTATTGGGTGCTCGAATATCTCCGGCAGCTGCCGGAGGATGCGGAGTTCGAGGCCCTCGTCATCAAGCGCGTTCGCGAGGGGTACGAAGTCGAGTTGAGGGATTGGCTCGTGCGCGCGCTTCTGAGCACGAGCGGGGAGTTGGCGCCTGGCACGCGCGTGCGTGTGAGGCGCGAGCACTGCGATCCGAAATCCGGCCTCTTGCGAGTGCGGATGGCGTGAGCGGCGCTCGCGAACGATTCAGGAGGAGAGGGGCGATGATCACGGTGCCGAAATTGACGCTCGAGGATGCCAAGATCATCCTGGAAGGCGCTGAGCGCAAGGCGCGCGAGATCGGCGTGCCCATGGACATCGCCGTCGTGGACGATGGTGGGAACTTGCTCGCGTTCCATCGCATGGATGGGGCGAAGATCACGAGCATTGATATCGCCATCAACAAGGCGTTCACGGCGGCGGGCGCGCGTAAGGCGACGCACGAATATGCGGAGATCGCACAACCAGGAGGCCCGGCCTTCGGCATCCACGTTAGCAATCACGGCCGATTCATGATCTTCGGCGGCGGCCTGCCGATCTTCGTGGATGGGCATATCGTCGGTGGCGTCGGCTGCAGCTCTGGGACGCCGGAGCAGGATCGGGTGGTCGCACAGGCCGGCATTGACGCGTTCTTGGCCTCCCTTAAGCGGGACTAACGCCGAATCGCTTCGGATGAAGTCGCGATGCATGCGGCGCACTGAGCGACGCCCAAGGACGCGCCGCGAGAGGAGGTGTTTGCTCTCGACGCGAGGCGTTTGATATACTGCCCGAAGTGATGTCGGAGGAGATCGCCGAACGGATTGCGCTCGTGCGCGAACGCATGCGTCGCGCCGCCGAACGCGTCGGGCGCTCGCCTGAAGAGATCACGCTCGTGGCGGTGACCAAAGGCGTGGAGGTCGAGCGCCTTCGCGCGGCGATCGCCGCCGGGCTCACCCACTTTGGCGAGAATCGCGTGCAAGAAGCCGAGCGGAAGATCGCTGAGATCGAAGCTCCGATCACGTGGCATTTGGTCGGACACCTGCAATCGAACAAGGCGAGGCGAGCCGTTCAACTCTTCCACATGATCCATTCGCTTGACAGCGTGCGGCTCGCCGAGCGGCTCGATCGCATCGCCGGCGAGCAGGGGCGTACGATCCCCGTCTTGCTGCAGGTAGATCTGGCGGGAGAGCCGACGAAGTTCGGCATCCCGGTGGATCAGCTCGTCGAGGTGGCGCGAGCATGCCGCCCTCTGCGTCATCTCGCCGTCCGAGGATTGATGGCCATCCCCCCCTATTTCGATGATCCCGAGCGCGTTCGCCCCTACTTTCGCCGGTTGGCTGAGTGCTTGAAGGAGTTGAACGCGCGGGAGATCTTCGAGCCGCCGCTGTGCGAGCTCTCCATGGGCATGAGTCACGATTTCGAAGTCGCCATTGAGGAAGGCGCGACGATGGTCCGCATCGGACGCGCGATCTTCGGGGAGCGTCGGCCATGACCGTCGTGGGGCTCATCTTCGAAGTGATCCGAGGATTTTTGTGGGCAGCGTTCGTGTTCACGGTGGGGTTGGTCGTGGCGCGAATGCTCGTGGACGGACTGCGCCTGAATCCTTTCGGATGGTTCCCGTACGTGATCCGGCGGTGGAGCGAACCGCTGCTTATGCCGTTGCGGCGTAATCCCCTGGCCTTCACCTCGCGGTATGATCTGGCGCCCATCCTCTTCATCATCTTGGCGATCCTGGTGCTCGCCTTCGGCCTGCATTTCCTGGGCGATCTGTATCGGGCGACGATCGGGTTTGGGATGGCCGCGCGATTCTTCGCGCAGGGGGCTCTGGGGCTGGGCGCGCGATATCTCATCGGACACGCGCTTTTGCTCGGGCTCTCGGTGGCGATGATCTGCGTCGTCTTCGGCGTCGTCTTCTCCTGGATCGGCATCTATCGAGGGCGACTCGTGCGCTTCATCTGGTGGGGATTTGAGCGGATCACGATGCCGCTGCGGCGCGTGATGCCGCCGATCGGGATGTTCGACCTGACGCCGTTGGTGGCGTATTTCGTCCTCTTGATCCTCTCTTGGATCGTGCAGGTCGCGTTCTTCGGCTAGCGCGCGAGCGACCTTCGCTTTGGGGAGGAGCGGGGATGTCCGATCTCCCGATCATCGTTCGGACCTATTCGGGGTATCGCGGCGAGGAGCGCCCGACAGCGTTCGAACGCGACGGGCGTTGGATCGTGGTGGAGGAGATCGTTGAAGAGGCCGTGGAGTTGAACGAGGGGCGCCTTTGGCGACGGTTTCGAATTCGCGCCGAAGGGAACCTTTTCACCGTGCGTCGCGATGAACGGCTCGGCGTGTGGTTCCTGGAGGATGTGAAGGGGAGAGCGCGTAGATCGGTCTGAAGGCGCGCTCTTTGGCGCCGATGGTGCTTGCCAAACCGCGGGGATTCCCGTAGTATAGCGGGCGAGATGTGGAATGCGAACGCGGGATGGAACGAACGGCGGTGACGAAGCGGACGGAGAAGCCAGTGATCGCGGCCTCGACATACTTGAATTCGGCCCCGTTGTGCTATAGCTTCCTTCGCGGGTCTCTTCGCGAGGCCGTTTTGTTCCTCCCACATGCGGCGCCTTCGACCTGTAGCGAGCTGCTGCGAGATGGGCAGGTGGACGCCGCGCTGATCCCCGTCATCGAATATCAGCGGGTCGAAGGGGTGGCGATCGTCCCTGGCATCGCTGTCGTCTCCCGAAGTGAAGTGCAGAGCGTTTTCCTGGCCTCGCGCGAGCCCCTGCAGCGGGTGCGGCGCGTCGCCTTGGACATTTCCTCGCGAACGGGTGCGGCCCTGACGCGGATTTTCTTCGAGCATTTCTTTGGCCGTCGCGTGGACTACATCCCCTGGCCGCCGGATGTGGACGCCATGCTCTCGGTCGCTGATGCTGCGCTCTTGATCGGCGATCCAGCCCTTCAGGTGCGCTATCATCGTCGCGACCTTCGCTTCTACGATTACGCGCGGTTGTGGCGGGAGTGCACGGGCATGCCCCTGGTCTTCGCCTTTTGGGCTGTTCGGGAAGATCGGTGGAAGCTGGGAACGCGCGTGGATTTCCAGCAGGCGAAGGAGGAGGGGCTTCGCTCTCGAGATCGCATCGTCGCGCAGTATGCGGAAACGTTGCGCTTGCCACCGGAGTTCCTGTGGCGATACTTGGAGGAATCGGTCACCTACGATCTGGACGAGGAGAGCGTATCCGGTCTCGCGCTCTTTTACGATCTCGCGCATCGAGTGGGCGTGGTGAGCGACGTGCGACCGTTGCGCCTCCTCTCGGTGCAGGGCGAATGAGGAGGGGGCTGTGAAGCGACGTTCGATGCTCTGGCTCGTCGTCATCCTCTGGTGGGGAGCGAGGGCGATCATGGGGCAACAGGCGCCGGCGCCTCCCCAGACGACCTCGACGCTCTTTGGGGGATCGAGCACGGGACTCTTCGGGACCTGGAGCGCGCGCACGCTTCGCCGAGGCGAATGGACCTGGGGCGTCTTCTGGAATAATCTCGATCGGGACCCGGGGGACATTGACGTCAATCAGATCCCCATGAATTTCACCTTGGGGCTGACGGATCGGATCGAGGTCTTCGGCAACATTGACTTCTTCCAGCAGGTGACGACACGTCAACCCTTCCTCTTGAGCGGCAGTGGATTCAACATCGGGCGCATTCGCTTCGGTGGGGCAGGGGCCGATCCCCTTCGTGCCTTTGGCCCACCGCAAGGGGGACGAGATGGAACGGCCTTCTTCCCCGGGACGAGCGCGCCGGGGGGAGGGATCCTCCCGGCCTTGGGAGCGTTAGCGTTTCGATATCCCGGATTTGGGCCGTTCGATCGGCCGAGCTATTACAACGACTTCCCCTTCTTCCCCTTCGCCGATGAGGGCGGTCCGCGGATGTCCTCAAACGGATTGGGCAATTTCACGCTGGGGATGAAGGTCGGACTCTCCGATCCCGATCGGCGGTTGGCATGGAGCGCGGCGGCGGTGCTTCGGCTGCCTTCGGCGCGCCATTTCTCGGCGCTGGCGCACGGGCGTGGTGCGGGAGCCGTGGATGGCGGGGTCGTGCTCATCGTCAGCGAAGCCTTCTGGGAAGGGCGCCTGCGCGTGCATCAGAATCTCGGATACATCGCGACCGGGAGTGTGCATCGGGGAGGGGTGAAGGTCCTCGATCGCCGCGACGAGTTGCTGCTCAATGCCGGAGTGGAGTTGGGAGTGCATCATTCGGTGGTCTACACGGCCGAGTTGAACTCGAAGGTCTTCATCGGAGGCGGGACGCCGAATCTGAATCCCGTGAATCCCATGGACCTGATCCTCGGCGCGCGGTTCCTCTTGCGAGAGGGGCGAATTCAGTTGGGCGGTGGGTGGCGCTTGTTCCTGACCAACGCGGATCGGCGGGCGTTCTTCTCCGAGGATCCCATCTTGGTCACTCTGAACAAAGACGATGCCAATGGCTTCGTCATCACGGTGAGTCTCGGACGTCGGAAGGCGCGTCCGGTTCCTCCGCCACCGAATCGGCCTCCGGTCATCACGGCGCTGGAAGCGGATAAAGAGCAAGTGACTGATGGCGAGCCGGTCCACTTCACCGCACGCGCGTATGATCCCGATGGGGACTTCTTGATCTACACGTGGGAGACGACGGCCGGGCGCATCACGGGTGTTGGTCCGAGCGTCACGCTCGACACCAAAGGCGTGAATCCGAATGTGGGGGCACCACCCGTTCGCGTGACGGTGACGGTCACCGTGGACGATGGCCGTGGGGGATCAGATACGGCCAGCAAGACGATCACGGTCTTGGCCCCGGCGCCGCCACCACCACCACCTCCGCCGAACCGTCCGCCACGCATCGAGGCCATTGAGATCACCGTCGTGGGCACGCCACAGATCGCTGGGCAGATCACCGATGGCGACGTGCTCGCCATCCGCGCCGTAGCGACGGATCCGGACGGGGACCCGCTCTCCTACATTTGGTCTTCTTCGCTCGGCACGATCGAGGGGACCGGGCCCGAGGTGCGCCTCAATACGACGGGCTTCACGGCGGGGCCAGGTGCCCCTCCGGTCTCCGTCACGATCGCCCTGCGCGTGGAGGATGGGCGCGGTGGCTCGGACGCAGATTCGCGCACCATTCTCGTGCATTCGCTCCCGCGTCCGACGCCGATTCGCGCGGGCGAACTCTTCTTCCCGCAGAATTCGGCTCGGATCACCAACGAGCATAAGGCGGCCCTGGATGATGTGGCTGATCGGCTGCTCCGCGATCCGCGCGCGCGATTGGTGATCATGGCCTACGCGGATCGCAGCGAGGTCCGCGACGTGGCGCGGCGCCGGGCCGAGAATGCGCGGGCCTATCTGGTCACGCGCCGGCGCATTGATCCCGCGCGCATTGTCATTCGGGTCATCGGTACGGCGCGACCCCATCCGAGCGGGGAGCGGCGGATGAATCGTCGCCTGGAGCTCTGGATCGTGCCCGAGGGAGCTGAAATGCCCCGCTGATCCCTGAGGCGATCGCCTCCTCTCCCGCTCCCTCCAGGGGGGGAGAAATTTTGGAACTCCCTCTCGCTGGAAGCGTCCCTTCTTATGGCTTGGCGAAAGTGGTATCATACAGAAGATGATGCGCGTGTGGATGAACTTGGCTAGTGAGCCCTTCCGCAATCGCCGCGCCTGGATCGCGGGCGTCGGTCTTTTGGTGGGCGTGTGCGTGGGAGTGAGTGTAGGGCTAGCGGCGCGGGCCCGAAGTTTCGCGCGGCAGGCGGAAGCGCTGTCGAAATTGGTTCGGCAGCAAGAGGTCGAGATCCGACGCCTTCGACAGCACATCCCCCCGCCGGTGGCCCCAGAGCAACTCTCCCCTCTGGAGCGAGAAGCTTGGCGGGCAGCCGCCACGCTCATTGAGCGTCGCGTCTTCCCCTGGTCGCGCCTTTTGCAGGATATCGAGCGGAACCTCATCGCCGATGCCCGTGTGACGACGATTCGCGTGGCTCCGGAGGAGACGGCCTCCGTGGACGTCCTCAGTCCCGGACGCGCTCCGGTCCGAGTGGCGTTCACGGTGATCGGGCGGCGATTGGACGACGTGCTGCAGGTGATGGAGCGATTGCGCGCCTCAGGGCACTTTCGTGATTTTCGACCGAGGAAGCAGAGCCTCTTGGAGGGGACCGAAGAGGTTGAGTACGAACTGGAGGCGACCTATTTCCCTGAACCTCGCCGCAGTGGAGGAGGGGGATGAGCGCCACGGTCCTCGTGCTTCGAAACGGGCGCCTTTGGAGGGCGAAACGACTGGGAGTCGTGGAACTGCTCCTTGTGCTGGGTGCTCTAGCAGCCATGGTGACGGTGGGGGGATTCTTCTGGAACCTGGAGCGTCACCGTCAGCGAGTGGAGGGGCTCGAGCGGCAGTTTCGAGAGAATCAAGAGACGATCGCTCTGCTCCGACAACGTGTGGCGGCCGCACAAGCGAATTCTCGGACGGAGGCGCCGACGCCGGAGGCTGTTCGCCGAAGCCTTCAGCGCTTCGAGCAGACGTATCTCCCTGATTCGGATGTCGGCCTCTCGCGAGTGCTCACCGAAGTGAATCGCATTGCGCGAGAGAGCGGCGTCCTCCTCTCTTCAGACATCACGTTCAATCCGATGGAAGAAGCCGAATTTCGGGTCGGGGCTGGGGCAACCGCACGATCCGGTGGGCGCCCCTTTTACCCTGGGCTCCGCCTCTCGTTCACGGTGAGTGGGGAGTACGCCAGTGTGAGGCGCTTTCTGGCAGCGCTTGAGCGGAGCCCACTTCTGCTCATCGTGGAGTCCTTGGCGCTCAAGAGTGTGGAGGAGCGCGCCGGGATGCGCCCGGCCGCGACGTCCGGGGGCTCCATCTCCTTGGAGATCACCGTATCAGCCTACTTTCGGCGGTCGGGAGGAGAAGCGTGAGAAGCGCGGACAAGAAGCGAGTCGCGATCTTGAGCACACTGCTTGTGATCTTAGCCATCGTGTGGCTTCGGGATGTCGGCTCCGATCCAGATGAGCCGGCGCTGCGTCGGCCGAATCAGACGGTTTCGACTGGTGGGAATCGGGCCGCGCGCCCATCGGCGCCGACAGCTCGTGGGAGCTCTTCGGCGGAAGATGGGTTCCGACCCCTCCCGCTGTTCGCGCTTGAAGAACATGCGCGGCGCGCATCGGTTGAAGTCGGTCGCAACATCTTCGTGTACTACGTGCCCCCGGCGCCCGTCCTTCCGAAGGAGCCCGAAGGACCACCGCCCACGATTCGCGTGACCTCGCTCTCGCCCGAATCGGTCTACGCGCGCACGGGAGATTTCGTCCTTCACGTGCGCGGGGAGCGCTTTCCCGAGGACGCGCGCATCGTCGTCAATGGGCGAGAGCTGCCGACCGAGCGCGTCGGCCCGACGGAATTGAGGGCGACCGTGGGGCGTCAATGGATCAGCGCGCCGGGGAAGTTGACGATCCTCGTGCGCAACGATCGCGGGGAGTTCTCCGCACCCGTGACGCTGGCCGTCGTGGAGCCTCCGGCGCCCGAGTACAAGTACGTCGGCCGCATTGATGATCTCGTGTTCTTGGCCAGTGGTGAGGATCGTTATGCGGTGCGCGTCGGCCATCTCGTGGATCAACGACGAGGGAATCGCTGGCGCGTCGTCGCTGCTTCGGATACGCACGTGACGATTCAGGATGTCCTACTTGGCGTGACGCATCGCGTGGAGATGGAGGCGGTGCAGACGGCGGCGGCGACGCCGACGCCAACGCCGACGCCGATGACGCCCTTCGATCGTCGGCGCTTGATTCAGGAGCGCCTCCGACAGCAGATGGAGGAGATGAACGCCGAGGAAGAGGAACCGCCTCCGGATCAGAGCTCCCCCGAGGAGCAACAGGAGCTGTTGCAGAAGCAACAGCTTCAACAGCCGAGCCCGCCGGGACAACCGCTGACGCCGCAGCAGATTCGACAACAGCTTCAGCAGCAGCTGCAGCAACTGAGGAACCGACCGAATCGGAACTGGTGACCTCATGATTCGCTCGCTGCGCCGAATGTGCGAACGAAGGCATTCGAGCGCTCGTGCTCGCGGATATGCGTTGCTGGCGCTGATGGCCGCGATGACGGTGATGGCGATCCTCATCGCCGGATATGTGCCGCATCTGGTGCGGCAGATGCAGCGCGAGCGTGAGGAGGAGATGCTTTTTCGTGGTCAGCAGATCGTCGAGGCCATCGCGCAATACGTTCAGCTGACGGGTCGGTATCCCGCTTCTCTGGAGGAACTGGTGCGCGGTTTCGTCCTCCAAACGCCGCGGGGGACGCGTCGCGTGCGCTTTCTGCGTCCTTCGGCCCTCATTGATCCGATGACCAATGAGGAATGGAAGGTCGTGCGACCCGGCGATCCGGTGCTGCGGAGATTCGTGGAGGCGTATTTGGAGACCATCGGGCAGCCGGCCAATCCCATGCTCCTGCAGTTCCTACAACCGGGCGCGATGATCACGTTGCCGGGGCGTTCGCGTTCGATGCCCGCGCCGTCGGGGCGCGCAAGGACGCCCATGCCCCCTCGGGCCGTTGGGCCTGAGGCGATGGGGGGATTAACGGGAGGTCTCCCGACTTCGCCTTCGGTCGTCCAAGGAGAAGGCGGGGTCGGTCCCATTCTGGGCGTCGTGAGCAAGAGCGAGAAAAAGAGCGTGCGCGTCTACTATGGCCTGGATCGCTACAGCGATTGGCCTTTCGTCTTCATCCCCGTTCTGCCCGTCGCCGCGGGGGAGGCGCGCGTTCGCGCCGTCCTGAATCCGGTGATGTTCCCAAGCGATCCCTTAGCACGGTTGCTGCAGGGCGGCGTCATCAGTCCGCGCCGCGTAGTCCCGCAGCAGCGGCCGATGGCGCAACCGGAGGCCATTCGGAGGTGAGCGCGGTATGGCCGAGTACGTGTTTCGCGTGGGCACTCCTTCGGGAGAGATCGTCCTGCGCAAGGTCGAAGCGTTGAGCCCGGAAGAGGCGCGGCAGCGGCTGGAGCGCGAAGGATATCGCGTCTTCACCCTCGCGCAGCGCGGGCGATCGGGTTGGAGTTGGCGCCTCTCATTCCGGCGCGTGAAGCTGGAGGACTTCCTCCATTTCAATCAGCAACTGGCCGCGCTCGTTCGCGCCGGATTACCGATCCTGCACGCCATCGGCATGCTGGCTCGACGGCAGAGCCATCCTGTCCTGCGCGGCGTGCTGCGCGACATTGAAGACCGGATTCGCGAGGGCACGCCGCTCTCGCAAGCGTTCGCGTCGCGGAGCGACGTCTTCCCACGCTTGTACATCGCAGCCGTCTTGGCCGGCGAGCGGTCGGGGAACCTCGATGAGATGCTCTCGCGGTACATCGCCTACACGAAGCAGATGGTCGCGCTCAAGCGGCGCGTGCGAGCGGCGACGGCCTATCCGCTCTTCCTGCTCGTCGCCTTGATCCTCTTGGTCGCCGTGATGACCGGCTTCGTGATCCCGCGCTTCTCGCTCATCTACGAGGATTTCGGAGGCCAGTTGCCCACGATCACGCGCATCGTGCTGGCCATCGGCTATAGCGTGCGCGAGAATCTGCTGTGGGGCGCGCCGGCGCTTCTTGCGCTGATCGTGGGGGTGGCGCTCTGGCGAAGGACCGAGCAAGGACGTGCGACGCTCGATGCCCTGATCCTGCGCCTGCCCGTCATCGGCCCGATCGTGCGCGATCTGGCCGTGGCACAACTGGCGCGCAGCTTGGCGACGCTGTTGCAAGGGGGGATCACCCTCGTCGAGTCGTTTCGCGTGGCGAGCGAGACGCTCACCAATCGTGTGCTCGCCCGTTCCTCGGACATCGTCCTCCGGCGCATTCAGGAAGGACAAGCGTTCGCCGATAGTCTGGAAGAGGCGGGATGGCTCCCGCCCTTGGCCATTGACATCGTGCGCGTCGGCGAGCGCGCCGGCAGCCTCAAGGAGATGCTCGATGAACTGGCCAACTTTTACGACGCCGAGCTGGAGGTGCGCTTCAATCAAGTGACGACGCTCATCCAACCCATCATGCTTGTGCTGATGGCCGGATTGGTGACCTTCGTGTTGCTCGCCATGTATCTGCCGCTCTTCACCTTCATCTCGACGCTGGGCGCGAGATGAGGGAGGCGAGGAGGGGAAAGCGATGGTGGAGAACACGAACGCCTATTTCGAAGCTTTGGGCGCGAAGAATGGGACGGCCGTCACGACGACGGATCCGTTCCTGGAGGAACAACGCGCGCGCCGTCTGGCCGAACGATATCGGCTCCCCTTCCTTGATCTGACGCGCGTGCGTATGGATCAGGAGCTGCTGCGGCTTCTCCCCGTCGAGCTGATGGTGCAATATCGGTTCGTGCCCGTGCGGCGAGAGGGGGACGCGTTGCTGGTGGCTGTCGCCGATCCGACGGACCTCGACCGGCTCGATGAGATTCGCGTCCGCTTGAAGGAGAAGGTCCGATGGGCTGTGGCGACCCCCTCGGCCATCGAAGCCGTCCTCACCCGAGGCGATGCCTCGCAGCGCGTCCTGGATGAGACGACCGAGCATCTGCGCGTGGCGCTGGTGAAGGAGACCGAGCAGGGGGAGGAAGACCTCGACCTGGATCGCTTGATGGGCGATCGCGAGATGAGCCCCATCGTGAAGCTCGTGGATTCGGTCATCCTGACGGCCTTGGAGCGGCGCGCAAGCGATATCCACATCGAGACGCAGGCCTCGGAGGTCGTGATCAAGTATCGCATTGACGGCGTGCTCTATCCGGCCGGGCCGCCCATTGACATCCAACATCATCAGACGATCATCTCCCGCATCAAGGTGATGTCGGAGCTGGACATCGCCGAGCGGCGCATCCCGCAAGATGGCCGATTCCGCGTGCGCGTGCGCGGTCGCACGATTGATTTCCGCGTCTCCATCATGCCGACCATTCACGGCGAAGATGCCGTCATCCGCATCCTCGATAAGGAGCAGCTCAGCGAGAAATTCCGCGACCTGCGCTTGGACGTCCTCGGATTCGACGCGGAGACGCTGCGGAAGTTTCGCCATTTCATCCGGGAGCCGTACGGGATGATCCTCGTCACCGGGCCGACCGGATCGGGCAAGACGACGACGCTCTATGCCGCCATCAACGAGATTCGAACCGGCGAGGAGAAGATCATCACCATCGAGGACCCGGTCGAGTATCAGCTCAAGGGCGTGACGCAGATTCAGGTCAATGAGAAGAAGGGGCTCACCTTCGCCCGCGGCCTGCGCTCGATCCTGCGCCACGATCCGGATAAGATCATGGTCGGCGAGATCCGCGATCCCGAGACGGCGCAGATCGCCATTCAATCGGCCCTCACGGGGCATCTCGTCTTCACGACCGTGCACGCGAACAACGTCATTGATGTCATCGGGCGGTTCCTGAACATGGGGGTGGAGCCGTACAACTTCGTCAGCGCGCTCAATTGCGTGCTCGCGCAGCGGCTCGTGCGCGTGCTCTGTCCACAGTGCAAGCGCCCGTATACGCCGAGCGATCAGGAGCTGCTCGATTCGGGGCTGTCGCCGGAGCGCTATCGGGCGTACACGTTCTACGAGGCCGTCGGATGCGACTATTGCAACTGGACGGGATACCGCGGGCGCACGGCCATCCATGAGCTCCTGGACATGACCGATAACATCCGCGAACTCATCATCGCGCGACGCCCGGGCTCGGAGATCCGGCGCGCGGCTCAGGCCGAAGGGCTGCGCACGTTGCGCGAATCGGCCGTGCAGAAGGTGCTCGAAGGCATCACGACGCTGCGCGAGATCAATCGCGTGACGTTCGTGGAGTGAATGTTTGGAGTTCGCCGAAACGCGACGAGGTCTTCTCGCGCCCGCTTGGCGCGAGCGGTTCGAGAAGGAGGGAGGAGAGCTATGACGTGGCGATCGTTGTCACCGAGACGCCTGGGGACGTTCGCCCTGCTCCTGATGGTCCTTCTGAGCGGGCCCGCTCCCGCATGGGCGGGGGGCAAGGGGAAGAAGTACTTCCAAGAGGGACAAAAATTGGAAGCGGCGGGAAAATTCGATCAAGCGGCCGAACAATACCTGCTGGCGCTCTCCGAGGCCGACCGACCGGAGTATCACATCGCTTATCGCCGCGCGGCGCTTCAAGCATCGCTCATCCTGACGCGGCGCGGGCGCGAGCTGATGGAGGCCGGGCAGTATGAGGAAGCCTATCACGCCTTCCGCCGCGCCCATCAGTTCGATCAGACGAATGAGTTGGCCCGCGAGCTGGCCCGTCGCGCTCTGGAGCTGGCGCAGAAGGAGGGGAAGGACGTCTCCGCGCCTGCGACGTCGACGTTCGGATCACCTGGTCCTCCCGAGCTGCAAGCCGGGCGCACGCGACCTGAGCCGCAGCCCGAGCCGCAAGAGGAGGCGCGACAGGACATCATCTTCAGAGACGATCTGAAGGCCATCATCGCACAACTCGGTCGGCAGCTCGGCTTGAACGTGCTCTTCGATCAGAGCGTGCCCGAAGGGCGACGCATCTCGGTCGAATTGCGCAACGTCACTAAAGCGCAGGCGCTCGATGCCATCTTGCTCAGCCACGGCCTCTTCTTCCAACCCCTGGGCGACAACACGATCATCGTGGCCCTCGATCAACCAGCCAATCGCAATCGCCTGCAGCAGACGAGCGTGCAAACCTTTTACCTCAAGCACGCCGATCCCGTGCAGGTGCAACAGCAGTTGGCCCCCATGGCCGGACAGTTGCGCGCGCAGATCATGCTCAATCAAGATTTGCGCGCCTTGATCGTGCGCGCCACACCGGAGAACTTGAAGCTCATCGAGGAGATCATCCAGAGCATTGACAAGGAGAAGCCCGAGGTGATGATCGACATCAGCATCTACGAGGTCGCGCGCAATGATCTCATCGAGATCGGAAACCAGTTGCTCTACGAGGGCTTCTTCACCTCCGCGCCGCAGGGGCCGATCCGTCCGGGCACGTTGAATCTCCTCGGGGTGACGATGGGGCAGATTATCACCGAACAACGGTTGGCGCTCGCTATTCCCACGAGCATCATCCGCTTTTTGCAGACGCGCGGTCGGAGCCACCTCATTGACAGCATTCAGGTGCATGCCCTGGATGGGCAACAGGTGACGGCCAACATCGGTCGTTCGATCCCTATCCAGACGGCTTCGATCCCGACCTCGTTCGTCAACGTCACGCCGACGCAACCGGGGCAACAGCCGGGTGCGCAGCAACCGGGACTCCTCAACAACATCTTCGGATTCGGCTATCCGCAGATCGAATATCGGCCGGTCGGGTTGAACGTGACGATCACCCCGACGGTCTACAGCGACGAGTACGTGAAGTTGGAGATGGAAGTGGAGACGTCGGGCTTCAACGAGGGCCCCACGAGCCTGACGCCGATCTTCACGACGCGGAAGTTGAAGAGCGTGGCGACTGTTCGGACCGGGCAAGCGGCGATGATGGCCGCCGTCGCGCAGAAGCGCGATGAGCAGGGGCGCACCACCATCCCCTTCCTCGGCTTCTTGCCCGTGATCGGGCGGTTCTTCAGCATCCCCAAGCAAACGGGCAATACGACGGACATCCTGATCACGGTGACGCCGCACATCTTGCGCGCGGCTTCGATCGAAGAACGAGATCGGCTAGCGCGGTTGGCCGGGACGATGCAGAGTCAGGGAGCGAGTTTGACGATCGAGCGTTTCTTGGAGCAAACCCGTGCGGCGAGGGCGCGCGCGGCGGCTTCCGGTGTCGCTCGTGCCGTGACGCCGGAGGAGAAGAAGAGCGCTGAACCGGCTGCGACGCCGACGGAGACGGTAGCTCCTGCTGCGGCGCCGACTCCGACGATGTCCGAGGGGGAGCCGATTCAGCTCTCATTGCAGCTGAGCACAGCTACACCTCGAGCGGGAGAGTGGGTGCAAGTCGCCCTCTTCATCAACGGCAACGAGGAGATTCGCGAGGCGACGGTGACGCTCGCTTATAATCCGCAGCTGTTGCGTTTGGTCAACGTCGCCGATGGAGGGGCCTTGACCAGCAGCGAGGCGCCGGCCGAGGTTCGGCAACAGCATGATCCGAGCGGCAAGCTCACGCTCACGGTGCGAGCGACCGGGTCGGCGCGTCCGGCGCGAGGGCGATTGGCCGTCCTCCTCTTCGACGTCGTGCAGAGCGGCAGCTCGCAGCTCGAGGTGGACGCCGCCGCGACGCGCTTCGTCACGGCCGATGGTCGCGTCGTGGGCTGTAAGGCCGTACCGCTGACGGTCGCCGTGCGATGACAGCGAGGAGTCGTCGTATGTGCAGAGGGCGACAGCAGCACGCTCATGGGTTCACGCTCTTGGAGCTCATTCTCACGATCGCTATCCTGAGCATCGTCACGGCGGCGGCCATCCCCATCGCGCGCAACGCCGTCCAACGGCAGCGCGAGGTCGAATTGCGTCGAGCGCTTCGCGAATTGCGCATGGCCATTGATCGCTACAAGCGCGCGTATGACGCCGGGATCATCAGCCGACTCGAAACGCAGGCCGAGACCGAAGGGTATCCCCCGAATCTCGAGGTGCTCGTCAATGGCGTGCCGTTGGCCGGCAGTCCGGATCGGAAGATCCGGTTCCTGCGCCGCATCCCCGTGGATCCGATGACCGGCCGCGCCGAATGGGGCTTGCGGTCAACGCAAGATGAGCCGAACTCCCGATCCTGGGGCGGGCAGAATGTGTTCGACGTCTATTCGCTCAGCGAAGGGACGGCCTTGGATGGGACGCGATATCGCGATTGGTGAGGCCCGCGCTGCGCGCGGCTTCACCTTGCTGGAAGTGATCATCGTCCTGACGGTCGTGGCGATCTTGGTCTCCATCGCCATCCCCGCCTACCAACGGGTGATCCTGCGCGCGCGCGAGGCCGTGCTCAAGCAGAACCTCCATCTGCTGCGCAGTCAGATCGAGGAATTTGCCGCCGACTACGGCCGATACCCGGAGTCCTTGCAAGAGTTGGTCGAAAAAGGGTACCTGCGCGAGTTGCCGCTGGATCCCATCACGGGATCGCGCGAGACGTGGGTCCCCGTCCCGGAGGATCAGCCGCTCTCGGTCGAAGGGAAGGCGGGCATCAAGGACGTCAAAAGCGGTGCCGAAGGAATATCCTCCGAGGGGACACCCTATAGCGACTGGTGAGTGGACGCGATGATGCGCAAGAGCTTCTCCCAATTGGTCGAACGTGTGCGCGTCTTCTTCACGGCGCCGATGTTGCCCCCGACCGCAGTGGCCGTGCGGTCGCGCGAGATCGCTGTGGTGGAAGCGCGGTGGAAGCGCGGGCGTCTCTTTGTACGCCGCGCGGCCGTCGAACCACTCGCCGAGGGCGTGCTCGAACCGGCCTTCGAGGGAAAGAACGTGCGCGCGAGGGAGCCGCTGCGGCGCGCCTTGGAGCGCGCGCGAGAAAAAGCGGGAGTGCGGCATGCGCGGCGGTGGGCCGTGGCGTTGCCTTCGGCGATTTGCCGGCTCTTCCTCCTCGACGTTGAGGAAGCGCCCAAGGCGAAGGGCGAATTGGCCTCGATGCTCGCATGGAAGATCGAACGATTGGTCGGACTCTCAGCCTCCGAATTGACGATCGCCGCGCAACGTCTCCCCGTGCGGTCTCGCGGGACATCGGCAGATGCTCGCTCTTCGGAGCGCGAAATCGCCCCGCGACGCGAGCGATTCCTCGCCGTCGCGGCCCGCACGGATGTCCTCGCCGCTTACGAAGAAGTCCTCGGAGAAGCGGGGTTCCATGCCGGATTCCTCGTCCCGAACAATCTGGCTGAGAGCGGGTGGATGGCGACGCTCCCATCGGATGAAGACGCCCTGCTCATCTCCGTCGAGGGGGATTGGCTGACGCTCCTCTTCACGCGACATCGAGACCCCTTGGCCGTGCGCGCTGTTCATTGCGAACCGGAAGCGATGCTCGATGAGATTCATCGCACGCTCGTCTACTATCAGGATCGATTGTGCTGCTGGGAGTCGGAGCTGCCTCTTGCTGAGAGCACGCCTTCAGAAGCCGAGTCGCATGCGCCGACCTCGGAGAGAGGCGCGCGACTTCGCGCGATCGTCGTGATCAACCACAATGAGGAAGCGGAGGGAATGCCTTCGGCATTCGCCCGAGAGATCGAAGCCCTCTGCGCCGCGCTCTTCCCTAGAGACGTGGCTCCGATGGTGTATCCCTTGAATGAGCATGCGCTCGAGCAGGAAATGCAGTGGCGCCTTTCTCACCTAGCGGCTCCTCTGGGGATGATCGTGTCCTCTCGGACGTGGGCTTAAAGCAGGCGGCCGTAGGAATACACGAGGTGGAATCCCAGCTCCCGCACACGCTCCTCCACTTCCGGTCGAGCCCGACGACAGAAGCACACGGGGAAGATCTCTCCTTTCAGGTGGTTTCGCGCGCGCTCCACCAGTTGGGCGAACCGCTCGACCTCTCGTACCGTCAGATTGTATTTGGCTTCGCCCACGATCCAAATCACCTCCTCGGGGCGTCGCGGGTCGCGCGCCCGCCCGAAGATGTTGACCTCTTCCACCTCATCGTTCCATTTCTTCCACGTCCGCTCCAGCGGTTCGACGTCCCATCCCAGTTCTCGCTTCAGCACGTCGCGGAGCACGATGTACGCCATGTCTTCCAGATCTGCGCCCAGTTGTTGCGCCAATTGCCGCATGACCCGTTGCATGTGTACCTGCTCTTCGAGCATGTGCCGTTGCGTCTCCACCACCTGCGCGACGATTTGCTCCAAACGTTCGAGCCGTTTGATCGCCTCCGCGTGGGAAGCCGCCAGGGCGCGCAGCTCTTCCTGCGTGCGCGCCTGGGCTTCAATTAACTGCGCTACGATCTCCTCCAGTCGCGCCGTTCGCTCTTCCAGTCGTCCGACGCGTTCCTCCATGCGGGCGTGAGCTTCGATGAGATGCGTCACGGCCTCTTCCAATCGTCCGACGCGTTCTTCCGTGCGAGCTTGAGCCTCTGCCAATTGGGCGACGGCTTCCTCCAGTCGTTCGATGCGCGCTTCCGTTCGCGCCTGGGCCTCGGCCAATTGCGCGACCGTCCTTTGCAGGTCTCTCAGGGCGATGGCCATCTCTCGAACGATGTCGTAAAGGGCGCGCAGATCTTCTCGGAGAGCGATCTCCGCGTGCCGTTGTACCATCCGTTCGAAGACGTCCATTAAGGCATCGGCCACCGATTTCTCGAACGCCTGTTCCAGTTGAGCGCGGATTTCCCTTCGTTCTTCAGGTGTCAACCCGTTCGGCATGTCCTCCTCCTTCGAGGCTCGACGCGGGGTTATTCTACCACGGCGGAGAGGAAGGGCTTCCTGCATCAGATCGAAGCGTGTGCGTTCGCATCGCGCGTTGGAGAGTCAGGTGAAGAGCGTTTTGACGGATGATGGGCCGAGTGCTATAGTAGTCAACCTTTGATCCAGCCTGTGACTCCGCTGTGGGGAAGGAGACGAACATGCGCGTCTGCATCATCGGGACGGGATACGTCGGATTGGTCACGGCCGCTTGCTTGAGTCACATCGGGCATCGGGTGGTGGGCGTGGATGTGGATCGTCGCAAGATCGCGCGGTTGCGCGAAGGTCATTCGCCCATTTACGAACCCAGGCTGGAACGCCTCTTGCGCGTTCAAATGGATGCGGGGAGACTCGCGTTCTCAGTGGAAGCAGAACCGGCGATCGCGGAGGCGGAGGCGGTGCTGATCGCCGTCGGCACCCCACCGCGGTCAGATGGACATGTGGATCTCCGTCATATCGAGGCCGTGTTGCATACGCTCGCGCGCGCGCTCGAGCGAACGGCCGATCGGGCCATGCGGCTGGTCGTGAGTAAATCCACGGTCCCCGTGGGGACGGCTCGATGGATCGCCGAATGGCTTCGCGCGTCGTCTTTCGGGAGTCGGGCGCTTGTCGTGAGCAACCCGGAATTCCTGCGGGAAGGGAATGCGGTGTACGATTGCCTATACCCGGATCGGATCATCATCGGCGCGGAGGACGAGAGGGCGATCCCTCTGGTGCAACGGCTCTATCGTCCGATCTTGGAGCAAACGTTTCCAACGCCAGACTACATCCCTCCTCGCCCCGAGGGATTGCAGCGAGTGCCGCTGCTGTGGATGGATTGGAACAGCGCCGAGATGGCCAAGTATGCCTCCAACGCCTTTCTCGCCCTCAAGATCAGTTTCGCCAATGAGATCGCCAACATCTGCGAGCGCGTCGGCGCCGACGTGGCGCACGTCATGGAGGCCGTGGGCTTAGATCATCGCATTGGCCCGCATTACTTGAGGGCCGGGATCGGATGGGGCGGCAGCTGCTTGGGGAAGGATCTCGTGGCGTTGATTCGGTTGGCGGAGCACGTCGGATACGATCCGGCCTTGCTCCGCACAGCGTACACGACTAATGCGGCTCAGCGGCGCGTTGTGATCGAGAAGCTCCGCGCGGCCCTCGGATCGCTGGAGGGGCGCACGATCGGGCTGCTCGGATTGGCCTTCAAACCGAATACGGACGACATTCGTGATGCTCCGAGCGTGGTGATCGCGCGAGCGCTCCGAGACGAAGGCGCGCACGTGAAGGCCTACGATCCCGTCGCCATGGAGAACGTGCGGACGGAGCACCCCGATCTCGCGCTCTCCTATGCGGCCGATCCGATGGACCTCGCGCGGGGGTGCGATGCGCTCGTGTTGGTCACCGAGTGGGAGGAATTCCGCCGCCTCGATCTCGCCGAGCTTCGGCGCGTCATGCGCGGCGATCTCCTTGTGGACGGACGCAATGTCTTCGATCCCGAGCAAGTGCGTCGGGCAGGGTTCACCTATGTAGGGATCGGGCGCGCGGTCCCCGCTTCTCGGGCTCAGGGCGAATGAAGGGAGGTCACCCTATGAAGGAACGAGTGATCGCCATCGCTCTCCTGATGAGCGCGGTAGCCCCCTCTCTCCTGGCGCAAGGACGATTGGAGCGTGTGCTCGCCGGGCGCGGGCGCGTCGTGGACCTGACGCACCGCTTGAATCCGGCGATTCCCTACTGGCCAGGCGAACAGTATCGGCCTTTCGAGTTCCGCACGATCGCAACGCTCGAGCGCGACGGCGTCTTCTCTGGATTCTTCGCCATGCCCGAGCATATGGGGACGCACGTGGACGCTCCTAATCACTTCGTCGCTGGCCAGGTGTCGGTGGACCGACTGCGTCCGGAGCAGCTGATCGCTCCGGCCGTCGTCATTGATGTGCGGGAGAAGGTCGCGCGCAATCCCGATTATCAGCTCATGGTCGAAGACATCCGACAGTGGGAGCGGCGATACGGTCGTATCCCTCGTGGAGCCGTCGTCTTCATGTATACGGGATGGGGAGCGCGATGGGGGAATCCCGAGGCCTATCGCAATCGCGATGCCCAAGGGGTGATGCATTTCCCCGGGTTCTCGCCCGAGGCCGCGGAATTCCTCGTCCACCAGCGACAGATCCACGGCATCGGCATTGATACGCTCAGCGTGGATTTCGGACCGTCCAGGGATTTTCGCGTGCATCACATCATGCACGGGGCGGGGAAATATCATCTGGAGAACGTCGCGCGATTGGGGCTACTGCCTCCTCGTGGGGCGATCGTCGTCATCGGGGTGTTGCCGATCGAAGGGGGGTCTGGCGGACCGGCGCGCATCTTCGCGTTCTTGCCGTGACTATGTTTTGGCCCGTGGTGGCGCTGGCAGCCGTGCAAGGGTGGGGATCCGTGTGGGCCGGAATCCGGTACTGGAACTATGTGCGCGAGTGCTTGAACGCGGAGCCGCCGCCCTACGCGCCTCCAGCTGCTGTGATCGTGCCCTGTCGCGGCGTGGATGCCGAACTCCGCGAGAACGTGCGCGCGCTCCGACAGCAGGAATATCCTGCGTACGAGGTGATCTTCGTCCTCGAATCGCGTGCCGATCCGGCCTATACCCTCATTCGAGAGATCGTCGAGCGGGAGCCCGGAGCCTCGACGGTGATCCTCGAAGCCGGGCGCGCGCGCGACTGCGGCCAGAAGGTGCATAATCTGCTCACGGCTTTGGAATATCTGGAAGCGCGCTCCAGTGGGACGAGGCCCGAAGTCTATGTCTTCACCGATAGCGATGCCTTGCGCGATCGTCGGTGGTTGCGACACCTGGTGGCCCCATTGCGTGCGCCTGAGGTGGGCGCGACGACCGGATACCGGTGGTACATCCCGACGGGGAGCATGGCTTCGCTCGTGCGCTCCTTATGGAATGCGCCGATCGCGACGGCTCTTGGCCCTCACCCGCGGAATTTCGCGTGGGGTGGTTCGATGGCGCTGCGACGCGAGATGGCCGAGCGGATCCGCCTGCGCGACTATTGGCGGGGGAGTGTCTCGGACGATTATCGGCTGACGGAGGCCGTACGGCGTGCTGGAAGATCAGTGGTGTTCGTCCCGCAATGTTTGCTCCCTTCGGTAGGGGAGTGCTCGCTGCGCGAGGTGCTGGAATTCACCACGCGTCAGATCATCATCACGCGCCGGTATGCCCCCCATCTCTGGGGACTGCTCACGCTGAGCACAGGCCTTTTCCTGGTGGCCTTCTTCTGGTCAGGAGCTCGCGCGCTCGTCCACCTGACGTCGAGGGGAGAAGCGACCGAATCTGCGCTGGCGTTCCTCGCCGTTTATGCTCCTGGTGTCCTCAAGGCGATGGTGCGTACGCGAGCCGTCGAGCGCATCCTCGCCGCGTATCGCGAGCAGTTACACCCGTATCGCGTGGCGCACTGGTTCCTCTATCCGTTGGCGAGCATGCTCTTCTTCTACAATTGCCTGGTCGCGGCATTCTCGCGCCGGATCTCGTGGCGCGGCATCCGCTACGAATTGCGCGCACCGGATCGAACCATTGTCCTCTCCTGATGTGGCTCGCCAGGAGAGGGGTTGGAGAAGGACGGATTTTGTGCTATGTTTCCCACCGCATCTTGGAGCGGGAAGGAAGGGCGGATGCAAAGGCGAACGAAATATTTCGTGTGGCTTCTTCTTCCCTTCGCGGCCCTTTCGCTTGTCTGGTCTCAAGAAGAGGCGGCGATCTCCGGATTGCCGCGTTTCGCCCGAGTTGCCGATGGGCTTTATCGCTCGGGGCAGCCGGATGCGGCGGGGTTCCAATATCTCGCGCGATTGGGCGTGAAGACGGTGATTGATCTGCGCGGGCCGGGCAAGCGCGCCCAGCGCGAGCAGGTGCTCGTCGAATCGCTCGGCATGCGCTATGTGAACATCCCCTTGAGCGGATGGCGACAGCCGCACGATGTGGAGGTCCTTCGCGTCCTGACGCTCTTGGCCGATCCGGAGGCTCGACCTATCCTCGTGCACTGTCGTCGAGGCGCCGATCGCACGGGCGTCATCATCGCGTTGTATCGCATCCTCTACGAGGGCTGGGACCCCGAACGCGCGTATCGCGAGATGCGCGCCTTCGGCTTCCGATGGTATCTGCGGGGGATGAAGCGATACGTCTGGGAGGCGCCTGAGCGGTTGAGGGCGTCCTTACCCACGACCGTGCGGGCCGGACATCCATGACTCTCGGCTTCGCCATGACCGTCGTCTTGCCGCACGCGCCGATCTTGATCGGTGCCATGGGGCGCGAGTTGGCGCGTGGAGCGGCCCCGTTGGTGACCGCCATCGAGCAGCTCGCCCGCACGATCGCGCACGTGAACCCGGAGACAATTGTCCTGGTGACGCCCCATGCGCCTCTGGCGTTCGATGCCTTCAGCATCCATGTGGGGGACGTTTTGCGAGGATCGCTGGCGCATCAGGGATTCCCGACGCTCGTCCTCCGGTTCGAGAACGATCCGGCGCTCGTGGATGAGATCATCGGCCAAGCGCTCGATCATCGGATGAAGGTCTTCGAGATCCCCGATGGGACGCCGCTCGATCATGGCGCGCTCGTGCCTCTTCATTTTCTTCATGCTGCGGGATGGCGGGGGCGCGTCGTCGTCCTGGGCAGCTCGTATCTCCCGGAGGCCGATCATATCCGCTACGGGCAGTACCTCTCGCGCGCGGCGCATGCGCTCGGACGTCGCGCCGTCCTCATCGCTAGCGCGAATCTGAGCCATCGGTTGAGCGAGGCGGCTCCGTACGGCTATCATCCTCGCGCGGCGGACTTCGATCGCGAGATCGTCTCAGCCTTGGAGCATGGAGATTTCGTTCGTCTGTCTCACATCATGCCCGAGCTGCGCGACCTCGCCGTCGAATGCGGCCATCGGCCGATCCTGATCGCCGTCGGCGCTGTCGAGGAGACGCCGTCCCGGCATCGCGTCCTCGCCTATGCTCACCCATTTGGCGTCGGCCACGTGGTCGCCATCCTCGCCGATCGCAGTCAGGAAGCATCTGCGCTCACGAGTTGATTTTCGACCAGGAGTTGAAGATGAGACGAAGACCTCGCGGCATCGCGCTACTTCTCATCGTTGGACTCGCTGCGCTCGGACCCGCGCCAAAAGGAGAGGGAGGGGACGAAGGACCGACGGTCGAATTGGCTCATCTCTCGGTGAACGATCATGAGGACATTGTGTACACGACTCCCGAGGGCCTGTTTTTGAAAAGTGGGCCTCGTCCGCTCCGGCTCGCGGCCGTGGGTGAAGAGGTGCCCCTGACGCGCGGCGGTCGGTTCCGAGCGTTCGGCCCTGTACGCATCAATCGGCGGGGCACGGTGGTATTCCACGCCACCTTGGACGGAGGCGAAGCGACGAGTGGGCTCTTCGTCGTTCGGGCCCACGAGCGCGTGCGTCCTCTTGTGCTCGCCGGGCAACTGGCCCCGCAAACGCGGGGACGTTTCACCGCCTTTGAACGGTTGGAGCTCACGGATCGCATCCGCGTGCTTGGCCTTCTGCCAATCCCGGAGACGGAGGTCGTCATCTTCCGCGCTCTCGTTCAAGAGGAGGGGGACACGCGCAACGGTCTCTTCTTCGCCCTCGTGGCGGGAGGAGACGTGGGCGCTCTCGCCCTTCAGGGACAGCTCATTGGCGTCCGTCGCGGACGATATCGCGTGTTCGGCGATTTCTCGGCGCTCTCGATTGACGCTTTTCCGCTTGGCACCGTGCGCATCGCCTTCATCGCGGAGTTGGAGGGAAGCGACGCGTCGGAGGGGATCTTCCTGATGACGCTCTTTCCCCAGCTCAGCGAGTTCGCCCGGCCAGTCGTCCTCTCCGGCGATGACGCTCCGGGAGGAAGCGGCGTCGGACGTTTCGATCGGTTCCGATCCGTCTCCCTGAATCGCAATGAGTTGACCTTCGTGGCTACGTTGACTGGAGAACGCGTCGGCGAAGGCATCTTCGAGGCGGTCACCGTCGGCCCCCTTGTCTTCTTTCAGTCGAAGGTCCTGCAGGGCGGAGACGTCCCCTTCGGCCCAGGGCGATTCGGCAGCTTCGGCGAGCTGAGCAGCAATAACAATGAGCAGCTCGTCTTCCGCGCGACAGTCATTGGGGGGAACACCCCCGAGGGGCTCTACCTGGTCAGCCTAGGGCCGTTGACCGTCACCACGACAGTCGTTGAAATCGGGGATCGGGCCTCTCAGCGAGATGGGCGGATCGCCAGTATCGGCGAGTTCGTCTTACTCGAAAGCGGAAAGACGTACTTCCAAGCGTCGCTCACTGATGGCGATGCGCGCGAGGCGATCTATATCGGTTCGGCGCGACGTATCTTTCCGACGGGGATCCAACGCTGAGACCGGTCGCCCTCCCGGAGCTGCGCAGCGGCCGCTCAGGGTGCCCATTCGTTCCGGGGTGTCGTCCTCATCATCACGTTGATCTGCAAGACGAGCCATCGAATCTCGCGGGCGAGCCGCGCCTTCTCGGCTGGATCTTTCGCACAGGCAAACTCGCGTCGCACTTCGTTCAGCTCGCGGCGCAGCGAGAGTTCGAGAGGAGAAAGGCCGGCATTCTTCAAGATCGTGTTCGCCAATCGGCGCTCGGGTGACTCCCAAGGATCAAAAGAGAGGGTGAGCGGTCGCCCCTTGAGCGCGAGGTCGTCGAAGACCCCGCGCTCCATGGCTTCGGCGATCTTGCGCTCGGCGATGAGCTGAAAGACGTCAATTCCTTCGCTCTCCATCGCGCGTTTCAATACCCGGCGATGATCTCCCCTCGTCTCACTTCGCCCCCGCGCTCGATCCGGATCGGTCGGCGGGAGACGGGCCGTCTGTCAGACTGCCATTCGCGCACGATTTGAGAAGTCACGACCTTCCCGAACGCGAACGTCGCCCGGATGTTGGCGTTCATGAAGACGGGCAGCCCCGTGAACGGCTCATCGCGTCGCGGGCGTCCCCACGTCTGGCCGTTATCGTTCGAGAAGTAAGTGCGGAGGAATTGGGCTGGACTTCGGTCGAAGGCAAGGGCGATCCCCGTTTGCTCGATCGGTTCGGTGGGGAATTGGAAGCCCACGTAGACGACGCCCGATTCGATGGTCACCGGCGGATCGAGGGGGAGATCCACGACCTCACCGATGATCTCAATCGTACGAGGGATCGTGAGCCGCTTATCGAACAGAACGCGCGCTTGATCGAGGGGAAGCGGCGTCGCATCCGGCCGATCGCTCTCTCCGGCGAGCACGAGCACGCGAATGGATTTGCCGCTCGGATCAGGGAGATCGCTGAAGTGGAGGAACGGATGGCTGACGGCGATCAATTGCGCCGGATAACGGCTGGGACGAAATTGGTTGAGGACGATCCCCCCCGATGGGCCCGCGAAGTACTGGGCCGAGAGCAATCCGTCATCAATTTGATGGACCTCCGTCAGCGCACGCTCTCCCGTTCCAACCTGAGCCAGGTTTTCAATCGTCACCGTGTATTCGGCGGGGGGGCCACTATAATGTTGGACGCCGATCACAAGCTTTCGCGCGAAGCCATCGTTGGGGAGCAACTCTCCATCGCTCGTCCGCACGCCCCGCGGTTGTAGGTAGAGGACGACAGCTTGGTGCGAGAGGTCAGATCGAGGCCACGATTCCGGGCGCTGGTTCGTGGCCATCTGGATGTCACTGAGGGCCTTGAAGCCGTCAATGAAGAACGTCTTCTCATCCACGAGCGTGCCGACCCAGAAATCAAGATCAGTCTCCTGTTGAGCTTGTTGCGCCGAGGTCACCGGACCCCAATCGGCCGTGATCCGGAGAGGGATCGGTCCATCTCCAGGGACAGCCTCCCCGAGTGCATCAGGATCAGCGATGATCCAGTCTTGAATTTCACCCACTTCGTGGTCGAACTGATTGAAAAACGTCTCCAGCTCTTCGCTACGGCCCCCTTTGTCGCCCCGCACGATGCGCCCTCGGAAGACGATGCGTTCTCCCGGGCGCGGGAACGGGATGACTTGCGCCGTGAGCGGCGTATCGTTCGGTTCCTCCTCTGCGATGACGATCCCTTCCTGGTCTTGGGCCGCATAAGAAGTGGGACGATACGCCAGCGGTTCTGCCGGGAACGTCAGCCCAAGAAGGAGCAGGGCGAGGACCAGGGAGCGAACGAAGATCCCCTGTTTCTTTCTCATCGCACCACCTCGCGCGTCAATCTCTTCGATAAAGGCACGGTCACGTATACCATCCCCGTCACGCGTCGTCAAGGACGTAGCGAACGCGAGCCTTCGCAAGTCATCCCGCTGTCGCCGCGGACGCGATGGCGTGGAGCATCTCCTCATCAGTCGCGAACTTGAACCATTCGAGGCCGCGTCGTTCGGCCTCGCGCCGCTCGGCTTCTTCCAAGCGTTGGACATCCGCGTATTCCACGAAGCGCACGCCGCGCGCGCGCAGATGGGCGCGAAAGGCCTCCAAGCGCTCGGGGAGGTCCTCCATCGCTTCGGCCGGAAGGCGCTCGATGTAGTGAAGCAACGCCTCGGCCCCGCGTTCTCCATCCTGCTTCGCCTTTCCGACTAAGCCGTCAGAAGCTTTCCGTGACCATCCGGCGACGAAGAGGCCTTCCAGGACCACGCCTTTCTCAGGATCGTACACCTGATAGGCTTCATCTCCCGGATAGTGCGGGTCCGGATGCGGATTGGTCACGTATTCCGTCCCCTGAACGGGCAGGCCGAAATCTTCGTCCACCTTATCGCCGACGGCGAAGATGACGGTATCGCACAGGATGTCCCAATATGTTCCCAAGCCCTTGGCGACGATCGAATGATCGCGACGCACCAACTCCGTATCTTCGACGCGTAAGGCGGTCGGGCGTCCTTCGGGACCGAGGACGATCTCCTTGGGCGCGCAGAGGAATCGGAAGCGGAAGCGTGTGGGGCTAGGGCCCTCTTCCGGCGGAGCATCCACATATTTCGTCAACTCGCGGTACAACTCCTCGACGTTCTCGCCGATGGCTTCCAAGCGCGGGCGAATGCGTTCCAACTCCCGACGCAGATCGTCCGTGTCGAGGTTGGCCGCGATGGCCTTGAACTCCTTATCCGTATAGGCGCGTTGGCCCGGCCCGCGACGGGCGACGGCGATGACCTCTTCCACCTTGCGGGCGTGCACGAGATAGTGCGCGATGTCCACCATCACGTTGCCAATGCCGATGATCGCCACGCGCTGGCCGATGAGGAACGTGCGTTGACTGAAGGGCGGGAGGTCGTTGTAGTGGTAGACGAGGTCCTTGGCGTGATAGACGCCCGGCGCCTGCTCGCCCGGGATGCCGAGGAATTTCGTCCCCTGAGCGCCGGTGGTGATCAGGATGGCCGAGGGTCGCAGCAGCTCGCGCACTTCATCCAACGTGATGTCGCCCTTCCTCCCGACGCGGACATGCCCGAAATAATGGACGCGCGGATGCGCGAGGATGCGTCGGAATTGTTTCCGGATTCCCTCCTTCATGCGATGCTTCGTGAAATAGATGCCGTATTCGGCGAGTCCTCCTGGTTTGATATCTCGGTTCACGAGGACGAGATGATGGCCGGCTTCTGCGAGTTTTCCCGCAGCATAAATCCCTGCGGGCCCTGCGCCGATGATGACGATCAGATGAGCGGTCGTGGCCATACGTTCTCCCTCCTGCAGATGTCATGGGCTCGAAATCCCGAGGCGCGTCATCGCGCTCGTTATTCGTTGCGGTTCGCTTAATCCCCAATGGGCACATTCTAAGAGGAGCTTGAGGCTAACGTCAATCCCGACGCGAGAGGGAGCACATCACGCCGTGCGGTAGAACTCGATCCCCTCGCGTCGCTCGCACTGTACGACGCCTTCCGAGAGCGCCAGGTCCAGATGCGCGATCGTCTCCGAGAGGGCGAGGAATCGTTGATCGAGGCGCGCGTCGGGGAACAGGCGCAGGGAGAGCTCCCACGGCGTCAGCGTCTGCGCGCCGAGAGCCGCGCGCACGGCCTCTTGTCGCTGCCGGACATGCCGATGTATCTCATGCCGATAGGCCTCGACGTCTTCGACATCTTCGCCGTGACCGGTGATGACGAGCGTCGGGGCCAACTCGCATAACCGATCCAAGGTCGCAAGGAAGCGAGACAGAGAGGGGAAGCGCCGCAGCTCTCGCCGAGGATCGGGATTCAACACGGGATTCGGCGTGATGCGCTTCAAGATCGTGTCTCCAGCGATGAGCAGGCGTCGGCCTTCGGAGAACAAGCCAATGTGGCCGGGCGTGTGTCCCGGTGTGTGCACGACGCGCCAGGATTCGCGCTCGAACAGGAGTTCATCGCCATCCTCAAGCAGCGCCATCTCGGGGATCGGGGCGATCAATTCGCGGAGTGCGCGCCGCATGGTCTCGAATTGTGCGATGATCGCCTCCGGGACGCCCAATTCCGCGAGCAAATGGCGATACGCGGCGTAATCGAGTTCGGGCCTCAGACGATCGGCTTCCCACGGGTGGACGTAGACGATGGCCCCGGAGAGCGCTTGCAGCCGCGCTGCCTGGCCGGCGTGATCCTCATGCGAATGGGTGAGGACGATTCGGCGAATTTGTTCGAGCGTGAGGCCGCACGCCCGCACTTGTTCGCGCAAAGCGACGAACGCTTCGTCCGTCTGCGGACCCGTATCCACGAGCGTGATCGGATCCCCCGCAAGCAGCGTGACGTTGATCGGACCGACCGGAAACGGGGTCGGGATGCGCAGCCGATGGATCTTCATGCCTTCCTCCCTCGCTGCGGAGATCTCGCTCACTCGTAGGTGAGCGCGAGGAGCTCGACCGGATGCAGGACACGAATCGGGAGACCAGCCCGCCGCACGCCGCGACGCAGGTGCATGAGACATCCGGCGTTGCCCGTGAGCAACACGTCGGCGCCCGTTCGGCGCAGGTGCTCGATCTTGCGTTGGAGCAACCGATCGGCGAGCTCGGGATGGCGCAGATTGTAGATCCCAGCGCTCCCGCAACACATCTCCGATTCGGCCAGTGGGACGAAGGTGACGCCAGGGATGCGACGGATCAGCTCAAGCGGCGCCATCATGACGCGCTGCGCGTGATGGAGATGGCACGGCGCATCGTAAGTCACCGTGAGCGTCACCGGGCGCGGTCCAGGACGCAGTCCGATCTCGATGAGGTATTCCGCGATGTCGCGCACGCGCGCAGCGAACGCTCGGGCTCGTTCGGCGTATTCGGGATCGTCGGCGAGCAGCTCGCCGTATTCCTTGAGCATAGCACCGCAGCCCGCGACGTTGACGACGATGGCGTCCGCTGCCAAACGCTCGAAGGCGCGAATGTTTCGTCGGGCCAGGACGCGCGTCGTCTCGATCTCCCCGGCGTGGGCATGTAAGGCACCGCAACAGACTTGATCTGGTGGATCCTCGATGGCGCAGCCGTGCGCGACCAGGACGGTTTTCGTCGCGCGATTCGTCGGCTCGAAGAGTTCGCGGGCGACGCATCCCGCGAAGATGGCCACGCGCCGCTCGGCACCTTGCGCCGGCGATGGCGACAAGGGGCGCCTTTCGCTCGGAGTCCGGAAGCTCGCAACATCTTCGGAGGAGGTCGCCACGAGCAATTCCAGAGCCAGTTGCAGGCGGGTCGGAAAAAACCTGCGTTCCACAAGGCGTCGTATCCAGGAGCGACGCCGCAGCCATCGTGCCGGAGCGAAGAACCAGCGCAGGCGCGCGGGCGACGTGAAGACATGATTCAAGACCCATCGCACGCTCCGCTCTCCGAACGCCGCCCGTTGGCGCGCGAGATCGGCGCGCATGGCTTCGAGGATTCGTCCGTATCGGACCCCCGAAGGACATACGGTCTCGCACGCGCGGCATCCGAGACAAAGGTCAATGTGACGCGCGAGCGCTTCGGAGGCGAGCGGCAAGCGCCCTTCGACCGCGGCGCGCATGAGATACAAGCGTCCGCGCGGCGAGTCGTTCTCATCGCCGAGCTGCAGATACGTCGGACACGCGCTCACGCAGAGTCCGCAATGAATGCAGGCCAAGAGTTTCTCCGCTTCTCGTTCGAGCGCAGAAGTCACCGCCAGGGCCATTGCTCCCTCCTCCTCATAGGCCGACGACGAAGCGGCCGGGGCTCAAAATCCGCTTCGGATCGAACGCGCGCTTGAGCGCCTGCATGAGGGGAAGACTTGAGCCCACATTGCCCCACACGTCTATGTGCCGCTTGATTTCCGGCGGGGCTTGCTCGATGAGCAGGCTCCCGCGCTGCGCCTCCCATGTCGCCCGAAGGCGAAGAAGCTCTTGCGCGACCGAAGAAAGCCCGCGCTCATCTTCGAGGATCAGTCTTCCCCCGATGAGGACGATGCCCGTCCCGGGGTGCGCGAGGAGATACCGTGGAGCGAGCCTCTCGCCTAATGCTCGCTCGCCCGCACGCACGGCTTCGAGCGTGTGCGCCGGGAGCACGCTCAGCCGGAGCTGGAGGTCGCTTGGGAGGAGCCGGTGAAGCCGAGTGAGGGTCGTCCACAGCGAGCGACTCGCTTCGTTCGAGAGTTCTTCCACCGGCAGCGAGAGCGCGCGCGCGAACGCTCTCGCGCGCTCCACCTGATAGGCGACGGCCGGCGCCGTCTCCAGAAAGCGCACAAGCAGCGCTTTCCGCTCATGCCCCAATGGAGACATCGCGCCCTCGTCGGCCAGCAGCAGAGCGGCCGGCAGAAGCTCCGAGTGCAGGATCTGTCGCGCGCCGGAAGCGAGTGGCTCCCAGGCCGCGCCGAAGAGGATGAGCGTCGCTTCGGCTTCGGGAAGCGGGCGGAGTTTGAAATTCACGCGCGTGATGACGCCGAGCGTCCCAAAGCTGCCAACGAAGAGTTTGTTGAGATCGTAGCCGGTGACGTTCTTGACGACGCGTCCGCCCGTGCGAATGCGGGTTCCATCGGCCTGCACGACCTCCAGCCCGATGACCGAATCGCGCGGCCGTCCGTATCCGTGACGCAGCGGGCCGAAGTCATCGGCCGCGACGAGCCCTCCCAGGGTCGCGCGATCCGCATCCGGAGGATCAAAGGGCAGCCATTGCCGGTGCGCGGCGGCTATTCGGTTGAACGCGTCCAGCGAACATCCGGCCTCGACGCTCACCGTGAGGTCAGCCGGCTCATAGTCCACCACGCGATCCATGCGGCGCATGGAGAGGAGGAGGTCTACGCGTTCCGGGAGGTTGCCCAGCGAGAGGCGACGACCCGATCCGATCGGCACCACAGCCAGCTCCCGCGCATGCGCTAGGCGCAGGATGGCGGCCACCTCTTCGCTCGTCCCCGGAAAGACGACCGCCAATGGACGCCGATCATCAACGGCATAGGTCTCCGGAGCCGGGGAGAGAACGTTCGCCTCTCCCACGATGGCTATCACGTCGCGCTCCACGGCATTTTCCGGTTGCGGCGTCATGAGCTCAAAACGCGCGACAGCGTCGTACGGGGAGGACCTTGCCGGGATTGCAGAGCCCTTCCGGATCGAACACGGCGCGCACGCGCGCCATCGCCTCCAAGTCGTCTTCGGTGAAGACAAGGGGCATATAGGCGATCTTATCCAGCCCGACCCCATGTTCCCCGGTGAGCGTCCCCCCGACGCGCACGCAGAGTTGCATGATCTCGCGGCAGGCCTCTTTCACGCGCCGCACTTCATCCGGGTCGCGCCCGTCGAAGCAGATGTTGGGGTGCAGGTTCCCATCGCCCGCGTGAAAGACGTTCGCCATGCGGAGGCCATATCGCGCCGCGATGCGATAGATCTCAGGCAAGACCTCGGGGAGCGCGCTGCGCGGGATCACGGCGTCTTGCACCATGAGATCCGGGCTGATGCGTCCGAGGGCGCCGAAAGCCCCCTTGCGGCCAGCCCACAGACGCGCGCGCTCGGCGTCATCGCGCGCGACCAGAACGCGACGCGCGCCGTTGGCGTGGCAGATCTCGACGACGCGCGCCGCTTCGTATTCGACGCTCGCGGCCAATCCGTCCAGCTCGATGAGCAATACGGCCCCGGCGTCCGTCGGTAAGCCCGCGGCATAGACGGAAGCTTCCACGGCTTCGATCGTCGCGCGATCCATCATCTCCAAGGCCGAGGGCAGAATCCCGGCGGCGATGATCGCGGAGACAGTGCGACTCGCCTCCTCCACGCTCAGGAAATCGGCGAGCAAGGTTTTCACCGCTTGAGGCTGTCGCGTGAGCCGAACGGTGATCTTCGTCGCGATCCCAAACGTCCCTTCGGATCCGATGAAGAGACCGAGCAAATCATACCCCACGGCATCCGCTCCATGTCCGCCAAGCGTCACCATCTCACCGTTAGGTAAGACGACCTCCAGACCCAAGACGTGATGGACGGTCATGCCGTACTTCAAGCAATGCGGGCCACCCGCATTCTCCGCGACATTGCCGCCCAGCGTGCAGGCCATCTGGCTGGAGGGGTCCGGCGCGTAGAAATATCCGGCGTCGGCCACCGCGCGCGTGAGCATCAGGTTGATCACCCCCGGTTCCACGACGGCGAGCCGATTCTCATAGTCAATCTCCAGGATGCGGTTCATTCGGGCGAGCTCGAGGATCACTCCGCCCTCGACGGCGACGGCTCCGCCGCTCAGTCCCGTGCCCGCGCCGCGCGCGAGGAACGGGACCCGATGTCGCCCGAGGACCTTAACGACGCGGACGACCTCCTCGGCCGATTCTGGGAAGACGACGGCAGCCGGAGGGTGCTTATGAATGCTCAGTCCATCGCATTCGTACACGAGGAGCTGTTCGGGATCGGTGAGGACGTCCTCACTCCCGACGATCTCCCTCAGTTCTGCGATCCACGAGGCCATGCGAAGAGTCCCCTCGCACATGCGGCTCCCACTTCCCTGGGAGACGTCGCTTCCCCGTGCGAAGCATTCAGCATAGCGCAGGAAGTGGGAGCGCGCCAAGCGAAGGCTTCCGCATGTTCAGGCAGATGTTCCGCCCATGAGGAGATAGAGGACAGCCATGCGCACGGCAACGCCATTGGCGACTTGATCGAGGATGAGCGAATGTGGGCCATCGGCCACATCAGAGGCGATTTCAATCCCACGATTCATCGGTCCCGGATGCAGGATGATCGCATCTTCCTTCGCCCAGCGCAGTCGTTCGCGCGTGAGGCCGAATCGCAGGGCGTACTCTTTGAGGGAGGGGAAGAAGCATTCCTTCTGCCGTTCGAGTTGAATCCGCAAGGCCATGACGACGTCGGCGCCCTCGAGCGCCTCTTCGACTTTCGGGGTGACATAGAGGCCGTCGGGAACCAGTTGCTCGTAATGTGGCGGCACGAGCGTCTGCGGGCCGCTCACCCACACGCTCGCTCCGAGCTTCGTCAGCAGATAGATGTTCGAGCGCGCGACGCGACTGTGCAAGAGGTCCCCGATGATGGCGACCTTCAATCCCGCGATCCGTCCCTTCCGCTCGCGGATCGTGAAGGCATCCAACAGCGCCTGCGTCGGATGCTCGTGCGCGCCGTCGCCGGCATTGATGACCGGGATCGGCAGATGGCGCGCGAGCTGATGCGGGACGCCCGCCATCGAGTGGCGCACGACGAGGGCATCAATGGCCATCGCCTCCAGCGTCCGCACCGTATCGAGCAGCGTCTCCCCTTTCATCATGCTGCTGGTCGTCGTCGCGATGCTGACCGTATCCGCCGAGAGGCGCTTGGCCGCCAATTCGAAACTCGTGCGCGTGCGCGTCGAGGGCTCGAAAAAGAGGTTCACGACCGTCTTCCCTCGCAGCGTCGGGACTTTTTTGATCTCGCGCTCGGAGACTTCTTTGAAGGCTTCGGCCGTGTCCAGGATCAGGAGGATCTCCTCGGGCTCGAGATCGCGAATGCCGAGCAAGTCCTTCTGTTTGAGGCGCGCGCGGGGATGCGCCGAAGAGAGCCCGAGATGTTCGCGCTCCGTCTCCGACCGCCCTTGGCCGGACTCACGCGTCATCGGTCGCCTCCTTCTCCAAGAGCAGGACCTGATCCTCTCCGTCCACTTCGCGGAGCATGACTTTGATGATCTCGTTCCGGCGAGTGGGGATCACGCGTCCCACGAAGTCCGCGTGGATCGGTAATTCGCGATGGCCGCGATCCACGAGCACGGCCAGGCGCACGCGATCCGGCCGTCCGTAATCCATGAGGTGATCGAGCGCGGCGCGGATCGTTCGCCCCGTGTAGAGCACATCATCCACGAGGACGATCACGCGACCGGTGATATCGCGCGGCAACTCGCTCGTCTTCACGACGGGGTGGGGGGCGATCAGGCTCAAGTCGTCCCGATAGAACGTGATGTCCAAGATGCCGACCGGGAGATCGCGGGCGTATCGTCGCTGCAGCCGTTCCGCCAGACGGCGAGCCAGCGGCACGCCCCGCGTGCGAATGCCGACGAGCATCAGTTTGTCGGCCTCCGGCTCGGAGGCGGCGATCTCTGCAGCCAAGCGCTCGAGCGCTCGTTCGATCTCATCTGCCGTCATCACCAGCGCTTTCTCTCGCGCGCTCATCGGATTCGCTCCGGAGGAGAGAGCGCCGTCGGCGCTTCTTCAGTTGGCCATCGGCTCGCGCTCGTATCCGTCCTCATCTGGACGAGCTCGACGCGAATCTCTCCCAATTTTTCCTCGGCCGTGATCCTCACGGGCACGCGCCGTTCATCGGCGGAGAGCCAAAGGCGCAAGCGCGGCATCTCCGCCGCTTTCCCCCCGACGGCTTCCACACGGAGCGCCAGCTCGATCGCTTCGAAGCGTCCAAGGGGCGTCTCAATGGCCGTGCGCGAGCCGACATCCGCGTGAACGAGAAGCCGTCTCCTGTCGCTCAGCAGAGAGAACCGATAGCGGCTCCCCGGCCGAAGCGGAAGCGTGCGCAAATGGTAGAGGAAGGCGACGGCATCCCGCGTCTCCGAGGAGATCGCGATCGTGCGCCCGGTGCTCAATCGCGCCGTCCCATTCCGATGATCGAACGTGATCGTGAGGTCCGTGCGCCGATCGCCTTCCTGTCGCGAGTGCTCCACCCGATAGGGGAGCCAGGTCTCCGGGTCCACATACGAGACCCACTGCTCATCGAGCGCCTTCACCAACGTCCGTACAGGGCCGGTCGTGGACGCGCGCAGTTCCAGATGTACGCCCAAGCGATCGAAGAAGCGCCCGCGCGCTTTCACGGCCAGCGTCATCTCTCCGGCGATCACATACGACGCCCACGAGATCGTGTACGTCAGGCGCTCGCCGATGGGGAAGGGGAGTCCGCCCAAGGAAGGGCGGGGACGTCCGAGGGCAGTCAGCGCCCCCAAGAGCACAAGGACGCTCATGACGAGGGCCACATCTTTCGCCCTCCTCTGCGCGTGCCCTCTCATGCGCTCACTCCGTACAGAGCCCCCAACACGATCTCCGAGATCGCGTAGAGGCCTCCGTTCATCGTCGCGGCCGACGGGAGCGGTCATCCGTTCGGGAGCGTTCTTCGACGCGCTTGCGCGCTGAAGACCGATCCTGCTCCATGAGCAGCGCTTTGCGGCTCAGCCGGATGCGCCCCATGCCGTCATTGGCGATGCACTTGACCTTGATGATGTCCCCCTCTTTGAGCACCTCGCGGATATCGCGTACTCGGTGCGGCGCGACCTCCGAGATGTGCAGCAGCGCTTCCGTCCCCGGAACAATCTCGACGAACGCGCCAAATTCGGTGAGACGGGAGACGCGGCCGACATAGGTCTTGCCGACTTCGATCTCCATCGTGAGATCGCGAATGAGCTGCATGGCCTGATCGGCCGCCTCCTTGTTCGTCGACGCGATGTGCACGCGCCCGTCATCGAGGATATCAATCTTGCACCCGGTCTTGTCCACAATACTGCGGATGACCTTCCCTCCTGGGCCGATCACATCGCGCACTTTCTCGGGCGGGATCTGCATGGTGAAGATGCGCGGCGCGTAAGGGCTGATGTCCGGTCGCGGCTGAGCGATCGTCTGCTCCATCTTGTCCAGGATCACCATGCGCGCTTCCTTCGCTTGCTCTAACGCCTGCGAGAGGATCTCGGCATCCACGCCCTTGATCTTGATGTCCATCTGCAGGGCCGTGATCCCTTCACGCGTGCCGGCGACCTTGAAGTCCATGTCCCCGTAGTGATCTTCAGCCCCCGCGATATCGGTCAGGATCGCGTACTTGTCGTCCTCCATGACCAAACCCATGGCGATCCCGGCCACGTGCGCTTTGATCGGCACGCCGGCATCCATGAGGGAGAGGCTGCCGCCGCAGACGGTCGCCATCGAGGAGGACCCGTTCGATTCGGTGATCTCCGAAACGACGCGAATGATATAGGGCCAAGCGTCCTCCGAGGGCAAGACCGGTTCCAACGCTCGATGGGCCAATGCTCCGTGCCCGATCTCGCGACGACTCGGTGCCCCCAAGCGCGCCACTTCTCCCACGCAGAACGGCGGGAAGTTATAGTTGAGCATGAATCGCCGCTCGATCTCCCCGAATTCCAGGCTGTCCAGATACTGGATGTCCTCTCGGGTGCCGAGCGTCGTCGTCACCAGCGCTTGCGTCTCCCCACGCGTGAAGAGCGCGCTGCCATGCGTACGCGGGAGTAGGCCCACTTCGCATTCGATCGGGCGAATCTCCGTGAACCGACGCCCATCGGGACGCCGCCGGTGAACGAGGATATCCTCGCGGAAGAACCGTTCTCGGAGGAATTCGAAGGCGCGCGCCGTCATCTCGCGCTGCTCCTCAGGCGTCGCGCCCAAGATGCGCTGCCGCAGTTGCGTCAGGGCCTCTTGGCTCTCCCGCTTCGTCTTGTTGGTGACGTCGAGCGCCTGACGCAGCTCCGCCCCCCACGTCGCTTCCACCGCGCGGACGATCGCTTCATCGAGCACCGGCGGAGTGACTTCGCGCTTGCGGATGCCCAGCTTCTCGCCAAGCGCCTTCTGCCAGGCGCACAGCTTCTTGATCTCCGAGTGCGCGAAGATGAGCGCCTCGACGATGACCTCCTCCGGAACTTCTTTCGCGCCGCACTCGACCATCACGATGGCATCTTCCGTCCCGGCGACGACGAGGTTCAGCCGCGACTGCCGCGTCTGCTCATAGGTGGGGTTCAGGATGTAGTGATTGTCAATCAAACCAACGCGAACGCCTCCGACCGGCTCGAAGAACGGGATGTCCGAGAAGTAGAGCGCGGCCGATGCCCCCGTGATCCCTAAGATATCGGGATCGTAATCGGTATCGGCGGAGACAACGAGCGCGATGATCTGCGTCTCGCAGCGGTAGCCTTCGGGGAAGAGTGGCCGCAAGGGCCGGTCAATCAAGCGGCTGGTGAGGACTTCCTTCTCCGTCGGTCGTCCTTCGCGGCGGTAATAGTTGCCCGGGATGCGCCCGGCCGCATAGTTGTTCTCGCGATAGTCCACCGTGAGGGGGAGGAAATCAACCCCCTCGCGGGGCTCCTTCTCAGCCACCGCCGTCACGAGCACGATCGTGTCTCCCAGGCGGATGAGCACAGCCCCATCGGCCTGTCGGGCAATCCGCCCCGTCTCCAGAGTGATCCGCTTGCCGCCAATTTCAATGGAATCGCTCAACATCATCGTCCTCATCGTCGTTGATGCGTATCCGGCGAAAGAGTCTTAGCTCAACTCCAAGCCCTCTCTTGAGGAGGGCATGGAGCAAGCCACTGATCCCATGTGTCTTGGGAAAGCCACGCCGATCCTCGAGGCGAAGGCACCGCCGACGGGCATGTCCGGCGATCCAAAGGATCGCTCGATCTCCCAGTCCGGATCGCGTCCACCTCGCGTTGAGCGTGGCCGTACGGTCGTCGCGTCAAGTCACTTTCTCAACCCGAGCCGGTCAATGAGCTGGTAATAGCGCCGACTATCGGTCCGCTTCAGATATTCCAGCAGTCGGCGGCGCTTGCTCACCAGCTTCAAAAGTCCCCGGCGCGAGTGGTAGTCTTTCTTATGCGTCTTGAAATGCTCGGTCAGTTGTGCAATCCGATATGTCAGGATCGCCACCTGCACTTCCGGCGACCCCGTATCGTTCTCGTGCACGCGAAACTTCTCAATCAACTCGCGTTTGACCTCCTTCGTCAAAGCCACAGGCGATCTGCGCCTCCCTCGCACTCAAGTTTTTCTTCCTCTTCAGGTTAGAAGAGATTAGCACAGAACCGACGGGAAGTAAAGCGGCGTAACCGTTTCAAATCGGGTGCTTGAAAGAAGGGATTTCCTCCGGTCAGAGAATCAAGATGCCGGAGGATCAAATGCGCCGGTACGTTATTCCCATTCTTCGAGAAGCGGCGCCGCCCCGTATGCCGAGTCGAGAGCGGGCATAACGGTCAGCACCGCCGGCAAGGGATCGTGGATACCCGGTTGGGACCCGGTAATCCACAACAAATTGCCGACCCATCGAATTGCCCCCCGCGAGCCCCATCGGGGCGTCATGTGGAGGTGCTGGAGGTCTGTCTGGTGGGGTGAAGAAGCCGTTAGTCTAGACGATGGAGCCCCACTCTGAAATAGTTGCTTGGGTCAGTGAAGCCGGGTATAGCGAGTGGTGAGGTTCGTGTCCTAGTTCGCCCCAAGATGTTGAGCTAAAAATTTCCCGCGCCAAAGGTGGAACGCTCACTCCGGAGCGCCCGGCTTGCGTCCGCCGATGGTGCATGGTAAGGTCTATCACTCCTCGTGCGTGAAGTGATGAAGCGGTTGGTGTTCATCAGCATAGGACTTCTGCTCGTCGTCGCGTGCGCGCCTCCAGCTGCGTACTTCGGGAAGATCGAGCCACCGGAGGACGCCATCCTTCGCGTGGGAAACGGTGCCGATCCGGCATCGCTCGATCCCCATCGAGCACCGGGCAGCGTCGAGGAGCAAATCCTGATCAATCTCTTCGAAGGGCTCACCGAGTACGACCCCGTAACGCTCGAGCCAATTCCCGCCGTCGCCGAAGCCTGGGAGATCAACGAGCGCGCCACTCGCTTTCGCTTCCATCTGCGTCGCACAGCGCGGTGGAGCAACGGGCGTCCGGTCATGGCGAGAGATTTCGTCTACTCCTGGCGCCGCGCGCTGGCTCCGGAGACGGCGTCGCCGAACGCCTACTTGCTCTACTACATCAAAAACGCCGAGGCCTACAACGCGGGGAAGATGAAGGTGCGTGACCGGCAAACGGGACGATTCCTCACCGATGCCCTCGGGCGCGAGTTGATGCTCACTCCGACGGAGGTGGATCGGATTCGGCGCGAGGACGTCCCTGCCGAGGCGCCGCATCTTCGCGAGTTGCGCCGTCGTCTACAAGGGCGCTCGTGGGAAGCGGTGGCGCTGAGGGCGGAGGACGTCGGTGTGCGCGCACTCGATGATGCCACGCTCGAAGTAGAGCTGGAGGTACCGACGGCCTTCTTCCTCAAGCTCACGGCCATCGGGGTCTATCGGCCGGTCCCGCGCGAGGCCGTCGAGCATTATGGACGCGCGTGGACGCGCCCGGAACACATTGTGGTCAACGGCCCCTTTCGACTTGTGGAATTCATCCCGGGGCGTCGCGTCGTCCTGGAGAAGAATCCGCTCTATTGGGATGCTGCGCGCGTGCGGTTGCGACGTGCTATCTTCTATCCCCATGACGAAGCGACGACGTTGTTGCACCTCTACAAGGCGGGCGAATTAGACGTCTTGGTGAGCGGGTTGCTCCCTCCGTATGCGCTTCGATGGCTGCGCGAGAAGCGCGATTACATGTCCGGCCCGTATTTGCTCAGCTACTTCCTGCTGGTGAACGTGCGCCGTCCACCGCTGGAGGATCGGCGCGTGCGATGGGCTCTGGCGCTCGCCATTGATCGAGAGCGTCTCTGTCGGCGATTGCTGGCTGCGGGTCAACAGCCGTCGGGTACCCTGACGCCCTCGGATTTCCAAGGCACGTATCCGCGTCCATCGGGTGTCGGTTATGACCCGGAGCGCGCGCGGCAGCTGTTGGCCGCCGCGGGATATCCCGAGGGGCGTGGTCTCCGCATCCGGTTTCTCTACAACACGGGCGCGCTGCATGCGCAGATCGCCGAAGCCCTTCAGGCCGAGTGGCGGCGTGTCTTCCCCTTCATCCGCGTCGAGTTGATCAATCAAGAGTGGCAAGTCTACTTGAACACCGTGCGGCGTGGCGATTTCGACCTCGCGCGGCGGAGCTTCTCGGCCGATTTCAGCGATCCGACGAGCTTCCTCGATTCCATGCTCTCGACGAGTCCGAATAATCCGACCGGGTGGGCCAATCCCGAATACGATCGGCTCGTGCAGCGAGCGAATGCGGAGCCCGACCCACGTCGGCGCATGGCTCTTCTGGCTCGGGCCGAAACGGTATTGCTCGAGGATCTGCCGATCATTCCGATCTACAGCTCGGTCGCCAGCTTCCTCCTCAAGCCGTATGTTCGAGGATGGCACGCCAACGTCCTCGATCGGCATCCGTTGAAATTCGTCACCCTTGAACGTTCGTCTGTCGCGTTCGACCGCTCTGGGCGATAGCGCTATGGGAGGATATATCTTCAAACGCCTCCTCTTGGCCATTCCGCTGCTCTGGCTCATCCTCACGCTCACGTTCTTTTTGGTGCGATGGGCGCCCGGGAAGCCGTTCCTTCGGGAGCGCGCCATACCGGCGGAGATCGAAGCTCATTTGGATCGGCATTATGGCTTGGACAAGCCTTGGTACGTCCAATACGCGAACTACATGCGGGGCCTCGCGCGTTTCGATTTCGGCCCCTCTTATCGCTATCCCGATGTGACGGTGGGCGAGATCGTGCGCCATGGTCTCCGCGTCTCGGTGCCCATCGGATTCGCGGCGTATGCGCTAGCCCTCGGCCTCGGCCTGCCCTTAGGTGTTCTGGCTGCGCTTCGCCCTCGATCGGTAGTGGTGCGCGCCATGATGGGGCTCGCCGTCTTCGGCGTGGTGACGCCGAATTTTGTGCTCGGACCATTCCTGGTCCTCTTCTTCAGCCTAACGCTCTACTGGTTCCCACCGGCGGGATGGGGCGAGGGGCGACATTTCGTGTTGCCCGTTGTGACGCTCTCGGCTGCTTACATCGCTTATATCGCGCGCTTGACCCAGAGTGGCCTGCAGCGGGCGCTCGCTCAAGACTACATCCGAACGGCGCGGGCCAAAGGTCTTCGCCCGCGCACGATCCTCTTGCGGCACGCCCTGCGTCCGGCGCTTCTCCCCGTTCTCTCGTTCGCTGGTCCCTCGCTGGCGTTCCTGGTCGCTGGGACTGTTGTCATCGAGAAGATCTTCGCGATCCCCGGACTCGGCCATTTCTTCGTCCAAGCGGCGCTCAATCGCGATTACACGCTGATTTTGGGGATCGTCTCCTTCACGGCGATCGCGCTCATCGTCCTCAATCTCCTCATGGATATCGCGATCGCTCTCTTGGATCCGCGCATCGCTCTCGGGAAAGGGGAACGCGTGTGACACGGCGGGCTGACATGTTCAAGAGGTTATCAGCGATGCGGATGTGGGAGCTTTTCCGGGAACGTCCATTGGCGCTTGTGGCCGCGGGATTCCTCGGCTTCGTGAGCATCGCCGTCCTGATTGGTCCGATGGGGCTCGCGTACGATTACGCTCAAACGGATTTGGAGCTCGGGCTCTCGCCTCCGAGTTGGGCGAATGGACACTATCTGGGGACGGACATCTTGGGGCGCGATCTGTTGGCGCGTCTCCTGCAGGGAGGGCGCCTCTCTCTCCTAGTCGCGCTCGTCGCCACGGCGATCTCGACGACCATCGGGGTGATCTATGGTGCGCTCTCCGGATACGTCGGTGGGCGCGTGGATGACGTGATGATGCGTATCGTGGATGTGTTGTTCTCGCTCCCGTATCTCTTCCTGGTGCTCGTCTTGATGGCGCTGTTCGCCGAGCCGGAGGTCGTGGAACCGGTGATCCGTCTGCTTCGGCTGCGTCCCGATGGGGCGATGGCCGAATGGCTTCGAGGGCCGGGCGTGCGCCTGGTGCTGCTCTTCATCGCCTTGGGCGCGGTCTCGTGGCTGACGTTGGCGCGCATCGTGCGCGGACAGATCCTCGCGCTCAAGACCGAGCCCTTCGTCGAAGCCGCTCGCGCGGCCGGAGCGGGGACGTGGACGATCCTCGTCCGGCATCTTCTCCCGAACGCGAGCGGGCCGATCATTGCGTACACGGTGCTCACCGTCCCTTCGGTCATGCTGCAAGAGGCGTTCATCAGCTTCCTCGGTCTAGGCCTTCAAGCGCCGCAGGCGAGCTGGGGAGCTCTTGTCTACGAAGGCGTGCAGGCGATGAGCATCGCCCCGTGGCTGCTCGTCTTCCCGGCTGGGATCATGGTGCTCACGCTCGTCTGCTTCCACGTCGTCGGCGAGACCTTGCGCGAGGCTTACGAGCGACGGCCTTGAAGGCATCGTGACCGTGAAACGGTGCATCCCTTGAACGAGGTGCGTGGCGGAGCGCGCCGGCCATGTACGAACGAAGGATGAGTCGGTAGAATTGAAACGTGCGAGGTGATGCCATGAAGGGACGAAAAGAAGTGGTGCTGAGAGCCTTCGTTCTTCTCTCACTCCTTTGGGGCATTCTCCCGATCGCGCGCGGAAGCCAGTCGCCCTCCACAACCCCACAAACCGTAGACGGCATCCCCGTCGAGGAGATCATCCAGAAATTCGCGGCTAATGAGAGTCGGCTGCGTCAAGAGTTCAAGAATTTCGTCTTCCGGCAAGACATCACCATCCAGACGCTCGGTCCGCGCGGCATCGTGACCGGGGAGTTCCGACGCGTCTCCGAGATCATCGTGAACGATCGCGGCGAGCGTGAAGAGCGCATCCTCTATTTCCCCGTCCCCACGCTCCGCGAGATCGTCATCACGCAGTACGACTTTGCCGATTTCGCTGGGATCCAACCGTTCGCCCTCGGACTGGAGGATCTGCCCAAGTACGTCGTCACCTATGTCGGGCGCGAGCGCATCGATGAGATCGACACCTATGTCTTCGATGTCCGTCCTCGGCGTCCGCCCGATCCGAAGAAGATGCACGAGCGCTACTTCCAAGGGCGCATTTGGGTGGATACGGTGGATCTCATGATCGTGAAGGTGCAGGGCAAGGGCTTGCCCGAGGATCGGGAGAATAAGTTCCCGCGTTTCGAGACCTATCGGGAGAACATCGAAGACAAGCTCTGGTTCCCCACCTACACGTATGCGGACGATGTCCTGGACTTCCCCGGGCGATCCGTTCGCGTCCGCATGGTGATCCGCTATACGAACTATCGGCGATTCACGGGGAAGATCGAGATCGGCGACATCGAGCCTGAGGAAAAAGGGAGATCCGAGAAGCCCGCGGGGAAGCCGCCGGAGAGGAAGCCCGAGAAGCCGTGAGCGGAGGCGGCCATTGAGATCGCTTCAGGAGAGGAAGCGATGCGGCACATCATCGTGGGCACGGCCGGGCATATTGATCATGGGAAGACGGCCTTGGTGAAGGCGTTGACGGGAATTGATACGGATCGACTGAAGGAGGAGAAGGAGCGGGGGATCACCATTGACATCGGCTTCGCCTTCTTGACCCTCGGGGAGACGCGCTTCGGTTTCGTGGACGTTCCCGGACATGAGCGGTTCATCAAGAACATGCTCGCCGGGGCTCATGGGATTGATCTCGTGTTGCTCGTCGTGGCGGCCGACGAATCGGTGATGCCACAGACGCGCGAACATTTCGACATCTGTCGGCTCCTGCGAGTGAAGTCTGGATTGATCGCGATCACCAAGGTGGATCTCGTGGACGAGGAGATGCTCGAGCTGGTCGAAGCGGAAGTGCGCGATCTTGTGGCCGGCTCGTTTCTGGACGGGGCGCCGATCGTGCGCGTCAGTGCGCGCACCGGAGAGGGGATCGAGGCGTTGAAAGCGGCGCTCGCCAATATCGCGGCGACGGTGGCCGAGAAGCGGCGCGACGCCGTCCCGCGCCTGCCCATTGATCGCGTCTTCACTGTACGGGGATTCGGAACGGTGGTGACGGGGACGCTCATCGCCGGTCAATTCGCCGTCGGCGACGAAGTGGACATTCTTCCTGCACAGCGCCGCGCGACGATTCGCGGGCTTCAGGTGCATGGTCAAGCAGTCTCTGTGGCGGTCGCCGGGGAACGGACGGCTATGAATCTGCAAGGGGTCGCCGTCGAGGACCTCGAGCGGGGGCAAGTCGTCGTATCCAGTCGCCGCTTCGTCCCCACATCGCGAATAGATGCGCGCTTGGAGTTGTTACCGACGGCCCCTCACGCCGTGCAGACGCGCGCACGCCTTCGCCTTCATGTTGGGACGGCGGAGATCCTGGCGCGCGTCGTGCTGCTCGACCGAACGGAATTGCGTCCGGGCGAATCGGGTCTCGTCCAATTCCGGCTGGAATCGCCGACGTTCGTCCTTCCGGGAGATCGCTTCATCGTCCGACGCTATTCGCCGCCGCTCACCATCGGCGGGGGCGAAGTCCTCGACGCCTTGCCGGAGAAACATCGAGCTTTCCGTCCAGGAGCGGAAGACCGAGAAGCGGTCGTCACCGCGCTTCTTCAGATCGAAGCAGCGGATGCCCAGGAACGGCTTGCCCTCTGGGTGGAAGGGACCGGCAGACGCGGGATGAGTTATTCGGAACTCGCCGCGCGCACGGATCTTTTGGAATCGCACCTTCACGATGCCGTGCGCGCGCACCGCGCGACGGGACGGCTCATCGAACTCGCGGGTCCCCCCCGCTATTTCCTCTCCCGCGCGGCATACGCGGAGTTGAAGACCGCCGTGCAACGCGCGCTCGAGGCCTTTCATCACGAGCACCCTTTGGATCCCGGGATGCCACACCGCGATGTGCGCGCCTTGCTGCTGCGCGAGGTCCCAGAATCCGTCGCGGCGGAGCTGCTCGCGCGACTTTGTCAAGAGCCTGAGTTCCACGCCGAGCGAGAGTGGGTGCGGCTGGCGACGCACGCCGTCCGGCTCTCGGACGAGGAGGTGGAGATCGAACGCAAGCTCCTGCAGGCCTTTCGGGAGGCGAAGTGGCAGCCGCCGGCTCTGGACGAGGTGATCCTTCAGCAGCAGCTCGATCCCGAGAAAGCGCGAAAACTCTATCAGCTCCTGCTCCGCCGCGGGGCGCTCGTGCGCGTGGGCGAGCATACGTTCGCGGCCGAAGCCCTGCACGACCTCATCGAACGCGTGCGCCAGCAGAAAGCCGTCACCCCCACGCTCGACGTCGGGACCTTCAAAGCTCTCACAGGGGTCTCGCGAAAATACGCCATTCCGCTTTTGGAGTACCTTGATCGCCACCACGTGACGCGCCGCGTGGGCAACGAGCGCATCATCTTGTGAGCGAGCTCACCGTTGGAACCATTGATCACCGCGTTCGCGCAACGCATCGAGCGTGGTTTGCAACTCCACATGCTTCCGTTCGAGAAGAGCGTCATCGGCATCCGGCGGGACCATGATCGGCGGCCCCAGCAACACGACGGCGCGGGTGAACGGCTTGGGGATTTGAAAACGATCCCAGCTCGGCAGTTCCCAGAACGCCTCCGCCGAGATATGAAAGGGCAAGATGGCTTGTCCGGTGAGCTTGGCAAGCACCACGGCGCCCTTTTTGGCCACGTAGACTGGCCCGCGCGGCCCATCCATCGTGAAGGCGACGTCGAGCCCGCGATGCAGACATGCCGCCATCACCAGCAGGGCGCGATTCCCCCCACGCGTGGACGATCCGCGCGCCGCGCCGTATCCGAAACGTTGGATGAAGCGGGCGATGTATTCCCCGTCGAAACTCTGACTCGTCATGACGACGATGCCGCGACGGCGCCAGAACCACGTCGCCAAGAAGATGCGATTGTGCCAGAACGCATAAATGATCCGTCTCCCTGTGCGTCGAATCTCCTCGTGATAGTGCCCATCCACGACCGTCCATCGGATCGTGCGTCCGAACGCCGCGATCCACCAGTAGCCGAGCACGCCGAGCGCTCGGATGCTCCAGCGCTCCCAGAAGGAGTAGGACGAGAGGTCGGCGAACTCATACACGCGGCGGCGCAATTGGGCCTCGTCGAAGGAACGCAGAGGAGGAGTAAGGAGAAGGCGAGGACGCTCGCCACTCATCGGCCGTTCCCTCTCGCCGAGAGTTTATCGGGACGCCGCCTCTTGCGCCTCCAAATCTCGAATGCGCTCTTCGATCCCCTGCAGCTCTCGCTCCAGCTTCTCCTTGAGCCGCTTCAAGTATTCGATCTTCTCTCGGCGCGTATAGAACCGGCGGCCGAAAAGCCACACGTCCTCGATGTCCCTCCAATCAACGTAAAAGCCGAAGCCGAAGGGGAAAACCCCCCACGCGCATCCTCTCATCCCAGCCACCTCCTCTCCGTCATCTTTCGGGAGCAATTATATCACATCGGGGCGCGACGCGTGCTCGCGCTCTCCCTCCGGTGCGCGTCGCGCTGGAGCATCGGCTCTTCACGCTTGGCCGAGATAGAGCCCCTGAAGGGGCCAGGACGCGCCGTCATAAGGAGTAGCGGGCGCGGGCCCGACGCGATCCGAAGACCGCACGGGAGAGCGGTGTGGGACAAGTGGTGCGGGCCGATCGCCGAGAAAGTCTTTCAGAAGGTCACTCTTTGATCTGCTCGAGGGCTTTGATGAGCGCGGGGACGATCTCGAAAAGATCGCCGACGATCCCGTAGTCGGCGATGTCGAAAATCGGAGCCTCTGGGTCCTTGTTGATGGCGACAATAGTGCGCGAGCCCTTCATCCCCACGACATGTTGGATCGCTCCGGAGATGCCGATGGCCAGATACAACTTGGGAGAAACGGTCTGGCCGGAGCTGCCGATCTGGCGATCCATAGGGAGCCAGCCGCTGTCGCAGACGGGGCGCGAAGCCCCGATCTCCGCGCCGAGGACTTCGGCGAGTTTCCGGATGAGCGCGAGATTCTCCTCGCTCTTGATCCCCCGCCCCACGGCGACGATGCGTTCGGCGGAGCCGAGATCCACGGCCTGCTTCGCCTCGCGAAAGCGCTCCAACGGGCGCGTCCGAATCGGCACCTGGCTGAGGTCCACCGAGAGCGGGCGAATGGGAGCTGGCGTCGCCGCCGGTTCCACCTCATCGGCGCGGAAGGCCCCAGCCTGGAACGTGACCAGGTACGGCGGAGCATCGGCGAAGCGCACCTCAGCATTGATCTTCCCCTGGAAGATTGGTCGCGTGTAGATCACCGTTCCATCCTCGACGCGATACGCGATGCAGTCGCTCACGAGCGCCTTGCCGAGCGCCGCGGCCAGTTTCGGGGCGAAATCGCGCGCTTGATAGGTATGGCTCATGAGGACGAAATCCGGCGCCTCTTGGCGAATCACCGGCACCAGTGCGGCCGTATAGCCATCGGGCGTATACTCGGCCAGGCGCTCGTCTTCGACGACCAGGACTTCCCGCACCGCTTTCGAGGCCAATTCCTCGGCCAGTCGAGCGACCCCGTGCCCGAGCACAACCGCCGCGACCATTCCGCTCAGCTGAGCGGCGAGGCGCTGCCCGGCCACAAGCGCTTCCCACGTCCCCTTGTTGAGTCTCCCCTCGTGATGCTCGGCGATGACGAAGACGGATGCTCCCATCGCATTCGCTCCTTGCCGTGGTTCACAAGACCTTGGCTTCGTACCGCAGTTTCTCGACGAGCTTGGCGGCGACTTCTTCGGGCGAGCCTTCGAGAAACTCCGTGCGCTTCGCCTTCGTGGGGAAGAAGACGCGCACCAGCTCCTGTTTGTTGCGCAGCACATCGGCCGAGAGGCCGAGATCGGCGAGCCCCCAGCGTCGGATCTCCTTCTTCTTCGCGCCCATGATGCCCTTGAGCGTGGCGTAGCGCGGCTGATTGATCCCGGATTGGATCGTCAAGAGCGCCGGCAGCGGCAGCTCGATCCACTGGAACCATCCCGCTTCCAATTCCCGCTTCACCTTCACCCGCCCATCAAGCACTTCGATCTGCATGACGATCGTCGCATGCGGCAGCCCGAGCAGTTCCGCAAGAATGACGCCCGTTTGCGCGTAGCCGTGATCATCCGATTGTAGCCCCGTGAGGATGAGATCGAACGATTCGCGGCGCAAAGCCTCGGCCAACACGCGCGCCGTGTTGAACGCATCCAGGCCCTCGAAGACTGGGTCCGCCAGATGCAGCGCACGATCCGCGCCCTTCGCCAACGCTTCGCGAATAGCTTGCTCCACGCGCGCCGGTCCGAGCGAACAGACGATGACCTCGCCCCCGAGCCGTTCTTTCAGCCGCAGAGCTTCTTCGAGCGCATAGACATCCGGCTCATTGATTTCCCAACTCAGATCCGTCTCCTTAATCCACGTTCCCGCTTCGTTGAGGCGTAGGGCGAGATCGCGCTTGGGAACCTGTTTCACACACACGACGATTCGCATAAGCTCACTCCTCGTAGCGTTTGAAGAGCAGGGCCGCGTTGGTGCCTCCGAAGCCGAAGGAGTTCGAGAGCGCGTATCGGATCTCAGCCCGGCGCGCGCGATTCGGGACATAATCGAGGTCGCATTCGGGATCGGGGTGCTCGTAGTTGATCGTCGGCGGGAGGATCTGGTGGTAAATGGCCAGCACCGTGATGCCCGCTTCCAATCCTCCGGCCGCGCCGAGCAGGTGTCCCGTCATGGACTTGGTGGAGCTGACGGCGAGCCGATACGCGTGTTCGCCGAAGACGCACTTGATCGCATAGGTCTCCAGCTTGTCGTTGTAGTACGTCGAGGTCCCGTGCGCGTTGATGTAGTCCACCTGATCGGGCGGGATGCCGGCATCCCGCAAGGCGTACTGCATGACGCGAATGGCACCGTTGGCATCTTCCGGCGGCTGCGTGATGTGATATGCATCGGCGGACATCCCGTACCCGACGATCTCCGCGTAGATTCGCGCGCCCCGCGCCTGCGCGTGTTCGAGGGCTTCCAGGACGAGGATCCCCGCGCCCTCGCCGATGACGAACCCATCGCGGTCGCGATCGAAAGGACGGCTCGCCCGCTGCGGGTCCTCGTTGCGGGTCGAGAGCGCGCGCATGGCAGCGAACCCACCCACGCCCATCGGCGTGACGGCCGCTTCCGCCCCACCGCAGATCATCACGTCGGCATCCCCGCGCTCGATGATCTTGAAGGCGTCGCCGATGGCGTGCGCGCCGGCCGAGCAGGCCGTGCAAGTGGCGCTGTTGGGGCCTCGCGCGCCGAAGCGGATCGAGACCTGACCGGCCGCGAGATTTGCGATCGCCGCCGGGATGAAGAAGGGCGAGATCTTCCCCGGCCCGCCTTCCAGAAACTTCTGGTGCTCGCGCTCGATCACCGAGAAGCCGCCGATCCCCGAGCCAATGTAAACCCCGACGCGCTCGGCGTTCTCCGGCGTGATCCTCAGCCCCGCATCGTCTACCGCTTCCTGCGCCGCGGCGATGGCGAAGTGAATGAACGGATCCATCTTCTTGACGTCCTTCTTCTCGATGTACCTCAGCGGATCGAAGTTCTTCACTTCGGCGGCAAAGCGGACGGGGAATCCCGAGGCATCAAAGCGCGTGATGTAGTCCACGCCACTGCGCCCTTCGATCAGACCCCGCCACGTCTCCTCGGTCGTATTGCCCAAGCCACAGATCAAGCCGACCCCTGTGACTACGACTCGTCGCTTCACGTCTCCCTCCTGCCATTCTCTCTTCCGCTCGCGCCCGGGCGAGCGGAAGAGGCCTCGTCACTTCTTGTGCTTCTCGATATACTCGATGGCATCGCGGACGCTGACGATCTTCTCCGCGTCCTCGTCCGGGATCTCGATGCCGAACTCCTCCTCGAAGCGCATGACGAGCTCCACCGTGTCGAGCGAGTCCGCACCCAGGTCGTCCACGAATCGCGCATTCGGCGTGACCTCGGATTCATCCACGCCCAATTCGTCCACGATGATCTGCTTCACCTTTTCCTCAATCGTCGGATCCGCCATACGTCGTCCCTCCTTGTTCGATGATCGAAGCGTAATTTTACGCCGCCCCTGATCGAGCGATCAACGGAGCGGTGTCACATGTAGAGCCCTCCGTTGATGTTGAGGACGTGGCCGGTGATATACCCGGCTTCCTCGGAGGCGAGGAAGACGACTCCGGCCGCCACGTCCGCACCGGTGCCCATCCGTTGAAGGGGGATGAGGGCGAGCATCTGCCGTCGCACGTCTTCGCTCAGGACGCGCGTCATCTCCGTATCAATGAACCCTGGGGCCACGGCATTGACCGTGATGTTGCGCGAGGCGACCTCGCGCGCGAGGGCCTTCGTGAAGCCGATGATGCCCGCCTTCGAAGCCGCGTAGTTGGAAACGCCCACATTCCCCATCTGCCCCATGACCGATGTGATATTGATGATCCGGCCATAGCGCGCGCGCAGCATGGTCGGCAGGACGGCCTGGCAACAGAGGAAGACGCTCGTCAGGTTCGTCTGCAGGACGATGTCCCAATCTTCGCGCTTCATGCGCAAAAGGAGCGCATCGCGCGTGATGCCCGCATTGTTCACCAAGATGTCAATCCGCTCCCATTCCGCGAGCACGCGCTTGACGGCCGCTTTCACCTGTTCGGCCTCGGTCACATCCGTTGGGAGAGCCAAGGCGCGCCGTCCCAAGCGGCGGACTTCCTCAGCAACAGCCTCCAATTTCTCGCGCGTTCGTGCCAAGAGCGCCACATCGGCACCATGTTCAGCCAGCGCGAGCGCGCAATCGCGCCCGATGCCCTGCGAGGCGCCCGTCACAATCGCGACGCGCCCATCCAGGCGAATCATGCGCCTAACTCCTTGAGGGTTTCGTGCAGCGAATCGGGGTCCTCGACGGCGAGGGTTCGAGCTGAACGATCAATCTGTCGGATGAGGCCCGAGAGCACGCGTCCGGGGCCGACCTCGATGAACGTCGTGACGCCTTCGGCTAATAGGCGTCGGACCGATTCCTCCCATCGCACCGGACGGGAGACCTGGCGACGTAACCCTTCGCGGGCCGCTTCTCCCAATGTGACGATCGCCGCGTCCACATTGTTCACGAGCGGGATCGTCAGATCGGCGAAGCTCACGCGGGCGAGGTCCTCGGCCAAGCGCTCTTCGGCGGGACGCATCAGGGCACAATGGAACGGTGCGCTCACCGGGAGTAGGACGACGCGTCGCGCCCCACGCTCGCGCGCCAACGCCATAGCTCGTTCAACCGCCTCCTTATGCCCGGCGATCACGATCTGCTGCGGAGAGTTGAAATTGGCCGGAGCGCAAACCTGTCCTTCGGCCGCTTCGCGACAGAGGTGCTCAACGACGTCCGCCGAGACGCCGAGGATCGCCGCCATCGCCCCTTGCCCGAGAGGAACAGCCTCTTGCATATACTGGCCGCGCCGTCGTACGAGACGGACGGCGTCCTCGAAGGCGAGCGCCCCCGCCGCCACAAGCGCCGTATATTCGCCGAGACTGTGCCCGGCGACGAAGTCAGGACGCACCCCCGCATGCTCCAGGACGCGATAGCATGCCACCGACGTCGTCAAGATCGCCGGTTGCGTGTTCTCCGTGCGCTTCAACTCTTCTTCATCTCCTTCGAAGCAGAGCCGACTGAGGGGAAATCCGAGCGCGGCATCGGCGCGCTCGAACACGTCTTGAGCGAGCGCATAGGCTTCGGCCATCCGACGCCCCATCCCGCTATACTGCGACCCTTGCCCTGGAAAGACGCACGCAATCCGACTCATACGATATCCCTCACCATCGGAGGACAGCCGCGCCGAAGGTGACGCCCGCGCCGAAGCTGGCCATCATGAGCAGATCGCCCGGCTTCAGCCGCCCCGCGCGCACGCATTCGTCGAGCGCGATGGGAATCGAGGCCGAAGAGGTGTTCCCCACGCGATGGATGTTCGAATAGACCTTCTCCGGGGGGAGCCCCAATCGTTCGGCCACCGCCTCCGTGATGCGTTGGTTCGCCTGATGTGGGATGAAGAGGTCAATGTCGTTAGGCGACATACGCAGATCGTCGAGCACCTGCCGCGAGATCTCCTCCATGCTGCGCACGGCGACCTTGAAGAGTTCGTTCCCCCGCATCTTGATGTAGTGCAAGCGATTGGTCACGGTCTCGATGGAGGCCGGATAACGCGTTCCTCCCCCGGGCGTGTAGAGATAGTCCACGTAGTCGCCATCGCTTTGAATCCGCGCCGCCAGCAATCCGCGCCCGTCCTCTACCGGTTGGACGATCGCCGCTCCCGCTCCATCCCCAAAGATGACGCAGGTCGAGCGATCCGTATAGTCCACATATCGCGTGAGCAATTCCGCGCCGATGAGCAGGATCGTACGCGCGCGCCCGGCCTTGATCATCCCCTCGGCGAGGGTCAGACCGTAAATGAAGCCCGAACAGGCTGCCGCCATATCGAAAGCCGCCGCCCGTTTCGCGCCCAAGAGCGACTGGATGATGCACGCCGTGGCCGGCAAGGCCATGTCCGGGCAGACCGTCGCGCAGATGATGACGTCGAGCTCCCGAGCTTCGACACCCGCCATCTCCATGGCCTCACGCGCCGCGCGCGCGGCCAGCGTCGAGGTGTATTCGTCGGGACGCGCTTTGCGCCGCTCCTTGATCCCCGTGCGCGTAGAGATCCATTCGTCGGAGGTGTCCACCATCTTCTCCAAATCGGCATTGGTGATGACCTCTTCCGGGAGCGCATGCCCGGTTCCCGTGATTCCGGCATTCACCTTCTTCATGCTCCTCCTCCTCCTCGTCTATCACGAGAATGGCTCTGCGTCGAGAAGCCTCACGACTCCGCCTCGATGCGTTCGCGATCGGCCTCTTGCACCCTCGCGATCTCTCGTTCGATCTGCTCCGGAGCGCGACGCTCGGCCAATTCCTTCGCAATGCGAATGGCGTTTTTGATGGCCCGGCTATCAGAACGGCCGTGACAGATGAGGCATACGCGTCGGACACCCAAGAGCGGAGCGCCTCCAGACTCGAAGTAATCGAAGCGCCGTCGAAAGCGTTCGAACGCCGGGCGAGCGAGCCAGGCCCCGAGCCGCGCCCGAATCGTATGCCGCAACTCCTGTCGCAATCCCACGCGCAGCAAATCGAAGACGCCCTCGCTCGTCTTCAAAATGACGTTGCCCGTGAACCCATCGCAGACGATGACGTCCACATCCCCCATGTAGATGTTCTGTCCCTCGACGTTGCCGACGAACTGAAGTCCCGAGCGTTCCAGATGCTTATAGGCCTCGCGCGTGAGCTCGTTCCCCTTGGCCTCTTCCTCGCCGATGGAGACGAGGCCGATTCGGGGCGAGGCGACCCCCAGGATCAAGCGGGCATAGAGGTCTCCCATGATGGCGAACTGCACCAGATGCAGGGGACGACATTCAGCGTTCGCCCCGACGTCAATCAAGACGGTCCGTCTTCCAGAGAGCGTCGGCAAGACCGCAGCGAGCGCCGGGCGATCAATCGAATTGAGCGTGCGGAGGATCATCTTCGCCGCTGCCATGATCGCTCCCGTGTTACCCGCGCTCACGAAGGCCTGCGCATATCCCTCATGGACGAGCCGCAGACCGACGTGGATCGTCGAGTCGCGTTTCTTCCGAACGGCTTGGGCCACCGGTTCCTCGGGCGCGATCACTTCAGTGGCGTTGACGATCTCCAGGCGCGCATCCGCACCATATCGCCGCACGCGCTCGCGGAGTAATGGTTCCGGCCCCACGAGCACGATCTCGACATCCAGCTCTTGCACCGCGCGCGCAGCCCCTTCCACTTCGGGCTCCGGCGCCCGATCGCTCCCCATGGCGTCGAGCGCGATGCGCAGCATATCACTCTTTCACGGGGATGACCTCGCGCCCGTTGTAATATCCGCAGCGAGGACACACACGATGTGGCAGCACCGGCTCCCGACACTGCGAACACGTCGTGAGATTCGGAGGCGTCAGGGCATCATGCGCTCGCCGCTTCCCCCGACGCGATTTCGAGTGACGACGCTTCGGATTCGGCATCAGCCTCTTCCTCCTGAACAGAATTGCCGCCGCCCGACCATCGTCAGACGCCCTCCATCCGCCGCTTCAGCTCCCAAAGGGCCGCCCAACGCGCGTCCACCTGAGGCGGCGCACAGCGACAGGTCTCGTGATTCAAATCCGCTCCGCATTGCGGGCACAGTCCGCGACAGTCCTCCCGGCAGAGCAGACGAAACGGAAGGGCCAGGCGAATCTGTTCCCGCACCAGGGCGTCAATGTCAATCAGCTCGTTCTGGTAGAAGCCGAATTGCAGATCGCGCTCGGTCAATTGGACTTCCTCTTCCGGCATGAGCACTGCGAGCGGAGCATAGAAGACGTCGAAATCCGGAGTCACCGCGAGTCGAAACGCACTCAAGCACCGATCGCAGTGGACCTCGACCTCCGCCTCGATCTGTCCCTGGATGCGGATCTCCAGACCGAGCCGCTGGAGTCGAAACCGCACGCGCGGCGGGACACAGAGGGCAATCTCCGCATCATCCAACTCCAGCTCTCCCGCCGCGTATTCGTACTCGACACGCAGCTCGTCGTGTTCCAGCTGCGTCAAATCCACGTACATGGTCGAAAGCCCCGAATTATACTCGACCTCTTCCCCGTGTCAATATACCGGCGTCCGCGTGCTTGTGACCGCTCCGACGACGGCCTTTAGGTTACCAGAAAAGTCGAAGAAGTTCAACTGGAGGGCGCGGATGCCTTGACCCAGGTACCTGCTCTCCGTATCATCTCTGTCCGATGCGCGTGTTGATCAAGTCGGGGACGATCGTGGACCCCTCCGAGCACGTAGAGATGACGGGGGACATCCTTGTCGAAGATGGGATCATCCGAGCGATCGCTCCGGAGATCTCGGTCCCTGAGGCACAGATCCTCGATGCGCGCGGATGCATCGTCGCTCCAGGATTCATTGATCTGCACGTCCACTTGCGCGAGCCCGGTCGCGAGGACGTCGAGACCATCGAGACGGGCACCCAGGCGGCGGCCGCCGGGGGCTTCACGGCCATCTGCGCCATGCCCAACACGCAGCCGGTCAATGATAATCGGGCCGTGACGCGCTTCATCCTCGAACGGGCCCGCGAAGTCGGCGCTGTGCGCGTCTATCCCATCGGTGCGATCACCCGAGGGCTGAGCGGGGAAGCCCTGGCCGAGATCGGCGAGATGCGGGAGGCCGGCATCGTCGCCATCAGCGACGATGGGCAACCCGTCATGAACGCCCAGATCATGCGCCGGGCTATGGAGTATGCTCGGCAGTTGGATATCCCCGTCATTGATCACTGCGAGGATAAGCATCTGTCAGCCGGTGGGGTCATGAACGAAGGCCTATGGTCCTTGCGCCTTGGGTTGAAGGGTATGCCGGCCGCGGCTGAGGAAGTGCACGTGGCGCGAGATATCATCCTCGCCGAACTGACCGGTGCCCATGTCCATTTGGCTCACGTGAGCACGGCCTTCTCAATTGAGTTGATACGCCACGCGAAACGTCGCGGTGTCCGAGTCAGTTGTGAGGTCACCCCACATCACTTCACCCTCACCGAAGAAGCGGTCCGCGACTACGATACCAATGCCAAGATGAATCCACCGCTGCGAACAGAGCGAGATGTCCAGGCCATCCAGGAGGCTCTCGCCGACGGAACTATTGACGCTATTGCCACGGATCACGCCCCACATCATCCCGATGAAAAGGCGCTTGAGTTCGATCGTGCCCCCTTCGGCGTGGTGGGATTGGAGACGGCCGTCAGTCTCGCGCTCGACCGTCTCGTCCATCGCGGCATCATCGGATGGCGACGCTTGGTCGAGCTCTTCTCGACGAATCCCGCTCGCATTGCGAATCTCCCCGGTGGGACGTTGAGGCCGGGCGCTGTGGCCGACATCACCATCGTAGACCCGACACGTCCATTCCTCGTCAAGGCTGAGCGGTTTCGCTCAAAGGGCCGCAATACGCCTTTCGAGGGATGGCAGCTCACTGGAGCCGTGCGGGCGACCCTGGTCGCTGGTCGCGTGGTCTATCACGCAGATTCCCCCTGAGCCAAGCATCCGCTCAACGCCGCCGCCTCAAGAGGCGCCGGAGCCGCAGCCGCGCCTTGTGAAGCTGGGATTTCGTCGTCCCCACGGTGACTCCGAGCATTCGAGCGATCTCCTCGTGCCCGTAGCCTTCAATGTCGTGAAGCACGAGGATCGTCCGATAGCCGATGGGCAAAGCCATCAACGCGCGTTCCAAGGCAATGCGGTCTACAATCCGGGACATCCCCTCATCGGCCCGACGAGCTTCTAGAAGAGCCTTCACCTCGGTATCTTCCATGGGCTCATAGTTGGCCCGTCGCCTCCGGAGGTGCATCAGGACTAAGTTCGTCGTCAGCCGGTGCAACCATGTCGTGAAGGCAGCTTCCCCCCGAAAGCTCCCGATCTTCCGATAAAGGTGAAGGAAGACCTCTTGCGTCAAATCCTCCGCATCGGCGACGTTGCCTACAAGGCGCAAGCACAAGGAATACACCCGCCGATGGTACATCTGATAGAGTCGCTCGAATGCCTCTATCTCCCCTTGGGCTGAGGCCCGAGCCAGTTCCAGGTCCGAAATGACGTGAGCTACCGCTGTTGCCATATGCCTTCGCCCTCCTGGTAGGGTGGATGTGGGGACCCCCTATGGGGGGTCCCATGAGGGGGGTTATGAAGAAGCTCGACGCTGCATACGTCGGCGCGGAACATCCCTACGCGAGGGATACGCTATGGGGTCGGACATTGTCCGGTCCCCAAAAGCGCGGCCAACGCCAGCAGAGCTAAAAGGAGCGCTGCTAAGTCGAGTTGTCCGAATTGGGTTCGCATACTCTCTCCCTCCTTTCTTGTGGAATGTCATGAGCCCATTGGGCTTCGTCATGGTGTCATTCCTGGGATTGAGCAGGAACCACTTCCCAGGAGCTGCAGAGCGGCGAGCAACGCCAAAAGTAGCGTTGCCAGATCGAGCTGTCCCTTCTCTCGCGTCATATTCCGTCCTCCTTTGTTTTGTTTTCCAAATCACGCTCATAGTATAGCAAAGTTTTCTGAAAAGTCAAGAGTGAAAATTAACAAAGGCCTAGTAAATTATATTGAACAAACTTGAAGGGTCGGCGAATCCACAGAGCCTGGAATGAGCACATCTTGACAGTAAGGGACGCAGATTATATAATTCCAATCGAATCAAGTTTGGATGATGTGAAAACTTTGGCGCAGGAGGTGGATATGGCTTTGAATATTCGTCCCTTACATGATCGCGTGGTCGTGAAGCGGTTGGAAGAGGAAGAGCAAGTTCGTGGAGGGATCATCATCCCAGACACGGCGAAAGAAAAGCCTCAGCAAGGGGAGGTCGTCGCCGTGGGGAATGGGAAGATCTTGGAGAACGGCACGAAGATCCCCCTTGATGTGAAAGTCGGGGATCGCGTGCTCTTCGGCAAGTATGCCGGGACAGAGGTTCGGATTGACGATGAGGAGTACCTGATCATGCGCGAGGATGAAATCCTCGCGGTGATTGAGACGGCTTCGAAGGCCAAGTCGGCTGGCAAATGAAAAAACCCTTGAGAAGGAGGTGAAAGGGGTATGGCAGCGAAGATGATCGTCACTGGCGAGGAGTCGCGACAGGCTATTCTTCGTGGAGTCAATAAGTTGGCGGATGCCGTGAAGGTGACCCTTGGCCCCAAGGGGCGCAATGTCGTCCTGGAGAAAAAGTTCGGTTCCCCGGTCATCACCAAAGATGGGGTGACCGTCGCCAAGGAGATCGAATTGGAGGATAAGCTGGAGAACATGGGGGCGCAGATGGTGCGAGAGGTCGCCTCGAAGACCTCGGACGTGGCAGGAGATGGGACGACGACGGCGACGTTGCTAGCGCAGGCGATCTTTCGCGAGGGAGTGAAGATGGTGGCGGCTGGAGCGAACCCGATGGCGCTCAAGCGGGGGATTGATAAGGCGGTCGAGCGGGTCGTGGAGGAGATCAAGCGCATGGCCAAGCCCGTCAAAGGAGACATGATCGCGCACGTCGGGACGATCTCCGCCAATGGCGACACGATGATCGGGAACCTGATCGCCGAGGCGATGAAGAAGGTCGGCAAGGACGGCGTCATCACGGTTGAGGAGTCCAAGACGATGCAGACGGAGCTGGAGGTCGTCGAGGGCATGCAGTTTGACCGGGGGTACTTGTCGCCGTACTTCGTGACGGATCCGGAGCGGATGGAGTGCGTGTTGGAGGACGCGTACATTCTCATCCATGAGAAGAAGATCAGCTCGATGAAGGACCTGCTCCCGCTTTTGGAGCAGATCGCCAAAAGCGGCAAGCCCTTGCTCATCATTGCCGAGGACGTGGAAGGTGAGGCGTTGGCGACGCTCGTGGTGAACAAGCTGCGCGGGACGCTGCAGGTGTGCGCGGTGAAAGCGCCAGGATTCGGCGATCGGCGCAAGGCCATGCTCCAGGACATTGCGATCTTGACCGGGGGCAAGGCGATCACCGAGGACCTCGGCATCAAGTTGGAGAACGTTCGCTTGGAGGACCTCGGTCGGGCCAAGAAGATCGTCGTGGACAAGGACAACACGACGATCGTCGAGGGGGCGGGCAAGCCCTCGGAGATCGAGGCGCGCGTTCGTCAGATTCGGGCTCAGATCGAGGAGACGACCTCTGACTACGATCGCGAGAAGTTGCAGGAGCGGCTGGCCAAGCTCGTCGGTGGAGTGGCCGTGATCAAAGTCGGCGCGGCGACGGAGACCGAGCTGAAGGAGAAGAAGGCGCGCGTCGAGGATGCCATGCATGCGACGAAGGCGGCTGTTGAGGAAGGGATCGTCCCTGGCGGTGGTGTGGCCTACATCCGCGCTCTGCGCGCTCTGGAGAACTTCAAGCTCGATGATCCGGATGAGAATGCGGGCGTGAACATCTTGCGCCGGGCGTTGGAGGAGCCGTTGCGCTGGATCGCGCAGAACGCTGGGTGGGAGGGCTCCATCGTCGTCGAGCGCGTGAAATCGGCCAAGGACGAGAACTTCGGCTTCAACGCGCAGACGGAGCAGTTCGAGGACTTGGTGAAGGCTGGCGTCATTGATCCGGCGATGGTCTCCCGCATCGCGCTGCAGAACGCGGCGTCCATCGCGGGCTTGCTCTTGACGACTGAGGCACTCGTCTCCGAGATCCCGGAGAAGAAGAAGGAACGGGCGCCAGCTCCGGCTGAGATGGAGTATTGAGAGCTGTCCAGGGGCGAGGCTTCTCTGGTAGGGGGCCTCGCCCCCCTTTTTCATTCAGGCGGAGAGCTCACTTCAATCGAATGCGTGCATCCACGGCCTTGCTCGCTCCAGGAGTCGGGGAAGCCAGGAAGGGATTCACATCCAGCTCGGCGATTTCGGGGAAGTCTCCGGCCAGCTGAGAGAGGCGCATCAAAGCCTCTTCCAGTACCGTGAAATCTACGGGTGGTTCGCCGCGCGTTCCCTTGAGGATGGGGAAGCTCCGAATCGAGCGGATCATCTCGCGGGCGTCGCGATCGGTGATCGGCCAGATGCGGAAGACGACATCGGCCAAGGATTCCACATAGATGCCGCCCAGGCCGAACATGATCAGCGGACCGAACTGCGGGTCTTGAACGATGCCGAGGATGACTTCGCGTCCGCCGCGGATCATCTCTTGGACGAGGATGCCGTGAAACGCGTCGCTCAATCCGTGGCGCTCGACGCGCTCCACGAGCGTTTGGAAGCCGCGGATGAGTTCCTCATCCGTGCGCACGTCAACGATGACGCCACCAATCTCCGACTTATGCGTGAGCGTGCGGGCGAGGACCTTCAGGACGACCGGGTATCCGATTTCCCGAGCGATCATCAAACCGTCTTTCAACGTGCGGGCGAAGCCGAAGCGGCAGACCGGCAAGCCGTAGGCGCTGAGGACGGTAAGGGCCTCGGCCGAGTTCAATTCCGTTCGCCCTTCTTGGCGGACCGTTGCGAAGATGCGGGCGACGATCTCTGGCTCGACGTCGAAGGTGCGAACCTCACCCTCTTCCCGATCGCGGCGCTCGCGGTACGCGACTAAGGCGGAGAGCGCGCGAGCTGCGGATTCCGGGAACTGATAGATGGGGAAGGTGCGACTGGGGCGTTGATGCCTCTGGCGGAAGAAGTCCTCGGGCGCCATGAAGACGCCGAGCACCGGTTTCTCATGTTGGCTCGTGACGTCGGCGATGGCGTCGGCGATATCGTGCGGGTCCACCATGATCGGGGGGACGAAGATGACGATGGCGGCGTCCACGTTCTCGTCCGCGAGCACAAGATCGAGGGCGAAGCGGTAAGTCGCTGCGTCAGCGCTCGCGATGAGATCAACCGGGTTCTCGAGGGCGCATTCCTCGGGGAGTCGGAGGCGCAGTTGTGCGCGGGTGCGTGGCGAGAGCTCAGCGATCTTCAGGCCGAAGTTGACGCACGCATCCGTCGCCATGATGGCCGGGCCTCCGGCGTTGGTGAGGATGGCCACGCGGTTGCCGCGCGGGATCGGACAATAGACGAAGGCCATCGCCAGATCGAACAAGTCTTCGATCGAGAGTGCGCGCAAGACGCCGCACTGTTCGAGCAACGCTTCGGTCGCGATGTCGAGTCCGGCGAGAGCTCCCGTGTGAGAGGAGGCCGCGCGCGCCCCGGCAGCCGTGCGTCCCGCCTTCACAGCGATGATCGGCTTCTTTTTGGTCACGCGCCGCGCCAGCTGCGTGAACTTTCGCGGATTGCCGAAGGACTCCAAGTACATGAGGATGACGTCCGTGTGGGGATCGTCCTCCCAATACTGAAGCAGATCGTTGCCGGAGACATCGGCCTTATTGCCCATGGAGACGAACATCGAGAAGCCCAAGCCCAGGCGCTCAGCCATGTTCAAGATGGCTGCCCCGAGGGCGCCCGATTGCGAGGTGAAACCGATGCGTCCCGGCAGCGGGCGCGTTGGTGCGAAGGTCGCGTTCAAGCGCACGGTCGGATCCGTGTTGATGATGCCCATGCAGTTGGGCCCGATCATGCGCATGCCGTATTGCCGAACCTTCTCGACCAGTCTCTGCTCGCGTTCGAGCCCGGTCGGACCGGTTTCTTTGAACCCCGCGGTGATGACGACCAGGCCGCGCACGCCTTTCTGCCCACATTCGTCCACGACCCGCAAGACCTCCTCCTTCGGGACGACGATGATCGCCAGATCCACCGGATCGGGGATGTCCAGGACGCTGGGAAAGCATTTGATCGAGTGGATGACCTCGGCGTGCGGGTTCACGGGGAAGACCTTGCCGTTGAACTCGTACTCGACGATGTTATGGAGGATCTCCCATCCGATGGACCCCTTCTTTCGCGAAGCGCCGATGACGGCGATGGAGCGCGGTTTGAAGATCGAGTCGAGCGGATGTCGTCTCTCGGTCATAGCCGGGGATAATCCTACGCGAAAGGACGAGGGATCGGCAAGCGAGGGGGGATTGCCTGTGCGTTGGGGCGTTGATACAATTCCCCCTGTGTCGAGCGCGGAGAGCTTTGGCGCGGGTGTGGATTATCGGTATTACCTCGACCTCCTTCGTCGAGGCAAGTGGACGATTCTGGCTTCGACACTTCTTTGTTTTGGGCTCGCCTTCTTAGCCGGATTTTTACGCACGCCGCTCTATCAAGCGCAGGCCACGGTCTCCGTGGAACTCCCTCCGGCGCCGATTGATCCCACGCAAGCCGTGATGGCCCCGCAGTACAACAGCTACTTCGACTACGAGTATTATTTCCAAACGCAGCTTCGCGTCATCTCCGGCAGTACGCTCGCCCTGCGGGCGGCCGATGCGCTCGTGCGATTGCCACCCTATCGAGGGCGCAACCGGGAGGAGCTGGCCGCTGAGATCCAGGCTTCGGTCGCGCCGCGCCAGTTGGAGAACACGCGGATCATCGCCATCGCCGTGACGCGAGAGTCGCCCGAAGAGGCGGCCTTGTGGGCGAACACGGTCGCCGAGGCGTACATCGAGAGCAATCTCGAGGAACGGAAGAAGAGCTTTCAGGAAGCGATCGCGGCCTTGAAGATGCTCTTGGAAAGGGCGGAAGCGAACCAGGCGCGCGTGATCGAGCAATTGCAGCAGATCGCTCGCGAGTTCGGCCTCGTCCCAACTGAAGCGGGAGGGGGAAGGGTGGACACGAGCGCCTTGGAAGCCGCGACGCGGAATCTCCTGGAGGCGCAGCGAGAGCGACAACAGGCCGAGGTCCGATATCACCAAGCCGTGGCGGCGCGAGAGACCCCCCATCGCATCGCTGCCCTACTCCCTGGGCCGAACGAGCTGAGCGGACTCCTGGAGCGGAAGGCGGCTTTGGAGCGGGAGCTGCACGAATTGGCGCGAAAGGGATTCCTGGAGCGGAATCCCCGTGTCGCTCAACTTCGCGCCCAGTTGAACGCGTTGGAGGGGCACATCGCGCGGGCGACCGAGGCTGCGGTGGAGACACTCCGCAATGAGCTCGAGGCGGCGCGTCAAAAGGAAGCCGAAGCTCGGCGGTTGCGCGATCTCGAACAGCAGCGCGTGCAGGGCGCGAGCACCGATCCACGGCTGCTCGATCAAATCGTGCAACAGACCGTCACCTCGGAGATCACGCGCGAGCTGAAGCAGACATTGAACCGACTGGAGCTCGGGGGACAGCTCCTTCGCAATAACGTCGCGCTTGTGGATCGCGCGATGCCGCCCCGGGTTCCGCTCAATCGTCAAAGTCCACGCGTGTTGTTGCTTGGAGCGTTCGGGGGGCTTTTGCTCGGTGTGGGAATCGTCGTTGCCCGAGACTTCGTGAACAACACGATTCGAGATGCCGAGGAGATCGAGCGATTGCTCGGGCGGCCCGTGCTCGGGGAGATCCCGCGCTCCGCGGCTGCAGAAGAATTCGCTCGGCGCGAGGCGTTCCACGGATTGTGGACGAACCTCAAGCTCTTTCATCGCGGCCCCTCTTCGCACGCCGTATTGATCACCAGTTCCGTGATGGAAGAGGGGAAGACGACGATCGCGTGCGAATTGGCGGAAACGGCGGCTCGGCTGGGCGCTCGCACGGTCTTAGTGGATTTGGACCTACGTCGTCCGGATGTGCACCGTCGGATGCCTCAGCTCAAGCGTCGAGGCTCGCACCTTGGGGCCGTCCTCATCGTGGATGACGAGGCGGCGACGCGAAAGTTGATCGCCGATGGACTGGCGGTCGTGCAGCGCGATGGGCTCGAAGGGGGATGGACGCTCGGCCCGATCCTGACGGCGGAAGACGGGCAGGACGCACTCGAGAAACTTCGCGATGCCGACATCGCTCTCGCCATCGTGGACCTCATGCTGCCGGGGATGAGCGGCACGGAGCTGTTGGAGGGCATCAAAGAGCGAAGTCCGCGCACGGAGGTCGTGATGATCACTGGGCATGCGTCGCTGGAGACGGCCATTGAGGCTGTGCGTCGAGGGGCGGCGGATTATCTCATCAAGCCGTTCGGACTCGACGCCTTGCGCGAGGCCGTCGCACGCGCGTTGCGCAGACGGATGCGAGATGCTCCTCCGGTGAGGGGATCCGCCTTCGAGGTCGAAGGCGTCGTGGCCTATCTGGCGGGCGAAGCGGAACTGTCGGCACTCATCTGTGAGACGCACATTCCGAACCTGTACGTCCTTCCGGCGGGACGTCCCCCGCAGAATCCGTTTCTGTTGCTTGATCGGGAGATCGTCGGCGACCTGGTTCGCCAGCTCAAGGCGCAGTTCGAATGGGTCATCCTCGACGCTCCGCCGGTCGTCGCCGTGAGCGATCCCCTGGTGATCGCGCCGATGGTGGACGGAGTCCTCGTCGTCGTCCGGTTCCATCGCACGGACCGTAAGATCGTGCGGCGGGCGCTCGAGCGGCTCGCCCGAGCGAACGCGCCCATTTGGGGCGTGGTGTTGAACGATATTCGACCCGAGGAGAGCCGTTACGAGCACTACTACTACGAGTACCGCCCACGCGAGGCAGAAGCCTCACGGAGATCTTTGTGGAGTCGAAGTGTGGAGGCGATTCGGGGCATCCGACGACAAGAGCACGGGAGGGGCATCGGATGATCGCCGCAAGGGCTCGTGGGAGGGCAACGCTGTTGGGAGGGACTTTGGCTCTGATGGCCTTTCTCTCGGCCATGGCCACACAACCTTCGGTCACGAGACCTTCGACGGGACGTTCGGAGGAAGGCGCGCGGTCGGTTGTCCTCGCCGAGGACGAATGCTGCGCGGAGATCACGCAAGGGGAATGGGCGATCTTGCTGGTATGGGCCTTGGGGTTGGCCGAGCCGCCGGAGGGGTGGACGGCCGAACGTGCTGCGCGCGCCTTGGAGCGCGTGGGACGGCGTCCCGAGGGAGGGTGGCGACTCGCGGCCCCGCTGCGCGAGGGGGATCTGGGGCCGATGCTTCGCGGGACGCGGTTTGCTGGACATCCTCTGGCGCAGCCGGGACAAGGGGCCGTCACACGGGCCCGCGCGCGCGCGATCTTCCGCGATGGCATGCCGGTCACTCAAGGGCGATTCGCGCAACTGCTCGTGCGTGCTCTGAAACCCACGCGGGCATTCACGGTGGAGGAGGCGATCGCCTGGCTTCAAGCGCGAGGTCTTGTGCCAGCCGAGGGATGGGAACCCGATGAGTGGATGACCGAACGTCGGATGTGGGACGTGCTGTCTCGGGCGGGGTGGCCGGTCTCTCCTCTGGTGCGGCTGCTGCCCGAGGTTGGCGAACTCCCGGTAGATCTCTCGCGCGCGCATGCGCTCCTTTTCGAGCGACGCGATCACCCGACGCAGGCGATGCTCGCTCTGCTTTTGGCGAAGGTCTCCGGGCTCGCCGCTCCTCCCTGGGGATGGACGCTCGCGGAAGCCCTCGCGGAGCTGCAGAGGTGGAATGCCCGTCCGGAATATGGATGGACGCCTTCGGCGCCGATCTGCGAGGGCGATCTCGTGCGGCTCTTGTGGCGCGCGGGCATTGTCTTGGAGCCTGTGAATCGGTGTCGCGTCGTCACCGCTTCGGCGGTCGAGGGAGCGACTTCGGCTCTTGATCTCGTGCGCGCGTTGGGTCCGGGGCCACAGGCGATGCGCGTGATCGAGGGACCGATCTTCAGGCCGCTTTCGGCGACCTCGCTGATCGTCCCACTGGCGCCACATGGGCTTGGGCGGAATGCTCCTGGGCCGATGACTCCTGTCCCGCCGGAGATCGTGGGTCCGGAGATCCCCAGCGTCTATTCCGTCTCGCGTCCGGGATCGGGATTTTAAGCGGCGTCGGCTCTGAGGAGGTGGAGGATGAGGATTCAGCGCGTCGAACTCCGAGAGATTCGCATGAGGCTTCGCGCGCCGTTTGAGACGAGCTTCGGTCGAACCGATTGGCGACGCATTCTCCTGGTCCGCGTGTTCGATGCCGAAGGGGGAGAAGGGTGGGGCGAGTGCACGGCTCCCGAGGAGCCGTTTTACAATCACGAATTCGTGGATGGGGCATGGCTCGTGCTGCGCGAGTTCCTCATCCCGATGCTGTTGGGACGCGAGTTCGCGAGGGCCGACATGGTCCCGGCGTTCTTCCGCGTCGTTCGTGGGCACAATATGGCTAAAGGGGCGTTGGAGGCGGCATGTTGGGACTTGCACGCGCGTCGGGAGGGGAAACCGCTGTGGCAACTTCTGGGGGGCACGCGCGCGGAGATCGAATGCGGCGTCTCCATTGGGATTCACCCCTCGCTCTCGGAGTTGGTGAAAGCGGTCGAGCGAGAGCTGGCGGCCGGCTATCGGCGCATTAAGGTGAAGATCAAGCCGGGCATGGAGCGGGAGATCGTCGCGGCTGTGCGCGCGGCCTTTCCCGACATCCCGCTCATGGCGGATGCGAACGCGGCCTATACGCTTGAGGATGCGGAGCGACTGTGTGCGCTCGACGATTTCAACCTCATGATGCTCGAGCAGCCTCTGGCTCACGACGATTTGTTGGATCACGCCGAGTTGCAACGGCGCATGCGCACGCCCATCTGCTTGGACGAAGCGATCACGAGCGCGGAGAAAGCGCGGAAGGCGGTGGCCATCGGCGCGTGCCGGATCATCAATGTCAAGCTCGGGCGCGTCGGGGGGTACGCGGAGGCGCGGCGTCTGCACGAGCTCTGTCGCGCGCAGGGCGTGCCCCTTTGGTGCGGCGGGATGTTGGAGTCGGGGATCGGGCGAGCGCATAACATCGCACTCTCGACGTTGGAGGGGTTCTCGCTGCCGGGCGATGTCTCGGCGAGCCGACGCTATTGGGAGCAGGACATCATCGAGCCGGAGGTCGAAGTCACGCCGCAGGGGACGATTCGAGCACCGCTGGAGGCGGGGATCGGATTCGCGGTGAACGAACGGCTCATCGAGCGGATGACCGTGCGTCGGGAGGTGATCGCGGCATGAGATCGGCATCGTGTCGAAAGGCCTTGGGGGGGCTCCTTGCGCTCATGGCGGTGGCGCCGGGGCCGGGAAGTGCTCGAGGCGAGGACGTCGAAGCAATGTTCCTGCCGACGGATCGCGCGGTGTTGATGAGCTGCGATCGCGGGCGGACGTGGACGGAAATCCCTCTTGGGCGCGGCCTACGGCGTCTTTACGCTGTGCGGCGGGCAAACACGGGCGCCTTCGTCGCGGCCAGCAATGGGCTTTTCCGCATCGTCGGGGCAGGTCGGCGCGTGGAACGAGTGTTGTGGGCGGAGACGTTCGCGATCGCCGAGAGTCGAGGTCGCCTTTTCGCCGGGACGCGACGAGGGCTCTTGGTGAGCGAAGATGGGGGACGACGTTGGGGACGCATCGAGGCTTTGCCTGAAGGGCTCGTTCCCCTGGCGATCGAGACAGCGCCATCGGATCCGGATGTGATCTATGTCGGGACGGCGCGGCATGGTGTCTATCGCAGCGACGATGGTGGCCGAAACTGGAAACGGGCGAGCACCGGATTGCCTCCGGCCATTGGCGCGGCGCCGTATACGCCCGTGTGGCAGGTGGTCATCCATCCGAGCGATCCGCGCATCGCGTATCTCGGCAGCGAAGCGCACGGCGTCTACAAGACGACCGATGGGGGAGAGACATGGCGCGCCGCGAATGAGGGATTATCCTGGCGCTCGACCTATCCCGCGCCTCCACCGCTTCTCGCCCTGAGCCCGGAAAATCCCGAGGTCCTCTATGCGCTCGTCCGACGTCGCCTTGATTCGGCGCGCGTGGAGAACACGCTTTACAAGAGCGCGAACGGGGGCCGGTTCTGGCGCGAGCTCACGGGACTCTCGGCGCCGCGCGTCTTCTTCGGGCTGAGCGTTGATCCCCGGAACCCGCGTCGGTTGTTGCTGACTCACGCGGAAGGCGTCGTCGAGGTCTTCGATCATCCGGCCTGGGATGACTTTTTCAAGGTTCCGGCGCCGGAGATTCGCGCGCTGGCCATCTCGCGCGTCGTCAGCTCGAGGCACCTGGTCGAGACGGTCGGCGAGATCACCGTCATGACGGCAGATCGCGAGATCTTCCACGAGTTCGATCTGGATCGTCGGAGCTTGCAGTTCGTCCCGATTTTCGACGCGCGGCGGCGATTCCTCGGCTATGAGGTCTCGTTCATCCCCTTCGCCTTCGCGCTCGAGGGAGAGCCTGTTCGCCTCGAAGACGCAGGGTCCCTCGAGCGACCGCTTCCCTTCGCCTTCTCCTTTTATGGTCAAGTCTGGACGAGCATCTTCCTCAACGCCAATGGGACGCTGACCTTCGGGAGCCCCGATCCGGATCCGACGCCGAGCGAGCTGGAATTCGTGACGAAGCAACCGCGAATCGCGCCGCTGTGGCTCGATCTGGCCCCCTCTCAGGGGACCGTGCTCATCTGGGAAGAATTCGATCGCGTGGTGATCACCTGGCGCAGCGTGCCGGAGATACCGGACGTGGAGGTCGCAGGCGCGCTCCCGCGCAATACGTTCCAGGTGGCGCTCTTTCGCGATGGGCGGATCGTGTTCAGCTATAATGGGGTCGAGTCGGTGAGGGGACTCGTGGGGATTTCGCCGGGCAATCGCCAGGTCTTCTGGCGCGTGAAGTTCACGGCCGAGATTTCGACCGATCCGCAGCAGCCGACGCTCTTTCGTCCACCGCTCCGTCAAGGAGATCTCCCGATCGGCGAGCTATTCCGTCCAGGTCTCTTGCTGCGGGAGGTCGCGCGGCGATTCTTCACGCAGCATCCTGATGCCTTCGATCTCCTGATCATCTACGGCGCGAGCACCTTCGAGCGACTGACGATCACCGGGCGCGTCATCCAAAAGGGAGCGTTCACGTTGCCCGTCGCCGCGCACGTGAAGAACGAGATCGAAGGGATCGGACTCCCCATCTTCGACGACGCTGCGACCTTCGGCAGCGCGGGGCGATTGCGGCTGGTCGTGAACATGGACCTGCTGCGCTCGTATCCGGCGGATCCGTTGGAGAAGTTTCGCGGCACGAAATCGGCCATGGATATCCTCGCGCAAATGGTCGGACATGCGTGGGGAGCGTATGTGCGTTTCGATGATCATGGCGTGGCCAGCGACGCGCTGCTCGCCGGAACGGAGCGGTTCACCTGGAGTTTCTTCCTCCATACCGAGGCTTCGGAGCTCGATGGTCACGAGTGGGAGGTCCTGCCGGGAGGTCGCTTTCGCTCCGTGGCGGCCAACGAGCGATATAGTCCGCTCGATCAGTACCTGATGGGCCTGCGTCCGCCGGAGGAGGTCCCGCCGTTCTTCTTGATCGAGAACCCGACGGAGACGGGCGGGCGCACGCGGGGGAGTCCCCCGGAATTGGAGGTGATCGTGAGCGGTTCGCTGCGCACGCTCACGCTCGCCGATATTCTGCGGGTCGAAGGGCCGCGGCAGCCGGCGTACGCGGAGGCGCCGAAGACGTTTCGTCTCGCCTTCATCTTGGTCGTCCCGGAAGGCCTTCCGGCGACGGCCATTGATCTGAACAAGGTGGAGCTGTTTCGTCGCACTTTCGAGCTGTTCTTCGAACAGGCGACCGACGGACGAGGGCGCGTCGAGACGCAGGTGAGCTTCTGAGGAGGTCGTGCGAACGCTTCGTCAAATCTCGGCCGGAGGCGTCGTCTATCGGTGGGTGGGATCGCGTCCGGAGGTCGTGCTGATCGCGCGGGATGGTGGGAAGGTGTGGTGTTTGCCCAAGGGATTGGTGGAGCCGGGCGAGAGCGTGCGCGAGACGGCGCAGCGCGAGGTGCAGGAGGAAACCGGCGTGCGCGGTGAGATCATCGGAAAGATCGGTGAGGTCAATTACTGGTACATCGGTCGGGAGGGGGAGGAGCCCGTTCGGTTCTTCAAGACGGTCCACTTCTATCTCATGCGGTATCTCGACGGCGATGTGCGGCACCACGATTGGGAGGTCGAGGACGCACGGTGGTTTCCTCTTGAGGAGGCCATCGCGCGCGCCACGTATAAAGGCGAGCGGGAGATCTTGGAGAAGGCTCGGCGGATGATCGTAGCGCATACCCGTAGAGCTGCGCGGGCCTCGAAGCGATCTCCGACTTCTCGTTGAGGGCAGCGCTATGGCGGATCCCATTCTCGTCGTCGAGCACCTCACGCATCGGTATGGGGACCGCGTCGCCTTGGATGACGTGACCCTTCAGGTGCAGGCTGGGGAGATCTTCGCCTTGCTCGGGCCTAATGGTGGGGGGAAGACGACGCTCTTTCGAATCCTGGCGACGCTGCTCAGACCGACGTCCGGGAGCGTTCGCTTGTTCGGGAACGACGCGTTGGCGCACCCGGAGCGCGTGCGATGGCACGTAGGCATCGTCTTCCAATCCTCGAGTACGGATGGGAAGCTCACGGTATGGGAGAACCTGCGCCATCAAGGGCATCTCTATGGGCTGCGAGGGCCGGCATTGCGGCGGAAAATCGAAGCTCTGCTTGAGCGCTTCGATCTTCGGGATCGCGCGCGGGAACCGGTGGAGCGTCTTTCGGGTGGGCTGCGACGTCGGGTGGAGATCGCGAAAGCCTTGTTGCATGATCCCCCGTTGTTGTTGCTGGATGAGCCGACGACTGGGCTCGACGTGCGCGCGCGTCTAGACCTGTGGGCGTATCTGCGAGCGCTTCGCGAGCAGCGATCGCTCACGATCGTCTTCACGACGCATTACCTCGATGAGGGAGAGCAGTGCGATCGCGTGGCCATCTTGGATCGCGGGCGATTGGTGGCGCTCGACGCCCCAGAGGCGTTGAAGGCGGAATTGGGGGGGGATGTGATCTTCATCGAGAGTCGGGAGCCTGAGTCCGTGCAGGCGGAGATTCGCGCGCGGTGGGGTATCGAGGCGACGCTCGTGGATGGCATGCTTTGCCTCCGCCATGAACGGGGACACGAATTCATCGCGCGCATCGTCGAAGCGTTCCCCGGGCGCATCCTCTCGCTCATGGTGCGGCGGCCGACCTTGGAGGACGTCTTCATCCATCGGACGGGGCATCGGTTCGAGGAGGACGCCCGCCCGCGATGAGCGTCCGGGCTTCGACCGGATCAACGCGAGCGGCCCGAAGAGCCGGAATGAGTCCGGCGCTGAAGCCGACGCCGCTCAAGATGAGCGCCATCGCCGCGAGCATCGAGGGCGACAGACCGAACTGGGGATCTCCCCGGCCCGCCGCATCCGCGAACCAGAGACCGAATTCGCGCTCATGCCGATGAGCGGTCGGCCGCGCAGAAGGGGCCGAAAGATCACATCCACTCGTCGTAGGGCGACGTGGGAAGGGGCTTCGTCATGAGCAGGGCATCCTCGCCATTGGTATAGTAACGCGGCAACCGCTGCGTGACCGTGTAGCCCAATTTCTCATACAAGGCTTGGGCGATGCGATTGTCCACGCGGACTTCCAAGCGGGCGATCGTCGCCCCCTGCTCGCAAAAGGCGTCTTCGATCGCTTCCATGAGCAAGCGCCCGAACCCGCGCCGTCGCCACTGCGGATCCACGCCGAGCGCGATCACGTGGCCGACGCCGCCGGATTCGATGCTCCCGATGACGAAGCCGACCATGCGCCCATCGGGCAATTCGAGCTTTCGCGCGATGACCAAAGGATTGGTCAGCAGATAGTAGATCGTATCGCGATCGTAGGTCTCGCCATCGGCGAAGCACCGCTGATCCAGCTCCCAACACTGATCGAGATCGCGTACCGTCAGCGGTCGAATGGAGACCTCGCGCACCATCTCGCTCTCCCTCCCATCGCGCGGAGACAATCATACGCTCCCACCCGAAATGGGGCAAGCATCAGCGGATGAACATGGCGTCGCCATAGCTGTAGAACCGGTAGCGCATGGCGACCGCATGCGCGTAAGCGCGCAAGACGTTCTCGCGACCGGCAAAGGCACAGACGAGCATGAGCAGGGTCGAGCGCGGCAGGTGAAAGTTCGTCACCAGAGCATCCACGACTTTGAAGCGATAGCCCGGGTAGATGAATAGCTCCGTCCATCCAGCTCCCGCGCGCACGATGCCTTCCGCATCGGCGGCCGATTCGAGGGCTCGAACCGTCGTCGTTCCGACGGCGATGATCGGGTGCCCGCTCCGCCGTGCCTCGTTGATCGCCGCGGCCGTCTCTTCGGGGATGACGAACTCCTCGCCCTCCATATGGTGTTTCTCGACCTGCTCGACGCGAACCGGCTTGAACGTCCCATAGCCGACATGAAGCGTCAGCTCGACGATCCGAACGCCGCGCTCGCGCAGAGCCGCGAAGACTCGCTCGGTGAAGTGGAATCCAGCCGTTGGAGCGGCGACCGATCCGCGATGCTTCGCATAGATGGTCTGATAGCGAAGCAGATCGCGCGCGAACGAGGTCGGGTCCGGTCGTTTGATGTACGGAGGCAATGGGGCCACGCCGATGCGGTCAATCCAGGTGTCCAGTTCCTCCGCCGGACAGAGGAATTCGAGGAGGCGCTTCCCCTCGGCTTCGGCCGCGAGGATGCGCGCTTCCAGACGCCCTTCATCGAACACTAACTCCGTCCCCGGTCGGGCGGCCCGTCCCGGCTTGATCAAAACCTCCCAGCGCGTCCCCTCGCGCCGCCGCAGGAGCAGCACCTCGACGTGACCCGTGAAGCCCTTTCGCCTTCCGAAAAGGCGCGCCGGGAAGACGCGCGTGTTGTTGAGCACCAGGACGCTCCCCGGCGCGACTTCCTCCGGGAACTGGTAGAAGTACCGATCCCAATAGGCGCCTGTGCGGCGATCCAAGACGAGCAAGCGCGAGTGATCGCGTTCGGGAAGCGGCTCCTGCGCGATCAGCTCTTCGGGCAAGTGATAATCGAACTCGGAGACGTCCATGATCTTCCCTCTCGCGAAGGGATATCGCATCCACCGACCGTCATCGTCATCCCTTTCGACCGATGGCGAGCGTCGCTTTGATGGAGAAGTCGAATTCGGCGCGACGTCGCTCGCGCTCGATGATCCGAGCCATCTGGCGCTGAACGCGCTGACGCGCGGCCTCATCGGGCAAGAAGGCCAACCACTGCGGGAGGAAGTAGTCCTCGATGAGCGGAGACTCGAAGAAGTCCGCGGCCGTTTCGAACACGAATTCTTCGCGCTCGACGAAACAGTGCGGATAGTGAAGCCCGTAGCGGGCGAAGATCTCCTGAACGTCGCTCACCGTCGGCCAGCGCGTGCTGAGCGCCTCCACGTGCGCGGCGTATTCGTCGAGCCCGCAGCGATGGAGCGCTTCCCAAAGGATCGAGTAGCATTCGTCGAAGCTGCCGCGGGTGATCAGCTTCAGCGCCACCGTCGCGTGATATTCGGCGACGCGCGCCATCTCGGCTACCATCGGCGCGATATGCGATGGGGGAAGCAACGTCGCATCGCCGATGACCAATCCGTAGGACTCCGCCTCGAGCCCGAGGTCCGTGGGATCCTTCTCCAGGAACGTGAGGTTTTGCAGCCGCTTGATCGCCGCCTTCGAGCGCGCGATCTCCACCATGATGGCGTTGCGTTCGGTCGCGACAACTTCCCCCTTCATCCCGATTCGAGATGCGAGATCGAGCGCCAAGCCCCCCGTCCCACTATTGACCTCGAGGATCGCTCCCGTTTTCGGAAGCGGGACGTGCTTCTCGACCATCTGATCGAAAGGCTCGCGCCAGATCGGCACGATGTACACGTCGTACCGATATGCGAGTTCCCGTGGCGATCGGTTCAGCATATGACTTCCGCGGTTCGAGAGGGCCTCATAGCATCCGGCCGTAGGAGAAGACCAGTCGCAATCCAAGCTTACGCGCATGCTGCTGCACCTCCGGACGCGCGCGCCAACAGAAACAGAGGGGGAAGATCTCACCGATGAGATGCTTCCGCGCTCGCTCCACCACCTTCGCGAACCGCTCGACCTCGCGGATCGTGAGGTTGTATTTGGCTTCGCCCACGATCCAGATGATGCGACCCGGACGGGCCGGATCCGCCGCCTGGCCGAAGATGTCGATCTCCTCCAACCGATCGTCCCATCGTTGCCATGTGCGCTCCAGCGGTCCCACGTCCCATCCGAATTCGCGCTCCAGGACATCATGCAGGACGATGTAGGCGAGGTCTTCGAGGTCCGCCCCGAGCGCCTCGCTCAGCTCCCCGACTTGTTTGGCTAGATGCCGCAGCTCCTTTTGCATCCGAACTTGCTCTTCGGCAAGCGCTTTCGTCGCTTCTCGCAGCTCGGCCTGCCCCTGCGCCAGTTGTGCCGTAAGCTCTTCCAGACGTCCTACGCGTCCTTCCATACGGGCTTGAGCTTCAGCCAATTGCTGGACAGTGGCTTCCAATCGCCCCATTCGCTCCTCAGCCTGCGCTTGGGCCTGAGCGAGCTTCTGGACGATAGCCTCCAGTCGCCCCATGTGCTCTTCCGTGCGGGCCTGCGCCTGAGCGAGCTGCTCGACGGTCGTCCTCAACTCTCTTACCGCTTGAGTGAGCTGCGACACGGTGATTTCCAACCGCTCTATCCGTTCTTCCGTTCCTGCCTGGACGTGAGCGAGTTGCTCGGTGACTCTCTTCAACTCCTCGAGCGCTCCGGCGAGCCGTTCGACAGTGGCTTCCAATCGCCCCACGCGTTCCTCCGTGCGAGCGTGCGCTTGAGCAAGGCGTTCCACGAGAGTCGTCAACCCTCCCATCACCTGGACGAGCCGCTCGAGAGTGGATTCCACTCGTTCTACGCGCTCCTCCATCCGCGCCTGGGGCTCGATCAACCGAGCGAGGAGGTTGTGGGTTCGCTCATAGACCTCGCCGATGCGCGCGATAGCTTCTTGGATGGTGCGGAGAGGCTCGGACAGCGCCCGTTCGGCTTCCCGCGCGATGAGCCGCTCGATCGTGCCCATCAGCACTTCGGCCGCCGTCGCCCCTATCGCCTCTTCGAGGCGCTTTCGCAGTTCTTCGCGTTCTTCCGGCCTCAGATCCCCCATCGGGTGTCCCTCCTCTTCGAGGGATTTTATCATGTCGCCCTTAGGCCTGCCATCACCCGTCCGAGGCAGGGAGCAGCAGCTGCCTCACTCGCTGAAGGCGTATCCGCTGAGGATGAGGAAGGCCCCGATGGCGTTGTAGATCAAGTGCGTGACCACGCACGGCAACAATTGTCCCGTGTACGCGCGAATCAAGGTGATGACGAAGCTCAGCACAGTGACGGCAACCAAAATGAGCGTGCTGGCGCTATATTGGGGGTAATGCACGAGGGCGAACAGAAGGGTGACGACCGTGATGGCACGGGCGCGTCCGACGCGCACCTGAAGGGCCGGATACAAAACGCCGCGGTACACCAGTTCTTCGACAAGCGGAGCCGTGCCCACGGCCAGAAGCGCAATGACCAGGCGCACATGAGGGGAGATCTGCAACAGACGATCGAAGGCCGTCTCTCGCGATGGCAGCAGCAGCGAGAGCGCGAAGATGAACCCGTAGAGGCCACCGACCGTCAGCACGACGTGTCGGAGGCGAAACCGCGGATGCCAGCGCCACCCAAGCGTTTGAAGAAAAGGTCGGCGTCGCCCTTGAGTGACGACGACCCAGCCGACCAACAGCGTGAGCAGATGCGCGAAAAAGAGCATGGAGACTTGAACGAGCGTTCCTTCCGGGCTGTGCACGCGGTCGAGATCCATGGGCGAATGGCCGCGCACGGTCGCCCAGAAGAAGACGCCAAGAGCCGGGAGAAGCGAGATCGTGAAGATGAAGAATGCCCAGAGCGCGAACGCCGCCGCGAGTCCCCACGGTGGGGATTCCGAGAATGAGCGAGCCGGTCGCATCCGGTGCTCTCGGCAGATCGGGCAGAGCATCTCCGCCCCTTCCACCTGCGCGAGCGGCTGACCGCACGATGCACAGAGATGTCGCTCATCCCTCATGCTCATGAGAGACGCTCAATCTTAAGCCGGAGAGCCTCACGACATCAAGGAGGCCTCTTCTCCGGGCCGATGCGTGCACGTGCCCCGAGGACGGGGGTACGACCGCGTCTCTCGAAGCGAGAAGGCACTGCTTATAAGGGCAGGAAGATCGTCACGGTCGTCCCTTTGCCCGGACTGCTTTGGACGGTGATCTCCCCATTATGCGCTTCGATGATTCGGCGTGCCGAAGCCAGGCCGAGCCCGGTGCCGAAAGGCTTCGTCGTGAAGAAGGGGTCGAAGAGCTTCTCCATATCGCCGGGAGCGATGCCTACGCCGGAGTCGCGGATGGCGATGCGCACGCATCGTTGCGAGGGGCGATCGGGGATTTCGCCGAGCTCAGTCGTGACGATGAGTTCTCCCGCTTCGGGCATCGCCTGCACCGCGTTGAGGAGGAGGTTCCACAAGACTTCTTTGATCAGGTCGGGATCAATGGAGCAGAGCGTCACGGCGGGGGAGAACTCCTTGCGGATGCGGATGCGCGGGTCGAACTGCGGATCTTTCTGAAGCAGATCGAGCGCTTGCTCGATCACCTCGTGAATGGGGGTGAGGACGGGCTCCGGATCCGGCATGCGCGCGTAGGTCAGGACTTGCCGGGTGAAATCGCTCAAGCGGTGCGCCTCCGAGGAGATGAGTCGCAGCAACTCGCGCTCATTCTCGTCGGCGTCGGGGAGGAGCTGCAGCAGAAGCTCCGCCGCATTGGCGATCGCGCCCAAGGGGTTGCGAATCTCGTGGGCGAGGATGGCCGTCATCTGACCGATGATCGAGAGCTGATGCGCCTGCGTCAGCTTCCGTTCCGTCGCCATGAGCTGCCCCTTGAGCTTCTCCACCTCGTGCGTCAGTTCTCGAAGGCGCGCCTCATAGGCTTCTTCTTTTTTGTGCGCATCGGTCCGGTCAAGGAAGACCGTCACCACGCCGATGATCTCGCCCGCATAGCCGCGTACGGGAACCGCCCATCCGCTCAGGAGTCGTCGCTCGCCTTCAGGCGTCAGCGCGCGCAGATCTTCGACGAGGACGGGCGCGCCGCTTTTGACGGCTCGGAGGGAGGGGAACCATTCAGCGGGATAGATGCCGATGTCCGGATGGTAAAAGCCATAGAGGTCCGTGCAGTTGAAGAGCGTCGAACGGGGTTCCAGCCGTCGGCCGAGCAGCTCCTGCAGGGCGCGGTTCATCGCACGGATCCTCCCCGAGGGCCATTCGGCGATCCAGGCGGGGAGGGGAAAATCGCTCATGAGGGCATCCAGACCACTGAGCAACAGTTCGTTGGCCTGATAGTGGACGTGCGAGCGATCCGCTGTTCGATCCTCCGCCTGCGGCGCCTCCGCCTCCGAACTGTGCTGGGACGTCCATCCCGCAAGGAGCGACTTTCCAGCGAAGAGGAAAACAGACAGCAGCCAGAGTTCCTGACCGGCGGCCCACATTGAGAGACACCCCCCGTCAAACGATGCGATACTCATCCCCCCATCCTCCCTTTGTAAGCTCCGCGGCTGTCACCGGCTATTTGGCCTTATTTTCTCCTTCCCGTCAATACGGCGAATGCCGTATTTTCGGCGGGTTGAATGTCGGATGGCGATGTTCGAGCGTCTTGGGCGCGCCTCATGTGGACATTCGGTCCGCATCCTCGACGAGGGCTGAAGGCTGAGCTAAGATTGAGGAGGTCATCGTCTTCGCGCGCTCCGAGTGCGCGAGGGGAAACGTCAACCTTCTCCCGCGCACGTGGGGGAAGGGGAGAGGAAAGGCGTATGGGGAATCAACGGCGTGAGGTACTCATCGTCGGTGCGGCACGCACACCGGTCGGATCGTTTCTGGGAGCGCTCAGTGGGCTCCCGGCGCCGAAGCTTGGAGCGGCGGCCATTCGCGAAGCGCTGTATCGCGCTGGTGTCGCGCCGGAGCAAGTGGACGAAGTCATCATGGGCAATGTGCTTCAAGCGGGCGTTGGGCAAGCGCCCGCGCGGCAGGCGGCGCTCTTCGCGGGGTTGCCGACACGGGTCGAATGTCTGACGATCAACAAGGTCTGCGGCTCGGGCTTGAAAGCCGTGATGCTCGCCGAACAAGCGATCGCCCTCGGCGATGCGGAGATCATCGTGGCCGGAGGGATGGAGAGCATGAGTAACGCTCCCTATCTGTTGGAACGCGCGCGGACGGGCTATCGGCTCGGGCATGGCGACATTGTGGACAGCATGATCAAGGATGGCCTGTGGGATGTCTACAACAACTTCCACATGGGGAATGCGGGAGAGTTGTGCGCGCGTCGGCTCAACATCTCTCGCGAGGAGCAAGATGAGTACGCGGCCGAGAGTTATCGGCGCGCGCTGCGGGCTCAGGAGCAAGGGCTTTTGGCCGAGGAGATCGTCCCCGTCGAGGTCCCGCAGGCGAAGGGCGGGACGCTCCTAGTCGCAGAGGACGAGGAGCCCAAGCGCGTGAACTTCGAGAAGATGAAGACGCTCAAACCCGCGTTTGAGCCGGGGGGGACGATCACTCCCGCCAATGCCTCGAAGATCAACGATGGAGCGGCAGCCGTCGTCCTCATGTCGCGCGAGCGAGCTGAGGCACTGGGCATAGTGCCACTGGCGCGCATCGTGGGAGCGGTCGCGGCGGCGCGTCAGCCGGAGGAATTCACCGTCGCTCCAGTGGATGCCATTCAGAAGGTCTTGAAGAAGACAGGGCTCTCACTCTCGGACATTGACCTGTTCGAGATCAATGAGGCCTTCGCCGTCGTGGCGTTGGCGGCGATCCGGTTGCTGGACCTCGACCCGAAGAAAGTGAACGTCAACGGGGGGGCGGTCGCGTTCGGACATCCGATCGGCGCCAGCGGCGCGCGATTGCTCACCACCCTCCTCTATGAGATGAAGCGGCGCCAGGCCCGTCGAGGGTTGGTCACCCTCTGCATCGGTGGGGGAGAGGCTGTTGCTATGATTGTGGAGCGGTGACGATTAGGCGTGTGCGAAGAGCGGTATGACCGTCGGACTGAGATCGTGCGCGTCACGCCTGACGCGCCGGAGCCGGACATCATCGCGCGTGCGGCCGCAGTACTGCGACGCGGGGGATTGGTCGCTTTTCCGACGGAGACCGTCTATGGGCTCGGAGCGGATGCCCTGAATCCGCGAGCGGTCGCGCGCATCTTTGCCGTCAAGGGGCGTCCGGCCGATAATCCCCTCATCGTGCATATCGCGTGGAAGGAGCAGCTCCGCGAGGTCGCGCGCGCGATCCCGGAGTCGGCCTGGCGCTTGGCCGAACATTTCTGGCCTGGCCCGCTGACGTTCGTCTTACCCCGGCACGAACAGGTGCCGCTGGAGACGACCGGTGGTTTGGAGACGGTCGCCGTGCGCATGCCCGATAGTGCGATCGCGCTCGCGCTCATTCGCGCCTTGGGGCGTCCCATTGCTGCGCCGAGCGCGAATCTCTCTGGGCGTCCGAGTCCGACGGCTGCTGAGCACGTTTACGAAGACCTGTGCGGGCGCATCGAGCTGATCCTCGACGGTGGTCCGACGCGTATTGGCGTCGAGTCCACAGTCTTGGACCTGACGACGACACCGCCGACGATCCTCCGCCCGGGAGGGGTATCGCCCGAGCAGCTGCGACCGATCCTTGGTGAGGTGCGCCTCAGCGCCGAGGCCTCGGAAGCGCGACGCTCGCCCGGCACGCGATATCGGCATTATCGTCCGCGAGCTGAGGTGGTGCTCATCGAGCGTTGGGAGGAGGAGAAGCATCGGCCCCTTGTCGAGCGGTTGGCCACGAGCGTGCGGCGTCTCGGATACATCGGGCGGGATCACGGACTCTCGTTCGGGAAGGCCGAGGCGCAGGTCGTGGAGCTGCCGTCCGATCCTCAAGAGTACGCGCGACGGTTGTTCGCGATCTTTCGCGAGCTGGATCAACGCGGAGTGGAGGTGATCATCGTCGAAGGCGTCGAGGAGACGGGCGTGGGGCTCGCCGTCATGGATCGGCTCCGCCGTGCTGCCTCGCGCATCCTATGAGGTGCTCGCGTTGCGATAGGGGTGAGCCAACGACTGGTGTCGTCAGCGCTTCTAATGAGCGTTCGGACTCCTTCGGTCGTTCGGATCACCGAGGAGCTAGAAATTAATTACATGGAGGAGCGGGCGAGGTCATGTGGAGGAAGGTGCTCCGCTTCATCCGCCGCGCGCTGCGGAGTCATGCATCTCCTCGAGAGATCGCCGGCGGCTTGGCGCTTGGTTTGATCATCAACTTCACACCGACGTTGGGATTCCAGATTCCCCTCGCGATCTCGCTCTCGGCTCTCTTTCGGGTCAATTCGCTGGCGGCGCTCGCCGGAATTCAGATCACGAACCCGCTGACGGCGCCGTTCGTTTACGCCATGACGTATCGCGTCGGGAAGTGGCTGCTGGGCCAGCGCGATCGCGCGTTCGAGTGGCGGGAGCTGGACGCCATGGATCTGGTGCGCGCGGGAGCCGCGTTGTGGGTTGGAGGATTAGCCGTCGGCGGGGCGTTCGCGCTTCTGGCCTACTGGGTGACGTTGCACCTCCTCGCGCGACGACGCTCGTCGCGCGTGTCCGAGGGCCAGACCACCGAATGAGTGCGCTTCGCGATCGCGCCGGATCGTTCCCTCACGCCTCCAGCGCCCGAGAGAGCACGCGGAAGAACGTCGCGATCTCCTCCGGCTGCGTGAAGATGTGCGTGGAGATGCGAAGGCGCAGCCCTCCTCCGCCCACGCGGATGCGATGTTCGGCGAGCGCTCGGCGAACGCGTTCGACCTCCGCTTCGGCGAATTCGGCCGTCGTCATCGCTCCCCACAGCTCCGGATGGTCCGGGGTGAGCAGTTTCGCTCGCGAGAAGCGTCGGAAGCCGTCGTACACCAGGCGAGCCAGTTGTCGCTGTCGGGCGAAGATGCGCTCGGGCCCGATCTGTTGATGAAAGCGCAGCGCGGCCAACAGGCCTTTCAAGAGCGAGAGATTGCACGTCCCCAGGTTGCTGAAGCGATATGCCTTCAGGGCCTTATTGTTCCATTCGCCGCTGGCGATGTTGACCCAGAGGCGATCTTGCACCGCCTCGCGCAGATAGAGGACGCCCGTCCCTTTCGGCGCCAGCAGCCATTTGTGCGGACTCGTCCCGTAGAAATCGCAGCCGATCTCTCGCAGATTGAGGGGCAGTTGACCGATGGCGTGCGCCCCGTCCACGACCGAGAGGATCCCCCGCTCGCGCGCCATGGCGCAGATCTCTCGAGCGGGAAGGATGAGCCCGGTCGTCGTCGTGATATGGCTGAAGCTGACGACGCGCACCTCTGGCGTGAGCGCTCGATCGAAGAGTTCGAGGATGTGCTCCTTGGACGCTGGCGGAAGCGGCAGCTTCACATATCGGAGGCGAATGCCGAAGCGCGCCTCTTTTTGCTGCCAGCAGCAGAGGCCTCCCGGATGCTCTTGATCTGTCGTCACGACGACGTCGCCTCGCTGAAGGTCCAGGCCATTGCAGACCGTGTTCATGGCCTCTGTGGCGTTCCGCACCAGAGCGATCTCATCGCGCGAAACGCCGAGGAACTGCGCCAGCTCCTCCCGGACCTCGCGGATGTGCTCATTCTCCCCGTAGCCCCACCACGGATAGTCGGGCTCGTTGAACGCCTCTGAGGCGAACAGATGCTCGGCGACGGCGCGAATCACCGGCAGCGGACAGACGCCCAAGGATCCGCAGTTGAGGTTGATGTGGTTGGGGTCCAGGAGGAATTGACGTCGCATCTCGGCCCAATACCATTCTGGGTCGCGCTCGTAGAGCGCGTCCGAGGGCAGGGGGGGCGTGTCCGCACGAAGCAGGTGTCCCACCTGTTCCCGCGAGAGGCCGAGCACGGCTGCTGCCATCGCCTGCTGCATGAAGTCACGCCGTTTCATAAACGGCTCCCCCCTCATCCGAAAGAAGCCGGTTGCGCCGATTCTGACCCGGTGCGAGCTCGCCGCCGCTCTCGTTCGGCGACGAGTTGATTGGCCAGGAGCAAACTCTCGAATGTCCCGGCGTCGGTCCACCACCCGTCCAAGATGTCGTAGGTCAGCTCCCCGCGCTCCAGATACGCATTATTGACGTCGGTGATCTCTAGCTCCCCACGGGCGCTCGGCTTGAGCGTGCGAATGATGTCGAAGACCTTCTCATCGTAGAAGTAAATCCCAGTGACGGCGTAGGGCGAGCCGGGGACCTTCGGCTTCTCCTCGATTCGCACGATGCGCCCGTTCTCGATCACCGGCACGCCGAAGCGCGTCGGATCGGGGACCTCCTTGAGCAAGATCTTCGCGCCCGATCCTTGCTCCAGGTATCGCTGAACGTAGGGCGCGATGGATTTCTCGATGATGTTGTCGCCGAGGATGACGCAGATCAGGTGGCCATCGGCGAAGTGCTCGGCCAAGCTGAGCGCGGCGGCGATCCCTCCTTCGCCCTGTTGGTACGTGTAGTGCAGATGTTTCAGCCCGAACTCTGACCCATTGCCGAGCAATCGGAGGAAGTCGCCGGCGTTATTCCCCCCGGTCACGATCATGATGTCGCGAATCCCGGCTTCGACGAGGGTCTCCAGGGGGTAATAGATCATCGGCTTGTTGTAGACGGGCAGCAGATGCTTGTTCGTCACCTTCGTCAGCGGATACAGTCGCGTCCCCAAACCACCGGCCAGAATCACGCCTTTGATCGTTCGCTTCATCGCTCGACTCTCTCCCTCTGGATTCATCGTCGGGGGAGATTTTGGCACGATTCGGGCCGACGGTAAAGGGGGGGGACCTTTCTGATCTGAGGGCTTATGGGGCCATAAGATTTTTCAACTTGACGCTCGTCCGGAAGGGGAGCTACACTGTGGCCGGTTTTTCGGGGAGGCGATCGAAACTAAGGAGGGTCGGTTATGCATAGGGCACGTCTGTTGTGGGTAACGATCTTTCCCCTGAGCTTCTTTCTCGCAGCGGTGGTCTTCGCCCAAACGGCCATGAGTCGGATCATGGGCACGGTCGTGGACCCGACCGGGGCCGTGATTCAAGGCGCCGTCGTCATCGCGCGGAATGAGGCCACGGGGGTCGAGTACAAGACGACGACGACGTCGGCCGGCACCTACGCGTTGGAGTCATTGCCGGTTGGCAGTTATACGATCACGGTGGAGTATCCGGGGTTCCGAAAATACGTGGGGACGAATAACGTCCTGACCGTCGGTGCTCCTCTGGTGGTGAACGTGACGTTGGAAGTTGGGCAGCCGACGGAGGTCGTCGAAGTGACGGGCGCCTACGAGCGGATCGCGACGACGCACGCGATGCTGGGGAGCGTGGTGACCCGGCGCGAGGTCGTCGAGCTGCCGCTCAACGGCCGCAATCCCTTGAGCTTGATTATTCTGGAGCCCGGGCTTGTGCAGCGCACGACGGGCGCGCTCGGTTCGGGGACGCACGTCTTCGGCTCGCGGGATCGCGCACACAACGTGACCATTGATGGCATTGATGCGAACGAATCCTCGGTGCCGAATCCGCAGAGCAACGTCTACCGCCTCAATCCCGACAATGTACAGGAGTATCGCGTGGTCACCCACAACGCGACGCCCGAGTTCGGGCGCAATAGCGGCGCCAACGTCAACATCGTGACGCGCTCGGGCACGAACGAGTTCCATGGGGACTTCTTCTGGTTCCATCGGAACACGGTGCTCAATGCCAATGAGTGGTTCAACAACGCCTCCGGCTTGGAGCGACCGACGCTCCTGCTGCATCAATTCGGGGCCTCTGGCGGCGGGCCGATCATCAAGAATAAGACGTTCTTCTTCGCCAGTTGGCAAGGGAATCGCATCAAGCAGACGATGCCCATCACGCAGTCCTTCGGCGTCCCGCTCGTATACACGGACACGCTGAAGAAGCAGGGGATCTTCCGGTACTTCGTCCCGGATCCGGCGAACCCGCTCATCCTCGATGGAGTGATCATCACGCGGAATTCGCCGCGGCTCGTGGATCCGATCACGGGCGCTTTGCGGCCGGGCGTGCGCATGTGCGCAACGCCGACCGAGCTCGGGTGCATTCGCACGTACAATATCTTCGCGAACGATCCGGCGGGCATCGGTCCCGATCCCCTCATGAGGGAGATGCTCGCGAAGTTCCCCTCGCCCAATACGTTCAACGTCGGTGACGGCTTGAACACGGCGGGCTTCATCTGGAATCCTCCCTCGCGATTCAAAGGGCCGCATCTGATGTTCCGCGTGGATCACAAGTTCGATGAGAACAACAGCATGTTCGGCCGGCTGCTGCTGTCGGATTGGGACACGCGCGAGGGCGATTTCCTGAACGAGCGTCCCGCGATCTTCCCGGGCTTCGCCCCATTGGGCGAGGTGAGTCGAGAGTCGCAAGGGCTCGCGCTCAATTATCGGCGCGTCCTCTCTCCGCGCATGGTCAACGAGTTCACGACCGGGTTCAGCCGCTTCATGTTCACCTTCCTCTTGCGAGAGGCCAATACGAAGCTCGGCGTGGAGCCCCCGCCCTATGGCCAGGAATGTTTTGGCGATGACTCGCTCTCGCTCGTGGACACGCCGTTCTGCAATACGCCGTTCACGCGTCGTGCGGTGAGCACGATCCAGTTCATCGACAACCTCAGCTACGTGCGCGGGTCGCACAACATCCGCACAGGGATCAACTTCCGACTCTATCGGCACAACGACAATCGCGGCGTGCCGGGCGGATTCAACATGTGGCCGACGATCATCTTCAGCCAGAGCGTGCGCCCGCCGACGGCCAATACGGCGCCGGGCGTGGCGGCCGGCTTCCCTGGGGCGCCGGGGATCAACTCGAGCGATAACGTCAATCTGCAGCAGGCGATCGTGGAGCTGATGGGGATTCCGGCGCGCGTGCAGCAGGCCTTCGTCGCGGACTTCAGGCGCGACCAGTACATCTTCGCTCCCTTTGTCGCGGGCACGCGCGTCAAGCAGTACAATTTCTACGCCCAGGACGAATGGCGTGTGCGCCGGAATTTCACCCTGACCTATGGGTTCCGGTGGGAGGTCAATCTCCCGCCCAAGGATTGCTGCGATCGCGTCTTCGTGCCGGATCGTCCGCTGGACGGGAGCCAAGGGCCAGTGACCTACGTGCCCTCGGAGAAATGGTTCAAGCGGATGAACTGGGCGACGATCGCCCCGCGGGTGAGCTTCGCCTGGGATCCGCGCTCATCCGGCAAGATGGCGATCCGCGTCGGGTATGGGATCGCTTTCGACACGATCTCCACGTTCCAGGTGACGGCGATCTCTGGGATGATCCCGGGCAGCGTCCTGCGGTGCGTGGTGAACGTTCAAGACCCGCCGACCGGACCGTGCCGGGACATCCCGAACGACGTGCGGTTGAGCCAGCTCATGGCTACGGTGAAGCCGCTCGATCTCGGTCCGCCGACGCAGAAGCCGTCGGAATTGCTGCGACTGCCGGAGCGTCCGCTCGGCTTGGCGCCGCAGGTCGGCGCGTTCGATCCGAATCTCAAAGTCCCGACCGTGCACGAATGGAGCCTGACGATCCAGCGCGAATTGCCGCATGCGTTCGTGGGGCAGGTCGGCTACATCGGGAAGCGCGGGATGCGTCTCTATCGCGCGTATGATCTGAACCAGTTCCGCTATCCGCCGGAGTTCCTGCAAGAGTTCCTCAAGGCGCAGAAGAACATCATGATCTGCAAGCTCAATCCAGACGCTTGCTTGGCGGCGCAAGCGGCGGCGGGCATCCCAGCGGCGAGCCGCACTGTGGATAACTTCGCCTATTTCGGGTTGCCCGGGCAGGAGCCCTTGCCCTTGCTCAGCCGATTGCTCAACGCGACCTCGCCGACCTCGTCGCGCTATCGCGGCGCCTTCGCCACGGATGTGCTCAACGGCGGTGTGGGCGATCTTGCCGTCCGCATTGATCAGCTCTCGGGCGCGGACTGGATCGTCAATCGCGGCTTCCCGGCCAACTATTTCCGGCCCAACGCGCAGTTCGGGCAGATCTTCTACTTTGATTCCGGTGGCAGCTCCAGCTATCACGGTATGATCGTGCAGCTGCAGCGTCGCTATGAGAAGGGGCTGACCTTCGGCTTGGCCTATACGCTCTCGAAATCCATTGATGACATGTCGGTGGATCCGGTGGCGGCGACCTCCGGCGGTGGCTTGAGCACGACCAATTCTCGCACGCCGACCGATGTGCGGAACTTCAAGCTCGATCGCGCGCGTTCGGACTTCGACAATCGGCACGTGCTCGTGGTCAACTGGCTCTACGATCTGCCCTTCGGGCGCGGGCAGAAATGGGGGAGCGGTTGGCCCGGGGTGCTGCAGCACATCCTGGGCGGATGGACCATCACGGGGATCTCCATCTACCAGAGCGGCGAGCCGTACACGCTCAATTCGGGCGTGCGCACTGTCCATCAAACCAAACAATCGCGCGCCGAAGTGCGCGGGCCGATGCCCAAGTCCAAGCTCCAATTCGTTTCCGGAATCCAGGGGCCGGTGGTCTTCAACGTCGGCGATCGCATCGTGGATCCGGCTAGCCCCTACTTCAACTGCCGGCAGGTGATCGGGACCGAGAGCTATTTCTGCATCCCGGCCCCGGGCCAGTACGGGATGGGGCGCAACACTGTTCAAGGTCCTGGGTTCTGGAACATGGACATGGGGCTCATCAAGAAGTTCCAGCTCACCGAGCGGGTGAAGCTCGATTTCCGCACGGAGTTCTTCAACGTCTTCAATCACCCGAACTTCGAGAATCCGCGCAACGCGAGCGTGGGATCGCCGACGCTCACGAGCTCGCTCTTCGGGCAGACCTGTTGCGTGACCGCGGCCGTGCCCAGCTCGGCGACGATCATCGCCACGGGTGAGCCCAATCGCGTGATCCAGTTCGCCTTGAAGCTCAGCTTCTGAACCTCGGAGAGGCGGCCGGGCCGTGACGCCCGGCCGCTTCTTGTGCGTGGTGTCAGGGGAACGCCGGGGGCTATCCCCGGCATTTTCGTCTCTCTGGTGCGCCGTCATCAGCTCTCATCCCTGCGGTCATGCCAGCGTGCGAGGGGGGATGCCCACATCCGTTGAGAAAAGGTTCCGCTCGTGGTATCTTCCTCCCCTGGATGCGGGGAAGAGGGCGATGATCCGCGTCGGGCCAGCCGGATGGTCGTACGAAGATTGGAAGGGGACGGTGTATCCGGAGCCCCCGCCGCGCGGCTTCGATCCGCTCCCCTATATCGCCGAGTACTTCGATACGATCGAGATCAATAGCAGCTTCTATCGTCCTCCGACGGAGACGATGAGCCGCAGTTGGGTGCGACGCGTCGCGCACAATCCGCGCTTCAAGTTCACAGCGAAGCTCTATCAGCGGTTCACGCACGAACGCGGGACGGCCAGTGCGGAGGACGAGCGGCTCGTCAAGCGCGGGATGGAGCCGCTTCTAGAGGCCGATCGGCTTGGCGCGCTGCTTGTGCAATTCCCCTGGTCGTTCAAGAATACACCCGACGCGCGCGCGTACTTGCGGGAGCTGCTGGAACGCTTCCGCGAGTATCCGCTCGTCGTCGAAGTGCGCCATAGTTCGTGGAACGTCGAAGAGGTCTATCGGTTCCTCGCTGAGCGCGGCGTGGGGTTTTGCAACATCGATCAGCCGCTCTTCCATCGCTCCTTGCCTCCGACGTCGCGCGTGACGGCCCCCGTCGGTTACGTGCGACTGCACGGTCGCAACTACGAGAACTGGTTCGCGGAGAACGCCGATCCTGGGGCCCGCTACGATTATCTCTATTCGCCCGAGGAGTTGGAGCCGTGGATCGAGAAGATTCGGCAGATCGGCGAGATCGCGCGCGACGTGTACGTGATCACGAATAACCACGTGCGGGGGAAGGGGGCCGTCAATGCCTTGGAATTGCGAGCGGCCTTGGAGGGGGGGAAGGTCGCCGTCCCGAAGCCGCTGCTGGCTCACTATCCGCGCCTGCAAGCGATCGCGCGTCCGGCGGTATGAGGGAGCGTCTCACCATTGTGATCGGCTACGAGAACGAGGCGGTCTTCGAATGGCAGAAGGCATATTTTCAGCGTCTCGGCGAGCCGCTGCCGGTGCGCGGCTTACGGCTCGAGCCCGGCTTCTCGGGCGCGGCCCTGAGCGCGCTCCTCGAATCGTGGACGACGGACTATCTCCTGCTCCTTCAAGCCGGGGCGCGCGTCGAGATCAGCGCACGTTCGCTCGCGCGACTTCTTCACGTCGCGGAGGAGAGCGGCGCGGGAATCGTCTACGCCGATTATGTCGAGGCGAGCGCCGACCAGTTGCACGCGCGCCCGCTGAACGACTATCAGCTGGGGAGCGTCAGCGAGGACTTCGATTTCGGGCCGCTGGTGCTCCTCTCGCGTCGGGTCGTGCAGCGGGCGATCGAGCGATGCGGGCCGATCCCCGCGGATCTGCGGTGGGGGGGCTTCTACGATCTGCGGTTGAAGATCGCGACCGTCGGCGACATCGTGCGTGTTCCGGAATGCCTCTGTCTCGTTCGCGGCGAGACCCAGGCCTCGGGCGCAGGACCTGCGCCCGAAGCGATCTTCCGATACGTGGATCCGAGGAATCGTCCGGCGCAGCAGGAGATGGAGCGCATCTTCACCGCGCATTTGCGACGCGTGGGCGCGTATCTGGAGCCGACGTTCGCCCCCATCCCTCCACCTGACGGCGAGTATCCGGTGCTCGCGAGCGTGATCATCCCCGTGCGGAATCGCGAACGGACGATCGCCGATGCCTTGCGGAGCGCGCTCTCGCAGCGCACGTCCTTCCCCTACAACGTGATCGTCGTGGATAATCACTCGACGGATCGGACGACGGAGATCGTGCGACGCTGGGCCAGTGTATCTCCGCAGCTCATCCACAAGATCCCCGAGCGCCGCGATCTGGGGATCGGAGGATGTTGGAACGAAGCCGTCTTCTCTCCAGAGTGCGGGGTGCTCGCGGTGCAATTGGATTCGGATGATCTGTATGCGGACGAGACGACGCTGGAGACGATCGTGCGAGCGTTCTTCGATCCGGAGGCCTTCGCTCGAGCGGCATGGGGACGACCGTGTCGAGAATGGCCGACGCCGCGTTATGCCATGGTGATCGGCGCATATCGCACGGTGAATTTCCGACTGGAAGAGATCCCGCCCGGCGTCGTGGATCATCGGGAGTGGACGCGCGAGAATGGGCGGAATAACGCGTTGCGCGTGAAGGGACTGGGGGCTCCGCGCGCGTACTATGTGCCGCTTCTGCGGCGCATCGGATTCCCCAACGTGAGCTATGGCGAGGATTACGCTGTTGGCTTGCGCCTCAGTCGCGAGTATGAGATCGGTCGCCTCTTCGAGCCGATCTACATGGCGCGCCGATGGGAAGACAATACGGATCACGCCCTGCCGTGGGAGGTGCGGAATCGGTACGAGGCATATAAGGATTGGGTGCGGACGTTGGAGATCCGCGCGCGGCAGCGGCGAAACCGCGAGGTCGAGGAGAAGCCATGATCGTGATTGATGGGGACTCGCTCACGTTGGAGCAGGTGGAGGCCGTGGCCGTAGACCGCGCCTCGGTGGAGATCGCCCCGCACGCGTTCGCCCGCATGGAGGCCTCGCGTCGCGTGATCGAGGAGATTCTGCGAAGCGGGCGCGTCGTCTATGGCGTGAATACGGGCTTCGGGAAATTGAGCGGGGTGACGATCCCGCGCGAGGCGACGCGCCAGTTGCAACTGAATCTCGTGCGCAGTCACGCGGCCGGCGTCGGCGAGCCGCTCAGTGAGGCCGAGACGCGGGCGATGATGCTGGCGCGCGCTAATGTCCTCGCCAAGGGATATTCGGGCGTGCGCCCTCTCGTCGTCGAGACGCTCGTGCGTATGTTGAACGCGGGCGTTCATCCCATCATCCCGTCGCGGGGGTCCGTAGGCGCCAGCGGTGATCTCGCGCCGCTGGCGCATTTGGCGCTGGCGATGATCGGCGAGGGGGAGGTCATCTATCGTGGAGAGCGCCGGAGGGCTCACGAGGCGCTCGCGGAAGCGGGGATCGCTCCCCTGCAGCTGGAGGCGAAAGAAGGGATCGCGCTGGTCAACGGCACGCAAGCGATGGTGGCCGTCGGAGCGCTCTGCGTGCAACGCGCCAAACGTTTGGCCGACGTCGCCGATGTCGCCGGCGCCATGTCCCTAGAAGCCTTGCATGGGACCAACGCCGCCTGCGATCCGCGCCTACATGCCGTGCGGCCGCATCCCGGACAACAAGAGGTCGCCGCGCGCCTCCTCCGGCTCACCGAGGGGAGTGAGATCATGCGCTCGCACAAGGATTGCCAGCGCGTGCAAGATGCGTACAGTTTACGTTGTATGCCTCAGGTGCATGGGGCGGTGCGCGACGCCATCCGCCATGTCGAGGGCATCGTGGGCATCGAGCTGAACAGCGCGACCGACAATCCGTTGGTCTTCGCCGAGACGGGCGATGTGCTCCTTGGAGGGAATTTTCATGGCGAGGTCCTCGCCCTCGCGTTCGATTACTTGGCGATAGCGCTCGCGGAGCTAGGGGCGATCTCCGAGCGTCGGATCGAGCGGCTCGTGAACCCGGACTTGAGCGAGCTGCCGCCGTTTCTGACGACGAATCCGGGCATGTGTTCCGGAATGATGCTCTTGCAGATCGTCGCCGTCTCCCTGGTGGGGGAGAACAAAGTCCTCGCGCATCCGGCATCGGTGGATTCCCTGCCGACCTCGGGGAACAAAGAGGATCACGTGAGCATGGGGATGACCGCCGCTCTGAAGTTGCGGCAGGTGCTCGACAACGTCGAATACATCTTGGCCATCGAGCTGCTCTGTGCTGCTCAAGGGCTCGAGTATCTCGCCCCCCTGCGTCCGGGACGGGGTGTGCAGCTCGCCTATGAGCGCCTTCGCGCGTTGGTCCCTCCGCTGACCGAGGATCGCGTCTTAGCGCCTGACGTCGAGCGCGTACGCGCGCATCTGCGAGAGTTCGCCCATCTCCCAATCTGATGCCGCCTTTGCGAGCATCAGCCCCTGGCGCGCCGCACGAGCCCATCGTTCTCTTGAAACGTCGCAGATGGCTCCGTATCATATATTGCTTGCGCGAGGATTCCACTGCGGTGCCGAAATGAAGTCGAGAGAACACGCGTGGGGCGCGTCCGAATGAGCGGGAGGACGTTACGACAGCAAAGGAGGAGCCTTCGATGTGGGATGCGATCAAGGAGATGCTGCTCATTAATGTCATCTCTTTGCTGATCGCTGTGGTCTCCCTGGGCTTGGCGATTTGGGCGATGGTGAGCGATCGCTTCAAGGGGGGGATTGATGATCTCTTCTTGGTGCTCGCGGGGACGCTGCTGGCGCTGCTGTTCTCGATCCCGCCGATCCTGACGATCAAACGTAGCGGCGTATTCGAGCGCCTTCGTGCCCGCGCGAAGCGTCCGGTGATGGAACCGGCTCAATCGGCGTCACCCTCGGCGGCGGAGGAAAAGGTCACGGTCGAGTGAACCATCCGACAGAGCGCATGTCGCCGGTGAAGGGCGTCGAAGTCTCGCTTTCGATCGAGCGGAGGGCTGAGCTCTCCTCGAGGCGCTTCTCAGTCGGTCTGTTGGCCGCGGCCTCGCTGTGGCATCGGGAATTGATCCACTTCGCTCGTCAGCGGAGTCGCCTCCTCGGCGTCGTCGGTTCCCCGTTGGTTTTCTGGTGGCTGGTCGGATCCGGATTGGGGGATTCCTTTCGCGCGAATGGACATGGCACGGGGTATTTGCAGTATTTCTTCCCCGGGACGGTGTCGCTCATCGTCCTGTTCACCTCAGTCTTTTGCATGATGTCGGTCATTGAAGATCGGCACGCGGGGTTTTTGCAATCGGTCTTAGCCTCGCCTATCCCGCGTTCGGCGCTTGTGTTGGGGAAAGTCCTGGGAGGGACGACGCTCGCCGCTGTGCAGGGGGCGATCCTGTTGCCTCTGGCGCCACTTGTTGGTATCCCGCTAACAGTCGGTCAAGGGATAGGGGTGGTGGTCTTTCTCTTCCTATTCGCCTTCGGGATCACGGCCTTTGGGTTTCTCCTCGCCTGGGAATTGGATTCGACGCATGGCTTCCATGCGGTCGTCAATCTGGTCTTCATCCCCATGTGGCTCGTCTCCGGGGCGCTCTTCCCGATGAGCGGTGCCTCTCCATGGGTCGCTTGGCTCATGCGGGTGAATCCGCTGATGTACAGCACGGCCGGTCTGCAACGCTTGCTCTTCCTCGAACATCCGCTGATCGCCTCGGGGCCGAGCTTCTCCCTGGCGCTCGGGGTGACGGCGTTGTTCAGTCTCCTCGCTTTCCTTCTGGCCTTGGCGCTTGTCGCTCGACGGCCATATCCGGTCGCTGGGTAAGTCGAGGTGGATCGTCCTCACACGTGGTAGAGCATCACGTAAATCGCGACTCCGGTGATTGAGACGTAGAGCCAGAGGGGGAGCGTCCACCGCGCGATCCTCCGATGTCGGACGTATTCTCCGCGCCATGCGCGAGCGAGCGTTACCAGGACCATCGGCAGGATCACGAGCGCCAGGATTGTATGCGAGATCAGGATGACGAAGTAGACGAGCCGGATGCTCCCCTCCTTGGGGAACGGCGTGGCCCCATGCAGAGAGTGGTACGCCACGTAGGAGATCAAAAACAGGATCGAGCTCGTCACAGCCGCGAGCATGCACGCGCGATGGGCGTTCACCTTGCGCCGGCGGATGAACCGATACCCGGCGAGCAGCAGCAGCGCGCTCGTCAGATTCAACGCTGCATTCACCGTCGGCCAGAGGAGGCGCATATGCCCGCGAAGTGGGGATTATACGCGACCTCGTCCCCACAGATGAAAGGCTCGCGTGGGCTTCCGACGCGAACGCCCGATTGACGTCGGCGGAGGCGTTCGGCTACGTTCTCCGAAGGCATGAGGGAATTGGCCGTCCAGATCGTGATCCCGACGTACAATGAGCGGGAGAACATCGCGCGCCTCATCAAGGGGATTCGAGCGCATCATCCGGAGGTGGGTATCCTCGTCGTAGACGACGAGTCGCCCGATGGTACGGCCGAGGTCGTCGAAGCGATAGCCGCGCGCGATCCTCGGCTGCAGGTCGTGCGGCGCCGTGGGCCTCGGAGTTTCGCGCGTTCGCTCGTCGAGGGGATGCTCCGAGCGCTCGCGCGCGAGCCGGAGTTCGTGATCCACATGGATGCCGATCTCTCCCATTCTCCGCACTACATCGCCGATCTCCTCCGCGCGGCTGAAGAAGCTGACCTCGTCATCGGGTCTCGATACGTGGGGGGGCGAGTGAACGTGGTCAATTGGCCACTCTCGCGGTTACTCCTGAGCCTCTTCGCCAACGCCTATGTTCGGGCGATCACGCGCCTACCGGTCCGCGATGCCACCGGAGGCTTTCGGTGCTGGCGCGCCGAAGCGCTGCGGGCCATTGATCTCCCTTCGATCCAATCCGAAGGATATGCGTTCCAGGTCGAGACGCTCTATCGCGCCTATCGGCTCGGGTGCCGCATTGTCGAAGTTCCCATCATCTTTACCGAGCGCAACGCCGGGGCGTCCAAGATGAACGCCCGCATCATCGTGGAATCGGCGATCCGTCCGTGGACGCTCATCTTGGGGAGGAGTGTGCCTAAATCCCGCGCGTGAGCCATTCGCCCAAGCGCCGCCGCCAGCGCGGGGCATCTCTCGTAACACGCGGGCCGAGGTATCGGCCGAGTGGGAAGGCCAATCCCTTGGCCAAGGCTTTGCGGATGACGCGAGGCGTGAGCCGTTCATGAGGAAGCTTGAAGAGGTTCACGTAGATGCCGTAGGGAAGAGCAGCGAAGAGAGTGAAGCGGAGCGACGGTGGATCCCCTCCGAACAACTCATGATATAGCCGATAGCTCGCCACGAACCGCTTGAAATCGTACCACGCCGAGCGATCGTGCGAGTGGATGACGATCGAATCGGGTTGATAGTAGATCGCGTAGCCGGCCTCCATGACCCGCTTCGCCCAGCGGATATCCTCGCCGAAGGCCGCGCGCCCGAATGGGAAGCGCTCCCAAACCGAGCGCCGGATAGCGGAGGAGACGTTGTCGAAACTGAAGAGGGCGATCTTCGCCTCAAGGGAGAGTGCGGTGAGGTCTATGGAGCCGTCGAGCTGCTGCCGGCGCGGCTCTGGGCGGGAGGCGACATGGTCGTTCACATGTCGCTGGACGAAGGCATCGCTTCCGGGACGAGGGATTTGCCAACTGTAGACTCCAGCGATGGCCTCGTCTCGGAGCATGGGTTCGATGAGCCGTTCGAGCCACCATTCGTTCGCTGGCAGGGCGTCCTGCACGAGAAGGGCGATGAATCGGCCCTGAGCGCGACGGATCGCACGATCTCGCGTCTCGCCGTGATCGAACTCCTCGGGCGGGATTGTGAGGACCGTCACGGGGAATCGCGAGCACCACTGGAGCGTCCCGTCCGTGGATCCGGAGTCAATGACGATGATCTCCGTGGGAAAGGGAGAGCGCTGCGCCAGCAGGCGTTCGAGCAGCTCGGGGAATTCGGGTCCAGCGTTGCGCGTGGGGATTACGATGGAGACGACGTCGCTCATCGGTCGGCTGGTCACCTGTGCTCGTCGAATCCCGTGTGTCGAGCGAGCGCGAGCTCCTTCAGCTCGCGCAGGTCTGAACGGAAGAGGGCGGTCAGAGCGAGCGCGTGAATGATCCCTCCTCCGAGAAGGAGGGCAGCGAGCATGTGTCCGGGCGAAAGCGCGAGTGATTCCAGGGCCTGGCGAAGCGACCACGTCGCGAGCGCGATCCCTCCGGCTGTGAGCCCAACAGGGCGCATGGTCATCCAGAGGGCCGATGGCGCCCAACGGAGCGTGCGGAAGGCAATCGCCGTGACGACTCCCGCGAGGCCGAGGAAGATGAGCGCCGTCGCTGCCGCCACCCCGGCGATCTCCCACTGCAAGCCGATGGCGACGGCTCCCACGAAAAGTGGGGCGGCCCCGAGCGAACATTTGAAGTTGAGATCGGGGCGCCCGATCGCGTTGAACAACTCTCCAGCTCCGAGCATCAGACACCGTCCGATGGCATGAAGGAGCAGCAACTGCAGCGGGAGGACGGACGGAGTCCACTTCTCTCCGTAGAGAGCCCTCACATATTCGGGAGCGACGACGATAAGGAGGACAAGCGGCGGGATGGCAATCCCTGCGCTCATGCGCACGAAGCGAAGATACATCGCCTGCAGCTCCGCCGGGTTATCGCGTAGCCGGGCGAAGATCGGGAAGACGACCTGGGAGAAGACGCCCATGAGCAACGTGGGGAGCATCAGGCTTTGATTGTAGGCGAACGTGTAGAACCCGAGCGGCGACGCGCCCAGCCACTTCCCGATGAGGATGTAGTCGGCGTTTTGCATGGCGTAGGCCGTCAGATCGTTGCCGAGGATATGTCGCCCATAGCGTCCGATCTCTCCCCAGTGCCGGCGGAAGAGATGCGGTGCAGGACGCCATGGACACAGCGTCCAGTTCAAGGCGACGGTGATGGGAACGGCGATGACGAAAGGGAGAACCAAGCTCCAGGCGCCTGCCCCCGCGCGAGCCAGGGCGAGGCCGATCCCCGTCCCGATGAGCGTCGTCACGAGTTGAGGAAGGACGAGCTTGCCAATTTCCAAGCGTCGGCGCAGCAGAGCGGCGTGCACGTTTCCCCACGGGGCGATGAGCAACGTGAGGCCTAGAACGAGCAGTATGGGGGAGAGATCGGCGCGGGCATAGAACGCCGCGACTATCGGGGCTATGGCGGCTTGCAGGGCGAAAAGACCGACGCCGATGATCACGCCGAGCCAAAATCCCGCCGTCAGCACTTCCGAGCGCTCTTCGGGATGGTAGATGAGATAGTGGCCGATCCCCACGTTGCCGAAAAGGGCGATGAGGGTCGTCACGGTGAGGCCCAAGCTCAGGAGACCGAAGTCCTCGGGCATGAGCCAGCGGGCGAGCGCGATCCCGGCCAAGAAATTGACGGCGCGCACGAAGACCTGCGCGCCAATCCACGCGATCGAGCCCTTGTAGAAGGCGCGCTCCCAGACCTCGGGGCGCGATACTTCGCCGCGAGCGCTCTCGCGCATGTTCGGTCCGCCGCTTATGATAAAAAGCGCGCGGGCGACACACAACGCGCGCGAGGTGACCGAAGCGCTTGCGCCAGGTGCCGGGAGCGCGTATCATCTCCCCTATTTTCGAGGGGAGGCGAGGCACATGGAGATCCGAGGTCGAGGCGCCCTCGTCACCGGAGCGGCTAAGCGCGTCGGACGGGCGATCGCGCTCGCTCTGGCTGAGCGCGGCGCGGATGTCGTCGTGCACTACCATCGGTCCGAGGAGGCCGCGCGCGAGACCGTGCGCGAGATCGAAGCCCGGGGCGTTCGCGCCGTCGCCGTGCCGGCGGATCTCAGCGATGTGCGCCAAATCGAGCGATTGGTCGAGCAGGCGGCGCGCTTCCTCGGTCGCCTCGATATCTTGGTGAACAACGCCTCGGTCTTCTTCCGAACGCCCTTCGGCGCGATCACCGAAGAGCAATGGGACCTCAATCTTGATGTGAACCTCAAAGCCCCCTTCTTTTGCGCCCAGTATGCGGCGTGCTTCATGCGGGAGCGGGGCGAGGGGAAGATCATCAACATCGCCGATTGGGCGGGATTTCGGCCCTATGTGGGGTACATCCCGTATTGCATCTCGAAGGCGGGATTGATCGCGTTGACGCAAGTCTTGGCGAAGACGTTGGCGCCGACGATCTTGGTGAACGCCGTCGCGCCGGGACCGGTCCTCTTGCCGGAGGACTACGGCGAGGAGGAGAAACGCGCGATCCTGGAGGGCACGCCGCTCAAGCGACTCGGATCGCCCGAGGATGTCGTCCGAGCAGTGCTCTTCCTGATCGAGGGGAGCGATTTCATCACCGGGCATACGCTCGTCGTGGATGGCGGTCGGCTCATCGGGCCGTAAGCCAAGCGCGCGAGCGAAGAGGAGGGCGAGATGTTCAAGGCGACGAAGGAGATCTTCTTCTGCTACGGCCATCGGCTCTTGAATTACGCGGGCAAGTGTCGCAATCTGCACGGGCATAATGCCCGCGCAGAGGTCGAATTGGCCGCCGAGCGCCTCGATGACCGTCATATGGTCGTGGATTTCGACGAGATCAAGGCGGTCGTGAAGTCGTGGATAGACGAGCACATTGATCACAAGATGGTCTTGTGCAAGGATGATCCGCTGCTTCCCGTGTTACGTGAGCACGGCGTGGCGTGCTTCGTCTTGGAGACGAATCCGACGGCCGAGGCGCTGGCCAAGCTCATTTTCGATGTGGCCGCTGAGCGCGGGTTTCCCGTCGCGCGCGTGACCGTGTGGGAGACGGAGAGCTCGTTCGCAACGTATGAGCCATCGCGCGGGGAACGCGACTGAGCGGGATACGCGTTCGAAGAGAGAAAGCACATGGTGCGACTGCTGACGGAAGCGGAGGTGGAGCGCCTTCTGACGATGGAGATGGCGTTGGAGGCTCTCGAGGAGGCGTTTCGCGAGCAGGCGGAAGGGCGCGCGATCAACACCCCGCGTCGCCGTCTGCGCGTTCCGCGCGGGACACTGCACGTGATGAGCGCCGCCGTGCTGACGCGAGGCGTCTTGGGCTTCAAAGCATACACGTCTTTCCCGAGCGGTGTGCAGTTTCTCGTCCTCCTCTACGACGCGGAGACGGGATCGCTCTTGGCTCTCATCGAGGCGAATCGGCTCGGGCAAATGCGCACGGGGGCCGCCAGCGGCATCGCCACGCGATACATGGCCCGACCGGATGCGCGCACGCTCGGGATCTTGGGGACCGGTTGGCAGGCTCAAAGCCAGGTGCAGGCCATCTGCGCCGTCCGACCGATTCGGCGGGTCCTCGCCTATAGCCGCACGCCGGAACGACGGGAGGCATTTTGCCGAGAGATGGCGGCGCGATTGGGCATCGAGGTCATTCCGGCCACGCGGCCCGAGGACGTCGTCGCCGAGGCCGACGTTCTCGTCACGGCGACGACGGCGCGCGAGCCCGTCTTCGACGGGCGGTGGGTGCCCGAAGGCGTCCACATCAACGCCATCGGCGGGAACGCGCTCCTTCGCCGCGAATTCGATGATGAGGTGATCCGACGGGCGCGCGCGATCGTCGTGGATTCCAAGGATCAGGCGCGGATCGAATGCGGGGAGTTCCTTCATGCCGTCGAGCGCGGGTGCTTGACGTGGGAAGCCGTTCATGAGTTGAACGAAGTCGTCGCCGGGCGCTTCGTCGCTCGAGCGCAGCCTGCGGACATCACGCTCTTCAAATCCCTGGGCATCGCCTTGGAGGACGTGGCGGTCGCTGCTCGCGTTCTCGAGCGCGCGAAAGAGGAAGGGCTGGGGCAATCCCTTCGTGTGTTCGAATGAACCCCCGGCGAGTTGCTGATCTTTGAAGAACTTCAGCGAACCTTCACCGACTGAACGAGGAGGAGATATGGGGCGCGAGTATCGAGCCATTGATGTTCATGTGCACATCATGCCATGGTGGATGGTCAAGCCGGAAGCGGCGATGAGCATGAAGCGCGACGCACGTGAGTTCGAGGCGTTGATTCGCATCATGGAGGATCCCGATCGGTTCATCGAGCTGTTGGATGAGGCGGGCGTCGAGAAGGCAGGGCTCATCAACTACGTGAGTCCGGACATCATGGGATTCACTGATGACGTCAATGAGTTCTCCGCGCGGTATGCCCGTCGGTATCCGGACCGCTTGATCCCTTTCGGCTCCGTCCATCCGCGGTTCACCAAGGACCCGGCCGGGGAGATGGATCGGTTGGCCGATCTCGGCATTCGCGCGATCAAGATCCATCCTCCGCATCAGTTGGTCTATCCGAACGAGTACGTGAATGGTCTGAAGGCCCTGGAAGTCATCTATCGCAAGGCTATCGAATACCGCATGCCTGTGATGTTCCACACGGGGACATCCGTCTTTCCCGGCGCTCGCAACAAATTCGGCGATCCGATCCACGTGGACGATGTGGCCGTGGATTTCCCAGAGCTGACGATCATCCTGGCGCACGGCGGGCGTCCGCTCTGGATGCCGACGTGCGTCTTCTTGCTCCGCCGACATCGGCACGTCTACATGGACATTTCGAGCATCCCCCCGCAGAACCTGCTCGCCTATTTCCCGCAGCTGGAGCGCTTGGCTGACAAGACGATGTTCGGCTCGGATTGGCCGGGTCCCGGCGTTCCGGGGATCAAGGCGAATATCGAGGCCTTTCTCCAGCTCCCCATTTCGGAGGAAGCGAAGCGAAAGATCTTGCGGGAGACGGCCCTGAAAGTCTTCGGCGGATGATGGGGACGAGCGCGCGGCGGGCAGAAAGAGCTCCGTTGAAGTCTTCCAACGGAGCGAAGGGGTCTCTATGAACTGTGGCGGTGCATAGGGTAGCGAAGAAGAGGCCCGTCGGCCATACGGCGATCGCCGTATCTTCTGCCGGCGAAGGCCGGATTTTCGCTGTTCGGCGGAAAACGAACGCGCGCCGATTGACGCGTCGCGCGTCTGCGTCTTCGAGGAATCCCTTGACGCCACAGGGGACGACGTACTATAAGATGCACTCGTGCGATGAACGGCTGGAGAAAGGATAGCGATCACCATGGCGCAAGGTAACGAAGGCCTGTGGGAAAAGCTCGCGCGCCTGTCTCCCCAGGTCGAGGCAGCCACGGTGCTGCGAACCCTCAGTCAGTTGGACCAAGAGTTCGGACATCTCTCTCACGACCAGCGACTCCTTTACTTAGCTGAGGCTTTGCGGAAGCGGAACTTCTTCTCCTCGTTTCAGGAATGCCTGGAGATGGCGGCTCTATGGATGGAGGCGAACCTGCGCGATTCGGCGGATCTGGAATCAGTCGGAGGAGGAGCCGTGGCGGCGCCCGATCGTTCGGGGGGGGACGCTACGACGCTCGGGTTCGGTGCGGCCGTTTCGCCCATGCAGAATGAAACGCCTCCTTCGACCGGCGAGCGAGAAAGGCTGATCCGCGAGCTGATCCGCATGATCGTCGGCCAGCTCGAATCCTCCTGTGGATGGAGCGAGCGCGAACTGGTGAGCGTGGAACGCGATGGGGTCATTCAGATCCTTGATCTCTTGCAGCTGTTGCGTGCGGAGCCGGAGCTTTTCGAGTACGCGGTCGAGGCCGTGCGCGGACTGTTGGATCGGCTTGGGGCCGATCGCAAGGCTTACGTGCAGCGAGTTCGACGGGAGGCGGAGACCGAGCGCGAGCCCTCCCAGAGCGAAGGGGGGACGTAGGGCGCGGATTTGTTCACGAGAGGATCTCCAGAGGAGCGATCCCCTCCACGAACTTTCGTTCCCCGGCACCGGGAAAAGCGACCGTCAACATGACGGCTGCGCCTCTCTCCTCTCGACGGACGACCCGACCAATGCCGTACTGCGGGTGGCGCACGCGAACGCCCACAGGAAAGCGCGTGGAGACCTCCTCCCGGTGCGCGCGCGCAGCGTGTGGAGCCGTGGCGCGCGATTTTTGGAGCGGGATCGGCCGGCCACGCTCCCGAAAGAACTCTTCGATCTGCGGGATCGAGTTATACGTGCGACCCGCGTAAGTGGGACGCGTCGCGACTGAGAGGTCTTCGAGAAGATCGGGCGGGAGTTCCTCAAGGAATCGCGAGGGCGTCGTCGCCGTGAGTTCTCCTTGGCGGCGACGCGTGCGCGCGTGCGTGAGATAGAGGTGCCGCTGCGCCCGCGTGATGGCGACGTAAAAGAGGCGGCGCTCTTCCTCCAGCTCTTCAGGATCGTGGCGTGACCGCGCGTGGGGGAAGAGTCCTTCTTCCAAGCCCACGATGAAGACGATGGGGAATTCGAGCCCCTTCGCGCTATGCATCGTCATGAGCGTGATCGGAGCGTTCGGATCGTAGTCGTCCGCATCGGAGACGAGCGCCGCGCGATCCACGAACTCGCGCACCGTTTCGCCTCGCTCATCCGCTTCGGCGGCGGCGCTTAAGAGCTCCTCCAGATTCTGCCATCGGTTCTCGGCTTCCTGCGGATCGGTTGCTGAGAGGGCGCGTGTGCGCAGGGCGTGCGCGTATCCCGTCTCATGGATCGCGAGGTGGAACGTCTCGGCGATGGTCCCTTGTCGGGCGCAGGCGCGAAGGCGCTCGATGAGGTGAACGAAGGCGCGCGCACCCTCCAGCGCTCGCTCCGGCAGTCGTCGTTCGATCAGCGCCAACTGCAGCGCGTCCCAGAGGGAGAGGTGGGCGGTGCGCGCCAATCGCTCGAGCGTCTCGAGCGTCTTCTTCCCGATCCCGCGCGGCGGGACGTTCAGGATGCGACGCAGACTCTCCTCATCCCACGGATTCACCGCGAGCCGCACGTAAGCGAGCACATCGCGAATCTCCGTCCGCTTGTAGAAGGAGAAACCGCCGACGATCCGAAACGGCAGGCCGGCACGGCGACACGCTTCTTCGAAGAGACGCGATTGCGCGTTCGTCCGATAGAGGACGGCCACTCGCGTTCGCGGATCGCGCTCGAGATGCCGGCGGATCTGCTCCACCACGAATTCCGCCTCTCCGTCCGCGGTCTCCGCCGCGTAATACCCGACCGGCGGACCGTCATCGTTCTCCGTCCACAAGACCTTCTCCAAGCGCCGGGTATTGTGACGAATCACGGCGTTGGCGATGGCGAGGATGGTCTTCGTCGAACGATAGTTCCGCTCGAGGGCGACGATGCGCGCGTTCGGAAAGTGGCGTTCGAACTCGAGCACGTTATGCAGATCGGCCCCGCGCCATCGGTAGATGCTCTGATCGGGATCGCCGACGACGCAGAGATGTTTCGGCATCGCGCGCGGCGCATCGTCCGCGGCGAGCAGCAGCAAAAGCTCCAATTGCAGCCGATTCGTGTCCTGATATTCATCCACCAGGATGAAGCGGAATTGCTCTCGATACCGAGCGCAGAGCTGCTGTTCCTGTCGGAGCAAGGCCACGGCCTTCAGTAGGAGATCGTCGAAATCAAGGGCGTTCGCGGCGCGCAATCTCTGTTCGTAGTGCTCGAAGAGCGCGAGCGCGAGCGCGCGTTCGGGCGTCATCGTCCACTCCGGATCGTCGCGGAGGTCGGCTGGCGTGAGCCCGCGGCTCTTGGCGCGGCTGATGCGCGCATGGATCGCGCGGGCAGACAGCGTCCGCTCATCGAGCCCGCGCTCGCGCAGGCAGGCCTGGATGAGGCGCAGCTGGTCGTCCTCATCGTAGATGGAGAAGTCCGAGGTGTAGCCCTGCCCGAGACTCTCGATATGCCGTCGAAGGAGACGTGCGCAAAATCCGTGGAACGTCCCGATCCATGGGAGCGCTCTGGACGAATCGGTATCGAGCAGCTGCGCGACACGATGCCGCATCTCTTCGGCCGCTTTGTTTGTGAACGTGACGGCGAGGATCTGTGCCGGATCAGCGCCGAGCCGATCCAGCACGTAGGCGATCTTGTACGTGATGACGCGCGTCTTTCCCGATCCCGCTCCGGCGAGCACCAGCAAGGGGCCGTCCGTATAGAGGACGGCCGCGCGTTGAGCAGGATTGAGGTCGTCCAGATAGCTCATGGCGCTTTCTCTCCAAGATGAAGGGCGGCGATGCCCCCGGTCAGATTGACGTATCGCACAGCAGTGAATCCGACGGCTTCCATCAATCGCGCCAATTCGCGCTGGTTCAGGAAGGCTTGAACGGAGTCGCGCAAGTGGTCATAGGGCCCCGGCACGCCGGAGATCCATCGCCCGATGCGCGGGAGGAGATTTCGGAAGTAGAAGAGGAAGACGTGACGGAAGATCGGGAGCGAGGGTCGCGAGAATTCCAAGACGGCGGCGACGCCTCCCGGGCGAAGCACGCGATGGATCTCGCGCAGCCCTTGTTCGGGCGATTCCAGATTCCGAAGGCCGAAGGCGATGGTCACGGCCGAGAAGACTCCATCGGGGAAGGGTAACTGGAGCGCGTCGCCTTCGACCAGAACGACGCGGGCGCAGCGTCGGGCGATCTTCGCCTGCCCGATCCGGAGCATGGGGCGGCAGAAATCCACGCCGATGACCTCAGTTTGTCGGGCCAACTCGAGCGCCAGATCGCCCGTGCCGCAGCAGAGGTCGAGGACAAGCGCTGTCGGGGAGAGATACGGGCGGAGTTGGCGCGCCGTGAACCGGCGCCAGAACCGATCCACATTGAGCGAGAGCACGTGGTTGAGCAGATCATATCGAGGGGCGATCGCTGCGAACATGCGCCGGATGCGCTCTCGGTGACCGCCTTCCTCTGGGAAGCGGTTGCCGATGGCACTCCCCCCTTCGCCTTGCCTCCCGATTCTCACGGGAAGTAAAATACCTGCTTGCGATACGTTCCGGCAATAGGAGAACTGGGGGAGTCCCGTCCGTATGTGGGTGACGGAGATCTTCCATTCCATTCAAGGTGAGTCCTCGTATGCGGGGTTGCCGTGCACGTTCGTGCGGCTGACCGGATGCAATCTTCGCTGCGTCTATTGCGATACGACGTATGCTTTTTACGAGGGGCGGATGATGAGCGTGGATGAGGTCATCGCCCGCGTGCGCGCCTTCTGGGAAGGCGTCAAGGAAGGGGCGGCGCGCGGGGGATTCCCGTTGGTGGAGATCACCGGGGGGGAACCCCTGTTGCAGAGGGAGGTCCTTCCGCTCACCGAACGGCTTTGCGATCTCGGCTTCACCGTCCTCATCGAGACGGGGGGGCAGCTGCCCATCTGGACGCTCGATCCACGCGTCATCCGCATCATGGACATCAAGACGCCCGGCAGCGGCCACGCGCATGCGAACCTGTGGGAGAACATCGAGCATCTGCGGCCACAGGACGAAGTGAAATTCGTCCTCATGGATCGGCGGGACTTCGAGTGGGCCTGCGAGATCATCCGCCGATACGATCTCCCACATCGGGCGCATGTGCTCATGTCGCCGGTCTTCGGGATACTTGACCCGAAGACGCTCGCCGAATGGATTCTGCAGAGTCGGCTCCCCGTCCGGTTGCAGATTCAGCTCCATAAGATCATTTGGGGGTCGGAGGCGCGCGGCGTGTGACGAGGTTCGTGTGGCGAAGGTCCCATCTAGCTTCTTCTCGCGCGCGAATGGTACACTTATTCAGCCCGATCGCGTGTGGCGGTGAAGATCGGGCGTGGGGATCATACGAGGAGGTGAGTCATGAGACGAATACTCGCGCTTCTCGGTTGTCTCGCGGTCGGCGGTATGCTTCTCGGCGTTCCGCTCATGGTGAGCGCGCAGACGGCGGGGATTGAGGGGGAGGTCGTCATCGTGCAGCCGGATGGGTCGCGCGTCCCGGCCGTCAATGCGCTCATCGAGCTGTACCGGTTGGATGTCAGGGGGAAGTATCAGACGAGGACGGACAAGAAGGGGCATTTCGCTCATATCGGGCTTCCGTATGGGCGGTATGCCATCATCGTGTCGGGCGAGGGGTTGACGCCCTATTACGAGTACAACGTGCGCATTCCGCCTCCGGGAGAAGCGACGCTGCGGCGTACGATCGAGATGGTTCCTGGAGACGGACGGCGTCCGACCTTGGAGGAGGTGCAACAAGCGGTCGCGCGTTCGGGACAGGGAGGAGCGGCCGTGCCGCAAATGACCGAGGCGGAGCGAAAGCGTTTGGAGGAGCAAGCCAAACAGATCGAGGAGCAGCGCAAGCGGGCGGCGAAAGACGAAGAAATGATTCGGCAGTTCAATGCGGCCAACGAGCTGGCGCGGGCTGGGAAGTATGAGGAGGCGATCCCGCTGTATAAGTCGGCCTTGGAGACGAGCCCGGATCATCCGCAGCTCTACATCGTGATGATTCGCATGGCCGAAGCGTATCACAATCTTGGCGTGGAGCGCTTCAACAACCGACAGCGGGAAGAGGCGAAGGAGGCCTTCAACCTCGCCATTGAGACGGCCCGCAAGGCGATCTCGATGATCCCACAGGATAAGCCTGAGCAGCGGCCCGACTATCAGGGGTTGCTTTGCCGCTCGCTGGCCGTCGTCGCGACGTACTTGGATCCGTCCCGCCTCCCCGAGGCGATCGCCGCGCATGAGGAATTGATGGCCATGCAGACGACGCCTGCAGATCGCGCGCGCACACAAGCGCAGATCGCCAAGATTTACCTCGACACGGCGAAATCGGAGGAGGCTGTCGCCGCTTATCGGAAGGCCTTGGAGATAGATCCGAACAGCCTCGACGCGCTCTTCGGTTTGGGGAATGCGCTCGCGCAATCGCCCGATCCGTCGAAGTATCCGGAGGCCTTGGCGATCCTGAAGCAATTCGTCGAGAAGGCGAAGAGCGACCCGCAGCGCGCCAATCAAGTGCAGCAAGCCAATGAGATGATCGCCGCCTTCTCGCAATTCCTTGAGGAACAGAAGCAGGGGAAGGGGCAACGGAAGCGACCGTGAGGGGAACCGCTTCGCCTTCTCCGGACGTCCTCGCGCGGGGACGAAGTGGGGATTCCTCTCCCCGCAGAGTGGAGTGAGTAGAGGAGGGGAGGATGCGCGAACGGGGATTCTCGCTCATCGAACTTTTGATCGTCATCGCGATCATCGGCATCATCCTGGCCATCGCGATCCCGCGCTTCACGCGCGTTCGTATCCCGGCCAATGAGACGGCGGCCATCGCCAACCTTCGAGCGTACAATCAGGCGCAGCTCTCGTTCTCGATCTCGCACAATAACCTCTACGGGGATCCGGCCGATCTGCTCCAGAGCGGAGACATCTCCGAGAGTCTCGCGGAGCTTTTCGGTGCGAAAGGAACTCCGGTCGCACGATCGGGCTATGAAGGAAGCGCTGCCGATACGGGCGATGCGCCGAATGGCTTGGGGACCGGATATGCGGCCGAACTGCATCCGACGGCTCCGGGGTCAACGGGGACGCGGTACTTCGGCACGGATCAGAGCGGCACGATCTACGAATCTTCGACGGGAGCTTTCTCGGCGAGCAGTGGGATCCTCTCCAAGCCGGGGGATGCGCGCCCCGTGCAGTGAGTCCGCGCTCGCCTCAAGCGGAGACGTCATCGCGACGTTCGACAACCGAGGTGGGACGGCGGTGCCCGGCAGGCGCGACCGTGAGACCGTCATTCGACGAGCGACCGTGGGAGATGACGGCCGTTCGTGAGAAGGCGCCGGTGGCTTCAAAGGTCACGTCGTCCTCGTGGGCTTGTGCCTGTTGGGCGGGGCGAATCATCGCCATAGCTCTAGCCTCATCTCGCGAGTGGCTTCGAGAGCGCCTCCTTTACGTCCTCATTGGTTTTGCCTTGCTTCTGATCGGCACGGCGCTTCTATTGGGCGAGTTATCCGTTGGCCAGGAGCGCCGGATCGTGCTCGATGTGGGGCTTGGGGCGATTCGGGTATTGGGGATCGCGATGGCGATCGTGCTCGGAGTTCGACTGCTCGAGCGGGAGTTGGAACGGCGGACGATCTACGTTCTCCTCACGAAGCCGGTTCGACGGTGGGAAGTGCTTGTGGGCAAGCTGATCGGAGGCGCATTCCTTCTGTTGGTGGGCGTGGCGATGATGACCGCAGGGTTGGTGTTCACTCTGGCCGCGGTGGGGCGGGCGTGGGACGAGGAGCTTCCGCTTCTGCTCCCCGTGGTGTTCCTCTTCTGGTTGCAGTTCCTCCTGACGATGGCCATCGCCATCTTATTCGCGACGTTCTCTACGGCCACGCTCTCGATGCTCTTCACTCTGGGGATCGTCCTCATCGGGCATGCCAGTCGAGAATTCCTGCAGTGGGCGGAGATCGTTCGGTCGCCTGTGCTCGCGGGGTTCAACCGCGTGCTCTACTACGCGCTTCCGAACATGCAGAATTTGAATTTCGCGGCCGCCGCCGTGCATGGGCGAGAGCTTCCCCATTCGATCATCGGATTCGCTTCGGCCTATGTCGGGCTGTACCTTGTCGTGGTGCTCATGCTGGCGGCGGTCATATTTCATCGGCGGGAACTTCGATGATGGGCCGATCAGCGATCGTCGGTCTGCTGCTCACGCTCGCGATGGGGGGAGTCGTGGAGCTGGGACGGCGTTTGGAGGAGCGCGTGGCGGCATATCGGCAGGAGGATGAGACGTTCTGGCTCCCCTCCGCGGCAGCCCTCAAGCGGTGGAGTTTTGGATTTGAAGGGCTCTTGGCCGATCTCTATTGGTTGCGCACGGTGCAATACTACGGGCGGCGCGCCTTTCGTCCCGGAGCGCGATTCGAGCACTTGGAGGCTTTACTCGACGTGGTGACGACGTTGGATCCGCACTTCCTGGCGGCGTACCGATTGGGGGCGATTTTCCTCGCGCTTCCGTCGCCGCAGGGGGCCGGACGGCCGGATCGCGCGTTGGCGCTTTTGGATCGAGGGATCGCGGCCAATCCCGGGGAGTGGAGGTTACTGCTCGAGAAGGGATTCGTCCTGCTCTGGGACGTGCGCGATTACGCGGAAGCGGCGGACGTCTTCTTGCAAGTGAGTCAACATCCACGGGCACCCACCTGGACGCGGGATTTGGCTGCGGCCGTGTATGCGCGCGCGGGCCGTCGCGAGATCGCGCGGCGCATGTGGCGGGATCGTCTCGAACAAGGTGAGAACGAGCACGTGCGGGAGAACGCGCGGTATCAGCTCCTCTGTCTTCAAGCCGAAGAAGAGGTGGAGCGCCTGCACGAGCTCGTGCGCGCGTTTCGGCGGGAGCGCGGGCGATGGCCGGCTTCTTGGCACGAGCTGATCCTTGTGGGCGCGTTGACGCATCCGCCGCGCGACCCCTTGGGATATCCGTACCAGTTGGATCCGGCGACGGGAGCGGTGCGCCTCTCCACGCAATCGCCGCTCATTCTCCCGCGGTTGTGAACGGGATGTCAGCGGTCATCGTCATCGAGAACCTGACGAAGGAGTATGTGAGCGGATGGCTCGTGCGTCGGCGACATCGTGCTGTGGATCGCGTGACGCTGGAGGTGAAGGAGGGGGAGATCTTCGGTCTGCTCGGTCCCAACGGCGCAGGGAAGACGACGACGATCAAGCTCCTGCTGCGATTGATCCGACCAACGGCCGGAACCATCCGCCTCTTCGATCGCCCGCCGGAAGACCTCGCGGTGCGCGCGCAGCTCGGATTCTTGCCGGAGCATCCCTATCTCCCGGAGGCGTTGACGGCGCGCGAACTTTTGGATTATTTCGGATGGCTCTTTGGCCTCTCTCGTTCGGATCGCGCGGCGCGCGTGGCTGCCGTGTTGCACCAGGTGGGCATTCCGGCTTCGGTTGCCGACCGACCGCTGCGACAGCTCTCGCGGGGCGAACTCGCGCGCGTCGGATTGGCGCAGGCCATGCTCAACGATCCGAGGTTGCTCATCCTGGATGATCCGTTCACGGGCTTGGATCTCGAAGGGCGGCGCCAGGTGCGCGATCTCCTGCTCCGATGGCGAGAAGAGGGGAAGACGATCTTCCTCAGCACGCCGCTTGTCGCCGAAGCGGAGCTCATCTGCGATCGCGTGGCCCTTCTTCATCGCGGACGGTTGCTGGCGTGCGGATCGCCGGCCGAGCTCGCGCCGCCGACCGATCGAGGGGTGATGGAGATCCTCGTGCGGGACCTCGCTCCGCAGGCCTGCGAAGCGCTTCGCGCGCGCGGCTATGACGTCCGCGCCGATCGCGCTCTGGTGCGCGTGTGGGCCTCAGCGGAGGTGTGGGAGACCGTGGACTTCATCCGGCGTTCGGGAGGGCGCGTGATCGCCGTGACTCCTCTGCGGAGCCCGTTGGAACGGTTTTTCGAGGACGTCGTCACCGCTTCAGGAGCGTCCTCGGTGTGATCAGTTCGTCCAGGGCTTGAAGATGGGCGAGTGGCAGTTGCGTCCGGAGCCATGGACGTTCGGCGAGATAATAGGCGCGCAGTCCTTCGAGGTCCTCTTGCGCGCGGAGCGTGAGCAAGACTTGGGCGATGGCGCGGAAGAGGACGGAAGGGTCGCGTTCGACCATCGGCCGCTCGATCCATCGGCGCTTGAGCGTCTCGTACTCGGTGCGCGCGACCGTGGTGCGTTCGGCGAAGTAGGCCGCATATCGGTGCTGCGGCACACGGCGGAACGTGCCGTCCTCATAGGCGAAGACCTGGGCCGGGTAGAGCACGGGTGCCTCCAGGGCCATCGGATCCGCATACTCGGCGTGAAGCACGATCTCCAAGCGCCCGTCGCCGTCGAGGTCTCTCAACTCGGGTGCTCCTTCCCATGCGGCGAAGAGTTGATGGAGATATCGCCCGCGCTTAGCCAAGATCACCAAGCCCCCGGTATCAGTCGGTCGTGACGCGGAAGGTCGGGGGCGGATGACGATCTCCAGGCAGCCATCGTGGGTGACATCTTCCAACGTCACTTTCGTCTCCGCGGGAAAGAGTCGGGATTCGCTCTCCTGACTCTCGGCAGTGATCTCCGTCGGCGCCCACGTCCGCGCTTGCGAATCGTAGTCGAAGAAGCGAAGGCGAAGGCCATCATCTGCCTCGCGCGAGGCCTTGCGCAAGAGGACGAGATACTCCGGCTCAGGATCTTCATCCACGTTCCCGACCAGCGCGGTGACGAGCGTCCATCCCTCCTCCAACATTGGCGGAGGAGGAGGAGCTTGTCGAGCCGACGAGGGTGGCGCGAAGAGGCTGAGAGCGAGGATCAAGAGGATTCGCAGCCGCATATTCGATCGCCGACGGTCGTCATTCGACCTTTCGCTGGCTACCGCACGACGCCTTCCATTGGGCTGCTGGCGCTGGCATACAGCCGTTTGGGGATGCGCCCGGCAAGGAAAGCCTTGCGGCCCGCTTCGATCCCGAGCTTCATCGCTTCGGCCATGAGAGGAGGATCCTTCGCCATCGCGATCGCGGTATTCATCAGGACACCATCGTAGCCCATCTCCATGGCGATCACAGCATCGGAGGCTGTCCCCACACCCGCGTCTACGATCAACGGCACCGAGGTGATCTGCTCTCGAAGGATGCGCAGGTTCGTGTAATTCTGGATGCCGAGGCCGGAGCCGATGGGGGCGGCCAGCGGCATGACGGCGGCGACGCCCAGATCCACTAACTTCTTCGCGACGACGAGGTCATCGTTGACGTAGGGCAGGACGATGAACCCTTCCTTCACCAGTTGTCGCGCAGCCTTGATCGTCTCTTCGACGTCCGGAAAGAGCGTCAACTCGTCGCCGATCACTTCGAGCTTGAGCCACGGTGTGCCGAGCGCTTCGCGCGCCAGGTAGGCCGTACGAATGGCTTCCTCCGCCGTGCGGCAACCCGCCGTGTTCGGCAGCAGCATATATCGGCTCGTGTCAATGTAGTCGAGCAGGGACGGCTCGCGCCGATCCAGATTCACGCGGCGCACGGCGACGGTGACGATCTCCGCCCCACTGCGCCGATGCGCTTCCACCATCACTTCCGGCGAGGGATACTTCCCCGTCCCGACGATCAAACGCGAGCGAAAGGCGCGACCGGCGATGACCAGCTTGTCGTCGTCCATAGGCCTTTATTGTACTTCGTCGGTGCGCTCGGCGAAAGGGCGATCGCCCACCGATTCGACGAGCTCCTCGATCTTTCGACTCATCCGCTCCACATGCGTCCCTGCCCAATAGAGGCGCGCGCATCCCGGGCAGCGATAGAAGGCGCGCTGTTGCTCGTATACTTTCCGAGGCACGTGCGAGCGCACGCTCTCGCGATCCACATCTACGAGCGGCGCGTTGCATTCCGGACATCGGGTGAAGGCGCGGATAAGGGGGCTCAATCGGAACTCCGCGATGACCTCTCGAAGCTGCTCTTCCCATCGCGTGCTTCGGACCAGATAGCCGTTGACTCGTCGGTCGCGAAGCAATCGCGCATCCTTGGTGAGGAGCGTGCGTTCCTCAGCCTCGGCGATCGCGATGAGCTGCTCATCTTGGGCGTCGGGATGGTAAACGACGTCGAAGCCGAGCAACCGCAGCCATCGGGCGAGGCGACCGAGCATGACGTCCACGACGAATCGCATGGCGCACGCCTACAGGTATCCCGCTTCGCGGAGCCAGGCTTCCGTGCGGCGCATCCCTTCCTCGAGCGAGATGCGAGGGATGTATCCCAGACGCGCTTTCGCTTTCTCGATGCGAAACTGCGCCCGGTGTTGCAAGTAGTCCACGACCTTCGGACTGAGCGGCGGCGGAGCGCCCCGCATGCGCGCAGCCCATCCGATGAGGCGCAGCATTGCCTTCGCCGGTGCCGCCGGAAGCTGTGGGATTCTGTGGCGACCGAGCATCCGGGCGTAGTGACCGAAAAACGTCCTCCAGGTCGTCGCCTCCCCATCGGTGATGATGAAGGCCTCGCCCAGCACATCGTCGCGCGTCAGGGCCAGCCAGATCGCATCCACGACGTTATCCACGTAGACGTGATTGCAGATGCCATCGGCGCGACCGAGAAGGAACAACCGATTGGCCTTCAGCAACTCGACGATGCGGATCGTCCAATGTTGAGAGCGTGGGCCATAGACGATCCCCGGCCGGAGGATGGCGAGCGGCACGCCACGATGCCGGAAATAGTCGAGGGCGACCTTCTCCGCCTCGATCTTCGTATCGCAGTACGCATTCCCGCAGGGCTGATAGGGGAAGGATTCGTCCGTTTGGTCGCGGGGGAAGATCCCGTAGACGGCGACGCTGCTCATATGCACGAAGCGCTCGACGCCAGCGCGTGCGGCGGCCTCAAGCACATGGCGCGTGCCTTCAACATTGCTGCGCCAGAATTCCTCCCACGATCCTCGCTCGGTGACGCGAGCCGCGCAGTGGACGACAACGTGGCAGCCGGCCAGGGCTTCTCCGAGCGTCTCCGGACGCGTGACGTCTCCGATGGCGATCTCGACTGAGAGCGCCCGAAGTCTCTCGGCTTTCGCCGGATCGCGTACGAGCGCGCGGAGTGAGACGCCAGGATGCTCTCGAAGGCGTTCGATGAGGCGTCCGCCGATCAATCCCGTTGCTCCCGTGACCAAGACGCGTTTCCCGGCGAGGTCCATGGGCCTCTCCTCAAAGGGGGATTCGCGAAGAGCCGGTCATCGCCCGGCCGGGCGCAGCGCGTCCGAAGCGCGTGCTGTGGGCAGCTCGCCTCATCGCGACGACACTCTTCGCGAAGGTTGGAGGGGATTGGCCGGAGAAGATGTCGGCGGGCGAAGCGCCTCATGCAGAATCCTTCCGGTCGCGCCGGACGGAACTTCGATGCCGAGTAATGCGGCCAGGGTCGGAGCCAGATCGGCGGGCGTGCAGGCATGGTGGTACGTCCCCACGGCGATCCGCCGACCGAAGAGGAGCAACGGGACGTGCGCGTCATAGCTGTAGGGAGAGCCATGTGTCGTGCCCGTTCGGCCGGCGGAGATGAAGGCGAACGGCTCCGGCACGAGCAGGACATCCGGGCTGCGAGTAGGGTGGAAACTCGCGGCCACACGTCGGGCGATGGCATCTTCTTGAGAGCGACCGGCGAGAAGTTGTGTCCTCGTGTACGCTCGGGCGATGCCGGGGATTTTGAGCGCCGCTTCGGCGGCGACGCGTTCCACTTCGGCAGCGTCCAAGCGCTTTCGGGCGAGCGTCTCGCGATCCAGATATACGAATCCGCTGGAGAGGAGCGGGACGGCTCTCGCTTCGATCCACGGCCCTTCGCCAAAACGCGCGCTCACGGCGTCCTCGATGGCCTGGCGGATAGTCGTCGGAGAGATACGCCGACCACCGAGCTTCAACCGCGCCGCGTATTCGGGAATTGGCGCGACTCCGTGATCAGACGTGAGGGCGAGGACGTAATCGGAATCCGGACGGGAATCGAGATAGGCCAAAAGCGAAGCCAGCGCGCGATCGGTGCGCAACGTCAGGTCCACGACCTCTTGGCTCTCGGGACCGAAATAGTGTCCGACGAGGTCGTTGGTGGAGAGGCTGATCGCCAAGAGATCCGGGAATTCATCGCGTCCGAGCTGCTCGCCCTCGATCGCCCGCTTCGCCAGCTCGACGAGCACGTCGTTGGCGAAAGGAGAGAAGGTGAACGCCGTGTAGAAGGCCGGCCCGGGCTGCGCGAGGCCACCGGTGATTTCGTGTGGGAACGTCCGGCCTCCCCCGGGCAGCGGCGTCTCCTCGGGCCGATCGTCCGGAGCCGCAAGCGCGTACGCTGCTTCGGGGAACGCTTTCTCCCATCGCGCGCCGAAGTAGCGATCCGCTGGACGCGCGGCATTGAAGCGCGCGGCCCAGTCGGGCAGGGCATCCGCGTAATAGTCGCTCGTGATGAAGGCACCGCTTGCGTCATCGAACCAGAGGGCGAGATTCGCGAGCTTCCCGCCCAGGAGGATGGCCGAGCGATCCTTGTACGAGAGCGCGATGACTTTCGACCGGAAATTCGTGCTCATGCGCAGCTCATCGGCGAGCGTAGTGCCGAGCAACCGATGCGGGGACGAGGCGCGCCCGGAGGAAGCGCCGACGACTCGCCGCGAGGGATCGGAGACGCTCGTCACGATTTGTCCCGTCTCGCGATCGTACCACTCGTTGTTGATGATCCCGTGAACGGCAGGCGTTGCTCCCGTCGCGATAGTCGCGTGGCCGGGAGCCGTGACCGTCGGCGCGTGTTCATATTGACAGTTGGCGAAGACGGCGCCGTACCGCAGCAGCCGGCGGAAACCGCCATCGCCGAAGAATGGTTCGAGCCGGAGCAGATACTCTTCGCGGAGCTGATCAATGACCACGATGACGATCAAACGCGGACGATCGCCGGAGCGTGATCGCTGTCCCGATGGTGAGGGGCTTGACAAAAACAGCAGAAGGAGCAGCGCGAGGATTCGCTGGCGTGATGGTTTCATTCCCGAGACCTCCGAGAGGGGCTTCGACACCATTTCGCCGTTCACACGGAAGAGAGCAGGTGACCGAGCTTCTCCTTCTTCGCTCGCAGGTAGGTCATCGTCTCTTCCGTGGGTTCGACCTCAAGGGGCACACGCTCGACGATGCAGAGGCCCGCCTTCCGAAGCGCCGCGATCTTGTGCGGATTATTGGAGAGGAGGCGAACGCGCTGAATGCCGAGCGCGCGCAGGATGGCCACGCAGTCTTCATATGATCGCTCATCCGGGGCGAAGCCCAATCGCAGGTTGGCCTCGACCGTATCGAGCCCCTGGTCTTGCAACGCATAGGCGCGGATCTTGTTCAAGAGGCCGATGCCACGCCCCTCTTGCTGTTGATAGATGAGGACGCCGACGCCTTCGCGCTCGATGAGCTCCATCGCGCGCCGAAGCTGTCGTCCACAGTCGCACTTGATCGAATGGAAGACGTCTCCCGTCAGGCATTGGGAATGGATGCGAACCAAGCATGGACGATCCGGGGAGGGGTCCCCTTTGACCAGGACGACGTATTCGCGTCCCGTCGTCGCCTCTTGAAGGCCGATCACGCGAAATTCGCCGATCTCGGTGGGCAATCGCGCCTCGGCCACTTTCTCCATACGCAGGGGGGCGTCTGATCCCCTCCTGGATTGGCGATCTCCGTTTCCCGCCATCGCCGTCCTCCCGAATGTGATCTCGCGCCTCTTTCGGTCGAAGCGGAAATTATCCCACATTCGATGCGGCTCGGCAAATGCGCGCCTCGATCGAGCGCGTCTTGACAGTCCGGCGGATTCGCCGCATAATCGCCACTCACGAGCGAAAGGGGGGGTGAGCGGGATCGCGAGGGACCATAGGCACCGGGAGGCAAAGGAGCATGGCGCGTCAACTCTTCGCGAAGAAATCGGTCGAAGTCCTGAGGGCTGAGGCGTTCGACACGGAGCATGGATTGCGGCGGGCGCTCGGTCCGATCAATCTCGTCTCCTTGGGCATCGGGGCCATCATCGGGGCGGGGATCTTCGTCCTCACCGGGAATGCGGCGGCGCAATACGCGGGGCCGGCGATCGTCCTCTCGTTCGTCCTGGCGGGGATCGGCTGCGCCTTCGCCGGATTGTGCTATGCGGAGATGGCCTCGATGATCCCGATCGCCGGCAGCGCCTACACCTACTCGTACGCGACGATGGGGGAATTCTTCGCGTGGATCATCGGCTGGGACCTGATCTTGGAATATTCGCTCGGGGCGGCCACGGTCGCCATCGGCTGGTCCGGGTACGTCGTGAGCTTCTTGCGCGATCTGGGCATCGAGATCCCCCCGCAGCTGACGGCGGCGACGGGAACGCGACTGGTCGAGGTGCCGGGCGAAGGATGGCGGACGCTGACGGCGGATCTCACTCGCCATCTGGCCGAGAAGGGAATAGATGTCGCGACCTTGCCGCAGGTGACGGCGCTCTTCAATCTGCCGGCCGTCTTCATCATCGCTGTGGTGACGGCGATCCTCGTCATCGGCATTCGCGAATCGGCCAACGTGAACAACGTCATCGTCATGATCAAGATCGCCGTCCTCTTGATCTTCTGCGTGGCCGGCTTGGCGTACCTGATCCGACATCCAGAGGTCTGGCGCGAGAATTGGCGCGATTTCATCCCGGAGAACCAGGGGGAATTCGGCAAGTATGGCTGGAGCGGCATCCTACGCGGGGCCGGCGTGATCTTCTTCGCCTACATCGGCTTCGATGCCGTCTCCACGGCAGCGCAGGAAGCGAAGAACCCGCAGCGAGACATGCCGATTGGGATTCTCGGGAGCTTGGCCATTTGCACGCTCATCTACATCTTGGTTTCCGGAGTGCTGACGGGCGTGGTGCACTATTCGCGTCTGTTGGTCCCGGACCCGGTGGCCGTCGGCATTGATGCGACCGGAGCGAAGTGGTTGGCCCCAATCGTGAAGCTCGGAGCGATCGGCGGTCTGACGTCGGTCATCCTGGTCATGCTCCTTGGCCAACCGCGCATCTTCTGGACGATGGCGCGCGATGGGCTCTTGCCGCCGGCGTTCGCCAGGGTCCATCCTCGATTTCGGACGCCGTATATCACGACGATCGTGACGGGGATCGCCGTGGCGATCGCCGCTGGGCTTTCGCCGATTCACGTCGTGGGCGAGTTGGTGAGCATTGGGACGTTGCTCGCGTTCGTGCTCGTCTGCGTGGGCGTGCTCGTGCTCCGGTATACAAACCCGGACGCACCGCGCCCGTTCCGCGCGCCGCTGGTGCCGCTGACGCCGATCCTCGGCGCATTGATTTGCTTGGCGCAGATGGTTGGATTGCCGTGGCACACGTGGGAGCGCTTGATCATCTGGATGGCGATCGGGTTGATCGTCTACTTCAGCTATGGCATCCATCGGAGCAAAGTACGGGCGGTGGCGTCGGGGACGCCCGGGACCTGAACACGGGGGACGAGACGCATGGGGAGGGATCTCGGAGAATCCGCTATGGCATTGCCCCATGGGGCTGCTGTCGCAGGCGAGGAGCGTTTCGTTCGGGGACTCGGCCTCTTCGATTCGACGATGATCGTCGCCGGGTCCATGATCGGCTCGGGGATCTTCATCGTCTCGGCGGATATCGCTCGGCAGGTGGGATCGGCCGGATGGCTATTGAGCGTCTGGGCGATCACCGGAGTGCTCACGTTGGCGGCGGCGCTCAGCTATGGCGAGCTGGCGGCGATGATGCCGCGCGCAGGCGGGCAATATGTCTACTTGCGCGAGGCCTATAGCCCCTTCTGGGCGTTCCTCTACGGCTGGACGCTCTTTCTCGTCATCCAGACGGGCACGATCGCGGCCGTGGCCGTTGCGTTCGCGCGATTCCTGGGGGTTTTGATCCCCCAGGTCTCCGAGGAGCACAAGTTCTTCGAATACGGACGGCTGGCCCTCTCCTCGACGCAGCTTGTGGCGATCGCCGTGATCGTCTTCTTGAGCTGGACGAATTCGCGCGGGCTCAAGACGGGGAAGATCGTGCAGAACGTCTTCACGCTGGCGAAGATCGGTGCGCTCGCGTTGCTCATCGCCTTGGGGCTTCTCGTGGGCCGCAATGCGGAGGCCATCGCCGCGAATTTCCGCGACCTCTGGTCGGCGACGTTCACGCAGCCGGTCGCGCGCGGGGCGAGCCAGTACACGACGACGCCGCTTGAAGGCCTGGGGCTTCTGCTGGCGCTCGGCACGGCGATGGTCGGTTCGCTCTTCGCCTCCGACGCGTGGAACAACATCACGTTCACAGCGGGCGAGGTGAAGAATCCCAAGCGCACGCTCCCGCTCAGCCTGGTGTTCGGCGTCGGATTGGTCTCGGTGCTCTATCTGCTGGCGAACGTCAGCTATCTGTGCGTGCTTCCCTTGCGCGGAGATCCCCAGGGGGCGACGGCGCTGGAGCGCGGCATTCAATTCGCCGCGAACGATCGTGTAGGCACGGCGGCGGCCGAAGTCATCTTCGGACCGAGTGCCGCGGCCATCATGGCCGTGCTCATCATGATCTCGACCTTCGGCTGCATGAACGGATTGATCCTGGCGGGCGCGCGGGTCTATTATGCGATGGCGCGCGATGGGCTCTTCTTCCGGAGCGTCGGGACGTTGAACGCGCATCATGTGCCGGCCAGCGGGCTCTTGGTGCAATGCCTGTGGGCCTGCCTGCTCACGCTCTCGGGGACATATAGTGAGCTGCTCGATTACGTGATCTTCGCCGTCTTGATCTTCTATGTCCTGACGATCGCCGGTCTCTTCGTCTTGCGGCGGAAGCGACCGGAAGCGGAGCGGCCCTATCGGGCCTTCGGCTATCCGTGGGTGCCCGCGCTCTACATCCTCGTGGCTTCATTCATCGCGCTCGATCTGCTCATCTCGCCGAAGACGCGACCCAACACGTGGCCGGGACTGTTGATCGTCTTAGCCGGGGCGCCCGTCTATGCGTTTTGGCGATGGAGAGCGGCGCGCAAACTCGCCCTCGATCATGGTCCCGTGACGGCAGATTGAACGTATGAGCGATGGCGTGATGACGGGACGGCGTTCGCTCCCCTTGCACACGAAGATCTTCCTCGGACTGGTGGGGGGAGCTGTCGCGGGGATCGGCGTCAATGGCTTTCTCGGCCACCGCCCGGAGGTCGAGTGGGTCGTTCGAACGGTGACCGAACCGGTGGGGCAGATCTTCCTTCGCATGCTCATCATGGTCGTCGTGCCGCTGGTCTTCGCATCGTTGGCTCTGGGAGTGGCGGGGCTCGGAGACTTGCGGAAGCTCGGGCGCATTGGGGCGAAGACGTTGCTCTATTTCCTCCTGGTGACGACGCTGGCCGTCACGATCGGGCTGATCCTGGTGAACGTCATTCGGCCAGGCGAAGGGCTACCCGAGGAGGTGAAGGCGCGGCTCCTGGAGACGTATCGCGGGCAGACGGCGCAGACGCTAGAGCAGGCCGGACAAACCCGCTTCGGGGTTCAAACGCTCGTCGACATCGTTCCCCGAAATCCGATCGCCGCGGCCGTGCAGGGCGATATGCTCGGGATCATCTTCTTCGCCCTCATGTTCGGAGTGGCGTTGACGTTCTTGCCCGCGAGCCGCGCGCAACCGGTGATGGCGGTCCTCTCGGGAATCGGGGACGCGATGGTCGTCCTCATTGACCTGGCGATGAAGTTGGCCCCCTTTGGGGTGGCCGCACTGATCTTCAGCGTCACGGCGCGCTTCGGGTTCGATCTGCTCATCAAGCTCGGGCTTTATGTCTTCACGGTCATCCTCGGGCTCGCCGTGCATCAATTCGGCGTCTATTCGATCCTCGTGCGGGTGTTCGCGCGATTGAATCCGTGGCGGTTTTTCAGCGCGATTCGGACGATCATGATCACGGCCTTCTCCACGAGCTCCTCCAGCGCGACGCTGCCGACGACGATGCGCATCTCGGAGGAGAATCTCGGCATCCCTCGGGAGATCGCCGGGTTCGTGCTCCCGCTCGGCGCGACGATGAACATGAACGGGACGGCGCTCTTCGAGGGGGTCACCGTGCTCTTTCTCGCTCAAGTCTTCGGCGTCGAGCTTTCGCTCTCGGCGCAGGCGATCGTCGCCATCATGTCCGTGCTCACGGCCATCGGAGCGGCCGGCGTGCCCGGCGGCTCGTTGCCGTTGCTCATCCTCGTCCTGCAAACGGTCGGAGTGCCCGGCGAGGGCATCGCCATCATCCTCGGCGTGGACCGATTGCTCGATATGTGTCGGACGACGCTCAACGTCACCGGGGATGTCACGGCCGCGGCCTTCATCGCGCGTTCGGAAGGATATGCGCTCACGCCGATGCCGTCGGGCGCCGAGCCGCTCGCGGAGATGGAACGAACGGATGTGCGAGGAGACGGACGATGGTAGAACGCGTGGAGCCCAAACGATTTAGCTTCTGGGGCATTCTCTCCATCCTGCTCATCGGCGGGGCGATCTATCTCTTCATGCAGGGCGGCCACTTGATGCTCCTGTACGCTGTGGCGACCGTCGCCCTCTGCGTCATTCTGGTCGTGGTCGCCCTCGATCTCGGCGTGCGCCAGGCGTCGAAAGAAGGGGAACGGTCATGATCGCCCGTTCGCCCCGTGCTCACGAGGGGGATTGAGCGTCGGCGTCGCCCGACTTTTCGGTGCGCGCACGATAGCGCGCGCACACGATGCTTTTCATTCCCCCCCGGACGTTGAATTCTCCGGTCACCTCTGCCCACACGGGCCGACAGGCGGCGACGAAGTCCCTGAGGATGCGGTTGACGGCGTTCTCGTAGAAGATCCCGAGCTGGCGATAGCCGAGGATGTAGTATTTGAGCGACTTCAGCTCGACGCACAGCTGATCGGGTTCATAGCGGATGGTGATCGTCCCGAAGTCGGGAAGCCCGGTCCGTGGACAGATCGAGGTGTACTCGGGGATGATGATGGTGATCTCGTAGCCCTTGAATTGGTTGGGCCAGCATTCGATCTTGGGGAGCTCGACCTCCAGACCCGCCCGAGCATGCTCTTCCGTGTACTCGCTCATAGAGGAGCAACTATAGCCGAGGGGCGAGGAGCCGGACAAGCCGAGCGCTCATCAGTCACTGTGAGCGCTCAAGGAGACGGCCCCCGAGGGGCCGTCTCCGCCTCACCGCATGGAAGGCGCAAAGAGCACGCTGTTGAGGAACAGCCGCGTGAGCCCGTGCCAGAAGAGTCGGAAGTTCGGATCCTGAGCGTAAAGGATGACGTGACCTCGCCCCGTGGGCTCGTGAATGAGGTAGGCCGTCCCACTCAGAAGCTCGATCGTGTTATTGGGCCAGATGAAGCCGCTCAGATGCAGCTCCTTGCCCTCGAAGGTGACGACGTTCGCCCCGTCTCGACTGTGGGTGAAGAAGCGCGCTCCGCTCACCAAGACGGGCACATGGTCGGCCTCATATCCGAACGTCAGGAAGTGATGCCGATCTACCGTCGCTCGCAGGATTGCCCCGGGGACCGGGAGCGGTCGCATCGGCTTCTCCGCAGAGGCTTGAGCCGATGCGGACGCGCTCGGTCCCGGAGAAGCGGACGCTTCTTCCTCGGTCCCGAGGACTCGGGCGCTCGTCAGCTCAACCCCTTTCTGCGCGAACAGTTCCGCGCCGCCTCCAATGCCGATGAGCACGCCGCCTTCGGTCACCCATCGCTTGAGTCGTTCCAGACCTCGGTCGCCCAGTGCCGCGCGATAGACGGAGGGATTGCCATCAGGGAAGAGGATCACGTCGTACTCGAAAATGTCCGCACGCGATAGTGCCGAGAGCGTCATCGGGATGAATGGGATGTGGAAACGCCGCTCGAAGAGGAACCAGATTGCGCCGAAGCTTGTGACCGAGACGCCCTCGCCGACGATGACGACGATCTTCGGTCTTCGCATGGGGGTCATGGCCGGCGATCCGATCCCCGTATCCCCACGGTCCGTGTACGCGCTGGCTGCGGCGTACACGTTCACGCCGCATTCGCGGGCCAGGTGCGCGATGCGCTCGTGCAGGGATTCGGGATTGCGCTCGATGGGGACGACGAACGTCCCGCGCGGGAAATCGCGACCATCCACGCGAAGCGGTCGCGTCGAGACGGCGATCTTGTAGCCTTCCTGGAGCAAGGCGAAGGCCAAGCGCGCCGCCGCGTTCGTCTCGTAAGAGAACACGTAAGCCGACGTCGCGCGACCGGTGACGCCACCGCTGACGATCGGCCTCTGGTCGTCGCTGGTGACCACGCGTCCAGCGTCGTCGAGCGTCACCAGGGTGGAGCGAACGCGCGGCGCATCTTCGGTCCAATAGGCTTCGACGCCGAAGGCCAGTGGCAGGGACCAGGCGGTCACGTCGTAGAACTCGTAGCGCTCTTTCGGGACGTTCCTGCCGCGTCGTTCGTTGCGCTCGCGAATCTCCAGCTGACGCTTGACGAACTGCGGATCCAGCTCGGCCTCTGGCTCAAGCAGCGCCTTCGCCAACCGCATCTGCGGCTGGGCCAAGTCCACGAAGAAAGCGCCTGCAGGAAACGAACGCGCCGCTGCCGTCTTCGTCAGATAGTCGTGCGCCGCGCGCGAGGAGAATTCTTCTCGAGCCATCTGCACCTCGACCCCGGCGCGCAAGAGCGTCGCAACGAGTTCCGCCGCTCGCCCTGGATCGTTCCCCGGTAGCAGGACGAATCGCCGCATCGGACCGCGCGCCCCTTCCTCGATCGCCGTCCGCTTGAAGTCGTAGAAGTACTGCAACAGGCGTTCGCGATGTCGGACCGCCGTCTCCACCGTCGCCAAGCTCGCGGTGAAATGTTTCGCGATCCCATCGCGCAAGGTCACCACGGCGCCGTCCTCGCGCCGCCAGCGAAGCCCACGGCTTCCGCCGCCGTCGGTCTCATAGGTCATGCCGATCGCCCCATTGAGCGAAGGCCAGCTGTCCCAATAGCCCGGGTAAAAGAGGTCGAACACGTCTCGAACGAAATAGGCCCATCCCTGACGATCGAAGGCCTCGGCATTCCCGCGTCCGAAGATCTCCATCCATTCGTAATAGGCCTTCGGGAGGTTCGTATTCACCGGAGCGGCCGGAGGGGGGAAGAAAAAGGTCGTCGTCTGGCCGTGGTGATCCACGAAGACCTGCGGGTTCCATTGCAGATAGAGGCGCATGAGCGCCTGCGTCTCGATCTGCGTGCTCGCCAGGGCGTCGCGATTGAGGTCAATCTGATAGTGATTGTTGTTCGTCGAGAGCCCCCAGGGCGCGTTGTGCTCGTAGGCGAAGCGATCGTCGGCCCCGACGGCGAAGGCGTTATACCAGGCGACGAAGCGCTCGTGACTCTCCGGATTATGCGCGGGGTTGAGGATGACGATGGCTTTCTCCAATAACTCCCGCGTCTTCGGCTCCTCGCTCGCCGCCAGCTGATACGCGACCTGCAGCGCTGCCTCGAAGGCCGCCGACTCGTTCCCATCATTGGCGTAGTTCAACCAGACGATGACGGGCGTCGTGCGGATGATCGTCGCGGCCTCGTCCGGCGCGCGGAGCTGTCGGGGATCGGCGAGTTTCTGGATGCGCATTCGAATCTCATCGAGCCGGCTCATGTTCTCCGGCGAGCTGATGATGAGCACGCGGAGGGGGCGTCGCTCGTAGCTCTGCCCGTATTCGATCACGCGCACGCGATCGGAGGCCGCTTGTGCGATGGCGAAGATGACCTTCTCCATCCCCCGGAAGTCCGTGTGGAATTCACCCGGCTCGTATCCGAGCAGCTGCGATGGCCGGGGGACGGACGCGCGATAGGGCCCGCGGGCGTAGAAATCGAACGTCTCGGCCAAGGTGAACGACGGGACGAACAGCCACGCGAGAAGAATCGCTCCGATGAGCGTCACGGCATACCGTCTCATACCGTCCTCTCCCTGTCGTGGATTGGCATCGTCCTTTCGGCGCGATGCGCCTTAAATCATACGCTGCGAGGGACTGCGCGCCAAGGGAATGCTTGGCCGATCCCGCGCGTGACGCGACGACCGTGAAGGCGCGATCGGGTTGACGGCCTGGCGACGCACTTGCTTTGATTGAGCTGATGGAGCGGAGGATGGGGACCGAGCGAGATCGGTGGCGCACGTGGCTGGAGCGCTCTCGCCCGTACGGGCCGCTTCTGGCATTCGTCCTTGGATTCGCATATGACACCGTGACGCTGACGCGCATTGACCGGTGGAGCGATAACGTGATCCTGCTCGGGTATCTCGTGGCCTCCGGCGCGTTGATCGCGGCGATCGGGCGGGCTGAGCGCGGACGGTTGCGCTCGCCACGACTGCTGCGGCGACTCGATGTGATGACGTGGGGCGTGCACTTCTTCCTCGGGGGGCTGCTTTCGAGTTACGTCGTCTTTTACTTCAAGAGCGCGGCCATCGGCCGATCGTTCATCTTCGTCGGGCTGCTCGTCGGCCTTCTGTTGGCCAACGAATTCTTCGCCCATCGGCTGCGAGACCTCCGACTGTTGCTGACGCTCTACTTCTTCTGTGCTTCGGCGTTCTTGGCCTTCTTCCTCCCGATCCTCCTTCGGCGAATGAGCGCGACGCTCTTTGTGACGAGTGGGGTCGCGAGCCTGTTGCTGACGGGGTTGCTCAGTGTGACCATCTTCGGCGTTCGGCGCGAGGCCGTGCGGATCGTCTCTCTCTCGATGCTCGTGTTCGGAGGATTGTTGCTGGGCTATTTCGGCGATCTCATCCCGCCCGTCCCCTTGGCGGTGAAAGAGGGGGGGATTTACCGAAGCGTCCGACGCGTGGGCGCGCGATATGAGGTCGTGTACCGGGAGCCTCCGCGCTGGTTCTTCTGGCGCCGGGATGAGCGCGAGTTCGCCTATACTCCGGGGGATGTCGTCTACTGCTTCGCGGCCATCTTCGCCCCGACGGCGTTCGCCGAGCGGGTGTGGCACTATTGGCAGCAGCAGGACGTCCATGGCCGATGGATCACGACGGACCGGATCGCGTACACCGTCATCGGGGGACGCGATGGGGGGTATCGGGGATACACGTTCAAGCGGAAGGTCGCGCCCGGCCGTTGGCGCGTGGAAGTACGGACGGCCGAGGGGCGGCTGCTGGGACGCATCCCTTTCGTCGTCGTTCCGGCCGCGCGTCGGCCCGACCGTCTTCGGATCGAACACCGATAGGGGCGTCGCAGGAACCGATCCGCAGTGCGGATCGTAATGTGTGAAGCGATGAAGAAGCCGTGAGCGAGCGGGGAAACGGCGATGGTTGAGAGCGTGCGGCGCGCGATCTTCGTCCTCATCTCGTTGCTCGTGCTGGGCGGGATGGTGAGGGTTCCTGCCCAGCTGGAACGCCCACGTTTGCGCCTCTCGCGCGTCTCGTCTCCGCCGCGGCTGGAGGATTACGCGCAAGGAGTGAGAACCGCGGGCGAGGTTTGTGTGTCCGACTTTCGTCAGCGGGAACCGGGGGACGGCGTTCCCGTCAGCTTGGAGACGACAGCGTGTCTCTCCTACGATCGCCATCATCTCTACATCGTGTTCATCTGCAAGGACGATCCCGCGAAAGTCCGCGCGCGTCTCTCTCGGCGCGAAGCCATCTTCGAGGACGATGTGGTCGGTGTGATCCTGGACACGTTTCAAGATCGGCGCCGGGCGTATCTCTTCCTCGCCAATCCTCTGGGTATCCAGGCCGATGGGATAACCGGGGAAGGACAAGACGACGACTACAGCTTCGATACGCTCTGGTATTCCGAAGGTCGGTTGACGGAGGACGGATTCATCGTGTGGATGGCCATTCCCTTCCGCAGCCTTCGATTTCCCCCCGCACGGACGCAAACGTGGGGGATCGCGCTCGGGCGCGTCATCCCACGCCTCAATGAGCAGGCATTCTGGCCGTACATCACGCGGCGCGTGGCCGGCATGCTCCAACAGCTGGCGACGCTCGAGGGATTGGAAGATATCTCGCCCGGGCGCAACTGGCAGGTCATCCCGTATGGAGCCTTCGCCACCGCCCGATTCCTGGATCTGGCAGGGACGGGAGCTACTTGGCGTACGGAGATCGAAGGACGAGGGGGGATGGATGCGAAGTTCGTCCTGCGCGATGCCTTCACGCTCGATCTCACGGTGAATCCCGATTTCAGTCAGGTCGAATCGGACGATCCGCAGGTGACGCTCAATCAACGATTCGAGGTCTTCTTCCCCGAGAAGCGTCCGTTCTTCCTGGAGAACGCCGGATTCTTCCAGACGTTGGAGAACCTCTTCTTCTCCCGCCGTATCGTGGATCCCCAATTCGGAGCGCGGGTGACGGGGAAAGCGGGACGATGGGCGCTCGGAGCGCTCGCCATTGATGATCGCGCTCCGGGGCGGAGCGTCGCTCCTCATGATCCCGCGTATGGGCAGCGGGCGGCCATCGGTGTCCTTCGCCTGCAGCGGGAGTTCGCCGAGCAATCGAGCGCCGGCATCCTCTTCACGCATCGGTCCTTCATGTCGCAATCCAACAGCGTCTTGGCCCTCGATACGTTGCTGCGGTTGGGACGCAATTGGACGCTCAACGGTCAAATCATGCGCAGCTTCACCCGAGGCGAGGACGGGCGATTCGGTGGTCCGGCGTATTCGCTCGATCTCTCCTATTCGGGACGGCACCTCTTCTATTCCGGGGAGTATGTGGATCGCAGCCCGCGATTCCATTCACAGCTCGGCTTCATCCGTCGCGTGGACGTGCGACAGATGGAGCACTTCGTGCGATACCGCTGGTTCCGCGAAGGGAAGCGATTGCAGAGCTTCGGACCGAACATCTTCACCCTCGTCAATTGGGATCGGCGCGGTCGTCTCCAGGATTGGGTCATCAGTGCGGGATTTCAGGCGCAATTCGCCGGTCCGACGGAGCTCTCCTTCCGCCGCTCGGAGTCGTTCGAGCTGTTTCGCGATCTGGGTTTTCGGAAGCACGAGATGTCCATGAACGTCTCGACGGCATGGCTGCGATGGCTCTCGGTGGAGGGGAGCTATCGCTTCGGAAGAGGGGTCAATTTTTATCCCGCTCCGGGCCTGGAGCCTTTCTCGGTGGCCACCACCAACGGAGAAGTGGAGTTGACCCTTCGACCGACCCCATCGCTGCGGGTGAGCCAGGTTTATCTCTACAGTCGCTTGGGCACGCACCGCGACTCTCGGCTGTGGCTGCCACGGCTCGGGTCGCTGGAGAGACAGGTCAGCGTCTTCAACAACCATCTGCTCCGCACGAAGGTGAACTATCAGTTCACGCGCGAACTCTCGCTCCGGACGATCCTCGATTATGCTGCCGTGCTGCCGAATCCCACGCTGGTGAGTGCGGAGCGGGAGAAGCGGATCGCCGTGGATGTCTTGCTCACGTATCTGGTCAATCCGTGGACGGCGCTTTATGTGGGCTACACGGATCATTGGGAGAACATCGGGCTCAATCCTTCGGCTCCAGGGGGGATCCAACGCCTCGGCGCGCCCACGCGTTCGACGGGACGACAGGTCTTCGTGAAATTCAGTTACCTCTTCCGGTTCTGAGGCTCGGCGCGATATGCTGAAAAACCGATGTTCGCCTCGCGGACCAATTGGCCGATGACTGTGAACGAATTGACGCGTCGAGTGCGTCAGCGACGCGCGCAGGGCTTGCCCATCTTCGATCTGACCGAGTCCAATCCCACGCGATGTGCGTTCGAGTATCCCACCGAAGCGATTCTCGCGCCCTTTCTCTCTCCGGAGAATATGCGGTATGAGCCATCTCCGCAGGGCGCGCGCTCGGCGCGCGAGGCGATTGCGCGCTATTACGCGGAGCGTGGCGCCTCTGTGGAGCCGGAACAGATCCTCCTGACGGCGAGCACGAGCGAAGCGTACACGTTCCTCTTTCGATTGCTGGCCGATCCGGGGGATCGCCTTCTTGTCCCTCAGCCGAGTTATCCACTCTTCGGATTCCTCGCCGACTTGAACGATGTGCACCTCGATGCGTACCGATTGGTGTATCGCGGGCGGTGGCACATTGATCTGGAGAGCGTGCGGGCGATGATCCAACCGACGACGCGCGCGCTCATCGTAGTGAATCCGAACAATCCGACCGGATCGTTCGTGAAACGCCACGAATGGGAGCAGCTTCTGGAGTGCTGCGCGCCACACCATCTGGCCGTGATCGGCGACGAGGTCTTTCTGGATTACGCCTATGCGGAGGATCCGGAGCGCGTCGGGACGCTCCTTCGGCAGAGCCGTGGAGAGGTCCTGACGTTTGTCCTGAGCGGGATCTCGAAGCTTCTCGGGTTGCCGCACATGAAGCTCGCGTGGATCGCCGTCGTCGGTCCACAGACGTTGGTGCGCGAAGCGCTCGCGCGATTGGAGATCATCGGCGATACATACCTTTCTGTGAGCACGCCGGTGCAACGCGCCTTGCCGGAATGGCTGGCTTTGCGGGAATCCATCGGCCGACAGATTCGAGAGCGCGTGCGGGCGAATCGGCGTTATTTGGAAGAGTGCGTCGCGCGGGCGCATGGGTGCCGCTGCTTGGAGGCCGAAGGGGGGTGGTATGCGATCCTGCAGCTATTGGACGCGCGCGACGATGAAGCGTTCGCGCTCGAGCTGGTGGAGCGAGAGGGCGTCCTAGTGCATCCCGGATATTTCTTCGAATTCGAGGAGGAGGGGTATCTCGTCCTCAGTCTCCTCCCACCGCCGGAAGTCTTCCAAGAGGGCGTTCAGCGGATCCTGCGCCGCATCGAGGGCGCATGAGGGCACAGAGCGCGGCGTGAGTTTCGACCACACGGGAGGGGGGTCATGAACGACGAACGTGAGCCGAAAGATCGCGTGATCCTCGCACTCGATGTCTCGACGGCGGAAGCGGCGTGGCGCCTCGTCGAGGTGACACAAGGCCTGGTCGGCATGTACAAGGTCGGGAGTCAACTCTTCACGGCCACCGGACCAGATCTCGTGCGTGCGCTCCTTCGGCGGGGAGAGCGCGTGTTCCTCGATCTCAAGTTCCACGATATCCCGACGACAGTCGCGCGCGCCGGCGTTGAAGCGGCCCGTCTAGGCGTCAGCATGTTCACCATTCATGCGCTCGGCGGCGGGCCGATGATGCGCGCTGTCGTCGAGGCCGTCGCGGAGTTTTGCGCGCGCGAAGCTGTTGCGCGGCCGCGCATCCTCGCCGTGACCGTCTTGACGAGCTTGGGAGCTGAAGACCTGGCGCGGATGGGCGTGCGGGCTGAGCCCGAGCGCATCGCGGTCACCCTCGCGCACCTCGCTCACGCGTGTGGGGTGGGAGGCGTCGTCGCTTCTGCGTGGGAGATCGCGCGCATTCGTGAAGGTATTCCGGATCGGGGATTCGCGATCGTCGTCCCCGGGATTCGCCCACAGGGGACCTCAGCACACGATCAACGACGTTCGGCGACGCCGCAAGAAGCCCTGCGAGCCGGTGCCGATTATCTCGTGATCGGCCGCCCGGTCGTAGAGAGCGATCGCCCGCGCGAAGTCTTGGAGAACATCGTGCGGCACCTCTCGCCTTGAGCCCGAGCGTCAGAAGCGCTTCATCCTCGCAGGTCTTCCTTGCGCAGTGGGGAGACGAGGACCTCGCTGACCCGGTGGGGACGCACTTCGAGCACGCGGGCGGAAGAGAGGTGCTTCTCCACAAGGGTCTCGATCCCGACGGAGACATCTGCGGGGACGGCGAACAGCCAATACCGACCGGCTGGTAGGCCCCGGAAGAAAAACGGACTGGAGCCGATCGTCCACGCAGATTTCTCCTGTTCCGTATCGTGTCGTCTCGCCGGATCTTCGGGGATGAGCAGGAGGCGATATGGGGTCAGGTCTCCTTCTGCGACGTTCACGCGGCCGTGCACTTCCCCCACCTCATCGGAGAGCACGATGCGCACGTTCGAGAGCACGACGCCGGGACGTAGAGGCAGTTCGAGATCGGGGGCTTCGCGCCCTCCGACGGTGAGCGCCTTGATGACGTACTGCTCGTTGGGAGAGAAGACCGAGAGGCGCGCCCTGCCTTTCGGCAATCCCCCAATGTGAAAAGTGCCATCTGGTCTCACCGATGTGGAAACCATGGGGGGAGCCCCTTCGGGTCCTTCGATGCGAGTCATCGTGAGGGATACCGTGAGGGAATGCGTCGAATCCAGAGGGCGGCGATCATCCAGCTCCACCCAGCCCTCGATTCGGGCAGCTTCCGGCAGGACGAAGTCGTGATGGATCAGCTCTCGAGCAGGGATATGGACGAATTGGGAACGTCCGATGGCTTCCCCTTCGAGCGGCTCCACGCTCACATGGTGCTGCCCCAGGGGGATATCGAGGAATTCGTATCGTCCCGCGGAGTCGGTGTGCGTCGAGAGGGTGAGCAGATCTTGCCCCGAAAGCGTCAGGCGCGCGCGGACAGGTCTCCCGTCCTTCTCCAAGATGACGCGTCCCATCAATCGCGCTCCCTTCACGGGCTTGAACGTGATGTCTATCCCCTCGACCTCTTGGCCTTCACTCACCGAGATGCGAGCGGCTTCTTCGCGAGAGAGGACGCCGGGAAAATAGCGAAGCGTCCACCGACGGCTCCGCCCATGGTCCGGCAACCGGACGCTGATCACGTAGTGTCCTGGCGGGAGGCCGAAAAGACGGTACACGCCTCGGTCATCGGTTTGAGCATTGGCGTGGTGAATGAGCTCTCCATTGGCCTGGAACCGCAGAGCGATCACCTCCGCGGCAATCACCGGATCGCCTTCTTCATCGGCGATTCGACCGGTGATCGCTCCTCCAGCGATCAGTCGAAGGTCGAGATCCTGCACGTGCTGGCCTGCGAGCAACTCGACGGGATCGGTGAAAGCTCGCTCCGGGTCGGGAGAGAAGAAACCGATTTGGGAGGCTCGAAGAACGTACGTTCCAGGAGCGACGCCCTCGAACGTGAAGTTCCCGTGCGCATCTGTGCGCGTTTCCGCAGCGAAGGCAAAGTACGTCTCAGCGACTCGATGAAGCTCGACGCGCGCGTATTTCACTGGGCGACCGGCGTTCGAGGACACTCGCCCGGAGATCTTCCCCGTTGCCGATTGGACGGGTCGGGCGACCGACGCTGGGAGGAAGGTGAGGACCATCATCATGGTGATGAACGATTGCTCCCGTCGCATATGCCCCTCCGCGTCTCTTTCGTCGCCTCTGTAGATGACGCTGGCCTTCGTGATGTTCGATGTCGTCCCGAGGAACGATCGTGCGCCCGTTGGCGTATAGAGAAGCGGTCTGGTAAGCTATGGCGTGATGTGAGGCAGGGCCATGATTGGACGTCGAGCCGCGTTCGTCATCGCGTTCATGGGGGCGCTCGGGTATCTCGCGCACGCTCAAGAATGGCCTTCACCCGAGGGGTATGTGAACGACTTCGCCGGTGTGCTCGATACCGGGAGCCGAGCCCGGATGGAGGCCATGATCCGCCGGGTGCGTGAGCGAATGGGGGTGGAGATCGCCGTCGTGACCGTCCCCTCACTCGGCGGCCTGCCGATCGAGGAGTATTCGATCGAGCTAGCGCGCCGATGGGGGGTCGGGCGGAAGGGGGAGGATACGGGCTTGCTCATCCTCCTTGCTCCGAACGAGCGCAAGTGGCGCATCGAGGTGGGATATGGACTGGAGGGGGAATTGCCAGACGGGTTGGTGGGGGAAGTGGGGCGGCGCATGGTCCCGTATTTCCGGGAGCAGAAATATGGCGATGGACTTGAGTTGGGGCTTCGGACCATCGTCGCGACGCTCGCCCAAAAGCGTGGCGTGACGATCGAAGACGTGGACCCTTCGTTCGCCTATACGCCGGAACGACGACCGGCTCGGACGGCTGGCCTCGGTCTCGTCGTGCTCTTGCTCGTCCTCTTCTTCCTCGCCTTCGTCTTAGCGGCGACGACGGGGATGAGTCGGCGCGGGCGCGCCAGGCGATCGCGGCCATATCGAGATTCGGACTGGTTGTGGTATCCCATCATCTTCAGCGGTGGAGGATCGGGAGGTTTCGGCGGGCACATCGGCGGCGGCTCGCATCGGTGGGGAGGACTGGGCGGAGGAGGCTTCGGGGGCTTCAGCGGCGGGTCTTTCGGAGGAGGCGGCGCGAGCGGGAGTTGGTGAGAGGAGGCGAGATGGCGGAGGAGCTGACTGCATTCGTCGAGGGGCTGAAAGCTGTGCACGGGACGCGATTGGTCGCCGTCGTCCTCTATGGCTCGGCCGTCACGGGAGAGTTCGATCCGGAGCGCTCGAATTACAATATCCTTGTCGTCCTGGAGACAATCACACCTGCCGACCTACGAGCTGCTCGCCCGCTCATCGAGCAATGGCATGCACAAGGTCATCCGCTGCCGCTCTACTTCACTCGCGAGGAGATGGCCGACGCTTCGGACGTCTTTCCGATCGAGTTCCTCGACATGAGCGCCGCTCATCGCGTCCTCTATGGTGAGGATCCCTTCGTGGGGATCCACATCCCGACCATTCACCTTCGCCATCAGCTCGAATATGAGTTGCGCGGCAAGCTCATTCGGCTGCGAGAACTTTACATCCCAGCGAGCCAGAGCGCTGAGCGAGTGGTGGCCCTCATGACCGATTCGATCGTGAGCTTCGTCGTCCTCTTCCGGCACGTCCTCCGGCTCTTCGGGATCGCCGAGCCGCCGTTGAAGCGTCCGGAGGTCGTGCGGCAGTTGGGGGAGACGCTCTCGCTCGATGTGGCACCGTTTCAAACGATCCTCGATCTCCGGCGGACGAAGCGGTCGCTTCCCCTTGAGGAAGCGGATCGGCTCTTCGCCGCCTATGTGGAAGCGGTTCGGGAGGTCATCGAGCGCGTTGATCATTTGGAGGTGCAGCCATGAGCGAATGGTCAGGACCGGAATCCGGAACGCGCGAGGAGTTCCGCCGTGTCTATCTGCGCGAGCAGGAACAATTGGCTCGAGCGCGAGCCGAGCGGCGCCGCCGGACGCTGATCGGGGGCGTTGTGCTCGGCGCGGTGATCCTCATCTTCGGGGGGTATTCTGTCTCGACCTACAACAGCCTGGTCGCTAAGCGCGAGGCTGTGCGCAGCCGATGGTCGCAGGTGGAGAATCAGATGCAACGGCGCGCTGACTTGATCCCGAATCTCGTGAACACGGTCCGAGGGGTCACTAAGCAAGAACTGGAAGTTTTCACCCGCATCGCGGAGGCTCGAGCGAGGCTCCTCAAACCTGACGCGACGCCGGAGGAGCGCGTTCGGGCGAACGCGCAGATCGAGACGTTGCTGCCGGAACTGCGCGTGCAGGTGCTCTCGCTCGCCGAGCAGTATCCCGAATTGCGTTCGAATGAGACGTTTCAGCGGCTCATGGACGAGTTGGCCGGGAGCGAGAATCGGATCGCCGTGGCCCGTCGGGATTACATCCAGGCCGTTCAGGACTACAACATCGCGACCTCTCGCTTCCCATCGGTGCTCGTCGCGCGCCTGTTCGGATTCGAGCGAGCAGAGGATTACTTCAAGGCGGCGCCGGAGGCGACGCGCGTCCCTCAGGTGCAGTTTTAAACGAGGGGCGGCGGAGGCTTCTTCATTCGTCTCCCAGAGGGACCTTGGAGATTTCTCTCACGGCGCGGCAGATGTGCTCGTAGTCGAAGCCGAGGCGGACCAAGTGATCGAAGAGTCGTTTCACTTCCGCCTTCGTCTTCGGTGCGCCTTTGGTCCTCACCCACTTGCGGACGGCGCGCGCCATCAGAGCATCTTCATCCAGGCGCGCGTAGGCTTCATCAAGGGCTGATTCGATCGCGTCTTCCGGCAAACGCTTTCGGCGCAATTCCTCGCGCAATCGCCGTCGGCCCATCGGCTTGAGCTGTAACCGCGCGACGGCGTAGTCGCTCGCCAGTTGCTGATCGTTCACGTAGCCGAGCTCCTGCAAGCGGGCGATCACTTGCTCGACGACGTGTTCTTCGGCCGGCGCTCTCTCCAAAAGCTTCGCGCGCAGCTCGGCCGTGCTCCGCGCCTTGCGGGCGAGCAGCCGGAAGGCCCGATCCATGAGTTGTTGATAGAGCGAGGCGGTCATGGCGAGGAGATTATCTTCGCTTCTCCCAGATTCCGTCAACGCGACTTCGGAGAGGGAACGCGACATGATGGGAGCGAGCGGCCTCTAACTCCTGCTCGCGACGGAGTCCGGAATCGCACGACCCGACCTATTAGGTCCTGTCCTGTGGCGTCGTGAAGTGGTAAACTCTAGATCGACTTTTCGGGGCGACACTGGTGGGGGCTATCCGCGCAGGCCGCCGCGCGATAGCCTCGTTCGGGAGGAGATCGCTGGGGGGAGGGGGTATCATGTGGGGCGATCTCAAGACCGTATTGGAGTTTGAGAGTGAGAGCGAGCGATGGGCCCGGTGGGACCAAGTGCATGAGGAGATTTTGCAGCTCGCTCGTCGGCTCATGGAAGCTCACGAAGACTCGGCGGAAACCCATTCTCTAGTCTCCCGCTTGGAACAGCTCCTTGAAGAGGTCGAGCAGTTGCGGCGGTGTATGACGTAGCCGGTGCGATCGCTCTTTCGAAGCGGGCTCATCCGAGGCTTCCCTACGGCATGGCGCTCCCGAAATGAGGCGGCGTCAGCGCCGGCAGTAGAGGAGGACGTCGCCATGGCGAGAATTTTGCTCGTAGATGATGAGCCGAGCGTCCGTCTTTTTTACTCCGCCGTCTTGGCCGACGAAGGGCACGAAGTCATCGAAGCCTCGTCGGAGTCCGAAGCGTTGGGGCTTTTGGACGCCGGACCGTGGGATCTCGTCGTCCTCGACCTTCGATTGAGGGCCCAAAGTGGGCTCGAACTCTTACAGCAGATCGCGAGCCATCCGGCGCGCGTCCCCGTCATCATCCTCACGGCATACGCGTCCTTTCAGGATGACTACACCACGTGGCTGGCCGAGGGGTACGTCCTCAAGTCGAGCGATCCGACCGAATTCCTCATGGAGGTGCAACGAGTGCTCAGCCACCAAGCGAGGCGATCCGCGAATCGTCCATTTCGATCGGGGGGCACCATTTCGGATGCTCTGTTCCCGCACTCGAGCTGAAGGCCCGTTGCCTTGTCTGGCCCATTACGGAGGTGATGTCGAGGCTCGCCTCGAGGGGATGAGGGAAGCGATCTGAAGGAGCGCGAAAAAACGGTGATGTTATCCCGGAGGACCCTGCGTTCCACCACGCCAGCGCGCCGTCGGATCAGGCGGCGAGTTTGATCGTCCAGCTCATGTCGCGTTTTTCGACGATCACTCCGAGCGCTCGTCCGAGCCTCTCCAAGACGCTCCAGGAGGGCGGGGATTTGGGCAGTCCGCGCTCGATCCGACTGAGGTATTCGACGGAGATGTCCGCTCGCTCGCTCAGCGCTTCCTGCGTGAGCCCGCGCGCCTGGCGCAACTGGCGCAGCGCTTGACCGAACGCTTTAGCGAGGTCGCGCTTCATGGCCCCACCTCCGACACTTAGTGTAGCCCCGCTGCGCCAGTCTTTCAACGTTCACTTCAACAGCGCGCGCGCGCGCTGCACGATGTGGCGGGCGCTGATGCCGTAGCGATCGAGCAGCTCCTCCGGTTTGCCCGAACGCGGTAGATCGTTCACGGCCAATTTCACGACGCGGAAGCCTTCTTCGGCCGCCACGGCTGCGATGGCATCGCCCAGCCCTCCTTCCGGGTAATGATCCTCCACCGTGAGGATGCGGCCGCCCGTCTCTCGAGCTGCTCGACAGAGAGTCTCTCGGTCCAGCGGCTTGACCGAGAAGAGGTCAATCACGCGGGCGTAGATCCCTTGGTTCTTCAACTCCTCGTAGGCCCGCAGCGCTTCATGGAGCGTGATTCCAGCGGCGACGATCGTGAGCCGGTCTCGCACGTCCTGTCGCAGGACTTTGCATCGGCCGATGGCGAACGGCTCCTCAGTGGGATACAGGACGGGCGTCTTCGGTCGCGTCGTGCGAATGTAGACGATGCCATGATGAGCGGCAGCCAGCTCCACGGCGCGTTCAGTCGAGACGGCATCTGACGGATAGAGGACGACCGAGCCGGGGATGGCGCGCATCATGGCCACATCTTCGAGTCCCATTTGCGAAGGTCCGTCCTCGCCGATGGAGACGCCGGCATGGGAGCCGCAGAGTTTGATGTTCGCGCGCGAGATCCCGGCCATGCGGATGTGATCGAAGGCGCGCGTGAGGAAGCAGGCGAACGTGGAAGCGAAGGGGATGTATCCGCGCGTGGCGAGGCCGATCGCTGCTCCCACCATATTCTGCTCGGCGATGAACTTCTCGAAGAAGCGATGGGGATAGGCCTGCTGAAACTTCTCCGAGAAGGTGGAGTTCTTCGTGTCTCCATCTAGGGCAACGATCCGCAGATTTCGGGCGCCGACGCGAACGAGCCCTGTTCCATAGGCTTCGCGCGTCGCAACCAGCTCGCCGAGGCGATAAGCGGGCGGCGACGCCGATTCGCTCGACGCGGCAGCGGAAACGTCATCGGGGAGCGTTGGCGGAGACAGCAACTCGAATCCCGCCGGAGGTTCGATGCGCTCGGTCGGCCACTGCTCCGGGAGACCGAGGTCTCGGAGAGCACGTTCCGTCTCCTCGCCCCGCTTGAGGGGTTTGCCGTGCCATCCCTCTTTGTCCTCGAGGAAGGAGACGCCTTTTCCTTTCACCGTTCGTGCGATGATGGCCACGGGACGTTCCTCGCTTCGACGCGCTTCGTCCAGCGCGTGGAGGATCGCCGCCATGTCATGTCCATCCACGACGAGCGCGTGCCAGCCGAAGGCGCGGAAGCGTCGTTCATAAGCCTCCAGGTCGTGACCGTACATGGTCGCCTGGCTTTGGCCGAGGCGGTTCACGTCCACCAGAGCGATGAGGTTGTTCAACCGGTAGTAGGCAGCCAGTGCGACGGCTTCCCACACGGCCCCTTCCGCCGTCTCGCCATCGCCGAGCAAGACGTAGACGCGATAGTCGAGCCGATCCAAGTACTTTCCCGCCAAGGCCATGCCCACGCCGATGGAGAGGCCTTGACCGAGCGATCCCGTCGCGACCTCCGCCCAGGGGAAACGCGGCGTCGGATGTCCCTCCAGCTCGCTCTCGACGCGTCGAAGGGTCATGAGTTTCTCAGCCGGGATCGCTCCAGCTTCGGCCCACGCGGCGTAAAGCAGAGGCGCCGCATGGCCCTTGGAGAGGATGAACCGGTCGTTCGTCGGATTGTGGATATGGCGTACGTCGTAGCGCAGGGCATGGAAGAAGACAGCGGCCACGAGATCGGCGGCCGAGAGACAGGACGTGGGATGTCCCGACCCGGCCTCGGTCGTCATACGCACGCTGTTGCGTCGCAGCCGTTGTGCCAATTCGTGCAGGTCGGTGATCGTTGCCCTCATGCTCGCCCCTCACCTAGGATCAAAGCGGCTAATGCGCTCACCGGCGGTTCTCCGTAGCCGAGCAAACGGTCGTGGAACTCCTTAAGCGAAAACGCATCCCCTTGCGCGCGGCGATAGGCCTCGCGCAAGGCGAGAATCTGCCATTTCCCCCACGAATAGACGAGCACAAGCGGATCGCGCGTATATCGCCACGCCTCGCGGCGCGCGTTCTCCGGCTCTTGATAGCATTCACGCACGAGGAACTCGATGGCTTGTGAGAGCGAGAGCTGCCCTGTATGCATCAACGTGGCGGCGATCAAGCGACCGATGCGCCAGAGCGCCTCGTGAAGCTGAAAGAGCCGGAGGCGCGGATCCTCCCGCCCGAATCCTTCGTCCAAGACCATCTCCTCACAATAGTGTGCCCATCCTTCGACGAACGTGCCAGCGGCGAACACCTTGCGCACCGGCGATGGGCATCGCTTCACATGCAGCGATTGAACGTGATGACCGGGATACGCTTCGTGAATGATCGTCGAGACCTGGGCGTAGACGTTGTGGGCGCGCAAATAGGCCTCCTGTCGCTCCGGTGGCTGGGTGACATCCACGGGCGTGACGTAAAAGAACGTCGGATGTTCCCCCTTCTCGAAGGGCCCCGGCGGATCGAGCGCGGCGAAGATGAGGCTGCGGTAAAAAGGTGGCGTCTCGGTGACCTCCAGCCGGTCTCCTTCGGGGACGCTGACCAGCTCGCGATCCAGGACGAAGCGTCTCGCCTCCGCGCAGCGCCGGCGGTAGGAGGGGATCAGGTCGTCGGTCGTCGGATGCTCTTCGGAGAGCTGACGCAGCAGATCCGGAAGCTCGCGATCCGGGGCGATCTGGCGCGCGATCTCTTGCATCCGCTGCTGCGTCGCGCGCAACTCTCGCCATCCCCGCTCCAGGATCTCTTCGAGAGGCGTGAACACATGTTCCTCCGCCGCGAGGAGGCGAGCGAAGGTCTCCCGGCCGAGGGCGAATTCTCCACGGGCCTTCTCCAAAAGCTCATCGGCGAGAAAGCGCCGCATGTCCTCGCAGGCGCGGAGGGCCTCCGCATTAGCCTCCTCAAGCGCGCGCGCTTTCTCCGGATCGGTCACTTCGGCGATGACGCTAGGAACGGCCGTGGCGAAAAACTCGCGCGCCCCATCGAATTCCTCAAGGGCGATCTCGACGAAGATGCGCGGGATTCCACGGGCGGGCGCTTCGCGCGCTTCTTCCACGGTACGTGCGAGATGCTCGCGCGCATGGGCCAACAATCGCGGGATGGCGCGCAGGCGCCGCTCGATGGCCTCCAAACGCTGAAGCCAAGGCGTCGTCGGCCTCACCAGGAGGCTGTAGACCGACCATGCGGCCACGTCACTGAAATAACTGGGATCGCGCGCCCACCAGCGAATCGTTCGCAGGTGCAGAAGTTGCGCCTCGATCTTCGAGAACAGGATCTGGAGATCAAGGCGCGCTTCCGCAGGCAGGGCCTCGAGCGTCACCTCGCGGTCCACTCGCTCGCGAAAGGTTTCGAGGCGGCGAATCTCCTCGACGATCGCCGCCGCCGATCGGTCTTCCAACCGATCGTCGTATTCGTGCACGCCCAGGGCCGTCGCGTGCGTGGGATTGAAGGCGAAATAGCCGCTCAGGAATTCCTCGACCAAGCGCTCGAAGGCCTTCGTCCCGTGTCCCGACATAGCGCGATAACGCTTCACCATAGCATGGAGGTCGGCCTTCGGACAAGATCGCCATGGGGGCGGAAGCCTTTCCCCTCCACGGAAATTTCCCTATAATTGCTCGTTACATCACGCGAGAGAGGGAGACCTATGGCCATACGAGTCGGCATCAATGGGTTCGGTCGTATCGGGCGCAATCTATTGCGCGCCTCTTTGGGAAATCCGGAGATTGAGTTCGTCGCCGTCAATGACATCACCGATGCGAAGACGCTCGCGCATCTGCTCAAGTACGATTCGGTCCTCGGGCCGTTGGCGGCGACCGTGACCTCCACGGAAGATACGATCACCGTGGACGGGCGAACGTTTCGGGTGTTCAAGGAAAAGGATCCGGCGAAGATCCCATGGGAATCCGTCGGTGCGGAAGTCGTCGTCGAATCCACGGGACTGTTCACCAATCGCGCGGAGGCCGAGAAGCATCTGCGCGGCCCGGTCAAGAAGGTCATCATCACGGCGCCGGCGAAGGAGGAGGACATCACGATCGTCCTCGGTGTGAACGAGAAGATGTATGATCCGGCGCGGCATCACGTCATCTCCAACGCCTCGTGTACGACGAATTGCTTGGCGCCGGTGGTGAAGGTCTTGCACGAGCGATTCGGGATCGTGCACGGCTATATGACGACGGTCCACGCCTACACGAACGACCAGCGGATTTTGGATCTGCCGCACAAGGACCTGCGACGTGCGCGGGCGGCGGCCATCTCGATGATCCCGACGACGACCGGCGCGGCTAAAGCTATCGGGCTGGTGATCCCGGAATTGAAGGGGAAGCTCGATGGGATCGCTATTCGCGTCCCCGTGCCGAACGTCTCGGTCGTGGACCTCGTGGCTGAGCTGAAGCGCCCGGTGACGACCGAGGAGGTGCGCGCCGCGCTCAAGGAGGCGGCTGAAGGAGAACTGCGTGGGATCCTCGCCTACTGCGAGGAGGAGTTGGTCTCAGTGGATTTCCTGCGGAACTCGCATTCTTCGATCGTGGACGCGAGCTTCACGCGCGCCCTGGACGGGAACCTCGTGAAGGTGCTCGCGTGGTACGACAACGAGTGGGGCTATAGCTGCCGGGTGCGTGACCTGATCCTGTTCATCGCTCAGAAGGGATGGTGAACGGATATGGCCAAGCTCTCGATCCGCGATCTGGAATTGCAGGGGAAACGGGTCTTCCTCCGCGCGGACTTCAATGTCCCGATCGAAGGGGGAGAGGTCGTTGAAGCGTGGCGGATCGAGGCGACGCTTCCCACGATTCGCTACGCGATGGAGCGGGGAGCGCGGGTGGTCTTGGCCTCCCATCTGGGGCGTCCCAAGGGCAAGCGCGATCCGAAGTACTCGCTGCACCCGGTCGCGCGGAAGCTTTCCGAGTTGCTCGGTCACGACATCCCGTTGGCCCCCGATTGCGTCGGCGCTGAGGTCAAGGCCTTGGTGGACCAGCTGTCGGATGGGCGGGCCCTGCTGTTGGAGAACCTGCGCTTCCATTCGGGGGAGGAGAGGAACGATCCCGAATTCGCGCGCCAGCTCGCGGAGCTCGCCGACGTCTACGTGAACGATGCATTCGGGGCGGCCCATCGGGCTCATGCTTCGATCGAGGGGATCACGCGCTTCGTGCCAGTCGCTGCGGCGGGGTTGCTCCTGGAGCGGGAGCTGGAATATCTCGGGCGCTTGCTCACTCGGCCGGAACGTCCCTTCGTTGTTGTCCTGGGCGGGGCGAAGGTGTCAGACAAGATCCTGGTCATCGAAAACCTGCTGGCGCGGGCCGATGCCGTACTCATCGGCGGGGCGATGGCCTACACGTTTCTCCGCGCTCGAGGCGAGGACGTCGGCGCTTCGCGCGTGGAGAGCGATCAGTTAGAGTTGGCCCGGAAGCTCATGACCGAAGCCCAGGCGCGGCAGGTCGCTTTCTTGCTGCCGGTGGATCATGTGGTGCTCGAACGCACGGAGGGCGAGACGCAGACGCGCATTGTGCGAACGGAGGAATTCCCCGAGAGGGCCATCGGTATGGATATCGGGCCAGAGACCGTGCGTCTCTTCGCCGAGCACATCGCCGCAGCACGAACCGTCTTCTGGAATGGTCCTTTGGGCGTCTTCGAGCAGCCGCCGTTCGATCGTGGGACGATGGAGATCGCGCGGGCATTGGCCGAGTCTTCGGGAGTGACGATCGTCGGTGGAGGGGATTCCCTGGCGGCGATCCGTCAGGCGGGCGTCGTTGAGCGGATCACCCATCTTTCGACTGGGGGGGGCGCGACATTGGAGTTCCTGGCTGGGATCGAGCTTCCAGGGGTGAAGGCCTTGACCGAGAAAGCGTAGGGAGGGCGCTCGTCCGAGGAGGAGAGATGCGAAAGCCAGTGATTGCTGGAAACTGGAAGATGCACAAGCTCATCGCGGAAGCCATCCAGACGGTCACGGAGCTGAGGCCCCTTGTTGCCTCCGTCACTCACTGCGAGGTCGTCGTGGCCCCGCCCTTTACGGCGCTGTGGGCCGTCGCTCAGCGACTTGAAGGGAGCAATATCCAGGTGGCGGCCCAGGATGTCTGCGAAGTGAATGGCTTTGGCGCGCGAACGGGTGAGGTCAGCGCGCTCATGCTTCGGGACGTCGGATGCCGATACGTGATCATCGGACATTCGGAACGGCGCCAGTTTTACGGGGAAACGGACGAGTTGGTCCGGCATAAGATCGGCGCGGCGCTTGAAGCGGGCTTGATCCCGATCGTCTGTGTGGGCGAGACCCTTCAGGAACGCGAGGCCGGCCGCGCGGAAGTCGTTGTGAGGCGGCAGGTGGAAGCGGCCTTGACCGGATTGCGCCCAGAGGAGATGGCGCGTCTGCTCATTGCTTATGAGCCTGTATGGGCGATTGGGACAGGACGCACGGCTTCTCCTGAACAGGCGCAGACGATGCATGCCTATATTCGACAACGCGTGGCCACCCTCGCTGGGGAGAAGGTAGCTCAAGACCTGCGCATCCTCTATGGAGGGAGCGTCCGGCCTGATAATATTCGCGCCCTCATGGCCGAGCCCGATATTGATGGCGCTTTGGTCGGGGGGGCGAGCTTGGATCCTCGAAGTTTCTCCGAGATCGTGCACTATCTGTGAGGAGCGAATGCCGTGTGGTGGATAGACGTTTTGATCGTCCTCTATGTCCTTGACTGTTTGTTGCTGATCGCGGCTGTCCTGCTGCAACCGGGGAAAGCAGATGCCGCGGCCCTTTTCGGCGGTGGGGGGAGCCAAACGGCTTTTGGCCCCCGAGGGGCGCAGCACTTCTTGGGGTGGGTGACGATCGTGACGGCGGCTATTTTCATGGGGCTGGGACTGATCTTCAGCCTCCCCGACATCTTCGGTCCGGCGTCGGTCGTACGCGAGGTGAAAGAGCCTCCGCCTGTCGAGCGCCCAGCCCAGACGCCATCGCCCCCTCAAAAGTGAACGTCGGCTCTTGAAAATGAGCCGGAGTTGGTGTAAGGTTTTACCGAACCTTGTGCGGAACGCTAGGAGCAGGGTGCCGAAGTGGTGGAATTGGTAGACACGCACGTTTGAGGGGCGTGTGGGGCAACCCGTGGGGGTTCGAGTCCCCCCTTCGGCACCATATCCTTTTTCCTCCTCGACAGCAGGGGTGGCCTTTTCTATAGGAGCTTCGAGCATGATCTTCCGAACTGTCGGACGCAAAGTGTGCGAAACGCTGCAAACGCTGGGCGTGCCCCGGCCGACCTTAGAACATTTGGTGAATGCACAAAAGGAAGCGCTTCTTGCTGTGCGCTCTCTTTTGGATGCGGCGATCGAGGACATTGAAAGCTGGTTGAAGCCGGAGTCGGAGAAGGGCGTCGAGAGAGTAGAGATCCAATAGGCGAGCGTTCGGGGTGCGTTCGGGCGCACAATGTTTAGGCTGGCTTCACCTTGACGGAACGGGGGTTCTTTTGGTAACTTCAAACGTGGTTTGGACTTAGTGGGTCAAGACGGAAGGGGCAGGATTCGGTGGCCAAGGCGATTCGGCGAGCGAAAAAGTCAAAGCCCACTTCCAAGCGAACCCCCGCTTTGGCTCCGTCGGTTTCCCGGCGGAAGGTCACCGGTCGGGAAAAGACGGCGGCTTCTAAAGGCCACGCCAAGGCTCGAAAGGGGACAACAGTTGGTCGCCGAGCTTCTCAGAAGGCCTCTTCGAAAAAGGCAGTAGTGCGAACTCCCTCGACGGATGGAGGACAGGGGCTTGCCTCCCCGGCCGTGCGGGCCTTCGAGCAGGCTGTCAAACTCTTCAATCGCCAGGAGTTCGAAAGAGCACGCGAGGCCTTCCAGGCTCTCATCGAGCGCTTCCCGGCAGAGGCGGAGGTGCTGGCGCGGGCCCGCGCCTATCTGGCGATCTGCGAACAAAAGCTCAGGACCCCTCGTCCGGTGCCACGTACGGCCGAAGCGTTGTATGACCAAGGGATCATTGAGTTGAATCGTGGGCACATCGCCTCGGCTATCGCCTATTTCGAGAAGGCCCTCAAGCTCGATCCTCGTGCCGATCACGCGGTGTATGCGCTGGCCGCCGCGTATGCCCGGGGCGGGCAGGCCGAAAAGGCAATCGCGGCCTTGCGCCAAGCGATCGCTATGCGGGAGACCTACCGGCTCCACGCGCGCCGAGACCCCGACTTCTTCTCTCTCTGTGCCAATCCGGAGTTTCAAAGGCTCGTCGGGATCGAGGTCATTGAGTGACGCGTCCTCTCCAGGACGTCCCCGCTGAGCTTGGGGCCGTGGTTCTCGAAGTCCCTCGGTCTTCACTCCTCCGACTCCGTATCGGCAGGAGGTAAGTCCTTGTATAGGTACTTGATCGCATGTTTGAAAATGAGCAAATTGGGCTCTCCGTTGCGATGCAGCTTGATGCAGTTTTTATCGTACCATTCGATCGTGCCCCGGACGACTTCTCCATCGGTGAGCACGACGACCATCGGGGTCTTGGCCTCCATCTGCTTCCGATAGTAGTAATTCTCCGCATGCGTCTGTTCGGGTGGCACGCGCTTCTTCGGCTGCGGTTGTACGGTTTGTGTGCGCGTCAGGTTGTTCGGATCATAGAGGCCTCGACCGGTGACATCCGTATATGTCGCTCGCACTGTCTTCTTCGTCACAAACGCACCCTCCGAATGGTTTCTTCAGTTCCCATTGGGGAGAGCAAGCTAGGCGAATATTACAAGAAGACGCGCCGTTTGGCAAGATGCAAAAGAGCAGCGAACGTTTGCTGCGAACAGGGCGTCGAAAAAGCCGGGATAAGGCGGGCCGTTGACGTCGCGTGAGCGGGAATGCTATAGATTTGGGTGCATCGTTTGATGAGCGAACGCGTATGCTGGAATCATTGCGCAAGCGTGTTGTGACGCATCTTCGAGAGTGCGTTCGGCAGCGGTTCGATCTCACGCTGGAAGATATCCCGATCGAAATCCCGCCGCAGGTGGAGTACGGCGATTTGGCCTCTCCCGTTGCATTTCAACTGGCGCGGAAACTGCGGGAACGCGCCGGGCAGAGGCTGAATCCGCGAGCGCTAGCCGAAACGGTGGCCGCCCATCTGCCTCCGATGGAGGGGATCGCGCGCGTCGAGGTCGCCGGGGCAGGGTACATCAACATCTTCCTCGATCGAGCGCGCCTTCTGTTGGGGCTGCGACAGCCGGAGCCTCCTCCGGAACCGTCTGGGGAGAAGATCATCGTCGAGCACACGAGCATCAACCCTAACAAGGCCGCGCACATCGGGCATTTGCGCAATGCCGTCCTCGGAGATGCCTTGGTCCGGTTGTTGCGCTACAGTGGGGCGCGCGTTGAAGTCCACAACTACATTGACAACACCGGCGTGCAAGTAGCCGATGTCGTCGTCGGCTTCAAGTACTTAGAGAGGAAGACCCGAGCCGAGATCGAGGCCATTTCGGAGAAGTTCGACCACTACTGCTGGGATCTGTACGCGCGAGTGACGGCGTGGTACGAGGAAGACCCGGCGGCGTTGGAGCTTCGGCGGCGCACGCTCAGCGAGATTGAGGAGGGGGGCAACCCGACGGCCGAGTTGGCCGAGTACGTCTCTATGCGCGTGCTCAACGCACAGTTGGACACGATCGAGCGCTTGGGCATCACCTATGATCTGCTGCCCCGCGAGAGCGAGATCCTTCACTTGAGGTTTTGGGATCGGGCATTTGAGCTGCTTAAGACCGCCGGATTGGTCACCTACGAGACCGAGGGGAAGAACCGAGGGTGTTGGGTGATGCGCGTGCCTTCGGAAGGCGAGGGCGAGGCGCAGGAGGAAGAAGGGAAGGTGCTCGTGCGCTCCGATGGGACGGTCGTCTACACGGGGAAGGACATCGCGTATCATCTTTGGAAGCTCGGGCGGTTAGACGTAGACTTCAGCTATCGGCCTTTTCGCCAGTATCCGAATGGGCATACGACCTGGATCACGACGAGTGAGGCCACGGACTATGCGCACCCGGACTTCGGGCACGGGTCGGCTTATCTGAGCGTGATCGGATCGGAGCAGACGTATCTGCAGAGATTCGTGAAAGAGGCCGTTCGGGCGCTGGTCGCGGATCCGCGCGTCGAACGGAGCGCACATATCGCCTACGAGAAGGTGGCCCTGACCCCTCGAGCTTGTCTGGAGCTTGGGATCGAACTCTCGCCGGAGGAGCTGGAGCGGCAGCAGATCAGTATGTCCGGACGGCGCGGTTTGGGCGTGAAGGCCGATGATCTCATCGAGAAGCTTGAGGAGAAAGCGTTGCTGGAGGTGCGCGCGCGGCATCCGGAGCTCTCCGACGTGGAGGCACGACACTTAGCGCACCAGATCGCGGTCGGAGCCTTGCGTTATTTCCTCCTGAAATACACGCGGACGACGGCCATCGCTTTCGACTTCGCCGAGGCGCTCTCCTTTGAGGGAGAGACCGGTCCTTACGTTCAATACGCCGTCGTGCGCGCGCGCAGTATCTTTCGGAAACTCCAGGAAGCAGGCCTTGAGCGGCATCCGCTGAGGGAAGAGCAGGTGGCGGAGATCAATCGTCTCTTGAACGCGCACGACGACCTATGGATGTTGCTCTACCTGGCGGCGCGACTGGAGGAGTTCGTCCATCAGGCGTGTGAGAGCTACGAACCAGCGATCCTTGCGAAATATGCCTTCCAACTCGCCCAACGCTTCAACAACTTCTACCACAGCTATCACATTTTGAGCGAGGAGGATCCGCTGAAGCGCGAAGTCTATCTCTTGATCACCGAGATCGTGAGCGAACGTTTGACGCGCGCGTTAGACCTTTTGGGCATTGAGGTTCCCGAGCGAATGTGAGCGCACGCGCCTTCATGGGGTGGGGATACAAGACGATCTCCGCTCGCGCTGAGTGCGCCAGAGCCAGTTCGCCAGAGCAAGCAGAGAGGTCAAGGCGAGCACGATCATCTCTCCGCGCCCCATGCGGGTCACCAGGATCGCGGAGAACGCGAGCGCGAACAGGGCGAGGACCGATCCGTACGGGAGTCGAAAGGCAGGCTCTTCGGCCCCCTTCCTCCTCAGGACGATGAGCGCCAGACACGTCGAGGCGTATGTGAAAAGACGCGCAACGGCCGAGAGCATGACGTTCCACGCAAACGTACCGGCCAAGGCTAAGCCCCACGTCAAGAGCGCGAAGACCACGATCGAGACGTGCGGCGTGCGAAATCGCGGATGAACAGCGGCGAAGACGTTCGGGAAGTCCCCGCGTTCCGCTAAGGCGAATGTCAGCCGCGGGGCGTTCAGCATCATCGAGCTGAGGTACCCATAGACCGAGATGAGGGCGCCCGCGCTGATCATCCCGGCCCCCCATGCTCCTGAGAACGCGCGCGCGGCGGCGGCGAGCGGGCGTTCCGTGTGCGCGGCATTCGGGAGCACGCTCACGACGACCACCTGAATGAGCGTGAAGATCGCCGTGACCGTCGCCAGCGCGACGAAGAGCGCAAATGGAGCATCTCGCCGGGGATCCTTCGCCTCCCCCATCGGCAAGAGCGCAGCCTCGAAGCCGCCATAAGCATACACGAGCACGAGCACGGCGTGCAGCCAGGCCTCAGCCGAGGGTGGTGAGGCGCGAACTTCAATCGGTTTCATCAGAAGGAGCCCCGAGCCGATGAAGAGCAGCAGCGGAATGAGCTTTAAAATGGCGAAGATGTTGCTCACGTGAGCGCCGGTGCGCACGCCGCGGTAATTCACGGCAGCGAGTCCGCCGATGAGCAGCGTCAGGAGCACCGCGCGCGGGAAAGGGGCGCCGGCCGACGGCCAGAATTCAGCCAGATAGATGACGAAGAGATTGGCATTGGCGGCAGCGGCCGTGAGTCGGACCAACCACGTGAGCCAGCCGATCTGCATGCCGAAGAATGGGCCGAAGGCCTCGCGCGCATATAAGTATGGGCCACCGGCAGCCGTGAAGCGTGAAGCGACTTCGGCGAAACAGGCCATGATCATCCCCATCCCCGCCGCCGCGAGAAGATATGCCAGTGGGCTCCAGATTCCGACCAAGCCAGCGACGATTGAGGGAAGGCCGAAGATCCCGCTCCCGATGATGGAGTTGATGACGAGTGCAGCGAGGCTCCATCGGCCGATGGCGCGGAGAAGTGGGGTATCCGGACGCTCGCTCATCACACGTGTCGCTGTCGCCAATCGCGCAAGACGGTGCGCGCCGCGTGGTATCCGGGTAAGCCCATGACTCCTCCGCCTGGATGGGCGCCAGCCCCGCACAGATAGAGCCCCCGAATGGGCGTACGATAGCGCGCCCACCCGGGCACCGGGCGAAAGGCGAAGAGCTGATCGGCGCTCATGTCGCCGTGGAAGATGTTCCCTCCCGTGAGCCCGAATTCCTTTTCGAGATCGAGCGGAGAGAGCACGTGCCGCTCCAGAACGCGATCCTTGAATCCCGGCGCGTAGTCCTCGATGAGGTCCATCACGCGATCGGCGTACATCTCTTTCAGCGTGTGCCAGTCGCCTTCTCGCAGCCGATAAGGCGCGTATTGGAGGAAGATGCCCATGATGTGCTTCCCGGGCGGTGCGAGCGAATCATCGTAGGTCGTCGGGATGGTGATCTCCAACATCGGGAAGGATGAGGGATGGCCGTATTTCGCTTCATCCCATGCGCGCTCGATATAGTCCATATCCGGGCAGATGTGGATCGTCGTCTTATGATGCGGCATGAGGTGCGTTCCGGGCTGCGCTTTGAAATTCGGCAGGCCATCGAGCGCCAGGTTGATCTTCATGGCATATCCGCTCATACGAATCGCGCGCACGCGGTGCACGAACTCCGGGTCCAAATCGGCTTCTCCCACGAGCGCGAGGAATGTGCGCTTGGGATCGGCATTGGAGAGGACGCAGCGGGCATGGATCTCCTCACCGTCGGCGAGGATGACGCCCACGGCGCGTCCATCCCGCACGAGGATGTGCCGCACGTCGGCCTCGGTTCGAATCTTCGCTCCGGCGGTACGGGCGGCTGCAGCGATCGCCTCCGAGAGGGCCCCCATGCCGCCGCGCACAAATCCCCACAGTCCGCGATGCCCGTTGACTTTCCCCATGACATGATGGAGGAGCACGTAGGCGGTCCCCGGCGTCCGCGGACCACCGGCCGTTCCGATGACCCCATCCGTCGCCAGCGTGACCTTCACTTGCTCGGACTCGAACCACGGTTCGAGGAAATCGGCCGCACTTTGCACGAGGAGCTTCAGCAAGTCCACCCGCGCCGTCTCTTCCAATCGAAGGAAGTGCCATCCCAGCCCCCCAAGCTCCCAAAGATCGCGGGCGCGCACCCGCGCGAGGTTCGGCGGCGGTTGCCAGAGAACGTGCTCCATCCAGTGGGCGAGTCGCTCCAGATGCGCCTCATAAGCCGGATAGATCTCGGCATCCCGGCGCGAGAACTTCGCGATCTCTTCGCACGTCCGTCGTTGGTCCTGCCAAAAGAGGAGCGAGCGTCCATCGGGGAAAGGGGTGAAGAACGCCGGATCTTTCGGGTAGACGTGATACCCATAGCGGGGTAAGTCCAATTCCCGGACGAGGCGTTCCGGGAAGAGGCTGCACAAGTAGGCGGCTGTCGAGACTCGAAAACCGGGGAAGAGCTCTTCCGTCACGCTCGCGCCGCCCACTCGCGATCGACGTTCGAGGACGAGCACGCGCAACCCGGCGCGCGCCAAATACGCCGCAGCCACAAGGCCATTGTGACCGGCGCCGACGATCACCGCGTCCCAACGGTCAGGCATAGGGGAGGATCGTCGCGCCTTCGTGGCGCGACAGTGTGAGTCTTCGATGCTCCTTCAGCATGCACCGATTCATGACGACGAGCAGGCCAGCTTCTTGAGCACGGCGCGCCGCTTCTTCATTGACCACGCCCTCTTGCATCCACACGGCCCAGGCGCCGATCCGAATCGCTTCCTCCACGATCGGAAGGACGGCATCCGAACGACGGAAGATGGTGACGACATCCACGCGCTCGGGGATATCGGAGAGCCGGGCATAGGCGCGTTCGCCGAGCACTTCCACCTCATTCGGGTTGACCGGGACGATTCGATACCCCTCCGATTGAAGGTATTGCGCGACTCCGTGGCTCGGCCGCGTGGGTTTGGAAGAGAGGCCGACGACAGCGATCGTGCGCGCCCGCTGAAGAATTCGCCGGATCACCTCCGGATCATTCGCGCGCATATCCCCTCCCAATCACGCGCCGTATATGAGTAGCACAGAACCACGCGTCATGCAAAGCCGGGGAGCGAAATTGGCCCCACCGCATTGATCCTCGCGCGTCTATGAGGCAGGAGGACCTTTGTCGGTGGGGCGCGCTCAGACGTGGTTTGCGCAGGGCCGCTTGACCCGCTCTCGAGGCAGGCCTACACTTAGCCCGAAGATCGGGCGATTGGAGGAGGGCGATGAGAAGATCCCTCTTGGTGCTCCTGTTGGTTACTTCGGCTTTCGGCGCCGGGCAGATGAGTACGGGACGCCTCTCGGGCGTGGTCACCGATTCGCAGGGAGCGGTCATTCCGGGTGCGACGGTCGTCGCCGTGCGGGCGAATGCTGAGCCGATCGTCACGCGCACGAACGACGTCGGGCGCTATACGTTCACTAGTTTGATCCCCGGCCGCTACGTGCTCACAGTGGAAGCGCCAGGGTTCAAACGCGTGACCGTGAGCGACGTGCTCATCGAGGTCGGCAGCGCGGTCGTGCGCGACGTCGTGCTCGAGCCGGGTGAGATCACCGAAGAGGTCACGATCACAGCGGCGAGCCAGCCCGTCGTGGAGATCGGCAAGAGCCCCTCTCTCGGAGATGTCGTGGACGCGCGTCGCGTGCTCGACCTTCCGTTGAATGGGCGAAATCCGCTCGATCTCATCCAATTGCAAGCCGGGGTCGTCGGGAGTAATGTCTCCGGGACGCGCACGACTTCGAACAACATCCGCGTGGATGGGATTCAGGCGCAGGACAATTTCATCCAAGAGCCGATCACCGTCGCCATGATCCCCCTCTCCGTGGAAGATGTCGCGGAGTTTCGCGTGACGACGTCACCCGTGGATGTGGAATACGGGCGCGGGGCCGGAGCGCAAGTGGACGTCGTCACGCCCTCGGGGACGAACGAATTCCACGGCAGCCTCTTCGAGTTCCATCGCAATACGGTGCTGAACGCCAACAGCTTCTTCAACAACGCCATCCCGCGTCGCGCCGATGGTTCTGAGGTCGCTCCGCGCGACATCTTGCTGCGCCATCAGTTCGGCTTTCGCCTGAGCGGACCGATTCGCAAAAATCGCACCTTCTTCTTCGGCGCGTACGAAGGGCTGCGGGAGAGCACGGGACAGACGGTGACGCGCCTCGTTTTGACCGAACCGGCGTGGCGTGGCCTCTTTCGGTATTTCCCGAACGTCCCCAACGGGCACGCGGCGAGCGCCAATCCGACGGTGGATTTTCAAGGGAATCCACGACCTCCGGTGGGGATGACGCTCGCCGACTTGCGCACCCTCGATCTCTTCTCGCTCGATCCGCGCCGCGCGCAGCCGGATCAAACGGGGCTGATCCGCCGATTGCTGGAGGCGATCCCCTTGCCCAACGACTTCACCGCTGGGGATGGATTGAACACGGCCGGCTACACTTTCTTCGCGCCGATTCGCACGGTCTCGGATCAATTCACGCTGCGCGTGGACCATGCGTTCGCGGATCGGCATCGTTTGTACGGAGTTTATCGCTTTCAAGATTTCGCCATTCGTGGGCTGATCGCACCGGGCGAGGGCTTACAAACCTTCCCCGGGTTCGGAGTGGGAGGGCAGGTGTTCCGCGCGCAGAGTTTCTCGGGCACGCTCGTTTCGACCTTCGCGCCGACATTCATCAACGAATTTCGCGCGGGCTTTCAACGCACGCCGGTTCGCTTCGTGCCGCCCGAAGAGGGAGGATTGGCCGCCCTGGGCGCGCGCTTGCCTCGGATCCAGGGCATTCCCGTCTCCCTCGCATTCGGATCGTTCAGCAACCCGATCAACAACTTCGAGCTGCAACAGCGCGTCGCCCCCGTCTATCAATACGCCGACACGGTGACGTGGATTCGCGGCGCCCACGAATTTCGCGGCGGCATCGAGGTGCGCTTCATCCAGGCGAATTCGCGAGATACGGCGGGCGTGCGTCCCGTCGTGAGCTTGGGCGAAGCCCCGGCCAGCCAAGTCCCATTGCCGCGCGAGGTGAATCCGAATAACGCTGCGCTGGCGCGCGCTCTTTTGTACGACCTCACCGGTTCGATCGCGCGCGTCGAGCAGCAGTATCGCACGCCGGATGGACGCACGCTCATCCCGTTCCAAGCTGAGAACTTTGGTTTTCGGCATCGGCAAGTGAACCTCTTCTTCGGCGACTCGTGGCGATTGCGGCGCACGCTGACGCTCTTCTACGGGATTCGGTACGAATACAACACCGTGCCGTTTGAGGTGAACGGCCTGTTGGTGCAACCGACGCTCGGGCCAGGGCGCACGCGTTTCGAAGCCGCGCTTGGCATCTCCAATCGCACGGGCACGTGGGCCGATCTCTTTCACCCCTCGGCGCCGGTGAGCGATCCGCGCGCCATCGGTCCCGTTGGGTTCGAACTGGTGGGACCAGGACGACCACATCCGCTCTTTCGCGACGATCGAAATAACGTCGCTCCGGCGCTGGGCTTCGCGTGGAGCCCGCGCACGCGGTGGTGGGGGCTGCGCCATCTGCTTGGGCGTGAGACGCAGAGCGTACTGCGCGGGGGGTACTATATCGGATACGAGGCCTTTCCGCTCGTCCTCTTCGCGCAGTTCAGTCGGTTCAATCCTGGGATCTCGACCTCGGCCTTTCTCGTCCCGCCGGCGACGGCTGAGGCCATCAGCCGGTTGGACCATCCGATTGGCATCATGCTGCCCGTCCCTTTGACCGACACGCGCGCGTTGCGACCGCCGGACTTCCAGCGGCGCGACAGCGGCTTCTTCGTAGATGAGAATCTGCGCTCGCCCTATGTCCAGACCTGGAATTTCTCCTGGCAGCGCGAGCTGGACCGCGACACGGTCCTGGAGCTGCGCTATGTCGGCACGAAGGGGACCAAACTCGTGCGCGCGGCCAATCTCAATGAGATCAACATCATCGAGAACGGATTGCGCGACGATTTCAACCTCTTGCGCGAAGAGCTGCTCCGTAGCGGCGATCCCTTGGGATTCACCCCCTTGCGCTTCCCGAATCCGGCGGGACCGCTGGCGCGGATCTTTCGCACGCCGGGTCGGTTCCTCAACGTCTTCGGCGCGCGCACCGATCTGCTGCTCGGGAACTATGTCCTCATCGCCTTCAATCTCGATCGCCAGGTCTTCCAAGGGACACAAGGGGGATGGCTCGCGCTCGCTGGTCTTCCAGTGAACTTCATCAGTGCGAACCCGCAGTTTGCCAGCGTCCTCTACATGTCGAATTTCTCCAACTCGACCTATCACGCGGCGCAGATCGAAGTCCGCCGCCGCTTCGCACGCGGATTGCAATTTCAAGCGAATTACACCTTCAGCCGCGCGCTCGGCGATGGTACCGATGACGGCATGGATCAATTCGCCTTCTCCTCGAATTTCCGCACGAATCGCAATCGGCGGATCGAGAAACGGCGGCTCGTCTTCGACCGAGAGCACGTGCTTAAGGTCAATGCCATTTACGAGCTGCCGATCGGCCCCGGGCGAAAATTTCTCTCGCGCCCAAGGGGATGGTTCGGCAAGCTGCTCGAGGGATGGCAAGTCGCCGGTATCTTCCTCGTCTATTCCGGCGCGCCGCGGACGTTCAGCGCTGGTCGTTTCACGCTCTTTGGCGCCGGTGGACTGAATGTCGTACCGCCCGATCCAGCCCCGGGATTTGAGATCCGCCGCTTCTCCGGAACGGTCACGCGCTTGCCTGATGGAGTCACGTTTTTGCCTGGAGTGGCGAATCCCTTCCAGGATCCCTTCGGGTTCAATCGCATGGTGGTGGACAAGACGGGTCGGGTTATCCTCCTTACCCCCGAGCCGGGGACGGCAGGTACGCTCGGCGCCGGGACGTTCACCGATCCCGGTCAGGTCTATTTCGACGGCAGCCTCCTCAAACGCACGCGCGTGGCCGAACGGTGGATCGTGGAGTTTCGAGCCGAGTTCTTCAATCTCTGCAACACTGTCAACTTCGGCGGGGCTGACCTCAACATCCAATCCCCGAGCTTCGGGCGCATCAGCACGCAGGTCAATTCGCCTCGCGTCATCCAATTCGCCCTTCGCGTGAGCTTTTGAGAGCGACCGCGCGTGCGGGGTGAGAGGCCGGCTCGCTGCTCGCGGGCTCTGTACGACGAGAGGGGAATATGCTACTCTTTCGGCGTGGTGAGAGAGTTCACAAAAGGAGAGTACACCGTGAGACGGACGTTTGGGATCGCCATCGCGTTGTTTCTGCTTCTCCCGCTGACGCCGCGTCGGCCGGCGGAACGCTCGCCGGACGAGCAGACGATCTTGGCCGATTTCGCCGAGGCGCTCACGATCATTGATGAGCACTACGTTGAGCGGATTGACTACGAGAGCGTGGTGAAGGCGGCGATCTTGGGCATGCTGCATACGCTCGACCCGCACTCGAATTTCTACGATAAGCGGGAATTTGCGCGGTTTCGGATCGAGCAGACGAGCCAATACTATGGCATTGGGGCGACCATTGGGGCGCGCAACGGCAAGGTATACATCCTGGCGCCATTTGAGAACACACCGGCGCATCGGGCTGGATTACGCTACGGGGATCAAATCGTGGCCATCAATGGGGAATCCACTGAGGGATGGCCCTCGACTCAGGTCTCCGAGCGCCTGCGCGGGCCTCGGGGGACGGCAGTGGAGGTCCGTATCTTGCGCGCTGGAGAGCGAGAGCCGCGCACCGTCCGCATCGTGCGCGACGCCATCCCCTTGCCGAGCATCGTCAATGCGTACCTGATTCGTCCGGAGATCGGGTACATCGCGCTCTCGCGAGGGTTCAACACCACGACGGATGAGGAATTGCAGAACGCACTCGCCGAGCTACAGGCACAAGGGGCGACGCGCCTCATCCTCGATCTTCGAGGCAATCCGGGAGGCTTTCTCGAACAGGCCGTGCGCGTGGCCGATCGTTTTCTGGTGGCCGGTCAGCTGATCCTCACACAAAAGAGTCGGACCGGACGTCGCCAGGCCGAGCGCCAGTACTATGCGCAGAACGGGAATCCGAACCTCATGCCGTTGGTGATCTTAGTGAATCGGGGGACGGCGTCGGCTTCGGAGATCGTCGCTGGGGCGATCCAAGAGCATGATCGCGGGCTCATCGTCGGAGAACCCACGTTTGGTAAGGCCTTGGTTCAGACGATCATCCCCTTACCTTTCGGAACGGGATTGACGCTCAGCACGGCCAAGTACCTGCTGCCAAGTGGGCGATTCATTCAACGCAGCTATTTGGGACTCTCATACCATAGCTATTACGCCCAACGTCGAGAGATTGAGGCGCCGGCTCAACCTCAAGGACCGGGATTTCGCACGGATACTGGTCGGGAGGTCTACGGCGGCGGGGGAATCACTCCCGATGTCGTCGTACCGGCGGTGACCCTCACCCGCGAACAATCGGCCCTCCTGGGTCCGATCTTCGCCTTCGCCCGTGAGCTCGTGGCCGGGCTCATTCCTGGCCTCGAACGGTATCGCGTTTCTGGACTCACGTTCCGCCACGTCCTCAAGCCTGGGGAGTACCGCATCACGGACGAGGTGATCGAAGCGTTTAAGAAATACCTGCAGGAGCATAAGAGCGAGTTTCGCCTGAGCCCTAAGACGGTGGATGAAAATCGCGAGTTCGTGCGGAACTATATCCGCTACGAGGTCGTCACGGCGGCCCACGGGATCGAGACAGCCGCGCAAGTGCTCAACGAAATCGATGTGCAATTACTCAAGGCCATCGAAGCCATGCCGAAGGCTGTGGAGTTGGCTGAGAGTTATCGGCAGCGAGTCGCGAAGAAGTAAGAGCCCAGTCTACAGTCGAGCGCATGCGTGTGTTTTCTCGAGAGCAACCGCTCTTTCGCTGAAACGGATTCCACCATTGAAGGGGACGCGGCGGAGATTGCTGGGGACGTGAATGCCGTGCCATAATTGGAAGAGATTTTTTTGAGGGGATCTCCGTGATGCGAGAAGAGTTCTTGGAGCTTCTACGGACAGATCAAGCATTTCGAGACGAAGTGCGCCGATACGTCCTGACGGAGGATCTCTTGGCGCTTCCGGTGAAGTTCGAGCAGCTGATGAAGGTCGTAGGGGAAGCTGTAACTCTGTTGGGGGGGCTCGCAGAAGCGCAAGCGCGACTAGAGGAACGGGTAGGACGGCTGGAAGAGGCGATGGCGCGGTTAGCGGAGGCGCAGGCGCGGACGGAGGAGCGCGTGGGGCGGTTGGAGGAACGGGTCGGGCGATTGGAAGAGGCGATGGTGCGGTTAGCGGAGGCGCAGGCGCGGACGGAGGAGCGCGTGGGGCGGTTGGAGGAATGGGTAGGACGGCTGGAAGAGGCGATGGCGCGGTTAGCGGAGGCGCAGGCGCGGACGGAGGAGCGCGTGGGGCGGTTGGAGGAGCGGGTCGGGCGATTGGAAGAGGCGATGGCGCGGTTAGCGGAGGCGCAGGCGCGGACGGAGGAGCGCGTGGGGCGGTTGGAAGAGGCCGTCGCGCAGTTGGTTGAGGCACAGACACGGATGGAAGGGCGAGTTGGAAGGTTAGAGGAAGCTGTGGCCCGCCTCGCCGAAGCCCAGGCGCGAACGGAGGCGCGCGTAGAGGAGCTCGCCAAGGCGCAGATCTCGATGCAGGAGGCCGTCCGAGCCCTGGCCCAACAGGTCGGGCGATTGAGCGAGGCAGTGGGATTTACATTGGAGGATTTGGCACGAGAGGTGACGCCTGCATATTTGGCGCAACATTATGGGATTCAGGTGGGAGAGCTGGAGCGGCGATTTTTCATGGTAGATGGGGAGGAAGTGGAGGTTGATTTGTACGGGGAAGGGTGGCGAGGGGGAGAGCCGGTCGTGGTGATCGGGGAAGTACGGAGTCGGATCTATGGGCGGGATGTGGAAGCAGCGGTGCGACGGGCGCGGGAATTGGAGGCACAGTTGGTTGGGTCTCCAGTCGTAGTCCTCTTCGGATTCGTCATTCATCCCCTTGCCAAAGAGGTCGCCAGGCGGCTGGGCGCTATTGTCATCTCCTCCTCCGGACGCGTGTAAGAACCCATCGACGAGCCGGGGGAGATGAGGTAATATAAAGCCGTCACAGCCCAAACTAAGGAGGAGGGGCAATGAATAAGGTGCGAATCGTGCTTGGCGGTCTCGTTGCCGGTGTGGTCGTCAATGTGATCGAGACAGTCGCCCACCGATTTCTCTTTCGATCCTACGAGGAACTTGGTCGGGAGCCCTTGACGATGTCCGGAGCCATTCTCATTTGGATCGTCGGGCTGATCTTCGGCGTCTTGCTGGCGTGGTTGTATGCGGCGATTCGACCTCGATATGGGGCGGGACCAAAGACGGCGATCCTGGCAGGGCTTTATCTTTGGATCGTCGCCGGGCTCTTGGTGTGGATCGGATTCTTGCCGCTGATCCGGTGGGGGACGCGATTGATGATCATTGGAATCGTGACCAACCTTGTTGCTTACGTCATCGCGGGATTGGTCGCCGGGTATTTGTACAAAGAGGAAGCTGCGGCCGCATGAGCGGTTGAGCTTTGCGTTCCGATCGCCGATCGGAACAGGGGATGTCCAGATCGAGCCGCTTGTGGACGAGAAGGTGGAAGAGCACACTTCGCGTTAACCGCGCCTTATTCCCTGGACAAGCTTCGAGCTCACATGGCAGAGTTATTGCCTGCCTATGGCGAAGCTCTATCCCTTTCGAGGATGGCGATACAATAAGGAGAAAGTTGGCGACCTCGCTGCCGTCGTGACGCAGCCGTATGACAAGATCACGCCGGCGATGCAGGCGCGATATTATGAACGGAGCCCATATAACTTCGTCCGATTGATTCTTGGGAAGAGCTCTCCTGAGGATACGGAGGCAAACAATGTTTACACGCGGGCGCGCGAGGACTTGCTGCGATGGGTGCGGGAAGGCATCTTCGTCGAGGATCGGGCTCCGGCGATCTATGTCTACGCCCAGCGGTATCGTGTTCCACCGGAGGGGCTGGTGAAGGTGAGGAGGGGATTTGTAGCGCTTGGGCAGCTGGAAGACTTCGGGCGAGGCGTCATCTTCCCGCACGAGCGCACGCTGCGGGGGCCGAAGGAAGATCGCTTGCGGTTGCTTCGCACGGTGCGCGCCCATCTGGAGCCGATCTTCATGCTCTATGACGATCCAGCGTTTGAGGTCCAGGCTGTCTTGGATCAGTATACGGCAGAGCCGCCAGAGGTCGAGGTCACCGACGAGTACGGCGTTGAGCATTGGCTGTGGCCGGTATATGCGCCCGAGGCCATTGAGGCGATTCAACGGCTGATGGCGCCACGACCGCTGGTGATCGCCGACGGCCATCATCGGTATGAGACGGCCTTGATCTATCGCGATGAACAGCGCGCCCGCGCGGGGAGCGTGAGTGAGTCGTACCCCTACGAGCGCATGCTCATGGCCTTTTTCAACCTGCGCGATGAAGGGCTGACGATCTTGCCCACGCATCGGCTCATCTTCGGGATAGAGGCCTTCGACCCGAAGAGATTCTTCGACTTCGTCGCGCGCCATTTCGACGTGGTGAGCCTCCCTCTGGGGGATGGCTCGCCAGAGATGCTCGCCCATGTGCGCGCGCGCTTGGCGGAGGAAGGAAAGCGGCGCCTGACTTTCGGCCTGATGCTCGCCGGAAGCGCCGTGTTTCATCTCCTCGGATTCCGACCGACAGCCGAGACGGAAGCGCAATGCGAAGGGATGACGCCGCTTGAGCGGACGTTGGATACCGCCGTGTTGCATCGCGTGCTCATTGAGCATGGGCTCGGCGTGAGCGAAGAGGCGATTCAAGGGGAACGGCACATCATCTACGTTCGGGAATTCGAGGAAGGCGTGCGGGCGGTTCGGGAAGGACGAGTGCAGCTTGGTTTCTTTTTGAATCCGACGCGCGTGGAGCACGTATATGCGATGGCGCTCTCCGGGCGCCTCATGCCGCAGAAGTCTACCGATTTTTATCCGAAACTCCTCTCGGGGCTCGTCTTCTATTCGCTCGAAAAGCTTGCGCCCATCGAAGCGGAGTGAACCACGGCGCACGGGTGGTTCAGCGGTCTAAGGGAACGGGCGTCAGCGGGACATCCCAATGTGCTTCCAGCAGTTCGAAGCGCCGTCGTTCCTCGGCCTGGAACCGCTCTTGATCCGGGAAGAGACGACGCACAAGCTCCTCGCGCCCCGACTGATCAATGAGGGCGTTCCAATTCTTGTACACGATCACGGTCATGAAGTGCCAATCCGCTCGCCCCTCGCCATGAAACGTCGGCTGATAAGCTTCGACGCGCAGGATGCGCCCTTGCTCCTGCTCGGCTTTGAGAAGCGGCCAGTGGTTCTTCTTGAACAGCTGGAGGAACTCGTCGTAGTGCCCCCACTTGACCTTGTAGTAGTAGGCGACGGCGTACGGTTGTTCCGTCGGCTTCTGCGTCGTCGCGCGGAGAGCGGCAAGGAAACTCCCAGCCAGTGGGAGCGAGAGAGCGAACAGGAGCAACGGCCGAGATCGTCGCCATCGGATCATCGTCTCACCTCCCTCGGTCAGAAGGTGTATTGATAGCGAAGGAAGAGACTGCGCCCAGGAGCATCTAAGCCCCAGGTGATCCCTCGGTAATTCCGATCCCCGAGATTCTCCACTTCGACGATGAGGTGATGATTTTCGCCTACGCGGAACCCAGCGCGGACGTTGAAGACAACGTACCCGGGGATCGCGAGAAAGAGGGGAGCACTTTCGATTCCAGGGCCAAGCACGCGGTTTTGAACCTGCGCTAAGGTCTCGCCCGTTGGGATCAAAACGTCATCTGCGGTTCCTAAGCGACCGTCCGGGCCTGGGGCGACGAGTCCCCGCACGGTCGCGCCGTTGCGGAAGAAGTTGGCGATGCTCGTGCGCGAACGCGTGGCCCCTGTGCGTCGGTCTTCGAGTGCGAGCGTCGAGAGCCGCGTGTGGCGCGCGGCGGCATGAAGGTACGGTTCGATCCAGAAGCGGCGTGTGGGCATGTATCGAAGTCGGAGCCATCCGTCCGGGGCTGGGAAACTCGCCTCGATATTAGGCGGTCGGCCCGTGCGCCGATCTTTTGCCGAAATATGCGTATGTACAACGTCGAGGGTCCAACGCTCGGAAAGCTCCACGGTCCACGTCTGCTCGATCCCCCAAAATCGCGCGTCGCCAAAATTCGCGCGCACGAGCACGGGAGTCGAAGACGCCGCGACGAAGACCACGCCATTCGGAAGCTGGGCGACGATGGGTTCGCCGCCGAGCGCGAGGCCGACGGCTCCCGGAGGCAAGATCAAGGCTTGTTTGGTGATCAGGTTCGAGATGTCGTTCAGGAAGAATGTGAATTCGCCGCGCCACCGCCCGTGCCGATAGCGCACGCCGATGTCGTAGCTGGAGCTGAGTTCGGGGGTGAGGGGGGCGACCGGACGTCCCGTCGAGACGGCTGTGCGATCGGCTGTGGAGCCGACCAATCCTCCGAGCGCGGTGATGTCACGGGCGGAGACTTCGAAGCCGGAGCCCGTGAGGCCGAGCGTACCGAGGTCAGTCATGTTGGGCGCCCGGAAGCCCCGACTGAAGTGGAACGCGGCACTGAGGCGGTTCCCCAGAGGGAGCAGCAGACCGATCCGTCCACTCACGTTGGATACGCGGAGGGAATCGCTCGGCCAGAGCGGACGTCCACCGACGATCGGCGCATCTTCGGCGCGAGAGCGATAGTCAGCGCCGCTATAGCGCAGGCCGCCAATCAGCTTCACGAATCCACGCTTGGGCTCGAAGACATCGAGGACGTAGATCCCCCAGTTCCAATATCGCGCGCGGTCCGGCACGCGGGGACGGCGTAGGGTCACGCGCGAGGTGACTGGATCAACGGCGAAGGCCGGCGCACGCATACGCTCGCGATAGACCTCGCCACCCAAGCGGAGATAATGTCCGCGCCAAAGTCGCTCGGCGCGCGCCTGCAGTCCATGCACGCGCATCTTCTCGTATTCGTGCACGATGGCGGCACGCGGGTTTCCATTGCCGCCCTGGTTCACGCGCTCTTCGCGCTGCGCGTTGAACGAATACGAGAACGAGAGCTGATCGAACCCCGCCCACGCTTGGCGATCATACCGGACGTAGAAGAAATCGAGCATCAGGTTCCTCAGGTCCGCAATGAGATTGCCATCCCCACCAAGGAGCTGATCGAAGCGTTTCCCACCGTCTTGTTGTCCGCGCTGATAGTGAAGTCGAAAGGCTTGGCCTGAAGAGGGGGTCCACAACAGGCTCGCGCTCCCACCATATTGAGTGAAGCCCGTGTCCGGCAAGCGAGGGCCATAGAGCACGCGTGAGGGAAGCCCGAGAAATCGGGTCACCGCGGAGTGCGAGTCCAGACCGCGCCCTGGGCGGAACGTGTTCACGCGCCGACCCACCGTATTGAGGACGAAGCCGAATGTCGGCGTTCCCACGCTCGTGCGGAGGTTCGATCCCATGCTCCAATCCGTCGTGTTCATGGTCGTCGCCCAACTGCCGTGCCATTCGATCGCATCAGGAGCCAGGGGCGGCGGCCACGTCAGGAGTTGGAAGCTCCCACCCAGCGCGTCACTGCCATAGTCGGCGCTGCGTGGCCCGCGCAGCACTTCGATGGCCTCCACATGGGTTGGATCAAGCAGGCTGAGGAATGTGTGAATGCCCGAGCGCATCGCGGAGGTCGAGTAACGGACGCCATCCACGTACATGTTGACCTTATCCCCGCCGAGTCCGCGGATAAAGACTCCTGCGATCGTAGGGCTCGTCCGTTGCAAGTGAACCCCCACCTCCTCGTTCACCGCTTGCGCCAAGACGGCTTTCGCGCGAAGGAGCGCCTGGTCCGAAGTGATGATGCTCACGGATTGAACGACGCGATCCGCCTCCTCGATGAGTCCACCTTCTCCCGTCACCGTCACTTCTTCCATGACAGGCGCGATGTCGAGCGTCACGTGAAGAAAGATGTCGCCAACGGTCGCCAATCGAACGGGGAGGCGATGTTCGGCGAATCCCCGCGCGTGGACGATCAGCTCGTAGATCCCGCGCGGCAGATCGGCGAGCGCGAACTCGCCAGCGTCGTTCGAGAGGGTGCTCGCTACCGGGCGCTGCGCCTGTCGAAGGAGAATCTGCGCGCCGGAGATACGAGCTCCAGCGGGATCCGTCACGACCCCTCGGATGCGCCCGCGCGACTCAGCATGCGCGCGCTCGAGCGCAACATTCAGCGCGACGAAAAGCATGATCCCGATCCCGACGGGCGTCAGACGACTCCTCATATTTCGGCTCCGCATCCTGACCGTGAAGACAGCCTTTCATTTTACGGCTTCTCTCGCAAGGCGCCAAGATCGGGGCGTGCGGAGAGGGGGACTCGTCCGGTCCTCGCGGTGAAGAGGGGACACGTGGAGTCAGCGCGCTCGATAGGGTGTAACCGATGCGCGGTCAAGGAACGTGTTAAAGAGAGGGCGAGGCGGACGATATGAACGAGGCGCGAAATCGTCCGACTTTTCGATCGGGCGGACCGTCTGAGAAAGATGGGTGGACGGTTCGGGCGAGGCGCGCGCGATGTGGCCTTCGGGGAAGGAGGCGCCGGAGGACTGGTGAGCTTTCGAATGCAATGTGGGGGAGAGCATTGGCCGGTCTGGAAGAGGTGAGCCCAACGGAGGTCGTAGACCGGCCAAGGGTGAGGCACGGCTATTATAGCGGGTTTTGGGGAGAAGCCGCTATAGGGGAATAGCGAGTGCCCCCTAGCTCATCCCCCGCTGCTTTTTGGGGATGAGCCAGCTCTTTCGCGTCCAACCGGTGATCATCATGGGGATGCATCGGTCGGGGACGACCCTTTTGGCGCGTCTCCTTGACCGGCTCGGTCTCTTCCTCGGCTCTCATGTGGAGGGCCACCACGAGGCTATCTTCTTCCTGCGCCTGAATGAGCTCATCCTGAGGCAAGCCCGAGCGTCCTGGGATCGCCCCGATCCCATCTGCGATTTTTGGCACCATCCGGAGATCATGTGGATGACGCTCCACTGCGTAGAATCCGATCTGCTCTCGTGGCGAAGCGTGCAATATCTGGGGTGGCGACATTTCTTCCGCTATCGCTCTTTGGCGCGTTTCGACCGACCGTGGGGGTGGAAGGATCCGCGCAACGTCCTCACGCTTCCATTATGGGCGGAGCTTTTCCCGGGCGCGAAGATCGTCTACATCGTGCGCCATGGGGTGGATGTGGCGCGGAGTTTGGTCGTCCGAGAGCAGCAGTACCTCCAGTGGCAACGCGTTCGATTTCGCGAACGATTCCACCGACCGAGCCTTCGAACGCATGTGGAGCGCGTGGGGTTTCGGGGGTCGACGCGGTGTCTGACGCTCGAGGGAGCGTTCGAGTTATGGACGACGTACCTCGCGTACGCCGAACGGTGGCTCGCGCGCATCGCCCATGAGCGCATGATCCTCCGATATGAGGACCTCGTGCGCGCGCCGATCCCCCATCTCCGTGCGCTCGCCGATTTCTGCGGGCTCTCGCATATTCGTTCGGAGCAACTTCAGGAAGCGGTGGACCAAGTGGATGCCCGACGAGCTTATGCCTTCGTCTCTGATCCGATGCTCCTTGCGTTCTTCCACCGCGTGCGCGCGAACCCATGGATGGAGCGATACGGGTATTCGGAGGTCCCGGGGTCCTCTCATCTCCGGACTCGATGTGGCTGATGGCAGAAGAGGGCACGCCGGCATTGGTAACGGTGGCGCGATGTCTTCCTTCGGAATCGCTTGCCCGAACGGGAGTCCTTGGATGAAAATAAAAGGCGCGGTGCAGGGAGTTGAGGGGGAGGAGCGATGAGGGGGAGCCGCAGGTGGAGGTCGATTGGCGTGCGCTTGCTCATCCCGATATGGCTCGCGACAGGGGGCTTTTCATTCTTTCGAGGGGCAGCCCGCGCGAGCGTTGAGATCGGGGAGCAGTGGCCCGGCGCAGAGGCTTTCGAGAGTCGGCAAGAGAATGAGGGCATACGGGATCATGACGTTCGCGACGTGTATCGGCAGACGTTCGAGATCGTCTGGAGTCGGGTGAAGGAGAAATATTACGATCCGACCTTTGGAGGGGTGGATTGGGAGGCCGTGGGGCAGCGATATCGGGGGCACTTGGGGATGGTTCGCACGGAGTCCGAGCTGTACGCGCTGCTGGGACAGATGCTGGGCGAGCTGCGTCGTTCGCACTTCCACATCTATCCGCCGGGGACGTTCGTCGAAGATGGGGACCCATCGGAGCGGCAAGGGAGCGTGGGGATGGACGTCCGAGTGCTCGGGCGTCGCGTCGTCATCACGCGCGTGCGTGCGGGGTCTTCGGCGGAGCGAGCTGGGCTGCGACCGGGATTCATCCTTCGACAGGTTGGAGACCGCGATGTGAATCGGTTGCTGCAGCAGCTCACCGTAGGTTGGGAGCCACTCTCGCGACGGCGGATGCGCGTGGCTCGAGCGGTACTGGCGGCTTTAGAGGGGAAGCCGGGGACATGGGTCCACGTGCAGTATTTGGATGCGCGAGGTCGAGTTCGCGAGGCGCGCCTGCAGCGGGAGCGGATCGTTGGGGAATGGTCCGAGCGCTTTGGGAATTTCCCACCCGTGCCGATCGAGTTCGAGGCGAAGCGCTTGGGAAACATCGGATACGTGCGTTTCACCCTCTTCGTCGCTGGCCTGATGGAGCGGATTCGCATGGCCATTCGGGAGCTGTCCTCAGCTCCTGCGTTGATCCTGGATCTACGCGGTAATCCTGGCGGAATGGCTGGGATGGCGGCGGGCATAGCTGGTATGCTCTGCGATCGGCAGACGAGCTTGGGGACGATGAAGCTTCGCTCCGGACACTTGAACCTCGCCGTCTTTCCTCAACCGAATCCTTACACGGGGATCGTCGTCATCTTGATTGATGCACACACGGGCTCCACGGCGGAGATTCTCGCCGCTGGGCTTCAAGAGCTCGGGCGCGCCATCGTCGTGGGCGAGCCGAGCGCTGGCGCGGCGCTTCCCTCGCTTTTCGAACGATTGCCGACGGGCGCGCTCTTTCAGTATGCTTTCGCCGATTTTCAGACGCCCAAAGGGATCTTGATCGAGGGGCGCGGCGTGATCCCGGACATCGAAGTGCGACTCACGCGCCGTGCCTTACTGGAGGGGAGGGATCCTCAGCTCGAGGCAGCCCTGGGCGAGATCGCACGTCGCCTCGCTGGGGTCCAGAACGTTCAGGAAAGGGGGCTGAAATGATGAGACATCGAGGGATCGCTGTCCTTGTGCTGTGCGGCAGTGTGGTCTCATGGGGATGGGCTGGACAGGAGAGGCCGTCGCCGACGGTCGCCCCTGTTGAAGTGACAGTGGACCAGGTGCTTGAGCGGTACGTCCAAGCGTGTGGAGGGAAGGAGGCGTTGGAGAAAGTGACCAGCCGGATCTCTCGCGGAACGGTGGAGATTCCAGCGGCTGGCGTACGAGGCACCTTCGAGTCATACGCCCAAGCGCCCAACAAGGTCGCCGTCGTCATCGAATTGCCGGGATTGGGGACGATTCAAGAGGGCTTCGATGGCGCCGTGGCATGGGTGAAAGACCCCTTCACGGGCGTTCGAGAGAAGAGCGGGCGAGAGCTGTCAGCGACGCGATTGGATGCGGATTTCTACAAGCCGCTTCGGCTGAAGGAGCTCTATCCCAAGATTGCGCTGAAGGGAAAGGAGAAGGTGGACGGAAGCGAGGTGTACGTGCTGGAAGCCACGCCGGCGGAGGGAGGCTCCGAACGGTGGTATTTCGACATTGCGACGGGATTGCTCAAGCGCGTGGATGTGGAGCGGGAAGGGCCGCAAGGGAAGATCCCATTGGAAGTTCACCTGGAGGATTATCGCGAGGTGGATGGCCTTCGGTTACCCTTCACGGTGCGGCAAGTCTCTCCGGTGTTCTCCGTGATCCTCAAGACCGAAGAGGTGAAGCACAACGTCCCCATCGAAGGGGGGAAGTTCGCGAAGCCGACGTCGTGATGCGTGACGGGGCTTCGTCGCACGAACATCGTCAGCAGGGAGCGTGTCTGCGATGAGACGAAGCACGCGATTGAGTTTCGGCCTCGGTGTAGTGTTCGCGATCGCAACGCTCGTCGTTTCGGCGCAGGTTCATCAAGGACGTCGTATCGTGACGGCGCGTCTTGTGGCGGATGTCGCTGCCGTGCAGCCTGGGCGCGCGTTCACCGTCGGTCTGCATTTTCAAATCGAGCCCGGATGGCACATCTATTGGGAGAACTCGGGAGATGCCGGGCTGCCGATCCGCGTCGCGTGGACTCTTCCCGAGGGGTTCCGCGTCTCGCCGCTTCGGTGGCCGACGCCGCGCCGATACACGGAATCGGGCGGGATGACGGCGTTCGGGTATCAGGATGAAGCGATGGTGCTGGCGACGGTGACTCCACCGGCACCGCTTCAGGGTGAGTCGGTCGTCTTGGAAGCCGTGGCGAATTGGCTCGTGTGTAAAGAGGTGTGTCTCCCGGGCACAGCGAGGCTTCAACTCACGTTGCCGGTCGGGCGAGCGGAGCCCAGCGCTGAGGCGGACATGATCGCGCGCTTCGAGGGCGCGGTTCCGCAGCCGGCCCGTCGAAGTCCGGTTCGCGTCATCAAGGTGGAATGGATGTCGCAGGACGGACGTCGAGGAACGTTGCGGCTTGACTTCGTCGGGCGCGCCACGGTGCATGAGTTCTTCCCGCGGCGTTTGAAAGGCGCGACGATTCAACACGGAGGCGTGAAGGTCTCCGAGCGCTCGATCCTCATCCCCATGGAGTTGGAGCCTTCAGGAGCGGTCGGCGATGTCATCAGTGGCGTCGTCGTGACGGACCAAGGGGCGTATGAGCTGCGCGCGGCGCTTGGCTCCGCATTGGCTTCAGTCGCTTCCGCGCGCGTCGAATCCACGAGGCCTGCGCCCAGTGAGGGGGAGATGCGCGGCGAAGCGAAGGAGCTCGAAGCTACGCTGGATGTCGGCGTGGTGGGCGGAGCGAATTGGCTGAGTTTGCCCTTCCGCGTGAAGGGGCAGGAGGAGCGTGCGCACTCGCTGGCGATGATCTTGCTGTTGGCCTTCCTGGGGGGGATCATCCTCAATGTCACCCCATGCGTGTTGCCCGTCCTCTCGATCAAGGTCTTGGGCTTCGTGCATCAGGCTGGGGAGGACCGTCGGCGCATGCGCCTGATGGGAATGAGCTTCGCCGCGGGCGTGCTCGTCTCGTTGTGGGCCTTGGCGCTTGTGGTGATCGCCCTTCGAGCGACGGGCGAACAGATCGGATGGGGCTTTCAATTTCAGTCTCCGACGTTCGTCGTCGTCATCAGCACGGTGGTCTTCGTCTTCGCGCTCAATCTCCTCGGCGTCTTCGAGTTTCGGAGTCCGAGCGTGCGCGCGCGGTGGTTGGAGAAGCCGGGGTTGATCGGCGCTTTCTTCAACGGTGTCCTCGCGACGACGTTGGCGACGCCGTGTACGGCGCCGTTTTTGGGGACGGCGGTGGGGTTCGCCTTCGCGCAGCCGGGCCACATCATTGGGCTCGTCTTCACGGCGATCGCGGTGGGGCTGGCGTTCCCCTATGTTGTGCTCTCGTGGCATCCCCAGTGGCTCCGGTTCGTTCCCAAGCCCGGGATGTGGATGGTACGGTTCAAGCAGGCGATGGGCTTCTTGCTGCTGGGGGCACTGCTGTGGTTGCTCGACGTGTTAGGGAGTCAAATGGGATTGGAAGCCGTCATCTGGATGGGCGTGTTCCTGCTCTTCGTCGCCGTCGCGACGTGGATGATCGGGCAATTGGAACCGCACGTCTCGCCACGACGGCGATGGGGGACGTGGGGTGTTGCAGTTGCGCTCGTCCTGGGTGGTTATCTGTGGGCGTTTGAGAAGGAGCTGCGGTGGCGAGAAGCGCGCGCGCTGGCCTCTGAGCCGTCGGCGACCGATGAGATCGAGTGGAAACCGTTCTCGTTGGCCGATATCGAGCAGCGCGTGCGGCGCGGGGAGACGGTCTTCATTGACTTCACGGCGGATTGGTGCTGGAACTGTAAGGTGAACGAACGGACGGTCCTGCAGTCGGAGGCCGTTCGCCGGAAGATGCGCGAGTTGCGCGTGACGGCCATTCGGGCCGATTGGACGAATCGGAATCCAGAGATCACGCAGATGCTCCATAAATTCGGCCGATCCGGAGTGCCCTTCTACGTCATCTTTCCGGCTGGCCGATTGACCGAACCGATCGTGTTACCGGAGCTGTTGACGCCCGGACTAGTGATCCGGGCGCTTGAGGAAGCCGGACCGAGCCGAATCGCCAGAGAGTGAGGCGACGACTGGGCGATCTCCGATGGCTGAATGCCGACGAGCCATCGGCTTTTCGGACAAGGAGGGGACATATGCGGTTAGCGGCACGCATGTCGCGGTTGGGAACGGAGACGGCCTTCGATGTCCTCGTGCGCGCTCGTGAATTGGAGCGGCAGGGGCGGGAGGTCATCCATCTGGAATTAGGCGAACCGGATTTCCTCACGCCGGCGCCCATCATCGAAGCCGCTTATCGGGCATTGAAGGAGGGATGGACGAAGTACGGCCCTTCGGCGGGATTGCTCCCCTTGCGCGAGGCTATTGCGGAGGATGTCTCGCGACGACGCGGCATTCCCGTCACCCCGGAGCAGGTCGTCGTCACGCCGGGGGCGAAACCGATCATCTTCTTCTCGATCCTCGCCCTCATAGATGAAGGGGACGAAGTGATCTACCCGAACCCGGGCTTCCCGATCTACGAATCCATGATCAGCTACGTGGGGGGGGTGCCCGTGCCGATTCCCCTTCGGGAGGAACGGGACTTCGCTCTCGATGTGGAGGAATTGCTCGGCAAGATCACGCCGCGGACGCGAATGATCATCCTCAATTCCCCGCACAATCCGACGGGGGGCGTGCTCGGATATGAGGACCTGAAGGCGATCGCAGAAGCCGTGGTGGATCGAGACCTCATGATCCTCTCGGACGAGATCTACAGTCGCATCGTCTTCGAGGGCGAACACGTGAGCATCGCGCAGTTCCCGGGGATGTTGGAGAAGACGATCATCCTCGATGGCTTCTCCAAAACGTACGCGATGACGGGATGGCGCTTGGGCTACGGGGTCATGCGGGCAGATCTGGCGGCGCAGATCGCGAAGCTGCAGACGAATTCGACCTCGTGCACGGCCTCGTTCGTGCAGATCGCAGGGATCGAAGCCCTGCGCGGGGATCAGGCGCCCGTCATGGAGATGGTCGCCGAGTTCCGACGTCGGCGAGATCGCATCGTGGCCGGCTTGAACGCCATTGAAGGCTTCTCCTGCCGGATGCCGAAAGGGGCGTTTTACGTCTTCCCCAACATCACGCGGACGGGCTGGACATCGAAGGCGCTGGCCGATTACCTGCTTGAAGAAGCGGGCGTCGCATGTTTGGCGGGGACAGCCTTCGGGCGGTACGGGGAGGGGTACATTCGCTTCTCCTACGCCAATTCTTTGGAGAATATCGAGCGCGCGCTCGAGCGCATCGCGCGCGCGATGGCGAAGGCGCGCGCCGTCGCATGAGAGGGGCGACGGGAGAGATCCGGAGGAGGTGAGCCACCGTGAAGCAGGTCTTGGCTGAGTATCTCGGGAAGACGATCGAGATTCACTATGGGGGGCCTTCCGCCGTCCGGGGGACGTTGGAGACGATCGTGGATGGCGTCGCGCGATTGAAGGACGAAGAGGGGACGATCGTCTACGTCGCGCTCGATAAGATTCACGCCTTCTGGGAAGTCCGCGAGAAGGAGAAGTCCGTCGGCTTCGTCGTGAAGTGAGGGCTCAGCGCTCCGGGCATTCGATGCGGAATTGCTCATCTCGGGGCGCGACGATCGCTCGCCCGGCAGCCCTCTCGGCGCGAATGAAGGCGATCAGGGCATCGCGAATCGTCGTTCCGGTCGGGATGACGGTTCGGGCTGTAGCGAGCATCGTATATCCGCTTCCTCCCTGGTGCAAATAATCGGAGGTCGCCAACCGATACGTCGCCTGGGGATCAATTGGTCGGCCATTCACTAAGGCCGTTTTCACCTCGCCTCGACAGGCCGTGATCTGCGCGCCGGAGAGCGCATCGGAGACCCGTTCGTTGCTGCGAGCGACCAGATGGCGGATGAGGGCCAGAAGCGTCTCGCCGGAGATCTCCAAGACGACGATCTGGTTCTCAAAAGGCATGACTTCGTAGATCGTTCCCAGCGTGATCTTCCCGCGCGCGATGGGACGCCGCAGGCCGCCAGAGTTTTGCAAGGCGAGGGGAACCGGTTCACCGGTGATCTGCTCCGCCGTGCGCCGAATCACTTCGGCGACGAAGGCGCCGAGCGATCCGCCGCCGAGGCCTTTGGTCAGATCGTGGTCCGCTCGCCCGATGACGGCGCGCATCTCGGCGCGCAGGCGTTCGCCGTAGCGAGCAACAAGGTCCTTGACGGCTTTGTCCTCACCGGCGCTTGCATCCACGCGAATGGGCGTGGGTTTGATCCGGATATCGGCCGTTGGCAGCGTTCGAAGTTCTTGAGCCCAAAGACTTCGACCTCCCAGCAGCAAGAGGAGTACGGCCAGATGCCAGCTCATCTTCGATGCCCGCACGTTCGATTCCTCCTCGCCCGAAGTATAGCATGAGATTCCGCGCATCGGGGAAGATTTGGTATAGTGCCGAAGTGATGACGGTGCCGATGAAAATCGTCGCCTCGGTAGTGGAATCGACGCCGGAGCGCGCGTTGGCGCTGATGGCGCAGGCGGATCGCGTCGCCGATGGAATCGAACTGCGCCTGGACGCGCTCGGGATGCTACCGGCCGATGATCCGACCTCGGTGCTCGCTTCGGCGATCGGTGCGACGGAGAAGCCGATCATCTTGACCTATCGGCCTCGCGAAGAAGGGGGGCATAGCGATGTCTCGCTCTTTGACCGCCAGCGCTTTTGGTCGCGCGTGCTCGCGTGGACGGAGCGGCGGGCGGATGCGCGCGGGCGTCTCTTCTATGATCTGGAAGTGGACCTGGCCGAAGCGTTCCGTGACGCGGCATCTCCTGTGCCTTGGGACCGCGTGATCGTCTCGCACCATCATCGGGAGGCGGCATCGCCTGAAGTGGTCGAGGCTATGTATGCGCGCTTGAGCGCGCTACCGGCGCGTCTGCTGAAGCTCGCTATCTTCGCTCATGACATTGGTGACTCACTCCTGATCTTTCGCCTTCTCGAACGCGCGCGGCAGCAGAGGCGGGCGCTCGTGGGCATCGCCATGGGAATGGCTGGGCTTCTGACGCGTATTCTCGGCGTAGCCTATGGGAGCGCGTTCACCTATGGCGCGGTGGTCGCCGGGCGCGAAGCGGCTCCTGGACAAATCCCCGTCTCCGATTTGCGCGCGCTCTATCGAGTGGCGGAGATCGGACGAGGGACGGCGGTCGTCGGCGTGATCGGGTATCCTATCGGCCATTCGCTCTCGCCGCTCGTGCACAATGTGGGATTTCGGACGCTCGGGTTGAATTTCGTCTACGTGCCGCTCGAGGTGGTGGCACTCGATCGCTTCATGCGCGATTTCGTGCGACCGGAGACGCGACGGCTCTCCTGGCCGCTGCGCGGCTTGAGCATCACGATCCCGCACAAGGTCGCGGTGATGGGATTCGTGGATGAGGTGGACGTGCTGGCGCGGCGCGTCGGGGCTGTGAACACCCTCGTCGTTGAGGGCGAGCGTCTTCGCGGATATAACACGGATGTCGCTGGGGGGACGGAGCCCCTGGCCGAACGCATCACGCTCGAGGGGGCGCACGTGGCGATCGTGGGCGCTGGAGGAGCCGCTCGCGCGTTGGCGTATGGCGTGCGCGAACGCGGCGCGCGCGTCTCGCTCTTCGGGCGACGCCTGGAACGCGTTCGGGTATTGGCGGAAGCCGTCGGCGCCGATGCTCACGCCCTCGATGAGTTGGCGGACAGCGTCTGCGATGTCTTGATCAATGCGACGCCGGTGGGGATGGCTGGGTATCCTGAACAGGAGCTGATCCCGGACGCGGTCCTGCGCCATCGGCCTTTGGTCTACGACCTCGTCTACAATCCTCTGGAGACGCCGCTGCTTCGCCGCGCCAAACGCATGGGCTGTCCGGTGCTCTCTGGCGTCGAGATGTTCCTTCGGCAGGCGGCTGAACAATTCCGGCTCTGGACGGGCGTGGAACCTCCGCTTGATGCCATGCGAGCGCACGTGTATACTGCTTTGAGTTGAGTTTCGCGAGGATGCCAGAGGATGTACGGCGATGGTTGAGATCAGAGTGCCGGGGTCGACATCCAATCTCGGAGCGGGGTTCGATACGTTGGGGCTCGCGCTCCGCGTGTATCTGAGAGTTCGCGTGGAGAAACTGAACGCGAATGCGACGACGCATCAGGTGACGGTGGAGGGCGTGGATGCGTCGCTCATCCCTGCGGACGAGAGCAATCTCATCGTGCGGGCGATGCATTTCGCGGGAGAGCGAGAGGGCGTCGCCGTCCCGAAGGTGCGCCTCTGGATCGAGAATCACATTCCGGTCGCGCGCGGACTTGGGGGAAGCGGAGCCGCCATCGTCGCCGGACTCACGGCCTTCGAAGCGATGACCGGGTGTGTGCTTGGCGAAGAGAAGCTGTTGGCCTACGCCTATGCGCTCGAGGGGCATGCCGATAATGTGACGCCTTCGGTCGTCGGATCGCTCGTCTTGACGTGTCCCACGGAGGATGGGAAAGTGCGATACCTTCAGGCCGAATGGCCTCGCGAGTTGAAGATCGTCGCGGTCGTTCCCAAGGTCCCGCTGGCTACGGAGACGGCGCGGCGTGTCTTACCCGAACGGATCCCCCTTCAAGATGTGGTCTTCAATCTCCAACGCGCAGCGCTCTTTTGGCCGGCGCTCGTGCATCGTCGGTTCGAGTTGGTGCGTGAGGCCATGCGCGATCGCGTGCACCAGCCGTATCGGCAGGAGTTGGTCCCGGGCTTGGCCGAGGTCCTGCAGCTTCGCGATATTGACGGTCTGGTGGGGGTCGCATTGAGTGGCGCCGGTCCGACGGTCATCGCCATTGCCTCGAGCAATTTCCAGAAGATCGCCGAAGAGCTGAGCGCCGGCTTCGAGCGCAACGGCGTGTCCGCCGATGCCTTGATCTTGGACGTGGATGCCAATGGGCGCACCGTCTCTCGATCGGAGATCGGGGAAGAGGCGTGATCCCGCTCTTCAGCGGGAGGAAAGGGCGTCACGGAGACGTTCGACAGGAGCGCGCCGCAAGTGTTCCTCGTGGGTTGATCCCGCCGTGGGAAGATCCCTCGGATCGCCCTGTGATGGAAGGTCGCGCGGGAGCGTGAAGTAGAACGTGCTGCCCGCGTTCGGCTCGGATTCGACCCAGATGCGCCCGCCGTGCGCTTCAACAATGCGCTTGCAAAATGCCAAGCCCATGCCGCGCCCGCGGTGCTCCTCTGCGGTGTGCAGCCTCTGGAAGACGCGGAAGATGCGCTCCCAATGCTTCGGTTCGATCCCGATGCCGTTATCGCGCACGTAGAACGTATACGCCACTTCGTCGGGAGGAAGACAACCGACCTCGACTAAGGGACGCGGTTTGTCGTTGAAGGTGAGTGCGTTCTCGATGAGGTGGAAGAAGACCAAACGCAGATGGGCCGGGTCGGCGTGAACGATGGGCCACTGGCCGGTGAGAATCACATGCCCATTCCGCCGTTCCAGGATCGGTTGCAGCGTCTCGAGAATCTCCTCAAGGAGCTGTCGCACGTCGGTTGGCTCCCGATGGAGCGCCTCGGTCCTGATGCGCGAGAGCTTCACCAAATCACCGATCATCTCGTTCAAGCGCAGGGCCGAGCCCTTGATCGCCGAGAGATATTCGCGCGCGGACTCGCTCAATCGAGCGCCGGACTCTTCTTCCAGAAGCTGCGCGGCGTTCACGATGATCTGCAGCGGCTGCCGGAGATCGTGGGAGATGATGTGCCAGAACGCCTCTTGCTCCTGTTGAAGCTGCCGAAGCGCTTGATGCGTGCGCTGCAGTTCCGCCACCAGCCGTTCGCGCTCGCGCGCCCTGGCGTCCGCGTCTTCGGGAAGCCGTTCGGCCCGATGCTGCGAGAGAATGAAACGCCCTTGCCGGTCGAACAGCGCGTGTGAGGAGAGTGCGACGGAGATGAGCGTCCCGTCCGAGCGCTGAAGCGTGAGCGTCCTCTGGGCCATCCCTTGCGCGCTCACTTCCTGCAAGAGGGTCGTGACCAATTCCCGCGCGGATTCCGGCACGAGTGCCGCCAGGGGAGTCCCGAGCAGTTCGTCTCTGCTATAGCCCAGGACGTTGGCCATGGCCTCATCGAGGCTCTGCAGGATGCCTTCCGCATCGAGGAGAAAAGTGAAGACCAATGGCGCATCGTTCGAAGGCAATGGGCTCGTCGTCGAAGTGGGATGAGGGGGATTCGACTCACCTTGAATGGAGCGCGTGCGCTGCAGGGCGCGCAGCTGCGAAGGGAATGCGTAGAGCGCGCGTTTGAACGCTCGGACGAGTTCATCCATCTCTCGCAACCCGTAGATGCGCGTGGTGGTGAGCTTGGCGGTGACGCGCAGGAGTTCGCGAGCGAAAGCCTTGAACGCATCAATGACATCGGCCGATGAGGCGCCCCGCACGCGCTGGGGATCGAAGAGAGTGCCGTCCGATCGTCCTCGTTCGGGCGAAGCGAGGAGCGGAGATCGTTCGGCCGCTTGTCGCAGGGCGCGCTCGATCAGCAGGAACGCCGGATGAATGCCAAAGAGCATGCTCACGCACGGGCGGACGTGGTGCCGGAAAGATTCCTCGAGGAGTTGAGCGATCGGCTCGGCTTCCGGGAAAGCAGCAGCTTCATCCAGCGGGGAGAGATCAAGCGGCGGGATCTCGGGCGAGGTGGAGCCGGAGAGGATGCGGGAGATCCGCGCGAGCAGGTCCTCCCGCCGCATCCCTTTGACGATGAACTCCTCGGCGCCCACCTCCAATCCGCGCAGCACGTCCACGACCTGATCGCGCACACTGTAGAGGACGACGGGGATGGCGCGCGTCGCTTCGTCCTCCTTCAAACGCCGGCAGACCTCGTAGCCGTCCATCTCTGGCATATTGAGGTCCAAGAGCACGAGATCCGGTCGGCTCTCGCGAGCCAGGGCGAGCGCGTGCGCGCCGCTGGTCGCCGGGATGATCTCATAGCCGGCTTGACCGAGAATTCTCGCCGTGAGCTTCAGCTCGATCGGCGAATCGTCTACGACGAGGATGCGTTTCGCCATATCTCCTCCCTGCGTCCTCGTTTCCGAACCCCGTGCCCAAGGCGGGCGATCCGAGAGTCGCGCCGCTCACGTCCGAAGCGGTTCGGCGCACGGCTCTGAGAGGATGCGTCCGATGGTCTCCAGAAGCTGCCGCGGCGTATATGGCTTCTGCAGGATGTGCACGTCCGCCAGCTCGATGCCCTTCAAACCGCTCTCCTCAGGGTTATACCCGGTGACCAAGAGGATGCGCATCATCGCATCGTGTTCGCGAATGCAGCGGGCGGCTTCGATGCCCGTGACCTCGGGCATCAAGGCATCCAGGACGATGAGGGCGAGCTCCGACCGATGCGCTTCGTAGAGCTTCAAAGCCTCTCGCCCATTGCGCGCTTTCAGGACGCGATAGCCGTGAGCGCGTAAGACCTTCTCTTCCAGATCGAGCAGAACCGGTTCGTCATCGGCGAGCAGGATGAGTTGATTCATGCCTCGGGAGGGGCGCAGCGTCGCTTCTTCCTCTCGGCTCGCCGAGCGCTCGGTGATCGGCAGATAGATGTCGAAGCGACTCCCCTGGCCGAGCGCGCTCTGCACGGTGATGAACCCGCCGTGAGCGCGCACGATCCCGTAGACGACCGAGAGGCCGAGGCCCGATCCCTTACCCACCTCCTTCGTCGTGAAGAATGGCTCGAAGATGCGGGCCTGCACTTCGGGAGCCATGCCGATGCCCGTGTCAGCCACCGAGAGGCGCAGGTATCGGCCCGGAGGCATATCCGGAGGAAGAGGCGGCGTGCCCGGCTGCGCGAGCGTCACCGGCGCGCAGGAGATCGTGAGCGTTCCGCCCTCGGGCATGGCGTCGCGGGCATTCACCGCCAGATTCATGAGGACCTGCTGCAATTGAACGGGATCGGCCTCCAGATTCCCCACCTGTTCGGGGACGTCCAAGCGGATCGCGATCGTCTCCGGGAGGACGCGCCGCAGCAGGCCGACCATCTCGGTGAGGAATTCTCGTGGGTCAAGGACGGTGCGGTGCGCCTCCATGCGTCGGCTGAAACTCAAGAGCTGACGCACGAGTCGCGCGCCGCGTTGGCCCAGGGTGAGCACGTTCCGCAGCAGCTCGGTGCGCGGGTCCTTCGGCCCCAATTCGCGCAGCGCCAGTTCGGTGAACCCCAGCATCCCCGTCAGGAGATTGTTGAAGTCGTGGGCGATCCCCCCGGCCAACGCGCCCACGGCTTCGAGCTTCTGGGCCTGCACGAGTTGTTGCTCCAAACTCTTCTGCTCGGTGATGTCGCGCACCGTCGCTCGGCACCCGCGATAATTCCCCCACTCATCGAATTCCGGCGCGATGTTCATGCGCACGGGGAAGCGCGTCCCATCGCGCCGAATCATCTCCAATTCCACTTCGTGCGTGGCCCCGTCCTCCGCGAGCCGCGAGAGCGCATGCTCGAGCGCGCGGCGCCCACGCGCATCGGTCACGTCGAAGATGGTGAGCCGTCCGACGACCTCTTCTCGCCGATAGCCGAGCCATCGCAGCTCCGTCTCGTTGATCTCCAGGAACGTGCCCTCGGGCGCGAGCGTGTGATAGCCGTCGGGCGCGTTGTTATAGAGGTCGCTGTATCGCTCCTCCGATCGGCGCAGCGCCTCTTCCTTCTGCTTCAGCTCGGTGATGTCCACGGTCACCGCCAGCGCGCCCGCGAAGGCTCCTGCTTCATCCCAGAGCGGGCCGACGGCGATGAGGAAAGTCTTCGTCTCTCCCGCTTTCGTTCGCATGCGCACTTCGTAACGGGAGCTCTCGCCCCTTCGGCGCTTCTCCGTTTCGGCGGCGACGCGGGGATGGTCTTCCTCCAAAATCAGGGACATGATCGAGCGCCCGAGTAATTCCTCCTCCGCGTATCCGATCGAGCGGGCGAAGGCCGGGTTCGCATATCGGATGACCTCCTCCGCGTCCACGATGATGATCCCTTCTTGAGCCAGCTCCACGAGTTGGCGGTACTGCTCCTTCATCCGATGGGTCGTTTGGTGCAGCTCTTCCAACTCCCGATGTCGGCGCTGGAGCGCTCCGTGATAGGCGCGCAGCCGCGCGACCATATCATTGAAGGCGCGGGCCAGCTCGCCCAATTCGACGAGGCGCGGGATGCGAACGCGTCCGCTCAAGTCGCCGTGCTGAATCTGCCGTAAGGCCTTCGCCAGATGGTGGATCGGAGCCGCCACGGCGTGATCCAAGATCAAGAAGATCAGCAAGGCGAAGACGGCGCCGTTGAGGGCATGGATGAGAAGGCTGAGGCTCACGTGCGTCTCCAAGCGCGCTTCCATCGGCGTCATGTCGAAGACGAGCACGAGAGCGGCCGTCGCCCCCCTGGCGAAATATTGTTCCGCCGTCACCGAGATCGGGGCGACGGCGAGATAGAGGGCATCGTCGGCGAGCGAGTGACAGAGGACACGCCGCTCCTCCAGCGCCTGCTTCACCAGAGGGAGCGCGCCCGACAGCAAGAGGCGAACATCTCTCCCGACTAGATCGGAACGATAGGCCGCAAGGATGCGTTGCCGTTCGTCGAGGAGGAAGACATGTTTCACTCGGCGATCGCTGGCCACGCTTTCGATCATCGCGCGCAATGTCCCCTGATCCTGACGGGCGAGGAGCGCTTGGACGGGATGCCGCAAGCTGCTCGTCAGATTGTACGCATCCGTGTGGATGAATTCCCGCATCGCGCGCTTTTGCGCGTGATAGTCGAGCAGCAGCAACATCCCTGTGAGTAGGAAGACGCCGAGGAACGTGACGATGGCCAGCGTCACCGAGAGCGAAGGGGCGAATCGGTGTCCTGCTTTTTCTCTCATGGGCGTTCCCGAATGAGCGAGGGGTCGAAGAGTCGCGCGACGTCTTCGACCTCGCGAACGATGTTCAAGCGACGATGCGTTTCGGCGAGCTGTCGCCATTTCGTCCATTCTTCCGGCGTGCCGAGCGCGCGAAGACTCTCCTCCCGAGTGAGGAAGCGAATGCTCTCGATCATCGCCCTCGCGTCCTCTCGGGAGAGCGACCACCGCTCGGCAAGCAGACGCACGATCTCTTCCGGGTGCTCGCGCCCGTAGTCCACGGCGCGGAAATAGGCGCGCAGCAGTCGTCGGCAATCCTCGCGACGTTCTCGCACCAGATGTTCCTGGACCGAGAGCACGTCGGCGATCTCTCCAGGCAGCTCGCGGCTCGTGAAGAGGACATTCGCGCGAGCGCGACGGACCGTCGAAGTGAGCCAAGGCTCGAAGGTCAAGAGTGCTTCGATCTCGCGGCGCAGGAATGCGCGTTGGCCGTCGGCTGGGGAGAGAGTCACCAGGTGGACCTCATTCTCCGCGAGGCCCGCGCGTTCGCGCAGGCGGGCCCAGAGGTAGCCACCGACACCCCATGGGCTGATGCCGATCCGCTTGCCGCGCAACTCGTCGAGCGTTCGGATCTCCGGCTGCGCGATCAGGCCTTCGGCCCCCTCGGAATAGGCGAGCACGGCGATGGCCTTCGCGCCCTTCATTCGCTGGGCCAGTTGCAGCAGGCCGCTGAAGCTACTGGCCAGCGCATCGAGCCGACCGGCCTCGTACGCCTGTACGGCCGCCGAGAAGGAGCTGAATTCTCTGAGTTCCACCGCCACGCCCTCCGCTTGAAAGAACCCTTGTCTCTCGGCCACGTCGAGAAAGAGATGCCCAGGGAACGGGCTATATCCGATTCGGATCGGATTCGGCGAAGACTCCCGGCAACTGCCGCTGTACAGCACGAGCAGGAACAGGCTCATCTTCAGCAGGCGACTCCGGAGCCTTCGGCATGCGCCCCCTCGCGCCCTGCGTTCGGCCCTTCGCTCGCCGCGCACCGAGCATCCACCCACGTGAAATCATATGCGCCCTCCCCGCGAGGGCTGTCGCGAACCCCCACCATTTTCAGGGAGGCGATCGGTCGGGACAATACGGCGTTCGCCGGATTTTCCGGAGGCGAAAACCGGAAAAGGGGAGCTCCGGTGCGCGCTCATCGCAGACGATTCGCGCGACGGCCTCGCCTGATGAAGCCCGTTCCGGATGCGCCTATCTCTTCCCCGGTCCGTAGAGGATTCGCCCGGGGCGAGCTCCCGTGTGCTGCCCGTCTTGGATGACGAGGACGCCGTTGACGAGCACGTGGCGGATCCCTTCAGCGTATTGGTGCGGGTTCTCGAACGTCGCGCGATCGGCGATGCGCTCGGGGTCGAAGAGGACCAGATCGGCGGCTAATCCGGGACGAATCACCCCTCGATCCCAAAAGCCGAAGACCTGCGCCGGAAGGCTCGTCATCTTGCGAATGGCCTCCTCCCAAGAGAGGAGCCCCCGCTCTCGGACGTACCGACCGAGCACGCGGGCGTTGTTCCCATAGCCGCGCGGGTGCGGCACGCCCTGTCCCGGCTCCAGAACGCCAGCATCCGAGGCGATCATGGTGAAGGGTTGCCGCAAGATGTGCTCGATATCGCGCTCGTGCATCTTGTGATAGACCATTTGCACGCGTGTTTCGCTCGCCAAGAACATCGCGATGATTTGCTCGGCCTGTTCCTCCACGTTCGTCTTCCGGCGGACGAGCCGCGTGATCTCGGCGATATTCTTGCCGTTGAAGCTCGGGTCGGGACGATATTGGGCGACGTAGGCGTAAGCGTAATCCTTGAAGCCTTGGTCGCGAAGGTTGCGGATCATCTCCCGCTTGATGCGCTCGCGCAGCTTCGGGTCGCGGAGTCGCTCGACGGCTTTCGCCCGGCCGCCATCATGGACCCAACTGGGCAGCAACGTCTCCAGGCCCGTGCTGGAGGCGGGATACACGTATTGGTCCACGGTCACCGGAAGCCCGCGCGCACGCGCCTCCTGAACGAGTTGGACCGTTCGACGGCTCTCCCCCCAGAGCTTCTTGCTCGACACCTTGAAGTGCGAGATCTGCACGGGCACGCCCGCGCGTTCTCCGATGGCGATCGCTTCTCGAACCGCGTCCAGGACGCCATTGCCCTCATCGCGGATGTGGCTGACGTAGAGGCCTCCGTATCGGGCGACGACGCGAGCGAGTTCGACGATCTCGTCCGTCTTGGCGTACGTCCCGGGGATGTAGATGAGTCCGGTCGAGAGCCCGACGGCACCTTCTCGCATCGCGCGGTCCACGAGCTGCTTCATTCGCTCCAGCTCTTCCGGAGTCGGCTCGCGCGCGTCTTCGCCCATGACGGCGCGGCGAACCGCATTATGTCCGATGAGCGTCGCCAGATTGATCGAGAGGCCCTGCTCCTGCAGGCGGCCGAGGGCATCTCCGATGGGGAGCCACGAGCCGCCGCAGTTGCCCGTGACGACGGTCGTCACGCCCATGCGCAGGAAATTCTCGGCCGTCGGTCGGCGCGAGATCCCGCCTTCTACATGCGTGTGCACGTCAATGAAACCTGGGGCGACGATGAGCCCTTGTGCCTCCAGGACGCGTGCTCCCTCGTCTGGTTGGATCCGTCCGATCGCCGCGATCCGCCCGTCGCGGATTCCGATGTCGGCGACGAACCAAGGGTTCCCCGTACCGTCCACAATGCGCCCGTTTCGGATCACGATATCGTAGGCCGGCGCCGTCGCCCACGCGGATGTCCAGAGGACGATCGCGCAGAGGATCCAGGCGATCCCGTTACGCCTCCGCATCGCTCACCTCCCTCGTGTGACGTCCCACTTCACGGGAGGAAGAATATACCCGCTTTCTCGGGTGTGGGGAAGGCGAGCGCTCCGACTCCGAGAGCGGGTTCGAGCGTCAGCGGACGCCGCCCTCATCGGCGGAAGATCATCCAGAGTCCGGCCGCAATGAGCACGCCTCCGAACAAGCGTTCAAGGGTCGTGCCCTGAAGGGAGATGGAGAAGCGCGCTCCCCAGTAGGCTCCGACGAACAACCCAGCTGCCAAAAGGGCCGCGTACCCCAGGTGGATGTATCCATCGCGGTAATACTGAAGCGCTCCGAGCAATCCCACCGGCAGCAGCAGTGCCCCCAGGCTCGTTCCCACGGCTTCATGGGGAGAGAGCTTCAATCCGTAGATCAGGATCGGCACGATGAGGATTCCGCCCCCGATGCCGAACATCCCGGAGAGCAAGCCCGCTCCGACGCCGAGCGTCAGAACCAGGAGATGCTTCATACGCGCCATCCTCCTCATGACGATATCGGGCCTATAGCGTAGCAGGGGATCGGGCGTGAGACAATTCGCCGCGCGCGTCAAGGCGGAAATCATCGGCGCTCGCGCAAATGCGCAGGACGATGAGGACGCGACGTCCGGCATGAGACCTCACGGAGTTTTGAGGATCACCTCGCCCTCGGTGAGACCGTCGAGGACTTCCACATGCATCTCATCGCGCGCGCCAAGATGCACCGGGCGTTCGACCCACCCATTGCCTCTGCGCACCTTCACGAACGTGCGACCGTCACGGGTGATGACGGCGCTCGTGGGGATGATGAGGATATTCTCCCGCTTGGCCAACTCGATGATGACGTCCACGCGCAGGCCGATCACAAGTCGCCTGCGGGCAGCCGGGTCGAGTTCGATCCACGCCTCTAAGACTTCGCGATCGCGTTTCTCGGCGGGATCATCGCTCATGAGCGTCTTGCGCCCGACGGCCGCGCCGATCTTCACGACGCGCCCGGCGAAGACCTCGCCGCGATAGGCATCCGCCGTGATGATGGCCGGAGCGCCGAGGCGGATCTTCGCCACGTCGGTCTCATCAATCTCGGCGCGAACGCGGAGTCGGGAGTCATCGGCCATGGAGAGGACCGGTTGCCCGAGCATCTCCGGGCGCACGATCTCACCCGGGCGCATGAAGCGTCGGAGGATGAGGCCGTCGCATGGGGCGCGCAAACGCGTGTGCTCGTAGTGCGCTTCAGCTTCGCGCAAGCGCGCTCGCGCCAGACGCACTTCGGCCTCGGCCGCCGCGATCTCTTCCAGACGACTCCCGGCCAGAAGGCGCTCGTACTGCTGTCGCGCGGCCTCCCAACGGGCGTGGGCCGTGCGCCATTCGCGTTCAGCTCGCTCCAGTTCCTCGCGGGAGAGGATCCCACGCTCGTGCAATCGCCGCGCGCGTTGATAGGCGACTTCGGCGTGCGCGGCGACGGCACGCGCTTCTTCGACGGCGGCTCGGGCTTGCTCTCTCTCCTCGACGCGGGCCCCGGCTCGAAGGAGCGCCAAGTGGGCCTCGGCCTTTGCCAGAGAGGCGCGTTCGGCTTCCACGCGCGCCCGTTGCTCCTCGTTCTCCAGCTCGGCGAGGATTTGACCTCGACGGACGCGCTCGCCTTCCTCGACGAAGATCGCGCGGAGGCGACCAGGGACGGTGAAGCCCAGCAGGATCTCTTCGGAGACGCCCTCCACGCGCCCGTGGGCGGCGATGCGCCAGTGAATCCGTCCGCGTCGCACGCGCGTCGTCGGCGGGGAATCCCCATGATTCCGGATGAGGTACATGCCCAGGGAGACGAGGATCGTGAGCAGAAGGAGTGCTCCACCCAACCGCGTTCGCGAGATCATTTCCCCTCCCCGTGAGAGACGACTTCCCGAAGCTCGTCGGCGCTTTTGCGGGCGATGATGCTGCCGTCTTCCATGAAGAGGACCTCATCAGCGAGATCCCGCACGCGCTGATCGTGCGTGACCATGAAAACGAGCCGCCCTTCGGTGCGCGCGAGATCGGCCAGCAGTTCCACGATCTGCCGGCCCGTTCGAGAATCGAGCATGCCGGTGGGTTCATCGGCCAAGATGATCGGCGGGTCCCCGGCGAGGGCGCGCGCCAGGGCGACGCGCTGCTTCTCCCCGCCGCTCAAGTCTCGAGGGAGGAAATGGAGCCGACCCTCCAGACCCACGCGAGCCAGCAGCGCCGCGGCTCGCCGTCTCGCGTCCGACCCGTTGATCCCCTTCAGGTTCAATGCCAGCTCGACGTTCTCCACAGCCGTCAGAGCCGGAAAGAGGTTGAACGTTTGAAAGACGAAGCCGATGTAGCGCCGTCGCAAGAGGGGCAGCGTGCGTTCATCGAGCGCCGAGACGTCGTGCTCGAAGAGGAAGAGGCGACCTCGCGTGGGTTTAAGCAAGCACCCCATGAGGAGTAAGAGCGTCGTCTTGCCGCTGCCGGACGGCCCCATCAGGAGGACGAAGCGTCCACCCGACAGCTGCAGGCTCACCTCCCGAACGGCGACCACGGCCGAAGTGCCGTCGCCGTACACTTTGCTGACCCGATCGAGGACGAGCCACGGTGCGCCCATGCGCGTCAACTCCGGAAGACGAGGGCCGGATCGAGCTTCGTGACTTTGTAGATCGAGAGGATCGAAGCGCTGACGCACATGACGAGGGTGAGGCCGAAGATGCCCGCGAGCACTTCGATCGGGAGATACGCCTCCAACCCCGCCCGTCGCGCCAGGTGCAGGAACGCGCGCGCCAGCAGCATGCCCGTCGCATACCCGATGACGGCCATGAGGAGGGCTTGCGTGAGAATGATGCGATAGAGATCGGCGTTGGACGCTCCGATGGCTTTGAGCGTGCCGAATTCCTTGAGATGCTCCATAGTGGAGGCGTAGATCGTCTGCCCGACGATGACCGTCCCGACCAGAAGCCCAAGCACAGCCGTGCTCAACAACGCGATCCCCGCCCCGGTCACGAGCAACCAATACCGCCGCGACTTCCAGCTGAATTCGCGCTTGGTGTACACGTCCACGCCCGTGAGCGTGCGCGCCAAGTGTTCCTTCACCTCCTCGACCGTGTATCCCGGAGCGACCTTCACCAGAATGTAGACCGTTTGCCCCGGCGGGATGAACGAGAGTTTGAGCGCGTTCTTGAACGACGTGAAGACGAAGGGGCTGCCGACGAAAGACTTCGCCCCGCGCGTGATCCCGGCAATGCGCGCCTTGTGCCCGATGATCTCCACTTCGTCGCCGATGCGCGGGAAGCCCAAGCGCTCCCGATCCGCCTCGTCAATGAAGATCTGCGTGAAGTACTTCACCTGGTCGAGATCCCCTTCGACGATGTCCCAAGGCGCTCCGATGCGCGTCTCCGGGTTGAAGCCGATGACCTGGATGGTTTCCTGCCCGCCATCGGGCATCTTCCAGTAGCTGAATCCCATGAGGAACTTCTCGGCCCAAAGGACGCCCGGGACGCGTCGCGCTTCGTAGAGCTTCTGCTCGGAGAAGGGGAGACCGAAATCGAAATTCTTCAGGTTCTTCGCCGTGATCCAGATGTCGGCCTCGATGTGATCAATGAGGACGGAGGCGTTGGTCATGAATTTCAGGAAGAAGCCGATCTGCAGGGTCATGAGCACGACGGCGAATTGAATGCCGAGAAGAGCGACCGCCAGGCGCACGCGATCGTGAAACAGGTTCTTTCTCGCCAGCGAAACCATCGCCGTCTCGATTCCTTCTCCCCTTTGCGCCGCTCATGCTCCAAGTATACGCGACGGCCATCGAGCGGAGAAGGGCGCGCTCTTGCCTTCGGCAGAGGGACGGGATAGATTAATGGCGAAACGAAGCCACGCTGAGATGGGAGGAGCGAGGTATGATCGCGGCAGCCGATCTCAGGGCGGGCATGGTGATCAAGATTGAAGGCGAATTGTATCGCATCATCGAGGCCGAGTACCACGCCGGCGGCGGGCAATTCGGCGGGATGATGTTCGCCAAGGCGCGGAATCTTCGGACCCGTCACATCAAGGAGTGGCGCTTCAATCCCGATGAGAAGCTCGAAGACGTGATGCTCGAACGCCAGGAGATGGAGTATCTCTACACCGACGGCGAGGACTTCTACTTCATGAATCCGGAGACGTTCGAGCAGATCAGTCTCCCGCGCGAAGTGATCGGGCATCGCGAGCGGTTCCTGCAACCGAACATGCGCATCCCGGTCGAGATGTACGACGGCCTGCCGGTGAACGTCGTCTTCCCGGAAGTCGTCGAGCTGAAGGTCGTCTCGGCTCCGCCCGGATTGCGCGAGCACGAGACGAGCACCTATAAGACCGTGATCTTGGAGAATGGCATGGAGGTGCTCGTCCCGCAGTTCATCAAAGAGGGAGAGATCGTGCGCATCGAGGTCGAGACGGGGAAGTATCTCGAGCGGGTGCGCGAAGTGCGGAAGCCCGGGACGTGACCGCAGCGTCGCTCCGCGCGCGGACGTGGAACATTCGAGGAGGCACAATGAGAGGGGAAAACGTCTTTCGACGCATGGTGCGCCTGGGCCTTGTTCTGCTCCTCCTCTCAGGAGGGTGGTCGCCGCAGCCGCTCCTGCAGGAGCGGCCGGCGCCTTCGACCCATCTGAAGGTGGGGGATCCGGCTCCCGATTTCACGTTGCCGGATCAGAACAATCGTCCGGTGCGCCTGTCCGATTTTCGCGGGAAGAAGAACGTCGTGCTCGCCTTCTACGTGCTCGCGTTCACCGGGGGCTGAACGCGCGAGCTGAAGGCCTATCAGGATGATATGGCCAAATTCGAGGCGATGGAGACGCAAATTGTGGGCATCAGCGTGGACAGCCCCTTCGCCAACAAGCGCTTCGCCGAAGACCTGGGCGTCAGCTATCCCCTGCTCAGCGATTTCCACCGCACGGTCTCTCGGCTCTATGGCGTGCTCGATGAGGAGCGGGGCGTGGCTCGGCGCACGACGTTCGTCATTGACAAAGAGGGGATCATCCGCTACATCGAGCAGGGCGCTTCGGCCATTGATCCCTCGGGCGCGCGCCGCGCCTGCCAAATCGTGAGCGAGAAGAAGGAGCCATGAAGTTCGCGACCAAGGCGATCCACATTGGGAGCGAGCCGGATCCGGCGACGGGAGCCGTGAGCGTCCCCATCTATCAGACCTCGACGTATGCGCAAGAGGGGTTGGGGAAGCACAAGGGCTATGAGTATGCGCGCACGCAGAATCCGACGCGCTTTGCGTTAGAGCGGTGTCTGGCGGCGTTGGAGGGAGGGACGGCGGCCTTCGCGTTCGCGTCGGGCATGGCGGCCATCAATGCTCTCGTGGAGGCGTTCTTGCACGCGGGCGATCATGTGATCGTTTCGGAGAACGTCTACGGCGGGACGTTTCGGCTCTTCGAGCGCATATGGCGGAAGTACGGCGTGGCGTTCAGCTACGTGGATACGCGCGAGGTGGCGCGGGTGGAGCAGGCGTTGCGGCCGGAGACGCGCCTGATCTTCTTGGAGACGCCGACCAATCCTCTGATGATCCTGGCCGATATTCGCGCCATCTCGGAGCTAGCGCGTCCGCGCGGCGTTCGCGTGGTCGTGGACAATACGTTCATGAGCCCGTACTTTCAGCGCCCGTTGGAGCTGGGGGCCGATGTGGTCGTGCATTCGACGACGAAGTATTTGAACGGCCACAGCGACAGCGTCGGCGGCGCGCTCGTGGTGCGAGAGGCCGAAGATGCCGAACGGATCAAGTTCGTGCAGAACGCCGCCGGGGCGATCATCTCGCCCCTGGATGCATGGCTCGTGTTGCGGGGGATCAAGACCTTGCCACTGCGCATGCGACAGCACGATGAGAACGGGCGCGCGGTGGCCCGCTTCCTGGCCGAGCATCCGCGCGTCGAGCGCGTCTACTATCCGGGCTTGCCCTCGCATCCGCAGTATGAATTGGCGCGCCGCCAGATGTCGGGCTTCGGTGGCATGGTCGCCTTCGATGTCGGATCGTTGGAGAAGGCGCGCACGGTGTTGGAGAGCGTGCGCCTGTGTGCCTTGGCCGAGAGTTTGGGCGGCGTCGAGACGCTCATCTCGCATCCGGCGACGATGACCCATGCCAGTGTGCCGCCCGAGGAGCGTCGCCGCCTGGGCATCACCGATGGGCTCATTCGCATCTCGGTCGGGTGCGAGGACGTCGAAGATATCATCGCCGATCTCGATCAAGCGCTGGCGCGCATCTGAACCGGCTCGAAATCGCGGAGCGGAAGCCGTATAATGTCCCGTATGACGGATGAGCCGCGGGTGGTCGTCGAGCTGCATGCCCGGACGGATGTCGGGCTCGTGCGACCGAACAACGAGGACAATTTCCTCATCCTCGACGTGGGGAGGGGAGTGTATTGGACGGCCGCTGATGGCGCGCGCGTGCCCGAAGGGGGTGGGCGGTTCGAGGTCGGCGCGTCCGGCTTGGTGCTTGCGGTGTCTGACGGCATGGGAGGGGCACTGGCCGGGGAAGTGGCCAGCCACTTGGCCGTCACGACGGTCGCGCGCTTGATGCATCGCTTCGACGCGAGAGCCCCGTATGTGCAGTTCCCCTTCTCCGAGCGGTTGCGTCTGGCTCTGGAGCAAGCGAATCGCCTGATCTACGAGAAGGGGCAAGAGCATCCGGAACTCGCGGGCATGGGGGCGACCTTCACCGCGGCGGCCTATCATCAGGGGTGGCTCTATCTCGGGCAGGTGGGGGACAGCCGCGCGTACTTGATCCGCGCCGGGCGCATTCGTCAGCTCACGAAGGATCAATCGCTTGTGCATCGGCTGGTCGAGGCGGGATTCCTCACCGAGGAACAGGCCGAACGGCACATCTATCGGAACGTGATCTTGCAAGCCCTCGGCGCGCACCCCCATACGGTGATCGTCATGGATCGCGTGGAGATGCGGCGGGGGGATCGCGTGTTGCTCTGCAGCGATGGTCTCTCCAGCAAGGTCGCGGCCGCGGAGATGCAGGAGATCGTCCTCGGCGCCGCGACGGTGGCCGATGCGACCGAAGCGCTCGTGCAGTTGGCCAAAGAGCGCGGCGGCGATGATAACATCACCGTGCTGCTCGCCGCGTTCGACGGTGAGGTCTTGCCCGATCCGCGAGAGGGGGAAGATCTGGCGCTCCTTCACGTGGAGCGGGATGATCTGCTCCCGGACGCCGTGGACCCAGAATTGTGGGATGAGTTGGTCCGCTTCGTCCCCACCGTCTCCGGAGCGCGGGGTGAAGCGTTGGGCGCGCTTGGGGCCGCCGGAAGCGCCTCGGAGGCGCTCGCCGGGGAATCTCCTCACGACGCGCGCGAGAGCGTCGAGGATCCGCCGGGCGAAGAACGTGGGATCGCCTCGCGCACGGTCGCGCGCGCGCTGCTCGTCCTGTTGCTGCTCTTGTTCCTCGGCGCCGTGCTCTCGACGCTCTGGTATCTCTCGGTGCGGGAGCGTCGGCACGGCGAGTCGGAAGAAGGACCAGCCCTCGTCCTGCGCTCGGCCATGGTCCCCGTCGGATGATGTCCGCTGGGCGAAAGAGCCGCGCGGAGCTTCGGCGTTGGCTCCAGACACTTCCCTGAGGAGGAGAGGACGACGATGATGGAAGCGCAACAGAAGCTGCAGGTCAATCTCGACGAGGAGATGAAGCGCAGCTATCTCGACTATGCCATGTCGGTCATCATCGGCCGCGCGTTGCCGGATGTGCGCGATGGGTTCAAGCCCGTGCATCGGCGCGTCCTCTGGGCGATGTACGAGATGGGGAACACCCACGATAAGCCGTTCAAGAAGAGCGCGCGAGTGGTTGGCGATGTCATCGGGAAATACCATCCGCATGGGGATGCGGCCGTCTACGAGACGATCGTGCGCTTGGTGCAACCGTTCTCGATGCGGTATCCCCTCATCGAGGGGCAGGGGAATTTCGGGAGCATTGACGGCGATGAGCCCGCGGCCATGCGCTACACCGAAGTCCGGCTCGCGAAGATCGCCGAGGAGGTCCTGGCCGATATTGACAAGGACACGGTGGACTTCCAGCCGAACTACGATGAATCGTTGAAGGAACCGACGCTGTTGCCGGTGCGGTTCCCGCAGCTGTTGGTCAACGGCAGCTCGGGCATCGCCGTTGGGATGGCGACGAATATCCCCCCGCACAACCTGAGCGAAGTGATCGAAGCGACGATCCACCTGCTGCAAAATCCGGAGGCGACCGTCGAGGACCTGATGCGCTTCATCCCGGGGCCGGATTTCCCGACCGGCGGGTACATCTACGGACGCGAGGGGATTCGACAAGCGTATCTGACGGGCCGCGGGACGATCATCATGCGCGCGCGCGCGGCCATTGATCGCGTCGGGCGCGGCTCCGCGCAGCGGGAGGCGATCGTCGTCACCGAGATCCCCTACCAGGTGAGCAAGGCGAAGTTGATCGAGAAGATTGCCGAGTTGGTCGCGGAGCGACGGATCGAAGGCATCGCCGATCTGCGCGACGAATCGGATCGCGAGGGCATGCGCATCGTCATCGAACTGAAGCGCGAGGCCGTGCCGCAGGTCGTCTTGAACAAGCTCTACAAGCTCACGCCCATGCAGGAGACTTTCGGCGTCATCAATCTCGCGATCGTCAATGGGCAACCGAAGGTCCTCAATCTCCGGGAGACGCTGCAGGAGTTCATCGCCTTCCGCCGCGAAGTCGTGCGCCGGCGCACGCACTACGAGCTGCGGCGGGCCGAGGCTCGAGCGCACATCTTGGAAGGCCTCAAGCGCGCGCTCGATCGCATAGATGCCATCATCGCCCTCATCCGCCGATCGAAATCGGGCAAGGAGGCGCGCGACGCGCTCATGCGGCAGTTTCGCTTCTCCGAAGCGCAAGCGCAGGCGATCCTCGACATGAAGCTCGAGCGCCTGACGAACCTGGAGCGGCAGAAGCTCGTCGAGGAGTACGAGGCGATCATCAAGAGGATCGCCGAGTTGAAGGAGATCCTCAGCAGCGAACGCGCCTTGCGGAACGTGATCATCCGCGAGCTGCGCGCGATCCAGAAGGAATTCGGCGACGCTCGTCGGACGCAGATCGTGGACGAGGAAGCGGAGTTCAAGCTGGAGGACCTCATCCCCGATGAGGAGGTCGTCATCACGGTGACCCACAGCGGCTTCATCAAGCGCACGCCCCTGCTGGCCTTCCGGCAACAGAGTCGCGGCACGCGCGGACGTTCGGGGATGCTGACGCGCGGGGAGGATTTCGTCACCAAAGTCTTCGTCGCCTCTACGCACAGCACCGTCATGGTCTTCTCCGATCGGGGGAAGGTCTACAACATCAAGGCGCACGAGATCCCCGAAGCGCAGGCGGCGGGTCGCGGGCGGGCCATCACCAATCTCGTCTACATGTCGAGCGAAGAGAAGGTCGCGGGCATCATCGCCGTCCGGCAGTTCGTCCCGGATCGGTACGTCGTCATGGTCACGCGTAACGGCGTGATCAAGAAGACGGCGCTCTCGGAATTCGATTCGCTGCGCGCGAGCGGATTGATCGCGATGACCGTGGACGAGGGCGATGAGCTGATCGCTGTGGAACTGACCGACGGGCGGAAGAAGATCTTCCTCGCGACGCGTCAGGGGATGGCCATCTGCTTCGATGAGAACGACGTGCGCCCCATGGGCCGACAGGCGCGCGGCGTGCGCGGCATTGATCTGCGCGAGGGAGATTACGTGGTGAGCGTCGCCGCCGTGGGCGGAGACGAACAGATGCTCACGATCACCGAGAAGGGCTTCGGCAAGAAGACGTCGCTTCAGGCCTATCGCGTCCAAGCGCGCGGTGGCAAGGGGGTGATTAACGTCCGCACGACCGAGCGCAACGGTCGAGTCGTCGCCGTCATGCCCGTGCGCGAGGACGATGAGGTCATGCTCATCACGACGCAGGGGAAGGTCTTGCGCCTGGAGGTCTCCGAGATTCGCGAGACCGGACGCAGCACGCAAGGCGTGCGCGTGATGAAGCTCGCCGCCGGTGATTCGGTCGCTTCGGCCTCCCTCGTCGGTCGCGAGGAGGAGGAAGCGGCGACCCGAGCGTGAAGGGGGCGCGATGCCGCCGGAGTATCTCCGCGCGATCGCCTGTTTCAATGCGGGCGAGTATTTCGCCGCCCACGAATGGCTGGAGGTCTTGTGGCGTCGCTCGGAGGGAGTGGCGCGAGAGTTCTATCACGGGCTGATCCAGGCGGCCGTCGCGCTCCACCATTTTCACCGCGGCCATCACCGCGCGGCGCACCGAGTGGCCGAGCGCGCGCTGGCTCGCCTGGCTCGCGTGCCCACGCCCTTTCTCGGGCTCGACGTCACCGATTTCGCCGTCCAGCTCCGCCGATTCTTCGCGCAGCCGACGCAGGCGCCCGTCCCGCGCCTCGTCCTCGGACCACCGGAGCCTACCGAGCACATGTGAGCGCGCGCCCGCCATCAATGCTCACGGTCGCGCCCGTGATCCAGCGCGCGCGATCGCTCGCCAAAAAGAGGATGAGGTCGGCGACTTCTTCCGGTTCCCCCACGCGCCCCAGCGGATGCGTCGTCCGGCTCCGCTCCAAAAAGGCCGCGTACTCCGCTTCGTTCATCCCTCCGGCCCGATGCAGGTTCGTGCGCACGACGCCGGGATTGACGGCGTTCACGCGAATGCCCTTCGGGGCCAGCTCCAAAGCCGCGCACCGCGTGAGATGATCCAATGCCGCCTTGCTCACACAATAGGCGAGCACGCCCGGAAACGAGCGCAAGCCCGTGACGCTGGAGACGTTCACGATCGCCCCCCGCGTCTGCTCCAGATGCGGGACGGCCAGTTTCATCAGGTAGAAGATCGAGCGCACGTTGATCCGCATCATCTCATCCCACAGCTCGAGCGAGGTCGTCTCCAAGCTCCCGCTCTTGAGGATCCCGGCCGCGTTGACGAGGATATCCAGGCCGCCCATCCATTCGACGGCGCGCGCGATGCAGCTCTCGCACTGACGCTCATCGGCGAGATCGGCCACCAGGACATACGCGCGGTCTGGAGCACGAGCAGCGACTTCGGCCAACGCCACCTCTCGACGACCGACGAGCGTGACCGTGGCGCCCGCGTCCAAGAAGCGTTCGGCCGTCGCTCGACCGATCCCGCTGGAGGCGCCTGTGACGAGCACGCGCTTGCCCTTCATCTCCACGTTCATCGCGCTTCCTCCACGATTCACCGCGCCGGAACGAAGGGAACTTCCGCACCATCGCGCTTGTAGACGACGCCGCCCTTCATGACGAAGTCCACGTGCTTGAGTCGCGTGATGTCCTGCAGCGGGTCGCCCTGTACGGCGATGAGGTCGGCGAGCTTCCCCGGTTCGATCGTCCCCAACTCCCGCTCCACGCCGAGCAATCGCGCTGCCTGCAGGGTCGCGCTCTGAATGGCCTGCATCGGCGTCATCCCCGCTTGCACGAGGAGGCGAAATTCCTCGGCATTCTCCCCATGCGGGAAGACGCCGGCATCGGTCCCGAAAGCGATGTTCACGCCTGCGCGAATCGCCATCTGGATCGAACGGCGCGCATGGGGCTCGATCTCCAACGCCTTCTTCGCCGACCATGGGGCGAGTTTCCCACTTTTGGCGCCGGCGACGACCGTTTCGAACGCCATGAGCGTGGGCACGAGGTACGTCCCGTGCTCCTTCATCAAGCGAATCGCTTCGTCGTCGAGCATCGAGCCGTGTTCGATCGAGGCCACGCCCGCGCGAACGGCCATCTTGATCCCCTCAGTCCCATGCGCGTGAGCGGCGACGCGACGCTCGGCCATCGCCGCCGTGTGAACGATGGCGCGGATCTCATCGAACGTGAGTTGCGAGACGCCCACGGCATCGCCGGCTGAGAGCACGCCTCCGGTCGCGCAGATCTTGATCACATCGGCGCCGTACTTGATCTGATAGCGCACGGCCTTGATCGCCTCGTCCACGCCGTTGGCAATGCCGCGCTCGATCCCGGGCTCGGGCCACGCATCCGGACGATAACCGTTCGTATCGCAGTGTCCGCCCGTGATCCCGATGGCGTGGGCCGAGACGTACATGCGCGGTCCGGGGATGACCCCGTTGCGGATGGCGTCGCGCAGGGCGACATCCGCCCATTCATCGGCGCCCACATTGCGCACGGTCGTGAATCCGGCCAAGAGCGTGCGCCGCGCGTTCTTCGCGCCGACGAGCGCCGCATAGCCGGGCCATTCGTGCAGCCGATGATCGGAATAGCCGTAGCTCGGATCTCCCGTCAGGTGCGTGTGCATGTCCATCAAGCCGGGCAGCACCGTGTGCCGGCTGAGGTCAATCACCTCGGCATCGGCCGGGATCGCGACGTCGCGCCCCACCGCTTCAATCCGCTCTCCGCGAATGAGGATCACGACGTCCTCCAGCACGCGCCCGTTCTTCACGTCAATCAATCGGCCCGCTCGCACGGCGATCGGGCGTTGTTGATTCCCCGAGGCATACGTCGTCGCGCGTGATCCTATGGGCACTTCGACGAGACCTTGCGCGACGCACACCAGTGTGAGCGTGAGAGCGAGGGCTCTCGGTCTCTTCATGCGACCCCCTCCTTTGTTCGCCAATGTGAAGGCACGGGGAAGGAATTTTACGACGAGGACCGAGCCAGTCAAGAGAGCCCCCCGTCCCGGCTCATCTGATCGGACGCGCCCGATCACCTCATGCCCGTTGTTCTCATCGGGACGATGCGGAGCAAGACGATCTCCGCTGGCGCGTGGAAGCGCAGCGGAGCGAAGGTGAGCCCCAAGCCGTTGGTCACATTCACCCAGAGCGTGCCGACATCATAGGCGCCGGAGACAAAGGGCGTCTCCAATCGAGCCAGCGCCAGACGAAGGCCGAAGAAGGGGAGCGCGATCTGTCCCCCATGCGTGTGCCCGGCCAAAAGCAGGTCATACTCCTGCTCCTTGGCCCACTGAACCAAGGACGGAGAAGGTTGATGCGCGATGAGGATGGAGAAGTGGCCGGCGGGCTTCTCCGCCGCCAGGCGCGCGAGCGTCTCCGATGAGGGTCGCCGCCGATAGATGTTCGTCACGCCCGCGATGTGCAGTGAGATGGGGCCCAGCTCGAGCGAGCGCGACGCATCGTCGAGAAGGACGACGCCGTGACGGCTCAAGCTCTCCGGGACGCGACGCGGGTCGGCCCAATAGTCGTGATCGCCCAGACAGGCGTAGATTCCATATCGAGCCCGCACGGCGCCAAGCCACGCGGCCGCTGCTTCGATATATTCGGTGCCGGACGTCACCGTGTCGCCCGTGAAGAAGGCGAGATCAGGTTGGAGAGCGTTCGCCCTCTCGATGTACCGCCTCACCAGAGAGGCGTCTGTTCGCGCGTCCAGTTGCAGGTCGGAGAGATGAACGATGCGCAGTTCGGCGATCTCGGCCGGGAGCTTCTCCGAAGCGATCACCTGCTCGCGCACGCGAATCTGCCGCGTGTCCGTGTAGGCGCGAATCGGCGTGTACACGAGGGCGAGCGCCGCAAAGAGGAGCATCGCGCGCGCCGCCCATCGGTCGGCGTCCTTCGCCCACAGGCGCGCGAGCGCGCGACCGAGATCGAGGAACAGGAAGACGAGGCAGAGCTGCAGCGCCACGAGCAGCCCGATCCAGAAGGGATAGGTCAGGAATGCGTCCACAATCGGATGACCCCCACGAAGCATCGTTCGCCAGAACGTCGCATCGAGCACGTAGCCTCCGATGGCGACGATGGGATAAAGGTTCAACACGACGGCCACAAGCCACAGTCGCTTTTGCCACGTTCGAGCCGGCCGTCCGGTCTGATGCGAGAGCGCCCAGGCGAGCCGCCAGATCGTGTATCCGTACAGGATCAGCAGGCTCGTGCACAGCAGTAGCAGCATGCGTACGATCCACGGCATCGGCAACGTCTCCTTTCAAGGGGAAGAAGATATCACAAGCGCGCGCTCCATGCCCATCGAGATCGCGCGCGAGCCGGAATGGTGAGACCGGAAATAACCACGGATGCATGCAGATCGGGAGGAAATCTGTGTTCGTCCGTGGCCGTGTTCACCCGTGGTGGGACCGGATCGGTCGCCCGCTTCGCAGGCTTGAACACTGGGGATTTTGGGGTCTCGCGCGTCCGAGGGTTCGCTGCGCTCACCCTAGGCTATTTTCGGACGCTCCCTTTCGGGGGGCTTGGTGGTGGGGGGGATGTCGGTCCTCAGTTGGGGTTCGCTCGTGCTCGCCTGAGGCTCATTTCGGACGCCCGCTCGCGCGGGCTTGTCTGGCGGAGGGACGCTCATCCTTGGGGGCATTCGGACGCGTGCTCGTGCGGGTTCAGGGTTCGATAAGGGAGCATCCGTGTTCGCTCTCCATGGGGAGAGGGTGTTCGTTTCGCGGATTCGCGAGCGCAGTCTGTTCCGGTTGGCGATCGTGAAAAATACGCTGCGCGTGCGCGCGATCTACTCCCTTCATCCGATTGCTTCCGGTTGCAGGAGTGCTAACATGGAGGCGCGATATGATCGCGAAAACCTTTCGGGAAAGGAGGAGGGACCATGATCGAGCTGCTCAATCGCATCCGCAACGAGCGAGGGCAGGGCATGGCCGAATATGCCTTGATCCTCGCGCTCGTCAGCATTATAGCTATCGCCGCGCTGAGTCTCCTTGGCGGTGATATTAAGAATGTGTTCAACCAAATCGCCGATAAGCTTAGCGGCGTCACGGGAGGCTAAAAAGCATCATGTGCTTGATTCTCGGATGCGAAGGAGAAGGAGGAAGGGGTGAGGGAATGGGAGCTCGGGAGGAGATGCGGATCAAGGACGGCGGTCTCTGCCTTTCTGTGAGATTTCAGCAAGCGCTTGTGGCCTCTTCCTCCTTCACCGCGCCTGGTTGAGGCGACGAGGCCTCCATGCGATCTCGCGGGATCGCGTGGGGTATAAGCGGGGGCTCATCGCGAGATGAGCCCCTGTTCGCTCGCGCCGTCGTGAAGGGAGGGAGGATGAGGGGGGCATCCCGCGCGCGAGGACAAGCGGTCTTGGAGCTGGCGCTTCTCGCACCGCTTCTCATGCTCGTCGTCGTGGGGCTCGTTCACCTCGGATGGGCGCTCAACGCGCATCAGGTGCTCACCAACGCCGCGCGCGAAGGAGCGCGCGTGGGCACGCGCGCCGGAGCGACGGCGGCGGCGATGCGCGCGACCGTGCTCGACATCTGTCGCGCTGCCGGATTGGAGACGGCGAACCTCACGGTGGACGCCACGCCAGGGGCGCCCAATGTGCCGAGCAGCGTCGTGGTGAGCTACGCCTTTCACTCCCCGTTCGAGGCCCTCTTCAGCCGTCTGGTCGGTGGAGGAGGGGTGATCGTGCGGGCTCAATGCGTGATGAAGTATTGACGATGAGCGGAGCGGGGACATCGCGGCGCGTGACGAGGGAGCGTGGGCAAGGGCTGGTCGAATTCGCCCTGACGCTGCCGGTGGCCGTGCTGTTGATCGTCGGGGCATTGGAATTCGGTCGGTTCCTCATGGTTCGGCACGCGGTGGTCACGGCCGCGCGGGAGGGCGCGCGCATGGCCATCCTGCCGACGACGCGCTTCTCATCGGAGGTGGAGACCGTCGTGCGGCATTGGCTGCGGAATGGGAGTCTGGATCCGGCGCAGGCGCAGATCGCCGTCAGCGGACTGCGCAGCAGTACGGGGACGCCCACGACCGTGGATGTGCGCTATCCTTTCGACTCCGTGCTCTTCCGCCTGATCGGGCGAAGTGGAGCGGTCACCGTGCGCGGCGTCTCGACGATGCTGCACGAATAAGGAGGCACGCATGAACAGAAAGGCTCTCATCGTGTTGAGTCTGGCTGCGATCTTCGGCCTCCTCACGGCCGTGCTCGTGCACCGCACGCTGCGCGCCGGTTCATCGGCCCCGACAGGCCAGAAGACGAAGAAGGTCGTCGTCGCGGCGGTGAAGCTCGGCCTGGGGACGCAGATCAAGGCCGAGCAGTTGAGTGTGGCGGAGTGGCCGGAATCTCTGCTTCCCCGGGGCACCTTCACTGAGGTGGAGAAGCTCGTCGGCCGAGTCACCATCGCTGAGATCTTCCCCGGTGAACCCATCCTCGAGACCCGCTTAGCCCCTGAAGGCTCCGCGGCAGGGCTTCCGGCCATCATCCCTCCGGGCATGCGGGCGATGACCGTGAAGGTGGACGAGGTCATCGGTGTGGCGGGATTCGTCGCTCCGGGCACATATGTGGATGTCGTCGGGACGGTCGTCGAGGGAGCGGGACAGAACGCCGTCTCGCGCGTGATCTTGCAGAACGTCAAGGTCCTGGCCAGTGGGCAACGCATGGAGACGCAGAAGGATGGTCAGGCCATCGAGGTGAAGACGGTCACACTGCAGGTGACGCCGGAAGAAGCGGAGATCCTCGCGCTCGCGAGCAATGCCGGGAAATTACAACTGGTCATGCGCAACACGGTGGATCGCGAGATGGTCCAGACCAAGGGGGTGGACGAAGCCACGCTCTTTCGTGGTGCGCTCGCCCGCGCGGAAGCGGGATCGAACGCGACGACGACCGGTCCGTCGGCCTCTCGTCAGAAGAAGAAGGTGGAGACAGCGCCGAGTCCGGAGACGCTCAGCAAGGCCACGATCATCGAACTAATTCGTGGGAGCGAGCGCACGACGATCACATTCCCGTGAGGGGGGCGTTTCTCGCGAAGATCGCGTTCGTGGCCGCTTCGCCGAAGCATCGTTCCATCGGGGAGAGGGGGCTTATGAAAAATGGGCTGCTTGGTGGGACGACCGATCGGGGGATCGGTCGAAGGGCTCTGCGTGGGCTGATGGGGGGGATCGTGGTGAGCGCGAGCCTCCTCTTCGGTCGTGAGGCGGCTTGGGCGCAGAGCCCAGGGTTGCGCGTGCGTTTCGCCGACATTCGGCAACAGGCGGCGCAGGTGCTTCTCTATGCGAATCGGTCCATGCTCCTGCAATTCGACGAGACGTTGCAGCGGGTGGCGATCTCCGAGCCGAAGATCGCCGAGGCGGTGATCGTGACGCCGACGCAGGTGCTCGTGAACGCTAAGAGCCTCGGCCATTGCACGCTCGTCGTCTGGAGCAGCGTGGATCCCGATCGGCCCGGATTCTTCCAGGTCACGGTCAGCGCCGACTTGGAGCCGTTGATCCGACGCGTGCGGGCGCTCTTCCCGTCGGAGAAGATCGCGGTCGAACCGGTGGAGGATCGCCTCGTCCTCTCAGGCACGGTCTCTTCGGAGAAGGTCGCCGAGCGGGTGGTGCAATTCTTCGAGGGAACGGGCTTGAAGGTGGTGAACCTTCTGACGCCGGCGCCGGCTTCGACCAAGCAGGTCCTCTTGCAAGTGCGCGTCGCGGAGGTGAATCGGCGCGCGTTGCAGGAATTGGGGGCCAACTACACGATCGCGCAACAGGCGGTGCCGGCCTTCATCGGGACGAACATGTTTCATACGCCGATTGGCAGTCTGGTCGGCGGAGTCGCCAACATGACCTTCAGCGACATGGTCAATCTGGCGCTCTTTCAACGGAGCAGTGGGGCCGGTGCGCTCATCCGCGCGTTGCAATCCCGCAATGCGATTCGCACCTTGGCCGAACCGAATATCATCGCCCTGAACGGGCAGAAGGCGAGTTTCCTCGCCGGAGGGGAATTCCCCTACCCCGTCGTGCAAGGGACCGGAGGTAGCATCGCCATCACCGTCCAATTTCGGGAGTTCGGCGTGCGCTTGAACTTCACGCCGACGATCGTCGAAGGGGATCGCATTCGCCTGGAGTTGGAGCCGGAGGTGAGCGCTTTGGATTTCACCAGCGGCATCACGATCGCCGGGACACGCATCCCGGGCTTGGTGAATCGGAAGGCGAAGACGACCGTGGAGCTGGAAGACGGACAGAGCTTCGCGCTCGCTGGACTACTCTCGAATGAAGTCACCCGCATCTCCGCTCCGATTCCGGGACTCTCGTTTTTGCCGATCCTCGGCTATCTGTTTCGCAGTCAGCGGTACATGAACAATGAGACCGAGTTGGTCTTCATCTGCACGGCGCATGTCGTCAAGCCCGTGAGTCCGGAGCAGTTGCCGCCGCTGCCGGGACAGAACGGATTCGAGCTCCAAGGTCTGGAGGGATTCTTCGGACATCGCGTCCCGGCCGTGCGCAAGGAAGAGAAGAAGTGAGAGGGGCACAGTGATGCTCGTCCCGATGTCCGTCATCGTTGTGGGGAAAGACACACAGTTGCGGATGGAGACGCGCGCGCACTTGGCGGCGACCGGGCGCGTGCACGTCATCGCCGAGAGCGCGGATTATCAACGCGCGACCGAATTGATCGGGCACTTGCGGCCGCAGGGGGCCGTCATCATCGTGAATGGGGAGGAAGACGCTGCTCTCGAGTTGGTGCGGCGGATCGGTCGCGAGCATCCGCAGATGGCGATCGTCTGCACGGGCAAGGAGTGCGCAAGCGAGACCATCGTGCGCGCCTATCGCGCGGGCGCGCACGAGTTCCTCATGCAGCCGCCCGATCCTCAAGAGTTGCGAGAGGTGCTGGAACGGCTGGAGGCGCTGCTCGGGGAAGGGCACGTGTCGCGCACCGGGCGCGTCGTCGTCGTGTATAGCGGTCGCGGGGGGAGTGGGACGACGACGATCGCCGTCAACGTGGCGGCGGCATTGGCGCGGCACACGCGTCAGGAGACAGTCCTCGTGGATCTCAACCTTCAATACGGGTGCCTGCCGGTCTTTTTCGGAGTCGAGCCGACGTATTCCCTGACTGATGTCGCGCACAACGAGTCGCGCTTGGACATTCAGCTCTTACGCAGTTTCCTGACGAAGGTCAGTGACGGATTCTTCTATCTGGCGGCTCCGCTCAAGCCGGAGGAGGCCGACGACATCTTCCCCGCGCATCTGGAGCTGGCGCTTGGGCTGTTGCGCACGCAATTCGCCCATATTCTCCTGGATACGTCGCACGTTCTGGATCCGATGACGATCGCGGCCTTGGATCACGCGGATCTCATCCTGTTGGTGACGCTGGGGGATCTGGCCTCGCTCTACACGACGAAGCGGGCGTTGGAGACGTTCCGGCGCATGGGGTATGAGGCCGAGAAGGTCCGGCTCATCGTGAACCGGCACGTCAAGAACAAGGAGGTGCCGGTGGAGAAGATCGAGGACGTCTTGGGGCAGAAAGTCGCCTTCGCGCTCGCCGAGGATGCGCGCGCCGCTCTGGAGGCGATCAACATGGGGAGACCGATCGTGCTCTCGGAAGCGAAATCACCGCTTGTACGACAGTTCGTCGAGTTGGCGAAACTCGTCGCACCCGTGGACGTGGCGTCGGCCTCTCGCGGGGAGACGGGGCGAGGGTTCCTCAGTGCGCTCTTTGGAGGAGGGAAGCGATGAGCGTGTTGAAGAATCGGCTGAAGAGATTCACCTCGGCGCCGGAGCCCGGTGGAAATGGGGCCCAGAGCCCCTCGCGCGCTCCTCATGAGGGGCCGATGTCGGAGGGGGGGCGCGTGGTTCCCTTCGAGACGCCGAGGGAGTCCATCGCGGCGTCGCGCGAGCGCAGCCCCTCGGGGGGCGAGGAGGCGCGCTACGCGACAGTGGGAGCGCGGCGCCCGGCGCCCGCGCGCCTGGAGGAGTATCAGGAGCTCAAGACGAAGATCCATCGGGATCTGATCAACAAGCTCGATCTGACCCGCTTGGAGAAGATCGAGCCCAGCGTCTTGCGCGCCCAGATCGCGCAGATCGTCGAGCGCATGCTGGAGGCCGAAGCGACGCCGCTCAGCATGGCCGAGCGCGAGCGCTTGATCGCCGAGATCCGCGATGAGCTGTTCGGACTCGGTCCTCTGGAGCCGCTGTTGAACGATCCCACGATCTCGGACATCCTGGTCAACACGTATCGGCAGGTCTACGTGGAGCGCTTCGGCAAGCTCTATCTCACCGACGTGCAGTTCAAGGACAACGATCACCTCATGCAGATCATTGATCGGATCGTCTCGCGCGTCGGTCGGCGCATTGATGAAGCCTCCCCCATGGTGGACGCCCGACTGCCGGATGGCTCGCGCGTGAACGCCATCATCCCGCCCTTGGCCATTGATGGGCCGATCCTCTCGATCCGGCGGTTTGGGACGATCCGTCCGACCATTGACGAGTTGATCCGACGAGGGACGTTGACGCCGGAGATCGCCTATATGCTCGAGGGGTGCGTGAGGTGTCGGCTGAACATCATCATCTCCGGCGGCACGGGGGCCGGCAAGACGACGTTGCTCAACGTCCTCTCCTCCTTCATTCCGAACGACGAACGGATCATCACGATCGAGGATTCGGCGGAGCTGCAGCTGCAGCAGGAGCATGTCGTGCGGTTGGAGACGCGGCCGCCGAACATCGAGGGGAAGGGCGAGGTGACGCAGCGCGATCTCGTGCGCAACAGTTTGCGCATGCGCCCGGATCGCATCGTCGTCGGCGAGGTGCGCGGCCCCGAGGCCATTGACATGCTGCAGGCGATGAACACGGGGCACGACGGGAGCTTGACGACGATCCACGCCAATTCTCCACGCGATGCGCTCTCGCGTTTGGAGACGATGGTCTCGATGGCCGGGTTGAATCTCTCGGATCGCGCCATCCGACAGCAGATCGCTTCGGCGATCAACCTGATCATCCAAGCGGCGCGCTTGAGCGATGGCTCGCGCAAGATCGTCTCCATCTGCGAGATCACCGGGATGGAGGGGGATGTGATCGCCATGCAGGAGATCTTCTTCTTCGAGCGATTGGGGGTGGCCGAGGACGGTCGCGTGATCGGCCGGTTCCGCGCCACGGGCATTCGCCCGAAGTTCGCCGACAAGCTCGAACGCTCGGGCTTCCGACTGCCCAGCACCCTCTTCGATGACACGGTGGAGCTGGGGACGAGCGAGTCCGTATGGTTCGAGCATTACGGTTCGCGATGATGGGGGGAGGGCCCATGCTCATCTTCTTCATTCTCGTGACGTTCAGCTTCTTCGCCTTCGGGCTCTATCTGCTGCTCGTGCGCGGGCAGGAGGAGTATCACCGCGCTATGTACAAGCGATTAGAGAGCCTGCTGCGGTCGGAGACGGCTGAGCGAACGACCGAAGAGGCGATTCAGATCCTGCGCGAGGAGATCGAGAGTCAACTCCCGTGGTTGCAACGGCTCGCCCTGCGCTTTCGATTGGGCAACGAGTTGTTTCGGTTGATCGAGCAAGCGGACGTCAATATCCGTCCGCATCAATTGCTCCTGTTGATCTTCGGTCTGGCCGTGGGCGCGGGTGCGCTCATGTGGATCATTCGGGGATCGCTGCTGGTGGCGGCGGTCATAGGTCTGCTGGCTGGGGCGGCGCCGGTCATTTATCTCGTGCGCGTGCGGCGGCGACGGTTGAATCAATTCCTGGAACAACTGCCGGACGCGCTCGATCTCATGACGCGCGCCTTGCGCGCCGGTCATGCGTTCGGCAGCGCGCTCAACGTGGTCGCCACGGAGATGCCCGATCCGATCGCCAAGGAGTTTCGCCGCACGTTCGAGGAACAGAATCTGGGGATGAGCCTGAAGGTGGCGTTGGAGCATTTGATCGAGCGCGTGCCGTTGCTCGATCTCCGACTCTGCGTGACGGCCATCCTCATTCAGAAGGAGACGGGGGGGAACCTGGCCGAGATCTTGGAGAACATCGCCACGGTTATTCGAGATCGCTTTCGCATTCTCGGCCAGGTTCGCATCTACACGGCGCAAGGGCGGATGACGGGATGGATCATCGGTCTGATCCCCTTCGCGCTGGCGTTTTACATCCACCTGGTTAGCCCGGACTACCTCGAGGTGCTCTTCACGCATCCGCTGGGGAAGGCTATGGCACTCATGGCGCTGGTGTTCGAGGGATTGGGCGTACTCGTGATTCGCCGGATCATCAACATCGCGGTGTGAGGAGGGACCGATGGCGACGGCGATCGCATTCCTGACCTTTCTCACAGTCATGTTTCTGGTCCTGGCCGTGTACTACGCGCTCGCGCCGCAAGCGCCGCCGGTGGTGGAGCGGCTCGAACAGTTGAAGGAGCGGCGGACGATTCGCGTGGTCGCGAGCGCGGAGGAGCGGAAGGCGCCCGTCGGCGAGTGGGTGCGCCGGCTCATCCAATCGGCCGGCCAACGCTTCGGCTCGACCGACCGTTCCAACGAGGCGTTGCGGAAGCGTCTCATGCGCGCCGGGTTTTATGGTGAGATGGCCGTCGCCAATTACAACGGGATTCGCTTGGCTCTGGCCGTCGGCTTGCCGCTCGTGTTCACCGTCGTCCTGACGCTCTTGAACATCCCGATCGTCGGCCTGATGTTCGCCTTGCCCGTGCTCGCCGTGATGGGGCTCTTCGTCCCCTCGCTCGTCCTCGATTCGATGATCACGCGACGCCGGGAGCGGATCGAGCGGAGCCTGGCCGACGCCGTGGATTTGATGGTCGCCTGCGTGGAAGCCGGATTGAGCATCAATGCGGCGATCCTTCGGGTCGCCCAGGAGTTGAAGACGGCGCATCCCGACATCGCGCAGGAGCTGCATTTGTGCGCCCTGGAGATTCGCGCCGGGAAACCGCGCGATGAGGCGTTCCGCGCCTTGGGCGAGCGCACGGGGGTGAGGGACATGAGGGCGCTCGTGGCCATGCTCATCCAAACGGAGCGGTTCGGCACGAGCATCGCCCGCGCGTTGCGCGTGTTCGCTGATTCGCTGCGGACGAAACGGCGTCAGCGCGCCGAGGAGGCGGCTGCGAAGACGACGATCAAGTTGATTTTCCCCTTGGTCTTTTTCATCTTCCCTGCTATTCTGGTCGTGTTGTTAGGTCCGGGCTTGATCCGGATCATGGAGACGATCGGAACGTTGACCGTGAGGAAGTGAGGGGTCCTGATCGAGGCGAATCAAACTAAGGAGGGGGAACGATGCGACACCTGGCGATGATGTTGCAGGAGCCAGCGGAGCGGGGGGTGCCGACGACCAACCTGATCGTCCTTGCCGTGTTGATCGTCATCGCGGCGATCCTCCTGGTGGTGGTCGTGAGGAAACGGCGGGCGCGAGAGTGAGCGGAATGACCGGCCGGAAGCTCTCGCGCTCGGTCTCAGGGCCCTGAGGGGGAACGTGGGGGAGAGACCTAAGGGGCGATCATGAGTCAGGCCGTATGAAGGTCTGGAACGCGACGCGAGAGGTCTGGCTGGCCTCATACGTCGAGGTGGCGGATCGGTTCGTCCGACGGCTCGTGGGCTTGCTCGGACGAAAGGCACTGCCTCCCGAGCATGGCTTGTTGATCACGCGGTGTGACTCGATTCACACCATAGGGATGCGCTTCCCCATCGATGCCGTCTTCGTGGATCGGGACGCTCGTGTGATCAAAGCGATCGAATCGCTTCGGCCGTTTCGCGTCGTCTTGCCGGTCCGGCGCGCTGTCGCTGTCCTCGAACTCCCAGCGGGAACGATTCGGCGAACACGCACGCGCCCGGGAGACGAATTGCATTTCCTCGTCTGAAGAGCCGACACGGAGGTTCGGAGATGAGGGACGTTCGGAGGTGGCGTGGACTGACGGTTCTCGGCCTCGTGGCCCTCGGAACTGTTCTCGGATCGGGATGCACGACGTTGCGCGCCGGTCTGCGAAAGCTCCTGGTCGTCGAAGTGAGGCCGAGGGCGGAAGGGGAGTATCGCTTCGCGAGCGAGGGTTCCGTGCGCCCTCGGGTGGAGGTCGTCAACGGCGCGCCTTCCGAAAGCGCGGACGATGCCCTGTCGATCTACCAAAAGTTGGCGCTGCTTCGACCGGAGGATCCCCTGGTGCGATTCCATCTGGGGAAGGCGTACCTGGAACGCGGATTGCTCGATCAAGCGATCTTCGAATTGGACATGGCGACGTCTTTGGATCCGAAGCGGGTGGAGGGCTTCGTATTGCTCGGACGGGCTCTTCGCCTGAAAGGGCAGTACGATCTGGCGATCGCGAAGTTGCGGGCGGCGACGCTCCTTGATCCCAGCTCCGTGGACGCTCTCATCGAGTTGGGCATCTGTTGGGATCAGCGAGGATTCTACGAGCGGGCGCGGCACGCCTATCGGCAGGCGCTGCGTCTGCGTCCGAAGGATCCGGACATCTACAACAACCTTGGCGTCTCCTATCTCTACGAGGGCGACGTTGAGAACGCGCTGAAGCATCTCAAGAAGGCGTGGGAATTGGATCCGACCAATCCGCAGACGAATAACAACCTGGCGCTCATCGCGGCGCGACGGCGCCAATACGATCTGGCATTCGAATACTTCGCGCGCGCTCATGGCGTGGCCATCGCGCACAGCAATGTGGGGTATCTCCTGCTGCGCGACGGCGAGCTGGAGAAGGCCATCGCCCATCTGCGGGAAGCCGTGCGCTTGCGGCCGAATTCGCTGCGCGCGCTCGCCCATTTGGAATCGGCGCTGCGCTTGAGCGGGCGCGTGGCGGAGGCTGAGCACGTCCACGCGCAATACCTGAAAGCGCAATCGGCCGCAGCGCTCTCGTCCGCGCCTCCACCCGATCGGTGAGCCGCTTCCCCTCGCTCGTGATCTGGGGGAGATACCGGCGCATGGTCTCCTGGTCGGTGCGAGGAGCGAACGTCCCTCTGCTGAGACCACGAGGGCTCACCATGCTCGATCGCTCGTCCCGCTCGATGCGCGCGCTCTCACCACTGCGAACGCGGAGGCCGTAGATTCAGAACGGGCCTCAGTTCTCCCCCCCCCGTCGCATTCGATCGCCGTGCTCTCCGAAAAGGCGAGATCGTGCGCGAGGCGTTGAGAGCGCTCAGCCCACCGCCGAAATGTTCATTGACGTTCCCCTGCGCGGCATCATACAATCTCGCCCATGCTTGCGTCGCGCAGAGCTTGGGCCTTGCTGCTCACGGCTTTCGCCATTGGACTTCTGGGCGATCACCTGTTGCGCGCTCCCCTGTGGGGCCTCAATGTCGCGCTGGGATTGACGGTGATGGCCGCAGCCGCTTTTGCTGCTTCGAGGCGACCGGCAACCGACCGATCTGCGTGTGCCGATCCAGCGGAGAGCGAAGGCAGAAGCGAGACGGCGCGTTGGCCTTGGCTTGCAGCCGCCTTCTTCGCCGCCATGTGGGCCGTGCGCGATTCGGAACCGCTGCTTGTCATGAATCTGCTGGCCGCGCTCGGCCTGGCGTGTCTGCCGCTCATCGGAGGAGGCCCTGCCGGATTGCGCAGAGCCGGGGTCGTAGATGTGGTCGCTGCCATCATTGGCACGGCCTGGCGCACGGCGACCGGCGGCGCCGATCTCGTGCGAAACCTCGGGTCTCTTCCCGTCGCTTGGCGGACGGTGGGAGCTGTCGGCGTGGGATTGCTTCTGGCCATCCCTGTCGTCCTTATCTTTGGCGCTCTGTTTGCCTCCGCCGATCCGCTGTTCGACAAAATGGTGAGTTCGCTCGTCGGCGTCAGGTTCGGATCCCTTCTCTCGCACGTGCTTTTGACGGTCGTGTTGACATGGCTGGCTGCGGGGTATCTGTGGACGCACGCTGCGCCTCGTCCGATTTCTCTTCCGTCGTTGCCGGCGGTCAGATTGGGTCAAGTTCAGGTCGCGGTGATCCTGGGTGCGACGGTGCTCGTCTTCGCCCTCTTTGTGGCCGTTCAGGCGGGCAGCCTCTTTGGCGGCGAAGCCTTCGTGCGGAACCAGACCGGCCTCACCTATGCCGAATATGCGCGACGCGGATTCTTCCAGATGATCGTCGCGGCCGCGCTCTCGCTCCCGCTCGTGTATGCGGCTCCCATTGCCGCCGGTTTGGCCGAAGGTCGCTCGGTTCATGTACTCCGCGCTTTGATGACGGCACAGCTCGGGCTCGTGGTGCTCGTTCTGGCTTCGGCGGTCTGGAGGCTCGGTCTCTACGTGCGCGCCTACGGGCTCACGGAAGATCGCCTCTACGGGGGCGCGGTGCTTTTGTGGATCGCCCTGGTTATCGCGGCGCTAGTGCCAGCGGTGCGGCGCGGCCGGCCCGAGGGCGCGGTGTTCGGGGCGATCCGGGCGGCGGTCGTCGTGCTGATGGCGCTCAATCTCGTCAATCCAGCGGCGCTGGTGGCGCGTTACAACCTCTCTCATCAGGAGCGCCGGGCGGCCGACGTGAAGTATCTGGCGCGTCTTGGGGCTGACGCCGTTCCGGTGCTGGTCGAGAGGCTGAACGAAGTGATTCCGGAGGGGCGGTGCGAGCTGGCCGCGACGCTCGTTCGCCGGTATGAAACAACGCGCGGAGACTGGCGCGGTTGGAACCTGGCTCGCTGGCGCGCGCGGCGGTCCGCGATGGCATTGAAGCCGCTTGTCGAGTTGTGTCCGGATCGAGCCCACGAGCGCTCCTCTCTCCATCTGCGTCCCTGATTCGATGAGCGATAGGGAGCCTCATCGTCTACGGCGTGGGGTCGCTCTCTTCTCAAGAGGACATCTGTTCGAGCGTCGAGTCCTTCTCCTCCCATGGGGGGACGAATATTGTGGGATTGTGGACGGGGAAGCGCCTTTGGTATTTTGGGAGACTCATGCGCGTTTGTCTCGTGGTCAATCCACAGGCTGGGCGAGGGCGGGCCGGTCGGTTCGCCGTGCGCGTGTGGACGCTGCTACGGCGGACGTTTCGCGATCTGGAGATGGTGCTCAGCCAGAGCGCCCGGCACGTGACGGAGGTGGCCTCGGAGGCGGTGCGCGCCGGATACGACCTGCTCGTCGGATGCGGCGGTGATGGCACGGTGCATCATCTGCTGCCGTCGCTGTTCGGCAGCTCGGTGACGCTGGGCATCATCCCGCTGGGGAGCGGGAACGACTTGGCGCGCGGTCTTGGCCTTCCGTGCGAGTATGGGGCTGCCTGCGAGGTGCTCGCGCGGGGGCGAGCGCGGGCGTTCGACTTAGCGCGCATTGGCGATCGGTTCTTTGCCTCCGTAGCGAGCGTGGGGTTGAGCGCTGAGGTCAATCGGCTGGCGAACGCGCGCGCCACGGCTGGATGGGGGAGACGGTGGCGGTATCTCGGGGCACTCCTTCAGGTGATCCCTTCGTATGCACCGCGTCCTCTGCATCTGGTGGTGGATGGGCACGAGTTGGAACGCGAAGTGGTGCTCGTCGCCGTGGGCAATGGGGCGTTCTTCGGCGGAGGTTTTCGGATCCTCCCCGATGCGCAGATGGACGATGGATGGCTCGATCTCTGTCTCGTGAATCGTCTGGAGCGACAGCGCATCCTGCGCGCGATCCCCTCCGTGTATCGCGGCCGTCATCGAGGGCATCCAGCCGCGGAGTTCTACCGCGCGCGACGGATTCGAATTCTTTCGCCCGAGCCGCTTTCGGTTTTCGCCGATGGGGAATACGTCCAGGAGACGCCCGTGACGATCGAGATCATCCCTCGGGCCATTCGCGTCATCGTTCCGTAGAGGGAGGGAGCTATGCGCACGCCATTCTACGAATGGGAGGTCGCGCTCGGAGCACAGTTCGGCGAGGAGGCCGGATGGATCGTTCCCTTCGCGTACGCGCCGATTGAGGAAGAACATCGCGCTGTCCGCGAGGCCGTCGGACTTTTGGATCTCAGTGGGAGAGGGCGCCTCCTTGTGCGAGGGCGGGAGCGCGCGCGTTTCCTCCAAAGCGTGCTCTCCAACGACATCGCCGCTCTGCCGGTCGGCCATGGCGTCTTGGCTACCCTGTTGACGAACAAAGGGCGAATGCTTGGTCTCATGCGCGTGTACAATCTCGGTGCAGAGTATCTGCTGGATGTCGAGCCGCGAGCAGCGGAGAAGACGTTACGGACGCTCCAGGAGTACAAGATGGCCCTGCGCGTGGAGATCGAGGACGTGCGGGATTCGCTCATCGCGCTCTCGCTTCAAGGACCGAAGGCGCGGCGGCTTCTCTCGGCGGTTCTCGGAGAGGAATTCGGGCTCGAACAGGAGGGGGGGATCGTAGCTCGCGCGCCCGAGCACCTCTTCGCTCAAGAGAAAGTGGGCCTTCAGTCGAACATTTGGATCGCGCGCGCGAGCCACACGGGCGAGGAGGGGTATGACGTGTTCATGGATCGCGCGACAGGGCCGCTCCTGTGGCACGCCCTCTGGCGCGCAGGCGACGCCGTAGGGCTTCGGGCCGTGGGCTTGCGCGCGCTCTTCGTCCTGCGGCTGGAGGCCGGTATTCCCTGGTACGGGTACGACGTGGATGAGACGACGATCCCGTTGGAAGCGGGATTGGAAGCGGCGATCAGCTTCACCAAAGGGTGCTACATCGGTCAGGAGACGATCGCGATGATCCGATATCGTGGACATATCAATCGGAAGCTCGTGGGACTGCGGTTGGAAGGGGATCGGCTTCCAGAACCTGGAGACCGCCTCATCGCGGGCGAATCGGAGGTGGGACGTATCACGAGCGCCGCCGTCTCGCCTTCGCTCCAGACGCCTATTGCCTTGGGGTACGTCAAATGCGCGTGGGCGGAGCCGGGAACGCGCCTTCGCGTGAAGGCGAAGGATGCGGACATTGACGCCGAGGTTCATGCACTGCCTTTCATCTCGGGAGGGGGGACGCCGACAAATGCGTGAGACCAAAGGGGAGAGCCTCGCGCATGTAGAGCGGGCGAATGCAGAAGAAGGTGAGCGTACATCCGCTTCGGCATGGGGGAAGCTTCCACCCTTTGGCGTGCGGCCTTTGCCAGCCTTTCCCGGATGGTGGGCGATGCTCGGTCCGGGCGTCGTCTGGATGGCCTTGGCGCAGGGGAGTGGGGAGTTGATCTGGTGGCCGCGCCTGGTCGCCAAGTATGGGACGGGGTTCCTCTTTTTGCTGCTTCCGGCGTGTCTGTTGCAGTTCCCGCTTAACTATGCCATCGGACGATATACGCTTCTGACGGGCGAGAGCATTTGGCAGGGGTTCATTCGATTGAACCGTTGGTTCGCCCTGGGCCTATGGGCCCTGATGACGGTGCATTTCCTCTGGTTCGGTGCCTTCGTCACAGCCGGAAGCACGGGCTTAGCGGCGCTGTGGGATTTCCCTGCGGGGTGGAGCCAGCAGGAAAAGACACTGCTGTGGTCTTGGCTCACCGTGCTCGTGCTCTTTCCGGCCTTGCTTCTCAGTCCGACAGCCTATCGGCTCATCGAACGCTTCATGCTGGGAGTTGCCGTGATCACCGTCGTGGGATTGGTGATCTCTTGCTTGCAACCGAGCGTGCGCGCGGCCTTGCCGGATTTCATGCGTGGACTTGTGCGCCCGCACTTCCCGCCCTTTGCGGAGTTGCCGCGTCCGTGGGAGGGACGAGATGCGACGCCACTGCTGACGGCCGTCACGTTCGCCGGCTTAGGGGGATTCTGGACGCTGTTCTACTCCTATTGGCTGCGAGAGAAAGGAGCGGGGATGGCAGCGCATATCGGTCGCATCACGAGCCCGTTGACGGGAAGACCGGAAGTGATCCCATTGGCCGGTTATGTCCCGGACGCGGGTCCGGGAGTGCGCGAGCGCTGGCGACGATGGCGGCTCTATCTGTGCGTGGACAGCCTCATCGGGATTCTCGGGAACGCTGTGACAACGCTGCTGACTTCCTTGCTGGCCTTCGCCTTACTTTATCCACAGGGATTGGTTCCCGAGGAATGGGAGTTGGTCGTCCATCAGATGCGGTTCTTCGAGGTCAGTTGGGGAGGGGCGGGGAAGGTGCTCTTCGCGCTCGTGGCTGCGGCATTTCTCAGCGATACGTGGGTGACGACGCTCGACGCGACCAGTCGCGTGCATACGGATTTCGCGCTCACATATTTTCCGAGAGCGCGGCGGTATCATCCGCGAACGTGGTACTATGGAATCGCGACGGGGCTCACGGGGGTCACGATCCTCACGATGCATTTCGCCAGTCCGGCGACGCTGATCCTGCTGACGGCCGTATTGGGGTTTCTCGGAACGGTTATCTTCACCGGAGCGCTGTTGGTGCTCAATCACCGATGGCTACCGGCGCGCTTGCCCGAGCCCCTGCGTCCCGGGCGGGCGGGAGCGCTGCTGCTGGGGCTCACATGGCTCGTGTACCTGATCTTGGCGGGCCTCTATATCTGGCTCCAATGGGGGCGGTGACGGGAGGTGATGGGGCCGGCGGTGGGATTGACGTCGAAGGGGATCGCCATACTCGATCGCGCGTTGATAGGGAGCCTGGTGCTCTTCGCGCTGGCGGCTCCGCATTCGATCGCTGTGACGCAAGGTGCGTTTCTCCTTGGCATGGTGCTGTGGGTGATCCGATGGGTCGTTCGGCGGTCCCTCGAGTATCGGCCGATGGTTTTGGAGGTGCCGGTCCTCGCCTTCGTGTGGTTGAGTCTGCTGGCAGCGATCTTCTCCTACGAACCGGCTCTGAGTCTGTTGAAGGTGCGGAGCGTAGGGCTTTTCCTCATCGTCTTCCTCGTCGCGCAGAACCTGCCGAATCGGGAGTGGGGGAAGCGACTAGCACTCATTTTGGTCGGCTCGTGCTTCCTCAACGTGGGGTATGTCTTCTGGCAGAAGGGCGTGGGGCGCGGAGTGCGTGTGATGGCGATAGCGGAGGAGAGCCCGCTGCATCAAGCGGGGATTCAGCCGGGCGACGTCTTGCTGGAAGTGGAGGGGCGAACCGTTCGCTCGCTCGAGGAGATCGCGGCCGTGCTCGCCTCTCGGCGGGGAGAGCGCGTTCAGCTCTTCTTCTTCCGACCGGAGATCTACAGGCGTGGCGAGATCCTCGTGCCGCGGGAGGCGCCCGCGGAGAATCCGCTTCGGATCCTCCAATGGGAGCCGTGGAAGCATTTTCGTGCTTCGGGATTCTACGGGTGGAACTATTTCACCTATGCTGAGGTCGTGCAGCTCATTGGATCCTTGCTGCTGGGGCTTTTCCTGACGCTTCCGAAGAAGCGGAGCGTTCTTGGCCTGGTAGCGATGTCCGGGATCGGAGCCATCGCGTACGTCATTTTGCTCACAGTCACCCGCGCCGTGTGGGGGGCGTTTGCCCTCTCGGTGTTCATCATGCTCGCGCATCGTTGGGGGAAAAAGGCGTGGGTAATCGCATTCGTCGCTCTGGCGCTCGCAGCGCCCGTGGGCATGAGGTTCTTGCAACAGGTTCGGTCCATCCCGCTCGTCTCTGCGCGAGAGCCGAGCACGGCCTATCGTCTCGCGGTGTGGCGAGAGGGCGCACATCTGCTTCTCAGTCATCCGAAGCATTGGTTCCTGGGCATTGGCATGGACAGCCTCAAAGCGCGATGGCGCGAATGGGGGATGTTCCAGAGGGGGCGCCTGCCGCTCGGGCACATGCATTCGAGTCCGTTGCAGATCGCCTTAGAGCGCGGATTTCCGGCGCTCATCTGCTGGCTGTGGTGGTTCGCGCGCTATCTGCAATTGCTCCGACGCGGATTGCGTGCCGAAGCCGTGCAGCGGGACTCGACGATCGCTGGAATTTACCTCGGGACGTTTGGCGGGACGCTCGGATTTCTGGCCAGCTCGCTCGTGCACTACAACTTCGGGGATTCGGAGGTGATCATGATCGTCTACTTTCAAATGGGACTCATCGAGGGGCTTCATCGCCTGATGCGCGAGGAGGTGGAGGAAGAAGCCACGAGTGCCTGAGGGAGATCGTCGCTCCCGGCTTTGCGCTTTCGGGAAGCTTTGGTAGAATGTGCGCGAACATGCAGATCGAACCATGAGGGAGGGAGCTATGCGGAGAAGGGGATGGTGGGGAGCGAGCGTTTTTATTTTTCTCTCGGTCATCGCGTTCGGGCGCGGACCGATGGCGAACGCTCAGCAGGAGGCGACGACGGCCGAGCAAGACCTACAGCGAGGCCGCGTGCTGTTCTACCAGCAGAACTATCCGGGGGCGATCGAGGCGCTCAAGCAAGCGATTGCGAAGAAGCCGGATTTGGCCGAGGCTCATTATTTTTTGGGCATGAGCTATTACCGTCTTGGCGATTACGCGCAAGCGGAAGCGACATTGCGGACGGCGCTCAAGCTCAGGAATGAGAATTATCCCGAAGCGCACTTCGGGATGGGGATGATCCATTTCCGGAAGCGCGAGGTGGAATCGGCCGTGCGGGAGTTTCAAACGGCCATCGAGCAGCGGGGCGGGAATTATCCCGATGCCTTCAACGTCCTCGGGGTCATCTATTACGGACAGCGGCGGTTCGCCGAAGCGATCCAGAGCTTCCGGAAGGCGATCGAACAACGGCCTGAGGGACCGGAGGTCTACTTCAACCTTGGCATGGCCATTGAGCAGGAGCTGATCGAAGGGGCGGGCCCGGCGGCCTCTGGCCTGACCTGGAACGACGCCATTTCGGCCTATCGCAAGGCGATCGAGCAACGCGGTACGTATCCTCTGGCGCAGCGGGCCCTAGGGCTCGCCTTGATCGGCGTGGATAATGAGGCGGCCATCACGGAGTTGGGCACCTATGTGCAGCAGGCCCCGCAAGCGCAAGATCGCTTGCAAATCGAGGAGATCATTGATCTGCTCAAGAAACCGGATGATCCGGCCGCTCCGGTCGAGGAGTTGGGCAAGGTCCCGCGCGTGGGCAAAGTGGCGCCCGTGCGCCCGACTGAAGAGGCGGTGAAGAACAAAGTGCAGGGGAGCGTCGTGCTCTCCGTGCTCTTCTGCTATGACAAACGCGCCCGCGTAGTGAAGGTCGTTAAGGGGCTCGGCTACGGCTTGGATGAAGCGGCCATCGAGGCCGTGCGTCGCGTGCAGTTTGAGCCCGCGGTCGTCGGAGGTCGTCAAGCCTCCGAGCGTCGCTTGGTGAAGGTGGACTTCAAAACGTGAGGCACGAGCCCCTTCCCCTCTGGTGGGGGGAAGGGGCACCCCATCGGGTGCCGACCTCTCTCTTCCCGCTCAGACGCGAGGACGTCGTTCATCCCGTGGGATCGGTTCGTTTTGAAGCTATTGGTCTCCGACCGAGACGAGAGCGGCACTAGCTGCGTTTGGTCCGGTACGGCTATAATCTCCGTTGAGGTGACGGTCGCCATGGCGGAGAAGCAGGAGACGCCCGGCGCTGCGCTCCTGATCGTGCGAGGAGAGCAAGGGGAACGACTCATCGAATTGGGAGAGCGAACGCTTCACGTCGGCGTGGTCAACGGCGGGCAGTTGGAGATCGGGGCTGATGAGGACGTCCCCCTGAACGCGGCGCTGGTGACGCTTGCTCGAACGGAGCAGGGATATGTCTTGAGGCCCTTGTCGGCTTCTCCAGTCGTCGCGGTGAATCATCGTCCCGTGGAGGAAGAAGCGCTCCTTCGGGATGGCGATCGGATCACGTTCGAGGGGATTCCCGTTCAGCTCGAATTCCGCGCACGTCGTGAGCGATGGGCGCATTTGAAGAAGGCGCTTCGGTGGGAGCACGCCGAACGCGAGTTGCGCCGTTGGCTCTGGCACGATCGGACGATGCGCCGGAAAGCCCTGGCTATCGTAGCTCTTCTTCTGGGACTCGTCTTCTCATTGTGGTTCGTGGTCAACGAGTATTCTCTCCGCGTAGGCGTGGGGGAGCTGAACGAGCGGTTGCGGCAGCAGGAGCGCGCGCTCTCGCGCATGAGCGAGGAGATGGAGGAGGTCAAGCGGAGGGTGGATTTGCTCGCGTCCAACGTCGAGGGGGAGTTGACGATGGCCGGGCGCATCTCCAACACCTACGGCCCGAGCGTGAGTTTGATCGAAGCCACCTATGGCTTCATCGAGCAGGGGACAGGGAGGGTCCTACGCTACGCCGAGACGACCGAGGGAGGGATCGCGATCACGCACGGGGAGGAACGCTTCCAAGTGACGACGGAGGGGAATGGGCCGGCGGTGGAGGAGACGGTCATTGGGACGGGATTTCTCGTCGCGCGCGGTTACCTGCTCACGAACCTGCATGTGGCGCGCCCGTGGTGGCAGAACGAGGCGGCTGAGCAGATCATGGGCATGGGGTTTCGCCCTCGATTGCTGGCGCTCAATGCGTATTTCCCGACGATCCCGACGCCGGTGCCATTGGAAGTCGCGCGCGTTTCCGAGGAATATGACCTAGCGCTCTGTCGGTTGGGCCGCCTGGATGTGAATCTGCCCATCCCCCCTCTGGCGAGCGAGGACGTGAAGGTGGAGGTCGGGCAAGCCGTCATTCTGCTTGGCTACCCAGCGGGCGTTGAGGCGTTGCTCGCCCGACTCGATGAGAGCGTGGCGCGACAGATCATCACGGCGACGGCCATGCGCATCCCCGAAGTCACGCGCGAGTTGGCGACGCGCGGCCTGATTCGTCCGATGGTGACCCAAGGGCATGTGAGTGCGCGCCTCCCGGGGCGCATCGTCCATGATGCGGCGACGACGACCGGTGGCTCTGGCGGGCCTCTGTTCAATCGCCATGGCGTGGTCATCGGCGTCAATTATGCCGTGCTGCGGGAATTCTCGGCTTCGAACCTGGCCGTGCCCATTACGCTCGCGCGACAGCTGCTGCGGGAGCAGGGGATCATGCCATGAGTCCTGGGCCGTGCCATCGCGTTGCGACTTTTCACCCACGTGGGTGGGCGTTGCTTCACCGCTCCCGGTTCGCTCTTTCGAAGGATGGCCTGTGTATCTCCTTCCCCGAACGCGCCTTCGACCAGCTCTCCTTTTGGCTGGGAGGATCGGCACGCAGCTTGCTTAAAGGGATCCTGCGAATTTTCGCACCGAGGCACAGACAGTGCGAGGAGGGACGGCGATGCGAGTCATAAAGCTTCTGGTGACGGTCGTCATCATGGTTGTGCTCGGATTCCTGCTGCTCGCCTCCGAACCGGTGGCGAAGCAGGAGTACTCGAAGAAGGAGAAGAAGGCCTGCACCTACTGCCATACGTCGAAGAACCCGAAGGACTATTCGGACAAGGACCTGAACGAGGCGGGCAAGTACTACAAGGAGAAGAAGACGCTCGAGGGGTACAAGGAGAAGAAGTGAGCGCCACCGCGCGGGCGTGATCGGCTCGCGCTCGGAGGTGAGCCCGCAAGGAGGCGAGGTCTGCGATGGAGGGAGCTTCTCATCATCCGACGGAATATGTGGGAGCGCGAACGTCGCATGAGCGGAAGTCGCACGCATGGCTTCTCCATCTGCTGGTGCCGTTGGGGGCGGCCGGGGCGTTTCTCCTGCTGCAATGGCGCGCCGTACTCGCGCCGCTGGAGAGCGAGACGCCCCTTCTTGTGCTCGCGCTCATCACCTACATCGGAGCTGCCGTTTTTCATCTGACGTACCTGTACCAACGGGAGGTGTTGCTCGAACGGCTGGGGCTCTGGGTGACGGCAGCGGGATTCGGATTGAACGTCGCGGCGTGGGGGATGCGCGGGCTCCTCGTGGGACATTATCCGCTCAGCAATTTGTACGACACGGCGCTCTTCTTCGCGTTCGCGACGGCGGCGGCGAGCCTCATCGCGACGCTCTCCTCGCGACAGCCGTTCATCGGGGCGTTCGCCATGCCCGTGGCCGTGCTGCTGCTGATCCTCGGACTTCTCTATGGGAACGAAGCTCACGACCTTCCGCCCGTGCTCGTCAGCTATTGGCGGCCGATTCATGTGACGTTGGCGATGGCGGGCTATGGGGCATGCACCGTGAGTTTCGTCACGGCGTTGCTCTATTTGCTGAAAGATCGCGTTCGGTTGGAGCTGATCGCCGTCTTCGCCTTGCTCGTCCCCGTGCTCACGTATGCGTTGATCTCCGACGGTTCGATCCTCGCGCAGGGCGTCTTCTTCGTGAAGCTCCTGCTGGATGGGCAGCGCGTTCCGATGGACCCGGAGGGTCGGGAATTCCTGCGGGCGAGCGTCCCGCAGGTCGGAATGATCTTCCGTGTGGCGTTCGTCGGATCGGTCTTCGCTCTGATTGCCTTCGCGCTCTATCTGGTCACGGCCCGTCCAGCCTTGCGGGCGATCGGACATTGGACGACGCGGTTGGTCCTCCTCGTGCAAGGGGTGGGCGCCGTTTGGCTGATCGTTCAGTTTCAACGCGCGCGGGATGTCGTCGCGCTCATCGATCCCGCGCAGCGGAGCGTGATCCCGGAGGCGTGGCTTCAGCAATTCGGCGGTCGGTTGGAGCTGCGGGCGCAAGGGAGTGCGATCGAGATCGCCGCGATCTTCGCCGCCATGGCGCTCACGGGATTCATCGCGCTTTTCGGCGGAACGTTGGAGCGGCTCTTGGAGGCGCTCCCGCCGCTTGAGGTGCTCGATCGGCTCACCTACCGCGCGGTGACGCTTGCCTTCCCCCTCTTGACGCTCATGTTGATCACGGGCGCCGTGTGGGCGAACGAATCTTGGGGCCGATATTGGGGCTGGGATCCCAAGGAGACGTGGGCGCTCATCACCTGGCTCTTCTACGCGACATTTCTGCACACGCGCCTCACGCACGGGTGGAAGGGACGTCGAAGCGCCGTGCTCGCCGTGCTCGGCTTCGTCGCCGTCATGTTCACGTATCTGGGGGTGAGTTTTCTGCTCCCCGGCTTACATTCGTATGCCGCGCGATCTCTCGGACCGTGGCCAATCGGATGAGCGAAGCATCCGCCGCATTCAAAACCGCGGATAGATGACGACGCGGCGGAAGGGATCCTGCCCCTTGCTCTCGGAGATGAGGCCGTAGCGTTGGACCAGTTCATGTTGCAACCGGCGGATGTACGCGCTCTGCGGAGAGAGTTCGACCGGCCGCCGATGGGCGATGACTTCGGCCACGGCCTCTTCAACCTCCTCCAGCGCCCGTTGCTCTTCGGGTGAGAGGTCCTCTTGAGGGGCCTGAAGTCCGAATTCCTCGATGAGGAAATTCCGCACTTGCGTGGTCGTGTTGCTCTTGAGGGCGATGACGGGGATGTTCCACTGTGCGGCGTCGCGCAGGCGTGAGGTGCCCGTGCGGGCATGCGATTTGAGCGTGAGCACGACGTCCGCTTGTTTCACGTCGGTCGTGATCACGGCCGGCACGCCCAATTCACGGATCGCGCGCTCGATCTTATCGCGGCTGACGGCATAGGGGAAGATGCGGAGCACACGCTGACTGGTCGGACCGCCCGCCGTCGCAGTGAGTCGTTCCTCTGGAGCCACCGATGGGGCACCTTCCTTCACGATCTCAATCTCGCCGCTCGGTTTCCGAAGACGCAGCTCCGGACGCGGCGGAATGCCGCGCAGCAAGCGATCCACGACCGTCGCGACGTCGTGATGGACAGCGAGGCGATCTTTGTCTTGAATCTCGATGAGGACGTCGAACGTGGGAGGCGCTTTGCGCTCCAGCACGGTCTTTTGCGTTCCGCGCCGCTTGGCCTCTTCATCGCTCAAGGTAACGGCCTGGATGCCCCCCACCAGATCGCAGAGCGTCGGATTCATGAGGAGGTTCTCCAGGGAGTTCCCATGCGCCGTGGCGATCAACTGGACGCCCCGTTCGGCGATCGTGCGCGCAGCCAACGCTTCGGCCTCGGTCCCGATTTCGTCAATGACGATCACCTCGGGCATGTGGTTCTCAACGGCTTCGATCATCACGGCATGTTGCAGCTCCGGCGAGGGGACTTGCATGCGGCGCGCGCGTCCGATGCCCGGATGCGGGATGTCTCCGTCTCCCGCGATCTCGTTGGACGTATCCACGACCATCACGCGCTTGCCGAGCTCGTCGGCGAGCACGCGCGCTGCTTCGCGCAGGAGCGTCGTCTTTCCGACGCCCGGCTTCCCCAGCAACAGGATGCTCTTGCCCGACTGGATGACGTCTTTGACGATGTCCACCGTCCCGAAGACAGCGCGCCCGACGCGACAGGTGAGACCGATGATCTCGCCACGACGGTTCCGCAAGGCGGAGATCCGATGCAGCGTGCGTTCGATCCCCGCGCGGTTGTCCTTGGTGAACGTCCCGACGCGGCTCACGACGAAATGGAGGTCCTCGCGCGTGATGGTCTCTTCGCGCAGGATGATCGAGCGGGCGAGAAATCGCGCTTCAGGCGGTCGCCCGAGATCGAGGACGACTTCGACTAACTCGTTCATGTCCGGCTGCTGCGCGAGCGCCTCCCGGATCGCCGGGGGGAGGACCTCCAGCAGCGCGTCGAGGTCATCGGCGATTTCGATCCCCCGCTGTCCCATAGGTCCTTCACAGGTGCTTATCATAGCGGCCTCGTCGAGAAATGTCCAAAATCGCCCTCATGCTCCTCGGGGGCCTGTGCTATCCTTTTCCGTCATGAAGCCGACGTCGGACATGTCGTTCCAACAGATTCGCCATCACGTTGAGGGGATCTTGCGGGCATTGCGGCTTGATCCGGCGCACGACCCCGAGCTTCGGCAAACGCCCGAGCGCGCAGCCGAATGGTATCTGGAGTTCTTCGGCCAGGCCGATCGCGAGGAAGAACCGGACATCGTCCCCCTGGCCCATGAGGGGGATGGGGAGGAGATGATCCTGGTCACGGGCCTCCCCTTTTATTCCGTGTGCGCGCATCATCTGCTCCCCTTCTTCGGCGAAGCGCACGTCGCGTACGTGCCTGAGCGCGCGCTTTTGGGGATTGGGAGTCTCGGGCGCTTACTTGATCACTATGCGCGGCGTCCGCAGCTTCAAGAGCGATTGACCGAACAGGTCGCCGATGCCCTCGTGCGCGCAGTTCACCCTCGGGGGGTCTTCGTCCTCCTCAAAGCGCGCCAACTCTGCATGGAGATGCGCGGCGCGAAGAAGCCGGGATGGGTGACGACAAGTGCCGCGCGTGGATGTTTTCGGGAATCGGCCTGGCGTGAGGACTTCTTCCGACGGTTGGGCGAACGGTGAGCCGATCAAGAGGCCTCGGCCAGAAGCGTCGGATCGAAGCAGACGATGGCCTTGATGATCTCCGCGCGCGCCATCGCCGCGACAGCTTCCGACACGCGTTCCAGGGGAAACCGATGGATCGGCAGATGCTGCGCGCGGATGACCCCCCGTTCGATCCAGCGGAGCGCCTCGCGCGTATCCGGAGGGCCGCAGGAATAGCTCGGGATGAGGCTGATCTCGTTCATGTAGAGGTGGTGGGGCTCGATCGTGAGCTCTTCTCCGGGCGGCAACGGCGTGAAGAGGATCACGCGAGCGCCCGGACCGGCACAGGCGATCCCGAGCGCGACGGCTTCGCGCGACCCTGGACCGACGATGACGACGTCCGCTCCGTACCCTTCGGTCAGCTCGCGGACGCGTTTGGGGACATCCTCCCGTTCCGGATTCAGCGCCTGCACATCGCCGAGCTGTTCCGCCGTGCGACAACGGGCATCGAGCCGATCCACGCCGATGAGGGGGCGCGCTCCCCACGCGCGCGCCAGCCAGAGATGGAGCAGCCCCATGATCCCCAAGCCGATGACGACGACGGCGTCCCCTTCGCGCACGCTCGCGCGTCGGAGCGATTTCACCACGCAGGCCGTTGGCTCGATCAACACGCCATCTTCCCAGGCCACGTGATCCGGGAGCTTCAACAGGTCCGCGAGGTTCTCTTCCGGGACGAGAAAATATTCGGCCAGCCCACCCGGGACGATCCTCGAACGCCGCCATGTCGCACAGTGGCTGTAGTGCCCGCGACGACAGAGACGACATCGAAAGCACGGCGCGTGGTGGTGGACGAAGACGCGATCGCCCGCGCGCACGTCGTGCACATCGGCGCCCACGCGCACCACCACGCCGACGGGCTCGTGCCCGAAGACCAGAGGGGCTTTCCGGCGAATGTACCACGGGAGGACATCGCCCGAGCAGATGCCGCAGGCGACGGTCCTCACCAGCACCTCGCGTTCGCCCACCGGGGGGACGTCCAGCTCTTCCACGCGAATGTCGTAGAGGTCGTACAGACGCGCCGCACGCATCCGAGAAGGGAGGACAGGCACGCTCACCGTCGCTTCCCCCGATCTCACGGGATCACAGCGTACTTGATGCAATTACCTTGCTGCAAGAGGGCGAACACTTCCAGAAGGCGCGTGAGCGGATACTCTCCGGTGATGAGGCGTCCAACTTCGATCCGCCGCTCGCACAGCAGCTCATACGCTCGTCGCACGGCGCGCTGCGTGTAGTGGAAAGGGCTGATCAGCGTGATCTGATCGTAGTGGATGCGTCCGGTGTCCAGCTCGATCGTCGAGCCGGAGGGACAACCGCCGAAGAGCACGACCTTTCCACCACGACGGACCAATGCGATCGCCTGTTGCCAGACGGCCGGACGACCCGTGCATTCGATGACCGTATCGGCGCCTCGCCCCTGCGTGAGGTCCAGGACGATCTCGCGTACGTCCTCGGTCTCTACATCAATGACGCGGGCTGCCCCCAGCTCTTGCGCCATGCGCAGTCGGAACGCGCGTCGCCCGGCGATCAGGACGCGCTCCAGCCCCAGCGCTCGAAGCAGCAGCAGGTGCATCAGGCCGATCGCCCCAGCGCCGATGATGAGAACCGTGTCCTCGGGATCGAAGTCCAGATGCTCTAACCCATGCACGACGCACGAGAGCGGTTCTAAGATGGCCGCTTCGTTGAAGGGGAGCGCCGCCGGCTTCGGGAACATGTTCTTCTGCACGATGTGCGCGGGGACCTTGATGTATTCGGCGTAAGCGCCGAGGACCTTAGCTTTCATCGTCAGCTCGCAGAGGTTATCTTGGCCGCGCCGGCAGTAATAGCAATAGCCGCACGGAGCCGAATGGACGGACATGACGGCGTCTCCTTCGCGGAAGTTTCGGACGCCGCGACCGACTTCGGCGACCTCGCCGGCGAATTCGTGTCCGAAGAGCGTCGGCATGGGCATCTTCGGATGCCCGCGCAGATACGCTTTCAGGTCCGTCCCACAAGTCAGCGCCGCGCGAATCTTGACGACGACTTCGCCCGGTCCCGGTATTGGTCTTTCGACCTCGCGCAATTCCAGAAGGCCCGGTCGCACCAAGACGTTCGCCAACATGCCGTTCCGCTTCCGTTCCATAAGCCAAAGGCTCAATTCTAGCTCACGCCCTTCGATCTGCCAATTTCTCCTGGGCGCGATGAACGGTTGAACAAGCTTCGGGCGAGCGCGTACAATACCTCGTGCCAGGAGCGCGCGCATGAGAACAGATCGCGAAGGCCGACCGTTCGAGCCGATCCACTGTGAGTGGTCGGGACATGAGGAGCCGGCGCCGATGCGCGACGAGGCGGGCTCTCGCCTGTATCGGCATCGTGGGAACTACCGTTGGGACGGTGTATCGCCGGAGCCGTACAAAGTCCAATCCGACGATTGGGCCGCCGCTCAGCGCATGGTCTTCGTCGGTCGCGCGGCCGAGCCCCTGGATTTTCATCTGCGGTATTTCGAGTTGGAGCCCGGCGGATTCACGAGTTTGGAGAAGCACGAACACGCCCATGTCGTGATCATCGTTCGCGGGAGGGGGACGGTCGTCGCCGGTTCAGCGTGTTGGGACGTGGGCTTCCTCGATACGATCTATATCGCCCCCTTCACGCCGCATCAATTCCTCAATGCGGGAGAAGAACCCTTCGGATTCTTCTGCATCGTAGACGCTGTGCGCGATCGCCCGCAGCCTCTGAGCCCGAGCGAGCTGCAGCGCTTGCTGGCGATCCCCAGCGTGCGTGCCGTGCTTCGGGTCCCCGCTCTCGGAGAGAGTGCGCCTCAATCGGAGAGGTGAGCCCGAGCGTATTCGAGCAGTCGCTGCTTCAGCTCCTCGAGCTTGCCCGTGAAGAAATGATCCGCGCCCTCGATCACGATCACGTCCTTTGGTTCCGGAAGCGTCAACATCAAGGCGTGGAGGTGTTCCAGGGGGGCGAATTCGTCTTTCGTGCCGTGGATGAAGAGCTTTCGTTTCCGACACTCCTCGAGGAATCGGAAGTCGGCCAGCGCGACGGCTGCGCCAATGGCGATGAGCGTCGTCACGCGTTCATCGCGCGCCCCGACTTTCAACCCCACCCAGGCGCCGAAAGAATATCCGGCGAGCCAGATCGGCGTCTTCGGATATCGTTCGGACATGAAGGCGATGGCCGCCGCGACGTCCTCCTGCTCCCCTTCGCCGAAGTCGAATGTCCCTGCGCTCTTGCCGACGCCGCGGAAGTTGAATCGCAATGTCGCCAGGCCGGCTTCCTGAAGAGCGTGCGCCGCGCGCACGACGACTTTGTTGTGCATCGTCCCACCGTATTGCGGATGGGGATGGCAGAGAACAGCCACCGCCTTCGGCGTAGACGAAGTTCCTTCTTCAAGGACCGCTTCAAGCGGTCCGACCGATGTCGAGAGCATGAGTCCCATAGCAGGATTGGGATAGCAGAAAACTTTGCCTCTGGCAATGGCCTCGCCGTATGATAGTGAGCGTACGACGATATGCGGGATGGAGGAGGGCGATGACGAGACCACGACATTTCATCGCGTGCGCCCTCGGGCTCTTCGCCTTCGGGATCTGGAGCGGATTCTTCGCTCTGAGCGAGGATCCGAAGAGCAGCGGGGGGGCGGCCATCACGGCCGAGGAGATTCGGGCCCACGTGCGATTCCTCGCCTCGGACGAGTTGGAGGGTCGAGAGGCCGGGACTGAAGGAGCTGAACGCGCGGCGCGCTACATCGCTTCGGCATTTCGTGCCTACGGACTGAAACCCATTGGGGATGGAGGGACGTTCGAGCAACGCTTCTCCTTCGTCGCTCGCGTCGTGCCCGGCCCGATGAACCGACTGTGGTTGAGAACAGAGGCCGGAGAGCGAGCATTCGCCTTCGGAAGGGATTTTGTGCCGCTCGCGCTCTCCAGCAGTGGGGCTGTTGAAGGGGAAGGCGTCTTCGTCGGCTATGGCATCTCTGCTCCTGAACTCGGCCGCGATGATTACGCGGGTGGCGAGGTCGGCGGGAGGATCGTCTTCGTCCTCGACGGGAGTCCGGACGGGCAAGATCCTCACGGACGATTTCGCGAGTATCGAGCGCCGCAACGCAAGATCGCCACGGCCCGGGAGAAGGGGGCGCGCGCCGTCCTCTTCATCGCCGCTGAGGAGAAAGCCGAAGATGACCCACTCGCGGCGCTCCGGTACGATCCCATGTTCGGTGAGGCCGGCTTCCCCGTCTTGGTCCTCGGGCGGGCGGCGGCGTCCGAAATCTTGAAGGCTGCGGGGAAGGATCTCGCTGAGCTTGAGCGCGCGCTGACGACCGCGGCGGCGCCTCGCCCCGTCGCGCTCTCGGGAGCGCGCCTCGCCCTCTATGCTGACGTGAAGAAGGAGATGCGGCAGACGGCGAACGTCGTCGGTTTGCTGGAAGGAAGCGATCCGGCTCTCAAGGATGAGATCATCCTCGTCGGCGCGCATTACGATCATCTCGGGCGCGGGGGCGCCCACTCGCTCGCTCCCCATCAAGTGGGGGAAGTGCACAACGGCGCGGACGATAATGCCTCAGGCGTCGCAGGAATGCTCGAGTTGGCGCAAGCGCTCGCCGCGGATCGGGCGTCCCTTCGCCGCAGCATCCTCTTCATCGCGTTTTCAGCCGAGGAGATGGGGTTGCTCGGTTCCAATCATTACGTGAAGCATCCCCTCCTTCCGCTGGAGCGCACGATCGCCATGCTCAACTTCGACATGATCGGTCGGCTGCGCGAGAGCGGCCTCATCGTCTACGGCGTCGGGACGTCGCCCTTCTGGCCGATGGCGCTCGAACGAGCGAACGAAAGCGTGCGGCTGAATCTGAGAGTGCGCGAGGACGGCGTCGGCCCGAGCGATCACACGTCGTTTTACCTGAGGGACATCCCCGTGCTCCATTTCTTCACCGGCGTCCACGAGGACTATCACAAGCCTTCGGACGATGCGGAGAGGATCAATGCCGAGGGAGCCCAGCAGATCATCTCGTTGGCGTACGCCGTGGTGAGGGAATTGGATCGTCAGCCGACGCGTCCAGCCTTCGTTCGCGCGAGGGAAGAGCGGCGCGAAGCCGTCGCATCGGGATTTCGCGTCTACATCGGGACGATCCCGGACTACGCTGAGTCCACCGAGGGCGTGAAAGTCGCTGGCGTGCGCCCGGGCAGCCCGGCCGAGCAGGCAGGAGTCCGCCCCGGCGATATCATTCTTCGCGTCGGGCGGCGGGAGATCCGAAACGTCTACGATTACACCTACGCTCTTCAGGAGCTGAAGGAAGGAGAGGAGGTGGAATTCGTGATCCTGCGCGGCGGCGAGCGACTCTCGCTGAAGGTCGTCCCCGAGCGGCGTCGCGCCTTGTAGTCGGCCGGGCGCGTTCGACGGCGCACTGGTGTGCGAATCTCCCTCCTTCGCCCGACCCCTCATTGGCCCTTCTTCGTGAAAAATCCGCTTGAGTTTGTGAAAAGCCGTGATAAAATCGCTCTCCGAAAGAGGCCGCGAACCTGGGGACGTGGTCCGGCAGGAGGTCGCGCCGAATGAGCGCGAAGCAGAAGGCGCATGGCGAATCCCATCGGGGGAGGGGGATATGAGGGCGACCAAGGAAGAGTCCGCGTGGATCGCGAAATTCATGGAGGCGATCGATGCCGGGAGATTCGCAGAAGCGGATCGCCTGCTTCCCCACCTCAAGATGAATGCCGATCCTCTTGTGGCGATCTTGGAGGCGGAGGTGGACCTCTACTTCGGTCGCCTCGAACCGGCCCGAGAGCGCCTTGCCCAGATTGATCCATGGAGACTGAGCGCGCGTTCGCTCCCGCGTTATCTTCTCGCCCTCGGCCAATGCTATGTGGAACATGGGCAGTGGGAGCTGGCGGAAGAGATTTTGGAGGGCGCGTGTTGCCTCTACAAGCTTCTGCACACTCGCTGTCATCTGGCTCGCGGGCTGTACCATCTGGGGATGGTGAAGTTCAAGCGCGGGAATGGAGAAGAGGCGGAAGCGCTGTGGGAGCAGGCGAGGGCGTGCCTGGCCGAAGAAGAGACGGCGCGGGGCGATTTCGCCCTCGGCGTGCTCGAATATGCCTTGGGCGTGCGGCGCTTTCAAACGGGGCGGATGGAAGAAGCTCGTGCCTCATTGCAAGCCAGCGTGCGGCTCCTCGACGAGGAACATGGTCGATATTATGCTTGCGCTTTAGGGGCGCTCGGCGCTGTGCTCGTCTCATGCGGAGAATGTGCGGATGCGGTCGAGAAGCTCCAAGAGGCGCAGCGCATCCTGATCCGATATGCGATCGGCGATCCGTTGATCGAAGTCACGGCCACGCTGGCCGCGGCTCTCGTTCGGATGGAGCGCTTCGATGAAGCGGAACACGCAGTGCGCGAGAGCTTGGAGGCCTTGCAACGCTTCGGACATGAACGAGGGGTCGGGCGGATGTTCAAGATGCTCGCCGAGATCTCTTTCGAACGAAACGATGTCGCGCGCACGGAGCATTCGGCGCGCATGGCCATCGAGTATGCCGAGGCGCTGGGAGATGACCTCTTGCGCGCGGAGGCGCAGCTCCTCCTCGGACGCGCAGCCGCACGACGGCGCGATCACGAGGCGGCCGAACGCGCCCTCTCGCACGCCCGCGAGATCGCCCGATGTGTGAATGATCGAAAGCTGGAGGGCCTCGCGTGCCTCTACTGGGCCGAGGCCTGTTATGCCACTTCGCCCATGCACGCTCAGGAGCTGATCGCGCGCGCGCAGGAGCTGCTTCGCCCACTCTCCGATCCGCAGATCGAGCGCGAGATCGAGCGCGTCTCCCAACGGGCGACGAGCGAGCGCATTAAGCTGACGCCCGATAACAAGCTCATCTTCGACGGCAACTTCCTGCCCAATTGGTACGTGGCGCGCGAGACGTTGGAACGCTTCCTACTCAAGAACGCGCTTCGGCAGGCCCAAGGGAATCTCACGAAGGCCGGGGAGCTGTTGGGGATCACGAAGGTGCACGTGCATAATCTGCGCCGGCAATTCAATCTCTGACCGAGGACGGTGCGAGAGAGAGCGCGCGAACGAACCGCTTCGGAGGTGGGGATGGGGACGCTCAAAGGGAAAGTCGCGATTGTGACCGGAGGGACGCGCGGCATCGGTCGCGCGATCGTCGAGGGGTTGCTCGAAGCCGGCGCGTCGGTCGTCTTCTGTGCGCGCCGGGCGGAGGCGGTACAGCGAGCGCTCGAGGAGTTGAGCGCCAAGGCGCCGGGGCGCGTCGCGGCGCTGCCGTGCGATGTGCGCGACCTGGCGCAAGTGCGCGCGTTGGTCCACCATGCGATCCGCACGTTCGGTGGCGTGGATATCTTGGTCAATAATGCGGGCGTTGGCATCTTCCGCAGCATCTACGAGTTGACGCCCGAGGAGTGGCATGAGGTCATCGAGACTAACCTCACGGGCGCTTTCTACTGCTGCCGAGAAGTCGTCGGCCACATGCGGCAGCGTGGCGGCGGATACATCATCAACATCAGCTCGCTCGCCGGCAAGAACGCTTTCGCCGGAGGAGCCGCGTACAACGCCTCGAAGTTCGGCCTGAACGGATTCAGCGAAGCGATCATGCAGGACTTACGCTACGACAACATCCGCGTGAGCTACGTCATGCCCGGCAGCGTCGCCACCGAATTCGGGGGGAGTGAGCCGACGGCGGAATCCGCGTGGAAGTTGAAACCTTCAGATGTCGCGCGCGTCGTCCTCCATTTGTTGGAGCATGATCCAGCGAGTCTCCCAAGCTGCGTGGAGATCCGTCCAGCAAAACCCCCGCGAAGAGGATGAAGCGCGCCGATGGCGACGAGCGGGCGGAATGGGCGTTTGATCTCCTGGCGTAAAGCCGATGAGACAATTAAGGCCGAAGCGACATACGCTTCGGCCTTTTGTGGGCCTCGTGTCTCGACGCGCAGATGGCACTCCTCACTCGCCCATCGGCATCATTGGTGTTGGTTCGCCTTCACCGGGCCGGGAACGGACCGCACCTCTCCCCCCATCGGCACTGATGGCGCAGGCATTGGCCGATGCCCAGGCGAGCTGTCTCCAGGGCGGCCAATCGCCGGACCTGGTGTGAGCGTTCCTCCACGCTCCAATCGAATGTCTCCCACGCGAAAGCTCGGCCGCGAGCGCCCCGGATTGGTCGTCGGCGGAGGGGTCGCGCCGGGCGATCCCCCATACCCAGGTCCGCCGGCGTAGGGCCCTCCATACCAGGCCGTCGGATAGGGGCAGCGATAGATCCAGCGCCGCCCCCAGGGCGAGGTGAAGTCGAAGCCGAAGGGAACGAAAGTGAAGATGCCCAGGAGAGGATCGAACACCCATGCGCTCGCCATCAATCCGTAGCCGAAGTGGCGGTGACGAGTCAGCGACCGATTCGCTGCGATCAAGACCTCCGCGCGATCCTTCGCCCACAGCTCGAACTCGTCGAGCGGCTCCGACTTCGGCACTTTCACGATCTCGACCCGAGCGAGGGCCACCGTCGCCCGTTGGCCTTTCTTCAACTTTTGTGCCCGCCCTTCGACGATCACCTCCAACTCTCCGTTTCGGACCAGCAGGCGCGTCGCATCAGCGCGTACATCAACGCGATAGAGCCCGCTCCTCGTGATTCGAAAGAGGGCGTGCGGTGTCTGTCCCCGAAGCAGGATCTCACGATTCAACCCCGTTGCCTCCAAGAGGGCCGTGCCCGTCCTGATCTCGAACTCCACAAGAGGGAGATCCGTGTGATGGAAGGCGACCTCCGTGCGACGATCCAGCCGCAATACCGATCCCGGATTGAGCAAAATCTCCGCGCGGCCCTCCCGGGTGAGGACCGCGTCTCCGTCATCTAAGTGCTGATGCGGGGCGAGCCTGCGGGAGAGCACATCCGAAGAAGTCTGCCGCCACACCTCGCCTTGCGTGTAATTGACCAACCCAGCGCGCGCTGAGACCAGATATTGCGCCACGACCCCGACCCATCCTCCCAGACACAGGAGAAGGCCAAGAGCGAACACAGCGGAATGCTTCGCGATAGTTCCCCTCATCGTCGTCCTCCCCTCACCTCACGCTCCCTCGAAGGATCGGGGCGCAATCCCCAAACCTTCGGCGCAAGTATACTACCGGATCGCCTCTCCATCCAAGAGCTCTCGTGAAATCCTCTGGCCTTCCTCGCGTTCCTGGCGCGCGCGAGTCCATGCCTTGCTCTCGGGGGGCTGACGCCGTATACTCCCTCCTCGAATGTCTCAACGACTCGCGGGATCAGGAGCGACGGATCCTATGGAGCGGTTCCTCTCGCCGGAGCCCATTGTGACGTTGGAGAAGGCCTTTGTGAACCCCTTCAAGACGATCCTCACGGCCGCGCGAACGTGCTACTCCAGTAAAGGGATCGTCCGCGAGGCAGATCTTCGAGAGGGGGCCGAGGCGCTCGCCGAAACGCTCTACCGCGCTGGGCATCATACGACTATCGAACACGCGCATTTTCAGTTCTCGCTGGCGAACGTCTCCCGGCAGTTCATCTGGTCCTTCCTCCACGCGCATCCCTTTTACACTTCCGAGCAGGTGAGCCAACGTTACGTCGAGGTCACCCCGGGGAATGTCGCCATCCCCCCGCTGCGTGGCGAAAGCCTGACGCTTTATCTGGAGACCATCGAGTTTCAGATGGGGGCGTATCGTCGCCTGGCCGAGATGCTCTTCCCGATCGTTGAGAACGAATATCGTCGCCTTTTCCCGCGTCGTCGGGCGACTGAGAGGAAGTATCGTGCGGCGATCCAGAAGCGATGCTTGGAAATCGCCCGATACGTGCTGCCCGTGGCGACGTTCGCGTATCTGTACCACACCATCAGCGCGATCACCCTGCTGCGTTACCATCGCCTCTGCCAGCAGCTGGATGCCCCTCACGAACAACGCCTCGTCGTCGAGAAGATGGTCCACGAGGTCCTGCGATGGGATCCGCTCTACGCCCGCATCCTCGAAGATCCGCTCCCGCTTGAGGAGACGCCCGAATTCGCCTTCTTCACCGCGCATTTCGAACAGTTGGGATGGGAGCAACGGCGCGCGTTTCGCGAGGAGTTCGATCGCAGCCTCGATGGTCGCGTCTCGAAGCTCGTGGACTACAAGCTCAATAATGAGGCGACGTTGGCCGATGCCGTGCGGCACGTCCTCGGCGTCTCGCGCTCGGTGCTCGATGATGCGGCAGCCATCGAGTTGGTCCTCAATCCGGCGCGGAATCGGTTGCTCGGGGAATCATTGAACCTCACGACGCTCTCCAAGCTCTCGCGCGCGCTCTACCACCCGAACTACACCTTCCGCAAGAAGCTCAGCCACGCTGCCGATTCGCAGGATCAACGACATCGCCTGACGCCCGCTTCGCGCCCGTGCCTGACGGCGCAGTTCAGCCTCGAGCCGGATTTCATCACGCCCGAATTGATCCGATACGAGGAGAAGATCGAGCGCGTCTACATTGAGACCATGGAGCGCATCTGGTCGGCTATCGCCGCGTTGCGGGCGCGCGGCGTCCGCGACGAGTATGCGATGTATCTGCTGCCCAATGCCGTCGCCGTCCGCTATACGGAATCGGCCGATCTGCTCAATCTCCGGCATAAACACGCCATGCGCCTCTGTTTCCTCGCGCAGGAGGAGATCTGGCGCGCTTCCGTGGAGGAGGCTCAGCAGATTCGCGATGTGAATCCCACGATCGGGAAATACTTGCTCCCCCCGTGCACGCTCCGCAAATTGGCCGGTACCCGCCCGACCTGTCCGGAAGGCGATCGCTTCTGCGGCGTCCCCGTCTGGCGACTCGACCTGAGCGAATATCGGCGATTGATCTGAACGAGACGACGCGATCCCTCCTCATCCGCCCCGGTGTCCGCAAGATGGTAGAGAGGCCCCGCAGGGGACGTCCACGGCTATTTCCTGATCGCGGCGCCTCCGGCGATCGCCGTATTTTCCTCCGGCAAACGCCGTATTTTCCGCCACCCCTCTTGACGGCCCATCCCTCGTCGCCTACATATGGCGGTGTAGTTTGCGGTGTGGTGCATGTGAGCGAATCTGGCGAGGAAGGAGTTGATGACGATGCCGCGAGTCCGCGAGCTACGAGTCACCGCGTCCGCCATCGCCGACCTCATCGATGCCGGCCAATTCATAACGGCCGAGAAGGCCTTGCAGAGTATCGGTGACGCATCGCCTCTGGTTCGCGTGCTTCGCGCCGAAGTGGAGATTTATTTCTCGCGCCTGCGCGAAGCCGAGCGGTTGCTTGATGAAGTCGCCCCGGAGGCCACGGACGTCGACGTCGCCGCCCGCTACGCCATGGCGCGCGGCGAGCTGAGCTACTGGCTCTATCGCTATGAGGAGGCCGAAGAGCATTTCCACATAGCCCTCCACTTCTATAAGTTCCTTGGCGAGACCTTCCGCCAAGCCGTCGCCTTCTATAACCTCGGGCGCTTGGAACGCCGCCGCGCCCGATTCGAGGAAGCAGAGCGGTTTTTGACCTGTGCCGGTGAGATGATTCGAGGAGAGCGAGGGCCGCGCTTTGATTCCTTGCAGGGACTCATCTCCTTCAATCTGGCGGTATGTTGCTTCGATAGGGGACAGTTGGAGCGAGCGAAAGGGCTCTTTGAAGAAGCTGTGATGCTTTTGGGAACATGTGAGAATTGGCGTTATTATGGGTTGGCTTTGAATGGCCTTGGAGGGGTGTACCTTTACTTGGGGCACTATTCTGAAGCCTTGCTGACCTTTGAAAAGGCCAAGCGAATATTTCGTAAGTTCAACCTCGCTCATGACATTGAGCACGCGAGCAATAACATGGCCTTGGCTTTGATTGGGCTCGGACGGCATGAAGAAGCCAAGCCGCTCCTATCGGAGAGTTTGGAGCTCGCGCAAAGAATCGGAAACGTCACAAGTGCGAGCACCTTTTCGGTGTCTTTTGCGGAGTTATATATCGGTTTGGGCGAGTTGGATAAAGCGCACGCCTATGGCACCCAAGCGTTGGAATACGCTGAATTAGCCGGCAATCTCTTCGAAAAAGGCCGCGCTCTCATTCAACTCGGACGCGTGGCTCTTTTGAAAGGCCGATACTATGAGAGCGAGAAGGCATTGCGACAAGCGTTGGAGATCGGCGAGAGGTTGAAGAGCCGCGAGGTCGAGGCTCCGGCCTGCCTCTATCTGGCCGAGTTGATGCTCGCCGTTCAGCCTATGAAAGCGCGCCAGTGGCTCGCGCGAGCGGAGCAGGCGCTCGCCGGGTACCCGCACGCGCGGTTCCGCGCCGAGCTGGAGCGAATCCGGCGGAAGATGGATGAGGGGCGGATTCGCGTCGAGGAGGAGCGATTCATCGTGGACGGGACGCGATTGCCCAAGTGGTACGAGGCGAAAGAGGCACTCGAGATCTTCCTCATCCGAAGGGCGCTCGAACAAACCGGGGGGAATCTCTCCCAGGCGGGCAAGCTGCTTGGGACGACGCGCGTGCACGTCCACAAGAAGAAGAAACAGTACGGTCTGTGAGTCCTGAGCTCCTGTCTCTCCAGGCCGCCCAAGAGCCCGATCGGGCGGGAAGTGAAAAATCTACTTGCCCCAAATCTCCATTTGCGTATAATAAAGCGCGAAAACCCGACAAAGTGCGGGTTTTCGCGCGGGCTGCCGACTCGTCGCATGCCGTCGGGTGGGTGGACGCGCTCGAAGAACGAAGAAAGGAGGAGGGGGCTCTATGGAACTGTGGCTACTGATCCTCTTCGCCTTCTACCGGTTCTTCATCCAATTCGCGAACATTTTGGACCTCGGTGTGAGCAACGGTGGATGAGAGTTAGCATAGTTCCTGTCGGCTTGAAGTCGTCGTGCGTTGTGGTGAAGTTCTTGGGGATGCTGTTCGTGATGTGATGAAGTCCAACCGGTGCTTGCGTGCCTTTTGAGGCCGCCGGTGCCATTCGACGTCTCCGAATGGCCCTCCGGGAGCCGGGATGCGAACATCCCGGCTTCTCTTTTTTCATCGCGAACGATTGCGATCTGTCGACCCGCATGGGCTATAATCATCGCGTGATGGCGAGGCTGAAGGAGGAGGGCATGGTCGAGCGAAAGGACCAGCATTCGGACGTCTCTGGCGAGCCTGAGATTGGGCGAGAGCCGCGCGCGGAGATCGAGGCCTTGCGCGAGGAACATCGCGCCTTGTTACGGGAACTGCGGCGATTAGACCGATCGCTCGCGCGGCTCTCGGTGAAGCAAGCGGAGGCTGCCCTCGTGATTCCCGTCTTGGAATCGCTTCACGCCTTCCTCGCCGATCATGTGCACCCGCATATGCGGCGGGAGCGCGAGACCTTGCATCCGCTGGTGAAAAAGAGCGGGCTCTCGCGCAAGCGGGACATCCGGGCGATCTTGGCCGGCGATGATGGTTTGGAGAAGGAATGTCGGCAACTTCGACGAGCTTTGCAACGGCTCAGGCGCGAGAAGGACGAGCGCGAGACCGTTCGGCAAGTGATCGCCATCGGCGAGGGAATCATCGAGGGCATCATCGAGCATGTCCATCGCGAAGAAGAGGTCCTCTTCCCGCGGCTAGAAGAAGCCCTGGTGCCGCCTCGCTCCTCGCGCGGATAGGGCCCATTGAGTGAGCGAAGAGACGGCGCCCGATCGTTGTCCTTAGTCTGTGCCTTCCCCACGCAGATCGCTTGTGAACGCGTGTCGTGAGCCAGACGTCTTCCCGACTGTGGCTTAATCTCGTTCAATGTCGCCTTTAGATCGTTCAAGACAATTGAGCATGCGGAGCCTAAACTGACTGTTCCGCTGGAACGGAGGGGACTTTGAAACACGGAGGCTCCGCCATGGTAGGAAGAGCTCAAGCGATGTGGGTGATTTCTTTCACCCTTATGCTTTCGTTCCTCTTGGGGAGCGGCTTCGTCTTCGGGCAAGGGAAGACGACGGGCGCCATCTCGGGGACGGTCTTCGATCCGACGGGAGCTGTCGTGGCGGGGGCGAAGGTGCAGCTCAAGGATCAGCTCACCGGTGCCCTGCGAGAGACCGTCACGAATGAGGTGGGGACCTTCCTTTTCCCGAACCTGCCGTTTGGAACGTACGAAGTGACGGTGACGGCGCCGGGGTTTCAGACGGCCGTCTACAGTCGGGTCGTCGTGGAATCGGCGCGAACGACGGATGTGATCATTCACCTGAAAGTGGGGGAAGTCGTCGAGACGGTGCAGATCGAGGGAGCGACGCCGGCGTTGGAGATCACCTCCAACACCGTCTCCAACACCGTTCGGAACGAAGCGATACAGAAGCTGCCGCTCAGTGGGCGCAATATCCTGAATTTCGCGCTTCTTGTGCCGGGGGCGCAGACAGTTGGGGGCGGCGGGCGCTTCAGCGCGTACAACGGCATGCCGGGGGCGACGATCAACATCATGGTGGACGGCATCAACAACAATTCGCAGGGATTCAAGAGCGGCGGCACGAGCTTCTTCGCTACGGTTCCGCCTCGGCTCGATGCCATTGAGGAAGTGACGATCTCGACCGCTGGGTTGACGGCCGATGCCGGTGCTGAGGGGGCGATGCAAATTCGTTTCGTCACGCGGCGCGGATCGAACGAGTTCCACGGCGGGGTCTTCCATCAACTGCGCAATGACGCGCTGAACGCCAATAGCTATTTCAACAACGCGCGACGGTTGCCGCGACCGCGGGTGCGATTCAATGAATTTGGGGGGAACCTCGGTGGGCCGCTGTGGCGGAACCGAATCTTCTTCTTCGTGAACTACGAACAGGCGCGCATTCCGAGCCAGTCCACGGCGTCCAATACGATCCTCACGCCGGAGGCGCAGCAGGGGATCTTCCGCTATCGGGGGACAGATGGCGTCGAGCGCGCGGTCAATCTCCTGCAGATCGCCGGTGCCAACGGATATCCGGATCAACTCGATCCCATTGTGGCCGACTATTTCCGGCGGACGAACGAGACGTGGCGCCATGGCGTGATCACGCGCGTGGACCTGTTTCGGAATACGCTGAGCTGGCTCAATCGCACCAATACGATCCAGCACTATCCGACGGCTCGCCTAGATGTTCACCTCACGCCGAACCTCACGTGGACGGGGACCTGGCACCTCTTCAATCGCGTCATTGATGGAACGCCGCCTTGGCCGGGGTTCAAAGAGCAGAGCAAGTTCACCAACAGTTGGTACATCGCCTCGACGGCGGTGAATTGGACGATCTCGCCGCGGACGCTCAACGAGTTCAAGTACGGGCTCCAGCACAACGTGGATCAGTACAACGTGGGCGAGGGGCCGGACCAATTCTCTGTGAACGGTCGGCTCATGCGCATCGCCTATCCGTTCGTCCCGCCCTTGATTCGCAATCAGATGAACATCTCGCGCGCCAATGGCACGCACAATCTCTACAACAACCTCACGCTCATCCGAGGGGCGCACTCGATGACCATCGGCGGATCATTCCGGCATGTCGGTTGGTACGATGCCGATTTCATCGGGGCGGGGATTCCGCAATATAATGTCGGGATTGCGACGGGCGATCCGGTGACCAGTGTATTGAGCTCTTCTGTGCTGCCCGCGATCTCGAGTACCGATCTGACGAACGCGTGGAACCTCTATGCCCTGCTCACGGGGCGTGTGGCGAGCATCAGCGCGACGCGCGGCGTGGACTATCGGACGAAGCAATATAAGGACCTGACGATGCTCGTTCGACTTGATCGGCAGCGGGTTGGGGGCTTTTACTTTCAGGATTCGTGGCGGTATCGGCCGACGCTCACGTTCAACTATGGATTCCGGTGGCAGTTCTCGGGGGCGACTCACGATGCGCAAGGCATTTACACGAGCCCGACCGTGGAGCATCTGATGGGGCCTTCGCGCCAGCTCTTCAAGCCCGGTGTTCTCGATGGGGTGATGGATCCGCAGATCTTCCTTCGCCCGCGCGCCTACAAAGGCGACTTCGTCAATCCGGGGCCGAACTTCGGCTTCGCGTGGTCGCCGCGAGTGGAGTCCGGGTTGTGGCAGAAGCTCTTGGGAGGAGAGCAGAAGACCGTCCTCCGCGCGAGTTATTCGCTGAGCTACTACGATGAGGGGTTGCTGACGTTCATCAACTATGCTGGAGGGAATCCGGGGTTGATGCAATCGCTCTTTCTGAATCCGGGGATGCCGGGATTTCCCATCGGGGGATTGCGATTGAGCGATCCGACGCCGCCGCTAGCGATGTTCCCGGAGAGCTTCTCACCGCCTTTCCGGCAAGCGGATTATACGTTCGCGCGCGGATTCAGCAGCATGCTGCCCCAGCTGCGGACGCCTTATATCCAGACGTGGACCTTCGGGGTACAGCGGGAGCTGGCGCGCCATACGGTCCTCGAAGTGCGGTATGTGGGGAACAAGGGGACGCATATCTGGCACGGCTTCGATCTGAACGAGGTCAACATCTTCGAGAACGGGTTTTTGCAGGAATTTTTGAACGCGCAGCGGAATTTGGCGATCAATCAGGCGGCGGGGGTGAACAGTTTTGCGAATCGGGGGTTGCCGGGGCAGGTGCCGTTGCCCATTTTCGAGGCAGCGTTCGGGGCGCGAGGTTCGCAACCGGCTTTGCCGCCGACCTCGGGCTTCAGCAACGGCACGTTCTTGAATTACCTCCGTCAGGGACAAGTCGGGGCTTTCGCCAATGCGTTGGCCGGGTCTTCGATCTATCTCTGTCGGATGGTCGGAAATCTGCTCCCCGCATGTGCGCGCTTGGGGTTCGACAGCCCGGGGCCGTTCCCCATCAATTTCTTCCAGGCAAATCCTTTTGCGGCCGGAGCGGCGATCAACCTCATGACGGATTATTCCTACTCCAGCTATCACGGGTTTCAGGTGCAACTGCGCCGCACCTACAGTCAGGGCGTGAGCTTCGTCGTCAACTACACTTTCAGCAAGTCCCTGAGCGACCTCTTCGCTGACTCGCCGACCATGTTCCGGAACTACACGACGCTTCGGAACCGAGGGCTCGATAAGGGACCTTCGCCCTTTGACCTGCGCCATGTCTTTCAAGCCTATGGGAGCTGGGAGTTGCCCTTCGGAACGGGGCGGCGATGGGCCACGGGGAATTCGATCGCGGATAAGATCATCGGGGGATGGACGCTCTCGTGGATTCTTCGGTGGCAGTCGGGACGCGTCTTTCGGCTCTCCAGCGATCGCTTCACGGTGAATCAGCGCGATTCCGGTGTCATCCTGAATGGGCTCACGGTAAAGGAACTACAGAAGATGCTCACGGTGAGACCGGGGCCAAACGCTACGGTGTTCTTCGTAGATCCGAAGCTCATCGGTCCGGATGGACGGGCGAATCCGGAGATCCTGGCGCCTCCGACGACGCCGGGCGTCTTCGGTCAGTTCATCTATCTGTATGGGCCGTCGCTCTTCTTGCCCGATCTCTCCCTCTCGAAGGAGATTCCGTTGACCGAGCGGATGAAGTTCGATCTATGGGTGACGGCGCTCAATGCCTTCAACCATCCGAGCTTCGAGGTGGGGAGCGTGGCTGGCTCCGTCAGCATCTTGTCCACGACGTTCGGACAGACGACGGCGACGGCCACCGGACCGCGAGAGATTCAGATTCGGCTCAAACTGAGCTTCTGAGGTTCACCGGCGTCGGGGGGGGATGACGTGCCGCTCATGGAGCCTTCCAACATCGCCCAATCTCCTCATCGTCTGATCCCCCCCGATGTCATTATGGGACCGTCGCCATGAGGCTGTTGTTCGGGAGAACCAACGGCGGGGCGACCGCTCCGGCATCGGCGACATCGGGCGTCGGGGTGCGAGACTTCGTCCAAGGACTCGGTGTCTTCGACGCGACCATGCTCGTCGTCGGGATCATGATCGGGTCGGGGATCTTCATCGTCTCGGCGGACATGGCGCGCCAGATCGGCAGTCCTGGTGGGTTGCTGCTGGCGTGGGGGATCACGGGACTTCTGACGTTGGCCGGAGCCCTCTCCTATGGCGAGCTGGCGGCCATGATGCCGTGGGCGGGTGGGCAGTACATTTTTCTGCGCGAAGCCTTCTCTCCCATTTTGGGCTTCTTGTATGGGTGGACGCTCTTTCTCGTCATTCAAACGGGGACGATAGCGGCCGTCTCGGTGGCCTTCGCGCGCTTCCTGGGCGTTCTTTGGCCGGCGATCGCTGAGGATCGGTATCTGATCCCACCGACCCATCTCTCCGAAGGGTATGCGCTCTCGCTCTCGACGAATCAGCTGATGGCGATCGTCGTGATCGCGCTCCTGACGTGGGCGAACATGCGGGGAGTGAGTTACGGAAAGGTCATTCAAAACGTCTTCACCGTGGCGAAGACAGGGGCGCTGCTGGGGCTCATCCTCGTGGCCTTGCTCCTTGGGTGGAACGCACACGCGGTGGCGGAGAATTTCGGCGATCTCTGGACGCCCCGCGGACATGTGCTGCTGGGGAGGGGCCTTGATGCGACGACGCCACTGGGGCTTTTCGTTGCGCTGTGCGTGGCACAGACGGGATCACTCTTCGCAGCCGATGCGTGGCATAATGTCGCGTTCGCGGCGGCGGAGGTGAAGAATCCGCGGCGTACGGTCCCGCTGGCGATGGGAGTGGGGGTGCTTCTGGTCATCACGTTGTATCTGTTGGCGAATGTCGCCTATTTAGTGACGTTGCCGCTCACGGAGATTCAGCGCGCGCCTTTCGATCGGGTGGGGACGGCGGTGTTGGAGGCCATCTTTCCGAATGGAGGAGCCTCGCTTATGGCCTTGGCCATTATGGTCTCGACCTTCGGGACGATCAATGGGCTGATTTTGGCAGGAGCGCGCGCCTATTATGCCATGGCGCGGGATGGACTCTTTTTCGCCTTCGCCGGGCGATTGAACGAAGCGCGCGTCCCCGGATGGGCTTTGCTTGTGCAAGGGGTGTGGGCGGCGGCCTTGGTCTTGCCGCGCACGTTCCATCCGGAGACGGGGACTTATGGGAACCTGTACAGCAACTTGCTGGACTATGTGATCTCGGCGGCGTTGCTCTTCTACATCCTCACGATCTTGGGCGTCTTCCGATTGCGCGCGAAGTGGCCGGATCGCGAGCGACCCTATCGCGTGTGGGGGTATCCCATTGTTCCGGCGCTCTACATCGTCGGAGCGGCGACGATCCTCGCCGTCCTCTTGTGTTATCGAACGGCGACGACCTGGCCGGGATTCATCCTCGTCCTCGCCGGTGTGCCGATCTATGGACTCTTGCGGTACCGTCAGGCTCGCGCAGCCTGAGCGGATCCTTTGGCGGAAGCCGAAGGCAGATATCGCCGAATGGTCAAGGAGGGGAAGCGTATGAGGCGAATGCGGATCGCATGGATGTGCCTCCTCTGCTGTTCATGGATCCTCCCGGTGGGAACCGGGGTCTCCTCGCAGGGGGGGAAGATCAAGGTGCCGAATAAAGTTTCGTTGAAAGCCATCCCCTTTGAGGCGACTGAAGTGCGCCTTCTGGAAGGGCCATTCCGCGAAGCGCTGGAGCGGACTGGGCGCTACATCTTGAGCCTGGACGTGGATCGGTTGCTGCATAACTTCCGGGTGAATGCGGGGCTTCCGTCATCGGCGCAGCCGTATGGGGGATGGGAAGCGCCCGATGTCGAGCTGCGCGGGCATACGGTCGGGCATTATCTGACGGCCTGCGCGCTCATGTACGCTCGGACGGGAGATGAGCGCTTCAAAGCGCGGGCGAATCAGATGGTGGCGGAGCTGGCGCGCATCCAGGAGGCGCTCGAACGCCGCGGATTCCATCGCGGGTATTTGTCGGCGTTCCCCGAAGAGTTCATTGATCGCGTGGAAGCGCGACAGCGCGTATGGGCGCCGTATTACACGCTTCACAAGATCATGGCGGGATTGCTCGACGTCTATCTCTATTGCGACAATGCGCAGGCTCTCGATGTGCTCGTCAAGATGGCGGAGTGGGTGAAGTTCCGCATGGATCGTCTGACGCGCGAGCAGCAGCAGAATATGTTGGAGACCGAGTACGGGGGGATGAACGAGGTCCTGGCGAACCTCTATGCCGTCACGGGGAATCCGGAACATCTGCGCCTGGCTCGGTTGTTCGACCACTATCGGCTCTTCGAACCGCTTTCGCGGGGGGAGGATCCCCTGGATGGGCTCCACGCGAACACGCAAATCCCGAAGATCATCGGCGCCGCGCGCGAGTACGAGCTGACGGGCGAGAAATGGTACGCCGACATCGCTACCTTCTTCTGGCAGCGCGTCGCCTTGCATCGCTCCTACGTCATCGGGGGGCACAGCGATGGCGAACGGTTCTTCCCCATCTCCCAATTCTCTCGTCGCTTGGGGCCGGCGACGGCCGAGACGTGTAACACCTACAACATGTTGAAGCTCACGCGCCATCTCTTCAGTTGGGAGCCCAAGGGCGAGTACATGGATTTTTACGAGCGTGCGTTGTTTAACCACATCCTGGCGTCCCAAGACCCGGCGACGGGAATGATGTGCTACTACGTGCCGTTGCGACCGGGGGCGTTTCGGACGTATTCGACGCCGGAGAATTCTTTCTGGTGTTGCGTGGGGACGGGGATCGAGAATCCCGCCCGCTATGGGGAGGCCATCTATTTCCACGACGATCGCTCGCTCTATGTGACGCTCTTCCTCGCATCGGAGGTGCGCTGGAGCGAGAAGGGGGTGCGCCTGGAGCAGCGGACGCGGTTTCCCGAAGAGGATCGCACGCGCGTGATCGTCCATGCGGAACGTCCCGTTCGGTTCGCGCTGAAGATCCGCTATCCGGGATGGGCTGTCTCCGGCGCTCAGGTCTTGGTGAACGGTCGGCGCGAATCGGTCGCGGCGACCCCGGGATCGTACATCACGCTGGAGCGCGAGTGGCGCGAAGGGGATACGGTGGAAGTCCAATTCCCCATGGGCTTGCGGATGGAAGCCATGCCGGATGATCCGACGATGATCGCGCTGCTCTACGGCCCGATCGTCTTAGCCGGAGACCTGGGCACGGAAGGTTTGACCGAGTCCGAGCGCTACGGTCCGAGCGCGCCGCGCATCGGCCGAGTGCGACCGGTGGAAGTGCCCGTTTTCGTCACCACTGATGTGAGGGACGTCTTGGCGAGGGTGAAGCCGGTGGCCGGAGCGCCCATGACGTTCCGCACCGAAGGGCTCGGACAGCCGCGCGATGTGACGCTGGCACCTTTCTACAAGCTGCACGATCGGCGATACACCGTCTATTGGAAGGTCTATTCGCCCGCCGAATGGGAGAAGCGAAAGGCGGAGATCGCCGCGCGCGAGGCGCGACGTCGGGAGATCGAGCGGCTGACCATTGATGCGGTGAACCTCAACGATCCGCAGAGCGAGCAGGCGCATCGCTTTCAGGGCGAGAACGCGAACGAAGGGTATTTCGAGGGGAGACGGTGGCGCGCAGCGCGTAACGGCTGGTTCAGCTACGAGCTGAGGGTCACGCCGGATCGTCCGGTGCTTTTGGTCTGCACGTATCGGGGGAGCGAAGGGCCTCCGCGCGTGTTCGACATCTTCGTCGACGGGGAGAAGATCGCGACGGAGCGATTGGAGATTCATCCGACCGAGCTGTTCGACAAGGAGTATCCCATCCCGGAGCACCTCACGCGGGGCAAGGAACGCATCGTCGTGAAGTTCCAGGCGCACCCGAACGCCATCGCGGGGGCTGTCTTTGACGTCCGCACGGTCGCGCGCGAGGGACTGCGCCAGTAAGAGATCTCGTGGGGGATTCTTCGCTGGAATCCCCCACGAGTGCTCACTGTTGAGGCGTCTCTTCCGACGCGGCGTTCCAGTCTGGCGGTTCCACGCCGAGCAGATGGTGGACGAAGAAGTCGTACATCTTGCGCGTGCCGTAGGTGCCCCCCATCGTGTGCCCTTGGCCGGGGAGGACGAGCAGGTCGAATGTCTTGTTCGCCTTGATGAGCGCATTCACGACCTGCATCGTGGAGGACGGATCCACGTTCGTATCGAGCTCGCCGACGATGAGCAGGACCTTCCCACGCAGTCGGTGCGCATTCTCCACGTTCGAGGATTCCGCGTAGTGCGGCCCGACGGGCCACCCCATCCACTGCTCGTTCCACCAGATTTTATCCATGCGATTGTCGTGGCAGCCGCACGAGGAGACGGCCACCTTGTAAAAATCGGAGTGGAACAGCAGCGCGGCGAGCGCATTCTGTCCACCGGCGGAATGTCCATAGATGCCGACGCGCGTGATGTCATAGTACGGGTACTTCGCCGCTACCGCCTTATGCCAAAGGATGCGATCGGGGAATCCTGCGTCGCGCAGGTTCTTCCAGGCCACATCGTGGAAGGCCTTCGAGCGATTCGCCGTCCCCATCCCGTCAATCTGCACGACGATGAATCCCAGCTCGGCCAGTGAGCGCATCGGGGTGTAGACGCTGAACGACTTCGGCACGAACGATCCTTGAGGTCCGGCGTAGATGTTCTCGATGACTGGGTATTTCTTCGAGGGATCGAAGTTCATCGGGCGGATGATAACCCCCCAAATGTCGGTCTTCCCATCGCGACCCTTCGCGACGAAGACTTCCGGCGGGCGCCATCCGGTCGCGAGCAATTCCGAGATGTCCCCGCGCTCCACCTCCATGAGCCGCTTTCGATCTTCCGTGCGCCGAAGCTCCAAAACTGGTGGGTGATCCACGCGCGACCAAAGGTCCACGTAGTATTTCATGTCCGAGGAGAACCGCACGACGTGATCTCCGTCGGCCTCGGTCAGAGCGACGAGTCCGCTGCCATCGAAGTTGATCCGATAATAGTGGATGAAGTACGGGTCCTGATCGGAATACATGCCGCTAGCCTGAAACCAAATCTGGCGCTTCTCCTCGTCCACCTTCACGACGCCGCGCACGACCCATGGGCCCTTCGTGATCTGGTTTTTCACCTTACCGGTGAGGCCATCGTAGAGATAGAGATGGCGCCAGCCGTCGCGCTCGGAGGCCCAGATGATCTCCCGCCCATCGTTGACATCGTATCGGTATCGGGTCCCGGTCTCACGATGGTTCGGCGAGAGGGGGCGATAGGAGAAGAAGGTCGCACATTCCTCATTGATGAGGACGCGCGGTGTCCCCGTCGCCGCGTCCACCTCGATCACGCGATAGACCTGGTGGCCGCGTTGATTGTACTCGAACGTGAAGGCTCGGCCATCTTTCCACCAGATGGGGTTGGAGAGGCTGTAGGGATTGGGGAAAAGGCTGTTGTCAATCGGGATGGCTTTCCGCGCATCCACGTCGAAGAGGACGGGGTGCGCGACATCGAGGACGTCGCCCGGCTTGGCGTATTCGCGCGTGTGGAGCTTCGGCTGGAGTTGGTCGGTCGGCGAGGATTCGATGTAGTGGACCTGTCGGCGATATCCTTGCCGCACACGGTACGCGACGAGACGCCGCGAATCCGGCGACCAGGTGATCGAGGCGAATGTGTAGGCGTTGCCCTCGGATCCATCGAAGCTCAATGGGATGGCTTCGTCCTTCCCCTTGGGGCGAATGAAGACATTGTAGTTTCGGATGAAGGCCTCCCATCGTCCATCCGGGGAAGGCTTCGCTTCGGGGTCTTGAGAGGATTGGATGGGGCTGAAGGGGAGTGGGCGACGGGTCTGTTGCGTTTGTTGCGACGAGGGGGCACGTGTGGGGAGGACGACCATGCCATCCTGGACGTCGTTGTCGTACTCGCGGGGGTACTCTTCCCATTCTTCGGGGCCTCGTCCTCTGAAGGGACCAGAAGTCGCCGGTCCGGTCTGACGGCACGTGTAGTCGGAGAGATCGCAGCGCCAGGTCGCCCCTGCGGCGGTGAACTGGATCGCGCGCTCCTGATCCACGAAGGTGAGGGTAGAGAAGGGCAAGGTCGTCGGCGTGTACGAGCGTCCCATTGCCGTCGAGAGCGAGGCCGCCAGTCGAGCGTGATCGAAGGCCGGGCGCTTCGTGAGCGTCTCCGCGTCCACGAGGACGAATTCATGGCCGCCTTTGACCGTGCGCCGGTACCAAAAGCGCGGTGTGTTCTCGATCCATTCGACAGTGTCCACGATATTGAGGGCGAGTCCCTCCAGGCGCTCGCGCAGCGCGAAGGCGCGTTCGTAGTCGGCTCGGGTGCCCTGTGCGCGGACGGGAAGTGAGGCATAGGACAGCAGACAGACGATCGCCGCGAAGGTTCCCAACCACTGATGGTATCGTCTCATGGCGTCATCCCTCCCGATACGGGGATTCTCTTCGGAGGCTGACGGAAAGAGCTCGGGAGGATGCGCGATCCGAGGCGTGAGGAGGATCGGCATCCTCCCAAGCCGGTGGGCGTGACGACGAGGAGGTTGTGTCCCGAGGCGCTACCACGTGATATGTGCTCGAATCTGAATATTGCGCGGTCCGACGAGCGTGCTCGTCGTCTGCCCGAAGCTGGTCGAATCAATGCTCAGCGTTCCTCCTAAACCGCCGACGTTCAGGACCGGGTGATTGAAGGCGTTCAGCATCTCGATCTGCAGGTTGAACTTGACGCGCTCCCGAATCGGGATCTCCTTGAGCAGGGCCAGATCGTTGACCACGAGCGGCGTCCCATAGAGATAGATGAACTGCCCGAGCTGGCCGGGGGTCGTCGGCGATTCGAGGAATTGTGGATTGGCGCGTCCATCCGGACCGATGAGCGTCGGATCGGCATGATACGCGTTGCGGTTCGGACCCGGACTGAACTGTCGCATCTTTCGCTGCAGTTCGGCGACGCTGATCCCCTTGAGGATCACTCCCGCCTCGTTCTGATTGAACGTCGCTCGTCCGCTCGTCAGCAGATATGGACGACCGGAATTGAGTCGCGTGATCCCCGAGAGCGTCCATCCGCCGACCAGCCGATCGAGGGCTCCGGGAGCATTCGAGAGGAAGCGCCGACCGCGTCCGAACGGCAGCTCGTAGGTCCAGAAGACGTTGAGGGTGTGGCGCAGATCGAAAGGAGATGGCGCCTTATCGAGGTTCCGGTTTCGCAGTGTCGTGTAGCCGTCAGAGGCGTTGGAGTTCGGCGTCGCGAAGAAGTCACCGAGCGATTTGCTCCACGTGTAGTTGGCGTTGAGCGTGAGACCACGACTGAGAGAGCGTCGCAGCTCGATCTGCAGTCCATGATACGTGGACCATGAATTGTCATCCACGAGCGTCATGCTCGTGACGAAGGGATTGGCGCGGAAGAAGTTGATGGGATACGGGCCCGGCGCGTTGAACCCGAGCGTCGCGCAGGGAGCGAAATTGCTGCCAACCATGCGGCAGAAGTAGATGTTGCTCGTGGCGAGCGCGTTCGCCAAGGCTCCGACCGTCCCCTGCCTCAGGTGGGTGATGAACGTGCCGTTGGAGAAGCCGGAGCTGGCCGGAAGCGCCGGTTGGGATCCCCGTGCGCCGAACGCCGCCTCGAAAATAGGCAACGGCACCTGCCCCGGCAACCCCCGATTCGCAAAACTGTTCACCCCCGCCGCCTGATTGATCGCCAAATTCCGCTGCGCGTTCAAAAATTCCTGCAAAAACCCGTTCTCGAAGATGTTGGTCTCGCTCAGGGGATACGTTCGCCAGACGTGCGTGGACTTATTGCCAACGTACCGCACTTCGAGGACGGTGCTCGGCGTGAGCTCGCGTTGGATACCGAACGTCCAGTGCTGGACATACGGCGTATGCATGAACGGCTTGAAAGACGCCAGGCCGCTCACGAAAGTGAAGAGCGATTGTGGCATGGGGGAGGTGAAAGCCGGCGGATTCACGGCGAATGGAGGGAGCGGCGACGTGAGCGCTCGCGTGAGCGATAGCTCTCCCGGGGCGAAGCCCGGCATCCCGGGCTGCAAAACGAAGCTCTGAGTCAAGCCCGGGTTGTTGCCGACGCTGAATTGGAGCATGTTCATGCCTTCGTCGTAATAGTTGATCCCGTAGGCAGCGCGAATGACCGTTTGGCGATCTGCGCCGAAGAGTTTGCTCAGGACTCGATGCTGAAAGGTCGGATTCCAGGCGAATCCGAAGTTTGGCGCCGGATTCACCTTGTCCGACCGATACGATTTCGAGCGTTGGAAGATCTGTGGATCCGGGACGCCATCGAGCACGCCGGGACGGAAGAGCTGGCGCGACGGCCCCATGAGATGCTCGAAGCCAGGATCCATGTAGATGCCGTTGGTGTTCGTGTGTGTGCCGGAGATCTCCCATCGGAAGCCGTAGTTGAGCGTCAGGCTTGGCGTCACCCGATAAGAGTCCTGGAAGTAGACGCCGCCGGTTGAGAAAGCCTGACGGCGGATGACCGGCGTGAAGTCCCGATATTGTTTCGTGCGCTCATCGACATTGCGGCTGCCACTGATGCTGCTGATGCGGCCTGTGAGCAGGGCGTAGAGAGACCACGCGGTGCTCAGATCGGAGCTTCGAATTCTCGGCAGGTTCGACCCGCTCAGGACGGAAGTGACCGGATCGGCGGCGATCACGCCCAAATTATAGATGGGGACGCCCGCCGATCCATACGCTGTCTCATACATGCTCGTGCGCAGAATCGAAGTCCCGAAGGTGAACGTGTGTTTGCCCCGAACCCAGTTCACGTTGTCCGAGAGGCTATACACCGGGTTGTTGCGAGGGAAAGGCAGCCCGGTGGGAATCGGGTGGGTGATGAGAGGAAGGCTGATCCGCGGGATCCCGAGATCTCGCCAGATGAAGGGCGTCGCGTGCTGATTGAAGTTCTCCAGATTGGACTGCACGCCGAAGGTGAAGGTGTTCAGGAGATTAGGCGTGATCGTCCAGTCCAGGCCCGTCGAAGCGATGTAGATCGTGGCGTTGGCTTCATTGGCCCACAGACGCCGATCCTCTTTCGAAGCCAGTCCGGGATAGAGCGGTTCTCCATCCCACTGGTTGTGCCGCAGATTCCACGTCCCACGCCATGCGAGCTTTGACGTGATCTGGTAATCCAAGCGGACGGTCGGGTAATAAGCGCCCGCATAATCCTCTTGCGTCCACTGGAGCGTCATGCGGTTCAAATCCGTCGTGCTCGGAAGGAGGGTGCCTTTGGAGAGCGTGCCGTTGATGAGGTCGAAGATCTTCTGAATCGTGGGATCCACCTGGCTCGGATAGCCCGCGCGGCCAGCGAGCTCCAGGAGGTTCACCGCGTAGACTTGACCATCCGTCCCGATGTACTTGAAGATCCCGCGCTGCGCTTCCGGCGTGAGCACTAGTTGTGTCGCGGTGAACGAAGAAGGGACGGGATTCGCCTCGAAGTTCACGAAGAAATAGAGCCGCTTCTTCGTGAACGGAATGGGGATATAGCCGCCCAGATTGCCGCCGAAGTCGTTGTTCCGAACGCGCGGTTTGGGCAACCCTCGAGCGTTGTTGAAGAAGGTGTTCGCGTTCAAGGCTTCGTTCTGCATTTGGTAGAAGACCTTCCCGTGGAACTCGTTCGTCCCTCGGCGCGTCGTGAAGCGGATCGTCATCGCGCCTCCGGCGGCCGCGTCCGCACCCAGACCCGTTGTGGAGATCGAGACCTCCTCGATAGCGTCGAGGCGCATCGGCGCGAAGCCGAAGTAGCTCGTTCCCCCACTCTTCCACCGCTGCGAATTGTTGTTCATCCCATCAATGCTGATGTTCAGGGAGGCGTTGGGGAGTCCGTTGAACGTCGTGTCGCGCGCGTTCGTGCCGGGCGTTTGGGCGCCGGCCATCAAGATGCCAAAGGGGAGCGTGTCTCGCCCGGCAAGCGGGAGCCGATGGACGAAGTCGTTTCGAATGGTTTGGCTCACGGTCGTCGAAGTCCGTTCCAGCGTCGGGAGGCCGGTCGTCGTGACTTCGACGGTCTCGGCGATCGCGCCGATGCTGAGGTGCACGTCCACATCAGTCGTGCGCGCCGTCTCGACGACGACGCGTGGCAGGACGGTCGTCTGGAAGCCCGGATGGCGCGCGGTGAGCTCGTAGACACCCGGTTGGAGGTTCAAGAAGACGAACGTTCCGATCGCATCCGATGTCGCCGTTCGAACCTGACCGGTCGCCAGGTCCTTCACCTCGATGGTGGCGCCAGGCACCACGGCTGCTGTGGGGTCGAAGACGCGTCCACGAATCTCTCCAGTGGTGCGCACTTGTGGGGCGGCCATCGCCCGGCTGGCCGGGGTGATCCACGTTCCTATCAGGCACAGGAGTGAGACGACGACCATCAATCGCGAGGCCTTGCGAGACGATGAATGTAGCATAGATTTTCCTCCGGTTAGAGATGAGTGCGAAGTGCCGCCGCTAATGCCGGGCGTCTCCCGGAGTCTGGCTCTCTTCTCATCCTCCATGTCTTCTCGCCCCTGGTTTCTCTTCCTGCGGCCTCCGAACGCGGTCACGACGCCTCTCATCGGCGCTGGGACCGCCGCGGGGGTGGGATGTTCTTGCCATGATAGACGTCCATCGGAATGCGATGCATCTCGTAGACGCGACTGAGCAGCTCGTAGAGTCGAGGGTCATACGCCTTGAGATCGTCCGGCGATTGAACGCGCCGATCTCCATCGCGGTATTCGTAATTGGACCAGAACCAGAACTGGGTGCCTTCGGCCCAATATTCATTGGCGTTCGTCGCCGCGTAATGTCCTTTCCAAAGGCCCTTAGCCATCGCCTCACGATAAGCTGCCTGGATCTCCTCGTACAGTTGCGGATCCGCCGTTCGGATGGCAACGCTCATGATCGCGTGGGCGAACTCGTGGATGAGGATGTTCTCCCCAAAGTAGCGCGTTCCCGGATAGCCGAGCAGATTCTCCTCGGCACAGGTCGTGGGATTGCCGCCGAGGCCACGGGCGCGCCGGTCCCAATACTCCTTGTCGGTCATACTCCCGATGCCGCCCGGCCGGTCATAGTTGGCGCGTTCCTCGGGGGTCAACCGCGGATCGTCGCGCGCTGGTTTCTTGCGATTCCGATGTTCGGGAATATCGGTGGTGACCTCTGACTGCGCCATGACGCCGACGCGCATCTTCTTTTTGATCATTTCCTGTCGCAGGTCGGGTCGCTTGGCCAGCATGGCGATGACGATATCGCGAGCCACCAGTAGAGCCGCGTCGGGAACTTTCTCCGAACTGAGGATGGGAATGCCGAGCGCATCCGTGTATTTCTTGTAGAACGGATCCACGCCGAGCGAGGCTGGAGGCGACGTCACCGCCGCTCGCACGTAGTCCTCGATAAGTGGTCTCTCCTGCACTCCGACCGTCGCGGTTCCCATCAGTAGTAGGAGGGAGAGCCCCATGAGAGGTCGCCCTCGGGGCGAGCTTCGATGAGCCGCCAGAGCCGGTCCGGCTGAACGCACGCCCTCCCACCATTGAGGCATCATGCCCGACTCCGCCTCGAATGTGAAAAAGACATCGCAAAACGTACCACTGGGGGGCAGGCTTGTCTTGCACGAGCTTATGGAACGTTCTTAAGGGGCAGCCTAATTTCGTTCAATGCCCCTTTGGATCGTTCAAGACGCTCGTTGGGTTCTCTCCTTACACTAGGTAGGACGTGGGAGAAGAGGGGGAGGAGGGTGACGGAAGCGGGCAGAGGGCGTCCCGGTACGAAGGGGCGAAGGAGCTCGGGGAGACGAGAGGTTCCGCAAGGGGAGGGCTATGCGAGCAGGCCGACGCTGGATAGCGGTTTTTCTCTGTCTGTGGCCGATCCTCATCCGTGCACAGGAGAGGCCACTTTTCACCACAGATTTCCCGCCGGAGGAGTTCGCCGAACGCCGTCGCCAAGTATTCGAACGGATCGGTCCGGAGGCGATCGCCCTCCTTCAGGGGGCACCGGCGCCGATCGGATGGGTGCGATTTCGTCAATCGAACGAATTTTATTATCTCTGCGGCGTCGAGGTCCCCAATGCGTATCTTCTGCTCGATGGGCGGACGCAGCGGACGTTCCTCTACCTGCCGCATCGGAATGAGCAGCGTGAGAGGAGCGAAGGAAAAGTCCTCTCGGCCGAGGACGCGGATCTCGTGAAGCGCTTAACGGGAGTGGATGCGGTCTATGGGACAGAAGCGCTCGCCGGGCATCTCGCCCGTTATGTATCGGGCTTTGGGGCCGTGAGGCCGCCGGTCTTGTATACCCCCTTCAGTCCAGCAGAGGGCGTCTCCACCAGCCGGAGCGCGGCGCTCCCTCCATATGCGGATAACCTCTCGAATCCGTGGGATGGCTCTCCTTCGCGCGAGGGATGGTTCGTGCATCTGCTCCGGCTGCGCTTTCCGCAATTCGAGATTCGGGATTTGTCCCCAATCCTCGATGAACTGCGCGTCATCAAGAGCCCGCGCGAGATTCGGTTGATCCGACGGGCGACGGAGTTGGCGGGATTGGCCATCATGGAAGCGATGCGGAGCACCGAGCCCGGCGTCATGGAGTACGAGCTGGACGCCCTAGCGAAGTTCATCTTCTATCGAAACGGAGCGCAGGCGGAAGCCTATCGCTCGATCATCGCCGGTGGGCGCAATGCCTATATGAACCACTACTTCGCCAACGCGGATGAGTTGCGCGATGGAGACCTCGTCTTGATGGATTTCTGTCCCGACGTCGGGTACTACGTTTGTGATGTGACCCGGCAATTCCCCGTGAACGGGCGCTTCAACCCGTGGCAGCGGGAACTGTATGGCTTTTATCTGGCTTGCTATAAGACGTTGTTGGCGCGCATTCGGCCTGGAGTGACGCCCCAGGCCATCATGCAGGAGGTCGCTCAGGAATGGGAGCGCATCCTGGCGCAGACGAAGTTTTCCAAATCCATCTACGAGCAGGCGGCGCGCCGATTCGTCGCGCAGTATAAGAACGCGGCGAACAATCCTCGGGCGAGCCTCGGGCATTGGGTGGGAATGGCCGTTCACGATGCGGGCCCTTATCGCGGAGAGCCGCTTCGCCCGGGCATGGTCTTAACCGTCGAGCCGGAGTTTCGCGTGCCCGAGGAGCAGATCTTCATTCGGCTCGAAGACATGATCCTCATCACCGAGCAGGGGGCGGAGGTGCTGTCGGGGTTCATCCCGATGGAGATCGAGGACATCGAGCGGGTGATGCGCGAAGAGGGGATTTTGCAGAAATATCCGCGGGCGTTTCGACGCTCCTCGGGATCGTCTTGAAAGGGAGCGCACCCTGCTATTGATTGGGTGCGGCGATTACGCCATGATAACAGGCGCACGAGCGCGAGGAGAGGCCGTGCGGGGCCCAAAGAGGCCTCATTTCAAGGGGGGAGAGGGAGTATGAGGAGCAAATCTCTGGCTGTTGTTTCCCTATTCGTCGTCCTGTGGTATCACGGAGCCGTTCTCGTGGACGTCGTCGGGGGGGATCTTCAGCGCCCTGCGCGTTCGATGCCGGCTCGGTCCGAGCGGGTGAACCCTTCGGCGTTGATCGGAGATGACCTGGACACATCGTCGAGCGAGCTTCGTCCACTCATCGAACGCTTCACCGTTGATCTGGGGAGCTTGAATCGCTTCTACACCATCCCGATCTCTCCGACGCGGCGCGAACGCTTGCGACGATTCTACACGGAGTGGTTGCAGAGGTTGGAAGGGGTGAATTTCGAAGCTTTGAGCGTGGACGGTCGTGTGGATTACCTCCTCTTCAAGAATCATCTCGAATATCTGCTGCGGCAGCTGGACATCCAAGCCAAACAGATCGCGGAGATGGAGCCGCTCATGCCGTTCGCCCGGACGATCATCGAGCTCGAAGAATCGCGTCGGCGCATGGAATCGGTTCAGCCCCAACAAGTGGCGGAGCGCTTAGCCCTCATGCGAAAGCAGATCGAGGAGGTGCGTCGTGCCGTGGAGGCCGGGTTACGCGGGGAGCGCGCGGATGGTCAACTCCGAGACCGCGGAGCCGGGACGATCGCGCCCATCCGCGTCTCGCGCACCGTGGCGAACCGAGCGTTGCAGGCACTTCAAAATTTGCGAACGACGTTGCGGAACTGGTTCAACTTCTACAACGGATATGACCCGCTGTTCACTTGGTGGGCGAGCGAACCCTATCAATCGGCAGACCAGGCGCTCGGGAACTATGTGGATTTTCTGGCCCAGCGCGTCGTGGGCGTGAGGGTAGAAGAGGCGTCGGCGGCATTCGGAGGATCGTCGCCGGGCATGGGGCGAGGGGTCGGTGGGCCTGGCGGGCAGCGACCCCAAGCGGTGCGGGCTCCGACTCCTCAGCCGGGAGAAGCGAGCGATATCATCGGGGACCCAATCGGTCGAGAAGCGTTGCTCGTCGAGTTGGCTCGCGAGATGATCCCGTATACCCCTGAGGAGCTAATCGCCATCGCCGAGAAGGAGATGGCCTGGTGCGAGAACGAGATGAAGCGAGCCGCGCGAGAGTTGGGCTTCGGCGACGATTGGAAGCGAGCGCTCGAATACGTCAAGACGCGCTATGTCGAGCCCGGCAAGCAGCCGGACCTCGTCCGCGATCTCGCGCTGGAAGCCATCGCGTTCCTCGAAGAACGCGACCTGGTGACGATCCCGCCCCTGGCCAAGGAGACCTGGCGCATGGAGATGATGTCGCCCGAACGGCAGCTCGTGAATCCCTTCTTCACCGGCGGCGAAGTGATCACCGTCTCCTATCCGACCAACACCATGTCGCACGAGGCGAAGATGATGAGCATGCGGGGGAACAACCGTCACTTCTCGCGGGCGACCGTCTTCCACGAGCTGATCCCCGGCCATCATCTGCAGGGATTCATGACGGCGCGATACAAACCCTATCGCGCTCTCTTCAGCACGCCCTTCTGGGGCGAAGGCTGGGCGCTCTATTGGGAGCTGCTGCTGTGGGATCTTGGATTCCACAAATCGCCGGAGGATCGCATCGGAGCGCTCTTCTGGCGGATGCATCGCTGCGCCCGGATCATCTTCTCCCTCAAGTTCCATCTCGGCGAGATGACGCCGGAGGAATGCATTGACTTTCTCGTCACGCGGGTGGGGCACGAACGGGCGAATGCGGAGGCGGAGGTCCGTCGCTCTTTCGGCGGACAGTACGGCCCGCTCTATCAAGCGGCGTATTTGCTCGGAGGCTTGCAATTTCGCGCCCTGCACCGTGAACTCGTCGAATCAGGCAAGATGACCGATCGCGCCTTCCATGATGCCATCCTCAAAGAGGGGCGTATCCCGGTCGAGATGGTGCGGGCCATCCTGACGCGACAGCCGCTCGCGCGAGACTTTCGCTCCTCGTGGAGGTTTTACGATCTGGGGCAGCGGTGATGTGGACGACGATGTCTGTTGAGGGAGGGAAACGACGATGAGCCAGCGCCTCTCGCGTCGCGCCGTGCTTCAGGGTCTGCTGGGGCTTGCCGGAGCCGGAGCGGTCATCCCTCCGGCTTCCTCCCGCTCAACGGGACCTCGCATCGTTCTCCAAGTGCCGAACGGGACCGTTCATCCCTTCACGTCCACGACCGGCGTGCATATCCCCCCGCGCGGGCGGTCGTACATGAAGTTCAGCTTCGATTTCCCGGAACCTTCGGTCGAGTTCGAGGGGTACCAATTCGGGTTCCTCATCTTCACTTACGAGAACGTCTACGGGTTGGATCGCGAGCGCATGAGGGTGAGCGTGCGCCAGGATGCGCTCGAGCTGGAGTGCGATCAGTTCATCTGGGCCGGAGGGCAAGAGAGGGCTCCGGGATGGCTGCGGGCGCGGTGGGACAAGCGCGGCGACGTCATCGAATGGGAGGCGACGGTTCGGATGAGCCTCCTCCTTAAGGCGGTGACGACGATCATCCGGGGCGTGCCGCGCGGTCGGCTCTCCAGCGCGTTGCAGAATTTCTTCGATCCGCGAGAGGACGAAGTGCTGCTGGGCTATCCCTTCTCCGGCGGAGACCTCTTCGGTCCGGGAGCGGCGCGCGGCATGGAGACGCCGCTGGCGATCATCCAAGCGGGGGACGGGGATTTCTTCTTCATCTCGTCACTCGATGATCGCGTGCGTACCAAACGCTATTACTTCCAGCCGGGGGAGCGAGGCTATCGCCTCGAAGCCGTGTGCGAGCTGGAGGGATGGGTGCGCTCGACGACGGTGACGCTTCCTCGCTGGCGCATCGGGCGAGCCTCGACGCTGGAGGCGATCGCGCGGGCGCATTACGAGCATCTGGAACGGGTCTATCGCCTGCAGCCGTGGGAGACGCGCCCGGACGTTCCCGAGTGGGCGCGACGCCTTGCGCTCGTGGTGACGCTGCACGGCATGCACTACACGGGGTACATCTTCAACGACTATGCCCGCATGGGCGAAATCCTGCGCTGGATGGCCGAGCGCATCCCGGCGGACCGCGTGCTCGTCTTCCTCTCGGCCTGGGACGGCCGCTACTACTGGGAGTATCCCCTCTATCGGCCCGCGCCGCGCATGGGAGGCGAAGAGGGCTTCCGTCGGCTCATCCGCGAGGCGCAGCGCTTGGGTTTTCGCCTGATGCCGATGTTCGGCGCCAACGCCGCCAATCGCCAACAGCCCGTCTTCGCCCGTCTGGCCAATGCCGCGACGTCCAAGATTGATGGCGATCGCTTCGATCTCAACTGGGTGGATTGGGATAACGATCGCCATCAGGACGGCTGGCTCTCGTATATGAATCTCGGCGTCGCTTCCTGGCGCGAGTATTTGATCGAGCGCATCGCGGAGGTCATCGAACGCTACGGCGTGGATGCTTATTTCCTCGACATCGTCGGCGGCTGGGTGAACAATCCACAGGCCGATATGCATGAGGGAACGCGGCGGCTGGTCCTCGATCTGCGGGCGAAATATCCGCACGTCCTGGCCTGCGGCGAGATGCATTATGATGCGTTGCTGGAGTTCATCCCGCTCTATCACGTCTTCTCGCAGTTCGCCTATCCGGCGGCTTTTCAGAAGTACGCGCGCGCCTTCCAGCACCTCAGCCATCCGGCTCCGGGACGGGGCAGCACTGGCGTGCACGAAGCGGGCTTCGGACGCTGGAATCCGGAGACGCTCTCGCTGCGGGACGAGCAGATTCCCACGCTCAACGTCGTGGACGATACCTTCACGACCTATCGCGATCAGATGGAAGCCGTCATCCGCCGCGCCCGCCAACGCGCCGGAATTTGAGAGGGAGAGCGTGCCGTTTGCCGCACACGTGAATGGAGGAGTGACCACATGACCGCACGAACCCTGAGACGAAGCTTGCCCTGGCTCTTCATCCTTCCTCTCCTCACTTCCGGATATACGGGAGCGTATGGGACGGGGATTGAGACCTTGCTCTTTCGCCAGGAGAGGCCTGCCCCTGAGCACTCGGAGCGAACGTCTGATGAGGTACAACGTCGCCTCGATGAACTGCTGCGCGTGGGATTCACCTTCCGAAATCTCGGCCCGTTTCGGGCGGGAGCGTGGGTCTCAGATATCGCCGTCCCTGAGGGCTCGGATCGCGAGCGCCTCTATACGTTTTACGTCGCTGCGCGTAACGGCGGTGTTTGGAAGACGACGAACAACGGGACGACTTTCGAGCCGATCTTCGATGCCGTGGGTGTGAGTTCCATTGGGGCTTTAGCGATCGCTCCATCGGATTCGCGGATCGTGTGGGTGGGCACGGGTGATGCCTCTAATGCGCGAAGCGCATATCCGGGGAACGGGGTTTACAAATCGGAGGACGGCGGGAAGACATGGATGCACATGGGGCTCTCGGAGACGCATCATATCGCGCGTATTGTGATTCATCCGACCAATCCGGACATCGTGTACGTCGCGGCGATGGGGCATCTGTATACGCCGAATCCTGAGCGGGGCGTCTTCAAGACGGAAGATGGGGGGCGGACGTGGCAACGCGTGCTCTTTGTGAATGATCGAACGGGGGCGATTGATCTCGTGATGAATCGTCGTGAACCGGAGACTCTCTATGCCGCTACCTATGAATGCTTGCGTCTGCCCTGGCGCTTGCTTGACGGGGGGCCAGGCAGCGGCGTGTACAAGACGACGGATGGCGGCCGGACCTGGCGGCGGCTCGAAGGGGGGCTCCCTCAGGGAGTCATCGGTCGGATCGGGCTAGACCTTTATCAGCGAGACCCGCGAATTCTCTACGCTGTCCTGGAGAATCGGAACGTGCGCCCGCCGACGGAGGAGGAAGCCCGGCAGGATCGCGCGCGGGGAAGCGCACCACGTCCGCGCCTGATCGGAGGGGAGGTCTATCGCACCGAGGATGGAGGCCTCACCTGGAGGAAGATGAACTCCGAGCGAGATGATGTGAGCCGGAAAACGGGGTACGCGTTCAATCAGATCCGCGTAGATCCGAACAATCCGGATCGGATTTTCATCACCGGAGCGACGTTGCTCATGTCCGAGGACGGAGGACGCACATGGGTGGGATTGCGTGGAGCGGGAGAGCCTCGTCCCTTCCGGCGCGCGTTCGGCGATTTCCGCACTCTTTGGATTGATCCGCAAGATTCGAACAGGATGATCGCCGGGTCCGATGGCGGGGTCTTCATCTCCTACGACGGCGGGAGCACGTGCGATCATCTGTGGAATCTTCCCTTGGGGGAGGTTTATGCGGTCGCCGTGGATATGGAGGACCCCTATCACCTTTATGCGGGGCTTCAAGACCACGAATCTTGGCGAGGACCGAGCAACGGGTGGAGCGGAAGCGTGGGATTGGAAGATTGGGTGACCGTGGGAACCGGGGATGGCATGTACAACCAAGTGGATCCCACCGATAGTCGGTGGGTGTATAACACGCAGCAGTTCGGCGGGCATTATCGGGCCGATATGAAGTCCCGCGTGCGAAAGCGAATCGAGCCCACGCGCCCGCCGGGGCAACCACCCTTGCGCTTCAATTGGACGCCACCACTGATTCTTTCTCCGCACGATCCGCGCCTGCTTTACACCGGCGCTCAGGTGGTCCTCCGTTCCCGAGATCGGGGGGATACGTGGGAGGAGATCAGTCATGACCTGACGAGTAATGATCCGGAGAAGATCAGCGAGCCCGGGGCAGGCGTGCAGTTTTGCACCATCACGACCATTTCGGAGTCACCGCGGCAAGCGGGTCTGTTGTGGGTGGGGACGGATGACGGCAAAGTGTGGGTGACGCGAGATGGGGGAGCGACGTGGACCGAGGTGACCGGCGCGCTGGCGAAAGCCGGTGCTCCGGAGGATGCTTGGGTCACGCGCGTCTTCGCGTCTCGATTCGATGTGGGAACGGCCTATGTCGCGAAGTCGCGCCATCGTCAGGACGACTTCCGCCCGTTCCTCTATAAGACCACGGATTTCGGCGCCACGTGGACGCCGATCGTGAATGGCTTGCCAAGCCGGCCGGTCAACGTGATCGTCGAGGACGTTCACAATCGAAATCTTCTCTTCGCGGGAACGGATGGCGGTGTCTTCGTCTCCCTCGATGGAGGACGACGATGGCGAAAACTGGGTGGGAATATTCCGGCGGTCCCGGTCACCGATCTGGTCGTTCATCCTCGCGAAGGGGATCTCGTCGTCGCGACATATGGTCGAGGACTTTGGGTGGCGGATATCACGCCGCTGCGCGAACTGGACGAACGGATCGTCGAGAGGGACGTGCATCTGTTCGCCATTCGGCCACGAGCGCCGCGCAATGAGGGCGCTTGGGGCAATTACCGATTGTATGGGGACCGGATCCTGGTGACTCCGAATGAGCCCAACGGGCTTGTGTTCGTCTATTACCTGAAGGAGGACGCGCGTGAACCTGTGGAAGTTATCGTTGTGGATCACGAAGGGGGAGAAGTCCGTCGGCTGAGCGGACCCGGAAAAGCCGGGATCAATCGCGTCGTTTGGACCTTCACCGATGCGCGTGGGCGGATCGTCCCGCCTGGTGTGTTCCAAGTGATCCTTCGCGCCGGTCGTTGGACGGTGAGTCAACCGGCGCGCGTCTTACCCGGTCCGGGACATGAAGCGTCGGCAGAAATGCGAAGGGGATCATTGTGATCATGGGAGAGAAAGCGCGCGCAGCCGTTCGTATCTCAAAGAGCATAGGGCTGAGCGTCGTCCTCATGGCCGTAGTCCTGCCTTCTCTTCGGCAGGTGGTCAGCCGACCTCTTCCGGAGACGATGCGGACAACGCATTTCGTGCTCACGTATGATCGTCGGGGAATCACCGGGCTGTGGACCCCGCAGGACCCGTTTCAGGCGAACCTCTTGAGCGGGGAAGGGCGCTTAGGGGAGCCGGTGGTGACGTATCGCGTGGAAGGAGGGGATTGGCTGCCGATTTATACGGGAGCGCGGACGCTTCACGCGGAGCCGGAGAAGGGACGTTTGACCTATACGGATTTCGATCCCGGATCGCCGCTGAAGATGGTTCAACGGTTCGCCATCGAGGGCGAGATCCTCGACTGGACCATCGAGATCGAGACGACGATGAACTTCCCGGTGCAGATCGGGGATCTCGCGCTGCCGATCCCCTGGCGCTTTCCTGCGGGCGACGCGCGAGCGATCTTCGAGCGAAGCTGGACCAAACATCATTTCATCGCCGGGCATGGATCGTTCCTCTATTTCGTGCGGCCAAGCGGCGATCCTCCTTATCTCATCGTCACCGTCCATCCGGGGACGAAATTCGAGTACTACACGTCCGAAGGGCGGCGGAATTATCGCGCCTACATCCATTCGGGGCTCACCGGCGGACGCGAGACGCGCGGGAGCTGGCGACAGCCGCATACGTTTTTAGACCTGCCACCGGCAGGCGCTCCGGGAAGTCGCGTTCGCTACGGCGTTCGATTTCAGTGGGCGCGCTCCTATGCCGAGATGCGCGACATCCTCTATCGGGAGGGGCTCTTCGACATTCGCGTCGTCCCCGGCATGACCGTTCCCGAAGACCTGACGGTCATGCTCGCCCTTCGCACGAAGGCTCGCATCGAGGCGCTGGAACCGGAATTTCCCGCCGAGACGCGCATCGCGTCTCTCGGCGAGCGACGCCCCGATCATCACCTCTATCGCATCACCTTCGCACGGCTCGGCGAGAACCTGGTGACGATTCGACATGATGGAGGGCGGCGAACCCATCTGGAGTTCTTCGTCACGGAGCCGCTGGAGACCTTGATCAAAAAGCGAAGTCGTTTCATCACCCGGCGGCAGCAGCATCGGGATCCGTCCAAATGGTACAACGGGCTTTATTCGGTCTACGACATGAAGAACAAAGTCCTCCGTAGCCCGGATGACACCGACGGATTCGACTACTGGTGGGGCTATGTGCTGGCCGCCGATGATCCCGTGCTCGGAAAAGCTCCGTTTGTGGCGGCGAAGAACGTGCACTTTCCCGATCCGGAGGAGATCGCGTCGGTCGAATACTACATCGAGCATTTCGTCTGGGGCGGATTGCAACGCACCGATCGGGAGCATCCGTATCCCTACGGCATCTACGGCGTGCCCAACTGGAAGGTGAATCGCGATCCCGATCCGAGGGCGCGCGCCGGGATTCGCAATCGCCACCTCGACAAGATGCCCATCTGGCGCTCGTTCGATTATCCGCATGTCATCATGCTCTACTTCCACATGTACGAGATCGCCAGGAAATATCCGCATCTGGTGCGCTATCTCGATGCGCGAGGATATCTCGAACGCGCCTACCAGACGGCGCGGGCCTACTTCCTCTACCCCTACGAGATCCTGCCCGACGAATACGAGACGTACAAGATCGGTTGCTATAACGAGGTAGTGATCCCGTCGCTCATCGCGGCGCTGGAACGAGAGGGATTCCCGGAGAAAGCGGTGTGGCTGCGCGGCGAGTGGGAGAAGAAGGTCAAATACTTCATCTACGATGACCCTTACCCCTATCGCTCGGAATATCCCTTCGATCGCACGGCCTTCGAGACGACCTACGCCGTGGCCAAATACGGAGCCACGCGCGAGATGAAACCGGATGAGAACCTGTGGTTCGACAAGAGGCTGCGGAAGTGGTATTCGCATCCCGTCGTGAGGAAGGAAGACGCGCTGGCCTTCATGGAGCGGCAACTGCGGGCGAATCTGGCCGTTCGGGGATGGTTGGAGGCGGCGTATTATTTGCTCGGCGCGGATTTCACCGGCTCCTCCGACGTGGGCGCGATGAGCTACATGGCGGCGATGGGAGGATGGGCGATCCTCGACTATGCTATCCACTTCGCCGCCGATCCCGCCGATTGGCTTCAACTCGGTTACGCCTCGATTCTGAGTTCCTGGTCGCTCATGAACACGGGGCGACCGGAGACGAATTACGGCTTCTGGTTCCCCGGCGAGGAGAACGATGGAGCCGCGGGATGGCAATTCATGACGGCCAAATTCGGACGCGCTTGGATTCGGAAGGAGATGCCACGGGGAGCTTGGCACTACGATGGTGAGATCGATCTCGGCTTCGGCGGCGCGCTGCGAGCGGCGGCGACGATTCTGACCCGCGATCCGTTGTTCGATTGGTTCGCCTACGGCGGTGCGCTCGCGCTGTCAGAGGACGGATTCTCGGTCGTCCCGCGCGATGGACTGCGGAAGCGATTTCACATCGTGCTCCCGGATTTCCGAATGACGATCGAGCTGGACCGCGATGGCTTCGCCGCCGAACAACCGATCTTCGTGGCCACAGATTTGGGGCACATTCGGATGCGGCTTGAGAATCGGACGTCCGATGCCCATGTGACGCAGCTTCGGGTCTCGCTCCGGGGCGGGGCGAGAGGGAGAGAGGCCGGGCGAGAGCCGGAAGCGCCGCGCACGACTTACGCCGTCATCCAGGACGGACGGCGCGTGGGGACGGTTCGGCTCGGAGAGGAATCGGAGATCGCATTGCGCATCTCCGGACGCGCAACGGTCGTCGAGCTGGTTCGAGAGCGCGAGGGGAGCCGGAGGAATTGAGCGGTGGGGAACCTTCGCGCATTCGCACATTCGGACGAGGTGGAGTCGGCTATGACGACGCTCACACGACGAGATATGTTGAGGGGATTGAGCGCGACGACGGCCGTGACGCTTTTCGGTTTTCGCGGAGGTCGCGCTCAAGGGGAGCTTCGGATCCTGGAACGTCCGGTTGAGATCGTGATCTCTCCGGTGAGCGCGCGCACGGTGCGCCTGAGCGTGGTGCCGCTTGAAGGCGACCGTCCGATGCCGATCCCGCAGGATGGCTCGCTCGTGCGGGAGACCTGGGGACCGCCGGCAGCGCGGCTGCGATCCCTTCGCGGCTCGCAGCGGGTGCCGGTAGGAGAACTCATCGTCTGGGTTTCGCCCGAGCCGTTGACGATTCACGTCGAGACGCGCGGAGGACGCCTCATTCAGCGTCTGCACTTCGATCCGCGCACCGGCGCGGTGAACTTTCTCCTGGGGGACGGCCCCGTCCTCGGTCTGGGGCAGGGAGGGCCGCAATTCGATCGTCGAGGATCGCGCGATCTCATGCGCAGCGGCCAGGGCGGGTATCGCCTGCGCACGCACGGCGGACGCGTGCCGATCCCCTGGCTCATCGGAACATCGGGATGGGCGATGTTCGTGCATCAGCCGGAAGGGATCTTCGACCTCACGGCCGCAGAAGGCCGGTTCGAGCCGCGTCGTCCGGAAGACGCTCTTCCGCTCGATCTCTTCGTCGTCGGGACGGCGGAGCCGACCGAGATCATGGCCGAATACGCGCGCCTCACGGGATTTCCCGAAATGCCCCCGCTCTGGGCCTTCGGATATCAGCAATCGCATCGCACGCTCGCCGGTCGCGAGGAGGTTCTCTCGGTCGCCCGCACTTTCCGAGAGAAGGCGCTGCCCTGCGATGTGCTCATCTACCTGGGGACCGGATTCACGCCGTCGGGATGGAACACGGCCAACGGATCCTTCTCGTTCAATCGCTCGGTCTTCCCCGATCCCGAACGCATGATCCGCGAGCTGCACGAGATGAACTTTCGCGTTGTGCTTCACGTCGTCATCCTCTCGCGCGCGTTGCGGGGAACGGCTCGGGACGGATGCGAGCTGACGCGATTCGACGAAGAGGAAGCGGGATGCTACTGGAACCTGCATCGCCGCGTGTTCGCGATGGGAGTGGACGGATGGTGGGTGGACGAAGGCGATCCGCTCGATCGCACAGCGCGTCTTGTGCGTAACCGCTTGTACTGGGAAGGCCCGCAACTAGATCGTCCGAACGTGCGTCCTTATGCGCTGCATCGCAACGGGCACGCCGGCATGCAGCGGTACGCAGCCTTTCTCTGGTCGGGCGACGTCTATTCGACCTGGGAGACGCTGCGCACGCACGTTCCCGTCGCCGTCAATACCGGGCTGAGCGGCATCCCCTATTGGGGAACCGATACGGGAGGATTCGTCCCGACGAAAGAGCTGACGGGGGAACTCTACGTGCGATGGTTTCAGTTCAGCGCCTTCTGTCCGCTCTTTCGCTCGCACGGGCGGACGTGGCATCTGCGCCTGCCGTGGGGATGGAACACGGGACAGTTGGGGCCGGATGAGATTCGCTCTTATAGCGATGCCGCTAATCCCGATCCGAGCGAGCTGCGCAATCCGCATGTCGAACCGATCTGTCGCACCTATCTGGAATGGCGCTATCGGCTCCTGCCGTATCTCTACAGCGTCGCGCGCGAAGGGTGCGAGACCGGGCTGCCGATCATTCGAGCGCTGTGGCTGCATTATCCTCGCGATGGTTCGGCCATCGGGCGCGGCGACGAGTATCTGTGGGGGCGCGACATCCTGGTCGCGCCGGTGACGGAGAAAGGAGCGAGCATACGGCGGCTCTATCTTCCGTCGGATCTCTGGTACGACTTCTGGACGGAAGAGCGCGTGGAGGGCGGACGGGAAGTGGACCGCGCGGTGGACCTGGCGACGATGCCGCTTTATGTGCGGGCGGGAACGATCCTGCCTCTCGGCCCGATGAAGCAATATACCCTGCAACCGAGCGAGGAACCGATCACGCTCACGATCTATCCGGGAGCCGATGGGCGCTTCGTGCTCTCCGAAGACGATGGCGTGACGTTTGATTATCGCCGGGGCGAACAGATGAGGATCGAAGCCGTATGGACCGACCGGGCGCGACGGCTCAGGCTGCGACTGGTCGAGGGCACGCGGCTGCTTCCGCCGTCGCCACGACGATTTCATCTCCGGCTCGCGCCGCAGAAGGAGGTTCGCACGATCACGTTCACCGGCGAGCCCGTGGAGGTCTCGCTCTGAGGGCGAGCGCGCGCCCGCCGTTCATCTACCTGTTGAGCGGAGCGGCTCGCGCGTCCACTGTCCATCAACCAGGCGCCAGATGCCCAGGGGATTGTCGTCTTTCAATTCATCGGGCAGCGCCGCAGCGGGAAAATTCTGATAGCACACGGGACGGGTGAACCGATAGATCGCCCGCGTGCCCACCGACGTGGAGCGCCCGTCGGACGTCGCCGGGAAGGGACCGCCGTGCACCATCGCGTGGCCGACTTCAACTCCCGTGGGGAATCCGTTGAAGATCAGCCGCCCGACTTTCGTCTCCAGAATCGCGATCAAATCGCGAAAAGCGAAGAGGTCTTCCTCTGTTCCGTGCAGCGAAGCCGTCAGCTGACCCTCCATCTGCCGGGCGATCTCCAAAAGCTGCTCCCGATGCGAGTACGTGACCAAGAGCGTCGCTGGGCCGAAGATCTCCTGACCCAGATCAGGATGCGCGAGATACGAACCCGCATCGGTTTGAAAGAGCGCCGCGCGAGCGCGGCATCCTTTCGATTCGGGATCGAGAGTGACGTCGGATCGGGGGGCAATGAGCGTAACGGCCACATGATGCGCGCGCTCCTTGATGGCTCGGCGGTACGTCGCGCAGATGCCTGGGGTCAGGAGGGTGAAGATCGGCGTCTCCTCGATCAGTGCGGCGAGCTTTTCGACGAACGGCGAAGCTGCCGCCCCTTCTTCGATCACGACGACGCCAGGTTTCGTGCAAAACTGGCCGGCACCAAGTGTGACCGACGCATGGAGACCGGCGGCGATCTGTTCCCCGCGTTGGCGCAAAGCGCCGGGCAGGATGAAGATTGGATTGGTGCTGCTCATCTCCGCATAGAAGGGGATTGGGTCGGGGCGAGAGGCTACTTCGGCCATGAGCGCGAGGCCCGCGGTGCGAGAGCCTGTGAAGGCGACCGCTTTCACCTGCGGGTGTTTGACGAGCGCGCGACCGATCTCGATGCCGGCGTCGAAGAGCAAGGAGAAGACGCCTTCGGGCATCGCGCACGTATGCGCTGCTTCGAGGATAGCGCGCCCGACCAGTTCCGATGTTCCCGGATGGGCCGGGTGTGCCTTCACGATCACGGGGTTGCCGGCTGCCAGCGCTGAGGCTGTGTCGCCGCCGGCGACCGAAAAGGCTAAGGGGAAATTGCTCGCGCCGAAAACGGCGACGGGGCCGAGCGGTCGCTGCAGCGAACGGACATCGGGTTTCGGGATCGGTTGGCGCTGTGGATCGGCGCGATCAATCCGTGCGTCCACCCACGATCCCTCTTCCACAAGGGAGGCGAACAGACGAAGTTGAAAGCACGTACGCGCCCTTTCAGCCTGAAGGCGAGTCCGCGGCAGCGCCGTCTCTTGTTCCACGCGATCGAGGAGGATATCGCCTAGGGCCTCGATGTTCTCCGCGATCTGACGCAGGAAACGCGCCCGTTGGCGGCCCGACGTCTGGCTGTAACTGGCGAACGCCCGTGCGGCCAAATGCGCAGCCTCGTCCACCTCAGATAGGTGAGCGGAGTGAAAGACGGGGGCCAGGCTTTCGCCGGTCGCGGGATTGATGGCGAAGAATGGCGTGCCGCCTGGAGTTCCTTGGCGAAATCCGATGAGAGAAAGCCCTGTGAGCGACATAGCTCGACCTCCTACTGAGTCAGTGCCAGCGTAGGGCGCGCGCGCAAGGCAGCATGGATCGCAGCGCGAGCCTGTTCCAATTCCACACCAGCGAGCTCCAAGCGCGGAGGACGCACGCGCGTATTCCCCATGCCGACTTCGTGTTGCACGAGCTTGATCAATTGCACGAACTTCGGCACCGTGTCCATTCGCAGCAGTGGCAGGAACCACCGATAGAGCTCGAAGGCTCGATGCCATGCTCCGCGCTGCGCCAGCTCGAAGAGCGTCACCGACTCTCGGGGAAGGGCATTGGCGAGGCCAGCGATCCATCCGACAGCGCCCATCGCCAGGCCTTCGAGAATGAGGTCATCCACACCGACGAAGATGGCCAGCCGATCTCCGACGAGCGCGCGAATCGCCGTCACGCGACGAACGTCCATGCTCGATTCCTTCACCGCATGGAAATTCTCATGCTCAGCCGCGAGCTCCTGAATCTGCTCGGGGAGGAAGTCCGTGCCGTAAGCGACGGGATTATTGTAAAGCATGCACGAGAGCGAAGTCGCGCGAAATACTGCAGCGACATGAGCCTTCATCTCCCGCCAGTCCCCACGGTAGACATAAGGGGGGAGAACCATGAGCCCCTGACAACCGATGTCCGCTGCGTGCCGGGCGAGTTCGACGGCTTCCCGAGTGCTCAAGGCTGAGATCCCGGCGACGACGGGGGCGCGCCCTTCGAGAGCGCGCACGCAGGTCCGAAAGACGGCGAGCTTCTCTTCGAAGCTGAGCGTCGCGCCCTCGCCCAAGGATCCGCACGCCACAATGCCCGTGCATCCGTTTTCGACCAGCCAGACGCAGTGTTTGGCCATGAAGTCATGGTCGACCTCTAACCGTTCATCGAAACATGTCGTGATTGCTGGCATGACGCCTTTCCAAAGCATCGTCATCCGTTTCCTCCTCGTTCCGAAGATGGGGTCCGCATTAAGCTCGCTACGCGAGCGGGGAAAATCGGTGGCCGCGGCGATTCGACGCTCCAACCGAAGAGGAACTCGGCGGCCGGGCCGCAAATTCGTCCTTGGCATGGACCCATGCCGCATCGAGTTTGAAGCTTCGCCTCCTTCCAGGAGCTGTACCCCTTCAAGCGCTCGAAGGGGACGTCCTCACAACGACAGACGATCGTCCGCGCGTCGGGAAGCGTCCTCAGTTCCGGGCGAAGGGCGAACGCGCGATCGAGCCGAGAGGCGAAACGTCGCCACCGCGCGCGTCGTCCGAAAAGTGCGCGCGCCGCTTCCAGATGACCGACCGCCGCATATCCGGCGATCTGTCCCTCGATGAGAGCTAGGTCAACGCCGCCGATCCCCGTCGGTTCTCCGGCACAGAAGACGTTCGCGCGCGACGTCTCCTGGAATTCGTTCACGCGCACATATCCATCGCACAGCTCGCATCCGAGCAGAAGCGGCAGCTCGATATTAGGGACGAGGTGGAATCCGCAGGCCACGTAATCGCAAGGGATCTCCCGCGTGCGCGATCCTTGTCGAAGGAGGACGCCTTGTACACTTCCCTCGCCATACGCGGCGATGGGCCAGCAATTCGAAGCATAGGGGACACGCCACAACTGCCCACGCAGCACGGCGGCGTGCCACGCTTTCGAGGGGAATCGCAGGAGCGTCACCCCCAGTGAGAGCATGCGCGCGCGCGTAGCCTGTTCAGCGATGAGGAGCACTTGCGCCCCTTGCTCTTGAAGATACGCGGCGACGGCCAGAAGCAAAGGCCCGGTCCCAGCCACGACGACGCGCTTGCCGCTGATTGGGAGTCCAGCCTTCACGAGCGCTTGAAGCCCACCGGCGCCCATGACGTTCGGCAGCGTCCACCCGGGGAAGGGGAGAAATCGCTCTCGCGCACCCGTCGCCAGGATCAACACTTTGTAGCGGAATTCGTAAATCGCCTCCTGGCTCTCGCCCAGAAGCATCCTCTCAGCTACCTCCGTAACGATGCGAACGCCCGTGATGAGCGGAATGCGCGAGCGACGAATCCTATCAAACCATGACGCGGCTTCCGACGAACGCGGCGCCCTCCATTCCCCTCGCCAGATCTGTCCGCCAGGGGTGGGATTCTCATCCACGAGGAGCACGCGACGTCCACTTCGTGCGGCGCTGTAGGCTGCGGCCAAGCCGGCCGGACCACCACCGATGACAAGCACATCCGTATCGAAGGATCGCACGTCGGTCATTCGGTTCGCACGTCCATCCCGTCCTGACACAGGATCTGGCAACTTCGACAATGCGGTTGCGCATTGATCGTGACTCGACATTCGAAGCATACCCCGATGCCGCACAGCGGCCCCCGCGGCTCTCCGGTCACCGATCTCCGAATCCCCGTGACTCCGTTCGTGAGCAGCGCCACAAGGACGGTCGTGCCGAAGGGGACTTCGATCGGCATCCCATTGATCTTCAGAGAGACGACCTCAGACATGCCGCATGCTCCATGCGAGAGGGAAGGTATGGCTCGATGGGGATCGGCAAAGGCCAATTCAGCACGTGCGCGACGAGCAGTTTGGCTGTCCCCAAAGACATCGTGATCCCCAAGCCCTCATGGCCCGTGGCCAGATAGATTCGTTCCCGCCCAGGAAGCGGACCGATCAAAGGAAGGTTGTCCGGCGTCGCCGCCCGAAATCCGGTCCATGTTCGGATGACCGACAACTCGGCCAACTGCGGGATATATTCGCACGCGCGGGCGAGCATGCGCGCCAGTATGTTATGATCGACTCGTGGATCTTCGGCGCTGTACTGACGCGATGACCCAATGAGCAATTGCCCTGTTGGTCTCGGCTGCACGTTAAAGGCAACGGCTTCCGCTTCATGGGCATGGGTGCTCTTGAGATAGCCCACTTCGACGAGTTGATGATGGACGATGCCCGGATAGCGCTCTGTGATGGCAAGATGTCCCTTTCGTTTCTTGATCGCCAGTCCGGGCGTCAACTCCGAAGCCCACGTACCCGTCGCGTTGATGATCACGCCAGCGGCGATGGAGGATCCGTCTCGCAGCTTCACCTTGCTTTCGTCGAGCCGCACGACAGGTTGCCCGAAGAAGGTGGTCGCTCCCCGATCCCGCGCGCGTTCGAGGAGAAACCGAGCGGCACAAGGAGGATAGAGCACGCTGTCGCCAGGGACGAGAAGCCCTCCTCGCAAATCCCTCCGAAGGTTGGGCTCGGCTTCGGCTAACGTCCGTTCATCCAGCAGCTCGACGGAGATCCCTCGCTCTCGGTAGAACTGTTCCTTGCGCCGGAGAAGGCCCAGCTCTTCCTCATCCGCCGCAATCCAAATCGTCCCGTATTTGCGGAACTCACAGTCTGGGGGAAGCTCATCGGCGAGTTCATCCCAGAGAGCTTGCGAATAGCGTGTCAGCACGAACTGGGCGTCGCTCTCGTCCATGATGACGATATGTCCCATTCCGGCAGCCGTCGCCCCGCTTCCGACGAAGGTCGCTTCGACGACGGCGACCTTCAAACCGGCGCTCGCGCATTCGGCGGCGCAGGCCGCTCCCACGATTCCCGCCCCCACGATGACGACATCATACGCGCGCGGACTCATCGGCGAATGCCCCAGCAAAATGGGTCGCGCTCGTCCAGGATCAGCTCCGCTTCCGCAGTGATGAACGCCGAGCCCGTGATGCTCGGATAGATCACGCCATCCACGACCGAGACCGTACCCTCGAACACGCTGCCAATGATGCTCTCTTGCCGGTAGATCTGTCCCTCCTTGAGCTTCCCATCGGCATACAGACAAGCCATCTTCGCACTCGTCCCCGTTCCGCACGGAGAGCGATCGTAGCTCTTCCCCGGACAGAGGACGAAATTCTTGCTGTCGATCCCGTCCCGTTGCGAAGGGCTGAACAACTCGATGTGGTCGATCTCTTCGCCATGCGCTCCCCGAATGCCCGCGCGGGCGAGGGCCTGGCGAATACGCCAGGTGAACTCCGTCAGCGGCTCCACGTTGGCCAACGTCAGCTCGAATCCATGATCGTCCACGAGGAAGAACCAGTTCCCCCCCCACGCGACGTCGCCGATCACCGTCCCATATCCGGGCACGTCTATGGCCACGCGCGTGGCCAAGCGATAGCTCGGGACGTTGCGCACGGTCACCGTCCCATCCTCGTTCAAGCGCGCTTCGACGACGCCAGCCGGCGTCTCGATCCGATGCGTTCCCGGCCCGATGCGATTCAAATAGGCGAGGGTGACGATCACTCCCATCGTCCCGTGGCCGCACATCCCGAGGTACCCGACGTTGTTGAAGAAGATCACTCCAGTCGTACACGTGGGATCCATGGGCTCGCACAAAAGCGCCCCCACCAGGGCATCTGATCCACGCGGTTCGTTCACGATCGCCGAACGGAAGTGATCGTATTCTCGTCGGAATCGTTCCAACCGTTCTACGAGCGACCCCGTCCCAAGATCGGGCCCGCCGCGAATCACCACGCGCGTCGGTTCACCAGCCGTGTGAGAGTCTATGACATGTATGCGTCGCACTCTCGTTTCCGCCATCGGTATTCCCTCGTGGAAATCTTGTCCTAGAGCAGGGAGAGCATGGAGGTCTCAGGATCCGCGCAAGGCGTCATCGCCTGACCGGATCGTCGTATACCCAGTAACGATTCTCGGTATTGAGCCGGAGTGACGCCCACATACCGTTTGAACGTCCGCGTGAAATGGCTCTGGTCCGAGAATCCAGCGGCCAAGGCGATCTGGCACAAAGGAGCGTCCGAGGTCGCTAACTCCCGACGGGCGAACTCCAGACGAAGATGTCGGATATAGGCCCCCACCGTGCACTTGAAGTACTTGTGAAACATCTGCGCCAGATAAACCGGATGAACGCCCACGCTGTGGGCGATCTCAGTGAGCGTCAGAGGCTCCGCAAAGCGAGCGTGCAACATCTCCCGCACCTGCAAGAGCCAGGGGGGCGGTTTTTGAGGAAGCGGCGCCGGAGATCGGCGTGAGGCTTCTCCCAGGATCGTCAGAACGAGCCCCTCGATGATCAGCGGCGAGAGATCATCGGCCCCTTGGAGGAACTCTCGGTACAACTTCATCCCCAAATAGACGAGATCCCCACCGCGAAATTCCGCCGCCTCCGCGATGACGTGAGCCTGATCTCGCACGCGCTCCAGCCATTTGGGCTCCAATTCCACGATGAAGAGACGTCCTCCCGTTTGATGGAATTGTTCCATGTGGACTTCTTCGGCCGGATGAAAGATCAAAAGTGGTGGTTCGCATACGCGCGCCCGCGTCCCGAACGTCTCCGTATATCCCCCGTGGACTACGAGACAAAGGAGTGCATGTCCATGTGTGTGCCTGGGCGTCCTGAAGAAGGGAGAGTACTCCCGTTCCGAGAGGACGAGTCCGGGAGCCGCCCGACTTCGCAGGGGCTCTCCGTAGAGGTATCCCAAGGGAAGTCGCTCCACGTACCAGCCTCCCCGACCGTTTTTTGCGCGTTGTTGCGCCTGCGCCATCGGCATCACCTCCTGGCCTCGAATTGGCATACCCTATATAATATAGGATATGCTTGACTGTCAAGCGGTCCTGTGGCATAATTCGCGCCCTAGCGCCGGTCCGTATAATCAGCTTTGGGGGAGGGAATCCTCCCGCGAAGGGGCAGGAGGACGACATGCGTGAGCGGAGTGCGACGGTACAGAAGCCGATGGGGATCGTGCGAAAATCGTTGGCCACGGAGGTGGCCGATAAAATTCGGGAGAAGATCCTCCGTGGGGAGCTGAAGGAGGGAGAGCAGTTGCGCCAGAAGGCGCTGGCTGAGGAATTCCAGGTCAGTCAAATCCCGGTGCGAGAAGCGCTTCGGCAATTGGAGGCGGAGGGGTTGGTGACGATCATCACCCACCACGGGGCGATCGTCTCCTCGCTCTCCCCGGAGGAGATCGAAGAGCTCTTCGAGATTCGGGCGGTTTTGGAGTGTGCGATCCTTCGGCAAGCGATCCCGCGATTGACGGCCGAGGATTTGGCGCGAGCCGAACGCATTCTGGAAGCCTATGAACGGGCGCTCGATGCCGCCGATTCGGAGAGCTGGGGGGAACTCCATTGGCAATTCCATTCGACGCTCTATGCAGCGGCCAATCGTCCGCGCTTCATGTCCTTGATTCAGATGACGAACGTGAACGCCGATCGATATATTCGCCTTCACATTCGGTTCTCTTTGGAGATGCATCGGCAGGTCAAGCGGGAGCACCGCCTCCTTCTGGAGTATTGTCGGGCGCGTGATGTGGAGGCGGCCACGCGGCTGCTCGAACGGCATATTCTCAATGCCGGCAGCGAGCTGAAGGATTACATCCGGCGGTATCGAGAGGAGGGATGATGGCGCCCGGGAAAGGAGGGACTATGTCGAGACCGACGACGTTTGGCGTGATCGTTGGAAATCGTGGGTTCTTCCCTGCGCATCTGTGCGAGTCGGGTCGAGAAGAAGTCTTGCGCGTCTTGGGGGAGGAGGGATTCAGAGCCATCATTCTCCCCATGGACGCGACGAAGTTCGGTGCGGTGGAGAGCTACGAGGATGCCCAGAAGTGCGCCGAGCTCTTTCGGACTCATCGCGATGAGATCGATGGGATCTTGGTGACGCTGCCGAACTTCGGCGATGAACGCGCGGTGGCGGATACGATTCGGTGGTCCGGGTTGAACGTCCCCGTTCTCGTACATGCTTTCGCTGACGAACCGGGGAAGATGACGATTCACTATCGTCGCGATAGCTTTTGTGGGAAGATCTCCGTGTGCGATAACTTGCGCCAGTATGGGATTCCGTTTTCGCTGACGCGGCGTCATACGGTTCATCCTTCGGATCCGTCGTTTCGAGAGGACCTTCGTCGCTTCGCCGCCACCTGTCGGGTCGTCCGTCGGTTGCGAGGGGCGCGCATCGGGGCGTTGGGGATGCGACCGGCTCCTTTCAACACGGTGCGGTACAGCGAGAAGCTCCTCGAGCGCTCGGGGATCACCGTCGAGAGCGTTGATCTCTCCGAGGTCATCGGGCGCGCCAACAAATTGGACGATACCGATCCCGCTGTTCGACGCAAGCTCGAGGAGATCACGGGGTATACAGATACGGCGGGGGTCCCTCAATCGTCGCTCATCAAGATGGCGAAGCTCGGCGTCGTCATTGATCGGCTCATCGAGGAACGCCACCTCTCGGCCACAGCGATCCAATGCTGGACGGCGTTGGAGGAGTACTATGGCATCGTCCCGTGCACGGTGATGAGCATGATGTCGAATGCCTTGTTGCCGAGCGCGTGCGAGTCGGACGTCACCGGGCTCGTCAGCATGTACATCTTGCAGGCGGCGTCGGAGAAACCTGCGGCCTTGCTCGATTGGAACAACAACTATGCGGACGATCCGAACAAGGGCGTGCTCTTTCATTGCTCCAACCTCCCGAAGGCGTTCTTCACCGACACGAAGATGGGGTATCAAGACATCATCGCGGGGACGGTCGGAAAGGAGAACACGTACGGGACGATCCTCGGCCGGATCGCTCCTGGACCGTTCACTTATTGTCGGGTCTCCACGGACGATCTGGAAGGGTGCGTGCGGGCTTTAGTGGGGGAGGGATGGTTCACGGACGATGCGTTGGAGACGTTCGGCGGATATGGGGTCGTGGAGATCCCGAACTTCCAGAAGCTCCTGCACGTCATCTGCCGTCGCGGATTCGAGCATCATGTGGCGGCGACGCGGGATACGGTCGCCGAAGCTGTGGCGGATGCCTTGAGCACGTACATGGGGTGGGACGTCTACCATCATCAATAGCGACGTGAACATCTCGGAGGAGGGACGCGCGTGGCCTTCTTGGATTGGCTGATCATCGCCCTCTACTTCGCCGGATTGCTGGGACTCGCGTGGTGGGTGATTCGAAGGGGGAGGGAGACGGCCGATGACTACTTCCTGGCGGGTCGGAACCTCGGGTGGTTCATCGTCGGGGCTTCGATCTTCGCCTCGAACATCGGGTCGGAGCATCTGGTCGGCTTGGCGGGCTCCGGAGCGACCAGCGGTGTGGCCATGGCTCATTATGAGCTGCACGCGTGGTGTCTGCTGGTTCTCGGGTGGGTCTTCATCCCCTTCTACATGCGCTCGCGCGTCTTCACGATGCCGGAGTTCTTGGAGAAGCGATACTCGCCAGCCGCTCGATGGATTCTCTCGCTCATCTCGCTGGTCGCGTATGTGTTGACGAAGATCGCCGTGGGGATTTTCGCCGGCGGAGTTGTCTTCAGTACGCTCTTGCCCGAACTGCGCCTCACTGTGGGAGGGACGACGTTCGATAGTTTTTGGATCGGCTCGGTGCTCGTCGTGCTCTTGACCGGTTTCTACACTGTTTTGGGCGGCCTGCGCGCTGTCGCCTATACGGAGGCGGTGCAGACGCTCATCATCATTGGGGGATCGGTCTTACTGACTCTGTTCGGGTTCGCGAAGCTGGGCGGATGGAACGAGCTGCGTGCGGCGTTGGACCCAGATATGTTCAACCTGTGGAAGCCGCTCATTCCTCCTGGCATGGAGGGGACGTGGGAACCGGTCAAGGAATCGAATCGGATGGCGTGGTACTTCAACTGGAACTATCCATGGCTAGGGATGGTGCTCTGCTCGCCGGTCATCGGCCTGTGGTATTGGTGTACGGATCAGTACATCGTGCAGCGCGCCTTGGGTGCGCCCAACGAGCGAGAAGCGCGCCGTGGGGCGATCTTCGCCGCCTATCTCAAGCTCCTGCCCGTCTTCATCTTCATCATCCCGGGGATGATCAGTGTCGCGCTCGCGAAGACCGGGCGGGTGCCCGAACTGGCCACGATGGTGGACAGTCAAGGCAACGTGATCCCTCAGGCCGCGCAAGCGGCTTTCCCACTTATGGTGAAGCATGTGCTGCCGGTGGGCGTTCGCGGGATCGTTGTCGCCGGCTTACTCGCGGCTCTGATGAGTTCCCTAGCCGGGGTCTTCAATGCCTGCTCGACGTTGTTCACCATCGATTTCTATCAGAAGTTCCGACCTCAAGCATCGCAACAGCGGCTCGTCTGGGTTGGTCGTGTGGCGACGACGATCATGGTCCTTATCGGGCTGCTGTGGATCCCTGTGATTCGAGGGGGGAGAGGGTTGTACGATTACTTGCAGGGAGTGCAAGGGTACTTGGCTCCTCCGATCTTCGCCGTCTTTTTCCTCGGCGTATTCTTGAGGCGGCTCAATGGAAAGGCGTGTTTGGCAGCGCTCATCGTGGGGTTCGCTCTCGGCGTCTTCCGCTTGATTGTGGACACGCCGGTGGCGCTCAAGTTGCCCGGCTTCGAGAACGGCTACCCCGAAGGATCGTTCTTCTGGATCGTCAACAACATCTACTTCCAGTACTACAGTGCGTTCATCTTCCTGGTGTCCATCGCTGTCTTGATCGGCGTCAGCTATATGACGGACCCACCGGCTGAAGAACGGATTCGCGGTCTGACGTATGCCACGGTGACGCCCGAGCAGGAGCGAGCATCTCGCATGAGCTGGAACAAATGGGACGTCATCCACTCGGGGATCGTCCTGAGCATCATTGCGCTCGCGTATCTCTACTTCCGGGGGTGAAGACCACCATGCGGAAGAGGCGCTACACCATCGGATTGGATTTCGGGACGAACTCGGTGCGCGCGCTGGTCGTGGACGTCTCCAATGGGCGAGAGGTGGGGACGGCCGTGTGGAACTACGAGCATGGAGAGGCGGGAGTCTTGCTGTCGCGGGATCCGAATCTGGCGCGGCAGCATCCGGCCGACTACGTCAGGGGAGCGGAGATGAGCGTCAAGAGAGCTTTGGCGCAAGCGCGCCAAGCAGTGCCCGGCTTTCGTCCGGATCAGGTCATTGGCATCGGCGTTGCAACGACCGGCAGCACGCCCATCCCCGTTGACGAGAACGGCCGTCCGTTGGCCTTCCGCAAAGAATTCGCGCGGAATCTCGCAGCGATGGCTTGGCTGTGGAAAGATCACACGGCGGTCGCCGAAGCTGAGGAAATCACGGAGCTGGCGCGGCGGATGCGCCCCCATTATCTCGCCAAGTATGGTGGAGTCTATTCCAGCGAATGGTTCTTCAGCAAAATCCTCCATTGTCGGCGCACGAGTCCGGAGGTCTTCGAAGCCGCGTATTTGTGGGTGGAGCTGGCCGATTGGATCCCGGCCATGCTGACGGGGACTGAGCACCCCGATCGCTTGATGGTAGGTATCTGCGCGGCCGGGCACAAGGCGATGTACAACGAGGCGTGGGGGGGATACCCCGATGCTGAGTTCCTCGCCGCGTTGGATCCGAAGCTCGCCGAGTTACGAGCGCGCTTGCGGCCGAAGGCCTATCCGGTTGATCGGGCTGTGGGGGGATTGACCGAGGAATGGGCGCGGCGGACTGGACTTCCCGCAGGCATCCCGGTGGCGGTCGGAGCGTTCGACGCCCATTTGGGAGCTGTCGGGGCTGGCGTCGCCCCCGGCACGTTGGTGAAGATCATTGGGACGAGCACATGCGATATCACGGTCGTCCCGAAGGATCGCGATCTGCCGGACATCCCCGGGCTCTGTGGCATCGTGGAGGGGAGTGTAATCCCAGGCTACTACGGCTTGGAAGCCGGGCAGTCGGCCGTCGGCGATATCTTCCACTGGTTCGTCAGCTACATTCGCCCGCTCGGACGTGCGGGAACCCATCAGGCGCTGGCTCGGGCGGCTGCGCGTGTGAAGCCAGGCGAGTCGGGATTACTGGCACTCGATTGGAACAACGGCAACCGGACGATCCTGGTGGACCAACGTCTGACGGGGCTGTTGCTCGGACAAACGCTCTATACGACGCCGGCGGAGATCTATCGCGCCTTAGTCGAAGCCACGGCTTTCGGCGCGCTCACGATCATCCACCGATTTGAAGAGTATGGTGTGAAGATTGAGCAAGTGATCGCCTGTGGAGGGATCGCCGAGAAGAATCCCTTCGTCATGCAAATCTATGCCGACGTCTTCGGGCGTCCAATTCGAATCAGCCGCTCCGCCCAAACCTGCGCCCTGGGAGCGGCGATCGCGGGGGCGGTTGCTGCGGGAAAGCGAGCCGGAGGATACGACACCATCCCGGAGGCTCAGCGCGCGATGACGGGGCTGAAGCCGAAGGGATTTCACCCGAATCCGCAGGCGCATGCGATCTATCAGGAACTGTATCCGCTGTATCGTACGCTCCACGATGCCTTCGGCACGCGAGAGTGGCAGGGCAATCTCTATCATGTGATGAAACGGCTCATTGAGATTCGGAATCGCGTCCGACAATAGGAGAGGGCGGTGCTCGAAGAGCTGAAGGAACGGGTGTGTGCGGCGAATCTGCGATTGGTTCAAGAGGGGTTGGTGATCCTGACCTGGGGAAATGCGAGTGGCGTTTCTCGTCGGGATGGGGTCATGGTCATCAAACCCTCCGGAGTCCCTTACGAGCAGATGCGCCCCGAACACATGGTCGTCGTCTCTCTGGAGACGGGGGAGGTCGTCGAAGGAGCCTTACGCCCGAGTTCCGACACGCCGACGCATTTGGTGTTGTATCGCGCTTTCTCCGAGATCGGCGGGATCGTGCACACCCATAGCCCCTATGCGACGATTTGGGCGCAGGCGCGACGCGAGATTCCACCTCTGGGGACGACCCACGCTGATTACTTTCACGGTCCGATCCCGTGCACGCGGCCCCTCACACCTGAAGAGATCGCGACGGACTACGAAGCGCACACGGGGCGCGTCATCGTCGAGCGCTTCGCCGATTTAGATCCCCGGCGCATGCCGGCGGTCCTAGTCGCGGGGCATGCGCCGTTCGTTTGGGGAGAGACCGTCGAAGCGGCTGTGGAGACGGCTATCGTTTTGGAATATATCGCCCGCATGGCCTTGGAGACGCTTCGACTGAACGCCTCAGCGGAACCGATTCCCGAAGCCCTCCTGGACAAGCATTTCTTCAGAAAACATGGTCCCGGAGCTTACTATGGACAAGTGACGTGACTCCACCGGCTTTCGTGTGATTGAGACTCCATCCGGAAGGACCTTAATCGCGTTCCAGAGCCCTTAAGTGCGTTCAAGACAATGCGGCGGGATATCGCCCATACTTCCTGCGAGAGGTTCTCGTATGAGATCGCCTCGCCCAATGGGCGAAGGTGCGTGATGTTGATGATGAGGAGGTGCGAGTTATGAGAGGATCGTGGCGCTACCTACTCGCTATAGGAGTCATCGGACTGCTCTCATGGGATCCCGTGCTGCGGAACGCATGGGCGCAGCAGCAATTGGGCACCATCCAAGGGACGATCGTGGATCCGGCGGGCGCCGTGGTGGTCGGGGCGACAGTCACGGCGACAAACAAAGATACGGGAGAGACGCGCACGGTCGTCTCCAATGAGAGCGGGTTCTATCGGATCGTGAACCTCCCGCCGGGACGGTATGATGTCAGTGTCGAGGCGAAGGGATTTCGCAAGGCGCTCCGGACGGACGTCGTGCTCTTTGTCGGAGCGACGTTAGGAGTGAATTTCGAACTGGAGCCGGGCGTGTTGGAGGAAGTCATCGAGGTGACGGCCAGCATCGCGCAGCTCCAGACCGAGAAAGCGGATGTCTCGGCAGTCGTCGAGCGGAAGAAGATCGTGGAGCTTCCGCTCCAGTTGCGAAACGTCTTCCAACTGGCGGCCTTGCAACCGGGGATCACGGGCTTGGCGACGGGAGCGGATTTTCTGACGCCGGAGTATGGCATCGGCATCAATGCCAATGGCCAACGCGGATCGGGGAATAACGCCTCGCTCGATGGAGCGGGCATCAATGGCAATCCGTGGGGCGGCACGGTGCTCATGATCCCTAATGTCGAATCGGTGCAGGAGTTCCAGGTGATCACCAACAATCCTTCGGCCGAATATGGTCGGAACTCCGGCGCCATCATCAGCATCGTCACCAAATCGGGCACCAACGAATTCCACGGTTCGCTCTTCTTCTTCCATCGCAATGACAATCTGCGCGCCCTCAACATCTTCGCCCGCGGAGCCCTTCGGCGCGATGCGACCAAGGAAGAACGACAACGCGTCGCTCCAGAGTTTCGGCGCAACGACTTCGGCTACAGCCTGGGCGGGCCCATCCGCCGCGACAAGACGTTCTTCTTCACCTCGTATGAAGGGCTTCGCGCCGCGACGGGACAGGCCTTTGTCACGACCGTGGAGACGAAGGAATTCGTGGACTTCGTGCTCCGTACGCGTCCCCATTCGATCGCTGCCTATCTCTTGAAGAACTTCCCGCCACTGGCCTATCCGACGACGGGCTTGCGCGATCTCGGGAGCCCGGTTCCCGGTGCCACCCAGATCGGGCCTCCGGATGGTATCCCGGACGTGGGAAGCGTGACGGTCGCTCCGTCGGGCGTGCGCAATGGGGATCAGTTCAACATTCGGATTGACCATCTCCTGTTCGGGGGCAACGGGCGGTTGCGCGGCACCTACTATCGCACGAAGCTCGATCCGGTGGATGTCGCCGTGCGGCCGAAATTCCGGCAGCCCTTCCCGCATCGGAATCAGTTCCTGAACCTCGCCTACACGCACATCATCTCGCCGCGCACGGTGAACGAGTTCAGCTTCGGATACCTGCGGATGCACGGTCGCGCTCCTGATCTGAACCCCGAATCCCCGACGATCACTATCAGCGGCTTGGACGCGGGATTCGGCACGGCGTTCTGGATGCCCATTCGGTTCGCGCAGAACGTCTTCGAGTACAAGGACACGCTCACGATGAATCGTGGGAATCACGGCTTGAAGACGGGATTCGAGATTCGACGCGTTCAGGACAACCATGACTTCCATCACTGGGAGCGGCCCAATTACACGTTCAACAGCATCTTGAACTTCGCCAATGACGAACCGTTGACCGAGCTGCGCGCTGTGGATCCAATGACGGGCTTGGCGACGGGGATCTCGGCGGGCTATCGCAACTTCGAGTTCGCGGCCTTCATCCAGGACGATTGGAAGGTGCGGCGGAACTTCACCTTGAATCTTGGTCTGCGCTACGAGAACTTCGGGACGCCGAGCAAGGTCGGGTGGAAATTCCAGAACATCATCTACGCGCCAGGGACGAACGTCTTCGAACGGATCGCCAATGCGCGGATGGCGTACGTGGATCAATTGTACAAGTCGGACAACAACAACTTCGCGCCGCGCTTTGGCTTCGCCTGGGATATCACGGGCAAAGGGAAGCTCGTCCTTCGCGGTGGAACGGGGATCTCCTATAACCGACTCAACAACACGGTCTACACGGACGAGAAGATGAACCCGCCACGGTTCGCAGCGGCTTCGACCGATGTGCGCACGCCAGGAGCGCCGCCGATCGTGTACACGCTCGGGCCGAAGTATCCGCCGAATCCGGCGCTCGCACGCGGCTTGGATGAGCGCAGTGGGATTCGGGGCACGCGGGTGAACCTGCGCGTGGTGGATCCCAACCTCACGACGCCGTATGCGCAAAACTGGTTCCTGGGGATTCAGCGCGAGTTGCCCGGGGGCTTGGTCGCGGAGATCAACTACATCGGCTCCGTGGGACGACATCTGCACACGGGCGATGGACCAGGTGGGGAAAATTACAATCGCTTCGCCGGGGACCTGCTCGATGGCCGATTGGATCGGTTGAATCCGAGCTTCGGCATCATCAGCCTTGGCGAGACGGCTGCCAGCTCCAGCTTCCATGGCGGCACCATTCAAGTAAGCCGACGCTACAGCCAAGGGTTCGCCTTCCAAGCGGCATTCACCTTTGGAAAGGCGTTGGAGACGCCGGGCGCGGCCATGGAGGTGACGCGGCGCGATCTGGATCGCTCGGTCACGGGCTTCCATCGTGGGAAGAAGCTTTCGATCAACGCCATCTGGGAGATCCCGTTCTGGCGGGAGCGTCCGGTGGTGCGGCATATCCTCGGCGGGTGGCAGCTCAACGCCATCGTGCAGATTCAGTCGGGAGCGCCGTTCAGCGTCTTCCACGGAGCCGCGTATCCGCGTGGGGACTTCAATGCAGACGGTCAGACGGGCGACCGACCGAATACGCCGAGCTGGGGGAACACCAAGCGCGATCTGAGTCGTAGTGACTTTCTGCGCGGGATCTTCAGCGTGGCTGATTTCCCGCTGCCGGCTCCGGGGACGTTGGGGACCCTCGGTCGGAATACGTTCCGCGGCCCATGGTATGCGAGTACGGACCTGTCGCTGTTCAAGAACTTCCGAGTGACGGAGACGGCGAGCGTTCAGTTCCGCGCTGAGTTCTTCAACGCCTTCAACCGCGTGAACCTGGGGACGCCCGTGGCGGATTTGAACAGCCCGCTCTTTGGACGCTCCACGAGCGCGGGCGATCCGCGCGACATCCAGCTCGCTTTGAAGATCCTGTTCTGATGCGCGGGCGGGGCGGGAGGCGCTCCGCGACGCGTCTCCCGCTCTCCGTCTTCCTTCATGAAGGATACCGACGGCACGTGCCATGAGACGGTATACGCGCCGTGCGTTCTTGAGCTCGACGGCCGCAATGGGGGCGACGCTGGCGCTCACCCGAGTGCCCAAGGCGGCGTTCCTCTGGAACATGCCTCAAGCGGCGGATTCGCGGATCGAGATTTTGCTGCACGAACCGATCGGGCGAATCGCCCCCGAGATCTACGGACATTTCATCGAGCATCTCGGTGGCGTGATCTACGACGGAGTCTGGGTGGGAGAGGATTCGAAAATCCCCAATATTGGAGGCATCCGCAGGGCGCTCGTGGAGGCGATGCGGGAGATCAAACCGGGGGTCGTGCGTTGGCCCGGCGGATGCTTCGCCGATGCCTATGATTGGCGTGATGGGATCGGACCGAGGGAGAAACGCCCGCGCCGGACGAACTTCTGGGTGGACAATCGGGAGTGGCGCGAGGTTGGCCTCGTCCCGCAGAAATATGAGCCGAATCACTTCGGCACGCACGAGTTCATTCGCTTCTGCCGCCTGATCGGCGCTCAACCGTACATCGCCGCGAACCTTCGCACGTTGCCGGCGAGCGTCTTCCACCAATGGATCGAATACTGCAATTCTCCACCAGGCAGCACCACATGGGCGGAGGTGCGCGAAGCCAATGGCGATCGAGAGCCGTTCAACGTTCGCTATTGGGGGGTGGGCAACGAATCGTGGGGATGCGGTGGGAATTTCACGCCGGAGGAATATGCGATGGAATTCCGCCGCTTCACGACGTGGGCTGTGCCCGACTATGGCGTCGGATTGCGCTTCATCGCGGCGGGACCGAGCGGGCGGGACCTCGAGTGGACGCGCCGCTTCTTCCTGAAGATCGCCGAGCGCCGCGCGTTCGACCGGCTTTGGGGATGGGCGCTGCATCATTATTCGAGTTTCTCTGGCGGAGAGGCCGTCAACTACGATGCCACCGGCTGGTATGAGCTCCTGCAAAGCGCGGATCGCATGGAGTCGCTCATCATCGCCCACTGGCAGGTGATGGGGGAGAGCGATCGGGAACGTCGCGTCCGGCTCGTCGTGGACGAATGGGGGGCATGGTATCGCATGACGACGAATATCCATCCGACGCACCTTTTCGGCCAACAATCCACGATCCGGGATGCGGTGCTCGCGGGGCTGACGCTCGATACCTTCAATCGGCATGCCGATAAGGTGGCGATGGCCAATGTCGCGCAGCTCATCAATTGTCTTCACTCGCTCTTTCTGGCGCACGAGGAGAAGTTCGTCCGAACGCCGACCTACTACGTCTTCGCCATGTATGCCGACCATCAGGAGGGGCAAGCCGTGCGGACGATTTTCTCGGCGCCGCGCGTGAGCTGGACGGATCGGTCGAATCGGTCGCAGGTGTTCTGGGGGCTGAACGGATCGGCCTCGGTGAAGGGGAACGTCGTGACGCTCACGGTGACCAACCCGCATCTCTCGGAAGCGCGCGTGACCGAGGTTCTCGTCCGTGGGGCCGGGATCGCTTCGGCGCGCGCGACGATCCTCACGGCGCGTCGCATCCAAGATTGCAATACGTTCGAGGAGCCTCTGGCCGTCGTCCCACGAGAGGAGGAGGTGCCGATTCGCGCTCCGGTTGTGGTTTATTCGTTCCCTCCGGCGTCGGTCACGAAACTGCGCCTTGTGCTCTCGTGAGCGACGCGAAGGGGGGATTGATTTGGCCACTGATTCGTGAGAGGAGACTATGAGAGCGCTTCGCGTGGGGGTGATGTGTCTCGTTGTGATTGGGTCTATCCAGCCGCAATCTCCAGCTCCATCTGCGTGGACGCCTCCGAATGACTATCCCATCACCGCCGTTCCGTTCGCCGCGGTTCGGCTTGAGCCCGGATTTTGGCAAGCGCGCTTGGAGACCAATCGCGCGGCGACCGTGCCACATATCCTGCGACAGTGTGAAGTGACGGGGCGGGTGAACAATTTCCTCAAGGCTGCTGGGAAGATGGAGGGACACTTCGAGGGGTGGTGGTTCAACGACTCGGACGTCTATAAATCCATCGAGGCGGCATCCTACGGCTTGATGCTCCATCCCGATCCGGAGTTGGAGCGCTATGTGGACGAGCTCATCGCGAAGATCGCGGCCGCTCAAGAGCCGGATGGATACCTCTTCACGCCCCGCCGGACCATGGCGCCGGATTATCGGTTCGCCGCGTCGGTAGGGCCGGAGCGTTGGTCGCGGTTGGGATCCAGTCACGAGCTGTACTGCTTAGGACATCTCTTCGAAGCGGCCGTGGCGCATTATCAGGCGACGGGGAAGCGCTCGCTTCTGGAGATCGCGTTGAAGAGCGCCGATCTCGTGGATCGCGTGTTCGGGCCGGACAAGAGGCGCGATGTCCCCGGACACCAGGAGATTGAGATCGGATTGATCAAGCTCTACCGGGTGACGGGTGACGAACGGTATCTTCGTCTGGCGAAGTTCTTCCTCGATGAACGAGGGCGCCCTCATGGTCGTCGGCTCTACGGAACGTACAGCCAGGACCACAAGCCCGTCATCGAGCAGGACGAGGCAGTCGGACATGCCGTTCGGGCACTCTACATGTACATGGCGATGGCAGATGTCGTCGCCTTGCTGCGCGACCCCGCCTATGCACGGGCTCTAGATCGGTTGTGGGCGGACGTCGTCGGTCGAAAGATGTATGTGACGGGAGGCATTGGGGCCGCTGGTGGACATGAAGGGTTCGGGGCACCATACGAGCTGCCGAATCTCGTGGCGTATTGCGAGACGTGTGCCGCCATCGCCTTCGCTTTGTGGAATCATCGGATGTTCTTGCTCTCCGGGGAGGGCAAATACATTGATGTGCTCGAGCGCGTCCTCTACAACGGACTGCTCTCGGGCGTCGGGCTCGATGGCCGGACGTTCTTCTATCCGAATCCTCTGGAATCGGATGGCCGCCATGCGCGGAGCCCGTGGTTCGCCGTCGCCTGTTGTCCGCCGAACATCGCGCGGTTTTTGTTCCAGGTGCCCGGGCTGGCCTATGCCCATCAAGGGGATCGGCTGTACGTCAATCTCTTCATGGCTAGTCGCGCGACGGTGCGCATGGCTGATCAGACCATCATGGTCAAGCAGGATACGGCTTATCCCTGGCGGGGCGAAGTGACGCTCACCTTTGAACCGGAACGTCCCGGTCGGGTTTTCACCGTGCTCTTGCGCATCCCTGGGTGGGCGCGCAATGAAGCCGTGCCGGGCGATCTGTACCGCTTTCTTGAGACCATTCGGGAGCGTCCCGCCCTTTGGGTGAACGGGCGCCCCGTCGCTTATACCGTGCAACATGGATATGCGGCCATCCGACGGCGGTGGCGGCGAGGGGATGTCGTGAGGCTCGTTCTGCCCATGCCGGTCCGGCGTGTGGTGAGCCATCCACAAGTCGTGGACAACGTCGGGAAGGTGGCCTTGCAGCGCGGGCCGATCGTTTATTGTCTGGAGTGGCCCGATGTCGAAGGGGGGAACGTCGTGAATGTCGTCCTCTCGGATGAGGAGCGCCTTCGTGTGGAGTTCCACGAAGATCTGTTCGGGGGAATTCAGGTCATCCGCGGGACTGCTATCGGACTTCGGTGCGTGGACGCCGAAGGGAAGCTCCAGCGGGAGCGCGTTCCCTTCACGGCGATCCCCTACTATGCGTGGGCGCATCGGGGCCGTGGGGAAATGGCCGTGTGGCTCGCGCGCATGGAATCGGCGGCGCGCCCATTGCCATGTCCGACGATCGCCTTCCGAGCGAAGGCCAGCTCTTCCGGAGGCGACGCGCGAGCGCTGAACGATCAGCGGGAGCCGCGCCATTCCGCCGATCGCTCGAATCGGTATCTCCATTGGTGGCCGCGAAAGGGGACGACCGAATGGGTGCAGTATGATTTCGAGGCTCCGACGCGCGTCTCCGCCGTCGAGGTCTATTGGTACGATGACACCGGCATCGGCGAATGCCGCGTCCCGAAGGCCTGGGAGTTGTTCTATCGTGAGAACGGGGAGTGGAAGCCAGTGAGAAACCCGAGCGGCTATGGGCGCGAGAAAGATCGCTACAATCGCACGACGTTCGAGCCGGTGGTCACCGACGGGTTGAGGATCGTCGTGCACGCGCAGGAGAACTTCTGCGCCGGAATCCATGAGTGGCGGGTCTATTGAGGACGAGCTCGGCATCACTGAGGAGGAAGGCGATGCGTGCACACGTGCTGTTGTTCCTGTTTCTTGTGGGAAGCTCGCTGAGTCGGGAGGATCGAGGAGGGGGGGCTATGGTGAGGAAAGAGGTCTTCGGACGGACGCCGGAGGGCGAGGTCGTGGACTTGTACACGCTCACCAACACCAAGGGCATGGAGGTGAAGATCGCGAACTACGGGGGGATCGTCGTCTCCCTGCGCGTTCCCGACCGGCACGGACAATTCGATGATGTCGTGCTCGGATTCGATCGATTGGAGGACTATCTGAAGGGGCACCCCTACTTCGGAGCGATCATCGGTCGGTACGCGAACCGCATCGCCGGAGGTCGGTTCGTCTTGAATGGCGTTTCGTATCAGCTCACGCTCAACGAGGGACAAAACCATCTGCACGGTGGACGACGGGGGTTCGATAAGGTCGTTTGGAAAGCGCGCCCGGTGAAGTCCGCGCGCGGCGTCGGCGTGAGGTTCGCCTACCTGAGCCGGGATGGAGAAGAGGGGTACCCTGGGAACCTCTCCGTGACGGTGACCTATCTCCTGACGGAGGAGAACGAGCTGCGGATCGAATACACGGCCACGACGGATCGGGATACGATCGTCAATCTCACGCATCACTCGTACTTCAATCTGGCCGGTCAGGGTCGTCGCGACATCCTCGATCATCTCCTGCAGATCAATGCCCAGTACTTCACGCCGATTGACGCGAATTTGATCCCGACCGGAGAGGTTCGTTTTGTGCGCGGCACGCCGTTCGATTTCACGCAGCTGACGCCGATCGGGGCGCGGATCGAGGCGTCCGATGAGCAGCTTCGCTTTGGTCGGGGCTATGATCACAATTGGGTGCTGGAAGGACCGCCCGGAGTGTTGCGCCTGGCTGCCCGCGTCGTGGAGCCGAGCTCGGGGCGCGTCTTGGAGGTATGGACGACCGAGCCTGGCTTACAGTTCTATTCCGGGAACTTCCTCGATGGGACGATCACGGGGAAAGAGGGGCGGATCTATCACCAGCGATATGGCTTCTGCTTGGAGCCGCAGCACTTCCCCGACTCCCCCAATAAGCCGCACTTCCCCTCTGTGGTCCTTCGAAAGGGGGCGCGCTACCACACGACGACCGTTTATAAGTTCTCCGTCGTGCCATAGTCTGCGAGCGCTCGTTCTCGCCAGATCGCGAGTCCGGTGAGCCGGATCGGCCGTGCGATCATCCCCATCGTCTTTTCGTGGTCCCCGCCGGCTGTGCTAGACTTTCCGTTCACGTCTTGGGGAGGACGAGACGATGGGAGAACAGATCGAGTTCGACGTGTTATTCGTCGGAGCCGGACCGGCGAGCTTGAGCGGAGCGCTGCACTTGGCCCATCTCATTCGGCGGCATAATGAGCGCGTCGACGCCGGGGAACTTCGCGAGCGACGGTTGGACGTCAGCATCGCCGTGATCGAGAAGGGGCGAGAGGTGGGGGCGCATATCCTCTCGGGGGCCGTCCTCGATCCTCGCGCTCTTCGAGAGCTTGTCCCGGATTTCCTCGATCGGGGGGCGCCGCTCGGAACGCCGGTCATCGAGGATCATGTTTGGTTCCTCACGCGGAATCAGAAGTTCGCAGCTCCCCTCATCCCTCCGCCGCTGCGCAATCATGGGCATTACATCATCTCGCTTGGCCAGTTCGTCCGATGGTTGGCGACATTGGTCGAACAGGCGGGTGTGGACATCTTCCCGGAATTCCCGGGCGCCGAGTTGCTCATCGAAGATGGGACAGTCGTGGGGGTGCGAACGGGCGAGCGGGGGGTGGATCGAAACGGCAAGCCCAAGGGGAATTACGAACCTGGGGTCGAAATTCGCGCGAAGGTGACGGTCCTCGGGGAGGGGGTCCGTGGGTCTTTGGCGAAGGTCCTCATCGAGCGGTTCCATTTGCAGGCGGGGAGGCACCCGCAGGTTTACTCTTTAGGCCTCAAGGAATTGTGGGAAGTCGAGCCGGGACGCATCGCGCCCGGGACGGTTATTCATACGCTCGGGTATCCACTGGATTCCCGCACTTTCGGGGGCGGATTCCTCTATGCGGGAGCGGATCAGCTCGTGAGCGTCGGGTTCGTCGTCGGGTTGAGCTACGAGGATCCGTGTCTGGATCCGCATCGGCTCTTCCAGCACTTCAAGATGCACCCTGCGATCGCGCGCTTCCTGCACGGGGGGAAGCTCATTCGATATGGGGCGAAGGCCTTGCCCGAAGGCGGGTATTATTCGATCCCCAAGCTGTATGTGAGCGGAGCCCTGCTGATCGGCGATAGCGCTGGGTTCCTGAACGCCCAACGGCTGAAGGGAATTCATCTGGCCATGAAATCGGGGATGCTCGCCGCCGAGGCCGTCTACGACGCCCTGCGACGGGACGATTTCTCGGAGCGGCAGCTCGCTCGTTATGAGGAGCTGGTTCGAACCAGCTGGCTCCACGAGGAGCTCTACCGCGCTCGGAACTTTCATCAGGCGATGGAGCGAGGCTTATGGTCGGGGCTCTTTCACGCGGGGCTGCAGATGGTGACGGGAGGCCGAGGGTGGCGCGATCCGCTTCCGACCGTTGCCGGACACGAACGCATGCGGAAACTCGCGGACTATCATCGAGGGCGGGAGACCGGATGCCCGCCGCCGGACTGGAAGCCCGACGGCATTTTGACCTTCGATAAGTTGACCGATGTGTATTACTCCGGGACTTCCCATGAGGAAGACCAGCCGTGTCATTTGAAGATCGCAGACTTCGACATCTGCCACACACGATGCGTGGTCGAATACGGCAACCCGTGCGAGCGCTTCTGTCCGGCCAATGTGTATGAGATGATCACGACCCCTGAGGGAGGGAAGCGCCTTCAGATTAACGCCTCCAACTGCGTCCACTGTAAGACGTGCGATATCATGGACCCGTATCAGATCATCACCTGGGTGCCCCCGGAAGGAGGGGGTGGCCCGAATTATCTCATTCTGTGACAAGGACTTCGTGAATCCCTCCCGAGGCAGGGGGATGGCCAGCTTGATCGCGTTCCCGTGATCTCCCTCGACTTCCCTCTTCGGGCGATTTCGGGTAAACTTGTACTTACAGCGAGCTTGGAATCATGGTAGCACGTGCCTTGACGATTGCGGGCTCGGATTCCGGTGGGGGCGCGGGGATTCAGGCGGACCTGAAGACCTTCACGGCGCTCCGGGTGTACGGGCTCTCGGTGCTGACGGCGATCACGGCGCAGGACACTTGCCGAGTGGCGGGTGTGATCGAGCTGCCGGCTGATTTCGTCCGGTTGCAGTTGGATGTGGTCATGCGCGATATCGGGGCGGATGCTGCGAAGACCGGCATGCTCTCCAGTCCGGAGATCATCGAGGCCGTGGCTGAAGGGATACGAGAACATGGGATCGAGCGATTGGTCGTAGATCCGGTGATGCGAGCTAAGTCGGGGGATCGGCTCTTGCGCGCGGAGGCGGAAGATGCGTTAATCCGACGGTTGCTCCCCTTGGCTTATGTGGTGACGCCGAACATCCCGGAGGCCGAAGTCCTGGTGGGTGAGCCGATCCGATCGCGCGAGGACATGCGGCGAGCCGCGCGGCGCATCTTCGATTTGGGGCCACGGGCAGTGCTCATCAAAGGCGGACATCTGGAGATCGGATCAGAAGCTGTGGACGTTTTGTACGATGGGCGGGATTTTCATGAGTTCGCGGCGACGCGCGTACGTACGCGGAACACGCATGGGACCGGTTGCACCTATTCGGCGGCGATCGCAGCCTATCTCGCCAGAGGCGATGGGTTGCTCGAAGCGGTTCGGAAGGCGAAGCAGTATGTGACGATGGCCATCCGGTACGGGTTCTCACTGGGGCACGGTCATGGTCCCCTGAATCACTTCTGGGGCGAAGGCGAGGCGGTGTAGAGGGACTGGTCATCCGCTGAGACCCTGGCGAACGAGCGCCCACGCAGGACACACACTCGCTGTACAAAGCAATCGTCAAGAATATGCGAACCTTCGAGGTGAGGGTTCGCATCTAAGAAGGAGAAGTTCACAATGAGGGGAAAGACAATGGTCGCGAAAGTCGCCAAACAGGAAATCACTTTGAACCTGCCGCGTCGGCCGACGACGGTCGAGCGGTACCTGAAGATCGTCAAATTCGCGCTCGGTCGCAATCGCGATGTCGAAGCCGTGGCGAAGCACTTCGGATGCTCTCCCGCGACAGTGCTCAATGCGATTCGTGCGTTCGGGGTGACCTACGATCAGGTGCGGCGACGGCGCACGCTCCCGCAGTTGAAAGTCGCGGAGGAATACATTAGACTTGAGCGGCGCTTGAGCGAGCGGGATCAAAAGATCGTGGAGATGTACAATAGTCCGGAGGCGCCGACGCTGGAGCAGATCGGACGCGCCTTTGGGTTGACGCGTCAACGCGTGCACCAGATTTTGAAGAAAGCAAAAGCGCTCGGGGTGAAGCTCGTTGAGCGTAAGACGCCTCCGGAGGGCCATTGGATCGAGCGCTGCCAGCTTTGTAAGCGGATCCTCCAACTTCAGGAGGAAGAGCCGCTGTTGACCCGTCGCCAGATCGCCGCGCGTTTGAGCGCTCCCATCTGGGTGGTCCACTGGCACTTGAACCGGCTGAAGGCGCGTGGATTGGTCGAGCGACACTTCGGCTACTTCCGAAGCGAGCGATTGGTTCAAGCGATCAAGCTCTACAACAGTAATCCGGAGGTGAGCGCCTGGAAGCTGGGGCGCATGCTCGGGTACAAGAACCTGCCGGGGATCTTCTGCGAGTTGGAGAAGCGGGGATTGGGGTACCTGCTGCGACCGCGGAGTCGGCACATGGCCGGGCGGCGTCGGACGACGCAGTCGGGGACGGTGATTGACGCCAAGCAGGCGTTCCGCAAGCGGCGCGCGAGCAAGTGACGTCGGTCACGCGTTAGGGAGCACCGATGGTCGCGCGGAGGGGCTGAGGAGAGGTTTTCATTGACGTCGTCTTGGGATAGGGAAGAGTCGTTGACTCCGGAGCCATCGAGCATGGAGAAGCTGTGGGGCGGACGATTTCGTGAAGATTTAGATCCGGAGGTCGCGCGGTTCAACGCGTCGTTCGCCTTCGATCGCAGGTTGCTGCACGCCGATATCCGCACCAACGCTGCGTATTGCCAGGCCTTACAACGAGCGGGCGTACTCTCCCAGGAAGAGGCGGCGCGAATCCTCGACGCCTTGGCGCGAATCCGCGAGCAGGTGGAGCGCGACCCCGGGTCTCTCGATCGTTATCCCGCCGAAGATGTTCATAGCTTCATTGAAGCGCGCGTGGCGGAGTTGATCGGCGAAACGGCGTACAAACTGCGCACTGGTCGGAGTCGGAACGAGCAGGTGAGCACGGACCTTCGACTGTATCTCCGCGAGCAATGCGATCTCTGGCTCGCAGAGCTGCTCCAGTTGGAGACGGCCACGCTCGATCTGGCCGAGCGGTACGCAGAAGTCGCCCTCCCTGGGTACACGCATCTGCAGCGGGCGCAACCCATCCTGTGGGGGCATTATCTGCTCGCCTACTTTGAGATGTTCGAGCGCGATCGGGAGCGCGTGCGCGCCGCGCGCGCGCGCCTCAATGTGCTACCGCTGGGAGTCGGGGCCCTCGCTGGAACGAGCGTCCCCGTGGATCGGGAATGGCTCGCGCGGGAATTGGGCTTCGAGCGCGTGGCGGCCAACAGCCTCGATGCCGTGAGCGATCGTGACTTCGTGCTGGAGGTCCTCTTCGCCGCCGCCTTACTGCAGATGCATCTCAGCCGCCTGGCCGAGGACTTCATCCTCTATGCGACATCGGAATTCGGGTTCCTCGTGCTCGGCGATGCCGTCTCGACGGGGTCCTCGCTCATGCCGCAGAAGAAGAATCCGGATGCGCTGGAGCTCATCCGTGGTAAGGCCGGACGCGTCTTCGGGCATCTGGTGGGCGTGCTCACGGTGATGAAAGGCCTGCCAATGGCGTACAACAAGGACATGCAGGAGGACAAAGAAGCCGTCTTCGACGCGCTCGATGCGGTGAGGGCTTCCGTGCGCGCGATGACGACGGTGCTTCGCCATACGGAGCTTCGCCCGGAGCGCATGAGGAGCGCCGCCCTTGGCGATTACGCGAATGCGACGGAACTGGCTGATTATCTCGTACGCAAGGGGATGACCTTCCGCCGCGCCCATGATCTCGTCGGACGGATCGTCTTGTACGCGGCTGAGGCCAAAAAAAGCCTGAATGAATTGTCGCTCGACGAGTATCGGCGATTCGTCCCCGAGATCGAAGCGGACGTTTACGAGGCGCTCTCGCTTGAGCAGGCGCTGGCCTCCAAGCGCACGTTCGGTGGGACGGCCCCGGAAAGCGTTCGCGCCGCCCTGCGGGAAGCGCGCCAGCGAGTGGGTGCTGGACGACGAGAGCTGGAGGCGATCACGCGGGGCTGATCATCGTCCCCGAGCCTTCGTCGGTGAAGATCTCCTGCAGTAAGGCATTGCGCCGGCAGCCGTTGACGACGTGCACGGTCGTTCGTCCGCGCGCGAGCAAGCGTAGAATCGCATCGGCCTTCGGCAGCATCCCCTCAGCCAAGCGCCCGCTTGCGAGCAGCTCCTCCAATTGAGCGAGCGTCAGACGGGAAAGCCGCGTCGTCGGATCGTCTTTCTCCAAGAGAATTCCATCCACGTCCGTGAGCAGGAGGAGCTTCTCCGCACCGAGATGGGCCGCCAATTCGGCCGCGATCGTATCGGCATTGACGTTGAAGATGTTCCCATGGGTATCGGCGGCCAGGCAGCAGACGACCGGCAAGTACCCGTGCTCTAAGAGGAGCATGAGAAGCCGGCTATTGACCGACTCGACGTCGCCGACGTGGCCATAATCGACGATCCCTTCGCGCCCCGTCTCCGGATCCACGACGCGTTGCGGGCGCCGGCGACGAACGCGGATGAGGTCGCCGTCGAAGCCTGTGAGCCCGACTGTCGGGACGCCCAAGCGATGCAGGGCCGCCGCCACCTCGGTATTGATCTTCCCGGCGAAGATCATCTTCGCGATCTCCAACGTCTCATCGTCGGTGATGCGCCGACCGAGGACGATCTTCTGCGGAACGCCCAAACGCCGGGCCAGGTGCGTCACCTGATGACCTCCGCCGTGGACGACGACGATGCGGATGCCCACTTGATGGCAGAGGACGATCTCTTCGGCCAATGCATGTAACGTCTCCGGATGGTCGGTGACCTTGCCCCCGAGCTTGATGACGAAGACCTTTCCCTTGAACTTCTGAATGTAGGGGAGCGCTTCGCGCAGCAACTCCAGGCGATCGTGATTCATCATGAGGGTCTCCCTCTCATCGGCACTCATAGGAGCATGGAGAGCACGGCCTTTTGAACATGGAGACGGTTCTCCGCTTGTTGAACCACGAGAGAGCGCTCGCTGTCGAGAACGGCGTCGGTCACGACGACGTTCCGTCGCACAGGGAGGCAGTGCATGAAATAACCTCGGTGGGTCACGCGCATCAGCGCGTCATCCACGATCCAATCCCGATAGTTCCTCCGCACCTCTTGTTCCTCCTCCCATCGGCCATAATAGTGGCGACTGCCCCAACTCTTCGCGTAGATGACCTCCGCGCCGCGACAGGCCTCGCGCCGATCGTGGAGGACGCGCACGGAAGCGCCGTTGTGGTGAGCGTGCGCGCGGATCACGTCCATCAGTTCCGGATCCAATTCATACTCCGGGGGACAGGCGATCGTCAGGTTCATGCCAAATTGCGCGGCGATCAGCGCGAAGGAGTTTGGCACGGCCATCGGCAGCGGCTTCGGATGGTACGCCCAGCAGAGGACGACCTGACGTTGATCCACGAGTCCGAACGTCTCCCGGATCGTCATCACATCGGCCAGGGCCTGCAGCGGATGGAACATCGCCGACTCCATGTTGATGACCGGCACCGAGCTATACCGCGCGAAACTGCGCACGATCGGATCGTGCCGTTCTTCCTCGAACGAGCGCAGAGCGGGGAAGCTGCGCACACCGATGGCGGCCACGTATCGAGAGAGCACGCGCGCCGCCTCTTTGACGTGCTCGCTTCGATCGCCGTCCATGACGACGCCTTCGCGATATTCGAGCGTCCACGTCCCCTTTCCAACATCGAGCACGACGGCTTGCCCCCCAAGCTGGTGAATGGCGATCTCCATCGAAGCCCGCGTGCGCAGGGAGGGATCGAAGAAAACGAGGGCGATGGATTTCCCCCTCAAGGGACGCCCGTGCCCGAGCGTCTTGTACTGAATCGCCAGGTCGAGGATCTCGGACAGCTCCTCCCGCGTGAAGTCTCCCGTGGTGAGGAAACTTCGCCCTTTGAGCGTCGGGCGAGGGATCGGCGGGCGTGTGATCGAAACGGCCATAGCGTGTGCTCCTCACGGATGGCTTCCCGGCCACTTCAAGCCCATCGTCTCCTCCAGGCCGAACATCACGTTCATGTTTTGCACGGCCTGACCGGCTGCGCCTTTGACCAAGTTATCCAACGCTGTGAAGATGATGGCCGTTCTTCCCCGAACGGCCCAGCCGATGTCGCAGAAGTTCGTGTGTTTCACCCACGTGATGTCGGGCGAGACGTTCGGCCCGAGCAAGCGGACGAAGAAGGCATCGGCGTAAAATCGGTGGAAGAGGTCGCCTAGCTCCTCGGCCGTCATCGGCTCAGCGAGCGTGAGATAGAGCGAGGCGAAGATCCCTCGCACAACCGGGGCCGAATGCACCTGCAGGAGGAGGCGCTCGGACCAACGGTCTTCCGCCAGGCGGTCGAGCGCTTGAGCGATCTCCGGCAGGTGCTGATGGACGAAGGGCTTGTAGGCGAAGAAACTGTTAGCCCGTCGCGGGTGATGCGTCGTCTCAAGCGGCTTGGCGCCAGCGCCCGAAGAACCCGTCTTCGCGTCGGCGATCACCGGACCCGTGAGCCGTCCCGTTGCCACCAGTGGCGCGAGCCCTAGTAGGACGGCTGTCGCGAAGCAGCCCGGATTCGCCACGCGCGAGGCGCGCGCGATCTCCTCGCGCTGCAGCTCGGTCAATCCGTAGACGAAGCGCTCAAGCTGCTCCGGCGCACGATGCGCCTGCCCGTAATGGGCTTCGAAGACGGCGGGGTCCTTCAGCCGAAAGTCGCCGGCCAGATCAATCACCTTCACCGATTCGGGAATTCGAGGGACGAGCTCCATGCTCCGCCCATGCGGCAGCGCGAGGAACACGCAATCGAGCCCTTCGGTGAGCGCGCCGACCGTGTCGGCCGTCGGCATGGGGAGGAGGCGAAACTCCGCGAGCCGCCGCAGATTCGGATGAACGTCGGCGACGGAGCGCCCCGCTTGCTCGTGAGCGGCTACCCATGCGATCTCCACCGCGGGGTGGAAGAGGAGCAAGCGCAGAAGCTCTCCCCCGCCATAGCCCGATCCTCCCAGAATCCCCACCCGAATCGTCATCGTCCCTCCCCCTCAGCGCACGGCATTCCGGAACGCGAGGACGTGCTCCTCCACGAGTCGGTAGAGCTTCTCGCCGTTCCGCATGGCGTTGGCGGCGGGGATCCTCCATGTGCGCTCGATGAACTCGCGCCCCATGGCGCTATCGGTGACGGCTCCCGAGATGACCGTGATCGGGATGCGCCGAGCGGTGAGCAGTTGAATTCCCCCCCACGCCCCGACGAAATCGCTCGCACAGAAGACCGTCGCCGCCACGAACCGCAACAGCTCAGCGTCCTCCAGAAGGACGTGCACGTTGTAGCCGCCGATGATCCCATCGCCCAACTCGAGGACGATCGCATCCGGTTCGACGGCGTTCAATTCGGCGATGAGCGCTTTGGCGATCGCCGGGAGGTTTGAGACGGAGACGGTCGAAGGATACCCGCAATCGAGAAACGAAAGAGTCTTGATGGCGCCGTGGTCCTCCATGTTGAGGGTATCGCGCAAACACGCGATGCCGGTGAGCTTGGCCGCCGCGATGCGATATCCGGCGTGCGTGAAATGCTTGATGAGCTGGGCCGCAGCGAACGTCTTCCCCGAGCTCATGCATGTCCCCGCGACTAGGATGAGAGGGCACGATCGCTCCAGATGCTCGCGCGGCGGGATCGCCCCTTTGGCGATGTTCAGGATCGCCGGCGCGCGCGCGCCATCACCGTCGGCGACCATGCCGAGCAGCTCCACCTCGATGGCCTCCCCGAGTTCGTTGTAATGGTCCACGCAGCGACCGATCACCCCGCCAAGGTTCAGAATGTGCAGCCGATCACCCGGTGCGAGCGTCGGGGGGACATCACCGACGAATCCCTTGAGCGCCCGTCGTTCTCCGAGCACGCCCACGATGAGATCATGGCGATTGATCTTACACAGTCGCCCCGTGGGCAGCTCCAACTGATTGTACGCGGCATTCTCCGTGAGGACGCGCACGACGACGACGTTGCCCACGCGCGCCTCGCAGTGCGTCGTCACCGGGACCACCGGGGAGAGCTTCAGATTGACCGTCGCCGATCCGATCTTATCCACCCGCAGGAATTGGATCGCTTCATCGTTCGATCGTCCGCGCACCGTCATCGCCCTCCTATCGCGAGATCAGGGTTTCCGCCGCTGCGCGCATCCCCTGCAGGCGGAGCCGCAGCGCCTGCAGTCTGATGAAGCCCGCGGCATCGCGTTGATCGTACACCTCATCGGCTTCGAACGTGGCGTACTCCGGTCGGTACAGAGAGCACGGGGACTTGCGCCCGAGCACGATACAGTTCCCCTTGTAGAGACGCAACCGAACGGTTCCCGTCACGTTCTTCTGCGTCTGGTCAATAAACGTCCGAAGGGCTTGAAATTCCGGGGAGTACCAGAATCCGTAGTAGATCAGCTCGGCGATCTTCGGGATGAGCGCGTCCCGAAGCCGTCCCACCTCGCGGTCGAGTGTGATGGACTCCAAGGCGCGATGCGCGATGTGGAGGATCGTCCCCCCTGGCGTCTCGTAGACACCTCGTGATTTCATGCCGACGAAGCGATTCTCCACCATGTCCACGCGCCCGATGCCGTTCTCCCCGCCCAGCGCGTTCAACGTCTCCAGCAGCGCCACCGGGTTCACGTATTCGCCATCCAGTGCGACCGGCACCCCCTCCTCGAACGTGATCTCGATCGTCGTCGGACGATCGGGCGCCCGCTCCGGCGAGACCGTCAGCAGGAACATATCCTCCGGGGGCTCCCGCCAGGGGTCTTCCAAGATCCCCCCCTCGTAGCTGATGTGCAAGAGGTTGCGATCTATCGAGTACGGCTTCTCGTGAGTCGCGCTCACGGGGATGCCATGTCGCGCCGCGTATTCGATCAGCTCCGTGCGCGATCGAAATTCCCACTCGCGCCATGGGGCGATCACCCGCACGTTCGGATCGAGGGCGTAATAGGTCAGTTCGAAACGCACCTGATCGTTCCCTTTCCCCGTCGCCCCGTGCGCGACCGCATCCGCGCCCTCCTGCTTCGCGATCTCGATCTGCCGCTTCGCGATGAGCGGTCGCGCCAGGCTCGTCCCCAGCAGATAGAACCCCTCGTAGACGGCATTGGCCTTGAGCGCCGTGAAGACGAAATCGCGCACGAATTCCTCGCGCAGGTCCTCGATGTAACACCGGCTCGCGCCCGTGGCGAGCGCTTTCTCTTCGAGGCCCGCCAACTCATCGCCCTGGCCGATGTCGGCCGTGAATGTGATGACCTCGCAGCCGTATCGCTCCTTGATCCATTTGAGCATCACCGATGTATCCAGCCCTCCCGAATACGCGAGCACGACTTTTCGAATAGCCGTCTTCGACATAAGCCCCATCCTCCGAACAGATGGTCGCAGGAGGACGCAACGCGTCAGGCTCCTTCTCGAAGGGATCGCCGCCAGGTGAAGAGTTGGCCGAGGCGCATGATCGCTTTGCGCTGCGCCTCGCGGTCTTTCACGGCGACGAAGACCGTGTCATCGCCGGCGACCGTCCCCACGACTTCCGGAAAGTGCGCGTTGTCGATCTTCAGAGCCACCGAGGACGCCTGCCCCGGTTCCGTCTTCACGACGATGAGATGATCGCCCGCCGTGTCGAGGTCGAGGATCTCCAGCACGCCGGCGATCGGATGTGTCAGGCGCGGAAGCGCGTAATAGCCGTTGATCTTGATCGCCCCGAGGCGGGCCAAGTCGCGCGAGACCGAAGATTGCGTGGCGCGAATCCCACGCTTGCGCAACTCCTCGACGAGCTCGGCTTGCGTCCGGAAACGCTTGGTCCGGATCAGCTCGAGCACCTTCTGTCGCCGCGTCCCCTTCTGCATAATATGCAAAATTCCTGCATGCTGCGAAGATGAGTGCATACTTATACGCGAGGTCCCGCCTTCTGTCAACCCCCTCTCCGTTTTTGCCGAGGGTTTTCGAGCCATCGGCTTGTGCGGCGCGCGCGGCTCTGGTAAAGTGGGAGGCGGCTTGGAGAAGAGAGATGGGAAAGAAACGGGCGGAACTAGCGATCACGCTCATCGAGCTTCCCGCGACGGTGGATGGGACTCTCGATGGGAAATTAGCGAAGGACGTGTACTCGCTTCTCGAATATCCGGCGCGCGGCGTCCCTTTGCTCACGGCGATCCTGAAGCGAGCCGGCTATGCGGATACGGTGGCCATCAACCCCAAGTACAATCGGCGGACCAAGGGGCATCTGGACCGGGGAGATTGGGCACGGTTGCTCTCGTCGGACGTCGTGGGCATTTCGGTCATCACGCGCACGGCGCCGCAATCGTTGGAGTTGGCGCGGCGTCTCAAAGAGGCGAACCCGCGCGTTGTGATCGTCTTTGGTGGGCCTCATCCCACGGCCCTGCCGCATGAGGCGCTGCAGTATGGGGACGTCGTCGTTCGGCATGAGGGGGATCATACATTTCCGGAGCTTTTGGAGCGCTATCGGGAGGATCTCGAGCGTCCGCACCTAGAGGACGTGCGAGGCATCGCCTATCGGACGGTTGAGGGAGAGGTGCGGTTCACTCCGGATCGGCCGTTCTTGACCTCGGAGCAACTCTCGGCCCTCCCCTTTCCCGAATACACAGAGAACGAGCGGCGCTATGTCACGCATCTGGTCGTGAACACGGCGCGCGGATGTCCGTTCGAGTGCGAATATTGTTCGGTCATCGAGAACTTCGGACGCCAATTCCGATTCTTGGACGATGAGACGACGCTCGCGTTGATTCGGTACACCTTGGGGGTGAAGCGGTGTCCGATCTTCTTCGGAGATGACATCTTCAATGCGAATCGGGCGCGAGTGAAACGCCTCCTCGATCGCCTTCTGAGCGAGGGGATTCGGATCCCTCGCTGGTTCGCTCAAGTGCGGGTGGAGGCGGCCAACGATCCCGAGCTGTTGCGATTGATGGCGCGGACGGGGTGCGCCTGTGTCTTCATCGGGCTTGAATCGGTCAACGACGAGACCTTGCGACTCTATCACAAGCATTCGACGTTGGAGAAGAACCGCGCGGCGATCGAAGCGTTTCATCGCGTGGGGATTCGCGTCCATGGGATGTTCGTGCTCGGATCGGATGCAGATACGGTGGAGACGATCCAACAGACGTTGCGCTTCGCGAAGGAGATGAATCTGGATACGGCGCAATTCTTCGCCCTGACGCCGGTTCCGGGGCCGCCGCTGACGGCTCGCTTGGAGCGGGCGGGAAAGGTGGTCGCCCCTGGGCAGTGGCATCTCTACGATGCCCAGCATGCCGTCATTTGGCCGGAGAAGATGACGGCGTACGAGTTGCAAATGGGCACGATCCGGGCTTCGCTGGACTTTTATTCCTATCGCGAAGCGTGGCGGCAATGGAGAGAGGGGCGCGGTCTCTTCAACGTCCTGATTCGGATCAAGGGGCGAAGACTAGCGCGGCAGATCGTTCGAGACAGCGCGCCGTATGTGGCAGCGCTCAAGCAGTTGGAGCAGTGGCGGCGACAGGTCGAGCAAGTGCAAGAGGAAGGAAGCGAGCGGATGAAGCGCGTGGTTGAGGATGGACGGCTCTGCGCGCAGGAGAAGATGATGCGCCTACGAGAGCTCATGAACGAGGTCGCAGCGCGGATTCACGCCGACGTGGATCGCGTCCCTGCGAACTTCCTCCCATACGCCCGACAATTCGCCGATCGCCTGGTCGAGATGCTTCGACGGGAAGTGGAGGAGCTCAGCGAAGGGCTTTCGAACGCGACGGCGCTCGCGGTGTAGCGGTCAGGGGAGGAATTGTCGGATCACGGGGTCGCGCGCGTTCCAGAACAGCTCATCCGCGCCATCGAAGATCACGCGCCCCTGGGCGAGCATGAGAATCTTCGTGTTGATCAAGCAGAAGCGCTCGCTCTCCCGGCGGAAGAGGAGTTTGCCATCGGCCGTGCGTTCGTAGAAGTGCGAGGCGAGGTATCGCACTTCGTCCATGTTCTGGGTGATCCAGAGCGACGTGACGCCCCGAAGATCTCGCAAGCGCATGGCGAGTCGGCTGATGCGTCGGCCGATGACAGGATCCAATCCCGCGAGCGGTGAGTCGTAAAGGATGATCTCCGGATCGCCCACGAGCGCGCGGGCGATGGCCGTGCGTCGGCTCATCCCGCCGGAGAGTTCGTTGGGCATCATCCCGTAGGCGTGCTCCAGACCGACGAGCCGCAGCGTCCGCCGCACCTCCGCTTCCACGTCTTCCAGGGCGTATCCCTGTTCGAGGAGCCGATAGGCGACGTTTTCGGCGACCGTCATCGAGGTGAAGAGCGCATCCTCTTGGAAGACGACGCCGATCTTCTGACGGATTTTGAGGAGCTCTTCCTCGGAGAGGGCCGTGATCTCGTGGCCGTTGACGAAGATCTGCCCTTCATCGGGGCGCAACAGGCCGATCGTCAGGCGCAGGATCGTGGATTTCCCGGAGCCCGTCGGTCCCAGGATGATGCGCATCTCGCCCTTGTGGACGGTGAAGCTGACGCGATCGAGGACGCGTCGCGGCGGGTCCTCGAAGGCGATGGAGACTTCTCGGAATTCGATGACGGGTCGGCCTTCTGAAGGCGGGGCGAGCGACGTCATCGCGTTCCAACGGTCGGAGATCGGCCTCATTCCAGCATCAGCTCCTCGAAGACCTCTTGCTCCTCCATCTCCTCGAGCGCGCCGATGAATTCGCGGACATAGAGATCCTCCGAACGGCGGAGCTGCTCTTCCGTTCCGCTGAAATAGATGCGGTGGTTGCGCAGGATGAGGAACCGCGTGTTGATGAGCGAGAACGTCTCATCGTCGCGGTGGAGGGCGACGATTTCTCCGGCGGTGTTCCGCGTGTAGAGGACGGAGGAGAGGAAGCGCACGTCGTCCATGCGGTGAGTGACGAAGATGGAGCTGACGCCCTGCAGATCGCGATACTTGGCGGCCAACTCGCAGAGCGTCCGCGCGGTGGGCGGATCGAGTCCGGCCGTGGGCTCGTCAAAGAGCAGGATCTCGGGACCGCCGACCATCGCCCGCGCGATGGCGACCGCGCGACGCATGCCGCCGGAGAGCTCGCCGGGAAGAGCGTGCACGTCTCCCTTGAAGTCAATGAACGCGAGCTGGCGCATGACCTCTTCCTCGATGCGCTCCTCAGGCCATCCCTCTTCGCGAAGCCGATAGGCAACGTTCTCGTACACGCTCAGGCTATCGAAGAGAGCCCCGGACTGGAAGACGATCCCGATCTTTCGGCGAATGGCCAAAAGTTCCTGCTCGGTCATGGAGGTGATCTCTTGGCCATGAATGAAAATCTCGCCTTCGTCCGGTCGGATGAGCCCCAGCGTGAGGCGCAGGATCGTGGATTTCCCGCTTCCGGAGCCACCGAGGATGACGATCATCTCGCCAGGTCCGACCGAGAAGGAGATGTCTTCGAGCACGAAATGCTCGCCATCGTACGAGTGCCAGACGTTCCTGAACTCGATGACCGAATGGCGTTCCGACACCTTGCGCTCGCCCTCGTCGCGATGTCGTGCGAGGTTCGGTTATAGCATACCATCGGCCCACCGGGCTATAGGGAGAATGCGGCGAACATTTGACAGCGAGGAAGGTGGCGGGATATAAGATCGGCGCGCGACGGCGGCGCCGCGAGGGCTCAAGGGGATAGGCATGAGCGAGGTGGGAACGTACATCTACTGCACTCGCTACAGCGAGCTGAAGTCGGTGTTGATTTGCGCCGTTCGGTGCCCCTACGCTGTCGGGTGCAAGGATTGGGCCGGGGCGCTCATGAGCGATCGGCGCGAACGGATCGAGCGGGAGGTGCAGGCCTACGCGCTCGCGAAGGGGGTGACGGTGAATCCCGAGGTGTGGCATCCTTTGCAGAAGACATCGAAACGGCGTGCGCGCTCGCGTCGCGTGGGAGAGGAGACGATGGCCGTTGAGCGTTCGTCGGCGAGGTCGGGCGCACCGTCGCTCTCCTCCGGGGGGCGCCAATCACCAGCTCAGTCTCAGGAGGGCGCACGTATGGGAGAAGAGAGACGCAGAGAGGTGAAACGGGCGGTGACGCTCTCTGACTCAGAAAGCACGGCGAAGTCTCCGGTGCGCAAGAGCCAAAGACGCGGAGACGCGCCAACGCGCCGGAGGAAGAAGGCGACGAATCCGCCGGGGACGATCTTCCTCATTTTGGAACGGAACGGCCGATACCGGGAAGTCAAAAGCGAGGAGGAGATGAAGCGCATCGCCATTGAGAGCGCCGGGCGGAACAAGAAGGGGGTACGGTTCGCGCGCGCGACGCTTCTGGAGGTCGAGGTCACTTTTCGTCCGGTTCGGTGATGGCGATGCGCCGCTCCGAGCGGCGCATCGCCCAAAAGGGGCGTTCCGTTCATCCCAGGCAGAATCCGACGTTCACCAAGCCGACCCCGATGGGCACAACGAAGCCCAGACAAGGGACGACTTTGAAAAACGGCGGCGTGTTGGTGAGCACGACGTTGAAGCCGATAGCTGGGCCAATGATCCCCAGCAGCGACTGCGCGGCGTCCACCTCTTTGGCCGATGCGCGCTTGGGAAGCGGCGTGAATTTGTACTCGGTGGCCGGGAGACTGGCGACGATGTTCCCGAATTGGTCGCGGAAGTTCAAAGAGAGGCGGCGCGTTTGTGGATGGCCGCCGAGTTCGAGCGTATAGAGCCCGGCCGGCAACGTCTTGTTCTGCACGGAGAACGCCTTTCCAGCCTCGATCAGTCCCACCGTGCCCAGGCGCCGCGGATCCCACGAGGAAGCTGGCGTCAGCGTCACCGGCGTGTCGCCGATTTGCAAGAGTTTCGCCTGGCTGGAGTCAACCGTCATCCCGACGTCCGCAGCTCGGTTCTGAACGAAGAGATCGAGCGTGTGGAAGAGGCTTTGCACATCGAGGCCTGCGGTGCCGATGGGGTCCTGCGAAGGGGGTGACGAGGCCGTGCGGGCCTTGGGGAAGGGAACGGAAAGGGCTAGCGCGAGTGCGAGCGTCGTGATCGCCATGCGTGTCTTCGTCATTTTCCGCCTCCAAAGAGAGTCCTTCTCCGAGGGCGACGTCGCGGAACCGTGAGGATCTCGCGACGCCTCCCATCGGTTCATCCGCCAGATGGGACGGCGCCGCGACGAGCGAATGTTGCATGGATTTTGGGGATCGGTGGGTCCTCGACGAGCGCCGCTCTTGTCCGTCTCCTGACGAGTGGCGTAAAATCCTGGGCGCTCCGCAAAGCGGTTGACGAAAGCCTGAGGGAGGGGAGACGATGCTTCGGGTCGCACGCTTTGTGCGCGGTAGTGTGGTCGTGATCGTGATGGCCGGAACGATCTTCGCGACGCAGCGCGCCATTCCGTCTCCGAGGGAGTATTTAGGCTTCGAGATTGGCGAAGACCGTCGGCTCGCCAGTTGGCCGCAGATCGTCGAGTATTTCCGCCGGTTGGATGAAGCCTCCGATCGCGTGAGCGTCGTGGAATTGGGACGGAGCACCGAAGGGCGTCCCTTCATCATGGCGATCATCTCGGCGCCGCCGACGCTCGCGCGAGTGGAGGAGTATCGGCAGATTCAGAAGCGCCTCGCCGATCCCCGCGGCCTCTCCGAAAGCGACGCGCGGGCGTTGATCGAACGTGGGAAGGTCGTCGTCCTGATCACATGCAACGTTCATTCGACCGAGGTCGCCAGCGCGCAAACGGCCGTCGAATTCGCCTGGCGCATGGCGACCGAGGAGACGCCACGCGTGCGCGAGATCTTGGAGAACGTGATCCTCCTGCTCATCCCCTCGCTCAATCCCGATGGGAATCAGATGGTCTACGAGTGGTATCAGCGGACGCTCGGCACGCCATATGAGGGGACGAGTCCGCCGTGGCTCTACCACAAGTACGTCGGGCACGATAACAATCGCGATTGGTACATGTTCACGCAGGTGGAGACGCGGCTCACGGTGGAGAAGGTGCACAATGCTTGGCATCCGCAGATCGTCTACGACGTGCATCAGATGGGGGCGTGGGGCGCGCGCATCTTCATGCCTCCGTGGATTGATCCGATCGAGCCCAACATTGATCCGATCCTCGTGCAGGAGATGAATTGGCTGGGGATGAAGATGGCGGCCGATCTGACGGCGGAGGGGAAGAAAGGGGTCGTCGTCAACGCGATCTATGATCTCTGGACGCCGGCGCGTTGCTATCAGTGCTATCACGGAGGATTGCGCATTCTGACGGAATCGGCGAGCGTGCGCATCGCTTCGCCGATCGAAATCCCCTTCGAGCGGTTGCAGGGTGGACGCGGTTATGACGCGCGACGATCGAGCTGGAATTTCCCAGAACCGTGGCCCGGAGGCGTCTGGCGTTTGCGCGACATTGTGGATTATCAGCTCTCGGCCTTCTTCTCGCTCCTGCAGACAGCGGCACGGCATCGGGATCACTTTCTGTGGAATTTCTATCGGGTCGGGAAACGTGCCCTCGAGCGGCGGGATCCGCCATTCGCTTTCATCATTCCTCCGGAGCAGCGGGATCCGGCGGCAGCTCGGAAGCTGGTCGAAGTCTTGCGCTTTGGTCTGGTGGAAGTATGGAGGGCGCAGGCGTCTTTTCAGGCGGATGGACGAACGTTCCCGGCGGGGAGCCTCATTATCCCGCTGGCGCAGCCGTATGGGGCGTTCGCGAAAGCGTTGCTGGAGCGGCAACGCTATCCCGACTTGCGCGAATACCCTGGAGGACCGCCCCAACGTCCGTATGACGTGACGGCGCATACGCTCCCGCTGCTCATGGGCGTGAACGTCGTGGAGATCGCTCGACCGTTCTCCGTCCCGTGGGAGCGCGTAGATCGCGTGGAGGAGCCGATGGGAGGGATCGTGGGGGGGAGCTCCTCGTACGGATATGTGATCCGACCGGAGGGGCATCGGGGGGTCGCCGCGCTCTTCGATCTGCTCAAGCGGGGAGCGCGCGTCTATCGCCTCTTGGACTCGACGACGCTGCCGCCCGGCACGGCTTTCATTCCCGCTGGGCAGGAAGCGCTTCTGGAGGAGACGGCGCGGCGGTTCTCGATCTCGGTACAGGTCGCGCGGGAGCGTCCGCGCGGGACGTTGCTGGAATTGCGGCTGCCTCGCGTCGGCATCTATCGGAGTTACGTGCCCTCGATGGATGAAGGGTGGACGCGTTGGGTCTTCGATCAGTTCGGCATTCCCTACGAGAACATCTACGACCACGATGTGCGCGCTGGGGACCTGCGCCGTCGGTTCGACGCGATCATCCTGCCGGATCAGGCGCCGCGCGCGATCCTGGAGGGGCATCGGCCGGGCACAATGCCCGAGGAATACACGGGCGGCATCGGCGATGTCGGACTGACGCAGTTGCGGCGCTTCGTCGAGGACGGGGGGAGCCTGATCACCTTCAATCAAGCGTCGGAGGTGGTCTTGCGGGGGATGAGGTTGGAGGTCCGCGATGCGCTCGCTGGCGTCTCGGAGCGGGAGTTCTATGGACCGGGTTCGATCCTGAAGGCCGAGTTCGATCCCGGGCATCCGGTCGCTTTCGGCATGGAACGCGAAACGGCGATCTGGTTCGAGGAAGGACCGGCCTTTGAGGTCGGCGGCTCGGCCATCGTCATTGCGCGGTATCCGACGGGCGATCCATTGTTGAGTGGATGGTTGCTTGGAGGGGAGCGACTCTCGGGGAAGGCAGCGCTCGTCGAAGTTCCGGTTGGCCGCGGCCGCGCGATCCTCTTTGGCTTCCGACCGCAGTATCGCGGGCAGTCGTACGCGACGTTCGCGACGGTCTTCAACGCTCTGCTTTACGCGGCGTCCGAACGGGTGACGTGGTGAGGAGGAGGGGCGCGTTTGAGCGATGGGCAGTGCCGATCTCGCGAGAGATCGGGCTCATGCGCGGCGCCGATAAAGGGCGATCAGCCCCTGCGTCCCCAATTCGCCGAGCCCTTCGGCGACGGCTTCGCTGAAGAGGTGGAGGGCGAGTTCGGCACCTGGGAAGAGCTCGCGATCGCGGTGCTCGGGAGCGTCGTGAGGAAACGCTCGTCGGATGGCTTCGCGGACCAGGCGCAGGTCCTTCTGCTGCAGGGCGATCTTGAAGCCCGGGGCGAAATCGTTCTGCAGGATCTTGGGGGCGAGGTTCGAGAGCATCCACGAGGCAGCGGCTCCCTGCGAGATCGCGTGCAGCGTGGTGCGCAGATCGAGGCCGAGAGTCTCCGCCAGATGAAGGCCTTCGGCCACGGCCACGATGTTCAGCGCGCAGATGAGTTGATTCACGAGCTTCGTCTTCTGACCGTTCCCGCTAGGTCCCGTGTAAACGATCGTCTTTCCGAGCGCGCGAAAGATCGGCAGGCAACGATGGAAAGCATCTTCTGGTCCGCCGACCATGATGGCGAGCGTGCCTTCGATGGCCCCGCGCTCGCCGCCGCTGACTGGGGCATCGAGCATCGCGCATCCCCGCTCGGCGAAACGCTGCGCGAAGACGATAGCGGCCTCCGGAGCGATGGTGCTCATTTCGATCACGGTGCTGCCGGGGCGTATTCCTCCCCCAACCCCGCGGGGGCCGAAGAGCACGGCCTCCACATCGGGCGTGTCCGAGAGGATGGTGAGGATGACGTCGGACGTTTGCGCGAGATCGGCTGGCGAGGGGGCCCAGAGGGCGCCTCGTTCCAAAAGCGGTTGGGCTTTGCTCGCCGTGCGGTTGTACACGGTGAGGGAGAATCCCGCTGCAAGCAGGTTCTGTGCCATAGGTCGGCCCATCGTGCCGAGTCCGATGAATCCGAGGCGCATGGTCTTCCTCCTATCGCGCGGTTGGGGTGAGGCCGTGTCCAATCGGATAGGCGCCCGGTAAGCTGATCGGCAGCTTCCCGACGAAGGGGATCTCGCCGAGGATCGCTCGCACAGCGGCGCGCTCAGCCTCGGGATAGTATTCGTAGGTCAGGATGTAGGTCGGCAGCTCAGGTACAAAGGTGAGCACGTAAGGGCTTCCGAACGAGGTGAAGACGAACGGCTTCTCCATTTTTGAGAGGGCGCGAAGGAGCGCCAGTTGTTCCTCGGTCAGATCAATGGAGCCCTTGTACGCGGCAACGCGGATGAAGCCGTTGGCGAGAATGACGTCGCAGAGATCGGCGAGCTTCTTCACGACCTCGATCGTCTCGCGCGACGTTTTGTCATCAATGACGACTTCGAGCACGTTCCGGTGGCGTTTGAGGAGCTCCGCGCGGAAGGCGCTGCCGGGCGGGCCCTCGCGCCATCCCTCGCGCGCGTCGAGGATCGTCAACAGCAGGACGCGCCGCGTCTCATCGAGCGCCAGTGGGAGCACGCGCCGATCATCGCGCACCAACGTGAGGGCGCGTTCGATCATCGTGCGCGCCCACTGCTGATGCTCTCGATGTCCGACGAGCGTCTCGATCCGATCCAGGTCCACGTACCGATTGCGGTGCAGGCCGAGTCGCGCTTTCGCTTCCAGGAGGCGTCGCACGGAGGCTTCGATCCGCTCCAGGGGGATCTCGCCGCGTTCGACAGCCTGTCGAAGAGCCGTGAAGGATTTCTCGACGTCCACGGGAAAGAGGACCACGTCCGCGCCCGCCCGTACGGCGCGCACCGTCGCCTCCTCCGGTGTGAAATGGTCGGCGATCCCGCGCATCTCCATCGCGTCGGTGAAGATCAGTCCTTGAAAGCCCAGCTCCCCTCGAAGCACTCCGGTGAGGATCGTCGGAGAGAGCGTCGCCGGCACGCCCGGCTCCGGTTCCACTTGCGGGAGGGCGATGTGTGCCGTCATGATCGCGGCCACGCCCGCGCGAATCGCCGCGCGGAAAGGCGGCAGCTCGATCTGCTCGAGGCGATCGCGACCAAGGGGGAGGACAGGCAGCTCCAGATGCGAATCCTGGCTCGTGTCCCCATGCCCGGGGAAATGCTTGGCCGTGGCCAACTGACCGTGTTCTTGCGCCCCACGAATATAGGCTTGGCCGAGGCGCGAGACCAAGGCGACGTCTTCCCCGAAGGACCGAATGTTGATGATCGGGTTCCTCGGATTATTGTTGACGTCCAAGACGGGGTAGAAATTCACGTGGATGCCCATGGCGCGTCCCTCGATGGCCGTGATCTGGCCGGCGCGATAGGCCAGCTCTTCGCTTCCGGTCGCGCCCAAGGCCATGGCGCGCGGCAATCGCGTCGCTCCGCGAAATTGATAGCCCGGTCCGCCTTCGAGATCCGCGGTGATCAAGAGGGGGACCTTCGCCAGCCGTTGCATGCGGTTCAGCAAAGCGGCCAAGGCGACCGGATCTCCCCCGAAGGCATGATAGCCGCCGACGTGAAACTCTACGATGTTTCGTTCGATGCGACGGAACTCTTCGCTCTCCCGATTCATGAAGACGGGCGCCATCGCGGGGACGAGCATCTGCCCGATCTTCTCCTCGAGCGTCATCTGTCGCAGCGTCTGCTCGACCCATGCGCGGTCTTCCGGAGCGAGCGGCGACGAGAGGTCCTGTCGTGGGAAGACCGATGGTGATATCGAGAGCCAAACGACAAGCGCGATGGTCCGGATGCTCCTCATCTTCTCCCCTCTCACAGTGTCCGTGATGTGAGCCGTTAGTTTAGCGCCCCCGTTCGGGCTCATGCAAAGAGCCGAGAGGTCATGGGCCGGCGCGCATCACGCGCGTTCGCACGCTTCGGTCGATGAGCGTTCGATCGGCCGCGTCGGATCGGTGATCCATTCGCTCCAAGAGCCAGGGTAAAGTCGCGCTTCGCCAAGACCCGCGTGCAGCAACGCCAGCACATTATGCGCCGCCGTCACGCCCGAGCCGCAGTAGAAGATCGCGTGCGAAGGCGGAACGTCGCCCAGGAGTCGCTCAAAGCGCGCGCGCAGTTCGGCGGCCGGGCGAAATCGGCCGTGGGGATCGAGATTATCGAGGTATGGGGCGCAGATCGCCCCGGGGATATGTCCGGCCACCGGATCAATCGGCTCGTATTCGCCGCGGTAACGCTCCACGCTCCGTGAGTCGATCAGGCGGAAGCTCGGATCGTTCAAAGCGGCTATGACGTCTTCGACGCTCGCCACCAGCTCAGGACGAAGGCGAGGGACGAAGCGGCGAGGGGACCGCCATTCGCGCCCGCGGCGAAACGGGCGAGCTTCGGCGCGCCAGCAGGGCCAACCTCCATCGAGGACGGCGACGGCATCGTGTCCGAGCCAGCGCAGGAGCCACCATAATCGTGCTGCCATGGAGCCGCCGCTATCATCGTACGCGACGACCTGAACGCCAGCGGTGATCCCCCAAGCGCTGAAGCGTTCGACGAGCTGATCCACGGGTGGGAGCGGATGACGACCGGTCCGGCCCGGAACGATCGCGCCCGTGAGGTCGCGTTCCAAATGCGCGTAGAGGGCGCCGGGGATATGCCCCTGTTCGTACGCGCGCTCGCCGCGCATGGGGTCATCGAGCGCGAAGCGGCAATCCACGATCACCCACATTGGATCGTCCACATGGCGGCTGAGCGTTGAGGTCGAGATCAACGTTCGATACGTCATGGCGCATGCTCGCCATGTTCCTCGTCCGCCTTCAAGAAGCGGGCTTCGAGCCGACGGAGCTTCTCCAATCGGCGGCGATGGCGCTCCTCGCCGCTGAAGCGCGCGTCCAAAAACGCTCGCACGAGTTCCTTCGCCAACTCGGGGCCGATGACGCGCGCGCCGAGCACGAGCACGTTGAGGTCATCGTGTTCGACGCCTTGGCGCGCCGAGTACGTGTCGTGGCACAGACCGGCGCGAATCCCCGGCACTTTGTTCGCCGCGACCGAAGCACCGACGCCGCTCCCGCAGATCAAGATGCCGCGCTCAGCGCGTCCCTGACGCACCGCGACAGCGACGGCTTCGGCGTAATCGGGATAGTCCACTGGATCCGCGCTCTCGGTCCCGAGATCTTCGATCTCATGGCCGAGCTCCTGCACATAAGCGACGAGTATCTGCTTCAAGGCGAACCCCGCGTGATCGGCTCCGATGACGATGCGCATGCGTTCGGCCTCCCTGTCCTCCGTTTCAGCGAAAGTGTATCAGAGATCGGCGGCGAACGGGAGGGCGTCTGAAGCCATAAGGGCTGGTGATTTTGGCAAAAAAAGAATAAATTTTACAAATGCCGCCGCGGTCGCTACACTATCCTCTCTCGCGAGCGCGGGGTGAAAGGAGAAGGCGAGATGAAGAAGATGAAGGGGACGGAGATCTTCGTCGAATGTTTGCGGCGAGAAGGCGTGCGCGTGGTCTTCGGGCATCCGGGCGGGGCGATCTTGCCGATCTACGATCAGCTCTATGGTGCGGAGATCCGGCACGTTCTGATGCGGCACGAACAGGCGGCGGCGCACGCGGCCGATGGCTATGCCCGAGCGTCGGGAGGCGTGGGGGTGGCGATGGCGACCTCCGGGCCTGGGGCGACGAATCTGGTGACGGGCATCGCCAGCGCCTTCATGGACTCGGTGCCCATGGTCGTCTTCACGGGACAAGTGCCCTCGACGTTGATCGGCACCGATGCGTTTCAGGAGGCCGATGTCGTGGGCATCACGCGACCCTGTACGAAGCACAACTACTTGGTCTTGCGAACGGAGGATTTGGCGCGCACGATTCGGGAGGCGTTCTATCTGGCGCGAACGGGTCGCCCCGGACCGGTACTCGTGGACTTGCCCAAAGATATTCAGTTGAGCGAGTGCGAATTCGTCTATCCGGAGGAGGTGAAGCTGCGGGGGTATCGTCCGGTCCTCGATGGCGATCCCGCGGCGATCCGACAAGCGGCCGTGGCGATCCTGGAAGCGACGCGTCCGGTCATCTATGCCGGAGGCGGCGTCATCGCGTCCGAAGGAGCGGAGCAGTTGCGACAGCTGGCGGAGATCGCGCGCATTCCGGTAGCGACGACGCTCATGGGACTGGGGGGCTTCCCGACCGACCATCCTCTTTCGCTCTCGATGCTCGGCATGCACGGGAGCTGGTATGCGAATATGGCCGTCAGCCGATGCGATCTCCTGATCGCCATCGGCGTGCGTTTCGACGATCGGGTGACGGGGAAGATCGCGGCGTTCGCTCCCGAAGCGCGGAAGATTCACATTGACATTGATCCGGCGGAGATCAACAAGAACGTGCGCGTGGACATCCCGATCGTGGGGGATGTGCGGCGCGTGCTCTCGGTCTTGAATATGGAGCTGGAGCGATTGCTTGCGGAGCATCGGACGACCCAGTGGGAAGCCCAGCGACGCGCGTGGTTGGAGCAGATCGCCGAGTGGAAGCGCGCCTATCCGTTCTGTTACGACTTCGACGAGCGGGTGATCAAGCCGCAGTGGGTGATCGAGGAGATCGCGCGGATCACCGAGGGGGAGGCCATCCTGACGACCGACGTGGGGCAACATCAGATGTGGGCGGCGCAATATTATCGGTTCAAGCATCCGCGGACGTGGATCACATCCGGTGGATTGGGGGCGATGGGGTTCGGCTTGCCTGCGGCCATCGGCGCATGGTTCGCGCGTCCGGATCGGCCGATCATCGCCATCTGCGGCGATGGGAGTTTTCAAATGACGATGCAGGAACTGGCCGTAGTGGCGGAGCATCGCATCCCGCTGAAGATTGTGATCATCAATAACTTCTACCTGGGGATGGTGCGACAGTGGCAGGAGATCTTCTACAGCGGCCGATATTCGGCGAGCGATCTGCGCGTCTCGCCCGATTATGCGAAGATCGCAGAGGCGTATGGCCTGCGGGGGTATACGGTGCGGCGGCCAGGAGAACTGGCCGATCTCTTGGAGCGGGAGCTGTTGGCGAGCGAGCCCATCCTCTTCGACATACATGTGGCGGCTGAGGAGAACGTCTATCCGATGGTGCCGCCCGGGGCGGCGATCACGGAGATGATCGTCGGACCGGTGGGCGCTCGAACGATCCCCGAGAGCAAGGAGTCGATCGCGTAGTATGATCCGAACGATCGTGCTCACGGTCGAGAACAGGCCTGGTGCGTTGGCGCGGATCACGGGCTTGTTCAGCGCGCGGGGGATCAACATCGAGAGCCTGACGGTGGCGCGGACTGACGATCCGACGCTCTCGCATATGACGATCGTCGTGGACTTGGACGATGTGGCGTTGGAGAAGTTGCTGAAGTTGCTCGATCGTCTGGTGGACGTCGTCACGGTGACGGCGGTGGATACGCGGAACGCCGTCGAGCGGGAGTTGTTGCTGCTGAAGGTGCGGCATGAGCCGGGGCAGAAATTGGAGTTGCTCAAAGAGGCGGAGATCTTTCGCGCGCGCGTCGTAGATGTCTCACCCCAGTCCTACGTGCTGGAGCTGACCGGGGATGAGGAGAAGCTGGAGGCCTTCATCCGCGTCTTCGAGAAGTACGGGATTGTGGAACTGGTGCGGTCGGGGAAAGTGGCGATGGCGCGGGGATAGGCGAGTCTCCGGGAGATCTTCCTTCAGGAGGGAAAGACGATGGCGAAAATTTACTATGAGAGGGACGCCGATCTGCGGCTCCTGTCGGGGAAGACCATTGCGATCATCGGCTATGGGAGTCAAGGGCATGCCCACGCGCTGAATCTGCGCGACAGCGGGCAGGCGGTGATCGTGGGGCTGTATCGAGGAAGCCGATCGTGGGCGAAGGCGGAGGCCGAAGGGCTCACGGTCGTGCCGGTTGAAGACGCTGCCGAGCGGGGCGATCTCATCATGCTCCTTGTGCCGGATCAGACGCAGCGAGAGGTGTACGAGCGAGAGATCGCGCGAGCGTTGCGGCCAGGAAAAATGTTGCTCTTCGCGCATGGATTCAACATCCACTTCAACCAGATCGTGCCACCACCGGATGTGGATGTCGCGATGGTGGCGCCCAAAGGACCGGGGCATCGGGTGCGGGAGTTGTTCCTGGAGGGGCAGGGGGTGCCGGCGCTTCTGGCTGTGCATCAAGATGCCTCGGGGCGGGCGAAGGAGCTGGCGCTGGCTTACGCGAAGGGGATTGGCGCGACGCGAGCGGGAGTCATCGAGACGACGTTTCGAGAGGAAACGGAGACGGATCTCTTCGGCGAGCAGGCCGTGCTCTGCGGTGGGGTGACGGCCTTGATCAAGGCGGGGTTCGAGACATTGGTGGAGGCCGGGTATCAGCCGGAGATCGCCTACTTCGAATGCTTGCACGAGCTGAAGTTGATCGTGGATTTGATCTACGAAGGGGGCTTGGCCTATATGCGCTACTCCATCAGCGATACGGCCGAATATGGCGACTACACGCGCGGACCGCGGATCATCAACGAGCAGGTGCGCGCGGAGATGCGGCGGATTCTCGCCGAGGTTCAAAATGGGACGTTCGCGCGAGAGTGGATCCTGGAGAATCAGGCCGGACGGCCGAGCCTCACGGCCTATCGCCGACGGGAAGCTGAGCTGCTCATCGAACGGGTCGGGCGCACGCTGCGCGAAGGCATCATGGGGATGAAAGCCCGCACGACGTCGGCCTGAACCGTTCGTCGAGGATTCGCGGTCCCGCGAAGCCTCCGCTGCGACGGTGGAGGTGGTCTCGGGCTCCTTGCCTTCGGAGCCGACCTCTGCCAAAGTATCCGCTTCGAAGGCGGCGAGGGATTTGCGCGTTCTTTCCAAAGATGCTGTGGGAGGACAGGGCTTATGAGCATCCTCGATGAGGACGTCGCTCGATATTTGGAGAGCCTGACGCCCGATCGCCTCGATGTGCTCCGCGAGCAGGAGGACGTGGCGCGCCAGCGGCGCATCCCGATTGTCGGCCCGATCGTGGGGCAGTGGTTGCATCAACTGGCGCGCATGATCGGCGCGCGGCGGATCTTCGAGATGGGATCGGCGATCGGATACTCGACGATCTGGCTGGCTCTGGCCGTTCCTGAGGATGGGGTCGTGTACTACACCGACGGCGATCCGACCAATGCGCGGGAGGCGCTTGGGTATTTTCGGCGTGCGGGCGTTGCCGATCGGATTCGGATCCTGGTCGGCGATGCGGTGAAGCTCCTGGATCAGGTGGAGGGAGAATTCGATCTGATCTTCAACGATGTGGACAAGCATCAATATCCGGACGTCTTTCGCAAGGCTGTGCCGCGGCTGCGACGCGGTGGCTTGCTCGTGGCGGATAATGTCCTCTGGGGCGGACGCGTCGCTCGGGGAGAGGAGGATCGGGAGACGGCGGCCATTCGCGAGTTCAATCGGTTGCTCTTCTCATCGTCGGAGTTGCTGACGACGATCATCCCGTTGCGCGATGGGGTCTCGGTGAGCCTGAAAGTGTGAGCCCAGTATTCACGGGGTGGCGAAGAGCGCAGCGGCGCCGAGAATGCCGACGTCCGCTTCCAAGCGCGCGGGGACGATGGCGATTTCCGCCGCGCGCGGGAGGATCGAGTACGTCGGCGTGAGCTCGCGCAAGCGAGGGAACAGGAGATCACCCCACTGCGAGACGCCTCCGCCCAGGACGATGATGTCGGGGTCAAAGACATTGATCATCCCCCCGAGCCAGATGCTCAGAAAGCGCGCCGTCTCTTCGACGATCTCCAGGGCGAGCGAATCACCGCGTCGAGCCGCTTCGCCCACGACGATAGGAGTGATGGCGTTCAGATCTCCGGCGACGAGATCGAGCAGCTGCGAAGGCCTCGTCGCGTGACGCAACTTCTCCTTCGCCCGCCGGGCAATGGCTGTGCCTGAGGCGAAGGCTTCGATGCATCCCCGATGGCCACAATTGCAAAGCGGCCCTTCGTAATCAATGGTGACATGCCCGGCCTCAACGGCCATGCCGGTTCGTCCGCCATAGATCTTGCCGCCAAGGATGACGCCCGTGCCGATCCCAGTGCTCACGGTGACGTAGAAGACGTGCGCATATCCGGCGCCTGCTCCGAAGAGCGCTTCGGCGAGTCCGGCAGCGTTGGCGTCGTTCTCGACGCGGACGGGCCGACCATAGCGTTCGCGCATGAGATGAGCGATGGGGACGTCCCTCAGAGCCGGGATATTCGGTGAATAGAGCAGCTCACCTGTTTGGGGATCGAGGGGACCAGGGGCGACGATGCCGATGCCCGCGATCTCCCCGAGGGAGTGGCCCGTGCGTTCGAGGATGAGGTCCACGGAGGCGAAGACCTGGCGTAAGACGTCTTCCTTTGGTCGATCCGCCAAAGTCGGGAGGGAGATGCGTTCGAGCACACGCGCGCCGCGAACGAGACCGGTGGCGATCTTCGTCCCCCCAATGTCTACGCCAATGAATGTTCGCTCATCGCTCATCTTCGGCCGCCTCCTTTTCAAGGCGCGCTCACACGAAGACGCGCATCGTACGCGGCGCGCCGCGCGCTTGTCAACGGGAGGGCGCTGCTGGAGACGCCCATCGTTGACCATGAGCGCGAAAGGAGCCGTTCACGCGCGACCTTCGATCAGGAAGACCGGCTCCTCGGGTGAAAGTCCGCACAAAGTGCGCTCGGCCCATCGCCGCGCATGCTCCGAAGAGGGCGCGCGCGAGAGATCGAGCCATTGCGTGGCCGCCAACAAGTAACGGCGCATTGGGCGAGCCATCGTTCGCTCTTGCTCGAAGAGGCGAGCGAGGGTGGCCGCCGTCTCAGCGACGGTCGTCGTGAGGATCGTCGCCTCTTCCAGCACGAGCGTCACGTTCCCCTCCTTGTCGCAGATGCAGGCCCGTGCCGTCGAACTCGCTCGCCGCTTGAAGAAGCGACGTGTCGAGACGCGCCCGCGGTAAATCTCGAATCCGTCGGTCTCCGCCACCAACTCCACGTGATCCTCCGGGACACCCATGAGGCGCGCCGCGAGAGCCCAGCGTTGATCCGGCATCACTCGGGGAGAGGGAAGCTCGGGAAAGGGGCCCACTCGTCCCGTGACCGTGAGGCGAGCCGATGAGGTTCGCGGATCCCAACGGACGTCCGTCGTCAGCGACGAACGTTCGGCGCCATAGGCGAGAAGCGTGCGTTCGGCTTCTCGGCGCGCATGATCCACGTCCTCCGGTCGCGCGAGTCGGCGTTCGAGCGTCTCCCGAAGGTCGGCGAGAGCGGCGCCGAACGCCCCCATCACCGCACCATGCTCGAGGAGAAGGGGGGAAGGGGCAAGCCGTGGCGAGAGAAGTGGCAAAAAAAGTGGAGCGGATGCCCCCATCATCACAAGCGGCGGAGGAGGACATTGAGGATGCCGATGCGAGACCTTTTGGATCGCGCTTACGAGCGCGTACGTCGCGCGTTCGAGGATCAGTTCCGCTACATCTTCGGGAGCGAGCGCGAACCGCGCGGCTAAGTGCTCGAAAGCTTTCCGAACCGCCACGTGCTGCTCCTCGGTCGCATCGGCGTCCAAGAGCCCAAGGCAGAGCGCGGCATCCCCCACCGTGAACGCATATTGATGCCCCTGGCGGGTGATCAGGATCAGGAACTCTTCTCGAGGCTCGGGTGCCGGAGCGAAAGCGGTCACGCGCGCGCCATCCAGCGTCTCCGGCGGCGCTCCCCGAATCGAAGCGATCCCCAGCCCAGTCGTGCTCCACGGGCCGATGCCCGCGATCATCCCGCGCCGTACGCTCACCAAACTCTCGCTCCCCACGGCGAGCGAAAGCAGCTCGATCCCGCCCATGGGGATTCGTCTCTGCGCCAGTTCCACTTCTCCCTCGAACGGGCGTCCTCGGTGGATCATCGCGATATGTGTGGAACTGCATCCCATGTGGGCGATGATCCCCTCGTGAACCTTTCCCTGGTGTAGCGCGCCGAACACTCCGGCGACGGGTCCTGAGAGGACGCCAAGCAGCGGACGGCGAAGGAGGGCCTTCCAGGGAGTGCCCCCCCCATCGTTGCGAACGATGAGAAGCGGTGCGCGAAGTCCCAGGCGTCGCGCGCAGCGATCAATGAGGACGCCGACTCGGAAGACGTCGTCCAAAGCCGGCGTCAGAGCGATCGCCGCGTGAAGCCGGAGCGTCGGATCCGCATCTGCCGAGAACTCGGAGATGCTGCACATCGGAAGGCCAAGCTGCGGCTGGGCTTCGAGGAGCGTCCATAGGGCATGGGCGTCGGTCCGCTCACTAGGATTGAGGACGATGCCCATCGCGTCGCGTGCGCGCAGGACGTAGAGCGCCTCAAGCCCGTTCTCCTCCAGATCGGGCGAGCGCAAGCTCATACGCATCACGTGAGCCGAACATCCGGAGAGGAGCGGCGCGCGCTCCTCCTCATCCGAGGAAAGGGCCATCGGCGGGTCTAGATCCAGGAGGCCGATGAGCATCGGGCGAGCTTGTAGAGCCACATCCACGCCCAGCGTCGTCCCGAACGAGAGGTTGAGGACGCGTTCTGGCGGAATACCGCCCTGGGAGAGGACGGCGTGGAGAGCGAGTCGGAGCTCTTCGGCACGACGCAGCCATCTCGCGCGCGGTTCCGTAAGGCCTTGTGAGGGGACGCGGTGAGCGGCGATCACTTCATGCGTTTCGTGATCGAGAGCTACAGCGCACACGCCATCCTCTTCCGCAATGACTCCGATGCGCACCCACCGTCGCTCGTTCATCATCCATCAACCGCGTGCCGCCGCTGTATGCTGCTCTCGTCGCGATTCCCCTCCGACCGAGAAGAGACGCGTGCTCCCCACGATAGGGTCATGTGGAAGGAGTCGTGGGTGGCCGAGGGGCGCCAAAGTGCGCTTCCTCTTCGGTCGCGTGAGCCTCGCGGTTGACCACACGCGCCAAGACGAAGAGGAGATCGGAGAGGCGATTCAAATAGACGAGGACGTGTTCGTTGATCGGTTCCTCGGCCGCCAGCCGCACGACGCGCCGTTCGGCGCGACGGGCGACGGCGCGCGCCAGATGCAACAGAGCACCCGGCACGGCGCCCCCGGGTAAGATGAATTCCCGCAAAGGAGGGAGCGCGTGATTCCATTCGTCTATCGCCTGCTCCAAGCGCGCGATGTGCTTCGGCTCGATGCGCGGCGCTTTGACCTCCAATGGGCTGGCCAGATCAGCGCCGACCGTGAACAGCTCGTTCTGGATCTCGGCCAGGAGGCGATTCACGGGAGAATCCGCCATGTGTGCGCGCACGACGCCAAGAAGGGAGTTCAACTCGTCCACATCCCCATAGGCGTCCACTCGCGCCGAATCCTTCCGCACGCGTCGGCCTCCGACAAGCGAGGTCTCTCCGCGATCCCCTGTTCGCGTGTACACCCTTGTGATGCGCATAAATGCGCTCACATTATAGCCCCCGCGTCAGCGCGGCGGCAATCTCCCCCACCGAGTTCGCGCATTCCGCCTTGACGAGAGAAGGGGTGAGCGAATACACTCGCTCACGGCGATGAAGCGAGCCTTGGCCATCGCTCTGTTGCTTCTCGCCAGCGGTGGGATGGGGCGAGCGGTGATCTTATGCGCGCGGTCGCTCTGCGCGATGCCGCTGGCCCAGTGCTGTTGCCATCGCCCGGGAGAGTCCGAATCGGCGCGCCTCATGCGTCCGATGGGGTGTGAGACTTCGTCGGGGATGCCGGCTCACTTCTGGAGGAACGTGGAAGCGCGTCCGTGTTGCGTCTTCTCCGCGGCCTCCGCGAGGACGCCGGGTGAGGTGATCTCGACATCCGCCGCCTCCCCTCTCCATGAGAGAGGAACAGAGCCTTCACCGGAGATCGTCCCACCTGAAGCCTCCCCGCCCGTGAGAGGGCGTGCCTTCTCGGACGATCTCGTGATGATCCCCCCGATCTATCTGCGCTTCGCCGTCCTGCGCATTTAGCCTTTTCGCTCCTTCACGCGCGATCGGCCATTTTCGCGTAGTGAGCGATTCCTCGTGCTGAGATTCCATCCCATCGTGCGGATGGAGAGCGCATGATGGGCTCCCTGAATTTGGAGGTGAGGGTATGAGAAGAAGCGTGAGCGCGGGAGCTTTTGGCGAAGCGAAGCGAACCCACGGGGATAGGTGGTCTCGTCACTCTCTGAGTCGTTGGAAAGTGGGGGGGGCGATCGGAATCCTCCTTCTCGGTGGGTGCGTGCCGCAGCGCTATGGGCAATCGGTCGAATCATCGGCGATCGTCGGGATGGGAGGCGCGGGGCGGAATCTCTCGCTGACCAGCGCCTCGCCGACGCGCAAGCGAGAAGGACTGGGCGGATCGTCGGACGAGCATCCCGTTGTCACCCTTGAGGAACTGATCGCCGAGGCGCTGCGCGCGAATCCGGAGGTCCTCGAAGCTCGACGTCGTTATGAGGCGCGCTTGGCGCGCCTCCCGCAAGCGTCGGCACTGCCGGATCCCACGCTCTCGATCGCGTCGGTGGGGAATCTGCTGCCGTTCTCCGTCCAGATCGGGGATCCCTCCAGCGCGCGCATGGTGGGCATCATGCAGGAGATCCCGTTTCCGGGGAAGCTCGCGCTTCGAGGGAAGATCGCCGCTCTGGAAGCGGAGGCCGAACGATGGGCGTACGAGCAGACTCGGCGCCGCGTGGTCTCCGAACTGAAGGTGGCGTACTACGAGCTGTATTTCGTGGATAAATCCCTGGAGATCGTCCGGCGGATCCAAGGGCTGCTCGAACAATTCCTCAAGATCGCCGAAGCGCGTTATCAAGTGGGGAAGGCGGCGCAGGCGGACGTCCTCAAAGCGCAGATGGAGCTTTCGATCTTGCTGGAACGATTGGCGATTCTGGAGCAGCGACGGGCGAGCGCGGTCGCCCTCCTCAACGCGTTGCTGAATCGTCCGCCGGAGACGCCCTTTGGACGAACGGCCGAGGTGAAGAAGGGCACGCTCCCCTTTTCGCTCGAAGAGATGTATCGAATAGCCATCGCCAACTCTCCCGAGCTGAAGCAGCAGGCGCGGGTGATGGATAGCCGCCACTATCAGATCGCGCTCGCGCAGAAGGAGTTCTATCCCGATTTCGCCGTGGGCTTCCAATACATGCAGCGGCCGGCGATGCCGGAGATGTGGGGCTTCACCGTCAGCGTGAGGCTTCCTCTGTACTTCTGGCGGAAGCAGCGGCCGGCGCTCGAAGAAGCGAGCGCCGAATGGGCGCAGGCGCGCGAGCGACATGAGGGGATCCGCGCGCAGCTCCTCTTCCGCGTGAAGGACCTCTACCTGATGGCGATGACCGCCGATCGGCTCCTTCGCCTGTATGAGGAAGGGATCCTTCCGCAAGCGACCTTAGCGCTGGAATCTTCGATCGCCGCATATCAGGTTGGGACGGTGGATTTCCTAACGCTCATCACGAACCTCATCACCGTGCTCACTTATGAGACGAGCTACTATGAGCAGCTCGTCACGTTTCAGAAATCGCTGGCACAGCTGGAGCCGCTCATCGGACGAGAACTGGTGCGATGAGAGCGCGAAGGAGCGCTTTCGATGAGCGGGCTCCCAGGCCATGAGGAGGGAAGCGATGAAGAAAGAATCGCGCGCGCCATGGAGACCATCGGGGGAGGACCCTCTGGAGGTGTTGCGGGCCGCTCAGGCTCTCGTTTCGAGAGGTGAGGAGGACAAGCCCCCTTCGTCGGAGGCGTCTTCCGAAGGCGTGGGAGAGCTGCGAGACTGCGGAGGGCGGAGGAAACGCCTGGGCTCGCGGCACTTTTGGGGCGGCGTCGTTCTTCTCCTTCTGCTCCTTGGGGGAGGGATCGCGTATCGGTATCGCGAGGAGTTGTCGCGAGCGTGGTCCGGCGTGACGAGAAGGCGTGGCGCGGAAGCGCCGCGTTCGGCCGCGAAGACGATCTACTACTGCCCCATGCACCCTGAGTACAAGTCCGAGCGACCGGGCGAATGCCCGATCTGTGGAATGACCCTCGTGCCTTTGGACTCTCCATCCGAGGGCGCGACTCACGAACATCCGGGAGAGGCGGCTGAAGGAACATTCCCTCCGGGAACCGTGCGGATCAGTCCCCTCAAGCAGCAGCTCATCGGTGTCGCCTACGGCGAAGTGATGTTCGGACCGGTCATCCATGCGATCCGGACCGTCGGGAAGGTCACGTACGATGAGACGAAGATCGCGCGCATCCATCCTAAGATCGAAGGATGGATCGAACGCGTCCACGTGGATTACGTTGGGAAATTCGTTCGAAAGGGGCAGCCACTGGTCGAGATTTACAGCCCCGAGCTGGTGGCTACGCAGCAGGAGTATCTGCTGGCGCTGCGCGCCAAAGAGATGCTGGGGCGGAGCTCGTATCGAGAGATCGCTTCTGCGGCGGACTCGCTCTATGAGGCGAGCAAGAAGAGGCTCGAGTTGTGGGACATCCCCGAAGAGGACATTCGGCGGATCCACCAGCGAGGGCAGCCATCGCGCACGCTCACGCTCTATGCGCCGGTGGGCGGATTCGTCCTCGCGCGGAACGCGTTCGAGCGGCAGCGCGTGACGCCGGAGACGGAGCTTTACGTGATCGCCGATCTCTCGACCGTGTGGGTGTTGGCGGATATCTATGAGTACGAGGTGCCGATGGTCCGGGTCGGTCAGGCGGCGACGATGACGACGCCAGCTTTCCCGGGCAAGGTCTTTCGTGGTCGGGTCACGTACATCTATCCGCAGGTGGACAACGTGACGCGTACGGTGAAGATCCGCCTGGAGTTTCCGAATCCGGGCTTCACACTGAAGCCGGACATGTATGCGAACGTCCAGGTGCACGTCCATTACGGACAGCGGCTCTGGGTGCCCGAAGGGGCCGTGCTCGATTCCGGCGAGGAACAGATCGTCTTCGTCGCTCACGAAGGGGGATATTTCGAACCCCGCCGCGTGCGCGTGGGCCCGAAGGTGGGCGATCGGTACATCATCCTGGAGGGAGTGAGGGCGGGAGAGCGAATCGTCACCTCCGGGGCCTTCCTGATCGATTCCGAAAGCCGTCTCAAGTCGGCCCTTCAGGGGGTCGGTCATGCGGAGCATGGCCGCGCGCCGGCACGCGGCGAGTCGAAGGCGTCGCCCCAGCGGCTGCCGGGGCATTCGGGACACGAGCCGTGAACGTCGGGAGGCGCGTATGATCGAGCGGATCATCGAATGCTGCGCGCGCAACCGGTTCCTCGTCTTCCTCCTCATCGGAGTGGCCCTGCTCATCGGCTTCCACGCCATGCGCAACATCACGTTGGACGCCATCCCTGATCTCTCGGACACGCAGGTGATCATCTATTCCCGATGGGATCGCAGCCCGGACATCATCGAGGATCAGGTGACCTATCCGATCATCAGCGCGCTGCTCGGATTGCCGCGCGTCAAAGACATTCGTGGGTTCTCGGACTTCGGCTACTCCTACGTGTACGTGATCTTCGAGGATGGGACGGACATCTACTGGGCGCGGTCCCGCACGCTCGAATATCTGAGCAGCATCTTGCCGAAATTGCCCGAAGGGGTACAAGTGGAGTTGGCCAAGGACGCGACGGCCGTCGGATGGATCTTCCAGTATGCCCTGGTGGACACGACGGGGAAGCGGAGTCTGGCCGAGTTGCGCGCGCTTCAGGATTGGCATTTGCGCTACGCGTTGCAATCGGTGCCGGGCGTGGCCGAAGTCGCGCCCGTGGGCGGTTTCGTCCGGCAGTATCAGGTGAATCTCGATCCGAACGCCCTGCTGGCCTATCGCGTGCCGCTGGACGCCGTCGTGCGCGCCATTCGTCAAGGGAACAATGATGTGGGGGGGCGGCTCATCGAGTTCGCGGGACGGGAGTACATGGTGCGCGGTCGCGGCTACATTCGGTCCTTGCGCGATGTCGAGAATATCGTCGTCGGGGTCAATCCGGAGACCGGAGCGCCCATCTTGGTGAAGCACCTCGGCACGGTCGCCTTGGGGCCGGACATTCGGCGCGGCATTGCTGAGCTAGACGGAGAGGGGGAGACGGTCGGTGGCATCGTGATCATGCGGTATGGGGAGAACGCGCTGAAGGTCATCGAACGCGTGAAGGCGCGATTGGCCGAGATCGAGCGCAGCCTCCCCGAAGGGGTGAAGATCGTCACGACCTACGATCGGTCGGAGCTGATCCTTCGCTCCATCGCCACGCTGAAGCGGACGCTCATCGAGGAGCTCGTGATCGTGAGCGCCGTGATTCTCCTCTTCCTCTGGCACATCCCGAGCGCCATCATTCCCATCATCACCATTCCCATCGCCGTGCTCTTGTCCTTCATCCCGATGTACGCGATGAAGATCACGGCCAACATCATGTCGCTCGGCGGGATCGCCATCGCCATCGGCGCGATGGTGGATGCGGCGATCGTCGTCGTCGAGCAAACGCATAAGCGGCTCGAAGAGTGGGAAGCCGCAGGGCGTCCGGGCGATTTCCGCGATGTCGTCCTTCGAGCCGTGAAGGAGGTAGGGCGGCCGAGCTTCTTCGCGCTTTTGGTGATCGCCGTCTCGTTCATGCCGGTCTTCGCTCTGGAGGCGCAGGAGGGGCGGCTCTTCAAACCGCTCGCGTTCACGAAGAACTTCGCGATGGCGATCGCCGCCGTGCTCGCGATCACGCTCGATCCGGCGATCCGGTTGCTCTTCACCCATATGCGGGAATTCGCCTTTCGCCCGCGTTGGCTCTGTCGGCTCGTCAACGCCCTCCTGGTCGGGAAGATCCACAGCGAGGAGAAGCATCCGATCAGTCGAATGCTGATGCGAGGCTATGAGCCGGTCGTGGACTGGGTCCTGCGACATCCGCGGATGACGATCGCGGGCGCGGCGCTCGTCGTCCTGGTGACGATCCCCATCTTCTTCCGCCTCGGCTCGGAATTCATGCCCCCGCTCGACGAAGGGGTCTTGCTCTACATGCCGACGACCTTGCCGGGCATCTCGGTGACCGAAGCGCAGAAGCTCCTGCAGGTGCAAGACAAGATCCTGAAGTCGTTTCCCGAGGTCGAACGGGTCTTCGGCAAAGCCGGGCGCGCGGAGACGGCGACCGATCCCGCGCCGCTCTCGATGATCGAGATGGTCATCGTGCTCAAGCCTCCCGATCAATGGCCGAAGGTGCCCCGCTGGTATTCGAGCTGGGCGCCCGAGTGGATGCAGGGCTTCTTGCGGCGGATCTGGCCGGATCGGAAGACGACCGAAGAATTGATTTACGGACCTGGCGGATTGAACGAGGCGTTGCAACTTCCGGGCGTGGTCAATGCGTGGACGATGCCGATCAAAGCGCGCATTGACATGCTCACAACGGGCGTGCGCACGCCGGTGGGGATCAAGATCTTGGGCGACGACCTGGACACCATCCAGGAGATCGGCCAGCGTATCGAGCGTGTGTTGCGAGACATCCCCGGCACGACGAGCGTCTTCGCCGAGCGGACGGCCGGCGGATACTTCCTCGATATCGCCCTCAAGCGCGAGGAATTGGCCCGCTACGGCTTGACGATCGAGGACGCGCAGATGGTCATCCTCTCGGCCATCGGGGGCGAGAACATCACGACGACGGTCGAAGGGCGCGAGCGGTATCCGGTCAACGTGCGCTACCTGCGCGATTATCGAAGCACGCTCGATCGGCTCGCGCGCGTGCTGGTGCCGACGCCCCACGGCGCGCAGATCCCACTCTCACAGATCGCCGATCTCAAGCTCCTGTCCGGACCCGGCATGATCCGCGATGAGAATGGCCGTTTGAGCGGTTACGTCTATGTGGACGTCTCCGGACGCGATATCGGCAGTTATGTCGAAGAGGCTAAGCGGATCGTTCGAGAGCACGTCCCACTGCCGCCCGGATACACGCTCGTCTGGAGCGGTCAGTACGAATACATGCAGCGGGTGAAGGAGCGATTGATGCTCGTCGTGCCGATCACGCTCTTCGTCATCTTCCTGCTGCTCTATTTCAACACGCGTTCGGTGGCGAAGACAGCGATCGTCATGCTCGCCGTCCCCTTCTCGGCCGTCGGCGCCATCTGGCTCCTCTATCTGCTGGACTACAACCTGAGCGTCGCCGTGTGGGTCGGGCTGATCGCGCTCCTCGGCGTGGATGCGGAGACGGGCGTCTTCATGTTGCTCTATCTCGATCTCGCGTATGAGGAGAGGCGACGTCGAGGCCTCATGCGAACGCGAGAAGATCTGCGCGAGGCGATCCACTATGGGGCAGTGAAGCGCCTGCGTCCGAAGTTCATGACCGTGGCGACGATGTTCATCGCCTTGTTCCCCATCATGTGGTCCACGGGGACGGGCGCTGATGTGATGAAACGTATCGCCGCCCCAATGATCGGCGGCATTCTGACGTCGTTCGTCCTGGAACTGGTCGTGTATCCGGCGATCTATTTCCTCTGGCGGTGGCATTTCCAGGTGAGGAAGGAGGCGCAGACATGAGGAGGGGGCAGCATCTGGGATTCACGGCACGTCAGGCGCCCGCTCGAGGAGGCGACGCGCTCGAAAGGCGCGCGACGTCGCCGCCCCGATGGAGATGGCGCATCATCGGAGCGCTCGCATTCTCAGCGAGCATTGGGGGAGCGACGGCATGGGCTCAGGACTTTCGTCTTCCCGTTCGGCACGATCACGGGCTTCGATCGTGCCGTGGGGAGTTGATCATTGCGACCGAGGGCATCGAGTATCGAACCGCCCACGCTGCGCACGCGCGACGGTGGGCGTTCGAGGAAATTCGGATGATCGTGCTCGCCTCTCGTCGGGAGATCGTCCTCCACACGTATGAGGCCCACCGGTGGGCGTTAGGGCGAGATCGGGCGTTTCGATTCACGACGCTCTCGGAGATCCCGGCAGCGGTGAGCGCGTTCCTCTTGACGCGCGTCCATCGGCCTTTGGCGACGAGCTTCGTCCACGCCGAAGGGACGCCGCTTCAGGAGATCGCCGTGCGCCATCGTCATCGCGTCGGCGGATGCCAGGGGACGATTCGCATCTATGCCGATCGGATCGTTTACGAGTCGCGCGATCGTCCTCGGGATTCGCGTTCCTGGCGATGGTCGGACATTCAGCGCGTGGGGCGCTTCGGCCCATATCATCTGGAGATCACGACGTACGAGCCGGAGTTCGGCGGGCCCACGCGCGCGTACGTCTTCGATCTGAAGACGAGTCTGTCCGAAGAGGTGTACGACTTCGTGTGGGAGCGGGTCTACGGCCGAGCTCCGCGCGGGAACGAACGATGAGAAGGACCGAGTGTGCGCCCTCGCCGTCGGGCGAGAGCGCGTCGGTATTCTGTGCGGGAGGGACGAGATGAAGGCGACGACCACACTCTTGCTTTTCGGTCTCGCGACGATCGCTGGGATGAGCGCTTGGGCGCAGCGTGCGCATCAGGAGCAGAGAGCGAGCCGCGAGACGACGATCGTCGGCGAGGTGATTGATCCCGTGTGCTATCTCAGTCACGGCTCGACGGGGAAGGCGCATCGGCGATGCGCCGAGTATTGCGTGCAGCAGGGAATCCCACTTGCCATCTTGGAGGAGAAGACGGGGCGAGTGTATCTCTCGCTTCCGGTGGATCACTCCAACCCGAATGCGAAGCTGCGGGACTTCATCGCGGAGAAGGTGAAGGTCACCGGAGTGACCTACAGCAAAGGGGGGCTCACGGGCATCCACGTGAAGCGCGTCGAGCGCGTTGGAGGATAGCTCTTCAAACGGGCGCCTCCTCCGAAAGGTTGAGAGGCGTCACAGATGGATGCAGAGCGCCCCTCGGTTGCTCTTCGTCGGGCGAGAGGGGAAAATTATAGCCTTTGGCCGAGAGCGTTGTGGGCCGGAGGGAGACGTATGCACGAAGCGAGGGGGACCCATCGAGGGGCTGAAGCTGCGGTGAGAGATCCGGTCTGCGGCATGGAGGTGAAGCCCGAACACGCGGCGGGGTCGCAGGAGTACGAGGGCCGGATGTACTTCTTCTGCTGCCGACAGTGTTGGGAGCGCTTTCGTGCGGAACCGGAGCGGTATGTGGCGTCGGCGGCTTCGCCCATCGCCCTCGCCGTCATTCGGCGGCAGGCGAAATCATCTCCTGCGATGGAGAGGGCCTATACCTGTCCCATGCATGCCGACGTGCAACAGGCGCAGCCCGGAGCTTGTCCGGAGTGCGGGATGGCTTTGGAACCTTTCACCGGCGTCGCAGCGGTCTGGGAATACACTTGCCCCATGCATCCGGAGGTCGTGCAGAAAGAGTCCGGTGCGTGTCCGATCTGTGGGATGGCGCTGGAGCCGAAAGTGGCGTTTGGAGATGAAGCTCCCAGCCCGGAACTCAAGGACATGAGCCGTCGGTTCTGGATCAGCGCAGCGTTGACAGCGCCAATCCTTCTGCTGGCGATGTCGGAGATGATCGGCGGGATCCCTGGCCTCTCGATCCGATGGGCGATCGTGATTCAACTCGTTCTGGCGACGCCCGTAGTGCTCTGGGGGGGATGGCCCTTCTTTCAACGCGCGTGGGCGTCGGTGCGGAATCGGGGTCCGAACATGTTCACGCTCATCGCCTTGGGCACGGGGGCGGCGTATGGCTACAGCGTGATCGCCGCGCTCTTCCCCGGAGTCTTCCCGTCCTCTTTCCGAGGTCCGCAAGGTGAGGTCGCTGTGTATTTCGAGGCCGCGGCCGTGATCACGACGCTCGTCCTGCTCGGCCAAGTACTAGAGCTGCGGGCGCGTCGTCGGACCGGTGGAGCGATCCGCGCGCTACTCGGTCTCGTACCGAGGACGGCGCGTGTGCTCCGCGAAAACGGGGAGGAGGAGGATATTCCGCTGGAGCAGGTGCGCGTGGGCGATCGCCTTCGAGTGCGTCCGGGAGAACGTATTCCGGTGGACGGTATCGTGCTCGAAGGCTCCAGCTTCGTGGATGAATCCATGGTGACGGGCGAGCCCATGCCGGTGGAGAAGGGGCCGGGGCAGTGGGTCATCGGCGGGACGGTCAATGGAACGGGCAGCTTCCTCATGCGCGCCGAGCGCGTCGGTCATGAGATGTTGCTGCAACAGATCGTGCGATTGGTGAGCGAAGCGCAACGGAGTCGCGCGCCGATTCAGCGGCTGGCCGACCGCGTGTCGGCGTATTTCGTCCCAGCCGTCGTGCTCGTCGCCGCGCTCACGTTCGTAGTCTGGGGGCTCATCGGGCCGGAACCGCGAATGGTCCACGCGTTGGTGAACGCCGTCGCTGTCCTGATCATCGCGTGCCCATGCGCCTTAGGATTGGCCACGCCAATGGCGATCATGGTGGGGATGGGGCGAGGGGCGATGGCCGGCGTGCTCGTGCGAAATGCCGAAGCGCTGGAACTACTGGAGCGCGTGGACACGCTCATCATGGACAAGACGGGAACGCTCACGGAAGGGCGACCTCGCGTGGTCTCCATCGTCGCGCTGGCGGAGTTGACCGAAGCCGAGATCCTCCGCTTCGCCGCGAGCCTCGAGCGCGCGAGCGAGCATCCTTTGGCGCGCGCACTCTTAGAGACGGCCGAGCGGCGGGAGATCCCGCTGGCCGACGTTCGACAGTTTCGCTCGTTCCCCGGTAAGGGGGCGATGGGAGAGGTCGAGGGGCATGCGGTCATCGTCGGAAGCGAAGCGATCGCGGCGGAATCTGGGTTGGAGACCGAGGCCGATATGGTGCGTCCGCAGGTGGAGGCGATGCGGCGAGCCGGGCAGACCGTCTTGTTCGTCGTCGTGGATGGGGCGCTGGTGGGGTTGCTGGGGATCGCCGATCCCATCAAAGACTCGGCGCGCGAGGCGATCGCGGCGTTGCATCGAGAGAAGTTGCGCTTGGTCATGGTCACCGGCGATCACCGCCAGACGGCGGAAGCCGTCGCCCGTGAACTCGGTCTGGATGAAGTGATCGCCGAAGTCTTGCCGGAGGAGAAGGCCGAGGTAGTGAGGCGCCTGAAAGCGGAAGGGCGGCTCGTGGCGATGGCTGGCGATGGCATCAACGATGCTCCCGCATTGGCCGCGGCCGACGTGGGGATCGCCATGGGGACGGGCACGGACGTCGCCATTCAGAGCGCGGCCGTCGTGTTGGTGAAAGGAGACCTGCGGGGGATCGTGCGGGCGCGACGGCTGAGCCGCGCGACGATGCGCAATATCCGGCAGAATCTCGTCTTCGCCTTCGCGTACAACCTGCTCGGCGTGCCAATCGCCGCCGGCATTTTCTACCCGGTTTTCGGCCTGCTCTTGAGCCCGATGATCGCCGCGGCTGCGATGACCTTCAGCTCGGTCTCGGTCATCGCCAATGCGCTGCGCTTGCGCCGGCTCGCGCTCTGAAGCTGAGGCGTCCTGGTGCGCGAGCCGTCCGGAGACGAAAAAAGCGCGCGGATCGAAAGCCGCCCGCGCGCTGTCATCATAACCGATGGAGCGGCGTCACTTCTTGGCCGGGAGCACGGAATTCTTCAATGCCCGTGCGATCCGAAACTTCAGAACTGTCTTGGCCGGAATCTTAATGGGCTCCCCCGTTCGAGGGTTGCGGCCCATTCGGGCCTTTCGTTTGGAGAGGACGAATTTCCCCAGCCCCGGGAGCGTGAAGACACCCGCCTTCTTCACCTCCTTGGCTACGAGCGTCGACAGCTCATCGAGGAAGCTCCGCGCTGTCGCTCGATTCACCCCGAGCTTGTCGGCCAGATGTCCCACCAATTGCGCTTTCGTCAGTCCCTTTTTCGCCATATCCTCCTCCTCAAGCGTGAGATGCTCACCACATGGACGCCCTTATCTTAGCATGAAATCACGGGCGCGTCACCGATACCGTTTCCTCCTCGAGCACTTCGCGCCGGTGTAAGACTTTGTCGATCAAGCCGTAGGCGACGGCTTGATCGGCCGTGAGGATGAAGTCCCGCTCCACGTCGCGCTCGATCTGCTCGATCGAACGTCCAGTGTGTTTCGCCAGCAGTGAGCTGATCAAACGACGCAAGCGCATCAGCTCCTCCGCGTGGATCCGGATGTCGGTGGCCTGGCCCGAGACGCCGTACATGTAGGGCTGATAGATGACGATGCGGGAGCTGGGGAGCGCATAGCGCTTCCCCGGCGCTCCGGCGGCCAGGAGCAAGGCGGCGATGGCCTCCGCCTCCCCCGTGCAGATCGTCGCCACGTCCGGGCGGATGAATTGCATCGTGTCGTAGATGGCCAGACCCGCCGTGAGCGACCCGCCGGGACTGTTGATGTAGAGGTTGATGTCCCGGTCCGGATCCTCGGCTTCCAAATAGAGCAATTGGGCGATGATCAGATTGGCCACCTGATCGTCAATTGGCGTCCCGAGAAAGACGATGCGCTCTTTCAAGAGGCGGGAATAGATATCGTACGCCCGCTCCCCGCGACTCGTCGTCTCCACGACAATCGGCACAAAGTGCATACACCTCACCTCCCGCCGTGCAATTTTAGCATGAATTTTCGCTGTGGCAATCGCGGCCGCGCGTGGCTGCGGCTTGCGTTTTGAGCGGAGATGGATTATCAATCAGTGAAAACGACGCGGCCATGAGGGGCGATGTGAATCAGGACGTTCAGAAGCTGGCGACGTTGCTCCAGATCAGCCAGACGCTGGGGACGACGCTCAATTTGCGGCAAGCGCTGCTGCGCGTGCTGGAGATCCTGGAGGAGAATCATGGCGTGGTCTCCGGTGTGATCGCGCTGCTCGAAGAGAGCGGCGAGGAAGTGGCCATCGAGGTCTCCGTGGGCCTGACGCGGGAGGCGCAGCAGCGGGGGCGCTATCGCGTGGGCGAGGGGATCATCGGGCGCGTCGTCGAAAGCGGCAAACCCATCGTCGTCCCCAAGGCTAGTCAAGAGCCCCTCTTCCTGAATCGCACGGGCGTACTCAAGGCATCGCGCGAGGAGCTCACTTTCATCTGCGTGCCCGTCTCCGTGGACCAACAGACGATCGGCGCCATGGGCATCGTGTTGCCCTATCGTCCGGATCGGGATTACGATCAAGCCACGAAGTTCTTCAGCATCGTCGGCTCCATGGTGGCACAAGCCGTGAAGGTGAACCAGCTCATCGAGGCGGAGAAGCGCCGCCTGCTGGACGAAAACCTCGCGCTCCGTCGAGAGCTCAGGGAACGCTACGACTTCAGCAACATCATCGGCACGAGCCGGCCGATGCAGGAGGTGTACGCCCAGGTCGCGCAGGTGGCGCGGACGAATACGACTGTGCTCATCCGCGGCGAATCGGGGACGGGAAAGGAACTGATCGCACGGGCCATTCATTACAATTCGCTACGGGCCGATCAACCGTTCATCAAAGTCAGCTGCGCCGCCTTGCCGGAGAGCCTCATCGAGGCCGAATTGTTCGGATACGAGAAGGGGGCCTTCACCGGCGCCTATGCGCGGAAGAAAGGACGCTTCGAGCTGGCCGATCGCGGGACGCTCTTCTTGGATGAGGTCGGTGACCTGCCGCTCTCGGTGCAGGTCAAGCTCTTGCGCGTACTGCAGGAGCGGGAGTTCGAGCGACTCGGGGGGACGGAGACGATCAAGGTGGATGTGCGGTTGATCGCCGCCACGAACCGCGATCTGGAACAGGCGATGCGCGAGGGGGCGTTCCGCGAGGACCTCTATTATCGCTTGAACGTCTTCACGATCTTCTTGCCGCCGCTTCGAGAACGGAAGTCGGATATTCCGCTTTTGGCCGACTACTTCCTCGAGAAATATGCGCGCTTGCACGGCAAGGATATTCGGCGCATCTCGACGCCGGCCATTGACATGCTCATGAGCTACCATTGGCCGGGGAACGTGCGGGAGCTGGAGAATTGCATCGAGCGCGCGGTTTTGGTGTGCGAGGGGAGTGTGATTCATAGCCATCATCTGCCGCCCACGCTGCAAACGGCTGAGGCTTCGGGGACAGTCCCCCGCCTCTCCCTGAGCGAGGCTGTGGCCGCTTACGAGAAGGATTTGATCCTGGACGCCCTGAAGACAGCGCGAGGGAACATCTCGCGCGCTGCCCGCTTGCTCAATACCACCAAGCGCATCCTCGGCTACAAGGTCAAGAAATACGGGATCAATCCCCGCCGGTTCAAGGAATAGTGTCGAAACGGCCTCCCTTGGAGGAACATCGGACGTTGAAATCGCGCCTCATCATCTCAAGTGCCCATGTGCGCGTTGACAGGGGGGACGGGCTTTGATATACACCTGGCCTTCCGAAAGGCACGAGATGGGGGCGTCGTCAAACTGGGGAGGGAGCCTATGACCACATGGCGTCGAGGCGTCGTCCGGATCGTCCTGTGGGCCATCCTCGCGAGCAGTCTTCCGGCGGTCGCGCGGGATCAAGAGGATCGGCTCACGCCGATGGACCTCTTCGAGTTGGAGTACGCCAGTGACCCTCAGATCTCGCCCGATGGGCGGTACGTCGTCTACGTGCGGCGCGCGAGCGACGTCATGACGGATCAACGCTACTCCAATCTCTGGATCGTCTCCTTCGATGGGAAAGAGCATCGGCCGTTGACGACGGGCATCTCTCGAGACACGTCGCCGCGCTGGTCGCCCGATGGCACGCGGATCGCCTACATCTCGGATCGAGAGGGCTCTCCGCAGATCTACGTGCGATGGATGGACACGGGACAGACGGCGCGGATCACGAACGTGCCGTTTCCGCCAGAAGGAATCGCATGGTCTCCGGATGGCCGATATCTCTCGTTCGCGATGTTTGTGCCGGAACCGCCGCGACAGATTGGGAGCTTCCCCTCGCCGCCTCCGGGAGCCAAATGGGCCGATCCTGCGATGGTGATTGATCGGCTCGTCTATCGGTTCAATGGCGCAGGGTATTTGAAGCCGGGATACACGCATTTGTTCATCGTCCCGGCGGAAGGGGGGACGCCTCGACAGATCTCCAGCGGGAAGTTCCATCACGGCGGCGTCGGCTTCCGCGCGAGCGAGGCCGTATGGACTCCCGATGGGAAGGCGTTGCTCATCTCGGCCAATCGTCGGCCGGATTTCGATCTGGAACCGCTCGATACGGAGCTCTATGAATTCTCCATCGCCGATGGTTCGGTTCGAGCCTTGACCAACCGAAGGGGGCCGGATAACGCGCCGGCGATCTCGCCCGATGGACGGTTGATCGCGTATGTCGGCTTCGACGACGCTTATCAGGGATACCAAGTGGCGCGCCTCTACGTGATGAATCGAGATGGGAGCGGTTCGCGCCTTCTCTCGGCGGCGCTCGATCGAGACGTCACGCGCCCGCGCTGGACCCCGGATGGGCGGGGCATTCTCTTCCTCTACGATGATCAGGGCACGACGAAGCTCGGTCTGTATACGCTGGACGGGAATTTCCGAACGCTCGCCGCTCATATCGGGAGCGGAGACCTTGCCTACAGCATGGGAGGCGCCTTCAGCGTAGCGAACACGGGCGCTTTCGCCGTGACCTACACGCGCCCGGACGTGCCGGGCGATATCGCCGTGGGCACGCTCGCCGATCCCACGCTTCGGGTGATCACGGCCTTGAATGCCGATCTCTTCGCGCGGAAGAAGCTCGGGCGCGTCGAGGAGATCTGGTACACGTCTTCGCTCGATGGGCGAAAGATCCAGGGGTGGATCATCACGCCCCCTGATTTCGATCCCTCGAAGAAGTACCCGCTGATCTTGGAGATTCACGGGGGACCGTTCGCCAATTACGGCGACCGATTCGACGTGGAGAAGCAGCTGTGGGCGGCACGGGGGTATGTCGTCCTCTACGTGAACCCGCGTGGGAGCACGAGCTATGGGGAGGAGTTCGGCAATCTGATCCATCACGCGTATCCCGGCGATGATTTCTACGACTTGATGTCCGGCGTGGACGCTGTGCTCGCGCGCGGCTACGTGGACCCGGAGAACCTCTTCGTCACAGGGGGCAGCGGCGGCGGCGTCTTGACGTGCTGGGTGATCGGGCGAACGAATCGGTTTCGAGCGGCTGCAGCCGCTTATCCCGTGATTAATTGGTACAGCTTCGTGCTGACGGCGGACATCGCGGCCTTCGCCATCAAGTACTGGTTCCCCGGTTTCCCATGGGATCACGTCGAGCATTACGAGAAGCGATCGCTCCTGTCGGTCGTCAAGAATGTGCGCACGCCAACGCTCATCATCACGGGGGAGGAAGATTATCGCACGCCCATGTCCGAATCCGAGCAGTATTTCACGGCGTTGAAGCTTCTCGGCGTGGAGGCCGTGCTCGTGCGCGTTCCCGCAGAGCCGCACGGGATCATGCGGCGGCCGAGCCACCATATGGCCAAGATCTTGTACATCGCCAACTGGTTCGACGAGCATCGGAAGCGCCCGTGAGCGACGCGTGCTCGTTCGCTGAGGACATATTGAAGCATACCCTTCAGAGGCCTGATCGAGGAGGCAAGGCGAGATGAAGACGAGACAACGGGTTCTCATCGCGCTCCTGTGGCTCACGGTCGTGAGTCCGTTCACCTCCGGCTTTGCCCGGCCAAGACGGCAAGAAGTCGTTCAGGACCTGGACGCTTATATTGCTCGCGCCATGCGCGAGTGGGAGGTCCCGGGGCTGGCACTAGCCATCGTCAAGGACGATACTGTCGTGCTCGCCAAAGGGTACGGCGTCAAGCGGCTCGGAGACCTAGCTCCGGTGACCGAACGCACGATCTTCGCCATCGGCTCGGCTTCGAAAGCGTTCACGACGGCCGCGCTGGCCATGCTCGTGGAGGAGGGAAAGATTCGGTGGGACGATCCGGTCGTGAGCTATCTCCCGGACTTCCAGTTGTTCGATCCCTACGTCACGCGCGAGCTGACGATCCGCGATCTGGTCACGCACCGCAGCGGGCTCGAGCGCGCTGATCTGCTCTGGTACGGCACGACCTATGAGCGAGAGGAGATCGTGCGGCGGATTCGGTTCTTGAAACCTCGCTGGAGCTTTCGCAGCCGCTTCGGGTATCAGAACATCCTCTATTTGGTGGCCGGTCAGCTCATCCACGCCGTCACCGGTAAGACGTGGGACGAGTTCGTTCGCGAGCGCATCTTTCAACCCCTGGGGATGACGACGAGCACGACGAGCGTGAAAGCGCTGCGCGCGGTCTCGGACGTCGCCACGCCCCACGCGAAGATCGAGGGCGTTGTCCGACCGATCCCGTGGCGGGATATCGACAACATCGCGCCGGCCGGCTCCATCAACTCCAACGTCTTGGAGATGGCCGAGTGGATTCGCTTGCACCTGAACGAGGGGACGTATCGCGGACGGCGATTCTGGAGCGCGGCCACCGAGCGCGAGATGCACACGCCGCAAACGATCATTCGCCCCGAGCCGCCGTATTCCACGATGTTCCCAGAAGCGCGGTTTCTGACCTATGGCCTGGGCTGGTTCCTCCACGATTATCGGGGGCGGAAGGTCGTCGAGCATGGCGGCAATATTGATGGGATGAGCGCGCTTGTGATCCTGGTTCCGGAAGAGAGGTGGGGAGCGGTCATCCTAACGAATATGAACGGGACGCTGCTCGTACACGCGCTCAAATACCGCCTCTTGGACGCCCTCTTCGGCGCTCCGGCGCGGGACTGGAGCGCGGAGTTTTTGCAACGGGCGAGGGCCTTGCAGGAGCAGCAACAGGCCGCAGTGAAACGCATCGAAGACGCGCGCGTTATGGGGACAAAGCCCGCTTTGCCTCAGGCGCAGTACCTCGGGAGGTACGAGAACGATGTCTACGGTGAAGCGGTCGTCGCGGAGGAGGAGGGAAAGCTCGTGTTGCGCTTTGGACCGGCTCGCGTAGGCGATCTGGAACATTGGCATTACGAGACGTTCCGGGTGCATTGGCGTGACCCCCTCTTCCCCAGAGCGTTCGCGACCTTCGTGCCGGATGTGGAGGGGAGAGTCCGCGAATTGCGGATGACGATCTCCGGGCTCTTCGAGGACCTCACCTTCCAGCGCGTCCCTCCAAAGGAGGGGGAGCGCTGAAGGCCTTGTCTTCGATAGCTGTGGTGTGATATATCTTCGGCGGCCGAAAAATCCAGGCTGGGGAGGGGAAGGGATGAACAACCGACAGCGCGTCATCGTCGCAATCGCTCTTTCCTTGTGCGCCCTTGTGCGGGGCGCGGTGTTCGGACAAACGGCGGCGACGGCCACCGTGAGCGGGACAGTCACCGATCCTGCCGGGGCCGTCATCGCGGGAGCTGAGGTCACGGTGACCGAGACGGCGACCAACATCAGCCGCACGGTCAAGACCAATGAGAGCGGGCAGTACGTCGTCACCAACCTTTCTCCCGGCACCTATCGGATCGTGGCCACGGCGCCGGGCTTTCGTCAGGCAGTTGTCTCTGCCTTGAAGATCGACGTCGCCAAGGGATACACGGTGAACTTCACGCTCGCAGTCGGAGAGATCGCCGAGACGGTCGAAGTGACGGCCGGAGCTGGCGTCGAGTTGCAGACCGTAGATGCGACAGTCGGCAATGTCCTCAAGGGAGAGACGCTCTTGCGCTTGCCCAATATCAATCGAAATGCCGTCTCGATCTACCTGCTGCAGCCCCTGACCATGCCCTATCGCGGCGTCGGCGTCAACGATAACGTCGGCGGGCAGGTCGCTGGAGCTCGAAGCGACCAGAATACGTTCATCCTGGATGGCGTGGATATCACGGACAATACCGTCGGGACACATCCGGTGAAACCGCTGGCCAGCGGGCCCGAGCCCATCATCCCCGTACCGGTGGAGAGCATCGAGGAGTTTCGAGTGGGGACGACGAACCCGAACGCGACTTTCGGCCGGAGCTCGGGTGGACAGATCGCCTTCGTCACCAAGCGCGGGACGAACGAGTTCCATGGTTTGGCCTATTGGTACCATCAAAACGATAACTTGAACGCGAACACGTGGACGCGGAATCGCACGCGGCAGCCGGATCCCGAGTTGAAGGACAACCGCTTCGGGTTCTCGGCTGGTGGGCCGATCCTCAGGAATCGCACGTTCGTCTTCGGCAATTACGAAGGGCGGCGATTCCCGCAGTCGCAGGATATCGTTCGCGTCGTACCGACCGAGACGCTGCGCGCCGGGATCCTGCGGTTTCGCGATGCGACCGGGCAGATCATCAGCTACGACCTGAAGACGTCGCGGCTCTGCGGCCCGACGAATGCCGATCCGTGCGATCCGCGAGGGATCGGCCTGAACCCGGTGGTCAAAGCGCTGTGGGACCTCCTGCCGCCGGGGAATGACCCCTCGGTGGGCGATGGATTGAACACGATCGGCTTTCGCGGCGTCGCCGATGCTTCGACCACCAGCGATTTCGCCGTCGTGCGCTTGGATCACCATCTGAGCGACCGGTGGCGCATGGAGGCGAGCTATCGCTACTTCCGGCAGATCGCGGCCTCGCCGACACAGTTGGATATTGGAGGGCTCTTGAAGGGGAACACCAAGGGGGTTCCGGCTTCGCTGGCCAAGGTGCCGGTGCAGCCGCGTCTGGTGATGGCGGGGCTGATCGGACAGATCACGCCCCATCTGACCAATGAGTTTCGGTTCTCGTTCCAGCGAAACTTCTGGTGGTTGCAGCGAGTCTCCCCGTTCCCGCAGGTGCCGGGGACGAACGTGGCCCTTCAGGTGGCGGGGGACCCGTCGTTCGGCGGGTTGGTCTCCGAGCCCATTGACGTACATGCGCAGGTGGCGCGCACGCAAGGCGTCAATGATCACGTGACGCAGTTCGTGGATAACGTGACGTGGATCAGAGGGCGGCACACGATGCAGTTTGGGACGTCCATCCGTCGGTTGAAGCTCTATCACCTGCGCGATGATAAGGTCGTCGGATCACTGGCCTCGCTCGTGGCCGAGCTGGATGTGGCGGGAGCGGTGACGATCCCCCCGTCGAATCGCCCGCCGAGCTGTTCGGAGACGGTGCGGACGAATTGCCTGCAGCCGGGCGATGTGACGCGGTGGAACCGGCTCTATGCCGGAGCGCTCGGGATCATCGACAATGTCGGGGTCATGATCGTGCGCGACGGACGATTGAATCCTCGTCCGATCGGTTCGCCGCTTGAGGTGGATGCTCGGATCAATGCCTACGAGTTCTATTTCAACGACGTCTGGCGCCTTCGTCCCTCGCTGACGCTCACGCTCGGCGCGAGCTATCAGTGGCAGACACCCCCGGTGGAGAAGGACGGGCGACAGACGTTCTTGATCGAGCAGGGGACCGGGAGGATCGTGACGTCGAGCCAGTACTTCGCCGCGCGACGACAGGCGGCGCTGCGCGGGGAAGTCTATAATCCCGCGCTCGCCTTCCAGCCGATTCGGAACTCCAGCCGCGAGCGCATCTTCGACACGGATTGGACGAACTTCGGTCCGCGCGTAGCCGTCGCGTGGAATCCGGCGTTCGAGCGCGGCGTGGGGGGCGCGCTCTTCGGGAATCGCAAGGGCGTCATCCGCGCCGGATATGGGATCGTCTACGATCGGTTGAACACGGTCCAGACGATCGTCATTCCTCTGCTCGGAGTGGGATTCGCGCAGACGATCAACTGCCGGGGGCCGCGCATCGGAGGGGTGTGCGCGGGGAACAATGATCCCTCGAACGCTTTTCGCATCGGCGTGGATGGACCGGCGCCCATTCCGACGATTCCGGCGGTAACCCCTCCGGTCGTCCCCAGCACCCCCTTCGGGGAGATCCTCTCGTTCCAAGTGGATCCGGATATCAAGGTCGGGCGCTCGCACAGCTTTGACCTGACGATCCAGCGCGAGTTGCCCGGGAATTTCCTGGTCGAGTTCGGCTATGCCGGACGATTGGGGCGGAATTTGAACCAGAACGTGCAATTGAGCGCTGTGCCCTTCTTCATGCGCGATCGAGCGACGCTACAGAGTTTCGCGCAAGCGTTCGATGCCGTCGCCGAGCAACTGCGGGCGGGTGTGGCGCCGGATCGCGTGACTCCGCAGCCGTGGTTCGAGAATCTCCTGGGACCTGGGGGGACCGTGCGCGTGGCCACAGCTCGTACGGCCGCATTCCGAGACGGATTGGTGAACGACCTCTGGACGTTCATCCAAACCTCGCTCCTGGTCGCCGGACAACCGACGATCACCAACATGCAAGTGCTCGATCTCTGGATGCGGACCGACGGCGGGCGATCGAATTATCACTCGTTCTTCGTGACCGTGCGTAAGGCCTTCTCGCGGAATCTGACCTTCGACATCAACTACACGCTCTCGAAAGCTCTCGATCAAGCCGGGCTCATCCAGAATTTCATCGGCACCTTCTCCTCGTCCTACGACCCGGACATTGACTACGGCCCTGCCTTCTTCGATCGCCGACACGTGGTCAATGCGCTGGGCTTTTACGAGCTTCCCTTCGGACGAGGACAGCGCTGGAGCACGGGCACGTGGTTCGATAAAATCGCCGGCGGGTGGTATCTGTCCGGGATCTTCACGGCCAATAGCGGATTGCCCCTCACCTTCGTGCAGAGCAATCAGGTCTGGGGCGGCGACCCACTCAACTTCTCCGTGGGTGCTGGAGCGATCCCGCTCAAAAAGCCTGATTTCTCGAACACCGTGCATCGGAACGTCGCCGGGTCAAACGGCATCGGCACGGCCGGAGATCCCAAGCGCGGCGGGACGGGACTGAACCTCTTCGCTAACCCGGAGGCCGTGTTCAACAGCTTCCGAAAGATTCGCATCAGCGAAGATGGGCGGCAAGGACGCGGCGTGCTTCGCGGATTCCCGCGTTGGAATTTCGATCTCTCCATTGGGAAGAAGACGGCGATCACCGAGAGCGTGCGCCTGGTCTTCACCTGCGACCTGCTGAACGCCTTCAACCGTTTGGAGCTGGCTGATCCGACGCTCAGCATGCTCGATCCCGCTTCGTTCGGCGTCCTGACCACGCAGTTCAACACGCCGCGATTCATTCAACTCGGCTTCCGCTTCGAGTGGTAGTCGGAATGGCGGGGCGGAGAAACGTCTCCTCCGCCCCGCTCAAGGGCGAACCTGGCGTGAACATGGAGCACTGTGAGATTCGCCCATGTGTGAACGAACTTGTAAAAATCGTCAGAATCTGCGACAATATTGGCCCAATACTAAGCCCGCTTGGACGGCAGGGAGGCGAGGTCTTGTGTGGGAGCTTCGCGAAAGCTTTGCAGAAGCGCAAGAGGCGCGGCGATTTGCGAATGGGGGTATTTTGGGCCAAAACTGTCTTTCAATTGTCCATGCGATACATCTTCGTCCCAATCTGTGAGGGGGACGCACCTCAATCGAGAGGGGAGGGAAGTGCTGCGTTATCAATGGATTGTGGGGAGCATGCCATCCCCTCGCTCCTCTCCGGTATGTTGTTTGCTTGAAACCTTTGGGTTGAGCTTTCTCTGGGAGAGGAGCCGCCGATGAGGAACAAGTACGGAGAGATCATGCGATTCCTCCTCCACTTTCGGGAACGGTTCTCCTCGGAGGAGGAGTTTCGGGCGTTCTTGGCGGAGGAGGTGCGGCGGTTCGTCAAGGACGCCAGAGAGTATGGCATTGTGATCTCGATCTTACCCGAGTGCCTCAGGCCGAGATCGGCGTTCGTCGGGGAAGGGCGTCCTCGCTTCTGAGGTCTTCTCCGGTCCGAGAGAAGTCTCCGAAGGGCGCCGTGAGGGCTTCGGGCGCGCTCGTGAGATTTTCGACAGGTGAGGAGGGAAGACGTATGACGCCACAGAGGGTCCTCGAATATGCGCGCGAGCAGGGGGCGAAGTATGTGGACATTCGGTTCACGGACCTCGTGGGGCAGTGGCAACACATGACGTTCCCCATCGAGCAGTTGAAGGAAGAGAGCTTCGAAGACGGGTTCGGGTTCGATGGCTCGAGCATTCGAGGGTGGGCGGCGATTCACGAGAGCGATATGCTGCTCATCCCCGATGCGCGGTGGTATTGGATGGACCCATTTTACGAAGAGCCGACGCTGTGTTTGATCGGGGATGCCGTAGATCCGATCACGCGGCAGGGCTACGAGTACGATCCGCGGGGTGTGGCGAAACGGGCCGAAGCCTATATGCGGTTCACCGGGATCGCTGATGAGGCCTATTTCGGCCCGGAAGTCGAATTCTTCATCTTCGACGAAGTGCGATACGAGGTGGACGGCGTGCGGAGTGGGTATGAGGTACGAAGCGAGGAATGGGGAGCGCGGGGGTATCGCATGCGCGGGAAGGAGGGATATGTGCCGATCCCACCCGTGGATCAACTTCAGGACGTGCGGACGGAGATTGCCGAGCGCCTGCGGCAGATCGGCATCGAGGTGGAGTGTCATCACCATGAGGTGGCCAGTGGCGGACAAGGCGAAGTGGATTTCCGCTATGGGGGATTGGTGGAGACGGCCGATCACGTGATGGCGTTCAAGTACATCGTGCGGCAAGTGGCCTGGCGGCGAGGAAAGGTGGCGACGTTCATGCCGAAGCCCATTTTCGGGGATAACGGCAGTGGCATGCATTGTCATCAGTCGCTCTGGAAAGGCGGACGTCCCCTTTTCGCGGGCGAGGGGTACGCTGGGCTTTCGCAAGAAGCGCTGTGGTACATCGGTGGGTTGTTACGACATGGGCCGGCCTTGGCTGCTTTCGTCGCGCCGACGACCAACAGTTACCGCCGATTGGTGCCGGGGTTCGAAGCCCCGGTGAATCTCGCGTATTCGCGCCGGAATCGCAGTGCTGCCGTGCGCATCCCGATGTATTCGGCCAGTCCCGCGGCGAAGCGATTGGAATTTCGGCCTCCGGATCCCAGCTGCAATCCCTATCTCGCCTTCGCGGCCATGCTGATGGCCGGATTGGATGGGATCCAGCAGCGGATCGAACCGGGAGAGCCGCTCGATCGCGACATCTATGATATGAGCCCGGAGGAGTTGAAAGACGTGCCGAAGTTGCCGGGTTCGCTCGAGGAGGCGCTCGCTGCTCTCGAGCAGGATCATGACTTCCTGCTCAAGGGGGACGTCTTCACACCGGCGTTGATCGAACGCTGGATCCGATACAAACGGGAACGCGAGGTGGATGCCGTGCGTTTGCGTCCCCATCCGATGGAGTTCTATCTCTACCTGGATGTGTGAGGCGTTGTCGGAGACGGGGGACTCTGGCTCCTCCCCGGAGTCGAGTCTCCCGAGTCTCTCATCCTCGTGAGGAAGCCTTCGAGGTCTCCAGTGGTATGTCCCCTGGGGGGATGGTGCGCGAGATCGGTCCAGAGCGCGTTCCGCGGAAGGAGATACACTGACGACATCGCCGAGGCGCTCCTGAGCGCGGCAGCCCCTCGATTGCTTGCCGCGAGGAGAGCCGATACAATTCATCGCGGTCCTCGCGGGGGAAGGGGGCTGATATATGCGGTGGGCTGGCGCGGGCGAGGGGAGGGAAGAGATGACGCGCGTCACCATTCATGATCTGAAGGCCATGAAGCGGCGGGGCGAGAAGATCGTCATGCTCACCGCTTACGATTACAGTATGGCTCGGTTGCTGGACGAAGCGGGGATTCCGATCCTGCTTGTGGGCGACAGCCTTGGGATGGTGATGCTTGGCTACGAGACGACGTTGCCGGTCACGGTGGAGGAGATGTTGCATCATGTGCGGGCTGTCGTGCGGGGCAGCCGTCGTGCGCATGTCGTCGCCGACATGCCTTTTCTCAGCTACCAAACGGGGCCCGAAGAAGCAGTGCGCAATGCCGGGCGCTTGCTGAAAGAGGGGGGGGCTCAATCGGTGAAGCTCGAGGGGGGCAGCGAGATCGTTCCCATCGTTCGCCGCCTCGTGGAAGCGGGCATTCCGGTCATGGGGCACGTGGGCTTGACCCCACAGGCGATTCATCAGCTCGGTGGGTATCGCGTCCAAGGACGAAGTCGCGAGGCAGCGCTCAAGCTCGTTCGCGATGCCCTGGCGCTTGAAGAAGCCGGTGTGTACGCTGTCGTCTTGGAGGCGATCCCGGCCTCCTTGGCGCGAGTCATCACTGAGCGCGTGCAGATCCCGACTATCGGTATCGGCGCTGGTCCATGGTGCGATGGCCAAGTGCAGGTGATTCATGACATCCTCGGCCTTTATCCCGACTTGATGCCCAAGCACGCGAAGTCCTACGCGTGTCTTAGGGAGACGATCCGCGAGGCTGTCGCCGCCTATAAGCGCGAGGTGCAAGACGGTGTCTTCCCCGGTCCTGAGCAGAGCTACTCGATGGATGAGACAGTTCTGGCCGAAGTGGTCGCATTGACCGAGGCCTTATGAGTCTTCGCTATGCGCGTCGTTCGCCGTGTGCCGGAAATGCGGGAGGTTCGAGCAGCCCTCTCGGGCTGTGTGGGGTTCGTCCCGACGATGGGATATCTACATGAGGGGCATCTCTCGCTCGTGCGCCGCGCCCGCGCTGAGTGCGATGCCGTCGTGGTAAGTCTCTTTGTCAATCCGACGCAGTTCGGTCCTGGAGAGGATTACGAGCGATATCCCCGGGATGAGGCGCGTGATCTCGCCCTCTTAGAACGCGAAGCCGTGGACGTCGTCTTCATCCCTGCGGTGGAGGAGATGTATCCCGCTGGATTCAGCACATGGGTCGAAGTGACTGGACCTCTGGCGGAGCGGTTGGAAGGGGCCAGTCGGCCGGGGCATTTCCGTGGCGTCGCGACGATCGTCCTCAAGCTCTTTCATATCGTCCAGCCGCATCGCGCCTACTTCGGCGAGAAGGACGCGCAGCAGCTTCGGGTCATTCGGCGCATGACGACCGATCTCGACCTGCCGATTGAGATCGTCCCATGTCCCATCGTGAGGGAGCCCGACGGGTTGGCGCTCTCCAGTCGCAACGTCTATCTCTCGCCCGCGGAACGCGAACAAGCCGTGGCGCTCTCTCGGTCGCTGGAGCTGGCGCGTCGTCTCATCCTCGAAGAGGGCCTGCGGGACGCCGCGGAGGTCCGACGGCGCATGCGCGAGTATCTGTGCGCATCGCCTGGAGTGATGCTCGACTATGTGAGCATCGCGCATCCGGAGACGCTGGAAGAGGTGGATCGGATCGAAGGTCCAGTGCTCGTACTCGTCGCCGCGCGCGTGGGCCCGGCCCGCTTGATTGATAATCTCCTCGTTCAGTGAGGCCTTGTGGGGCGTCTCGCAAGCTAAGCCTATCCCCGACGCGATCCGACGATCACGTGATGGCGAGCATGCGAGCGATAGCGCCCCGGGCGCGCGCGGCGATCTCCTCCGGGACGCGGATCGGATGGATCAAATCCTTGAGTGCGCGCAGCACCTTGGGCAACGTCGTGCATTTCATGTACTCACAGAGGGCATCCTGCGAGACGGGATAAAACGTACGGTCGGGATAGAGCACGCGCAGCCGATAAACCATCCCCTTCTCGGTGGCCACCAGGAACGTCTTCGCTCGGGACGTCTCGATATGCCGCACCATGCCTTCGGTCGAGAGGAAATAGGCGTTGCGCGGAAGCTGGCCGGCGACGGCGCGGGCCAAGCACGTCGTCGCACATCCGCATTCGGGGTGGATCAAAATCTCGGCGTCCGGATGTTCTTCCAGAGCGCGCTCGATCGCCGTCTCGGCGATCTTCGCGTGCACGTGACATTGGCCGGGCCAGAGCGTGAGCGGGCGCCGGGTGAGCCCACTGATCACGGCGCCCAAGTACTTGTCCGGGAGGAAGAGGATCTCTCGATCTTCGGGGATCGCCTCGATGACTTTCTGCGCGTTGCGCGAAGTGCAGCAGTAATCCGAGAGGGCTTTGACCTCGGCCGTCGAATTCACGTACGTGACGACGACGGCATCAGGATGGCGCTCGCGCCAGGCAGCCAATTGGGGAGCCGTCACGCACGCGGCCAAGGAGCATCCCGCCTCCAGGTCAGGAAGCAACACGAGCTTATCGGGGCAGAGGATCGCCGCCGTCTCCGCCATGAAGTGCACGCCGCAGAAGACGATCACCTGCGCCTCGGTTCGCGCCGCTTGTTGGCTGAGCCCGAGCGAGTCGCCGATGAAGTCGGCGATCTCTTGAACCTCGGGGAATTGATAGTTGTGGGCGAGGATGACGGCCTGGCGTTTCTCCTTCCATTCGAGGATCTCGTTCGCCAACTCGGCCAGTTCCTCGCAGAAACTCAAGCTCTCATACCGCCCAGGGTAGAGATCGGCCGCGTAACGGGTGAACCGTTCGTGAAACGTGCGACCATCGAAACGTCTCGACGTCATCTCGCGCACTCCTTCGACAGAAGGAAATTGTACCAGATGGGCCATCCCTCGGCGAGCCGCGAGGAGCTGCTCCGCACTCCGAAGACGACGGCGGCACGCGGCCGGTTCATCCCCGGCTCGCGCGCCGGTCTGAACTCGGAGAGCGTTCCTGGCCGGCGGAGGTTAGCTCTCCGGAATCCGGACGTCGAGCTGCCACAGGAGAAAGCTCAGCTCGTCGGTCAGGTCTTCGATCTGCTTGCTGAGCGGTAAGCCGCCCGAATGGCCAGCCTTCGTATCGTAGCGGAGGAGGATAGGCCGATCCGAGGCCGTCGCCGCTTGAAGTCGCGCTGCCATCTTTCGAGCATGAAGCGGATCCACGCGCGTATCGGCGTCGCCGGTGATGAAGAGGACGGCCGGATAGCGAGTGCCGGGCTTCACCCGATGATACGGCGAGTAGGCGAGCAGATATTTGAACTGTTCGGGATCGTCCGAGGATCCGTATTCCGGAATCCAGAAGCGGGCGACCAGAAAGCGGTGGTATCGGATCATATCGAGCAACGGATACGAGCAGACGACGGCGGCGAACAGCTCCGGGCGCTGCGTGAGTGCCGCCCCGACCAGGAGTCCACCGTTGCTTCCGCCAGAGATGGCCAGGCGCGAGGGATTCGTGTATCCGTTAGCGATGAGCCATTCGGCGGCCGCGATGAAATCGTCGAAGACGTTCTGCTTCTTCTCCAACATCCCCGCGCGATGCCACTCTTCGCCGAACTCCCCGCCGCCGCGGAGATTCGGCAACGCGTACACGCCCCCCAGCTCCATCCACAGGACGGCGCGCGCTGAAAAGCCCGGCAACAGACTGACGTTAAAGCCGCCATAGCCGGTGAGCAGCGTCGGGCGCGCGCCATCGAGTTTCAGATCGCGCCGATGAGCGATGAACATCGGGATGCGCGTCCCATCGCGGGATTGGTACCAGACCTGCTTCACGTCAAAGTGCTCGCTGCGGATCGGCACCTTCAGGGCGGCCCAAACCTCCGACGTCCCGGTGTTCACGTCGTAACGGTAGATCGTCGTGGGGATGTGAAAGGAAGAGAAGGCATAGAAGACCTCGGGGCTCGTCCAACGTCCCCTCACGCTGCTGACCGAGCCGATCGCCGGGAGAGGGATCTCGCCAAGGAGCTTTCCCTCCGGATCGAACATTCGCACGCGCGCCTGCACGTTCTCCAAATGATTCACGGCGATCCGTCCGCCGACGAGGGCGAATCCAGTGATCACCGCCGATGAATGAGGGACGATCTCGCGCCATCGGTCGCGCGCCGCAACGTTCCGCACATCCACGGCGAGAAGACGGCCTCGCGGTGCGTTCCAATTGGTCAACAGATAGAGCGTATCTCCGGCGATCTCTCCGCTGAATCGCGCTTCGATGTCGGTGACGACCGGGAGGATGGGGCCCCCGCGCGCTACGTCTTGGAGATAGAGCTCCGTTCGACGGGCTCCGGCGCCGTGCGAGACCGTGAAGAGCAGATACCGTCCATCTTCCGAGAGTGCGGCGGTGATGATCTTCTCCACGCCGTAACCGCGCCCGAAGATCTCGCGGTCGCGCGCCGGGTCCTCACCCAGCCGGTGAAAGTAGACGCGCGGACCTTCGGGCGTGTGGCGCGTGTAGTAAAAGCCACTTTTATCCGGTGTGAGCGAGAGGCCGAAGTATCGGCCTTTGGGGAGGGCATCGGGGAGATCGCGGCGCGCTTCGACATCGAAGAGCCGAACGGTGATCTCATCCTCGCCGCCCTGACGCACGCCATACGCCAGCAGCGTCCCGTCCTCGGAGACGTCCAGCAGCGTCGCGCTCGTCGTATGATCGGGACTCCAGGGATGCGGATCAATCAACACCTCGTCCAGTCCCTGACGTCCCTTCCGCATGTAGATGACGAATTGCTCTTGATCGGCGCGCCGCTTGGCAAAGAAATATCGCCCCCCGCGTTCGACGGGCAGCCCGATGGCCTCCACTTTCATCAGCTCTGTGAGACGCTGTCGGAGGCGCTCGCGTCCGGCGACCGTGTCCAACAACGCGCGCGTGTACGCGTTTTGCTCTTCGATCCAAGCCCGCGTCCTTGGGCTCCATTGGTCTTCAAGCCACCGGTAGGGATCCACGATCTCGACGCCATGCAGGACCTCTTTGACGTCCTCCGTCGGCGTCGTCGGTGGCTTCCGGAGGCGCTGCGCCGTCGTCCCTCCCCATGCTGGGGAAAGGGCGAAAAGCAGGATCAGCGTGAGCAGAGTGCGTCGAACTCTTAAGCTTCTCATGGCGGCTCCTCCTCGGAGGGGATTTCAAGGAGGCTCACGCAGCGCGCTCGACCGAACGTCGTCACTTCCGGAGCGCGTCCGCGTGAGCCGATCAGTGGTCCTTCAAGGCTCTTGCCGCGCGCGCCCGTTCTGCTGCGAGGCGCCCTCGATGGGGGCCTCCTTCTCCTTTCGCTTGTACTTCTCGAACCAGGCGAGCAGATAGAGTTGCTGCGCCAGCTGATGCGACGGTCGGCGCCAGCCGTGATACTCTTCGGGCATGCGCACGAGCAACGTCTCCTTCTTGAGCATCTTCAACGCGCGATAGAACTCCTCGCTCTGACCGATCGGCGTGCGGAGATCGGCTTCGCCCGTCATGATCATCGTCGGCGTCTTCACGTTCGCGACATAATGCAGCGGCGAGCGGAGCGCGTATTCCATCGGATCTTCCCATGGGAATTTCCGAAATTGGTAGTACCAGCTGGGGCCATCAGTCGTGCCCACGAACGAGTGCCAGTTGATGACCGGGCGCATGGAGACGGCCGCGGCGAACCGATCCGTGTGCCCAACGATCCAGGCCGTGAGGACGCCCCCACCACTGCCGCCACAGACGAAGAGATTGCGTTCGTCAATCCATCCCTTGGCGAGGGCTGCATCCACGCCGGCCATCAGGTCATCGTAATCCTTGCCCGGATAGGCGTACTGGATGCCGTTGACGAACTCCTGCCCGTATCCCGTGCTCCCGCGCGGGTTCGTGTAGAGGACGGCGTAGCCGTTGGCCGCGAAGTTCTGGAAGGCCCAGTTGAACGCTACGTTGTACATCGCCCACGGACCACCATGGATCCAGAGCACCATCGGATACTTCTTCGTCGGATCGAATTCCGCGGGTTTGATGAGCCAGCCTTGGATCTTCCAACCATCGCTTGAGGTGAACCACAACTCCTCGACGTCCCCCAGCTTCACCCCCGCGAGCACGTCCTCGTTGACGTCCACGAGCTTCTTCATATTCGCCGGATCGCGCAGGTTGAACGTGACGAGTACGCCCGGCTCCTTGAACGTCGAGCGCACGGTGGCGACCTGTCCGTTTCTGGCGAGCGAGAAGCCGGAGAGGACGTGCGTCCCCTCGAGGACCTTTCGGACCTTGCCCTCGAGCGAGGCGAAGTAGACGCTCGTCGTCCCTCGCTCTCCCACGAGGAAGTAGACGCCCGAGCTATCCGGAGCCCACGTCACGGCCATCGGCGAGCTGGGCAGATTGTCGGCGAGAATGCGCTTGTTCCCCCCTTCCTTGTCCATCACGTAGAGGTCGGAGATGTGGAAGGTGTAGCCCTTCTCGTCATAGCCCGTGTAAGCGATCCAGCGGCCATCGGGGGAGACCGTCGGATTCGCGTCCGGGCCTCGCCGATCCGTGAGCGGTCTGATGTCGAGCGTTTGGAGATCAACGGCGTAGATCTCGGTGTCTCCGCGCAGATACTCCCAATCGGGCTTGCGAATGGCCGAGACATAGATCGTCTTCCCATCGGCCGACCATTCGGGATCGGTGTGGTTGTACTTGCCGCTAGTGATTTGACGGGGCGTACCGCCGAGCGTCGCATCGATCACGAACACGTGAGTGTACCCGCGCGGCAAAAGCCCTTGGCCGTCGCGCGCCCACGTGAGCCGATCCACGAGGATAGCCGGTCGCGCCCATTGAGCCCCAGCCGGTCGCTCGGGCAGCTTGATCGGCAAAATGGGATCGTTATCCGGGACGAGCATCGTGAAGGCGAGATATCGCCCATCGGGCGACCATCGAAGATTACTCGGCGTGCGCTCCAGATGCGTCAATTGAGCGACCTCGCGCGTGTCCACCCACATCACGTGGATCTGCGTCGTGCCATCCCGATTGGAGAGGAAGGCGATCCGCTTGCCGTCCGGGGACCAGACGGGTGAGCTGTCGCGCCAATTCCCGGAGGTCAACTCGCGCACGCGCGTGCCCGCGACGTCCACGATCCAGAGGTTGCTGTTATATTCGTCCCGCATCTTGTTCACCCAGGTTCGGGTGAAGATGATCTGCTGACCGTCGGGCGAGATGCTGGGGTTCCCGACGGACTCCATCTCCATGAAGGTCTCCTTGTCGAGCAGTTTGACCTTCTGTTGGCTGAAAGCTGGGGCCACAGCGCCGATGAGCCCCAGGACGAGAACGAGCGCAACACTTCGTCGAATGCCGTTGGTCATAGCTCCTTCCCCCAAAGTTGGGCTCGAACGATCATGCGCATCGGTGACTACGATGGCTGCATCGCCTGCAGTTGCGGGCTATCGCACGCGGCCGCGAGCGGCGACGCGCCACACGGCTTCCACTTCATCCCCTCGGACGCCGTACACCTCATCGTGCAGGTTCATGACGGTGCACACGTGGTTCGGAATGATCGTCAGACGTTCCCCGATGCGATAGCGACGCGAGGAGCGAGAGATGTCCAGATGCCCATGCTCCTCGGAGAGCGCCTCCACTTCCGCCGCCGGGTCTTCCCGCACCAAGCCGAAGCCCCGGCCATCGCCGGCCCGATACCGGTCGTTCGAGAACGTCTTCGATCCCCCATCCACGATGGCGCGTCCGGGGACGGATGTGCTGACGACCGTCACCAGGACCGAAAGGGCGCAATCCTCAACGCGAGCGACGCCCAAGCCAACCATGGTGCGGTCGTTGAAGATATACATGCCAGGACGGATCTCCGTCACCCCAGCGAATTCATGAGAGAGATAGGCTGTCGGTGTAGACCCTCCGCTCACGATCTCGATGGGGAGACCCGCGCGATCGAACGCTTCGTAAACGCGGTGCAGGCGAGCATTGACGTCCTCCAGGAGCTGTCGCCGTTCGGGCTCCGGAACCATGAAGTGACCGGGATAGAACATCAGGCCGCGGAAATCCACGTTCGGCAAGTCGTGGATCACGCGGGCGAGGGCCACGGCTTCTTCCGGACGCTGAACCCCACAGCGTCGAAAGCCAACGTCCAACTCCACGAGTAGTCCGATGCGCACACCGCGTTCTTGAGCGCTTCGCGAGAGATCGCGCGCCGCTGCTTCAGAATCGAGGGAGACCATGAGGGCCGCTCGCTCGGCCAGAGCCGCTACGCGCGCTGCCTTCTCCCGCCCTACGATCGGATAGGCGATCAGCAGATCAGTGAGTCCCGCTTGAACCATCACCTCCGCTTCTCCCACCTTGGCGACCGTGATCCCCGTGGCCCCGCTTTTGATCTGCCGATGAGCCAGCTCCGGGATCTTGTGCGTCTTCGTGTGCGGGCGCAGTGCAAGCCCATGCTGGCGGCAGTATTCCGCCATGCGAGCGAGATTGCGTTCCATGATATCCAGATCAATGAGAACGGCTGGCGTCTCCAGGTCTTGAATGCGCATCTCCTCTCCCCGGTCCCTCGAAACGTTTCGGCGGAATTCTAGAGGGGATGCGCGCGCCTGTCAATGACGGGAGCTTTAGGCACCTTACGCGCCCGGCAGATCCGACTTGCTCGATGAGGGCGTTCCGCCTAGCATTATGTCCGTGTGATCCTCAGAACGGGAGGGGCGTATGAAGAGCGCGATCTCGATCTTCATGCTGGTGGTCGCCTTGGGAGGGAGTGGGGCCTTCTGGCCTCAAGAGGAGAACGTGGACGTCTTGCGCACTGATGAGGGAGAGTTGCGGATCCGACCGATCACGCACGGGAGCCTCATGTTGGAGTTTCGGGGAAAGGTCATCCACGTGGATCCCTGGAGCCGGGGAAACTACGCGGGTTTGCCGAAAGCCGATCTCATCCTCATCACCGATATCCACCCGGACCACATGGACCGCGCGATGGTAGATCAATTGAAGAAAGAGACGACGGTGATCTTAGCTCCGGCAGCCGTCGCCGAGACCATTCGCGAGGCGCAGGTCATCCGAAATGGCGAGCGGAAGACCGTGAATGGGATCATCGTCGAGGCCGTCCCCATGTATAACCTCGTCCGCGGTCCAAGCCCCGGACAGCTTTATCACACGAAGGGACGAGGCAACGGGTACGTGCTCACGCTCGGGGGAAAGCGCCTCTATATCTCCGGCGATACCGAGTGCGTCCCGGAGATCAAGGCCTTGAGGGGGATAGACGTCGCCTTCATCTGCATGAATCTGCCCTTCACGATGCCCCCTGAAGAGGCCGCCGAATGCGTGAAGGCCTTCCGACCGAAGATCGTCTATCCCTATCACTACCGCAATTCCGATCTGAACGTCTTCGTGAACGCGCTCAGAGGGGAGACGGGGATCGAAGTTCGACTGCGGAAGTGGTATTGAGGGACCGGGCATCACCCGCTCATCGGGGAAAGGCCTTGGGAGATCCAAGCGGGCGCCCGACGGCGAAGCTGCGAAGCATCATCGGTATCAAGGGGGGCCCTCGCTACCTTTGTCCGTTTCGCAGCGATGGATTGCCCCAAGAATGGCTTCCACTGGCCGTTCGGGAGCGAGGCGATGGGGCGAGCAGCGGGATTTGAACCCGCAACCCCTTGATCCACAGTCAAGTGCTCTGACCAGGTTGAGCTATGCTCGCCACCGCTTGCGGTGGAAAATTTTACACGACCTCGAACTGTTTGGCTAGTCCCCAGATCCCGCTCGTTGAGCGTCTGAAAGAGGTGTGGAGACGGCGACGGTCTCCGGAAGGAGCTTGGCTTCCAAGTCAGAGTATCACGGCCGCCGTCATTTGAGGCGACACCCTCCCACTTGAGGTCACCGAGTCTTCCATCCTCGGAGCTCCTTTAGATCGGTTCAGAAAAAGGCGCCTCTCACCAGGACACCCTCACACTGATGAGAGGCGAGTGTGTATTCGCGATGTCCGCGCTCGAACGCTTATTTCTTCTTCGCGCTCGTCTTCTTCGTCCCCTTCGCTGTCTTCTTGGCGGCCGCTTTCTTCGCCGTCGCTTTCTTCGCCGCCGGCTTCTTGGCCGCTGCCTTCTTAGCCGGTTTCTTGGCGGCCGCTTTCTTCGCCGTCGCTTTCTTCGCCGCCGGCTTCTTGGCGGGTTTCTTGGCCGCTGCTTTCTTTGCCGGCTTAGGCGTCGGCGGAGCAGCTGGAGCAGGTCCGGTCTCCGGTGGTGCTTCAGGCGAAGGTGTCGTGGTCAAGACCTCGGGTTCCAGTTGCATACGTTCTCCTCCTTTATAGGATTTTCGCTCGCCGGATCGCCATCGGGAGGATCTTCCCGAGAGCGCCGCACCGGCGAACGAACGTCAATGCTTAAAATGCCGAATTCCCGTGAACACCATCGCCAAGCCATGTTCATCCGCGGCAGCGATCACCTCGGCGTCGCGGATTGAGCCGCCTGGTTGGATGATCGCGCGCACGCCGTGTCGAGCCGCTTCGTCTATTCCGTCTCGGAAGGGGAAGAAGGCGTCCGAAGCGAGGACGGCCCCTTCCGTGGGCAGGACAGCTTTCATCGCGGCGAGCTTGACCGAATCCACGCGGCTCATCTGCCCGGCTCCAACGCCGAGGAGTTGACCTGAACGGGCGAGGACGATCGCGTTTGATTTCACGTGCTTGCACACGATCCAGGCGAAGCGCAGGGCATCCATCTCCTCGGCCGTCGGTTCGCGTTGGGTGACGACTCGGAGCGTCGAGCTCTCCCAAGAGAGCTGATCCCGCGTTTGCAAGAGCACTCCCCCGCTGATTCGCTTCAGGTCATAGGTGCTCCATCTCCTGCCGGGCAGCGCTTCACTTGCAGTTGGCTCCATGAGCATCACCCGCAGGTTCTTCTTCTGCGCGAGGATTGTCAGTGCTTCCGGCTCATACCCAGGGGCGATGATCGCTTCCAGAAACAGCCCCGTGAGCGCTCGGGCTGCCTCAGCCGTGACTGGGCAGTTGAACCCGACGATCCCACCGAATGCCGAAGTCGGATCCGTCGCCAGAGCTTTCCTCCACGCAATGGCCGGTGTCTCCCCCGTCGCGACGCCGCATGGATTCGTATGCTTGATGATCGCGCATGCAGGTTCCGAGAACTCCATCACCAACGCCCAGGCAGCATCCAGGTCCAGATAGTTGTTGAATGAGAGCTCCTTGCCGTGAAGCTGTCGAGCTGCGGCCACTCCCGGCTCATCTTCAGGCACGCGATAAAGCGCCGCCTTTTGATGGGGGTTCTCGCCATACCGCAACCCCTGGTGCCGATACAGGGTGAGGGTCAATCGAGCCGGAGTCTCCGTCTCCGGCTCAATGCGCACGCCATCGTCCGCGGCCGAGAGCCGATTCGCGAAGAAATCGGCGATCGCCGCATCGTATTCGGCGACGTGGGCGAAGGCCTTCTGGGCCAGGCGCAGCCGCGTGGCCATGCTCACGCCCCCGCGAGCGCGCAATTCTTCGAGAAAAGGCTCGTAATCGGCGGGGTCCACCAAAACGGCGACGTCGTGGAAATTCTTCGCCGCCGCACGGATCAGCGTGGGGCCGCCGATATCAATGTTCTCGATCGCCTCGGCGAGTGCCACGTCAGCGCGGGCTACTGTCGAGATGAAGGGATACAGGTTCACGACGACCAGGTCAATCAGCGGGAGACCATGAGCCTCCACCTGGCGTTGATGCTCTGGATCCTGACGCACGGCAAGGAGACCGCCGTGAATCTTCGGGTGGAGGGTTTTGACTCTCCCCCCCAGGATCTCCGGGAATCCGGTCACTTCGGAAACGTCTCGAACGGGCAGGCCAGCAGATCGCAAAAGGGCAGCCGTGCCATCGGTCGAGATCAGTTCAACTCCTTGAGAATGAAGACTTTGGGCGAATTCAAGGAGCCCGCTCTTCTCCGAGACGCTCAGCAGTGCGCGTGTGATCTTCAACGTCATTGGCCACCCTTCCTCGTGGTCTCTTGCTGAATGAGACGCCTCACGACCTTCCTTCTGTCCCCCCCTCTCATCTCCTCATGCGTTGCGACACAATTATAGTGCGATTCATGCGATTTGGGAATCCCTTTTCGCCTCGAGGCCACAAAATCTGCGGCCGGAGAGCCCGATAGATGGGAATTTTTCAGAGCCCGGGGCGCGTTCGCCGTGTTCGGTGATGCAGGAGTGACCTCAATCTCTGGCCACATAGATCTGGCGAATCGTTTCGACTCGCACTCCTTTTCGTCGCACTCGCACGTGGATGCGGTGGCGTGTCCCGCCTGGGGATGGCGGGGCGTAATACCCGATGTAGTACTGGCTTCGGAGCTCCTCCACAATATCTTGGAGGACAGGCGTCACATCGAGCGTCGTTCGGGGATCGAGCATCCGGCGGGCGTCGCCGGCGACGATAAGCCGTCCGCCGGTCCGACGGGCGATCTCGGCCAAGCCGGCGGCAATGGGGCGGGGGCGGAGCTGCCCTTCGACGGGGGAGTAGAGGGGGATGATGATGACATAGAGAGTGATCCCGGCGGCCTCCGCTATGTTCAGGCACTGCGCATGGGTCGCCGTGCTCGCCGTGTCCAATCCATCGGTGATCAGGAGGGCGAGTTTCCGAACGTGAGCTTCGGGGAGCGCAGCCAGTTGTCGAAAGGCGAAAAGGAGCGCGTCGAAGATGGCCGTTTGACGCCACGTGGGGCGATGGTGCTCCAGCGCGCGCTCAAGAAGCTCCTTATCCGTCGTGAACCCGTCGGTGAGAGGCTCAGGGCGTTCGTGGAAGCGAATCAGATGCACCCGGATCTCGGGCCCGAGCCAGCGGAGGAGGCTCCGAAGGGCCGAAGCTTGGGCATGCCACGTGGCGGCGATGCTCCCGCTGGCATCCAGCAGTAGGCTCATGGCCAATGGGCGGGAGAGCGGGCCCGAGGTCGGTTCGGTGGAGAAGAAGGCGATCGGCTGCTTCCGGCCGTTGTCGAAGACTTCGAAATCCTCCGCCGTGAGATCGCGGACGAGGCGGCCCTGCCGATCTCTCACGGTCACCGGCACCAAGACCAGGTCCGAGCGCAGGGTGATTTGCGCTGAACCTTCGAAGGTCAAAAGGAGACCAAGGAAAGCGCAAAGGGCTCGGGGAGAGGGCTTCCTCGGTCGCGACTCGGTAGGCGATGCCTGAAGCATCCTTCAGGTGATCGTGATGGGGAAGGGCATGAAGCTGAGGGCGAAGACGATCAGAGCGACGATCCCGAGGATCTTTCGCCGCCGGTCGAGCGATTCGTGTTCGTCCTCAAGCGGGGGATGCTTCAATCCGATCAGCAGCCCAAGAAGCCCGACATAGACGAACCATCCGACCCACCGATGGCGATCATAAGCGTAAAACGCTAGGCCGATCATCATGAGGAAAATGCCCCGCGCCATCCATTGGTGGCCGCGGCGTCCGAGCAGCGCATACACGATGTGGCCACCGTCCAGTTGCCCCAGCGGCAACAGGTTCAAGCTCGTCGCCAACATCCCGACCCAAGCGGCAAAGTACACCGGATTCCATTCGATCATGACCGGCAGATCGAAGACCCGTTGCAAGAGAATGAAGAGCGCTGGATCATTGAACGTGATCACGCCCTCTGAGAGGGGAACGGGTGGGGCCGGATCCGCAAACCACAGGCCGACGACTGCCGCTGGAAGGGCGACGGCGAACCCGGCCAACGGGCCTGCGATCCCCACGTCGAAGAGCGCGCGGCGCGAGCGGATCGGTTCTTGGATGCGAATGAACGCTCCGAACGTTCCGATGCCGATCAGGGGCGGAGCTGGGATGAAGTAGGGCAAGCTCGCCCGGATCCCATAATATCGGCACGCGAGATAGTGCCCGAGCTCGTGAGCCAGAAGGATCGTCAACAGCGTCAGCGAATAGGCGAGCCCGCTGGAGATGGCCTCCGGATGGGCGAATGCCGTATTCACATCCTCCCACGGCAAGCCACCCAGGGCGAAGAACGCGCCGGCCAGAAAGGTTGTCACCAGTGTGAGCGCCAACAGCAGGGCGTGAAGGAGCAAGCGTCGGAATGGGATGCACGACTCTCGCGCCGGAACAGGGAGAGGGGCGAGCGCAGGGTCCGTGAGATGCCATCCCCGTTCGTTCACGACGTCTCACTCACCGCAGTTCCTTACCGGGTTTGAACCGAATCGTCTTCCCTTCGGGGATCGGGACGACGGCGCCTGTCTTCGGATTGCGCCCGATGCCTCGCTTGCGCGGTCGGACCAGGAAGACCCCAAAGCCACGCAGCTCGATGCGATATCCGTTCTTGAGCGCTTGCTTCATCGCTTCGAAGAAGGCATCCACCGCCATCTCCACGCGACTCTTGGGCAAGCCCGTCTTCTCAGCCACGCGGTTGACGATATCTTGTTTGATCACGTCCGATGGCCTCCTCGACTCAACCCATTGCGCATGAGCCACTTGATCAAGTGGCCATTATAGGCATCGCGTCCTCGGCTGTCAAGCAACCCCACGTCGGTGCGCCCTCGACATGGCGAGCCTATTTCTTCTTCGGCTTGGCGAAGCGTGCTTCCCCTTCGCGAGCGTCCGCATTGGCCAGCTCCGTCGCTTCGATTGCGCGCTCGAGCATCTCTTGGGCTTCGGCACTTGTGAGTTTCTCCTTAAGGGCCTTCAGGCGCGACAGGTAGCGGTCGGTGGCCTCGCGAAACGTCTTCAGCGCCGGATGGAGGAACTCGTTCTCGGGGTCCTGGCTGTGGGCATCCTCGATGTTGAGGATCGTCTCGTCAATGGCCTTGATGTAGTGTCGCAGCAACTCTTCGGGCGCTCCCTTTGGCAAGGGGCCCCAGGCCTCTTCTTCCTTCTTCGACGGCGAACCGGTGGTCTGTTCCAGGACCTGGAGGCGGCGTTCGGCGATCTTCATGAGCACCTTCACGCGCAGGTCGATGCGCTGCGCGTCCTTCATCTGCTCGATCTCTTTGCTCGTGAGATAGTCGTCGGGTTCCTGCGCGGCGACAGTGGGCGGACCGAACGCCCTCAGAAGGGTGATGACAAGGAGCATGCTTCTCATTCGCATAAGCTTCCCTCTCGATCATCTATTGGAACCGCACCAGGCGGATCCAGAAGGGAACGGCGATTTCCCTTGGGATCGTCCGGTCCCCATCGGAGATGAGGACGTATCCCTCGGCGTCGGACATCCCGATGGGGGGTGGAAAATCCACGGTGAGCGTCACGGTCACTGTCGTGCTCTCACCGGGCCGCAGGCGGAGTTCGGTGGCGCTGAGCTCGGCGCGCACCAGCTGCGTGCCCGAAGCGAGGACGACGCGCAAGCGGTATTCGGTCGGCGCTGCGGATTTGTTCGTCAGGCGGAAGGCGCGTGCAAAAGTCGCCGGAGCAGCGACGAATTGTCGGCCGAAACTGAGGCTCGCCGGGAGGGCGATCGTGTATAGGCGAGCGGCTGCGGGAAGATTCAACAGACCAGCTCCACGGTCCATCACGCTCAACGACGCGATCTCCGGTGGACGCGCGGCCGTCGTCACCAGGGCCGACTTAATCTCAGCCGGCGTCCAGTCCGGATGAAGCTGGCGTAGCAGCGCTGCCGCCCCCGCCGCTCGCGGAGCAGCAAAGCTCGTCCCTTGAGAGAAGGCGAATCCCGAGGGATCGTACATGGTGCTCTGCCCGATGTTCGGTGGAGAGGTGGGGAAGCGATTTTCGCCTCGCGGATCGTCATCTTGGACGGCCGCGTAGCTCCCCGTCCCGACAGTCACAAGATCCGGCTTGATCTGATAGTCGTTGCTCGGTCCGCGCGAGCTGAAGCTCGCCAGAAGATTCGGCACGTCCGGAAACGTTCGAGGCTCTTGCGCGAACACGCGAGCGAACGTCATGCGCTCGCGGACGAGGTTTCGGGCGAGCACGGTCTTCAGCCTCACCCCATCAGAACGCGCGATGAACATCGCCGGAAGCGGCGCTCCCTGGAGGTCCATGGTGAGGAGTTGATCGCCGCCTTCCGGAGAATTGTAGATCACGACGGCGATGGCTCCCGCTCGCGCGGCGTTGAGGACCTTCGTCTGAAATGTGCACGTACCGCGTTGAACGAGAGCGATCGCGTCCTGGAGCGACCCGGTCGGAAGAGGATCACACAAAATCCCGGGGGCATCGCCATCTACGATGTCCACGTCCGTGAGCAGGCCGATGAGTTGCGCGGGAAATGGCGCCGCGCCGTTCGTCCCACGAACGCCGGAGACCTCAAGTCCCTCCTCCTCGAGCCGAAGCGCGGCACGGCCGATGCCGTCGCTCACGTGGAGATTGGTCGAAGCGCCGACCGTCAAGGCTTCGCTCGATTCCGCTGCCCCACCGACCGTCCCACCGGCGGAGTTGAAGGGGGGAGAGAGCCCCTTGTTCCCCGCGGCGATGACCGAGAGGACGCCGGCTTGCGCCGCATTGTTCACGGCGATCACTTGGGCGTTGAGCAAGGGATCGCTCGTCGGAGGGATGCGGGGGCCGAAGCTCATGTTGAGGATGTCCATGCCATCCTGCACGGCCTCTTCGATCGCCGCCACGATGTTATCGGTGAAAGCCCGAGGGGCGAAGACCCGGTAGCTGCCGATATATGCCTTCGGCGCCACGCCGCTCATGGTGACAGGGCGCGCGCCAGCGATCCCTTCGAGATTCACCGTCGCTCCCGCCGCGCAACTGGCGACGTGCGATCCGTGCCCGGCCAGATCTTGCGCTGTGCGATGTCCGGGATCCAATTGCGGATCAGTCTCGTCGAAGATCGAACGGATGACCTTGGCGACGATGACCTTACTCGTTGCGAGCGCGAGATCGCCGCGTGGGAATCCCGGTGGGGGAAGAAGCGTGGGATCGTGGAACATCGGATTGCTGAAATCCACGCCCGTATCGAGGATGCCGATCTTCACCCCGCGACCCGCGTTCTCTCGACCGCCGAGCATCTCCCAGACGGCGGGAATGCCCATGAGATCATTGCTCACGTCAAGCGGTGGTGAGGCGACGGGCTCGACCGCCAGTTCATACTCGACGATGGGGAGCAAGGCCCTCACATCCGGATGGCCGATCAAGGTTGGGATGTCCTCGGGGGGGACGAGCGCGACCAGACCGTTGAGCACGATGTGGTAGTGGCGGAAGACCTGCACGCGCGGAAGACGCTGCTGGAGTTCCCGTAGGAACGCCGTGTGCCGTTGCTCCAAGTACTCCGCATATCGCCGGCTCGCGAGCGATTGCAGATCGAGCTTCCCCTCGCGCTGATTGTGCGGAGCAGCGCGCAAGCTCGTCGCTTCAAGACCCGGTGCTTGTCCCGCGTAGGTGGCCAGCGGTTCATCGCGAAGCTGAATGATGAAGGCCTTCCGCTCGCCGAGACTCAGCGTCTGCTCGGCAGCTTGCAACGCGCGGAGGAATTTCATGGGAAGCGGCGGATCCACCGAGGAGGACGTCATCGCGAGGGGCAACGCGATCCGGAGAAGCAGGCCGAGCAGATCGAACGCGCCAATTCCGCTCATCATGGTTCGGACTTAGCGGGAGCCGAGACGTCCGCTGAGACCGGCGCTTTTCGCCCCAGGCGCAACAGCGCCAGTCCCTTCAGGGCGAGCCCGTGCGCGACGTAAACGCTGGCTAACACGATCAGCACCCAGCGGGAATAGAAGTAGATGCTGGCCACAAGCAGCGACAGCAGCAACAACGTCCAGCGAGGGCTGAGCGCGCTGACACCAAGCTCCTTGAAGCTTCGGTATCGGATCGTGCTGATCATCAGGGCGCTGAGTGCGACGACCAACAGGAGCATGAGGAATCCAAGGACGGCGCCGTCCACCAAAAGATGATCCCCGAAGAGCACGAGCGAGTAGGCCGGGTGTGTCAGAAGGGGCATCGGGGAGAAATGCACGATGGCGGCGATCAAGCCGGCTGCCGCGGGGATCGGCAGGCCGACGAATTGTCGTCGGTCCTTTGCCGTAGCCGTGCGCCGGGCGTGCACGTTGAACCGTGCCAGGCGGAACGCCCCACAGACCAGATAGAGGAAGGAGACGACCCATGCCGCTTTCCCCATCTCCAGCCCGTAGATGTCCGGCGTCATCCCGTATCCCCACGCGTAGGCGAGCAAAGCCGGAGCGAGTCCGAACGAGAGCACGTCGGCCAAGCTGTCCAGCTCCACGCCGAAGTCGCTCGTCGTCTTCGTCATGCGGGCAATGCGTCCATCCAGCGCATCGAAGAGCACGGCGAATCCGATGGCCTTAGCGGCGTTGTCGAAAAGGCGCGTGGCTTCCTCGAGATTCGTCCCGAGCGCTTGATATCCCTTGAGGGCTGCGATCACGGCGTAGAACCCACAGAAGATGTTCGCCGTCGTGAAGAGGCTGGGGATGACGTACGCACCGCGTCGTCGCCGCCCCTCTTCCACAGCGACGTAGCCGGGAATGGGATTCTCGCTCATTCTCGTATCCTCGCGACGATTGTGCTTCCGCCTCGGACGCGATCGCCCACGCGCACGAGCACGAGGACGTTCGGCGGAAGAATGAGGTCGGTGCGGGAGCCGAATTTGATCAGGCCGATGCGCTCTCCCCGATGCACGACATCGCCCGGGCGCTTCCAGCAGACGATCCGCCGGGCTAGGATGCCGGCGATCTGCTTGAGGATCAGTTCCGCGTGCGCGCCGACGATCCGAATCTCTGTCTGCTCGTTCTCGACGGACGCTTCGGCACGCATGGCCGGTAGGAACCGACCGGGACGATGCCGCAATTCGACGATGCGTCCTGTCATCGGCGCGCGATTCACGTGCACGTCGAGCGGAGAGAGGAAGATCGAAAGGCGCGTCGGCGAACGCGGATCGTTCGGATCGAGTTTGGTGAGCGCGACCACGCGACCGTCGGCCGGCGAGACGATGGCGCGCTCATCCTCGGGGATCGCGCGCTCGGGATCGCGGAAGAAGTACGCGAAGAAGAGAGCCAGGCTCAGCCCCACAAGGCCGATCGGCCAGAAATGAAGCCAGACGCCGATGAGCGCCACAGCGAGAGCACTCGCGATGTACGGCCATCCATCTCGAACGATCACGATCTTCCCTCGCCGAGGAGGCTGGAGGCGCGCTCCGCGTCTCTGCGTTCGGGCGTTCCGTCGGATCGGCCCTACTTCAACCCCATCTGCCGCTTGTACCGGTTGAGCATGGCTTCCATCTTGTCCTTCACGAGCAGCTTCTTCTTCTTCAAGATCGTCTCCTCCATCAGCTCTTCCGGGGTGGGATAGGGCAACGCCATCAATTCGCTTAAGCGCGCTTCGTATTGCTGATGTTCGAGGACGAGGGCGCGGAACTCTGGATCAATAGCCATCAGGTGTTCCTTGAGCGACACGGAGTTGGCATCCATTCTCTCCCCTCCTCGTGGCGTGATCGCGGATCCCTGTCATGCTCATCCCCATGTGCCGAGCGAATCATAATATGAAATCCCCGTGGGCGCAAGAAGCGATCGCGGATGCGCGTTCAGGAAGCGCGTTCCCCGGAGGCCGTGGGCGAGTGGAAGTCACAGCGCATCAGGAGGGCGTCCTCCGGAGGATCGGTGTAGTAATTTGCGCGGCGATGGAGGACGTAGAAGCCGAGCTGCTCATAGAGTCGCTGCGCCGGGGAGTTGGACACCCGTACCTCCAGCAACGCGCATCGCGCTCTGCGTGCCTCGGCCAGTGCGCGCCCATGGCGGAGCAAAGCGCGCGCGATGCCCTGACGGCGGAAATGGGGGTGCGTCGCCAGATTGTGAATGTGCCATTCGTCGAGCACGAGGGAAGAGCAGAGGAATCCCAGGACGCGGCGCGGGATGTCCGCGGCCAGCGGGCGCGCCACCAAGAGGATCGAACGCTCGGGCAGGGCGAGTTCGCGCGCATATCCCCAATAGCCCCACCGACTCAAGTGGGAGAGCTCTTCGATCTCGACCACTTCCGGCAAGTCGTCTTCATCCATGCGATCAATCCGGAAGCGGATCGGTGCGCTTTCGCCATCGGACCTCAGCATCGGCAGGTCTCACATAGAGCGCATCGAGCGTCGCTCCTTCGGGATCGAGTCCCTCGGGAAATCGGCGGGCGGCCAGCGCTGCGACCGCCGGCGCGAGAAAAGACGGAGGGGGGAGCATCGTCCATCCGCGCCCTTCGCGCGGGGCATGCGCGAGCCGAGAGAGTGGCCGATTCTTTTGCCGCGCGGCTTCTTCGAACGCTTCCAGAAGCGGTGCCCCGGCATCGCAGATAATGGTGAGCGACTCTTCTTGGAGCGAGGTCACCAGGTCGGCGGGGCGCATCAGCTGGGGCGGGCCGAGCGCTTGCAGCTCCCCTTCGGCCGTGAGGTGGAACAGCTGCGCGTATAGCTCGTTGCGCAGCGCATCGCGGCAGGCGCAGATCGTCCCGCTCACGCCCACGCTGTAGGCCAACGCTTCGAGCGCTCCGACTCCGATGACCGGCTTGGCCAGCGCGTGAGCGAATCCCTTCACCGTCGCGATCCCTACGCGCACGCCCGTGAACGAGCCCGGGCCGATCGCCACGGCCAGGAGCGAGATGCGTTCGAGCTCGATCCCCGCACGACGCAACAGAAACGCTACGTCCTCATGGAGCAGTTGCGAGTGCGTCCCCGGACGCCAGCTGCCCAACACGGCCACCAGTTCGGTCCCACGCTGAAGCGCTACGCTCCCGCGCTCCGACGTCGTGTCCACAGCCAGAATCAGCGGTTCTTCGCGATTGGAAGCATCCACCGTCGGCTCCCCCTGAGAAGCCTTCGTTTGACACATCCGACGGGCCAATTATATATTCTGCTTCCCTATGGGGACAATCCGAACGCGCGTAATGGCGTGCCGGAGCGCGCCGCGTGAGGAGGGGAAGGAGCGTGGGGGATGAATCCCAATCAGCTCACGCCCATGCTTAAGCAGTACCACGAGATCAAACGGCGCTATCCGGGCACGCTGCTCTTCTTCCGATTGGGCGATTTCTACGAGTTGTTCTACGAAGATGCGATCATCGGGGCGCGCGAGTTGGAGATCACGCTCACGGCGCGGCATAAAGAGCGCGGGACGCCCGTCCCCATGTGTGGGGTGCCGCATCATGCCGTGATGAGTTACATCGCCAAGCTCATTCGTAAGGGCTATCGAGTGGCCCTTTGCGATCAGGTCGAAGAGGCGAAAAGCTCCACGAAGCTCGTGCGGCGGGAGGTCGTGCGAATCATCACCCCGGGCACGGTCTTGGAAGGTCCCTTGTTGGAGGCGGGGGAGAACAACTATTTGGCCGCCGTGTGTGGGACGGCCGAAGCGGCGGCCGTCGGTTTCCTGGATGTCTCGACCGGAGAGTTCGTCGTCGCCGAATTCGTGGGGGAGCGCGCGTGGGAGCACCTCCTGGAGCAGATGGAGGCCTTCGCGCCGCGCGAGGTGCTGTATCCGAAGGCGTTGGAGCCGATCGTGAACGCGTACGTCCGGCACGAAACGCCTCCCTCCGAAGAGGCCGCGGATCGCGAGCTGCCCGTGGGGAGCACCGTCTTCGACTACGCCGCGCGCACGCCGCTTGAGGATTGGGTCTTCGACTTCGCCTACGCGCATTCGCTCTTGTGCGAACATTTCGGCGTCTCGACGCTCGAAGGGTTCGATCTGCAGGGGCATGATGTGGCCGTGCAGGCGGCCGGGGCGGCCCTGCATTATGTGCGGGAGACGCAGCGGGCGCAGGCCGCGCACATCACGGAGATCTCTTTCCTTCGGCCCTCGGAATTCATGATCTTGGACCCGACGACGGTTCGGAATCTGGAGTTGGTCGAGGCGTTGGACGGCTCGCGCGAGCACACGCTCTTCGCTGTCTTGGACGCGACGGAGACGGCGATGGGGGCGCGGTTGCTGCGGCAGTGGATCTTGCGCCCGTGCGGTCGGCTGGCCGAGATCACGGCGCGACTGGACGCCGTCGAGGAATTCGTACGCCGGACGATGTGGCGCGATCAGGTGCGCGCGCGATTGAAGCGGGTTCAAGACCTCGAACGCGTGCTCGCGCGCGTGAACATGGGGACGGCCACGCCGCGCGATCTCGCCGCGCTGCGCAACAGCTTGGCCGTGGTGCCGGAGATCAAGGACGTGCTGCGAGAAGCCACGGCTTCGCTCCTGGAAGTCTTGCGGGAGAGCCTCGATGAGCTTCAGGACGTGCGCGCGCTCTTGGAGGCTGCGCTCGTCGAGAATCCGCCGGCGACGCTCGGCGACGGCCCGACGATCCGCAGCGGCTTCCATGCGGAATTGGACGAGTTGCGCGCTCTGGCGACCGACGGCAAGAGCTATATCGCTCGCCTCGAACAACGCGAGCGCGCTCGCACGGGCATCCCCTCGCTCAAGGTGAAGTTCAATCAAGTCTTCGGCTACTTCATCGAGGTGAGCAAGGCGAACCTCCATCTGGTCCCCCCTGAGTACGAGCGGAAGCAGACGCTGGTCGGCGCTGAGCGGTTCACGACGCCGGAGTTGAAGGACTACGAGGCGAAGATCCTGGGGGCCGAGGAACGCATCCTTGAACTGGAGCGAGAGCTGTTCCACGAATTGCGCCAGGAGGTGGCGCGCGCGACCCGACGCATTCAAGCGACGGCGCGCGCGCTCGCGCATTTGGATGTGCTGGCCGCCTTAGCCGAGACGGCCGTCCGCCGCAATTATCGGCGACCCATTCTGACCGAAGGGGATGAGATCTACATTCGCGCCGGGCGCCATCCGGTCGTCGAAGTGCAGCTTGGGCGGTTCGTCCCCAACGACCTTTACATGAACAACACGACCGATCGGCTGCTCATCATCACGGGGCCGAACATGGGGGGCAAGAGCGTCTACCTGCGGCAGGCAGCCCTCATCTGCCTCATGGCCCAGATGGGCTCGTTCGTCCCGGCCGAAGAAGCGCGCTTGAGCCTTGTGGATCGGATCTTCACGCGCGTGGGATCGTCCGACAGCGTTGCTCGGGGGCGCTCCACGTTCATGGTGGAGATGATCGAGACGGCGAAGATCCTGAACACGGCCACGCCGCGCAGCCTCGTGTTGCTCGATGAGGTGGGACGGGGCACGGCCACCTTCGACGGCCTCTCGATCGCTTGGGCCGTGGCCGAGTATCTCCACAACAACGCCAATCATGCGGCCAAGACGTTGTTCGCGACGCATTATCATGAGCTGACGGAACTGGCGCGCGTCCTACCGGGGGCGCGCAACTACCAGGTCCTGGTCAAGGAATCCAAGGGGGGGATCCTCTTCCTGCATAAGGTCGTCGAGGGGAGCGCGAACAAATCCTACGGGATCGAGGTCGCGCGCTTGGCGGGCTTGCCGCGTTCGGTCATCGCGCGCGCGCGGGAGATCTTGGAGAATCTGGAAGCGAACGAGCTGGATCCGATGGGCCGTCCCCGCTTGGCCGAGCATCTGCCTGGGCGCGAAGGGTGGAAGCGGCAGCCGACGCTCTTTGAGGCCGCTCAACGTTCGCTTCTGGATGAGCTGCGCGCTCTCGACGTGGATCAGCTCTCGCCGGAGGAGGCGAAACGTTGGTTGCAGGAGGCCAAGCGGAAGCTCCTGTGACGGCGTTCGCGGGGGGGGACCGAAGCGCCGGGTGTGCTAGAATACCAGGGCGAGGAGATCGCCGATGGTCGAGCGGAAGAAAACGTCGCGCGCGGAGGTGACGGCCGCGCCCTCCGAAGAGCGTCCGGAGAAACGTCTCTTCCACGAGTACCTGCGGCGCAAGGGATTGAAGCGGACGGCGCAGCGCGACCTCATCCTGGAGACGTTCTTGGAGAGCGAGAAGCACATCACCAGCGAGGAGCTCTATCGGAAGGTTCGGGAGCGCGATCCCAGCGTGGGATTCACGACGGTCTATCGCACGCTCAAGTTGCTCACCGAGTGCGGGATCGCGCGCTCCATGCAGCTGGGGGATCGCTATACGCATTATGAGCGGGGGCTCGATGAACAGCATCACGACCATCTGATCTGCCTGGAATGCGGCGGGATCACGGAGTTCTTCAGCCAGCAATTGGAGAACATCCAGGCCGAGGTCGTGCGCCGGCACGGGTTTCAGATGGTTGATCACAGCCTGCGCATTTGGGGGATTTGTCGAGAGTGTCAACGACGGCACACGTCCCAACGGTCGTGAGGGAGCGGGAAGCCGTGAGTCCACCTGAGGTCGTCCTCATCCTGGATTTCGGCTCTCAGTACACGCAGCTCATCGGCCGGCGGATTCGGGAATTAGGCGTCTATTCGGAGATCGTGCCCTTCTCCATCCCGCTCGATCGGATTCGCGCGCGACGTCCGCGCGCGCTCGTTCTCTCGGGCGGGCCGCGCTCGGTGTATGACCCCGGAGCGCCGCGGTGCGATCCCGCGATCTTCGAGTTGGGGCTTCCTGTTCTCGGCATCTGCTACGGCGTGCAGTTGATGGCGCACGTCCTCGGTGGAGAGGTCGCCCCTTCGGAGCGGCGGGAATACGGCGCGGCGCAGCTTGAGGTGATCGGCGAGAGTCCGCTCTTCGCCGGATTGCCGCAGCGGATGACCGTCTGGATGAGTCACGGCGATGAGGTGCGTCGTCCGCCGGACGGATTTCGCGTCCTCGCGCGCACGGAGCGGGCGATCGGCGCGATCGCTCATCCGGAGCGTTGTCTCTACGGCGTGCAATTTCATCCCGAGGTCGCCCATACCCCCTATGGGCGCGAGATCTTGCGCCGCTTCGTGTTCGATATCGCCGGCTGTCGTGGCGAGTGGCGATTGAGCGCCTTCATCGAGTCGGCTATCGCGCGGATTCGGGAGGAGATCGGATCGGGACGCGCGCTCTGCGCCCTCTCGGGCGGCGTGGATTCGTCGGTCGCCGCGGCCCTGGTCGCGCGCGCCATCGGTCCGCGCTTGATCGGGCTCTTCGTGGACAACGGACTGTTGCGCCAAGGGGAGTTCGAGGAGGTCCTCCGCGCGTACGAGCGCATGGGGCTGCGCGTTCATGGGGTGCGCGCCGGCGAACGCTTCCTGCGGCGCTTGCGCGGGGTCACCGATCCCGAACAGAAACGGAAGATCATCGGCGCGGAGTTCATCGCCGTCTTCCGCGAAGAGGCTGCTCGATTCGGTCCCGTCGAATTCCTCGTGCAGGGGACGACGTATCCCGACGTCATCGAATCCACCTCGGTGCGTGGTCCTTCGGCTGTCATCAAGAGCCATCACAATGTCGGAGGATTGCCCGAGCAACTCGGCTTTCGACTGATCGAGCCGCTGCGCGAATTGTTCAAAGACGAAGTCCGCGAGGTCGGGCGGCATTTGGGCGTTCCCCGAGAGATCCTCGAGCGCCATCCGTTCCCCGGCCCGGGATTGGCCGTGCGCGTGCTCGGCGAAGTCACGCCGGAACGGTTGGAGATCGTGCGCGCCGCCGACGCCATCGTGGTGGAGGAGATCCGGCGCGCTGGACTGTACGAGCGCGTCTGGCAAGCCTTCGCCGTCTTGCTCCCGGTGAGCAGTGTCGGCGTCATGGGCGACGAACGGACATATGAGCAGACCATCGCCATCCGCATCGTCAGCAGCGTGGATGGGATGACGGCCGATTGGGTCCGCGTGCCCTACGATGTGCTCGAGCGCATGGCCAATCGCATCGTCTCCGAAGTGCGGGGCGTCAATCGCGTCGTCTACGACGTGAGCTCCAAGCCGCCGAGCACGATCGAGTGGGAATGAGACTGGTCATCTCTCCGAGGACGCTCCGCACTCTGGTCGCGATTCCCGGCGCGCGCGCTGTGCCCGACGGAGCGCCCTCAGCGTCGGATCGTCGGGATAGAGCTTCAGCATGACGCTCGCGAAGGCGCGGATGAGGTCCTCGCGCATCTGCGGCGTATATGGGTTGTAGTGCTGCAGGTCGTGGAAGAGTTGCCACGTATCGTGCGTCGTCTGCTCGATCACGCCGCGAATGGCCTCGAAGCCTTTGGTCGTGATCTCTCCCGATTCGAGCGAGAGTTCTCCGAGCACGCGACCGACGAAGTGCGTGATCCCTTGCGAGTACGCCGCTTGACGATCGTGCTCGTCCGGGGACATCTCGAGCACGCGCACGCCGCGCCGCTCCCAGAATGCGCGCCAGAAACTCAGCGTGGTCGCGCTCACGCGCAGCGGACAAAAGACGATGCGGAGGCCCTGCAATCCATCCTTCGCGCTATCGGGGCCAAAGAGCGGATGTGTCCCCAAGGCCTCCACGTCCTCGGGCAGCTCGCGGCGCATCACCTCGATCGGGTGGAGCTTCACCGAGCAGGTGTCCATGACCAGCGTACCGGGGCGCAGGTGGGGGCGCGCTTCCCGAATCGCGGACTCAAACTGCGAGATGGGGACGCAGAAGAAGAGCACATCGGCGGCGCAGGCGGTCGCGAGCGGGACGAGCTCGGCGCCGATCTCTCGCGCGGCTACCGGATCGGGATGCCGATCGTACGCGCGAATGGGGAACTCCTCACTGAGGATGCGCCCCAGGAGCCGACCGAATCGGCCAAATCCGATGATCGCGCACGTTGGTCTCTCGCCCCTCATCGTCAGAGTGAGCAAGGTAACAAAGGGCGGGCGGATTCGTCCAGCGAAGCATCGCGCGCGCCGGGCTTCGTGTCGCGCAAGGAGCGAGCTGTGATATAATCGCCCAGGCATACGAGAGCGCCGGAGATCACACGCCCTCACGTGATCCGATGATCGCTGGGGCGTCGGTCAAGGGTGTTTGAAATGATGCGTGCTACGGCGCCGGGGAAGGGAAGCGTTCGCCGAGCGGGTCCCTGGTGATGACGCTGCGGCTCCTGTTGCCGTGGTCCAGACGTCTTTCGGGCGAAGACGCGCGAAAGGCGCAACCAATGGGCGCACCGAAGCGTTCCTTGCCTGTGGAGTCCGGGCGCATATGGATCGCGTGTTTGAATGGCTCTTCAAATATCCGCCGGTTGTCTTCGAACGTGGCGAGTTCTCGTTCGCGGCGTTCTCCTCGACGAGCGCCCGAGCGGCGTTGGTGGTGGCGTTACTGGGGAGCGCCTATGTGATCGTGCGGCGCGCGCGACAGTCGCTCCCGCGGCGGATGAAGCTCCTGCTGCTTGGCCCCAGGCTTGGCGCGCTGGCGCTGGTGCTCTTCTGCCTGTTGCAACCGGTCGTGATCGTCCCCTCGGTCGTCCCTCACACGGCCACGGTCGCGATCGTGGTGGATGACTCCCTCAGCATGAGGATCCCGGATGTGGAGGGCCGATCTCGGGCGGAAGCCGTTCGTGCGCTTCTGGCCACTGACGGCCCATTCTGGCGCGCGCTCGCGGCGAAGTTCGCCGTGCGCGTCTTCACGCTGAGCGGCGAAGCGCCGGCGGTTCAGGCCGCCACGCCACGAACGGATCTCGCGACCGGGCTCGAACGCGCGCTCGCGAGCCTGCAGGGGGAACCGGTGGCCGCCGTCATCCTCATCAGCGATGGCGCGCATAACGCGAAGCGCGACCTTTCGACCGTCCTCCCCCTCTTCGCGGCGCGGCGCATTCCTCTTTATGCCCTCGGCGTCGGGCAGGAACGGATCGAACGCGATGTCGAATTGGTGCGCGTGAATGTCCCGCGGCGCGTCCTCAAGGGATCGTCGGTGAAGGCCGATCTCCTCCTCCGGTGCGGGCGCGGGCTGGACCGTCGCGTGACGGTGCGGGTGCTGGAAGGCGAGCGCACGCTTCAGGCGAAGCCGATCGAATGCGCGAGCGAGACGGGGACGACGGCGGTCGCCCTGGAGTTCTCCCCACTGGAGACCGGGGGGCATCGGTACGCGTTCGTCGTGGATCCTCAGCCGCGCGAGGTGATCGTGGAGAACAATCGGTTGGAGGCGATCGTGGAGGTCCGCGACGAAGTCGCGCGCGTGCTCTATATCGAAGGGGAACCGCGATGGGAATACGGGAAACTGCGCGCCGCCGTGGCCGATGATGAGCAGCTCAATCTCGTCTCGGTCGTGCGCACGGCTCGGGGGAAATTCTATCGGCAAGGCGTCGAGAGCGGGGAGGAGTTGGTGAAGGGATTCCCGGAGCGCCCGGAGGAGCTCTTTCGATTCAAAGGAGTGATCCTCGGGAGCGTGGAGGCGGGGTTCTTCACGCGCGAGCAGTTGGAGTGGATGGAGGCTTTCGTCGCGCGACGCGGGGGGGGATTGCTCATGCTCGGCGGTCGGCGCTCGTTCTCGGCGGGGGGGTATGCGCTGACGCCGCTTGCCGACGTCCTCCCCGTGGAGGTGCGGCGCGAACGCGCAGAGGGAGCGGACGAGGTGGCGGTCTATGCGCCGAAGCTCACTGAGGCTGGACGCGAGCATCCGATCACGCGCCTGAAGACCGATCCGGTGGCGAACGAGCGCGCATGGCGCACGTTGCCGCGCGTGACCGTGCCCGAGGTCTTCACGCGGGCTAAGCCCGGCGCCCTCGTCTTGCTCGAAGGCGAGAAGGCCTCGCACGCCGGAGCGCGTCCCATTCTGCTCGTCTTCCACCGCTATGGCCGGGGACTCGGCTTGGCGTTCACGCCTTCGGATTCCTGGCGATGGCAGATGGAGATGGAGTCGAGCGATCTCTCGCACGAGACGTTCTGGAAGCAACTGCTTCGTTACATGGTCAGCTTCGCCGAAGAGCCGGTCACCGTGCGGACCGATGCGGATGCCTATGAGGTGGGGGATGAGGCTCCGCTTCGTGTGGAGGTGCGAGACGAGCTTTTCCGCCCCGTTTCGCATGCTCTCGTCGAAGTCAACGTGAGCACACCGCGTGGAACGACCGAGCGCGTGCGCGTCGAGCCCTCGCCGGAGAACGAGGGGGAGTACGTGGGGGCGCTGCGCGTGTCCGAGCCCGGCCTCTATCGCCTTCGGGTGCGCGCGCAGCAGGCCGATCGCGTCCTGGGCGAGGCGGAGGTTCAGTTGGCCGTGCGAGAGCCGGATCGGGAGTATCGCGGGGCCGGACAAAACGTCGAATTGCTGAAGTGGCTCGCGCGAGAGACCGGAGGGGAATACCATCCGATCGCCGACGCTCGCGCCCTGGTGCCCGAGCTGGAGTATTCGGCCGGAGCCCATTCGGTCCGCGTGACCAAAGAATTGTGGGATATGCCGATCATCTTTCTGCTTCTTGTCGCCCTGCTCTCGTTCGAATGGGCGCTGCGACGACGCTTGGGGGGGATATGATGCGACGAGCCTTCGCAGGCGCGATGGCGAGCGCGATCATGGGATCGCTCCTTCTGGGCGGAGCACGCGCGCCGCAAAAGCCGCATGCGCCGGATGAGCGATTCGCCGTGATCGTGCGCGGACTTGGGGGCGATCCGACGTTCGAGCGTCGGTTCGCCGAGTGGACCGAGCGCCTCTGCGCGCTTCTGATCGAACGCTGGCGATTTCGTCCGGAGCGCGTCTTCGTGCTCACGCCCGATGGCCGGGGGTGTTCGCCGAATGCGAGTCGGGCGACGGCCGAGGCCGTTCGTCGCGTGTTCGAGCGCCTGCGCGGAGAGAGCACGCCCGAGAGCCTCATCCTCGTCTTCCTGCTCGGGCACGGCAGCTTCGATGGCGAGCGCGGGTATTTCAATCTGGTCGGGCCGGACCTCTCGGCCGAGGATTTTCGCGCGTTGCTCTCCCCGATAAAGGCTCGCCACGTCGTCTTCGTGAACACGGCCAGCTCCAGCGGCGCGTTCCTTCCGGTGCTCAGTCGCCCGGGCACGATCGTCATCACAGCCACGCGCAGCGGGCGCGAGCAGCAGGCGACGATCTTCGCGCAGTATCTCCTTGAGGCTTTCACCGATGCGCGGGCGGATGCGGATAAAGATGGGCGCACGTCGCTGGCGGAAGCGTTCGCCTTCGCCGCCAAATTGACGGCGGAGCATTATGCGCAGCAGGGCATCTTGGCGACCGAACATCCGCTCCTCGACGACGACGGCGATGGAGAAGTAGGCGAACAGGATGGGCGACTGGCGCGAGCGGTGTACTTGGAAGCGCCGGTCGAGATCGGCGAAGAGGATGAAGAGGTGCGCGCGTTGCTCCGTCAGCGGCAGGCGCTCCTGGAGAAGATCGAGGCAGTGAAGGCCCGGAAGGCCGAGATGAAGCCGGAGGAATATGAGCGAGAGTTGGAACGATGGCTGGTGGAGTTGGCCCAGCTCACCGAGCGCATCAACGCGCGGAGGAAGAAGCCGTGAGGCGTGAGGCGTCGTCATGGTGGATGCGACCGCGCGCTGGAGGCCCAAGGCGTGGTCTCTGGCTCGCCCTCGTTCTGCTGGCGGGCAGCGAGTGCGTGGCAGCGCAATCCCCGGTCGAAGTGGGATGGGAGAAGCTGCGGCGTGGGGAATATGCCGAGGCGATCGCTCAGCTTCGCGTGGCGCTAGATCAAAACCTGGCGCGCGCAGCAGAGGGATTGATCACGGCGTATGTGGAGACGGGACGATATGAAGAGGCTGAGCGAACGGCCCGCGAGGTCCTCGCGCGCGCGGATCGCTCCCTCTCGGCCGATGAGAGGGCGCGCGTGGAGATGCTGCTCGGGGAAGTGCTCGTGACGATCGGCCGTTACGAGGAAGCTGTGCGAGCCTTCGATCGCGCGCTCGCGCGCGAGGGATGGCCGGGCGAGCTTCGAGCGGGCGTCCAAAAAGGGCGAGCCCTATGGGAGATGGGGCGCATTGAGGAGGCGCGCGAACTGCTGCACCGCTTCTGCGCGCGCGCGTTCGCGCGCGGGATGCGGTCGGCGGAAGACCTGACGTGGACAGCGCGCGCGCTCGTCTCCTTGGAGCGTCCGCATGAGGCGAACGACCTGTACGCCGAGGCGATCGAGCGCGACCCCTCATTTCGGGAGGCGTATCTGCAAGCGGGCGATCTCTTCGTCGAGAAGTACAACTACGCCGAAGCTGCGAGCTTCTTCCGCGATGCCTTGCGGATCAACCCCAACTGCGCGCGAGCCCATCTGGGGCTGGCGCGGAGCGCGCGCATCGGCGGGGGCGGTGAGGCGTTCGCTCACGTTCAGCGGGCGCTCGCGGTGAATCCGCGATTGGTCGAGGCCCACGAGCTGATGGCTGCGTTGTCGCTCGAAGTCGGGGACATCGAAGCGGCCGAACGGCATCTCGCCGAAGCGCAGCGCGTGAATCCGCGCGCGCTCTCGACGCGCGCGCTGCGCGCCGTGGCCTTGTATCTGCAGGATCGCGCGTCCGAGCTGGAACAGGAGATTCGAAGCGTGCTCGACGCGAATCCGCGCTACGGCGAGGTGTATGCTGCGCTCGCCGATTTCGCCGTGCTCAACCGGCGGTATCCCGAGGCCGTCGAGTTCGCGCGACGAGCCGTCGAGCTGTCGCCGTGGTTGTGGCGCGCGTGGGCGACGTTGGGATTGAATCTCCTGCGCGTGGGGCGCGATGCGGAAGGGCGTGAGGTCTTGGAGCGCGCCTTCGCCGGAGATCCGTTCAACGTGTGGGTGAAGAACACGCTCGATCTGCTCGACAGCATGCGCGCCTATCCGGAGACGATCACCGAACATTTCCTCATCCGCGTGGCGCCGTCGGAGCACCCGGTCCTCGCGCCCCTTGTCGCGGAGCTGCTCGAACGCGCGTATGCGCAGCTCAGCGAGCGTTACCAGTTCCGTCCCGAAGGGCCGATCATCGTCGAGCTGTTCCCCAATCACGAGGATTTCGCCGTGAAGACCGTCGGATTGCCCGGGCTCGGGGCGCTCGGCGCCTGCTTCGGACGCGTGATCGTGATGGATGGGCCCTCGGCGCGTCCGCGCGGGTCGTTCAATTGGGCGAGCACGGCGTGGCATGAATTCGTCCACGTGATCACGCTGCAAGCGACGGCGTATCGCATCCCGCGATGGCTTTCTGAAGGCATCTCGGTCTACGAGGAGCGACGAGCGCGACCCGGATGGGGATATCACTGGACGCTCGAATTCGTGCGCGCTTTCGGAGAAGGACGGTTCGTCCCCTTGCGCCACCTGGAAGCGGCGTTCCTTCGCCCCTCGTCGCCGCAGGCGCTCTCGCTCGCTTATTTTCAGGCCTCCCTCGTCGTCGAGTTCATCGTCGAGCGCTTCGGCTTCGAACGATTGCGCTCCCTGCTGGCGCTCTATCGCCACGGGGAGCGCACCGACGGCGCGTTTCAGAAGGCGCTGGGGATGACTGTGGAGGACGTGGATCGGCTCTTTCGCGAACATGTGAGTCGGACGATCGGACCCTATCTCGCGCGGCTCGATCCGCACCTGCTCGCGCGAGCAGAGGTCTCGGAGGAAGACGCGCGAGAAGCGCTCGCGCGGCATCCGGAGAATTTCGCCGCACATCTTCACTTAGGACGAATCCTCCGCGCGCGCGGCGATGTGGAGGCGGCCATCGTTCACTTGCGCGAAGCGATCCGCCTCTTCCCCTTCTACACGGGGCCGCGGAACGCGTACGAGGAGCTGGCGGCCATATTCGAAGAACGGGGCGAGGTGGCTGAGGCCGTGCGCGTGCTCCGGCAATGGGCCGCGCGCGAAGAAGCCAACGTGGAGGTGCATCGGCGGATCCTCCGATTGGCGCTGAAGCTGGGGCAAAAGGACATCGTCGAGGAAGCGCTGGAGGCCGCCTTGGCGATCTCGCCCTTAGATCGCGACCTGCAGGCACAAGCCGGAGAGTTTTATCTGGAGCAAAACCAACCGGAGCGAGCCGTGCGCGCCTTCTCCGCCGTGTTGCATTTGGATCCGCCGGATCGCGCGGAGGCACACTATCACCTGGCGCGCGCTCTTCTGGCGAAAGGGGCGCGAGCGGAAGCACGACGCGAAGTCCTGCGGGCGCTGGAGATCGCGCCCGGATTCGAGAAGGCGCAAGCGCTCCTTTTGAAACTCGTCGAGAACTGAAGCGTGGGAGGATGAGGATGTCGAAGCGAAGACGCTCATCTCGGATGCGCCTCGGGCTCCTCGGATGCGCTTTGATGGTGCTCCTTGCCGGAGCGCCGCGCGAACGGGCGCAGCCGGGGACCACATTGGACGCCCCCTCGAATCGGTTCACCTTCGCCCGCATTCAGTACGGCGGGCGATTCTCCTCGCGCGCCTTCTTTGGGGCCGTGCCGCCCTGGGCGCACGATTATCCGCGCGGCGGGCGTCACCTGATGAAGATCCTGAGCGAGGTGAGCCTCGTGGAGACGAACCCCGACGAGGTGATCGTGCGCTTCGATGATCCGCGGCTCTTCCAGTATCCTTTCGCCTATCTCTGCGAGGTCGGATTCATGAACCTGAGCGATCGGGAGATCCACGGCATGCGCGAGTACCTGCTGCGCGGCGGCTTCCTCATCGTGGACGATTTCCGAGAGGAATGGGCCCTGGAGAACCTCCGCGCGCACCTGCGTCGCGCGTTCCCCGATCTGGAGTTGCAGGAGTTAGACATCTCGCATCCCATCTTCAATTGCTTCTTCAGCATCAAGACCCTGGACGTGACGCCTCCCTACGGCGAGGGCATGCCCAAGTTCTTCGGGCTCTCGGACAAGAAGGGGCGCTTGATGATGATCGTCAACTACAACAACGACGTGAGCGAATACTGGGAGTGGTCGGATGATCCGTTCGCGCCCATCGAGTATACGAACGAAGCGTTCAAGTTCGGCGTGAATTACGCCATCTATGCGCTGACGCATTGAACGGCGTTTCAGGGCGGGCCCTGCCGGCTCGCGGATCTTTGAGGAGGAAGGAGACCGATGCCCATCAACAAGGCCGTTGATCACACGCGCGACGAGGAGCTCTTGGAGAAGCTCGTCCGCGCGAAGGCGCATATCTTGCGGGAGATTCGGAAGGTGATCATCGGGCAGGACGAGGTGATCGAACAAGTGCTCATCTCCCTCTTCGTCGGCGGACATTCGATCATCACGGGGGTGCCGGGATTGGCCAAGACGCTCTTGATCAAGACGATCGCCAATGCCCTCGACTTGAAGTTCAAGCGGATCCAATTCACCCCGGACCTCATGCCGAGCGATATCACGGGGACGGAGGTCATCGAAGAGGATCGCGCGACGGGCAAGCGGCATTTCCATTTCGTGCCGGGACCGATCTTCGCCAATATCGTTCTGGCGGATGAGATCAATCGAACGCCACCGAAGACGCAAGCCGCCTTGTTGGAGGCGATGCAAGAGGGCGCGGTGACGGTGCAGGGCGTGACGTACGAGCTGCCCAAGCCCTTCTTCGTGCTCGCGACGCAGAATCCGATCGAACTGGAGGGAACGTATCCGCTCCCGGAAGCGCAGTTGGATCGCTTCATGTTCAACATCAAGATTGGCTACCTGAGTGAGGAAGAAGAGGTCGAGGTCGTGCGGGCGACGACGGCGCCGCAGGACGTCGTCTTCGAACGACAGATCACGGGGCGAGACATCATCGAGTTCCAGCGCTTGATCCGTCAGGTCCCGGCGGCCGATTCCGTCATTCGTTACGCCGTGCGCGTGGTGGGCGCGAGCCGACCGGAGAACGGCGCCTTCGACTTCGTCCGCAAATGGGTCAATTGGGGCGCGAGCTTGCGCGCCTCGCAGTTCCTCATCCTCGGGGGGAAAGCGCGTGCGATCCTGAACGGTCGGTATCACGTCTCGTGCGAGGATGTGCGGGCGCTCGCCTATCCGGTCTTGCGCCACCGCATCCTCGTGAATTTCCAAGCCGAATCCGAAGGAGTGACTTCGGAGGAGATCATCCGCCGCTTGCTGGAAGCGGTGCCGGAACCATCCTCGGGGCTCTCCGTATGAAGCGAACCGCCGAGGTGTCGCGACCGACCTTTCGATTTCTGCGCCCGGAGGTCCTGGCGAAGATCTCGTCGCTGGAGCTGCTGGCCCGCACGGTCGTCGAGGGGTTCCTCGCCGGCCTGCACCGTTCGCCCTACGTCGGCTTCAGCGTGGATTTCGCGGAGTATCGCCCGTACATGCCCGGCGATGATCTCCGCTATCTCGATTGGAAGGTCATGGCGCGCACCGATCGGACCTACATCAAGAAGTTTCGTGGGGACACGAACACGCGCGTGTATGTGCTTCTGGATGTGAGCGCCTCGATGACGTATCGGTGGCCGCCGGCCATCGAGAAACGCGAGTATGCGTGCTATCTCGCCGCTTCGCTCGCGTATTTGGCGACGCGGCAGAATGACGCCGTCGGCTTGATCACCTTCGATCGCGGGATCGTGGAGTACATCCCGGCGCGGTTGCGACCGGGGCAGCTGTCGCTCCTGCTGAGCGCGTTGGAGCGGCTGAGGCCGGGCGGCGCTTCAGCGATCGCCGACGCGCTGCGACGGATCGCCGGGCGGATACGGCGCCGTGGCATCGTCATCCTCCTCTCCGACTTGTACGAATCACCGGACGCGCTCGGATCGGCCCTGCGGCTGCTGCGGGCTCAGGGGCAGGATCTCATCGTCTTCCACATCCTGGACGCCGCGGAGGTGGACTTTCCATTCACTGAGGCCGCGCGCTTCGTGGACCTGGAGACGGGGGAGGAAGTCCCCATCGCTCCCGATGCGCTCGGCGCCGAGTATCGCGAGGCCATGCGCCGACATCTGGATGAGGTGGAGCGCTTCTGTCGAGCTCACGGGATCACCTATCAGCGGACGCTCACGACGCAACCGCTCGATTGGGCGCTCTACACCTATCTCGGACGGCGCGCGCGCCTCCCGTGAGGACGGGCGATGTCGTTTCTGAGTCCATGGTTTCTGCTTGGTGCGCTCTCGCTCGTCATCCCGGTGCTCATTCATCTGATGCGGCGGGAGCCGAGGTCGCGCATTCCCTTCGCCTCGGTCGTGTTCCTGCGGCGGCTGCCGGAGCCCGTGCATAAGCGGCGACGCTTGCGACATTGGCTCCTTTTCGCGCTGCGCGCGATGGCACTGCTGCTGCTGGTGTTCGCCTTCGCGCGCCCGTATTGGCGCGGTCATGGAGAGGGGGGATGGTCTGGGACGGCGCTCGTCCTGCTCGTGGATTGCTCGTTCAGCATGCGTTATGACGCGCGCTTTGAGCGCGCGCGCGCGCGCGCCGAGGAGATCGTGGCGAACGCGCCGCCAGGGGCGCGCATCAGCGTGATCGGCTTCTCCACGCGCGTGGACGTGCGCGCGCCGCTCTCCCGCGATCGCGCGAGCGCGCGCGCCGCCGTGCGCGCGCTGCGCCCGACGTTTCGCGCGACCGATTATGGGCGGGGGATACAGGCCGCACTCGCGCTCCTGGAGCAGGCCGAGGAAGGGGGGAAGCTCATCTACCTCATTTCGGACTTCCAACGCGCAGGGCAACGATCCGCAGCGCCCGAGGTTCGCCTCCCGCGCGGTGTGAGGCTCGTGCCCGTTGACGTCGCGCCCGACGACGGCGAGAATCGGGCCATCGTGGACGTTCGGGCACTCGGGCGAGCGACGGCGCCGCGCGGCGCAGAGCGCCTCCTGGTGCGCGTCGGGAATTTCCATCGCGCCGCGGCATCCACGACGATTCGTCTCTTCGTCAATGATCGGCTCGTGCAGCAGAAGGCGCTCGCGCTCAGGCCTGACGCCCTCACGACCGTCGAGTTCGCGGATCTCCCCCTCGATCCCGGCCCCAATCGCGTGCGTGTGGAGCTGGATCCCGATGGGCTGCCCGACGACGATCGCTTCTTCCTGATCCTTCGGCGCGAGATGCCGCGACCGGTGCTCGTCCTCGAAGGCGCTCGATCGCGCGCGCTCTCGGAGAGCGCGGGTTTTTACGTGCGGCAGGCGCTCTTGGCCGATGAGACCTTCGGCCCCGAGCGGATTCGAACGCGGACGCTCGAAGAGGCGACTCCGAACGATGTGAGGGAAGCGGAAGTTATCATTCTCGCCGATCCTGTGTCGCTGCCCGCGGAGCTGGAAGCCGCATTGCGCGAGTATGTCACTGCTGGCGGCGGACTGATCCTCGCACTCGGCCCGCGGACGAACGCCGACGCCTTCAATCGAACGCTCGGCCCTTGGCTCGGTGCGAGGATCGAGGACGAGCGTCGTGAGGCGTTCTCGCTGTTGACGGAGATCGCGACCGATCATCCGCTCTTTCGCCCATTCGCTGATCCGCGACGAGCGAATTTCTCCGGCGTGCGCTTCTCCGGCTATACCGTGCTTGCGCTGGAGCCGCCAACGAGCCAGGCCGCGCCGCTTCTGCTCGCGCGATTTCATGATGGAAGGCCGGCGGTTCTGGAGATCGCGCGCGGACGGGGAAAGGTGCTCCTGCTGGCGTTCGGCCTAGACGCACGATGGAGCACCCTGCCGCTCACGCCGCTGTACGCGCCGCTCGTTCACCAAATGCTCGCGTCGGTGAGAAAGGGGGCGCTGCCGCCATTCTTCCGCGTGGGAGAGAGCATCGCGCTCGCGGAGGTAGAGCCTGGGACGCCGCTGGCCGTCCTCGCTCCCGATGGAGAGCGCCTTCATCGTGGGGAGGAGGTGTCCGAGGATTCGACGCAGCTCATGCCGGAGCGCATCGGCGTCTATCGCCTGCGGCGCGTGAGCGGGGAGGACATGGTCGCCGTCAACGTCGAGGCTGGGGAATCGGACCTGACGAAGATGGAAGAAGCTGAGCGCGAACGCTTGGCGACGACAATGGGAGGCGAGGAGGTGAGACGCTCCAGCGCGAACCCGGAGGAGGAGCGCGCTCGGGCGGAGCGACAGACCTTGTGGCGCGCCCTGCTTCTCATGGTTCTGCTATTGGTGCTCTCGGAGGCCATCGTGGCCGATCGAACCCTGGGGAGAGTCCGAGGATCGCTCGGCATCTTTTCGCCAAAGGAGGGGGGACGATGACTGCGCCTTCATCGGAGCTGTTGCTTCACTTCATCCATCGCCTGCGTCGGCGATGGCTGTGGGGATACTGGCTGCGGCACGCGACTTTCGCCCTCTCGGCACTTGTCGGATGGCTCATCGTCGCCGGGCTCGTGGCGGGGCGTGCGCTCGTCGCGCCGGAAGCCTTGACGGCGTTGCGGGTGGGGACAGCGCTTGTCGGGCTGGCGATCGCCTACGTCTTCGTCTGGCGGCCACTGCGCCGAATCCCCGATGAGGTGACCTTCGCGCGATTCATCGAGGAGCGCGAACCTCAGCTCGAGGATCGGTTGGTGACGGCCATCGAGATCCTCGCCCGATCGGGCGCGACTCCTGCCGGGGTCGCGATCGCCGCTTCAGCGCGACCCTCCGAACGTGGGGAAGGGATTTCCCCCACGCTCGTCCACCGATTGCTCGCCGATGCGCTCGCGCAGTGTGCGCAGGTGAGCGAAGAGAGCGTGCTGCCGACGCGCCGGCTGCACCTGCGCGTGCTCTCAGCGGCAGCACCCCTCGTGCTCTTGGTGCTCCTGCTGGTCGTCGGACCGAACGCGCTGCGCACGGGCTTGGGGCGACTCTACGTGCCGGGCGGGATCGCCGTAGCCCCGGACCTGGCGATTCGCGTGCATCCGGGCGATGCGCGCATCCCGCGCGGCTTGGATCAGGTGGTGACGGCCACGCTACAGAATTTCGAGGCCGATTCGGCGCGCATCGTCTTCCGAGCCGAAGGCGAGCCGCAGTGGCAAGAGCACGCAATGGAGGCTACGGAGCGGAACGTCTTTCGCTTCCTCTTCGCCAACGTGCAGCGTTCGATCGAATACTCCGTGATAGCGCACTCAGTTCGCTCGCCGACGTTTCGCCTGGAGGTCGTGGATTGGCCGCGCGTGAGTCGGCTCGATCTGCTCTACGCCTACCCACCGTATACGGGGCAGCCCGCGCGAAAGGTCGAGGATGGCGGAGATATCGTGGCCGTCAAGGGAACGCGGGTGACGGTGACGGCTCAGCTCACCGGGCGCGTGCGCCACGCGTGGCTCGTCTTCGACGATGGGACTTCGATAGCGATGACGCCGAGCGGGACCTCGAGTTTCACCGCTGCGATCGCTGTCTCCAAGAACGCGCGGTATCACATCCGGGTGCAACCGCTCGTGGGAGAGGCTTACGCCGCTTCGCGCGAGTATCTCATCGAAGCTCTGGACGACGCCCCTCCGACGATCGTCATCGAAAAGCCCGGACGAGATATGAAAGTGACGACCATCCAGGAGGTCTTCACCGAAGCGCGCGCCGAGGATGATTACGGCCTCGCCCGCGTGGAGCTGCGCTATTCGGTCAATGGTGGGCCGGAACAGACGGTGCCGCTCTATCGCGCGCAAGGAGCACCCGCCCGATCCATCACCGGATCGCACACGTTCTTCCTCGAGGAGCTGAATCTGCAGCCCGGGGATGTGATCAGCTACTACGTCATCGCTCAGGATACGAACACGGCGACTGGCCCCGGCGTCGCAACCAGCGACATCTATTTCCTCGAAGTCCGACCGTTCGATCGGCGATTTCGCCAGGCGCAGCAAATGCCGATGGGGGAGGGAGCCGGAGATCGCGAGAGTGCATTCGCCGAACGACAGAAGGAGATCATCGCCGCGACCTGGCGCGTCCTTCGCGAGAAGGATCGCGTCTCGGCCGAGGAATTTCGGACGAACGTGAATACGCTCGAGCTGGCGCAGTCGAAGCTGCGCGAGGATGTGCAGACGGTCGTGGATCGCCTGCAGCGACGATTGGGCGAAGACTTGGATGAGATGGCGGACTTCAAAAAACTCTTCGATGCCTTGAGCTCGGCCGTTCGGGAGATGGGGCGCGCCGTCGAGCAGCTGCAGGCGCGTCGCGTGAAGGAGGCCTTGCCGTTCGAGCAACGGGCCTATCAACAGCTCCTTCGCGCGGATGCCGTCTTCCGGGAGATTCAGGTCGCCTTCGCCAATCGGAGCGATGGTGGAGGAAACGCGCGTGCCCAAGATTTGGCTGATCTCTTCGAGCTGGAGCTGGACAAGATGAAGAACCAGTACGAGACGATCCAACGCGATCGCGGACAGGCGCGCGACCGGCAACTGGAAGAGCTGGAGCGGCGACTGCGCGAGCTGGCCGAGCGACAGCAACGACTTCTGGAGCAACGCTTGCGGCAAGGGACGTCCGGCCGCTCCGGAGAAGACCAGCAGATGGCCGAACACGTGCGCGAGTTGGCGCGACAGTTGGAGCGATTGACGCGCGAGCGGCGCGACGCGCGCTTGGATCACGTCCGTCAACAGTTGGAGCGCGCGGCGCACGAGCTGCAACGGGCGCGCAGCGCATCGGATGAGCGTGAGGCGGCCCTGCATCGAGCGCAAGCTGTGGAGCATCTCGAGGCGGCGCGACGCCAACTCCAATCGGCCCAGCGCTCGCAGTTGGTCGAGGAGGTGCACCGTCTGCGCGAGCAAGCGCGCGAAGCGCGCGAACGTCAGGAGCAGATCGCCCGCGAGGTGGAGCGCCTCGCCCGCGAGTCCGATCGCGCGTCTTCGGAGACGGCGCGACAGACGCTCCGCCAGCGGAAATCGGCGCTCGCCGAAGAAGTCTCTCGCCTCGGACAGCAGATCGAAGAGGCGGCGCGGCGGGCGCGACAGGAGAATGAAGCCGCCGTAGCCCGGGGACTTTCAGCCGCGGCCGAGACGCTGCGACGTGAACGCGTGCCCGAGCAGATCGAACAAGGCAATCGGTTGCTCGAGAATCGGTGGCTCGAATACGCCGCCGAGCGTGAGCGCGCGATCGCCCGAGCACTCGGCGAAGTCGCCCGCCGTCTCGACGAGGCCGCGCGAAGCGCCGGATCGCGGTCGCCCGATGATCGCTTGGCCGAAGCTCAAGAACGCGCGCGTCGCCTGGCTGAGAATCTCGAATCCCTGCGCGACCGATTGTCCGCTGAGCGCGAGACCGCTCGCGCTCAAAGAGAAGCCTCACGAGGTGAACCACGGGCTCCTGAACGGGGCGCGTCGCGTGCCGGCGATCGTGAGGTACCCGAACGAGGTCGCACGGATCGCTCGGCAGATCAAGCCCGAGCGACATCCGAGCCCTCGCGTGATCCTTCGAGCGGACAACGTACTGGCGAAGTACGCCTGAATCCCTTGGGGGGGCGCGGTCCCGCGCGCGAGTCCACAGCCGATGCGACGGCGTTCGGATCGCCGCGGCCGCTACAAGGACGCGATCTCAGCGAGACCCTCAGACAACTCCGGCGCGAACTCGATGAGCGCGTGCGCGAGGCCGAAGAACTGCGACGCAGCCTTGCCCCTCTGCGCGATCTCGTGGACGATGCCCATCGGATCCTCGCCGAGCTTCGACGCCTCGATGAAGCCCGACTCTTCCATGATCCGGAGGAGATCGAGCGATTGAAGCGCCAGGTGCTCGATCCGCTGCGGCGCCTGGAGTGGGAATTGAGCCGTCGGCAGCAAGAGCGTTGGGGATCGGACCGGCTGCGATTGGCCGAGGAGATGGCCGTTCCGCCGGAATACCGACGGTTGGTCGAGCAATATTACCGACGCCTCGCCCGTCCGCCGAGGTAGAGACTGCGGCCACAAGTCCAATCCACGTCGAATATGCGCGTTGACGGATGCTGGAGCGCGTGATAAGATCAGGCCGCGTCATCGTGTGGAGCGAGCACGATGGGGCGGCAGAGGGCGACTCCGACAGCCGTGAGGTTATCTCATTGAGCCGTACACGGGGCGCGTGGCCGACGCATGACGTCAACTCCATGGCGAAACTCAATTGCCGAGGGAGCTAGACATGCCGAGGAGAAAGAAACGGTCTGCGACCCCAGGTGACAGCACCAGGGACTTTGGCCATGCCGATGCCCGGCGCAGGAACAATCCACCGGCGGGCATTGCGCTCCCGTATGAAGTGCGGAAGCAGCGGACGCGATCGTACGCGTATGACCCGCACCTAGTCTGGATGGGCAGAGTCGAACATGCGTCGTTTGGTCAGGAGGAACCACGATGACGGAGACCAGCGCGAAGGTGAAAGAATACGCAGCCAAGATTCAGGGTAAACTCCAAGAGGTTTTATCCCAAAGGCCGACCGAGGCCGATTTTCGCCGCGCGATTGATCCGTTGTTAGATGAATTTTGCGCTCAACTCGACCTTGCCCCGCTGGTCCACGCGGAATACGCCCTCGCCACTGGCCGCGCCGACGCTGTCTTCAACCGCTTGGTGATCGAGTACGAGCGCCCCGGCGTGCTCAAGAAAACCCCCGACGCCGCTACACGACATGCTATTGACCAGGTCAAAGGTTACATCGCCGGCCTGGCGAAAAAGGAGCGCCGCGCTGTGGAACGCCTGGCTGGCGTGGCCTTTGACGGTTACTTCCTCGTCTTCGTTCGGTACATCAATGGCAAATGGACAGAGGAAGGGCCTGTCGAGGTCAATCCGCACTCGCTGGAGCGTTTCCTGACGTGGCTGGCGGGGTTGGCTTCCGGCATTGCGCTGACCGCTGAGAACCTCAACCGCGATTTCGCCATCGAGCAACTGCGCACGCAGACCATCCTGCGCAGTTTGTTCGATGCGCTCAACAAGGCGCTTGAGCAACCGGATGGGCTGGTCTCTAAGCTCTTTGAACAATGGCGGATCTTTTTCGGCGAGGCGATTGACTACTCAGAAGCCTTCGGCGGGCGCAAACTGGAATCGCTGAAGAAGTGGGTGCGCAAGGCCGGTCTTCAAATCCAGACCCCTGAGGAAGCCGAGCGCTTCTTTTTCGTCCTGCACACCTACTTTGCCTTGCTGGTTAAGCTGCTTGCCTGGCTGGCGCTCTCGCGGCATCTGGGCGTCAAGTTGGGCGCGCCCTCGTTCGCCGGCCTGGCCACAGCCGATAGCGAAACTCTGCGCCGTGACCTGCGGGAGATGGAATTGGGCGGCATCTTTCGCGCCTACGGCATCCTGAATCTGCTCGAAGGCGTCTTTTTTGAATGGTACCTTCGTGCGTGGAACGACAAAATCGAGACGGCGATCCGTGAAATCGTCAAACGTCTCGACGAATATGACCCCACGACCCTGACCCTCGTCCCCGAAGAGACGCGCGACCTGTTCAAGAAGCTCTACCACTACCTCTTGCCCCGCGAGATCCGCCACAACCTGGGCGAGTATTACACCCCCGATTGGCTTGCCCAGCGGCTTCTGGTGCAGGTGGACGGAGACCTTTTCGACCCCGGGCGCAATGTGCCAGAGGCCAGGCTGCGCCAGAAGGTCCTGCACACGCGCTTTCTCGACCCGGCCTGCGGCTCCGGCACCTTCCTCGTCCTCATCCTTGCACGGATGATCGAAGTGGGCCGGGCGCTCTTTGTGCCGGAGGCCGACCTGCTGGCGAGCATCCTCGACAATGTGGTGGGCTTTGATCTCAACCCGCTGGCGGTGCTCACGGCGCGCGTCAACTACCTGCTGGCCATCGCCGATCTCTTGCAGTACCGAAAGGGCGATGTGACCATTCCGGTATATCTGGCTGACTCGGTGCTTACGCCGGCGCGGGGCCAGGACCTCTTCAGCCACGGGGCCTACAGGTTCAGCACCAAGGTCGGCGAATTCCTGGTGCCGGCTGTGCTGTGCGAGCCCGGACGCTTTGACCGCTTCTGCGACCTGCTGGAGGAGAGCTTGCGCGCCGGCTTGAAGACGGAAAGCTTTCTCCGTCGTCTCGAGCATGAGCTATCGCTTTCTGCAACGGGAGAATGGGACAGCAATGCCATATCCCTCACGCGCACTCTCTATGAGCGGATGCTCGACCTGCACCGCCAGGAGATGAACGGCCTGTGGGCACGGCTGCTCAAAAACAACTTTGCTCCGCTCACCGTCGGGCAGTTCGATTACGTCATCGGCAATCCGCCGTGGGTGAATTGGGAGAGCCTGCCAGACGAATATCGAGCGACCTTAATTCCCATATATCAGGATATCTACAAGCTCTTTCCACACAAAGGTCAACGAGCCCGCCATGGAAGTACCAAGATTGACATTTCAACTCTGATGCTGTATGTCGTTGCTGATACTCTGCTGAGCCTGAATGGCAAGTTAGGCTTCGTGATCACCCAATCTGTTTTCAAGACAGATGCAGGGAAGGGCTTCCGTCGCTTCCAGATTCCCGAAGGCGGTGGAAGATCAACGCCTCTGAGAGTCGTTCACGTGGACGATATGGTGAGCCTCAACCCCTTTGAGGGCGCTTCCAACCGCACGGCGGTGATGGTGCTGGAGAAGGGCAAGCCAACCCAATACCCCGTGCCCTACACCGTCTGGCGAAAAACGAAGGGCGCACGCTTCACCTACGACAGCACCCTGGCCGAAGTGCTGGCGGCCACCCGCCGCCTCAACTTCGCCGCCGAGCCGGTGGACCCGAATGATCCCACCTCCCCCTGGCTCACCGCCCGCCCCAGGGCGCTCCAGGCCGTGCGCAAAGTCCTGGGCTGCTCCGATTACGAGGCTCACGCTGGGGCCTACACCGGCGGCGCGAACGCGGTCTACTGGGTGGAGGTGGTCATGAAGCGCCCCGATGGGCTGGTGGTAGTGCGCAACCTCACCGAAGGTGCTAAAATCAAGGTGGATGAGGTGACCGAGCCGCTGGAGCCCGACCTGCTCTACCCGCTCCTGCGCGGGCGCGATGTGCAGCGCTGGCGGGCGGAACCCTCGGCGCTGATCGTAGTGCCCCAGGACCCAGCGGATTTCAAGCACGGATACCCTGAAGAGATTCTGAAAAGAGAACATCCTAAGTGTTATTCATATCTTGCGAAGTTTCGGGATACTTTGGAGAATCGGTCAGCTTATCGAAAGTATCTGCAGTCTTCGGGAGAACCATGGTATAGCCTGTACGATATCAAAAACTACACCTTCGCCCCGTGGAAGGTGGTGTGGACACGTCTGGCCCAGATCGAGGCTGCTGTGGTCGGAGTTAGGGATGGAAAACCTGTAGTGCCCCAGGAAACCGTGACATTGGTGGAATGCACCAGCGCTGCGGAAGCACATTACATTGCCGCGCTGGTCAACTCATCACCATTCCAGTTTGCGGCCGTCTCGTACAGTCAAGAGGGCGGGAAAAGCATGGGCTCGATGCACGTTTTAGAGCACATCCGCATCCCTCGCTACGACCCGTCCAATCCAGTGCATCGGCGGCTGGCGGAGTTATCGGAGCAGGCGCACGCGGCGGCTGCGGTTGGCGATGACAAGCGCCTGCGGGAGATTGAAGCAGAAATTGACAAGGTGGCGGCGAAACTGTGGGGCTTGAGCGAAGAAGAATTGCGCGAAATCCAGCGAAATTTGCAAGAGCTTCACCCAAATGTGCAGGAGGTAGCGAAATGATTCGGCGCGTGTCCGTCAATGGCTACAAGTCGCTGTGGAATGTGGAGCTGGAGTTGCAACCGCTGACCGTCATCATTGGACCCAATGCGTCGGGCAAGAGCAATCTCTTTGATGCCCTGCGGCTGTTGAGCCGGATTGTGACAAGCCGCTCTCTACAGGATGCTTTCAGCGACCATCGCGGCGACCCACTGGAAGCCTTTGATCTCAGCGAAGGTGGTATCGCGAGGCTTCTGGAAAAAGAGGAAGCGCGGTTCACGCTCGAAGTAGACGTAGAGCTGAGCGAAAGCACCATCGCGCGCGCCGAACAGATCATCCAGACCTACCGTTCTGCGGGTGGAGCAGGGGATGGCAAAGCCAAGCCCCGTCGGGTGACCGAGCGCTTCCTGCGCTACCGGATCACGATAGCCATCACGCCGCGGACGGGCGTGCTGCGCGTCATGGACGAGCGGCTTGAGGCACTGACCCGATCAGCAGATGGGCCGTTGCGCCCTGACAAGCGCAGACACCCCTTTCTGGAACGAGTCGGCGAGCGCTTGCGGCTGCGTATGGAAGGGCAGGCGCGCCCGATGGAATACGAGACAGGTCTCACCTACGCTATTGTCTCTCAGCCGGTGCATCCCCCTCACTACCCGCACCTGATTGCCTTCCGAGAGGAAGTAGCGCAGTGGCAGTTCTATTACTTCGAGCCCCGCTTGATGCGTGAGGAAGCACCCGTCAAGCAGGTGCGCCAGCTTTCTCCATTCGGCGGGGACCTGGCGGCGTTTTATTACACGCTCAAAAACACCAACCCAGACCAATTCCACAACCTGCAGCAGACGCTGCGGAGCCTCATCCCCAGCGTGGAAGATGTAGATGCCGAGCTGACCCAGGAGGGCAAAATACGGCTCAAAGTCAAGGAGAAAGGCGTGGAGTTTTCGGCAAAGGTGGTCTCGGAAGGGACGTTGCGCGTCTTGGGCTTAATGGCCATCCTCAGCCCAACCAATCAGGCTACGGTTATTGGCTTCGAGGAGCCCGAAAACGGTGTGCATCCGCGCAGGCTCAAACTCATTGCCGATATGCTCCAGAACGCTTCGCAGCATCGCCAGGTGATTGTCAACACGCATTCGCCTCTGTTGCCAGACTACCTGGAGAATGCCCACCTGGTACAGTGCGCTAAAGAAGACGGGCATAGCACATTTACGCCACGCCCTGAAGCCACCGGTCTGTACCGCAGGACTGCGGCTGAGGAAGCCTTGGAGGAACTGCCTTCCGTTTCCCAACGGATTTTGCGGGGGGATTGGGGATGAGCCGTTTTGAGGTTGTCTGTTTCTGCGAAGATATCGCCCATGAGCGGTTTATCACGGCTCTCATTCAGCGGGCGGCTGAAGAGCGGAATCGCCTGGTGCACATCCAGGTGCTCAATGCCACGCATGGGAGCAAGGTATGGCCGGAGTTTCGGCAATACTTAGAGGAGCTCAAAAAGGGAAGGCGACCGGTGCCCGATGTCCTGGTTGTGGTGATAGATGGGAACTGTAAGCGCGCAGCTCAGGTGCGAAAGGAGATTGAGCAGGATGTTGCAAGGTTGGGCGTGCATATTCCCCACCTGGTTTGTGCCGTTCCTGACCCGCACATTGAGCGGTGGTATCTGGAGGACCAACACGCGCTCAAAGCCGTATTACCAAAAGCACAACCGAAGAAACTGCGTTATAAGTGCGAGCGCGACCGTTACAAACAAGCCCTACGGGAATCCATACGCGCCGCTGGCATAGAACCGCTCTTGGGCGGTGCAGAATACGGCGAGGAGATCGCTCGCTATCTGAATCTGCATCGCCTTGACCGTTCCTTCAAATCTTTTTGGAAGAACCTGTGCGAGGCGTTCCGCTAAAGCGGAGACAAGAGCATGAAGCCCCTGCAAGACTTGCGTGATATTCTGAAAACCCTCGCTCAAGACGTAGAGGTGCTGCCTGCCGTTGGCGGTGCGGTAGAGGATTTGGAACGTCCTGATTTTGAAGAGCGCGAGGACCAGGTGCTCAACGAAGAGGAGAAGGTCTTCGAGACCATCTTCGAGCGTGACCCGGCAGCGCATAGGCCGCCTCTCTATCGTCCCGTGCCGCCTCGAGGGCGTGCCGAGCAGCACCTCTTCCGCTACTTCCTGGACGGTTCCTTCCGTTCCTATTTTCTCGGCACGGTGCTGGAGAACGAGCGCGAATCGCCGGTGCATTTTGCCCAGATCGGTGCCTGCGTGCTACACCGCGAGGACGATGGCTCGGTGCGCCGCGAAGCACTCCGGATAGACAACATCCTGCTGGCCGGCAAACAGCGCCTCTCGGATGCAGTGTGGATGAAGCTTGAACACCTTGCCAGCAACTCGGTGATCCGGCTGGTGGACCTGACCGAACGGGACATCATCAGCGGTGTGCCATCGGATTTTGACCTGCGGAACAAGGCGGGAGGCAAGGTCCGTTATGCCATGCGCACGCTGGAAGCAGAGATGGTTGCCGTCATCTTGCCGCGACTTTCCGAGAATCAGCGGTTGATCGTTGACGGTTCACTGCTCTTCGAGCCTATCCTCACCCGGCTGATCAGTAGTGAGCAGGCCCAGTTGGTAGTTGGTGTCTCCAAAAATTTCCGCAAAGACCCGCAGTTTGTTTACGAGCGAGGGCCGCGCGCCGAACGCCGCTCCATCTACAAACTGCTCGCCGACTTAAAGGAGGAACATCGCACTGCGGTCTTCAGTGCACACGGTGGCAAGGTCGTCTTCTGGTATGTGCGCTTACGTCCGCAAACGCAGCTCGATTACCCGCTGATGGGAGTCGTCAAAGTAGAGCTCGTGAATCCCTCTCAGGAGCCAGTGCCGTCTGACCTGATTGACGAGATTTCGCGGGCGCTAGTCGCCGAGCGCAGCGTTACACCGCACGGTCAGGACCGGCGCTGGCATGCACACCTGTATCCTATCTTTCTGGCAGAGCGCGCGGTGAAGGAAAGCTTTCTCTCGCGTGAGGCTGTTCAACAATTTCTGAAATGGAGGTGAGGTAGCCAATGTCTGAGGAACGCCCTGTGATTGGTCTTTCTTCAGCGACGGCCAACCAACCGAACTCGTCCGACGCTTTCTCGTTCTGGCTGGCCCCTGATGTGATTGTCAACCCGTTCGACATCGTTGAAGCGGAACAGGTCGCCCCGGAAGGGACAAGCCGGACATTTGGCATCGTGACAACGTTGGAGCACAGCACCGACGCGCCGACGCACCTTTCCAACTTTATCTCGAACGATTTTGGGCAGGTGAACACGGAACCCAACACGGTGCGCCAGGGCACAACGGTAGCCCATGTCGCTGTGCTCTCCAACGATCGGGATATTTACATGCCAGTGATGAACGACCGGCCGGTGCGCTTTGCCGACGAGGCAGGTATTCACACCGCCCTGGGCATTGACCAGGTGCCCGAGCGTTACCGTGTGCCGGCGGGACTGATCGAAATGTCCAATGGGACGCGCGCCGTGGTCTATCTGGATAGCCGCTACATCCTCGGCCCCGAAGGCGCGCACGTCAACATCACTGGCATCTCGGGGCTGGCGACCAAAACCTCCTACGCCATTTTCCTCATCCAGTCCATCCTGCAGAAGGCGGAAAACCGCGATCGCATCGGCGTCATTATCCTGAACGTCAAACACGGCGACCTGCTCACCATTGACCAGCCGCCGCGCGGTGGATTGCCTCCCGAACAGCACGAGTTGTGGGAGAGACTCGGCCTCGTGCCCCAGCCGTTCAGCAACGTGCGCTACCTGCTGCCCCACGGCAAGGATACTCCTACCACAGGCCGTCCCAACAGTTTCCGCATCCCGGAGCGCAACTGGTTCCTCTTTGCCTACTCACTGGCGGATACCTATGACAAACTGGATTTGCTCCTCTCCAACATCCCTGACCCGTGGGACACCGTCGGCGCGCTGATCGGCGAGATTCACCAGGGACTTTCCGATCCCGGGACAGGGCAGTGGGGACCAAGAGGACAATGGCGAAATGTAACCGATTGGCAGAGTCTTTTGAACGGACCTCCACTTGTGGATCCAAATATGGGCCAGGCCCAGCAGGTGGGCGATGTGCGCCCTGTCTCTGTCGGGCGCTTCCGACGCTTACTGCGGCGCATCGTACAGACCCGCCAGACAGGGCTCTTCGTCTCCCAGCGTCCCAGGAACGTCAAGAACCTGAGCCAGGAAATTGCCAAGATACGCGGCGGGGAGACGATCGTCGTTGACATCGCACGCCTGACCGATGAGGAACAGACGCTGGTCTTTGGCGACATTCTGCGCACCATCTACGCCCTCTATGCCGAAGAGGGAAGCGAAAGCGAAGACTTGCCGGAGAAGGTCATCATCTTCGTGGACGAACTGAACAAGTATGCACCAGCCCGTGAAAGGGAATCACCGATCATTGAGCAGGTGCTGGACATCGCCGAGCGCGGGCGTTCGCTGGGCGTGGTGCTGCTGGGCGCTGAGCAGTTTATGAGCGCTGTGCACGAGCGTATCGTCGGCAACTGCTCAACCACCGTCATCGGCCGCAGCGGCTCGGCCGAACTCTCGTCGCCGGCGTATCGCTTTCTCGATTCGGCGGTCAAGGGAAACGTCTCGCGCCTGCAGAAGGGCGAGCTTGTGATTAGCCACGCGACGTTCCGTCAGCCAGTGAAAATTCGTTTTCCACGTCCGGCATATCTGCAGGAAGGGCATGAGTAAGTTGGTGACCCATAGCATGCGCGGCACGGTCTCCTTCCCCTTCCAGCCGGGCGAGCATAAACGCATCGCCGTCAAGGTGATTGACTTTCGGGGGAATGAAGTGGTGAGGGTGGTGAAATTGGAGGAGTAGTCTTATGAGCCAGTTGAGCGTTTGGGTGGACGAATCGGAAAAAGGCGATATGCTGGTCGTCGCTGGGGTCCTCGTTAATTTTGAGGTGGTGCCATGTATTATCAGAGACTGGCGCCAGATGAAAAGCGGGCTGGGGCTGCTAGGGGATGCAGAGGTCAAATGGAATCTGCCATCCAAGCATCCCACTCGGCAGGCACTCGAACAACAGGGGAAAAGGACAAAGGACCTATGTGACGAAGCAGCAAACTTTGTTGCGAGGCGAGATGATCTGACCTGCGCCGCCGTTGTCATGCTGGAACAGAGGAGGGACTTACGGTTTTGGAAGAAAATCTGGCCGAAGGCAAGTGTGCGTGACTTCTACTGCGAAGGCCTGAAGTATCTTATCCAGCGGGCGGCTGAGGAAGTCGTAGAGGCCAAGCTACAAGGCTGCGTCGTCATTTGCGACACGCCAGAGCTGGGAAAGAAGCCTTTCGACCGAGGGACTATCCGACGTGGGCCGGGGGCCGTGGAGCAGACGTATCGGGATTGGTACTACAGCGGAGTGGGCGTTGGTCCCGGCAAGCGAGATCACGAAGGTCCGCTTGCGAAGATCGGATTTCATCCCTCTGTTCTCACGGGAGACGCCACATATCACGACATGTTACAAATCGCCGATGTCATAGCTGGGCTCACAAGGGAATGGGTCGACGCTGTCCGTGCCAAGCGTCCCAGTTCTTGGGAGGTGGATCTCTTTAAGGTCGTAAGCGTTCGCTTTCGAAGTCGACACGGGAACCCACGCTTCTTTGGGGATGGTTTTGTCTTGTGGCCCCGGCAGAACGAGTTATGGGCGTCGCCCCAGCAGAGTGTGGTGTAGGCGATGTCGTTGCTGGTCGACAACCCCATCCTCAACTCGCCCTTTGACGAGCCCACACGCTACTGGGCTTACGCAGACAAACGATGGATATAATGGAGGAAGGGCAATGAGCAGGCTTGAAGAGCTGATTCGGCAACTGCCGCCAGAATTGCAGCAAGAGGTGGCTGACTTTGTAGAGTTCTTGCTGGAGAAGCGCACGCGCAGGCCAGCAAAGCCGCTGCGTCAGGATTGGGCGGGCGCGCTGAAGGAGTATCGGGAGCAGTACACCGCACTGGACCTGCAAAAGAAAGCGTTAGAGTGGCGGGGCGATTGAGCCATGTATTTAGTGGACACCAACGTGTGGCTGGAGCGATTCCTGGAGCAGGAAAAGGCGGAGGAAGTGCGGGATTTTTTAGACCGCACCTCCAGTTGTGCCTCACAGACTTTTCTCTCCACTCCATCGGCATCGTGCTGAATCGGCTAGGCAAGCCGGAAGCCTTCGTTCAGTTCCTGCAGGATGCGTTTCTGGATGGAGCTGTCTCGCTGAACCGTCTGAGTCCCGAGGACATGCCGGGTGTGGTCAAAATCATGGAGCAGTATCGGCTGGATTTTGACGATGCCTCTCAATACCGGGTGGCGGAAAAGTATGGCCTTGTGATCGTAAGCTTCGATAGCGATTTTGATCGCACAGCCCTCGGGCGCAAAACACCCGCGCAGATGCTTCAGGAACGATAGCCATGTCTCTTCTCGTTGACAACCCCATCCTCAACTCGCCCTTTGAGGAGCCGACCCGCCACTGGGCATACGAAGAGGGGCAGCCGGTGCTGAAGGAAGGCCGCCGGCCGGCGGGCTATTACCTCAAGGCGCGCACCCGCGGTCCGCAGATGGCGCTCCTGGAAGAGGCGTTCATCCCGCTGGAGTTGGTCAGCACCATCCGGGAGCGGGTGAAGGTGTGGCGAGCGTGGAGTTTCCGGTCATATCCCTTTTGCCTGGCGGTTTCTCAACCGCCTGAGATCACCGAGGTCGTTTCGTGCCTGCAGGGAAAGGCTTTGCGACGGAGCAGGATCATCCGAAGGAGGTGGGCGCCGCTGTGGCGGGCGGTGAATCATCATCAGGGAATGGGGAAGCTGTCTCTGTAGAGAGCCAGCGAGAGCGACCCTCTCGCTCGCACAGCTCGGATGAGGCCGTTGGGCTTCGTTCCGGTTGCCGCGTCCGTGATGCCGAGGCGGCGCCGCTGCTCCCCTACTCGCTCAGCGTGTAGCGTCCAGCCTGGATGAGGACGTCGGCGATGCGGCGACGGGCGGCAATCATGTTCATCGGTGTGAATTTGGTGAAGCGGCGCAGTGCCGCCAGCTGCACGCGCAATTCATCGCCTTCGGCCAACGCACTCACGGCCTGACGCGCCAGCAGCTCGATCCGTCCCATCGCATCGTGAATGTACGTGCGGGCGATGTCCAATTGGACGGCGCATGAGTCCGCGCCGCGTCGCGCGCTCAGCTTCAGCGCCCGCAACAGGGCGCTCTCCATGAGGAAGATCTCGATGACCATGTCGCTGATAGCGCCGACGATCTCTTGTTCCTCGGTCAGTTGCTCCCGATACTTCTGCGCGGCCGCTCCGGCCACCAGAAGGGCGACCTTCTTCGCCTGTGCGACGATGCGCTTCTCGCGTTCCAGAAGCCCTTCGGCTTCCGGTTCCGGCATCGCGGGCGCGAGCACCTCGCGCATTGTGCGTTGGATCGCTGGAAGCAAGGGCAGATGTCCCGAGAGCGCGCGCCGCATGAGCATCCCCGTGATGAGCAGGCGGTTGATCTCGTTCGTCCCTTCGAAGATGCGATTGATGCGGGCGTCGCGATACGCGCGTTCGACGGGATATTCCGCGCTGTAGCCGTTCCCGCCGAAGATCTGCACGGCTTCATCAGCGACGTAATCGGCGAATTCGCTGCCGACGACTTTGCTGATCGCGCACTCGATGGCGTATTCCTCGACGGCCTGCATGCGAGCGGGTTGATCGTCTTCATCGAGTCCGGAGAGTGCGGCGTCAATGAGGCCAGCCGTGCGATAGACGGCGCTCTCGGCCACCCACGTGCGGATGGCCATCTCCGCGAGCTTATGCTTGATCAAGCCGAACTCGCAGATGGGGCGCCCGAACTGGCGACGCTGTTTCGCATACTGGAGCGCCGTCGTCAGACCGATCTTGCATCCGCCGACGCAGCTGGCGCCCAATCGAAGGCGACCGAGATTCAGGACGTTGAAGGCGATCTTATGCCCTTTGCCGATCTCGCCGAGCAGATTCTCGACCGGTACGCGCGCGTTCTCAAAGAGCAGCGGGCGCGTCGAGGAGCCCTTGATGCCCATCTTCTTCTCTTCCTGACCGATGGTCAGCCCCGGCGTATCCCTGTGAACGATGAAGCAGGAGAAGTGCTCGCCGTTGACTTTGGCGAAGGTGATGAAGATATGCGCGAATCCGGCGTTGGTGATCCACATCTTCGAGCCGTTCAGGAGATAATGGCGGCCATCGGGCGCCAGATCCGCGCGCGTCTTTCCGGCCAAGGCATCCGAGCCCGCTTCCGGTTCGGTGAGGGCATAGGCTGAGAGCCATTCGCCGCTGGCGAGTTTGGGGAGGTATTTTCGCTTCTGTTCCACTGTGCCGAAGAGGACGATGGGCGCTGTGCCGATCCCCGTATGTCCGCCGTGCGAAACGGCGAAGGAGCTGTTGGCTGCGACCTTCTCGGAGATGATCATCGCGCTCACTTTGTCCAAGCCGAGGCCGCCGTAGCGTTCGGGGATCTCGGCGGCCAGCAGGCCGAGATCGGCCGCGCGTCGCAGCAGCTCGACCATCAGCTCCAAATTCTGATGCTCGATCTCCTCAGCGTTCGGCACGACCTCGCGTTCCATGAACTCCTCGGCCGTGCGCGCGATCATCCGATGTTCGTCGCTGAAGTCCTCCGGTGTGAACACCTCCTCTGGGGACGTCTCCTGGATCAGAAAGCTCCCGCCTTTGGCGCGTTCGTTCTCTTTGGCCATATCTTCGTTCCTCCTCCTTCGCGATGGACTCAGTCCACACGTTCGAAGATTCCGGCGGCGCCCATGCCACCTCCGATGCACATGGTGACCATGCCGTAGCGAGCGCCGCGTCGTCTCATCTCGTAGAGCAAGGTCGCCGTCAGCTTCGCCCCCGTGCAGCCGAGCGGATGGCCGAGGGCGATGGCGCCGCCGTTGACGTTGATTTTATTCGTGTCCAACTCCAGGAGCTTGATGACGGCCAGCGCTTGAGCGGCGAAGGCTTCGTTCAGCTCGATGAGCTCCAGATCGTCCAGGCTCAATCCCGCCAGGCGCAACGCCTTTGGAATGGCCGCGACCGGACCGATTCCCATCTCCTCGGGAGGCACGCCAGCGACGGCATACGCGATGAGTTTCCCCAAGGGGCGGACGCCCAAGGCCTCCGCCTTCTCGCGCGACATGACGACGACGGCGGCGGCGCCATCGCTCATTTGCGAGGAATTGCCCGCCGTGATCGTGCCCGCGACGTGGAAGACCGGTTTGAGTGTCGCCAATGCCTCGAGCGAGGTATCGCGACGCGGCCCTTCATCCGTGTCGAAAAGGATCTCGCGCACGAAGGGACGACCCCGCTCGTCCAGTTCTTCAACGGGGACGCGCAAGGGGACGATCTCCTCTCGGAACTTCCCGGCATCCATGGCGGCGATGGCGCGCTCGTGGCTACGCAGGGCGAAGCGGTCCTGCTCTTCGCGAGAGATGCCGTATTTGCGCACGAGGTTTTCGGCCGTCAGCCCCATGCTCAGGTACACGTCGGGGTAGTGTTCGACGAGATAGGGGTTGGGAGCGATCTTATACCCCCCCATCGGGACGAGCGACATAGATTCCGTTCCTCCGGCCAGGATCACGTCGGCGGATCCGGCGGCGATCCGCTCCGTCGCCAGCGCGATCGTTTGCAAGCCCGAAGAGCAGAAGCGGTTCACGGTCATCGCCGGTACCGTGTAGGGAAGGCCGGCCCGTAGCGCGGCGATGCGGGCCACGTTCATCCCTTGCTCGCCTTCGGGCATGGCGCAGCCCAAGATGACGTCATCAATCTCCTCCGGGCGCAATCCGGGGACGCGCCGCACGGCTTCGGCCAGGACGACGGCCGCCATGTCGTCCGGGCGCATGTGGCGCAGCGTCCCCTTGTGCGCTTTCCCCACGGCCGTTCGCACGGCGGCGACGATCACGGCTTCGCGCATAGTGACCTCCGTTCGCTCAATTTCGAAGCGGCTTCCCTTCGGTGAGCATATGGCGGATGCGCTCGCGCGTCTTCGGCTCCCCGAGTAGCGAGAGGAACGCCTCGCGCTCGAGATCGAGCAGATACGCCTCGCTCACTGAGCGCGGCGCGCGCAGATCGCCTCCACAGAGCACCCAGGCGAGTTTGCGTCCGATGTGCGCATCATACTCGGTGATCTGTCCGGCGCGCCAGGCCAGATGAATGCCCAACTTGAGCGTGGCCAGGCCGGGCTCGCCGAGCACGGGGATCTCCGCGGGCGGACTCGGAGGCGCATATCCCTCGCGCGCGAGCGCCAGCACGGTCTCTTTCGCATCGGCGATGAGCCGATCGCGGTTCATCGTGATGGCATCGGTTGGGCGCAACAGGCCCATTTTCTTCGCCTCGTGCGCGCTGCCGGAGACTTTGGCCAAGGCGATCGTCTCGAACGCCTGCCGCACGTATGGGAGCAGATCCACCGAATCCCCACGCGGCGCGCGCTCAAGTAAGCGCAGGAGCAACTCCTTCGTCCCCCCTCCGGCCGGGATCAGCCCGACGCTTGTCTCGACAAGGCCCATATACGTCTCGGCGGCTGCCCGCACCTTCGGCGCGTGAAGAGTGATCTCGCAGCCTCCGCCGAGCGTCAGGCCGAACGGCGCCACGACGACCGGCTTCTCCGCATACTTCACCGCGAGGTTCGCTTGCTGAAAGGTGCGGATCATCAGGTCCAACTCGTCCCATTCTCCCTCCTCGGCGGCCAGAAGCAAGAGCACGAGATTTGCGCCTGCCGAGAAGTGCTCGCCTTGATTCCCAATGACCAAGCCTTCGAAATCCTCGGCCAAGCGATCGAGCGCGTACCGAAGCATCTGAATCGTATCGGCGCCAATCGTGTTCATCTTCGAGTGGAATTCCAGGCAGGCGACGCCGTCTCCGAGATCAATGAGGCTGGCGCTCGTCGTGGAGCGGATGACGCGGTTCTGGGCCTTGAGCCGGGAGAGCAACAGCAGGCCCGGCGGCAGCTCGACCTCCCGATAGGTCGCGCTCGCCAGATCGAAGTAGCGCTGTCGGCCCCCGTCTTCGCGATAGAAGGTCTCGTGCCCCGAGGCGAGCAACGTCTGCACAAGGGGCGGGATCGCGCGGCCTTCGCGCTCGAGGCGTTCGACCATCCAACGGACGCCCAGCGCATCCCACGTCTCGAAGGGGCCGAGCTCCCAATTGAAGCCCCATTTCATGGCGCGATCCACTTGCACGATGTCCTCGGCGATCTCCGGGATCCGATGGGCTGCGTAGAGCAACGTCTCGCTCACGATCGTCCAGAGGAATCGTCCCACTCGGTCCGAGCCGCGAACGAGCGTCCGCAGGCGTTCGCGCACGTCTTCGATCGGGCGAGCCATCTCGAGCGTCGGGAGGTGCGCCTTCTGGCGCGGCCGGTACTGGAGGGTGCGATAGTCGAGGGCGAAGATCTCTCGGCTGACCGGATCCCGCCGGTAGAAGCCCCCTCCGGCCTTCTCGCCGATCCAGCCGCGCTGAAGCATCTCGCGCACGAAGTCGGGAAGGGCGAAGAGCTCGCGCCGCTCATCGTGCGGCGCGTTCGCGGCGATGTTCTCCACCACGCGCGCGAGGACGTCCAGACCCGCGAGATCGGCCGTCCGAAACGTCGCGCTCTTCGGATGGCCGATGGCCGGACCCGTCAGTTCGTCCACCTCCTCGATGGTCAGGTCGTGTTCCAACATCGCGCGGAGCGTGCAGAGGAAGGAGAAGGTCCCAATCCGATTGGCGATGAAATTCGGCGTGTCCTTGGCGAAGACGACGCCCTTGCCGAGGACGCGATCGCATACGTCGGCGATCGTGCGCACGACGTCGGGATCGGTCTCCGGCGTCGGGATCACCTCGACGAGTTTCATGTACCGAGGGGGGTTGAAGAAGTGCGTGCCCAGAAAGTGGCGCCGAAAATCTTCCGAGAGTCCCGCTTGCAGCTGCGCGATCGGAATGCCGGAGGTGTTCGAGCTGACGATGGCGTCGGGGCGACGATGCGGCTCCAGGCGTCGGAAGAGCGCTTGCTTGATCTCCCGATCCTCGACGACGGCCTCGATGATCCACTCGGCTGCGGCGACCTTCGGCAGATCATCCTCGAAGTTGCCCACCGTGATGAGGCGCGCGCGCTCCGGGTCGAAGAAGGCGGGCGGATGCAGCTGTTTCGCCCGTTCCACTCCCGCGCGCGCGATCCGATTGCGCACCTGCGGGCTCTCCAAGGTCAACCCGCTGGCTTGCTCCTCCTCCGTGAGCGAGGAGGGGACGATGTCCAGCAGCAGGACTTCGATCCCGGCGTTCGCCAGATGGGCGGCGATCTGCGCACCCATCACGCCGGCTCCGAGCACGGCCGCTCTCTTGATCCTTCTGGCCATGAGGATGCCTCCCGCCGTTCATTCCGCGTACAAGCGTTCGATGACGTCCCGATACTTCTCGGCGATGACGCGGCGACGCACTTTCAGCGTCGGCGTCAGTTCTTCGTCGGCGATCGTCAGCTCGCGTTCCAGCAAGGCGATCTTCTTCACCCGCTCGTAGGGGGAGAAGTCCGCCATCAAGCGCTCCACCTCCTCTTCGTAGAGGCGTTGGATCGCCGGATGTGCGCACAGCTCGCGTTCGTCGCGAAACGGGATCCCGCGCTCTTCAGCATATCGGCGAAGCGCGCCGAAATTGGGGACGATGAGCGCGGCTGGGAATTTCCGTTCATCGCCGACGACGACCGCTTGCGCGATCCAGGGACTGGCCACGAGCCGATTCTCCAGCGCTTGCGGTGCCACGTACTTCCCCCCGCTGGTCTTGATCAGGTCCTTCTTTCGATCCGTGATCGTCAAATAGCCTTCCGCGTCGAGGAAGCCTACATCGCCGGTGCGCAGCCAGCCGTCCTCGGTGAAGGCGGCGGCCGTCTCCTGCGGGCGATTGTAGTATCCGAGCATGACGTTGGGGCCGCGCACGAGGATCTCGCCGTCGTCGGCGATGCGCACCTGGACGCCGGGGATGGGCCGACCCACCGTCCCGATCTTATTCGCACCGGGCGGATTCACCGTGACCACGGGGGAAGTCTCCGTGAGCCCGTAGCCTTGAAGGATCTCCACGCCCAAGCCGAGGAAGAAATACGCGACGTCGGGAGCGAGCGCCGCGCCCCCACTGATGAGCGAGCGAATGCGATCCAATCCGAGCTGTCGGCGAAGGCGCGAGAGGACGAAGCGCTCGGCCATCCTGTGCTGCCATCGGAGCCCGGACGAGACGGTGCCCGCCGTCCGCTGCGCGCGTTGATACCGCTCGCCCGTGCGCAGACCCCAGAGCAGCAGGCGTCGCCTGACCGTCGGCAACGCCAGGCTCGCCTCCAGGATGCGCTCGCGCATCTTCTCGAAAAGACGGGGCACGCCGACCAAGACGGTCGGGCGGACGTCGCGCAAATTCTCGGCGACCTTATCGAGAGCTTCGACGTAATAGATGCTCATCCCGCTGTACAGATAGCAATAGAACGCCATCCGCTCGAAACTGTGCGAGAGCGGGAGAATCGAGAGGACGACGTCCGTCGGAGAGTAGCTGAGGACGCGCAGCGCCGCCGTGACGTTCGACGTGATGTTCCCGTGCGTGAGCATCACGCCTTTCGGCTCACCGGTCGTCCCCGACGTATAGAGCAGCGTCGCCAGGTCCGTCGGGCGAACGGACTGGCGCAGCTGATCGTACACCTTCGGCTCATGCGTCGCCTGTTGACGCCCGCGCTCGAAGAGTCGGGAGAGGGGCCACAGGCGCTCGTCTGCGATCGTCTCAAACGAGATGATCTTCTCCACCGACTCCACGCGAGAGACCGCGTCGCGCACGCGCTGCCACTGTTCTCCGGTCGAGATGAGGAGCAATCGCGCGCCCGAGTCGCGCAGGATGTGCGCGACCTGCGCCGGAGCTTGCGTCGCGTGAATCGGGACATCGATGGCGCCCAACGACAAAAGCGCCAGGTCCGAGAGCGTCCACTCCACGCGATTCTCCGAGAGGATCGCGACGCGATCGCCCGGGCGAACCCCCTCGGCGTGAAACCCGAAGGCAAGCAGGCGCACCCGCTCGGCGAGCGCATCCGCCGAGAGGGCGACCCATCGGCCCTCGGCGCGATAGTTGAGGACGTCAGGCCGCGATCCATAACGCGCCAGCGCCGCGGCGAAGAGTTCGGTGAGCGTCGTCGGCTCGGCAGATATCATCTCCACGCCCGCTCCGTCAGGTGTTCGCCCCATACCGCGCCGCTCTACTATAGTCGGTCCCGAAGCCCGCGCGCAAGCGAACGGATCGCCGCGCACGACCTTTGAACAGCTCGCGCGCCATTGCCGGAATGTCGCGCGGTGGTGTACCATTGCGCCGCTTGGCGAATGAGAGTTCGGAGAAGAGGGGGGTCGCGCGCATGGCGATGAAATTCAAAGTGAGCGTTCTGATCGTCTCGGTCATCGTCGCCCTCTACGTGGTGATCGGCGGGCTGCTGCCCCGCAGCGGGGTGATCGCCAGCTACAACGATCCGTATTCTCAGCTGACGATCTTTCAGGAGGTCCTCGCGCGCATCATCAACGATTATGTGGACGAGCCCGATCTGGAGAAAGTGCGCGTGGGCGCTTTGCGCGGATTGGCCGAGGGCTTGGACCCCTACAGCGCCTATCTGACGCCGGAACAGGTCCGACGATTGAACGGAGAGCGCTCTGGCGCTGAGGCCGAGAGCGGCCTCGTCCTCTCCAAAGTCGCGGGATATGCCTACGTGGTCTCGGTCATGAAGGGATCGCCCGCGGAGGTCGCTGGCCTGCGCTCCGGCGACGTCATCGAGTACATCGGGACGCGCGCGACGCGCGATATGAGTCTTTACGAAGCCCGCGAACTGCTCGTGGGCCCCGTGGGGAAGGAGGTTGAGCTGAAGGTCTTCCGCGAAGGACGGTCGGAGACGTTCAAGTTCAAGCTCGACCGCTTCCCGCGTCCAGGTCCGGAGGCCAAGGTCCTCGAGCGAGGGCTCGGATACCTCAAGCTCACGACGCTCGAAGAGGGGGAATCCGCGCGCGTCCGCGCCGAGCTGGAGCGCTTGCTCGCTCAGGGCGTGAATCGGTTGATCCTGGATCTGCGGGGCGTCGCGACGGGGACCTTGACCGAAGCGCTTGCCGTCGCCAACTACTTCATCGGCTCGGGGACATTGGCCAAGACGATCGGGCGCGAAGGACGGACGCTGCAGACGTTCACGGCGGATCCCCAACGGCAGCTCTATCGAGGCGAATTGGCCGTGTTGATCGATCGGAGCACGGCTGGAGCGGCCGAGGTCCTCGCCGCGGCCATCTTGGAGAATAAGCGCGGCGAGCTCGTGGGCGAGCGAACGTTCGGGGCAGGGGGAGAGCAGAAACTCTTTCCCTTGCGCGACGGTGGCGGGCTCTACATCACTGTCGTGAAGTACGCGACGCCCTCGGGCAAGCCCATCATGGGGAGCACATCGGCGACCAGCGGTATTGTCCCAACTGTCGAGGTGCCGCGACCGGATCGTGGACCCACGCCGGAGGAGCTCGAAGAGCGAGAGGAATTACCTCCGGAGGAGCCGTCGGTTCAGCCGTCGCCTCAGCCGCCTTCGGAAGACCTCCCGCTGAAGAAGGCCATCGAGATCCTTCGGAAGACGTGAGCCGCGGCGCTCACGCCTGAGCTCTCAGCGGCCGCAGGAGGAAGTTTCGGAAGGCGTCGGCATCTTCGAAACGGGCCTCGAGGCGAGCGACGTAGAGCGGAAGGACCCTCGGTAACGGAAGGGATTCCACGCGCACCCAATCCTTCTCCGTCGTCACGAGGAACTCGGCTCCGGCGGCGGCCGCTTCTCGAAACACGCGCGCGAGGTCGCGCTGCGTGTACCAATGGTGGTCGCGAAAGGCCCGGAAGTAGACGATTCGAGCGCGATAGTGCGCCAGGTCGCTCTGGAAGAGCTGCGGATCCCCCACGGCGCAGAATGCTCCGATCATACGCCCGTAGAGTCGCTGCGGGGGGAACGCCTCACCAGTGGAAGGAGAGAAGAGTTCGACGATCTCGTGGTAGCTGTAGAAGATCGGGATCGGGCCGGCCAGCTCCCGCAGCCGCGCTTCCAGGAGAGGAAGATCGAACGGATGATCGGCTCGCGTGACGATGATGGCCGAAGCACGGGCAACCTCGCTCAGCGGTTCGCGCAAGCGCCCGAGGGGGAGCACATCTTCGCCGCCGAATGGGTCTCGAGCATCAATGAGCAAGAGATTGAGATCGCGTTCGAGCGCCAGATGTTGGAACGCATCATCGAGGACGTGGACGTCGGGTCGGAAGCGCTCGTCGAGGTGGCGAGCGACCAAGTGGCGGCGGGCGCCAACGGCGATGACGGCTCCCGGGAGGCGGCGGGCCAGAAGGAGGGGTTCATCCCCCGCCTCTCGGGCCGTCGCCTGCACGCGCGCGCCATCGGAGACGAGCACGAAGTCGGTGCGGGAGCGCCGGCCATATCCGCGACTGATCACGGAAGGCCGGTAGCCTTCCGCCAGAAGCAAACGGACGATGTATTCGACCAACGGCGTCTTCCCCGTTCCACCGACGGTGAGATTCCCCACGCTGATGGTGAAGGCGCCGGCGCGCTTGGGCTTCACGTAGCCCGCTTTGTACAACGCGAGTCGAAAAGCGACGCCGAGTTTGAACAGGACGGCCAAGCCCTTTCGGATCGGTCGCGGCCATCGAAGGACTCGTTCGATCATCTCTGCGCCATCGCTTCAGTGAGGATCGGTTTCAGATGGGCGAGAACGCGCTGCGTCGTCCCGCGATGTTGCGCGAGGAAGCGCTGCGCCGCTTCGCGAAAGCGCGCGCGCCATTCCTCGTCCAAGAGAAATCGGCCGATCGCCTGAGCGAGGGCATGGGCGAGCGCCTTCAAAGGCGTGTGAACGGGGATGCGCCAGACGCACGCCGGGAGATGCGGATCGCTGTATCGCGGGCCGACGATGACGCACGCCCCCCGCACGAGCGGCTCGATCACGTTATGAGCGAGGGAAGCCAAGAAGCTCCCTCCGATGACGACCACGGGCGCCATTCGGTAGAGCGCGGCCAGTTCTCCGATTGTGTCCAGGAGGATGATCGCGGCCCGTTCGATCTCCTCGCGATCGCTGGCGCGCGTGCGACGAACGAACGGCAGGCCGAAGTTCCGCAGCAACTCTTCGACCTCATCGAAGCGTTCCGGACGTCGAGGAGCCAAGACGAGGCGCGCCGTGCGGAGGCGCGCATGCTCGGCCCGCAAGAGGGCGAACGCGCGCAGCAGGAGCGCTTCCTCGCCGGGCGCCGTACTGCCGGCGACGATGAGCGGTCGTTCAGCGGAGAGTCCCAGATGGTGGGCCAACTCCTCCGCCTGAGCGGCTTCATCAGCCGGCGGACGCGCATCCCATTTCAGGTTCCCAACAACGTGCACGCGCTCCCATGGTGCCCCCAAGGCGCGAATCCGACGAGCATCTTCCTCGCTCTGCATGAGCAGGAGGGAGAAGTTTTCGAGAACGCGCCGCATGAAGGGACGAATCCAGCGGTATCGGCGGAACGAGCGGTCTGAGAGGCGACCGCTCACGAGGGCAACGGGGATACCGCGGCGAGAGCACGCCCGCAGGAAATTCGGCCACAACTCCGTCTCCAGGATGAGGACCGCATCGGGATGAAGTCGCTCGAGCGCGCGCGCGACGGAGAACGGCCAGTCGAAGGGGAAATAGATGATGCGGGCCCGAGCACCGTAGCGACGGCGCGCGATCTGCTGTCCCGTCTCGGTCACCGTCGAGAGCACGAGCTGAAACGTCGGGACGCCTTCCGCTGAGGCAAGAAGAGCATCCAGTAACGGTCCGGCCGCGAGGATCTCACCAACGGAGACGCCGTGAATCCACAGCACCGGTTCCCCTCGCGGGAGCGGGGGAGGGAAGCCGAAGCGCTCGCGCCATCTTCGGCGCTCTCCTCTGATGACGGCCACGACCAGATACGGGAGCGAGAGCACGGTCGCCAGAAGCAGCAGCAGGTTGTAGAGCACATATCCCATGCGATCGGGAAGCGGGGGGCCTCCCGCCTGAAGACGCGGGAGGCCTTCGGGCGTCTCACTCCAAGACAGCGGCGAGTTGTGTGACGGCGGCCTGCGCGGCCGCGAGAATGGCGATGGGCACGCGGTATGGCGAGCAACTGACGTAGTCTAACCCGATGCGATGGCAGAACTCGACGGAACTCGGCTCGCCTCCATGCTCGCCGCAGATGCCCGTCTTCAAATTCGCGCGCGCGGCGCGCCCGCGCTCGACGCCGATCTTCATGAGCTCGCCCACGCCCGCGCGATCGAGGATGAGGAAGGGATCGGTCTCCAAGATCCCGCGACTCAGGTAGGCTTCGATGACGGCCACCGTATCATCGCGAGAGAAGCCGAAAGTCGTTTGGGTGAGATCGTTCGTGCCGAAGCTGAAGAATTCGGCCGAGCGGGCGATCTCGCCGGCCGTGAGCGCGGCGCGCGGGAGCTCGATCATCGTCCCGACCAGATACGAGACGCGCACACCCGTCTCGCGCATGACCGCTTCGGCCACGCGATCAATGATCTCGCGCTGCGCCTCGAATTCGCGCGCCGTGCCGACCAACGGCACCATGATCTCAGGCAGCACGCGAACGCCTTCGCGCGCGACCTGACAGGCCGCTTCGAAGATCGCGCGCGCCTGCATCTCGGTGATCTCCGGGTAGAGGATCCCGAGCCGACAACCGCGCAATCCGAGCATTGGGTTGAATTCGTGCAACTCCTCGACGCGCGCCAGTAGTCGCTCTTTCTCCTCCAGACCCTCGGTCTCTCCTTTCGCCCGCATGACGGCGATCTCCACCATGAGCTGCTCCCGCTTGGGCAGGAATTCATGTAGCGGCGGATCGAGCAATCGGATCGTGACTGGGTAGCCATCCATGACGCGGAAGATCGCTGCGAAATCCTCGCGCTGCATGGGAAGCAACCGCGCGAGCGCCTCGCGCCGCTCCGCTTCCGTGCTGGCGAGGATCATCGCCTGCATATGCGGGAGCCGATCCGGTGCGAAGAACATATGCTCAGTGCGCGCCAGGCCGATCCCTTCGGCGCCAAAGGCTCGAGCCAGTCGCGCGTCTTCCGGCGTGTCGGCATTGGCGCGAACGCCGAGCCGTTTCGCTTCGCGGGCCGTGTCCATCACCCGCTTGAAGTATTGGTAGACCTTCGAGTGCTCCGGTTCCAGCTCCCCGTTCAGCACGCGCAGGATCTCCGACTCGACCTTGGGGACATCGCCGAGGAGGACCTCGCCCGTCGTCCCATCAATGGAGATGTAGTCGCCTTCGCGCAGCACGACATCGCCCAAGCGCGCTGTGCCCGCCGCCTCATCAATGACGAGAGCGCCACAGCCGACGACGGCCGGCTTGCCCATCTGACGTCCGACGACGGCAGCGTGCGACGTGGCGCCGCCACGCGCTGTCAGAAATCCCTCCGACGCTTGCATGCCCGCGATGTCATCGGGCGACGTCTCCATCCGCACGAGCACGACGCGTTCACCTTGCCGCCGCAGCTCCACGGCGCGACGCGCCGTGAACGCGATGCGCCCCCCCGCCGCCCCGGGCGAGGACGCCAACCCTCGACCAATGACGCGGAAGTCCTTTCGCTTCACGGGATCGAACGTGGGATGCAAGAGCTGATTCAACGTCGGCGCTTCGATGAGTCGCAGCGATTCCTCCGGCGTCACCAATCCTTCATCCACCATGTCGCAGGCGATGCGAATAGCGGCCAAGCCGGTACGCTTGGCGCTTCGCGTCTGCAACATGAAGAGCTGCCCCTCTTGAACGGTGAACTCGAAATCCTGCACATCGCGATAGTGGCGCTCGAGCCGCTGGGCGATCTCCTCCAGTTGCCGGTAGACGTCCGGCAGAATCTCCCGCAGCTTCTGCAGGGGAAGCGGCGTTCGGATCCCCGCGACGACGTCCTCACCCTGCGCGTTCGGCAGGAACTCCCCGAACAGCTCCTTCTCCCCCGTCGCCGGATTGCGCGTGAAACCGACGCCGGAGCCGCTCGTCTCGCCCATATTGCCGAAGACCATCGCCTGGACGTTCACCGCCGTTCCGAGATCGTGCGGGATGTTGTGAATCTGCCGATACGTGATCGCTCGCTCGTTGTTCCACGATCGGAAGACGGCATCGCGTGCTTGCCGCAGTTGCTCGTGCGGGTCCTCGGGAAACGCTCGCCCCGTCTCCTGCTGGATGAGATGCTTGAACTCCTGCACCAGCTCTTTGAGGTCCTCGGCCGTCAACTCCGTATCGTGCTGCGCGCCCCGCGCCCGCTTCTTCGCCTCGAGCGCCTCCTCGAACTTCCGCTTCTCGACGCCGAGGACGACATTGCCGAACATTTGGACGAATCGGCGATAACAATCGTAGGCGAAGCGCGGGTTCTGCGTGCGCCGGGCCAGAGCTTCGACGGTCACATCGTTCAAGCCGAGGTTCAAGATCGTGTCCATCATCCCCGGCATGCTGAACTTCGCCCCGGAGCGGACCGAGACCAGAAGCGGTCGCTCCGGATCTCCCAATCGCTCTCCGCGCAATTCTTCCAACCGTCGCAGGGCCCCTTGGATCTCCTCCTCGATCTCCGCCGGCAGGCGGCCTCCGTTCTCATAAAAGATGCGACACGCTTCGGTCGTGATCGTGAATCCCGGCGGGACCGGCAGTCCCGCATTCGTCATCTCCGCCAGTCCCGCTCCTTTCCCCCCCAAGAGATCCCTCAATCGCGCCGAACCTTCGGCATGGCCATTTCCGAAGAAGTAGACGTACTTGTTCCCCATATCATCTCCCTCTCCGCAAAGATTCTCTTCCAGATTTCGAGGGCATGTGCCTCTTCTCTCCGCCGCCCCCGAAATTAAACACCCAATGATAGCTTGGTCCTCAGCTCGCGTTCAAGAACGTCGCGAAGCAGTCGCGTGAGCAGGCGATGGAGATGAAGGGCTTCCTCCGGCGTGGGAAGGGCAACCCACTCGCTCGGTGGACGCTTGAGCATCTCCGCCAAGAGCGGACGGTAGCCGGCGGAGATCACATGTCCCCCGAGCGTCCCGCCGCATCGTTCGCACCGCGGCGTCCCGTCGCGCGCGATCCAGACGGGCTCCTCGGGGCGAAACGCCCTCCCGCAAGCCGCGCACGCCTCCAACGAGGCGAAGAACCCCCCGAGCTTCAGCATCCACATCTCGAAGTAGGCAGCCAGGGCCGGAAGCGACGCGCCTTGTAAGAAGGTGTCGCGCGTCGCGCGGATCAAGCGATAGACGGCCGGATGCGGCTCCGCAGGTGGCTGAAAGGCGTCCACGAGTTCCGCCACGTGATGGAGAAACACCTCGCCTTCGGGCGTCGCGGCTCGCTCGAAGGGCGAACACAGCAACTCGCACCGCCTCAACACAGCGAGCTCTCGACCTTCCTTCTCGAAGAGAGAAGCGAGGATCTCCGAGAGCGGTTCCAAACACGCCCCGAATCGGCTTTTGGGTCGGCGCGCCCCACGAGCGACAGCTCGGATCTTCCCATAGTGGTGGGTGAAGAGGACAGCGATCTTATCCGCTTCGGCGAGCGGATAGGTCATCAAGACGAACGCTTCGCTCTCCTTAATGGCCATCGTCGTGGGGCGTCGTCCCGTGCTTTCGAAAACCTTCGTCAGGTTGACAGCGGGGCCTGCCTCCCAGTAAGCTATAGCTCCTGTATGTGGCCAGGTAGCTCAGTCGGTAGAGCAGGGGACTGAAAATCCCTGTGTCGGCGGTTCGATTCCGTCCCTGGCCACCACCGTGCCTATGCTTCCCCACCATTTCGCACGGCGAAGGCGAATGTCTCCGCGGGCGCGTGTTGTTGCCGGCGAATGCGGGGCTCACGGGCCGAGATATTCGGGGAGGACGTTTTGCCAGATGGTCTCCAGTTCGCGCACCGGAGCGTTGATGACCATCCGCCCGTCGAGCGTGACGCGGAAGTGTGTGCCGCCGACGCGCCCGAGCACGGTATAGGGGATGCCACATTCTCCCGCGATGCGTTCTAGCGTCGTCAGATGCTCGGGCTCCACCGTCACGATGATGCGCGACGGGGTTTCGCTGAACAGGAGCGAGATCGGCGAGCGGACGCCTTCGGTCGTCAGGACGAGATCGGCCCCGATGGCCTCGCGGCGATGGCTGGAGAAGCAGCATTCGACCAAGGCGATGGCCAAACCTCCATCGGAGCAATCGTGCGCGGACTTGATGATCCCTTCGGCGATGGCCCTCAGACACGCTTGCTGAACGGCGCGTTCCAAGTGGAGGTCGAGCCTCGGCACGGGACCACCGACGAGCCCATGCATCCAGGCCAGATACTCGCTGCCGCCCAGGTCATCGCTCGTGCGACCGAGGAGGACGATGAGATCGCCTTCGGCTTTGAACCACGGCGTGATCGGCAGCAAGGGGCGAGTCCGCCGTTCAGAGCTCCCATGATTGGCGGGGACGGAGTTCACGCCTTCGATCAACCCGAGCATGCCGATGACGGGCGTCGGGTAGACGCCGCGGCCTTCGGTCTCGTTGTAGAAGCTCACGTTCCCTCCGGTCACGGGCGTCTCGAACACCGCGCATGCCTCGGCCATTCCATCAATGACCTCGCTGAACGCCCACATGACTTCGGGACGTTCCGGAGAGGCGAAGTTCAGGCAGTTCGTGCAGGCAATAGGAAGAGCGCCGGTCACGACGAGATTGCGACATGCCTCGGCGACGGCCAATCGAGCGCCGGCGCGCGGATCCAGATAGCAATAGCGTCCATTGCCATCGAGGGTGAGCGCGATCGCTTTGCGCGTCTCCTTGATCCGCAGGACGGCGGCATCAGCCCCAGGCAAGAGGATCGTATTCGTGCGCACCATGTGATCGTACTGGCGGTAGACCCAGTGCTTGGAGGCGAGATTCGGCGAGCGCAGCATCTGGCGGAGCACATCTTCAAGCGGCGCCGGTTCGGCGTGAACCCGGTCCCACTGCACGCGATCTCCGGTCTCGACTCGCCTCATCGCTCGGTGATAGACCGGAGCGTCTTCGGCCAGGAGGCGGTTTGGAAGGTCGGCGACGAGCTGGCCGCGGTGGAATACGCGCAGTCGGCCATCCTCGGTCACACGGCCGATCTCAACAGCGTCCAATCCCCATTTCGCGAAGATCTCCTTCACCTCGCGCTCGTGCCCAGCGCGAACGACAAGCAGCATGCGCTCTTGCGATTCCGAGAGGAGGATCTCGTAGGCGGACATGCCAATTTCGCGTTGGGGCACGCGATCGAGGTCCAGTTCAATGCCCGTCCCCCCGCGCGCGCCCATCTCGCAACTGGCGCAGGTGAGACCCGCCGCGCCCATATCCTGGAGGCCCACGATGGCGTTGGTGCGCAAGGCTTCCAGGCAGGCTTCGAGGAGTAATTTCTCCAAAAAGGGATCGCCGACTTGGACGGCCGGCCGCTGCTCCAATGCCGATTCGGTGAATTCGGCCGAGGCCATGCGCGCGCCGTGGATGCCGTCGCGCCCGGTCTTCGCACCGACGTAGAGGACCGTATTGCCAGGACCGCTGGCGCGCGCGTAGAAGATGTGCTCGCGTCGCGCCAGCCCCACGGCCATCGCATTGACCAGGGGATTGCGCGCGTAACAGTCCGCGAAGAAGACTTCGCCGCCAACGGTGGGGACGCCGAAGCAGTTCCCGTAATCGGCGATGCCGCGCACCACCCCATCCATGATCGCGCGAGTGCGCGGGTCCGTGAGCGGACCGAACCGCAGCGAGTCCAGGACGGCGATGGGACGCGCGCCCATCGTGAAGATGTCGCGCAGGATGCCGCCGACGCCCGTCGCTGCCCCCTGGTAAGGTTCGATGAAACTCGGATGGTTGTGCGATTCGATTTTGAAGACGATGCACCAACCGTCGCCGATGTCCACGACTCCGGCATTCTCGCCTGGCCCTTGGAGGACACGAGGGCCGGACGTCGGCAAGCGTCGCAGGTGCACCTTCGAGGACTTGTACGAACAGTGCTCCGACCACATGGCCGCAAGCATCCCCAGCTCGACGGGATTCGGCTCGCGGCCCAATCGCTCGACGATTCGCGCGTACTCCTCCGCCGTGAGATCGCTCATAGCTTCCGCGCCAGTGGCGATGATCGCTCCAAAGGCGAGATTATAGCGGAAATCTTGACCGAGCCAAAGGTGTGCGGTAATTTTGATCTCCTCGAAAAGGCTCATGATTCCGGAGGACATGCGATGATACAAGCGACGCGCATTCGACGCGGGATGATCATCATTCATGAAGGGGATCCCTGTCTGGTCCTCGACTTCCGGCATGTGACGCCGGGGAATTGGCGCGCGATGGTGCAAACGAAGTTGCGGAACCTGCGGACGGGGATCTCGTTCGAGCATCGCTTCCGCTCGACCGACACGGTGGAGAAGGCCGTCCTGGAGGAACAAGAATTCGAGTACCTCTACCACGACGGGACGAGCTATTACTTCATGAACACGGAAACCTTCGAGCAGATCGCGCTGGATGAGGAAGTCCTGGGCGACGCTGTGAAGTTCCTCATCCCGAATCTGCGGCTCAAGGTCGTCTTCTACCAAGGGAAACCGATGGGCGTCGAGCTGCCCCCGACCGTGGATCTGCGCGTCGTCGAGACGGAGCCCAGTTTGAAGGGGGCGACGGTGACGGCGGTCAACAAGCCGGCGACGTTGGAAACGGGATTGGTCATCCAAGTCCCCCCTTTCGTGGAAGCGGGCGACGTCGTCCGCGTGGATACGGCTGAAGGGACGTATATCGAGCGCGTGAAGTGAGCCTTCACGTCCGAACGCGGAAGAGAAGGTACAGGCCGAGCGCCAGGAGTAATCCGTTCGGCCCCCATGTCGCCATGCGGGGAGAGAGCAACTCGTACCGTCCGAGCTGTTCGAAGAAGCCCAAGGCGAGCCAGTAGAGCAATCCGATCGCGATCCCCAAACCGATCGCGTGGCGAGCGCCTCTCCGACCAAAGGTCACGCCGAAGGGAAGGCCGAAGAGCGCCATGACGAAGACGGCAGCGGCATTGGCCCATCTCCGTTCTACGGCGAGGCGCAGATCCGTGGGGTCGAGCCCGCGTTCGGCGAGCGCGCGAATGTGCGCGCGCAGGTCTCGGGTGGTCATCGCCTCCGGTTTTTGAGGTGGCGATGCGAAGAGCGCCGTCGCATTCTCATCCGCGAGCCAGAGGTGATCGAGATATCGCTCGGAGCGAAGATGCGTGCCTTCGAATTCCCAGACCGAGACGCGCGAGAGCCGCCAGGCTGCCCGCGCCTCATCCCACTCGGCGAACTCGGCTTCCAGACGCCGACGGATGAGGAAGCGATCAGGGAAGAAGTCGAGGATCACGGGGGCGTTGAGGCGTCGTGCCGTGCGATCGAAGGCGGCGACATGCAGAATGCGCTGTGGCGTCCGAGGGCGATTCTCGCGAGTGGCACCGGCTCCTGCGGATGAGCTCGACGGTCCGGCATTCGTCCAAAGGGCCATCCAATTCGCTGCCGAGGAAGTGGGGGAGAGCTCCACGGCCGAAGGGAAGCGTCCCTTTTTGATGTAAAAGCGCAGCACCTCTTGTCGGGCATGAGCCCGTGGTACGACGCGCTCCTGCCAGATGGCGACGACACCTGACAGAAGCGCGCTCGCAATGAGGATTGGGGCAGCGGCGCGAGGGATTGAGACGCCAGCGGCCCGCAGGGCTGTGAGTTCCCCGGATTGGCTCAAGAGGCTCATGCTCACCAGCGCCGCCATCAGTGCCGTGGGCGGGGCGAGGTAGCTGAGCACGGCGGGCGTGAGGTGGACGAGGTATTCGGCCACGAAGTGCGCTGGGATGTGGTGGGTGAGGATGTCCGACGAGAGCTCGAAGACCGTGAAGATGATGAAGAGCGTCCAAAGGCCGACGAGGGTTGTCAGATAGAGGCTGAGGAATCGCAGAGCGATGTAGCGATCACCGATCGAAACGAAGAGGATGGGCGCCGCGATAGGGCTCGAGGTTGCGGGTGTTGGCTTCGTGCGCGGGCGAAAGAGGCGAAATACCCGTTGGAGCACCTGCTGTTCAATCTGCTGCGCGCGGGCTCGCAGATCATCCCAGGTGAGGGCGAGTTGAGCGCGGAGTGGCGGAGCGGCGGCTGAGGTCAATCGAAGGCGCTCGGCGAGTCCCTCGAGCATTCGAGTCAGGGAAAAGCGTTCCGAGAGTCGAAGGGCGCTGTAACTGGCCATGACGATGTTCCCCAGCCACAGGGCGATGGCCGGGGGGAGGCGTCCGGCGCGCGCCACGTTCTCGCCACCGAGTAAGAGCAAGTAGTATGCGGCGGCGAGCAGAATGCTGAGCCAAAAGCCGTAACTACGTCCACCTCGCCGACGGGTCGTCCCCAATGCGACACCCATGGCGACGAGGACGATCGGCGAGAAGCTCACGGCCATGCGCTTGTGGAATTCCGTGAGGGCGCGCCGACCAAGCGATGGATCGCGCCGCGCGGCCCAGAGTTCGGGGAGCGTCATCTCCTGGATTTTGCTTCGCACTGGGGAGAGGCCAGCTTCCAACTCCGTGCGCAGCTGTTCGGCCTCTCGCGATCGGGCATCGAAGCGAATCGTTGTGCGCGCGAAGGTCTCCACTTCGTAGCGAAGACCGCCTTCGGTGCGGCGGCGTTGGTGAATGGTGCCGTCTTGTAAGATCAGGTGCGAGCTGTCGGGCGTCTCTCCAAGCTCCAAGCGGCCGCGCGCCGCCGTGATGAACGTAGGGCCAAGGAGCGCATCCGGATCGGTGCGCCGCCCTTCGATGGCGAGGAAGATGTGATGCCATAGGTCGGCCTTCCGATCAACCTCGCCGATATAGAGGATTGTGCCCGCGAACCGGTCGTCGAAGACGCGCGGCTTCACGTGCAGGCGAATCCCTTGTAGGATCAGCTCGGCTCGGACCTCCTTCACGCGGCGCATGGCCTGCGGCATGTCGAAAGCTGCGAGATAGAAGGTCGCCGCGCTGATCGGGAGCGCCACAAGGAACATCGGGATGAGCAGGTGTCGTCGGCCGATGCCGCTTGTGAGCAAAACCGTCAGCTCATGATCCCCGTGCAGACGGCCAAGCCCGGTCATCGTGGCGACCAGAAGCGAAAGGGGGAGGGTGAGGACGAGGATCCGCGGGATGAGGGCGACAAGCAGCGTCCGCACAAGCATCGGCGGGACGTCGCGTTTCACGAACAGCTCGGCGAACTCAGCCATCTGGCTCGCGAGCACCAGGGTCGTGAACACCAGCAGGGCGAGGAAGAAATAGGGGATGATCTCAGCCAGAAGATACCGCTCGATGCGTCGCGTCATAGGCGCAGGGCCTGAGGCGCGTGTGCCAAATGACCGTCGTCCGCCGCCTGCAGGCGTTCGCTCAAGATCAAGGCGCGACGGTTCCCCTTCCACCGGACGAGAGAGAGCGCCGTCCTCACATCCTCGAATCGAAAGGCGTCGTGTTCGAGCGGATTGATGCGAATCGCTAGGCCCGCCGGGAGAACGGCCAGGAAGGAATGCTCGCGGATGAAGATGGGAACGCCCCCTCCGGACGAGAACGCGAAAGCGTGTATGTAGGGGAGAGGGAGAAGCGGTGGGCGATCGGGCGGGGCGACGTCTTTGAGATCCACGCCCGTCTCCTCTCGAACTTCTCGAAGGGCGGCATCAGCAGGCGATTCGCCAGGTTCGATCACTCCCGTGACGGGTTGCCAGAACCCCCCATCGCGTTCGGTGCGTTTCAGGAGAAGATACTTCCCCTCGGACGTGCGCAAGAGCACTTGCACGGATTCGGCCTCGATGGGACGCTCGATGAGCCGACGGTCGAAGACCTCTTGAAAGTGAACGAGCGCTCGTTCTTGGACCTGCTCCATCGGGACGGGAGCGCCGAGGAGTTGCGCCATTGAAGTCATCCGCACATCCGGCAGCCCGCAGGGGATGATGAGATCGAAGAAGCGCAAGTCCGTATTGACATTGAGAGCCAGCCCGTGCGTCGTGACCCAGTGGGAGAGATGAATACCGATAGAGGCGATCTTTTCGCCTCCTACCCAGACGCCCGTCTGCCCGGGGATTCGCTCGGCCGCGATCCCGAAGTCTTCGAGCGTACGGATGATGACCTCCTCCAAATCGCGCAAGTATCGGTGGACGTCGCGACGGCGCCCGACGAGCTTCAGGATGGGATAGATGACGAGTTGCCCCGGTCCGTGATAGGTGACCGCTCCGCCGCGATCCGTCTCATACTGGTCCACGTCATAGCGCGCGAGCACGTCGGGGGGGACGCGGAAGTGATCGGTCACGCTCGCGCCCAGATGGTGCGTCCTTCGCCCGATGGTCACGACGTGTGGGTGTTCGAGCAGGAGCAGCTGATCGGGGACGAGGTCGGCTTTTCGGGCGGTGGCCAGCAAGCGCTGCGCATCGAGACCGTCTTCGTACTCGACCAGCCCCAATCGTCGGACATGGCACGCAAGCGCGTCGGCATCTTCGGCGAACCCGTGGGCGAACGTCATCCGATCGTCCGATCGGTCGCAACCCGTCATGGGCTTCAGACCCCCGTCAACTCGAACGATTCGAGCGTCCGTTTGACGTGCGCCATGAACTGGTCGGCGACGGCACCATCAATGAGCCGATGATCGAAGGAGAGCGAGAAATAGGCCATCGCGCGAATGGCGATCGCATCGTCCTCGACGACGACCGGGCGCTTAGTGATCCGTCCAACGCCCAAGATCGCCACCTGAGGTTGGTGAATCACCGGCGTCCCGAAGAGCGAGCCGAAGACGCCCGGATTCGTGATGGTGAAGGTCCCGCCTTGAACCTCCTCCGGCTTGAGCTGCTTATTGCGAGCGCGCGTGGCCAGATCGTGCACGGCTTTGGCCAGTCCGACGAGGCTGAGCGTATCCGCGTTCTTGATGACGGGGACGATCAACCCCCACTCCAGGGCGACGGCAACGCCGATGTTGATGTCTTTCTTGTAGACGATCTTGTCCTCGGCGACCGAAGCGTTGAGGATCGGAAAGGCCTTCAAGGCGCTCACGCAGGCCTGGATGATGAAGGGCAGGTAGGTGAGTTTGACCCCGTGTCGTTGCTCGAAGTCCGCCTGCATTTGCTCCCGCAATCGGCTGACGCGCGTCATATCGATCTCGAAGAACGTCGTCACATGGGGAGCGACGCGCTTGCTGTAGACCATGTGTTCGGCGATCTTCTTCCGCATGACGCTCATCGGAACGATCTCGACGCGCTCCCCGGGGAGATAGGGGGGATAGAGCGGGACCTCTCGCTCACGGGCTTCCGACGGAGGCGCTTCGATCGGTTGTGGGCGTTCGGCGGGGCGAGCCGCGCGTTCTTCCAGATATCGGAGGACGTCGCGCTTGGTGACTCGCCCACCGCGTCCCGTCCCCTCGATCTCCGTGAGATCAATGCCATACTCTTGCGCCAACTTCTCCACGACCGGGGATGAACGCACGGCCTTCCGCTCCGCGCGCTCGGCGGGGATGGTGATGCGGATCTCCTGCTTTTGCTTCTCCCAAGGATGGGGCGGGATGAGGATCTCGCGCATGGGCGATTCTTCGACCGTGGGCGGAGCGACGCGTGCCGGTTCGGGCGTCGGCTCCTTCGGCGCGGCTACCTCTGCCGCGGGCTCCACGCGCGCGCCCGCTTCGGGCGGCGGAGCCTGGGCCGCTTCCCGATCCGTCTCGATATAGGCGACGACGGTTTGGATGGGAACGGTCTCCCCTTCGTGGACGAGGACTTCAGCCAAGACCCCTTCAGCCGGCGAGGGGATCTCCGCGTCCACTTTATCCGTGGAGATCTCAAACAGCGGTTCATCCCGGCGGACGTAGTCCCCCGGCTTCTTGAGCCATTTGGTGACCGTCCCTTCGGCGATGCTCTCCCCCATTTGAGGCATGATGACTTCGATCTTCATGCGACACCTCCTTTGAGGGACGCATAGGCATCCCTCGATCCGTTGATGCTCAATAGTTGGCGACCCATCGGACGGCTTGAACGATCTCCTCCACCTGGGGGAGGAAGAATTCCTCCAGCGGAGGGCTGAAGGGGATCGGCGTATCCGGCGCCGTGACGCGCACGACGGGTGCTTCCAGATACTCGAAGATGCGCTCGTTGATCCGCATGGCGATCTCTCCGGCGATCCCTCCCGTGCGCGTGTCCTCGTGCACGATGACGGCGCGACCTGTCTTGGCCACCGAGCTGAGGATCGTCTCATCATCCAATGGGAGCAATGTGCGCAAGTCCACGACCTCGACTTCGATCCCCTCCGGCGCGACGATCTCCGCCGCTTCGAGGGACTTGTGGAGCATCCATCCATAGGTCAGGATGGTGACGTCGCGGCCCGGACGCTTCACATCCGCTTTCCCGATGGGGACGATATAGTCGCCCTCGGGCACTTCCCCTCGGATGCGGCGATAGAGATACTTGTGCTCGAAGTAGAGCACGGGATCTTCATCTCGGATGGCGGCCTTGATGAGGCCCTTGGCGTCGTACGGGGTGGCGGGCTCCACGATCTTCAATCCGGGCGTGTGGAAGAAATATGCTTCGACATTCTGCGAGTGAAAGGGACCGCCGTGCACGCCACCGCCACAGGGACCGCGCACGACGATGGGAACGCCGGCACCCCAGCGGTATCGGCACTTCGCGGCGAAATTCGTCAGCTGATCGAAGGCGATAGAGATGAAGTCAATGAATTGCATCTCGGCGACCGGGCGCAGACCCACCAAGGCTGCTCCGATGGCCGCCCCCACGATGGCTGCCTCCGAGATCGGTGTGTCAATGACGCGCTCCTCGCCGAAGTGTTCGATGAAGCCTTCGGTGACTTTGAAGGCGCCTCCGTAGACGCCGATGTCTTCACCGAGCAGGAAGACGCGCTCGTCGCGCTCCATCTCCTCCCAGAGCCCTTGGCGAATGGCTTCCAAGTAGGTCAGCACGGGCATGGTGCCTCCTCACGATCGAGTTTTCATCGCCGGTTCGTGCGGCGGGGGGGCCGAAGCCGGTTCCGAAACGGGAGGCGTCTCGGCATAGACTCCCTCCAAAGCGATGCGAGGATCGGGCATCGGCGATTGCTCCGCGTATTGCAGATCGGCCTCGATCTCGCGTTCGATACGATGGGTGATGGCCTCAAAGTCAGTCTCATCGGCCAGGCCGTGCTCTTTCAGGTAAGCCTCCAAGCGCACGATGGGATCGCGTTTCTGCCAATATTCGAGCAACTCGCGAGGGACGTACCACGCGTCATCGTGTTCGGCGTGACCCCGCATGCGGAAGGTCTTGACCTCCAGCAGCGTCGGACCCAACCCCTCGCGCGCACGTTGAATGGCGCGACGCGTAGCGTGATAGACGGCGATGACGTCGTTGCCGTCCACCGTCTCGCCGAAGATCCCGTAGCCGATGGCGCGATCGGCGATATTCTCGATGGCCATCTGCTTGTGCTTGGGCGTCGAATAGGCGTAACCATTGTCCTCGGCGATGACGATCAAGGGGAGCTTCAGGACGGCGGCGAAGTTCAAGCCTTCGTGGAAGGCTCCTGTGCTCGTCCCGCCATCGCCGATGTAGGTGAGGGCAACTGACCGCTTCCGTTGCAGCTTCGACGCCAGGGCGATTCCGGCCATCACCGGGATGAGATCGCCGAGATGGCTGATCGGGGGGATGATGCCGCGCTCGACGCTCCCGAAGTGGACGATGTTATCCTTGCCGCGTGTGGGGCTTGTCCCTTTGCCCATGTATTGGGTGAAGATCTCCCACGGGCGGACGCCGCGCACGAAGAGCGCGCCGAGGTTTCGAATCATCACCGCCAGGAAGTCTCCCTCTTCGAGAGCATAGGCGCTGGCGACGGACTCCCCCTCCTGCCCGAGACTGCGGTAGAGGCTGCCCACGATCTTCCCCTGCCGGTAGAGGCGTTGCAATCGTTCCTCCACCATTCGGGTCAACTTCATGTAGTAGTACATGTCCAGGAGCTGCTCGCGGGTCAAGGTCTCTTCCATGGCTGACTCTCTCCACTGGAGACGGGGATGAGAAGCGGGGCATAACGCCGCGTCTTCTTTGGCTCGTAAAGGCGCATACCGTCCCTCGCTCCGTGAGTCATTACTATAGCGGAGGCCGCGCGGTGGCGACAAGCGGGGCCTCTGATATTTCAAGGGCCGCGAAGCCCCTTGAATTTCCCCTCGAGCGGGCTATACTTAAGGTGAAACGCCAACAAGGGAGGAACGGACGTGCTCACGAAGCTCAAGGAACGACTTGAGGCCGAATTGCGCGCTTTGGAGAACGAATTGAAGTTCGAACTGCCCAAGGAGCTTCAGAAGGCTTTGGCGCATGGCGACTTGCGGGAGAACGCGGAATATCAGGCGGCTCTTCAGCGCCAGGAATTCGTGCGCGCGCGCATCGCGCAGATTCGCAAGCAGCTCTCCGAGCTCTCGATGCTCAATGTGAACGCGCTCCCTCGGGATCGGGTGGCCTATGGTTCCACGGTCACGCTCTTGGATCTGGACACGGGCGAAGAGGTGACCTATCGGTTGGCGCTCGGGGATGAAGTGGATCCCGAGCGCGGGATCATTTCCGTCTCGTCCCCAATCGGCTCGAGCCTCTTAGGGAAGCGGGAAGGGGATGAGGTGATCGTTCGCACACCGGCGCGCACGCGCCGCTTTGAGATCATCAAGCTCGTCACACTTCCGCAAGAACTCGAAGGAGGCGAGGCCCCGTGACCTTCGGGGCGGTCATGGCGTCAGATAGATCTCTGCGCCCGACTTCCGAAACTCCTCGGCCTTCTCCTGTAATCCGGCGGCTCGCGCCTCTTCGAGCGGGAGTCCTTTCTGGGCGGCGTACTCGCGCAGCTCTTCCGTGATCCGCATGGAGCAGAACTGCGGGCCGCACATGGAGCAAAAGTGCGCCAGCTTCGCCCCTTCGGCCGGAAGGGTCTCATCGTGATAGGCCCGCGCCGTCTCTGGATCGAGGGAGAGATTGAATTGATCCTCCCACCGGAATTCGAAGCGCGCTTTGGACAGGACATCATCCCGCAATTGTGCCCCTGGATGCCCGCGCGCCAGATCAGCCGCATGTGCCGCGATACGATAGGCGATCACACCGTCTTTGACGTCTCGCTTGTTCGGTAGCCCCAGATGCTCCTTCGGCGTGACGTAGCAAAGCATTGAGGCTCCGTACCAGCCGATGAGCGCCGCCCCAATGGCACTGGTGATGTGATCATATCCGGGCGCGATATCGGTCACCAGCGGCCCCAGCGTGTAGAACGGCGCTTCCTGGCACAGGGCGATCTCCTTCTCCACGTTCTCCCGAATGAGTTGCATGGGGATGTGACCCGGACCTTCGATCATGACCTGGCAATCCATCTCCCAAGCGATGCGCGTCAGTTCGCCCAGGGTCTCCAATTCGGCCATCTGCGCCTCGTCGTTGGCGTCGGCGATGGAGCCCGGGCGCAACCCGTCGCCCAAGGAGAACGCCACATCGTAGGCGGCCATGATCTCGCAGATCTCTCGGAAGTGCGTGTAGAGGAAATTCTCTTGATGATGCGCCAAACACCACTTGGCGATGATGGAGCCGCCGCGGGAGACGATCCCCGTCACCCGATTCATCGTGAGGGGGATGTGCTGGAGCCGAACGCCCGCATGGATGGTGAAGTAGTCCACCCCTTGTTCGGCTTGCTCGATGAGGGTGTCGCGGAAGATCTCCCAGGTCAGTTCTTCGGGCTTCCCTCCGACTTTCTCCAGGGCCTCGTAGATGGGAACGGTTCCAATGGGCACGGGCGAATTCCGAATGATCCATTCCCGCGTCTCATAGATGTTCTTCCCCGTCGAGAGGTCCATGACCGTGTCGGCTCCCCAGCGAATCGCCCAGAGCATCTTCTCGATCTCTTCCTCGATGGAGGAGGCGACGACCGAGGTCCCGATGTTGGCGTTGATCTTCACCAGGAAGTTTCGACCGATGATCATCGGCTCCAATTCGGGGTGGTTGATGTTGGCGGGGATGATGGCGCGGCCGCGGGCGACTTCTTGTCGGACGAATTCCGGAGTGATCTCGCGCGGGAAGGACGCGCCGAAAGCCTCCCCTCGATGTGGGGGACGAGCCTGCGGATAAGCTCGGGCGATCTCGCGGAGGATGTTCTCGCGCAGCGCGACGAACTCCATCTCTGGGGTGATGATGCCTCGGCGCGCATAGTACATCTGCGTGACGCGGTGGCCGGGCTTGGCCCGTAGGCGCGGACGCCGCGAGGCGATCGGCAGTCGGTCCAAACATGCCCGGCGGCGCTCGGAATCGGCGATGACCTCCACATCGCCACGCTCTTGGATCCAGGCCAGACGGATCGGCGGCAGGCCTTCGCGCACGTTCACCGAGACCTCTGGATCCGTATACGGACCGGTGGTGTCATAGAGATAGATCGGGGGATTCTCCCGTCGGACGCCATCTCGGCCCACGGTCGGAGTGAGCTGCACTTCGCGCACGGGGACGCGAAGATCGGGGCGCGTCCCTTGGATATAGACCTTCCGCGAGGCCGGAAAAGGTGGGATCCGCAGCGCTTCCCCAACTTGCGCGAGTTCTGAGGCGACCTTTCTCGGCATATTCGATGCCTCCTGCTCGAGACTGCGAAAGAGGAAAGTGTATCGAGGGCGCGATCCGGAGGCAAGGCCGACCTCTTGGCGTGTGCTTTTTGACGCGGGGGGGCGAGAAATCTCGCTCCGGAGGGCCAGGCGTTGTCTCCCCCAATCTTTAAGCTTCTGTGCCTCTTTGACTTGCACATGAGGCGGGCGTCCGCCGCTGTGGTCCGGAATTTGCTTTCAAGACGCATGTCAAGGGGTCTTTTTGCTCAAAGATAGCCTATGGGAGGGGGCCTATGGGAAGGGGAACCGTGCGGAAAGAAGCGTGGCGGACCTACTGCGGGGCGCCTGTGGCTCCGCTCTCGAAAGGATTGCCGAAGCTCGTCGAGTCCATCTGCCCAGAGTGTCATCGCATCATCCCGGCGCGCCTCTTCGAGCAGGAAGGGCGGGTGATGATGGAAAAGCGGTGTTCCGAGCATGGCGACTTTCGAGACATCGTCTGGTCCGATGTCCGACTCTACCTGAAAGCCGAGCAATGGGCTTATGAAGAGGGGCGCGGAGTCTCCAATCCGGCTGTTCCGGACGCGGTGCTCTGTCCGCAGGATTGCGGCCTCTGTCAGATGCATGTGAGCCACACGGGTTTGGCGAACATTGATTTGACGAACCGGTGCAATTTGACCTGTCCCGTCTGCTTCGCCAATGCGAACGCGGCCGGCTATGTCTATGAGCCGTCGCTCGAGCAGGTCTCTCGGATGCTGCGGCAGTTGCGCGAGATGCGCCCGGTGGCGGCTCGAGTCATCCAATTCTCAGGTGGGGAACCGACGATCTATCCCCACTTCATCGAAGCCGTCCGGATGGCGCGAGAGCTGGGATTCTCGCACATCCAAGTCGCGACCAACGGCCTGCGGTTTGCCACCGAGCCGGACTTCGCCGAAAGGTGCGCCGAGGCCGGATTGCATACGCTCTATCTCCAATTCGATGGCGTGAGCGATGAGGTCTATCGCCGGACGCGCGGACGACCGCTGTGGGAGCTGAAGCAACGAGCTGTCGAGGCGGCCCGTCGGGCGGGATTGAAGATCGTCTTCGTCCCGACGGTCGTGCGCGGGGTGAACGATCACGAGGTCGGTCGCATCCTGCGCTTCGCCATCGAAAACATTGATGTCGCGTCGGGCATCACGTATCAACCGGTGACGTTCACCGGGCGCATCGCCCAGAAGAAACGGGAGCAGATGCGCTATACGCTCACCGATCTGGTGAAGGACTTGGCCGAGCAAACGGGGATCGTGGATACCTATCACGACTGGTACCCCACGCCCTGTACCGTCTCGTTCTCACAATTTCTGAGCGCCTTGCAGGGGGAGGAAACGATCGCCCTCACCTGCCACCCCCATTGTTCGCTGGCGACCTATCTCTTTGTGGACGCGCAGACGAAGACGGCGATCCCCGTCACGCGCTTTGTGGACGTGGAGGGGATGTTGCGCGCGTTCCGCGAGTGGGCGCCGAGGCTCGGACGACTCCCCTCGAAGACGCTTCGAGCTCTTGCGGCCTGTGCCGTCCTCCGGCGGTTCTTTCGTCCGGAGGTCGCGCCGCCCGGCTTGACCTACGTGAAGTTCCTCCGAACGCTCGAAGGGCTCGTGGACAAGCGCATCGGGCGCGGAGAGAACGAAGAGCGGCTCACCTATCGTACGCTCATGGTCGCCGGGATGCATTTCATGGACGCGTACAACTATCAGCTCGATCGCGTCATGCGTTGCGTCATCCACTATTCGGCTCCCGATGGGCGGATCTATCCCTTCTGCACGTACAATTCGGGGATCACGTTCCGCGAGCGGATCGAGCAGAGCTTCTCGATCCCCTTGGAGGCGTATCGTGCGTCTTCCGAGGAAGGCCCGATGACGACGAGGACCATCGTGAAGGTGTGACGCTTGCCGCCGATCTTCGCGCTCGGGCAGAATATAGCTCTATCGTCGAATGGAGGGAAGGGCGTATGGAGCTGAAGATCGTTCCCTTGGAGATCCCGTCCGGGTGCAACATCATCGTCGGGCATGCGCATTTCGTCAAGACGGTCGAGGATCTCTACGAAGTGATGGTGACCAGCTCGCCGCACATCAAGTTCGGATTGGCATTCTGCGAGGCTTCCGGACCGTGTTTGATTCGCTCGGAAGGGAACGATGAGGAGCTCACGGAGGTGGCGGTTCGGAACGCGCGACAGTTGAGCGCCGGGCATACGTTCGTGCTCCTCTTGCGAGAGGGATATCCCATTAACGTCCTCAATGCGATCAAAGGGTGTCAGGAGGTGTGCACGATCCACTGTGCGACGGCCAATCCTGTTCAGGTCATCCTCGTGGAGACTGAACAAGGGCGAGGGATTCTTGGAGTCGTGGATGGATTCGCTTCCAAAGGGGTTGAGGGGGAGGAGGAGAAAGCGAAGCGGAGGGAACTGCTCCGAAGGATTGGGTACAAGCTTTAGTCATTTGGTCCGGCGGATCGGAATCGGCGTCGAGGTCGCCTGACAGGCCCTGATCATCTGGAGGATAGTGCCGTGAAGGGGCGACTTTTCCAAGCTCTGAGGGGTATCGTGGGGCGCGAAAGGGGAAAATCGCGTCTGATAATGTTTTCTTGAACCAGTGGGCTTTGGTAGGCATGGTGTTTCGCCGAGAGTGAAATCGGTGCGTCGTACGCTCGTGAGCCTTCAGGAGATCACTGGTGGGGGAGGGAAGTGGGGAAGTGTTGGGCAGCGAGTCGGCTGATGATGGCCGCGCCGCGGGCGAGATAAGGTGAGGTGAAGCTCTTTTGCCACAGATCGAGGCGCCAAGGGAAGACGCTCAGAGCCAGATAAAGGACCGAACAAATGGCCCATCCGCGCAGCAGGCCGAAGAGCCCACCCATTCCGTGATCGAACCAACTGAGGTGAACGCGGCGCAAGCCCGAATGCAGCGCGCGCGCCAGGAGGAGGCCCAGGAAGAGCACCAGCACGTACACGCCGAGAAAGGCCAACAACTGCGCCATCGTCTCCGATTCGGTGAGAGGGCGGACGAGTGGGACGGCTCCGCGATAAGTGGAGCTGGCGAGGAAGAATCCGGCGATGGCAGCGGCCGTCGTGATGACGCTTCGCGTGAATCCGCGCCAGAGTCCTCGGAGCGTCGAGAATCCGATCACAAAGAGGACGGAGGCATCGAGGATCGTCATAGCTTCAAGTCCGCGCCGGTCAGAAGGCGATAGGCGATCACATACCGCTCGGCCGTTCGCGCGATGATGGATTCGGGGAGGCGAGGAGCCGGCGGCGTCTTGTCCCATCCGATGGACTCCAGGTAATCCCGGAGGAACTGCTTATCGAAAGAGGGCTGCGGCCGTCCGGGCGCGTAGTGATTGGCATCCCAGAAGCGCGAGGAATCTGGCGTCAGGGCCTCATCAATCCACACGAGCGTGTGATCTCGCCATCCGAACTCGAACTTCGTATCGGCGAGGATGAGTCCTCGGGTGAAGGCGTACTCGGCGGCCCGTGAATAGAGGGCGAGGCTCAAGTCCTTGAGCTGGCGCGTCACTTCGGTTCCGATGCGATCGGCCATCTCGGCCTCGGAGATATTGATGTCGTGGCCTTCGGCGGCCTTGATCGCGGGCGTGAAGATGGGTTCCGGGAGCTTGGCCGCCTCGACTAAGCCTGCGGGCAGACGAAGGCCGCCGACGGTTCCGGACTGCTGATACTCTTTCCATGCGGATCCGGCGAGGTATCCTCGCACGACGCATTCGATGGGAATGGGGTGTGTGCGTTGGACGAGCATGCTGCGAGAGCGAAGCACGGCGCGCTCGGTCTCCGTGAGCCCATCGAGCGCGTGGACATCGGTCGTGATCACGTGGTGGGGGACGATGGATTCCAGGAATTGGAACCAGAACGCCGAGAGCTGAGTGAGGACGGCTCCTTTGCCAGGGATTCCGTCGGGCAGGACGACGTCGAAGGCTGAGACGCGATCGGTGGCGACGATCAGGAGGCGGTCATCGCCGACGGCGTAGATATCGCGAACTTTTCCACGTCGTAGGAGCGGATAGGCGGTGAGATGGGTTTGCAGGACGACGGGCATGAGGTTCATGGCTTGAGCATCGCCTCGAGCGTCTTCGTCAGCTCGTTCACATAGCTCTCCGGATCGGCGAAGCCCACGTGCGGGGGACCGATGGGTGCTCCTTGGCGATCGAGGATGAGGAGGGCGGGGACGCCTTCGGTTTTGAACTCCTGCAGGATGCGCGCTTCGGGATCACGGAGCACGGGCAGGCGCACGCCCAGGCGAGAGACGAACTGTCGGAGCTGGTCGTTGGAGACTTCGGGATCATCGATGCTGACCCAGAAGAAGGCGACCGGACGTCCTGCGTATTGATCGGCGACCCTTTGCAGGACGGGCAGCTCCTCTCGGCAGGGTGGGCACCAGGTGGCGCCAAAGGAGAGGACGACGACCTGTCCGCGGTAGCGCGTCAGGTCCACCGTCCGACCATCGAGCGCGGGGAGTTGGAAGAGGGAGGATCGTTTCTGCGCGGGCGTGCCAGAGAGGGCAAACGTGACAAGAGCGAGCGCGAGGATCTTTTTCATAGGCCTCATCTCCGAGTGAGGAACTTTAGCACAGTGAGCTTCATCGGAAAAGGGGGTGGGCGCTTCCCTCGCTCTTGAGGTAGGCAGCGAGGAACTGCCCCGTATAGGACTGGGGGACGCGCATGATCGCTTCCGGTGGGCCTTGCGCGACGACGTAGCCACCGCGTTCTCCGCCTTCGGGCCCGAGGTCAATGATCCAGTCGGCGCATTTGATGACCTCCAGATTGTGCTCGATGATGATGACCGAGCCGCCAGCGGCGATTAAGCGGCGGAAGGCGGCGATGAGCTTTTGGATATCATCGAAGTGGAGGCCGGTCGTTGGTTCGTCGAAGAGATAGAGCGTGCGGGCACTGGTCTCTTTGGCGAGGTGGGCGGCGAGTTTGAGGCGTTGGGCTTCGCCGCCGGAGAGGGTTGTCGCCGATTGTCCGAGGCGGATGTATCCGAGGCCGATGTGATCGAGGATCTCCAGCCGTCGTGTGATCTTCGGCACATCGGCAAAGAAGTGGAGCGCTTCGCGGACGGTCATATTGAGGACTTCATGGATGGTCTTCCCGCGGTAGCGGATTTCGAGGAGGGCGGGTTGGAAGCGCATCCCTTGGCAGTGCTCGCAGACGAGCTCGACATCGGCCAGGAATTGCATTTGGACGGTCACTGTGCCATTGCCCTCGCAGGCCTCGCAACGTCCGCCGGGCACATTGAAGGAGAAGTGGGCGGGAGTGAGGCCGCGGGCTTGGGCCTCGCGCGTAGAGGCGAAGAGCTCGCGGATGGCATCGAAGACCTTGAGGTAAGTCGCCGGGTTGGAGCGCGGCGTACGTCCGATGGGCGATTGATCCACGAGGACGATCTCATCGAGCCCTTCTCCCCCTTCGATCTTGCGGACGGGGCCGACGGGATGGGGCCACTCTCCGCGTTGTTTCTTGAGATTGGCGTAGAGGACGTCGTAGAGGAGTGTAGATTTGCCCGAGCCGGAGACGCCCGTGATGCAGACCATCAGCTCCAGGGGGATATCCACGTCAATGTCCTTGAGGTTATGAGCGCGTGCGCCGCGGATCTTGAGGCAACGCCCGGTCGGGGAGAGGCGATGCGCGGGGATGGGGATACTTAGTTCGCCGCGCAGATATTTCCCGGTCAGCGACGATGGAGAGCGTTGGAGCTTTTCGGGCGGCCCTTGGAAGACGACCTCGCCGCCGTGTTCCCCGGCGCCGGGGCCCAGGTCAATGACGTGATCGGCGGCTAGGATCATCTCGCGATCGTGCTCGACGACGAGCACCGTATTGCCGATGTCGCGTAAATGCTTGAGCAAACGGATGAGGCGGTGCGTATCGCGCGGGTGCAGGCCGATGCTCGGCTCATCCAGGACGTAGAGGGTGCCGACGAGCGAGGAGCCGAGACTCGTCGCCAACTGGATGCGTTGGGCTTCGCCGCCGGAGAGGGTGAAGGCGGGCCGATCGAGCGTCACATAGTCCAGGCCGACGTCCACGAGGAAAGCGAGGCGCTGGCGGATCCCCTGAAGCAATCGGCCGGCGATCGCCTCTTCGTGAGGCGTGAGCGCGAGGGCGTTGAAGAAAGCGGCGCATTCGCCGATGCTCATGGCGCAGACTTCGGGGAGCGTCTTCCCCCCGACGCGCACAGCCAGGGCCTCGGGTCTCAAGCGCGTGCCCTTGCAGGCGGGGCAGGTCGTATAGCCTCGATACTTGCTCAAGAAGACGCGCACGTGCAGCTTGTATTTCTTCGTCTCCAGCCATTCGAAGAAGCCGCGGACACCAGGGAAATCATCCTTCCCCTGGATGATCCAGCGTTGGTGTTCTCGGGAGAGGTGGGCGAACGGGACGTCGGTGGGGATCCGCATGCGACGGCAGAAGGCAAGTAATTCCTCCTGCGCCCATTCGAATTGAGGTTTCGTCCAGGGTTCGATGGCGCCTTCTTGCAGGGAGCGTTGCCGATCCGGGATGACCAGATCGAGATCGAGTCCGATGAGGTTGCCGAAGCCTTGGCACTTGGGGCACGCGCCGTGGGCACTGTTGAAACTGAAGAGCTGCGGTTCGGGCTCGAGGTAGCGGGTTTGGCATTGCGGGCAGGTCAGGTGCGCCGTGAAGGTGAGCTTCTGCGGGGGCTCGCTGAGGAGCACGATCTCGGCGACGCCGTCGCCTTCGCGATAGCAGAGCTCCAGCGAATCGATCAAGCGGGAGCGAACATCGGGACGGAGGACGAGGCGATCCACAAGGACGCTCGCCTCGTCGAGGGGGGGCGGGGCTTGGAGATCGGCGATTTCCACGACCTGGCCTCGCACGTAGAGGCGCGTGAAGCCTCGCTGCTGCAGGGCGAGCAACAACGCCTTTGGCGAGAGTTCGTTTCGGCGAGCGCGCCCGTTCTCGGCCTTGCGGGCGAGGGGGAAGAGGACATAGAAGCGGAGTCCTTCGGGCAGTTGCAAGAGGCGATCGGCGATCGTCTCCGGGGTTTGGCGAATGACTTCGTGATGGCACGTCAGGCAGTAGACGCGCCCGATTCGGGCAAAGAGCAGTCGCAGATAGTCGTAGATCTCCGTCTGCGTGGCGACGGTGGAGCGCGGATTACGGCTGAGCGGTTTTTGTTGGATGGCGATCGTTGGGCAGAGGCCGATGATCTCGTCCACCTCCGGCTTCCTCATCCGTTCGAGGAATTGGCGGGCGTAAGCGGAGAGGGACTCCACGTATCGGCGCTGGCCTTCGGCGTAGATCGTATCGAAGGCCAGGCTCGATTTCCCCGAGCCGGAGACCCCGGTGATGACGGTCAAGCTCCCGTGTGGGATCTCGCACGTGATGTTCTTGAGATTGTGGACGCGCGCGCCGCGCACAATGAGCGTCGTGTGCTCACCCATAACCGAGGAAGTATAGACCGGTTCGGCGAGGATGAGCAACGCGGGCGCGGCGCATTGTCTTGGCGAACGGGTGTGCTACAATCTTGCTCAAGCATGGAGGAACGCTTCATCGCAAGGGGGGACCGATGAGGGAATTCGAGAAGGTCGAAGAGGTGAAGGAGGAGAATCCGCTCGACTCGATGCTTTACCATTTCGATCAAGCGGCGCGGCTCTTGCGTTTGGAACCGGACCTGTACACGTTCATGCGGTATCCGAGTTTGGAGGTGACCATCTACATTCCCGTGATCATGGACGATGGGCATCTGGAGGTCTTCGTGGGGTATCGAGTGCAGCACAATTTCGCGCGGGGACCGGCCAAGGGGGGGATTCGCTTCGCGCCCGATGTGACGTTGGATGAGATTCGGGCATTAGCGGCGTGGATGACGTGGAAGTGCGCGGTGGTGAACATTCCGTTCGGAGGAGCGAAAGGGGGGGTCGTCTGCAATCCGGCCGAACTGTCACGGGGGGAGCTGGAACGCCTGACGCGGCGTTACACGGCGCAACTGTTGGACATCTTGGGGCCGGAGCGGGACGTGCCGGCGCCGGACTTGAATACGGACGAGCAGGTCATGGCGTGGATCATGGACACCTATTCGATGCACGCGCGGCATGTGGTGACGGCGGCGGTGACGGGCAAACCGATTGGGCTAGGGGGATCGGCGGGGCGGCGCGAGGCGACCGGGCGCGGGCTGCTGATTGTCGCGACAGAGGCCTTTCGGCATCTGGGGATTTCGCCCAAGGGGGCGCGGGTCGTCATTCAAGGCGCAGGTAATGTGGGAGGGGTTGCAGCTCGGCTCTTCCATGAAGCCGGGTACAAGGTGATTGCGATCTCGGATGTGCACGGAGGCCTCTTCAACCCTCAAGGCTTGAACATCCCTGAGGTCTTGGAGTACCACCGCTTGGAGAGGAGCTTTCGTGGGTATCCTCATGCGGAGCCGGTCACCAATGCGGAGCTGCTGGAGCTGGAGTGCGAGATCCTGATTCCGGCGGCCGTCGAGAATCAAATCACCTCGCGCAATGCGGAGCGATTGCGGTGTCGGATCCTCTGCGAAGGGGCGAACGGGCCGACGACGGCGCAGGCGGATCGGATTCTTCAGGAGCGTGGGGTCTTCGTGCTGCCGGACATTTTGGCCAATGCCGGCGGGGTGACGGTGAGTTACTTCGAGTGGGTGCAGAATCGAATGGGCTATTACTGGAGCGAGCGGATCGTGAATCACCGATTGAAGGAAGTCATGATCAACAGCTTCCGCGATGTGCTCGGCTATGCGACGCGCTATGGCGTGAGCATGCGGACAGCGGCGTACATGCTGGCGATCGATCGTGTCGCTTATGACGTGCGGATGCGGGGGATCTACGCGTGATTCCAGGGGGGAGGGAACGATGGGGCGACGGCTCGTTGGGGGCATCGTCGGGGGGGTGCTTGTGGTGGGATTGGCGAGATGGGGACAGGCGGAAGGGGGGCTCCTCTGGCACTGGCATCCGATAGGGCCGTATGGGGGAGAGGTGCGGCGGCTGGCTGTTGATCCGCGACATCCGGATCGGGTTTGGGCCGGGACATGCGATGGGCAGCTCTATGTCTCCGAAGACGGTGGGGAGAGTTGGGCGAGGCGCAGCGAATTCCATCGCCCGGGGTTCTGCATCTCTCGGATTCTCGTGGACGCCGAGGATTCGGAGACGATCTACATCGCCGGGTGGTACGTGTTCACCGAGCGAGGGGGAGGGATTTATCGGAGTCGCGATGGAGGGCGGACGTGGATGTTACTGCCGGGGACGGAAGGACATTCGGTACGGGCTGTGGCGCAAGCGCCGAGCAATCCGCGCGTTTTGATCTTCGTGGCGCTGGAGGGGGTCTTCCGCAGTGAGGATCGAGGGGAGTCATGGCGGCGTATCTCTCCGGCTGAGGATCCGGAGATTCGGAACGTGGAATCCATTGCGATTCACCCGGACTCGGATCAGGTGCTGTATGTGGGGACGTGGCACTTGCCCTGGAAGACGGCCGATGGGGGGCGGACGTGGATGAGGGCGGGAAGCCGAGAGACGGGGATCATTGACGACTCCGAGGTCTTCAACATTCTCATTGACGAACGAAATCCGGAGCTTCTGTGGTTGAGCGCGTGCACGGGGGTCTATCGTTCGGTGGACGGAGGACGGCGTTGGCAGCGGGTGGCGGGGTTGCCATCGCGCAGCCGTCGGGTGCTGGCGTTGGCGAAGCCAGTGGGGCAGCGGGACGTCCTCTTTGCAGGGACGACGGAGGGGCTGTGGCGGACGGGGGATGGTGGGAGGACATGGCGTCTGATAACAAACCGAAGGTTGACTGTTCAAGACATCGCTCTTCATCCGCAGCGTCCGCACCGAGTGCTCATCGCAACCGAAGACGCGGGCATTTGGCTCAGCCGAGATGGAGGGACGACGTTCCATCCGTCGAGCCGTGGGGTCTCAAGCTGGGTGATCACCGATGTGCTGCTGGATCGAGAGATTCCCGGGCGCATCTATTGTGGCGTGATGCGGGGGGGGCTGGAAGGGGGTCTTTTCCTCAGTGAAGATGGGGGGGGGAATTGGCGGGCGCGTCCTCTCTGGGGGGTGAGAGCGATCCTTCAATCGCGGAGGGATGGGCGGCGGCTGTTCGTCGTCGCCGAGGGAGGAATCTTTGTCTCAGAAGATCGGGGAGAGAGCTGGCGGAAGGGGGCGCCACTTGAGGAGAGCATCGTACAGATTGCTGAGGCCGGGGATGGGAGACTTTGGGCATTGACCTCACGTGGGCTTTTTCAATATGACGAGTCGCGCGGATGGTGGGAGCGGATACCTGTGGCGCCGGGGCGGTCTCTGACGGCACTGCACATTGGGCGGAGGATTTGGATTGCGGGGGAAGGGCGCCTCTGGGTAAGCGAAGATGGGAAGGCGTGGGAGGAAGGGAGATTGCCGGATCGCGTGGGCAGAGTTCATGTGATTCTCGAACACCCGAGTGATCCTGCCTTTCTCTTTCTCGGCACGTCATTTGGTCTCTATCGGTCTCGCGATGGGGGAGAAACTTGGGAACGGTGTGCTCACGGACTTCCTTACGCCGATATTGCGACGATCGCTGTTCACCCGAGCGATCCTCGATGGATGTTGGTGACGGACTATCGCACGGGGGCTGTGTATCTCTCCTCGGATCGTGGAGAGACGTGGCGGCGGATTGATGGAGCGGTGGGGGCATGGGCATGGGTCGGGGCCTTCGACCCTCACGACGGGGGACGCATTTTCATCGGTTCGCGTGGGATGGGCGTGTACGTTGGTCGAGGGGCGGTGCAACTGTCGAGCGAGAAAAAATCCCCTTGACTTTTGGGCGAGATTCGGACAAGATGCTCGCGGGCATATGCGGATGTTGTGGCACAAGCGGCTGATCCTGTGGCGAAGGAGGGACGAGGATGCGCGTGCGATATCTTGGACTTGTGGGAGTTGCTGTGCTCGTCGTTGCGGGAGCGTGGACGGTTCGGTGGTGGTCGCTCTTTCCCCTTGATGGACTTCAGGGGATCGCTCGATCCTCGGAAGAACGATCGCCGGATATGGGACGACCGGCGCTTCGGCTCTCGGCTTCTGAGGTCGATTTCGGGGAAGTCCCTATAGGCAGCGTTCGGGAAGCGTCGCTTCTGCTGACCAATGTGGGGACGGCACCATTACGGATCTCGGAGATTCGAACGGAGGGGCGGTTCTCGCTTCTGCGCGCGCCGTTGCTTCCGGCGCGAATCGGTCCTGGGGTGAGCGTGCGGGTGAACGTAGCGTTTGCGGCTACGGGGCTTGGGGTGACCTCGGATCGGCTACGGATCATGAGCGATGCCCCTTCGGGCGTGCTTTCGATTCCGCTCCGGGCGGTCGCCGTGAGCTCGAGCGATCTCTTGGCTAAGGGCAAACCGACGGTGAAATCCGCGAAGCGTCCGATGCGCGTGGCCCGACGCGCGCCTGAGCGGGCGGCACCCATGGCTGAAGTCCGACTCCCGCTCCCGACGGCTGATTCAGGAGTTCTTCCGGTCGTTCGATCGCTCCTTGAGCTCACCTCATTTCTCAAGGCCGAGGATGTAGGAGCTCTTCAACCGATTTCTCTTGAGGCATCACTTGAAGTCGGGAGCGTTTCGAAAGCTGACCTCAAGCCATGAGGAAGGGAGGAGGTCACAATTGAACCGATCGAGCGAACGTCGAGTGCTCGTGGAAGGCTCGCGAGCCGTGTGACGTTCTAGAACGGAACGTCTTCCTGGCCGGGCTCGAAGCTGGAGATAGAGCTGAAGGGTTCTTCGGCGATCCCTTCCTCCTCGACGGGCTTGCGGTCGAGAAAGCGCACATCCGAGGCTTCGATGCGAAGTTGCGTTCGCGGTAGTCCCTCTCGGTCTGTGTATTCATCTAGGTACAGCCGTCCTTCGACGTAGACCAGGCTCCCCTTTTTCAGGTACTGGTGAGTGAGCTCGGCCAGTCGGCGCCAGGCGGTGACGCGGAACCAGAGCGTTCGTTCTTGAAGTTCTCCTTGAGCATCGCGTCTCCGCTCATTGGTCGCGACGGAGAAGGTACAGACGGGGATGCCTTGAGGCGTATAGCGAAGCTCCGGATCGCGTCCGAGATTTCCAATGATGATGATCTTGTTGAACGACATACGCGTCTCCTTGGCGAGATCACCGGCGACGGCGAGGCGTCGTCGGACGGGGTTCCTCGATCGGGACGCCGAGCTGCTGTAACCGCTGACGAGCGGCGTTCACCTCGCTCGAAGGGACGGGTTGTCGAGCGACTGCGCGCAGTTCGGCGATGGCCTCCTCTTGGCGGCCCAATTCCAAGAGCGCGAGCGCCTTCTTCAGACGAGCGGCCAGCGCTTTATCGCTTTGCGGATATGTTCGCAGAAGGGTGTCGAATTCGGCCACGGCCTCTTCGTATCGGCCGAGACTATAGAGACATTCGCCGACCCAGTATTGGGCATTGTCGGTCGTCTCCAGTGACGGGAAGCGTTGCACATATTGTCGAAACTGGTCGAGCGCTAGCTCGTAGTTTCCCTTGAGATACTCACCGTAGGCCGCGCTGAAGAGTTGGATCGGGTCTGTGGGATCAATGGACGCCGTTCGACGTTGGGCTTGGGCGAGCTGTTCTGAGAGCGTGGCGATCCGATCATGGAGTTGGATCAAGCGTTCGGAGGTCGTGCGCAGATGCGTCTCCAAGGCCGTGAGGCGGGAGTCCATTTGGGTGATGAAGCCGCTTGTACGCGTTTGCGTCTCGCTGAGCGTGTGCTGGAGTGCCGAGAGCGTGCGCTGTAAGGTGGCGACGTTCTCGCCAAGCTGTCCGAGAAGCGCGAGCCACTGTCCTTGGCTTCGGTCGAAGGATTCCTGCAGATCGCGCAGTTGCCGCTGTAGAACGAGGACCTCGGCCTGAAGCTTAGCGATCGCCTCCAGCTCCTTCTTCCCGGCTTGAGATGGAGAGGAGAGCAAGAGCAAGGCGATGGCCGTCAAGCCGAGGCCATGCGAGAACCTCCATCGTCGCATTGTTATCCCTCCTTGCGTGCGGCGCGACCGAGTGGACGGCGACCACGCCCGACGCCAGATGTTACGACAGGTGCGAGCCGAAGGCAAGATGGCGGAGACCCTTTGACGAAGGGTCTCCGCCGCCGATCAACGTCTGGGGGGTGTGGGATCGCCGCCCTGGATATAGACGAACTCGTCGCGCCGATTCAAGGCCCAGGCGCGCTCGTTGCTCTCGGCGACGGCCGGGCGCGTCTCTCCGAAGCTGACCGTTTGAATGCGCTCGGGAGCGACGCCGAGACTGATGAGGAAATCGCGGGCCGCGTGAGCGCGACGATCGCCCAGGGCCATGTTATACTCCTCCGTCCCTCGTTCATCGCAATGGCCTTCGATGCGGAAGATGATCGTGCGGTTCTCCGGGCGATTCAGCCACTCGGCCGCGCGGCGCAGTCGGGCCTGAGCTTCCTCGTCCAGTTCCGCGCTATCGAAGGCGAAGTAGATCGTCCTGACGATGTCGGCGAATTCGGCCGAGATATTGCGCGGTGGTGGCGGTGGCGGTGGAGGTGGGGGTGGGGGCGGGGGTTCGGTGACGGTGAGCGTCGTGCTAGCTGTGGCTTCGCCTCCGGGTCCGCGAGCGATGGCCGTGTAGGTCGTCGTCTGAGGTGGGGAGACGACGCGGCTACCGCTTGGTTCGACGGGACCCAGACCCGTGATCTCCACGGTTTGGGCATCGGTGCTCGACCATCTCAGCGTCGCCTGTTGACCGCGCTCGATGCGCGCGGGGGCGACGGAGATGGAGACGGTCGGGCGCGGTTGGATGACCTCGACGCGCGCCAGCGCTCGAGCTTCGCGCTTGCCGCGTCGGGCGATGGCTTCGTAGGTGGTCGTCTCCGTCGGGGCGACCTTCATCGTCCCGGATTTCGCGACCGGCCGGGCATTGATCGTCACCGTTTGCGCGTGCTTGGAGGTCCAGCTGAGCTCCACCTCCTCGCCGCGATTGATGCGATCGCGGGAGGCCGTGAGCGAGATCTGCGGCCGGCACGCCGACCCGAAGACGATGAACGAAAGCGGGATGAGGATCCAGAAGTATCGCCTCATAGCGTTTCTCTCCTTTCGATGAGATGCACCACTTATCGCGCCCATGCTGGCGAACGTCCTCCGATATGGGTGATCTGTCGAACGCCCGTTCCATCGATGTGCATGAGGTAAATCTCGAAGCGCCCCGTCCGATCCGACTGGAAGGCGAGATGTCGCCCGTTGGGCGCCCAGCTGGGACTCTCGTTACTGCCGGGGCCGTCGGTCAGCTGGACGATCTCCCCTGTGGCGACGTCCATGAGGAAGATATCGAAGCGGGAGGCTTGCGGGGGCCGCCAGGCGAAGGCGAGGAAACGTCCGTCGGGAGACCAGGCAGGCGAGTCGGCGAAGCCTCCGCGGTCGAGCACGCGGCGCAGATTAGCGCCCTCGACGTCGATGATGTAGATCTGCGGGGTACCGCTGCGATTGGAGATGAAGGCGATCTCGCGCCCCGTGCGCGGATTCCACCGTGGGGAGGAGTGGATCACGCCGCGCTCATTGGTGAGCTGTCGGATGATGGAGCCATCGGCCGAGGCGACATAAAGCTGCGTGCTGTTGCTGTCCTTGCTGGAGCAGAAGGCGATCCAGCGGCCGTCCGGAGAGAAGACGGGCGAGATCGTCGTCCCTTGCGGAAAGTGAGGGAAGGGAAGCGGCACGCCTTCGGGATAGGATCGAATGTGGATATTGGGGACGCCGGTGAGCAGAGAGACGTAGGCAATCTTGCGGCCATCGGGAGACCAGGAGGGGAAGAGGGCCGTCGAGCCATCGCGGGTGAAAGGACGGACGTTCGCGCCGTCGTAATCCATGACGTAGATCTCGCTCTGGCGTCCTTGGCCGGAGACAAAGGCGATGCGGCTTGTGGCGATGCCGTCAAGGCCCGTGAGGGTTTTGACGATCTCATCGGCGATGACGTGGGCGGCCCGGCGCGCCTGTCCGATTGGGAAACGATGCTGTCGGGCGTAGAGTCGTTGTCGGGCTTGGACATCGTAAAGATAGGCTTCGACGATCAACTCCTGGCCGATGAGGCTCACATTGCCGAAGACAAGGTAATCGGCGCGCGTAGGATCGCTGCCCCAGGCGGCGAAGTCCACTTGTTCAGGGTCGGCAGGCCGGTTCGGCGGATAGAGGCTCTGCCCGAGGAGATTCGCCACGCGGGCGAAGTCCAGATCTTGTGCGAGGACCTGGCGGATGAGCGCGGCAGCCGGGATGGCCGGTTCATTCCTGGGCACGAAGTCGGCGATGGCGAGGGCAGGACCTTGGCCCGGCGCGACGATGATCTTACCGATCTCCTGGCGCAGATTCGACGGTTGTTGAGCGAATAGCAAGAGGCCGATCAGCAGGAGCATGTGCCCCGATGTCCGCATCTTTTCTGCAATCTGTGAAATCTGTGGTCGCGTCAGCATAGGCCTAATACTGGAAGTAGATCTCCGCGATGGCTTCGCGAACGCCGGGCAGGAAATCCGGCGGGAAGGGGATCGGATGGCGATTCAGCTCCAGAAGTGCTGCTTCGACGCGCGTGTCCACGATGGGATTACCGCTTGAGCGGATGAAAGCCGCCGGGTCCAGGCGTCCGTTCACGATCGAGAGGATTCGTCCGTCGCGAGCGATCCGAACGCGGACGATGACGAAGCGTTGCCCGAGGGAAGCTGTCGGCGTGAGGCGGTAGTAGGTGCTGAGCGCTTGTTGGAGACGGCGCCCGTAGTCGGATCCTCCGGGGATTCCGGTCCCGCCACCTGGGCCGATGCCGAGACCGACGCCACCGGCCAAGGGAAGGGTTGGACCGACAAGCGCGCTCGTGCCTGTCGAGCCGCCGATCTCCTGCCGACCTGTGTACGGGCGGGGACCATGTACGACCGGGCGATCCGTGGTGATCGCGTGCGGTTCATGGGGGCGAGACGCGCGGCCGGGAAGGACCACCTCCGGCTGAACATCGGCTTGGACCTTCTGCTCGATCCGCGCCGTCGAGAGCCCTGGCGTCTCGGCGAGCGCTCCGGTGGGTAACTGGGGGAAGAGCTTGGCGATCTCCCAGCTCTCGGCGAGGCCGACTTCGATGGCGGAGCCGCCACCACCTTCGCCTCCTGGACCGGCGATCAGGAGGAATTCAGCCGTCGGGCTGCCGAAACGCAACACGGTGAGCAGTAGGCCGAGGGCGGCATGCCCGGCCAGCGAGAGCGCGAACCACCGGTCGAATCGTCGCGTCATCGTTGGACTTCCGTCACCAGGCTCACCGAAGCTCCGGCCTCCTTGCACACGCTGAGGACGTAGGCGATGACCCGATACGGGGTATCGCCGTCGCCGCGGACGTAGACGCGTCTCTCCGCGAGCCCGGCCAGGGCTTCGCGCAATCGGTGAGGCAGCTCGTTGACATTGATCGGCGTCTGAGCGGCGCGTCCGCCCGAGCTGAGATAAATGTTCCCGTCGCGATCGACCGTCACGAGGATGGCGCTGGCCGAGAGCGCTTGCGACTCGGCGGTGCGCGTACGGGGGAGATTCACGTGGATGCCCGTTTGCAGCAGTGGGGCTGTCACCATGAAGATCACCAGCAGCACGAGCATGACGTCCACAAGGGGCGTCACGTTGATCTCCGAAAGCGACGAGTGCACTTGCCGATCATGACCGATGAACGCCATAGGGGGCGGCGCTCCTTTCGGCGATCTCCAAGAATTCGAGGGTGAAATCCTCCATGAGCGTGGAGACCGCGCGCAGGCGGCTCACGAAATAATTGTAAGCCATGTAGGCTGGGACGGCGACGAAGAGTCCGAAGGCCGTGGCCACCAAGGCTTCGGCGATGCCGGGGGCAACGGCCTGGATCGACGTCTGCGCTTGAGTGGAGAGGCCTTGGAAGGCCAAGATGATGCCGACGACAGTACCAAAGAGGCCGATGAATGGGGATGAAGTCGCGATCGAAGCGAGTCCGCTGATGCCCTCTTCGAGGTGAGCCATCTCGGCCAAGGCGGCGCGCTTAAGCGCGCGTTCGATCCCTGGGCGTTCGAGCGAGCGACCGTCCCCGGCCATCTGCTCGCGCAGGCTCTCGTAGCCGGCGCGGAAGAGCTCCACCAGCGGGCTCGGGCGATAATGAGCGCTCACCTTGTAGACGTGATGTGGATCGCTCGTCGTCCGGAACAGCTCCAGGAAGGCCGCCGATTGCCGCGCGAGGCAGCGAAAGAGGGCGTATTTCCTCAAGATGAGGGCCCAGGAATAGATCGAGAGAAGAGCGAGCACGAGCAGAACGACTTTCGCCGGAAGCGAAGCGTGCGCGATGAGCTGATAGACATCAAACGTCGCCTGCACGAGCATTCGATCTCCCTCGCTGAGACGTTCACCTACGAGAGTCATGATTGTACCGGCTGAATCGTTTGGCTGTCAATTTCGCTGCCTGAGGGATGGTGACAGCAATGGCGATCTATGATACACTTGCATCCGATGTTGAGGTTTCTGAAAGTCGCCAACATCGCCGTGATCGAGAACGTGGAGGTGGAGTTCGAGCCGGGGCTGAATCTGTTGACGGGGGAGACGGGCTCGGGGAAATCTCTGCTTGTGGATGCTGTGGCGATGCTGCTTGGGGAGCGGGCTGGGGGCGATATGGTGCGTTCGGGGGCAGCAAGGGGGTACGTCGAGGGGGTCTTTCGTCTGGAGACGTGGCCGGAGGAAGTGATGGCGCTCTTTCATGAGGCGGGCGTCGACGCGGACGAGGAGCTCATCCTGCGGCGAGAGATCTCGGCCTCGGGGCGGAGTCGGATCTTTGCCAACGATCGGTTGGTGACGCAAGCGTTCGTGCGCGCCGTGCGCCCGCATCTGGTGGATATCTACAGCCAGGGCGAGGCGCCGATGGCGCTTGTGGGGGGGAGACCGCTTCGGCTGCTCGACAGCTATGCGCAGGCGGAGGACCTGCGGCGGCGCGTTGAGGAGTTGGCCTCGGCCTATCGGGAGACCGAGCGAGCCTTGGACGACCTCTCTCGAGCCGAGGCGGAACGTCTGCGGCTTTTGGACATTTACCAATTTCAGATTCGCGAGATCGAGCGGATTCGTCCGACGCTTGGCGAGGATGAGGAGCTGGGGCGCGAGCGGGCGCTGCTGGCCAACGCTGAGAAGCTCTTTCAATTGGCGCAAGAGGCGTATGCGGAACTGGATGAGGCCGACGACTCGATGACGCGCAAGGTGGCGCGCGTATATCGGCGGCTGGAACAGCTGCGAGAACTGGATGGGCGCGTCGCGAGTGCGGTGGAACTGCTGGAGCGAGCGCGCGTCCTTCTGCAAGAGGTCGCTTACTTCTTGCGAGACTACCGGGAGGGGATACGGTTTTCGCCGGAGCGGTTGGCCGAGGTGGAGGGGCGGTTGGCGGAGCTGGAGCGGCTGAAGCGCAAATATGGGCCGACGCTTCGTGACGTGGTGGAGACCTTGGCTGAGTTGAAGGCCAAGTACGAGGAGTTGGCGAGCGCGGATGTACGGCGCGAGGAGCTGGAGGAGCGGCGGCGGCGATTAGAGGCGGAGTATCGTCAGGTGGCCGGCGAGCTGAGCCGGAGGCGGGAGCACGCGGCGCGGGCGTTGGAGCGCGCGGTGACGACCGAGTTGCGAGCGTTGGCGTTCGAGCGGGGGCGATTTCAGGTGGCGCTGGTGCCGGTGGAGGAGTTTCCGAGCCCTGAGGGGATGGAGCGGGCGCAGTTTCTCGTAGCGTTGAATGTGGGGGAGGAGGCGCGACCTGTGGGGAAGGTTGCTTCCGGTGGGGAGCTCTCTCGAATCATGTTGGCGTTGAAGACGGTGGCCTCGCGGTGGCATGGGGCGCGCACGTTGATCTTCGACGAAGTGGATGCGGGGATTGGGGGTCGGGTGGCCGAGATCGTCGGAGAGCGGCTGAAGCGATTGGGGGAGCGGTATCAAGTCCTGTGTGTGACGCATCAACCGCAGATCGCGCGTTTCGCCGATGCGCACTATCGCGTGGTGAAGGAAGTCGTCGGGGGGCGGACGCAGGTGCGGGTGGAGCGTCTCGGTCAGAGGGAGCGCGTGGAGGAGCTGGCGCGGATGCTCGGGGGGCGGGAGATCACGGAGGCGGTGCGCCGGCACGCGCGGGAGCTGATTCGAGGTTAACTCTTTGATATTTGGCGAGATGATTTCAATGTCGGCGGGCCGACGATGAAGCGCTTCTTCATCGAGACATTTGGGTGTCAAATGAACGTCGTGGACTCGGAGAAAGCGGCGGCGTTGTTGCGCCGTCTCGGCTACGAGTGGACCGATGATCCGGAGCAGGCCGAGATCATTCTGCTCAATACCTGCTCGGTGCGGGAGAAGCCCGAGGAGAAGGTCTACACGCGGATTCGGCAGCTGCGCCGTCAGCGGCGGGATCGAGTGCTCATCGGGATCATGGGATGCGTGGCGCAACTCTACGGACGGAAGCTGCTCGAACGCGTGCCGGGCGTGGATTTTGTGCTGGGGACGCAAGCGCTCGGTGAGCTGCCGCAGATTGTCGAACGCGTGCGCGCTCGGGGCGAGTCTGGGGTCGTTTGGACGCGCACGCCGAACCGTCCGGAGTTTCTGGAGATCTCTCCGGCCGAGCGGCGTCAGCGCCATGTCGCCTACGTGACGATCATGGAGGGGTGCGACAAGTTCTGTTCCTTCTGCATCGTCCCCTTCACGCGCGGGCGCGAACGGAGTCGCTCGCCCCTTCGGATCCTGGATGAGCTGCGGGCGCTCGCTGAGGCCGGCTATCGGGAAGTCCACCTGCTTGGGCAAAATGTCAACAGCTATGGTCTGAGCGATCGGATCGAGGGAGGATGGCCTCTGGCGTTCCCCGACCTCTTGCGTCTTGTGGCCGAGCAATCGGGGCTTCCTCGCATCAAGTTCACGACGTCTCATCCGAGGGACTTCACGCAGGAGATCGTGCGCGCGATCGAAGCCTATCCAAATCTCTGCAATTGGGTGCATCTGCCGCCACAGGCGGGATCGGATCGGATTCTGGCTCTGATGAATCGGGGGTACACGCGGGCCGACTATCTGCGGCGCGTTGAGTGGATTCGATCGGCGAAGCGGGAGATCGCTCTGACGGGGGACATCATCGTCGGATTCCCTGGGGAGACCGAGCGCGATTTTCAGGAGACGCTCCGGTTGATCGAAGAGGTGGAGTTCGACGGGGTGTATCTCTTCAAGTACTCACCGCGGCCTGGGACGCTGGCGGCGCGGCTTCCGGATCAGGTGCCCGAAGAGGTGAAGACGGAGCGCTTCTTGCGCTTGGAGGAGCGGCAGCGGGAGATTCAGCTGCGGAAGCTGCAGCGATATGTCGGTCGCATTGTTGAAGTGTTGGTTGAAGGAAGAAGTGCTAAGTCCGAATTGCATTGGGCCGGCCATACGACAGATAATGTCGTCGTAAATTTCGAAGATCCAAGAGAGAACATCGAAGGAGCTCTTGTGAAAGTTGAAGTCACAAGAGCGAATCCGCATAGCCTCTTCGGGCGGAGCCTCGAGGTTCTCCGTTCAGCGTGAGGGACCGGCTATGGAACGCGAAGTGAAAGTGCGCGGGCTCATCCTCGATCCGGCGAACAACTCGCCGGTGGTCATCCTCAAGGATGTGGCCTCCGAGGCGATGTTGCCGATTTGGATCGGGGTGTTCGAGGCCAATGCCATCGCCATGGAGATCGAGAAAGCCGTGCCGCAGCGGCCGATGACGCACGATCTGTTGAAGAACGTGATCGCCCAACTTGGCGCGCGCGTCGAACGCGTCATCATCACCGATCTCATCGACAGCACCTTCTATGCCGTCATCGTGTTGGACGTGGAAGGGGAGAAGGTGATCGTGGATTCGCGTCCGAGCGATGCCATTGCCTTGGCGCTTCGGACCGATAGTCCGATCTTCGTCGCCGAACATGTGCTGCGCAGCTCGCGCAGCGTGATCCGCGATGAGGAGGTCGAGGAAGAGTGGCCTGAAGACCTCGGAGATGAATCGAGCGGCAGATCGTACTGAGGAGACTCGTGGTGGGCGGCGCGGAGAAGGCGATTCGATCGGTCGTCATTGCGATCGCGAATCAGAAAGGCGGTGTGGGGAAGACGACCACGGCGATCAATCTCTCGGCCGGATTGGCACGCCGAGGATACCGGGTGCTCCTTGTGGATTTGGATCCGCAGGCCAACAGCTCGCTCTCCTATCTGGACTTGCGCGAGATTGAGGTCTCGATCTTCGATTGGCTCATGGATCGTTCGGTGACGGCTGAGCAGGTGATCTACGGGACCTCGGTCCCGAACTTGGAGGTCTTGCCCTCGCGCATCAACCTGGCCAAGTTCGAGAGCATGCTCCTTGGAGAGCTGGACGCGCCTTATCGGGTGAAGGATCGGTTGGATCCGATCAAGGGACGGTATCACTTTGTGATCCTGGATACACCGCCGACGCTCGGATTGCTCACGGTGAACGCCTTGGTGGCGGCCTCGCATTTGATCATCCCGATTCAGTCCTCCTACTTCGCCTTGGAGGGGACGGACGATCTGCTGGAGACGGTGGAGAAGATCAAGGCGCGCCCCAATCCGAACCTGCTTCTGCTGGGCGTGGTCGTGACGCTCTACGATCGGCGGACGAGCATGGCTCGGGATTCGTTGGAGCAGATCCGACAGGTCTTCGGTCCGCAGGTCTTTCGGACCGTCATCTCGCGCTCGGTGCGCTTGGAGGAGAGTCCGGCGTATCGGGAGTCGATCTTCACCTTCGCGCCCCAGTCGACGGCGGCGCAAGAGTACGACCAACTCTGCCAGGAGGTGATCGAGCGTGTCTAGACGAGGACTTCCGGCGAATCTTCGGTTGCGGCATGATGCGCACTTCGTCGAGCTGCTCGCCTCGCGCACGGGGGCTCCGATTGGGCGGATGATCCCTGTGGATCGGCTCGATCTGAATCCGGAGCAGCCCCGTGTGGAGATCGGCGATCTCTCGGATCTGGTAGCTTCGATTCGGGAGAAGGGCATCTTGGAGCCGCTTCTGGTGCGACCGCAGGAGAACGGGCGCTTCCTGATCATCAGCGGGGAGCGTCGGTATCGGGCGGCCTTGATCGTCGGTCTGCGCGAGGTCCCCTGCATCGAGATGGACGTGGATGATCAGGCGGTCGCCGAGATCAGTCTGATCGAGAATCTGCAACGCAAGGACCTGACGCCGTTTGAGGAAGCGCAAGGCTTCAAGATGTTGGTCGAGCGGTTCGGCTACACGCACGAAGAGATCGCGCGCAAGATCGGGAAGTCGCGATCGTCGGTGACGGAGACGCTCGCGCTGGCGGAGATGCCGGAGGAGATCAAGGAGCTGTGTCGGCGCGCCGACATTCAGTCGAAGTCCGTGCTTTTGCAGATCGCTCGCCTCAAAGATGTGGAGCAGATGCGGGCGCTCATCGAGCGCATCCGCCGCGAAGGATTGCGTCGCGACGACGTGCGGCGCCAGAAGAAAGCGACGTCGCGCCGACCTCGGCCCTTCGTCTATCGGTATCGCACGGCGGAGTTTCGCTTGGAGGTGCGATTCAAGAAGTCCGAGGTGAGTCGGCAGGAGCTGATCGGCTGCCTGCGACAGGTGGCCGAGGAGATCGAACGATCGGAGGCATTAGCGTGAGGTTCGAAGGCGCTCGCGCTGTTTCTTATGTAACCACCGAGCGAGCCGTTCGAGCCAAGGGAGGAAGGGACGGATCAATCGAGCTCGAATCCCCGTGCGCGTGCGCGCGTAGAGCGAGAGATGTCGGTCCACGTAGTTGCGAACGGCCTGTTCGTACTGTTCCTTCCGGATGCCGTGCGAGAGCGTCAGATAGTAGTGCTGCGCGATGAGCGACAGCAACGTGGCCGTCACATTGGCCCGCAGGGCCAAGCGAGCCGAGAGGCGTTTCCAAAACGAGCCTTCTGGGGTGAGAGGCTTCAACGCGATCTCCATCCACGCTTGAGGCGAGCCGGGCATCTTCGGATGATAGAGCCCGGGCAACTCTCGCCGCATCTGTGGGTCCAGGCGCGAATCCGTGATATAGTCCACCAGGATGAGCTTACTCACCCCGCGCGTGTGTTCTTTGGGGACGATCTCCAAGACGGACTGGATATGAGCCAGCAGCTTTTGATAATTGAGGTTCACGGTCGCTCGATTCTCGATCTTCATCGCTCACTCCGATCGTCGTTCGAGTCGTTCGAGCCGTTGTCTCAGCTCGCGCAACGAGCGGTACATCTCGGGCAGGCGGGCGAAGAGGGCCGAAGCCCGCAGCCAGAGCTTGTTCTCGATGGCTGGATAACCGGAGACGACGCGATTGGCTTCGACCGAAGAGGGGATGCCCGTTTGCGCCGTCGCGACCACATTGTCGCCGATGCGGAGGTGACCGGCGACGCCGACCTGACCGGCCAACAGGACGTTCCGCCCGATCTCGGTGCTGCCAGCCAGGCCGACTTGGGCACACAAGAGCGAATTCTCCCCCACCTTCGATCCGTGGCCGACCTGCACCAGATTGTCGATCTTCACGTGGTTGGCGATGACAGTCTCCCCGATGGCCGCTCGATCTATGGTCGTGTTCGCGCCGATTTCGACCCAATCGTGAATGACCACCCGTCCCGTTTGCGGGATCTTGTACCAGCGACCCTCCGGATCGCGGGCGTATCCGAAACCATCGGTGCCGATGCGCGCTCCGTTCTGGATGATGACATGGGCGCCGATGATCGTGTTCTCGCGGATGGTCACGTGGGAGTGGACGGTCGTGTACGCCCCGATGCGGACGTTCGGGTAAATCATGCAATGCGGGTAAATGGTCACATGGTCGCCGATCTCGCACTCGGCGGCGATGATCGTGTACGCTCCGATGCGGACGTGCGCGCCGAGCTTCGCCGTGGGGTGCACGATGGCCGTCGGGTGAATCCCCGGCTCCGGCTGTGGCGCGCGGTAGAAGAGCTCCAGCGCCTTGGCGAAGGCGAAGTACGGGTGAGGGGTGCGCAGCAAGGCGATGGGAAATGGGGCGAAGTCTTCAGAGACGATCACGGCCGAGGCGCGCGTCGTTTTGATCAAAGGGGCGTACTTGGGGTTGGCGATGAAGGTGAGCTCTCCGGGACGGGCATCGGCGATGGGGGCGATGCCGGTGATCTCGAGGTCCTCGCCATCGAGCTTGGCGCCAATGTGTCGAGCGATGTCGGAGAGTTTCATGGCTGAAAAAATCTAAAGCGACGGTCGCCGAGAGTCAAGACGGAGGGCAGACCATGTCGCGCGATCTCGTGCGGGAATTCCTGACATATTTGAGGGTCGAGCGCGGTCTCTCGGCCAATACGATCGAAGCCTATCGTCGTGATCTGGAGCGAGTGGCCGCTTGGGCTCAAGCCGAACGTCAAAAGGATCTTCTGAGCCTCTCGCGAGAGGATATTCGACAGTTCTTGCGGTGGATGAGCGAACGGGGGCTTGAGGCTAAGAGCGTGGCGCGCTGCGTTGTGACATTGAGAAATTTCTTCAAGTTTCTGATCCTCGACGGCGTCGTGAAGTACGATCCAACGATAAGTCTTGAAACTCCAAGATCATGGCAGACACTTCCGAAGTTCCTTACACTCGAAGAGGTTAATCTTCTTCTTGAACAGCCTGATGTTAGTCGCGATATTGGGATTCGCGATCGCGCCATTCTCGAAGTCCTCTACGCGACGGGGGTGCGGGCTTCGGAATTGATCGCCTTGCGGCTTGGCGATGTTGACCTCGACAAGGGCGTCGTGCTGTGCCTGGGGAAGGGGAGTAAAGAGCGTCTGATCCCGCTCGGGCGATCGGCCGTGGAATGGCTCTTGAAGTATCTTCCCATACGGCAACGGTGGTTAGGGCAGAGGACATCGCCATGGCTCTTCATCTCGCCGCGCGGACGGCCCCTGACGCGTCAAGCTCTGTGGAAGCTAGTCGCTCGATATGGACGCGCGGCCGGCTTGGGGCGGGTGATGCCGCACATGCTGCGACATACCTTCGCCACGCACCTTTTGGAGCACGGAGCCGACCTGCGGTCGGTTCAGATGATGCTCGGCCACTCGGATTTGAGCACGACGCAGATATACACCTACGTCACCAACGAACGGCTCAGGCAGATCTACGATCACTGTCATCCTCGAGCCTGACCGAGCGTTTTCTTGACAGGCGGATCGGCCGTGTGATACAGTCTGGCGCCTGCGAATCCAAAAAGGGGAGGCATGGGAGTGGCGAACATCCGGTATTTCACGTCGGAATCGGTGACCGAAGGGCATCCTGATAAAGTTGCCGATCAGATCGCTGATGCCGTGTTGGATGAGGTTTTGCGGCAGGATGAAAATGGTCGCGTTGCGTGCGAAGTCCTTTTGACGACGGGGCTCGTGCTGATTGCTGGAGAGATCACGACGACGGCGGATGTGGATTACGCGCGCGTAGCGCGGCAGGTGATTCGCGATATCGGATATACGCGCGCCAAATACGGATTGGATGGGGAGACTTGTGGCGTCATGGTGGCGGTCACCACGCAATCTCCGGATATCGCCGCTGGGGTGGACTCGGGTGGAGCCGGAGATCAGGGGATGATGTTCGGCTATGCCGTTCGCGAGACGCCAGAGCTGATGCCTCTGCCGATTCAGCTGGCGCATCGGATCACGCGGCGCCTCGCTGAGGTGCGGAAGCAAGGGGTCTTGCCGTATCTCAGGCCAGATGGAAAATCGCAAGTGACGGTCGTCTACGAAGGCTCGCGTCCGCTCTACGTGGACACGGTCGTCGTCGCCGCACAGCACAGCGATCGCGTGGAGGCACGGACGGTTCGCGAGGATGTCATCGAGCACGTGGTGAAGGCAGCGATCCCTGAGGAATTGATCACCAGCAAGACGAAATACTATGTGAATCCGACTGGGCGGTTCGTCATCGGAGGACCGCAAGGAGATTCGGGGCTGACGGGGCGAAAGATCATCGTGGATACCTACGGAGGAGCCGCTCCGCACGGGGGTGGAGCGTTTTCGGGGAAAGATCCGACGAAGGTGGATCGCTCGGCGTCCTACATGGCGCGCTATATCGCCAAGAACATCGTCGCTGCGGGGATCGCGGATCGTTGCCTAATCCAGCTCGCCTATGCGATTGGCGTGGCCGATCCCGTCTCGGTGTTCGTTGATACGTTCGGGACGGGGAAGGTGAGCGAGGAGCGGTTGGTTCAGGCTGTACGCGAGTTGTTCGATTTGACACCGCGTGGCATCATCAAGGAGTTGCAGTTGCAGCGGCCGATCTACCGAAGGACAGCCGTCTACGGGCACTTCGGGAGGCAAGAGCCGGAGTTCACCTGGGAGAGGACCGATAAGGTCGAGCTTTTACAGGAAGCCGTGGGAGGAAGGGAGTGAGTGGATACGAGATCAAGGATTTGGGGTTAGCGGCTCAAGGAGCAGTTCGCTTAGAGTGGGCGGATCGGGAGATGCCAGTATTGCGGGCGATTCGGGAGCGGTTTGCACGGGAGCGGCCCTTGAGTGGGATCCACATTGCGGCTTGCGTGCATGTGACGGCCGAGAGCGGGAATCTGGCACGGGCCCTAGTCTCAGGTGGCGCGAGTCTGATAATGATTGCCTCCAACCCCCTTTCCACCCAAGATGACGTCGCCGCCGCCTTGGTCAAAGAACTCGGCATCCCAGTGTTCGCCATCAAAGGAGAATCCGTGGAGACGTATCGGCGCCACGTGAGAATCGCTCTTGAGACCGCTCCCCAAATCCTCATCGATGACGGAGCTGATCTGGTGGCGACCCTCATCCGCGAATACCCCTCAGTGGCGGAGCAGGTGATCGGGACAACCGAGGAGACGACAACGGGGGTGATTCGACTGCGCGCCATGGCTTCCGAAGGGCGGCTGACGTTTCCCGTAATCGCGGTCAACGACTCTCGAACCAAACATCTCTTCGATAACCGATACGGGACTGGGCAAAGCACGTGGGACGGCATCCTTCGCGCGACCAACATCCTCGTGGCGGGGAAACGCGTCGTCGTCGTCGGCTATGGGATGTGCGGCCGCGGCGTCGCCATGAGAGCTCGAGGACTAGGGGCGCGGGTGATCGTTACCGAGGTGGACCCCATTCGTGCGATCGAGGCGGTGATGGATGGCTATGATGTCATGCCGATCCGCGAAGCGGCGCGTCTTGGGGATATCTTCGTGACCGTCACCGGGAATCGCCACGTCATCGATCGAGAGCACTTCCTGGAGATGAAAGATGGGGCTCTCCTGTGCAATGCTGGACACTTCGATGTCGAAATCAACTTAGAGGCCCTGCGCGAGATCGCCGATGGCCCTCGCCAGGTTCGAGATTTCGTCCAGGAGTATCGCATCCGCCAGACCGGCCGTCGCCTCTTCGTCCTCGCTGAAGGACGATTGGTCAACCTCGCGGCCGCCGAAGGCCATCCTCCGGCCGTCATGGATTTGAGCTTCGCCAATCAAGCTCTGGCCGTCGAGTATTTGGTGAAGCGGCGGGGGACGATCTCCCCTGGAATTCATGTACTTCCCCCGGAGATCGACGCCGAGATCGCCCGTCTGAAGCTGCGCGCCATGGGGATCGAGATCGACAGCTTGACTGAGGATCAACGCCGGTATCTCGCTTCCTGGCAGTTCGGGACGTGAGCGCGAAGTATAAGTTTGAGCCACAGATTTCACATTTCACAGAGCCCACACGGAATCCCTCTTCGCTGCGAATCTGTGAAATCTGTGGCCTTCCTGTTCCAAAGTGCCCCGTGGGGGGACCCCCCGTGACGAACATCGACACGGCTGCGGAACGGCGGGTCCCTCAATGAGAAATCCCTATCGAACTCATCACATCTTCTCGTTTGACTCTCTCCCCCAAGGGGTGGATAATCTGGGGCCGGAAAGGAGGGCAGCCTATGATGAGACATTCTGTTTCTCTCGCGTTTGTCTTCCTTCTCCTTCGTCCGGGCACCCCGCGGGCGCAGACGACGGTGGCGTCGCTCACGGGGACGGTGCGGGATCCGAGTGGAGCCGTCGTTCCGGAGGTGACGATCACGGTGCGGAACGTGCGGACCAACGAGACGCGAACGGTGCAGAGCGACGAAGCGGGGCTCTATCGCGTCCTCAATCTCCTCCCCGGGGAGTACGCCCTGCGGGCAGAGCGGGCGGGGTTTCGGCCCTTCGTGCAGAGCGGGATCGTGCTGGAGGTCGCGCAAGCGGCCCGTTTGGACATCGTGTTGCAGCCGGGGGAGGTGAGGGAAGAGATCGTCATCGTTGGTCAGGTCCCTTTGGTGAATACGGAGAACGCGAACCTCGGGGCGGTGATCAATCGCCGAGAGGTGGTGGAGCTGCCGCTCAATGGTCGGCAGTATCTCCAGCTGGCGTATTTAGTGCCGGGCGCCGCGCCCGCCGTCAAAGCGCATGTGACGTTGCGCGGTTCGGGACCGAACAACATCGGATTGCAACTGAGCGGGGGGCGGGCGAGCAACAATAGCTATTTGATCGACGGCGTCGAATCCTCCGGATTCCGATTTCGGAATACGAGCCTGCAGCCCTCGATCGAGATGGTGCAGGAGTTCAAGGTGCAGACCTCACCCTACGATCCGCAGTATGGCTATTTCTCCAACGGGCAGGTGAACGTGGCGACACGATCGGGCACGAATTCGTGGAGCGGAAACGTCTTCGAGTTCCTTCGGAACGATGTGTTGGATGCGCGGAACTTCTTCGACTTCGAGGAACCTCCGCCGTTTCGGCGGAATCAATTCGGGTGGACGCTTGGCGGACCACTTCGGAGAGATCGCACGTTCGTCTTCTCTGCGATGGAGTGGTTGCGATTTCGGCGCGGCGTGACGGCGACCGGACAGGTGCCGACGGCAGCCGAACGGGCAGGAGATTTTTCGGCCGATCCGCGACCCGTGGTGGATCCGCAGACGGGGCAGCCTTTTCCAGGGAATCGGATCCCGCCGGATCGAATTCACCCGATCTCTCGGGCGTTGCTCGCCTTGTATCCGTTGCCGAACGCGCCGTTTCAACGCCCGAACTTCGTCAACTTCCAGAGTCGGCGGTTAGATGGGGAGTTATTCAATATCCGCGTGGATCACAATATCTCAGATCGGTGGCGCCTGTTCGCCCGGTACACGTGGTCGGATACGGACGATTTCACGCCCAGCGCGATCCCGCGCTTCGGGCTCTTCAACGCGCTGACGGTGCAGAACGTGGCGGTGGTGAACACGTACGCGTTCCGCCCGACGCTGATCGCCGAGGTGCGTCTGGGGTACAACCGGGAGCGCGCGTTGAACACATCGGAGCAGGTGGGGAAGTTCCGCGGAACGCGCGAGCTGGGCATTCAGGGGCTACCGCCGTTGCCACCGGAATTGGACGGCTATCCGAGCGTGAGCATCAGCGGCTTCACGACGCTCGGCGACCTCTCGTTCGCGCCGGAGCAGCGCGTGGAGAATTCGGAGCAGATCGTCGTCAATGTCACGGCGATTCGCGGTCGGCATACATTTCGCGCGGGGTTCGACATTCGCCCGCTCCAGTTCAATAACGTGAGCGTGCTCGCCTTCAATCGCGGGGTCTTCACCTTCACCAGCTTCCTGACGGGTGCCTCGACGGGACTTCCGGAGTTCCTCCTCGGACTCCCACAGGTGGCGCAACGGACGCGCGGCGTGCCGCGGGCCGATGCTCGTTCGACGCTCTTCGCCTTCTACGTCGGAGACGATGCCAAGGTGACCCCGCGCGTGACGCTGAATTATGGAGTACGCTATGAGCTCTACCAACCCTTCGTGGACAAGCAAAATCGCATGAGCGTGTTCGTCCCCGATGGCTACCTCAATCCGCCTCGACCTGGCCAGATCTTGATCGCCGGGGATCCGAACAACGGTTTCCGCGGTCGGCGCAACCGCTCGCTCTACCCGTACACGACGCGGAATTGGGGGCCGCGCTTGGGACTGACGTTCGACCTGACGGGGAAAGGGAGGACGGTGCTTCGCACGGGGTATGGGATTTACTACAATCTGGCGCTCTGGAACGGCATCTTCCTCGCCTGGAACAATATCCCATTCCGCGTGGACGAGACGTTTCGGGCGAATCCGACCGCAGGGCTTTTGCTCGTCTTCGAGGCCCCCTTTCCGGAAGGGCGAGTCACGGGCGTGCCGGGAGGCCGGAATCTGGCCGTCGATTTCAAAGATGGATACGTCCAGCAGTGGAGCCTGGGGATCCAGCACCAGTTCTTCACGGATCTGATGCTGGATCTCAACTACGTGGGGAGCAAGGGGACCAATCTCGACAACATCAAATGGGTGAACCAGGGGGCGGTGCCAGGGACACCCAAGGCGCCGTATTTCCGACCGTTCCCGAATTGGGGGACGTTTCTGACGACGTTCAGTCACGCGAATTCCCACTATAACGCCCTGCAGCTCTTCGTGCAGAAACGTCTCTCCCGGGGTCTCTTGCTCATGGGGAGCTACACTTTCTCGCATTCGATCGACAATTCGCCGGGAGCCGTGGGAGGTGCCAGCGAGCAATTCTTCCCTCAGGATCCGCGCAATCTCCGAGCGGAGCGGGCGCATTCGGATTACGATCAGCGGCATCGGGCAGTCTTCACCGGCCTCTATGAACTGCCGTTTGGACCTGGGCGGAAGTATCTGGCGAACGTCTCGGGGGTGTGGGGCAAACTCGTCGGCAGATGGCAGCTTGGGGGCATTTGGACGCTGGCGAGCGGGACGCCCTGGACACCGCGCGTCTCTGGCGATCGAAGCTTGACCGGGGGGCTCACGGACCGACCCCATCGGATTCGCGACGGGAATCTCCCAAAGGGAGAACGGCGGCGCGAACGATGGTTTGACACGGGAGCGTTCGTGCTGCCTCCGGCTGGAGAGTTTGGGAACTCAGGACGGAATGTGATCATCGGGCCGGGATTCAACAACTTCGATTTCTCGGTGATCAAGAAGACGGAGATCACTGAGACGATCTGGGTGGAGTTCCGCGGCGAATTCTTCAACCTCTTCAATCGAACGAACTTCGGAGGGCCGAATATCGTCATAGGAACGCCGCTCTTTGGCGTGATCACTTCGGCTTTCGATCCTCGGATCGTGCAGTTTGGGGTGAAGGTGTTCTTTTAGGTTGGGGTCTTAGGTTGGCGTCTGTGGCGGCACTTCCTTCTGGCGAAGCTTCTTAAGTTTCATTATCAGACTCAAAATCATTCCACCATTCCCTGTCCGCCACAGCCCCTCCGTTACCCGACGGCTTCGCAAAGAGTCATCGCCTTCGCTCTAATCTTCGCTCTAAGCCCGCTCGGGCCAGGGGCATCGAAACCTAGGGAAACACAGCCACAATCGCTCGCTAGCAGGCAAACCACAGCTCGCTCACACCAGTCTGGAAGGCATGGCGCATTCGCGCATTGTCAAACACCGCCACGCCGAAGCTGAATTCCGGTCTGGATCGCCTGTTCGTCCGTGAAAGATTCTTATCAGACTCAATACTCTCTCCAGAAACGGTTTCACTCAAGCGGCGCTCAAGCCCAACCTTCGATCCGTTGCTCGACAGGAAAGCGCGCATCGCGTCTTCGCCCGCGTTGAACGCTTGAATGTAATTCGCGACTCGTCGGCCCACTTCACTGCCAGGCACTTGAACGTCGCCCGTCGATTGCGCGCTAGTTATCTGCGAAAAAAGCATTGCACCCACTACAACAATCGTGAAGCCAATCAGGCTAATCCGGTTCATAGGTTCTCCTATTTGCAAGCCCGAACTCTCATATCAATCCAGAATCCCGCCTTCTCCACAGCCTGCTTGAATGCCTTCTGCACGATGGACCCATCAACGTGATGGCGCCCGTGCTCCTTCGCGTGAAGCGTTCAGATATTTCCGAAACCGTCACGCGGGTCTTTCTCATGTATGGCTTTGACCTTTCGCAGATGGTCCTCAAGCGGTGCCTTAAGCGATCTGACAGGGGGCGGCGATCCGCCCCTTGCGGGCACTGTCCGTCGGTGTGGAACGAACCCCTCACTGCCACATTCTCCGTGAAGAGAAGCCCTCACCCTGCCCCGGCCCTTTTCCGCCTCTAAGCCCCGGCCATCCTCTCACGAGCCTCCACAGAAGTCAAACGGAATATTCGCTCCCCTTCTTCTCCACTCGAATGTGACCCCTGTGCCCAGATTTCTGTATAAATCTGTGGCCGATGTGGAACTGTCCGAATTCGCGAGCGATGCTCGCCTCTCACGCATGGAGGCCCGTGATGCGGATTCCGGCGTCGTGAACGCGATATCGCCGATTCAAGGAGATGAGCAAGGCCGTGAGCGCCTCCACGATCCGCGAGTTCTCCAAGGGCCCACCATCCACGTAGCGACAGGCTGGAATCGCTTCGACCAACGGACGGACGCGCTCTTTGCTCTCCGCATGGTCCCCGCAGACGATCACATCGCACTCGATGACTTTCCGAAGCTCCTGTAAAGCCGAAGCGGAGACGTTGTGGAAGGCTGAGACGACGGGCACTCCAGGTGGGACGAGCTGCCGAGCGTGCTCGGCGGCCGATCCGGCCCAAACACCCAACAGGCGGTCGGGCCGTCCTCCGACAGCGGTCTCCAAAGGCACGGTCACATCGAGGAGCACGGCCCCAGGAGCGAACGAAGCTCGGATACTCTTGAGGATCGAAGACTGTGCTTCAAAGGGGACCGTGAGCACGACGAGTGTACTGGCGGCTACGGCCGCCGCGTTCTCCATGCCGCTGATGGAAGCACGGGTGCCGAGGAGGGCTCGCAGACGTTCAGCCGCCTGCTCCGCGCGCTTCGCCTCTCGCGACCCGATGAGGATCGGATATCCGGCATGAGCCCATCGCAGAGCCAGACCGAATCCTTGTCGTCCCGTTCCCCCGATTATGGCGATCCTCTCCGTGCGAATCGTCATCTCTTCCCCTCCCCGTAGACTTCGCGGACAAAAGGTATGCGCTAAAGGGCAGACGCGAGCAACAGGACGTATGTCCCGCCGATCACGATCAGGATGATTTCGGCCAGAAGCCCGACTCGAATTAGATCCTTCAATGGGATCGCCCCGAATCCGAAGGCCGTCCCGACGGTCGGACCGGCCCATGGGAAGATCACGCCCACCGCCGTGCACGGGACCATGAAAGCGACGGCGATCGGATTGAGACCGATGTGCTGAGCGATAGGGATCAACATGCCGGTATAGATGGAACTCACGGCCACCCCCGAGATGAAATTCGTGGAGAGCGAGGTCACGATCCCAACGAAATAAGGGAAGACGGCGGGACTAATGGGCGCCTCCCTCACGGCTTCCCGGACGATCTCCAGAAATCCGCGATCGGCTAAAGCCTCCGTCATCCCCACAGCGCTGGTGACCATGAGGAGGATGTGCCAGGGGACTCGACCCGCAGCGTCTTTCCACTCCAACACGTACTCCTTCTTCCGAAGGTCGGTCGGGAAACCAAAAAGGAGCAATAAGAGAATAGGGGGGACGATCCACACGGACATCACCTTATTGAGCCACTCGCACAACGGGTGATGATCCCCCAGCAGCATCGGGAGAAGCGGGGGGAGCGTGAACAGCCCCACAGCCACGAGGAAGATGAAGAAGACGAGGCTTTCTCCCACGCGCATCTTCCCAAGGCTGTTCTGCTCCTCGTTGAGAAGCCGTGCGATGCCCGGCACCCGCCGAATGCTCACAGGGAAGAGCCACCGCAGCAGGAAATAGTCCGCGATCAGTACAGTGAGGAAGACGGGGACGCCGATCCTCATCCACGTGAACCATCCGATCGTGCGATGGGTGAGGGCTTCGAACTGTGCGACCGCCACAGCATTATGCGGAGCGCCGGCCACCGTGGCGACGCCTCCAGCGACCGCGGCGTAGAGCGTGCCAAGAGCGAAGCATACCTTCAATCGCTCCGATTCGGGGGGGGCGTCCTCCTCATCCGGCCAAACGAGATTCCTAATATACGAGCAAAGGGAGAATCCCAGGGGCATCATCAGCGCAATCGTAGACGCATCGGAAACGAACCACGAGACGAGTCCCGTCGCCAGCATGTAGAAAAAGAGGAGTCGAGGCACGGTCGCGGCGACTCCGGGCAGACGCAGGAAGGCGACGGCGAAGCGCTTCGCCAGCCCATGTTTCTGTATGGCATGGGCGAGCAAGGACGTCCCCATGATCCAGAAGAAGATGCTCTGCCCGTACAATCGAGCCGCCTCCTGGATCGGCATGGTTTGCGTGAAGGGGAAGACGACCAGGGGCAACAGCGACGTCGCCCCCCAGGGAATGGGGCGTAATACCCACCATATGACGGCCCATCCGAGAGTCGCCAAAATGATGGTCCCTTCTCGCGATAACCCTGGAACGCCGAGGGAATAAATTCCAAGGAAGACGAGGGGGCCGGTGACGAATCGTGCGAGATATCCTCCGTAAGAGAGTTTCAACATGCGCGCCTCCTTCCTCTCACGTCAAGGGGCCGGGCAGAAGGGAGATCGCCTCGGCCGCCGCGTGTTGGATCCTCCGGTGGTGTCGAGCGAATGAGAGTCCGGCGATCACACAGACGCTCCCTCCCAAGCAGAGCGTCGAGGCGACGCCGAGATGTTCGGCGATCCATCCCGCCAAAAGGCTTCCCAAAGGCGGGAACCCCAAAAAGACGAGGGAGTAGAAACTCATCACCCTCCCCCGCAAATGATCCGGCACCACATTCTGCAGAAGCGTCTGCGTGCACGCGAGGATGAGGATATAGCTTCCGCCGATGAAGGGGAGAATGCCCAGAGAGAGCGCATAGTGCCGAGACAGGCTCACTCCGATCAGAGCGCTTCCGAACGTGAGCGATGCTCCAGCGACGATGCGCACCAATTTCGGCGATGGGGCCTGTCCGGCCAAAACGAGGCTACAGGCCAGGGCGCCAAGACCGGAAGCCGTCACTAATCCCCCGAGCCCTTCGGCGCCGACACGGAGGACAGACCCTGCGAGCATAGGCAGTAAGGCCAGGTATGGACTTCCGGTGAGATTCATGACGGCGAAGAGCAGAAGCAGCGATCGCACGACGACGTTCTCTCGCGCATAGTGGAATCCTTCCCGCAGGGATTCCCACTGCGACGCGGGAGGCTCCGTGCGGCTCGGCCGGAGGGACATGAGCGAGAGGCTCGTGATCACGGCGAGATAGCTCGCTCCATTGGCGAGGAAGCAATAGCCTTCACCGTAGGTCGCGACGATGAGGCCGGCGAACGAAGGACCGAGGATGCGCGCCATGTTCACCAGGGTCGCATTGAGGGCGATCGCATTCATGAGGTCTTCGCGCGGAACGAGTTGCGGAAAGAAGGATTGCCGGGCCGGATTCTCGAATGCGTTGATGATCCCAAGAGCAAACGCGAAGAGGACGAGCCCCTGGGGTTGGATCCATCCACTTAGCGTAGCCACGGCGAGGATGAACGCGTGGAGCATGGCCGCCGTCTGCGCCACCATGAGCATGCGACGCCGATCCACGCGATCGGCGACGACGCCGGCCAGTGGGGAAAGGAAGACGGCCGGGGCACTTCCGGCGAAGGCCACGAGGCCGAGGATCAAGGGCGAATGGCTCAACCGATAAGCGAGCCATCCTTCGGCCACCCGATGCATCCATGTCCCCGACATCGAGAGCAACTGGCCGATGAAAAAGAGCCGAAAGTTGCGGTGTCGAAGGGCTCGCCAATATATGGCCCCCGAAGGCTCTTGGGGAGGCATATCTTTGCCTTTTGGAGATCCCATCGGACGCGACATCTTCACCTCGTCCCTCGACCGACATCCTCACGAACGCCGTGCGCGAACTTCAACCCTTCGCCCGCGCTCAATCGCTTTGGCGAGTACCCTCAAGAGCCCGTGGACTGAGGCCTCGTTATATCAGCCCGGTGGGGAGTGGCCGCACAGGCGAGCAGCCGTGAGCGCATAGATCATCGCCGTCGCCGTGAGATCGCGCAGATCCAGGTAGAGTCGGCCGGTCTGCTCCTCTTTTCGACGCGGTGGCCCAAAGGTGAGGGCAGGGATCCCGACCTCGTTGAAGACGTTGATATCTCGCCACATGCTCACGACCTCGGAGGGCGCTGTGGCCGGTGGATCCTCACCCAGCACATCTCGATAACTCCGCCGGATTTCGTGCGCGAGGGGTTCGACCCCTGCTCCGTGAGCACCGCTTCGTGCTAAGTATAACTGGACGCGAGCACCGACCTCGGCGGCGGCGACGACCGCCTCCAGCTCCCGGTGTATGCGTAACGGATCCTCTCCCGGGACGATCCGGACATCCACATAGATAGCGCAATGCGAGGCCGTCCGATTCGGGCGATAGGGTATCCCTCCTCGGATCGCCCCGATAACGACCTTTGGGATGACGCGACCGCAGGGCGAGTCAAAGGAGTGCCGGGCTTCGTACTCTCGTGCCCACTGCTCGATTTGTTCGATTACCCGCGTCATCTTGACGATGGCGTTAGGATGCTCCCGCAGATCCGAGGGGCGGAACGATCGTGGGGTATAGATACTTTGTCCGGGGACGCTCACCTTGAAGTAGCAGGCTCCGCATCCGATCCAGGAGAGGCCGTAATCGGTCGTCTCCGCGACGAGCGCGTAGTCGGCGCGCACGCCGTGGGCGACGAGGAAGCGCGTCCCTACCCCTTTGCCCTCATAGGTCATCCCTTGGAATTCATCCACGGGAGCCATCCCTGTTTCTCCCGCGACGGCGGTGAAGATGAGGTCGCCCCGCAGCCGAAACCCACTGTCGCGCACGGCCTTCAGGGCGATCATGGCCGCCGCCATGAGTCCACGGTCGTTCAGGATCGTATGACCGAAGAGCCTCTCCTCCTCGCGCCATGCCCCCTGCCGATTAATATCGGGCTGCATCATCCCCCAATCGTATTCCGGCCCGGAGACCTCCGTATCCAGATGGGCATTGAGGATCAGGCTTGTTCCGCCCCCGATCCCGTTCAGTCGAGCGATTACGTTCGCCCGATCCGGGAGGATGGGTTGCAAGACGGCCGAGAGCCCGTTTCGTTCGAACCACTGGTGGACGACCTCTGCAAGCGGTCGTTCGTGTCCACTCGGGCTGAACGTATTGCCGAGGATCAAGGCAAGGTCCGCGAGTTCCTCCGCATGAATATGTGCGGCGATCCTCTCCACATCACGATCGGACATATCTTTGCCTCCTATCGTCTCGAAGGCCGATCATGGGCACCCCCGCGATCTTCGAGATCGCGGGAGGCCCACGAACGGAAGGGAACCTTCTCGGAGGCCGAGAAGGTCCCTCTGTTCGTCACCAGATAATCTTCATCCCGAACTGGATCTGGCGGGATGACGTGTTCGTGCGGGTGAGTTGCCCGGCGTTGCCGACCAACCGCCCGGCGCTATCGAAGATCGTATAGCGCGTCACATCAGGAGGGGCGAAGTTCGTCCGGTTGAGCACGTTGAAGAACTCCAGGCGCACTTGCACATTGAAGGTCTCCGACAAGCGCGCGATGCGATGGTTCTTAAAGAGCGAGAAGTCGAGATTCGAGAGGCCGGGGCCGATGAGGGTATTCCGCCCGAGAGAGCCCAACGTCCCGGCGGCAGGGAATTCGAAGCATTCTAGTTTGATATATCGGTCTGGATTCCCCGGATTCGTCAACGATCGGCACTCCGGACGCACGATCAGGTTCGGCCGCTGTCCGAGGAAGTTCCTCGCCTGGCTACTTTTGGTTCCCGCTCGATCCGCCGTCAAGACGACCGTGAACGGGAGCCCCGAGCTCGCTTGATAGATCCCCCCAAGTTGCCATCCGCTGAAGATCCACCGTGCCGGGCCCGCCCACGACGTCGGAGTTGGAATCTCCCATAGGACGTTCACGACGAAATTGTGACGGAGATCGAAATCGGACAAGCCGCGGTTGAGACGCAGGTCGAACGGATATGGATACCCGATCGTCGTGAGGTACTCGTTGTTCGAGAACGTACTGGAACCCGTATCTATGCTCTTAGACCATGTGTAAGATCCCTGGGCCTGGAAACCGCGGCCGAAGTGTCGCCGGATGGAGATCTGCAAGGCGTGATAATACGAGTCCCCATTCCACATAGAGGCAGCGATGCGCCCGAAGTTCTCGTTGAGGCGACGACTGGTCGCCGTCGGCGGCCAGACATATCCCGAAGGCGTGCGCGTGGGGAGGACGATGTCCACGTCCTCGTAGGCGAGCGGCAGATGGACCCCTCGGGCGCCCACGTATCCCACTGTCGCCACCACGCGGGGGAAGAGTTCTCGCTGGATGTTCAGGTTCCACTGCATCTTGTAGGAGCGCGACGGTTCTGGCTCGACGAAGATCGCACGAAAGCTCGTAGGGCCGAGGAATTGGAACGCTCCCTTGGGGAACGCTCCGGCCGGGAGATTGCTCGCGAACCCCGTCATGAAGAACGGCGGCGTGCGATTGAAGCGATTCGTGAAGATGTACACAAGCGGGAGGACGTCGAAGATCCCGAATCCAGCTCGGATCGACGTTTTCCCATTCCCCCACGGATCCCAGGCCAGCCCGATTCGCGGAGCGAAATTCAGACGCGTCGGATTCGCGAAGAGCGATCCCACCGTCGGCTGAGCGTCCGTCAGGCGCCGCAGATTCGCCAACTTGCCGTTGACCTCTGTGGGAACGGTCGCTACCTCGTACCGGAGCCCGAGGTTCACCGTGACGTTCGGGCGCCAACGGACATCATCATGAAAGTACGCTCCAAAGAGCGTCTGGCGGATGCCCCGGACCGTATCCGAACCCGGGAGTTGAGCCGAGAGTTGGCGCGGCTTATTGGTGAGGAAGTCGACAAGGGAGCCGAAGATGAAGCGTCCGTTGGGGAGGAAAGGCGAGTCGTAGTTGTTCTGGATGCGCTCAAGGCTCCAGCCGATCTTGAGCGAATGGACGCCTCGAGTCAGGAAGACGTCCTGGTATCCTTGAAACGAGTTGTAGTGAAAGAGATTGAACTCTACCCCCCCGAGACCGCCGGAGAAGTCCGAGAGCCCTGGCACTTGAATCTCCCCAACAGCCCGGCCGGGCAAAAAGCCCAGAGCAGTGTCCTGCAAAAGCGGGTTGAAGATCTTCGTGCTCAGGCCATTTCCCGCCATCGTTCGAGAGAAACCAAAGCGCGAGGTCATCAGGAGCCACGGAGTGAAGGTATGTGCCCATTCGAGCGCGAGCCCTTGGCGTCGCGAAGCCATGGACACGGCCTTATTGTTGAACTCATCCGGCGCATCAATATGCGCATCATCCAGGAAATAGGCTCCGCTCACCGTATCCCTCTCCGAGAAGCGATGATCGAGTCGTCCCGTCGCATAGTCTTGTCGCGAGATACGACCGGAAGTGAAGACAAATTCACCTACATCTCCGGCGCCCAGGAGTCTTCCGTTCGGGCGAGGATAAAGGCCCAGAAACGGCTTGACAGCCGGATCCACTTCCACGGTTCCCGTCGAGAGCTGCCCGAGGCGGGCTCGGTCCGAGAGCGTCGTCGAGATCACCGTCACGCTAAGGAACTCCCGCAACCCCTCGTAATCGCCGAACCAAAAGGTGCGGTCCCGGACAAGAGGCCCTCCAGCGGCAGCTCCGAACTGATGTCGGCGAAACGGCGGAGGATCAGAAGCGCGGTCGAAGAAGTTCCGAGCATCGAGGACACTATTGCGGTGGAAGTAATACGTCGAGCCATGGAATTCGTTGGCTCCCGATCGAGTGACCGCATTGATGACGCCTCCGGAGGTCCGTCCGTACTCGGCCGAGTACGTGCTCGTCAGGACGGAGAACTCCTGAATGGCATCCACGCCGAGGTTGGTCCCCAGGACACTCCCCGGCCCAGTGTTCGCATAGTCGTTGATGGAGATGCCATTCCAGCGGTAATTATTCTCCGATGGACGTCCCCCGGCGATGGTCATCTGAATGCCGTTCCCTCGCTGATTTCGTCGCAGGTCACTCGTATCTTGAACACGAACGACGGCGATTCCGGGCTGCAAAGTCGCGAGTTGCGTCCAGTCTCGTCCGTTGAGGGGCAGTTCGCGAATGGTGTTGGCGTCCACGACATAGCTCAGCGTCGAGGTGACCAATTCGACAGCAGCTCCTCCCCCGCTGATCTCCACGCGTTCGGTGACGGCCCCGACAGTGAGGGTGAAATCAACCACCTGCTCCGCTCCCACCGTTACCGTGATGTCCCGCTTCACCTCTGTGGAGAATCCCTGGGCCTGGACCGTGACCTCGTACTTCCCCGGGATGAGCCCAGGCACGCGGTAAAGTCCCTCGGCGTTCGTATGCGTCTCCCGGACGACCCCTGTGGCGACGTTTCGGATCGTCACACGAGCTCCAGGGATGACGGCGCCCGTTTGATCGCGGACGATTCCCAGAATCGTCCCGGTGGCCGTCTGTCCGAGTGCGAGAGCGGACAAAGGGCCACTCACGAGCGCCAGGGCCATGGCGATCTTCGCAATCCTTTGGTTCCTTCTCATCATGGGACACCTCCTTGGGCGAAGATGGTAATGATGAGGCCGGACATGACTCGTTCATGATGCCCCCTCCAAAAGGGCAATGGCTTCGATCTCGATGAGCGCCCCTTCTCTTGCAAGCGATTGCACACCAACGAGCGTACTGGCCGGAGGGGAGCTCGAGCGAAAGAATTGTCGCCGCACCTCCCGGACCAAGGCCACCGCTTCTGGCGTGGCGCCCACAATATAGATGGTGAGCTTCACGACATCCTCGAAGCGGGCCCCGGCAGCCGCCAGGGCCGCTCCAAGGTTCCGAAAGGCCCGCTCCGCCTGCGCGCGCAAATCGGTACGTCCGATGATCTCCCCGCGTTCATCGGAAGCCACCTGTCCCGAGACGAAGATCCACCATTCTCCGGACGCGCGAACGACGTGCGTGTATCCTCGAGCCGGCCCCAGCTCCGGCGGATTGATGTATTCCCTCGTCATCGCTCGTTCCCCCGACCCACAGTGATCTTCTCTCGAATTCGCTCGAAGATCTCCTCGCTCATGCCTTCGACGTTCAACAGGTCGGTGATTCGTCGGAAGGGGCCTCGTCGTTCGCGATATCGCACGATGGCCGCCGCCAGCGGGCGTTCGATCGCGAGTCGCGAGGCCAACTCTTCCTCCGAAAGGAGATTGATGTTGACGAGCGGGCCGAAATGCTGCGCGAGATACTGGACGAGCACCTCGAACTCTCCAGGCAGGAGCGTTGTCCCTCGCGCGACCATATCGCTGACGACCTCCTCCCACCCCGCGGCATCCGCCCGATGCGCGAATATCTCGCCGAGCCCGTGACACTGCACACACGCCGAGAGGAGGATGCGTCTCCCCTCCCCTTCCGGCAGGGTTCCCCGAGATCCCTTATGTTGGCCACCGGCGCCCACCAGCGCAGCACCGAGGATCGCGAGACTGAGGCCCCACAACCGTCTGTCCTTCACCATCTAAACCCTCCTCTCTCGTTCTCCCGCGATGGAGAACTGGGGGTACCAAGGGTTTTCAGCCCACGCCCCCGTCCGCGCGACGTGGGCATCAATGAGGTATGGACGTCCGTCGCGCGTGGCCGCGACGGCGCGCTGCCACGCCGGGCCGATCTCCTGCGGGGTCGTTACTTTTTCCCCACGAACGCCAAAGCCTTCGGCAATTCGCACCATATCTACATCGGGGGCTCCGATGTAGTAATGGACCATCTGACCCGTCTCTCGCATGCGTCCGGTGGGAATCATGGCGAGCGTGCGATCCTTCACCGAGTTATAGCTCCGATTATTGAAAACGACGATGATCACGGGGATCTCCATGCGCACCATCGTCCACAGGGCCTGAGGGCCAAAGAGGAACGATCCATCGCCGATGAGCAGGATGACCTGTTGATTCGGCCGGGCCATCTTCACCCCGGCGGCCCCTCCGACTCCTGATCCCAAATGTCCTCCTCGAAAGGCAATGTACGTTCGTCCGGCAATCGGATCGAAGTCGAAACCGAACGTCTCGGCGCTCTCGACGACGACGAGGGCATCGCTCTCGGCCAGGCGGCTGATCTCATAGGAGAGTCGCGCCGGAGCCAGTGGACTCGAATCCCAGAAGCGGCCTCGTCGGACGACCTCGTGTTGGGTGCGCCGGACAGACTCCGTGAAGGCACGCGTTCGTTCGAATCGTTCCCGAGCCCGTTCGCGAAGGGTCGGCGTCATCCGACTCTCGAGAGCGGAGAGTAGGTCCGCCAGCCCTACTTTCAGATGACAGACGAGCGGAAGGCGCGTGGGAAAGACCTTGCCGATCTCTCCGCTATCGAGGCGCATATCAATGAGGGTCGCCTCGGATGGGATCGGCAACTTCGAGGAAGTCGCGAGCAACTCGATGCGGGCTCCCACATTGAGAACGACATCCTGCGTCTCCGGAAATCGCATGTTCGCCGAATAGAGGCCGACAAAGAGCGGATGCGACTCGGGGAAATTCGAGAACCCTTCGCGGGGTGTCGTCGTGACGACCGCCCCAATGAGCTCGGCGAGACGGACAACCTCGGGCGCCGCGTGAGCCTTGTACACCTCGTCTCCGACGATGAGGATGGGATTGGCCGCCTCCAGAAGAAGCTTCGCCGCTTCCTCGACGTCACGAGCTGCGGGTCGAATCCGCAGTGGGAGATCGTAAGCCGATTGCGAGACGATCTCAGCCTCGGCACGCTCAAGAAGCAGGTCGTGCGTCCAACCGAGATAGACAGGCCCCCATGGGGGAGTTTGGGCGATTTTGAACGCGCGGCGCACGATCTCAGGGATCGTCTCGGCCCGCGTCGCGATCCACCGCCATTTGCTCAAAGGAGCGACGAGATCTTCTTGCCCGGCGAGCTCCTCGAAGACGTCTCGCCCGGAGGCGAGGCTGCTCTCCCGCTTATAGGCGACGCAGACCAAAGGAGTACGTTCCTTATGGGCGTTGAACATTTGGCCGATGATATTCGCCAACCCCGCCGCGCCCGCGACGCAGAGATAGGCCGGCTGTCCCGAGGCCTTCGCGTATCCGGCCGCCATCGCGGCCAATGGGCCTTCGTGCAGGACCAGGACATATCGGAGCTGGGGGCGATCTACGAGTGCCTCGTAGAAGCCCGCGTCTCCACTGCCGGAGTTTCCGAAGACGTAACGAACGCCGGACGCAATGAGTTGTTCGGCGAGCAGTTCGCCTCCTGTCCCCGCGATTCGCTTTCGCGCCCACTGCGGCACGGCCTCCACGGACAGAAGTGGTCGGAGTTCGCGGGCGATGGCGCGCGCTGAGGCCGCAGAGATGCCGGCCGCCGTGAGCTGCTTCATGAAGGCGCGACGCGTGAGCCGGCGCTCCACATAGAGTCGGATGACCTCCCGCATACTCCTCATCCTCCCCACAGGCGTTCCCAGCTCCGCCGTAGGAACACGGCGATGAGATGACGTTTGTAGAGAGCGGAGCCCTCGTGGTCATCTCTGGGGTTCGCCTCATCAGCGAGCAGGTCGGCGGCTTCGAGCAAACGCTCTCGAACGTCTTGCCGTGGGCCTTGCAGGAGGGCTTCGGCGCGTGCCGAACGGACGGGGCGTGCACTGACACATCCGACGGCGATACGCGCGTGCGTGATCGTCTTCCCCTGATCGGGCGTCTCCAGGAGCAGGGCCAGACTCAGCATCGGCCGCTCTCGAATCTGAAACTTCACATAGGTCGCTCGTTGAGTCGGTCGAAGGATGGGGATGCGAATGCGCGTGAGGATCTCGTCGTGGCGACGGGCGGTCTCATACGCGCCGAGGAGGAAGTCCTCAATGGGAAGCTCGCGCGCTCCGGCCGAACCCTCCAGGACGATGCGCGCGCCGAGGACGGAGAGGAGGGTGGCCGGGTCGGAGTGAGGCTCCGCGAAGCAGAGGTTCCCCGCCAGCGTCCCCACGGCGCGCACCCGCACATTAGCCACGTGAGCTTCCATCTCGGCGACGACCGGCAGATGGGTGCGAACGAGGTCGGAGCGTTCGACCTCCCGGTGCGTCACAGCAGCCCCGATCTCGATAACCCCGTCGCGCACGTGGATGAGATTCAGGCCAGGGATGGTCTTCACATCCACGAGATGGCGATAGCGCGCGACTCCGAGTTTCATGGCCAACAGCAATTCTGTCCCCCCGGCATAGAGACATCCGTCCGGGCCGAAGGCGCGCAGCATGGCCGAGGCCTCATGAACGCTGGTCGGTTGATGAAGCTCGAACCGTCGTAACAGGAGCATCGGCTTCTCCTCACCTGACCTGAAGTCGTCGCACTCGAGGGAGGACCTCCCGTCCCAACAAGTCTATCGAACGCTCCCACTCATCGAAGCGGAAGCGGAGATCGAAGACGAGCAGGTCAATGCCCACCTCCAGGTATTTCTCCACCTCCCGCACGATATCCTCCGGCGTTCCATAGAGGAAGGAGCCTTCGAGATCCTCAGGCCGCTCAAAGCGCCCCGATGGTGGCCGCACCCAGAACTTCTGCTTGTTGGCGTTTTCGAGTAGTCCCTCGACGTTGACCTTTCGCAACGCCGTCTCTCGGTCTTCATCCACGCTGGTGATGGGGATGCAGCCTTCCAGCACTCGAGGTCTCCCTTGGGCTGCGGCCTCGCTGCGGAGCTTCTCCACGCGCTTTCGATATGTCGCCAAGGTGATCCGTCCGGGGAGCCAGCCATCGCAATACTCCAAGGCCCGTCGCACGGACGCGGGCGTTCCTCCGGCGTACCAGATCTTCGGGACGGTGGGCGGCTTCGGCGTCAAACTCACATCATGGAATCGGTAGAACTTTCCCTCGAAGGTGACGTGGTCCTCTGTCCACACGCGACGGAGGATCTGGACCTGTTCTCGCACGACCTCATCGCGGGGCCAGTCCCCCATGCCGATGGCGTCGAACTCATGTTGGAAGTTCCCGAGCCCGATGCTCAGGATCACGCGGTCACCCGCCAGATACAGGAGCGAGTTGATCATCAGCGCCAGCAGGAGGGGATGCCGGTGGGGGATGAGCGACCCCGTTCCCAGCTTGAGGCGCGTCGTCACGGCTCCTACGGAAGCCAGGACGATGAAAGGATCGATGAAGGTCGGGTCCGTCCCCTCCATACCATGAGGGTGAAAGATGAGGTGGTCGCGCACGAACACGGCGTCGAATCCCCATCGTTCGGCACGCTTGGCCCCCTCGATGATTTTCTCCGGATGCGCGTCCTTGCCGAAGTGCGGCAGCAACAATCCATATTCCGTCGCCATGCCTTCACCTCCCAGCGGGTCTCACGATACGGGCCGAGCGAGCCGACCGTACCCGGGCTCGCCGACGACTCGGCCCTCTTCGAAGACGAAGCGCCCACGCACGAGCGTATGGATGGGGAGTCCACGAACCGTCCTCCCCGCATAGGGCGTCCACCCACATTTGCTCAGGACGCTCTCGTTCGTGATCGTCGCCTCCGCGGTGAGATCGACAATGACGAGGTCGGCGTCGGCACCCACGCGGATCGCGCCCTTCTTGGGATAGAGTCCGAACAGCTTCGCAGGCTGCGTCGCCGTCAGCTGAACAGCGCGCTCGAGAGAAAGGCGTCCGCGCGCGACCTCGGTGAGGAGCAGAGAGAGATAATACTGCGCCGATGGAGTCCCCGTGTGAGCTTTCCACCCATCGATCCACCCGGGTTCTTTCTCCTCGCGCGTATGCGGCGCATGATCGGTCGCCAAGACATCAATCGTCCCGTCCACAACGGCCTTCCACACAGCCTCCGCATGTGGGGGAGGAACGTAATAAGAGAGGGCATACGATCCCAAGCGTTCGATCGTCTCCCACTCGTTTCCCAACCACAGTGCCCACGGATTCACCTCAGCGGACACGGATCGTCCCTCGGCTTTCGCAGCTCGAATCATCTCGATACTGCGTCGGGTGTGCACGTGGAGGAGATGCAGTCGGACATTGGTCGCCTCCTGAAGGCGCAGCAAGAGGGCGACGGCAGTGTCCCAGATGATGCCGTCGTATGCGGCATAGGCCTCCGCGTAGGCGCGGAAGTCTCGTCGTCCCTGGGCCCAGTAGCTTTGTTCGATCGCGTTCATGAGCTCTTGGTCATGGGGATGCACCATGAGCGGACGATGCGTTCGTGCAACCGTTTGAAATATTCGGAAGAGTTCACCGTGATCGTGAACGCCGATTCCTGGCATGTGGGGGTACGACCGCCCAGTGTCCACGACCATGAAGACCTTGAAGGCCAGAATGCCCATCTCCGCCATCTTGGGGATCTCTTCGAGGACGGTGGCCGCGGGATTCACATTGTAATCGACGATCGCCTTCTCCTCGTAGAGGGCGAACATGTCTCTCAAGCGTTCGGCCGTCGTCGGAGGTGGGGAGACATTGGGCATAGCGACACTCACAGTGACGCCACCAGCGGCGCAGGCCCGTGTTGCGGTGAGGATGTCTTCCTTGTGGGTGAACCCGGGTTCCCGATGGTGGCTATGGGTGTCGATCAGGCCCGGCAAGACGTGGAGCCCCGAGACATCCACCACGCGTCGCGCCGAGAGGATGTCTCCCGGGGCGACGAGGCCTACGATCTTCTCCCCGGAGATCGCCAGATCAGCGCGAACAAGCCCTCCTTCGGTCATCACGTGACCGCCTTTCAAAAGCAGATCTACCGTCATCGGTTCTTCCCTCCTCTGGGCCCCCCACGCGGGGACGCTATGAGAGCGCGCCACACGCGCTCCGGCGTCAACGGCAATTCGCGGATGCGGACGCCCGTGGCTCGGGCAAGCGCATTGGCCAGGCTGGCGGGAATGGGATTCAACGCTCCCTCTCCGCCTCCTTTCGCTCCGTAGGGACCCACTCCATCTTGATTTTGAACGAGGATGGTCTGAATCTCCTTGGGGAGATCGGAGAATCGCGGCACGCGATACTCGAGCAGATTCGTCGTCACCAGCTGCTGCCCCTCGTAGACGAGGGTTTCGAAAAGACCCAATCCGTATCCCATGGTCGCCGCCCCGAGATCCTGGCCTTCGGCCATGGCGGGATGAATCGCCAATCCCACATCGCCCACGGTCACCAGCCGTTCCATACGAATCACCCCCGTCTCCTCATCTACAGCGATCTCGACGCCAGCACATCCGATCTCCCAGAAGACGGGGAGGCGAGCCAACTCCCCCGCCCGTCGAAGATAGGCGCGCCCGACGACCTCGCTTCCCGGAAGGCGGAAATACCGTTCGATGATTTCCCCCCACGAGATCCGGCGACCCTCCCACCGAATCCCTCCGGGCTCTTCGGTCAGAGCCGCCGGCTCGACGTTCAAGACCTCTGCGGCCATCTCGCGCAATTGGGCGAGGATGTCCTGACAGGCTTCCCATACGGCTCGCCCCATGAGAGTGGTCGTCCGGCTCGCTCCGGTAGAGCGGTCAAAGGGAGTCAGGGCGGTATCCGAAGCGACGATGCGGATCTTCTCGAGCTCGACGCCAAGTTCCTCAGCGACGATTTGTGCGAGGACGGTCCGGCTCCCTTGGCCGATCTCCGTGCTTCCGGTGAAGATCGTACAGGATTGATCCGAAGCCAGCCGCACCACGACAGAGGTGACGGGTTCGGCACCCGCATCGCTGGCCGAGCACGCGACGGCGCGCCCATGCCCAGGGGGCAACGGGGTTCCCCATCCGAGGGCTCGAGCGGCTGTCCTCACATCTTCGACCAGATCCGCATCCAGGGGCCGTAGTCCCGGATGGATCTCCTCCCCGCGCCGCGCCAGATTCGCCAGACGGAAGTCCACAGGGTCCCACCCCAGCTGTTCCGCCAATTCATCTATTTGCGACTCCGCAGCGAAAGTCACCTGTGGAGCGCCAAATCCCCGGAAGGAGCTGGCCGGCGCGGTATTCGTATAGATGGCATAACTCTCCACCCGCACATTGGGAATGCGATAGGGACCGATCACCCGATGGGCTGCCTTCTTACAGACGAGCGGGCCGTTCTCCGCATAGGCGCCAGTGTTGAGGTAAATGCGGGCTTCTCGCGCCAGGAGGCGCCCTTCAGCGTCAACCCCCGTCCGGATCCAGATGCGCGCGTCATGCCCACGCGTCGTCACGATCGCCTCCTCCACGCTGAGCTGCAGCTTCACGGGGCGTCCGGCCTTCCAGGAACACGCGGCCACCAAAGGCTCGATCTTCGTGTACGACTTGCTCCCATATCCCCCACCCACGTAGGGGACGATCACGCGGACCTGATGGAGCGGGAGTCGGAAGATCTCGGCCAAGTCGTGGCGCACCATGAACGGATGTTGAGCCGAGGTATAGACGGTCACTCCTCCCTCGCGGACATCGGCGATCGCGACATAGGGCTCCATGGCGTATGCGTACGCCATGGGGAACGAATATTCTCCCTCGACGATGTACCGCGCTCGCGCGAACCCTTCGTCAACGTCTCCCCACTCCACGCGGACGGCCTGGCAGATATTCGTGAGCCCCTCCGGCCGCGGATCTTCGAATCCTCGAAACGACCCTTCCCGGTAGAGGCGCTCGTGCACCAGCGGAGCACCCTCGGCGAGTGCCTCTTCGACGGTGAGGACGGCGGGAAGCTCCTCATATTCCACGACGATCTCCTCGAGCGCTTCGAGAGCGCTCAACTCATCTTCGGCGATCACCGCGACGACCGGCTCCCCGACGAAACGCACCTTTTCGATAGCGATAAGCGGATGATCCTTGACGGCGTGTCCATAGTAGGGATTCAAGGTGCCCTTCACGTCATCACCCGTGAGGACGGCGATCACTCCGGGCTGTCGAGAGACATGCTGTGCGTGGATGCTCAGGATGCGCGCATGTGCGAATGGGCTGCGCAGCACCTTCGCATAGGCCATACCGTCCAGGATGATGTCGCTGGTGAAGCGCGCTTGTCCCGTCACCTTCGCCACACCGTCCTCACGGGGGACGGAACGATTCACCACGCGAAAATCTCCGGGTCGTTTGATGTCCCTCATCGCGGATCCTCCCGTGACCTCATGATATGGGCGGCGCGCTTCACGGCCCTCACGATAGGCCAATATCCGGTGCATCGGCAGAGGTTTCCGTCCATGTAGGCGATGATCTCCTCATCGGTCGGAGTCGGCTTCTCTTGTAAGAGGGCCACAGCCGTCAGGATCATTCCCGGCGTGCAAAAGCCGCATTGAAAGGCGAACTCATCCAAGAACGCCTGTTGCACCGGATGCAATGCCCCATTTTGGGCGAGGCCTTCGATGGTGGTCACGCATCGGCCTCGCGCCTCATAGGCCAAGTACGTACAGGCACTCACCGGGAGCCCGTCAACGAGGACCGTGCACGATCCACAGACCTGGATGCCGCAGGAAACCTTGACGCCCGTCAGCCGACACCGGTTCCGTAGGACCTCGGCGAGCGTCTCCCGCGGCTCGATGTCCATCTCCACAGGTTGTCCGTTGAGTTGGAAGGCGATCTTCATCTCCTCTTCCACCACAGGAGGAATCCCAAGGCGGCCGCTCCGGCGAGAGCGACGAAGAGGGCGGGAGAGGCGGTGAGGCCGCTCCAGTAGAGCAAGAGGCCAAGAACGCCCCCGCACGCGCCGACCAGAACAAGCAGCACTGACCACGTTCGCTGTCGCCTCTCTGGCGCGCGCTCGTCCGAGGGAGCGAACTCGCACTGAAGGCGTTCGGCGAACTCGGCAAAGACCTCCTCGGCGCGCCGTCGAATGGGAACCGCTCCAACGGAGGCCAGCTTCCCCAAGACTTCAAGGGAGGCGTGAATCCGCACTCGCGTGCCCTCCTCATCCTCGTCGAGATAGGCGGTCATCTTTCCCCGCACCCAGTTTTGTCGCACAGCGTCGGAGCCGTTCACAGTGACCTCCAGATGTTTCCGTTCCTCGAGCTTCGCGAGCGTGACGCGCACAGTCATCGCCACCTGGAAAGGACCGAGCCGATCGCTCACCTGGGCCATGTAACTCTCCGTCCCATCCGCGGCGACGTCTCGGACATTAGGAATTAAGACGGCGAGTCGCGGCACATCGCAAAAGAGCGACCAGACCGCATCGGGACGCGCACGAAGGTGAAGGTCTCGTTCGAACGTCACGAGCATAGGGCCTCACCGCGGCCGTCTCACGAACGGCATTCGGAAGGGGACGCCGTTCCGACGGAGCTCTTGTTCGTAGAGCTCTCGAATACGAGGGTCTTCGTCCTCGTACGAGATATGAATGGCCGTCTGATTGAACGTCTGCTTAGACGTCAGCGGATAGAGACGATTCTCCCAGCCGTCTAATTTGACGAAGCGAACGGGCGTCTCTCCCGTATTGAAATGCTGATGGTACCATCCGAGCGGAGGGACGAAGAGAGTCATGGGACGCCAATCAATTCGAATGACCTTCTCGGCGTTCCCGGCGGCGAAAGGTCGTTCGCCGGCAGTGGCCGGCCACATGAGGCTGTAGCCCTGGCCGGTCAAGATGAGGACATTATCTCCGGCGCCGTGTCGGTGAGCCCGCTCGTACACACCAGGTTGATACTCCTCGACATGGGCGTCCAGAGCGTCCTGGGCGAGCACGAAGTGATGGTCGCGCGTTCCGATCTCTTGGGCGAATTCCCCATGTCCGGCCGGGAAGAGCTGCACGGTCCGGACATCAGGAACAAGGTTCGTGATCGAGTACGCGTGGCGATGCCCTTCGGGGGGTACCGTTTTGACCGGTTCTGGCCGAAAGTAATCGGATCGAGCATCGAAGCGATCGGTGAAACGGAACTCGTTCCGAAAGATGAAATCGAGGTTGCGGAAGAGATCGAGCATGAGGGGGGCATTCGTCACGGCGATCATGCGCGCGGGTTCGTCTCCACGATTCACGTGCTCATGCCAAGCATTCAAGGGGATCGCGAAGAGCGTCCCGGCCTGCCACCGGGCCGTCGCCCGGCTTCGGTCATCATACCAGACATGTGTCTCGCCGCGCCCGGAGAGGACGAGGATGTGTTCTTCATAAAGATGCTTTTCGGGAGCCGCCCGTTCTCTCGGGGGGATCTCCCAGAGGAATCCCACCATCTGGCCGCCATCGCCATGGAGGTAGATGGCGGCTCCGAGCACCCCAAGCCGCTTCCATGGACCAAGAGGGACCTTGGTCACATCCTCGATGCTGATCCCAGTGTAGATGGGAATCCCTTCGGCTTCGAGCCACCGCCAGAAGGCGCTCTTCACCTCGGCGGTGATGCGCATTCCCTCCTCCTCGATCTGGGCGTCGAGAGGAGGCCGCCGGGGGTCTTGAGACGCCGAGGCCACGGCGATCTCCGGCAACCGCCCGGCTCGAACCTCCCGCTCAAGCGCCTTCTTGAAGGCTCCAAGGGACGTCACCGAGACCCCCGCGCGCGCCATCCCTTCGAGGAAGGATCTCCGCGTGATGCGGCGAATGTGGTGGTTCTTCATACGCCCTCCCTCTGGTTCAGCCCGTTCTCTCTCACTTCGATCCGGTCGTACTTCAAATACCGATCGAACCACTCGATGATGTGAGGCATGACCGCTTCGAAGCACTCCTCATAGGCTTTGTAGTGCGAGGTCTCTTTCTGGAGGATCAATTTCTTCGGGGGACCGGCCTTCTCGTAGAGTCGGAACGTTTGGTCCTCAGGCGTCACGGCATCGTTCTCCGTCGCGATGAAAAGGATGGCGCGGGGGGAGATCTTGGCGACGTAATCTTCGGGGGAGAACTCCATCAAGGCTTCGGCGCAGCGAAGCGGGACCAGTTCCGGAATCCTCGGGTCCACGTCCCTCTTCACAGCCATCTCCCGCCGTTCCGGGGTGGGGATCATGATCTCCTCGCGGGGGTTCACCATCTCCCCCTTCCCCTCGAGGACGCGTCGGCGGCGGTCTTCTTCGAGTCGTCGCAAGAATTCCAACCACTCATATTCGCGTCGCATGCGTCGCAGCCACTCGCGACCGCTCGCGAAGGCATAGTTGCTCACCACGCATTTCACGCGGGCGTCCAAAGCGGCCACGTAGATGGGGAGTGCCCCCCCGGTCCCTCCTGTCCCGAAGAGTCCGATCCGATGGGGATCTACCTCCTCGCGGGTTTGCAGGTATGTGATCGCGTTGCGAATATCCTGCGCTTGCCATTCGGGGAAGATGAGGCCGCGTTCCCCCTCGCTCTCGCCAAACCCCCGGTAATCGAAGACGAGGACGACGTATCCAGCTTCCGTCAAGCGTTCGTGATAGCGTTCATAGAGTTTCGCGTCTTTCAACCCCAACCATCCGGGGCCGTGGACGATGCCTGGCCGGCGATCCCGGCCGATATCGTCCGGCAGACGCAGGATGCCGCTGATTCGAGCTCCTTCGCTGTAGAAAGAGACCTTCTCGCTTCGCATCGTGTTCCTCCTTCTCTGTCACCGAGCCGACTCTCGGACGACCAATTCCGAACCGAGCAGAACGATCTCCGCCTCGATGTCCTTAGCGCCCTCCAGCATGGCGACCAGTAGCTCCATCGCTCGCGTCCCGATCTCGTACATGGGGATGCGCATCGTGGTGAGCGTCGGGACGATCAGCCGAGCGAGAGGGATGTCGTCACACCCGATGACGGCGATCTCTTCAGGGACCGCCACCCGGAGGTTCGTAAGGCCGAGGATGAGGCCGATCGCCATGAGGTCGTTCGCTGCGAAGACAGCGGTTGGGCGTTTCCTCTCCTTCGCCAAGCGCGCGGCGAGGGCGAATCCCGATTCCATCTTGAAATCCCCGGGCACGACGTCCGGCGAGAGGGCATGAGCGTGCATAGCATCGAGATAGCCCTTTCGGCGGTCTTGACTCGTGGCGGAGTCCTCGGGACCGCTCAGGAAGAGGATCCGCCGATGCCCTAACCCGATGAGATACTGCGTGGCCTGATACCCGATGGCCACATTGTCCACGGCGACGATGGGGGCATAGACCCCCTTGGGGCGCCGCCCGGCAATGACGAAGGGAACACCGTTATCATGCAAGCGCTTGAGATGCTCTTCCCCAATAGTGCCTCCAACAAGGATCAACCCCTCGGCTTGATTCTCCAAAAGGACGCGGGAGAAGAACTCCTCATTCTCCACCTTCCGCTCCGTATGACACAGGGTCACAACGTAGGATTTTCGACGGGCGACATCATGCACGCCACGGGCGATCTCCAGGAAGAAGGGGTTCGAGATATCGGAGACCATCACGCCGATCAAGCGCGACTTTTTGAGCGCCAGCCCTCGGGCGATGTTATTGCGGATATAGCCGTATTCCTCCGCAGCTTTTCGAATGCGCTCGCGGGTCTCCGGACTGATGATCGAGCGGTTATTGAGCGCCCGCGAGACAGTGGAGATCGAGACTCCCAACTGCTTGGCGAGATCGCGCATCGTCAACCGCCGTCGTCCGCTTCCCCGTCCCATATGCAAGCGGTTGCATTATAGCCTCCTCCTCCCCTCTCCGTCAAGCCCCCCTGCGGAAGACCCCATCGCGTCCACCCCCTCGCGTCGGAGCGAACGCGTGGAGAGGCCCAAGCGCGCTCCCCCCCCCTCCGTGGAGCGTCCGAAAGAGCACGTGCGCCTTTCGGAAACCAAAGGGGCGAAACCAATCCCAAAGGATAGGCTCATGACGCCTGGGCAGATTATCACTACGGGAGGAGCCGCGCCCCATCCGAATCGCTGTGTGAAAGCGCGAAGAGAGCCCGGGGCCATCTCAGCAGAGAAATCCGCTGCAGTGCACCTATCACCTCACCGTCCGAGGACACCCCATGGCTTCCGAGGCGAGTTCTTCCTCGTTCGCCTTCAAGGCCTTGCACACGATCTTCATTACGGCGCCCAGGCAGCAGCGGCCCGAGGGGTTTTTGATCTCGCAGGCGCAGCGGCCCGCCCTGACCTGCTCCCGGATGTACTGGGGGATCGTCGTCCGCCCCGTCGCCGCAATCTGCTGGCGGATCATCCGCTCGGTGATCCCGAAGCAATAGCACACGGGCACCGGGTCTTCCGTCTCTTTGAGCCCGACGCGCACCTTCACCTCACCCTTGTCGAAGAGCGACTCGGCCTCGCCCGAGAAATACACCACCGGACACGTGGCCGTCACGCAGAAGAAGTACTCGGCATTTTTCAGGCGAGCGAGCGCCTCGCCCCGGAGCATGTGTTCCAACGTCCGTCGCTTCACCGGCTGCCCTTTCCGCCCACAGACACGACAGCGGGAATATGCTTCCTGCGCCCTGACGCCAACAGAACAACAGTCGGACATCCCTCCCTCCTCATCGGCTCAGAGCTGAGCCTTGAATCCAAGCTGGTTGATGGCTTCGACCAACAGCTCGGGAGTGACTTTCGCCGAATCGTACGTGACGACGGCATGCTTCTTTTCCAGGCTCACGTCAGCAGACTTCACTCCCTCCCGCCGAACGAGCGCCTGCCGGACCGACGCCGCGCAGCCCGCGCACGTCATCCCCTCAACGCGCATCGTGACCGTCGCCCATCTGGACTCGGAGCTCGCCACGGCCTGAGTGGGCCGATGTGCGCCGCCCGTGAACACAGCCCACAATCGCCCCGAATAGTAGGGGAACGCAGCAAACAGGATGACCACGACGGTGACGATCCACAGCAGCACTTTGTTCCAGCGCGAGGCGCTGCTCAGGCGGCACGGGCCATCGGCACAAGCCACCTCCTGCCGGCGATAGGTGAAATAAAAGGCGGTGGCCAGCAGCGCGAAGGTGACGCCGAGCACATACGGTCGCCAGGCCTCAAACACCGCCGCCACGCCAAAGCTCCCGATACCAAGCAGGGTGGCCACGAGCGGCCCCACGCAGCAGAGCGACGCCGTGATCGCCGCTATGAGGGATGCGCCTAATGTGACGTTTTCTTTCATCGTCGTTTCTCCTGTGAAAACAACCCACAAAACACACGAAGTTCACGAAAGAATTCCGTTTTCATCCTTCGTGGTGTGCGATAGCCCATGGGCGATTCCTCCAAAATCCCTGAGAGCGCAGGCTTCTAGCCTGCCTGTTTTGCCTTCGGAAAAAGGCACGCTTGCAAGTGCGCTCCCAGGTTTTCATCCTTCGTGACGTGCGATAGCCCATGGGCAATTCCCTGAAAATGACCCCCGCCGGATGAACGGCTCCACCGGCTTGCTTCTGCGGCCGGCACTCTTCATCCGTTGGCGCGTCTGCATCCTCAGCTCACCACGCACGCGAGAGATGCCACGCAACCTGCGATTCAGAAAATGCGCCTCCGAACGATTCCTCCGAAAGATGCCCCTTTCCCTCAGGGCTCTCCTCGATCTCTCCTCGTGGAGTCTTTCCGACTTCTCTTTTTCCCAGTGTCACGGATCACTCCACGAGGTCGAACGAAGTCCTCAATGACCGGGCAGGCGTGGCCGCTGGCCACAGCGCGTTTGCAGGCGGTCTTATAAACCGAGAGTTCGCGCCGCAGCCGGCGGATCTCCTCATAATGGCGGTCGAGGTCGTCGAGTTTGTGCTCGATCATCTCCAAAACGCGCGCGCAGGTCCGCGGGTCGGCCGTTTGCAGACTCACCATCTGTCGGATCTCTTCGAGCGTGAAGCCGAACCGTTGCGCCCGCTTGATGAACCCGATCCGCTCCACCACCCCCGCCTCATAGAGCCGATAGCCGCTCGGCGTCCGCGCCGCCCTGGGCAAAAGCCCCAGTCGCTCGTAGTACCGAAGCGCATCCACGCTCAGGCCGCTTTGGGCAGCCACCTCGCCGATCCGCAGCCATCTCCCCTTCTCCGCCTTCGATGCCACGACAGGCATTATAGACCCTGAAGCCGACTCCAGAGTCAAGCCCCGATTTTCCCCGACCCCAATCGGGCAGGGGCCGTGCCCCAACACCAAGCACCGCGTGAGCGAGTCACTCGCCAGGACGCATAGGTTGCCCCGCCACACCGGGTTCCTACGGGCATCCCACTTCGGTCACAGACTCCACTCACGGCCCCGAAAGTGGACCATTCTCTCACCACCAACCGCAGCGGCACTCCCCCGCGAATCGCTCTCTGTCGAAGGGGGGCGACTTATCCTCTCACCACCCACAGGCCCAGGGCCAGAGCGGTCATCGCCCACACGAAGAGGCGGCTCCGTCGAGCGCCCTGTCTCTTCACGGAGATGAGATAGTGGGCCCGCCCAAGCAGCAGGATCGCCGTCGCCAGGAAGACCGGACTCAGTTTCGCCGCGACCACTCGCGCTGTCGCCATCCCTGCTCGAGACCGACGCCGCCACTCAGCACCAGGGTGCTGAAAGAAGCGCCGCCAGACTCGCGGAAAGCTTCTCGTTCAGTTTCATGGCAATTCCTGCGCTGTCACCCAGGCAGGAGCGTGCGTCACGGCTCACTCTTGCGTGGAAATCGGAGGAAGCCCCCACACGGGGCGCTTCCCCGCCAGGGCGAGCCGCTGCCCTACTTCCTGATCGGGCAGGCGTCTCGACAGATGACCTTCCCCGTGAGCGGGCAGATGATACGACCGGGGCAGCTCGACGGGCTCTCCGAAACCTTGAACCCATAGAGTGTGCCCGTCCCCACGGCTGCGCCGAGCAGAATCAGCAACACGATCCGTCGCATGCGTCGCATGGCCTTAGTCCTCCTTTCTGGAATTTTCGGCTGGACACCCCACGCGATCGGATAGATCGCGTGAGGGCCCCGCTCTTTGGTTAGGTGAGGAGCGAAGCCGACCGAGCGTCACTATCAGCGAGCACACGGCCGGCGAGGAATCCGCCTGATCAGGCAACGCCTCCAGAGCCCGAACGGCCGCCGCCAGCTCGCGCCGAAAGGCGCGCAGCTCGGCGATCCGCCGATCGAGCCTCTGCAGTTTCTCCCGCAGCAAGGCCCGCACCCGCGCACAGGGCGCACGCCCCGCCCGACTGAGCGCCACCAGCTCGCGGATCTCTGCAAGCGAAAACCCCAGGCTTTGCGCCACTCGAATGAACTGCAGCCGTTCGAGCGCCTCACGACCGTAGAGCCGATAGCCCGACGGCGTGCGCAAGGGTCGCTCCAGCACCCCCGCTCGCTCGTAATACCGAATCGTCTGCGGCGTTACCCCGGCGGCCCGCGCCAGTTCGCCGATCCAGAATCGCCCGGGGTCCTCACGTGGGGTGCCCCGCCCGTCCGACATCGCTCGCCTCCTTTCGCCGACCAGTATACACCTTGCAGCGAACTTCAAGGTCAAGCCCTTTTCCGAGCATCCCGACCGAAGCACGCCCATCAACCCGGCGGGCCGGCATGCCCGCTATGTAATCCCGGCTACTGAACACCTCATGAGGGTCGGCTTATGCTGGCCGCTCACACCGGTTCGATTTTTCGGCGGTCGAGATCATGCCCAGGCCATTACGGGCCAGTCTTACGACCGATTCGACGGTGGGGAAGCAAGATCGTCTCGGCCTTTCGACAGCCGATTCGCCGGATCAACGAGAGGTTCCTCTCTGTCCCGTTGAACGTGCTCCTCCTGAGCAGGGGGTGTGTCCCGAAGTCTGCTGGCAAAAGCAGCAAGGCGTGCGGGATGTGATTCGCCGCACAGTCCTGGCTTCGGATTCCCTTCTTCCGCTGTTCTGGCGGGAGATCTCTCGCCCGAAGGCGGATGCGAATCAGGAGGAGCGCCATGGTCAAACGCTATGCGATCGAGCACAAAACCCGGTGCGCGATGAATCGCCTTTTGTCGGCGTTCATCTGGCCGACGTGCGGGCGACCGTCGGTCGTGCCACTCGTTTTTCTCCTGGCCCTGCTGAGTGTTCCCGCGATGGGTCAGCAGCATCTCATCGGAAGCGTCCAGAGTCGTCGGACAAAGGAACCGGTTGCGGGAGCGACGGTGAAGGTTGAGAGCGAAGTGCCCACTATTTCGATAGAAGTTCGCACTGACCCGCAGGGACGCTTTCGGTTCTCACCCCTTCCACCCGGGGCATATCGGGTGACCGTCACGGCGGCGGGTTTTTATCCGCTCGCCGTTCTCGTCACGCTGGCACCGCGTGTGGTTCAGCCTGTTGACGTCGAGCTGGAGCCCATTGCTCAGGTGGTCGAGCAGATGGACGTGAGGGCTGAGCCCCTGCTTCTGGATGAGACGCAGGGAGCGAGCATCGCTCTGGTGGAAGAAGAGTTTCTCAGGCGGTTGCCCGATTCGCGGCGGGCGAATCTGCCGGAGATGGTGGCGGCGCTGGTGCCCAGCGCTGTCGCCGGTCACGACAATCTCGTTCACCTGCGAGGCAACGAGCTGTCGCTCAACATCTCGATCAACGGCGTGTCCTTCCTCGACAATCCGCATGCGTCTTTCACGCCAGGCATGAATCCCGATGTCATTCGCTCGGTGACGGTCATCACCGGCGGCTTTCCAGCCGAATACGGCAATCGCTTCGGCGGCATTCTCGATGTCGTCACGCGCTCAGGCTTTGACGAGGACCGACACGGGACGATCCGTTTCGGTGCGAGCACGCATCTGCGCCATACAGCGGCCCTCGACTACGGCGGGCACACGAAACGGTTCGGATACTTCCTCTCGGCATCGGGGTTTGAATCGCAACGCTTCCTCAATCCCCCGGAACCGAGAGCGTTCCACGATGTCGGCAAGGGCGCGCGAGCGTTCGCGCAGGTGGACTATCGGGCGGGTGCGACCGATACCGTGCGCCTGGTCCTCTTCGGCGGAGGGACGAATCTCCAGATTCCCAACACCGAAGAGCAACAGCACGAGGAGCGAGATTTCTTCCAGCGCAATCGAGAACAGACGGCGATCCTCACCTGGACTCACGCTTTCTCAGCCGATGCGCTGCTGGTCACATCAGCCTACGGGCGCGTTGTGAGTGCACGTCTTCTCCCCACGAGCGATCCGCATTCGATTCAGGCAGCGGGCACACGCTACACGTCCACGTTCGGGCTGCGGAGCGATTATACGCGGTTCCTCGGATCTCGACACACGCTGAAGGGAGGACTCGATCTGACGCTCTTTCGCCTGCGCGAGGATGTGATCTTCGATCCGCGCGATCATCGGGGGGAGATCGAACCGTTTGGTTTTCGAGGCCGTGAGACGGGCGGGCAACTGAGTCTCTACCTGCAAGATCGCCTGTCGCTCTTTCGGAACGTCACGGCGAATGTGGGCGTGCGCTACGATCAATACACCCTGCTGACGAGCGAGGCCCATCTGAGTCCGCGGCTCAACCTGGCCTATTCGATTCCACGAGCCGGGACGGTGATTCACTTCGCCTACAATCGCTTCTTCGCACCGCCACCATTAGAAAACCTGCTGCTCTCGGCGCATCTTGGAACGGCAGCTCCTGCGCCGGCCCGGAGCCATCACTGGGAGGTGGGAGTGAGTCAGGCGCTCTCCCCTGGCCTGCGCCTGCGCGTGAGGACGTTTCGGCGCGATGATCGAAACTCCTTCGAGACGACCGAGCTGGCCAATGTCCGTCAGTTCCTGCCCACGACGCTGGCGCGCGGCCGGGCCTATGGTGCAGAGCTCTCGCTGGAGGTGATGGAGATCGCTCGCCTCGGCCTTTCCGGCTTCGTCACCTACACCGCGCAACGGGCCTTTCAGATTGGGCCGATTGCGGGCGGCTTTGCCGACGAAGAAATCCCCCCTGGCGCGCGCGTGCCCGCTGCCTTCGATCAGATTCATACCGGAACGGCAGGCGTGCTGTGGCGCCACCGGCGCACGGGTCTGTGGGCCGGTCTGACGTTCGAGTACGGCAGCGGCACACCCGCCGAACTGCCGGCGGCCGATGCGCTCCGTGAGGAGGACGAGCACGAGCCCGAGGCGACACTCGTGCGCCTGCCGCAGCATCTCATCGTCAACGTCTCGATGGGCATTGATCTCTTCCGCCGGGAGCGTCGGCGTATCGGCCTGCAATTCAACATCGAGAACCTGACCGATCGCGTCTACCCAATCGCCAAGGAGAGCGCGTTCACGCCGGTGCAATTTTCATCGCCCCGGTTTTTCTCCGGCTCGGTGGCGGTGCGGTTCTGATCGCTAGTCGCGGCGCATTACGGCGTTGATCCGCGCGTTCACGAGCCGCATGCGACGACGCTCGATTATCTGGTGGCCGCAGCCGCCGGGTGACTGACCGGGACGCTTGGCGGCGCGCTGGAAGCGCGCGGGATCCCGGCCGGAGAAGGACGACTCTCCTCGGAGGCCGTCGGCGAGGTCGAAGCCGATGGCAAGGTGCTCGTCGTGCGACGCCTTCACGTGACCTACCGCCTGCGCCTTGCACCGGACAAGCGCGAGGCGGCCCTCCGGGCCTACGAAAAGCACGTCGAGTACTGCCCGGTCGCTCGCACCATCGGCCCCTGCGTCACCATCACAACGTCACTCGAACTGGAAGACCTCGACGAATCCACCGCACCTGCTCGCGAGAGATCACCCTGATTCTCGGCGCGGAATCATTCGTGGGACGAATACAGAGGAACAAAGCAGCGGGTGGGGGCGGCACAGCGGCGACCGCCGGTGGGGGTTGAACCACCGCTCTCGCTTTTCAGCTTTGCTTCGGCGGCCCAGTGAGACCGGGGGCTGCGACGATTTCGGGTTCTGTCCTTTCGACGGGTTTTTCGATGGGTTGATCGAGTGCAAGCAGCCACTCGGCGATGGCTTCTCGATCCTCGGGCGCAAGCTGCTTGAATCGGGGCATGGAACCGGGCGCTGGCTCTCGCGTGTGCCCGAGCAGATGATCAACCAAAAAGGATTTGGTCAGTCGCCGATTTTTGGCCAGTCTCACCAGAGCCGGAGCCATCGGGCCGCCCATAGCGTCCGCCCCATGACAGTTGGCGCAGTTGGCGAAGTAAATCTTGAGCACGTGCGAGCCCACGACCGGAGGGTTCTTGACCATCGGCGGATTGACCGGAATCGAGCGGCCGATTTCTTGCGGGACAATAAGGAGCATTCAAGAAGGCCGCCGCTTCTTCTTCTTGAGCGCGAAGCTTGGCGCTGAATTCGGGGTGAGTCGCATCTTGATATTTCGAGAGGGCTCCCAACACGACACTGCCGCCGAGCGCCAGCGCGAGCGCACTGATGGCGATGGGCCGGCGCAGTGGGTGTCTCTCCGGTCGTCGGTCGAGGAAAGGGAGCAGAAACAGCGCACCGAAGAGCACCGTCGGAAGACCCACCGTCGGGATGAGGGCGAGCTTTCCGGGAAAATACTTGAGCAGTTGAAAGAGCGGCAGAAAGTACCACGGCGGTCGGGCGAGAAAATCCGATGTCGGGTCGGCCTGTGGCCCGAGCCGGGCGGGCATCGTTATCGAGAGGATCAACAGGACGAGAAAGACGATGAAGATGACGACCGTGTCTTTGAAGAGTTGATGGGGATAGAACGGTTCGACCTTCGCATCATCCCGATGATGATACGGCCCCGCCGCGCCCGCTCGCCGGAAGAGGTAAAGATGGAGCGCAACCAATCCCATGAGCGCCAGCGGCAGTAAGAAAATGTGAACGACAAAAAACCGCGACAGCGTCAGCGTTGCCAGATCATGGCCGCCGAGCAAGATGCGCTGCATCAACTCGCCTGCGACGGGGACTTCGCCGGCCACGCTCGTGCCCACTTTGGTGCCGAAATATGCCTCCTGATCCCACGGCAGCAAATAGCCCGTGAAGGCGAACCCGAGCACGACGAGCATCATCATGACGCCCGCGATCCAGAGCAACTCGCGCCGCTGTTTATACGCGCCGAAGAGATATGTTTGCGTCAGATGCGCGATCAAGATGATGATCATGGCACTGGCCCCATAGGAATGGAGTCCCCGGATGATGCTCCCCATGGGCACGACCTTTTGTATGTACGCGACACTCGCGTGCGCGTGATCGGCCGACGGCACGTAGTACATGGTCAGGAAAATACCGGTGGCTGCCTGAAGCACGAAGAGAAAAACGAGCGCGCTGCCGAAAACGTAGACCCAGCGCGCCCCGCCGCGAATCGGTTCATCCAGGAGGGCACGCGAAATCCGTTTGACGCCCGTCCGCTCATCAACCCAATCGTAAAAGCTCGCCATGTCCTCCTCCGAAGATTCCTGTGAGCGCGTGCCTGCGGGCGTGCTCGTTGAAGACCAAGCCTGCGGGCGCTCCCAGGTTCTATCGCTACGGTTCCATCGTTTCCGGCTGCAGCGCGATCTCGCAAACCGCGCGGCATGAACGAGTCCTCAGGCGATGACGTGCTTGTCCGGCACCCCCTATCGAAAGAAACGGTACTTCACCTGGAGCATGCCCTCGTGGATACGATAGTCCAACGTATCCATCCTGCGTGGGGTCGGCCCGCCAAGCGTTTTGCCATTACGATCCCAGGCGCTGCCGTGAGAGGGACAGATGAACCCGTTGTCGGCCGCGTTGATGGTGCAGCCAAGATGAGGGCAAATCGCGGAGTAGACGACGAGGCTATCACCGTTTTTCACGATCCAGACAAGCTGCTGGCTGTTGAAGCGCCCCCAGCCGCCGTCCTGCGAGATCACGACTGCCCGCTTGACCGGCTCCCCATCGGGAATCTCGTCAATGGGGATGACGTCGGTCCAATCTCGCTCGACCGAGGACTTCTTGAACGCCGGAAAGACACTGAAACCGGCAAAGAGCACGCTCAAGACGCCGGCGATTGCCGCTCCCATCACGCCGATCATCACGCCGAGAAACGAACGTCGCGATCGCGGCTGCGAACGCGCGTCAGCGACCGACGCAGCCTGCGCACGTTCCCCGGAGGGGGTGTTGTCCTCTTGCCTCAGTGGCTCCTGTTGTGATGGAGGAAGCGGCATGGTTTTCCCTCCTCATTTGAGTTCTCTCCTACTGTGCGACGAGCCAGTTTCTCATGGCCGTGCCTCATCGCGCCGTAGTCGAGACTACAGAAGTAGCCCCGGTCGGGCCCTTGCAAGAACTGTCATCTACCTTACTGAACCCGAACCGGAAGGTAAGGTACGCTTGGCTCCCGTCAGACGAAACTTTTTCGACGAAAGGAGACGCGCATGAAAGATCGAACGAATCGGCTGGCGACATCGCTCGCCGTTGTGCTTCTCGTGGCCGGCTCATCGTATTTCCTTCTGGCCGACGGGCGGTCGGAGGTCGCGGCTGTCGGAAACCCTCAGGCGACCGCCTCGTCCTCCGAGGCCCAGAATCCCTGCAATCCCTGTCGCAAGGCTCAGAATCCCTGCAATCCGTGCGCCGGGAAAGCGCAAAATCCGTGTGCGGGACAGAGTAAGGTCTATCCGCATGCAGCCCATTATCGGAGCTGGGCGAAACTGACCGAGCCCGCCGTGAGCATGGGTCATGGCGGCAAGTACGTCGTCCAGCTCGTTTCGGAGGGCTATCTGGTGCTCACGTTCTAACGAGCGGGAATCGCGCCGCCGACCCATCGAGTGAGTGCGTTCCGGAATGGCTCGGTGGGGGCGTTCGATTCCGGGCATGTCAGATCGGTCCGTCGGCTTTTCGGAAGTGGAGTATCCTGACAGAGAGGCTATGAAAACGCGTCGCGTCCACGCTGCCTGTGCCGCCGGAGCCCTCGTGCTCGTCGCTCTGATATGGGTGAGCTTCTCGCAGCGCCCCGGGCAGGGGCCAACCGGGGAGAGAGAAACTCCGCCGCAAAAAACGGTGGCGGGAATGAAGCTTCTCTCCGGCGGGAGTTTCGAAATGGGGAGCCCGTACCCTCAGAGCCATGCGTCAGGTGATGGGCACCATCGGAGGGCAAAGGCTCCCGATCCGGCTCATGAAATTTACGAGGATGAAAGACCCGTCCACCGGGTCACGCTCTCGCCGTTTTTCATAGACGTGCACGAGGTGACCAACGAGGAGTTCGCAGAATTTGTGCGAGCGACCGGATACGTCACCGAAGCTGAGCGCAAAGGCGCGTCCTGGGTCTTTCGCCGGGGAGCAAAAGATTGGGAATGGGTCGAAGGAGCCAACTGGCGACATCCGCTCGGACCCGATGATTCCATCGAAGGGCGGATGAATCATCCGGTCGTGCACGTCTCCTGGAACGATGCGGCGGCCTATTGCCGGTGGGCGGGCAAGCGACTGCCGACCGAAGCCGAATGGGAATATGCCGCCCGCGGAGGACGGCGCGGTCAGACGTATCCCTGGGGCGATGCGCTCAAACCCGGCGGCCAGGTTCTGGCCAATTTCTGGCAGGGCCATTGGCCGGAGAAGAACCTGCTCGAAGACGGCTATTACTACACAGCTCCGGTCTGCTCCTTTGCTCCGAACGATTTCGGCCTCTGCGATATGGTCGGCAATGTGTGGGAGTGGACGGCCGATTGGTATGCCGAAGACTATTACCGTCACAGCCCCTCGGTGAATCCTCAGGGGCCCTCATCGGGTCAGATGCGGGTGGCGCGGGGCGGCTCCTGGTTCTGTTCGCCCAATTACTGTGGAGCCTATCGCGTCGCGTTTCGGGGCAAGAGCCCGCCCGAGGCGAGCTTCAATAACGTCGGATTTCGCTGCGCTCAAGATGCCAAAGCTCGATAACGTGGGTGATGAACAACTGAGGGAGCCGGACCGCGCCCCGCGGTTGCAAATCTACGTGGCCCGCCACTGTCCTATTTGTGAGGAGGCGCGGCGGCTCGCGCGCGTCGTGAGGTACAAGTTCCCCGCGCTCGCGGTGGATGTCATTGATCTGACCCATTCGAAGGCGGAGGCCGGGGAAGTCTTCGCTGTGCCCACCTATGTGCTCAACGGTCGCGTGCGTTTTCTGGGGAACCCTTCGGAGGAGGAACTGTGCGACCTCCTCGTGCGCGAGCTTGATTCTTCAGCGTAGGCTGAACTAGGATGGTGCGCTGGCCGATGTGCCATGGGGAGGTTGAGCGATGCCCTCAAATCCTTTCGCCTCCATTGCGAGAAAGATCGCCCGACGGTCTGATCCCCCGGCGGGGTCCTTCGCTGCGGATGACGCCGCGGCGCGACAGCGCTTGAGCGAGAAGCTCGGATACCTCTCGGCCATGGCGATCTTCCGGGACCTCAGCCAGGATGAGCTGATGGAAATCGAGCGCGCGACGACCATGATCACCTGTCCCGCCGGCCGCGTGTTTTACATCCCGGGGGAGACGGGCGAAGCCCTCTTTTTGCTCAAGAAAGGGCGGGTGCAGATTTATTGCCTCTCCCCGGAAGGGCGCAAGTTCACGATCAAGATTCTGGAGCCGATGACCTTCTTCGGCGAGATGGCGCTTTTGGGCCAGCGGATGTACAACACGTTTGCCGAGGCGCTCGAGGATTGTGTGATCTGCGTCATGAGCCGCCAGGATGTTCTGCGCCTGTTGCTCGGCAAGCCGTCGGTGGCAGCTCGAATCTGCGAAGAGCTGGCCGGTCGGATGATGGAACGAGACCAACGATTGGAAGAGCTGGCATTCAAGAGCGTTCCGGCGCGACTGGCCACCTTGCTGCTGCGCCTGGCCGATGAGAAGGGGGAAGTGAGCGGCTACAGCCATCAGGCGCTGGCGGACTTGCTGGGCGTGTATCGGGAGACGGTCACTTCGGCGCTGGATGCCTTCAAGGCTCGTGGCGCGATCGAGATCGGTCGGAAACGCATCGTGCTGTTGAATCGCGCGGTGCTGACGGCCATCGCTGAGTCCCCGTGAACATGGGGATGATGCGGCCGTGGTGTGCATGAGGATCGCGAAGCTCAGGCGCACTAAGAGCTCTCTTCACCGAGGGAGTGCTGGTGCGAAGGATCCTTCAGCCAGAGGGAATGTGAGGGATGAGCGGGGGACTCAGTGCAAGGAAGTGCGAAGGAGAGAAGGAAGGCGGCAAGGGCAGCGAAGGCGGCGATCCAGAAAGCCTCTTGTAGAGCTGCACCCATGATGTGGCGTGCAGCCAACAGAGCTTCTGGAGTAATCCCAGGCTGAGAGGGGTGTAGCAAGAAATCCGGGTCCTGAATCAGCAGTCTCTCAAGATGGGGGGCGGCGCGCACCCGAATCCGCCAGCGCATCGTCTCCCCTAACAGGCTTGTCCCAATGGCCCCGCCTAGGGTGCGGAGCAGGAACAACAGGGCCGTCACGCGGCCTCGTTCGGAGAACGAGACCCGATGTTGCACCAGCAACAGATGCGAGACATTGCACAACCCCATCCCTGCTCCTACAAGGGTCAACAAGACGAACAATCGAATATCCGACAGCGGGACTTGCCGCTGGCTGAGCCCCATCAAGCCGAGCGCCAACAAAGCAGCTCCCAGCAGGATCACCGCGCGGAACCCTACCCGCAAGAGCATTCGGCTGGCGAAGATGGAGAAGATGACCCACGCGGCGAACAACGGAACCAAAGCGCTCCCTGCCCTCACGGGATCAGCCCCCAAAACCGCTTGAAGCAGTAGCGAGATGAAGGCAGTCGCACCGAACAGGGCCAGATTGGTCAGGAAGCCCCCCCCAAGAGCAGCCCTGAGAACAGGATCCCTGAAGAATCGTAATGGGAGCACGGGATCTCTCGCCGAGTGTTCGGCCCACAGCAAGCCCGCCATCGAAAGCAGACCCCCCCCAAGGAGCGGAAGTGACATCCGGCCTTCATTCACCAACCACAGCAACCAAATGGCCGTACTGGCGAAAGCGAAGGCGCCGAACAAGTCGAACGCCCCCGACCTATCCCTCTCCCACGTCTTCGACTCTTCGGGGAGATGACGTCCTACCAAAAAGGCGGCCCCAAGACCAAACGGGAGGCTCAAGTAAAAGACCCAGCGCCAAGAGAGGTATTCGACGACCACCCCGCCTAACACCGGACCGATGAGCGTAGCGATGCCCCACACGCCACTGAAGAGGGCTTGCTTTCGGGCTCGCTCCGGAAGAGGATAGATGTCGCTGGCGATGGTCAAGCCAAGGGGCTGTACGGCTCCAGCCCCAACACCTTGAAGACCTCGGAAGGCGATCAATTGCCCCATCGAACGCGCTTGCCCCGCCAACGCCGACCCCAGCAGGAATACCCCCAAGCCGAGCAGGTAAAAAGGTCGTCGCCCATAGAGATCGGCCAGTTTCCCCCACAGAGGGAGCGAGACCGTCATGGCGATCAGAAAGGCGGAGAAGACCCAACTGTAGTGCGAGAGTCCGCCCAAACTGGCGACCACGCGCGGCATGGCCGCCGTCACTACCGTCGTCTCCAATGCAGCGACGAAGATGCCTAACGTCAGCCCTGCTGTGAGCCACCGACGATGGCTGACGTCCTCCTCAACGGCGGAAGCGTTCGAGCTTATGGCTCCGCGAAGCACGCTCAGATCACTCCCTGCTCCTTGAGCTGTTCCAACTCTTCCGGCGACAAGCCGAGCAACCCCTTGTAGACTTCCTCGTTATGGGCTCCCAGAGGCGGGCCTGTCCATAGGGTGCGCCCTGGAGTCTCACTGAAAAAGGGCACGATGGCTGGAATCTTCACCCAATCCCCAGGCGCCAGCTCTACCTCCTCGAAGAGCCCTCGGGCTTGAAAGTGTGGGTCTCGAACAATATCAGCGATGCTGTAGATCGGCCCGCAGGGCACCTCGGCCCGATTCAACACCTCCAACACCTCCTCCAACATATGTTCTCGCGTCCATGCCTCAATAGCCCCATCAATCTCTGCCTCATGCGCCACTCGCCCATCGTTGTGCGCCAAGCGCGGGTCCTCGGCCAAATCCGGTCGCCCGATGGCGTACATCAACCGTCGGAAGATGCTGTCCCCATTCCCACCGATCACCACATATCGCCCATCCCGACACCGATAGGTGTTGGTCGGCACCACCCCCGACAACTTCGTCCCTTGTGGCTCCCGTACCACTCCGAGCTTGTCGTACTCCGGAAGCATACTCTCGGTCATGTTGAAGACCGCTTCCGCCAACGAAACGTCCACCACCTGCCCTCGTCCCAGCCCCATCACATCTCGCGCATACACGGCCACCAGCGCTGCAAATGCGGCATGCAGTCCGGCGATCGTATCCCCCAAGCTCAAATTCGGACGGATCGGCGTCCGCCCCGGCTCCCCCATCACGTATCGAATCCCCCCCATCGCCTCCGCCACGCTCGCATACCCCGGACGTCGCGCATACGGCCCCGTCTGCCCCCATCCTGAGATTCGTACGAAGATCACCCGTGGATTCATCGCCCACACCACCTCCGGCCCCAATCCCCATCGCTCCAGCGTCCCCGGCCGAAAATTCTCCACCACGATATCTGACCGCACCGCCAGCTCCCGACACAACTGCTGCCCCCGCTCCGACTTCAAATCTAAGGTCACGCATTTCTTGTTCCGACTCATCACTGCCCACCACAGTGACGTCCCCCGATACACCCCACGCCACCGCCGCAACGGATCCCCACCCCGCGGCGGCTCCACCTTGATCACCTCCGCCCCGAAATTCGCCAACAGCATCCCCGCAAAAGGACCCGCCAAAAGCTGGCCCAATTCCAAAACGCGCAGCCCTTCCAAAGGCAACCGCTTCTCCCTACTCATCGGTCTCCCCTCACCTTGAGCATCTCGTGTGCGGAGTCTCCACGCGCTCCCTCGGATCGCCCGCCGTGTTCCCCCGGCGCACCTCGGCGAACAATCCCGGCCCAGCCTTCATCACCTGCCCCGGCAGCGGATGGCCCAACCGTTGCTCCAACCATTCGGCCACCGCGATCACCGCGGGCAAGTGAATCCCCGTCTCGATCCCCATCCCGTTGAGCAAATGCACCAAATCCTCGGTGGCGATATTCCCCGTCGCGCGCGGCGCGAACGGACATCCCCCGATCCCGCCCACCCCTGCATCGAAGCGGCGCACGCCCAATTGCAGCGCCGCGACCACATTGGCAAAGCCTGCGTTTCGCGTATTGTGAAAGTGGCATCCCAGCTCCACTTCTGGCAATCGCTGACGCAGCGCTACGATCACATCTTCCACCTGTCGCGGCGTCGCCAGCCCCGTCGTATCGGCCAGCATCAATTCCCGCACTCCCATCTCGGCCAACTCCTCCGCCAATCGCACCACGCGCTCCACCGGCACCTCCCCCTCATACGGACATCCAAAGGACGCCCCAATCGTCCCCACCACCTCAATCCCATCCTGCATCGCTCGACGCGCCACCCGACGCAACTCCGCGCACGACTGTTCCACCGTCCGATTGAAGTTCCTCCGATGGAACGTCTCGCTGGCCAGGATCGTCCACCGCACCACCTTCACCCCGGCTTCCGCCGCCCGCTCATATCCCCGCTCGTTCCCAATCAGCGCCATCCACCGCGCCCCTTCCCATCCCCGAATCCGCTCGAAGACTGCTTCCGCATCCCGCAACTGCGGCACCCGATCCCCCCGCACAAACGAGCTGAACTCCATCTCCTTCACTCCCGCTTCATACAGTCCTCGTATCATCGTCACTTTCTCCTCCGTTGCCAACTCCACCGCTTCACTCTGCAACCCATCCCGTGGCCCAACCTCCACGACGATCACCTTCGAGGGAAAGTCCATCATGGCTCACCTCCGGCAGAAAGATCGTCATTGCGAAGAATCCGCCGACGGCATCTCCGCGCGTTCCCACACCCGACGGGAGATCGCTTCGACCTCTCGCGCTCCTTCGCCACGAGGATATGGCCCCAATCGCCACATGAGTCCAATGGCCAACGCCATCGCAATTAAGAAACTCCCAAGTGGCCATTGATAGGCGCCCGTGCGATCGACCCCCACACCCATCGCCAAAGGTCCGGCTAACCCGCCGAGGATGTACGCGGCGAAAGCGTAGCCGTAGATGCTCCCGAATGCGCGAAGTCCGAAATATCGGCTCACCAAATAGGCGATGATATCCACCTCGGCGCCCATCCCAAGGCCAACGAGAAAAGCGCTCGCAAAAGCCAACTCATGAGTCGCTCCGCTCCAGAGCAAGAAGACCCCAATCGTGGTTCCCGCGAAGAATCCCATGGCCACCCGTGGGGCATAGAGGCGATCCAACAGGTAGCCGGTGACGACGCGCCCGATGAGCACCGCTCCACCGAGCAGCGAAGTCGCTTGCGCCGCCTCCTGCGGCGATACGCCACGATCCATGAGCATCGGCGCTAGATGCGTCAAACACCCGTGCACCGTGGCCGAGACTAAGAAGAACGCGACGACCAAGAGCCAGAATGTCGGCACCCGTAACGCGTGAGCGAGTTCGAGCCCATCGTCCTTCTGCTCTTCCCTTCTCTGAGGCTGAGGAGGCCGTCCATCAGGTGACAAGCCCATCGCCTGCGGGCTATCCCGGAGCAAAGCGCCGACAACAGGAATGGTGATGAGGATGACCATCGTTCCGAGGACGAGATATGCCTGACGCCATCCCCACCGCTCAATCAGCGCATGCGCGAACGACGGCATGAAGAACATCCCGAGCCCCGTCCCCACCATCATCAGGCCAAGGGCCAGACCGCGCCGACGATCGAACCAGCGCGAGATGACCGTCGAGTAGGGAACGGGAGCTGTACCCCCTCCCACCAATCCCATGAGGGCATAGATGAGGTAGAAGTGCCAGAGCGCGCGGACGAGCGAAAGCCCCATTAAGCCCATTCCAAATAGGAATGTGGCCGGGAGGATGACGCGTCGCGCACCGAACTGATCTACGAGCCTCCCCACGGCTGGTGAGCACAAAGCGAGCATGAGCATGGCCAAGGAGAATGCCGCGGAGATCTCCCCACGACCCCACGAAAACTCCCGGCTCAGAGGGGCGATGAAGACGCCGAAAGTGAAGCTCACAATCGGGCCGAAGCTAGCGAAGAGGCCGATGCTGGCTGCCAAGACTACCCACCACCCGTAGAAGATTTTCCTCATGGCCTGCCCCCTGAAAATCGGCCGATCCGTCGGCACAGGTATTCCCACGCGGCTCGAATCGCTTGATCGGTATACACGGAGATCTGCCGCTCGAGCGCCTCTTCCTCAGGCGGCGGAAAGATCTCCCCTACAGCGAGCGCGTGCACCTGATCCCGACAAGCCCGCTCCAAGAAGACGGCGGCGACAGTCGCTCGTTCCACGCTCCTCTCCGCCACCACGATGCCATGGTTCTTCAAAAAGAGCGCCCTCTGAGCGCCGAGGGTTTCCGCCACCGCTTCTCCCAACTCGCGCGTTCGAATGAGCCCGGTCGTTCGATCGAAGCGCGGGACCTCGGGAGGCCAAAAATATGTCCCCCAGTGCGTGACCGGTCGGAACGGATGCGCTCCGGATCCAATGATCGTCGCATAGGGGGGATGGGTGTGGACGATAGCGTGCACGTCCTGGCGCCGGCGGTAGATCTCGCTGTGGATGGGGAACTCGATATGCCGTCGCCGCCCCCCCGAGAGGACGTTGCCCTCCAGGTCAAGGAGAATCACATCCTGGGAGGTGACTTCATCGAGTCCCACGTCCGCCCCCTTCATCCAATAACACGAGGGACGAGACGGGTCTCGAACCGAGACATGTCCCCAAATCAGATCATTATGCCCCTCGTGAGCGAGGATTCGACAGGCAAGCGCCACCTTCTCGCGCAGCTCTTCGCTCATCGTTCTTTCTCCGAGTCTTCGGCACGACCTGATGTGTCTCGGAACTCGGCCACGAAGCGAACGGCTTCAGGACCGGCACCATAGGCGTAACTGACGCTCACCGGCTCAATGCGAATCATCCGCAGTATGGGCATTCCGAAAAAGGGCTCTTCGAACGGATTCTTCGCCAAGAAGATCGCCTTCAAGCGCTCCCATTCCTCGCTCCCGCGAGGGACCTCGTGCGCCAGGCCTCGAATCGAGGCGCGAGCGACGCGAAATCCTTCGATCCCTCGATCCCGCGTATCCACATGAACCGTCACCCGAGGATTTCGCTGGATATTGCGATATCGTTCCGATTCCTCGCTCATGATGAGGATGAGGTGTAAGTCCTCGGTCTCCGCGAAGGCCTGCAAGGTCGCCGTCGGCCACTCCGGACCGAGCGTCGTCAGCACTAAAACATGCTGATCGCGTAACAAGGTGGCGAGTCGCTCTCGATGCTCTTTCTCCACGGTCCTTCCCTCCTCACGGAGCTATCGTCTCCAAACGATGTTTCACTGCGCGCAAGAAAGCGGCCGCTTCGGCACCGTCCAGGATCCGGTGGTCGAAGGAGAGGCAAAGGTTCATCATGAAGCGGACAGCGAGCGTCAACGGAGCTCCCAGCGAAGGCTCATCGCCGTCGGGGACGACGAGGCGTCGGGTGATCGCCTCCATAGTGAGAATACCCGCTTGGTCGGGCGGAACAATAGGCCGCGAGAGCACAACGCCTAAGGCCCCGGTATTATTCACCGTGAACGTCCCCCCTCGGACATCGTCCAGAGTCAGCCGATTCTGCCGAGCTCGCTCAGTCAGCTCCTGCACGGCGCGCGCCAGCCCAGCTAAACTCAAGCGATCGGCATCTCGGATCACCGGGACCACGAGTCCGTTCTCCGTCGCCACAGCGACCCCAATATGCAATCGCCGACGCACGACGATCGTCCCCTCTTCCCATCGCGCGTTCAGCAACGGATGTTCTTTCAACGCCTCGATAACCGCTTGTAGGACGAAAGGAAGGTATGTGAGCCTCACTCCCTCGCGCTTCTGAAACTCCTCTTTGATCCGCTCGCGATATCGGACGAGTCCGGTGACATCCGCTTCGACCATGGCCCACGCCTGAGGGATCTCCCGAGCGCTCCTGATCATGTTCTCGGCGATGAGACGCCGAATGGGCGAAGCAGGTATTCGCTCCTCTTCATCGCGTGCGCCCATACGCGAGAGGAAAGCCAACACGTCTTCCTTCGTCACCCGTCCCCCGATCCCTGTCCCCGAGATCTGTCGCAGGTCTATCCCATGTTCGCGAGCCAGGCGACGGACGGCGGGAGAGTACCATGGCTGACCGGGCTTCGTCGGCTGCGGAGTTTCCCCAAGGATGGACAGCTCGGACGCTTCGATCCCGCGCTCCATGGGAGCGGCGACCTCTGCTGCCTCCTCTACTGGTCCACCCCCCGTCGGCCCCACCGGCCGAACGTCTTCCATCAACTGTCCGACGAATGCCGAGGGAGGCAGTGGCGCCGCAGCAATGTCTTCTCCCTCTCGTGCTTCGATCTCCAGAATGGGTGTACCGACGGAGACCTTCGCGCCTTCCTCAACGAGGAACCGAAGGACCGTCCCGGAGACAGGTGAAGGTAGCTCCATCGTCACCTTATCGGTGACGACTTCTGCTAATGATTCGTACTGGCGTACGGTTTCTCCAGGTTGCTTCAACCAGCGAGCGATGATCCCCTCGACGACCGATTCTCCCACCTGCGGCAACTCGACGGTCACCTTCATCACCCTCCCCCTCCACTCAATACGCGGCCAATCGGCGCAACGCCCCGACGATCTTCTCCGTCGTTGGCATATAGGCGTCCTCGAGCGTCGGCGCAAAAGGCATCGTGGGAACATCTGGTCCGCAGAGCCGCAGAATGGGTGCGTCCAGATATTCGAACACCTCTTCGGCTAGGAGCGCGGCGATCTCCGCGCCGACGCCTCCGGTGAGATTATCCTCATGGACGATGAGCACCTTCCCCGTCTTCCGGACGGAGTCGAAGAGCGTCTCGCGATCCAACGGTCGCAGCGTGCGCAGATCCACGACTTCTACGCTGATTCCGTCCTGCGCCACAGTGCGCGCCGCCTGTAGGCAATAGTGGAGCACGAGCCCGTAGGAGACCAGCGTGATTTGAGATCCCCGGTGTTTCACGTCGGCTTTCCCTATGGGCACCACGTACTCCTCATCGGGGACATACCCGCGCACGAGCCGATAGGTCTTCTTATGCTCCAAGAAGATGACCGGATTATCATCCCGAATGGCGGCTTTCAACAGCCCTTTGGCGTCATACGGTGTCGCGGGAGCGACGACTTTCACCCCTGGCGTATGGAAGAAGTAAGCCTCCACATTCTGCGAGTGGTAGAGCCCACCGCGGATCCCCCCTCCGTATGGGATTCGCACGACCAAGGGAACGCGCACCTGCCCATTACTCCCATAACATGCCCGCGCGGCTTCGCCTAAGAGCTGATTGAACGCCGGCCAAGCGAAATCGGCGAATTGAATCTCAGCGATGGGCCGCAACCCCTTCAACGCCGCTCCCAGGGCGATCCCGGCGATCGAAGCCTCAGCCAAAGGAGTGTCGATCACCCGCCCTTCACCGAACTCCTCCACGAACCCTTGCGTGGCGAGGAAGACGCCTCCACGCGCGCCGACGTCTTCCCCGAGCACGACCACGCGCTCATCCCGGCGCATCTCTTCGCGCATAGCATCGCGGATCGCCTCAATGACCGATTTCTCTCCCATAGCCCTCTCATGCATAGATATGCTCCAATAGCGTCGAAGCCTCAGGATAAGGGGACGCCTCAGCGTAACGCGTGGCTTCTTCCACCTCCTGGCGCGCTCCTTCCCAGATGGCGCGGTCCTGCTCCGGCGTGAGTATCCCCTCCTGAAGGAGGTACTGTTGGAGTCGGCGCACGGGATCACGGTGCCGCGCTTGTTCCAGCTCCTCGCGCGACCGATAGCGCCGATCGTCATCGTCGGTCGTATGGGGAGAAAGGCGCTCCACCTTCGCCTCGATCAGAATAGGCCCTTGAGTCCGCGCATGCGCGATAGCGCGGCGCGTCACCTCAATGACCTCGAAGAGGTCAGTCCCATCCACGACCACACCCGGAAAGCCGTAGGCCGCCGCTCGCTCGGCCACGTTCTCGATGGCCATTTGCTTCCGCTGGGGGACGGAGATGGCATAACGGTTATTCTCGCAGAAGAAGACGATCGGCACCCGGTGAATCCCAGCGAAGTTCATAGCTTCGTGGCACTCCCCTTCGCTGGAAGCCCCATCGCCGAAGTAAGCGAGCACGACGGTTTCCTCCCCCAAATAGCGACAGGCCCACGCATAGCCCACGGCTTGTGGAAGCCCGGCCGCCACCACGTTCGAGAGCTGAATGATGCCACGGCGCAGGTCAGCACCTTGCAGAGGAAATTGCCGCCCGTTGCTGAAGGGATCTCCAGCCTTCCCCATGAAGGAGAGCAGCGCTTCGCGCGCACTGACGCCCGCGGTGATCTTCAAGGCCAAGTCCCGGTAATACGGGAAGAAGAAACAGGGCCCGTTCCTGAGCGCGGCCCATGCGCTCCCCATCTGCGCTGCCTCGTGTCCCTGGCAGGAGATCCCGATCGGAACTTTCCCCTGACGATTGAGGACGAGGATGCGCTCATCAAGGATGCGAACGAGTACCATCTGCGTATAGAGAGCAAGCACTTCCTCCACGGATATCCCCGCGGTCTCATGTCGGCGAGTGATCGCGATCTCAGCCCCCTCAGGTCCCATCGTCCACCTCCATTCTCGTTCATGATACAGAACACGAGAGAGACCAATCACCGGACGAAGGCCCCACGCGAGAACGCCCGCATCAAGGGCAATCCTCCACCGGGGCTTCCACGTAGGGCCTTCGATCGGGGAAGATCAAAACCGCAGTCGAAGAGCGAGTTGCATCTGGCGAGCGGGAGCCACGCTCCGGACGGAGCCGAAATCGGGCGAAGGCGCTGCCGCCAGGTCCGGTGATCCCCACACGGTGTTGTATTCGAGCACATTGACCGTATTGAAGAGGTTGAAGAGCTCCACCAGCGGCTCCAAGACCGCGCGTTCGCTCAACCGGATCTCTCGACTCACGCGCACGTCCACGCTGTAGTAGGGATCCCCCTTGAACGTATTCCGCCCCAATCGCCCCGGCCGATCCGTCAGCGGATTCCCATCTCCGTTGGTGTCTGCCCCAGTGATCACATTGAAGTACCGAGCGGACTGCAGCGTCACAATGCTCGCCAGCTTGAAATTCCGCACGACGCCCCACGATGAAGGCACTGCCGTTAGGAAGTTCAGCACAAACCGATGCCCCACATGCTGATTCGAAAGCCCACGGTCTTGCCGCCAGTTCAACGGATCCTCCGGAATTTGCTGCAAGGCGATTCCTGTCGGAAGGTCGATCGTCTTCGAGAACGTATAGTGAAGGCTCACATCCATGTTCTCGCTCCGTCGGTAGCGGACCTGCAGCGTCCCTCCGTGATACACCGACTGTGAGGCGTAGAAGAAAGGATTGACCAAATCGTACTCGGGGAATCGGCGCGCACCATAGACCCGCTTTCCGGTCACAGGGTGAGTCCCCGTCGGCACAGCATTCAAGTTCCCGCTGAAAGTGATCAACTTCAGCCCACGCACGAAGAGATAGTTCGCTGCCACGAAGAGGCTTCGTCCGAATCGTCGTTCGATCTCCAAACTGGATTGGATCGAATACGGTTGCTGATTCTCACGATCGAACAATGTGAGGCTCGACTTCCGAACAGCCGGACCTGAGGGATAGATGCCCGTCCTCAACCACTCGTTGAACGCCGGAGTCGCCACCGGAGGCCCCACGAGGGAGAACAGCCAGAGCGTGGCATTGCGCCGGGTGACGTTCGGCAACATGTTCCGGCGGAGGAACCCATCCCGATCGCCGAGGAGGCCCGAGATGAGCACCGAACCGGAAATGTACTTATCGTGGAACAGACCTGCCCCAGCTCGAATCACCGTGCTTTGCGTGCGCCCGAGCGACCAAGAGAAACCCACGCGCGGTTGGAAATTGTTCAAGTCTCGGCTGACGAAGTCCGTGGGAACCAAATGCGCATCCCAGCGGAGGCCATAGCTGAGGGTGAAGTTCGGACGCACCCGCCACTGGTCTTGCGCGAAAAAGCCGAGGAAATGATGAGTGAGCGAGGCTCGACTCCCCTGCTCCCACTCCCCGGGCAACGCGCGCGTAGTCGGATCCAGGCGCGTGCTCAACTCCGGCGGCGTCCACTGAATCGCCGCGACCGTGGGCGCCGCAAAGGGTGGCCGTCCCAAGAAAGCGGCTAAGCTCGGGAAGATCACGCGAGCCGGGAACCAAATCACCCAATGCTCCGTCGTCCGAAGGTGATTGAAATCCGCACCGAACTTCAGTGAGTGCGCGCCCGCGACGTACGTGAAATTGTCCAAGAACTGAACCCGCGATTCTTTGTAGAAATCGAAATCCTGATACGTGTGCCCCATCAAGATCAGACCAGGGATCTCCAATGCCGGCTCATTGTATCGCACGGGGATGTAATGGAACGTGCGGCGCGCGTACTGAAAGCGGAAGTCGTTGGCCGTCTGGCTGGTCGGCACCGATGTGAGTGCCACCATCAGGGCTTGATCTCGTAGGGTGTTGTCCCGCAGGGCCGAGGGCGTGAGCGAGGCTCGCGAGACGGGCATCACGTTCAAGCTCTCCCCATCCACGAAGTTATAGCGCCCGGTGAGCGTATGCTGCCCCGAGAGCTGATGATCCACCTTCCCGAAGAACGCATTGTAATCGTTAGTCGTCAGAACGTTCAGGTCCTCCGCGCTCAAACCAAACTGACGCCGAACGGCATTGATCGCCCCCAGATTCGCCAACACCACCTCCGAGAAGATCGGACGTTCGTCTCGTTGCTGCCCCTCGTAATTGGCGACGAAGAACGTCCGATCCCGAACAATCGGCCCGCTCACCACTCCTCCATACTGCGCTTGCCGCAACCGCTCCAGCTCCGGCCGTTGCAATGGATTGCGCGCATCTAACGCCTCGTTCCGGAAGAAGATGTACCCCGTCCCATGCCATTCGTTCCCTCCAGACCGCGTTATGATGTTCACCAACCCGAATCCTCGCCCGAATTCCGCCGAATAGCTGGTGTTCACCACCCGAAACTCCTTCGCCACCTCCTGCGAAGGTGCGCTCCGTTGCAACCCCGTGAACGACTGCGTCCCATCCACCCCGTCCACAGCGATGAACGTGTGATATTCGAATTGCCCACCAAAGGAAAGCCGCGTCGCCCCGGTCACCCCCACTCCCACAGGAGGCTCTTGTTGCGGTCCTCCGCCCACGCTCGCCCGTCCAGTGGCGACTTTAGGACTGAGCAAAACGAAGTCCACGAAGTTTCGACCGATGATGGGAAGATCGGTGATCCGCCGCTCCTCGATCACCTGGCTGACCTCCGTCTTGCTGGGATCCAAAGTGATCTCCTGCCCCATCACTGTCACCGCTTCCAAAACCCCCCCAACCTCCAGCACGAGATCGAGCGTTGCCGCTTGCCCCACGGTCAAAGTGAGCATCTGCCGATGCGGGCGAAACCCAGGGGCGCTTACCTCCAGCTCATACTCCCCAGCCGGCAGATTCGGCAACACGTAAATCCCCGCCTCGTTCGTCAGCGTGGTCCGCACAAGCCCTGTGGCCGTCTGTCGAACTCGCACATTGGCCCCCACCACCACTGCTCCAGCCGGGTCCTTCACCTGCCCCGATAACTGTGCCGTCACCACCTGAGCCCATACGCCGACGCCCAGGACAAACGGGCCCAGAAAAATCACGAAAACAGTGGCCCATGCTCTGTTCTTCATAGCTCCCTCCTCTCAGGAAAATCTCCCTCCCTTCGGGGAGGCATAAGACGCAAGCGAGAGAATGAGTCCAATGGCCCCGCTCACGGCCAACAAGAGCATCACGAGTCCAGGCGCATAAGAACCCGTCCGGTCAAAGACCATTCCTAAGAGAAAGGGTCCGGCGCTCCCCCCCACGAGAACGCCAGCGAACGCATACCCATAGATCTCTCCAAAAGCCGAGAGCCCGAAATATCGGGTGATGAGATAGGCCAACGTATCCATGCCCAACCCTAAGCCAAGGAGGAAGGCAGCCAGGAACGGAAACCCCGCGGGAGCGCCAAGCCACAACGAGATGAGTCCCAATGCGACCCCTCCGAACATCGAAGCAACGACATACGGAGCGAAAAAGCGATCCAGCAAGTATCCCGCTGTCAAACGTCCGCAGAGGATGGCGAAGCCGAAGAGCGAAGCCGCCTTCACCGCTCGTTCCGGCGGAAGGCCGCGATCGGTAAGCATAGGGACGAAGTGCACCAAACAGGCATGCACGCTCGTCGAGACGAGGAAGAACGCCAAAGCGATCTTCCAGAAGGTCAGCGTGCGTCGCGCTTCAGCCCAGCTCACTCCTCCATCTGTTCGCGTCCGATCATTTCCCTTCCGCGTGAGGTCTCGGGAAGAGGCCTCTCTTCGGCCATCCGGAAGCATCCCCATCTCCTCGGGGCGCTCGCGTAAGAGCACGGCGATCACGGGGACGACGCCTCCGACGATCGTCGCTCCTAGAATGAAGTAAGCTGCTCGCCATCCCCAATGGGTGATCACCGCATGAGCGAACGGAGGCATCATCAGCATACCGACGCCAAATCCAGTGAGGGAGAGCCCAAGAGCCACTCCTCGCCTCCGCTCAAACCATTGCGAGATCACGCGAGAGTACGCGACAGGTGTCGTCCCAGCTCCGAAGAGGCCAAGGAGCAAATACCCCGCATAGATGTGCCCGAGCTTTCCCCGGATGGCGCTCAGGGCCAATAGAGTACTGCCGAACAACACGAGCGAGGAGAGGACGACGCGACGCGCTCCCCACCGATCCACCAAGCGACCGCACGCCGGCTGAATCAAAGCCACCAGAAGCGTCGAGAGGGAGACGGCTGTCGAAAGCTCCGCTCGACTCCACCGGAATTCTCGGTGAAGCGGCTCGAAGAAGACGCCGAACGTCGCTAAGACGATTGGTCCATAACTCACCACCAATCCGAGCGCGGCCGCAATGACGACCCACCAGCCGAAGAAGACGCGTCGCGACATCGCCGGCTGCGCCAGGGCTTTCACGGGCTCTCTCACCGGAACCTGGCATTCTGATCGCATCGTCGTTTGGGACACCTCCTTGCGATCCCTCAGATTGCGTCGCTATATCGAACGCGCAGGACCATGTGCCCGATCGGACCAAATTGCGCGCGAAGAACGTCACCGCCTTTGAGAGGACCAACGCCAGCCGGCGTCCCCGTCGTCACAATGTCCCCAGGCAGGAGCGTCATTCGCGCCGAGATGAACTCCAACAACTCCGGGATGCCGTAGACCATCGCAGCCGTCGTCTCCTCCTGTCGCAACTCGTCGTTCACCCAGAGGCGCAGCGGTATATTCATCGGGTCTGGCACCTCATCGCGCGTCACAATCACTGGACCTACAGGCTTAAAGGTATCGAACGATTTCCGAAATGAGGTCAGCTCCTTCCCGCGCAGCGTGATGTCCAAAAGCCCGGTATAGCCGAAGACATAGTCATAGGCCGCCTCGCGCGGGATATGCCGTCCCCGCTTTCCGATGATGACGGCTAGCTCCACTTCATGATCAACGCGCCGATCCCGATACTCGGTCGGGATCACCACCTCGCCGTTGGGATCAGCTAGGGCCGAAGGCGCACACACATAGACTCCAATGCCATAAATGCCATGCTGGTAGATGGGATCAAGCTCCCCCATTTCGGCTGTATGGGCGCGATAATTGGCCCCCGCCCCCACGATCTTCGGAGGGTCGGGAAGAGGAGTTCGGAGCGTCACGGAGCGTAGTGGGAGGGGGCGGAGGCCGGAGATCGCACGCTCGAGCTTCGGACGAATCGTCTCCCATTCCAAGATCGCCCGCCGCATGGGGGAAAGACCGGAGGGCGCAGGCGCCACAATATCGGTGACATCGTAGACCAGGTCACCATGGACGACCCCAATCCGATAATCCTCTCCAAATGAGATGAGGCGCATACTTCACCCCTCCGAGGAAGAGACCGTCACTGAGGGACAAGTACGACTTTTCCGAAATGGGCCCGAGATTCCAAGAGCTGATGCGCGCGCGACGCCTCCACCAAGGGGAAGCGGGATTCGACAACGGCCCGAAGCTCCCCCACGCACACCCGGGCGAGTACTTGCCGCACGTCCTCTCGTGTACACGAGGTCGCCCCGAGGATGCGAAATTCGTTCCGATAGACGAATTGCCAATCTTCGAAAGCGACGGAGAGTCCCCCGGAAGCGCCGTAGCTGACCAATCGGCCCTGTTTCCTCAAGCTTCGCACCGCTGCGGGAAGCAACGCTCCCCCCACTTGTTCGAAGACCACGTCTACGCCGAGTCCGTCTGTGAGCTGTCGCACGCGTTCGATCCACTGGGGATCGTCGTAACTGACGGTGGTTTCTGCACCGAATTCGGACAGCCGCGCGAGCTTCGACGGATCACGGCCGGCGGCGATCACACGAGCGCCGGCCTGATGTGCCATCTGGACGAGCGCCACGCCGACACCACTTGTCGCCGCCATCACGAGGACGCTCTCCCCGGGCTGAACGCGCGCGACAGCGTGCAGAGCATGCCACGCCGTCCCCATAGCTGTCGGGATAGCAGCCGCCTGTTCCGAAGCGATCCCATTCGGGAGAGGCAAGAGTTGCTCCACATGGGCGCTCACCAACTCCGCATAACATCCATCAGCGTGGATGCCGAGGATGCGCGAACGCGCGCAAAGGTTCTCCTGCCCGCTTCGACACCAGACGCACTCGCCGCAGCGCTTCCACGGCAGGACGAGCACGCGTTGCCCAACCTCCACGGACGTGACCCCAGACCCCAAAGCGACGACGCGCCCGGCCCCTTCGAGACCGAGGATGCGCGGCAAGGCGATCGGGTATCCGGCCGTCCCTCGCCGAATCTTGAGATCGAGATGATTGATCGAGATCGCTTCCAATTGAACGAGAACCTCGCTCTCCCCCGGCACAGGATCCGGGACGGATTGAACGATGAGTTTCTCCGGCCCCCCATGTTCGTGTAGGACGACGGCTCGCATCGCCTTACTCTCCGTACCATCTGCGGCTGCGGAACGTGTCCTGCTCCCTTACTGGGATCCTCAGACAGATCGCATGAGGATACACTTCAACACGAGAGACAGAACGTAGCGGAGGCGATGACCTCCAGGCACGTGCTCGGTTCGAGCGCTTCACCGCGAAGCCCTCTCTCTTTAGGAACGAGGAGACACTCGCCGGCGCGTAAGGTCATCGAAGCTCCTCCCTCGACCAGGCATCGAAGGAGGCCCTCCGTCACCCAAATCGCTCGCTCGGCATCAGCGCCTTCCTCATAGACCGCCCCCTCGGCGAGGACGAGACGGTTGAAGGTCTCGTTCTGCCCGCGGATGGAGTATCGCTCGACGCCTACCCCAACTACTTCACTTGGAAGATCATCCCATCGGTAGACGCGTAGGGTCGGGGACACAGAGGCAGGTGCCGTCTCCGAGAAAGACACCGACGCCTGACGATTCCCCGTCGTGTAATACGTCTCGGCGGAGGTTTGAAACCAGTCCGAACGAGGAGGCGAGAAGGCATCGAAATCGAGCGTGTCCTCCAAGACGATCCCCCAATGAACCAGATTCGGAGGGACCACGATGAACTCCCCATCGCGAAGCACATGTGATTCGCCCGTCTCGAAATCCAAGCGTATGGCCCCGCGGAGGACTAAGGTGATCTGCTCATTCGGATGGCTGTGTCGGTCTACAATGTACCCCTGCTTCATGAGAAACTGAGCGACGGTGAGCTGCCGTCCGTGGACTCCCCGCCGCGAGACCCATTCCGAGAGCCGCTCTAAGGGGAGCCCTTCCCATTGGAAAACGATGGGCTTATCGAGTACCCTCTCCATGGCTTACCTCCGAGAGGACTTTCACATCCACGACCTTCGCACTGGAGAAGCGAGCGCGTAGCTCTGTAGCAATCTCCTGATGGACGGGATGCCGAAGATACGCGCGCACATCGTCCTCCGACTTGAATGTGAAGACAGCTGCGTAGCGATGGTCTCGACTTCGAAGGACCGGCGCAACCTCTTCCAACTCGAGACACTCCCCGATCGCCAGGGACCTCACCATGGGGAGCCCCCCCAGCGCCCGTAACTTCGCTTCCACTTCAGCCCATGCGGAAGACGACCGTTCCTGAAGATCGAATAGGACGACGTGCAGGATCATCGCTCCTCCTCCCTTACTTCCCCGACCGCCAGCTCAGGTGATAGTCCTTGTCCTCGACTCGCTCGGCCTCCGGAGTGGCCTTCAGCGGACGAACCGTATCTATGGCCACTGCCTGCCACTCGAACCGCTCAATCTGGCGGCTCCGTTCGATGGACTCTTTGTAGGGCCCGTGATGGATCGGCCCCGGATGTAGGGTGATCATCCCCGCCGTCACCGTATGCCGAGAGATATGACTCCCACCATGCATGAACGTGAACTCATCGTAATCAATGTTCCGATGGTACATGGGCACGCGCACAGCGTCCTCTCGCGTGGCCACCCCATGCGGCAGATAAGTGCAGACCATGACCACCTCGTTGAGGAACGTACAATGGCCGGGCGGAGGAACATGCAAGTGCTCGGAGGTGATGGGACGAATATCCTCGATGTTCAGCTTGAATACGGCCAAGCTGCCCCGCCATCCCACGACGTCAATCGGACAGAAATCGTAGAAGACCGACGTCAGCTCTCCCCCTCGCTTGATGCGCAGCTCATGCTCCTTCCCATCCGCCTCGAGGGGCATCGGCTCCGGTGTCTCCAATACCCCCAGATCGAAAGGGAGCCAATCTCCCAAAATCCCCCGTTCGGGAATCCGAATCTCTCGGCTCGACTCCAAGATCAGAATGAAATTCTCCGCCGTCTCCGGAACGAGCCGATAGGTCGTCCCCTTCGGAATGACAATGTAATCCCCAGGACGAAAGGCGAGCACCCCGAAGTCCGTCTCGTATCGCCCCTGACCCCGATGGATGAAGTGCAGCTCATCCGCATCCCCATTGCGGAAGTAATACGGCATGGGCTCCCGCCGACGAGAGATGGCAATGCGCACGTCCTCATTGTAAAACAGCACCGTCGGCAACGCGCGAGCATCGTGCGCATCGGCCGTCTCCACCTGATAGCTGTTGAAACACCGCGGCTTCAACTCCCCCTCAATGCGCGTCCAGGCCGTCGGCATATGGCGGCGATAGAAGACCGCCCATCGTCCGAAGAACCCCTGTCGCCCTAGCAGATCCTCGTACGTCCCTTCCGGCCAGGCGGCGTTCACTTGACGCGAGACGATCCCTTTCGAATATTGAATGGACAACGCCATATCCCTTCCCTCCCTGAGAAGCTTTCACGCCGCACCGCGGAAGTGCGGCAGAACGAACTTGACGAAGCGCTGAAGCGAGGCCATCGTCTCCTCATGGGGAAGCGTCCCAAACGTCGGCAGCAAGGCGACCTGCGTGACCCCCATCTCTAAGATCTCCTCAATCCGCTCGATCGCCTGCGTGGGCGTCCCCATGAGAACCCGCTTGGGATAGACGGTCTCGAAATCCGCCTGCTCTTGAAACTAGTCGACACTTCTCGCCACGGGTGCTTCTTGAAAGTGCGGCATGACCTCTTCGGCGAAAAGGCGCATGGACTTCAGGACCAACTCTTGAGGCATCGCGCCAACGGAGAAGTAACAGAAGACTTCGCGAATCCCCATCTCCTCGAACTGCTTCAATCGCTCGATGCACTCCTGAACGCCACCGACGAATCCGGAACCAGATTCGGCCACAGTCTCGTAGCGAATGTCCGAGAGCACCTTCCGCAAGTGATCGTAGCGCGGTCCTCGGCTCCCCTTATCCGAGGCGAGCGCTGGAGCGACAGTACGCAAGTATCGCTCCATACAGGCACGCGCGATGCGTTGCTCCTCCGGATCTTCGGTCACGAGGATGAACCAGGAAGAGCACACTTCGACCTCCGGATGTCCAGCTTCAGCCGCCATGCGATAGAAGTTCTCGACGCGCCGCTTCATCTCCTCTCGCCCGACCAAGAGCAGGGAAAACGGCGCGACCATGATCGAATAGCCGCGTTGGGCACAGTATTCGAAGCTCGGCGGGCTGATCACGGCCACAGAGACCGGAGGATGCGGCTTGGTGACAGGCTTCGGAATCACCCGAAGATTTCGGAAGGTGTAGAACCTCCCCTCGTAGTTCAACTCGTCTTCCGTCCAACACCGGATGATGATATCGAGCATCTCTTCGAAACGCTCGCTGGCCTCTTCCAAAGGGACATGGAATCCTTCGAATTCCTCAGCGAAGAAGCCCTTCCCAGCCCCGAAGATGACGCGTCCCGGGGCCAGAATATCGAGCAGCGCATAGGTCTCGGCCAAACGCACGGGATGATTGAGTGGAAGGACGTGAATCGCACATCCGACCTTGACCCGCTCGGTCCGCGCCAAAAGATTCGCCAAGAAAACTTCCGGAATTGGACAGAGGAGAATTTCCGTGAAATGGTGCTCCCCGATCCAGGCCGAATGGAAGCCGAGCCGATCAGCCAGCACGGCTTCCTCCATGAATTGATGCAACATCTCCGCATCGCTCCGGGTGCCGTAAGCGTTATCGCCTAGGGTGAACACACCGAATCGCATACCCCCCTCCTAATGGATTTCAATATGTCGCCCCTCTCCGAGCGTACGAGAGAGGTAAAGATACAACAGGATCATGAGGCCATATGTGGCACTGATGAACCCAAAGGCCACCCAATAGTCCCCATGGGACGCGCTCAGCAAGTATCCGACCACTGCGGGACCGGCGGATCCCAAAAGGTTCGCCACCCCCACGCACATTCCAGTCGCGCGCCCGATGTACGCGCGATCAATAAAGGTTTGAAGCAGAGATACGTTCATGGCCCCCATGATCGCTGGAGGGGCCGCGGCAAGAACGAGCAAGAGCACAGCCAGAGCACCACTTGGGACAGCGAGCGCGCCGAGCACAAAGAGCGCCCCAAGGAGACATCCGCAAGCCCCCATGAGGGCTCGACGCATCGTGCGATCCGCGAGGTATCCGAAAAGCAAAAGGAGACCGATGGGCAGAAGATAACTCAAAGCCAACTGTTTCCCTACGTTGAGCAGGGAGAACCCACGCACCTGTGTTAAGTACGTGGGAATCCACGTGCTCAACCCGTAGAGGGCAATGACCCCAAGCGTGTGAATGAAGGCCACGATCCAAAACCGCCCATCTCGGAGGATGGGCCCAACGCCAGATGTTCGGACAACCGCTAGCCGAGCTTCAGCACGCCCAGCCATAATAAGGGCTCGTTCGCTCGGATTCGCATATCGTGAGCGTTCCGGATCATCCTGAGCGAAGAACCGGATGAAAACCGATGGGAACAAAGTGAGCACGGCGAGCACGAAGAAGACCCCTCGCCAATTGGTGACAAGTAGGAGACTGCTCACCAGCAGGGGCGTAATCGCCTGTCCCACTTGGAATCCGCTCAACCAGAGCGAATGCATGCGCGCGTGTTCGGATACAGGGAACCATCGAGCGATGTAGCCATTAGCAATCGGCCAAAATCCCCCTTCCGAAAGCCCCAAAGCCAAGCGCGCGATGAAGAGCTGTCCGACCCGCGTCACTAACCCGCAAGCCGCAGTGATCCCCCCCCCACAAGATCACGCTCAAAGAAGCAGCCCGCTGAGGACCAATTCGATCTACGAGGAATCCCCAGATGAACTGGCCAACGCCATAACCGACGAAGAAGGCGGACATCAGCAACCCAGCGCGCGCCGGTTGATCGAGCAATCCCAAATCGCCCAGAAACCGACGATCAGCGATTAAAACAGCGAGATTGATCTTGTCGATCTGCCCGATCAACTCGAACAAGACTAACGTCGGAGCGATCCATCGCCAACGCGCGACGGAAGGTCGTTCGATCGAACCAACAACAGCTATCTCCCCCCCTGCCATGAGATGCTCCCCTCATGCTGAATCACTCACCGGCAATCCTTCTTTCATAGGCAGAGTCACATGGGCGGCGGCGATCTCCGCGCGATCCCAACCGAATTCCTCAGCCAGCGACTTCGAGAAGACGCCAAAGGTGAGCCCGACAAGAGGCAGGAAACTGAAAAGAAGTCCTATGGCCGCCGCCAAGACTACTACCCAGCCGTAGAAGATCTTCCCCATCGCTTCCTCTGCCCGCGAGCGCGCGCCCGAAGGATGTGCTCCAGCGTATTCCTCAGACGGAATCGAAATGCGGCATCACCTTCTCGGCGAAGCGCTCCATCATGCGCATCGTCTCCCGATGCGAATACCCACCGAAGTTGAAGTAGAGGATCACTTCTTCGATGCCCGCCGCCTCGGCTTTCTTGAGCGTGGCCACACATTCCTCGACGCTGCCGGTGACGATGCTCCTCTCCCCGAGATCCTCCGGCTTCATCGCCAGAAGCCGCTTCACGATGTCTTCGAAATAGGCGTAATGTGGAGGGGCATTCCTTCGATCTCCCGGCAGGGCCGGCACGACGCATTTTTGAAGATAGAAGAGGAGGCGCTCTCGATGTCGATGCGCTTCTTCTTTGGTATCGGCAAGAGCGAAGAAGTAGGAGCAACGAGCTGAAGCGTGCGCGCGCCCATTTCGACGAGCCCGATCCTTGAACTGGCCGACGGCTTCGTTCAAGCTCCCGAAAACCATAGCGGCGGCGAAGGGAGCGAAGATGATGTCGAAACCATTGCGCGCCGCCATATCGAGCGTCGGCTCGCTGAAGCACGCCACGTAGATCGGCGGATGTGGCTTCTGGACGGGACGCGGGAGCACCGTGATCGGTTCCAGGACACGATAGAATTTCCCATCGAAGGTGAATTCCTCTTCGGCCAGCGCCGTGCGCACCAAGAGCAACGCTTCATCGAAACGCTCGCGACTCTCGGCGAACGGGATTCCGAAGGCCTCGTACTCTCTCTGATCGTACCCTCTTCCGGCGGAGAAGATCACGCGTCCTCCACTCAACAGATCGAGCGTCGCCCATTCTTCGGCGACCCGAAGCGGTTGGTTACAGGGCAGCAGGACGGTCGCCGCAGCCAAGCGCACGCGCCGGGTTTGAGCGGCCAGATACGAGAGGAAGACGGTCGGCGTCCCCAAACACCCGAAGAGCCCGAAATGATGCTCCGGCACCCACACTGAATGAAATCCCAACTCTTCGGCCAAGCGCGCCTCCTCAAGGATATCGAGCAGAAATTGATTCGGGTCGCGGTAACGCTCCCCGTAGCTCTTCGGATTGTCCGTCAGCGTGAAGTATCCGAACTTCATAATCCTCCCTCCTATGGGTCGAGAATCTCAACGGCCGACTTCCTGGTATCCATCATTCCACGGATACGGTTCCTCAAAGTAAAGGCCGAGGCTCTCCAGAGCAGGTTTATCAGTGGCGCAAAAGAGCAAGGCGTCATGCGTGGCAGACGCGTTGACGTGCTCATGCCACATCCAATGGGGGACGACGAAGGTATCTCCCTTTTGCCAGGAGAGCCGCTGCCCGTTCACGATCGTGTATCCCTCCCCCTCGATCACGTGATAGAGGGCACTGGCCGTGTGCCGATGGGCGCGCGTGTGTTCTCCAGGCCGCAACCGTTGCGCCCAGCACGTGAACGTCGGTAACGTCGGTCCCCCAGTCACCGGGTTCATATATTCCACGGCGATGCCATCGTAAGGATCCGCAGCCTCCAGCTCCATGAGTACGGGCCGCACTTCCCGCCATTTGTAGATGTACGGTCGCCGCCGCTGATGCTTCGCCCCTGCCGCAAGCGGGCGCACGAGCTTATCTCCGGTGATTCGCTCGCTGTACCAATCGGGCTTCGTCAGCGGATGTTGTAAACCTGCCTCATACGGCTCGAAGTACGAGATCCCCAGCAGATTCATCAACGGCACATCCAACACGTCGAGCCAGATCACCGGCGTCTCCCCATCATTGCGATGATCGTGCCAATCCATACTGGGCGTCAGGATCAAGTCATAATCGTCCATCACCAGCTTCTCCCCCTCCACCGCCGTATAGCCCACGCCGTTGCCCACAATGATGAACCGAATCGCCGTCGCCCAATGTCGGTGACAGGGCGCGACCTCCCCCGGCATCACGATTTGAATCCCACCGTAGATCGTATTCGTCGCCGCATTTCGATCCCCGAGCCCTGGATTCCGCAAGATGAGCACCCGTCGCTCCCCCCCTCGCTCGATCGGCCACACCTCGCCAGCTTCCAATACCAAGGGATAGACATCCGCCCAACGCCACACATGAGGGACAGCGGCCGTCTCACACTCCTTGGGCACAAGCCGTTGGATCACCAACCACAAAGCCTCCATATCCTTCTCACGGACCTTCTCATAAAACCGTTCCTCCTTCGTGTTCGTCATAGGAGACCTCCTTACTCGGGATCACAGCGCGCTTCGTGTGACCCCACATAGGGACTCGGGATCACAGAAACGATTACACTTTGAGCACCTCTTGAAAGAGCTCGAGCGTCTTCCCCCACGCCTCCCTCGCCGCCTCCGCATGATAACTCCCCCGCTCCTCGCAGAAGAACCCATGCTCCGCCCCAGGATAGACGAACACCTCGGCCGCTACGCCGAGCTCCTTCAATCGCCCATCGATCTGTCGCACTTCCTCCATCGGAATGAACGGATCCCGGTCACCAAAGAACAGGCGCATCCGAGCTCGAATCCCCTCGGCCAATTGCAACGGAGGCGTCCCCGCTGGGCCGAACCGACGAGGCGAGGCAATCCCCCCACCATAGAACGACGCCACAGCTTTGATCTTCTCCCCAAAATGACACGCCACCAAAAAGGCCATCCGACCGCCAAAGCAAAACCCTATCACCCCAATCCGATCCTCACGCACCTTCGGCGACGCTCGCAGGAAGTCAAGAACCACTCGCGTATCTTCCAACACGTGCTCATCCAATGTCGCCCCAGCTAAAGCGGCCACCCGTTCCATATCCCCATAGGCGGCGACTCGCGGCTCCGGCAGCCGATGATAAAAATCCGGTGCGACCGCGATATACCCCTCCTTCGCCACGCGGCGCGCCACGTCCTTAATGTGCCCGTTCAATCCAAAGGCCTCGAAGATCACCATCACGGCCGGAAACGGCCCCTCCCCCTCCGGCTCCACCCAATAGATCGGAACCTCCTGAGCCTTTATCATCTCCTCCCTCATCCTCTCCCTCCCTATGCTCCCCGTGAACTCATTCGCTGACCACTTGTACGCCCAATCCTTCTAAAACCGAGAGAGCCTCGCAAATGGGCAGTCGAGGCAGGTCGAAGATCTCGCCCGCAACGCGCGAATAATCCTCTCGCCGCGTCAGTTCCTCAACCCGCTGCCCACGATCGGAGAAGAAGACGAGCTCTCGGTTCCGAAGTCGAACGACGCCTTCGGTATCGCAGCGCACGATGACCAGCTCGCTCAAGAACTTCCCCCGTCCCGGAGTATGATGAGCGACATAGCCCTCGTGAAGAGCAGCCTCGCTTTTCGGTTCCAGATCATACACACAGAACGGCACCCATTGTTCATTCATCCATCGGTCCTGGATGAACGTGCGTGCACGTTCGCCTAGGCGAAAGCGATAGCGCAACCCGGCATATCGCACCTCGACCACTTCGCTGATGGGGATGGGGTGAAAGAACGGCGCCCCATTGCCAACGTCCACGAGGTAACTCCTCTCTTCTATCTCCACGACGATCGCTTCATGAGAGTTCGGGAACGTGATCGTCCCAGAGATCAGAGCTGCCCGATACCCCAGCTCTCGAAGCAGGCGCAGGAGCGTGCGCGATACCTCATAGCATAATCCCCCTCCCCTTCGCGCTGCCCAATTCGCGACCAAGCGCTGCGGATCCGGAAGCGGAAGCTCATGATCGGCATCCCGAAACCGCAAAAGCGTTGTCACGTTCTCAAACGGCACACGGCGAAGATGCCGCTCGGTCAAGCGAGCTAAGGCCGATAGGCTCGGCGGCTCCGGGTCTAGCTCGAGCACGCTCAGATACTCGCGCGCCCATGCGCTCATGGTGGACCAAGCCGAAGAGCGCACCATGACTATCCTCTCCGAAAGAGAGGGACGACTTCCTGTAGGAAAGCGTCGAAGGCCTCCCAATCGAAGGGCGCTCGCAAGACCACATTCACCTGTTCTGCCCCCGCTTCAGCATAAGCGTGAATTCGTTCCGCCACCTTCGCTGCAGTCCCCAGCAATATCCCCTCCTGGAACGTCTCGAACATCGCCCCGAAATCCCGTCGCGCCACCTCTTCCTTCCGACGCTCCTCCGCCTCGCTCACCCCCATATAAAACCCCAGGTTCACCGAATTCCGCAAACTCCCAGGGTCTCGCCCCTCACGCTCGCACCATCGCTGCACCACTTCCGCCTTCCGCCGAAATCCTTCCGGCGACACATACCCCACATTCCATCCATCAGCGTAGCGTACAGCCGCTCGCAAAGTCCGTCGCTCCCCGCCTCCCCCGACCCAGATGGGGATCCGCCCCCGAACCGGTCGCGGGAAACATTTGGCCCCTTCCACACGAAAATACTGTCCATGAAACGTCATCTCCTCTCGCTCCAACATCCCCCGTACGATCTGCAGCGCCTCCTCCAACATATCCTCTCGCACCCCAATCGGCGGAAACTCGTACCCAAAGGCTCGGAATTCCGGCTCATGCCAACACGCCCCAAAACCGAGCTCCACTCGTCCCCCGCTCAAGTGATCCACCGTCACGGCAACCTTCGCCAAAAGCGCCGGATTCCGATAGAGCGGGCAGAAGACCAAACATCCAATCCGCACCCGCTGCGTCTCCAGCGCCAAGGCCGTCAGCATGGCCACCGTCTCATACGCTACACCCCGCCCATCCCGCGGCGGCGTCTCATAGTGATGATCCCAAACCGAGATCCACTCCAATCCCCCCTCCTCCGCCCGCCGCCACAACCGCTGCAAGTCCTGGTACGAACAATCCTGCTGCCCCGCATGAACCCCGATCACCAAAGCCATACCCCCCTCCTAATTTCGCGTTTTGCGAAAGACGAGGACGCGTCGCCTTGGGAAGCCAGTCCTCATAGCGCAATCCGCTCCTCGACCGAGAGCGCCCAAGAAGAGGGAAGAGAGCACTGCTGGGCAAGAGGTACTCCCAGCCCCCCAGGAGACATACCAAGAGGAGCGCTCTCGCCCTTCGCATCTCCCATCCCCTCACTGCATCGTCTTCTTAATTCCACTGCAGGAAAGATGGAGCGAGGCCAGCTTTGCCCCAATCTCGGTCAAGCCCAGCTCTCCCGGAATAATCCGATGACAGAATGTACAGCCGAACTCTCAAACCGAGCGGCCTTGGCCTTCTGCTCCGACGTCCATTCCGATTCCGGAATCTGCGCGATCACATTCATAGCCGCCAGCAAGGAGATGCATCCCTCGGAACGCTGCCGCCGTTCTTCCCCATATGGGGGAAAGCCCAATGCTTCGCTTGTCCCGAGCGCGTGACACTTGGCACAGTTGTACGTTTCGAAGACAAACTGCGCGACCTCTCGCTCGCCCAGGCCCGCCGTCGCTCGCTCGAACTCAGCTAACGTCCGAGGGGGGAGAAGAAACAGCCCGCGAACAGGCCAGAAGCTGAGGGATCAGTCCAAGCCCAACTAAGAGCCCCCCACACAATCGTCCCTTATATAAGTCTAGCCAAGATCATAGCACTCAGGCATTCCAGTTAATACTACACGCCGGCTAACCCCTCCTTACCCCATACTCCCCACCATCGCTAGCGCCACGAACGAAAGCAAGAAGCGAAGGGACTCGACCGCGCGCTCCCCTGCCACATCGCAGGAGACTGAAGACGAACAAAGCAAGTACCTTCGCCCCCATTTACCGATAACTCACCACCAAGGCCCCACGTCGGCTAAAATGAAAACCTCACGGCCAATCGGATCTGCCGGTTATCTCCCGCCCTGGTCGTGATCCGCCCAGCACTGGCAAAGGGACATTCAAAAGTCACCTCACACCCGGGTTGCGGAGTCGCCGCCGTTCCTGCAAAGACAATCCGATCCGGTGACCCGAAGTTCGTACGATTAAGTAGAACTCGAATCGCAATTGTAAAGCTACTTGTTCTGCAAGCTGCGCGTTCTTCATCAAGGCCAGTCCACGTTCACAAAGTTCGGTCCGATGAGGATGCTCCGCCCCGCGTTCCCCCAAAAGCCCACTGGCTGTAACCGGAAGATCGTAGGATCATAATACCGACCTGTTCGCCTAAACCCCTCAACCCCTAAGACAGCCTGTTCAACCGACATCCCCTCTTGCACATCCGGCCAAATCGTTCCCACTCGTCGGATCAAGCTCCGCGCTCGATCCGCCCTAACCGCTGGCGTGAACGGCATCCTAGAACGAACCGCGAGGATCGTACTCACCCGCCATCCCCCCAACACTCTCCCCACGGCTCCCTTATATCAAAGTCTGGCATAACTCGCTCAATTGCTCGGGCCAACACTCGTGCTGTTACCAGTGTGTCCGACCCTGCTAACGCCCGATCACATACATGCACCGCTCGATCCGCGCCCATCGCCAAACACTCCCACAAAGCTTCCTCCGCCTGTGGCGGCCCCATTGTCATCACCACCACCTCACCCCCATACCGTTCCACTAACTCCACCGCCTGTGTCACCGAACGCCGATCGAACGGATTCACAATGTTCCGTCCCCCCTCCCGAATCACCGTCTTCCGCTCAGGATCAAATCGCACTTCCCCTACATCTTGATGACCGGATGCTCGAGAATATCCCGCTCCTTCAGGAGAAGATCCAACTCCCTCAAAAATTGAGCCGAAGCGTTCATGATTTACCCTCCCCCTCAGATCTGAGGATGTGAAGACGTGTCGGCCAATCGAGCGTATTGTCCCCGAAAGTAGAGCAGTGGGCGCGCCTCTCGCACACGGGTGCGTTCGACCTCGCCAACGAAGATCGTGTGATCGCCGCCTTCATACGCGTGCACAAGGCGACACTCCAAATGGGCCAACGCGCCTTCGAGCACCGGGATGCCCTCGATCCCTTCCTGATATGGGACCCCGTCGAACTTCTTCAGCTCTTTGCTCGCAAAACGGCGAGAGAGCGCTTCTTGATCCTCGGCTAAGATGTTGACGACGAAGGCTCGACTCTCCCAAAACCCCGAATAACTGGAGGACATCTTGTCAATGCATACGAGCACCAGCGGGGGATTCAACGAGACCGAGCAGAAGGCGCTCACGGTCAACCCTAAGGGACCTCCATCAGCCCCTCGCGTCGTGACGACAGTGACTCCGCTGGCGAACTGACTCAAGGCCCGACGAAATTCTTCCGGTCCGACCGACATATCCATCTCCTCCCTTTGGAGGAAGAGGGCCCTGACACGGAGCTCACCCTTCCCCTTCTTGCACCACCGGATTCTCCAAAACCCCTAAGTGTTCGATCTCGATCCGCACCACCTCTCCGGCACGCAAGTACCGCGGTGGCGTCCGCCAATGTCCGACCCCAGGTGGCGTTCCGGTCGAGATCACATCCCCCGGCCGCAAGGTGACGATCCGAGAGAGATAGCTGATGATCCGAGGAATCTTGAAGATCATGTCCCCCGAATACCCATCTTGCATCAACTCCCCGTTGATCCACAACCGAATTCGCAGCGCATGAGGATCAGGCACCTCGTCGCGCGTCACCAAGTAAGGCCCCATGGGGGCGAAAGTGTCGAAGGTCTTCTGAATGATGTACGGACCCACGACCCCAAGGAGCGTCTTCAGATTGAAATCCCGCGCGCTCACGTCGTTGAGGATCGTATAGCCGGCCACGTACTCCAGCGCTCGCTCTTCGGGGATATGCTTGCCCGTTCGCCCAATGATGACAGCCAACTCCGCCTCGTAGTCCACGGCGCGACTCACGCGCGGTAGTTGGATCGGATCCCCCGGCCCGATGATCACATCAGAGAACTTCGAGAAGAAGACGGGCTCTTTCATGGGAGGCATGATAGCGGCCTCATTACCATGCTCGACGTAATTGACCCAGAGGCAGGCGATTTTCCCAGGGCGCGACACGGGAGCCTCCAACTTCACCTCAGAGAGGGAGAAGAGTACCCCCTCGGCGCGCCACCGCTCGCGATCCCTCTCGAACTCATCGGCGAGTTCCACTATCGCTTCGCGCGCGTACTCTAGCGCCTCGGGTCCGCTTCCTAGGAAGCCAGCCATATCTCCAGGTGGTGCCACAAAATGTGCGTACTCTTCAGCCTTCGCCCTCCCCCGCCGGGCATACCACTGCGCCAGCGCTCGGGTCAAATCCACCACATTCTCTCTGTGCACGACGCCCAATCGGTGCGCACCTCGAAAGGAATAGGTCACCAGTCGCATCGTTCTCCCCCTAAATTAGAATCGAAGCTTGAGCGCCAGTTGAATCTGCCGAGCCGGTGCCACGGCACGCGGCGTGCCGAAACCGAAGATGGGATTCGGCGGAGTCTCCAACGTCGGCGCGCCCCACACAGTGTTGACCTCAATCACGTTCACCGTGTTGAAGAGGTTGAAGAACTCTACAAGCGGCTCTATGGCGACGCGCTCGCTCAGCTGCACGGACCGGCTCAAGCGGAGATCCACGTTGTAATACGCGTCCCCCTTGTAGGTATTGCGCCCCAATCGCCCCGGGCGATCGGTGAGGGGATTCCCATCCCCATTCGTATCGGCCCCAGTGGAAATGGTGAAGTACCGCGGCGATTCCAAGCGGACGATTCCGCTCAGCTTAAATCCCCGAAAGATGCCCCAGGAGGAAGGCGTCGCCGTCAAGAAATTGAGGACAAAGCGATGGGCGACATGTTGATTGGACAAAGCGCGATCGAGATTCCAATTTCGCGGATCTTCGGGAATGTTCTGGAGCGCGATATTGATCGGCAGATCTATGGTCTTGGAGAACGTATAGTGAGCGCTCACGTCCAGAGCCTCCGAGGGACGAAACCGCACGCTCCAGCTTCCCCCATCATACGTAGATGACGAACAATACTGATAGAAAGCGGCCAGGGCATATTCGGGGATCGCACGCCCACCGTAGAACGGCTTGCCGTTGGGCGCGACTCCCGTCGAGAGGGCATTATAGTTTCCGCGAAAGGCCGAGAGTTTGAGCGCGCGGACGCGCAGGTAGTTCGCTGTGATGACGAGCGTGCGCGAAAGCTCCCGCTCGATCTCCAAACTCGTTTGGAAGCTGTAGGGCTGGGCATTCGTCCGATCGAAGTTCGTCGCTCCGATCAACCGAATCGCAGGATCCGTGGGCGAAGGGTACACGCCCGTGCGGAGCCAGTTGAAGAACGCTGGCGTCGCCAGAGGCGGACCGGCGATCGTGAACCACCGTAATGACCCAGGTCGGTTATTCAACGAAGGAAATCTCCCCCCCCAGAATGGGTCTGAGAGTAAGCGCGTCGCCAGCAGGTCGCCGAGCAAAAACTTGTCGTGGAAAATGCCAGCCCCGCTTCGGATCACCGTCTTCCGTTCTCTCCCCAAGCTCCATGAGAATCCGACGCGCGGCTGGATGTTGTTCAGGTCCCGCTCAACGAGATCCGTGGGGACAAGGTGAACATCCCAACGGAAGCCGTAGGCGACGGAAAGATTCGGCCGAGGGCGCCATTCGTCCTGGGCAAAGAGTCCCACGAGCTGATGAGCGATCGAAACCAATCCGGCGCGTTGCCATTCCCCGGGCACAGCTCGCGTGCCAGGGTCAATCGAGATGTTCGGCAGGGCCCGCGGCGGCACCCATTGCAGAGCGGCGACAGTAGGCGGATCGCCCAAAAAGGCGACCAGGCTCGGAAAGATCACCCGCATGGGATAGAAGACGGTCCACTGCTCGGTCGTCCACAGTCGGTTGTAATCGAAACCGAACTTGAGCGTATGTCCGCCGCGGATATAGGTGAAGTTATCGAGGAACTGGATGCGCGATTCTTTATAGAACTCGAAATCCGAATACGAATGGCCCATGAGGATGAGATTAGGGATCTCGAGAGCCGGCTCATTGAAGTGAATGGGCTCGAAAGTGAAGTGACGGCGTGCGTACTGGAAGCGGGCCTCGTTGACGATCCGACTTCCTCGGAGCGAAGTGAGGCTGACGGCCAAGCTTTGATCTGAGAGATCGTTATCGCGAGCCGTCGAAGGCGCCATCGAAGCCCGCGAGATCGGCAGGACATTGAGGCTCTCACCGTCAACGAAGGTATAGCGAGCCGAGAGCGTGTTCGCGGGCGTGAGATAATGGTCCACCTTCCCAAAAAGTGCGTGGTAATCGTTCGTTTGAAGGATCCCCGGGTTCTCCTCGCTGAAGCCCAAGGCGCGCTTCGCCCGATTGAGAGCAGCAAGATTCCTCAAGATGACCTCAGCAAAGAGGGGACGTTGATCGCGCTGCTGTCCTTCGTAATTGCCGATGAAGAACGTTCGATCCTTGGCGATGGGCCCGGAGACGACCGTTCCATATTGCACTTGGCGGTGGCGCTTCTGACCAGGAAGCTGAAGGATATTTCGCGCGTCCAGGGCCTCGTTTCGGAAGTAGACGTACGCGCTCCCATGATATTCATTCCCACCGGAGCGGGTGATGATGTTGACGAGACCAAAGCCGCGTCCGAACTCACTCGAATACGACGTATTGACGACGCGGAATTCCTTGGCCACTTCTTGCGATGGAGCGCTCCGCTGCAGCCCGTTGAAGGTCTGAGTAGTATCCACCCCATCCACGGCGACGAACGTGTTGTATTCGGTCTGTCCTCCGAAGGAGAGACGTGCTGCCGCCGTCACGCCGACGCCCACCGGAGGCTCTTGCTGAGGTCCTCCTCCGAGATTAGCGCGCCCGACGGCGACCTTGGCGCTCAGGAGCACGAAGTCCACGAAGTTCCGTCCGCTGATCGGCAGATCTGAGATCTGTCGCTCAGAGACGACCTGACTGATCTCGGTCTTACTGGTATCCAGGAGGATCGCTTGTCCGGTGACCGTCACCGTCTCCGTCACTTCTCCGACCTCAAGCTGGACATCGAGCGTGGTGTTTTGGCCAATGGTCAGCTCGAGACGCTCCCGCCGATAGGGACGAAATCCTTGGGCTTGAACCTCAAGCTCGTAAATTCCGGGAGGCAGGTTCGGAAGCAAGTAGGTGCCGCTTTCAGTGGTCACCGCTTCTCGGACGAGCCCGGTTGTCACATTCCGAACCCTCACCGTAGCTCCCACGATCACTGCCCCAGCCGGGTCTTTGACTTGCCCAGCCAGTTGAGCAGTGGTGACCTGGGCCCAAGCAGGGAGAGTGAGACACAGAATGAGCGAGAGATTGATCCCTCTCATCCTTCGCCTCCTTATCTTTGGAATTCTTGTCGCCACAACTCTTCTAGCCGCTCCGGGTCAAAGCCTACGCTCACGCCGGAAGCGGTGACGATGATGGGTTTGAGCAACAAATCCGGATAGCGAGAGAAGACATCGAGCAATTCCTCTTCGGAGATCGTTCGCTCTCGACCAGCCAAATAGCGCTGATAGGCCTCTTCCCCGACCTTATTCGGATTTATCAAGCTCCGCACCCCTCCCGGAAGCTGGCGAGCGATCTGCGCCAGCCGCTCACGAGACGGGGGAGAGGCGAGGATATCAACATCTTCATACGGAACGCCCTTTTGCGAAAGCCACGCTTTCGCCCTCTCGCACGCAGCTCAGCCATGCTTGTGATAGAAGATCCACCGGCTCATCGTTCCCTCCTTTCTTTTCAAAAGTGCCCTTCGGCGGATGCCGCTTCATCGCAACTTGGGCATCGCATATTTTGCGAACAACTCGATAGATCGACGAGCTTTCTCGAAAGGCATCATGCCGAAGTTCACCTGCATGCTGGGGACGTCAATGCGCCCAAAGACCGACTCCAAATACCGCATCTGCTCGACGATCTCATCCGGCGTCCCGATGAGGGCGCGATGTTCGCCGAGCACGCGATCGTAGGTCATCGCTTCGAGCAGTTCCGGGATCTTCGAATACGCGCGGCTGTATGAGGTGGAGCTTCGTGAGCCCCAATCGCGAACGGCATGAAGGAATGTCTGGATGTACTGCATCATGTGAGGGCGAGCCCCCTCGCGCGCCTCGCGCGGAGACTCCGCTGCGTACATGTGAAGGACCATGAGCACGCGTTCGTTCTCCGGGGGATGGCCGAAGGCTCGATAGGTCTCCCGATAGAGCTTGATGTTTTCCGCCAGCTCCTCATAAGGCGCCAGGTAGGGGACGACCATGAGCCGGTAGCCGCGCCGCCCCACCCATTCGAACGATTCCCGCGTGGCCACGGTCGCGATCCAGATCGGCGGGTGCGGCTTCTGCACAGGACGCGGGAGCGAGGTGACCGGTCGCGACCAGCGATGAAACTTCCCATCGTGAGTCACATTCTCTTCGGTCAGCAGTCGGATCAAAATATCCACTCCCTCTTCGAACCGCGCGCGGCTCTCATCCATGGGGACGCCGAACGCGTCGAATTCGTGAGGGAGAAAAGCGCGCGCGATGCCTAGCTCGAAGCGCCCTCCGGTGATGCAATCGATCATCCCGATTTCGCCGGCCAGCTTCAACGGATGATTGAAGACCGGAAGCACGCAACCGGTGATGAAGCGCATGTTGCGCGTCCGTTGCGAAGCGGCGGCCAAAAAGACAATGGGGTTGGGACTATACCCCCCATAGGGAGTGAAATAGTGCTCGACGATCTTAACGCTATCGTATCCGAGCTCTTCTCCGATCTCCACCAGATCGAGGACCTCTCGAAAATACTGATCCCCCGGCTTCCGATCGGGCCACGCGTCCGGAAAGAAGTTCAAGCAAAATTCCATAGGTCTTCCTCCCTCTCGAGTTTCACACCTTCGCTATCTCCAGGGTCTCTGGGGCGAAGAGGGCTTCCGGCTCCACGGCTCGCTCAATCAACCCCTGTTGGACGAGATATCGCACCAATGTGGCGATCGTGCGGCGATTGGGTTCCAGCCCATAAGGCCACCAGTCCTCACCGAAACGGCGGCGCAATTGTTCGGCTTCGGCAACGATCCACGGATGCATGACCTTTAATGCAGCGATCTCGAACAGCTCGCGCCTGGCGAGCTGCTTCGCTTCTTCGAAAACCCGATAGAGTTGAGCGGCGAGCCAGCGGTGGGCATCATAGAGATCGCGCCGGATGACGATCGTATGCATGATGGGGAAAATACCGGTTCGGTCATAATACGCCTTCTCCTCCTCCCAATAATTGGGGAAGAGCCGAGCGATCCGTCCATCTCCGTGAGCGAAAGCCGAAGGCGCGCGGGCCGTGATCACAGCATCGAGCTCTCCCACAAGCAACATCTCCGTGAGCGTTCGATCCGAAGGAATCGGACGAATTCGAATTGAGGGGGGGAGAGTCAGCTCCAATTTCTCCCTTCGCCCAGGCTGCTCCAATCCGCCCGTGAACCACTCGATCTCTTCAGGGGATACCCCATATTCCTCTTGAAGCAGACCGCGTGCCCAGACTGCCGCCGTCATTTGATATTCGGGGACGCCGACGCGTCGTCCTCGAAGGTCTTGAGGATGTCGAATTCCCGCATTCGCGCGAATGTAAATGGCCGAATGACGAAAGACCCGCGAAGGGAAGACCGGGATGGCAATGAAGCGGTCTTCTCCACGAGCGCGAGCGATGGTGTAGGAAGAGAAGGACATCTCAGAGACATCGAACTCCAGGTGACGAACCATCCGCCAAAACGTCTCTTCAGGAGGAAGGGAGAGATAGATGAGCTCGATGCCCTCGAGTCGAACTCGCCCATCGGCCAAAGCTCGAGTTCGATCGTAATCCCAGCACGCCAACGTCACTCGCAGCTTCCCCATTCCCCCTGATCTCCCGACCCAGGCGTCAACTCATCTCTCGGACAGCTCGGAAGAGCTGCTCATAGGCCCGCAAGTGAAGCTCGGCTGTATGGAGAGCAGCGCGGCGGGCCCGCTCCTGCAACTCCGGCGTCGTTGCATACCGCTCTAATCCAAGGATGCCGATCTTCGCATGAAACCTCTCATCCCGATTGATCTGCCTATAAGCATGGGCGACCTCTGGTTCGGCTCGTTTAATGACGACATCATTGATCGCCCCAGAGAGATATTCAGCTCCTAGTCCTAGGGAGGCGAAGCGTTCGACGACGTGCTGTCCGTATTCATCATACATGGCCTTGTTTTGCTCAAGCGTGAGAGGAACGGGTTTGATCTCCGACGGCGCTATGGGACGTCCCAGCAAATCTTCCAAAATGGAAGCTAAGAGATGATAATGGCGGGCCTCATCGCCAACCTGTTTGGTGATCATGTGGAAGAGATCGCGATCGACGTCCACGAATCGAGGGACCTGCTTAGCGATCTCCAATGCCCCTTGTAACTCCCGATAGCACCGATCCATAAGAAGGGCTATGGTTTGCTCTTTCGTCCTCGGTTTGCTGTAGAACTCTTCCGTGATCGCGATATGGGCTTGCCGATTCGGCTCCAATTCACGCAGCAGTTCCTTCACGAACTCCTTTGGGTCCATAGTCCATAACTCCCATTTTCAACCTAAGGCTAACAATTGGCCGTAGCCCCGGATGCGGACCGATGCTCCGATCCGCCGGAGCATGGCCCAGAGAGTAGCCGTGTTGGTGCTGAAAACAGGACGTTCCAGCTCACGTTCGAGCCGCTCGATGATCCCCGCACTAGGCAACTGCGCGCAACTGATCAACACACCATCGGCTCGTCCCCAATCCAGCTGCCGCACTAAGGCATAGGTCACCTCCTCAGGCTGCTCCCCCACCACGAGATTGTCCGCAATGTTCAAATTCTTGTTGTCCACCACCTCTACCCCATACGCCCTCAAAAACGCCACCTCCCGCGCCGCCACCTCCTCCACATACGGCGTCGCCACCGCCACCCGACGTATCCCTAACGCCTCCATCGCCTCTAATACCGCCGTCGCACTGATGACCACAGGAACACCCGCCGCCCCCTCCAACCGCTCCTGCACCCGCCGCTCATACCCCGGCTCCCGACTCATGATCGCAATCGTACATCCATACCCAATCACCCCTACTCCCGCATCTGCCACCTCCCGCGCTGCCCGCTCTCCCTCCTCATCCATCCGCACCAGCTCCTCCACCGTCACCCGCTTCATCCGTACCCGCGCCGCATGCACACTCCACCCTTCAGGCACCATCCCCCATAGCTCCCGTTCCATCGTCGTGTTCGACGACGGAACGATCACACCAAGACGCTTCGAGGAAGAAGTACCCATCACTTTCCCTCCTTATCGAGATCGAGCCCATCTCCGGATGGTTCGTTCACCCGCTCGCCTCCCAAGGGAAGAGACTCCACAACCTCCAATCCAAATCCGGCCAACGCTGCCAGCTTCTTCGGATGGTTTGTCAACAGCCGCATCCGACGAACTCCGAGAAAATTCAAAATTTGCGCCCCAAGCCCGTAATCCCGCATATCCCACGAAGAGAGCCCACCGTCGAGAGCCGTCCTCCCGCCCTCGAAAGAAACAGGGCTCGCCGTCCGCGCATCTAGTCTCTCTCCATCACGATGCCGGCAGAGGTCCTGAAGAAGCGCTCGCCCCACCCCCTGTTGCCGAGTGAGATAGAGCAATACCCCTTGACCAGCACGAGCAATCGCTTGGAGGGCCTTCGCCACCCCCCATCCCGCTTCGCATGCGCAAGGGAAGATGTCGTCCAAAACCGGTCCCGCATGGACCCGTACCAGGATTGGATCCTCTCCGGAGACCTCCCCCTTCACCAAAGCGATATGTACCTCGTGCGGATTCAACAGAGACTCGAACGCCACTGCGCGGAATTCCCCATACTGAGTCCATAAGGCTGTCTCCGCTACTACGCGGACAAGTTGCTCTCGCTGCAAGCGATACCGGATGAGCTCAGCAACGGTGATGATCTTTAAGCCATATCGCCGGGCGAACTCCAAAAGATCAGGCAAACGGGCCATCGTCCCATCGTCCTTCATGATCTCGCAGATGACCCCGGCTGGCGTCAGCCCAGCCAATCGCGCTAGGTCCACGGAAGCTTCCGTATGCCCGGCTCGAACCAAAACTCCCCCGTTTCGCGCCCGTAGAGGAAAGACATGCCCTGGACGAGCGAGGTCCGCGGGCTTTGTCCGAGGATCTATGGCCGTCAAGATCGTCCGCGCCCGATCATGAGCTGAAATGCCCGTCGTCACTCCCTCACGGGCGTCAATGGAAACGCAGAAGGCCGTCCCAAAGGGCGAATCATTCTCTCGTTCCCCAACCTGCAATGAGAGCTGGAGCTGTTCGCATCGCTCTTCAGTGAGCGAGAGACAAATGAGCCCACGCCCATATTGCGCCATGAAGTTAATGATCTCGGGAGTCACCTTCTCCGCCGCGCAGCAGAGGTCCCCCTCGTTCTCCCTATCCTCATCATCCACAATGATGACCATCCGCCCCTGACGAATCTCCTCTAGCGCCTCGGAAATGGTAGCAAACGGAGATGTCATCAACCTAAACTTAAATAAGCTACCGCCCTTTCAGCCACGCGGGGCTGATCTCCTTGCAGAAGCGAGGACACACCCTTCCCATCTTGCAAGAAGGCTTCGCCTTCAGCGAAGCCCCCTAGAGCTTACTTCTCCACTCCCAAAAGTTCAGCCTCGCAGCTCAAAGCGCGGACCCGCTCCATCAAGGCCGACCTCGCCAATGCCAAATGCTCCCGAATGATCCGCTCCCCCCATTCCGCATCCCGAGCCCGCAATGCCCGCACCAATTCTTCATGCTGAGCGTTCGAAAGCCGTAACTGCTCCTCCGTATACCAAGAGAAGGCGCGAAAGATCAACGGGACCTCCACAACCTCCTTCAACACCCTCTCCAGCAACGAAAACCGACTCGCCTCAATGAACGTCTGATGGAACTCATTGTTCTTGCTGACAATCGCCCTCACCCACGCCGCCCGATGTGCAGACTCAGGAGGCGGATACTCTCGAATCAATTTGTCCATCTCTTGACACAACTGCTGCATCCGCTCCAGGTGCTCCGGCCCAATGTGGGCCGTAGCCTCCCGCACGGCAACCCCTTCCAAAATCGCGCGCAACCGATAGACCTCATCTATATCCCGCTCCGTGTACCGTCGCACGATCATGCCCCGCTTGGGACGCCGTTGGACCAGCCCATCCGCCTCCAGCATCAGCAATGCCTCTCGAACAGGCGTCCGACTCATCCGCAATTGCCTGGCCAGCTCGTCCAAAACTAGCCGCTCTCCAGGACGAATCAATCCTTCCAAGATCGCCTGCCGCAAGATCCCATAGGCATATTCCGCATCGGACATCCGTAACTGCTCGCCTTTAACAAGCTGTTGCAACATACCTTTCCCTCGAATATTTCGTACGGTATGAAGAATACCACATTCCTCAACCAGCTGTCAAGATATCCAACCTCCTCATAGTTGTTCTCCTCCGAATCATACAAACAAGCTACCGCCATTTGGGCCATTAACTCATCCACTTCCCCTTAATTGTCAGTTCAAGTTTAAACATTATCTCTCAAATTGTCAAGACCACAGGACCACGCGCCCCCTCTTCAGTAACTCGACGGGGGATCGGCAGTCCACTCATGCATGAAGGCCTTTCCCCTCACCTGCTCCTAGGGACTCCAAGATGGGGAAGAGGCGGATTTCTTCCTGATGAATATGTTCGATCAAAGCAGCGATGATGCGCTCTCCGGCAGCGATGACCTGTCCCAAGGCGGGTTCGTTCTCCTGCTCTAACGCGTGAAGGAGGTGCTGCAGGAGCCGTTCCTCTCGCCTCAACAGACGGTCGTCCTCAAGAAGCGCGGTGAGCCAAGACCCATGGCTCCCTCTTCGCAACAGCGGGCGCAGTGCCCGCTTCTCTCGCACGCAGTGCGGAAGGAGGCGTTCGCGGATCAGCGCCTGCAGCTGTTGCACGACCTGCCGCACCCTCTCCCTCTTCACCCAGCCCTCTGCGCACTGCGCCAAGGCCTGGTCCAGCGCGTACAACTCGCTCAGCATCTCAACATGTTCCCGCCGGAATGTGGCGAGCATCGGCTTCATCCTCCCTCCTGCTCCAACACCTGCAACAGCGAAACCAAAACGGTGCGATAATCGGCCACAAGACCATAATCGGCATATCGAAAGATCTCTGCCTGTGGATCCGCATTAATAGCGATCACACACCCGGCCCGCTGAATCCCCACCGCATGATTCAGATTCCCCCGCACCGCAACGGCCAGATAGACCTCCGGACCAATAGCCTTGCCCGTGATCCCAATCTGCCGTTGACGCGGAAGCCACCCCAAATCCACCACCTTGCGGGTTGCTCCTAGCGCGGCTCCCAAACGCCGGGCCACTTCCTCGATCATTGGTAACGCCTCCGCCGATCCAATCCCTGCCCCCACCCCAATGACAATCCGGGCCCGCTCCAAATCCCCCCACTTCGGCTCCACTTCAACTCTCCGCTCCAAAACGCGCACTCCCATCTCCTTCACCTCAGATAAGCGCAGCGAATGCACCACGGCCCGACGCCCATTCTCTCGCCTCGGAAGAGCAAATATCCCTGGCCGAACCGTCGCCATCACCGGTTGTGTGCGCGTGACGATCGCCGCCACAATACTCCCCCCAAACGCTGGTTTGAGTTGGACAATCCGCCCGTCTCCATCCACCTCCAGTCCCACGCAATCTCCCGTCAACCCCACCCCTAAGCGCGCCGCCGCACGCGGAGCATACTCCCGCCCCTCCGCTGTCGCCGGACAGAGAACGGCTACCGGAGACCGAAGACGAATCGCCTCGGCCAACGCCCCTCCCCAATGGCTCACCTCATCCCCCTTTACCCTCTCATGCTCCAAGACGTAAATCCGATCCGCCCCTCGCTCCCCTAACTCCCTCGTCTCCGCTTCCATCACCTTTCCAAACACAACGGCGCACGCCTGTCCTCTTAACCGATCCGCCAAACGAGCCGCTTCCCCTAACAGCTCGAGAGAGACCGATCGAATCCCCTCCGCTCCCCGCTCGACCGTCACCCATACCTCAGGCCCTGATGAACGCACCGGCCCAACTCCAACTTCTTCCCTCATCTCCCTTTTGGATGCCTCCAACTGCTGTCGAATGAGAGTCAGTAGCTGCTCAGCTGCACGCTTCCCATCGCTTGCCTCAAGGAATCGAACCTCCCGCGTCGGAGCTGCTATCCGCAATTCCTCTACGACCGTAGGTGACCCCAATCCCCCCACCTCCTCCGCCGAAAGCCCAAGCGCCTCCACCCCCATCCGCTCTATCGGCTTCCCTCGCGCCTCAACCACTTCTGCTTCCTTCACCTTCCGTGGTCGAATGAGTCGCTCCGCCGCCGTCACCACCGCCGGAAGCCTCACTTCCACCAGCTCCTGCCCTTCGTCCGTCTCCCGATATCCCCGCAGCACCCGACCAGGCTCCACCTCCTCAATAGAGGTCAGCCCACACACGATTGGCACCCCCAACAGCTCTGCTACCTCCGGTCCCACCTGCCCCGTCTCTGCATCAATGGCATATTTCCCACAAAAGACTATGTCAAAGTCTGGCATAACTCGCTCAATTGCTCGGGCCAACACTCGTGCTGTTACCAGTGTGTCCGACCCTGCTAACGCCCGATCACATACATGCACCGCTCGATCCGCGCCCATCGCCAAACACTCCCACAAAGCTTCCTCCGCCTGTGGCGGCCCCATTGTCATCACCACCACCTCACCCCCATACCGTTCCACTAACTCCACCGCCTGTGTCACCGAACGCCGATCGAACGGATTCACAATGTTCCGTCCCCCCTCCCGAATCACCGTCTTCCGCTCAGGATCAAATCGCACTTCCCCTACATCTGGAACTTGCTTGATGCACACGATGATCCTCATCCCCTCACCTCCCATGACCTACAGCAGTGGAGCTTGTTCACCATCCTTTGGACGTATTGATGTTGATGCTTTTGATCTGGGTATATCCGAGGAGTTCGTCGAGGGATTCTTCTCGTCCGAGGCCGCTGTGTTTATATCCGCCGAAGGGGACGCCCAGGTAGTGGCGACTGCTCTCATTGATCCACACGTATCCGGCTTGGACCTCGCGAGCCGTTTGGTAGGCTTGGGCGAAGTTCCGCGTCCAGATGCTCGCCGTCAGGCCGTACGGCACACTATTGACCGCCTCCACCATCTCCTCATACCGGCTCCATTTGATGGCGCTCAGCACCGGACCGAAGATCTCCTCCTGCGCCAATCGCGAACGGGGATCCACATCGGCAAAGATCGTCGGCGCCACGAAGTATCCTCGCTCGAACGCCTTCCCCTGCGGCTTCCCTCCCCCCAACACCAAACGGAACCCCTCCCTCTTCCCCAGCTCAATGTAGCTCATCACCTTCTGAAACTGCTCCTCCGACACCAAGCATCCCATCTCCGCCGCTTCCTCCGTCGGCAGCCCAATGACGATCCGACGCGCCCGCTCGGCCACCTGCTCCACCACCTGATCGTACACGCTCTCATGCACAAACAACCGAGAGGTCGAACCACACGACTGCCCCTGACACCACATGAAGTTCATCCCTATGACGACCGCCTCCGTCGCCGCCTCCACGTCCGCATCCGGAAAGATGATGATCGGATTCTTCCCCCCTAACTCCAAGGACAACACCTTCAACTGCTCGGCCGCCGCCCTCATGATCATCCGCCCCGTCTCCACCGACCCCGTGAAGGCAATCCGCCTCACCTCCGGATGCGCCACCAAGGCCGCCCCCGTCGTCGGTCCATCCCCCGTCACTATGTTCACCACACCCGGCGGAAAAATCTCCGCTATGTCCTTCGCCAGCTCCAACGCCGACAGAGGCGTCTGCTCCGCCGGCTTCAACACCACCGTATTCCCCGCCGCCAAAGGCGCCGCAATCCGCGACGCCGCAAACAAAATCGGATGATTGAACGGAATGATCCGCCCCACCACCCCATACGGCTCCCGCTGCGTCAGATTCAACACCCCCGCCACCGTCGGAATCGTCTCCCCCTTCACCTCCGTCGCCAACCCCGCAAAATACTCCAACGTCTGCGCCGCCAATTCCACGTCAAACAGCATGCTCTTGAACGGATTCCCCCCATCCACCGCATCCAACCACGCATACTCCCGCGCCCGCTCCCGCAATCGCCCCGCCAACTGCCGCAAACACCGCCCCCGCTCCACCGGCGATCGCTCCCACCACTCCCGAAACGCCCGCTTCGCCGCTTGCACCGCCGCATCCACATCCTCCCCCGTCCCCAACGGCACCTCCGCCAGCTTCTCCCCCGTCGCCGGATTGATCGTCTCAAACCTCCCCCCACTCCCCTCCACAAACTCACCCCCAATGAACAACCGAGGCCGCTCCTCAATCTTGGCAACCATCCCCCCACCTCCTTCTTTCACCCGCTCACCCTCGGCCGGCGAGCCACCTCAGCCGGAACCGGAGGAGGCTCCATCCCGTGCAAGGACACCTCCGGCTCCTCCCGATACAGATCGAAAGCCTGCAAAATCGGAATATCGTTCACCGAGAAGAGGATCGCTTCCCGCTCCCTCGAACGATTCACATGCCGATGCCACACCCAATTGGGAATGGCAAAGCAATCATGCTGCTCCCACTCCAACTCCTGATCCCCTACGATCGTCTTCCCCTCCCCACGGACCACAAAGTAGACCGCACTCGACGTATGCCGATGGGCCTTGGTCTCCTCCCCAGGACGCAACCACTGAATCCAACAACTCATGGTCGGAAAGGTCGGCCCCCCCGTCATCGGATTCACATACTCCAAAACCACCCCATCGTAGGGACTCCCCGGCTGCTCCGCCATCTCCCTCAACACCGGCTCCACCTCCCGCCACGCATACCGGAACGGAAAATTCTGCCGCCTCGGCCGCTCCCACACCGGACGCACTACCCCCGCCCGCTGCTGCACAAACTCCCCACGGACTCGCCGCTCGGGCTGGCACGCCTCCCCATACGTCTCGTAAAACGGCACGTTCAGCGCCAGCACAAACCCCAAATCCAACACATCCACCCAAATCACATGCGCCTCCGTCCGATTCACATGATCGTGCCAGGTCCACTGCGGCGTCAAAATCAAATCGTAGTCCTCCATCGGACAGGGCTCCCCATCCACCGCCGTGTACGCCTGCGGATGCCCCTGCACCACAAACCGCAACGCCGCGATCGTATGCCGATGCGCCCACGCCACCTCCCCAGGCTTGATCATTTGCATCCCCATCAGCAGCGTATGCGTCGTCCCCCCTCGCGCCAACCCCGGATTGAGAAACGAAATGTTCCTCCGCGCCGTGAAACTCTCCGCAATCACCTCGCACGCCTCCACCAACCGCGGATAAACCTCCCGCCACTTCCAAATGTAGGGCACCCCCGCCGGCTTCGGCCCCCCAATCACTTGCACCAAAAGCTCATCATACTGCCATTGCCCCCGCATATGCGCCCGGGCCAGCTCCGCATCAAATTCCTCCAACGTCTTCGCAACCATACCCAACCTCCTTGCTTTTAGTTAAATCCACCGCCCAACGCTCTCGACCCACCTTCAACGGCTTCCCCTGCCCGCGCCCCTTCCACCGTCAACCGCTGCTCCGCATACCTCGGCCACCGAGACGCCACCACGTACTCCCGCACAATCGCATCTAATCGCCGTACCCGCTCCCACATCCCCCTCACCCCCTCACCTCATACCGCCGCTGCAGCTGCGCCCACCGCCGCCCAGACTCCCGCGCCCCTTCCATATACGCCTCCGGCGCCCACGTGTACGGCGGCCGCGTCGGCCCCGGCCGAATGTACCCCGCCGCCTCAAACTGCGCATTGTCCAGCTGAATGCTGTACTTCAAAAACTCCTGAAAATTCCCCCCAGGAAACAGCGGCTCCAACGCCCACTCAATCTCCTCCGTCACCCGCCGCGCCCGCTCCCAATCCCTCCCCAAAATCGCCTCCTTCAACGCCACCACCGGCGCCGGCCCACACGCCACGTTCCCCGACCAACACGCCACCACCTCCTCCGGAAACAACCGCGCCCAATAGTACCAATCGCTCTCCAACGGCAATAACCGAATCCGCCCCTGCACCGCCCGCAAATCCGCTAAAAACGCCTCCCCACCCAACAACCCTATGTGCTTGGACGCCACAATCTGCGGAATCCGACTCAACTCCCGATACGCCGCCGGCGAAATCTTCCCCTTGAACGCCCCAGGATTGTCGTAAATCACCAACGCCATCTCCGGCAACGCCTCCGCCACATCCCGATAGTACTGCACAATCCCCCGATCATCTAACGCCACCCACATCGGCCGCCCCACAAACAACCCATCCACCCCCAACGCCGCCAAACCCCGACCCCGCCGAATCGTCTCCCGCGTGTTCAGCGTCGTCGCCCCAGCAAAAACCGGTACCCGCTTCCGCACCACCTGCACCACCGTGTCTACAAACGCCTGCACCTCCTCCCACAACAACGACGCCCCCTCCCCAAACGTCCCATTGGTCATGATCACATCCACCCCAGACGCCACTATCCCCTCCACCATCCGCGCCGTCTCCTCCAAATCCACCGTCTGCTCCGCTTCCCACCGATCACTCCCCTCCTTCGCCGGCGTCGGTATTATCCCCACTACACCACGAATGTCCTCAGCTCTTAAACGCCCCATAGCTCGCCTCCTTCTCGGATCTACAGGGCCTCCCTCACCATCGAAAGGACGATATCGAATCCCCTAGGTGGAGATCCCGATCCTCGTGCGATTCTAAACTCATATCACTCGAGCACGCGCACTAACCATGAGGACTCGGTCATGTCCGTTCCCACTGGAATTCCGGACGTTGAGGTTGACCATAGAGAACGAGCGCCCCTCGGGGTCCGACAGCGTTAGGCCGTTGAAAGATCCAGTTCTGCCAGGCCGAGAGTCGCCCGAAAATCTTCGTCTCCATCGTCTCCGGTCCAGCGAAGCGCAGGTTCGCTTCCATCCCCGTCAAGGCATCAGGCGAGAGACTAGCTCGTTCCTCGATGGCCACTCGCAGCGTCTCTTCCCAATCCAGTTCATCCACGACCAGCGTCACCAACCCGCACGCCTCAGCGACTTCTGCCTCCACTGGCTCTCGTATCGCCTCCACCTCCTTCCCCCGCACCGGATCGCTCAACCATCGCACTGCCAACCGGCTTAAGCCATTCCCCATTGGCAGCAACCCAGCATTCAGCTCGCTCAAGGCCACTTGCGTCCCCTGGAGCATATACGCGCGATCGGCCGCCAGAGCCAGCTCCAGCATACTTCCAGCAAAGCAACTTCCTTCGTCAATCACGGCGAAGAAGCTCTTAGCCGTTTGATCCATCCGCTTCAGCACCCGTCGCATCAGCAGTAGGACCTCGCGCACGAACCAATGATCGCGCCGCGCAGCCAACTGCTGATCCATCGCGAGCACTTTACCGATCTCCCCCCGCGTCCGCACGAGCACCAACGTGATCTCCGGATGATTGAACCGCAGCCGCAGCAAGGCGTCATCCAACTCTCGAAAACAACGCAGCGGCCACCAGTCACTCCCCAAGCGGCTGGGATCCTCCGGCAGAGACGATACCTCCTCGGGTCCTTCGATCAGCAATTCGGCCACGCGTGGCATTACATGCAACCGAAGGCGCACATGCCGATAGCGAATCTCCTGTTCGCGGACCTCCGGCTCCAGCGGCAGAAGCCGAATCCCACGATAAGGGCGGGACGGCCCTGCTAATTCTTGCGCCCGTTGCCACACCTTCTCGCGAAAGACCGAGGGAGGATAAACCCCATCCACCAAGCCCCACTCCATGGCCCGTTGTCCGCGCATTCCCTCAGCCAAGGTCACAAACACATCAGCCCGATCCCGCCGTACCTTCCGCTTGTCCACCAAGCGGGTCAAGCCTCCTGTCCCCGGCAAGACGGCCAAATACGGGATCTCCGGCAACGCGACGGCCGAGCGCCGGTCATCAATGAGATAGATCTCCCGACACGCCAAAGCCAGCTCGTATCCGCCGCCGCTCGCCGTCCCATTGAGCGCAGCGATATAGACCTGCCCACTCTCTTCAGTCGCCTCCTCAATGGCCAGCCGCGTCTCGTTCGTGTACTTGCAGAAATTCACCTTGAAGGCATGCGGCGCCTTCGCCAGCATGAAGATATTCGCCCCGGCTGAGAAAATCCCCTCCCGAGCGCTGGTGATGATGACAGCCCCCACCTCTGGGTGCTCGAACCGCAATCGCTGCACGGCATCGGCCAATTCGATATCCACCCCGAGATCGTAGGAGTTCAGCTTCAAGGCATACCCTGGGTGCAACCCACCATCTTCTTGCACATTCAGCAACACACGGGCCACATTCCCTTCCACCTCCAATCGCACGTGCCGATACCGACTCGGCTCGGTCTCAAAGCTCGGTACAGCCATCGAAGACGTCGTCTCGACCATAGAAATCACCTCCTCGCGAAGATTTTCGACCGCGCATCCGAGGAGACTCCGTATGGGGGATTCCCTAGGACGCGTTGCCTCAAGGGAGCGTGCGGGAGAGCATCCGCCATACCTCCAAGACGTGGTCTCTCATGGTCTCAGCCGCACGAGTTGGATCACCGGCACGGATCGCCTCGCAGAGTTGTTCGTGCCGTGCAAGGATCTTCTGACTCCCCCCTCTCGGGAGCCGTTGCTCGATCACCTGCTCGCTCACCAAATCTAAGATGACTTCAATCATGGCTTCAAGAAGCGGGTTCCTCGTCGCGCGCGCCATAAGGCGATGGAACGCGAGATTCGTGGGATGGGCGAACCGGGCATGCCCTGTCTGAGTCCGTTGCTCTCTGACCACCTGCTCGAGAAGCTCCACGTCTTCAGTAGTAGCTCGAAGAGCAGCGAGTCGAGCCACCTCCGGCTCATAAATGAGCCGCGCTTCGAAGAGTTGCTCCATGGAGATGCCTTCGAATCGTAGGACCGTCCGCAACCGCTGATTGAGAACCTGGAGATCGCTCTGGGTGATATATCCCCCTCCCTTATACCCGCGCTTGACCTCGATCACGCCCAGTTGTTCCAAAGTCCGTAAGGCTTCGCGGACGATGAATCGGCTGACCCCCAATTGACGCGCTAATTCGATCTCCGAAGGAAGACGATCTCCCGGCTTGAGTCTCCCCGAGAAGACGAGCTCCTGAATGCGCTCGGCGACTTCCTCAGAGACCGGACGACGAGATAAGCGCTCGAACTCGACACTCGGAGCTGTCATTTGAGAAGCCACCTCCTTCTCGGATCGCCCACGATCTGATGAGGCAGGAGGCGACGGGAAGGCCCTTGAGGGGGTGAGACGAAGGTGGAGAGGGAGATCAGCGGCCTTCCCCGTCGTCGCCCTGCCCGGGGATGGAGATCGTGAACAACAGGTGGAGTCACCCTCTCGCTTCTGAATCGGCCACTCTTCGAACGTCCGACGAGATCATTCGAGATGAACAGGCTGCACCTCGCCGCAGTTCCCCAATGCGTTTTGTGAGGCCTGATCGCCCTCATTCTCTTCTCGTCTTCATCGAAAGGGCATCGGCAGCTCCCTTCCAACGCGCAAAGAGATCAGCAGATAACTCGATCCCCAGGAGATCTAGGACTCGATTGACCGTCTGATTGATAATGTCATCAATGGTGCGCGGCCGATGATAAAAGGCCGGCACAGGAGGCATGATGATCGCGCCGATCTCAGCCGCTTGAACCATCAAGCGAAGATGCCCGAGATGAAGCGGCGTCTCTCGAGGCACTAAGACCAAGGGGCGCCGCTCCTTGAGCGTCACATCAGCGGCGCGCAAGAGCAGGTTCTCACTGAACGACAAAGCGATCCCCGCGAGTGTCTTCATGGAACACGGGATGACGACCATCCCGCTTGTACGGAAGGACCCCGAGGAGATGGAGGCGGCGATATCCCGGAAATGATGGACTTCATCAGCCAGGGCTTCCACTTCTTGGAGGGTATAATCCGTCTCTAACGTCAGACTTCGCACCGCGGCCGGTGTTATGATCAAGTGCGTCCGCACGTCCGGGACCTCGCGCAGGATTTCCAGAAGGCGTATCCCGTAAATGATCCCCGTGCTCCCAGAGATGCCGACGATGAGACGACGTTCCGGCATATCTCACACGCGTTCGATAAGACAGGCGATCCCTTGCCCGCCGGAGATGCAAAGCGTGGCGATCCCCAGCCGTCCCCTCCACCGTTGTAAGGCGTGAATGAGGGTGACGACGATACGAGTCCCGGTGCAACCGATGGGATGGCCGAGGGCAATCGCACCCCCATGCACGTTCAGTCGCTCATGGTCCAAACGAAGTTCTCGATCGCAGGCCAGCACTTGCGCAGCAAAAGCCTCATTGAGTTCAATCAGATCGATGTCCGAGAGCGTGAGCCGGTGCCGAGCCAGCAGCTCGCGGACAGCTGGGACGGGAGCGATCCCCATGATCGTTGGATCCACGCCCACGATCGTCCAATCGAGCAACCGAGCTTGTGGGCGCACACCGGATTGCTTCGCTACCTCCTCAGAGATCACGCAGAGGGCTGCTGCGCCATCGGTAATCCCCGATGAATTCCCCGCCGTCACCGTCCCGTCAGGACGAAAGACCGGGGGCAACGCGGCCAATCGTTCCAGCGTCGTCTCAGGGCGCACATGCTCATCCCGATCCAACAGCTGGCCAGAGCTATCTCCCACATGCGACTCAAGCGGCAGGATCTCTTCCTGAAAAGCCCCAGCCTCGTGCGCGCGCGCTGCTCGGTGATGCGAACGCAGGGCGTACTGATCTTGTTCTTGACGGGAGATACCATAGAGGGCCGCCAATTTTTCAGCCGTTTCCCCCATGACCATTTGAGCGAGGGGACAGAAGAATCCATCTCGGTACATGGCGTCGACCAGAGCAGCATGCCCCATCCGATGTCCCCACCGTACGGAATCGAGCAGGTAAGGGACACGGCTCATCGCCTCGGTCCCGCCAACTAAGAGGACGTGGGCGCGTCCCGCCAAGATGCGACAAGCGGCATCCAGGATCGCTTGCAATCCAGACCCACAAGCGCGGTTCACCGTGTAAGCGGGGACGCGTTCTCCCAATCCAGCTCGATAAGCGATCTGCCGCGCTACATTGGGCCCGATTCCAGCTTGGCGAGCACAGCCGATGATGACCTCATCCACAGCATCTGGGGAGATCCCAGCTCTTTGGAGAGCCTCGCGAGCGACGGGAACAGCCAGATCAGCCGCCGTCCACTCTCTCAGAGCTCCTCCGAATCTTCCGATGGGCGTGCGGACTGCCCCGGCGAGATACACTTCACGCGCCATCTCTCACTCCAACGAGTCTTCTCGCGGCTTCGGGGAATTGCTCTTCGTGGAGTCGCGTGAGTCGTTCTTGAACACCCGCCACGTGTTCGGCCATCACCTGGTCCGCTCGCTCCGGATCGCGCGCTGCGAGCGCTTCATAGAGCCTTCGATGGAAATCCAAGATATGAGATTTGCTAGCTGGATCCAAGTGCATGCGACGAACTTCAGGAAGCAGGACGCTCACAACAGCGTCCATCACAAAGATGAAGACGGGATTCCGCGTCGCCTCGGCCACAACTCGATGGAACTGCAAGTCGAAGGCCTCTTGCTCTCCTCTGCGCAAGGCTTCTTCCTGCCGTGCGATGATGTGCGCCAGCTGTTCCAATTCCGCTTCGGTGATGCGCTCGGCCGCTAGCCGAGCGATCTTCGGCTCATAGATCAGACGAACCTCAGTCAAATGCTCCATCCGAATTTGTCGAGTGCGGAGCAGTGTTCGCAGGACCTCCTGAGCCGGGCGACTGCTTGGATGAGCGACGAAGATGCCGCCACCATGGCCCCGACGCACCATAATGAACCCCTGTTGCTTAAGGATGCGCAGGGCTTCTCGCACGACCAAATGGCTCACCCCAAATCGCCGGCTCAGCTCGCGTTCAGTCGGGAGACGATCACCCACCTTGAACTCTCCTCGCAGGATAGCGCTACTCAACTCCTCCGCGATCCTCCGATAGGACAGGTCCGACGAACGGTTCCCTCGCGCCGACACACCTGCAGTATAGTCCACTTCCACCGGAGCCGTCAAAGATCACACGATGCCGAGCGTGGAGAGATATTGAAGATCGTCTTCGCCTAAGCCGATCTCCGCGAAGACCTCGGCATTATGTTCCCCAAGCCGAGGGGCCGGACGTCGAATCGACAATCGCTCCCCGTTGATGAGAGCGAATCCCCCAGGATACCGAAGGCGACGACCGGTGGTTGGATCGGCGATCTCCTGCCAAAATCCCCGGGCTTCCAACTGCGGATCGCTCATGATGTCGGCCACCGTAGAAACGGGGTACCCCAACATCTGGCGACGGATGGCTTCCTCCATGAACTCGCGCTTAGTGATCGTAAGGAAGAACTCGGCGATCGGAGCTTCGATGCGATCCACCTCCTCTTGAGTGAGCTGCGTCACCTCGAAATGTTCCCAATCAATATCACAGAGCCAATCAGGCGCCATTCCCCGTTCGCGCATCCAGGCAACGAGTTGCTTGTTCGTATGGCGACCAGCCTCCCCACCATACACGATGAAGTTGATCCATCCGTCCCGACAACGCCAGATCGCGCGCATCTTGGCTCCGGTGATACTACGCCCGGTCACGAAGACGCCCGCGCGAAGGGGATTGACCCGATTCAAATCCCAATGAGCAGGAGCCATAGCCAGAGGAGCCATCGCCGCTACCTGAGCTGAGACATCTACATGTTGCCCCCGTCCCGTCGCTGAGCGAGCAGCGAGCGCCGTCAATCCCCCCATCACCGCCTCAACCCCAGCCCAAAAGAACGCCTGAGGGACACTCACGCGCATAGGTTCGCCCTCCTCTTCCCCGGCCAAGGACATCGTCCCACTCAAGGCCATGACCTCCAAATCAGAGCCGAGGAAGTCGCGGTAGGGTCCTTCTTGACCGAAGGGCGTGATGGAGATCATGATCAATCGGGGATTCACCCGACGAAAGTGCTCCCAGCCTAAGTTGTGCTTCTCTAACGTACCCGGCGAGAGCCCCTCGATGAGGAAATCCACTCGCTCCACGAGCCGAAGGAGAAGCTCGCGTCCCGTCGGCGTGTCCCACGCCAGTGTGATCCCTCGCTTGTTGACGTTCAGAGCAAGCCAAAAGAGGCTGATCGGAGTCCCATCGCGCGCCTGAGAGAGCGGAGGATGACGGCGAGCCGAATCTCCACAGGGAGGTTCTACGAGGATGACGTCCGCTCCCAGATCCCCGAAGATCCTGCCAGCGAGCGCTCCTCTCTCGCTCGCAAGCTCAAGGACGCGATAGGACTCCAGCAGCACGCCTCCCCTCCTTTTCCAACTCCTCAGCGCCCCGTTCGGGAGAGCAACTCCACCCACCCTTTCATCTCGCGGCGAGCCCGCTTGATATCCTGGGTGGAGAAAAAGCGCGAGAGATCCACCTTATACACCGGATAGACGGGGCGCTCGAAATCCTTCTCATACCCGAAGGGCACCGTGGCATCAATCCCCATGCCACCCTCGAAGCGAGTATTAGAGGCCTTCCACTCGCGATCTCCGGCAGTCAGCCGCTCCTCAGGTTGGAATGTCTGCCCAATGCCTCCCGGCACAGGATTGATGATATCCGTATGGGGATTGACTCGCGTCGTCAACGACCAAATGATCTCGTCCATATTGTAGATGTCCACGTCCGGACTCACCGCAATGGCAAGCCGCATCCCCTGGTTGCACGCCAAGATGGCGGCCAGGAAGTTCCGCTGCCACCCCTCCTCAACGCGATTTCGCTTCCGAACCTGAATGATGACTCCGCCCCAATCGGTCATACAATAGGGGATATGCACATCCTGGATAATCCCAGGCTGCAGTCGTTCGCACAGCTCGAAGATGGCCGCCTCACGTACGGTCGTGTCGATGTTGCTATCATCCGCCGTATGAACCCCGAGGGGGTAGATGATCGGACGTGACTCTCGCTTCCGCATCGTGATGGCCGTCACATGGAACGTGGGTGCTTTATAGGCCTTCCCCATATATCCGGCCCACTCCGGATGGAAGGGGAACTTCCCTTGAACGCCCGCCTTCTCCGCTTCGGCCGTCTCGTATCGCCGGTCGCGCGGATAGAGATAGCCCTCCAACACGTACTCAGAATCGGCGATGGCATAGGCATCAACAGTGCGCGCCTTGACGATCCGGATGGGACTCCCTTGCAGTGCTCCGGCAACCCCCAACTCGTCACATCCTTTGGGTAAGATCACGTAATCGAATCCCGCTCCGGCCATCAAAGTGCACGCCGGAGGGACGCCGAAACATACCGTCAGAGGGATGGGCTTCTCATCGTAATAATGTTCGGTCGAAACCTGCCACATGTGCGACCCGGGGGAGATTTGGAACGTTCCGACGTTCCCCCAGCGGAAGTTCATCCGGTTATAGCCGATGTGGCTCCCCCCATTGAAATATTCGCCGACGACGCAGCTGATGCCACTTCCGATCGTGCGCTCGCTCTCCAGCTCCGTGTGGCGGATCGCCACGATGTACTTGTTCACATCCAGATCATCGGTGATGACCTCCTCCTGACACGGCGCTTGATCTTGCGGGATCTCAATGGGCTTGATCGGATGATTGAGCGCATAGGCGATCTTGCGCTTTCGATCCTGCGGGCTCTCAAACCCGAACATCTTATCAACGATCCGCATGTTGGCGAAGAGATTGGTGATCGCCCGGGCATGCGGGTATCCCTTGACCTTGTTGAAGAGGATGGGGATGCTCCCATCTAAGGACTTCTGGATCCCGGTGATCTCCAAATCAGGATCCACTTCGGTATCAGTCGTCAGGAGATCTCCCTCAGCATCGAGCCACTCCAACGTCGCGCGCAACGTCGAGATGTCTTTTTCGATCTTCTTCCATACGGTCACCATAGAATGTCCCTCCTAGCATAAGATTTCGAGAAGAAACGCGTCAGTCAAAAACGCCTTTCTCATGGAGCTCCGCGTATTCCTGCTCCGAGAGCCCCAACATCCCGATGAAGACCTCTCGATTATTCTGTCCCAAACATGGGGCGCCCCACCGAATGCCTCCCGGAGTCTCATCGAGCTGATAAGAGACCATACGGTAAGATACGCGCCCCATCTCAGGATGTTCATGCTCCTGCCATACCTGGCGAACGACGAGCTGGGGATCGCTAAAGAGATCCCGCATGGTGTTCACGCGCGCGGCATGGACGCCATGCCGCTGAAGATGCCACATGACGTCTTGCGCGTGGCGCTCTCTCGTCCATTCGGCAATCAAGCGATGGAGCTCAGCTTCATTCCGCTTCCGCTCCAGTGCCGTGCGAAAGCGCGAATCCGTGCTCCACTCCGGGTGCCCGAGGGCACGACACAACCGCTCCCATTCTTGATCGTCCCAGCAACTGATCGCACACCATTCCCCGTCGCGGCAAGGGAAACACCCGTGAGGAACAGCCACGGGATCGCGATTCCCCTCTCGCTGGGCAATCCGCCCTGAACACACGTAGTCGAGCACGGCCGGAGCAAGAAAATGCACACCCGTTTCGTACTGCGAGAGGTCAATATAGACGGGCCGCCCCGTGCGCCGGCTGTAGTCGAGCGCGGCCAACACGGCGACGCCCCCAAAGCCAACGGCAACGTAATCCACATAAGGACCGTAGATGAGCTGCGGTGGTCCATTCGGCTCCCCAACCAGGTACGTGAACCCGCTGTAGGAGGAGAGTTGAGAACCGAACCCAGGATGGGTTGCCCATGGCCCCGTTTGGCCCATGTTGCTGGTGCTCAACATCACCAAGCGCGGATTGAACCGACACAAGGTCGAGAAATCTAAGCCCAATCGCGCCATCGTCCCCGGCCGCATGTTTTCGATCACGATATCCGCCCACTGCACGAGCCGGTAGGCGAGCTTTTTCCCCTCGGGATGCTTCAGGTTCAGGGTGATGCTATATTTCGAATCGTTGTGGATCGAGAAACATCCCGAGCGGTTCAGACCAATGCGATTCTCCTTAAACGGGGGATACTGAAGGCGAAATCCATCGGGACGCGTCTTCGACTCCACATGCACAACAGTAGCCCCGAAATTCGCCAGATATTTGCCGATGAAGGGCCCCGCCGCATATCCTCCGAATTCGACGACTTTAACTCCATCAAGTGCCCCGCTCATAACGTCCAAGAAGTTAGCTCTCGAAAGATTGCTTCCCCTCGTCGCTTCCAGAAATCAGGATCAGCACACCGATATGTCACTGGACTAGCGATCGCCGCCGGCGACTCCCCCTCGCGAGCTTGATCAAGAAGCACATCCTCTACAGTGATGCGGAAGATGGCATCTTCTGGCGAAACCTCCATATGGGGTTTCACCTCCTGAGCCCTCCCTTTGACGTAGCTCGCAAGTCCGACATCCACAACGATAAGCGTCAGTTTCTCCCTGGCCCTGAGATTACGAGCCGACGTGCTTCGCCCACCAATGGCCAGATACAACGTGCGCGAATCGCGGGCGATGACCTCGAAGTAGCTGAGCATCGCTACATGCGGCCATCCCCGTTCGTCTACACTTGCCAAGAGGATGACCTTCTCAGCATGAGCGGCCACATGCTGTCCTCCCAGCCTCGCCATCAGCTCATCCGTCAACGCCGATCCGACGCTCAACGACATAGTCCGCCTTCAGTCCCATTTGTAAAATCCTTGTCCGGACTTCTTCCCGAGCTTCCCTTCTGCAACGAGGCGACGAAGGATATCCGGAGGACGAAAGACTTCCGATCTCAGCTTCTCGTAGAGGTACTCCGCAATGTGGAGTCTCACATCCAGTCCCACGAGGTCGCTCACCCGAAGGGGCCCCATCGCGTGGTTATAGCCCAATTCCATCGCTCGATCGATGTCTTCCGCACTCGCAATCCCTTGTTCGAGCATCCGCATCGCTTCCAATCCGAGAGCAACACCGAGGCGGCTGGTGACAAACCCCGGAGAGTCGCGTACGACGATAGGTTCTTTCCCCATCCGTCGGGCGACATCGAGAACGTCCTCGACAACTTCCGAAGATGTCCCCTCGTGCCGGATGACTTCGACCAACCGCATCACGTGGGGAGGATTAAAGAAGTGCATGCCCAGTACGCGCTCGGGTCGGCTCACGACGGAAGCGATCTCTCGAATGCTCAGCGATGAAGTATTAGAGGCAAGGATCGCCGTTGGAGAACAGAGCTGGTCGAGTGCGCGAAAGATCTCCTGCTTGAGCGAGAGCTTCTCCGGCACGGCTTCAACGACCAAATCAGCCGGCGCAGCCGCCTCAGCCAAATCCACCGTCGGGAAGAGACGCCCCATGGCCGCTTCAACGACATCGGCGGGAATTTTCCCTCGCTGTCGTTGCCCCTCCAACGTCTCTCGGATTTGAGCAAGCGCTCGCTGAAGGACCACCTCGCTCACATCGTGCATACGCACGGAGTATCCGCTGACGGCCGCCACCTGAGCAATTCCGCGCCCCATCGTGCCCGTGCCTACAACCGCTATCGTACGGATGCGTTCCACCATATCATCCTCCAAGACGTTCTGTCGCTGTGCCGATCCCTTTCCCACACGGGAGGGTGAGACACCTCGACGGGGCCCCTATCCGGAGATTCGCTGAATGCCGACTCTCGCCCCATTACGCACTTCGATGAAATCGAACGTACTCGAAATCCAAGGGCTTGCCATTAACTCCACGCGCCGGAGGAGCGATCCAGGATGCGAACTTACCTCGCTCGTACACTGGGACCATCAGGGATTGAACATAGGCCCGATCCTTCTCCGACGGCAAGAATTCCTCTCGACGCCTTTGCCATTCTTCCTCGCTCAAGAGCTGCCCGGTCGGCGAAAACCGGTAGCCCGCATAAACGCCGACTTCGCGATTGAACCGCTGTGAAGGCAGCGAGAGCCGCGCCGCAATGCCCACCCGTTCGAGGACCTTATTCCATCTCGCGAGCGCGCGCTGGCAATCAGCGACGAAAGCCTCGCGCAATAGCTGATTCATCGCCCGACGCAATGGGATCTCGACCGTCCGCATACCCCCAGTTGCCGCATCAGGCACTTCCAGCGTGAAGGTCCCCTCGAGAGCGGAGTGATCTTTCCACAGCTCTTGCTCCCGAAATCGCCCCTTCAATCCCGCGGCGAAATACATAGCCGCATTGGATGAGTCTTCGCTCCCGAAGAGGTCCAACGCGGCGGAGAACCATTCATTGATGTACTTCTGGATGATGTCGAGCGGAATCCCCCCACGCGCGGTGACGTCTTCATTGGGATCTTGCCGCATCAATTCCGCCGTTCGCTTCACGACGCGCTCGATCCCCGTCTCCCCGACGAACAGGTGATGGGCTTCTTCCGTCAACATGAATTGAGTCGTGCGCGAAAGAGGATCAAATCCACTCTCGGCCAAAGCCGCCAGCTGATACTTCCCATCTCGATCCATGAACATCGCGAAGCAGAAGAAATCCAACCAATCGCGCACCGGCTTGTTGAAGGAGTTCAGAATCCGAGGATTATCCGGATGTCCGGAACGACGCACAAGCAGGTCCTCGGCTTCTTCACGCCCATCGCGGCCAAAGTACTTGTGCAAGAGATAGACCATCGCCCAGAGGTGCCGTCCCTCTTCTACGTTCACCTGGAAGAGGTTCCGTAGATCGTACAAGCTCGGAGCTGTATGTCCCAGCAAGCGCTGCTGTTCGACGGAAGCCGGCTCCGTATCGGCTTGCACGACGATGATTCGGCGGAGTTCCTTTCGAAACTCCCCGGGAACCTCGTTCCATACAGGCTGTCCTGCATAGTCCCCGAATCCGATGCGCCGATCCGCCTTTGGGGGAACGAGGAAGATCCCCCACCGATATTCCGGCATCTTCACGTAGTCGTAAACAGCCCATCCTTCGGGGTCTACGCTGACAGCCGTCCGCAAGTAGATCTCATCCTCTTGAAAGCCATCAGGCCCAACTTCCCGCCACCATCTCAGAAAGTTCGGCTGCCACTGCTCCAGAGCTCTCTGAAGCTGGCGATCCTCGTGAAGGTTAACATTGTTGGGGATTTTCTCATAAAGCAGCATATATCCCTCCTCACTTGTAAAAGAAAGGCTACCGCCCTTTGGGCCGACGTGTATCTTCGCCCACGTTCATCATAACGAATTTTAAGTTTAGACTTCATTCACCCGTTTGTCAACCCCTCACTTTAATCGGGATGCTCGGCAGGGGATCTTTATGAGAGAGAGCAAGTGACGTCTGCACCACAGGAGCGCTCACATACTGATCCCACGCTACTCCCCTACCCAGGAGCTCCTGCACACGCCCACGAGCTCGTGAACTCTCTCGATGAAACGACCAGATGGTCCCCTAAGCTAGCCTATCGTGAGGGGCCACCCTCGGCTCACTAATCATACCGATCGCCCCAAAGGTAGACCCATTACTCCCCATTCCCATGGAGAGTAGCAAGATAATGGAGCGCTTCCTCCAACGAGATGACGTCTCCGTACTTCGCATCAATGTCAAACAGGTTCGCCTCATGAGCCATCCCCAATCGATCTCCTACAGCTTCGCGCACGACAAGGGGCCGAAAGCCATACGAGATCGCGTCGATCACCGAAGCCCGCACACACCCGCTCGTCGTGCACCCCGTCACAATCAGCGTATCCACTTTCCAGCTCGTCAATAACGAAACCAGGGGGGTCCCAAAGAAAGCACTGGCATATTTCTTGACAAGAATCACATCCTGCGCGCCCTTCTCCAATCGCGGATCCAGCTCGACGAAGCGAGAACCTTTCTTCAAAATCTCCATGGCCGGCATCTTTTTGCCCCAGAGACCAGCATCCGCCATCCCTTCCTCGTAGGCGACGACCGTGAAGACCACCGGCACCCTCTTTTGATGCGCGAGGCTCAAGATCCGGTTCGTCGCCCGAATCTGTTCCCCCAACTCCGCCCCCAAAGGAGATGATGGATCCGTAAACCCCAGAGCCAGATCGATCACGAGGACAGCCGGTCGCTCCCCAGCCCCCAAACGAGCGGCCAGCCCCTTCTTCCTATACTCCTCAAAGGCCATCCCGTAAGAGCCGAACTCATCGGACATGAGTCCTCCCCCCACCTTTACCACGAAGGTCTGAGAAACGCATAACTCACCGAGTGTTCGTGAGCTCTCTCCCGAATGAGGCTCTCATCTGCCCAAGCCCAGGCGAGACCAATAGGCGAAGCCCAGCCCAGTGACACTATGATGAACGGGGATGTAATCCACAACCTCTGCCTTCACGCCCTCAAAAGCGCCGGCCACCACGATCCAGCTACGGATCTCCCCCGTCCCTCCATGAAGAGTTTCAGACTTGAAGGTGAACAAGTGACAGAGTGCTTCCCCTCGCCCCTCTCTCAGTTGTTCCAACACCCACTGGTCTAGTTCCTTGTCGATCCATCCACTGCGAGGCCCAAAAGGATCATGCGACAATCCCCCAGAGGCGCAAAGAGCTACCCGCTCCGGACGTCCTTCCAGGGCTCTCGCGATCGCCCGACCGAGTTCATAACACCGACGTGCCGTCGGCATAGGCTCAAAGTAAGCATTCACATGAAATGGGATCAACGGGATATCCAACTCCGGCATCAACTTGATCAACGGATGAAAGAAAGCATGCCCCAACCCATTCTTCAAGCGCCCCGATGCGTGCCGCCCGTCGTCCCAGCAAAGATCAAATCCCTCCTCAACCAATCGCCGACAAAGATACCTCGCCAAATCGGGATTAGACCGAATCTTCACCTGCCTCTTCTCTTCTGGCTCTCCGAGGATATAGATGCTTTGTGTCCCCGTGATCTCCTCCGCAATAAAGATGCAGAAAGTTGGCATTCGCTCAGGCTTGAAATACTCCCCTTGATCATCTCCAACGATAATTAAGGTTTCCACCTCGTGGATAGCCAATTGCTCCCGCAGCCGAGCGATGGCTCGATCGATCCGTTGGAGATATTGCACCAGCTTCTCCGGCGTCTCCTCAGCCGCTTCCGCTGGTTGAGGCACGGGAACGAAGTCCCGGAGGAGCTCTTCAAACATGGATACTCTCGGTTCCCCCCTCGTGAGCGTGCCATAGATGGCCGGCCAATCCCGCACTTCTGCGAACATAGAAGGAGCATGCGACATGGCGAGCCCCAAACTTAGCGGCATATATCCTCCTCCTGCCTAGTAATCCCCCCCTCCAAGGAGGGAAACACCCGAGACCAAAGCAACGCGCTCTTTATGCAACCCCCACTCACTCACCTTCACACGTACCGCGGGTGAACTTCAGATCCCTGAGCATTTCTCTCGCTCCCTTTGACCGCGCGATGCACACCGGAGGGGGCTATTCTCCCCCCCTCCGCATCCGCGTCTCACTTTTCGTCGCGAAACTAGCGCTTGAAATTCCCCCGAGCATGCTCTCGCGTCTGAATCCCTCGCGCATGTTCGCTAGCAAACTTCCGCCACATCGTTAACTCGATATCCGGCCGATAGAGTCGTTCCCGCTGCCATCCATTTTCCTGCTCGTAGAACTTCTGCATCCCCTCACGAGCAAAAGCATCTTCCACAGTGAAGTTATGAACGACAGGGACTTCCCAGAAATAATATCCGTCCTCTTTCACCCACCTTTCATACTCCTCGGCGTTCGTCACGCGCTTGGCTCCAAACTGGAAATAAATATGGGTCCGCTCATCCTTCGGAACGTAGAACTCATAGTGAACAATCGGTGGGCGTGGCCAAGGATCGACCTTCAAACCGCATGGCAACCAGAGACCGACCAAGGTGTCCTTGATCATCGAAAGCATTTCTTGTATTTCTTCTGGAGTCTTCCCTCGCGCCAATGGGAGCACGACTTTTGTGTCGCCCTCACCCTTCCGTCCTGGGATGACTGCCCCGAAGCGCATATCCGCCCTTCCAAAGCACCGCATGAACCCTTTCGGCCCAGGCTCATTGACATAGTAGGTTGTCACATCTCTCACGTCCTGTTCAACCACGACGCCTCCAAAAGAGATCGGCATACCAATATCCAAGACCCAGCGCGACCAATTGTGGACGAAATGATGCCCTGGGTCGTATCCATTCTCGCAGGCCAGCCGCCAATTCGCGTTCACCTCATACGGTTCCGCGGCATAAAGCGCGACATCCTCATCCAAGAAGCCAGGGGGGACATCGCACTCTAGCGGAGGTGGCTCGATATCCCCTACGAACACGAAAATGATCCCTTTTCGCTCCTGGACTGGGTAACTCTTGATTCCCACCTTCCCCACGAACGCACAGGTCGGATCATTGAGCACGCAGCGGAGCTTCCCGTCATCTAGATTGAAGGTAAACGTGTGATACCAACAGGTAATGGTGTCCTTGGTATAGAAAAGTGGTCTCTTCGAAAATCGGACACCTCGATGACAACACCGATCTTCGATCGCGTAAACTCTCCCTTCCTGTCGAGTTAGAAGAATCTCCTCCCCCAGCAATTGGACGGCCCGCGTTCCGCCTTCCTGGATGTGGCGCGAGAGCGCCGCAGGATACCAGTAGTTGCGAAGCCCCAACTCAGCCTCTAACCATCGCTGCCAAGGCTTCTTTAGCTGAGGCTTCTCCTCCAACGTTGGAGTTTCCACATCCTTCACTAACTGCTCAACGATCTCCTTCGTCATAGTCAACCTCCAAAATTTAAAATTTCACTCGCAAGGCAAATTGGACCTGGCGGGAGATCCCCGCTCCCAAGGGCTGACCGAACGTCGGCAGAGGAGCCGGCACCCCATCTCGAAACGCCCTCGGTATCGGCCCGATGAAGTCTGGCGCTCCATATACTGTATCCACCTCCGTTACATTGAACCTGTTGAAAAGATTGAAGAACTCGGCGATCACTTCCATTCCCACCCGCTCACTCAGCCGAATGTCTCGTGCCACGCGAAGGTCTACATTGACATACCGATCCCCCTTATATGTATTTCGCCCAATCCGCCCCACCCGATCGGTCCCAGACTCTAAGTCCCCATTCACGTCAAATCCAGCAAAGAGCGTCGAATACCGTGGGCTCTGAGCAGTCAGAATCATCCCCACCTTGAATCCCCTGAGCACCGTACGTTGCGGAGCTTCCGCCAAGAATGTCGTCACCAATCGCTGCCCCACATGGAGATTTGAAAGGGCTCGATTTAGTCGAAGATTGAATCCATCTTCAGGACCATCCTTGAAGCTGATCACCGACCCAGATTGCACAAGATCAATGGCTTTTGAAAAGGTATAGTTTGCGTTCAACGAGAAGTTCCGACTAAATCGCTTCTGGAGAGCGACAAAGCCGCCGTGGTAATGTGAGGCGTTCCCTGGAAAGATTTCATGATAGAAGGCGAATCTCGGATTTCGAATCGTGTAGCGAGTCTTCCCTGTGGGTAACGTTCCCACCGGCGTGATGTTCAAGTTCCGGTACGTGGTCATCTTGAGCCCTCGGGTCCCTATATATCCGACCGTAACCGCCCAATCTTGGGCTAACTGGTATTCAAACTGAGTCCCCCACTGTAAGCCGTAAGGATTGGGATAATTATAGATCACATGATTAAACACGCTCTCAAGCAGTATCCCACTAGGATATTCCCCTCGCCGGAGATAACTATTCACAGCAGGAATCGTAAATTCCGGAATGGGGATCGGGCCAATCACAATCCCTTTGGGCGTAATACGAGAGAAACCTTCCGCAGCTGGCCCAATGATCTGGCGAAGGCGTTCCCGATCTCCATCAGAGTACACGAAGTTCGTCAACATGCTGAAGAAATGCAACGGACCATGGAAAACGCCGAATCCCGATCGCCAGACTAACCGATCATTCACTGCATACGCGATTCCCAGGCGGGGTTGAACGTTATTGTGGTCCCCTTTCACAAAGCCTGCGATCGGACGCGTCTGCAGGGTGTACCGAACCCCATAATCCACCGTCAATTTCGTCGTCGCCCGCCAACTGTCCTGCCCAAAGGCCTCGAAGATCGTTGGATTAAACGGAGGGATAACTGAAGCCTCTAAAAACTCTCGTCTAGCAAAGAGAATCCGCCAGTTCGTCGGCCTCGGTGGCAACGTCCCTGCCCGCGCTTGATCTAAAAGAGACAACGGCATTGCTATAACAAAGACGAACGGAGTTGGCTCTCGAAAAGGATCCACACCTAGGAAACCAGCTGGAGAGAAAATAACATATCCCATGACACCGACTGGCTGGATCACCCGATCCCTCAGGTGATTTACATCCACGCCAAACTTGAAGCTATGCCTCCCAAACACGTAGCTAATCTTATTGGTAAACTGCAACCTCGTCTCTCGATAGAAGTGAGGGAATGTGAGCTGCCGTCCGAAGCTAATGATATTAGGAATCTCCAGATTCGGTTCTCCCGTGTTAGGAGTCTCTCGCAATGTCCGTCGGGCATATTGGACCAATGCTTCATTCGTCACCGCTGATGACCCTAGAAATGTCCACGTGGCTGACGCTGATTGATCCCGTGCCGGAAGACGAGAGAACGAGCTAGGCGCCCCAAATCCCCCAGGAGCTGTGGAAATATTCTCAAATCGCTGATCGTACAAATGGTAGCGCGTCGTGAGGAAATGCCGCCTTCCCTGAACATCCACCCGGATCAACATCTGATCCCAATCCTCTCGACGAAGCTGCTGCAACCGCTCCTCGCTTAAATTGTAAAATTGCTTTGTCCGATTAATCGCCTCCAGATTATCCAACAGAAATCGCGAATAGAAAGGCGATTGCGCTTTCCTCTGTCCCTCATAATTCCCGAAGAAGAACGCCCGATCTCGAACCACCGCCCCCCCTAATGTGAACCCGAACTGATTTTGCCGAAGGACATGGAACCCCGCAGGAGCCAGTGGCGACACCGCATCTAATGCATCGTTCCGGAGAAACTCGTACACCGAACCATGCAGCTCATTGGTCCCACTTTTGGTGATTACGTTCACAACGCCTCCCATCATCCGACCATATTCGGCACTATAGCTAGAACCCACCGTCCGGAATTCTCGCACGGCTTCTTGCGAGGGAATCGCTCGTTGAAATCCCGTCAGTGTATTTGTATAGTCTGCTCCATCCACTAGAAAGAGATTCGACCCCTGTTCGCTGAATCCCGCAAAGGAGATCTTCGTCACGCTCTCTGTCGTAAACGGACCCGTTGTCCCAGCGCTCTGCGAATTTCCCACCACCGTGATTGGAGATAATAGCACGAAATCTGTGAACTGACGACCACTAATAGGTAAATCCTCGATCCGTCGTTGCTCCACCACCTGACTCAACTCTGTCTTCGTCGCCTCCACAAGCGGCGTTCCTGCCACCAAAACCTGCTCCACCAACTCTGCCACCTTGAGCGTGACGTTCACATTGACTACTTGTCCCACTGTCACCGTCAAATTCCTCGCATATGTGGCGAATCCCGCCTGCTCCACCCTCAGCTCATACTCCCCTGGCGAAACGCTCGGAAAGGCATAATACCCATCCGCTCCCGTCGTAGTCGAAAACTCCCTTCCCGTCGCCCGCTCCCGCAATCGCACCTGAGCTCCTACTATTACCGCTCCAGCCTCATCCGTCACAATCCCAGATAACCGAGCTGCCTGTCCAAAACTAACCTCGACCCATGCCAAAAGCAGGAAGATCACCGCCCATTTCTTCATACGCCACCCCCCCCAATTGATTTCTCAATCCATCACCTCACGCAGATCTCGCGTGCAGGTATCAACGATACTGTAGATCATACATCTAATCAGCCTCTTCATATTCTCGACCCGTACCACCCCCATCCAGGCTCCTAGATCGGGCTTCATCCCCTCTGGCAACTGCAAAGGCGGAAAGCCTAACCGAGCTACCGGGACCCCCCATTGGCGCAAGATGTTCACATCTGTAGCCCCACTGTGGAAGACTTCGTACACATGCTTCCTTCCTTCGACATATTCCCACGCCCGAATGCACGATTGCACGATCCAGTTGTTCGGATCCGTCCGCGACCCCGGAATCGCCAGAACCATTTCGCAGGAGAGATCTAACCCCGGATAGCTCTGTCGAATCTCCCGCAGCGCTTCCTCTAATTGCCGCTTGGCTTCTGTTGGCGACATATCAGGGGGAATCCGCAGGTCAACATAAAGGTGACACACTTCCGGATAAAACGCCGGCTTATATGGACACCCCCCTTCAATGGCCCCTACAATACCTTGAGGAGCAACAATCCCTCGCGCATTCCGTCGCGCGTATTCCGGGAACCAACGCTCCAAACCTTCGATCACCTTCGCTGCATGAACGATCGCATTATCATAAGGCAACAGATGGCGAGTCCCAGCATATCCCACGCTCCCTTTCACCGTGATCTTGAACCAGCATAATCCCGCTTCTTCCCATGAAACGGCATAAACCGGCTTTGCCGCAATAGCGAAGTCAGGGCGGATCCCCTGCTGGAGCATAAACGCACATCCCACTCCATGCGCCACATTGCGTCTGGGATTCTGCGGATCCCAGGCACTGGTCGGCATTCCTCCTCCGGGGAAGCCAAGGATTACCGTTCCTTTTAACGGGATACCCGCCTTCTTGATCGCACTTGCAGCAATAGCGGCACACGCGGCATGCCCCTTAGGATTCTCTGCTCCAAGCCCGATGATATATCCATCCTTGATTGTAGCCTCAGGCCTCAACTCCGGACGAGAGAGACTCCCCATCCCTCGCTCCTCTTCTCCGGGAATCCCCAAACTGATATCCAGTTCCCCCCATAGCAATAGTTCTGGTCCTCCTCCCTGCCCACGAAGAAAGCCGATGGCATTCCCCTGATTTTCATCGATCGGCTGATAGAAGGCGTCAAACCCGCGCTCCTGCATCCACGAAACCATAAATTGGGCTAGCGACCGTTCTTGCCCAGGGGGACTGAAAATATTCACCATGCGTACGACGAGGTCCATGATCTCCTGATCATCGATACATGCCCATGCCTGTTCCACCCACTCTTTTTGCTCTGGTGTCAACGGCTTCGATTTCACATCAATGACGACCCCCATAATCCCCTCCTATCCCTTCAGGAACCGAATGACGACCTCGTCATGCTCTTCCGGATGTTCCCATTGAGGCCAATGGCCGGCATCCCTCATCAAGTAATACTGAGCACCGGGGATCAGCTGGGCTAGCCTTTCTCCGGCATCCGGCCCATGAAACGGATTTTTGTCCGTCCAAAGGACCAAGGTAGGAACAGTAATGCGTGCGATATCTTCCTCTCGAAAGAGATACCGATCCGTTTCTTCACTGAAGAGTCGTTTGTAATACTCCGTGAGCGCTTGTCGAGTATCCGGCCGACTCCATATCCGATATCGCACTTCTACCAGCTCGTCGGTCACGCGATCCGGAGACGCCATGAGCCACTCCAACCGCCGCCGCAGCGTCTCCGGACTCGGATTCTCCAAAGCTCGTATCGAGGTCTCTCTCAGAGCGTTCATATCTTGCGCCTGTTCCCTCACCGTCCCAGGCTTGAACTTCATGCCCCAAGCGGTATTCAAAATAACCTTCTTCACTCGTTTCGAGTGATTAATTGCCATGTCCAGGCAGATCCATCCTCCCAATGATTCTCCTTCGATGTACGCCTGGTCTACCCCCAACGCGTCCATCAAATCGAGGATCTGCTCGGTAAATTGAGCCAGCCAATTCCCGTCCCAGAAAGGAGGCTTCGATGAGAAGCCATGCCAGATGAAATCAATAGCCATGACGCGAAAGTGCTGGCTCAACCGCTGAATATTTCGACTATAGGCTTCCGCGTGTCCCCCACCTCCATGCATCAGAATGAGAAGGTCACCTTCTCCAGCTTCGATCACCCGCGTCCGGTACTTCTTCCCTTCATAAAACCGAATCTGACTTCCCAACAAATCGAGATAGATCGTTCCCATGTAGCTCCTCCTTCAGTGATGGTTATATCGCCTCTCACCACATGATTTCTGAGGCGCGATGCACTTCCTCAGCTTCGCGGCGGGAGAGTTCGACGGCCACGTCCACGATCATATCCTCCTGGCCGCCGACGACCTTGCGGCGCCCTAGCTCAATCAAGATATCGCGCGCATCCACCTGAAACCGCTCCGCCGCCCGATAAGCATGCAGCAAAAAGGTCGAGTACACCCCCGCATACCCAATGGTCAGACTCGCCCGATCGATCTTCGGCACATGCCGCATGATGGGCCGCACCACCTCCTCGGCCACATCCATGATCCGAAACAGATCGATCCCCGTCTCCACCCCCAGCTTCTCCAACACCGCCACCAACACCTCCGTCATCGCATTGCCCGCCCCCGCCCCAAGACCGCACGCGCTCCCATCCACCCGCGTCGCCCCCTCCTCAATGGCCGCCACACTGTTGGACACCGCTAACGACAGATTGTTGTGCGCGTGAAACCCCACCTCCGTCTCCGGCCTCAGCGCCTCCCGCAACGCCCGCACCCGCGCCCGCACCTCCCCCTCCGTCATCGCCCCCGCCGAATCCACCACGTACACGCAATCGGCCCCATAGCTCTCCATCAGCCGCGCCTGCTCCACCAACTTCTCCGGCCCCACCATATGCGCCATCATCAAAAACCCGTGCACCTCCACCCCCAACTCCTTCCCCATCCGGATGTGCTGCTCCGCAATATCCGCCTCCGTACAGTGGGTCGCAATCCGCACCACCTTCGCCCCCAACTCCACTGCCCGCTTCAACTCCCGTCGCGTCCCTATCCCCGGCAACAACAACACCGCCAGCTTCCCCCGCCGGATCTCCTCCGCCGCCGCCGCAATCAGCTCCTCCTCCGCCACCCGCGATCGCCCATACTGCAACGATGATCCCCCCAGCCCATCCCCATGCGACACCTCGATCACCGGCACCCCCGCCTCATCCAACCCTCGCGCGATCGCCCGCACCTCCTCCACCCGAAACTCATGCGCCATCGCATGATCCCCATCCCGCAAGGTCGTATCCGTGATCCACACCCGCCGCGTCCCCATTGCCGTTGCCCTCCTTCAGTCAGCTCTCACCACTTCGGCCCCCGCCCGCTTCCGCAACAGATGCCGCCCCAGCTCCTCCCCCACCCGCACCGCTGCCGCCGTCATGATGTCCAAATTCCCCGCATATGGAGGCAAATAATCCCCTGCCCCCTCCACCTCCAACAACACCGTCACCTTCTCCTCATCAAACAGCGGCTCCGCCTTCAACCGATACCCCGGCACGTACTCCTGCACCCGCCGCACCATCTCCACGATCGACGCCCGAATGGCCTCCCGATCCCCATCCCGCACCACCGCATATACCGTGTTCCGCATGATGATCGGCGGCTCCGCCGGATTCAAAATGATGATCGCCTTCCCCCGTTCCGCCCCCCCGATCGTCTCCAACGCCCGCGCCGTCGTCTGCGTGAACTCATCGATGTTCTGCCGCGTCCCCGGCCCTGCACTCCGACTCGCCACCGTCGAAACGATCTCCGCATACTCCACCTCCGCCACCCGCCGAATCGCCGCCACAATGGGCACCGTCGCTTGCCCCCCACAAGTCACTAAATTCACATTCGGCTCCTCCACATGCGTCTCCAAATTCACCAACGGCACCACATGCGGCCCCACTGCCGCCGGCGTCAGATCCACCGCCACCTTCCCCGCTTCCCGCAACAACTCCGCATGCCGATAATGCGCCCGCGCCGTCGTCGCATCAAAGGCGATCTCGAACTCATCGGCATGCTCCAACAACTCCTCGATCCCCCGATGCGTCGTCTTGTACCCCAACTCCCGCGCCAAGCGCAGCCCCTCCGATTCGGGCACAATCCCCACCATCCACGTCAGCTCCAACAGCCGACTCCGCCTCAGCTTGTACATCAAATCCGTCCCGATGTTCCCCGACCCGATGATAGCGACCTTCACACGTTCCATATCCCCTCCAGCTGCGGAAAAACTCCCCTCTCCTCTCGATGGATATGCTCGATGAGTCGGGCGATCACCCGCTCCCCTACGCGAATCCCCTCAGCACACGCCGCGCGAGCCCCGCCCCGCCTCATCCGCACAAGCGCCCGCTGCAACTGCCGACGCTCTCGCACTAAAGCCTCATCCTCCCGCTTCAACTCTCGAGCGGCCTGCTCCAATCCCCGACGGCACAACTCCGGCAACAACACCCACCTCTCCCGTGCGCAATGGGGACGAAGCGACACCTCGATCAGCGTCACCAACCCCTCGAGGATATCCACCACCTCCTCCTCCCTCACTTCCGTCAGCGACACCCGACTCAGCTTCCGATCCCATTCCCGCAACGTGCGGATCATCGCTCGATGCTCCTCCCGAAAAGCCCAAAGCAGGCTGCCGCCCTCTCGGCCATCGGCTGCCCCCACGCCTCTCCACTGCCGCTCTCGCTTCATCGTCTCAGCGAGCTGACGCGTAGGCTGCCGCCTCTTCGGCCACCCGCCGCGCCTTTTCCTCTCGCTCGCACCTCGAACAATCTACTCCACTCCCCGCCCGCTGTCATTCAACTAGTGAAAGTCGCTCCTTTCACCAGTCACACATGCCCCAGCCGTTCGAGGACGATCCACCCTCCCTCCCGCCGCACCACGCCCTCTCGCTCCAACTCCCGCAACAACTGACTCAAGTACGAAGGCGTCACAGCCACAAGCTGCGCCAGCTCCCACTGCCGCAGCGGACACCGCGTCTCTCCTTCTCTGGCCAATTCCTCCAACAACTGCTCCAGTCGCCGCCGCGCCCGCTGACATCCCAACCCCACCACTTGCTCGAGTTGCCGATGCACCTCCCGCGCGTGCATTTGGTGCACGTACCACGAGAACGCCTCGTCCCGCTGCACCAAGTGACGAAACGCTTCCACCTTCATCCGCCGCAGCCGACACCACGTCACCGTCTCCGCCGTCACGGCGTGCGCCTTCTGGGCCAATGCCGAGGCCGCACCCAAAATCCATCCCCGCGACCGCACTCCGACGATCATCGCCTGCCCATCCTCCTCGATTCGCACCAACTTCACCCACCCCTGCTCGATCCCGTACACGACTTCCGGTGACTCCCCCTGTCGAAACAACACGATCCCCGCCGGATAGTTCTCCACCGGCCCCCACGATTCGAAGACGTAGGCCTCCCTCCCATTTGCGGAACGCTCGCCCACAATGGGAAAGCTCATCCCAACCATCATATCCACTCACCGACTATGGCGCGCACTGCGCGGCGCTCGATCACGACGCGCGCTTGATATTCGATGGCCGTCAACAAGACGATCACCCTCTCCCGATCTCCGACCTCCCGCTCCAGAATCCCCCGCAACCCTCGAAGAGGCCCCTCGACGACTTCCACCTCATCCCCAGGACTCGGCCCGATCCGCACGCATCCGGCTTCATCCATCCGCGCTCGAATCATCCGGATGATCGCCTCATCCACAGGCAGCGGTACCTCCCCACTGCGCACGATGTCCTTCACACCGATGGCCCACCGCACGGCCCGATACTTCTCCGCCAGGCAAAACCAGGCGAAGAGATAGCCCGGAAAGAGTGGCCTCACCATCTCTCGCTCTACCCCCCACAGGACCCGCCGCTGCCGCCATTTCGGCAAAAAAAACTTCAATCCCACGCTCGCACAACTGCTCAGCCGCGACTTCTTCCTGAGCAGGCCTCGTGTGAACGGCGTACCAACGCTTCTCGCCCCACCAGGGAATCATCTCCCACCACGACACCGCCTTCCCTCCTCAAACAAAGTGCACCGAGACGCGCCCGAACGCCCCGAAATCGGCCTCCACAAGGTCGCCCGGTTGCACGGCGCGAGCGGCGCCCAACGATCCCGACAGCACGATCTCCCCTGCTTTCAATCCCGTGCCCAACTCCGCCAGCGCATTGGCCAACCAGGCCACTGCCCGCGCCGGATGGCCCAGTACGGCTTCCCCCCTCCCGCGCAGCACTTCTTCTCCTCGGCACCGAAGACTCATCTCCACCTCGGTCAGGTCGAACTCCTCCACTCGATGCCACGGCTCCCCAAGTACAAACAGGCCCGAAGACGCATTATCAGCGATCGTATCCGCCAAGCGAATGCGCCATTCCCGAATCCGGCTGTCGATCACCTCCAACGCGGGCACCACGGCTTCGGTCGCGGCCACCACGTGTTCGATCCCTACGCCCGGCCCCACTAAGTCCCGCTTCAAAAGGAAGGCGATCTCCCCCTCGACGCGCGGCTGGATCAAGCGCGCGCACTCGATCATCCCTCCCTCGGCCACCTGCATCCGATCGAGCAAATGGCCATAATCCGGTTGATCCACACCGAGCATCCGCTGCATGGCCGGACTCGTCAGCCCGATCTTCTTCCCCACGACGCGCGCCCCTTCGCTCATCTTGCGTCGTACCACAAGGAGCTGAATCTCATAGGCCTCTCGCACCGTCAGCTCCGGATACCGATCCGTCAGCGGCTCGATCGGCTCCCGTCGAACTTCCGCCCAATACAGGGCCTCGGCCACGACCCGCTTGATCTCTTCGGAGAGTCCCATAGTTCCTCACTTCGTCATATTATGACGCAACCTCATCAAAAAAAATCATCGCCTCTTCCGCTGCCCGATACCCCAGCTCCTCCGAAAGCTCGCGCGCTACCGCCATGACCGACTGCGCCAAGATGGGGATCTTCTCCTCGGTCAACCGAAAAGCTGGCCCCGCGATGCTGATCGAAGCTACTACCCGCCCAGAATAGTCTCGCACTGGAGCCCCGATGCACTTCAATCCTTCCTCGAACTCCTCGTCATCCACGGCATAGCCGCGCTCGCGCACGCGCGCCAGTTCCTGTTTGAGTTCCGCCAGCGTCGTGATCGTCCGAGGCGTATAGGCCCGCAGCCCCTGTCGGCGGACCAGCTCTTCCAACTCCTCCTCCGGCAGATAAGCGAGCAGCGCCTTCCCAACGGCCGTGCAGTAGGCCGGATTGCGCCGTCCCACTTCCGAAGGGATGCGCATCGTCCGCATGGGTTCATGCTTGTCCAAATAGAGCACCTCCCCGCGGTCGAGGATGCATAAGTGGGCCGTCTCCCCCGTCTCCAAAACTAAGCGCTCCAAATACGGACGGGCACGCGCCCGAATATCCAAGCGGGCTACGACGCTGCTGCCCAGCTCAAAGAGTTTCATCCCCAGACGATACTGCCCCGTCCGTTCATCTTCCTCCAATAGCCGATGATAGGCCAGGGCCTTCAACAACCGTCGGACGGTGCTTTTGTTCACCCCGATATGAGCGCTGATCTGCTGAGCGTTCAGTTCTCTCCCCTGTTGCCACAGCAGCTCCAAAATAGCCATGGCCCGATCCAACACTTGGATCCGGTAGGGAAATCGGTTCGCCTGCGAAGCATCTCGTTTCATATCACATTATGACTCCTTGCGTCATAGTCGGCCTACTTATAGCATGCCTCCCGCCCCAATGTCAAGGACTTTTTTGCCGTCAAGAGGCGAGCTCCAGAGCGTGAACAGGGGATGGATCAACCGAAGATGCGATGCCCCCTATCGAAGTGCGGCTTCTCATAACCCCCAGCAGGTGCTACAATAGCGCGAAGTCGTGCGAGAGGAAGGCGATGGTGACGTGATGAGCGACCAGCCTCTTCGACGAGATATTCATCTGCTGGGGGACCTGCTCGGCGAGGTGATCCGGGAGCAGGCCGGGCTGGAAGGGTTTGAGGAGGTTACGGCGCAGACCCTGCAGCGCCATCGCCAGGTTGCCCTCTCGCTTCATCTGCAGCAGGCCCGCGATCTCTTCATCGCCCTGGGGATCTCCACCCGCCAGGCGCCGATCGCTCCTTCCCTGGCTCAGGCCCTCGCCGAAGCGGAGGCGCGATGGCCGGCCCTGCGGGAGCGCCTGGATCGTCTTTCCCCTTATGAAGCGTATCGGCGGTGGATCACGGTGATCGCATGGCGCCTGGAGCAAACCATGCGCTGGGATCCCATGGCCGGCCCGCCCCCGGAAGGCGCCTATCGGTCCGCCCGGGAACTGGTGGAGGATCTGGAGCGCATGCGGGAGAGCCTGCGGGAAGGCCGCGGGGAGCGCATCGCCGAGGGGCTCCTGTGGGACTGGTGGATCCAGGCCCGGGTATTCGGGTTCCATATGGCCCGGCTGGATGTGCGCCAGGAAGCCCGCCGCCACACGGAGGCCGTCGCGGAGCTGCTTCAGGGAGCGGGCATCGCCAACTATGCGGAGCTTCCTGAGGAAGACCAGATCGCGTTGCTGACGGAGACGCTCCCGCGCGCGGCCGAGTGGATCCGGCGGGCCTCTCCATCGCCGGAGACGGCGGAGACCCTGGCCGTGTTCCGCCTGATCCATCAGGCCGCCCAGGCTTATGGCCCCGAGGCCCTGGGCCCCTATATCATCAGCATGGCCCGCAGCGCGGCGGATGCCCTGGCTGTGCTCTGGTTGATGGCCGGCGCCAGCGGCCTTTCCGCGCCTCCGCCCTTCTTCCGGGTCGCGCCCCTTTTCGAGACCATTTCCACATTGCGGGAAGCCCCTCGCATCCTGGAACGCATGCTCTCGCTTCCCCTGTATCGCGAACATTTGAGCCGCCAGGGGAACCACCAGGTGGTGATGATCGGCTACTCGGACAGCACCAAGGATGGCGGATATCTGGCGGCGGTCTGGGCCCTCTATCGGGCACAGGCGGAGATGGTGCGGGTGGCCCGCGCCCACGGAGTCACCCTCACGTTCTTCCACGGCCGGGGCGGGGCGCTGGGGCGGGGTGGCGGCCCGGCGGCCCGCAGCATCCTGGGGCTCCCACCGGACGCCGTGGGCGGACGCCTGCGCATGACCGAGCAGGGCGAGGTCCTGGCGGAGCGCTACGATGACCCTCATATCGCTTATCGCCATCTGGAACAGATCCTGTGGGCGACGTTGCGGGTTTCCGCCCTTCCTTCCCCGGAGCCGGAGGCGGCCTGGGTGGACGCCATGGAACGGATGAGCGAGGCCGCGTATCGGGCCTATCGGGAGCTTCTGGAGTCTCCTGGCTTTCTGGCCTATTTCGAGCGCGCGACGCCGATCGACGGCATCGAAGAACTGCCCATCGCCTCGCGGCCCGCCCGCCGGCGGCCGGAGCGGCGGCTGGAGGACCTGCGGGCAATCCCGTGGGTGTTTTCCTGGACCCAGAGCCGCCATCTGCTCCCGGGGTGGTTCGGGCTGGGAAGCGGGGTGGAGGCGTTCGTGCAGGCGGAGGGAGGTTCCGCCTGGTCGCTGCTGGAGGAGATGGCCCGCCGCTGGCCGTTCTTCCAGGTCGTCTTGGCGGACGCCGCCCTGGCCCTGGCGAAAACGGACCTGGGGATCGCCCGCGCCTATGCGGAGCTGGTGCCCGATGAATCCCTCCGCGAGGCCATCTGGTCCCGGATTGAGCAGGAATACTATCGAACCCGGCGGGCGCTCCTGCGCATCACTGGTCTGCCGGATCTCCTGGAAGACATCCCGTGGCTGAAGCGCTCCATCCAGGTGCGAAACCCCTATGTGGATCCGCTGAACTTCATCCAGATCCTTCTGTTGCGGCGCTGGCGAGAACAGCCGGAGGCGGAGGGTCTGCGGGAGGCGCTATGGCTCACCATCCAGGGGGTCGCCGCCGGGCTGCGCGCGACAGGTTGAAAAATATGCGAGAAGGGGATCTCCCTGACCGCCTCGAATGCTAGGGCTCTTTCGGCGCTCAAACGCGCGAACACGCTTGAGGGGTGCATTCGGCTTGAGCTCACTCAGGGGTGTCGATGCGAGTTCCACCTCCTGTGCTACGTCCGAATGAGCACTTCAGATCGGGGTTCCATGGGCTCTTCTCGTTCGACTCGCGCACGATCTCGGCCACGCGCTCGAAAGCCTCCGGGGAGACCGACAGAGACGTGATTCCGAGCCGCAGCAGCGCGATGACCATCTCCGGGCGCCGCGATGGAGCATCGCCGCACACACAACACTCCACGGCTCGCTCGCCACAGGCGCGCGCGACCCGCTCGATCGCGCATCTCACTGCCTCGTCCTGCTCGTCCCAAAGGGAGATCAGGCGCGGATTGTCTCGGTCCGCACCGAGGATGAGTTGTGTGAGATCATTGGTCCCAATGGAGACGCCTTCCGCAAGAGGAAGGACCTTCTCGATGAGGAAGACGATCGAAGGCACCTCGACCATGAGCCAAAGGGGAACGCCGATTTCGAACAGTCCCTCTTCCCCAATGATCTCGCGGCAGGCCAGTACTTCCGAGATAGTGCGCACGAACGGGAGCATCAGGCGGATATTCGTCCAACCCTCCGCGTATAGTCTCCGCACCGCGCGCAATTGGAGGCGGAACGGTTCGGGATCGTGCACATAGCGGCGACAGCCTCGCCATCCGAGCGCGGGATTCTCCTCAGGTGGCTCGAACTCCTGCCCTCCGCGTAGGCCCCGATATTCGTTCGACTTCAGGTCGAGTGTCCGAAAGATGACCGGACGCGGCCAGAAACAGCGCGCGACTTCACGAAGGCCATCGGCGAAGACTCGGATGAAGGCCTCCTCTCCACCTTCGGCCAATAGCTTTTTCGGATGAACCCCTAAGGAGAGCGCGAGAAACTCAGCCCGAAACAGCCCCACTCCGTCGGCCGCAAGCCTCGCATACCGAGCGGCCAACGCTGGGAAACTCAGGTTCAGGTAAATCTTCACGCGCTGCCGAGAACTCATTCTTCTTCGAGGAAGATCTCCCCTTCGGCTGTGAATCGCACGCGGCGTCCTTCCAACTCATCCACCCCTTCGACGCGGCTCGCCATTAGGCACGGCAGATCGAACTCGCGCGCGACGATCGCCAGGTGCGAGGTGACCCCCCCAGAGGCACAGATGAGCCCGCGAATCTTCGGCAGAATCGGCGTGATCGCCGTCACCGAGGCCGACGGCGTGAACACGATCGTCTCCGAGAGATCGACCTCCATGACCCGGAGAACGTCCTCGAGAGTCTCAATCTTCCGCAGGACGCCGACGGCCCCTTGTCCCGAGATTGGCTCCCCTTCCCCGATCTTTCGCATCTCTTCTCTCCCTCCTGGCGCGTCTCATCCGAGATCGAGCTGCAGATCCCACAAAGGAGCATCTGAGGGTCGAGCCAGTTCCGTCTCCAGGAGCGCTCCGCACCCCGGACAATAGTAGTGCCACCACTCAATGTCCTCCTCGATATACAGCTTTGGATCGAGGGTGTGTGGATTGGCTTCCTGAATCGAGAACCGCTTCTGCACACACCGCAGCTTATAATTTTCCCTGGCCGGTGCCAACGACTGATCGCAATATCGGCACCGGATCCATCCCCCGATGAGCTTCAACCCTTCCGCCAGAAGGCGCGCCTCCGGCTCGTCGATCGCTCCTTGCGGCTTCGGTTCGCGCCCGATGCGTTGACGACGCATCTGCATGCGCAACTGCTCCGTCTCCGAGCGAACGACTTGACCCACTTCGTCGAGCACAACCCCGTAGGCGCGCCGCGCCCATTCTCGTGTGATGCGCCCCTCGCGATAGTCTTCGGCCACTCGCTCGGGATCCCGCTGCAGCGGATCCCCATATCCACCCGCCGAAGCCCACGACATGAGGAAGACGTCGTCAGGATGTTGCACGATGTCGAACGCTTTTGGTGGAATCAACTCCATCTCTCCCCCCAAATCCTCTACCCGATCGGGCATGCGCCCCTCCGACATCAACTCCCGCACATGCGTCCCTCGAATCACGGCATACCGCGTCGTCGAAGTTGGGAATCCCCCAAAGAGCCCAGGTCCAGGCACCGCGCAATGCCCCGTCGCCGTGAAGAGCGCGATGCGATCCGTGCCATGCGGGAGAAACGCCAATTCTGCCGCGTTCCCCCCGCGGAACTTCCCCGCTCCTCCCGAATCCGGAAGCTCGCGACGCCAGAGGTAGAGGATCGGATAGAACCATTCGTTCTCCTCCACATTGGGCATCGTGCTCTGCAGATCCCATGGCCAGCCCCCCGTGTCCACGCCATCGCGCCAAGAGAGGCCGGCCAAGGCTGCCCCCACTGGATCGAGCAGGAACGAGACATAAGGCGCACCGCGCTGATTCACACCGCTCAATGCCGCGATGGGGTACATCGGTGCTCCCATGCAGCTTTGCACCTCCGTCCGCAGCTCGGGATCCTCCGAACATGCGAGCATCCGCGAGATCACCAACCCCGAGAGGGCGATCGTCTGCAACAAGGTCAGTGCCGGAGCCGCGCTCACCGCTGCTGGAAAGAGCGCACACGTGAGTGTCTCTGGCTGGACCTCGAACTCCACGTGACGATACGCCCCCTCGACGACGAACATCTGATCGAAGAGCATCTGCGCCGAGATCATCGCCATGATGGCGCCTCTCCACGCGACGAGCGTGCAATTGAGCGTGCCCGCTTGCGGATCCGTCCCCTCGTTGGAGAAGATCAACCGATCCCCGCGCTTGGTGAGCGTCAGGCAATTGCGATACACATGCCGATCGCCCGGATGCGCCCATTCCACCCACCCGACCGCGCGCCATGTCCCGTCGGGGATCGTCTCTAAGCGACGCACGAAAGCCTTCTCCGAATCGTCCTGCAACTTCCGCATGACGCTCTTGACGGTCGCCGCTCCATATCGCGCGAGCAATTGCTTGATCCGCTCCCGCGCCACATGACAGCCGGCGATCTCCGCCCGCAAATCCAGGGCGACTAATTCGGGCATTCGCGACCGGCGAATGTACTCCTCCTCCAAATCCCGACGCAACCGCCCGCGCTCGACGATCTTAATCGGCGGAATGCACCCGGCTTCCCAATAGACGTCCGGCGCCATTGGGTTGAATCCCCCTGGCGACGTCCCTCCGAGATCCCACTGATGGAGCGTGTTCCCCACCCAACAGAACAGCTCCCCTTCCCAAAACACGGGCGCGATCAACGTCACATCCGATTGATGCGTCGCCCCGATCCACGGATCGTTCGTCAGAAAGATGTCGTCCTCCTCGATCCCTGGATTCTCCGAACGATACTCCAACGTCCACTTCACGGCTGCGCTGGTCGCCGAAGAGAGATACTGCAGGAATGGGCCGAAGAAGACGAAATCTCCCTTCTCGTCCAGGAGACAAGGATTGAAATCGTGTCCATAGGCGCAAATAGGCGAGCCGGAGATCTTCATGATCGTTATCCCGTGCTCGACGTTGATGTTCCACAGAGCATGACGAATGACTTCGTACGTGATCGGATCCAGGCGTTCGACCACCTCGGTGTGCAACTTCAGCCCAGAAGCGATCCGCAGCTCACGACCGTAAACGTACGGATACTGCCGACCATCCCACTGTGCGGACGACATAGGCGCCCCTCCCCTCCTCACAATAAAGTCAGGATGAAATTCCCGTAAGCATCCGCTTGAAGAGCGCTCCCCGGTCGCACGACGATCGTCGTCACGGGCAATTCGACGATCGCCGGGCCTTCGATCGCCATCTGAGATGGAACGTCCTCTCCGGCGAAGATCGGCGTTCGCTGGCGCCGCCCGAATTCCCGCCAATAGACCTCGCGCCACCCTTGAGGCGCGGCCTTCTGCGCTCGCTCGAGACCCACTTCTTTCATCCCTCGTGGGCCGATGCGACCGAGAGCCACCACGCGCAATAGACCGATCTCCATCCCCGCCGCCGTGAACGCCGAGCCCCGTCCGTAGAGCGCTTCGTATTTCCGAACGAATGCTTCCTCTAACTCGCGCATCTCCACATCGGTCAAGATGCCTCCGGGAACGGGCACTTCGACCCGATGAATCTGAAGGCGAAATTTCATCTCGACGAAACGTTGAAGAAACATGTGGTCCTCGGGAATTCCTTCGTCGTGCAACTGTCGTCGCGCCCGCTCTTCCAAGTCAAGGAAGATCTCCATGACGCGCCCGGCCTCAAACGGTGCGATCAGCAGCTCAGCCTTCTCGTACACGTGCTGAACATCGGTTGAGAGAATGCCGAAGGCCGACCACGTCGAGGCCAACGCTCCTCCCGGGATGACGAGCGTGCGGCACCCCAGCTCGCGCGCATAAGCGACGGCGTGTGCGCCGGCCGCCCCACCATACGCATAGATGACGAAATCGCGCGGATCATACCCCCGCTGGATCGTCATCTGCCGGATCAAATCGGCCATGTGCGTCTCCACGATTCGCGTGGCCCCATCAGCCGCCTCCACGACATCCAGCCCGAGCGGTTCAGCCACCGTGCGCATCGCCCGAGCGGCGGCCTCGCGATCGAGAGCGAGCCGACCGCCCAAGAAGAAATCCGGGTTGTAATAGCCGAGGAGCAGGTCGGCGTCCGTCACCGTGGGTCGCCTGTTCCCCCGCCCGTAGCAGGCCGGTCCAGGATCAGCCCCCGCCGACTCAGGCCCGACTCTCATCGTCCCGCTTAACTCGTCAAACCAGATGATGGAACCGCCACCAGCACCAATGGAGACGATGTCCAATCGCGGCATGAAGAACGTGTACTGATGGAGTGTCGTCTCGGAGGCCGACAGCGGTCGCCCATCAACGATGAGACCGACATCGAAGCTCGTCCCTCCCATATCGGTGGCGATGACATGCGAATGCCCGAGCTGTTCGGCCAGAAATCGAGAGCCCATCAACCCTCCCGCTGGCCCCGAGCCGATGGTGAAGAGCGGCGCGCGCACGATCTCCTCAGCCGGTGCCACTCCTCCTGAGGCCTGCATGATGAGCAGAGGCCCTTGATATCCAAGGTCGCGCGCGCGTTCTTCCACTCGGCGCACATAGTGCGAGGTCTTCGGCCCGATGAAGCAGTTGATCACCGTTGCGGCCGTCCGCTCATACTCCCCGGGTTTGGCGATCAACTCGTGCGCGCACGTCACAAAGAGATCCGGGGCCATCTCCCTCACCATGCGGCGCACCTCCAGTTCATGAACGGGGTTGACGAACCCCCAGAGAAAGGCGATGGCGATCGCCTCAACGCGCTGCTCGAGCAGTTCCTCGATGGCCCGTCGCGCCTCTTCCCGGTTCAACGGCACGATGACTTCGCCTCGCCAATCCACACGCTCGCTCACTTCCCGAATGAGATGGCGCGGGACGATCGGCTCCGGCTTCCGATGTCGCGAGACATGCAAGAGCTTCTCGATCGGCAAGCCAGCCGAGCGTCCCACCGAGCGCATGATGAGTAGCGCATCCCGATGCCCGCGCGTCGTGATCACCCCAACCCGAGCCCCCTTCCGCTCCACGATGGCATTTGTCCCCACCGTCGTCCCATGCAAAAGCAGACGCGTGCGCGCCATTAGCTCCGCCAGCGTGAGCCCCAACCGCTCGGCTGCCATGGAGAGCGCTGCGAAGAACCCTTCGGAGAAATCCCACGGCGTCGAAGGGCTTTTAGCGAGGATCACGTTCCCCTCTTGATCCCGCACGACGCAATCGGTGAAGGTCCCCCCGGTGTCCACAGCGCAGTAATATTCCCGCTCGTACTCGACGCGCTCCCGACGCGCCGACCCCACAACGCTCATGATGGGCTCGCTCATGACCGTCATCCTCAGAATCCGAACTTTTCGCTCACGGAGAGACTGGAGAGAAGAACTCCCCCTCCGTCGTCGCCATGAATCGCCAGATCGAAGGCAGCTCAGGCTCCTCGAGCAATCGGCGAAGGTATGATGCCGAGGCCACTTCGAAGGCCCGGCGAATCCGCTCGCCCGCCTCGATGCCGGCGATGTCGAAGAAGGTCTTCATGTGATTCGCGAAGAGATGGAGACCGTACTCGATCTTGAATCGCGGCGACCACGAGAGCGCCGCTCGATAGAGCTCCAGCTGCGCCTCGGCCGCGCAGCGTTCGATCTCTGCGATCTCCTCGAAAGGAACGGCGCGCACCCTTCCATCGTCGCCGACGGTCAGGAGCGCACCGCCGCGCACGCGATCCGCATATTCCGGAGGCTCCACGTGCACTCCACCGAACAGATCGAATCGCGCCTCCACGTCCTGAAGCGCGAGCACCAGCGCCAGATTCGGATAGGGGTTCCGCGCATGCGTCTCGGCCCATGGCAGATACGTATTCTGGAGATCGGTGAACTCGCGGAAAATGAGCACCTCTCCGTCGTCCATCTCATACGGCCCGTGCGCGAAGAGACCATCCCGCTGCTCTCCATGCAGGATGAACGCGTAGAGCTCCAACGTCGCCGCCATCCGACGTAGACTCCGGAACGTCAGCGGATCCACCTCGACGAGATGAGCTCGCACCGAGGTAAGCCCTTCCGACGGCAGGATCCGCATCGTCGCCTCACGTTCATTCGGAAGGATCTCTTCAGCCTCGCGATACGCTCGACAGACGCGTTGCCAGAAATCCACGACGAATCCGATCTGCTCCGGATCGTCCTCGGGGAAAGGCTCGCCCGGCTTCACGCCCGCATCGAGGATATGCTGTTGACGCCCACCGAGGTAACAACAGATGAGGATGCTCAAGGTGAGGAAGTTCGGGCGCGCGCACACGCGCTTCATGCGCCGTCCGATCTCCTCGGGCGCGACGACCGAGGTCAGGTCCGCAAGCAATGGGTATGCCGTGCGATAAAGGCATTCCCATCCAAGCGAGGAACGACGCGGTACATCGAAGAGCGCCGATCGCAAAAGTGCGCGCCGCTCCGAACGCATGAAGGCCTTCAAGCTCCTGGAGACGATCCGAATGTGCCGGTTGAGCTCGTCCGTCGTCATCCTCTTCGCTCTCCGCTCCCTTCAGGCGATGGGGCTGTAGATCTCCCCCGCCGTCTCCGCGATATGCCGCAGAACGAGCGGAGGCTCACCCGCCAGCAACGCTTCCAGATGCTGCTCTACGCTCTCGCGAAAACGTTCGCGAATCTCCCGGTGAAACTCCGATCCCAGTCCCGCTTGATCGCCGAACACGCGGAGCAGATTACCGTATAACTCCGCGCCATACGCGATCCGACGACGCACGTCCCACGCGAGGAAGCGCCGATAGAGGCCCATCTGTGCGTCGGCCGCCCGCGCAGCGATCCCTTCCAATTCCTCGAGCGCCACGGGACGAATCCCTTCTTCCGCGTTCGCGAAAAGGCCATAGGCCACCACGTGGGGGTGATACTCCCGAGGTTCTGTCCAGAGCGAACCGAAAAGCCCGATGCGCACCACGACATCCTTCACCCGCAGGACGCACGCCAAATGCGTGACGGGGAGCCACACGGACTCGTCCGCCCAAGAGTAAAAATCATCTCGCAATCCCACGTACTCTTTGACGAACAGGCAGGTCCCGTCCGGAAGCGGATATGGCCCATGATGAAAGATTCCCACGCGTGCCTCGCCATTGAAGACGAAGGTGAAGAGATCGAGCGTCGCCAGTGCGCGACGCCAGCGCCGACGTCGCTCCCCCTCCGGCTCTGAATGAAGCGCCGGAAGGAGAGCTCCGATCGTCGCCTCTTCCAGCACCGGCAGCGTGAACCCGCTCTCCTCCGGCAGGAGCCGACCGTCCTGGCGATAAATAGAGAGGAACCGCTGCCAGAAATCGAGCAGAAAGGCTATCCCTTCCGGATCGTCCTTCTCGCCATGGCCGAGTAATCGCTTTTGTTCGCGTCCATTGAAATAGCCGAGGAGCAACGACTGAATATGGACTTCGTTCGGTCGTGCGCCGAGCTGCTTCGCGCGATGCGCCAACGCCTCCGGTGGCAAGCGCTCGGCGACCTGCCGCAGCAATGGCCCCAAATGCTCGTGATAACAGTAGCCCCCCAAGATCAATCGCCCGGGGAGATGAAAGATCGGCGAGAGCAGCTGCGAGCGCCGCTGCATGCGGAAGAATTCACGAACACTCTCTCCGAACCGATGGATCAGCGCATTGACGTAGGCCCGTTCCATCGTTTTCAATCAACCTCCGCGCAGGCCATCTCCCCCAACGCGGGTTCTACTCTGCGAGTTCCCAAACGGATCAGCAGGCCAACGGCCACCAACGTCACCAGGAACAAGATCAACAAAGTCTCCTGATACGAGCCTCGCCTCTCAAAGCTCACGCCCATAAGGAAGGGACCGACCATGCCGCCAAGGAGATAGAGAGAGAAGCTATAGCCGTAGATCGCTCCGAAGGCGCGGAGTCCGAAATATCGGCTCACTAAGTACGCGATGACGTCCACTTCCGCTCCCATCGTGAGTCCGATCAAGAAGGCGGCGACGAATGCGAGGACGCCTCCGAATCCCAACCACAAAAGCAGGATGCCACCCCCCGCGAGGCTGAAGAAAGCCACAGCGACATAGGGAGCGAAAAACCGATCCAATAAGGCGCCGCAAGCGACTCGCCCCACGAGGAGCGCGATGCCGAAGATGGACATGGCCCAGGCGGCCTCTTCGGCCGACAGGCCCCGATCCAACAGCAACGGGACGAGATGAACCATGATCCCGATCGCACACAGGGACATGAGGAAGAAGGCCGTTCCCATAATCCAAAACGTGCGCGTCCGCAAGGCTTCGGAAGGGTCTAGTCCCAAAGCGGCTCGTGGTAGCGAAGATGCGGACGTTCTGGATCGAAGGCCCTCTTCGCCCCTCTCGATTCCATCCGGTGAAAGCCCCATCTGCTCCGGTCTCTCTCGCAGAGAGAGGCCTACGATGGGGAGGACGATGAGGATCGGGAGGCTTCCCAAGACGACATAGGCCGTCCGCCATCCCCAATGAGCGATCAGAGAGTGAGCCAGCAACGGCATGATCGTCGTTCCCACACCCAGCCCCATCATGGAGAGTCCTAAAGCGAGACCCCGCCTGCGATCGAACCAATTCGAGATCACCCGCGCATACGGGACGTGAGTCGATCCCACACTGAGCATCCCCATCACGGCGAAAATGCCGTAGAGGTGTCCCAGATGAGGGGTGAGCCAGGCCAGGCTCATCAACGCGCCACCGAAGAGCGCTGTGGCCGGGAGGACGACTCGGCGTGTCCCCCAGCGGTCTACGAATTTCCCGATCACTGGAGAGCAGAGCGCCATGGCCAAGAGGGAAATTGAATAGGCCGAAGCGATCTTTGCACGATCCCAGCCGAACTCCTCGGCCAGCGGTTTCAGAAATACTCCGAATGTGACTCCGACCAGAGGGCCAAAGCTGAACAGATAGGCTATGGCCGCAGCCAGGACGATCACCCATCCGTAGAAGACCATCGTCATCGCATCCCCACACGGAGCCAATCACTCAGAACTCGATCACTGACGGCCGCTCCTCGGCGGTGACGAAACTCCACGTCAGACACCCATACCCCTTTGCTCCTTGGCTGTCGTATTCCCCGATCGAGAAGAGCAGATGGTCGAAACGGTGGGGCCAATGATGAGCCGTATCAATGATGCCGAGCGGTCGCACCGAGAACGCGAGCGAACGCCCACGCCTATCGACGACGTGCGCCTTGACGTGCTCGATGGATTTCCACCGACGCTCGTTCCAGGTGACGACCAGACGGGCCGAGCGCAGGAGCGCGCGCTCGTCCTCGCGATGGAGATAGCCGCACAGATGGCGCCGCCCGTCGGCGAAATTCATGGCCGCCACATTGACGACGAGCGATGGGGAGAAGGGCGCCCACAGTACGAGATACCCATGCCAGAGAGCCCGCCCTCCCCACCCCCACATCCGATCCCGCATTCCGAGCGCGGCGATAGGGATCTCCTCGCCGTCGAGAGTCATCCATCCTTCGTACCATCCGACCTGATCGAAATGACGGCTCCGCTCCCCCTCAGCGGCTTCCTCCATCCACAGTTTGGCCTCCGCCCAACTGAAAGCGCGATGAAGCGCGCGGAACGTCAGATCGAAGTGCAATCGCGGACTATCGCAGCGCAATCGCCATCGCGCGAAAGGCTCCATCATCTCCAACTTCAATGGGCCGAAGCACAAACGCTCTTGTCCGATGTCGTTCGGGATCGCATAGTCCATTTTCATCAGCTCATAGCGCGGACGCCCGTCCACGAACACGTAGAGGGTGAGATCACCACGACCGGCATTCGGGAAGACGCCCTGATACGCGTGAAACTGCACGCGCGCCACAGGATCGAAGAATTCGAAATACCACGCCTCACGCCACCATGGCTCTGGACCCACGATGTGAATATCATCGTCGGCGAGATCAAGGCCAACGGGAACAAAATCCATACCTTCGGACATCGGTCCTCCTCCCCTCCATGGTCTCACGGCTTGACGGCTCTGCGTCAGCTACCGCGGAAGCGTGGCGGGCGCTTCTCGATGAACGCGCGCACGCCCTCGCGAAAGTCCTCAGTTGCGGCGAGCAGAGTGACGAGTTGCCGCTCGCGTTCCAAGTGTTCGTCCAATGACGCCGCAAGGCTCATCGTCAGCAAATGCTTGATGGCCACGAGCGCTCGTATCGGCCCTTGCACCACGCGCGTCGCGAAGGCGCGCGCCTCCTCCAGCAACGTCGCTTCAGGAACCACGCGGTGCACGAGCCCCCACCGCATGGCCTCTTCCGCTTCGATCAGCTCTCCACTCACCATCCACTCGAAGGCCTTCCCCCATCCGATCAGGCGCGGCACGATGAACGTCCCCCCGCAATCCGGGGCGATCCCCAAGCGCACGAACGCTTGATTAAAGCGCGTCCCCGAAGCCGCCAGCCGATAGTCGCACGCTAGGGCGAGATTGCAACCGCCGCCACTGGCGACCCCATGAATGGCCGCGATGACGATCTTCGGCATTCCACGAATCAGGCGGACGACATCGTTCAAGGGAGCGAGCAACTCGTCCAGAAGGCGATCGGCCGAAGCTCCCTCTTCTAACCGTCGTTGCAGATACTTCAAATCGGCTCCCGCCGAGAACGCTCGCCCAGCCCCGGTGAGGATCACCGCCCGAACGTCCTCGCGCCCGCGAAGGCTCCGAAAGACGTCACGCAGCTCAGCCGCCAACGTGGCGTCAATGGCGTTCAACACTTCAGGCCGATGAAGCGTCACCGTGGCCACGCCTTCGCTCACCGCAAGCCGTACGGTCTGTCCACTCATCCCTTCACCTTGTGCGCTCATGCTCCCTCCTCCGCGCGCAACCGCTTCACTTCTTCGATCAAGATCGGAACGACGTTCTCGTAGGCTCCGACGATCCCCAGATCGGCCACTCTGAAGATCGGAGCGCGTGGATCCGTGTTGATGGCGACGATACACTTCGCTCCCGAGATTCCGACGACATGCTGGCTGGCGCCGGAGATGCCGACGGCGATGTAGAGATCGGGCGCGACCTTCTTCCCCGTCTGTCCGATCTGCCAACTGGCCGGCACCCATCCGGCATCGCACGCCGCGCGCGAAGCCCCAACGGCGCCTCCCAACCACTGCGCCAATTCTTCCAAGAGTCGGAACCCTTCGGGTCCGCCAATGCCTCGCCCTCCACTCACGATGATTCGCGCTTCCTCGAGCGCCATGCCAGTCGCCGACTCCTCTCGAATTCGCTCGATGAGCCGCGCGCGCACCGATGTCAGATCAAGCGCCACTTCGATCCGTTCCGCATCCCCACCGATGACCTCCCCGTGAACCGGATCGAAGGCGCGCGGGCGCACGCAGAGGACGACGGGAGGCCGAGGGGCGACCAATATGGCATGCGCCTTCCCCCCATAGACGGGTTTGGTGATGACCACCGCCCCATCTTCGGCTCGCAGCCCGATGACATCGGTCGCCACTGCTGCCCCCAACCGATAGGCCAACCGCGGCGCGATCTCCAGCGCGATCGTCCGCCCCGGAAAGAGGATCACGTCGGCTCGAACGGTCGCCCACAACTGTTCGAGCGCGCTCACATACAGCTCGGGCGCATATTCTCGAAGCAGCGGATGAGCGACGAAGAACGCGCGCGCGACGGTCGATGCTTCGGATGTCGGGCCCGTCCTCCCCCGCTGTTCGACACCGGATTCCGCAGCTGGACCGATGAGCGCCACATATACCTCACCACCAAGTGTCGCCGCGAGGGCGTGCGCCGCCCCGATGGCTTCCCGCTCACTTCGCCCGATCTCGGACGCCGGAAGGACGACTAAGATGACGCGCATACACCCTGCCTCGCTCAGAGGATTCTCCGCTCGCGCAACGCTTGCACAAGGCGCGCGGCCTTCTCCTGGACGGTCTCCCCTTCGATCCACTCGATCGCTTTCGATAGGCTCGGGATGATCAGCTCGCGCACTTGCAGACGTCCGCTCGTCTCCCACAGTCTGGCCTCTTCTCCCACCAGCTCCGGAATCGTCCACACGGGGATCGAGGCGCGAGCCGCCATCATCGTGTCCCGCACCTTGGGCAAGCGAGGAACGTTCGTGTCATCGTTGGTGATCGTCGCCACGGCCGGGCGCGTCGCGCGCACGATCTCCCACCCTTCGTCCGATTGCCGCCGCATGAGGAATCCATCGTCGGTCACTTCGATGCGCGACACGAAGTTCACGCACGCCCATCCGAGGGCTTCGGCCAGGAACGATCCAACCACGCCTCCATGCCAATCCCCGGTCTCGCGACCGCACAGAATGAGATCCACCGGATGTAACCGCTCCACGGCCGCCTTCAACAGGTTCGCGACGACGATCCCATCGAGCGGCGGCCCTTCCGCGCTCGAGATCAAAATCGCTCGATCAGCACGTAGACTGAGGGCCCTTCGCAACGCGTCGGCCGCTGACGGTGGACCGACCGTGAGCGCGACGATCTCCACCGCTTCTCGCCCGGCCATTCGCTCCCGCAGTTGCAGAGCGACTTCCAGTGCGTTCTCGTCGAAGATGCTCACGACCAATTGCCCGATTCCCTCAGCCGCCGCCCGCCGTTCCGCATCGAGTCGAAATTCGCTCGGTGGAATCTCCGGATCCAAAATCTGCGTCACGCACACGACAATACGCATACGCCTCCCTCACTTTGGAACGAGATGGAGTCCCCCAGCCTCCTCGTGAAGAGAACGGGCCCTCATCGCCCTAAGATGACGACGCAGGCGACCGAACCCGGCCCGCCGAGATTATGCACGAGCCCCACTTCGGCGTTCTTCACCTGTCGGGCTCCGGCCTGTCCGCGCAACTGCAGCACGATCTCCGTGAGCATACGCACGCCGCTGGCCCCAATGGGATGACCGAACGACTTCAATCCCCCACTCGGATTCACCGGCAGATCGCCTGTGAGCGCGCTCCGCCCCTCTTCGATGAAATATCGCCCCTCCCCTTTCTTGCAAAAGCCCAGGTCCTCGTAATTAGCGATCTCCGTCCACGTGAAACAATCGTGGACTTCCGCCACTGAGATCTCCCGCGCCGGATTCCGAATCCCCGCCATCCGATACGCCTCGGCCGCTGCCGCTACGGTTGCCGGAAACCCGATGTACTCGAACGTCGGATCGAAGAACGGCCATCCCGTCTCGACGGCCAACCCGATCCCCTTGACGTACACCGGATCCTCACGAAACTGTCGCGCTCGATCTCCTCGACAGATGACGACGGCCGCCGCCCCATCCGTCGTCGGACAGCAGTCGTAGAGCCCAAATGGATATGCGATGATCGGCGCCGCCAAGACCTGTTCCTCCGTCACCTCCATCCGAAAATGCGCCTTGGGATTGAGCGCGCCATTGCGATGATTCTTGACGGCCACCTTCGCCAAGGTGCGCCGATCTCCTCCAAAGCGATGAAAATACCGATTCGCCGCCAAGGCGAACAGGCCCGGCGGCGTGGATCCCGCTTCCAAATACGGATGTGTCCCCTCTCGTTGTAATCCCCGTACGGGTCGATCCCGCAACTTCTCCGCTCCGACGACCAACACGACTTCGTACACTCCGGCCGCGACAGCCAGGCACGCGTTCCGAAACGCATCCGTCCCCGTGGCGCAGTAGTTCTCCACACGCGTGATCGGCTTCCCATAGAGCCGCAACGCATCGGCCAAGGTGACGCTCGCCTTTCCCCCGCCGAACCCCGGCGAGAACGTCCCCAACCATGCCGCCTCTACACGCTCGGGCTCGATCCCTGCATCCGCATACGCGGCCAGAGCCGCCTCCGTCATCAGCTCCGACAGACTCCGATCGTGCAATTCCCCAAACTTCGTACATCCCACTCCGATGATGGCCACCTTGTCCTTGAGGCTCTCAGCCATCCCCCCCTCCCTCCGGGCGACACTTCCAGTAGTAGTGATAGAGGCCGCCTCCGGCCCCCAGTCGCCGCAGCGTCAGCCGCACGCGCATCCCAATTCGCACTTCCGAAGGGTCAATATCGGTCATCTGCAAATAGAGCCGCCCGCCACCTTCGACATCCACCACGGCCAACACCGTTGGCGGCATGGGTGAAGCTGCCAGCCAATCCACCGTATAAGTGAACACCTCGCCGCGCCGCCCCAGCGAGACCTCGCGCAAGCCCGTCGTGCTCCGACACCTCTGACAGATGCGCGTTGGCGGAAACTGCCGCAGACCACACTCCCCGCATTCCGTCCCCAGCAGACGGATCGCGCGCACTTCTTCCTTCTCGTAGAAGACGTTCGAGACGACCGGACCCTCATCGTGATGGCGAAAATACTCCCGCGCCTTCCGAAATCGCTCGTAAGATGGAAACCGCAGTCCGCGTCGGAGTTGATCGGCGATCGGATCGTGCACCTCATAGCCCTCAATGAGCGGAGTCGCCTCCAACACCACGGCATCAGCCCCGCTGCCATACCCCACAAGGAGGATCCGATCCCCAGGCCGTGCCTGCTCCAATGCCGCGCTCAGCAGAAATAACGGCGTCGCGCACCCGACCATCCCTACGCGCTCCAGGAACGGCTCCTGCACCTGCTCGGCGCGAAATCCCAGTTCCGTCGCCACGCGCACCGTCATCTTCGGATCCACTGGCGGTAGGATCACCCGGGCGATCTCTGAAGACCGGAGCCCACTCGCATTGAGCACCCGCTCGATGGCGCGACCCACGATCCGACAATACCCCTCCACCGTGAACCGCGAGGCGAAACTGGTGATTCGCTCATCCTTATCCCGCCGGACGAAATCGAGGAAATCGTCGGTCACGCTCGCCCTCGCTTTCACCTCAGCGATGACGTTCTCGCGCCCGATGGCCACGGCGGCCGCCCCATCACCGAACCATTGCTCTTCAGGCGATTCCGGCGGCGCCTCCCGCGCATCGGCGGCGACGACGACGATCGGGCCCCCTCCTCCGACGGTCACGCGATCCAAAGCCGCGAGCAGCGCCACCGTCCCCGCTCGCAACGAATGCGCGAAGTCCGCCGCCTCCACCTCTTCCGGGAGATCGCAAGCAGCTGCCAACAGCGCCGCATTCATTCGCTCCACATACGGCGCCGTCGTAGAGGCGAAATAGAGGCCACCGCACGTGGAGAGTCCCAGCGCCTGCACGGCCTCCAACGCCAACGTCACGGTATCCTCGTCGAATCCGATCGCCGTCCGTTCCCCTTCCAAGACGGCTCTCGCCCCGTGAGCCGCGGCGATCTTCTCCCGCTCGATCCGATATCGCGGCACGTAGACGGCATGTCCCGTGATCCCGATCATCCCTCCCTCTCCCGTAACATCCCGCGACGATCCACGCGCGTCCGCAACAGTCGCAACTCCTCCGGCGTCGGCAGTGGCGTCTCCGGCACATCGGCCGGGATGAGCAGCTCGAACCCCGTATTCTCCCGAATCCGATCCACGGTCACCCCCGGATGTCGCGAGACCACGCGCATGCGTCCTTCCTCGTCGAAATCCAACACGGCTAGATCAGTGACGACCCAAAACTCCGTGAGGGAAGGAGCATACCCCGGCGCCGAGACGAAATCAACGCGCTCGACGAAAACCTGACGCGTATGCCGACGAAAGAACGCCACGCGACGGCGCGCGCACGGCGCGAATTCCAACCCCACGCTTCCTGGACCCCTCAGCCGCGGCGCCGACCATGCTCCCACTCCCACGAGGTTCACGTTCCCCCGTCGGTCGATCTGCAATCCGCTCAGGAACATCACGTCGAAGGCGCCCTGCAGCTCCAGATCGAACACCTCCTCCAAACGCACCACGGCTTCCGCTCGCGCGACCGCTCTCGCGGAATTCACCGAGGGCAAGAGCTCCTCCAACTCCGGATTGAGCGCCGCCGTCCCTCCCATGGTGAAAGCGAGATTCGGCGCGTGCGTGAGTTGTGCCAACCGTAACCCGGCAGCGACCTCCCAACACCCCGTGCCCACACCGACGAAATCCCCATCCCGAACCAACCGCGAGAAGATGACGGCCAGCAGCTCCCGTGACGACGGCGGCGCGTCCTCCACCGGTCCGTCCCCATGATCCTCCGAGCGCCTCGGGATTACGATCTTCGCCAAGTACTCCGACTCATCACACGCGAGCACGATCTCTTGGAGATAACGCGCCATCCCCTCGCGCGTTCGAGCATGAGCGAGATAGAGCTGCAGGTGCTCGCGATCCACATCGTAGAGTGGCTCGCTCGCCATCGGATGCGCAGCCCCAAACAGAGGGACGACCGCGTCCACCAGAATGGATGGAAGCGTCGTCCGCTGCGGCTCCGCGCGCACGACCGCATGCGCGATCAGTTCATCGCAACTGAGGATGACGCGACGCGCCGCTCGGGCCAACAACGAGTCCATGTAGACCGATCCGAGATATCGGGCGTTCCCGAAAGGATCGCTCTGCTGCGCGTGCAGCAACGTCCAATCGGGCACGAGCGCCGGCACACAAAGGACCTCCTCGCCGGTGAACGGATCGCGCGTGAAGCGATAATCGGTGTTCACGCGAACCAGGTCCGTATAGGCGAGCGCACGCGGCAAAGCGAAGAACGGGGCGCCTGCCGCTCCCGCCTTCAGCCCAAAGGCGAGGAAGGCCTCTCCGATCTCGCGAATCTCGATCGCCCCGCCCTCGGCCGCGCGCCGGAAATTCGGCGCTCCCCCGAACTCTTCCAATCCCACATAAGGAGTGATCACCCGGCGCACGCATCCCGCTCCGATGAGCAGATCGAGCGAGAGGCCCGCAATAGCCGAGGTGATCACCGTCAGATCTCGCTTCCGCTGCCGAATCAACTCCCGCACCAGTGCCATCGGCGCATTGAAGGAGGACAGCCCCCCGATGGCGATCGTGCTTCCATCCTCGATCGGCGCGATGGCCTCGCGGAGCGAGACGACTTTCTCCCTCCGAGTTCTCACGCGCGATATCGCCGTTCGATGAGCTTCGTCTTATGAGCCGTGCGCTCGAGCGTTCCTTCGGGAACCATCTCGACCTCCGGACGCACGCGCAAGCGCGCATGCATCGCCTCGACGATCTCCGCTTTCAGGCGCTCGATCTGCTCGCCCTCCAGGCCCGCTCGGTATTCGACCCGAAGCCGCAGCGGTGGCGTCACGCGCGGTCCCGGCGCATCGAGGACGATCCGCACCTCCCCGGTCGCACGCGGAGAGAACGACTCGATGAGGTTCTTCACCGCCGCCGGATAGACCTTCACCCCCTTAACGATCAATAGATCATCCACGCGCCCGAGCACCTTGATGCGCGGCCCCGGTCGCCCACACGGACACGGTGTCGTGAACACTTGATAGATGTCCCCCACGGAGTATCGGATCGGCGGTTGCGCCTCCCACTCCAGCGCCGTCTTCACTCGTTCTCCCACGGCCCCATCCTCTAGCGGAATGGGCTCCTTCGTCTCCGGATCCACGAGATCGTAGGAGATCGAAAAGTCATCCCCTACGATGTGCATCCCCTGATACTCGGGCGCATCGCACGAGACGTTGAGGATGCCATGCGCCCCTCCGAGCATGTCATAGAGGCGCGCTCCGTATGCCTCTTGGATCTTCCGGCGTACCTCGGGCAATCCGGCTCCCGGTTCCCCCGCGCAGCAGATGAGTTCCAGGCCTAGATCGCCGACCTCACACCCGAGGACTTTGGGCGCGACTTCGATCAAATATTCCGCATACGACGGCGTGCACAACAGCGCTCGCGGGCGCGTCCAGCGAATGAGCTTCAGTAAGCGCTCGCTCCCAGCCTCGGCCCCGCAGGGGATTGGGCGCGCTCCCATCCATTCCAACGCGCGGACGACGGGCACGCCGGCTAAGAACATGCTCAATCCGAAGGCATGCATCACCGTATCGCCCGGCCGGATCCCCACCCGCCAAAACCCTCGCGCCCACAGGCGATTGGTGATCTCCACATCGCGTCGCGTGAAGGCATAAAAGGTCGGCTCTCCCGTCGTCCCCGATGTCGCGGCGACCGCGACTACCTCGTCCACCGGAGCGCAGAGGAACATCCCAAACGGATGGCCCAACTCGCGCAACGATTGTTCCTGGCTCTCCCGATGAATCTCCGGCGTGATGAAGATCGGCAACCGACGCAGGTCCTCCACCGTGCGAATGTCCTCCGGATGAGCTCCGGCCTCTCGAAACTTCTCGCGGTAGAAGGCCGAGCGCTCGTAGGCGTAGCGGAGTTGACGGCGGAGCTTCTCCCGACGCACGGCCTCCAGCTGCTCGCGCGGCATCAACTCCCACTCCGGCTCGAAATACTCCCCGGCTCGCCGCTCGCCCGACGACATATGCGCATTCTCTCCTTCGTCACGAGGCCCCTTGAGGAGCGCCCTCGGTTTCTTCCTCCAAATCGGGAACCCACCGATTGCCCTCCACGCGGTAACGAGTGGCGACCTCGATGAGCACCCCATGTGCCTTACGCGGCGGGACGAAAACCCATTTCAACCACGGGATATTTGACGGCCCCGTCGGCTCCGCGCTCGTCAACGGGATCCCTGCTCGCTGCAGTTCCTCGATCGTCTGCGCGAGATCGCTCGTCGTGAAAGCGATATGGTGCACCCGCTCGCCGTACTTCTCCAAGAGCTTCTGGTCGGCCGGATGTTGGCTCTCGAAGAATTGAATCGAAGTCCCATGGGGATTGACGAAAGTCGCCCAGCGAAGCTTGTACCCGTCGGCCTCACCTTCGTCCCACACGATCTGCTGCGCGTGTTCGGGATCGAGGACGCTGAGGATCTGTTGATAATCCCTCACGGCCTGATCCAGATCGCGCACCAGAAAAGCGATGTGATCGAATTTCAACTTCGGCATGGCTCCTCCCTCCTTGCGGAGACTCTCGCCCTCACGTCCCCGAGACGGGGTTGATGAACTCCACCCCTCCGTCAATTTGCAGGACCTGCCCGGTGATGAAATCGGCCTGTGGGGACGCCAGGAACGCGATGGCCCAGGCCACGTCTTCCGGGTACCCGGGACGCCCAAAGGGCATATGCCGGAGGATGCGCTCGCGCACCTCCGGAGGAAGCCCGAATCCCGGCGGAGCCTCCTGCCCGCGCGCTGCCGTCAGGCGCGTCTCGATGAACCCCGGGGCGACGGCATTGACGTTGACCAGAAAGGGCGCCAGCTCGCGGGCCGCCGCTTTGGTCAACCCGATCACGCCCGCCTTGGCCGCCGCATAGTTGGCGTTCCCCACCGCTCCATGAATCCCAGCGATCGAGCTGACGTTGACGATCTTGCGATGCACGCGCTCGCCACGTTGCTGATCGCGCCGAAACGCCTCCCGAAAGTGGGTCGCGGCCGCGCGCATGACGTAGAACGTGCCGCGCAGTACCACGTCCATGACGCGATCGTATTGCTCGTCGGTCAACCGATGGAGCATGGCATCGGCCGTGATCCCCGCGTTATTGACCACAATATCGAGTTGCCCGAATCGCGCGAGCGCCGTCTCCACAAGCGCCTGCGCCACATCCGCGCGCGCGACGCTCCCCACAACGACGACGGCTTGCCCACCTCGCGCGTGCACGAGCGTTTCAGTCTCGCGCGCCGGTTCTTCATCCACATCGTTGATCAGGACGCGAGCCCCGAGCGCCGTCAGCGTCAAGGCCGTCGCTCGCCCGATCCCTCGCCCCGACCCCGTCACGATGGCGACTTTCCCATCGAGCGCGATCATCGCCCCCCCGATCAATCAGTAGCTTCGCGGCAACCCCAATCGTTCTCCGATGAAGTTCAAGACCATCTCGTCCGTGATCGGGCCAACGCGATGCAACCGCACGTCGCGCCAGTAGCGCTGCATGTCGTACTCGCGGCTGTAACAGTATCCGCCCAGAATCTGCATCCCCATGTCCGCGATCTCGAACCCGAAGTTTGCCGCTACGAGCTTCGCCATATTGGCCTCCACGGCGCAGTCCCGCCCCTGTGATTGCAGCCACGCCGCCTTGTACGTGATCAGCCGCGCTAGTTCCAACTTCGTGTACATCCACGAGAGCTTGTGTTGTATCGCCTGAAACTGACCGATCGGCTTCCCGAACGCTCGCCGCTCCTTGGCATACGCCAACGCATCTTCGAACGCCCCTTGTGCCTCTCCCACGCACATGGCGGCCGTCAGGATCCGCTCCTCATTCAACATGCCAAACAACTGGTACATCCCCTTGTCCCGTTGCCCGAGCAGATTTTCTCGCGGAACCCACACCCGATCGTAGAAGACCTCGAAGGATTGCGTGGCGCGGATGCCCACCTTCTCCAACTTCCGCAGCGTGATCCCCGGACTCCGCCGGTCCACCAGAAATGCCGAGATGCCCTCCACTCGCTTTCTCACATCCTCATTCGTCCGCGCGAAGACGATCAGATAATCCGACACGTGCGCTGCTGTCGTCCACACTTTCTGTCCGGTGATCACATACCCCTCCCTCTCTTCGACGGCGCGCGTCTTCATGGCTCCAGCTACATCCGTCCCCCCATCGGGTTCGGTCAAGGAGATGGCGAATTTGACCTGTCCTTCGGCCAAGAGCGGCAGATAGCGCCGCTTCTGCTCCTCCGTCCCCGCCAGAAGGAGCGTCATTGCTCCAAAACAGGCTGACATCCAGAAGGTCAAGGCAATAGCCCCACTACGCCGTGCCAGCTCCTCGGTCACGATGACCAGGTCCACAATGTCCCCCCCAACCCCACCGTACGCCTCCGGAATGGGGAGTTGCAGGAATCCATATTCGGCCAGCTTCTGCCAGACGCGCTCGGGATACTCCTCCTTCTCATCCAACTCCCGCACGTACTCCCGCGGACACTCCCTCTCGACGAACGCCCGAATGTTTTGCCGCAACAGCTCCTTCTCCTTCCCCAAGTCGAAACTCAACCCACCGATCCGCGGAGCTCCTAACTCCGAATGATGTGCGACCATACGCTCACCTCCCGCCATTGAAGATCCTCACTTTGGAGCCCCAGAGGGCCCTTCCGCCGCTCGTCCCCCTCGCCCGCTCACCGTCGCGCCGGGGCACGTACCTTCCCCATCCCCCTCGTGCGACGCCGCGCGGTCGAAGCTCGCGAATCTCGCTTCACGATGCCGTCGAGGATGAGGTTCGTGAACTCAGTCGTGATCTGCTCCAGCGTGAAGCCGAGATCGGGCCGGTACCACCGATAGACCCAATTGCACATCCCCAGGATCCCATAGACCGCCAAACGCGGATCCAACTCCCGGAAGACGCCAGCGGCTTGCCCCTCGCGAATGATCTCGATATAACGATTTTGAAACCGACGCATGCGCGCCAAGATGCGGCGCCGACGTCGCTCCGAGAGCGTGTCAAACTCGTGCAAGAAGAGCCCCACAGTCACTTGATCCCGGATGACATACTCGATCTCGGCCTCGATGGCGCGCCGTAGCTTCTCGACCGGATCGCGAGCCGAAGCGACCTTTTGCAGGAAGTAATCGTCGCCCTTCTTAATGACCTGATCGAGCGTGATGTAGAGAAGGTCCTCCTTCGAGTCAATGTAGTAGTAGAGCGACCCTTTGAGCATCCCCACCCGATCGGCGACATCCTGCATCGTCGTCGCGTGATACCCCTTCTCGTAGAACAACTCGGCGGCAGCTCGCAGGATCTCTTCGAACCGATCTCCCTCTTCAGGAGCCCGTCTCCGCATGCGTTCCTTTGCGACCACCACCGTCGTGCCTCCTTCCACTAGAGATATCCAGCGGTTCAAGCTTGCCTCACCTCCCTTGCTCTCGACAAGCCCTCGACCATCGAAGAGATCGCTGAGACCACCGGACATGAATCTCCCCCAGATCATAACTTCGCCGCCAGATGAGCACCCTGCGCCACCGCATCCAGGATCGTCCCCGGACGCACGCAATCTCCGATCCGATAGACGGGCACGGGGAAATCCTCCTCCAGGCAGAAGGCCATGTCATCGCTTGGCCGATATCCCATGGCCAGGACGACGGAATCGCACGGGAGGATCACCTCTCGATCTCGCTCGTCCAGAGCGACAGCGCGTCCCTCTTCGATCCGCGCGATCCGATGCCGCGTCAACAGCGGCACGCCCGCTCTCTTGAACTCGTAATACAGCCATCGGCGCGTGATCGCCTCGATTCCCCGCCCGATGTGCGAGAGCAACTCCAAGATCACGATCTCACGACCACGAGCGAGAAGATATTCGGCCACGTCGCAGCCGGTCCCCCCTCCCCCCACGATCACCACGCGATGGCCTACCGACGCGCGCTCCAGCAGTACATCCTCGGCGATCGCCACCATCGGGAGATCGGCTCCCGGCAACGGGGGAATCGTCGGCACACTCCCCGTCGCCAACACGACGACATCGGGATGCATCCCAAGTAGCTCCTCGCGCCCCAGTGTTACCCCCAACTCCACGCGAACGCGATGTTTCTCGATCTGTCGGATCAGATAGTCCGTGAACCGATGGATCTCTTTCTTCGACGGCGCCGCCGCCGAGACGTGCAGTTTCCCGCCCAAACGCTTCTCTTTCTCGAAGAGCCAGACCTCGTGTCCTCGCTCGGCGGCCACGCGCGCGGCCTCCAGCCCAGCCGGTCCCCCCCCGATGACGAGAATGCGCTTGCGCTGCCGCGCCGGTCGGATCTCGAAGAGGAACTCCTCCCCCAGCTCGGCATTGACCGTGCAGCGCGCCTCCAGCGCCCGCGAGACGAAATCCACACAATAGTTGCACGAGATGCACGGACGAATGTCCTCGCGGCGATGCTCCATCACTTTCTTCGCCCACTCGGGGTCAGCGATGAGACCGCGCCCAACAGCGACGAGATCGGCCTTCCCCTCCTGCAAGACGCGCTCGGCCACCTCCACATCGTGCAAGCGACCGACGGCGATGACCGGGATGCGCACGACGGCCTTGATCGCCGCAGCATCTTCGACGAGGTATCCCTTGGGCATGAACATAGGCGCCATGATGTAGTGCAGGGTCTGCCAATTCCCTGCCGAGACGCTGATCGAACTGATCCCCACTTGCTCCAGACGCCGAGCGATCTCCCGCGTCTCCGCGAGCGTCAATCCATCGGGCACATACTCCTGCCCAGAGAGTCGAACCTGGATGGGGAAGTCCGCCCCCACTCGCTCTTTGATCCCCGCGATGATCTCCAACAGAAACCGAAGTCGCCCGTCCAAAGAGCCGCCATATTCGTCCTCGCGACGATTCGAGGCCGGCGAAAGGAACTCGCAGATCAAGTATCCGTGCGCCGCGTGCAGCTCGACGAAGTCGAACCCCGCTTCTCGCGCGCGCCACGCGCCGTCCACGAACTCGCTCACCACGAATCGAATCTCATCCGGGGTAAGCACGCGCGGGATCGGCCCTTTGGGAGAGATCGGGATGGGCGAGGGAGCGATGGGAGTGCCAAGCGTCGTCTGCCGCCCCATGTGGTTCAGCTGTAATCCTACAACGACATCGTAGGGTTTGAGCGCCCGCACGAGCCGCCGCAGTCCCTCGATGTACCGATCATCGTGAATGCGCAGCTCTGGCCCCACGCCCACGACGTTGGGATCCACAATGCAATTCTCGACGACGATCATGCCCACGCCCCCTTGGGCGCGCCGCAGATAATATCGGATCACTCGATCCGAGACCGTGCCGTCCTCATGCGCATACCCCATCCCCATCGGGGGCATGACGATGCGATTCTTCACCCGCAATCCGCTGAACGCGATGGGCTCCAAGAGCTTCAGGCTCATGCCCGCAACATCCCCTCCACATCAATGCGCTCGCGCAACACGCGCAACTCCTCCACCGTCGGCGGTTCGGTCTGCGGCACGACCTCCGGGATAATCAGCTCGAATCCCGTGTTCCGCACGACCTCATCCACAGTCACACCAGGATGGACCGATTTGAGGCGCATCCGCTTGCTCTGCGGTTCGAAGTCCATGATGCACAGCGGCGTGATGCAGTATATCGGCCCGTTGTCGGGAAGACCCAATCGTCGGCGCCCATCGGGTCCTCCCTCGCCCCACCCGATCGTCGAGATGAAGTCGCATTTCTCGACGAAGATGCGGCGATCGTGCGACTGAACGTAAAGGTAGTAGCGATCCACGTAATGGGCCATCGAGGTTGTGCCAATTGCTCCGGGGCCACGGAACGTCAATCGCCGATAGTCCTTGCCGACGCCGATGAGATTCGAGTTCCCATAAGGATCAATTTGAAGTGCCCCGACGACGAACATGTTGGAGACCAAGCGCGGATTCTCCTGAAAGTCATCGTGCAGGACGTAAGCCTCGGCCCACTTCGCCGGGCGAAAGTCGGTCACCGTATAAAAGGGCTCCATTCGCAGCTCCTTGAGCACGTTCGTGAACGTCATGACCATATAGAGCCGGACGTTCGGGCAATAGAGCAAGTGCGCCAGCAAGATTCCGGCGCGCGGCACATGGAGGCCCGCCCCGACGGCCACGCGCTCGCCATCGCGCACCTGACGAGCGATGAACGCTGCGATCAGCTCCTTCGTCGTGAAGTCCTTCGCATCGTCTCGCGTCATGGCTTAGTACTCATGTAGGGAGATGAGGCGCTTAATGCCGATGACTTCCAGATAATCGGCGTGCGTCTCAGGCTCCAGGACATATTTGCGAAGATACGCCTCGAAGGGTCCACGATCGCCGTGCTTGGCATAGGCCGTCGCCGCGACGACATACTCGCGCAGATGGTCGGCGTCTTCGATGTAGTACCCCGGCGCAGCGAACGGATGCGATCCATAAGGCGCGCGCACGATCGCATCTACGCCGTAGAGTGACGTCGCCAGCGGGTTCTTCCGCACTTCTTCGTTCGGGATGATCCGCTCGACTTGTACGATCGTTCGATCCGCCGCGCGCCAGAGAGCTCGATCTCCAAACCCCGTCCCAATATGTTGGACGTTCCCATAGGGATCAGCGTGAGCGGCGTAGATGATGGCGATATCCGGCTTGATGGCTGGGATCGCCAGAAGCGGCTCGCCCGTGATCGGATCATTGAAGACTTTGATATCGGGATTGACGTCGGGGAAGGACGTCCCAATCCCGGCTTTCCACGGCGTGAAGGGCAAGCGTTGCGCCGCCGCGCGCAAAGCGCAGTAGTACATCCCCTCGTCGCACTCCCACACCTGCAGCTCTCCCCGTTCGACGGCGGCGCGAAACATCGGCGCGACCGGACAATAGTATTCCCCGCCCATATAGGCCGTCACGAGCTTCTTGACGCATCCCGCCCCGATGAGCAGATCCAAATCCAGACCGCCAGACGCCGGCCCGACGACGGTGAGGTCCTTCACCCCGCGCCGAATGATCTGGCGAACAATGGCCATCGGATGGCTCGAGTTGATGAATCCCCCGATGGCGATCGTCATCCCATCGCGAATCCACGAAGCGGCTTCCTGCTCGTCAACGATGAGCGATCTCCGTTCCAAGGCCATAGCGACCCGCTCAATAGTGCCAGGAATCTTTGAACTCCGGAATGCGAAAGCCCAAGACCGCTTCGACGCAGGTCAATGCGGCGCGCGCGGCGCGATCCACGCCGATGCCGCGCGCGCGGAAGGTCTCCGAAGCGAAGAACAGCCCCTCGACATTTGGCGCGCGATAATCGGGCCGATACCGACCGACCAAGCACGGCTTCTGAATGACGCCAAATGGGGGATGCGCCACCAGATGACGCCTCTTCCAGATGATGTTCTTCGGCGTGAACATCTCCGGATACATGGCGGCTAAATCGCGCTCGGCCTCGGCGAATTTCCGCTCGATCCACTCGCGATCTCGCAGTCCTTGAAAGGCGAAGCCGCAATTGAACAGATGCTTCCCTTCGGGAGCCGTCGTCGGATCCATCCCCGACGTCAAGAACGCCCACCCGGGCAATCGGCTGTAGGGTGCTTCGAACCACACGGCCAATTCCGTCAGTGACGTGCCGGTGTAGATCGGCTCATGACAGGCGACATAGAAGCCCAACCAGCAGACGCGGAAGTGATCCTGCGCCAGCGTCTTCACCTGGGCCACATACCAATCGGGCAGATCTTGTTCCCACACGACGTCCAAGACGTTCCATACGGGCAGCGTGCAGATGACGACCTCCGTCTCCACGTACTCCAGGTTGAAGGCTTCCGTCGGGATGGCTTTCTGAGCGGGCTCGAGCGCGACGGCCGTAACCCGACCACCTTCGATCACGACCCGATGCGCGCGCGTCTGCAGCCGAATCTCCCCACCGTGCTCGCGTACCGCCTCCGCGAGCGTGTGAAACAACCCATCCCATCCACCGACGGGCCAGAAGGAGTAGCCGGCCGTCTGCTGCTCCTGATAGTGCATCTTGCGGACGTAGAGATTATCGCTGGCCGAGTGATCGTACCATTTCTCGGTGAGACATTCGGCCATGGCGATGTACTCGAACAGCTCGATGACACCCTCGCTGCGCGTATGCTCCAAGAGCCATGCCCGAAGCGGCAGATGATCGTACCGATCGAATTCCTCAAAATCGGTCTCGCACAGGATGCGGATGACCTTCTTCAGCTCCCCCTTGTCCACCCGGTACCGTTCCTGAATGGGCCGCCATCGCCCTTCGCGGTTGTCCCAGAAGGGGAGCCCTTGGTTGACGACGCCGTGTTCGAGCTTCTTCCCAAGGAATTCGAAGATGCGAGTGATGCCCGATCCACTGTCTTCGAGCAAATGCCCACCGAGATTGAGCCGATACCCCTCATAGGGGATGGCCATGGCGCGCCCGCCCAGATAGGCATCGCGATCGACGATGAGCACGCGCTTGCCGAACTTGGCCAGCAGCGCTCCGGCTGTCAATCCGGCCGCTCCGGCTCCGATGACGACGACATCGTATTTGGCCATACGATCCCCCCTAGCGATAGCCCAGCGTGTACTCGGCAATGAGCACGCGATGCAGCTCGTTGACCCCCTCGACGATCTGAAAGACTTTAGCGTCGCGATAATACCGACTGACGGGATATTCAGCTGAGCATCCGTAAGCCCCGAAGATCTGGACAGCGTGCGTCGCGGCCATCAACGCTACATCTGTCGCCACCATCTTGGCGATCGAAGCCTCGCGGCGCAGGTCGGGAACTCCTCGGTCCTTGAGCCACGCCAATCGGTATGTCAGATAGCGCGCGCTCTCGATCCCCACGACCATGTCAGTGATCTTGGATTGCACGAGCTGAAACTTCCCGATGGGCTGTCCGAAGACCACGCGCTCGCGCGCGTACGCGACGACTTCGTCCAAGCACGCTTGAGCCATCCCCAGAGCGCGGGCGGCCACGCCCAATCGCCCGTTCTCCACCGCGCACATGGCGACGCGAAACCCTTCACCTTCCTCGCCGATCCGATTCTCGATCGGAACGCGACAGTCTTCGAAGAGCACTTCGCCCGTGCAGAGGGGCCGAAACCCCAACTTGTGTTTGTACGGTCGGAACGTCATCCCCGGCATCCCCCGCTCGACGATGAACGCGCAAATCCCCTTGTGCCCGAGGCTCCGATCCAGCGTAGCGAACGTCAGCACCCAACCGCACACGTCGAGGAAACTGATCCACGCCTTCGCCCCGTTGAGAACGTAATATTTCCCATCCCGTCGGCACGTCGTGCGCATGGCAGCCACGTCCGTACCCGACCCCGGTTCGGTGAGCGCCACGGAGGCGAATACCTCGCCTTGCGCCAGGGGCTTCAGGTACTTCTGTTTTTGCTCCTCCGTCCCATAGCGAAGCACAGCCGAGCCGGCCAATCCGCTGGGGAACGAGAGCGCGCAGCCGACGACCTGACACACGCGCGAGATCTCTTCGATGATGAGCGTATAGGTGACATGGTCCAGACCAGCGCCACCGTACTCGACCGGGACGACGCCGCCCATGTATCCATGCGCCGCCGCCTTCCGAACGATCTCAACGGGAAATCGCTCCTCCCGATCGTACTCGGCCACATAGGGCGCGATCTCCCGCAGGGCGAATTCCCGCACGGCTTTTTTGATTTGCAGCTGTTCCTCCGTGAATCCGAAGTCCATCGTCTCCCCCTCCCTTATGAGGAACCGGTCACCGCACCGGAGCGAAATAGGCGATGTCCAAGATGCTCCCCGTCCGGTCTTCGCGCCATACCGCGCGGACGCGCCTGACGTGCTCCAGCTCCTTCGGCTCCACCTCGCCGAGACGATGCACGAGCTGCGTGTCCGCACCGTCCAGTCGAATCAGGCCGAGGATCTGCGGTGGTTCCGTCGGGCGTACCGTGTAGCTCACCAGTTCCCCTTCGGCCGGCAGCTCGCGCCATTCGGTGATCTCCCGCCAGCACCGCCCGCAAAAACCAAGGGGCGGGACGTAGACGCGCCCGCAACTTTCGCATCGCGTCGCCCACAGGTGACGCTCCGCCAGCCCCGTCAGGAAACGCGCCATCGCCCGACCCGCCGTATATCGGAACGGGATGCGAATCTTCTGCCGAACGACCCACTCACTCATCTCACTCCCCAAGGAGACGAAAATACAGAACGTCCCGCAATGATCCCTCGCGCTTCTCGCGAAAGACGGCGCGCACACGTTGCCCGACACGAATCTGGCGCTCGTCGGTTTCATCCAGGAAGTGATAGAGGCTCGTCGAAGCGCCATCCAAGCGAATGATGGCGAATCCGTAGGGGACAGGGCGTTGTTCCCCCGTCATCGGATCAATGAATGGGATGCGCACGACGGTCCAGCCGACGATCGTCCCCTCCGGGCCGACCTCCACCCACTCGTGCAACTCGCGATAGCAAATGCCGCACACGGGACGCGGCGGAATATACACGCGCCCGCATTCCGGGCAACGTACGCCCATGAACCGCGCACGATCGCGCAGCTCGGTGAAGAACTGCGTCCCGTACTGACCGACGGCGTACTGGTATTCAGTGTCCAGAAGAAAATCCACGCGCAGCGTCGGCGACTCCTCGCTCATGGCTTCTCCCGACTCAGGATGATGACATCGGTCCACGCATTCCCCCCATAGCCCGTCGCCAGCGCCGTTCGCGCGCCTTCGACTTGACGCCGCCCGGCCTTCCCCATGATCTGCAAGGCCGCTTCGGCGACGCGAATGAGCGCTGTCGCCCCGATGGGGTTGGTGGACATTACCCCCCCGGAGGGATTCACCGGTAACTCACCGGTCAACTCCGTCACTCCGGCGTCAATGAGTTTCCCCCCCTGGCCTCGCTCGCAAAATCCGAGGTTTTCGTACATGGCCAGCTCAGCGAACGACGCGACCTCATAGATCTCCGCCACGTCCAGCTCCCTGCGCGGGTTCGTGATCCCAGCCGCTTGATAGGCGCGACGCGACGCCGCGATCAGGCTCCGCATCTCAGCCAAGCGTTTGGGACTATCCCCCATGTACTGCTGCTCGTGAGCCGTTGCAACAGCCTTCACCCATGCCGGGCGCGGGCACAGCTTCTGCGCCTTCGACTCCTCAGCGAAGATGACGGCCACAGCCCCATCCGATTGCGGACACATATCGAGCCGCTTCACCGGATAGGCGAGCATCTCCGACTTCAGGACGTCTTCAACCGTGATGTCGGGCATCTGCAGATGCGCGTACTCGTTGAGGCACGCATTGCGCCGCGCCTTGACGGCTGCCTTCGCCGCTTGCTCCTCAGTTACCCCACTCTCGTGCATATAGGTCGTCGCCATGACGGCGAAGTTGCCGATCGCCCCGGCCATGACCGACCGCTCCCAGATAGGATCGCCCACGGTCGTGATGGCCGTCTGCGTATGCCCCTCGGATTGTTTTTGAAAGCCCACGGCCATCACCACGTCGTAGATGCCGCTGGCGACGTAATAGTAGGCCGCGATGGCCGTCGTCGTGCCCACCGTCCCTCCCGTATTGAACTTCACCGACGGCTTCATGTATCCCCCCCACCCTTCGATGGCCCACAGCTCCGGAAAGAGAAATCCCTCAAACGGTTCCATGTTGCCGAGCAGTACGGCATCAATGTCCCGCATCGTCAGATCCGCATCCTGCAAGGCGCGAGCGACGGCCTCAGTGACCAGCTCGCGAATGTTGACATCCGGCCGTCGCGCCGTGTGCTTCGTCTGCCCCGTCGCGATGATGGCTACGCGCCGCGACATACGACTTCACTCCCGCCTCAAGATCACGACCGTGTGATTCTGCCCGCAAATACCTCCGGCCCCATGAGCCAGCGCCGTGCGCGCGCCTTCGATCTGACGCTCCCCGGCCTCTCCGCTCAACTGCCAATACGCTTCGACGGCGCGCGCGAGCCCGCTCACCGTTGGTGGATTCCCACAGAGCGGACCACCAGAGGGATTGATGAAGGAGGCGCGATCGTGCGCGATCAATTCCACCGGCCGAGGGTGAAGGCCCAGCGCCTCAATGGCCATCAGCTCTTCATGGGCATACCGCGCCGAGATCTCCACGACGTCAATCTCGCGCGCCGGATCGGTGATGCCGGCCATCGTATATGCGCGTCGGGCGGCTTCCCGAAGTGCATCCGCTTCGGCCAGATCACGCTCCGTCCAATACGCATCGGTGCAATTACCGAGGCCGACGACGTACACCGGGCGATCCGTGAGCTGACGCGCCCGCTCTTCGCTCGCCAGAAGCAGCGCACACGCCCCATCCGAACGCGGCGCGGCCTCCAGTTCGTGAATGGGATCGGCCAGAAGAGGCGACGCCAATACGTCTCGGACCGTGAACGCTCCGGCCCGCTGAGCATACGGATTCTTCAGCGCATGACGATGGGCCTTCACGGCGACGAGCGCCACATCCTCTGGCGTCGCCCCACGCTTCCGACAATAGCGGCGCGCCTGAAGGGCAGCAGCCGTCAACTCGTCCAGTCCTAGCGGTCGTTGGACGAAAGGGTCGAACATGAGCCCCGTGATCGCCGATGGTTGTCCCTCGGATTCCTTGCAGTGCGCGACGACGAGCGTCAGATTGAACTCACCGGAGAGAATGCGCGCGACGCCATAGAGCAGCGCCTGGAGCCCATCGGCCGCCACCTTCGCTTCGGATTTCAAGTACGCGCCCACGACCTCATTGATGGCCATCCCAGAGATGGTCTTCCCATCGTACGCGTCCTGCGAGGCCGTCACCATGCTCTCAATCTCCCGCATCGAGACCCCAGTTCGATCGAGCAGTTCTCGGACGACCCCGTAGACCAATTCGTTGTACGCCAGCGAAGCCTTTCGCGCCTCGTACCGCGTCTGCACAGCACCAATGATCGCAACCCGTCTCATCGTCCTTTCCACCGCGGCGAGCGTTTTTCGAGGAACGCAGCGATTCCCTCCCGCGCGTCCTCGGACAAAAGCGCCTGCAGGCAATATCGCTTTTCGATCTCCAACCCCGCAGCCAAGGTCGTTCCCGCCGATTCGACCAAACAGCGCTTGATCGCGCGCAAGGCCACAGGAGCGTGAGCCGCCAAACGGCGCGCGAACGCGCGCGCTTCCTCCCGCGTGCGCCCCGGTTCGCATGCCCGCGTGACCAAGCCGATGGCCTCCGCACGCTCGGCATCCAACAACTCTCCGGTCATGATCAACTCCGCGGCACGCATGCGCCCGATCAATCGAGGAAGGCGCTGCGTCCCTCCCCCTCCGGGGAGAATGCCCAACTTGATCTCCGGCAACCCAATGCGCGGCGCTCCCTTGGACATGAACCGAAAGTCCAACGCCAATGCCAGTTCGCACCCTCCGCCGAGCGCATGCCCTGTGATGGCCGCCACAGTCGGCTTGGAAAGTCCCTCCAGGCGATTGAAGGTCGCGTGCACCAACGCGATCTTTCGCTCGAGCGGCTCCCGCTCGAACCGATACTCGGCCATCTGCTTGATGTCCGCACCAGCGATGAAGACGTTCTCCACGCCGCTCGCGAAGACGATAGCCCGCGTCTCCTCATCCACCTCCAACTCATCGCTCACTCGAGCGAGTTCTTCGTACAGCTCCGGGTCCAACGTATTCATGGGCGGCTTGCACACGATCACCTCGGCTACGCCATCGGACCGCGCGATCGTCAGGAAGCGATACTCGGACATCGTTCACCCCTCGAACTTGAAGACCTTCACCGCCGTGTCCCGCAAGAGCGCCTGCTTCGCCTCCGGCTTCAACCCCAGTTGCTCGATCTGCGTGAGACTCTCCTCATGCAGGATGAGCGGATAATCCGTCCCCCACATGACTTTTCCGATGCCGCGCGAATTGAGGAAATGTACGAGCGACTTATCCCAGTACTTCGGCGCGTGCCCGCTGACGGCGATGTACACGTTCGGATGTTTCCACGCCAGCGCGATCAATTCCTCGACCCACGGCCACCCCGTATGAGCAGCGACCAACCGCAACTCGGGGAAGTACAGGGCCACATCATCGAGCAAGATCGGGCGCCCGCAGGCGCTCGGCATGAATTCGGCCGAATGGCCGGTCTGAATCACGATCGGGATATCCAGCTCCGCGCACTTGGCGTAGAAGGGATACCATTCGGCGGCATTGAGGGGTAAGCCGAACCCATAAGGATGAATGTGCGCGCCCCGAAATCCATATTCCCGAACGGCGCGTTCGAGCCGCCGCACGCCCGCCATGCGCTCGAAGGGATTGATTCCCGCTAAGCCCACAATGCGATCCGGATAGGCCCGCACCAACTCGGCGATCTCCTCATAGGAGAAATCCGCTCCCATCCTGTTCTTCCGATAAAACGCTTGCTTGAGCGCGGGCACGCACACCTTCTCGATGCCGAGCCGATCCATCATCGCGATGAACTCCGGCGGCTCATATCCCTTCATGTTCGCGGCGCGCCTCCACTGAATCCCCATCATGAAGTAGACCTCCTCGTTGTCGAGGAAGAGATGCTTGATCCCCGCCGGTGTGAACGGATTGCACCAGACATCAATGGCCCCCTTCATGCGCTCCCCTCCTCCGCGCGATCGTTCGGCTCCTCCGCCAACTCGATGAGGATCTCCCCCTGCGTCCCCAAATTCAGGAACGCGATCTTCCGCCCATGCAACCCGGTCCGTGGCTTCGGATCGAGGACGCATGCCCCGTGTTCCCGAAGCCGCGCTAGCTCCGCTTCAATCCCCGACGCGTGAAAGGAGAGATGATGGATCCCTTCGCCGCGCTCGCGGAGCAGACGCCCGACCTTCGTGTCTGGGTCTGTGGCGCTCAGGAGTTCCAGGTGCACGCCTCCGATCTCAAGCACCGCGACATCGGTCCGCGATTCGGGCAAGAAACTTCGTTCGCAAAGCCGAGCGCCCAATAGTCGCTGGAACCGCTCGATGCTTGCCTCCAGATCCACGACCAGAAGCGCGATATGATTCAATCCGCCGATCACCGCCACCTCCGTTTACCAAACGCTCGTTTGGTAACGAGTCTACCCGATAGGCGGGTCGTCTGTCAAATCGTTTTCCCCCGGCGCACGGGAGCCCGGATCGGTCTCGCAGGCATAAAAGATGCGAAACACGGTGTTGAACTTTTGGAACCCCGTGACGAGCGCAAAGTACATGCCCACTTCCACCAACTCTTCGTCGCTCAACTCTCGCTTCACCTCTTCGAGGACCGCTCCCTCCAACACGGCTTCCGACCGATGTGCCATCAACTCAGCCAACCGCAGGATGGCCTGCTCGCGCGGCGTGAACGGCCCGTGTTCGGGATCATCTACGCCTTCGACCTTCTCTTCGGGAATGCCGTTTCGCCTGGCCCAGGCGAGGTTCGCCGCCTTTCAGTACTCGCACCCATTCAATCGTGCCAGGCGCAAGCGCGCCAATTCCTTGATCTCCGATTCGACGCGACCGCCGAGCAGCGAGAGGTAGAACTCGTGAAACGCCCGAAAGGCTTCGGGCCGATGCGCGACGATTCGGGCGAAGACCGTATCGCCGATCCAAGCCTCGTACATGGCCACAAGCTGCTGGAGATCTTGAGGCAGAGCGTTCGTGTCTTTCAACTCGACAGCCGGCATATCCATCCTCCCGATCAAAACGTGAACCGCAGGGCGAGTTGCGTCTTGAAGGCATCGCCGACGGCGCGCGGCGTATTGAACGTGGCGATGGGCGGCTGCGCCAACGTCGGCCGCCCCCATACGGTGAAGAGATCGGTGATGTTCACGCGATTAAAGAGGTTGTAGAACTCCATGATGGCCTCCACGTTGGCGCGCTCGGTCACCTGAAAGCGACGCACGATACGCAAGTCCAACGAGACGAAATCATCCCCCGGATGCGTGTTCCGTCCCAACGTGTCCGGCCGATCCGTAACGGAGTTCAGATCTCGATTCACATCCGAGCCCGCCGTCACATTGAAATAGCGAGGGCTCTGAGCCGTCGCGATCACGTGCGCTCCGAATCCCCCGAGGACAGGAAGCCCCGCAGGCGCCTCCGCGCTCAATGTCAGGATAAAGCGATGCTTGGCGTGCTCGGCCGAGAGCGCGCGATCCAATCGCGTGTTGTACGGATCCTCGGGCGCGATGAATGTGCTGTTGCCCGCTCCATTGTCGATCGCGCGCGAGAAGACATAATTGGCCGTCAGCCCGAAATGGCGCGCGAACGCCCGGCGTACGGTGAGCGTCCCCGCATGATAGATCGAATACCCGATAGGCTGCCCGATATAGGTCACGCCGAACCGGGTATCGTAGAGCCGTCCTTGATAATCATTCTTCCCGTTGGGGAGCCGAGCGATGGCCGGCCGCAGGTTGTGATTGATGAGCAACGGCAGCTTGAACGAACGCAATCCCGAATAGCCAACCGTCACCGCCCAGGACGAGGAGAGCTGCCGCTCGATCTCCACACTCCACTGGTGAGCATACGGATTGAGGATGTCCGGAGCCGAAACGACGACAAACTGTGGCGACGGACCAGTGGGAATCGCCCCGCGCCGCACGTAGTCGAGGAAGGCTGCCGTCGCCGCATCGGTCCCCGTGATGATGATGGGGACGACCGTATCCGGCAGCGGCTTGTATTTCCGAACGAACGGATTCGCTCGTGCGTACTCCTCGTTGAAATTCGGGAAGTTGGATCCGTGCACGAACCCATCAAGGACCAAATACGGGTGGTAGCGATCGGAGATGAAGACCCCGTACCCCCCGCGAATCACCGTCGGGCGCAGCTCTCCGAAGGAATAGGCGAACCCAAGGCGCGGTTGGAAATTATTGTGATCGCCTTCAGAGAGAGCGGTGATCCCGCGAATCCGTTCGACATCATATCGAATCCCATATGTGAGCGTGAGGGTTCGACGCGCTTGCCATTGATCTTGCACGAACCACCCGAATTGATCCACATCCATGAACAGACGGAGCCGATACTGCTCCGGATGGATGCGGATTTGAAAGACAAGCGGTCCGTTTGGCGCTGTGAAAGCGGTCAGGCCAGGGATGACGGCGAGGGAGCCGGGCGTGACATGATTCATGAGGTCAGTGCGAATGTACTCGGCGCCAAGCTTCACATGATGACGGCCGCGAAGATAACTCGCATTATGGAAGAGGTGCCATCGTTTCTCATCCAGCCCTTGTTCGTCGGCGGCCTCCACGCCAGTGGAGAAGGCTCCGACGACGGCCAGCTCCACCATCGGCACTCCGGATCGCGGTCGCAATTGATAGGCATGCTTGGCGAAGCCGAATCCTGTCGTCGCGACGAAACGCGGCGAGAACGTGGACGTGAGCGTCATGACCGTCCCTTGATCTCGCAGCGTGTGATGGCGCGCCGCCAGCATCGTGATCGGCTCCCCCGTCACCCCCGAGGCTCCAATCCGATCGTTCCGATTCTCCATGTCGTAGAAGTTGTACCGCACCATCCCCGTGTGCTTCTCACCGAAGGCGAAATCCGAACGCACCAAGAACTGATCCACATCCGACGTCTGCAGCACGTTCGGCGTCTCCCGCTCCGGATACCCGAGCCGTTGCAACACGGCGTTGATAGCCCCCAGATTCTGTAGATAGACGGCCGGGAATCGTGGCGCCTTCGCCTGCCGCTGCCCCTCATAGTTACCGAAGAGGAAGAACCGATCCCTCCGTACGGGTCCTCCGATCGTCCCCCCGAATTGCCCCCGCCGAAAAGCGCTGAAGCCAGGCGTCGTCAGGATGTCCGTCTTGTCCAATTTATCGTTCCGCAAAAACCCATACCCGCTTCCGTGCCACTCGTTCGTCCCCGAGCGGGTGATCACGTTGATGATCCCTCCCATTGCATGGCCCTGCTCGACGGTGTAGAGGCTGTTGATGACCCGGAACTCCCGCACGGCCTCCAGCGAATAGAAGGACTTCACCACGTTCGCCGTCCAGACGACAGCATCGGCCCCATCCATCGTCTGGTAATTGAACTGATAGCGCAGCCCGCTGAAACTGAATTGGTTCTCCTTGTAGCGATCGCCCATGTACGCTCCTCGCCCGCTGGCGGCACTGGCTGGGACGACCTTGGGCGTGATGAGTGTCAACTGCACGAAATTGCGGGTGTTGATGGGCAAGGCGTGTACCTGCCGCTCGTCCAACACCTGCGCGATCGTCGTCCGCGTCGGCTCCACCAGCGGCGCTTGCGCCGTGACCTCCACCGTCTCGGCAACGGCTCCCACTTTCAACGCGACATCCACAGTGGCCGCTTGTCCCACCGTCAATACGATGGGGATCACGCTCGCGGCGAATCCTGGGGCTTCCACTCGCACTTCATAACGCCCCGGCAGCAACGAGACCACTCGATATGCCCCGCGTTCATCTGTCTCCACGCGTTGATTCACCCCCGTGTCGAGATTCCGCACGTTCACCTGTGCGCCCACGACGATGTTCCCTGCGGGGTCCGTCACCGTACCGCTCAGGCTCGCCATCGCCGGCGTCTGTGCGATGGCGGCCGCGCCCGTGGACGCAATCACCATACTCATCATGGCGTAAAAGCACAACTGTCTTCGAAGAGCCGCGACCCTCATGTCTCTCCCCTCCTTTCCCCTTCATGGGTTGGAAAAGTGGAGGCCGGGACATCTTCTGCACGGAGGCTCGGCGCCTCGTCCGTCACGCGAAAGACCTGGCAGGTGTTTTTGAGCAGGGGCAACCACCGTTGGCGATGCTCGTGCTCGGAGAGGCCGGCCAACCCTTCCTCGCTCATCCCAGTCCGCCGATCGATGAGATACGTCGCCGTGAATCGAACGGCCGACTGCGCGATCTCCACCAGGTGGACGCATCCAGTGACTCCTCCCAGGAGTTCCGCGATCCGCCGATTGATCCCGCGTCCGACGACTTCCCCTTCCAGGCGGGCGACGTTCGCCAGAGCTGGAAGGCAGAGCGTCGGATAGGGTCGCTTGATCATCTCGGCGCGTGCCCGGAGAATCCGCCCAGTCTCGACCTCCACGACCAATTCGAGGTGAAAACTGTGTTCGACGTCCAGGAGCGATCCCTGCACGCGCAGGGTCGGTCCTCGATCATCGAAGATCTTCACGTTGACGTTGCGTTCGAGAATCCTCGTCATGTGCTTTGATCATGAAAATACGGCACGACTTCCCGCCCGAAAAGGGCGAGGCATTGCAAGACCTGATCCCACCGAGGCCCCTTGGGCAACCGGAAGCGAAGGACGATCTCATCCACGTCATATTCGCGCGCGTACATTTCGATTTGTCGAATGCACTCTTCCGGAGACCCGAGGATGAAATGGCGGCTGGCGCGCTCGAGGGTGAAGTCAGATTCGGACTGGAATTCAGGATGATGGGTGAGGATGCCCCAGCGGAAATAGAAGAGCCATTCCTCGACGGCGAGGCGACCGAACACCTCCTCGGCCTCCGCGCGCGTGGGGGCGACCCAACCGTCGCGCATGAGGACGACTTTCGAAGAGCGGCCGGCCGCGCGCGCGGCCTCGCGATAGAGCCGAACCTGCTCGAGCCAAACCTGGCGATCCAGCGGGAACGGATCGCTACACCAGGCATCGCCGATGCGCCCGGCGCGCGCGATCGTCTTTGGGAACATACCGCCGACCCACCATTCGGGCATCGGCTTCTGATAGGGCTTCGGCGTCAGCATGACCTCATCGAAGTGATAGTATCGGCCGTGATAGGAGAAGCGCTCCTCGGTCCAGGCGAGTTTGATGATCTCGACCTGTTCCTCGAATCGCGCGCCGCGCTCGTGATGAGGGATGCCGAACATCCGGCTGTATCCGGAATGATACCCAGCGGCAACTCCGAAGATGACGCGTCCGCGCGAGACCTGGTCAATCATGGCCACTTGCTCGGCTACGTGGATCGGATGGTGCAGTGGGAGCACGAGGATATAGCTGCCCAATCGAATGCGGCTCGTCCGAGCGGCGATGACTGACAGCAATACGAGCGACGACGGGAAGAAACACTCGGCGCGCCCGTGCCGCTCGGGCACGACGATCGAATCGAATCCCCCCTCTTCGGCTAATTCGATCTCACGGTAGAGCTGATCAATGAACGCGCTCACCTCTTCGCGCGTCGGGATCGGGCGATCGTACGGTCCGGCGTGCGTGTCCAAGAGATAATGTAACCTCATGGCTCTCCTCCCTCATCGTCCTCCAGCAGCGCGATCCACCGATCATTGACGAAAGCGCGGAATGACTTCCTTTCCAAACAGCTCAATGCATCGCATCGTCGCGCGGTGATCGGGCCCAGTGGGATGGCGAAAATAGAAGACGATGTATTCGCACCCAACCTCGCGGCGATAGCGTTCGATCTCCGCGATGACCTCCTCCGGCGTTCCGGCGATCACGCGATTGGGAGCCACGCGCTCATAGGTCCAATCCTCATCGCGCGCCGTGCGCACCCACGGTTCCCACTGGGCGTTGAAGCGCCCAGATTCGAAGAAGCCCAGATGCTTGTAGAAGAGGTGATAGTCGCGGACCGTCGGCCACCACAGTTCGCGAATCTCTCGGGGGTCATGCGAGACCCATCCATCGCGGATCAGGACCACCTCAACCCGATCCGCGTGGCCGTGTTCGATCGCCGATTGCCGATAGATCTCAGCCCAGGCCTTCATGACCTGAATAACGTGTAGTGGATCGGAGATCCACCCCGTGCCGAGGCGTCCAGCCCGACGAAGGGCGGGCTCGCTCATGGCGCCGATCCAGATCGGTGGGTGTGGCCGTTGCACGACGCGCGGAGTGATCCGGACGTTCTCCAGCGTGTAGAACTCCCCGATGAAGGAGAAAGGCTCACCACTCCAGGCGCGCCGCAGGATCTCGATCTGTTCGACGAAGCGTCGAGTCGCCCCCTGCCGCTGGATGCCGAAGAGCCGAAATTCCGCGTCCACAAGATTGAGCCCGACGCCGAGGATGACGCGTCCTTTCGAGATATTGTCCAGCACGGCGACTTCTTCGGCCACGTGGATGGGGTGCCATTCGGGAAGCTGCAGGATGGACGTGCCCACGCGCACGCGCGTCGTGCGCGCGGCGATCGCGGCCAGAAGGACCAACGGAGCGCTCAAGTATCCGTCGGGCATCATGTGATGCTCCGGCACGAAGACGGCATCGAATCCGACGGCTTCGGCTAATTCCGCCTCCTCTAAGATCTCGTCGTACAACTGAGCGATCCGCGCCCCATCGGGGGGATCTTGCGTATTGACGAGCATGCCGAATTTCATCAGCCAACCTCCGAAGCGCGCGGGCGATCGCGTCCGACCGACGGACGCGACCGCACGCGTCACGTCACCACGTCAGTTTCAACGCGAACTGGATCTGACGCGGCGTCCCAACGGTGCTCGTGATGCGCCCCGCCTGCGGATTACAGGAATGAACCTGGGCTTGCTCGGCCGTCAACCGACAGGGCAGTGCCTCCAGCTCGGCGGGCGTGGGGACGCGCCGGAATTGCGGGACGAAGCCGATGTAGAGCTGATTGAACGGGAGCGCGAAGTTCGGATGGTTGAGAACATTGAATGCCTCGACGCGGAGTTGCACCTGCGCTCTCTCCCGCACGGGGAATTCCTTCGAGAGCCCGACATCGAGGTTCGAGAAGCCGGGGCCGCGAACGGACGTACGCGGGGCGTTTCCCAAGCGACCGGGCTCTTGCAGTGCGAAGGCCTTTGGATCGAAATACCGATCCACGCGCCCGATGACGGGATTAGCCCGCAAGATATTCGGTCGGTCGGGGAAGTCAATGCTGTCCCCCACGCCCGTGATGCCGAATCCGGCGAGCACGGAGAACGGGTATCCACTGCGGAATTCGCCGAGGGCTGTGAGCTTCCACCCCCCGAGGAGCGCCTGGGCCATCCCCCGCGCATCGCTGAGGAATCGCTTGCCGCGTCCCACTGGCAGCTCGTACACGGCGTTCACAGTCGCGCGATGCCGAATGCTGAAGAGCGATTCCGAACGGTCCAGTTTGCGATCCGGTGGATATTGGCTCGCTTGAGTGACGCCGCGAATGATGTTGTTGGAATTGAACGCATCGGATTCCGAGAGCGCCTTGGAGAAGGCATAGGAGCTTTGGAAGGTCAAGCCTGCGGCGAGCCGACGCGCCACCTGGACGCTCATCGAATGATAATTCGCCGTCGCGTCAAAGCGACGGGCATACAGGGAGAACGCGATTTGACTCACAGCCGGAGCCGCTGTGCCACACCCTCCGCTGAAGATAGGCTGCCCGTTCTCAAATCGGCACGGGAGATTGTGATTGGCTTCGATCTTCCGCGGGATGTGATAGGACTGAGACCCGGCGTAGGTGAGCGTCAGGCTCAGCTTCGCCGGCAATTCGCGCGCGACCTCCAGATGCCATTGGATCGAAGTGGGTGAGTTGACGGGATCAAGCAATCCCGTGACCAATCCTACGAAGGGCGTCGGTTGCGTGCAGGTCGCGCACTGCGGGAACGGGATCTGTGGCAAGAATCCTGGAGCCAACGGCTCCCCGAAGAACGTATTGAGCACCGGCTGCGGCGCGTTCCATTGGAGGATGCCCTGTGCCGTCCCCTCGAATCCCAGGAACTCATTGAAGACGCCGAAGCCCGCGCGAATAACCGTCTTGCCATTGCCGAAGGGATCGTACGCAATGCCCACACGCGGTTGAAATTGCGTGAGCGAGTAGTTGTCATAGGGCTGTCCGACGGTGACCCGCGTGTCCTCAGGACGTCGCCAGTTCCCCAACTTGTTGTGAATGTCCTTGAGGATCGGCACTTGGAACTCATGTCGCAACCCGAGCGTGAGCGTCAGGCGAGGAGAGAGCCGCCACGCATCTTCCACGTACCAGGCGAAGAGCGTCGTGCGAACGCCGAAGCTGGCGTCGGCCCCATCTCGACGAATGATCAAGACGGCCGGGTTCGCGGCCAGCAGATCGTTCAAGGTGAGGAACGTATAACTCCCCCCCGGAATAACCGCCGAATTCCAGTTCCATTGGAAGCGGTTCACCATCCCGCCGAGCTTCAGCGTGTGATTCCCGCGCGTGTACACGAGGTCGTCGTTCAAGACGAAGTTATTACGAACGAGATGAAACGGGCTCGCATCGTCGTTCCCCAAGAGTGTCAACGTGCCGCTCACCGTCCCCGCCGTCCCGCCGCCGACGGAGATCACCCCGATCGTCTGGCGGGCCGGATTCCCCGTGTACTGATCCGGACGCAGCGGGATGGTCGGCTCGGTAGCCGCAAAAACATTGGAGCGCAGGAAGCTGAAGCTCGCCGTGTTCACGAGGTTAGGCGTGAAGACGCGCGACCAGCGAAGCAAGTAATTCTGCACGCGATCCGTCCGCACGAATTCGAAGGTCGGGAAGTGGAAGGCGGCGACGGCATCGGCATCCGTCATGGACCATCGGCCGGCGAATTGGTCTTTTGGCGAGAGCGTGGACGTCAGATGTACGAGTCCGAAGTCCTGACGCGTGGGTTGACGATTCTGGAAGATGTACTCGGCGATCCCCCCACCAAGGTCGGCGCCGTTGGGCCTCGGATATAACTCCAGGATCGCTTTCACGGCTGGAGAGATGGCGACAGGACGTCCTCCGGGGCCGATGACCGGGAAGTCGCACGTTCCCCCAAGCCCTCCGTTCCGCGCGCATTCGCTGGGGACGAAGGAGATCTCGGTCGTCGTCAGTCGCTGTCGCAACCCCTCGTAGTTGGTGAAGAAAAAGGCGCGATCCCGACGGATGGGACCTCCCACGGCTGCGCCGAATTGATTGCGCCGGAAAGGTGGTTTCTCCCGATCGAAGAAGGAACGCGTATCGAAGACGTCGTTGCGTATGAACTCGTATGCGCTGCCGTGCAGCTCGTTGGTGCCGCTGCGCGTGGCGAAGCTGACGACGGCTCCCGAAGCGCCCCCATAGACCGCGCTGAACGAGTGGGTGATCACTTTGAACTCCTGGATAGCTTCGACCCCCGGCATATCGCCAGCAGCTGCTGTCCCAGGAGCTGTGAAATTCCCATTGCTGAAGTTCACTCCATCCACGAGGTACGCCACGGATGATCCCATCAATCCGTTAGCGCTGATGTAAGACCCCGTATTGGTCGCCGCGCCGAGCACAGTCGGTGGCGTCGCATTGGTCATGCGCACGAGTCCGGGCTGTTGCGTGACCAGAGCAGTAAAGCTCCGCTGATTCAATGGGAGCTCGCGCACCTGCACGGGGAGGATGACGTTGCTGACCTCGACCTTAGTCGTCTCGACGACGGGGACGACCTCCGTGCTCACATCCACGCTCTCGGTCACTTCGCCGACTTCGAGCGTCACCCGCACGGTCTCAGCCGCTCCCACCGTGAGCGACACGTCTCGAATGACCGCCCGCTTGAATCCCGGCGCTTCGACGCTCACGTCGTATCGCCCGGCGGGAAGTTGAGAGATGACGAACTGCCCCTGCTCCCCAGTCACGGTCTCGCGAGTCAGCCCCGTCTCCTGATTCTTAATAGTGACGCGCGCCCCAGGGATGACAGCTCCGGTCTTATCCATGATGTCCCCGGTGATCGTAGCGGTCGTCACCGCCCCTTGGGCGAAGACCGAGGGCCTCCCCCACGGGCTGAACGCAAGCGAGAGCAGGACAATGCAAAACAGAAGCATGCCGTTTCTTCGCATGTTCCACCTCCTCGAAGGGGATTCTGCTCCTTACTCGCTCAAAAGAGCGCTCGAAATTCGGAAGCGCTCTCCCGAATCATCTCACGAGTGGCGAGAGGGAATGAGTCCGAGGCTTCCACTCATCTCCTTCTCAAGGACTTCCCGAAGTCGCGTCTTGTGAATCTTCCCACTCCCCGTCATGGGGAATTCTCGAACAAAGCGGATATATCGCGGGACCTTGAAGGAGGCGAGATGCTGACGGCAGTATGCCACGACCTCTTCCTCGGTCAACGACTCCCCCTCCTTGAGCTGCAAGAAAGCGGCCGGGACCTCTCCCCACTGCGGATCGGGGACGCCGATGACGGCCGCGGCGACGACCTTAGGATGCGCCAGCAGGAAATTTTCGACTTCGAGCGCCGAGACGTTCTCCCCCCCAACGCGCAACACGTCTTTCAACCGCCCCAGGAAGACGAGATATCCGTCTTCGGTCAACATGCCGCGGTCTCCCGTGTGCAGCCATCCCTCGGGATCAATGGCGCGCGCCGTCTCCTCGGGCATTCGGTAATACCCCTTCATCACATTGTATCCGCGCACGCAGATCTCGCCCGCTCGTCCGGGCGGAAGGCGCTCACCAGTCTCCGGGTCCCGAATCTCCACCTCGACGCCCGGATGAGGCCGACCGTTTGTCTGCAACCTCCTCTCCCGCGCATCGCGCCAATCGGTGATACAGACGTTCGGACTGGCTTCCGAGAGCCCGTAAACGGAGCACACGTGCGGAATGCCGATCTCGTCGGCGATCATTCGCAGGAGCGTCGGCGAGCCCGCCGCCCACCCCTTCCTCAGGCTCGAACGATCCCGACGCGAGAAATCCGGGTGATCGCGAAGCATGAGGAACATCGTCTCAATGCCGATATAGGCCGTGATCCGCTCCTCCTCGAAGAGCCGCAGCGTCTCCCCGGCATCGAACTTGGTCATCATGTGCAGGACATAGCCGCGCGTGATCGCTCCAAGGAGCGCGCACACGGACCCGCCGATATGGAACATCGGCATGGCCGAGAGCACACGATCGCGCTCATCGAGCCCCGCGCGCCCGGCCATGAGGAAGGCATTCCGCAGCGTCTGATCGTGCGTGAGCATGACGCCTTTCGGAAAAGCCGTGCTCCCGGACGTATACTGAATGAGCACGACGTCATCGGGACGGACATTCGCCTCTCGTCGGCGAAGCGCGCGACCCCATCGAGGCTCCGCGCCGAGCGCGAGCACCTCAGCGTACGCGAACATCCCCGGCGCCCCGGGCCCGAGCGTGATGAGGCGCTTCAGATGCGGAAATCGAGACGACCGAAGTTGTCCGGGAGAGCAGACGCTCGTCTCCGGACAGAGCGCGCGAACGACGGCCTCGTATTCGACGTCCAGGAAGTGCTCCATCGTGATGAGCGTCTCTGCTTCGGACTGGCGCAACACGTATTCGAGTTCCCCTGCCTTGAATCGCGTATTGATGGGAACCACGACAGCTCCGATCTTAGCGATGGCGAACTCCGCGATGGCCGCCTCCGGCATATTCGCCAACCATAAGGCGACGCGTTCCCCCGCGCCAACCCCGAGCGCGAGCAATCCACGAGCCAACCGATTCACCTTGGTCAAAAACTCGGCCGCCGTGTACGCGCGCCGAGTGGCTCGCCCATCGGCCCCCAGCTTCTCGACGTGGTGGAAGACGAATGTCTCCCGATCGGGACATCGCGCGGCCAGATGCTCCAAAGCCGCCCCATAGGTGAGGTGCGGCCACTCACGGGCCTCCTCGTAAAGCGCTCCGCTCATCTCTCGATGATGCATCTCAGGCTCTCGGGAGCGCGCCGATCATCTCCAGGACGCGCGCGCTATCGTAGAAGATCTGCAATCTCTGAATCCGTCCCTCTCGGATCGTGAAGAGATCTACGGCCTCGAAGACGACCCGTCGCCCAGTTTGCGTCGTCCCCTCGAAGTGAATTTCGACGGCGACATCGCCCTCCGGGCTGAAGAAGAGCCGTCGCACGTCGTCAAATCGCTCGGGATAAAACTGCAGGACGTTCGCGTAGAATTGGCCGATGGCCTCGCGCCCGACGATAGGATCGGACATCGGGAAATGCAGCGAGGCATCGGGCGCAAAGAGCGCGACCAAGTCCCCTAGGCGCGTCTCATTCACGGCGGCAAAATAGGCACGAACGATCCGTTCGGATTCAGCGCTCATCTGCAGTCCCTCTCAGAGCATGTCTCGGCTCATTGGGCCGTGAATCCTCCATCAACGACCAAGACGGCACCGGTCACATAGCTGGCCTCATCGCTGGCGAGGAATGCGATGCAGCTCGCGATCTCCTCGGGCCGCGCGACCCGTTTCAGGAGCGTGAAGCCGGCGTACATCTGTCGCACGTCTTCCGGGCTCATCCCTCCGGAGACGCGCCGACAAGCGCGGTCGAGCAAGGGCGTGTCCACCGGTCCCGGACAGACGCAATTGACCCGAATGCCATACGCGGCATAATCGGCCGCCATGCTCCGCGTCAGTTGAATGACGGCCGCCTTAGACGCGCCATAAGCGGAGAACTCCCGCACCGCCACCAAGCCGCCGACCGAAGCGACGTTGACGATGGCTCCGCCACCAGATCGAATGATCTCAGGGATAGCGAACCGACTCATGCGGTAAACGCCGTTGAGATTGACGGCGATCTGCCGCTCCCACTCCTCATCGCGCGCCGTCGTGACCGAACCGATGGTCTCGATCCCCGCGTTGTTGATCAAGATGTCGAGCCCGCCCAGGAAGGCGATGGCCTCGGCGACCATACGCTGAGCATCCTCCAGCCGCGAGACATCGCCAACGACGGCGGCGACGCGCGCCCCATAAGCGCATAAGCTATCAGCGACGGCGTGCGCCGCCTCGCCGTCCAGATCGGCCAAGACGACGGCCGCCCCCTCGGCGACTAATCGCTCGACCACCGCTCGACCGATGCCCGAAGCCCCTCCCGTCACCAAGGCACGTCTCCCGAGAAATCGCATCTTCAGCCTCCCTCAATCACGCGATCGCAGACACCAATGCTCTCACCCGATCCAAAGCTTGAAATGACGCGCGTGTGCGCGCCGGATCGGCGAAGGGCGTGATGTTCCATAGCACGATGTGTCGCAATCCGACCTCAGCGAGCGCTTGGATCTGTTCGGCGATGTCCTCCGGCGTCCCATGGAGCGTGAAATATGCGACAATCTCGCGCGGCACCCGCTGGATCGCGGCCAGTGCTTCCGCGTATCCGAAACGCGCCGGAATATAGTCGTGAAATCCGCTCACTCCGGGACCAAACGGCGCTTCGTAACCGAAGCGAGCGAAGATGTCGGCGGGAAGGAGCAGGCAGAGGGCTTTCACGAGAACAGCATCCATCATTCGAGCGACGGCCGCGCGGTTCTCGTCCACGAGCACATAGGCGAGCATGCCTGGGGTGATCGCCTCAGGGTCGCGTCCGGCTTCGCGAGCGGCTTGACGAATCTGCGCCAACCTTTCGCCATACTCAGCTGGCGTCATCTTCGTAGGTAACCATCCATCGGCATACTGCCCGGTGAGTCGCAACATGCGCGGGCCGTGCGCGGCGATCCAAATCGGGGGATACTGACCTTCGTAGGGGCTGAGGCCGAGCACGGCGCTCTCCAAGCGCCAGAATCTCCCCTCGAAATCAACGGGTCGCCCCCCGGATTCCCACAGTCGGCGAATGATCTTCAATCCCTCTTCGAGTCGAGAGACGGGGTGATCGAAGTCCAGCCCGTACGGCGTGATATTCAGCCGCTCGCCCGAGCCGAGTCCTAAAATCAGCCGTCCGCGCGTGATGTGATCGAGCGTGAGCGCCGCCTGTGCGAGCATGGCCGGATGCCGACGGATCACATCCGTGACGCCGATCCCCAATCGGATGCGGGTCGTGTGCGCACCAACGGCAGCGATCGTCGCCACGGGATCGAAATACGTATCCGCGTTCGCCTGCGTCTGCGCCAGCGGCGTGATCTCCGGCCGCCAGATCGCCTGCGGATGCCACCCCATTAGGTGACACGGCCACCAAATGGCATCATAGCCTTTGGCCTCGGCCCGCTGCGCTTGCTGGAGGACCTTCTCGAAAGGCGGCATGATTCCGCCCGGCGCGCCGATCTCAATGCGCCCTCGCGGGGCGACCTCTCGCCTGGCTCTTTCCCGCATCATGAATCCCCCTTCACCCGCGCTTAGCCGTGGCGGGGAACTCGCGCCGCCTCATCCCGTGTGGATCAATGACCTCGCGCAACAAGCGCAGTTCTTCGATCGTCGGCGGCTCCGTTTGCGGGACCCCTCTTGGGATGATCAATGGGAATCCCGTTTGTGCTTGCACATCCTCGACCGTGACCCCCGGATGCACCGACTTCAGCCGCATGTGCTTACTCTCCGGCTCGAAATCCATCACGCACAAATTCGTGATGACCAGCTGCGGCCCATTCTTCAAGCCCAATCGCTCACGCGAATCCCCACCATCGAGATACCCCGCGCACGAGCGAAAATCCACCCGTTCCACGAACGTCCGCGGCGTGTGCGCCGTCGTCCAGATGAAGATGCGCTTATCGAGCGATCCCATATCGCCCATCCCGGCCGATCCGGGCAACCGGACCTTCGGCCGCGCGTAGTCGCCGATGACCGTATTGTTGACGTTGCCATACTTGTCGATCTGCGCGCCTCGGATGCAAAAGGTCTCCAGGACGCCGCGATGCACGTACGACCACATGTGCTCCTGCGGCAAGTACATGACGCACCGCTTCCACATCGTCGGATCGAGGGTATTGCCAATGATGGGCTCCGGCTGAGCATCTACGCCGACAGCCCCCGCGACCCACGTGAGTCCCGGCGCATGCGTCGCTCGGGCTAGAAGGATCGCGGCAACCGGGATGAAAGAGACCGTTCCGTTGAGGACGATATCCTCGCTCCGGAACTGCCGAGCCAACGTGACGACCATCAGCTCATCCGTCGTGTAGTCGCATGCCCTTGTCCCCATAGATCACTCCCACTTCCGAATGCGCAAAAGCGCTTCTGCCCCTCCCACCCGTTGCAGATATTCCTGGTGAGAGGCCGGACCATAGACGTATTTCTCCAAGAAGGCCCGCGTCCCCTCGGCGGTCTTCGAGGCCGTTGCATACTCTTGAAAGAGCGCCCGATCGAAAGTATACCGGGGATAAAGGGAACATGGATGGGCGCCATAAGGGACTTCGACGACGGCATCTACCTTGAAATAGGGGATGCCCGTATGGATGGGCGTCCGCCGGATCTCCTCGTTCTCGACGATCTCCTCGACGGTGACGATGACTCGCTTTGCCGCGCGCGGGAAAACATCCACATCGAGCCAGATGGGCTTGGGGAAGAACTGAACATTACCGTAGGCGTCCGCGCGATGCGCATGGAGAATGGCAACATCCGGCTCCAGAGCCCGACAAGCGACGACTTCTCGCCCAGTGAACGGACACGTGATGACTCGCGTCGTCTCTGGATGCAGCGCCAAAAGATCCGTGCCCAGACCGGATCGAGTGACGAAGAAGGGGAGCCCATAAGCTCCGGCCAAAAGACGCGAGAGGAGCTGGTGCTCGCTGTACTCCTCCATGATGACCTCACCGGCTTCTACAGCTCGACGGAAAGCGTACGCCATGCCGAACTCATCGAGGTTGACGATGATAGCGATGACGCGCCGCACGCAGCCGGCAGCGATGAGCCAATCGAGCCCGATCCCCCCCACGATCATCACAATCGTGAGATCGCGTTTGCCCACTCGGATCAGCTCGCGCACAAGCGCCATCGGACTCATTTGCGTCCCCATGCCCTGCACGGCCACCACGTCCCCATCGCGCACAAGGGATGCGGCTTCGGCCAACGTCACGACCTTGCTCACCTTCCGTAGCGCCATTGGTCCTCCCATCACTCACGACCATCTGAGATCCCTCGGCCTCATGCGCCCAGCGATTCTCTCTCCGCGCGGAGCATCTTCTCCCGATCGAAGGTTCGCATTCTCTCCACGTGAACGATGAGGATGACCCGCTCGGGACTCTCGTAGCGCGCCATCTCAAGCTGCTTCTCCTCTGGACTCATCCCTTGCCCATAGCTCTCAACGAACGATGCGATCCATCGGCGGACCAGCATGGGATCGTCGGAGAACTCTACGCGCCCTCTCACAGTCACGTGTTTCGCCCCCGATGCGTCTTGGAAGCAGAGGGAGATCGCGGGATTCCTCCGGAAGGCTTTCACCTTATCTCGGTTCTTCGCCGTCATGAGCATGATCCTCCCATCGAGAACCTGGTACGCCATCGGGGCGACGACCGGCTGTCCATCTCGAGTGACCCACGCGATCACACAGCGCCAAGGGGGAGAGGTGATGAGCTGCCACGCTTCCTCATCGCTGAGCGTGAACGACTCGATATATTGTCGGCTCCACCAGATCGGCCTTGTGGCACGTTGCGTCTTCTCGCCTTCCATCCCCACATCCTCCGAGGTCACACGCGCCGAAGGTCTTCGACGACCGGCGCATCGGCGGGAAGAGAGCCTTCGGGAAGGAAGACGATCTCGTCAGCCGTCACGCGAATCTTCTCCTTCAATTCTCGCGCGAGCACCGCGCTCAAACTCGCGTGATCGGCTTCACCTTTCAATTCGACCTTCACCGTGAGCCGATCTCGAATTTCGGGGCGATCCACGACGAGCTGAAACCGCCCGAGTTCGGGATATCGAGCGATGACTTCCTCCACCTCTCGCGGGACGATGAAGAGCCCTTTCACGCGCGGGATCTGTCCAACCCGACCGAGAATCGGCCTCATTCGAGGCGTCGTTCGCCCACATGGACAGGGCGCGCTCTCTATCCCTTCGGTGATATCGCCCGTCCGATACCGAATGCTCAGTTGAGCGCGTTTCACCAGATCGGTGATCACCAGCTCTCCACTCTCGCCTTCGGGGACCGGTCGTAGTGTCTGCGGATCGAGGACCTCAACGATGAAACGAGGATCCAGATGCATGCCCCCACCCTCGGGACATTCTGCGGCGACGAAGGGAACCTCGCTCGCCCCATAGATCTCGCGCGTTTGAAATCCGAAGGTCCGTTCCAGGTCCTCGCGCAGCGTCCGCGCTCGCAACTCCCCGGTCACAATGGCCAATCGTAGCCCGAGATCGCGCGCGGGATCGAGCCCCATTTCCACGGCGACCTTGCCCAATTCCTCAGCGAAAGTGAAAAAGGCGAAGAGCACGGTCGTTCGCGTTGCTCGCATGACCTCGACGTGCATTCGACTTTGTCCGACCCCTCCAGGGATCACCGCACACCCGATCTTCCGAAACGCTTCATCAATGACCGTCCCGGCAATGACCCAGTGATAGGTGCACGTCACGTTCACGACGTCTTCGGGACGGACACCACAGGTGAAGAACGCCTTGGCCGCGAGATCCACCACAGAAGCGTAGTCCTCCCGCGTGAAGACGATCAGTTCCGGTCCGGGCGACCAGTAAATGCGAATCAGCTCTTCCGGCTCCACGGCCAGCAACCGCCCGAACGGAGGATGCTCGCGTTGATCCTCGATGATCTGCAACTTGGTCAGACACGGCACCGTGGCCGCGAACTCCTCCCAACTGGCGATCGCCTCGGGTCGAACGCCAGCCGAGGCGAACGCGTTCCGATAGTATGCGGAACGCTCATAGGCGTATGCGAGTTGTCGTCGCAGGCATTCCCATTGCCAGCGATTCAGCTCCTCGCGCGGCATCGTCTCTAAGCGCGCGTCCCAATACGCCTCGGCCATACCTACCTCCTTCTATCCCGCCTGACCCCGCAGCGGCTCTTCATACGCTTCGACGGGAATGAGGCGATCCCCCGCTTTGCGAATGGCTCGAACGACGTCCTCGGACTCGATCAACGGCATCTCGAAATCCGGTCGGGAGAAAACGCCTTCCACCGCTTGCCGAATCTTCTCCTCTTCGCCCACGGCGATCCCCAGTAAGGCCTCGCGAAAGTACTCCACAGCGCCCGGTGAAAAGAGCGTCGGCTGCGGCCTCCAGTAAAAATCACCCGTGAGCAAGCAATCCCGAATCTCCCCCTGCTCATTGACGATGAGACTGGCGACGATCAACTTGCGCGCCTTGTACGCCGCCCTCCCCAATCGGCTCCCCGAAGGCGCTGTCGCGCACATTCGCTTCGTCGAGAGCCGCTTGATCCACGTCTCGCTCTCGAAGAAAGGCACGGTCCGCGCCAGCTCCACCGCCTCCTCCGCTGCCCACGTCTCAGAGACAATCGCCTCCTCCCCCATGAGCGCCTTCACGTTCTCCTCGATCACCACTTCGATGACATCTTCAAGCCGAAGCGCCACTCCTTGCTGTTCGGCGATCTCTCGCAACGGCTTCATGCGCGCCTGCGGCGTCTTGGTCTCCTTGTCCTCGAATTTCTCCGGATAGTGGTAGAGGCATTCGACATAAGCGCGGGCCGTCTCCGAGGGCAACGGGTCCCAGATGATCGAACTACACGCTGACCAATAGTCAGGCAGCGCGTAATTCCCCGCATAACTGGCGATGACCTTGTATCGCGCCTCCTCAAGCACGATCTCCGTATCTCCGATGGCGCGATATTCGGCCATAAAGCCCAGCCGACGAAGAGCCGCTGCATTCGCCTCGCCGTTCAGATCGGATTGGGATCGGATGGTGACCGCAGGCTTTTCGTAGGGCTTGCGATAGTAGTAGAGGATCAAGGGCAAGCCCGCCGTGAAAGCTCCCGCCCCGCCCCCGCAACACAGATGGCGAAATGGAGTGTGTCCGCGCTCGCGCACGCGCCGTATGTCCATCCGATCTCCGTCATCGTTCACCCCAATGCTCAAGGATGGGCATTCTCGGCTGAAGCGAAGGACGACGACGGTGTTGCGGAACGTCCCATCGAGCATCTCCTGCGCCATCAGATTATCGATGGCCGACCAATAAGAATTCGGAACGCCAATCATCTCGATTTTTCGGACAGACATGGTCTCGCCCCTTTTTCCAGCGACATCATCGTTCATCGTTCATCCGAAGACACTTCGCTCCCTCCCTCGACACGAGCGCACGATCGAAGGACGGGGCGATCATTCTGCCATTGGACACGCCCTTCCAAGACGTCCTCCAGCGTGATACCCGCAATAGGCTGGTCCCACGGAAGCGTCGTATCCGCGACCTGTAGGAGAACCCCGAAGGCGGATGTCGGCCGAAGGAACGTCTCCCGCCACGTCGGCGAGGAGAGATCGGTACCGGTGGTCCCAAATCCACGAGCGTGGAAGCACTCTAAAGCGACCTCCACATCGGAGACGATGAGCGTGAGATGATGAACGCCTGGGCCCCGACGCCGCAAGAAGCGGTGAAGGAAAGAATCGTCGCGGATCGGTTGCAACAATTCGATCTTCACCCCTGGTGGAAGGCGCAATTGAACGGTCCGAATACCCAGCTCCTCGTCGTCCCCACCCATGAGGAATTCGCCCCCCAACAGGTCCCGGAAAAGGACGAGCGCCTCCTCAATAGACCATACGGCGATAGCAATATGATCCACGGCCTTCACGGGAATGCCTCTCAGCGAGCATCTTGACATGGTGCTCTCTCCAAACTGACTCTGGTCACCGATCAAAGTGGGATACCAGCAGGGGATAGCAAGCTACCGCCGTTCCGGTCACAGAGGTGAAACCGGCTCGTTGTTTCCCTCGATTGTTCGACCTCCTCACGTCCGCTCGAGCGCGGCCAACTGGCACCCTCGCTGGGGAGCGTCCGCTCCTCACCTCTCCCTGCGATCTCGCCCCTACGTCGCGAGCCTCCGCATCCGCTGTCAAACAACCGTTTGGTAAATTACCACACCTCGCCCAGCGAGTCAAGCCCCCATTTCGTCCGCCCTCCGCACAGAGGGCAGGACGAGGACCCACCCCGCTCCCCATCGTGGCAGATGAGAAGCTCTCCCCCCGAGGAACTCTATAGCGATTCACGCTGACGTCTCTCCTTTCTCGCCCAAGGCGCGCTCCAGAAGCTCGGCGATATCGAGGACTTCGACCGATTGCCTCTCGGTCTTCGCCTTAACCCCATCCTCCAGCATGATCAGGCAGAAAGGACAGGAGACGGCGACGACTTGGGCCTGCGTCGCCAGAGCGTGCGCGGCTCGTTCATGATTGATGCGCGGCCCCGATTCCTCCATCCACATCAACCCGCCCCCGGCACCACAGCAGAAGGCGCGATCGCGACACCGCGACATCTCCCGTAGCCTGTATGCGCATGCTCGAACGATATCCCGCGGGGCATCGTAACAACCGTTGTATCGCCCGAGGTAACAGGGATCATGATAAGTCACAGCCTGAGCCGAGAGACGTCGAGGGCGCAATCGTCCCGTCCTCACGAGATCGGCCAGGAGCTGGCTGTGGTGGATCACTTCATAATGCCCACCGAACTGTGGATATTCGTGCGCGAGACAATTGAAACAATGTGGGCACACGGTCACGATCTTCCGGACCCCATACTTCTGCAGGCATCGAATGTTCTCCCGCACGAGTTGCTCGAAGAGATATTCGTTTCCGATCCGACGAGCTGGATCACCAGTGCAACGCTCTTCCGCACCGAGGATGGCGAATCGCAAGTCTGCCTCTCGGAGGATGCGAACGAGGGCTCGGACGACTCGTTGACTGCGCTCGTTGAGCGCCGACGCACATCCAATCCACAGCAGGAAGTCCATCGAAGCGGCCTCCTGAACATGAGGCACTGCGAGATCGCGACACCACTCAGTGCGCGAGACCGTCGTCCCTCGGAAGGGATGGCCTCGATCTTCGAGCGATCGCAACGCCTCGGCCATCAGGGCCGGTACGCGCGCCTCCTCCATGACGAGATACCGCCGCAGATTTACGATCTTCGGCACATGCTCGATGGAGACCGGACAGGCGCGTACACAAGCTAGGCACGTTGTGCACGACCAGAGCGTTTCCTCCCGAACGAACCGCCCGATAATCGGAGCTGTCTCCTTCTCCGCAGCGAACATCGCCTCTCGGAGATCCAGAATGAGGGTCTTCGGCGAGAGTGGTTTCCCCGTCGCCGTGGCCGGGCATTCCTGGTGACATCGGCCACATTCGGTGCACGCCTCCAGATCGAGCAGGTCTTTCCAGGTGAAATCCTCGATCCGCGCGACACCTAGCGTCTGAGCGGCCTCGAGATCGAGCGGCTTGAGGCGCGCGCCCGCTGGTTCCATGGACCCGAGGAGAATGTTCGCCGCGGCTGTGAAAACGTGCCGGAATTTCGTGTACGGCAACCAGGCGATCAATCCATAAGTGAGCCCTAGGTGAAACCACCAAAGGAAACGATGCGCACCACGCATGGTGTCTACGTCCCACCACGCGGCAAACCTATGAGCGAGGAACCATCCCATAGGAGACCACCGGCCCCACGGATCATGCGTAGCGGCGATCCGAAGCCCTTCGATGAGGAAGCCCGTGACCAAAATGACGGAGATGACGGCCAGTAATCCGATATCTTCCCAAGGGCGCTGCCGCCGCGCCCCCACCCGTTCTGGGACATTCGCATGGAGCCGAGGGGGCTTCAGGAAATACCGCTTCACCGCGAGCATCAAGACGCCCAGGAGCGCCAACACGCCGAACACATCCAGGGCGAACGACTGGAAGTAGAGATAGAATGCCCCTTGCATGATCCGAATCTTGAAGTCCTCGTGAACCATCACGACAAGTGTCCCCGCGAAGAGCACGAGGAACCCGACGAAAAGGGCCCAGTGGAAGACCCCAGAATATCGGTCCTGAAGCATCTGCCGATGCGCCAGGACCTCGAGAGCGAACCTCTTCAATCGAATGGGGACTTCGTTCCATTGAAGAAGCGAATAAGGCCTTCCCCGCCGCCACAAGCGGTAATGGCGATACCATCCATATCCGAAGACGATGAGCGTGGGGACGAGGAACACATACATCAGCCAAACGTGATGGACGTTCCAATAGACCTCTCGCGTTGGCATACACTTCTCCTCGACGACGCCTGTAACAAACGCTCGTTTGATAAGCAAGGAAGGATACCTGAAGGCATCCCCAATGTCGAGGATTCCCCTTGCTTCGAGCGCGAGACACCTGCTGAACATTTCGTGCACGCTCATTTCCACCCCGGCACGTGAGAAGATGTGGCGCTGTCCCGTTCACGCAGCATATCATATACTGAATGAGCGGCGCAGGTTCTCACGCGAGAGCGAGGCGCACAGCGTATGCGACTGAAGGAAAGAAATCTACAGGGAGTTCGCGCGTTGGAACCTCCCGAACGCTCACGCCCCAATCTCCCCATAGTCTCGAACGATTTCAAGAAACCCCTGCGCCTGCGGTTCGGCTGTCTTCAAAGCGCGCACCTTGATTCGGCTGGCTTTCGCCCAGTTGACGATCCAAGAGGGTTCGATGTGCTCAACGTCTCGAGCTTCGAGCTTCCCATAGTTTTCCCGCGATCGGTCGTGATACTCGCCGTTTGCCGGACGGAGGTATTTGCGTGATGGACGTCAGCCTTCCCTTCCCCCAGCCGCTTCTTCCTGGTCGGTTCGTGCGACGTGCGAACCGCTTTGCCGCCGAGGTCCTGATCGAAGGACAGCTGCGATATGTCCACCTCCCGAACTCCGGCCGGATGGAAGAGCTATTGGTCGCAGGAGCTCCAGTGCGAGTCTTTCCGAGAGAAAGAAGCCGGACGTGGGGAACCCTACTCTTGGTTCGGCATCGCGACCGCTGGGTGGGATTGGACAGTCATGTGCCGAACCGCCTATGGGAGACGGCCCTTCGCGCCGGCGGGCTTCCTCCGGTGTGTAGCGTCCGCTCGTGGGAGCGAGAAGTATCGGTCGGCGGAGAGCGCATAGACTTCCGCGTGCGCACGGCTGACGGCCTCTGGCTCGTGGAGACGAAGTCGTGCAATCGCGTAGAAGACGACGTGGCCCTCTTCCCCGATGCGCCCACAGCGCGGGGGGCACGCCATTTGCGCGCGTTGGCGCACGCTGCCCGTCACGGCCAACGCGCCGCTGTGATTTGGTTCGTGCAACGGGATGATGCGCGCCTTTTGCAGCTCGACGCACACGCCGATCCCGATCTCGTCGCAGCCGCGCGGGAAGCCCACCGCGTCGGCGTGAGATTCTCTGCCTATCTGTGCAAGGTCACTATTCGCCGGATCGTCGTGAGAGAGGCTATTCCCGTTGAGGTTCCTTCTCGCGCTCCTTAACCTCCCATGCGCGGTGTTCGATTCGGAGCATCCGCGCCCCAGACCGGCACGAGACCTCCCCGTTGGCGACTCCCCTACTCCATTTTCCACCCGGAGGGGCGGTACGAGGTCAAACCGATGAGTTGGTCGAATAGTTCATCGAGGGCTAAAGGAAAAACGACCCATGTGGACACCCCTCGACGCCAGAGCGCGCGCCGACGATCCCACAGCTCCAGAGCCTCCACCGGAGTGAGACGCGCAGCCCTCGCCCACGAGTACAGCACAAGTCCCCAGCGCGGCGGCTCGCGATCCTCCAGGAAATCCACCCGATCTCCGTGATACCGACACCCCATCCGATAGCGAAAGCCCCGCTGCTGCAGCTCCGTGGCGATTCGATCGGCCAGAGGCCCTCGCTCCACCTCTCCGGCTCCCAAAACCACAGGCGTTGCCCGCAGCAGTTGCTTGGTCAAGACCAATTGGCGCTCGAACTCCGGACTGACCAGAATCAGGAGCTGTCGCCGCGCGCGCGTGACGGCGACGTTGAACAGATTCGGCATCTCGACCCATTGCTGCTGCTCGGCCGTCGCATTGTCTCCGGCAACGGTAGCGAAAACGAGATGATCTACTTCACTGCCCTGAAACCGATGCGCCGTGCCGATGATGAGCTGCTCCGCATCCCGCTTTCTCCGCAGGTGGTCGAGCGCATGATCGTCCTGCAGCCGTTGCAGGACCTCATCCACGAATGCGCGATAGGGAGCGACGAGCCCCAGCGACCGATCCGGGTACCGCTCCGCCCATCGAGTCAGGATGGCCAACGCCTCTTGCATCTGCGCGTCATTGGTGAGGCTGCGCGTCACGCCGCGCCTGCGGTGAGGTCCAGAGACGTGCCGCACGAGAACCGGCTGCGGCTCCCGCACGGTCGTGTGGATGCGCAACCGACCGCCGTAGAAGGCTTCATTGGCGAAGGCGATGATCGGCGGCGGGCAACGGAAATGATCGGCCAGCCAAAAGGTCTCGTCGTCCACGAGTTTGTGCATGAGCGCGAAGGCGGAGACGCCGAACGAGGCCTCTACCAATTTCCCCCCGACCGATCGCACATGCGGCACCGGCGCGATCCGCTTCCATCGTTCCCGCGTCACGTGATCGAGCTGTTTCGGATCGCCCACGATGACGAGCCGTCGGGCCCGATAGAGCAAGGGAAGCAACGAAGCGGGATCGCACGAGGACGCTTCGTCCACAATAAGAGTCTCGAAGAGGCCGGATTGGAGCGGAAGATTTTGTCCCGTCGAGAGCGTCGTGACGGCGACGGGAAATCCCAACCGGGCGACGCGCTCGAAGGCGCGCAAGCGATCGCGTTGATTCGTGAGCCCGCTCATCAGCTCGCGAAGCGCCGGTGCACCGCGTTGGAGCATATCGCTGAGGCGCTTCCACAAGAGGATCGTTTGCGCGCGACGCGCGGCCGGGAGCACGCGACTCTCCAGCTCGTCGAAGAGCCGATTCATATCATCCCACGCGTCGCGCAGTTCCCGCAGGCGCTGCTCGCCATTCTGAAGCCGCCACCGAATATGCCACCAGAGACGATCCCACCGGCCACCTTCCGGCCCCGTGCCGAACGGCTGCAACCGGCGCGCCTGACGGTTGAGCCGATGGCACAGGCGCGCGATCTGCTCACAGCGAGAGCGCACCTCGGCCGTGGCCTGACGAACGAACGGTTCATCTCCCATCGAGGAGAGCGCCCCGGCTTTCGACAGCGCGGAGAATAACTCACCATCCTCCCACCAGTGCGATCGCCCGGTCAGCTCCCCTAGGGTCTCGGCGAGCTGCGCTCGCGCCTGCTCATTGCCCGTGCGCAGAATGCATCCCCTCCCCATCAAGCGCTCGGCCAGTTCTACTGCCGCGTCCACGGCCCGGTTGATCCGGCTGGTCAGAAGCACCGATTGGCCGGCGAGCAAGTGATGGATGATGAGCCCCACGATCACGCGCGTCTTGCCCGTGCCGGGCGGTCCGGTGATCACCGTCAGCGGACGACGCATCGCTGCCGCAAGCGCGATCGCCTGACTCACCGTCGGGCAGATGGGGTTGGCCAGCGCTCTCACGACGTCTTCAAAATCCGGTGGGCTCGTCGCCGGCGGCTGCGACACGAACGAAAGCGCCGTGTCGGACACGCTCGATCGGCACAAGCTCTCCAGCTCTTCCAGCAGCGCGCGATCATAAGAAGGTTGTCCCACGATCCAGAAGCCCGCGCAGGGAACGATGGCCGGCGGCACGACATCGGAAAGCTCTGTCACAGCCGTGATGGGAAGCTCGTAGCGTTGCAAAAGTTCTCGCACCGCGTGTTCCAGAGCAGTGGGACTCTGTCGCGCCGCGTGTTCGATGGCCGCCCGCACAGTCGCGAGAGCCTCGGCACCGATCTCATCCCCGAGAGGACGCCCGATGAAGAGATCGGCCGGATCCACGCGCGCCCCCCGCGCATCGCGAAGACAATAGACCCCTCCGACCGGTTCCCAGCGTCGTTCGCCGCTCTCGATGTCTCGAACGACCGAGAGATACGGCGCGAAGAGCAAAACGGCTCCCTCCTGGCGTTCGACCTGCCGGAAGCCTTTCTGAGCAGCCGGCGTCGCGAGCAGTTCCTCCCACGTCGTCGCCAGAGCCCCGACCGGATGAAATCGCGCCTCCCGTCGGCGCGTGCCGAAGAAGTCCCGATCGCTCAAACTCGCTTCCCCCTGCCGTTCCAGCGCGAGACACCGACGATAGTAGTCCACCAAATCGGCGATGGATGAACGACCACCAGATGCGCTCATCGTCCTCCCCTTTACGGCCTCACGGCCCGCACGATCTTCGTTCGTTCCTTCACAGAGCGACCCCCTCTCACCCCTCCACGACGAAGGCAACTCGTTTGCCCTCGCCGAATCGCAGCAGACATCCCTTCTGGACAGGCACCGAGCCTCCCTTTCGCGCCGAGAAGCGCCCACTGGCGGAGAGCGCGATCCACTCGTCCTCTCCCTCGTTGATCAGTCGGTACTGTCCTCGTCGCGCATCCCATTCGACGTGTCCCAGGATGGGTTCGCTCTGCCGGCTGAAGGGCGGCCGGCGGCTGGACTCAATCATATCGGCGAACACCTTGAACCCATGCCCCAGTACGATTCGCCGAAGGGGAAAGAAACTCCCGTGCTGCCGCTCCTCATGAAGTTCCAGCACGAGCGGATAGGGACTCCGACACCGTTCGCCACAAAATGGGCACGCTCGCTCCCCTAACGGCCTCTCGTACGGGTAAGGAAAATGTTGCCGGCACCTCTGGCATCCCCACAGCTCGTCAATTGCGAAGGCCAGTGCTTCTTCCCACTCCCGCGCCGAGGGACGTTTATCCGGCTCCCGCAATCCCTCAAGGAATGCGCGCTCGGTCAGGCGTTGCAACATCGGCGTCAGCATTCGATAGCTCAAGGCCCCCCGGCGATAAAACGGCACCCCCAAGTTGGAAGGGCGATGTCGGTGATCGCGAGGATGTTCGCTGAACAGAGCATACCGTCCCCATCCCAACTCCTCGCTCCGATTGGGATCCTCATCGTACTCGATAAGCGGTTGCATCACGTTGCGGAAAAGGATCGTGTGGAGGATCAACACGGCCAGGCTGTGCCGATCGGTCCGCTCATTGGGGCTCACCCCATCGGTCAGAATCTCCGGCGCCATGAATCCCATCATCCCCGCAACCTGCGGAGGTAAGAAGCCGGGCACCACGACACCGTCAATCTCCAACATGATGGCATCTCCGGCCTCCAGATTAACCAAGAAATTGCGATAGTGGATGTCGCTGTGCGCGCACCCCTTCCCGTGCAAGACGACCACAGCGTTGGCAATACTGCGGGCGATCTTCAAATAATCCGCCCACGTCCGTCCCCGCCGGAAGTGCTCGGCTGCGCCCCGGGGCATGACGAAGTTGAGCAGCTCCGTATACCTGGGCGGAACGCGCCGCATGACGAATCCCACGCACGATCGTCCGTCCAAACGTTCTACCAACGCCAGGGGCGGCAAGATGAAGCGCTCCTGCTCCGGCGGCAGGTTGCTGAAGAGCTTCATCACCTGCTGCAGGAGCTGCTCCTTCTCAGGCCGAGGGTGGTAGTAGATCTTCACGGCGAACCGATCGTCCGTGCTGAAATAGACCGCTCCTTCGCCACCGATTTTCGCCTGCTCACCGACCTGGAGTGGATTGGGCACTCCGGCCGGCGGATCCTTTAAGACCACCGTTGGCATCGCCGTTGACCGCTTGTCGGACGTTTCATCCTTTCACCTTCCACAGCCAGATCGTCCGATCCAAAGACCCCGACGCCAACAACCTCCCATCCGGACTGAAGGCGACGGAATTGACCGAATCGGTATGCCCACTGAGCGTTCGCACCACTTGCCCCGTCCCCACATCCCAGAGCCGAATCGTCCGATCCGAAGACCCCGATGCCAACAGCTCCCCATCCGGACTGAAGGCGACGGAATAGACTGGATCGGTATGCCCGCTGAGGGTGCGCATCAGTTGCCCCGTCCCCACATCCCACAGCCGGATCATCGACATCCGGAGCCTCAGCCAGCGAGTCTTCAAGTAGCCTGTCCCCACATCCCACAGCCGAATCGTTCGATCATCAGACCCTGATGCCAGCAGCTTCCCATCCGGACTGAAGGCGACAGACCTGACCCAATTGGTATGCCCGCTGAGGGTGCGCACCACTTTCCCTGTCCCCACATCCCACAGCCGGATCATCCCATCCCAAGACCCCGACGCCAACAGCCTCCCATCCGGACTGAAGGCGACGGAATTGACCCCGACAATATACCCGCTGAGCGTGCGCACCACTTGCCCCGTCCCCACATCCCACAGCCGAATCGTTCGATCCCCAGACCCCGACGCCAACAGCCTCCCATCCGGACTGAAGGCGACGGAATTGACCGAATCGGTATGCCCGCTGAGCGTTCGCACCACTTGCCCCGTCCCCACATCCCACAGCCGAATCGTTCGATCATCAGACCCCGACGCCAACAGCCTCCCATCCGGACTGAAGGCGACAGAGCTGACCCAATCGGTATGCCCACTGAGCGTTCGCACCACTTGCCCCGCCTCCACATCCCACAGCCGAATCGTCCGATCCCGAGATCCCGATGCCAACAGCCTCCCATCCGGACTGAAGGCGACGGAATTGACCGAATAGGTATGCCCGCTGAGGGTGCGCACAAGCTCAGGCGACTCCTGGAGCGTGTGTGTGGATTCGGCTGACTTCTTCGGGCTATCCACTACCTTTGGCGGAGACGGCGGCATTTGCTGGTCAACTCGCGGTGCAACCGGTGTTTGCAACGGCGGCTTTCCACCGATCTCTGTAGGTTGGGTAGCTTGAGGTTGTCGAGGAGCTTCGGCTTGACTGGGAGACTGCGCGCCCTCGGATACTCTGGGTGTGGTCGAGCGAGCGCTCCACCGAGCGACGATATCCACGCGGACGCTTTCGCTCTGGCTCTCTAAGATCATGAGATCCCAGAGGAGCTGTCCCTCCCGTCCGCCCGCGATCGCGATCGTCAACACGGTCTCTTGCGGGCCAAAGGTCTCCGGTTGCACGCGCACCATATCTGATCTCACCTTCACGCGACCCGGTCCGCCGGAGACGGTGAGGGTGGTTTCTGCTCCCCGACCGGGCTCCAAGGTCCCGAAGTTGATGCTCTCCCGGCTGACATGGATCGGTGACGTGGGAGTCTGAACCGATGAAGCGCGAGCCTCGGTTACTGCTACGCCCTTCACCGCGGATGCAGCCGACTCTCTCGGCACTCCACGCGATGTCAACGCGCGAACGGCGATGTCGCCTCTTGTGGGATCGGCTCGGACTTCCCTCAGCACCTCGGCCCATGCCTCTAATTCACTCACCGCCCAATCTGCTTCCAATCCGTGCGCCAGCAGCAGGAGTCGCACGTCCTCTCGGTTCAAAGCCCCTCGCTCCTTCACAAGCTCAGCCACATCGTTTAAGAGGGGGACTAAGGCGTTCACCCCCTTCGGCGAACGTGACTCTGTCCTCCGCTTTGGCTTCCGCTGGAGGTCGTGAGCCACGCCTGTTCTCACCGCCCATATTCGAAGAGTTCCATCTGCGCCGCCAGAAGCCAAGTGCCGACCATCCGGACTGAAGACGACGGAATTGACCCAATCGGTATGCCCGCTGAGGGTGCGCACCACTTGCCCCGTCCCCACATCCCAGAGCCGGATCGTCTCATCAAAAGACCCCGACGCCAACAGCCTCCCATCCGGACTGAAGGCGACGGAATTGACCCCACCAGTATGCCCACTGAGCGTTCGCACCACTTGCCCCGTCCCCACATCCCACAGCCAGATCGTCCCATCCCAAGACCCCGATGCCAACAGCTTCCCATCCGGACTGAAGGCGACGGAATTGACCGAATAGGTATGCCCGCTGAGCGTGCGCACCACTTTCCCCGTCCCCACATCCCACAGCCGGATCGTCCGATCCACAGACCCCGACGCCAACAGCCTCCCATCCGGACTGAAGGCGACGGAATTGACCGAATAGGTATGCCCGCTGAGCGTTCGCACCACTTGCCCCGTCCCCACATCCCACAGCCGAATCGTTCGATCATCAGACCCCGACGCCAACAGCCTCCCATCCGGACTGAAGGCGACAGAGCTGACCCAATCGGTATGCCCACTGAGCGTTCGCACCACTTGCCCCGCCTCCACATCCCACAGCCGAATCGTCCGATCCCGAGATCCCGATGCCAACAGCCTCCCATCCGGACTGAAGGCGACAGACCTGACCCAACCGGTATGCCCGCTGAGCGTGCGCACCACTTGCCCCGTCCCCACATCCCACAGCCGGATCGTCCGATCCCAAGACCCTGATGCCAGCAGCCTCCCATCCGGACTGAAAGCGACGGACAAGACTGGATCGCTATGTTCCAGGCGCTTGATCTCTTTAAGAGTTAGCGAAGATGAGGCCGGCGATCCACCGGGCGCGGCGACCACCATCTCGACGGCTAATCGGGCGTGCGCCTCCGGCACGCCGCGCAGCATCAGGGCGCGCACGGCGATCTCGCGCCGGTCAGCGTTCGCTTCCCCCCGCACGGCACGCAGCAGCTTCGCCCAACGCTCTAACTCTCTCATGGCCCACTTCTTGTCCAGCCCGCTCGAGATCAGGAGAAGCTCGAACGCTTCTCGACTGAGTTCCCTCTCCTGTTGCACCCACTCCGCCACGGGCTTCAAGAAGGGGAGCACGCGTTCCAGCTTGTCGGGCGCGAGAGGTTTGGTCATATCCGCCACACCACCACTAAAGTTCGGTCGTCCCAACTGCCCTTCACCTCGTATGTGGCGAGCCAGCGCAGAAGCCGCCTCGCCTTCTGAGGCAAGGGCTCCTCCTTGCGCATCTCCCGATCCATATCCTGCGCCCAGCGATGGAAGATGTCGTCAGGAGGCGGATAGGTGCAATCGTCCGCCACGCCATCGGTCATCACGTAGAACGCTCGGGCACCCGCAGCCTCCTCAGGTGAACACGCACGAACGGCCAGATGCGTCTCCCAATCGCTTTGCGTGAGCACGTAGGTTTCGCCGACCTCGCCGGGGAGGGGCGCTTCCACAATGGGCTGAGCGCCGTGGCTCGGATGCGACCACGCGATGCAGCCATCCCCGATCTGCCCGACGGCCACAGCGCCGGTCTCCGTATCGAGCACCATGCCCAGGAGCGTGCATGACACTTCCGACAGGGCCATCGTGCGCGAACCCGCGAACTGCTCCAAGTCCCGCCGTGTGTTCCGAAATGCCCGACGGACCATCTCCTCGGTCGGGAAGCGCCGATATGACGATCCGTCATTGTGAAGGGGAGATCGGTGCCAGTAGAGCGTACCGCACTCGAACGCCCTCGCATCGGAGGGAGCGAGCGGCTCGTGAGAGTCAACATCGAGCGGAAGATTTATCCTGCCCCGCTCTTCCCGTGGTGGAGAGGAGTCGCCTTCGCGAACTCCGCCTTCGCTCTCCGCGGGGGATGGCGCGAGTGCTGGAGGCAATCCCTCACCGAGCGCCTCCCGCGCGAGGTGCTCGCAGAGGGCTTCGACGGCGAAGGAAGCCCCGTAGCGGGAATTCGGGCGAGAGCCGACGCCATCGGAGACGGCGATGGCGATCCATGCTCCGATCGTTCGGATAGCGAAGGCATCCTCGCGTGGACGTCCCTCTCGCAGATGCCATTTGCCGATCGCGCTTGCGCCGATGAAGCGATACGGTCCCAGTTCCCCATAGGCGGCGCACCAATCGGCGTGAGAATCTACAGCATTCAACCTCCGATCGCCGAGGACGAAGCCATGAGAGACCATGATCGCTCTCCCTCACCTCATCGGAAGGCGCTTCCCGCCCCCCTCGCGAGGGCGACACGGAGTCAGAAGACCCCGCTTCCCATGTCGCCGTTCACGGCACGTATTGAATGACCGACGGAGGCGGAGGCAAGTCCATCGCCCGCTCGCCACCCCCGGGTTGACTCACCGCCTTGCTGACCATTTTCACGCTCTGAGAGACCCATTGGAAGAACGTGCGGAACGACGCTTCGGAATTGTCCATGCGGAAGCTCGGGCCAATGGCGATCGCCCTCAGATTCTGCTCGTTGATATGCGGTCCGCAGCCGACGGTGATGACGTTGAGCACCTTGCGCTGCTGACGCTCCAGAATCTCCTGACGCGGCGTTTGCCAATCATCGGTCGGCTCACCATCGGTGAGGATGAAGACGAGCGGCTTCCAATCTCCCTTCTCCTTTCCTCGGACGGCCGGCCGAACGTCTCGATCCAGCGATTCCCGCAACACCCGTAAGGCCTTTCCCAGCGAGGTACTCCCTGACGCCGAAAGCTGTGGCGGCTGAAACTGATCAATCGGCACGAGCCCGGGCGTGATCATGCGCGCGTCACTGTCGAAGGTGATGACACCGAGGTGAACAGTCTCGCGAGCGAAGGGATCGCTCTGCACTTCCTGAAGGAAGAGCTCGACGCCCCGCCGCACGGCTTCGATGGGGGCTCCGGCCATGCTCCCCGAACAATCCAGGAGCAAATAAACGGGCAATCGTCGAATGCCTTCTCCAAGGGCGACGTCCATCGGAATATCTGCCATGGTGAATCCCTCCTCGTACATCCTCCTTCAACACCAATTGCGGTGCGGCGACTATTATAGCACAAGGTCAAAATGGCTCGTTGACAGAAGGTTTCGTTGACAGGCGACCGTGAGCAAAGCATAATGGCGAGCGAGAGCCGTATGCAGCGCGGCCGGACCTGCAAAACGGCACGTGCGCCAGGCAACCGACGCGGAATTGGAGATTCGCGCGGGGAGAGGACTCGCGCGCTGAAGAGGATTCTCCCGTGGGCCTTCATCGTCGGGATCGTGCTCTTCGTTTCGTCCTCGCCCGCTCAGGTCGTTCGAGCTGACGGCCAAACCGTTCGGAGAGAACGTCGTGCGTCAGCCGGAGTGGGCGGCGGATGGGTCATCTCGGTCTATCTCGGCGGCGCGCGCACGGGATCGTCGCCCCTGCGGATCACGCAGCCGACGGTGAACACGCGCCTGACGTTCGAGGAGGTGCGCCTGGACGGACGCTCGTTCGATCCGCCGCTCTACTACGGCGTGCGCGGCAGCTACTTCATCCCGAGACTTCCCTTCCTGGGCATCGAGGCCGAGTTCATCCACATGAAGGTCTACGCTGACCCCGGGCAGCGGGTCCGCGTGACGGGCCTTCATCGTGGCGTGCCGCTTGAGCGGGAACTCCCGCTGGGCGAGATCGTCCAGGAATATTCCATCTCGCACGGCGCGAACCTGCTGCTCGTCAACCTGGCTGCGCGCCGGGGCGTGCTTCGCAGCCGAGACGATGCGCGATGCCGCCTGATTCTGGAAACGCGATTCGGCGTCGGTCCGACGATCCCACATACCGAAAGTACGATCGAAGGACAGCGGCAGCAGCAATACGAATGGGGGCGTGCCGCATGGCAATGGGCGGCGGGCGCGGAGCTTCATCTGTGGCGCGGCCTCTATCTTCTCGGCGAATATAAGTTCACGCGCACACGGCAGCGGGGCAAGATCGTCGCCGGATTCGCGGAATCTCTCCTGCGGTCCCACCACGGCGTCTTCGGCCTGAGCTATCACTTTTGAAGCTCGGATGGGGGGAGAGGCGTCGCCGTCCCCTGCCCCTTCAGGTGAATCGTCCGGATGGGGAACGGAATCTCGATGCCCTCCTTCGCATATCGCCGGTGAAGCCGTTTGATGAACTCGTGCCGAAGGAGAGGTTGAAAAGCGGCCTCCTGTGCCCGCATGACGACGGTGAACGTGATGCTGGAATCGCCGAATGCCTGAGACCGAACGAACGGGTCGAATTCCCGCACGCTGCCGGGGACTTCTCGCAGGACCTCACGGGCGACTTCGACGGTGACCTCTTCGACTTTCTCCAAATCGCTCTCGTAGCTGACGCCGACGGGAACGATCACGGCGACTTCTTTCTCCGGCAAGTGAAAATTGGTCACGATCGCCGAAGCGAGTTTGGCGTTGGGGACGACGACGACGGTGTTCGGAAGCGTGCGGATCGTCGTATTCCGCCAGGTGATATCGGTCACGTAGCCTTCTTCCCCGGTCTCCAGCCGAACGTAATCGCCCGGTCGGACCTGCCGCGCCAGAAGGATATGCAACCCGGCGAAGAGATTGGCCAGGGTATCTTGAAGGGCCAACGCCACCGCCAACCCTCCCACACCCAACGCCGTCAACAGGGGCGTGATGGAAATGCCCAGCGATTGAAGGATGACCAATCCGCCGATCAAAAAGACGAACGCCCTGGTGAGATGGACGAAGATGGATGTGCGGGGCAGGATGCCCTCCATCCGCTCGCTATAGAGGCGAACCCATCCTCCGGCCATTCTTGCGATCACGACGGTGGTCGAGAGGATCACCACCACGAGCACGATTCCCCGAAGGAAGCGCCATAAAGAGGGCGCGACGGGCATATTCAGGAGAGCTCCGTAGAGACCGGCAGCCGCGCACCAGAAGAACACCATGCCCCGAAGAGCGCCGACGACGATCTCATCACCCCGCCACGTCGTGCGAGCGGCAATGGCTTTCAGCCTCCCCATGACGATTCGCTCGCCGATGAGTCCTGCGACGATCCCGGCAGCGAGAAGGACGATGGGAACGAGGAAGTCCCTCACACCATGCATCGCCGATTCTCCCTCCCTTCACGCATGACGTCCGACGATTCGCTCACCTTCCTGAGCGCCAGCGATCAAATTTAGAACCTTCGCCCGATGAAATGACATCGCCCCGATTGAGCCGGTGAATTTCTCACGGGAGGCTTCACCGCGACCTCCTTCACCGATGTGAGCCCACTTCTTCGATCGCGATGACCTCGGCGCCCGTGTAATAGGCGGCGAGGATGTCGCGGAAGGTCTGGCCGCTGCGACCGCGCCCATGCGCGCCGTACTGGCTCAGGCCGACGTTATGTCCCCAACCGCCGCCGTAGAGATCGAAGCTCAGCGTTCCGTCGGCTTCCCTTCGCGTCAGGATAGCGCTTGGACTGTTGAGAAGTTGAAAGAAATCCCGCAGCGCTCGCCATCCTTGCAGCACGAACGCCCCGCGCTCTCCCACAATCTGCAATCGCGCGATGCGCCCCGATGGGCTCCGAAGCAGCGGAACGAGCGCCGTGATCGGACCGAGCGAAACCCCGTAAAGGCTCAACAATCGGCCGGCGATGAACGCCGCGGAGCGAGTCATCATCCATCGGTAGCGTGTGTTCCCACTTCGCCCGGGACTGTCGAAATGATCCCACGCCTGACTATAGAAGAGCAACGCTCCCTCATCCGACGCGAGATCCACCGGCACCGGGAAATCACCATCGTGAACGGCACGCAAGGCCGGATGCGCATTCTCTCCGGGAAGCTGATCCGAGGGCGAGTTGAAGATCCATTCGTTGCTCTCCGTATGCCCGCCCATCGAGGAGGAATAGAACGTGGGCACGAACAGGCCCTCACGAACGACGACGAGCCCCGACGTGCTCTGGACGGCAGCGGTCCCGTTCGGATGCTCCGAGAGGACGCCACGATAGACCTGCGATTGCGTCGAATCATCGAGATCGAATCCTCGTTCGGCGAACCGACCGAGATGAGCCAGTGCAAACGTGCGGGCCGCGACGGCTTGCGCTCGCAGCGCCTCGGGATGAAAGGACGCGGGCATTTCGTTCGTGATGACGCCTTGAAGATACGCCTCCAGATCGAGGACATTGATGAGCCGAAGCCGGGGTCCCTCACCCTGGGAGCTCGCCTCGGGACCACCTGGAAACGGCGCAGGCACATCTTCTCCGGAGACGCTCGGGCTGCGATGAATCTCCAGCACACCGCGATAACGCGGCGGTTCAAACGGATTCCCCGCGCGGTTGAGATTCCGCCGGCGCAGGCTCGTGACGACAAGCAGCGCTCCGGGCGCAGGTTCCACGCAAAGAGACGCAGCGATCACACCCGCGAAGCTCTCCGCCGTGATGAGAATCCCTTCCGGCACGGCCATGAAGGTGAACTCCTCGCCGACTCGCCCGTAAGCGATGGGGACCCCGTCGCAGGAGCCGGAGCCTTGCGTCAGATGGGTATCGCGCTCACTTGCACGATGGGGCGCACGCTCCAGGAGCGTGAACGGGCCTGTCGCCGTGAGCGTGATGCGCTCGTGCCGTTGCTCGGTGGCCGTGTCGAATTCCACGAGGACGTCGCCGGTGGCGGAAAATCGCGTGGGATTCAACCCGATGCGGACGACGCGCGCAGTTGCCGCGTGCGCCTGAATCCGAACAGGCCCCCACGCCACGTGCGCTCCCGATGCGAAGGAGAATCCTTCCGTCTCCTTCAATCGCCAGAAGGCTTCAGGGTTTTGATTCGCCGACCGCTCGCGTGTACGCTCGCCGAGTGAAGGGATTGCCCGAGGACTTCGGCGAGGCGATCGCGCCTGATCGGCCCCGCGACGGAGGACTGCCTGAAGTGGAGATGAGGCCTCTGCAGTCCAAGAGAGCGTCTCGCTCCGCAAGCCCACCCCAATAGTTTTGGGCTCTTTCAACCCCCATCCGATGGAGACGAGGAGCATCCCCACGAGCATCACCACATATTGGCTCGAAGATCGCTTCACCACCATGCTTCAAGAAATGGACGAAATGACCCGCACTGTCAATGGGATTTGGTGGACTCCATCTTCACGGGGTGACGATCATGGGAATTGGCTCCTCAGGGAGGACTCGAACCTCCAACCCGCCGGTTAACAGCCGGCCGCTCTGCCAGTTGAGCTACTGAGGAGCATTACGAGGTGTAGGGTAGCAAAATGGATGCGGGATTGTCAATGCCTCTTCAAAGATTGGCGCAAGACCTCTGCGCGATGAGAAGGGGTGGGGCCAGCGCGGTGGTCTTTCGGCTTCCTCGCGCGTTGCCGGAAGCAGCGGTTTCGATGCGCTGGGCGAACTCACCAATATCGAGTGATGGGCGACTTCCGGCCTAGTCCTGGGCGCTCATGGCTCCACCGCCGGCGATTCCTCGTCGCTCGTGCGATAGACGTAAATCTGGCGGGCGGTCTCCTCATCCAAGGCGATCTCTGTCTCTTCGCATTGCAGAACGATGCTCGGCCACTTTTGCAAGAGCTTGATGGATACGCCGGGCATCAGTCCCAAGGCGGAGAGCTTCACCAAGCGGGGATGGGAGCGCGTGCTCACGTAGGCGATGCGCGCCGTCTCTCCGAGGGACAAGCGATTGCACGGGATGATGAGTGCGCTCACGTGCTCCTCGGCCTGTCGGCAACACGCGCCTTCGGGGATGGGACGACCATGTGGACACAGGCGCGGATGTCCGAGCAACGTACAGATCGCCCGCGTGATCCCTTCGGCGATGAAATGCTCGAACTCGCAAGCGGCGGCTTCAGTCTCCTCCACATCCACGCCCAAGACATCGCACATCAAGCGCTCGGCCAACCGATGTCGGCGGATGATGGGCGTGGCTACCGAACGCCCTTTCGGCGTGAGGCGCAGATGCCCCGACGGTTGCCAGACGATGAGCCCTTCGCGGACAGCGCGTTCCAAGAGCTGATCGGTCACCTCCGCGTGGGCGATCTGGCGAATATCTTGCGGAAGTGCCCCCCCTTGTTCTTCCAAGGTCCATAGCGCTTCGAGCAACTCGCTCAACTCCCGGTCCACGTCCATGAAGATCCCTCCTCTCACGAGAACAAGCCAAGTGCCCTCATGCTCCATCCGAGCGCACCTCCAACGGCGAACGCGAAGGGGATGATGAAGCTGACGATGGCGAGTGCACGCCGCCACCCCTGTTCTTTCACGATGACGAGGAAATTGGCTAAGCAAGGGACGAAGAGCGTGATCGTGACCAGCGCGACGATGACCTGCAGCGTCGTCAGGCCATCATGTCGCGCCAGATCGAAGAGTCCAGCCGCCCCATAATCCCGTCGCAAGAAGCCCATGACAAACACGCGCGCGGCTTCCGCCGGCAGGGCGAGCCAACCGACCACAAGCGGACGCAATCCATGCTCGATCCACTCGATCCCGGTTCGCGCGCCCAGGCGCACTCGATCCAGGAGAAAGAGCGCCGACGTCGCCAGCAGAAAGAGCGGCACGACTTCCGCGAGGAACCACCGCAAGCGCAGCCATGTCTTCAACAGGATGTTGCGCAAAAGGGGGACGCGCAACGGCGGGAGCTCGAGGATGAAATCGCTTCGCTCGCCCGGGATCACCCGAGCTGCCACGTGCCCGACGAGCACAAGTTGCGAGGCGACCACGCCGAGCACGGTGAGGATCACTAGGGGAGAATAGGCCGCGGCGATCCCTAAAATCACGCCCAGTTGTGCCGAGCAAGGCACGCCGAGCGCCAGCAGCAACGTTGCGATCAGCCGCTCTCGCGGAGCGTTCAGAATGCGCGTGGTGATCGTCGCCATCGTATCGCAGCCGAGGCCAAGCACTAGCGGCAGAATGGCCTTCCCGTTGAGTCCCATTCGTCGCAGTAAGCGATCGGCCAAGATGGCCAGACGCGGCAGATACCCACTGTCCTCCAACACGCCGAAGGCGAGGAAGAACGTCCCCACGACCGGCAAGATGATGGCGATAGCGTAGGTGAGCCCCATGGAGATGAGCCCATACGATCCCACAAGCAGTTCATGCAGGAAGCCCGGAGGGATCACGGACTGAAGCCACGGGACGAGGTACGTGCCGAAAAGCCCTTCCTCTAAAACGCCCACGAGCGTTTGTGCCCCCGCGTATCCGACCAACTCGTACACGAGGATCAGGATCAGCATGAGGATCGGAAAGCCGGTCAGCGGTTGACGCGTCCATCGCCCCAGGTGGTACAGGAAGCGCGAACTGCGCCGCATGAGCACGACCATCGGAATGAGCAGCGGCACAAAGAGCGCCACCAAGCGCGCGACTTCGGTGAGCACGCCGGGTTCGAACTCCCCTTCGTTCACGCGACCGAAGAGGACATGATGCACCCCTCCCATCCCATGCGCGCGAAAGAACGCCGACGTCGGTTCGACGACGTGACGATGGAGAAGGCTGCTGAGCACCATCGTCAGCGTCTTCCCTCCCCAGTAGGCCCCTACCTCCTCCCAGATCAACAGCCCGACGCCGCACAGCAGCAGAGCGATCCAGAATCGAAAGGCCGTGGGCGTCAACTCTGGGCGCGCCCCCCTCCGGGCATCTTTGCGCACGGCGAGGACGGCGCGCTCCAGAAATTGCGCGCGGACGCGCTCCAGCTCCCGACAGCGCGAGCGCGAGGTCGGACACCCAGAGCATCCAGTGGATGGAACCGCCATTCCCAAGACCTGCTGCGCGCTGGAGAAGCGCGCTGGTCCGAGCCACCGCTCGATCTGACGCCAGAAGCGCGCTTCACCGACTTCCATCCACTCGGCCACTAAGCCCAGGGGCAGATCTCCTGCATCCCCGGAAGCGACCCCGAAGATCGCCCGCTCTTGCTCTTGGAGCGGATTTTTCGGAACGGTCGCCCGCGGGATCGCCCGCAGGAGCTGGCGCACGCCGTATCCATAGGTCGCGATAGTCTCGACGACGGGGATGCCAAAGAGCTCAGCCAGGGCATCGGCATTGATCTCGAGGCCGCGCTCGCGCATCTCGTCCACCATATTCAACACGAGCACCATTGGCCGTCGCAGCTCGACCAATTGAAGCGTCAACCAAAGCGTGCGGCGCAGGTTCTTCGCATCGGCGACTTGCACGATGACATCCGGCGACTCGTTGAGCAACACCTCGCAAGCCACGCGCTCGTCCTCGGATTGAGGGACGAGACTGGTGACGCCCGGTGTGTCTATGACCTCGTACTCGGTCCCATCGAGGATCAAACGGCCGCGCGCGATCTCAACGGTCGTCCCCGGATAGTTCGAAACCAACGCATAGCGACCCGTGAGGTGGCGAAAGAGCACTGACTTCCCGACGTTCGGATTCCCGACGAGAACCACCTTCTTCGGCGTTCGTGACATGGCGCGCTCCATCCTAGTGGTCATCTCCGACGCATCGTGATGAAATCGAATTCTACAATCACTGTGCCCTGCAAACAATCCGGGCGGGCAACTCCCGTACCATTCTCCAGGGGCCTCTCGGCGAACGGCGCTATGTCGCGCGAGGGAGGCGGCTTGCGCTCTTCGAGCGTCGGATGCCCAACCGGACGCGCATCGGGGCTTTTGCCCCACGGCGGTGGGATTTCCCCAAGCCGCGCCGTGTCGCAGACGATCTTTCAGCGAGGCCCGCTCTTTTAATCCTCGCCGTAGGAACCAGATGATGGTCGGAACGGACCTCCCATCTGAAACTTCCGCGTGGCACGGCACTTGCTACCTCATGCGTGCGAGAGGGAGAGATGTCGGACGTGGCGCGCGAGATGTACGAGGAGCACGTACGCCTTGTGACGCTCATGCAGCGGCTGCACGAAAAGATGAGGGCTCTCCGCTCTTCCTGTACCAGTCTGCGCGAACAATGGCGCGCGTTTCGAGACCAGTTGCAGCGCCATTTCGAGTTACATGGAGGAGGTCCTGCGCCGCTGGCCTCACGCGGCGTCCCGCGTGGAAGCTCTGCGCGCCGAACACGAGCAGTTCCTTCGAGAAGCGGAGCGCCTGCTGGAGCTGAGCGACGAGACGATGGAGGCATGGGCGACCGCCGGTTGTCGTCTCCTCGCGGCCATACGTGAGCACGAGCGGAGGGAAGATCGGGTGATCCAAGACGTCTTCTGCCTCGATGTCGGCGGAGGCGATTAGATGGGGAGTCCTTGGATCGGCGAGCGCCATGCAGCAGGATGGCTGGGCATGACTCGAGAACCCGAGCGCACGGAGTCACCAGACATGAAGACGGAGTCAGCCGTTCAAACGCCCACGCGCGTGACGTCTCGGTCGCATGGCCGGATTTTTCTGTTAGCGGAACGCTGTAAGGGGTGTCGGTTTTGCGTCGAGTTCTGCCCGCGACACGTTCTAGTGATGTCCGATCGCTTCAACAGCAAGGGGTATCATATCCCCATCGTTCTCGCTGAGGAGCAATGTACCGACTGCAAGCTCTGCGAGCTGCTGTGCCCGGAATTCGCCATTTACGTCATTCGGGTCGAGGAGGGAGGACGATGAAGCGAGGGCCGGCTGTTCTGACCGGCGTGCATTTCATGAACGGAGACGTCGCCTGCGCTGAGGGCGCGTTGGCGGCCGGATGCCGCTTCTTCGCGGGCTATCCGATCACGCCGGCGACGGAGATCGCCGAGCGCATGGCCGAGCGTTTGCCGGAGGTCGGGGGGACCTTTATTCAGATGGAGGATGAGATCGCCTCCTTGAGTGCCGTTCTGGGCGCCTCGTGGGCGGGGGTGAAGGCGATGACGGCGACCTCCGGCCCTGGCTTCAGCCTCATGATGGAGAACCTCGGCTTCGGCTATATGACCGAGACGCCATGCGTCATCGTGAACGTGCAACGTGGCGGGCCTTCGACGGGACTGCCGACGCTGGTCGGGCAAGGCGATATGATGCAAGCCCGATGGGGCTCGCACGGGGACTACGAGACGATCGTCTTGGCCCCCAGCTCCGCGCAAGAGATGTTCGATCTAACGGTCGCGGCGTTCAACCTCTCGGAGAAGTATCGCCTGCCCGTATTACTCCTGAGCGATGCCGTCGTCGGACATATCACGGAGCGGGTGATCATTCCGCCCGAGGAGAAGATTCCGATCGTGAATCGGAAGAAGTTCACGGGTCCGCGGGAGGCGTACCTCCCATACTTACCGGAGGACGATCTGGTGCCGCCGATGGTCGCGGCGGGCGAAGGATATCGGGTATACATCACCGGTCTCACGCATGATGAGCGGGGATACCCCTCCACATCGCCGGAGGTGCAGGAACGGCTCGTGCGGCGGCTCGCGGAGAAGATTCGGCGAAACGCGCGCGACATCATCCGACTCGAGGAGCGCGGGATCGAAGACGCCGAGGTTGTGCTCGTGTCCTATGGGGTCTCGGCGCGTGTGGCGTATCGGGCGATGGAGCTGGCGCGTGCTGCTGGACGCCGCGTCGGATGGATGCGGTTGATCACCGTCTGGCCGTTTCCGGAGGAGCGCCTGCGCGAATTGGCGGCCCAGGTGCGCGCTTTCGTCGTCCCGGAGCTCAACCTCGGACAGATCGTCCGCGAGATCGAACGATGCGCCGCCGGACGCGCGCGCACGATCCCGATCTTGCGCCCCGGGGGCGCTGTCCACGACCCGCGAGAGATTCTGGCAGCCGTTGAGGAGGCCTTCCATGACTGAGGCGCAACATCCGCTAGACCATTTGCTGCGCGCCGATCGGTTGCCGCACATCTGGTGTTCGGGATGCGGCATTGGCATTGCCATGCGATGTCTGGTGCTAGCGCTGGAAGAGCTGGGACATCCCTTGGATCGCGTGGTCATCGTCTCGGGCATCGGCTGTTCGGCGCGCGTCGCTGGGTATGTTCGACTCGATGGGTTTCACACGACGCACGGTCGTGCCATCCCCTTCGCGACGGGATTGAAACTGGCCAACCCCAATCTGACGGTGATCGTCTTCAGCGGTGACGGCGATTTGGCGGCCATCGGGGGGAATCACCTCATCCACGCGGCACGGCGGAACCTCGATCTGACCATTATCTGCGTGAACAATTTCATCTACGGCATGACCGGTGGCCAATTCGGTCCGACGACGCCGCTGTCGGCCCGCAGCACGACGACGCCCTACGGCAATTTCGAGCCTCCGTTCAACCTTCCCGCTCTCGTGGCGGCCAGCGGCGCCGTTTACGTCGCTCGGTGGACCGTCTTTCATGTTCGGCGGTTGATCACGGCGTTTCAGGAGGCCATCCTCAAAAAGGGCTTCAGTTTCGTGGAAGTCCTCTCCCCTTGCCCGACCGGATACTTGCGCCGCAATAAATTGGGCGAAGCGGTGGAGATGATGCGCTATTTCAAAGCTCAGAGCGAGATCCGGCACGGTGCCAATCCGGCCGACGTCGGGATCGAGATGGGCGGGAAGCTCATCCTCGGGAAATTCGTGGACATCGAGCGCCCGACCTATCACGAGCGCATGCGACAGCAATTGGCGGCCTTTTTCGTCGAACCGTATGTGGAGAAAGTGAGCGAAGAGGTGGAGGCCGAGGAAGTCGAATCATGAGTCGTTGGGAAGTGCAGATCGCGGGATTCGGGGGACAAGGGATCATCCTGGCCGGCTATCTCCTCGGCAAAGCCGCGTCCGTCTACGACGGGCGTCATGCGACGATGGTCCAATCCTATGGGCCGGAAGCCCGCGGGAGCGCGTGCGCGAGTCAAGTCGTCATCGCCGACGAGCCGATCTATTACCCCTACGTCACTGAGCCGGACGTGCTGATCGCCATGTCCCAGGAGGCGTATACGAAATTCGCCGCGCGCGTGAAACCGGGGGGATTACTCCTCATCGAGCGCGATTTGGTCGCGCTGGAGGCCTTCGACCCAGTGCGCTCGGGAGCGCTCGCCGTGCGCCTTCACGCCCTCTCAGCGACGAAGATCGCCGAGGAACTGGGCCACCGCATCGTGGCGAACATCGTCATGCTCGGCTTCCTATGCGCGCTCGTTCCGATCGTCTCTCCATCAGCGATGAAGGAAGCGTTGCTCTCATCGCTCCCGAAGAGCGCCATCGAGTTGAACTTGATGGCCTTCGACGCCGGATACGAGCGCGGAGTGTTGAGCCGTTCGCCCGCAGGTCGGGTATAATGATGGTCCACGCCCATCTCAGCCGGAGGGAGAGACAATGACCCCATTGGCCAAGATGGAAGAACTCGGACACGAAGAGGTCATTTTCTGCCAGAACAAGGACGTCGGATTGCGAGCGATCATCGCCATTCACGATACGACGCTCGGACCGGCTTTGGGAGGCACGCGAATGTGGCCGTACAAGACGGAGGAAGAGGCGCTGCTCGACGTCTTGCGGCTCTCGCGGGCGATGACCTACAAGGCTGCCGCGGCTGGTCTCAATCTGGGTGGCGGGAAAGCCGTCATCATCGGCGACCCGAAGAAGGATAAGTCCGAAGCGCTCTTTCGCGCCTTCGGGCGCTTCGTCGAAAGCCTGAAGGGACGTTTCATCACCGGCGAGGACGTCGGCATAGACGTCAACGATATCGAGTACATGTACATGGAGACGCGGTATGTCTCCGGCCTCTCGCCCGCGCACGGAGGCGGAGGGGATCCGGCTCCCGTCACGGCCTTCGGTGTGCTGCAGGGCATGCAAGCCTGCGTGCAAGAGAGATTCGGTCGGGATTCGCTCAAGGGCCTGAGCGTCGCCGTTCAAGGCTTGGGGCACGTCGGCTTCAATCTGGCCGCGCGGCTCATCGAAGAGGGCGTACACGTCATCGGCACCGATATTGATCCGGAGAAGGTGGAACGAGCGCGCAGCGAGTTGAAGATCGAGATCGTCGCCCCAGAGGAGATCTACGACGTGGACGCGGACATCTTCGCCCCTTGTGCCCTCGGCGCCGTCTTGAACGATCAAACGATCCCTCGGATGAAGTTCAAGATCATCGCGGGGGCGGCGAATAACCAGCTCGAGGAGGATCGGCACGGCGTGGAGTTGCATCGCCGGGGCATCCTCTATGCCCCCGATTACGTGATCAACGCCGGGGGCTTGATCAACGTGTACGTCGAACTAGAGGGCTATGACCGCGAGCGCGCGCTTCGGATGACGCGCGGCATCTATTACAATCTGCGCCGCGTCTTCGATATCTCCCGACGGGAGCACATCCCGACGTTCCAAGCGGCCGATCGCCTGGTCGAGGAACGCATCGCCATGGTGCGACGGCTCAAGAGCATGTACACGGGTCAGGCCGTCCATCGTTTCCGGTGGGAGATGCGGTAGAAAAGCAGGCGCGGGGAACCGCTCTTCCCCGCGCCTTTCGCTTCATCCCTCCCGACGCCAGCGGCCTAAGCGCTCTCGAATTATTGCAACGCCCTCAACGTGGCCAAAAGCACCTCCCGGGCGAAGCTCGGATTATGCACGCCGAAGCTCCCGTCGTGCTCGATCAGGAGATAGTTCCAACACGCGCGAATGATCGGATCCGAGGTCGCGAAGACGCGTCGTCCGCCGGGCTTGTCCCAGATCTCGCCCGCTCGCGCGTAGACCTCCGTCCCGTCAGCCAAGGTGAAGCGGAAGCTGATTTGCCCGTGAATGTTCAGGATCTCGGCGACTTTCGTGATCTGCTTGCCATCGAGTTGGAAGTCGCTATACTGATCGGTCACTGGGTCCCATCGGCGGACGAAGCCGATTTGCTCGCGCACGGCCAGGACGCGCCGCTCGATCGCTCCCTTGACCTGCTCGAGCAACAGCTCGATCGGCTTTTGCACGAACTCGACCGTCATGGATGGACCATGGCAATTCGCGCACACGGTCTCGGACGCGCGGAACTCATGCCCGTTCTTGCCGAGCTTCAGATGGCACGTCACGCAACTGTCGCCGGTGAAGAGGGCGTGAGGAGAAGCGCCGTTCACTGTGTCGTTCAGGAAGAAGGAATTCTTCCCCATGATGACATCGGCCTGGGCGGACTCATGAGGAGCCGTATAGCGACCGGGATCAGCCGTATCCCACTGGATACGACCGTTGCGCGTATTATGGCAAGCCATACAGAGCGCGCCCTCGCCGACAGCCCACACTTCAAAGCCCGCGGGTAGCATCGGCACATAGTCCCGAATACGCGGCTCGAAATCGTCTCCATGGCACGCGCGGCAAGTGATCGGCTGCACGCGATCCACCGTCAGGCCCAAACTCTGAAGATATGCCACGTCGGCCGCTGATCCATCCGGCTTCTTGATGTAGCCGGAGTCTCCGGCCAAAAGCTGCGGCACCCAGGCGATGAACCCTTGCTCGCTATGGCAACGCCCACAGTGCGCGGCCGTCGCCCCACGATTCTCGACGGTCGCCTCAGCAATGGCCGTCTCGCGATTCGCATGCTTGCTCCGCTGCCATTCGGTGGCAGGGTTTCCCTGCGGCGCCACAGCCGAGGAACGTCCCACGGTCAAAACGATAGCGAAAAAGAGCAGCATCCCACATGCGGCGAAGAGCTTTATGTATGATCGCTGACGCATCGTCGGTCACCTCCTCATTCGGAGATTCTGTCTCGTCGCGAAGGAAGGGCGAGTTCCTCCTCTTGCGCCGGTGCGCCTTCCCGGCGCCTGAGGACCTCACTCTTCCTCGTCAAGCGTTTCCTCACCCCACGAAATGAGAATGCAAATCGCATGCCGCCCAGGCGTGGACGTCATGACACGCCATGAGGAGCGGAGTATCAATGAGTTAGCCGCCGCGCGCTCGCCCTCTCGAATCTTCTCTTGGGCTTTATCCCCCACCAGCGCGCATGTTTCCCCACCTTGGCACAAGACGATGAGGAAAAGGGCCTTGGGGGAACCAACGCCGAGCCAAGGCGACGCTGCGGAGAGGAAATCCCCTTGCTGGCCTCGATTTAACTTTTCTCGCGCACGGCGCCCCTTGGAAGCCTCCCATTTATCGCCTTTCTCTCCGGCATGAGACTTGCTTTTAAGACATGCGGAACCGTTCTGACGATGTTTGATCGCGAATGGAGGTGGGACGATGAACCGGCCGATGAGAGCTCTGATCACGACGGGAGCGGTTATGCTCACTTTGGCCACGATGAGCGCCCTCTCTCAAGAGAAGGGATTCGTCGAGAAAGGGCGTCGTCTCTATGTCCGACACTGCGCCGCCTGCCATGGGATTGATGGGAAGGGGAACGGACCGGCAGCGACCTCGCTGAAAGTTCCCCCATCGGACCTCACGCAGCTGCAGAGAGAAGGCGAAGCTTTTCCCATTTACCGCGTGATGACCGTGATCGAGGGGGAGAAGGTCATCCCGGCTCATGGCACCCGCGAGATGCCGATCTGGGGGACGATCTTTCGACGAACGCGTGGTGAGGCGCTGATGCGCTCGGACATCTACGCGCTGGCCCGATATATTGAGGCGATTCAAGCCAAGCGGTGACGAGGCGCGAAGCCGAGCCGATCGTTGCGAGGCAGCGATCGAGGGAGCACGGGGGCAACGCGGAGGAGCACATGCGCGAGGCCATGTTCTATTACCGACTCGCGTCACAGGAGGTCCGATGCGATCTCTGTTGGCACCGCTGTCGGATCAAACCCGGACATCGCGGGCGTTGCGGCGTGCGGGGGAACCTCAATGGAACGCTCTCCACGTTCGTCTTCGATCGAGTGGCTTCGCTGACAGTGGATCCTATTGAGAGGCATGCGTTCTTCCACTTTCGGCCGGGAACGTATGCGTTGGCTTTGGCAACGGTGGGATGCAACTGGCGCTGCCGCTACTGCGCTAGTCACGCCCTCTCGCAAATGCCCAAAGGGCCTCGCGGACGCATCATCGGCCGTCGCCTTTCTCCCGAAGAGATCGTGAAGACGGCGCTCTCGCATCGGTGCCATGGCCTCGTGTACACGTACACGGAGCCCACGGTCTTCTTCGAGCTGATGTTCGAGACAGCACGTTTGGGATCGGCCTATGGGCTTAGGAATCTCATGGTCACCAACGGCTATTTGACGCCAGCGGCCCTGCGTATGCTCCGCCCGTATCTAGACGCCGCTAACGTGGACGTCAAAGGCTTCGATGAACGTCGACACCTGTGGATGTGTGGCGCCCGTCGGCATCCCGTCTTCGAGTGCCTTCGTCAGCTCAAAGACATGGGCGTATGGATCGAGGTGACGACGCCGATCATTCCGGGCCACAACGATTCGGACGAGGAGCTGCGGACCATTGCGGAATTCCTCGCCTCTCTCTCCTACAGCATCCCGTGGCACGTGAGCGCCTTCTTCCCAGCGTATCAGATGAAGGATCGCCTGCCCGCGGCACTCGAAGCCGTTCAGCGCGCCTACATGATCGGTCGCAGCGTGGGCTTGCACTACGTCTATAGCCGCGATTTACCCGGCTCAGTCGGCGCGAGCACATTCTGTCCCCAGTGCCGAACCGTGCTCATCGAACGGGCCGGTTTCACTGTCCTGGCGAATCGGATCGCTCACGACCGATGCCCGCACTGCGGTCGGCTCGCCGATGGCGTCGAGATGAATCCCGTCCCCTATTCTCTGCACCACGTCATCGCCTCTTGAACCAGGCGACTGAGGCGATGCTCTTCATGCACGTTGAGGAAGGCATCCCAACGGATATGCGCCTTCGCTCACTGGTGCGATCTCACGATGTGGGCGCGGCTGTTGCCGTTCGCTTTTCTCGTTCTTCGATGGGGACGTAGTCGCGGCGTGGGGGTCCGATGTAGATTTGGCGGGGGCGGGCGATCTTCTGTTCGGGGTCTTGCAGCATTTCGAGCCAGTGAGCGATCCAGCCGGCGGTGCGGGGGATGGCGAACAACACCGGGAACATCTCCACGGGAAAGCCCATGGCCTGATAGATGATCCCCGAATAGAAGTCCACGTTCGGATACAGCCGCCGACTCACGAAATACTCGTCCTCCAAAGCGATCCGCTCCAACTCCAACGCGATGTCCAACAGGGGATTGCGCCCGGTCACCTCAAAGACCTGCTCCGCCATCCGCTTGATGATCCGCGCCCGCGGATCGTAGCTCTTGTACACCCGATGCCCAAACCCCATCAGCCGCACCTCCCCCGCCTTCACCCGCCGAATGTACGCCCCCACCCGCTGCACCGACCCGATCTCCTCCAACATCCGCACCACCTGCTCGTTCGCCCCCCCATGCAACGGCCCATACAAGGCCGCCGCCCCCGCCGCAATCGCCGAATACGGATCCACCCGCGAACTCCCCACACTCCGCACCGCATGCGTCGAACAGTTCTGCTCATGATCCGCATGCAAAATGAACAACACCTCCAACGCCCGCTCCAACACCGGATCCGGCCGATACCGCAACTCCGTCACCCGAAACATCATGTTCAAAAAATTCCCCACATACGACAACTCATTGTCCGGATACGCATACGGCAACCCCCGCAAATGCCGATACGCAAACGCCGCAATCGTCGGCACCTTCGCCAACAACCGCACCACCTGCTTCCGCCTCACCTCCGCATCCTCAATCCGCTTCGCCTCCGGATAAAACGTCGATAACGCCGCCACCGTGCTGATGAAAATCCCCATCGGATGCGCATCATGATGAAACCCATCCATGAACTTCTTGATGCTCTCATGCAATATCGTATGATGCCGAATCTCCCACTCCCACGCCTCCAACTCCTCCCGCGTCGGCAGCTCCCCATGAATCAACAAATACGCCACCTCCAAATAACTCCCCCGCTCCGCCAACTGCTCCACCGGATACCCCCGATACAACAACACCCCACGCTCCCCATCTATGTACGTGATCCCACTCCGACACGACGCCGTGTTCTGAAACCCCGGATCGTACACCAGCAACCCCCAATCCCCCTCCCCCACCTTCACCTCCCGAAACGCCACCGCCCGCACCGCCCCCTCCCGCACCTCCACCTCATAGCTCCGCCCCGTCCGATTGTCGATGATCGTCAACGTGTCTTTGCCCATGACCTCCTCCCGTTCTGAAGTCTCGACCTGCGAGAGTGTGATTTTATCAAGCTTCCTCGGCAAGAGACCACCCCGGGCCGAACAAAAGCCGTGAGGGACCCACTCCGCGACTCCGTCGGGGACCTGCAGGATGAAGCCCTCGATCATGTCCCGCGCGCCGGGAGTTCATAAACCCGCGTCGTCACGACCCCCTCGATGCGAACTTCCCAGATCGGCCGATAGCGCCGCTCCAGCTCTTCGAGCCACCGCTGATTCTCGAAATACCGACGTCCCTTTTGAACGATGACGTAAAGCGGACGCGCGTCCCGAGCGAGCGTGAACTCCGAACTGGACAGTTCAACGCCGATCAAATCCTCACGCCCGAGCCGACCGGCGTAAAACCGAACGACTTCCGGCGCATCATGCCCGACGCGACTGCCGCGCGGCGCCCGCGCGGCGATGAAGGCGATCGCCTCGCGCATGCCGGCATCGTAGATCTCATCATGGGGGAAATAGTAGGCCCGCCTCTCCGCCCCGCCACCGAGCGCGCTCACATAGAAGGAATAGTACGGACTCGCCCGGATGGCCGCCCATGCGGGCGCACCGAGAAAGAACGCGAGCGCCAGAGCGGCAAAACCATGACGCGCGAACGCTCCCGAGAGCCTTCGGCTCCCCTCGCGGATCACCAGCGCGATCCCCACGGCCGCCGTCATGTAGACGAGCGGCATCAGGCTCAGCGTATATCGCAGCCATTTCGCGCCAAAGAGCGTATACGGGACGAACCAAAAGACGAGCATGAATCGCAAGAAGAACGGCCCTTCTTCCTTTCGCCCCCACACGACCAAGAGGAGCGCCAGAAGGAGCGAGACCAGTGTGAACGCGGCGACGCGATAGACGACGGGAGTGAAATGCACGAGCGTGAGCATTCCCCCCACCATACCAAGCGCCAGCAGAGCTCCCACGCTGATCCCACCACGGGACGCACTCGCCCGATCTCGCCAAACCTCCGCCCTCGATGGGCGTTCGCTCCGCCCTCCGGAGGACCAGGCGCGACGGAGGATCCACAGCAGGCCGATCGCGAAAGCGAGAAGAACCGGCGGCGGCACCTTCACCAGGAGAAAGAGCCCGTAGAAATAGAGCGGCGTGCGATTCGTGAATTTCCACGCGTTGTTATAGTACAGCTCCCCCATCATCTCGTATCCGTGATGTGGGACCGTCGTCTCCGTGAGATAGACGGCCAGATACCGCAGCGTCTCCGGATGGAAGAGCATGGGATTGGCAGCGATGAAAGCGACGGCGAAGGCGAGGAAGAAGCCCGTCATCGCGCGCCGTCCAAGCGGTGCGTTCGTCTCCGGATCGTGCGGGCGCAGGTAATTGTAGAGGAAGATGAGCCCCATGTAGTGAGGGAAGTACTTCGAGGCGAGCATGAGCCCGAAACTGGCTCCGCTCAGCCGATAGAACCATTGACGCCGCGCCGCATCCACCGGACCTTCATGCTTCGCCTTCATGAAGAAGAGGAAGGCGAGCCACATGAAGAAGACCAGGAGCGTGTCCTCCTTCGCCACCCGATTGATGGCGATGGCGTTGAGCCCGGTCGCCCAGAGGATGGCCGTGAGCCAGCCCACCAGGGGATCGAACATCTCGCGAGCGAAGAGGAAGAGGACGAGCGTCGTCAGGGCGCCCACGAGGACATTGGGGAACCGAAGCGCCGTCTCCTCGGAGATGCGCCAGCCGGGACGATGCGCGGCGATCGCGCGATTCCACCACTCGGCGGCGAGAACGGACATGAGGATGAGCGATTTCATGAGCATCGGATGCTCGGCATTCGGCGTGAAATCGCCACGCCGATAGGCCTGGACCGCAGCGATCTTCCGCGCTTCATCCTCGCTCACTCCGACGGCATCCAAACGCACAGCGCGCAGGGCGAAGGCCAGGAGAACGAGCCCGATCAGGGCGAGCGCCCCGCGCCTCTTCCGTGAGCGCGCATCGGGCGCGAGAGCCTGTTCCTCCCGGGCACCGATGAGGGGGACAGGAGCGGGCATCGGGCTCCCTCAGAACTCGATCTCGAACTTCCCGCGGAAGGTGCGCGGCACGCTGTTGTAGAACGTCCCGAACGCCGGGCTGTGGATGTTGTTCTGCACGTCGCGCGGGTTCCAGTGGTTCGTCACGTTGAAGATCTTCACCCCCAGGCGCGTTCGATACTTCTTCCCGAAGAAGGGGATGGTCACGCCTTTGGTGATCTGCAGGTCGAGCGAGAAGAAGCGCGGGAAGCGTCCTCCCCGATTCCTCGGCCCGATGAAATTCTGCTCCTCATCCACGAGCGAGAAGGGGAAGCCATCACGCCAATCCACAACGGGCGAGAGCAGCAGATCGAACGGCAAGCGAACATCCCCCCACAGGAGCACGCGATTGGGCGCGTCGAAGGGGAGCCGGGAGTACTCGTTCGACCGGATGATCGGATTGTGGAAGTTGCCGATGTAAGCGGAGAAGGCATTGAGATCGCCCTCGGCGCGCGAGCGGACATAGGCGAGGAAGAGCTCATGTCGCTCCTGCAGGCGGAGCCGCGTGAGGATCTGAAACTCCCGATAGCGCGAGCGCCCGCGGTTGCTGAGCACCAGCGCGCTCTCTCCGGTCGGCAACCGCGTGGGCTCCAGGATGAAGTCCCGCCGCGAGCGCCGTTCCTCATATCCGAAGCGCACGAGCACGCGCCGGGTCAGCTCCCGATCCACCTGCACGCTCCAGGCCGTGCTCCTCGGCGTGCGCAAGCTCCCGCCCTCGACGACGTTCCGAAAGACGCGCGGGCCATCGGCGATCGTTCGACCGTCGGGACCAAACCACGTGACCTGCATCGTCTGATACTGCTCGAAGGCCCCGACGTTGAGCGGGACCTTGTCGTAGAAGAGGCCGACTCCCCCACGCACGATCGTGCGCGGATCGGCGAAGGGCAGCAGCACGAAGCCCACGCGCGGTGCCAAATTGTTCTCCCCCGCGATCCCATCGCGATCATACCGAAGCCCCCAGTCGAGCGTCAGGCGCGGATGGACGGTCCACTTGTCCTGCCCGTAGAGGGTCACCTCAGTATTCCGGCGCTGCAAGCGTCCCTCGCCGAGAAATGTCTCCAGTTGCGCGAGCGTCCCATCGGCCCGCAGAATGTGCACCGGATCGCTCCGATCAAGCCCCGTGAACGTATTGACGGCGACATGACTCCCGATCTTGAAGGCGTGCTGTCCACCCCAGGAGAGCGTCGGCAGGTGATAAACCTCCGCCCACTCGTAGCGCCGACTCTCTCGATGCTGCCGATTGAACCATCCCCCCGCATTCCCACTAGGCGTGATCCGAAACGGCGGCGGACTGTTGCCGTAGATGTCCGCATCGAAATCCTTGAGGCTGAAACTCGACTGCAGGAGCGAGCCGTTCGAAAAAGCCGCCTGCTCGTGCACGGCCACGAACCACCCGCGCTGATGAAAATTCGGCGTCGTCGGCATCGGATTGAACGTGTTCAGATTGACGAAGTCGAGCTTCTGCGGGAAGACCGAGACGATCAGTGTCAGACGATGCGCCAAGGTCAAAGCGGCGTCGAAGCGGGAGAACGAGTCGAACGATTCCAACCGCGTATCGTTCTGCAGATCGGGCAGGCTCGGGATGCGGGTCCGCACGAAGCGGTACTCGAGGCCCTGGAAGAAGAAGAGCCGATCCCGCGCGATCGGCCCGCTCAGGGCGAAGCGCGGCGTCGCCGACTCAATCCCCATGATCGTCCCCGCGCGCTTGCGCAAGCGCGGGATGAAGTTCGTCAGCAGATACTTCCATTCATTCGTCCCCGCGCGCGTCTCAATGGCCGTGACCGCTCCGGTGAATTTGCCGAACTCCGCCGAATACGGATTCGAGTAGACCTGGATGGTCTCGACGGCCTCGATCGGCAGCTCAACGGCGGCTTGTCCCGTCACCGGGTCCGTGGCGTTGATGCTGGAGACGAGGATGCCGCTTTGAGCCGCGCGCGCCCCTTTGACATTGAGCAACCCGTCGGGACCGCGCACGACGCCCGGCAACAGCGGGAGGGCATCTTGGAATTTCTCATTCACCAACGGCGCATTCCGCAGAAGCGGCGCGCCCAACTGCGCCGGGATATTCGATTCCACACGACGAAGCTCGTCCTCACCGGCCGTGATCGTCACGGCCTCGCGCACGGCCTTCGGCTTCAGCTCGATCGGGACCTCCACGATCGCTCCGAGCGGGAGCATGATCTTCTGCGCGAACCGCTCGAATCCCTCCACTTCGACCGAGAGCACATAATCGCCTGGGGGGAGATCGCTGAAGCTATAACTCCCATCGTCATCGCTGATCGTCTGCGCCACCTTCCCCGGCAGGAATTCTCCACTGAGGACCACCAAAACCCCCGCCAACGGCTCGCGCCGATCGGCCGTCACGGCGATGACCTTCCCTTTGATGCGTCCGACCTGAAGGGCAGCGCGCCCCTCGCCCTCTCCGGCCATCGCCCATCCAAGGCCGACGATCAAAAGCAGAGACGTCCAGCGCCGCCCGGCCGCCCACGCCACTTCTTCTCCGAACACCTTCATGATTCGTCCCCCGCCCTCCCACGTGCGCGCGAACACGCGCTCACGCGAGGATCGCGATCTGCGGCTCCAGCCGAACGGCAGCCGTGATCGAATTCGAGATGAAGCAGTTCCGCTCGGCCTTCTCCAGGAGCCGCTCGGCCCGCTCCCGTTCGGACGCGGAGCGGACCTCAAGCACCGGTTTGATGACGATCTCCGTGAATCGGTAGCCCGCACCTTCGATCTTCTCCAATCGCCCCCGCGCATTCACCCGCAGGCTCACGATGTCGAACTTGGAGAGCCGCGCGATCGCCAAAAACGTGAGGACGAAACAGGCCGCGACCGAAGCCACAAAGAGCGTCTCCGGTGTCCACATCCCCGCATGGCCATGAAATTCCGGAGGAGAGGAGACCGCGAGCTGAGGCGCTCCCGGCGATCGAACGTCCGTCCGACGCTCACCCACCCACACGACTTCCGTCTCGTATACGTGTGCTGTCGTCACGCGTCCTCCTCCAGAGCGCACGAATGCCTGATCGTCACATCGCGACGCTCACCGTGCAATAGGCATGATCCAACACCGCCCGAAAGGTTTCATTGTAAGCCATACCCCGCTCTCCCGCAAAGCAAGGACCGGCCTGGCCGCGAACCGGTGGCGCCACCCGATGCCGCGCAGAAAGCCGAGCCTCCCCACCGATCTCACCTTGTGCCCGGAGACTCCACCATTGTGCAAACGACGTGCTAAAATTTTGCGCTCATGCAGGGCGACGTCGGACGAGAAGGCCGTCCACTGCATCCGGTCTGGCGCGCGTTTTTGATCCTCGCCGGTACGACCGCGCTGATCCTAGGCCTCATCGGCATCTTCGTTCCCGGACTGCCGACGACTCCGTTTCTTCTCATCGCCAGCGGGTGCTACGTGCGCAGTTCCGAACGACTCTACCGCTGGCTCACCAGCCGCACGTGGTACGCGGAATCGGTGGGCGCGTTCGTGGAGAAAAAAGCCCTCCCGCTGAGGACGAAAATGATCACGCTCGCTCTGGTCTGGACCTCGCTCGGATACCTGGCGCTCTTCGTCGTCGAGAGCTTCGCTGCGAAGGCTCTGATCCTGACCCTCGCCGTGATCAAGACCCTTCTCCTCTCGCTCATCAGGACCGCCCGCTAAGCCCTTCTGACCTCCCACGCCGGTCTGGTTCCGGACTTCCAAAGGTCTGGAAATTTCCAAAATCTCGGATGAAATTTCCAAAAATCTGGAAAAGTGGGAGAGCGGCGCACGCCCCTGATCTCACCCTATTAAACAACAATTCCTTGAAAGCCAAGGACTTGAAAAATTCGCGGCCAATAACGGTATGATTGGCACGAAAATTGCATAATCCAAACACGGTGGTTCACCATACACAGACAGGAGGTGAGCATATGGCGAAGGCGTACGCGAAGGTCATCGCCGTGATACTCATCCTCGGGTTGTTTGTATGGGCTCCGGTTTCGCGGGCTCAGGTGCGACCCGTGGGGCAGCTCACCGGGATCGTGCAGGACCCAACGGGAGCTGTCTTGCCGGATGCCGAAGTGAAGCTGCAGGACGAAGCGACCGGAGCCACGCAGACGCAGAAGACAGGACCCAATGGGGCGTTCACCTTCGTGAACCTCCAGGTGGGCACCTATAAGGTCACCGTGAGCATGCCGGGGTTCAAGACCACCGTTCTCTCCGGCCTCAAGGTGGATGCGGGGCGGACGACGAGCATCACCGTGACACTGCAAGTAGGGGAGATCGCCGAGGCCGTCGAGGTTGTGGGCGGAACGGAGGTGCTCGAGCGTACTTCGACGACGATTGAGACAACGGTGCGCGGTGACGTCATTCGCCGCTTGCCGCTTAACAATCGCGATACGCTCGATTTCACGCTCCTGATGCCCGGAGCCCAGCAGGGCGGAACGGCGCGGCAGAGCACGTTCCTCGGCTTGCCCAAAGGAGCGATCAACATCACGATGGACGGGGTGAACATCCAGGACAACTTGCTCAAGAGCGCGTTCGGTGGCGGCATGTTCACCATTGTGCGACCGCGACTGGATGCCGTCGAAGAGGTGACGGTCAAGACGGCGGGCGTGGGCGCGGAGGCGGCGGGAGAAGGAGCCGTCCAGATCCAATTCGTCACCCGCCGAGGGACCAATACCTTCCGAGGGACGCTCTTTTGGGATCATCGCAATGACGCGCTCAACGCGAACACCTGGTTCAATAACGTTCTCGGGCTGCGGAAACCCAGGAACCTGCTCAACGTCTTCGGTGGGAACGTGGGCGGACCGATCTGGAAGGATAAGATCTTCTTCTTCTTCAACTACGAGGAGTTCCGCCTGCCGGAGTCGCGGCCGCGAGAGAACCTGATTTTGACTCAAGAAGCGATGACGGGCGTCTTCCGGTACCGCGGGACCGATGGTGTCGTGCGAGCGGTGAATCTGCTGCAGGTGGCGGGGGCTGCCGGTTTTCCGAGCACGATTGACCCCACCATTGGAGATATGCTGCGACAGATTGATGCCGCACGATCGCGCGGGGCGATCAGCCCCTTCGATCTCTTCCGCGAGCGCTATCGGTTCGAAGCCCCCAGCATGCAGGTGCGACGCTTCCCCACGCTGCGGATGGATTACCACATTACGGACAAGCTGCGCTGGCATGGTGTTTGGCACTACAACTACTTCTCCTCGTTCCCAGACACGCTGAACAGTATGGACCCGACCTTCCCGGGTATTGGCAAAGGAGCGGGGCAGTACTCGAATCGGTTCTCGGTGACCACGGCGCTGCAGTGGACGGTCACGCCGACCATCAACTACGAGTTCCGCTTCGGCGTGCAGGGTGCGCCCGTGCAGTTCTTCCCCGAATCGGGACCGGAGATCTATCCGGCGGGCGTACGCATCCTCTGGCCCCTTGGTTTGCAAAGCCTGCATGCACGTCCGGGAGCAGCAGGAACCTCGCGTGCGCTTCCGTCGAGCCGAAACACTCCGGTCTACAATCTGAGCAATGCCCTGAGTCTTGTCAAGGAGAAGCACTCCTGGACCTTTGGAGGCACGTTCACGCGCATCGGGTTCATTGACAATTCCTTTGGTGGAGCCGGTGTTCCGACGGTCTCTTTCGGTGTGAGGAGCGGAGATCCCGTTGCTTCCGCGATCGCCGCGGGACTGCCCAATATCAGCACGACGGATCTGGGGAACGCGCTCGCGCTGTATGCTCTGCTCACGGGGCGCATCTCTGGTGTTTCCGGCTCGCGGAATGTGGACGAGAGGACGAAGCGGTATGTCCATCTGGCTCCGCTCGTGCAGCGGGCGCGGCAGGATGAGTTCGGTCTCTATTTCATGGACTCCTGGCGCGTGACGTCGGGGCTGACGCTCAATTACGGCCTGCGCTGGGAATTCCAGGGCGCGG